>Ga0308158_10000009_pt1 | contig 885359 bp, 1169 predicted proteins | sample PhyBR2_FD_201038 | JGI IMG/M metagenome (GOLD analysis project Ga0308158, IMG submission 201038) | Phyllosphere microbial communities from UC Gill Tract Community Farm, Albany, California, United States - DLSLB.R2 | ecosystem: Host-associated > Plants > Phyllosphere > Unclassified | place...
ACCCCCCACACCCCGGGGGGGGGGGGCCCACAACGAAAGCAAGAGAAAGGTTGCTTTCTAGATAATGTTTTGATAGACTAACTGTAATAGACCTATTTCAGTTAATCATCCAGGAGCAGCCAATGTACAGAAGCGCTAAGCTTTTCAACGAAATGCTCTCTTTCAGCATGGGACTAAACGTTGACGTTATCCCTGAAGCGGAGATGGCGGGGATGCCTCAGATGTACCGGGAAGCGATGTTCGCTCACCAGATAAGCGCTGATGCTCTCAGGAGCCGTTTCGGGGAGACCATTTTGGGTTTTCTTGACCTTCTTGAGGAGGACGCTAAAACACTGACGGATGATGAACTGGGCGAAGCAATGAACTCTTACCGTACGGAGCTATACATCCCTCGTGAGTGGGTTACTCCTGACCTCCCCGGGTTCTCGGCGTGGAAGGCGTATGAGGGTGAAGTGAACAAGCCGGGACGACGAAACAGGGAAAACCGAACTAAGCTTTACATGCATGCTCGCGGTTGCGTTCCCCATACGCATCGTGATGAAGTGTATGGGGTAGACCGCCGTACCGAAGACTTGCATAAGTTGGTTCAGGGACACCGTTTTAGCCGCCGTCTAGACCAGTCCTCAGCTGTAACTTCAAGGTCCCGACGGATTTTTAACAAGGAAATTCAAGACATTCTCTTTGTTGATTTCATGAGCTACATCCCTATGCTTCCTTGGCTGCCGGACAAGCGGGCTTGGGACACGACCATGACTTACCGTACGGTGCTGAACATTATGAAACCGACCCTTGTTCTCGCTAAGGCTGTTACTGACGCCAAGCAGACTTCAGTAGTCACTGTCAGCTAAGGGGACAACGAAAGAGCGTTCTTTACCCGTCATCAGAAACTAGGAGTGTTCCATGTACATGAGCAAGAAGGTGTATAGCGAAGTCCTGGCGTTCAGCTTGGGTGTCAGGGGACAACGAGTACCTGATGAAGTCACAGATGGCAGCTTGTCTCAGCCGGTGGTGGAAATGCTTTACGCGAAAGAAACTAGCGTTGACGGCATTGTGTCTGCGTGTGTAGACACAATTCTGGGCCTTCTTGACTTGCTCTACGAAGACACGAAATCTATGACTGAAAAGGAAATTAAAGACGCCCTGCGCCTCTACCAGCAATATCAGCAGAATCCGAAACCGTACGCTGACAAGCCTGGTTTCGCTATACTCGCTGAGTACGAAAAGGTTATGCTCATGCCGGGACGACGAAACAGGGACAAGCGGGCGACGATAGCTAACAAATCCGTGTACGATGTACCCCCAGAAATCAAGCATATGGGTAGGTTGGCTATCAAGCAGGCCGACAAAACCATCTCTGAACATCCCTTCTACAAGATGCTTGTCTCTATGGGTAACATCTACCTGCACAAGATGAAGCAGGAGCTTTACCACTTTCTCTACTCGGATGCTCTCCTGTTTGTTGTGGCCCTGCCATACCTTTGCGATGAGCTTAAATACGATAAGACACGTCGGGTGACCGCTCGCAGGGTGCTGAACATCATGGAGCCTACGTTTGCTCTAGCGAGAATGCTGAACGAGAACAAGCTCTCTCAGGGGACAACGACATAGCATGATAGTTGCAGATTCGGATGCATGATGGTATAATATAGGTGACCATCTTTCCAATCTTGTCTAGGAGCATCCATGTATAAGAACGCGAAGCTCTTCAACGAGGTTCTTGCTTTCAGCTTGGGTATGAAAGGTGAGAGTGTCCCTGAGGGAATCAGTGACATGCCTCAGGAGTACGTTGAGCAGATGTACTCTCATGAGATGAGCAGCCTCACTCTTCAGAGGCATGTCAAAGACGGCTTGCTTGGTCTGCTGGACATGCTAACTGAAGACGTAAAAACGCTGGGTCAGGAGGAGACAACACGAGTTCTCTATTCCTACCACTGCACGCAGCTGCCTCCACTTCAGTTCGTCCAGACTGGCCTTCCTGGATTCAGTATTCTGGAGGAGTATGAGAAGCTGATGGACAAGCCGGGACGACGAAACCGGACTAACCGCTCTCAGCTGACAATCCGAATGAGCAGCATGGTTAGTCACAGCTGGGATAGTCCAGAAAGCCTCTACGACCAGCAGGCGACCCAGGATGTGTCCAAGCACCCCTTCTGGAGCGCCATCGGTCCTGCCAGGAGCGTAGCTCACAACTTTAAGATGGAAGTTGACCAGTTCATCTACCAGGACGCTATTCGGTTCATCCCCGTGATGCCTCACCTCGTGGAGAAAGCAAGCCACCGTAACCGTCTGAGTGTGCGACGAGCCATGAACGTCATCCGACCTGGGTTTGCTCTCGCGGAGATGGTTCGGGAAACTCAGAAGAACAAACCAGGTGGAGGGGACAACGAATGACGTATAGAAGCCGTGTCCTCCTTGACGGGGTTCTAGCTTTTGCACTAGACATGGAAGACAAGAAGCTGGCTGATGACGTTAATGGGCTTCCCATAGACATACTCAGCACCTTGTACTCTCGTGAACTCTCATCAGATAACTTGCATACGCATCTAGCAACCCATCTAATCAACTTTTTTGGTGTTCTGCGACGTGAGATGAAGGCTCTCCCCTTAGACGAGCTAGTAGCTTTCTTGAGGGAATACCCTGACTCTGACATGCGTTTTGTTTCACCTGACCTGCCAGCTTTCAGCATGTTCAAGGTCTACCATAAGATGATGGATGCACCTGGCCTGCGAGATTATTCATTAATGGACCAGGTGTATGCTCAGCTTCGCGCTCAAGAACACAAGGAAGGTGACAGCCTAAGTAAGTCAGAGAGAAACCGAAAGTTCCACAGCCTGGAGTTTAGTTTGCGGCAGGAAGATTGGCATTGGGCCGCGTTTCTCCAGGAGATCATCCCTGAGAGCGAAATTAAAAGCTCCAGCTTCCCTCTGAATATGTGGAGCCTCGCACAGGAGGAAGCTATGCGACTGACTCCCTACTTTACTCTAGCGGTAGACACCATAGAAGACGGTTACCATCAGTCTTCGGGGACAACGACGTTGACTGTTCTTCAGCCAGTTTTTGAGCTTGTGCGTAGAATTAAGGCCGAGAACTGGACTAAGCCGGAAGAATAGGCTATAGTTAGTCAAAGCAGGTTCCAACTGTATGCATGGAAATAATTCAAGCGGTGTCTTGAGACACATTCATGTAAACCAAACAGAAGGAATGAAAATTATGGCTACAAACAACTGGTCAGCTGCTGACAATAAAGACGCGAACTACTTCTTCTCCGACGATGTGCTGGAGGACATGGAGAACATGATTCTCCGAGATAAGCTGAAAGGCGGGTACGGGTTCTGTGACTGCGAATATGCGGACACAGAGTGGACCGTCACCGATGTAACCACCTTGAATGATGAGGTGGCTGTGTCTCTCCGAAGCTACTACGGAGAAGATGTAGTCGTCACGTATCACAGGAATACAGCTGTCGCCTAAGTAAGATGGCTTCAAAGGTTTCGTTGTCCCCTACCTAACCATTAGGCAGGGGACAACGAAACCGATTAACTTGCTTCTGCTCTTGCATTGCATCTAGAAATGCGTTATCCTTGGAGCAGCATGTTTTCAACTGCCGCCAGCGTTACTGAAGAAAGTAACCTGACGCAGGTAGTGATGAAAAGCGAAAGGGAGAAGAGGCAACCGTTGCCTACTTCAACGAAGGGGACAATGACGATGTACAAGAGCAAATTTTTGATGAACGAAATGCTCGCATTCTCTCTGGCTATGGAAGGTAATAAGCTTCCTCTGAGCCACAAGCAAATGCCCTCAGCCTGGCTTGAATCCCTCTATGCTGAAGAACTGTCCTCTGAAACCCTTCTCAGCTATGTAACAAGCGGAATTAGTGACTTCTATGACATGCTCATCCGTGACATGAGCCTCCTAGACAGGGGAGAACTGATAGAGTTCTTCACCGGGTATCACAATAGGTATGCTCCGTCTAAAAGCTTTGACCTCCCTGCTTTTCGGGTGCTGGAGGCCTACGAACTGTTGATGGATAAAAGGGGACGACGAAACCGAAACAACAACCATACAGTTGAAAAGGAATTGCGAACCTGTATAGACAACCCTAACAGAAATAGGAATAATCCGAGTACCCAGGGAGAATTCTTCGAATCTAGGGAAAAGTGGTCGGATTTTCTCCTTAACCTGCCTATTCACCACACCACCAGACATGCTTTCAACCTAGAGATGTACAGTCTTGCTACTACTGATGCTGTAGACCTAATGCCTTTGCTTTCCTGCGCTAATGATGTGGCAGGGGAATGCTGCATGACTACCTCACGCAAGGTTGCCAACATCATCCGGCCTACTCTCGCGCTTGTTCAGATGGTGCATGAGCAGAAGCTAAAAGCTGAAGCCGAATAGGGACGACGAAACCGCTCCTCCAGATTGGTTAGATCTGGAGGAGCTGTTTCGTGTTTAGCGGAAAAGGCAGCCTCTGTGTGGCACAGAGTGAAGGTCATGCATCAGACAGCAGTAGTTCTCATGGTCATGCTTGCCAGCGTCTTTGTACTCAGCCGTGAAGATGTGACGGTTCAGCATCCTTTGTGTGCCGTCCGGCAGAGAGAACACCACGTTGTTGACTGTCTCGCCTAGGACAATCACGTTAGGTCCACCTGCCTTATGGATGTACTCAGCACCGTCTACTATCATCATGGTTTCGTTGTCCCTAGCGGAGGACACAGTGCTTGTGAGGGTTAGTGTGGATACCGTGGACAGGGCAACAGTAAGCCTCATGGTTGTGATTGCCAGAGTCTTTGTACTCAGCTGCGAAGATGTGACGGTCCAGTTTCCCCAGTGAGCCGTCAGTTCGCTGGAACTCCACCCCGCTGACACGGACGTTGTTTACGAAAACGTTGGGGCCACCTGCTTTATGCACGTACTCGGCTCCGACTAAAATAATCATATGTGTATTCTACCATATTCTACATAATTTGAAGCGAACTGGGGACACCGAAACAGATAGGCTACTTCTGAAGATGAACGGAGGTGGTTTCAATTGCCGTGTTCACCACATCAGCCCACTCTTCAGCAGGGACAACGAGGGGGAAAGGAATCTCCTCTCCGAACTGACGAGCAGTGAAGTCAATGATGATGCGCTGACCATCCAGTACAGCTGAGACACCGGCATGGTAGAAGCGGGTGCCGTCAGTTGAGACGAGTGCTGCAACGGACACCTCTGAGAAGCCCCAGCTAGCAGGGTCTACCTCTTCTGACAGCATGGTGGACGCTGCGTGGCAGTTGCCGTCAGCGTACATTTCCTCTTCACAGTCACTGAGGGAGAAGACCTCTCCTTCTGAGTCAGGGGACACCGAAGTAAATCCGCACCACCCGAACTCCTCAAGAAGCTCCGAGGCAAGAGAGGAAAGCTGAGGCATAGTGACTCCAGAGTGTAGAGAGCGGCTGATTAGTTTCAGTTTACCGCCACCCACTGACATTAAGGGACAACGAAAGAGTCTCCTCAGCTGTATTTAGCTGAGGAGACTCTTTCGTTGAAGGTTACTGGTTGTAGTGGGACTCCATCAGTGCGGCACTGGCAGCCTGCCACGCACCGCGTCCACGTGCACCGCGATAGACAAGGAACTTACGACGGTTGAAGGTAACCTTCTCCAGCTTGGTGAGCAAGTTGAAGAGGGTGCGGCGCGGGTCACCATCAGTGCTTGTTGTGGAATGAATAATACCGAACCAGGCGAAGAAACGGTTCCTACGAGCCATGTTCAAGCCCAGCTTGTATCCGTCCAGCCACCCCAAGCTAACTTCTCTGTCGTGAGTCCGTGAGCGAAGCTCTGCCTTCTGAATGTCCACAGCGTCCTTGAACCATTTGACAGCATAAGTCCACTGGTCACGCTCAGACATACCGTGAATGAAGTCATCCTGTGAGGGCTTGTATGGTGCATAGGCCATGATGTTCTCCAATAGATAAGAATCCGGAATCGTTTTTGCATGCCCATTCTATCATCTAAAGACAATGAGGGCAACTAGGAGTAAGTTCAAATTCGTCTCCAAAAAGACGGTTTTAAGCTTGCATAGTCTGCCTGCATCAGCTATTCTCATCTCGTGCGCAGAAAGCGCAACCACTTCAGGAGGACAACATGAAGAACATCAAGCCGGTTCCCTTCCAGCACGTTCAGGATGCGAAGACGTTCACCTCGCTCGCTCACCTCACGCTCGTGCGTAACCCCAGCGTGCCGATGTTCCAGGACGCTGCCGCTGCTGCTTCCACCTCCTACACCTCCACCCGTCGTGCGTACCTTGCTCAGGATGAGGCATCCAACTACCTTCTGGACGCTGCACTGGCTGGACTCATTGAGGAGTCCTGGGTTGCTGAGGTCGCGCCGATTCGTGAGGCCAAGCTTCAGCTGGAGGACGCACAGCGTGAGGCTCAGATGACGCCTTATGCTAAAGGACCGCAGCAGGCTGTGATGTTCGCCCAGAACGTTTACCAGTCTCTCCGAACTGAATTCCTCGTTAAGGACCAGTCAGCGAACGTCATCCTTGACGGCATGCTTAGCTAGCCTCAACATTGGGGACAACGAAGCGTTGTGTTCTGCTTTCTTGTCTGATACTGTTAAGTAACAATACAATGACCTACGAAAGGAAACCTCATGAAGCTCGGTGATATTGTCCGTGACGGACGTAAATTCAAGCTCCAGGCCCGCTACATCAACAAGCGAACCACCGTCAACAAGCAGGTGGTAGCGGTTCTCGGCTTCAGTGCTGCCAAGCAGGAGGTTTCCTACCGGATTCAGGGTAGTGGGGTCAACTACCGTCAGGCTGGCCGTCAGACCCTGAGCATCACCGACTTTGAGGCTTTCGTGGACAAGACGTTCGGTGGCTGGGAGGACGAGGTTGAGAAGGCCCGTGTGGCTGCTGCGCTTGCCGTCCAGGAAGCCGCCCGTCAGGTAAAGGTAGACGCCGCCTATGTGGAGGCCCTGGCCTTTGAGGCGAAGGTGGACGAGATTGTTGCCACTGGGGCTATCACTCGTGAGGAGGTCTACCTTCTGACGGTGACGGCAGCCAGCCTTGCGTTCACAGCCGGACGTGCGGTTGGAAAGAAGGACGGCTACGACGATGGCTACTCCGATGGACACAGCGCTGGCTACGAAGACGGCTACGAGAGTGGGGACAGCAACTACAGCCTGACCATCTAACCCAGCAGCTGCCTCCAGAAGCCAGGTGACACCTTAACAGTGTGTCACCTGGCTTTCTTGCGTCTACTGTGATAAAATAAAAGGGCACACTCTTATCACCGCCAATCCAACTCGTTCTAGACAAGGGGACAACGAAATGGCTTCCAAGAAGAAAGCACCTCGTGTGAACAACGCTGGTACAGCGTTTGATGAAGTCATTGCATCCATGGACGCCGACCGTGCCGTGCTCCAGCGAAAAGCAAGGAAAGCCGTCCGAGAGCTAAAAGCCAGCTGTGTATTGCTAAGAGAGCAGATGGGTGCCCGCTGGGTTATCCTAAGGAAAAATGGGACGGTAGAAGTTTCGTTCCGTGACTACACTGCCCAGTCAATTCAGCTGATTGACCAGAGTACGTTTGAGATGCTGGTTGAACACAATGGCTTCGTTGACAAGCCCACCCAAGACGGTTCCTACTTCTTCTACTAAGGGACAACGAAAAGAAGCGTGCCGTACAGCTGTGACTACTCACATGCAGCATGTGGTATGATTAAGAGACAGAAAGAAGAGACAGCTTGTTCACCAGCCGTAAGGTCTTTGATGTTGTGATGGCCTTGAACCCCCGTGCCGATTCGCTGTACACAGCGCAGAGTGTCCCCGATGACATGCCGCCAGCGTACGTCACCGCGATGTTCAAAGATGACGTGCTCAATCAGCTTCGGCTAGCTCCTGTAGTTAGCTTGCTAGGTGGATTCTACATTGACGCGGACATAGAGTTAACCAAAACCGACCATCTTCCACCTTCAAAACGAAAACGGTTCTACCGTAGGTTTTACAGGGACCACATTAGGCGGACACCTAAGGCTACGACACCCTACCTGATGTTGCTGGAGGAGTTCCTATCTGGTATGCAAAAGATGACCAAGGATTCCGCACTGACAAATTACAATCCACTGTTCCATTCTCTCCTAGAGGCACCATTGAAAGATGCGAGTGATGACAGGAAATGTGAGTGGAAGGAGGAGGTAGACTCGTTGAGAGAATCCTTGACAGTTTACGATGACCGCTACAGCGATAACATTGTCAAGCGGTATGGTTATTGGACTCTTTTCAGTAGTGTGACGAGTGTGATGAGTCTCATCGTGGCGAGTACCCATGTGTCCAACAGCTCTAGCGTCGGAGGGGACAACGAAAATGAAGAAGAACAGTGGCTTGCCGCCATTGAACCCTACCGCAAGCTAATTGCTTCGTTGAAAGCCATGAACACAAAAGAATCCAGGATAACCTTAGCGACAGCACACTACCTGGAATAAGACCTGTCTGCTACACTCAGAGAAACGACTCACTCATCCACAAGGAGGCACCATGCTCAAGGTCACCACTGCAAGTGAAATCAACACCATTCTCAGCGAAGACGATGCTGCCGTGTACAAGGAGGGGGTGGAGTACAGTGTCGTTGTCCCCAGCAAGCTTGCCGCGCAGATGCGGCGTAAGCTCATCTTCCTGGGCCTTCGTGAGCCGGTGAACTTCCTCTGGGAAGAGGTGAAGGTGGACCACCGCGCAACGGGAGACATGCACCTGTTCATGTTCGCTAACATGCAGGAGACCATGCAGTTCATCGCGCAGGCCTACGCGGCGCTTCAGACGACTGAGCGTGAGTTCATGCAGGAGACCCTGCGAAGCATGCTCACGGAGTCCAACGCTAAGTAGCGGGGACAACGAAAACAGTAGGCTCATATTGGACAGCTGAAACTATGGTAGAATGTCGCTATGACAATTCAGCTGCCGAAGGAGCCTCAGAAGGAAAAGCCGCTCCCTAAGTGGGCTACATGGACGAACTTTCAGGATTCTTACTACGCTTACAGGCTCATCCAGATTTTTCCTGAGTGTCTTCCAATCAGCGAAGACGAGTTCCGTTCTCTCCCCAAACAGCACGCTGTGCTTTTGTTGGAAAGAGACCTGAGGCAGCTGACGAATCCTAACTACATCCTGAACACGATTGCAGAAGCCTTCACAGCAAAGCTTCTAGGCGAATTGCAGGGCAGGTGCTTGTCATCAGTTACAGGCGAAGCGTACACCTACCTGCGGACTCTCTCCAGGAAAGAGCCTACACCGTTTCCCATGCCCGGAATAGCTCCATCGCCGCTTGATGACAACGGCAACGTAAGCGGCAGCGAATTCATGGTCATCCCAAAAGGTGGGAGAGCCTGGTTAAAAAGCTCTGGTCTAGGTGAAGCGCTGGGCAACGACAGTGAACTTCTGAATGGCTACAGCGATATGTTTGTTACCCTCGCCGCTAGCCTCATGGCATCACCTCACCTAGGCGGTAGAAGCTATGACACAACTTCAAGTGTCATGAGGGACATATCTTTCACGCCGGAGCCGAAAGACGTGTGGGAGGAACGCATGGCGCAGCTGCGTTATCTCAAAGATCTTGTTGGAGTCTAGTTTCAAGGGGACAACGAAATGAGTGCCAGCTGTGAGTCGTTTGCTGTTGTCAGCAGCAGGTGGTAGGATTGATTTATCAAGTCAACCGAACACGACAGAAAGAGGAAGCTCATGGCATCCAACAATGACAAGTTCGTTTCGCAGGCCGACGAGTTCAAGCTGGAAGACCAGTTCGGCGTCTACCAGGTCTGGTCCGGTAGCCTGTCCGCTAAGGTCATCAACACGGACAACGGCAAGACCGTGAAGAAGTTCAAGGGTGAGACCGCCTGGAGTGACGCGGTTCGCTGGGCGGGTGACAAGGCCCTCAGCAGCCACTAAAGACAGAACAGGAGAGGGGCCGACACAGACTCTGTGTTGGCCCCTCTCCTGTCTAACAAGCGCTCCTATTGCTCCACTTTCAGCGGCTGAAAAGGATTGTGTGATATTCTCTGAAGATGAAAAGAAAAGCAGTAATCGGTGTCACAGCAGTTGCCCTAGCCATGGTAGCGTTATCTGGATGCTCTAAAGCCTCTGAGCTACCTCCAGTGACGTTCGGTGGTTACGATGGCACGCCTCCCCCTCGTTCAGATGAATTTGTTGACAGCGAAGACAAAGGATGGCGATGGAATACAGTTGAAGTCAACACCGGGGACGGGCGAAAAGTATCCTGCCTTCAGAATTGGACAGGAAGCGAAACGAAAATTTACCGCATCGCTGAGTTGGAGTGCGACTTTAACAACCCACTTGAGAGGGACAACGAAGAGCCTATCTCCGAGAACTATGCTGTACAGTATCTGGTAATGCCAGACGATACCAAAATCTTCTGTCTGGTGCCAGACCTAGTTCAGAGAAAAGCCAATGGCATGACCTGCGACTTCAGCACCATCGGGTGACAATAAAGGCGGCGCAACCTTCCAGTGAGGTTGCGCCGCCTTTGAGTTGTAGGTCAGACTTTCAGTAGCCACTCGTAGTCAGCCCATGTAGGCTGGGTCTCTGCTGAGATGGACTGGTTCTTGCGGGTCATGTCCATCACCCAGTCTATAGTGTCCCCGCCGAAGCCTCGTGCTGCCACGTCTGCAAGGTAGTGGACTAGCTCAATTACGAAATCGCTGGGGACAGCATCGTCAATCTCAGCGTACATCTCATCGTCCAAGTTCAGCTGGAAGGTCTCAGTGCCCCAAGTCTTGTCCACGAGAACGTAGTAGTCGTCCTCAGTGTCTACCTCAAGCTTGCCGGTGAGGCCATGCTTAGCTAGAAGTGCTCTGACCGCATCAGCGTCAGCCTCTGTGAAGTTGTCTGGGTTCATTCCACCTAGCGAGAGTGAAGTCTTGTTCAGTGGGCCTTGCCAAGCCTGGACGTGTGGGTTAGTCATTGCGTTCCTTAAAGTTGAGCCTGTACGGCAGTTGTTTTTGTAGTCTAATTATATCACACTTCTGATGGTAGAAGAGGTGTTCGGCTCACTTTGTGAACCCTAAGGGGACAACGAAAATGGCCTCCAAAAGTTTTTTGGCACAGGAGTTGCGGGCTGACTCTGAGGGTGCTATGATTGGTACTAAGCAAGAGGGTGAACTGATAAACGCAATCCGCCTCTTGTGACGAGTTCTACAGTGTGAACCGCTTATGATTGAAGGAATAGACTCAGACGGTTTGATTGCGAACTAGCCCGCCTCCTGGTAACTATAGATGCCAGGGATGAAAGTGCGACATAGTTAGTGTCTGGGAGGAAGTCCTTATCCAGGTTCACCACTCGGAAAGCGCCCCGAAAGGGGCGTTTTTTATTTCCCCTGCGTTTCAGCGCGAGCCATCTCTCTTATTGTGATGATACCCAATTCATGATAAGATGGAGCATGTTTAAGAATGCCGAAATCGCAGACTGGCTCCTACGCCACTACGGTTTCGTCACATCTATTGGGGACAACGAATACGACAAAATCCCCTTATACATGAAGTCTGCGATGTTCGCTCATGAGCTTAAGCTTCTCACCGACTATGGCGGTATGGTCTACCAGCCCACCATGCGTCTTCTTGATGCCGTAGTCGTGGAGACGGAACCTCTCTCTTATGAGCAGCGCCTACACCTATTTAGAGGACAGAATGCCTTAGAGGAATTGGATAGGTACCCCGCAGCTGTAGCCGCAGAGCAACTGAATGGCAAGGTTAGGGACTCAATGAACGAATCCATGTTTGCTGGTGAGGTCAACTACCTGCCTCGGAGTCTTAAAGAGATTCGGACACACAAAGCAGAGATTTTTCTTAGCAAGCCCGGCCTAGTTTTACTGGCCCAGTCGATGATGTACATGGGTGGTGTCTTCAACATGGCCCCTCATATTGGTTGTGGTGCCGCAGGTGTGCTGGAGAGCTTCCAAGCCCGTGTTAGTCCGGTTGACTTGCTCCCGTCCCCTGAGCATTTGTATTGGAAATGGGACAACTAATGACTGCTTCCAGAGTGTTCAAGGAACCTGAAATTGCTTTAGCCCTACTAGAGCAGTACGGCTACCTTAGCGTATCAGGGGACGCCGAAAGTGTTCCAAAGGGTTTTGTTGTAACTGCTCATTCCCCTGAGCTAGAAAAGCTTGTTGACCCATTTGCTATGGTCGTAGAGCCTTGTAGGCTATTGCTGGAAGCCTTCCTTGTAGAGTGGAAGAGCTACACTGAGTGTGAGAAGCAGAAGTTCAGCTTCCCGCTTACTCCAGAGGACCCTTTGGAGATGGCTACATGGTTCCCTGATGCCAGCGCCACACAGACAATAATTCAGCTTGCCTACACAACCTTCATCCAATATGACTCGGGCTTCCACCAGCTGGACCAGCGTGAAATCAGAAGACTGCATCAAGAGCTTGATAAGCTCTTTCGTGACCTCCAGAATAAAGACATGCAGTTTGTCATAACAGTAACTCCAGAGCGGTTGCGTCAGAAACTAATTATGTTATGCAGATACCTGAGCACCCTGCCCCTGGTTGAGATGGAGCCGTACGAGCCTTTTGAAGGTGAAAGAGACGCAGATAAGATATCCAACTCTGTGGAGGCTACCATCGGCAACATGTGTTTAATCAAGTTTCTTGAGCCGTATCTTGACAGGTCAGGCTGGACTGCAACGGGGACACCGAAAGAAGTGGTCTCATGAAGTTCAACATCCACCAAATAGCTTCAGCGCTTCTTGAATTGGGCGAAGTCCCTAAGATTGATGGGGACAACGAAAGCATTTGGCTTCCTGAACCGTTAATGGCTGCTTATTATTCTGCGGAGCTAGACGTTCTCGCTGACCCGTTTGTTATGGTCGCTGACCCAGTAGCTCGGATGCTTGACTACCTTGACTTGGAATGGGACACCTACTCAGAAGAAGGCAAGACGGTCCTCCTGGACCCAGAAAACAGGGACACCATGGAGCGACGGTTGAATTGGCTTCCCGAAGGTAGTGCAGCACGAAACTTCCTTCAGTTTCGTTTCGTGGAGACTGTGAGGGAAGACGACAATCGCCTTACATTAATCGCTGACATGAAATTGCGCCAACATCTCTTTGACACTCTAGAGCCAAACAGGTTTTCACGTCTGAGTGCAGCAGGCATACCACAGAAAGCTTTGATTACAACGATAAACAATGGTTCGTTAATTGGAGGTTCGCTTTTGAGAGCACCAAAGCTGATAGACGGACCTAGAGACCCGCTTGTAGCCGACTTGACCCCTTCCTTAGACGCCATCGTGTACAGCCGTGCAACAGCGTGTCTGTACAACCTCCGGGGCCTGAAGTTCCTTTGGCCTTATGTTGACCGTTCAAAGCTGTTTTGGCTAAAAGGGGACAACGAATGAAGTTTGTGAACCCTGAGGTCGGTATTCAACTGCTACTCATTTCAGGTGTCTTAGGGGACAACGAAGAAGTAGAAAGCGTTCCCTCAGAGTTCTTGATTGAGATGTATGCTGACCAGATTGCTCAAGTGACTGATGTGACACCTGTTATCAACATGTTTGAGAACATGCTTGGGCAAGCGGAACAAGAATACGAAGCGCTGAGCGTTTTGTTGCAAGAAGGTCTCAAGTCCGCCCGCAGGAAAAGAGCGGAGGAAGATAGGGTTATGCCGCTCCATCTGAAGACCTCAGCCCCTACGTTATATGACTTGCTTGGCTTGAGCACTAAAGCAAGACGATATCCAGGCTTGTATGATGCGTGGGAGAGTCAGTCAAACATGATTGTTAGAGCTAGCCCGAGCAGGAGGCAATTGATATTTCGGGTAAGAAATAGCCCTCTGATGAGCTATTTAACAGTAGATGTAGCTAGTCAATTTCTATTTCTAGAAAGCTTGTTAGACGCTCTTGAGACAACTCCTTACATTAGGTGGGACAATGATTTTAAGACAGTCTGGGGCGATGACTTCAAGAAGACGTGGGCCAAAATAACCGAGCCTATACAGCTACTAGAGAAGTACAGGTAGCGGCAGTTGGGGACAACGAAAGCTTAGTTCCGGCTAGCTCTTTTGGCGAACCGTCGCTTTGACACTTTCACTACCTCAATGGCAGCCGCATCAACCAGCAGGCTGACCGAACCAGGGGTCTCCCACCTGTTTACGTACCTAATGGCGTCTCCAGCGCCGTACCGGTTCTCAAAAGCGTTGGAGCGTGACGGCCATTCGTTCTCGTCATCCACGACCTCAGAGAGCAGCTGAGCGCTTCCACGAAGACGCACTTCGTAGAGGAAGTACTCCTGGGGACCACCGAGGCGAGCCATCCAGAGAACATCTTTGATGCGAGCAAGAGCAGCCTCTTTGACACCCACGTGGACAATGACACTCCCGGCAGACACGCTAGCGGACTTGTTCAAGCTGTCCATCCAGTTGGGGTCCTTGGTGGCATGGAACCAGGCGGCTGTGGATGCCTCAGCATCATCCAAAAGATGGGCGGTGTCGGCAGTCACTTCCAGGTGTGCGGTAGACGGGTCAAAGTAGTTCTCATCGGTTTTCTTGTCCGCTTTGCATGTCTGGCAGCAGATACCATCTCTCCAGGCAAACGGCCCCACGCGAAGCCACTTCTTTTTACTCACAGGCGTGTCACAGCGGTGGCATAGCAGGCCTGTGTCTTCAGGGTCTGCTATGCCTATGGTGACTGTGCTAAATGTCATGCGAGCTTCTTTCTCTCTACTTCGAAACGGGGACAACGGAATGACTATTAGAAGTGGTAGTCAAATGCAACAAGCCAACCGTGTACTGATGCTCCGGGCTTAACAGACTCCACGGTGACCTCTACGACTACTGTACCAGAATCCGGGTTCGGGCGCGACAGGTTGACCAAAGACTTGTTTCCGGTATCACGGATTACCACCGCCTCTACAGACAGCTGAGAAACATTGGTTCCTGGCTCGTTCAGAACACGGAGGCCTTCCGCACGAGCTTCAGCCTGAGTGTCCCACGTGCTAAGAAGCTGGTTCCATTCTGGGTTGTACAGTTCGTACTTGGTGACAGCCTTACCTTCAGTGGCCTCTGCAACAGCCTTACGGCGGACGGGAGACTTAGTTACCTTGTAGGAGATGACCTCCTGGCCGGGGAAGAGGTCTGCAACCTTAGAGCTAAGCGAGTAGACGCCACCCCGCGAGTTGAGCTTCACCAGTTCATCATGGGTGAGGGACAACGACTTCTTGACGGTCTTGGAGACGGAGTTCGCTTCAGAGACGCAGGGGATGATAACAGAGTGGTTGTCGTTAATATCCTCATCGTTCGTGTCCAGCCAGTTCCTAGCGGCAGCACGAGTGGTCAGCGGACGCTGAGAAGAACCAGCCCATTCAAGGCTCACATCACTCATCATGAACTGGTCAGCTGCTTTGACTACCGCCGCAGCGATAATCTGAGCCTGGTCCAGGTTTCGCTTGTTCGCTTCAACGAACACAGTTCCGGTTGCATGTCCCATGGGTGGCCTCTCGTCGGTCTCTAGTGATGGTTCTAGTATAGACGAACCCTCTGACATTGCCTTTGAAGATAAGAGCGGCAGCTATTTTCGTTGTCCCCCTGAGTAGGAGGCATTACTGTTAGGCATATGGTATGGTCATCAGTCTTTTCAAGGGTTTCAACTCAAAGGTAAAGGTCCGCAGCTGTCGCGCAGCGGACCCCGCCACTTGCCGCTATCACAGTCTTCATGTGTCTCTCACAGCTGCACTGAAGGCAAACGATGTTAATGCTTACCTGAAATTGAAAACCGCGATTGCTGAGGCGGACAAAGAAGCTCAGCTGAAAGGGTTCTACGATGAGTCTTCTATCGTTGTCGCTACTAAAGAAAAAGCTAAGGGGACAACGAAAGCTGTTGCTCCAGTACCTGACCTCACAGTTAACACAGAGACTAAACGAGAGATTCATGATTTTGCAACTGACGAAGACGGTCAGCTGACTATCCTCAGTGAAGACAAGGTGGCACTAGACCGGGGTTACCAGTCTGTCTACAGGTTTGGTGAGTTCACTGATATGGAGACAGCCAAACAGCTTCATCAGGATGACTTACTTAAGACTCTCCAGAATGGTGACTGTGCTGACTTAGCTCATGAGCTATACAACAACAACCCTCACGTGGTCAACATTGCTGAAGTGTTCCTCCAAGAAAATGGTGACCGCAATTATGAGAAAGACGGGTCCATTCACGTCATAGCTCAGCTGAAAGACGGGCGGTTGGTGGACAGCTTAGGTGTCTGGAGTAAAGAATCACTGGAGACATACTGGAGGACAATTGAACCTACAGCATATGTGAAAGACGACTTTCCTCTCATGGAGGAAGATAAGGATCCTTCAAAAGAAGTGCACCCTATCAATGCAACTCTTGGGAAGCTAACAGATAAGCTATACGGCTAGCCAAACTAAACAGCTGTGGCCTGCACTTGATTGTTAAGTGCAGGCCACAGCTGTTTAGTTTAGGGACAACGACCGCTCAGCTCAGGGGCAGGGGAGGCGGTGCGTCCAACGGTACTCGCGGAGAGCGATGATGAAGGAAAGCATGTCCTCCTTCAGGATGCGGATGCTGAAAGCATCGTCACCGACGAAGTTGATGCCCTCAGCGAGGAAGGGGTCGCGGGGGTCCTTCTGGAAGTAGTAGGCGACGTACTGCGTCTGCTCGCCAAGGTAGTTCCAGCAAAGCTCACCGAGAGGAATGTAGCCGTTCTCGTCCACCTTGAACTTGCTGATGGTGGCAAGCTGCTCGTCCGTGAAGATCTTCGGGTCGCGGGTCATGTTCGCGTTACGCTGCTCAAAGCTCATGGTGGGACCTTTCGTAGAAGGGGTTTCTTTGCCGTTATCTCCATCATACACCCGGCGCTAAGAGAGCGCAAGCCTGCAATTATGCTGGGGACAACAATGATGGCCTCCTAGCATATTAGGAGGCCATCATTGTTGTCAGGAAGTTGTGGTAGTTGACGAGAACGAGAACACGCCCTCGTCATCCTCAACAGGGTCAGCGATACCAGCAGCAGCGCGAGCCTTGCCCACGACAGCCTTGCGAATCTCCGTGGCGATGAGGTATACGGTGTAGCAAATGGCTGCAACAGCAGCAAACGCCCAGAATGTCATTTTGTCTCTTCTCGTTAGTAGAATTGTTTCTTATCAGGAACTCTATCAAACAATAGCTTTTAAGTCAACTGCTAAGGGACAACGAAAGCTCAGTCTTCGCGGAAGTGGACGTAGAAAATGTACTGCTCATCATCTGGCCCAGTTACCTTTTCAAGGCGGTCGCTGTACTGCATCTCCGCGTCCTCTTCAACCTCTTCGTAGTCCTCCCGCAGGTCGTAGAGAAGGTCAAAACTGGTTTCCTCGTCGTTATTCTTCAGTTCAAACTTGCTCGCATCTTCGGGGACAAGGAACACGTTGACTGCGAAGGACTCAAAGTACTCCATGCCAGTGAGAGTCAGTCTAACTCCTGCGTCGGTGAACTCTGTCACCAGGTCTTTCCCGCCATACATTTTGTCCACCGGAGTGAACACAAGGGAGGCTAGTTCTTTGACAGAACCAAACGGGACTAACCACTCTGCCTCAAAGAGGGGCACAATCTCCCCGCTGCCACCAAGGGGGTCTTCAATCCAGTTGACTAGAGTGCAGGAGAGCATGGAACCGAGAGCGTTGGTGGTATCTGAAGACTTCAACCCCTCACGGAATTCACTTTCTGTAAGCCATGGTGGCAGGTCGTACTGTTTGTCGTCTACAGTTACAACCTCTACTGTGGTATTTCCGTCAGGTGAAACGCGTGATACAGTCATTGTTCTCCTAGATTATGTGTACTATATTATACCACAATTCTAGGTTGATGACAAGGTTCGGGGACAACGAAACCTTAGTTGAGGTAGAAGGTAGCAACTGTCTCAGTGGGTCCGCCATATCCACCGATGTGACGGCTAACAGTAAGATTATCTACGTGCACGTTTGTCCCAGCTGTGAAGGGGACACCGGCAGATGGCACAGTGATATGAGGACGGTAATCATGCCGAGTGTACTCTGGCTGCTGTTGAGTGAACCCGTGAGCCTCAGCAAGTTCTAGAAGACGCTGGTGGACCTCCTGCGCTTTACCCTCAGAGTCAAGGCAGGACAGAACAGGGATATCATGGTTAGACCCGAAGAAATGCTGCCCACTGATTTCCAGGTCAAAAGAATCCCATGATGAGACCATGTTTCCCACGTCCTCTAGAAAAGACGTGAGGGACTGACTGTGTGTGGTGTGGATTTCAGTGCGAGCGAGGAAGGTGACATGCTGGCGAAGCTCTCCAGTGTCGGATGGTGTGTCACCAAGAAATGCCATGACGAAGATGATATCTCCGTTTGATGGTGTTCCCATTTTGTCTCCAAAGTTTTCGCTAGTTTCCTAGCCCCAGTGTACATGGTTGGACTATGTTTAGCAACAGCAGCAGCGGCTAGGGACAACGAAATAAGTGTGGCCCAACCAAGTTTCTGGTTGGGCCACACTTATTAGCTACTGCTTACTGGTACTCGGTACCACCCTTACGGGTGAGGTAGTCGTCGGACACGTACTTGGCGACCTGCGCGGCACCGTCGCTGTAGCCGAACGGACGGTCGGTGAGGCGAATCACGACGCCCTCTCGGATGTGCTTGCCCTCACCCGAGACAGTCTCAGGTCCGCTGGCAAGCTCAATCACCTTGTCCAGGTTGAACTGGCCGACGAACAGCGTCGGGACGACCGGGACACCGAACTGTGTGGCGAGGTCAGTAAGCTCCTGAGGGTTCACCCAGAAGCCGTTCCCGTCAGCGGTCATCACGTAGGAGTCAAAGGCCATGTAGCCAAGCTCTCCACCGGTCTTGCCGTAGTGGAGGTCCTGAACCTTGCTGCCGTAGACCTCACCGAACACGGCGACCTTGACAATGTCGGTGACACCCTCACCGGTGAGCGTGGTGCGGATAAAGTCAGCGAAGCCCTCCAGGTTCTGCTCCTTCACAGTACGCCAGTAAATGACGTTCTCCGACTCCTTCAGAGCAATCTGCTTCTCTCCGAGGCCCTTGCTGGTCACGATGCGCTCCACAGCAGCACCGTCCTCGTAGACGGTGGTGAACAGGGTGCAACTGCCGTGGACCTTCTCGCTGATGTGAACGCGGTTGGCCTCGTTGAACGTGTGAGGGAACTTCTTCAGGTTCTCAATGTCAATCCACTTGACAAGCTCCGGCTTGCCCTCCACGTCACCGGACATGGACGTGGGAATGGCAGGCTGGTACTTCGTGATGCCGAGGACGGGAGCGAAGTCGCCCAGGCCCAGGTCGGTTCCCCCAGGGAGGACGGTCAGCGGCGCGACGACACCCTGCGAGAGGGCACCACGCAGCTTGACAGGCTTCACGCGGTCCTTCTTGCTGCCCGACAGCTTGCCGTCAAGGCCGAGAGCGGAGACAAGCTCCTGCGGGAGCACAGCGTACTCAGGGATGTAGAGAACCTTGTCGCCCGTGGTGTAAACACCCTTGGGGACAACGACGTTGTAGAGGCCGACGACGGCCAGTTCCAGACGGTCAGCGTCCGGGTGGGGCTTAACAGTGATGGTCTCAATGGTGACTTCAAAAGTTGCCATGGTGCCACTTCCAATCTTCTTGGTTGGTTTATTTCTCGGTGTCTATATTCTTATCGTACACCACACCAACAGAACACGCAACCTCTACCAAAAAGATTTTTCAGTCAAAGACTTCCACAATGCCGGACTCTTCCACACCACCCCGTGCCATGCTCAGAATCCACTCAAAGGGGACACCGATGAAAGGCTGAAGCTTGCTCTGGGAAGCAGGATAATTGTCTGTCATCACCATCAGCTGGGCAAGCTCATACGTCACGCCGTTGGCGACCATGTTAATGCAGGTAGCAAGCCAGTCATTCTCTACCGCTAGCCAGCCTAGACTGCACTCAATTTCCTGTCTTGCATCTTCGTCCAGCATGTCTGCAAGAGACACAAAATTGTCGTAGTCCTCACCGGAAGTGCGCAAGCCAGCAGCAGCTAGCATCTGCTTAGCTGTCTTCTCAGCTGTGACAAGAATTGTCGTCAAGTCTTGGATGGTAGGCATATCCTCTAGTGTCACCAGGGACACCGAACTCTGTTCAGCAGCTAGACCGAAGAGAGGCATAGTAAGGTCAAAGCTCTCAGCAGTACCCCACATTGAATCCAGATCACACAGCTGCCCATCTTCTATCAGGTCTCTGACAATACCTGAACCCAAAATTTTCTTCTGAGAACCCATAATTCTTTGCTGAATTCGTTGGGATACAGATCTTGCTTTGGCTACAAAAATACAGGACGTCTCGTCGTAACCAGTGTTGGAGTATTTTGCCCACTCGCCATTTAACGATCCCTCTACGAGACCATGAGTGCCATAGAGAGAACGCAGGGCCGCAAACAGTGCGTGGAATATCTTTGCCTGAGCGTGCTGTTCATCTACCGTAAATGGCTGAGCGTGTTTAAGGAAACGACCATCTTCACCGTGAAGGTTTCTGTCAGGTAAGATGAAGCGGATTCCGTCAACGTCATGCAGTGTCATGCCAGTATGGTACGGCCCAGGTGGTTCCGCTGTTTTGAGTATCATGGGTATTACGCCTTGCTACGTCCGAAGAGAGTGCCGAAGAGCAGTTCCAGGCCGAGGAAGAGCAGGCATGCTGCGGAGACAACCATGGTGAGCATGAAGAACAGGGCGACGATGTTCGTAGCATCCCCGATGAGAACGACAAGGCGAAGGCTGACAAGGAAACCGACAAGGAACGAAACAGCGGCAATCAGTGACTTGGACATGATTTTCTCCTAAAAGTTGTGGTCTTCCATGTGCTCCATTCCATTCTACACTGTTTACTGTCTGTATGCAACTGGTGGGGACAACGAATAAGTCTCAAGAGGGTTGCGGTTACCTGCTCAGCGTGATAGCATAGACTTATGAGTACACTCTTCCGAAGTCAGACCGTGTTGTCCACGGTGTACAAGTTGACGACCAACAAAGACTTGTTCTCTGCTGACGCTCTAGAGGATATCCCAGCTTCCTACCTGTCAGCCATGTATGAGGCCGACATTGGTAATGGTAGAGCCACACGAGTGTTCACCCGCATCTGCCGGGACCTCGTTATCCGGTCATGCAAGGAAGAAAGCAAGATGGACGTTGGACGTGCTTGGGACAGCCACTATGCGGAGACCCTTGACAAGTTGATTACCTCAACGGAAGAGCCTGAAAGCACTGTCCTGAGGAACAAGGTCTACATTCGTGGTAGCCGGGTTGACCCGGAAGGCAACCGGCTGATTCTTCGTGAAGCTCAGTCTTCTCTGATGGGTGCTAAGCAGGAGAGGGTGAATAGACAGCTTTTTGACCGCACAGAGCAGCTGAGTGCTGCATCGTTCTCCATCATGCTTGTCCACTATGCTTCAGTAGTGGAGGAGTCAGAATCCGCTGTCTGGCATGAGAGCCTAGCTCCCGTTATCTCACACTTTGAAACTCATATCCTGAGCAAGAAGGGACAACGATAAGCCATGAAGACACCTATTTTCCGTAGCTACACAGTGTTTGAGTTCGCCGCCAATGACTACCGTGCCGGTAAAGGTCTGCCACCAATCACAGTTGACCGGTCTGTTCCGTTGTCCCTTCTAAGCAGCTTGTACAGTGAAGAGTACGACTACAAAGAGCACATCAACATGACCACAATCAACTGCATCTCCATTCTCAAATCGGTTGAGCATGAGACTGACCTGCTGACCCCGGCTAAGACGAAAAAGTTTGCTGCGCTTCTGGAAGATAGCATGTCAGGTAGGAAGCCATCTCAGAAAACATGGTTCCACGATAATGATTTTGATAAGCTGTCAGCTGTACTTGACATGGAGAGGGCAATGCCGGGGAACCTCATGGTCAATATTCGTCAGACAGCATACAACGGTGAACTTGGTAGCCAGGTGACTACCGAATTTGCCTACATCATCAGCCAGATTATCCCTAGGTACTCTCAGGGGTCACTGCTGTATGGGCTGCTGACCTACCTGTTTAGCTGCATGATGCTTGCCTATCAGATTAACGAGGAAGACTCAGAGACTTGGATTGCTGCTTTGGAGCCGTATCTTGTTTACTCGGAGGCCCGAGGTGCTTCAATGCGAATTTGGCAGAATCTGTAGTTTCTTGTAAGCGTATGGGGACAACGAAGAAGGCCCAACCTAAGTTCTAGGTTGGGCCTTCTTCGTTGGGTGTTACTGAGCCTTACGAAGCTCCAGATGCTCCTTCACGCGCTTGCCGTACTGGCTGGCGGAAAGGTTCCCAATGTAGGTGTCGGACTCGGAGAGGTCACCAGTGCGGTCGTGACGGTAAAGCTTGATTTCAGCATGGTTGACAGCGCGGACAGTATCATTGTAGATGGTGCTGAGGTCACTGTCAGCGGCGGCGGCAAGAACCTGCTGGGCCTCCTGGACCAGCCTGATGGCCTTAGCAACAGCATCACGCTGGTCCTCAAGTCGGCAGCGGATTTCCTCGTTCAGTTCCGGGTCGTGTCGCAGGCTTTCAACAGACTTCATGGTGTCTCCTTCAAGGTTAAATGCAGGGGTAGAGGTTATGTGAGTCAGTGTAGCACAGCTTAGGCGCGGAACACACCGTCCGGGCCAGCGGTCATCACGATGGTGCCGTCACTGTCAGGCGTGGCACGGCGAGCGTTCTCGTACATGTTGCGCACCTTCTCCTTGTGCTCAGCTGCACGCTCTGCGTCCTCGCGGTTCTTGCGGGCAGCGTTCATCATCTCCGAGGCGAAGTCCTCAGCGAACATGTCGTTCAGCCAGCGGGGAGTGCGGTTTCCGAGGTTCATGGTGTCTCCTAAAAGTTCGTTGGTTGCTTTAGATAAGCATACCACAACAGTCCGGATAAAGCACTATGGCCCCACAAGTTTCTGTGAGGCCATAGCTAAGGTGGTGAGAGCGGTTAACCGCGACGGTCAAGCTCACGCTCGGTGAGTACAACGCTGGAGAAGTTAACTTCCGTGGGGTTGTTCTCCCACTCCTGCGTGAACATGATGTTGAGTCCGATGAGGGTGCTGGTGCTGACGTTATCGTACATGAGGACACCTTTCTTCTGGCTTAACCCGCTGCTAAGCCAGTAACCCAATTCTACCAGAGCAGGCATCACGAATCAAGCTTATGGGACGATTCCAGCCCAGACTTTTCCAGCTGTGTCCAGCTGTTCACTGTTGCACTTGTCAATGTACGCGTTGGTGCTTGCACCCGTGCGGTAGACAGCCATGCAGTCAGCTAGCTGCTCCTCAGGATGGTCTGTTCCAGGGAACGCTTTCTCCACTGCCGGGTTGTAGCGGAGGAAGTAGTCGTCAAGCTGGTGCTGGTAGACGTGCCCTAGCTCATGCGCTGCCATAGCCTGGCCGTATGTACCCTCCAGCTGTCGTACGCTCTCGGAGAAGAAGATAGTGGTCGGCTGGCTGGGCATCACACAGCCCATCACCTCGTTGGACTGCACTACCGTCCCACAGGGTTTCTCAACGAAGTCCACGCCGATGGGGATGGTGGTCATCTCCTGGAGGTACTTCTCAACGAAGCTGGTGCCAACGTATGTGTCTGCGGTCACCTGGTCTTTGGGGACAATCATGTTCCCGCCGATGGTGGCGCTTGCCTCGCCTCCTGTTGCAGCGACTAGAGGAAGAATCTGGTCGCTACCAGGACCGTAGCTTTCAATGCCGAGAGACGGGTATGTGATGCCCTGCTGCGGGAGTGCGAGAGCGAATGCATACCAGATGGCGAACAGTGAGGAGCTAATGCGGAAGATTACTCCGGGGACAGACATTCTGCGGCGCGGCTGCCGGGTGGGTTGTGCATGGCTCATTGATTTCTCCTGTCCACCTGTGATTCTATCAGTCTCAGCTGGACTCGTCAAATATGTTCACCTATATTTTCGGTCGTCAAGCAGAATCTGGAACAACAGGGGACAACGACAAGCAAAGCAATTAAGCGTGATACCCTGATTTTATAAGCCAACTGAGGGGAGACTCCAACATGTCCTCCATCATCTGTTTGTCTAAGGGGAAGCTATTGATGGTCTCAAATAGGACTAGCTTAGGATAGGTGAAGCCCATACCTATCATCAAAGCAAGGTTCTTGTCAATCCGGTTTTCTGTTTTCAACCATGGCATTGAATCCAGTGCTTTTTTGATATGTTGGTTGCTTTTATGAGTCATCAGGTGGATGAGACCTCTTATATTCTCGCCACTGCTGGGGACACCGACGCTTGCAAGGGTCTTCTCTGCATGCTTGTAGACTTCCTTGAACACCTCAGTCATCTCTTCGGCAGTCAAGTACTTCTTTCTGTCCAACGTGTGGTCCAGCCCGTGAGCCATAACGTCAGGGAACACGCCAAAGATTCTGCCTATTTCTGGGCCTGCCTTCCATGCGCAGCTGGAAAGTAATGTCATGCCTTTGCGGACCTCATAGACACGGTTGAAACGTGAGTTGAAGTTCATGATGGTGTGGTACCAGCTTGTTTTGTGTATGTAGAGAAGCCTTCTTAGCTCGGTGCCGCTGCTACTTGAGGATGCCCCTGGAAACATGTTAACAATATCTTCAGAAACTTTTTTGCTGATGACTTTACCGTTTGCACTCAGACCATTCCCTAGCAGGCTATCGGGGAGTAACAACTCGTCTTGGCCGTAGCACTGCTCTATGATGCTCCGGAGGCCATGGTAGCTTGAGGCAAGGTACTCTTTTTCGCTCGTGGAGAGTTCATCTAAACCCATGAAGGCAGGGACAACGATTTGTTTGCCATCAGAGAAGGTGAATAGCTCAGAGGTTTTTAGATTGGATGAATCCATCAGCGGTCTGCCGGGGCTGACAAGCATTTTGGTTTGGTTCACTTCCATATGATATCACAGGTATAGGTTAGATTTGGCACAGGGGACAGGGGACAACGAATAAGCGGCTAAGACCATACAGATCTTAGCCGCTTATTTTCAGATGACTACAGCTTTAGCCATCCACTCGTGGGGGACGGAGAGCATAACTTCTAGCTCATCCTTATCCTTAGGATAATCATCCGCGATGTTGAATACAAGCAGGCGCTCATAGCTAAGTCCCATTCCGACCATCGCAGCTAGGTTCTTGTCAACCTGTTTCTCTGTCTTCAGCCAAGGCATGCCAGCAAGAGACTCCTTGACAACACGGATGGTCTTAACGCTTAGCAGCTGGAGGAAGAGAGTCACGTTCTCATCTGTAACAGGAACCTTCACGGCTTTCAGGGTTTCCTCAGCGTACTTACGGGTTTCTTTGAGGACTTCAACCATCTCAGAAGCAGTTACATAGCTATCGTTGTCTCCTACTTCGCGGTAGCTGAAGCTTTCATAAGGGTCTGTCCAGTTGCTGAGTCTAGCTGCAAGATCGGCGGACACCCTCTTGGCTCCAACAATCAGAGGAGACTGTTTGTTTTTGAGGCCGTAAATACAACCGCTGACGAGGTCCAGCTTGAAAAGCGGGAACTCCTCTGAGCGCCTGTCTAGGCGGTAGAGAGCCTTCTCGGACGTAGAACCTTTACTTGCAACCGTACTGTAAAGGTTCTTGAACACTCGGTCTAGACTGCGGTAAATGTACTCCTCCTGGCCCCACCGGTTGGTAGCTTCAATGTCATCTGTACCATAGCAAGCGTCCAGGCTCTTCATTAGCTCATGGTAGCTTTCTGCAAGCTTCTGGCTCTGGTCGGGGTTGACAGCTATTTCACCTTTGCTGGTGCGGCGTCTGGCAGGGATGGTGATTTTGTGACCGTCAAAGTCGTACTCACGGTCTCTAACTTCGTTGCCGTATCGGGAGTTTCTGGGGACAGCGTTATAAGTAATGAACATGATACTAGTCTACCATATATCACCAGAAAAAGCAAGTTTTACATGCTTTAGACAAGCAAATGGCCTGACCAGAAATGTGAGTCTGGTCAGGCCATTTGCTTAGACGATAGAGGTTACAGGAGCTTGCAGCTGTCCTTGACGGCGACGTTCAGGAAGTGCACTGCGTCAGCGCCTTCAAGCTCCATGTGGAAGTAGTGGGTTCCCTCACCGGTGAGGGTGAAGATGTGGCCGCTGAGGCTGCCGGAGAGCTTGCCTTCGCTAAGCGCCTTGTAGTCAACATCAAACTCCAGCTGCGTGATGCCGGTCTGGCCGGGGGTTGCCTTCAGCAGCGGGTTGCTGGCGAGGGCGAACAGGGTGATCTTTTCCATGGTGGAGTTCTGCATGGTTGCTCCTAAAGTTTTGGGCGGATGCTTCTTGGTATCAGCTTACATTGCCTGATTTGAATCTGTCAACCTCTAGTTGAAAGTTTTTGGCAGAGGGACAACGAATTACTTGGGTTTACCTAGATAAGCTAGCTTCACCTGAAGCTAGAAGAGTGTTAGTGCCTTAGAAAGCACTCTAGGAAGCTCCAGCAGGGCCGTAGAGCGAGTTTCAGGGCATTCGTGAGCAACCGCTTGCCGAATACCTTGGACGCGCTACAGACGGGCTGAGGCCCTAAGCCAACTGGGTAGCTTAGGGTCTCAGCTTCTGTCTCTCAAAGAGATTCGCGTGTTAGTAGCGCGGGTCAGCTGCACGCAGAGTGTCCAGCGCGCTGAAAGCTTCAGCCTGTGAGACCTTGTAGAAGCCAGTGAAGGAGAACTCAATGCTGCAACCTTCAAAGTCAGAGATGTTCACGTGAACCTCGTAGCTGTCCTGCTCGGGGACAACGACACCCAGGGGAAGGACAGCACAGAGGGTTTCCGGGGTGACGTTCTCAAAGGTCTGGTTAATCATGGTGGCTCCTATGATGTGGGCGGGTTAGCTTCTAAATGCAAGACTAGCGCTCTCCACTGTGGGTGTCAACCCGCTGTCTACATTTTGTCTTGCCTCTATGTGGTATACTGGGAGGTAAGAGTTCTATTCCAGAAAGGCAGACTATGTTCTATAACCAGCGTGTAGCAGAAGAACTTCTGTCCTTGAGCGGAATCAGTAAGCCTGCGGGTTTAGATGGTGTGCCCTGGAGTTTTCAGCGAGCAATGTTGAAAGATGAGCTTGACCAAGCTACAGATGTGTCAACCGTATGCGTTCCAGCTTTGAAGAATATCTTTGACAGTATGCTTGTGGAATTTAGCAGTCTCAGCCCTGCACTCATCAAAAAGTTCCGTAAGCGTGTTGAGCCAACTTGGATGAGAGAACATTCCGAGTATGAGCACATGAAGACAACATTGTTTCTTGTAGAGTTATTTGAGCATCACATCTTTATACCTGACAGTTTTCCTGCCAAAGCTGCGATGTTTGGTTTTTACAAAGGCAACCCAGCTCAAGAGCTTTTCTCCGAACATCCGGTGAACAGGGCCATAGGAAACTCTTACCTATTTATTGACCTCCACCGCTTCTGGGTGAGCCTAGACAGAGTGGTTTCCATAGCTGAGTTAGTCAGCGATGATACGGATTCGCAGAGCTTTCTTACATGGGAACGAGTTTTTCCTTACATCCAAAAGATTGTGGAATTTGGTCTAAGCTGCGCACCAGGGGACAACGAAATAAAAGGGGCAGTAGAGTACTTCGCGTGATTGAAGCCCTTCCAGTTGAATGGTAGAGCATGTTGCACAGATATGGTATGCTTAGAAGATGGATACCTACACTTTCAGGAGCAAGCGAGTTCTCGCTGTCATCCTTGGAGACGTGCTCTCAAGACGAGGGCAGGAACTGGATCTGTCCATGCTTGCTCTGCCATTGGACCTTGTTAGCCAGCTGCATGGTGCTTACCTTAATCAGAAAGACATGGTTGAAGACGGCCCCTACGCTCGCATTAGAGTGATGCTTGACGCTGTTGAGCGAGAAATTACGTCTATGGACGGTGAACGCTTAGGTTGGCCTGAGTTCTTCAAGATGGAGGATGCATCTTTTGAAGAGCAGATGGCTTGGGCACCTGAGAGTGCTGTTGCTTTGCGTCAGTTCTTCAGCTTCCAGGAGGTTGCCTCATGGTCTACTGCGACGAACAGAGATATCAGCCGGATGTTGATTAATCCGGAGAAGACACAGATACCTGGGATGGCAATGTACGCGAGGGGACGACGAAAAGCTCCCGCTCAGCCTAACTACTTTGCGGGGCACCCAGTGCTTGCTGGCAAGAGCAAGCACTTTGATATGAACGTCTACTCAACTCTGAACGCAATTGAGCTAGCCTACAGGGTTGAAGACCACAACTTTGGGGAGTGGTGGAAGTTGACACGTCCTTACTATGAGCTTCTTTCGGATTTGAAACCGACAACTGGATTCAAAAGTTAGCTTCACGGGGACAACGAAATAGCCCCCTCAGTCATCTTAGACTGAGGGGGCTATTTCGTCTACAGGTCAGCTAAACGACGGGACCGGGATGCCCTCATTGTCCCAGGGGACGTATTCATGGTTGGGGCAACGGAAGAGCGAAAGCTCAACGCCAGGAGATTCCTTGTCACTGAGGTAGAGTGTCACCTCACGCTGACCATCAGTTGAAGAAAGCTCGTAAGAGTAGATGGTCTCACCAGTCTTCGTGTAGTTCCGACCAATTGCGGTGAGGACCATGTGGAACGGGTCAGACTGGTAGGTGAGGTTATGCTGGTCCTCAGGGTCAGAAGCGTTAACGAGGTCCGTCAGGTCACTGACCTCACGGCCAACGTAGGTGATGAGGTTGGAGAGGTCGTTGGCACGAAGCGTAACGGTGTCCCCGTACTTACGGTTGAGGACGATGTGGTTGGGGAGGCTGCCGGTGCCGTTGAGCAGGTCAGTGGTCTCACCGGTCTCCACGTTGCGGAGCGTAATCTTGGTGAGTTCAATGTCAAGCTCGTTGCGGAAACCGCTGGGCTGAGCGTCAACGAAGACGAAGACAGTGCCGGTCCCCTCGTGACGCAGGAAGGTGCTGCCAGGAGTGAAGTGAGAGAATATAGCCATAGGAGGCTCCTAAAAGTATATATGGTTAGATGATGCTAGTTGAGCCTATGCTATCACACGATAAGCAGTCGTGCAAGCTTTTGTTTGATAGGGGGACAACGAAGGAGGTGCACCTCAACTGTTGAGGTGCACCTCCTTCGTTACAGCTTAGCTATCAGGCGAAGTCAGGCTTGCGCTGGCTGCCGATGCCCTCCCACGGGACGTAGTGGTGGATGGAGACACGGTAGGGAGTGATAGTCGTATCACCAAGGTCAGCCTTCGGAACGCGAAGCTCCAGAGATACGAAACGGTTGGTGATTTCGTACGTGTAGTTCTCCTTGCCGGTCTCAGGGTCGAAGAACTTACCCAGACCGGTAAGGACCCACTTGCCCGAGTCGTTACTCCAGAAGGCCTGTTCCTGGCCGGACAGAGCAACGAGGTCAAAGACCTCAGAGAGAGGGTGTCCGAGAGCCGAGTCGGTGAGGGCCGAGAGGTCACTCGCCAGGATGGGGTTGCTCTCACGGTGAGCACTGGTGAGAGGCGTGTATGCAGAGAGAGTGTCGGTGACGTTCAGAACCTCATTGACCTCGCCGGTGTCCACGTTGCGGAAGGACACCTTCTTGAGGGTAGCCTCAAGCTCGTTCACGAACTCCGTGTCCTCCACGCCGAGAAAGACGAAGATGCCAGGCGTGTTGTCCTTACGCAGGTACGACTCGTTGGGGGTCAGGTTCTTGATGGAAGCAGTCATGGTGTCTCCTAAAAGGTTATGGGGAGTTGGTCTTCCTGAAGATTAACACATCCACGCTACGGATGCAAGCTTTAAACAGTAGTAAGTTCGCTCAGTCTTTTCTGCACAGCTGACTCCTGTTTAAGGGCATCACGTAGGTCAAAGTAGGGACCCATGGAGTTAATCCAGGCTGTTCCAGCATCGTTTTCACCAGAAGACACGAAAGCAGCAGCCATCATCGCCATGAGCGTGTGTGAGCTATACATTTTCAGGTTAGCCCGAAGGTAATTAGACGCTATGGGTGACATGTCGGGAGAGTGTTTGTGGAAAAGTGAGATGGCGTTGACAACATCAACATTGAGCCAAGCATATCTACTACCAATTTTGCCTCTGAAGTCAAGGTTATCCTGGGGACCATATTCCAATCTCTTGTAGAGAAAGTTGAAGAACAGGTCTGAGTACTTCAACTCAAGCTGGGGCCGGACATTTGGCTTCTCGGAGGAGGCGAAGCTACGCATTGCCATCTCAATCTCAGTCTGCTTCTGAGGGTTTGAACTGTCGTATTCTTTCCGGATGTTGACAAGCAGATGGTCCCAAAGAATCGTCTCCTCTTTCAAGCTGAAGAACTGTGAAAGCTCATGCTGGTACAGGTGGCAAGTCATGTGGAGGGACAACGAATGGGAACTGTTGACAGCATTCTGCGTAAGTCCAGACATGAGAAGCATCGTATCTAGAACTGCTCTACTTTCAAACATGCGGTGCTCCTCTCTGAAGCTTGGTGACGGTCTGTCTTATTTGGGGACAACTATATCAGTGACCCTGTGCTGCAAGCTTTTGTTGCGGAGGAGCGTTTCCCTCATCTTAAGGTAAGCGTTCATGCGACTAAGCCATTCAGATTCTTTGTTCCCGTGGGAGAATGAACGAATCTTGTCGGAAGCGAATGGTGACATAACCATGACTACAGCTGTCTGCGTCCTGTAGTCATGAAGAGTGTTGTTCACTTCATCTGCCAGGGTGAAAGATCCCATGCGGAAAACTCGGTTCACGGCAGAGTCCGCTCGGAAGTTCCATCTGGAGAAATCGGGGTAATGGTACCAGTCATGTGACGGGACATAACCCGGCTGGCCTGCGTTGTTTAAGGAGGACTCAAAAAGAAAACGATGGTAAAGACCGAAATACCCGAGAGTGAAAGCTGGCTTTGTAGAGTCGGCATTACGAAAGTCTACACGATATTTTGCAGCTGTGTTGTTTATTCTGTGGAGTTCACTTTCATCAGCCTCTTTGCATTCTGTTGCAATCCCCTTAGCGAGGTAGTTCCAAATGACTTCCTCAGTCTGGAAAGTGAGAACACGAGTTAGCTCTTCTCGGTACATCTCAGATACCATTGAAATAGGCACCTCACGGGTAGCATCAATCTGAGCTTCCTCCACACCAGCCATACGAAGCATGGTGTGCATGACCCTACGGCTTTCAAACATGTGGCGCTCCTCAGATAGATGTACTCGTTTAGTCTACCATCTTAGCCTCAACAATACAAGGCCGGGGGACAACGAAAGAAGAGCAGAGTAAAGCTGTAGAAAGTTGTTGCGGAATATGTGGTGTGGTGGTAGACTTGCAGATATAGAGACAAACGTTCCCAATATTTTAGGAGACACGCTATGGCCGGTCGCATGATGGCTTCGGACAAGAACCGAAGCAAGAACAAGGTGGACAACCGTTACGACGACGACGGCTTCTGGATGCACCGCAGGTTCAAGGCTCACCGTCGCACGGGCGCTGCCACGGGTGGACGCAGCTGGCGTCGTGTCATCCGAAGCAAGGAGCAGCGCGAGGTCACCCGCGAGGTCCGCAGCGAGATGGACTGAGAAGAGACGTAGAAAGGGCCACAACCAAAAAGACTGGTTGTGGCCCTTTCTACATTGGAAAGACGTGTGGCCTACCTCATGATTTACGAGGTAGGCCACACGTCTTTTTATGGACGAAACATTGTCACCTAAGCTGCAACGGGGACAACGAGACCGCTAAGTTCGGAGACCATCAGACGGAACTCCTCTGGTGCTTCAGAGAGAATGGTGAACGCACGCTCCCCTGAAATACCGAAGTAGAAGGTTGTGTGGTCATCGTCGTTGTCAGGGTCTTTAGCTCCATCGCAGATGTAGTCTTTCTCAAGAAGGTCACCGGAGGTGTTGCGGACGTTGCCGAGCACGTGCAGAAGGAGAGTGTTAGCGAGGGCTGCTCCACGGTCAACTTCCACGTTCAGTTCCGTGAGGACACACTTCTCATCGGGAGTGCGGTAAGCTCCGGTGACTCTCTCCCAGAGAGCGGTCTTCAGTGCGCCTGTGGACTGGGCTGTAATGTCTGGAAACTTCATTGTTTTCTCCTGATCACGGTGGATGTTGCCTATGGTGTTCTCCATAGTAGTTGCAGGTGATGCATCTTGTCAATCTCTATCGTCTTCTTTTTTAAAACAAGTAGGCCGTGACACTCGGGTGAGTGTCACGGCCTACAGAAAGATCCGGGATGGTGGGGCGAACGTTACTGCCCGATACCTGCACCAGCGCTGATGTGGGCGGTACCGAGTTCAATCTTCACCGTGTGGGTGTCCGCGTTCGCAGGGCCACCGCTGAAAAGTGAGGTGGCGACGAGCAAGACGACTGCAATTTTAGCCATTTTCTGTCTCCTAGTTAGTGTTGTTGTTTGTGTGTTTGTGTTAACACTAGTCTACCCTATAATCCGCATAAATGCAAGCTTTTTTCAAAGAAAAAGACGAATTTTAGAACCTATTTTTTGCCCACTTTTGGGTAGTCCAAGTGTACCAAATCGTGGACTAAGTTGCAACCTTCAGAATTCACTTTTCAAGCTAATCTTCCGATACTGAGGTCACGATGAAGACGAAGATTGCTCTGCTGGCTGCGATGGGGACAGCTGCTGTCCTGGTCCTATCCGGGTGCAGCCTAATCTCCCACTCAGAGGGGACAACGAAAGCGTCTTCTTCAGCACTTCATGAGGAGAAGAATGAGGTCGCTAGCAGCTTCCAGCTTCTGCTGGCTTCCGTATATGAGGCTGACGGGGACTACGCTTCAGAGGTAGCGGACTCCTACGGCAAACCCCAGGACTGGTCTCCGCAGGACATAGCAGCGGTGAACTCTGGTTTGCTCTCTGAGATACCAGAGCTTGCGATGGTGGACACCGAAAGCTTGGACGAGAAAGCTGTAGCTCAAACGTACTTCACTATCTACGGGTACCAGTTCCAGAAAGCAGTGCTTTCAATACCTGACCGGGCTATACAGATTAAAGGGGACAACGCAACGCTTGACCTGACTAAGGTCTGGGCTAGAACAGCAGACACTGGAGAAGCCGGTAACTTGAGTCAACTCATCTATGAGAAGAAGTTGACCCTGGTGAAGAGGGACAACGAATGGCTGTTTGTTGCTAGCTCATTTACTGACTGACTGACTGGCTGGCTGACCTCTAAAACAGCTGTGGCCCAGACACATGATTATGTCTGGGCCACAGCTGTTGTCTTTCTTAGCTCTGAACGCGAGCCTTACGCCGCGTGGCGACCTTAATCTGGCGGACCAGGATGAGGTACAGGAAGGCAGAGACGCCCACACCAACGAGAGCGGAGGCGTAGTCGCCCTGCTGAGTGTTCACAGCGGAGACAGCAAGGATGATGACAGTGATGATTGCAGTGATTTTGGCTTGGATAGAGAAAATCATTTGGTCTCCTAAGGTTAAACCGGTTGTTGATGGTTCTACTCTACATGGTTCGGGTCTAACCTGCAAGTGCTAGTTGATAGTTGGGGGACAACGAAGACACATGACAAGCCTAGAGAGAAGACCGATATTGTTGAGGGAGCTACTTCGGAGGAGCAATGAAAAAGACGATAGGCCTTTTGGGACTCAGCATGGCTGCTGTGCTTGTACTCGCTGGGTGCTCTCCTGTCTACTCTTTGACTGAGGCCGTATACGAGGCGAACAGCGGAACATCAGAATCTGCGCCAGTCGTTTCAGAAGCGAGGATTGCCTCACAAAAGCAACACGCTGAAGCTGCTCCGCGTTTTGAAGAAATCTTGAAGGCTGCCACTTCAGTCAACAGAGGACAGCTGGACAGCTTCTTTGACGAGAATGGCACGTATCCTGAAGATAAAGAAGCTTACATCAGTCGCGCGACCGCTTTGGTACCTGAGCTTAAATGGCTGAGAGGGGACACCAAAGACCAGGTGACTGGCATCATCACGTTGTTCACCCTTGCCTACACGGGACCAAAAGAGTTTGAGCTTCTACCTCAGGCAGTTTATGCTAGGAAAGACGGCACCTTAGAGATTAGACTTGACCGGGTGTGGTTGGTTGACGGTAGTGGTCAGACTTTTGAGCAAGCCACAGGGATAGACCTGATGACTATGACAAAAGTTGACGGAGAATGGTACCTGAATACAAGCCCTTCAAAGACAATCTAGGGACAACGAACAAGAACGTTATTAAACAGCTGTTGCCCACATGGATTCCATGTGGGCAACAGCTGTTGTGAGGTCAGACCTTGACGAAGGTTACGATGGTCCGCTCCTGCGGCTTGACCTCGGAGAACTCAAGCTCACTGTCCTCAGTGGGGCGACGAATAAGAACCCCATGCTGCCGGTGGTGAGAGTCCTGGAACTCGTGGGCGAACAGCTTACCGTCGCTGACGCGGGTGAGCAGAAGCCATGTGGTCCACGCTGCTTCCACGTCAAAGCCAGTCTCACCCTTGTGGATGGTTGCGTCGGTGAAGTCAGGAAGGAAAGGCACTAGAGCGCCGTCCTCCGACTGCTTCGGCTTCAAGCTGAAGGTATCGTGCACCTTAGCAGCATTCAGTGTAATACGTTCACTCATGGTAATCATCTCCTTAGTAGTTGTTTAGGCATAAAGCCGTGTAAACACATTCTACCATCATAGTGGCACAGATACAACTATGATGGGGGACACCGAAGCCAAACCTACTCTTTTAGAGCTTCCGTGGTAAAGACAACTTCAGTCACTACACCATCCGGATCTCTCAGCAGGATTGTTGTCCCCTCCTGGATTTTGGACAAGAAGAAAGAGTTCACTGCGTCACTGCGCCTTCGGTTAGCGCTGACTCTGAACTCATCTTTGCCTTCTGCAATGCTTGAAGGTACCAGTTGGACTACAGCTTCAGAGAGCAAAGCAATGTCCGGTGACTTAGGGGACGACGAAGCAACTTGCCTCTTATGCCCTGCATAGTCAAACCGCATCTCATCATTGTCTTCAAGAGCGTGGCATGCCTCAACTACTTCATCAGCTTTGTCGGTGCCAAGTCTGGCGTTAATCTCATCCTGAAACTCATTGATTTCCATGCCAGCAGACTGACCAGTAAGTAGGAGACGGCGACCTTCAGCAGTTGCACGCATCCTCAGGGCGTCTGACGCTAGCTGCCGCTGCTTCTTGCCTTCCTCATAACGACGCCTGCTCTCAGCTGTTGGCTCAGGGCTACTGTAGTCAGCCACGGTGACCTTTCATATGCTCGGGATGGGAATAGACGGGAGAGGATAAGCTGGCTTACCTCAGCTTATCCTCAGTGAAGACCATCTCAGACGTGTTACCATCCTTGTCTCGCACAAGGATGGTTGCTCCTTCTTCTAGTTGTTTCTCCAGGAAGTCATACCCAGCTTGTCTGCGGCTACTGTTAGTAGAAACGCGGACTTCAGGCTCTTCAACCAAAGTCAACTCTGATGGAACTTTTACAACACGATAATCTGAGAGGTATTCAACATCTGGAGATAGTGGCTTCATCACTTTTAGACCACGACCTAAATTGCTTTTGAACTCGCCGTTATCCTCCAGATACATCCAGGCTCTTCTTAGCTGGGCACTGTCTAATACCATCATTCGTGACCCTATTTCATCTACGAAGTCACTCAGTGTCATTCCCTCAGCTTGCCTGGTGAGAAGAAGTCTTCTGCCTTCTGCTATCGCGCAGTTGTAAGCGTATTGCTCTTTTCTTTTCTCTTCATCTTTCTGGCGCTTCCGCTCTTTTATCTCTTCGGGAGTGTAAGTCGGGGTGGACCAGTCATAGTCTGCCATGAGCGCCTTCTTTTCGGAGGTTGAAATCTATTCTACCACAGAATAGCTAGAAACGCTAATTATAAGGGGACAACGAAACAGGGACTGGCCTAGAACCTCAGGCCAGTCCCTGTTTCGTTTAGCTTCTTAACGGTTCCAGCGCTTCACCAGCTTGTAGCCGCCGAAGAGGACGAACAGGATGACGAGAGCGAGGACGTTCGTGGGAGCAAGGTGCGTCAGGTGGAGAACGATGACAGCGAACAGGGTCAACATGACGGTGATGATGGTGAGGAACGCTGCGCGGTACTTGTCCTTGGTCTTGGGCTGCTGCTTCTGCTGGGCCATGGTGTGCCTCCAAAGTAGTTGGGGTTGCTTCGTGCCTTCAGTCTACCACGGCTGAAGGGCAGATGCAACGGGGAGATGAGAAAAAGCAATATTTGACAAACCGTAGGCAGGGTGGCTAAACCAAAGCCCGATACTCATACTGAAGGCATACGGAAGGTAAAACAATCATGCTTGCAAGGTTCAGAAAGGCTGTTCAAGGTGATGAGTCAGGTTTCACTCTCATTGAGCTGCTTGTTGTCATACTCATCATCGGCATCCTCGCCGCTATCGCTATCCCTGTGTTCCTCAATCAGCAGAAGGCTTCCAGAGATGCCACCCTTAAGTCTGACATGAAAAACTTAGCTACCGTGTACACCACTTACAAAGCTGAGAACCCTAATGCGTCATACCCTGATTTCCTCTACAAATGGCGAAACGACTTTGACGGTCCTGGTGCGGAAGCTAACAAAAACGTTGATATGCTGGCAAAATATTTTACTCCGTCCAACAACGTACGAGTGCATGCTTTTGACTACGGTGAGTACTCAAGTGAACGCAAAAATGAGTACTTCTGCATCCAAGGTGGTATGGACGGAAGTAACTACAACGGCTTAACTCCTGACACTCGCCTGACGTACTCCAGCAAGACCGGTACTTTCGTCCAAACCTGTGGTGTGTAGACTAGTAAAAGACAACTTTTGAGGCAATAGGGTTGCATTTGCCCAATCACCCGTGTAGTCTGTAGTCATACCGTTCATCCACTATCTTTTGGAGAAACACCATGGCGACTAAAACGACTAAGAAGTATGTGCTCTACAAGGCTCAGGAGCAGCCTTTCGTCATGGACTGTGAGATGCACACCGACAAGGTTCGTGGGTTCGCTTTCTACAGCTACGAGAAGTGCTCAATGTCATCGTGGAACCCTATCACCTCTGATTGGGACCCTATCACCTCTGCTAAGGAAGCCATCGCCTACGTGAAGCAGCACGAGAGTGTGAAGGGCGAAACCCTCAGTAGCTCCGGCTCACTCCTCCTTGTTGAGGTCACGACGACGACCACGGAGGAGAAGGAAGAAAGCGTCCAGCGTCTTCGGCTGGACGACACCTCCAAGACGGAGACTGTCACTCAGCGTGTCATCTACCGTGAGGACCGTACGCCCCTTGAGTACGAGCGGTACGCTGTTCTTCTGGCCGAGCATGAGGAGCGGATGAGACTGTCCAAAGAGAAGTGGGAGCGAGAGGCCCCGGAGCGTGAGGCGCACTGGGCAGCTGTGGCAGCTGAGGAGGCTGCTGCGGCGAAGGTAGCTGCGCGCGAGGAAAAGATGACTGCCCGCGAGGCAGCACGAGCCGCTAAGAAGGCTGAGGACGAGACTTTGGATGCACTTGAGCGAATCATGCGAAAGCCTGCTACACTCTCCAGTAAGCTCAAGAACATCTTCTTCAACTGACCTGCTTCATCTAACCAGACAGTCAACCACAAACTTTTCAGGAGCACATTATGAGTGACAACATTGACCAGGACACCGTTGAGTACGAGTACGCCCGCAGCAACGAGAGCTTCAGCGCCGGTGACCGTGGAGCACCCTCGCCGGTTCGTGCCGACTGGGAGTACACGTACACGGAGTTCATCCCCCTGTTCGTGGACACCCAGGAGGAAGCTATCGCTGAGGCTTCGGCCCAGGTCGGCGTGCACAGCGGTCACCGTAACGGTTCCTTCATCGTCCGTGAGAAGCGCACGACCGAGTTCACTTCGGTCTCAGATGAGAAGGGTGCTTCCTCGTTCACGACTGGAAGCACGGTCACCAACACTGTCATCCACGCGGAGTACCGGACTTGGGATGAGTTCATGGAGTACTACTGGCTCCCCCTCCTGCGAATCCTCCCCACCGTCCACCAGAAGGAGCGTGAGGCTAATGCCAAGCGTGAGGAGAAGTGGCAGCGACAGACAGATGAGTACAACGCTCGGACGAAGCGCTAACGAAAGACATACAAAATGAGTGTGGCCCCGAACCATTTCAGTTCGGGGCCACACTCATTTTGTAGTTGCAAACCAAGGAAACGTATGGTAGACTTAACATGATTCGCTGGGGTTACCAACCGGTGAATCTTCCACTTCGGGTACACGGCTGAAAATATGCTGCCAGGTGGGAGAGCAGTCAGATTTGAAGCTGGGAGCGCGTATTTCGCTATGGACCTGGTTGCTTCCTGTAGGTCGGGGAGCAGCTTGAGCGATTAGCCTTCGCCAGCTGAGTGGACCTAATGCAACCCTCCAAACTGATGTGGATAGTTCCAACTTGTGCGGTCTAAACTTTTAGGAGTTTAGACCGCACACTCATTCGTCAACTTAAAGGACATAGAATTGTTTGAGCCAGCAAAGGCAACCGCTTCAGGCGTACAGTATGCGTTCGCGCTTCAGCCAGCAGAGTACCTGACCTACGAAGATGTAGAGATTGACAACAACCCTCGTCCCTTTACGTCTCTCGCCGCAGGCTACGAACAGAACAACGCTGCCTACATGGTTGCTGCCTATTGGGTTGAGGGGCTGCCGAGCAGACCAGTAGTTTGTTATGGGACACTGAAGCTTATCTTTGACCCACATGATTTGCGGGATAAGGGCTTTGACCCACGAGGGCTTCAGATGACAGACCTTTTCCAGTTGCCGGTTGCAGCTGTTGAAAGGAAAGCCTACTTCAGCATTGGACCATTCAACAATGCAGTCGCTAAGCCGTGGAACTCATGGTTGGACAAGCTATTGTATGGTGCTGGTTTGCATGATGCAGCAGGGCAGCAGGCAGTGTTCAACAGTCTCAGCACGGGGATGGCAAGGCCTGTCCCTAAGAATGCTGACGGATGGTATACCCTTAGGAAGCGTTGATGGCTGAATCCTTTGCCCATCCAGAGATTGCCGTTATGCTTCTGGAATTAGGTGGTTACACTCCTATGGCTGATGTGTATTCTGTACCACAGGCGTATGTGCCAGACGTGTTCGCTCATGAGCTTAAGTCATGTATCAAGACTCAGGGGACAACGAAAATCATAGCTCCACTGTTAAAGTCACTTTTTGACGCTGTAGCAGCTGAGCTAGACACTCTCAACCAAACTGAGAGGACTAGCGTTACCAAGGGGTTCTGGTCTAAAGCCTACATGCCCCCTGAGTTCTTCTCTGCTCCTAAAGGACTACGGCTCCCTGTCACCAAAGCATGGCATGACTTCTGCAATGACTGCAAAGTTGATGGAGTCCCATACCCAGCGCATCTCAGGGATTTCTCGGAAGTCAACAAGGACTGGCTTTGGAGGGACTTTTACGACCACCCAATCTGGCCTCTTCTCAGTGTAATGGTGAACACAGAATCAGATTTCTGTGAGATGGTAGCTGCCATGTTCGCTGTCATCGTCATTGCGCCTGAAGTTGACGTGTGGATTCTTGGAGATGGCTGGACTCAAGCGGAATGGTCCAAGGACAGGCTTGAACCTTTCTTCAGGTTCAACGCTATGGTGGATTCGCTCTAAGCTGCACAAACAGAAATGGCTGTGGCCCCTCAAAATCTGAGGGACCACAGCCATTTCTGCAAAGGTGCTAGTTACTCGGGGACAACGATATTCCGGAGTGCAGCAACCAACCGCGCGGACGCCGGAGTGTAACGGTTCCTGAGGACAGCCGTGCGAACAACGCGGTGGCGGTCGTGAGCCAGGTGCGACAGCAACTGAGGGGGCGTGAACGGGTTCTCAGCAACCTTCGCTCGCACCGACTTGAACGGGTCGTAGGAAAGGTACTTCAGAGCCTCCAGAGGCGCGGCAGGGTGAAGAGCAGCACGCTCGCGCACGAGAAGGTCATCACCGTATGTGACGGGCTTAAACGGCGGAATGCAGGCACGCTGCGAGCGGAACTTCTCCTGAGTCAGGAAAGGATGAGCGTGGGACATGTTTTCTCCTTGAAAGTTGTTGGTGTGTTGTCTTGAAGTATCTGCTGAAACTAAAAAAGGGATGAGGTTCATATACCTGCCGTCAATCGGCAGGTCTGCAAACCTTCATCCCTGCTTCACATGGTTCCCCATGTATCACCTGTGATGATGAGTCAAAGATTCCAAGAGCACTGCCGTCAATCGGCAGAGTCCCGGTCCCTTTAATCTGTTCAAAGCAAGTTTTACATGGTTAAAGCAAGAAAGCAACCTTTAGGGTGAGTTACCACGAGCTATTAACTCTGTGGTAACTCACCTCAATGATATCCGCATATCATTTTGTTCCATCTGAATATCTGTCCAGCTGCTGACAACACAGCTGATTCTCGCCAGACCGTACGGGAAGGAACAGCTTCCCGTTACCCTGCATCACCACTTAATGTGTCCCAAATCTCTCGGATTATCTCCGAGTAGGTAGGCGAGCGGCAAGGTAACACGTGCTGCCTCAGTAGGACTCGAACCTACAACCTACGCATTAACAGTGCGCCGCTCTGCCAATTGAGCTATGGGGCAATATATACCCCCTTGGTAGACCAAAACTTCTTGGCTTCCCAAGGGGGTTTGTTATGTTCCTATCTTATCACAGGCTGTCTTGCCCTGTCAACTCTAGGATTGAATTTGTTTAGCTCTCCTCCACGTAGGCGTGGTCAGCCCAGTAGGCGTAGGCGTCATCCCACTCCTGCTGCGTGTACTCACGGTACGTTCCACCCTGCTCGTGGTTGGTGTTGCGGAGCATGGTGTGAGGGTGCATGGGGACAACCTTGTCCAGCTGAGCGAGGACAGCGATAATCTCCCACTCAGCGTCCGTAGTGCGGTTGTCATCACGAGCGAGAACGTCAGCACGGTAGACAACAATCTGGGTGAACTTAGCTGCGGGCTTCACCCCACGGATGATGCGGCTGGTGACAGGCTTCTCGCCTTCCTGGCGGGCCTCAGTACGCTCCTCCACGAGGTGGGCGTTCTCCGGGGTGACAGCGATGACAGAGGAGTAGAAGCGGTCACTGGGGACGTTGACGAGGATAACGTCGTTGTCAACACTCCCCGTGCCAGGGGCGAAGTCGTGCTGGTTCTCGGTGACAAGCTGCTCAAGCTCCTCCCAGCTGCCGTCAAAGTACGAGTTCGGGCCAACACGGGTGCTGAAGCTCTTCACGAAGTCGCCTGCGCGGAAGACACCCTTCTCTACGAGGACGCCGTGGGACATAATCAGTTCGGTCATTGTGGCTCCTTTTATCTGCGGTCTGTGTTCCTCTAGTCTACCAGTAAGCTGGAAAGCATGTCAAATGTTTTTCTAAAAAAGCATGCACTTTTGGAAAGTACTTGCCGATAAGGAAAGTAGATGCATTAACAACGAGGAGGACACCATGACTAATACCAACAACATAAGCCCGCCCGACGCCCAAGAAATGGTCCAGCGAGCCGAGCAGATAAGCAAGCGAGCGCACGATGCTGTGCGTTGGCCGTACATCACATTCCTGCTGGCTCTGGGTCTAACAACATCGTTTGGAAGCTTAGCGATGGCTTTGACCACAGGCAGAGCATTTGGCCTGGCTTACACAGGTACGCTTCTTGCACTCTTCGGCATACTCATGTTCTTCCTAGTCACAACAAAAAACAAGAGGGCCTTCGCCTGGAGCAAACGTTGGACCATATACATCAGCGCTTGGGCGGTAGCCTACATGGGTGCAATAGCGGTAGTCGGATTCATGCATGGCTCACTTATCTGGGCAGCTGTCACCTCCGGCCTAGTGCTAGCTGTCACGTTCATCGCTGCGATAATTGAGGTGAGACGATGAATACCATCGCAGGGGGACACCCAAGACACCAGCTGTCTGAGATCTTACACAACCCTGTCCGCTTCTCCGTTGTCGCAGCTTTAGACAAAGCTGAGAAAATCAGCTTTCAGGAAGTCAAAGAAGCTATTGAAGTGACAGACTCTGCTTTGAGCAAACAAGTTGCCTCTCTACAGGAGGCAGGTTATGTTCTGGTTCAGAAAAGCTTTGTCGGTAAATATCCTCGCACGATGCTGTCATTGACTAAGGATGGACGTAAAGCCTGGCAAGCTCATTTGAGTGCGCTGAGAGAGATAGCCGGAATAGTAAGCTAAATGGGTGTGGCCCCACCTTGACTACCAAGGTGGGGCCACACCCATTTTCTTTGCTGTTCGTCTGGAATCGGACCAGTATCGTGAGTTGCACGCCAGGTTATCAACCTAACGCTCTCATGCTCTACCATTGAGCTACGAACATCCTAGTGACAGGTCCGATTGCAGAAGGTGATTATTCTTCCACGTTCAGTCCCTTACATTCACTAACATCAAACAGTTCACAGGGCAGTCTTTATCAGACTAAAGCTGTGACCCGATTGCGATATCTCTACTGTAACACAGCCGTAAAGTCGTTGTCAACCTAAAGGACAACATTCTTGTTCCAACGTAAGGTGCCATTGGGACTATGTTCTTGGTGGCACCCTCTTGCTTTTCCTAACCAATTAAGTTAAACTGGTGAACAATAAACCGGTTGCAATGAAAGGGACGAACAATATGGATTCCATCACTTCTGTTCTCACTTGGTATGACAAGCAATATGGGACAACGAAGGTAGCAGAAGCGTTGCAGCTTCCAGAAGCTTACCGCGCGCTCATGTTCAATACTGAAGTGAAAAGTTTCGTAGACGCAAAGACCGGCTATGTTGTCCCTCTTCGCAAAATTCTTCTCGGCGCTCAGCGAGAAGCAGAAGAGTCTGGGGCGTACTACTACTCATCACCGAAAAGCTGGACAGTTGATGGTTACAAAATGCAGATGATGCTTAGTAAACCTGCCAAGTACCCGTATTTTGCAGCGTATGTCAACCTGGCTGAGTCTGCCAGAATCATTTCAACAGACAACATGGTTTTGCTTAGCAGCCTTACTCCTCTGAGTCCTAAGCGTCATAAGCTTGTTGACCGCAAAACGATTATCGCCATGCCGCTCAACACTGTCTTAGACAAAGCGACGGAACGCATGGTCCTTACAAGCACAATCTTTGACACGAATAGGCTAGAAGCACTCAGAAGGGCTTCCCGTGCAGGCTACAGGCATAAGAGTAGTCTTCCTGTTGTGCTGACAGCGCTTGACGCGACCCCTGGTTTTATAGGGCAGTCGGTTACAAACACTAGCCTTGTAAAATCCTGGGAAGAGTCGTTTGCTTTTATTCAGAAAGCAGCTGGTCTTGTTGAAGAAATTGAAGCTAAGACCTGTGCTAATTTGGGGACAACGAAAGCAGCTTAACGGCGTGTCGGAAGTGAGCTGAAAGCTGCTTTTGTGGTAGAATAAGGGTACCTTTTGAGAACTTAGGAGCAGACTATGAGTAAAGTAATTCCTCTTCGTAAGAACACCTTCAAGAACGCACGTGTTGCCTCGTTGGAGGGGGACATGCAGGCTATCGTCTCTGTCCTCCGCACTGAGTCACCTCTTCCCGTAGACATGGTTCTTCAGAGGGCTGCTGAGCTTGTTGGTGCCCGCCCGGAGGAGATGACGAACTCTCTGAGCACCGCCAACACTGAAGGACTCGCAGAAATCAACTTCAGTAAGGGCCTTGTCAGCTTCCCGCAGAACTGAAGGCAGATTTAACAGCTGTGGCCTGGAACGTTTAAGTACGTTCCAGGCCACAGCTGTATGATAAGCATCCTCTTACAGGGACAACGAAAGCGGATTATTCAGCGAAGGTTGCTCGGATAGGGTGATGGTCGCTACCAGCATACTGAATGCATGCCTCATAGGAGAGGATGCGTTTTTTCTTGAGGCTAGTGTGGATGTGGTCAATGTTCTTCCTACCTCGGGGGAAAGGAGAACGGTATCCGTGGTAGCTGTCGTACTGGCTGTTGATTTTCTCTTGGGCAGTGATGCGAGCACAGCGGAGACCATCTAACTTAGGGTGCACCATGTTGAAGTCACCAAGAGCAAACACTGGCTGACCTGGGGACACCGAAGACTGAATAAAATCTGTCAGCTGGGCCATGCTGTCTGCCTGCACCTGGTTGTAGTGGGCAATGGTTGGCTCATCGGTGAGGACCACATGCTGCTGGTGGAGGTTGAAGATGTTGTACACCAACTCGGGGTTGCTTACATCCTGAAGCTGGACAAAAGTGCAGTAGCGGTTTTCCATGTTCGGGTAGAGGGTCTGCTCCTCAGGTGTTCCCGTGGAAAGTCTACGCTGACCTGACTTCAGCCAAGTGAAGCGTTCTGAGTTCCAGAAGATAGGCACACGAGCATGGAACTCATCCTGGTATCCTTCTTCATCATGGAACGGCTGGTAGCTGTCGTAGCCCTGTTTGATAAGAGCCTGGCTTATCTGCTCACCCTGGTCCTGGTCAACATAGGACACCTCCTGGAGGGCTATGATGCTGCCTAGCTCATGTAGGGATGGTAGAAGCTGAAGCTTACGTCTTTCCCAGTTGTGGTCCTCCGTCTTCACTGTCGGAATCTGCACGTTGTATGAAGCTATGGTTAAAGGGTTCATAGTAATCTCCTACCGGTATCGGCAAGGATAATGTTCCGCTTCATTGCGGTGGTTTGGTCTTCCATGACTGTGTTGTTAGCCCTTCCTTGGTATAGCTAACTGTACCACATTCTTTAATGGCTGAGCTAAGTAATTCTAGACAGTACCGGACATAGCACAGGCAGAAACACCCTCCACAGGGCACCACAGCCCGTCTGACAAGATTACGCGTAGGGTTCGGGCAAGTAGATGGTTAAGGAGCAAGTCGCGTTAGAGAGGCATCTGGAGCCGCTACCTAAAGTAGTCAGTCGGCTGACTTGAACTCTTTCATCAACTCAACCTGCTTCTCATAGGAGCGTAACATCTCATCTCTACTACAAATGTAGGGCTGAATGCGTGTTTTTGTTCTCTCAGCAGATTTTACAAACATTTCATACATCTGCTGTGAGACAGCGATAGCGTAGCTTACACGATAGTTCGTTGTGTCAAACTCTTCGGGGAGGTAGATGGCGGTGAAGCTCTTCTCACGGCGTTCTTCTTTGGTTGAGCCTTTTCTGTTCCAGATGCAGAACACCAGGACACGACTACCTTCAGCATATGCCTTCTTGTACGCGCGGTAGAAGACGACCTGCATGTAGGTCTCTAAGTCCATGGCCTTCTCCAAAGTGGATAGATGTGAACTTTAATAATATCAGCTTGGCCTCTGAAAGGCAACAGCTTACTCAGCTGGAAAAGATTGGGTTGACTGCGCTAGGAAGTTCCTGTAGTGAAACTAGAAACTTCTTTGCTACCTCAGCGACAGTTGCTTCCCTGGTAGCAGTGTGGTCCACCATGTGGATGCCTTCTCCGCTTACTTTTGTCAGGTTGCCTGAAGCAGGCTGGGGAACGAGGGCAACAGGTTTCAGGTGGTCAGCCATGAGGTTCAACTTTCGTGATGGTCGTAGTTAAGCTCTAACATCCTCAGCTATCGGAGGGGAGCCGACCGAGCTTGAAGGTTGTCATAATCCCTCTTTCTGAGTCCACGCTAACGTACCCTTGCGCTTGAGCGTAGCTGACAGCGAACCTCATCTCAGACATGGGGACACCGAAAGCTTTCGCTACTTCCTTGCATGCTTCCTCTGCGAGAACAGGCAGCATCGGGTTACTGCAAACCTGCTGGAGGGCAAAGCAGATCTCTCTTAGCTTTTCAGCTTCATCGTCGTTGTTGGGGACAACGAAAGGATCCTTCAGAAGAAACGCATGACTTGCCATCGGGGACGCCCTTTCGTTGAAACTAATCTTACCACATCTGTTGTTGCTTCAGCCCTGTCCTTACTGGGGTCGGCAACGAATAGTTAATGAGAAAGGCAAGCAGAGGGACAACGAAACTGCTTCTACCAAAATGGCGTTTGACATCAGCAAGTATGCAGCATCCTCAGAGAGGGTAACCTGGAAAGATCTTGACCTGGAACACTTCAGGACTAACCCTCTACCAGAGGACACGCTCCGTGTGCTCAGATACATGGCAGACGTTGAATACCACACTGTGTGCTACACCCGTGACCTTCTCACCACGCCATCACATAAGGAACCTGAGATAGCGACGTTCATGACCATGTGGAACCGTGAAGAGTTCTGGCATGGTGAAGCCCTCGCTGCTGTCTTAGACGTACACGGGATAGTTGTTGATTACGACCAGCTGAAAGCGAACCGTTTGAAGCTTGGCTGGAGGGACTTCTTTGACCCAATCAAACAGGGGCTACTCGGGAAGATTGTTGGTAAAGACTTCGTTGCCGTACACATGTCATGGGGTGCAGCGAACGAGTACTCAGCTGTTACCGCGTACAAACGAATGGCGGACACAGAAACCGACCCGGTACTAAGCGAGCTTCTACGCCGCATCGCTAAGCAGGAGACAAAGCATGTTGCCTTCTATGTCTCCCAGGCACGTGAAAGACTCACCAACAGTGTTCGGGCACAGAAGCTGACCCGCCGCCTTCTAACCAGCTTCTGGTCACCTGTTGGGTCAAGCATCAGTGAGGACACCGAAACAGCTTTCGTGTTTGGCAAGATAATGAGCGGCCCCGAAGGACACAAAGCAGCCCAGCAGCTGGACAAGAACATCAGCGGCCTACCAGGTATGAAGGGTCTCACCATCTTTGAGCAGGCCATGAAGAAGATGAACGTCAATTCTGTTTCATCGTAATCTTGACAAATAACCTGTAACAAGGTAGAATTGCAGACATATTCTTATAGACAAAGGACTGCAAATGAATACAGCACCAATGTTCCCCTCAGCTAAAGTACTCCAGGTTGTGTTTGAAGACGAGTTTGTTCTCGCTCACATCAACCTGGACGAGGAAGTGGCAAAGACTGTTCCTGCTGAGTACCTTGGTCGCATTCATCTGAACGAACTTGGCGTGTTCTTGGACCTTGACAACCATGTAGCCCCAACTATTCTCAAAGCCTTTGATGGTGTTGCAAAAGAGCTTAAGGGCGTGAGTTCCACGACCATCAAACGGCTCCTAAACAAAGGCAATTTCAGCGACGAAGAGAAAACAGCGTGGCCCACGGCTTACGCTGTTTGGAAGTTCAGGGAGACACTGAACACAGCGAAATTTGCTGATGAAACCGAATCTTTCATCAAACTGGATTACCCTGGTTACTCTTTTGAGAGCAAAGTACTCAACAGTTACCTGTACAAAAAAATGTGTAACCACAAGCTTAAGTTCATGGCCCTACCGCACATCGCTAAAGACACCAACTTCGTTGACCCCACTATTCTCACAGACTTCATCGCCAGTAAAATGAATGACTTCCTGGAGTTGAGCTACCAGATTGACGACAAAGCAGATGAATGGATTATCTGTGCTGAGGCGTATGCAACACTGAGAAACTTTATGAGTCTCAACGCTAAAGGAAAAGTCTCATGGGCAGAAGCCAACTAGGACAGAAACCATGGAAGGCATATGAGTGTGGCCCAGATTGTGTATCAATCTGGGCCACACTCATATGCCTTCTTCTACAATCCCAGCTTTCTGACAGCCTTCACAATTGAATCAGGGGTTGGTTTAACCAACGTAACACCGTGGTTGGTCGCCAGATACTGTAGGATATCTGACTTCCTACGCTTTGCAACCGAAAGCTTTGTCTCATAATCCTTCATGAACTTCAGTGAAGACAGAAGCTCTTTGATGGGTGCCGAAGGATTCAAAGAAGCATCCTTGTAGGGGGACAACTCAATTGTCCACTGATAGTTTGCATAATCCAAGTCAGGGAGCATGGTCAGAAGAACAGCCACCGGCAGGTTCGGGTTGCGAGCAGCTTTGGAGACCAGGATAGTGTTCTCTTCACCAGGCATATTGTAGCGATTAGCAATCTTCTCCAGGATACTGCCAGGAGTTGCGGGGTTAGTTGCCAGTCTACCGCTAATCTCATGTGTAGGCTTGTCTGCGTAGATGGCTTCAGCTACTTTCGCGGAGATGCCCTTGTTAGATGCAACAAGAGCCACATGACGACCTGAGCCGTTTGCTACGATATCTAGAAGGGTGGCATCAGGGGTTGACGGGTCCGATGCCACAACATCAACATTGTATGTCTGTTGTAGCGTCCATTTACGTGCAGTCGCACCATTACGTTCTTTGCTTCTTGTAGGGATTGCAACAAACATATGACTTCTCCAAAAGATAATAGCGGTTAACACAACTATACCAAAATGCTGTTTTGAAGTCAAGGCACCCGCGATAATCTGAGGCTCAGACAGGTTCCACTTTCATCTGCCAATATCACTGCTGTTAGTAATCATGAACAACGACACCTGCACCCGATAAGTGCAGGCACGCAAATACAGTAGCGGCCATTCCCTCAGGGATAACATAAGCATTTGACACGGCTTATGGAACAGGCTTGGAGTCCACCGGTTGGTCACCGGGTGTAGTGAGAGCGAAAGCAAGTTAGACTTACCGAGCAGGTGAACGTCATGGTGAAGGCAGACCCGGACATGACACTCTTATCAAGAATGAGGATTTTCCTCTGTATCCCCTGCATCCCGGTCCTGAGCGAAGACTAATCCCCTTCAACGCTGTTGCTTTTTATACGAAACCGTACTATTTTATCTAAACTTTTTAAGCTCCCCTTGTATGCTGACTTGTATACGAAAGCTCTGTTTTCGTGTGATTTTTGCCTGCAAGGGGGTTACAGTTCCACAAGTCACTCACGTTAGGTAGACATATAGTCCCTGAAACCGTACAGTGCCCACCCAGCGAAGGTGGAAGTGTTCTTGTTGAAGGCCCCTCAGGGGGCCACAGTCTACGCTACGTGAGCGTCAGACTAAACCGTCACGACCTTTAGACCAAGTTGACATATGTCTACTAAGTTAACAAGGGACTGTTTTAGGGACAACGAAAGATTGAGTTCATGTTCGCTAGCTTACTCTGAACTCGTTAGTCATCAACTATGACAAACAAGAAGCACATAGCAGCCTCAGGGGCCAAAAAAGGCAAATGGGTCGCCTGCTCTGCTCAAGACTGTCAAAACGGTGGTCTACACATTAACTCCTCAGAGCTTCACGTGCTTCGTGAACATATTCGTGCTACAAACGAGCAAAAGTACTCGCTTGCTGACGTGCCTGTAGCAGCTGTCTCAGACTACCTACTGCTTCCCCAGCAGAGCAAAGACACCATAATGCAAGCCATGGTCAAGAAAGCCCGAGAAGAAGGATCCTCTATCGGTGGGCTAGATCAGAGGATTTATCGAGCAGTAGACAATGATCTTAATGAGGGGACAACGAAACAGGTTCTTCAGGAGCATGGTTTCACCCCGGTGGACCCCGAAAGCTATCAAGGCCAGTCTCCTATGACTGAAGACGAAAGTATTGAAGAGTCAAAACAAGACCTAGCTTGGACCACCCAGAAAGAGAAACGCTCTCTCGCATATTTCTCAACCGAAAACTTTGACTGGGTGAACCGTGCCCTGCATGAGCGCTCTATCCTGCCTAGTGTTAAAGGCTCAAAAGCGAACTTCGGTAGTGGTGAGATAATGACTGAAACAGAGTCAACCACTGAAGGTGAATTCGTTGACGACCCCTATGTGACCGACCCGAAAGACCAAACCCGTGAGGTGTTAGAAGAGGTCGTTAACACAATGGATAGCGCACTAGGAAAAGTCCCTCGCGGGGACGCCCGAACATTATACCGTGGGGTTCGCTACGACATTGGCAAGTTAGAGGTCGCACAGTGGGTGCAGCAGAACGCTCACGTAGGGAACCAGATTACCTTTGAAGGCTACGTATCCACCTCTGCAAGCTACAACGTAGTCAACAACACGTACGCAGACGAAGACGGCAGCCTCATCTTTGAGATACGCACTTCATTGGGTGCAAACATCTCTAGCGTTAGCTCCTACGCTGAAGAGCAAGAAGTCCTAATGCCACGGAACACTTCCTACACTGTAGCCGGAAGCCACCATGTAACACGCAGCAACGGTAAAACTGCGACTGTCGTGCAACTTATCTCTAATGAACGCCCGAGGACACCGGAAAAGGCTCAACGGAAAAGCCTTCTCTCATGGTTCCGTTCGCAGAGATGACTTTAGGGGACAACGAAAACAGTTTTGCTGCTGACATGACAAAAGAGGAGAGGCCCCACAGTGTTTCTGTGGGGCCTCTCCTCTTTTCAGAAGCTAGCCGTCCTGGCGACCATCATCCTTCACCGTGTTAGTGAAAGACGTAGCAGCCTGAGCGCTAGCATTCTCCAGAGCCTCAGCAGGAGACTCATCATCAATGACACCATGAGCCGCATCCTTCTTGTTAGCTCGGATGGAAGTCAGCAGAGCAGCAACCAGCAGGACAACACCAATCAGACCAGTGAAGACCTCAGGAATCTCAAGCTTAATCGTGAGCAGAAGAATCGCGGCTAGAACACCAATCGCCCAGTGCGCACCATGGTCCAGGTAACGGTAGTCGTTCAGAGTACCCTTCTGCACCAGGTAGATGGTGATTGAACGGACGAACATAGCACCGATTAGACCAAGGCCAAGAGCGATGATGATGGGGTCAGTGGTGATAGCCAGCGCACCGAGAACACCGTCAAAGGAGAAGGAAGCGTCAAGCACCTCAAGGTAGAGGAACATGAAGAACGCAGCCTTACCCGTGAGTCGGACCATGCCATTAGGGCCATCACCCTTAACCTTCTTGCCATCAGCTGTCTTAGCGGCAAGCTCCTCACTAGCTTCAAGGTTGCTCTCAAAGAACGCCCCAAGACCAGACACAAGAAGGTACGTAAGGATACCGAGGACACCTGAGATAAGAACCGTGAGGGTATGCTCAGAGTCAAGGTAAGCGGCAGCAGCAAGAACGACGAGGGCAACGAAGACAGGTGCGCCATTGAACTGACCAACCTTAGCGAGAGGCTTCTCAATCCAGGTAAGCCACTTGATATCGCGGTCCTCAAAGATGAAGTCCAGGAACAGCATCAGAAGGAACAGTCCACCGAAACCAGCAATCTGAGGGTGAGCCTCATGGAGGATGTAACCGTAAGTACCAGGGGTCTCAGGGTCGCCACGCTGGAGAGCCAGGTTGAACGCCTCAACAGGGTTAAGACCAGTGGCAACAGACACGATTACGAGTGGGAACAGCACTCGCATGCCGAATACTGCGATGATGATGCCTACGGATAAAAAGATCACTCTCCATTTATCAGACAACTTTTCAACGATTCGGGCGTTGACGATAGCGTTGTCTGCACTTAGAGCAATCTCAAATGCGCCGAGGATAGCGGTAAGAACAAAAGCCTCCCAACCACCGTATAGAAAGGCCAGAACCAGTGCAATACCGGTCAGAATGAAAGAACCTGAGAAGATTCTCAGTGAACTATGCGTTTTCATATGTTTTCCTAATCTTAGTATGAAGGTGTGTGCATTATAAAGTGTTTATCTGCTTTATCACTATAACAGGTTTTGGCCTATGTTGCAACTGTTGAAAAGACGGGCTGGTCGGGCATAATTAATCATCCCAGAGGGGACAACGTAACCCAGGGTTAATCTAGTAGCGTTCTAGCGTACTCGTTAGCTTTAGCTGGGTACCAGAGATAGTAGCTTCTGCCAAAGTCTGCATAGTAGGCGTTGTCGTGCTCTCGCTTAGATGGGGTGCCGTAATGGTAGCCTCCACATCTTGAGCATGGGTAGACGGTTTTGCCTTCGCTGCCAACAGATTCTTCAGCGAGGCCGAGGAGGGCGTCAGCTTCAGTTGCATGGCTGACTTTTCTTGCACACTTGTAGTAGTGGACTAGCTGCTCTTCTGTGAGGTCATCTACGGGGACAACGAAGTCAGTCTCTGTGGTCTTGACTGTCTTAGGCTTCTTCTTCATCCCTTGGACAGCTAGCTCACGCACTTTGCCGAGTATGTGTGCTCTCACGAGTTGGCGAAGAAGTTGAGGCATATCGGGAAGGTTGTCAGCTTGCAGACGGATGGAGTTGATGCCATTAGCGTAAGTGGTTTTTGCTTCCAGATTCGCTTCATCTTGGAGGTTGTGTTTGGGTTTCAGAGCTTCCAGGTCAGCTATGAGCGCGTCAGCGGTCTTCCATGCAGGGTGGCTGCTTGAGTAGGGCTGAAGTAGTCTGGCAGCATCCAGCCTTGCTAGGTGTCTGCGCAGGGTCTGCACTTCGTTAGGGGACAACGAAAGCTCGTCAATGGTTTCAGCTACAGTCTTCTCCCAGGTAGTGGTGGACACGAGGTGACGTTGACGGCATTTACGACAGGGGAATGCGACCAGCTTGTTTAAAGACATGTTTTCCCAGTCAATATTAAGGTCTTCGCTTCCAGTACAGATAGCATCGTAGAAGACCTCTTGCATTTCATGGTTCAAGTCAAAGAGAGGCTTAGGGTCCATGGGTGCGACAAAAGCGTTGATGTTGTCACTGAGGGTTCCAGCTGCATGGGTTCTAATGAGGGGCGGGGCCGCTGCTGCCAGTGCAGAGAATCGTTTCCGGAGGTCCCATTCTTTGAGTAAGTTCGCCCACTGGTCTGTAGCTATCGCATGGTGGCCGTGCTGCTCACAGAGTAGTTTCGTCTGAAGGCGCTCTGAGACCTCAGATGAGGGAGTGTAGGACGATGCGCACAGAGAGTCCGAAAACTCCCTGAAGAGGCCTTCCTGCTCTTTTAGGATGGGTTTGACAAGCTCCCAGTAGCTGCTGGTTTCAATGGCATGGCGGTAATGTTTGCGCATGCTTCCTTGTGACAAAGCAATGTGGATGAACTCGTTCTTCTCCTTTGGGGACAACGAAGACGAATGAACTTGGGATAAGAATTTCTTCCAGCGGCTTTCGCCGGTCAGGTGGATGGTGTCACAGTATTTGCAGTTGACAGCCTTATGGGTTGCTTCTGTGTACACTTCCAGTTCATCGCTGAGGTCCACATCATGTGCGCAAATTTGCTCTCTGAAGGACACACGCAGCTTCTCAACTTCAGAAAGCGTACTCATCGTCTTCTCCTAGTGTGTTTCTTTCAATCTTCGGCGCATAGCTTTGCGCTCAGACACGTAACTTGCTCCAAGAGCTACTGCGCTGACAACCGCGAAGGGCACCATACCAATGTGTTCCCCAACCTGGCCGAGAGTAGACTTTCTGTAAAGCTCCTCCGCAACCCACTTCTGTGATTGCTCACCCACAATGTAGACATAATCTTCACCGTCAAAGGTGAAACTGTAACGGCGTCCACTGATGGTGGCTCCCATTTCCTCTAGCTTACGCTGGTAGAATCTGCTGAGAATGTAGACTCGCTCAGAAGCAAAGTCAATGGTTGCCCCATGTGAGACACGTGTGATGATTTCTTCGGTGATGGGGACACCGTAGTTTTCGGCGTGTGAGCCGTCAGGTCTGGTCTTGTGCAGGCCTTCTTCATTTTCAAAGACAGGGTTCATCCAGTCAACATTAGTTTTCTTGTGTTTGATGGTTTCTAGAATGTTTTTCTCAAAACCAATAATCATTAGGTAGTTCTCTTCATGGGTCACCGTATAATTGTATCACATTTACGCACAGCTATCAAGGGCTGGAGCAGGTGTGGTTTAGAAGGTGAACTCGTCGTCATCGTTGGCGGGCGCAGCAGGGCCGCTAGCTGCAACAGTCTTCGTGGCGGCGGTGGTCACACCGTGCTTGGCGCGCTCGTCTGCGAGAAGCTGCTTCTTCACCTTGCCCTCATCCTCCAGGTCAACGCTCTTGTCACCAAGGTCGGTGTTCCGGGCGTACTCGTCAAACAGGTTCTCCTTGACGTTGCGGAGACCAACGATACGCTCATCCAGAGTGTCAACAGTAGCAAGACGGTGGGCGATAACAGGGTTCAGCTGACCCATGCGGTGAGCGCGGGCGATAGCCTGAGTCTCCAGGCTGAACTTAATCTGCGGCTCGCAGAGGATGACTCGGGAAGCGGACTGGAGGTTCAGGCCGACACCACCAGTGCTAATCTGCGAGATGAACAGTGACGTGCCGTTGACAGCGCCGAACTCATCAACAAGCTTCTGGCGCTCGCTTGCGTCAACGCTACCGTCAACACGCACCTGCGGCAGGTTCGGGAACGCGGCAGCCACAGTGTCAAGAATTTCCAGGTAGAACGAGAAGATGAGAACCTTCTCGCCGGTCTTCTGAGCGTTCTCCACAATCTCACGCATGCGCGTAATCTTGCTGAATCCAACCTGACGGTAACCGGCCTTACGGACAGCGTGCCAGTCGCTTCCGAGAGCGTCAGCGTAGAAGCTCTCCTCAGCGCTACCCATCTGCACCCACTCGTCCTTGACGGTAAGCTCAGGAAGCTCAGTAAGAACATCCTCCTTGTTACGGCGAAGGTAGGCAGTAGAGATAACGTCGCGGTACGCGTCAGGGGTGGGAGCGTCACTGAGCTTAGCAAGCTCGCTCATGAGGCCGGGGGCGACGAAGCTGACCAGGTTGGTAAGCTCCTCCAGGTTGTTCTCAATGGCAGTACCGGTGAGGAACATGGCGTACTCCTTACCTTCAAGGGCAGAGAGGACACGCTGAGTGCGCTGGGCCTCAGGGTTCTTCACAAGGTGGGCTTCATCCACGATGACAGCGCCGCTGACCAGGCTGGCGAGGCTGGTGTTGATGCGCTCGTAGGTGGTGATAATCACGTCGTAGTCGGCGGGGTTAATCTTCTGGCTCTTGTCCTCAACCATGATGCTCGTAAGCTGGCTGTGCAGCTTAAGCTCACGAGACCAGTTCGTCTGAACCGACTTCGGGGCGACAACAAGGTGGGTGATGTGCTCCTCAGTCTGAGCAGTGACGTGGCTCATGACAGCGATGCTGGAAATCGTCTTGCCGAGGCCCATGTCATCTCCGAGCAGCATACGCTTCTGGTGAACGGCGAACTTCACCGCGAACTCCTGGTAGGGGCGCAGCGTGTTCTTCATGAGGGACAGGTCAAGCTCAGTTGCCTTGATGCTCTCCCAAAGCTGCTCACCGATGGCTCCACCAGCGAACGCCTGACCGGCGAGGGCAGAGGACTTCTGCGGCTGCACCATCTCAGGGGCGAAGCGGGACAGGATAGCGTAGTAGGTGGAGGGCGTGTTCAGGAAGTCATCGTAGACAGTCTGAGCGCTGACCTGCATGTGGTGCTCACGGCCTGCCTTAATGTCTTCCTCATCAGCAACAACGTCAGCGGGGTCCAGTGCAACCCACTCGTTGAGGAGACCCGCGAGGACAGTGCGCGTGTTGGTGCGGTCCTCGTTGCGGGGGAAGAAGATGGAACCGAAAGACGTGAAACCTTCCAGGTCAAGGTTCGTCTGCTCCAGCGTCCGAATGAAGTGCATCATGTTCTCGGTGGTGGGGAGGTTCTGGGGGAACTGGCCGTAGAAACGGTTCAGGTACAGGTGACGGAGGAGGTAGAAAACCGTCTGGTCTTCGGTGGACTTCTTCAGGTCAATGTGGGCCTTGCTGGAGAGGACAGTCGCGTAGTCGCTGATTGCCTTAGCAAGCTGCTTGGCCTTAGCCGGACCAACACCACGGATGACCTCAAAGTGCTCAGCAGGGAACTGGTAAACATCTGCGAGGGTGGACACCGAAAGCTGGTACGTCATCGCGTTGATGGTGGCCTCAGGAATGTCAAAGGGGAAAGCAGTCAGTTCCTCAAGAGGGTGCTGGCTGAGGATGCCCTTAGCCGCGTTGTGGATAGCGCGCTTGTATGCGTCAGCGGTCTTCATCTGAAGGTTGTCGTAGAAGTTGAACTTGTCCTCAATGAGGGTTTCAACAGCGGACGTGTGAACTCCGATGAGGTCAATGGCCTCAACCATGCTCTTGTCTTCCGCACGGGAGATGAACTCAGAGGACCAGTTTTTGGCGTCAACGGAAACGTCCACGTGGGCTGACTGCTGGTTGCTGATGCTCATTGGCTTTCCCTCTCTACTATCGGAATCTCGTAGTTGTAAGTGTACACCTTAGAGTGTTGTCCTGCAACCTGGCGAACCTGGGAGTTAGCAGAGGTTGATTTCGGACGAATTAGTGGTATACTGAAGGTATCACTTACAGATGCCCATAATTTTTGGAGTTAACATGTTCCTTGCATACGACAAGATCCCTCATGGTCAGCATGCTCTCTACCAGGAGTACGCTCTTCTCACCCCGGGCGCGGAGACCCGTCTCCTGGCGAGGGACATTGCAGGTCACGCTTACCTTGACCCTGAGGTGAAGGAGCTTCTGGCTGAGATTCGCTCTATCCTTGTCGCTGACCCGATTACCGGCTACGAGTGGACGGCCATCGCCATCCGTAACGCTACAGCTGAGGCGTGGGATGTTTACCTCATGGATGAGGACAGCCTTTTTGAGGGGCTTGTAGTTAACGTGGCTAGGGAAGACGTTATCGCCACAGTAAAGGACATGCTTGCAACGAACCCCCGGCTTGCTGCGGCTCGCATGTGGATAGCTCGTCGTGCTCTTCTGGAAGCGAAAACGCAGGCTGAGGCTGAGGCTAAGGTGCTTGCCGGTAAGAACGCTTCCAAGAAAAAGAAGCTGAAGTAGCTAACTTCACCGAATGGGGGCCTGTAACACTTATCTAAGTGTTACAGGCCCCCATTCGTCTTTTAAAAGACAGTTTACAGCTTAGAGTCAATCATGATACAGGTTGACGGCGAGGTTGTCAGCATTCTGACTTCTGCACCCGCCGAAAGTTCTATGTCTTTGACCCACTGTTGGAATTCTTCCCACTTTTCAGGGGACAACGAGACCTGAACTTCAGTCAAAGTCGTTGTCTTCTGAAGCCCGGGGAACAACTGGTCGGCCATGGTCACAGCAAGGTAAGCTGAACGACCACCATTTGCCTGCACAGCTTCAGCAACTAGCTCACTGTCCCAGTCGCCAACACGACGTACCTTGTGGGTCACGGTAGTGTACTCCTCTGGTAGCCCAAGCTCCTCCCAGGAACGCTCGCCTTTCATTGGGCCAGAGTTTCCTGCAACACGGATAGGGTAGACGCGAGCACCAAGCCAAACCTGTATCGTTGTCCCCTGCCTCCACGGGCTTATGCCTGCCATGGCTAGGAAGTCAACAGCGCGGGTGTCTGAGGACGTGCACTTAGGGTAGAACCCAGCATGAAGCCCGAGGCCGTAACCTTGTGTTCCCTCTACAACGATGGTCTGGTCTTCGGTGATGGAATCGTTGGAGTAAAGGTCTTCAGGTTCCCTGATGGTGACACCATAGCTTGCCAGTTGGTCTTCTAAGTCCAAGTCGTCTTTGACTCTTAAGGCAGTGCGCATGATTCTGTCGGAGCGTGCAGCGCCGATGCCTTTACCAGTTGAACCCAGTTTCGCGGTCAGGCCTTCTGTGGCTTCACGTTGCTTGTGGTCAGCTGTAAGGATGGTCGCTTCACCTGAGATAAAAAGACGCGAAACATGGTGACCTTTGCTTCGCAGTAGGTCAAGTTCTGAGAATAGAACTTCCGGGTCAACCTCTGAGCCTGGGGCGATGTAGCAGGTCACATCATCGCTCAAGGCAGCGCCGACAGGGATGGTTCGCAAAGCAAAGCTGTCACCGTCAGGGCTGATGACAGTGTGACCTGCGTTGGGTCCAGCTACTCGCACGTTGATTACATGGGTGTCCCCTGCGTTCAGGGCCTGCTGGACAAGCTGTGCTGTGACATGCCCTTTCCCCTCACTGCCGTACTGCGCTCCAGCTACAACATGTACTTTCTGCATTACTTCTCCTAGTTAGACGCTTAGCTACTCTAGGATACCACATGTCCGCGTTGCGACTAGAAAACTGGTACCCACCTATGGTATGATTGGTTCATGGCATTTCTAAACTTTCACGTTGCACGTGACCTCTATGAGTTAGCTCATGGTGAGGGAAGCATGCCTCCTACCCCTGAGGGAGTGCCTGAGGAGTACTTCATACTGATGATGGACTCTGAGTTCAAGAGTCTGACAGCTGACGGAGGGTTCATCCACCCGTATCTGATGGCTCTTCTAGATGAAGCCAACATTGAGTACCAGAGGGCTAGCAACGCAGACAAAGCAAAGATTGAATCTGCGTCCATGGACTTTAGACCACTAGAGGAATCCCGCTTTCGTGTTCTGACTCCGGCCATTCAAGCAATGTCTTCTCTGGGTAGCTTTGTTCGCCCGCAGCCTACGCCTCAGGGTTCTCCATTTGCTTTTACTTTCAACAACGACGCCAGCCCCAGTGACTCTTATACCGCAGATGTTGAAGACAACGCTTATGCTGTTCTCCACCACGAGCTGTGGTACAAGATTCCTTTTCGTGCTGGTAAGCCATCCGCCAGACAGTACCTTGCCTCAGCAGTCCGGTTTATTGCCTATGCTCCCTACATACCCGCTATGGAGCGAAGCACTGAGTTCTGGAGGGACAACATCAGCTTCGTACCGTTCCTGATAGATGCAGCTGTAAAGCACACTCGTGAGGGACAACGAATCGCTAAGGAAATGCGATGACTGACACGTTTGAGAACTCGGATGTTCAACGAGCAGTGTACGAACTTGCTAGCTCAGCTGGTGTGATTTCTGATGTCGACGGTGTACCCAAAGAGTATGCGTGGAGGCTAAAAGGGCCAGAGACTTTCGCTTTGACTGAGAAAGGTTCTTTCGCCCTACCAATTTTGTTGGCTCTTCTGGATGAGGCTGACAAGGAAATTTCACATGCCTCCGAAATTGATAGAGAACTGGTTGCATATGTAAGCGGCCTTCGTGTCATGAACCTTCTTCTTCGTGATGAAGTCAACAGCATCCCAAAATTTCCTGTTCTCAGATCGTTTGCTAACCTCACGCACTACGGCGCTCCTTTTAACGATGCCCCTGCTCGCAATGTTCCTCTGTCAGTGATGACAGACACTGAACATGCGATTAAGATAATATTGGAACATTCTTTCTGGAGCAAGCTTCCAAACATGGTGGCAATCACCGATGTTGGGTCTGACTTGCAGTACTATCTTGTGAGAGTTATTACTTTGCTGACTCAGGCTCCATATCATGACAATTTTAGTCATTACATAGGCATAGAACGTCGTCCTGTTAGCTGGGTAGAAAACACTGCTTATGCAAAACCGTTGTGCGAGCTTGCCGGTAAAATTTATGCATCTTCCGTTTCACAAGTTAAGGGGACAACGACATGTTTCTAGACTACGATATTGCCTGCGCTCTGTACCTCATGGAGCACGATGGTGTAGGTATTCTCTCTTCTGAAGTGCCAGAAACCTTGCAGCTGGTGATGATGGAGCCTGAACTCAAGGCAATGACTGATGAGAACCATCTGTATACGGCTGAAGCTGTCATGTATCTTCTTGATGAAGCTTATAAAGAGCTTGCAAGTTATTCGCCTGCATCCCGCAAAAGAATTGTTACCAAACTGAGCAAAATGGACAAGTCTTTCTCTTCTTGGTTTAACCACAAGAACAAAGCCCTTGCTTTGCTGTTCAAGCTTTGTAAAGAGCGTAAGTATGAGGACCCTCTAGACTGGATTGACTCTGTGACCTCTTACAACCATCCTTTATTTCGGGCTGAGTCGGTCGGAGAGAAACTTGTGGACATTGACTCTATGACGAACAATCATGCCCTGTCTGTACTGCTTAGTTCCTACGACAACTATCTGGACAGACGTACCTACATTGACACAAGCAGATTTACTGACGCCCTCATGCATTTCGCTCCGTTCACTATCCTGTATATTCTCGCTGCTCCTACTTCCACGAACACGAACCAGGCCCACGATAATGGGATAACATGGGTGGAGCAGACAGCGTACATTCCCAAGTTCCTTCAGGAAGTAGCTACCTTGAAGGCAAGTAAAAGCAAACACTCCAATTAGAGGACAACGAAATCTGGTGAAGAAACTAAAACTTTAGGTTGACTTTTGTAAGCTTCTTAAGTTAAGGTTAGTCTAACTTAGTTGTCAAGCGAAAGGCTCATCATGAAGTTTGTTAGCAGCAACGTTGCAGAGAGTCTTTATCATCTCAAGCATGGCGACGATAACAGCCTGTCTGAACTTCCTGAGGAGTACCGTCTGACCCTTATGGAGCCTGAGCTTGCAGAAATGACTGAGGATGCCGCATATATTCTCCCCTATATTATGAAGCTACTGGACCAGTGCAAACGAGAACTGGATAACATCTCCTTCTTCCGTGGTTTCTTTGTAGTTGACAGGATGACCATGCAACCACATGGTCTCACTCAGTCCAACCAGCGTAAGTTCAAGGGCCTCACTATTCTTGCTGACGCTCTTCTTTTTACTTGGTCTGTAGAGGTCGTACCAACAGACTTTATTGATAGCAGGCATCAGAATGTAGAGGCAGCTTACGCTGCTTCCGACAGAATTCATGAGGTAATCGGTCAGCATCCTCTATGGAGCTACTTTGATATCTACCCGAACCCTCGTGTCATCAAAACCATGATGGAGTATGCAGATTATTTTGTACTTGCCCCTTATGTCTTCGAAGACTTTGATGATGAAGGCGTTGGAGTAGCTTATTGGACCAGCAAAATGTCTACTATGGGTGATTTCATCAAGGCAGTGGATGCACTCCCTACCAACTGACACCCTGTAATGCGAAACGCCCTCCAGATAAGTGCTGGAGGGCGTTTCGCATTATGTTTTAGACACGGTTCCGATTGAGGAAGTCCACGTGCTGAGACCATCTAGTTTTGAACTCAGGAACATTGTACCTTGAAACCTCTCTGAAGGTTGTCTGCATGGCGAGAACTTTAGCTATCTCCTCCTCTGAGCGCTTGTCCTCACGCATCAACCTGATGATGGTGTTGAACTCTTCGTCAACCTCATGGAAGTGCTCCTCAATGCGTGCTGTTGCAGCTGTGACAGCTTTAGCTCTAGCGATGGCTGGGTTGGCGTAAACGTCTGAGGGTTTGACCATGGTGGTTCTCCTAGTTAAGTGTTTGTGACTTGCATCTGTCACTATCGGAACGACAAAGATCTACGCAATAGGGGACAACGAAAGCTACTTTGTCTTGTAATTATAGGTCCGCTGTGATACAGTCGAAGAACATACAGTACAGGAGAAACCATGCATGATCTAGGGACAACAATTGCTCTCATCTTCGTCGCACACCTCGTTGGCGACTACGTTCTCCAGACAGACTGGATGGCTGGGGAAAAGACCAAGCGTTGGCTTCCGGCGTTTGTGCACGGGTTTGTGTACATGCTACCGTTCCTCGTGGTCACTCAAAGCCCCGTTGCGCTCCTGATGATTGCTCTCACCCATGTCGTCATTGACCGCTTCCGGTTGGCCCGCTACGTGATTTGGTTCAGCAACCAGCTGGGTCCTAAGGCGTATCGCTACTCTCTCGCGGAGGCAAAGACACACTTCGGGTACAGCAAGGACAAGCCTCCGTTCATTGCAGTGTGGCTGCTCTTCATCGTAGACAACACCCTGCATCTCATCATCAACATCCTATCCGCAGTGTACCTGTGAGAAACGTAGACCACTAGAATGAGCTTATCCTCGTCCGCAGTCGGAAGCCCTGGGCCGAACTTCGCCTTTAGGGACCCCGCGAACCTGCTTTCGTATGCGAGGACAGTAGGGATTGATACTACAGGGATGAACGACATTCCCGCAGAGTTCCTATCCACCATGCTTAAGCCTGAGCTAACGGCTCGGTGGAGCACCGAGTTCATTCAACGCATCCTCTTCTGGATGTTGGAACACTTCATTAAGGGGCCAGAAGACGAGCAGGCCCAGCTTGCCCATCAGGCTATCGTGAAGTTCACTGATTTTTTGTTTGGAAGCGGGGACGTTCAAGACAGTTATCAGACTATTCTGCCAGCTAGTAGATACACACACTTCGTTCACGAACCTAAATACTATAAGGCCGCTCTCTACAACTTTCCTTCTTGGATTCAGTACTACTCAGCTGGTCGGAAAAAATTTGGGTATGACAACCAGCTGAAGCTTGAAGATGCAGCTTTCAAAGGACTCTACGTTTACGTAATCACGGCAGGTTACATAAACCTTAATTCTAGAGCAGATGAGCATCAATGGTCGATAACTGCTCCAGCTGTGGAAGAGTTTGTCACCACAATGCGTACGCTGATGGCCTCCCAAACGACTATCTAACCTAACTGGGGACACCGAAGACTGAATATTCGGCTAGTCGTTAGCTATTGAGTATGACTCAGCTAAGTAAATGCAAGTGGCGACCGGAGCTACACAGTGGTTCCCCATGCCCGTATCACAACGCAATCAGCCGTATGGTGACTGCTTCAAAGAACAACGACTACGCAGCCTATGAGGCAGCTAAGCAGGACGCTGAGAAACACAAGGGTGTTGATGCGAAAGAGAAGAGAAGCTTCTTCCGTAAACCTACACCTGATGGTGACCCGGACCAGGATATTCGGATGATTGACCAGGTAGCTGCCAGTGCTTTCGCGTATGACCAGGAGCAGCGCAACAAGCCTGAGGAATACGATAACGTACGTGTCCTAGACAATGGTGTAACCATCTACTCCTTCACAGAAACTCGTGCAGATGGTTTGCAGTACCATAATGGGGACGACGAAGTTACCCGTGAAGAGATGGTCAAGAAGATTGATGAACTCTACCTTCAGGGTAAAGCAACTCAAGCGATGGGTCTCATGTCAGACCTTGAGCGTGTTGACTCTGAGAAGAATGGTGACAGAAAAGCCATGTTTGAAAAGGTGTTCTCCAGCCCCGGGTTCACTGAAAAAATCAAAGACTTGGCTGAGGACACCTCAGACGTTCGCCCATTTGCACCTCAACCAGCTTTCAGCATGGAAGGCATCAACTTTGATGCAGAGATATTGACTAACCCTGATGGTGTCGTCAAAACTTTCTCCACTGATGGTGGAGAGGTAGCTGCTAAACACCGAATCCCATTTAGCGCTGCTGAAACACAGCAGGTGGACGATGCGATGGTATCCAGGCTCTCAGCCAACAACGAGGCTTACAAGCAGAACGTCTATGACGCTATCAAGCGTACGTCTGACCAGGACACGCGCGAGGGTATTGCTATGCATTTCATTCACGCTGCTGAGTTTGACAAAGCTGTTGACGGTTACCCTGATGGCCCAGCTAAGAACGTCATGAAAGCAGAGATTGCAGGGATGTACCAGTATGCTTCTCGTTTCGCCAAGTATGAGGCTGGCCGCAAAGACACTGACGATGCAGATCTTTTCTTGTCTAGTAGGATTGGCGATATCCACCGTTGGGATAACAACGAAAACGACCGTGCCTCTCAGATGACTTTAGAAGAAAAGCTGGTAGCTAATGGTGTCTCTCGCCAGGTAGAAATTGCCGCCGCAGCTTATGATGACGAGCACTGGGGTGACTACTTCACAGAAGCTAGGAAGTACTTCAACTGATTGACTTGCAATCTAACAGCTGTGGCCCAACTCGCATTATGAGTTGGGCCACAGCTGTTAGATTACTTAGCGTTGGCGAGGTTCCCAACTTGTTTGGTGCCGATGGGGACACCTACCAGAGGAGCGATATCCCTTGGAATGGGGACAGCGATGCGTGCGCTTCTGATTTCATCTGAACTCATGCCCGACAGCGGCAAAGCAGACGTTGTTATCTTGTTCTGCCAGTTAGCGTTGATGTTCTGGTTCAATGCTTCAGGAGTGTCATAGCGAATAAAGCTACCAGTGTTGTCTGGTGTCACACCCCAAGCAACAACAGTAGACTGCCCCGGCTGGACACGAGCGTTGAACAGATTACCTGTCAAAGTAATGTTCTTCGGTGCAGCGTTCAGAGCGTAGAACTGGAACCCTGTTGTTGCCCCAAAGGTGTTGTTGGAGACAACGATATCTTTAGTCACCCAAGATACGGTAGGGTCAGGGACAGGCTGCCTTGGGTCGTGACCGGCAGTGTTTGGCTGGGAGGCTAGGCGTTCATCCTGGGCAACGCGAATGGCGAAGCGGGAGTTCTTCTCAAACTCGTTGTTGAACACCTTCACATCTCCTGTGCCAACAATGGTCAAGCCGTCAGTCTGGTTGCTGGAGTAGTTGTTGGCTACGATGACCTTCTGGGACAACTCAAGAGAGATACCCGTTGAACTGTTGTTGTTGGTCGTGTTGTTTGTGATGGTCGCGTTGTAGACAGACTCATCCAGCCAGATACCTGCACCCCAGTTGTTGCTGGAGTACAAGTTTTTGATGGTGATATCACGTGAGCGAGTAATCTTGAATCCACCTGCGACGGGAGCCTGCTTGAACTGCTGGAAGTTGTTCTGCTCAATACGTGAATTCGTGAAAGATGAGCCGTATGATGCGTTGGAGCCTAGCCCAAGCATTCCGCTTCTCAAGATGGTCACATGATCAACTTTTGCGTTGTTGTTGCTCATGCTGAGACCAAGGTAGGCGTTGTCCTCAATCTGGAGGTTCTGTGCTGTCGCGTTCACGTTTATCATGCGAACTGCTGCCTGGTCGGCGCTGTTGGAGGCGTAACGTCGCACTCCGAAGCCTTGGAGTGTTGTCCCCGCAGAGTTAGCTGTGATGCCAGCGCTCAAGTTGCTGATACGAACTTCTTTGCCTGCCGGGTCAGTTCCGATGATGACTTTCTTTGCAGCTGAGTCAACGTAGAAGGTGTTAGCTACAACTTCAGCTGCTGAAGCTACCTGAGTCATCTGCGTTCCATTAAGGAACACCTGGTCACGGCGTGACGCTAGAGGATGGTCTTTGTGGACGTAACGTGGATTGTCTGCGATACCGTCAATGACTGATGAAGGGAAAAAGTTCCATGGTGTTGACCATGTATTGCCTTCCTTAGTCCAAGTAGTCACTTTTTGTGAGCCATCAAACCAAACAGCCTCTTTAGGGTATGACTGGATGACGACTGGCTTGCTGAAGGGAATGTTGACACTCTCGTTGTACTCTCCTGCTCGGAGGACAATGGTTTGGCCTGACTGTGCTTTGGCTACGGCAGCTGTAACAGTCTTCAGAGGGGCCTGAATGGCTCCTGAAGCCGTGTCTGAGCCTCCAGGAGACACAAACAGGGCTGTGGCTGGTGGAGTGTAGCTGGCGGTTCCTACGGCTGCTGAGCCTTGGGTGGAAGATGGTGCATTGGTGGACACTGGCGTTGCAGCCTGAGCGCCGGTCACAGCAATGAAGGGGGACAGCAATAAAGCTACGGTTGCTGCTCCTACGAAACGCTTGGAAGTGAAAACTGTCGGGTGTTTTCTCATGGGTTGGGGTACCTTTCTTGTTCTGTATGCATGAAAGGAGGGAGTGATATAAGTTCCCGCTCTAACATCACAGATAGTTATCTGCTGTAACACAGAGAAGTCGGTAACCATTTCATTGGTTACCGACTTCTCTTTTGTGCCTCAGGTGGGACTTGAACCCACAATCCCTCACGGGCAATTGATTTTAAGTCAACCGCGTATGCCGATTCCGCCACTGAGGCAAGGGGTTTGAAATGTTAGCTCGGTGAACCGGATTTGAACCGGTGAGATGCGGCCCGTAATTGGGCCGCAGCGTGTAACCACCCGCCATCACCGAGCTAACACTTCAAACTGTTTTTTAGTTATTAAGGTGGAAGGCTTTCCGAAACTTGTTCTCCCGGCATTTCTTCCTTATGAGTACAGCTTACATGAACTCTAGAGACAATGCAACTCTGAAAGACACTTTTCTCAAAAAACTTTCTAGACTCAGATTTTGAAGAAGTCTAAGTCCTGTGAACCGTACACGCCAACACCTAACATCTCTCTAACCCAGGAGATGGGCATGTCAGCAGGAAAATGGTCCAGAGGAGGCAATTTCACCACATGGCGTTTTCGTGTTGAGAAGTAATATTTCTTGCCTGGCTCAGGGTTCTTAAGCCTGTGCAGTGCTTCTTTCTCCGGCATGGTCAGTCGCTCCATGCGAACACTAAGCTCAGTTAGGTAGGTGACTCTACCTATGTGCATGCCCGGGGTATCGTAGAGTACTGCCCCTCCGAAGCCTGGTCCACTCCCAGACACATTGAATGCAATCCAGTCGCCTACTTCTAATGGACTGCCTAGAGCATCAAAGTGGCCTTTGCTGGGGACACCGAAGATTCGGTTGAGTTCGCTTGCTTCTACTGAGAAGTCATCTGCAAGACGCACTACCTTAGAACCACCATGAAGGATGCTTGGCCGTGTGGTTGATGAATCACTGCGTGAGACAGCTAGCCGGTCTATGTTTCTAATCTCGCGGACCACACCCACTGTGAGACCGTTCTGGCCTGTCACAGTGTTTTTGGACACACCAAATGCCACAGCATCACCGGGGCTTAGCAGCTGACCTACAGCATCCATGTTGATGGGCGCTGTAGGTTGTTCGTTTTTCTCCATGGGTCAATCATAACTCCATTTCTGGTTTCACCTGCTGTTTTTATCAGATGACTAGGCTGTTCGCATTCCAGAAGAAGGTGTTCTTTACGAAGCCGTCTTCAATAATGGTCACCGGAAGAAGCATCCTCACCTGAAAATCAAACTGAACATTGTAGTCATCGTCACGAGCAACGGCGAAGTTGATTTTCTGTGGACTGCCTGCTGTTGAAGGTGTCAGACCAGCAGGGCCGTTGTCCCCAAGTGTCTTCAGAGTGTACAGAGAAGACAGTTCAGGGCAGGGTGTGTCCCTGTTTGGGTGGGTGCACTTTGTGTCAGTACCAATCGTAATCTGAACATGGTCACACATGTTCTGGTTACCAATGATGGGGTAGGGACCAGCGAAAGTATCTAGCCCGTTGTCATTCAGAGGCCAGAAGCTCTGTGGACCAGCCTGGTTAATGCGGTTAGCGTAGGTAACATAAGTACCAGGGTTTGAGATACCATTAATCTGGGTTGCAGTGTAGACAGATGGCTGAACACTGAACATGGAAATGTTGCCTTTGAAGTACTCGCCGCTGCCGCTGTAACCACTCGCTGTAGTCATTTCCCCTTGCCCGACTCTCCAGTATCCTGAGGAAGTACTCATGGCAGCGTTCGCATACGGGATGCTCAGTGAAGCAACATTCGTTCCATCCATGTAGATTGTTGCCCTGGAAGTGGATGCGGTCACATTGGACTGGACTGTAACGATAGCGTTATGCCAAACATTGTCGTTGTAGGCAGCTGGGGTTACAACTGTCTGCACTGTGTCTGAAGGGAATGTGGAGAAAGCAAGTTTACCGTCTGATTGGAAGTACAGGCCTCGGTCGTATTTACCAGCAATCTGTGCTGTTGCAGCTGGGGTCCAGCTGAATAGCGCTCCCTGTGCTGTGTCGGTTCGGAACCAGGTGGAGATGCTGAAAGTTTGTAGCCCTGTGGTGGGGACAACATTTGTAAAGTAACCTGATGAACCACCAAGTCGTACAGAGTTAGCCCCAGCAAGCCTTGTCGCCTGAGCCTGGTTCAAGCTCATGCTTCCACGGATGAGCATAGGGTTACTGGTGTTCGCCTGGTTGTTCATCCGAACTGGACCGCAGCCTGCCGCCTGGTAGGTTGCGGAACGGAAGTCCACTGCGCCTGTCTGTGTGAGATCAATGGAGGTGCGTCCGGGGACGCTTACAGGCACTGTAGAGTAATGGTCACCGTTACAGTTGAAGAAGTCAGTGCTGGGAATCTTTGACCCATTAGCGGGTACAGAGGAGCACTGTGTTGTCCCATCACGGGAGATGTTGAGCAGTGAGGCTCCACTTCCTAATGTGTTGGAGGCGTTGTTTACTTTGGCTGTGAACCCGGCGTTTGCTGAGCCGACAGTTGTTGTCAGGGCAGCAAGAAGCACCAGTGAGACTGCAAAGCCTAGTCGGGTACGGCTTATATTTTTGAACATTGCTTTAGTTTTTCTCCTATACTCTGACAGTATACAGGAATATGCGTACGAATGCAAGTCACCTGTCAGCGTTCAGAGGGTGGTTAAACGGGTGAGCCTACTCACCTATTTGAGTTTAGACAGATATGTTTGACAAAACCTCAGGTTGCTTCTAATGGCTTGACCCCGATAAGAAGACTATCCAACTCCGGTAGCCTAAGGAAAATATCATGATAGCTCGCCTGCGTAAGTTAGGGGACAACGAAAGTGGCTTTACTCTCATCGAGCTTCTTGTCGTCATCCTCATCATCGGTATCCTTGCTGCTATCGCCATCCCCGTGTTCTTGAACCAACAAAAAGCAGCAGCTGATGCGGCGCTTCAATCAGACATACGAAACCTTGCTACGGCGTACACAACCTATGCAGTAGACAACCCCGGTAAGGCATACCCAGACTATTACAAAGACTGGGGTACAGACGGAACCATTTCCAACAGTGGACACGCAGCTGTGGAAAAGTACTTCACTCCGTCCAAAGACACCAAAATTCACTCTTTTGACCCTAGTGCAACAACAAACCCTGGACAGAATTTCTGCATTGAAGGTGTCAACACAACCAGCGGTAGCTACAAATGGTTTGTCTACTCCTCCAAGACAGGCAAAATGGGTAGCAACTGTATTTCCTGAGCTTTATAACACGAATGGCTTCAGCTACTCATAGGTAGCTGAAGCCATTCGTGTTAGGGCTGGAAGTTACTCCACCGTGCCGACCCAGATGTCAACATCGTTGAACTCTGCGACCATGCTCTCCAGGTCCTCGTGGGGCGTGTCACCGGCTCCGTAGGCGACGACCTCGCTGGTCCAGTTGAGACCGTTGACGGTGCGGGACACCGGAGGAAAGTTTGCGTGGGCGGTGTCACCAAGGTAGGCGAGCGCAGCGTTGGCCTGCGGCTCCGTGTACGACGAGGGGAAGGAAATCTCTGCGATGAAAGGCTTGAGCATGATGGTTTCTCCTTTAACTTGGTGTTCCGGAAGTGATGCTTTCAGCCTACCACAGTGATGGCCGTGTTGCCACCTCAAAACTAGTGGAGAGTGACAAAAAGCAATATTTGAGCAAGCCTCGTTGTCAGCTTTGCGGATGACTCCCGATTAACCATATAAGAGCACAAAGGATTAGAGAATAATATGTTACATTACCTTAGAGAGAAAACTGGAAGAGCCAATGAGTCCGGCTTCACCCTTATTGAGCTTTTGGTCGTGATCCTCATCATCGGCATCCTCGCCGCTATCGCTATTCCCGTGTTCCTGAACCAGCAAAAAGCTGCTGGAGATGCTGCCCTCAAATCTGATGTGCGCAACATGGCTACCGCCTATCAAACGATTATTGCTGAGAAGCCAAACCAAACGCTTCCCGACTACTATCTCAGATGGGGGGACAACGATGCAGCGTTAGTGTCAAACAATAATGCTGAGATACCCAAATACTTCTCGCCCTCCAGTGGAGCAAAGTTCCATGCCTTTGACTTCGCAAGCTACAACGGTGACTATGCGGCAGGGCAGTATTTCTGCATTCAGGCCGCGAACAGTCAGTCTAGCTATGATGGTAAGTCTGGCAAGCAACTTCAGTGGTCATCAAAAACAGGTAAGTACACCAGTAACTGCTTCGCCTAAACTTTTTCCATTATTTTGGTCGGAAGACGCGTTTCCTGATTTTTGCCCGTGAGTTTCGGTATAATAGTGCAACGGGTTAAACGAAAGATGTTTGACCGCCGAAACAGGAGACGCATACATGACCGTAGTGAAAAATATACTCAACAAGTTCATCAGACCAGCAACCAAAACAGAAAAAATCCGCAGAGAAGCCTACAAGCAAGGTTTTGAGGATGGGCTGAAGTTTCAGCTGAAAATCACGAAACTGATGCCAGTTTTGAAGCTCATCGGTTTTGTTTCAGTTTGGCTGATTTTCAATCAGCTGACAGGCGGGGACGCTTCAAATCTGATTGAGTTCAAAACTCTGGTAGACACCCTGAAAATGATTCTCTAAAAACAGAGGGGCGTGATATGGACAACATCCCATATCACGCCCCTTCTCGTTTAACGGGATGGGTTAGACGCTGACACCGTTGATGCGCAGACGCTCCTCAATGTTCTCCAGATCCTCCAGAAGGTGGTCCGTGTTACCACGGTCAATGGAGTCCAGAACGCTGTCCACCTCAGCGAGAATGTCAAGGTTCTGACCGCGAAGGCGAAGCTTGTCTCCAATCTGGCCGAGAGACATTTCAGCCTCCACGATGTAGTCTCCGCGACGGTTGGCGACGAACTTGATGGTGTTACGCAGGTTGCTCATTCCAGACATATGAATCCTTTTCGTTGAAGGTTTATCTTGACTAGTCAATGGTACCATCTACCACCGACATTCTCCAGTCGGAAGACAGCATTATCTAGCGTAGGCCTGTTTTGTGGTAGAGTGAAAGAATGGATACTATCATAAAGACTTACGGCTGTGAAATCCGAGGAGATGCTGACAGCGTAGCAGATTTCAGGGCCGATGAAATGCCTCTAATTGGGGGGCTGCACACACCGGAGAGCTACGACGAGAAAAGCGTTGCCCGGGACCGCATTGCAGACATTCTCAGCTGCCTGCCGGAAGACATAGAAGAATTACCTAAGTCCAGTCTGGACCTATTTGACCATGACCTTTTCAACTACTATGATTTTAAAGGGCTGACATTGATGGCGCTCTCCACGGACCTGGTAAAAGACGCTACAATATGCAGCCGTATAAAAGGAGTTATCGTCAGCCACCGAAGCGGAGACAAGCAAGAGAATGAACACATCGTCATTCCCGTAGGTGACACATGCGGTTCACACTCCATACATCGTTTTTACATTGAAATCTCTGACGCGGACAAGTTTACAGATAAGACTAGTTCATACGAGATGGAGCAATTTTACACAACCTTTTACAAGCTTGTTGAGGAGGCTCAGAAAAATCTGAACGCTTCCTATGAAGAGGCTGTATCTCTTGTGGCGCACATAAAATGGCAGGACCTCATGTACGACGAGATGACAGACTATCCTTTCTCTTCAGAGTCAAATATGTACGACACAGATTATCACACGCTGTTCCGCGTTATGAAGTCTCCTCTAACATTCCAGCAGGCACACGACTTGCAGCTAAACCCTGAGAGATTTAAAGCGCTTGCTACCGAATACCTTGCCCAAGACGATGCCCGGAACATCCCAATCGACTACATTAAAAGGATTTACGGTCTCGCAAATTACTGGTGATTCTGTTGCTTTCCCTGAGTGCACATGGTAGACTAGAGACATACCAAGACAGGGAACACAAACTCTAGGAGACACCATGACTGACACGACTGTTAAGACGACCGCCGCTCAGCGTAAGCTCGCTGCTGAGCTTGCCTCGTACAGCGAGACCTACCGCAGGGGTCCTGTCTCTGTCCTCCGCAACCACGCTGACGAGCGCCACATCGTCCTGGATGACACGAAGCAGAAGATCGTGAAGCGCTTCCGTGACGGTGAGCTTTCCTGGAGCGACGCGGAGCGTTGGGCGCGTGACTACTACTACAACAACTCGGACGCTTTCCGGGACTGGGAGTTCGGTCTCTAAAGCTAGGGACGAAGGGGAGAGGCTGCCAATGAAATAGTTGGCAGCCTCTCCCCTTTTTCACTGTCCAATAAGGGACAACGAAAGAAGAGGAGTAGACAAGCTAGTTTGATTCTGATAAGCTTAAGCTATGAACTCCATTCTTCGCGCAGCCTTTGATGTGAGTAGAATCATGCCCCTCTACTGCCAGCTTATGAATATGGATGTACCTTCTGAAGCAGACTCTCTGCCTCCTGCTTTAAAAGCGAAAATGTTGGCACCTGAACTTGTTCATGCTTGGAATCCTCAGAAAGTTCTAACTGAAATCGAAATCTTCAGCTTAGCTGTGTACGAACAAACATTTTTGGATGATGCCCTTCTAGACGAAAGCTTTAAAGCCTTCAAAGTGTTCGCTCAAACGATGGCAAAGACTAGTCGTCGTTGGTACCTTGGTTCTGGCACACATTCATACGGAGATGGAGAGGAAAGCTGGCATTTTTCTGTTCTCGACATGAAGATTGGTAGTATCGCTCTACAGTTGTGCCCGCGTGTCGTTGGGGAGTCCTCAGTAGACAGAGCAAAAAATCTTAGGAGTGTGGAAAAATGTTTTGAAACAATGATGCTGGCTCTTGACACTGCTCCCTACATTTTTTCCTCTGGCCTAGAAGAGTACGATGAAGGGGACCGCACAGTGTGGTCTCTTACGGCCTCAGCTACCGCCAGCTTCCTTAAGGTTGTTCGCAAGGTGAATGCTCAGCTGCCAGGGGACAACGAAAACGGACTAGGGTAGACAAAATAGTTTCGCACTGATACACTTAAGCTATGGACCCTAACATGCTGGCTAATTTTGATGTGAGTAGAATCATGCCCCTCTACTGCCGCCTCATGGGCATCGCCCTGCCATTCATCCCCGAAGACATTCCCAAGGCCTACGCAGCGAAGATGGTAAGTCCTGAGCTAATTCAGGCTTGGAACACTCAGAAAGCTCTCTCTGAAGTGAAAGCGTTCGGCTTGGCCGTCCTCAAAGAAAGCATCTTAGATGAGTCTCTTTTAGCTGAAGGCATCAAAGCTTTCCAGGTCTTCGCAAAGTGCATAATCAATGCTGGCTTTAACTGGCCTGCCGAAACAAGACCGTCATCATACGGTGATGGTGAACTGGTCTGGGAAAAAGACTACTATGAGGACACCATTGATGACATGTCTCTCTACCTGTATATGAAGGTCTTAGATCCAGTAGCATCCCGAGTTAGCATCCATGATAAGGTCAGCAATGTCTTCCGTATGATGACGATAACTCTTGACGCAGCACCCTTCATCTATTCTTCAGCATATTCGGGGCATTTCGGTGCTGTTGACCGCGAAGTCTGGTGCCTTAGGGCATTGGCTACCGCGAATTTCCTTGAGACTGTTCGCAAAGTGAATGCTCACCTCGGTGGGACAACAAAACCAGTTGAGATAGACAAAATGCTCTAACAATGGTATGATAGGATCATGAACTCTAATCTTCCAGTTGGTTCCGATATCAACCGCTTCATTCCTCTCTACTGCCGTCTCATGGGCGTGACTGTCCCTGGTGACCCCACTGCCCGCCCTGCTCCATTGGAAGCACAGGCAATGGACTTGAGTAACAAGCTTCTCCCCTACTGGAACCCTCAGAAGGCTCTGACTGAGGTAAAAACTTTCAGTTCAGCTGTATCTAAGGGAAAGAAGTCAAACAAGGCGGATTTAGCTGAAGGCATTAAGGCGTTCAGAGACTTCATCACGATGATGGATGGTGTCGGCCCGGAATGGTACTCAGTTCCGGAGACAAAGTTCTATGGTGACGGCAGCAAACGCTGGAAGTCTACAGCCACCCGTGACATGATTGATGAGATCTCCGAAAATCTATACCTGTATGTTGACGAACCAACTCCAGACCATGCTGACCCCAAGAAAATGGTGGAAGACAGCCTCCGAGCAATGATGCACGCTCTTGATGCTATCCCCTACATTTTCTCTCCAGCATACGAGGGAAAATATAGCACCAGAGAACAAGGCACATGGTCTATGAGGGCTATGTCTGCTGCGCTCTTCCTTGAAACTATCCGCAAAGTGAATGCCAAATAAAAGGGGACGCTCATGAGTGACCGAAACCCAGTTGTAGTGCTCAAGACAGTTGAGGAGTTTGACCTTTACCTTCACCTGATGAATGAGGAGGTGGACTTGCATGAGGAAGAGAATCTTCCTGATGCATTCCTTCTGGCGCTGGCTGAGCCTACTCTGACAGCGCTGTGGAATGAGAATAGGCCACTTGTTGCCCTTCAAAAGCTTGCTCTGGCCGCAGATGGAGTTTATCCTGATGATGAGCTTACAACTGCCGCTCGTGAGCTTGTCGCTGGGTCCGTAGCTTTCTACAACAGCAGGAGCTTCCTGTCAAAATTTAACACTTGGACAGGAAGCTTTTGGGGCATTGCCCCTCTAACAGTTGGTCCAGGAGGGGTCACTAAAGAGGAGAACAACAAACTGCACTCTGAAGTGGCTGGAAGGCTTTCAAAGCACTTATTTAGGCGTTCCGCCAACGAAGTTGCCGTGAAAATTGTTCCTAATCCTGTCGCGCCATCGTTTAATGGCGGTTTGACCAGCGCAGCCATGTTTGTCAAAGCAATCCAGTCCCTGACCTACTCGGTACCGCAGCTTACATATGCGCCCGAAGAGTGCTCTACCAAATGGAGTTCGCTTATGAGGACTCTTGCTCCCACCATGCAGCAGGTTTATGGAATTGAGGCATGGGTGTCAGACTACGAGCAGCTGAACAGCGAGCAGGCTGACACTGCCAGCTAGGCTCAGATATATCCTGTTAATCAAAAATGAGAGGCCCCGCAAAGTAGGATTTGCGGGGCCTCTCATTTTTGACTCTGTGCTCACAGCAGGATTTGAACCTGCATGCGCCCTACTTTCTAGGGCAACACTTTTTACAGTGTCCGCGTAGCCGTTCCGCCACATGAGCACATTTTCAAAGGTTGGTCCCTCACTTATTCTGAAGGCATTTCCTTTGAAGAAGACTTTTCCGGGACTTATTCTCTCGGCATTGCTTCGTTATGGTTCAACTATACACCCTCACCACAGAGCACGCAACCTATACGAGCAACTTTTTTGAGAAACTTTTGCGCACAAACAAGAACAGCCTCACCTGATATCAGATGAGGCTGTTCTTCAAGTAGCTACAGTGGGGTTTGAACCCACAGTCTCCGTAGACCCCTACGGCGTTTTCCCAATGGTTACTTGACGGCATATGCTACTAGGGCACCGAGGCAGTCGTTTGTAGTAACTCTAAACTATGTAGCTTACCATTCTGTTTTTGAAGAGCTTTGAATCTCCGCTCTTTGTTGCTATATCTATACTCTACACGATGACGGACGCTAATGCAACTCCTGGAGGAAAAAGTTTTGATGATGTTGGCTGTCAGACGATGAGGGTGACCTAAAAACGTGTGGCCCAGCCTGAGAACTTAGGCTGGGCCACACGTTATCTCTAGGGTCAGGTCGCTGCGTTGAAAGAGGCCAGAAAGGAAGTAAGTTCCTTGTAAGCGGATTCAACCTCCTTGTAGCCACGCCAGCTACCCATATTCCACGCCTGACGGAATACCACATCATGCTGTGCGTCAGTGAAATCGGCACCGTAAGATTCACGAAGCCATTCCTTCCACTGCAACACATGTGCGTCAAGAGTAGCATGAGCCTTAGCAGACTTTGCGCTGTATCCACGAGAGTTAAAGTCTAAGTAGTTGTTGAATTTGAAAAGCTTTTCTGCGGCATCGATGAGTTGTCTGGTGTCCATTGGTTCCTCCGAAAGGCTATTAGTAATCACAGTGCACAGCAATTTTACCACGCGTTAGTAAAGCTGTCAACTCCCTTAGTAGGCCTATCTGGCAAACCAAGCCAGCCTGGTTGACTTTTTCGTGTTGTAGGGTATAGTTGAGGTAACGAACCAAAAGCTTCCGACGAAAGAGGTCACCATGTCCACTAAGTTCCTCCGTGCCACCCACAAGACCACCAACCAGGTTGTTCAGGGCTTCGACTCCGACATGCCTCTCGCTCTGTTTGAGAAGCTTGAGGAGGTTGAGGGTGACACCTTCAACCCCGACGACTGGAACTACTCGCTCCTGAACTCCAAGTTTGAGGTCATCCAGAAGAACTGGGACTGGAAGAACGTCGCCGTCAGCGTCCCGATTGAGGACTACTACCGTCACAACCTGCGACTCGGCAAGTAATCTCCACAACTACTAAGATACGAAAGTGAGTACATGATGTACGCAAGCAGGAAAATGTTTGACATGGCTCTTGCCTACTCACTTGAGTCCGAAGGCCAGACCATCCCCCAAGAGATTAAGGGGATGGCTGGTCATTTGTTGTACAGCCTTTACGAAAACGAAGTCAGCGTCAACCATATCCTCAGGAAAGTGGTGAAAGACAAGGTGCGGCTGTACGATGCTGTGTACGCTGACTTCCAGGGGATGGATGACAAAGAAATCATCGCGTTCCTTACAGAGTTGACTTGCATCACTCCCGGTTATGCAACAGGCAGGAATGGCCTGGATGCTATGTTGAAAATCAAGACGTTGGAGATGAGTAGCGTGGAAGCAGACCTCTCAGGTTCAGCTTTCGTTGATATCTCTAAGCGCACTCGTGATTTGTACAACAACCTTTCACTTGATTTTGATTTGCATGAAGAAATAGCTCGCCCTATCCTTGTCCATCCTCTCAAAAATGACCGCAAGGACGGAGCAGATGAGTATTACCTCACTCGCACCAACGAAAGTGGGGAAGAGTACCAGACGGAATTGGGTATGCCTCTATGGAATCTGAGAAGGTCAATCCAGGTTGAGACCAAGTACCTTCTCTCCTCAATCTATTGCATGCACCTTACCCCAGACAAGCTGGATGCGGGATTGAGTGTCAAGAAGCTGTACCCTCGTTTGGTGTCTTTCTTGGAGCTTCCAGCAGTTCTGCGTGAGTTCCAGATTTCGTGAACCTACTGAGCGATTGAAGATAATACTTGACTTCTCAGTCTGGACTCATATAGAGTAGACTATGTAAAGACAAACTTCCAGAGAAAGGCCGCTAATCATGTACAGTAACCATGCTGCCTTCAAGGCTGCACTGAAGTTTGCACTTGAGAGTGACGGGAAAACTATCCCAGCGGAGTTGAAGATGGTGCCTAAGTCATTCCAACGTAGTCTCTATGCACCCGAGGTCGCTCCCGAGAAGCTGACTGCCATCGCTGTCAAAAACATGGGTAGAATGTTCGACATCGTACTCAAAGAGCTAAATCTGTTGACCCCGAAAGAGGCAAACGCCTTCTTCAATGCATATCTAGGTTTCAAGCCTAAGCATGCGGCAAAAACTCCGGGTCTTAATATACTGTTGAACTTCAAGCGTGAGCCGTCCAGTGATTCGTCATCACTTAATTTGCACTCTGATGTGATTCTGAGTGAGTGGAGAAAACTTGAATCTCGCTACCTCAACTCTCTTATGCCTGGCGAAAAAAGAAGCTACGAACTGATGGCACCCCTCTTGGAGCATCCTTTGTTTTTTACAGAAAAAAATCAGCATGCAGTCACGGGCGGTGAATTGTTCTATCAGTTCGGTGCCTTTGTGCGCGTAAACACTACCAGACAAGCAACGTATTTTGCTGCGCTACCTTCAGCTACGAACGATATGGACAAGAACCCTTCAGCTGACTTTCTGCTGTCGTTTCTCAGCGCAAACTTTAAACTACCTTCTGCCCTGAAAACCTACGACACAAATCACAACTCATAAAGTTTTAGCATACAGCTGTGGCCCACATAGATTCTATGTGGGCCACAGCTGTATGCTATTTCCTAGTTTCACCAGTCAATGGTTGGAAGGTCCAGCGAGGGCAGATCTTCACTGAGCTTCAGGATGAACTGCTCCACCCACTCTGTTGCACTTTCGGTGTCCCAGCTGGTGTTGAGAATCACATGGAGGGTGCTTCGCTCGTACGTGTTGTTGCTGATTTCGCCGGAAGCGAACGCCTCCAGGTCATAAGCATTCGCTGAAGCAATGAATCGCTCAAATGGGACGTACTCATAGAATGAGCACTCGTTGCAGCCACAGCCACGTGGGTCAACGGCTAGTATGTCGGGGAAAGCCCGCTTGTTTTCTGTCATGGTGTTTCTCCTGTAAAAATTGTTTGATGCTCTATGATAATTTTAGCAGCTTCTATTGAAAGAGGCTGGAAGGCATTCTAAGCCCTTCAAGTGAAATAGCACCCAGGTGCTCACATCCTGTGTGAAAGTAGATTCTAGGCCCATTAGAAGGCCAATTAGGGTGCTTTCTGCCTGTGTCAGACTGCTGCGAGTAGCTTAGGCAGTGCGAGGACTAGCTCAATGGCGGAAACTGCCCCTAGAGTGTGAGTCTGGCAGAGACGATGAGCGTTCTCACAGGACCGCTCAGGGCACGCGCAAAGGAACTGGTCGTTCTCGTTTGCGAGACCAAGAATGGCGTCAGAAGTGAGAACATCCTCCCAGGTCTTCTCAGACCCCAAGATTTCCTTTGCCGTCCCGTACCCTTCTACTCCAATGCGCTTACCCGAGTCAGTGACAGCTAGAGCCAGTACCAGGTCATGCTCACAGTTGAACGTGACTTCAGCCAGAGAAGTAATCCCGGGCAGCTTGCCTCCGTCATCAAACGTTACCCCAATGACGTTGTTGCTGAGCGTTCGGAGGGCAGACTCGTAGGCATCTGCTGTGGCAGCGGAAACTGAGAAAGGCATGCTTTTTCCTTTATATGAGTTGGGCGAAAGTTTAGTTGGTGAACAGGAACCGGGGAATGGACTTGGCAAGCACGATGGAGGCGATGCCAGTCTCAGGGCTGTGACTCTCACAGAAAGTCCCGTAGTCCACACAGTCATCATCCAGGCAGCTGTAGGGGAACTGACCCTCTGACGTGGCAAGCTCAACAATGTTGGCGGTGGTGAGGACTTCATCCCACGTTTCTGTGGACGAAAGAAGCTCATCAAGCTGGCCGTAGCTCATCGCTGCGACCTTACGACCAGTGGCGGTAACAGCAAGGCTGATTACCATGTCATGCTCACAGTTGAAGGTGATGGTAGCCCAGGAGGTGATACCGGGGTACTTGAAACGGTCAACGCTGACCCCAATTACGTTGTTACTGAGCGAACGGAGGACCTTGTTCAGTGCGGCGGCGTTCTCATTGCTGATTGAGAAAGGCATGGTTCGCTCCTAAGAAAAGGCTTTGGTCAGATGGTTTAACGCAACTATAGCAGGCTTGCTTTCAAATTGCTACCCTGACAATGAAGAAGGGCTGTGACCCACATTTTATGTGAGTCACAGCCCTTCTTGGCTTGCTAGTTGTTACAGAGCAGAAACCTCCTGGTAGAGGCGAACCAGGTCCTCATCGCTCGTGTTCGCAGGCATCTCCACGACAACTCCGGTCTCGTGGTTGAAGTAGTGAACATCATAGAAGTCCTCATCACCGATGCGCTTGTTGAACACAAGCTTCGTGTTCTGGGCGACGGTGACCGGGGCGGTGCGGATGGGGTTAAGAGTTGCAGTTGCCATGATGGTTCTCCTTGGTTCTTAATGGATGCGGCTTCGTTCGTGCCGCTTGGTAATTACTCTACACCTTCATCGGCAGAAGCGCCAATTCATGCTTAAGACACCCAGTGTTTACCCAGGGTATTACCTCTTGCATAGACGCTCGTGCAGTGGTAGACTGTGGGTACATACTTTTTCACCTCCAACTTTTAGGAGAACATCATGGCTACTCTTCAGATTGAAGACAACGAGAACAACACTCTTAGGTTCTCCATGCACACCACTGACGATGTGGAGCAGTTCCGTCAGGCGTTCTATGGGGAAGACCTGGAGAAGCTTGGCGAGCGGAACGACCACGAGGATGGGCAGTACATCCACGTGTTCACCATCTCCGATGTTCACCCGGCTCGTCTGAGCGTGGAGGAGCTTAACGAGTTCTTCCGCCGTCACGGCATCACTGCTGGAGTCATCGTCTCCTACATCCCGTACATCAACGCGGCGAAAGCTGCTTGGACCTACACCTACGACTTCGAGGACGGCCCGACCGAGCAGACTTTCGGCATGCAGATGCCTTCCTACTAAAGGGACAACGATGATTGCAGTTAATAAAGCTCGTACCGTCTACGATGCATTCGCTGACGATGAAGTGATGGCAGTAGTTATTGCATCCATCCCTAATCTTGATATCGCTGACGTGCCTGTAGAGTATGTGGCTCGGATGATGCAGGAGGAAACAGACCCTGAGAAGCTTCTTGAACTTGCACTCATCCCCCGCATCTATAAGCTTCTGGATGTAGCGAACAAGGAAGTTGATGCTCTTGGTACTGAGGAGGAAGCCTACGAGTTCCTTGGTAAGGTGAATCAGTCGCATGGTGACTTCAGCCATCTGCTCAAGGAGAAGACAAGCCCTGCTCTATGGATCCTATTTGAGACTGAAAACTGCCAGTTTATCCTTGAGGATGAGGGTGTGATGGACTGGGGCGAGAACCAGAGCATCTTCCAGCACTCCGCTGTGGACAACCTTGAGACTGACGCTGAGGCCGATCTTAAAGAGCAGAACCTACGAACCGTTCTTGATATCTACAATGAGGAGACATGGTTGGAGTTTGAGCAGCACTCTCTTGTCACTCGTGCCGCTGTCCAGTCTGATGGCACGTCTGGACTCAAGTTCCCTGTGGATGACTTCTTCCAGGAGTTTGTAAGCTTCTCGTTCAACTGGGTTCTAGGCCTGACTTATGCAAAGTATGTTGACAGGAAGAACCTGGGGTGGGACGACAGTTCACCGGAGACTTCCGCTGAAGTCTGGCTGTGCATGATGAAGACGTTCACCTGGTTCTGCGAGAAGGTAGATGCTCTGCCTGACCCCGAGTGAAGATTCTCCTACGAGTGTGGCCCCAATCAAATTTCTGATTGGGGCCACACTCGCTTATTCACAGCTGGTGTCATTCTTCAGATTTAAACTCAAGGGACACCGAATTCATGCAAAACCTGTCTCCAGTAGGTGTTGCTGGAGCGTCATCAAAAAGATGCCCTAAATGTGAGCCACAGGTTGCACAGTTCACCTCTGTTCGCACCATGAACCATGAGCGGTCTTCTACAAGCTCAACAGCATCAGGGCTGATTGGTTCGTAGAAAGACGGCCATCCTGAGCCGGACTCAAACTTTGTGCCTGACTTGAAAAGAGGAGTTCGGCATGCTTTACAGGCAAAGATTCCTGTGCCGTGCTCGTCAAGTAGCGAACCAGACCATGCTGGTTCCGTGCCTGCTTTTCGGAGGACATTGTACTCCTCAGAGTCTAGTTCCTGCTTCCACTCTGCTTCTGTTTTCTCTACCTTGTATCCCATGGTCTCTACCTCTCATTTTTGTTTGCATACTATGCAACAAAGAACCACCTTAAAAAGTTCCCGGCAAAGCTGAGACAGGGGGTTGGCAAAACTCTGTTGGTGCTGCTATAGTGAACTCAACAGCAGTTCCAGTCACTTACTTTAGGAGCACACTATGAGCAAAAAGATTCTTGACAGCTTCCTCGCTACCGGCAAGGTTGAGGCCGTGGGCCATGGTGGCTTCTACACTCACCGCTACTTCGCTGTTCGTGTTCCGTTCACGCCGCGTGCTGTCCTGTTCGCTGGCCTTCGTCCCGTTGGTTTCGTTGAGCCGGGTAAGCTGGCAAGCCAGGCTGAGGGTGAGTCCTACGGACGGCTGTATGGTTGCAGCGTCTTCAGCATTTCTTCTGACTGGAGCTTCTTCCTCTAGAAAGACATACAAGTGTGGCCCTGAACTAAGCTTCTAGTTCAGGGCCACACTTGGTTTAGGCTTCAGGTTACTTGGCGGTAGCCTCTGCGTGCTTCAGGTTCTCAGGGCGAGGAACGCGCGGCTTGCGGGTCTTGTACGGAGCCACAGCAGTGAACTCCTCAATCTTGGCGGTGACGTTCTCCAGGTCCTTACGGAGAACAGTCTCAGCAGTCGCAATCTTCTCCTTAAGATGGTTCTGCTCACGGGTGAGCTTTGCAAGCCAGCGGTCGTAGTTGTACTGGGCCTCCTCGTGGACACGCTTACGCACGTGCTGGCTGACAGCCATGGGGTCGCCGCTGAAGAGGAACGCGGGGACGTTGTGAGTTGTGGTCTGCTCTGGCGTGGTGGCCCGGGGAGTAGGGTACTCCACGACGAAGTAATCGTTAGGCTGCACAGTGGTCTGACCACGCCGAACATCGTCAGTGATATCCTTGTACGTGGGCGAAGTAGCCGACTTAAGCTCACGCTTGACACCGACAATGCGCTTCGGGCCGGTGCGGACAGCCCAATCGAACTCGGAGGGGATGCTGGCGTGGTGGAGCTTCTTGATGGTGTTCCTGACAATCTCTACCGTGTCGCTGATGCGGAGCTTGAGTGCTGCCTCGTTCTGGTAGGAGCCAGTGACAAGCTCTTCAATGCTTGTGGTATCAGGACGGGTCTGAGCGTGCTCCCAGGTCAGCTTAGCAAGCTTTCGCATGGCCTCCTCAGGGGTGGCCGTGTCAGTCTGGCTGAGGCGGATGAGGTAGTCAAGGTGCTTCTCGCTGGGGGTGGTCTTAATGTTGGTCATGGTGGGTTCCTTAAGTTTGATGGTTGAATGGTTTTGTCGTGTCACAGCGTATGAAGGGGACACCCATTCAAGAGGAATCCAGGTACGGGACCTAGAAGAAAGCGAAAGTAGAATTTGTCATGACTCTACTCTAGCATAGGATTCTGTGAAGTGTCAAGCTTGTTGGAGAGAATGTTCAGAGTCGCGCGCGAACGCGGAGAACTTCCAGGTAGAGGTCCAGGGTCCACGTTGCGACGACGCTGCTGGAAGCGTAACCGGAGTAGGCTCCCTCCACCATGTCTGCAAAGTCAAGGCGGGCCTGCTCGGAGATTTCCTCGTTGTAGAAGAAAAGCTGGAGAGCTTCGCTCTGCTCAACCTTTGCATTGCGTGCTCGGAGCGCAGCTGCGATGGTGTCGTAGTCGTGGCGCAGCTGGTCTTTGGAGGGAGTAGTGGTCATGATGTTCTCCTTGAAGGGTTTTAGGCGTTGGAGTGGGGGAAGATCTCGTAAGCGCGGCGGTCCTTGGCGCGCTGGATGAGAAGGGAGAAGGTGGGGAGGATGGACGTGGTACGGAAGTGCTTGTCAGCAGGGTAACCGTCGTACGTGTAGTCAATCATCTGGGTGAGGTGGGTGACAGCCTCAGGACGGATGGTGGGCACATCGGTGATGAAACCAACAATCTCGTCGCGGGTGTAACGCTCCGGCTGCTCCTGAAGAATCTTGGAAGCCACTTCGTAGTCCTTGATGATGCTGTGGTTCATCTTCATGGTTACTCCTAGTTTGTGTGCTGGTTTCGCGTACAGTTTGATTCTAACTCGCCTTCGCCACTGTTGTCAACTCTTTTTTACTTTTGGGGACAACGAAAAATGGCCCCCATTTTCTGGGGGCCATTTTTCGTCATACACTTAGACTTCAGAGTACATGGCGATACCATGCTTCTGAGCGTAATCAACCGCCTGGCTGTCATTGGAGAGGACTGCCTCCCACTCTTCCTCGTCCTTTGGGACGGGAACAAGGATGACATTGGTTCCGAGGACAGTGCCAGTGTCAAGGTCAACTACGGAGTAATCGCCGTTGTTCAGATCAATAATGTTCTTAGCCATATCACCCTCCAAGGTGTATAATTTATGCTCTCATCAGGACTTTCTCTTCTTATAGTATACCCAATTTCAAGACAAAAGGCAAGTGGGAGAGTCTAATAAAGACTCTCCCACTTGCCTTTCTAGTGCTTGTTACTCCTGCGCCTGAATCTTCCGGAAACTGTCAAGAGCAATCTCCTCTGGAGTGAAAATGCGACTACCATCAGGTGTGTAGGTAGGGGTTGCAGCAGTGGAAGTGAATGCACCGCTGGCAATGCCTTCCACTGTAGAGAGGGCGGTGAGATGCTGGGCGATGACAGTCACGAGGTCCTGGATGAAGGGGTCCTCAGTCTTGTTGTACTTACCTTCGCTGTCAAAGCCGAGGGTGGCCCCAAGGTAGTCACTGATGCGGTCTAGTGCTGAAGGCCCGACTCTACCTCCGAAGAAAAGTTCTTCCGACTTGAAGGTTGCGGTGACAGGGTACACGTTGCTGTCAGAGTAGCTGATTTCCATGGTGGCCTTCTATCTAGAGTTAGGAACGAATACTTACAGTCTACATGTTACGGAGCAAAACCTCAACTATTTTTTCGGAGGCAAACTGAATGGCTGTGGCCCAACCTGATAATTTAGGTTGGGCCACAGCCATTCAGTAGTTCTGCCGAAAGTTACTTGGAGGTCGTCAGCTGCGTTGCACGCTCAGCGTCAAGAACAGCGAAGTGACCACCGGGAAGGGTAACACGGTAGTCTCCGACGACAGCGAGGATGACCTGGCCTGCCTTGCGGGGAACCTTCGCGGAGATCATGTCAAACGGCGTGGTGGACATGGCGAGTGTGTCAGGGTTCACCTTCTCATCGGAGACGAACTTGTCGAACTTGTTGGTGATCTCGGCGTAGAGGTCAACTAGCGCGTCGGCAGAGTCAATCTTCTTTACATCTTCAATCTTCATGATGGTTCTCCTAAATAGTGGTACTTCGTTATAGCTTTAGTCTATCATGCTGGTGAACGTTATGCAAACGGTCAGCGAAAATAAACATACTAGTATTATCTGTATATTCGTTGTCCCTCAACGGTTGGAGGGTAGATTCTCAGCTGAAACGCAGGAGACCGTCCGCGAACTTCACCTCAGAGGCGAAAAGCTCACGGTACACGCTGACGATACGCACGATGGCGTTGAACGACGTGATAGTGCGGTCGTGGTGGCTGAGAGCTTCCTCAGGGAACAGAAGCGTCAGGAAGCGGCTGACAGCCTCAAGGCGGCGGATAGGCTCCATGTCACGACGAACCTGCGCGTACTCCTCCACACGGTCAGCGAGAGCCAGGACAGCACCCTCAACGTCAGCGTCCTCGTTGCCCTTCTTCTCCAGGTTCTCCTGCACAGCGACAGCCTTCTCAGCGTCGTTCCTGGCCTTCATGGCACCATGCCACAGTGCAATCTGGTCGGTGAGACGTTCGTTGACAATCTCGCTAATTTCCTCGAGGATGGCCTTCTCATTGGGGAGGCCGTTCTGGAAGACGATGGCGTCCAGCTTATCAGCGTACTCACCGAGACCGTTGACCTTGAGGACGTGTGCGTAGGTGATGTGCAGGAGGTGGTTGACGATGTGCAGAGCGTAGTACTCCTCACCGAAGCGGGCAGTGCGGTTCGCTGCGAGAGCGGGAACGCGGAGGGTCAGGTCAATCGTGTCGTGGTCAACGCCCTGGACCTTGTGAAGTCCGTCGAAGAAGTGGGTGATGGTCTTGTCGTAGGAGGTCCAGCTGCTGGAGTTCTCAACAGCAACAGCCTCCTTCAGGGAGAGGATGCCGAAGTGAGCGGGGGTGCGAAGGTAAGAGTTAGTCATGATGGCTCCTTGTTCGGGCGGATATGTTCTTCCTGAAGATTACCACCTTCATAAGCAAAGGGCAACCTGAAGCCAAAACTTTTTTTGGTAGACCTTCAGATGGTGTATAATCAGGTGAACCCCTCCGATAGGAATTACGATATGAGTGCCCCAGTTAACACCCCACCGACTCCTCCTAAAGAGTCCACCGACCTGACTTTCAAAGACAAGGCTGTAGGGATCCTCTTCCTAGTTGGAATGGTCGCTGTAGTAATTGCCATTGTCTATGGTTTAGTGGTTGGAATCAGCAAGCTGTCAAGCAAAGAGCCTGACAACTTCCAACGAGATGAGACCAAGTCCGGTGACTACCAGGTTACGGAAATTGACTACAGGCAAGGTGGTGGACGGCACAACCGGAGCTACTGTCATCTGATGCTATCCGATGGTGACAACAGCACTTTTGAGGTTCGTCCTGCTCCTCGCGCTTGCAAAGGCCTTGTCCCCGGAGACATTATTCCAGTGGAGAAAGGTAAAGTTGTTGACAACTGGTACAACGGAGAAATTGTCTACGATTGATTTATAGGGGACAACGAAAGTGGCCTGCACCGTCAAACAAGACTGTGCAGGCCACTTTCGTTTAATCAGGCTACGTCAGCAGGCTTAGGCGGGCGAGGTGCACGAGCAGGTTTGCTGGTTTTCCTTTCTGCGACAGCAAGCTCCTCCTCCGCAAGCTTAGAGAGTGTTGACTGTGCCTCAGAGCGTTTCGCTTTGATGGCTGCTATGTCCTTTCGCTTTGTCTCCTCAGCGAACTTAGCGGATTCCTTGCGTACCCACTGTGCAATGCCGACAACATCACCGTGAAGGTACTTGAAGGGAATCTCAACGCGTTCGCCCTTGGGGCCGCCGTTGAAGCGAAGGTACAGGTCAGGGCTGTATGTTGCTCTGCCGTCAAGGAGTGATGCTGTTAGGTCACCACTCCAGCTTCTGCTGGATATAGTCTCACGGTGGACACTGAAGTTGCTTGCTCCACCCCATCTAGCCCAAGTGAAGCTCTCGGGGACACCGAAGCTCATCTTACGCATGGTGTTGGCGATGACTATCTGTGTTTCTGCAACACGGTCAGCTAACTGAGCCTGCTCCACACGGCTTGAGCCTAGAAGCTCTGTGATACGCTTTCTGCGCTTAGAAGGACGGGTTGCTTTAGCCCATGTCTCTTCAACGAGCTTACGGTAGAATTCCTCGTCCGTGGAAGATGCTTCCCTGGCGGTAGATACGAGGTGTTTGATGAGGTTGTCTGAGATTACTCGGCCCGCTGTTGCGGTAGCTTTTGTTTCTACAGAGTCGTTTGATGTTACGTTTTCCATGATGGATTCCTTTGTTAGTTTGAATGGTTTAGTTTGATACTGGTTGAGTTTGTTCAACAAGCCATTCATGAGGAATCCAGGTATGGAACCTAGAAGAAAGTAGTTAGTGTTTTCATAATATCTCCAGTGTAGCACACATTCATTGTTTACGTGTGCAATGTTGGAAATGTTATCGGTTGTCTAATCGTCAGGCAAAACAAACAATCGTGTTAGCATGGTTACATGAGACTAAACGACACTGAGAATGGGAACAAGAGCGACGATTGGCTAGATGATGAGACCATGACAGCAGAAGAGACCATAGAGAAGTTTGAGAAGCTGAAACCGGAACCCTCAGATACTCAAACTAGAAAATGATAAGCGTATAGGTTATGAAACCATTTGATAACCTATACGCTTATCATTTGGTTTGGCAACTGATAATTGGAAATGAGTTAGGCCCCGCAGGATTTGTGACCTGCGGGGCCTAACTCATTCAAACGTGTGTTACTGCTGAGCCTGGTATGCCTTCAAATCGGAAAGGGTCTTCTGGACGTTCTTAGTCCTCTCCTGCTCGTCCTCTTCATACCGCATGCTCAGAAGACCGTTCAGCTTCGTAGCGAAGTCGTTCACATCGCTAGCATTAGGAGAGGAAAAGCTGAGGGAATCGTAGAAGAGAATTCCATTTCCGGTGGGGCCGTACTGGCAAGAGATGATGAGGCCAGCCCTAGCGAAAGAGCGGATAACCTTGTCATCATTGACGCTTACCGTGAAGTTTTCAACCTTACCTACGAACTCGTCACGGTCGTTCATCGGGAGCCATGTGACGAAGTTATCCAGGCTAAGGGTGTCACGCTTTTCCATTTCCGCCAGAATTTGAGCAGTGTGAGCATTGGCGGACGCGTTGAACTCCTGCCCTCTCATTGCAATCAGGTCAGTGACCTTCTTTCGGTACTCATTGAGAGTGCTCTCGTCTGTGCAGCTGGCGGTCAGTTCATCGTACTCCACCACAGTAGCTGTCCGGCTCTGGATGGCGTAGCTGAGGACGATGGGGTGAGCCTGGCTTTCCTCAGCCCAAGCCTTGATTGCATCCTCATCCTCAGGAAGCAGGTCAAACCAGTCCAGGGTGATATCGTACTGGTCGCTATTAGCTCGTCGCGTTGCAAGCGCCCACGGGAATGGCCCGCTAAACTCGATGGGTGTTGCCGCAGTGGACTTCTTACGGAACAAGTTGAGGAAGTTAGCCATAGTGGATCCTTAGATAAGGTGATTTTGTGGTCAGACTCTAGTGTACACGGGAAGACATGGTGACGCAACATGAGATTAATTGACGAATGGGGCACACCAAGTATTTAGTGTGCCCCATTCGTGGGCGCTACTTCTGTGCCTGGAACTCAGCCAGGTCGGTGAGGGTCTGCTCAACGTTCTTAGACTCCTTTGCGAAGTCCTTCTCCTGGCGGATGTTGATGAGCGTTTCCACCTTCTTGACGTAATCCCGCACTTCGTTTGCATCCTCGCTGGAGACAGTCATGTACTCGTAGAAGAGGCGACCCTCTTCAGCGCGATTCTTCATGTAGCCGGTGTTCAAGCTCTTGTAGGGGAACATCAGGTTATCCAGGACAGTCTCATCCTCAGCAAGGAGAGAGATATCGCAGATCGTTTCCTCGTACCGACCCTGAGCGTTCTTCGTGTAGAGGGTGGCCCCGTCAATGGTGCTCGGGACAAGGCGAGCCTCAACCTCAGCGATGACACCGGTGGCATACGCGGAGTCCACAGCGTTGAAGGCTTCGCTGCGCATGCTAATCAGAGCGACAACCTGCTTTCGGAACTCTACCAGGTCAGCCTCATTGTCAGAGGAGGCGACAATCTCCTCGTAGTTGACCCGGTCAGCGGTTCGGCTCAGAATCTCGCAGGTGAAGTCAATGTAGCTCTCAGCCTTGTCAGCGAAGAACTGAATGGTGTCCTTGTCTTCAGGGAGGAGGCTGAACATGTCAAGGGCCATGTCGTAGTAGCTGTTGCCCTCTCGGCGCTCAACGTCTCCCCACGGCTGCGGCTGGTTGATAACGTAAGTCTTGCCAACCCACTTGCCAGGTACAGCAAGCTGCGGCATGTCAAACTGCTCTGCGGTGGCGGGCTTCTTGCGGAAAAGGTTGAGGAAGTTAGGCATGTGGGTTCCTTAAGTGGGAGGAAGTTTCAAGGTCAGGTGAGAGTCTACACCGTGCAAGGTAGTTAATGCAAGCGCAGAAGAGAAGTTACTGGGTGATTCCAGCGGAAGCGGACACATCAGCAGACCCGAGCGAGATCTCAGGGGTGTTGGCCGGTGCAGCGCTGAAGGAAGCGAAGGTAGAAGTAAGGATAAGAACAAATGCAATCTTCATCTTGATGTTCTCCTAACTGATAGTTGTTCCGATTTGGTTGATGGTTCAACTGTACTCCTCTATTGGGCGAAAAGCAACTCTTTTTTGGAGACCAATCCGGAGACGCAACCAGTTCATCTGTGGTATGCTCTCCATAAGAATTCAAGCTCACTAAGTTGGAGGTACATTATGGCGAACATGTATGTTCAGGTCACGCAAATCATTGACCAGGTGCGTCAGAGGTGCAAGACCACCCAGAACTACGCTGGTCTTCAGGTTATCGCCTACGCTGAAGACCAGGCGGACGTTATTCTGAAGAACATCAGCCACCGTGAGGTCGCCATCCGCCAGCATGATGGTGCTACCTCAACCCAGGACATTCCCCTCACCTACGGTGACGTTCTAATTGAGCGCCTTAAGTGGCACAGGACCTTTGATGACGAACCAGAGGTCTCAGATGAACTCGTCAGCCTACTTAAGATCTGGCAGGCAGGCATCCTCTCTGAAGCTTGATTTAAGTGCGTAAATACGGTAAACTATACGTATAGCATCCTGCTAAATACACTGTAGAGAAAGAGATTCCTATGACCATTTTCAAGAGTGTTTCTGAGCTTGTTCCCGGCGACAAGATGATTGGCTTCATTACGGAGAACCGTCTGGAGGTTTCCAACGTGGAGGAGTCATCTGCCATGCCTGGCATGATTGCTGTGGAGAACGAGTACGGTACGTTGTATCTGGATCCGGAGGAGCGGGTAGAGGTTGAACCCCGCCGCTGACTAGCAGAGCACAGCAAAAATGAGGAGACATACAATCATGTGTGCCTCCTCATTTTTGTCTCAAAAAAGACGTAAAAAAGTCCCTCAACTGACTTGCATCAGCTGAGGGACTTTGGTAGATTGTGTGTATCAGGACGGAAGTTGTTAGTCCTGGTCGGCAGCCTCGTCAGTCTCGGTGGCCTCGGCGGGAACCTCAACAGTGAACTCGGTAGCGTCAGAGATGAAACGGTCGTTTACAGTCATAATGTACTCCTTGATTTGTTACGGATAAGGTTAGTTTCTTGCTTATCTCTACTCTAACACACCCCTATTATGAAAGTCAAGCCAGAAAAGCAAAAAGTTTGTAACTTTTTTCTGAGACCTGCCAGGATACTAAAAACCAGGGTCGCAGGTTGATTTCCGCATCCTGAAAGTGTATGCTTCGACACAGGACTATACGAAAGGACCTACTATGGCGGACAAGCATGCTCTCTATATGGAGACCAAAGGACACAAAGGCAGTTGGTCAGGTCACATCACAAGCCTAGACTACAGACAGGACGACGATGTTGTGTATGACATTGCCGACTTCAAGAAAGCAAGCTGGTCTATCCGAGAAGACCCACTCCTGATGATGAACTCCATCTTCATTGAGGTCATGTCAGCTGACAAGGATGAGGACGATGAAGACGAGGATTTCCTCCCCATTGTCCGCTACAGTGTGACAATAAACAAGACCATCTATCAGACTTCAAACAGCATGGGTCTTGTCGGCTTCCTCTACACCATCAAGAAGCCTGACAGCTATGGGCAGATGGTTGAGATTCCCTATCTTGAGCCTATCCCCGTGCGAGTGACGCTGCACACTAAAGGTAAGTAACCTTTTAGGCGAAAACTTAGATTTTTCTAGAAAGTTGTGCTACAGTATGAAATGTGTCCACGAACTTTATGTTTGTGATTTGTGTTAAAGCGGTGTGCAACCCCGGCAGGAAGGGTCGCACACCGCTTTTGTTTTCTCAGACGTTGCTGTCCGCCCGCTAACCTGGTACACTTAGCTTGCCGAAACCGTTGATGATAGGAGACTACTGTGATTCACCCAGTTGTTTTATCCTATGTCCTTAACAAGTCCGGTGTTAACTTCCATGTTGAAGACGCAGCAGATGTTCCTTCAGTATACGTTGAGCAGATGCTTCAGACCACACTGCGCGAATACATGCTGCCCAGGAAAAATAAGTTTGACTTGGCATTCAACCATCTAGCTTATTTTATTGCTGGAGAGATGGAAGAACGTGAGATAAGTGACGCACCAGAGTCTGTTCACCTGCGTTGGCTGTTTGAGGAAGACGAGAGAAGTAGTTTCACGGACGCACCTTTCCTAGCTGCTTTGAAAGAGCATTATGGTGAGATACATGTCTTTGAAAAGAAGCATGGTGAGTTCTTCTATGCTTTCTCCTTTGAAGACGAAGACAACAAGTATGTTGAGAACTTACCACGGGCACTCGCCAATCAACTTGTCAGCTCTCTCGCATGGCACAGGTTCAACTTGAACATGCCAGCCCCACTCATTACAAGGCACCATGGCTCTAACGACAGATTTCCGTTGTTTGCTTACATCACCATGGAGATGATTCTCAGCGCCTATGATGTGTCCTCAGATGAGGAAGCTGACATGTGGGTTGAGTACATGGATTTGGCTTACCGCTTCAACGAGAAGATAGACCAGCTGGTAGAACTCGCTGGAGGGTCACCATGGCCTAAAACTCAGTGGAGTTAGAAAGCTTCTAGCTCCGTTTTGTTGCAACATGGTAGCCGAGACCACTCAAGCATGCGTACTTGCGCATCTCAGGGTTCTCCCGGGTAATCTCTAAAGCCCGCTGAAGAGTTATTGCTTTCTTGACTAAGCCCAACTTGGATGTACAGCAACTGGGCAGAGTAGTCTTAGGGGAAGACAGCCTTTTCATCGGGTACTTGTTCATGGTACTAGTATACATTGTTTTCCGAAGAAAAAGTGCCACTATGGGAAAACACTTTTGCTCGTAAACGAGCATTGTCGGTGGGGAGATGGTATGCTTACTACATACCTAAGAAACTAAGTCAGGAGCAGATATGTACCAGAACCTGAATCACCTTGTGATTAACCACGCTAGTGACGCCAGGGCGAAGCTTATCTACGGTGACAAGGTGGAGGCGGTGGCTCACATCAGTTTTCTTCTGGGTGTCCTCGCTACCCTGTCGGAGACCTTCACCGAAGTGTCAGCCATCTACACTGAGGTGAACCGTCTCAGCGTTGATGTACCGAACGTACAGCTGGTCGCTCTCCTTGACAATCTGGAGGACCGACTGTTTGCCTCCATCAAGGATGTTGAGCAGGGAAACTAGACTCCGATAAGGTAATGATGACAGAACAAAAGGCGGTTAAGCGCACTCTAGGTCAGAAGGTACTCTTGGGTGGTGCTGGTTTGTTCCTGCTGGTTTTTATGGTGTTGCTTGTCCGCACGTTTTTCATGGCAGAACCATGGTATGTGGACGATTCGTCTAAGACGGGAGAGTATACTGTTGTCTCTGCCGAGAGAAGTGAAGGAATAAGGTACTCTAAGGACAGGTGTAGGGTCATCTTAAATGATGGGGGTGACAGGTTCTACGTGTATGTGAACCCTGTGAACTGCGACAGCTACACTCCTGGAGACAGCATTGTTGTGCAAAGTGGGGTTGTAGAGAGCAACCACCCTACAAGGTAGATTCCTTTTTTCTAACAGCCTGTTTGTAGCTTACCGTGAATATGTGCTATAGTAAGGATTGTTCAGCTTCTGAGACACACCAGTTCTGAATCTTCTGTGCGCTAGGTCGCATGGTTGAACACAATCACGAACAAAAGGTTAGGCCCCACGGAGACATACTTCTGTGGGGCCTGACCTTTTTCTGTTTCTGAAGTTTGAGGGCGCTTTACTGGGCGATACCAGCAGACGCGGTCACGGGTGCGATACCGAGGTTGATCGTGTTCTCTGCATGAACTGCACCGCTACCGCCGAGGACAGTGGCGACGAGCATGACGACTGCAATTTTAGCCATTTTCTGTCTCCTAGTTAGTGTTGTTGTTTGTGTGTTTGTGTTAACACTAGTTTACCCTATAATCCGCATAAACGCAAGTTTTTTGGGCCAAAAAAGACGAATTTTTGCAAAAACTTTTGGCCTGTTTTGTAGGCAGCGGGACAAAGAAAAAGGGTCTGCCAAGCACCCTGTTCAGGACACCCGGCAGACCCCTTCAACGGTAGTTAGCTGCACACAATTTTAGTGGTTGAGTAACACCCTGGGTGGTTTTGTGCGAATGATGGGTCTGTTAGAAGATTCACGCACTTGTACCATGGGTCTCGTGGTGGCACAGTGACTCTCTTACAGATGTTAATTTGTGTTGTTGCTGGAGCAGCAGTTGCTGTACTCATTGGTACTAGTACCCCAACTGCTGCGATGAACGACACAATCATTGTGTTCGCTACCATTTGTTTTGCTGTTTTCATTTTGTCCCCCTTGGACCGCTCGGTTTTACGTTGCAACAGTTTCTGAATAGTTCCCCCGAACTATCTGTTACGGTGACGTTATCTGCCCTCGTTGGGCACTAACACGTCAAGCTATGCTTCTTTCACCCCTTTTTGGGGACACCTAGCCCTTTTCTGAAAAAAGGATTAGGTGTCCCCCATGATATGCGCTACACGGGACTGTCAGCTGTCCTAGAACAACCTCATACAAGCCCTGTGCGCCCCATAGAGAGACTTTAAAGCCTCAGGTGTGCAGGCATTAGCTTTCTGATATTCGCAGGCCAAAAAGAGGGTAAGACTGTGGTACACTGGAAAGTAAGGATTGATTAGGAGACAGAAACATGACGTTGCCGATTGGTACGCCTGGCCGGGGTTCAGGGTTTTACAGTCCGTTCTCCACTGGTTATTCAAGAAGTTGGTTGCAATACCATGAAGGGGATCTTGTAGAAAGCAAATCTTTGGCTATTATCAAGCAGAGAGTCATCCAACTAGATGGCTCAGCAGCTGGGATAGACAACGTTCCCTTCTCTTATCTAAAAGAAATGTACTGGGACAGTGCAAACAACCTTCTGGTAGGTGAAAAAAGCTTTGTAGACACGCTGCTCAAAGTAGCCGACAGAGCTGTCGAAGAAATCAACTCCACTCCAGTGTCATTAGGAAGTTTCGGGCGAAAAGGAATAGAGTCCGCTTTCGCCAGACCTTACCTATCCCTACTAGTGTCGTTTGCTTCAGAGATAAACTCTCTGTGGAGGAAAGGAGATGGTTTACGACCGAGAGTTGTTGGAAGAAAATTTTCGGCAGAAATGGCACCACTTATTGCCACTGGAGGACCCTACACATTGGGGTCCGAGACAAGTCCTCTAGACTCTCATCCTCTTATGGTTGCTGCCAAAGGCGGCTTACTGCCATCAAAGACTCCCCCTAAGATAATGGCCTCTAACGTTCTACACCAACAGTGTGTGGCACTTTTGGAGGCGTACCGCTACCATTTTGTTTGGTTCATTCGGACTCTTGCTGGCATAACGTTAGTGGACGCTACAGAAGAGAGTTGGGCGACGTTCAAGGCTTTTTCTGGCTTCAACAGGAGAGCATCGCTTATGCTTTCCCGTGAAACAGATTGACATTCTGAGCTATACAGCCTATACTTGAGGTAACTATTCAGCTTAAAGGAAGGTACCCATCATGAGTGATGACACGACTGAAGCCCGTTACGATGCGTCCTATGTGCGATGGGACAACGTGGAGGAGGAGTACGAGACCTGGTATGAGCTTCCTAAGGGCACTACCGACAGCTGGCACACTCTGGATGACGTGCAGGCGTACTTTGACACGCTCAAGGCTGCCGGTGGCACTCACGACGACATGAAGGTGTACGACAACTGGAGTGACGAGGAGACGTTGGTGGTGAACTTCATGTTTGACCGAACCGGTTTCTTCGGTCTTGCTGAGGCCAGCTACATCGGTGATGGCATCCGAGCGTAGCACAAAGACATAGAGGAAGGGCCTGACACTCAGATTGTGTCAGGCCCTTCCTCTATGTGCTGAGGTTTAGCGGTGGCTCTCAGGGATACGGTCGCCCTGGCCCAGCATGCTGAGGAGCGCAGCAGCAATAATGTCAGAGGTGACAGCCTCACCCGTCCGCTGGAACAGGTTCACGCTCACGTAGTCAAACAAACGGAAGCTGATGCCGTCCACGTTGTCAGGGTTCAGGTAGAAGTCATCCTCCGGAAGCGTGGTGGCGTACGCCAGGTCCGCCATGAACTCATCAGTCAGCAGAGGAGCAAGTGCGGGGGAGGAGAAACCGTTGCGGATGACAGTGCCTGCGACGATGGTGCGCTCCGTGTCAGAGATAAGAACGTTCATGGTGACTCCAAAGTTTGTGGTTGGGGTGGCTATAAATCAACCCAACCACCTGAAAGAACCATCTGTTACATTTACACAGGAACTGGTCAGGTTTCTGGGGCTAGACAGTAGACTTGCAAAGATGGTATGGTGGCTCTATGACTTATCTTATGGAATACAGCAGCCCAGAGGTAGCCCGTGAGGCTATCCTGGAGCTTCTTCCTGTAGTCAACCCAAACCGACCAGAGGACACAGACGATATTCCGTTTGAGTACCTTTCCATCATATACAAACAAGATCTTGAATCTCTGATGGATATTCCTCAGATTTATCAGGACACATACAGGCTATTGACCTGCAACCTAGTAGAAGAAATTCGTCGTGGAGTGCCGTCACATTCAATCGCAGAGTATGAGCAGATGCTTAACGAGCCTGCCGAGTACCCTTACCACGCACTTTTGGACTCCCTAGCGGAACCAATTGCGAATTTAGCTCGCATGAATAAGTCTTTCTATCCTGATGGGCACTACTTACCTATTGAGAGGAAGAGACTGGACGCTACCTACTCAAAGAAGGCTGAGTACTACAGGCATCTGACACACACCTTGAAGAACAATGAAGGATTCATCAGACGTTTGCCTTTTGACACTGATGGTTCTATAGTTCCTGTTAGCATTTTCGTTTCCAGTGCTTCACGCTTTCTGGACAACGTTAGGTCACCATTTAGCGAACGTTTTTCTTTCATCTGTAAGCGAGCTATTAGCAGAGCATCAAACTCTGATGGTGACCCGTACCTGCTTTGCATCCAAGCTAACCGTCTGTGGATGAGTCTTGCAGAGGGTGCCCAGAATTTGGAGAGCTTAGCCCGAGTATAAAATTCTGAGATGTTTTTTGCTTGCATGCTATGCTTGCCCCATGGACGCAGAAGAACAAAAGATTCACGATGACTCAGTTATGCTTTTCAAGATTGGCATTGCCATGGTTGAAGCAACAATGGACGACACAGATGGCAGATTCATCGACGTCAGAGAAAACTTTAGCGAAGAAGAGATTCGCAGTGGACTGATACTTATGGCTAGCATCCTTGCAGGCAAGTACGGTCATGTGACAGGTAAGAGCCTGTCTGAAGTGTTTGCAGAGCTTAGAGCTTCAGCTGACTGACTTCTCTAGCGAGTGCGAATCTTGAAGCGAAGGAAACGGTAGATGAGCTTCCCGCGTCTGCGGAGCTTAGGCTTCCTGTTGTCCTCAAGAGCGGAGCGAACCTCACGGGTCTCCTCCGACTTGCGTGCTAGCTCGTTAGCTACCTTCTGGATGTTGTAGACAGCAGACTTACCTGTGCTGCTCACATGTACGAGGTAGATGAAGTTGAAAGCGCCCTGGTCTTTGGATTTAGCGATGGTGTAGCTGATCTTCTTCTCGTTCATGAACTTAGCCATGTGTATAGCAAGCGGAAGAGGGATTTCGCAGGTGTAAGCGAAGCCTTCAGTGACTTTAGGGCGCGCTTTAAGCAGCCGCGTTGCATGCTGTGCATTGTCAACAATCACCATGCTGCTCACCTTTTTCTTGTTCATCGCCGTCTTATACTTTCAATCACTAACAGCATACCAAAAAGACACATTCTGCGCTACCCCCGAAGTAGGGTGAAAACAGTGCCAATCGGACTATGCTTGAATTATGGTAGAATAAACGTATGAAAACCACACTGGAAGAAGCCGGATTCATGATGGCGTCCTCTCATGGTGAAATAGTGATAGTGCCCACACGAGATGTTCTACTTAAAGTGCATCCTCACAGTCGTATTATTTACACGAAACAACGTGAGAAGTCCGAAATGTGGTACGCCGCAGACCATGCATGCATAAAAGGCTTACCGTTAGCATTTGGTGGAACGCTACAAATGATAAAAGTGAGAACAAAAACAAGCGAGAAGTTAAGCAATTTTCTAGGAGAACAAGTCCCTGAAGAAATCAACTTTGTTATGCCCCGAGGCAAAAGGGTAGCAAAAATGCATGTTGTTAGAGAAGATGCACCACAGACAAAGTTCGCACGTTTAATGGTAGAGGGAACACTCACAGCAATTGATATTCATAATCTCTATTTTCATGAGACCGAGTTCAGTGAACTGTCAGAAAACCCAGAACTCCGTGAGATGCCTGTTGAATATATCAAGAAAATTCTGAACCTACCTGAACGACTGTGAGTATAGTCATTGACTTTTGTGCCGTCAATAGGGTAAACTTGTAGCATGACTATCCTTGAAATCATCTTAATGACAGTGGCCGTTTTTGTGCCGTCAATGGTAGTGGGGTTGGGTATAGTCTGGGTTATCAATCGCCTGTCTGTGGTAGACGACCTCGGTTGGGTTCTCCCGAAAGCAGTCAGGCGCACAGTCTTTAACGTTATGAAGCTCGCTGACCTTTCCTCCCTGAAGCCAGTGAAGATGACAGAGAAAAACCGAGCAATGTTCGGTGAAAACCTTCAGATGTTCAAGGTAGGCTGGGATTATGTGGTCACCCCTAATCAGAAGCAGTGGGATAACCTCCACCCTCATCAGATTCCCCTGTATTTTGGCATCAAGACAATTGGTAGAACACGATGGCTGCCTCTAGTGATGGTCTGTGGGCAGGTTGAAGGCAGAGTACATCATCTCAGTGGTGGTAAGCCTTTCTCACAGAAGGAGATTCGTCCATCCATGCCATTGGATGCTCTCATCCTGGACTCGCTTAAAGAGCATGTCTCGGTGCCAGCTACCTTGGAGCTTGCTGCTAGCCTGAAAAAGATTGACCTTGAGCATCGCATTTTTGGAGACAACGAAGATGTTCAGTCTATCTCACTTGCACTCCAAAGGGGTTTGACCCCTCATGACTATCACAACCTTTTCTTCCACCCTGAAAGGTTCCAGAAGGAGCTAAAAGACAGTGGCTTGAAGAATATACCTGTTGAGTTCGCAAAAGCGCTCTACAACCTGCCTGAGAAGCTTAACAACAAGACTTACGGCTGAAGGTGGCTGAAAGCCTCACGGCTACCTAAGGTTATCCATGCTTCAGGACGCCCAGCTTTCTTCTTCCGGCCCATCAAAGCAGCAAGCTGCGCGAAGTTAGTGCCAGAGTCCACTGTCGGGTTGACGTGCAGGTAAGTGAGGCCTTCCTCATAGTGCAAGCGAGTAGCAAGGTCACGCACCCTGGGGACAGTAGAGCCTACTCCTACCTCCAAGATTACGTAACTGCTAAGATCGCGGTTAAGGAAGTCATGGTAGCGGTCTTCCTGCTGAGTCTCACGTTCACTGTTGAAAGCGAAGTCATCAAAGAATAGAGTGTTAGGACGTGTCTGCGAACCACAGGACATGCAGCTGCCGTCAAGTTCGGTGGGGAAGATACCGTGCTCTTTCGGCCTCATCAGGCATTGGGAGAAGCGGCTGCTACCATGCACCTCCCAAACAGAGTCTGGGTTGAAACCAAAGTGCTGGAAAGCTCCGTCAACGTTTGAGGTTACCGCAAAATGGGGTAGGTTATTTTCTTCAAGGAAAGCTCGCAGGAGCGTGTATGAGTTGTCATCTGGATGGCTAGCAAACGCTGTATCCATTGTCTCTAAACGCTGGTCATGGTATTTGCCTTGCAGGAACGGGTGTGACTCCCACAGAAGCCCGCTCGCGTGCTCTAACGCTGTGTGCCCGTACTCGCTTCGTTCGTCAGCGTACCGGGCGTTTTCACCAGTCCAGTAGGTGGGGATACCAAACTCCACACTCATTCCTGCGCCGGAAAAGACTAGGACGCCTTTTGCACTACCTAGGATTGCTTTCAGGGAAGCTGGGTTTGATGTGGTCAGTATTGGTTCCATGGTCATTCTCTTATCGGTGCGGGTGTTTCAGCGGGCGTTGACCCACTCTTCGAGCTTCACCTGAACGTCGTCCAGGGGAGAGACGGTGATGCTGTCAACGAACGTGCCAGTCTTGGTGGTCACATCGTAAATGTCGCAGCCACCATCCTGGAAGTCAGCGGGGACAGCAAGGTAAGCAACGCCCTTAGGGGTGTGAACAATGTTCTGAGCCATGTGGTTCTCCTTTGTTGGCGATTTTCCTTGATGAGTTAAGTGTACCTTTAACCACTGACATTAGCAAGCAGAATCGCAAAACTTTCTAGTCCGAGAACAGATGACTTTGCGCGGGTGGCAAAAAGACGCATTTTAGGGTATGATGGTTTTATGGAAACAAATTCTGCGAGAAAACCCAACAATAGTGTGCTGCGCTTAATTATTGAGCGACACAGTAAGCTTACGGGTGAAGACTACTCTTCACGACTAGAAACTTTGGACACGATGCCAAGCTCGTATGCTCTGAAGCTGTCAACGCAGGAGTTAGACGACTTCTTTGGTCGTCAGAAGGATCCTGATGGGTTCCTTTATGTCATGGGACAAGCTCACTGGCACATTGAGCATGAGACACGTTTTTTGTGGAAACCAGACTTCCGCGATCCTTACAATGCAGGGCTTCAGAACTACGACTCAGGAAAAATTAGGAACCAATTTGATGCAGAAGACGTAAAGTTCTTCAACGATAACATAAGCTTGTACCCTTATTCAAATGCGTTAGCTGAGATGGACAAACATGCAGATGTTCTAGTTGCAGCTGACAGCTTTGGTTCCTTGTCTGAAGTAAACGATCTTTTGTATACTCTACCTACTTTGCCGTTGTCCCCCAAAAATCTTTTATATAAGCTTGCAAGTGCAGAATGGTTTAAATACGCTAGCTACTCTCGTTCCATGGGCAATTATAAAATCCTCGCTCATGGAATGAATTATATCTTCTCCAGGACTGAGAGCGTTAACCAACTTGACCCTGATAATGCGCTAGACGGCCAAGTTATTCGGTTATGGAGTGACTTCTTTGCCACGTTTCTTGACCTAGAGCATAGTATAAAAGAGGCAGAGAGACAAAGCAGTGAGATGGACCCTGTTCTGAAGCTCATTGCTTCAAGTCCTGGTATAACCATTGCACTCAGGAAAACTCTGCTGGCAGAGTACAGACAGTGGGTAGACAGTCACATTGGGGTTGTAACCGTTTTAGCTGCTGCCTCCGACGCAGACATTATGCCTAAGGTTCGTGAAAGCATCATGAAAGGCATCAAGCTCTGAGGACATAGAAGAAGGGCCTGACTGCTTTAGTCAGGCCCTTCTTCTATGTCCTCATGTGGTTAGGCGTACACCAGCGTGTCCGTGATGCTGTGATACCCGAAGGCAGCGATACCAACATCAATGGAGGCTTCCTCGTAACTCTCGCTAACGGTCAGGTCAACCTCCCACTCACCAGTTACGGTGTTACGCACAGGGAAATCGTGGACAGGGTTGGTGAAGTGCTCACTGAAGTTATCAATGACACCGAACGCCTCGTAGTCCTCAAGGTCACCGTCAATGGTGACTCCAATCTTCGTAGTCTCAGACATAATAGCCTCTTTCCGTTTTGTTAGGTTTAGTATCAGGTTGGTTGGTCAGATGTAGATGGGGAGGTCGTCCAGGGTGGTGAAGTTCACACCAGCTTCCTCCGCGATGCTCTTGTAGTCCGGGTCCTCAGCTTCCTGGGCGAGGAAGAGAACCTGAGTGCGGAACTCCTCGTACGCAACGTTCAGGGCTGCCGCTGCCGTGCCAAGCTCAGTCCCCTTGACCTTAGCAGCGTTACTCACTAGGAGGGGAGAAAGATTGCGATCCTTCTGTGCAGCAGCAAGAACAGCGAACGCCTGCTGAAGCGTCTTCTGAGTCTGGTTATCAGTCATGGTTTCTCCTTAGGGTGAACGTCCTTATTCTTCAAGCATACTCCCTCCCGCCTCAACATGCAACCCCTTACCGTCATTGTTTTTTGGAGAGTTTTCTGGTAATCTTGAGATGAGACCTAAGGAGGGTAGACGGATGGTAACTTTTGAGAACGAGGATGTGCTTCAGACGTGTCTGAAGTTTGCTGGCTCTCGTGTTTCACTATCTGACTTCAATGACCTTCCGTTTGCATACACTCGGGGCCTTGTCCAGAAAGACTTGGAAGGGTTCAATGCTAAGAACGTTCTAGCACCATTGAAGCGAGCGGCACTGCACTTGGTTTGTAAGAATAAAGGTGCTCTCCAGTACGATGTGGATCCTGACAACCTTGTAAGTATGATGAGAGACATACACTCCGCTGCCACGCCTTTAGTGAACAAGTTCCAATTTTTCATAAGCCTCTCTAACACAGCTGCACTCAAAAGCGACTTAAGCTTCTTTGGGGACACCCAAAGTGAAGTCTTTAGCTCCCATGCGCAATTGAAATCCATGTCCGACAGAATGCACCTGTCACGCCACGAAATTGAACAGCAGCAGGATTTGGTAAATCTCTTCGGTTTTCCCCGGACTGCCAGACTCCACGATGAGGAAGGCAAACTCCTGAATGGAAAACAGAAAGGATACCGTTCAGACATGAGCAAGATCTGGGGCAAGGTGCTTCCTAATCTGCTCGCTCACGCTTACCATATGAACTCAAACACCATTCAAATCCAGAACACAACATGGATTCACGACCCAACTACTTTGGCGGGAGTGTGGCTGGAGGTAGCGCAGCCTTACATTGACTTTCTAGAGAAAGCAAGGAAACTTCCACCTTTGGACGACGAAAGCATCAAAACAGTCCAATTCCCCATGGGCATCATGGGTTATGAGCAAGCTCGTAGAATATAATAGACCGCCAACTCACGAAAGGAAGGTAATACCAGTGGCCTCTTTTGCTGACCCTATGTTCGTTGCTCTCCCCATGGCTGAGTACACTAACTTCCCCTGGCCTGCGGGTTCTGAAGGCATCCCCCGACACATGGCTGCCCTAATGTTCGCTGACGACATTGCTGAGCACGCTGCTAAAAGCGTCATTGTAATAGCTGACACTTTACTCAACTGGGGAAGGCTAACTCGGGATGATGCAATTGCTTGCAACTCAGACAACCAGTTGAAAGCAGAGAATCTTCCAGCTCTTTCTCTCCGCAAAAAGATGGACGAAGAAGTTGGGCAAAGCTTCTTCTACTTGAGCACAGATATCCAGTTTGACCTTGAGGACAGTTTGTTGAGCGCTTCTGAGAACAAGCAGGGCGAACTTCAAATTATTCTTAAGAGCTACCACAATAGGACACTTCCAATTGAGAAAGCCCTCAACGCGGATGGCACAGTTGGCAGCAACCTGTTCACAGAGCTTGAGAGGACGATAGTTGACAACTTTGTGCTACTTTTCGGGGAGATGGTAGTTGCAGCGTTCACGGTGAAACGTAATGATTCCCATGCGGAGAAGTTCTCGGAGTTGCTTGCATTTCTGAATAAGCTCTTGAAGGAAGCTGAGGCCCTGCCTAAGTGGGTTCACAGGGATATGTACCGTGATGAGAACCACATTATCCGCTTCAAAGGCTAAAGACAAATTGCCCTGAACTTCTCCAGTTCAGGGCAATTCGTCTTTAGGTCACAGGCTGCTGAGGAACGCGTCCATGCCAGCAAGATGACCTGGGGTGAGACCCCAATAGGAACGAGGTGAGACCAGCATGTGACGGTTGTGGCCGACAGCTGCGACAACATCTGCCTTATGGTACTTGTGGGCCTCATCGTCAACCCAGATGAACGGCATGTCGTCACCCTTGAGGTCAGCAACAAGCTTGTCCGCTTTCCACTTGGTCCACGCTCGGTTGGTGTCCCAGTCAGAGTTCATGACGATGTTGATGACCCGTCCACCAGGCAGCATGCCAATCTTCCGCATGACCTTCAGGATCTCAAGGTTCTCGTTCCAGGTGGAAAGCCACACAACCTCAACATCGTGCTTTGTGAGGAGGGCAGAAAGAAGGTTAAGCATAGTAGGGCTGTAGTTGATGGTGTACCGCTTCAGCAGGCCTCTCTCCTTGACAGTGAAAGCAAACGTGACAACATCATCAAAACGGGGCTTGTCAGCGTTGATTACGCCGTCAAAGTCAAGGTAGATGCGGGCTTTAGCCATTTTGGTCACTTCCTTCCGAACTGTCGTTTTGGTCTAATAACCTCAGAATAGCACACTACATGGCAGGTGTCTACTTTTCTGTGCAATGTGTAGCTGTGCATTTACACATAAGGCATATATGCCCTACCTTTGAACAAACCATGGAGTTAGGGTTGATTTAAGACCGTAGATGAGGTATGCTAGAGAAAACACTTGACTAGGAAAGGAAGACCATGACTGAAAAGACAGCTTTTGCAAACAAGTCAGTCATGAGCCATCAGCTTTCCTCTATCCTGAAGGCGACAGGCAAAAGCAGTCAACTAGTTGACCTGAGCCTCATTCCCGAAAGCTACATTGCTTCAGCGTATGAGTTGGAGCTTAGTAGCAGTTTCCGTGTTCTCATCTGTCAGCAGCTGTTCACCCGATTCTTTGAAGTGTGTCAGACTGAGTTTCTTGAGATACCCGAGCATGGAGAGTATGTCACAGAGGATTATCCTGCTCTGATTCTCCTTGGTCAGTTGGAGAAAGAATACTGGCTTGCGCTTACTGACAAAATTCTTAGGTCAAAAGCATATTGGGACTTCCGCCTACTTAGGCAAGACGACGAGACCCCCGGCGAGGTTGGCAGCGCTGACTGGTTTGACAAGAACTCCAGTCTCATTGGTGACACTTTTCTTGGTTTCCAGAGTGGAGTACGCGATGACGATCCGTTACCGAAGTTTGGTATTAAGTCGGTAACGGATGTAGCTACAACAGTTAAGAAGACCATTGGTTTAAGTTTCTTTTGCATCAAAAATGCACAGCTAATACCTGATGACGCTGGTGGGGATAACAGCATTGCTGGCCTATGGATGAAGTTCATTGGCCTCTATGACTCTGTACTGGAAGTAGTTCTTGAGGCTGAAAAGAAGTAGACAAACTGTGTAATGTGCAACTGTACATTTACACATGAGGCATAAATACACTATTAGTAGATAACTGAGGACATGTACAATAACGGTAAAATCATAAGCTACCTTTTCAATGAGGTAAGGAAGACCTTTGGCGACTCTCCAGTAGATGTAGACGGTGTGCCCATGTTCTTTCTTGAGGAGATGTACCCAGAAGTGCTAAAGATGGATTCTCTGGCTAAAGCTCTCCGAGACGAAACTTGGTCGCTTCTCAGCCTGCTGCACTACGAAGCTGAGAACCTTGCCTGGGGTGAGGACCCCCAAGTCTTCCATGAGCAGAATCTCTTCTCACAGGCTAAAGCAGACTCACCCAGCACGCCAATCCTCAGCATCCTGCGAGACTGGACTGTTGAGACTTTCAGGACTAAAGAAGACGATGGTACAGCATGGGGCCTAGAAGGAGAGAAGTTCGCTATGAACCTTGCTGACCTGCTTGACGCTGAAGACTTAGGGTATTACAAAAAATTTGGCTTGTCCGACTATCAACACTACGGTTATGCAATCATTGACCATCAGTTCTTCCAGGATGAGCTTCACCCTGGCGTTGACTGGAGTTACAATGTTGAATCCGGAATGGCAAAAGTTTGGAAGCGCCATCTTCAGTTGTTTATTCTTGGTCTGTTCATTTCAGCAGACTGGGAGTATGAAACACTCAAGGGAGAGAAAATCAGTTTCGTGGACATGTGGTTTAGACTTCTTGAGCCTTATGATAGGATGAAACAGCGTACGGAAGCTGCGAGAAAGTTAGGCTTACACTATCAGTCAGGACCGTACCCATTTAGCAGTAGCTCTAGCAGTTATGATATGCTTGAAGAAGAATACAGAGGAAAGGACTCCTGATGATGACTCGTGCAAACAAGGTCTATGAGTCGCTTTCTCGTGCCCTGGAGATGGACTTTTCTGACGTTGACCACACACAGATTCCTATAGCATATTTCAAAGAGCTTTACCAGTTGGATGCCAAAGGAGTTCTAGCTAAAGTGGCTTCGGTTCTGGAACCAGTCTGGAAGAAAGTTGATGAGGAAGTATCCTTTCTAAAAGCAACTGGTTTTGATGAAGAGGAAATTGGAGAGCAAATCCAGGTAAGTTCCAGGACTGAATCATATGCGTTGTTTGGCTCTAAGACATTCCCGGCTCTTGCTGTTCTGCAAAACTTCTACATTAATTATGCTCAAGACGCACGATCTGTTTTCTTGGTCAGGCTTTTGTTCGGCACTAACACTAATAATCCGGTCGCAGGGATATACGCTGGCACACTACAAAATATGCACATCCTTGAGGTTCTGGATGGTTTGAATGCTGTTATCTTCGCCTTGTCCGGTTATGACAAAGTTGTAGCTGAGGATGCTAGCAAGAAAGCAGTGGGTAACTGGTTTGGTGCTGTGAACGCTTACATCCGACTGAAAGAAGATTTGGTAGCTAAAGGCCTGGTAGCACATGCGTGAACCTATTGCATGGATTTATGATGCTGCCGGTGCTGACCTCATCAGTCAGCAGACTCTACTGCTAATGCTTGGGCTGATTTTCATTGGTTCGGCTGTAGGTTACGTTATTGGGCACTTCCTTACTAGGGACAACGAAAAATCCAGGGTGCCGATTAGGATTCTCGCTGCCATTGGCTTCGCTGTTGTCGGGGCGGTGCTAGCTCAACCAATCATGAACTGGGTTGCACCCATTGATACGCAAGAGCAGTCACTTCAAGCGTGGGCAGAGAAGTATTATGATGTGACCATCTCTGAACAGCAGGCAGAAGCCTTACTACAGAGCAGCCCAGAGAGGCCTGTGAAAGTTGATTTCTATGGGACAACATTGGAAGTCAACTTAGCCTACATTGGAGACTACAACGGTTACCTTCTCGCGCAGAAGAACTTTGTTCCCATCCAGCAGGTGAACTAAAGAAGAGCCGCATACGATTACTTGAATCGTGTGCGGCTCTTCTTCTCAATCTACTCTGCGATTGCAACCAAGTTGAGAAGGTCCTCATCGGTGATGGTGGAGTAGTCAGTGTTGAGGACATAGACTTCCAGCGGAACGTTACCGTAGCCACTTTCCTCCTCATCGTAGTACACAGCAAACAGCCCACCCTTGTGGAGGGTGAAGGAGAAGTTAACGTCTTCGCCCTTCACGCCCCAGCCCTTGGTGTAGCCAGTCCCCATGATTTCGTCCTTGAACCGGTCCACATCATAGATGCGCTGAGAAGACGTGTCCTGAGGTGTGAGCAGCTGAGGGCGTGTGCCACTTGAGTTAGTGCTGATGGTAACCATGGTTTACTCCTAAAATCAAAGTTGAGTGTGAGTTATGCGGCCTTGCGACCGAAACGGCGGGTGACAATGCTGCGGGTCTCAGGAGCGCGGGTCTCGTACTGCCAGCCGAAAGCGAACTTCTCCTCAGTCGGCGTCGACCGGGGAGCGTTCTCAGGGACGTGAGTGACGATGGAGAAGCCAGTGCGAGCCTCACGGTCGGTGATGTTCTTCTGTACACGGCTGATAAGAATCCACTGCTCACCGTTGTTGATGATATCACCAGCACGGAAGTCGTTCACTCGCTTGAAGGGCATCTGCTTCTCCTTGTTCACCGGAAACTCTCTAATAAGTCCAGTGTACTCCTCTCCAAGGTAGAAAGCAAGCTCGGTTTATGTCCAAAATAAATGAGACCCGATAACCTACCTTCCCTGTGTGTTTTTGAAGGCCGATACTCTTCTCATGACCGAACACACAACACCCAACAATCCTTTCAGCGGTAGGTCCATTCAAGTATTCATAGAGGAATCACGTTACGGACCTTATGAAGTCGTGAAAACTAGGACAGGGCATGGTGTCAGTGTCATCGCTGTCTCAGGTAGAGATGTTCTTCTGGTAGGCCAAGACCGCCCAGCTGTGAAGCATTTCCTGTGGGACTTCCCTGGTGGCGGGGCTGACAACGGGGATGTTGCCCTCAAAGAGGAGGCAGCACGTGAGCTTGTTGAGGAGACAAACATTATTGTTAGCCCCGAAGACCTGATACCTGTTGACAGCTATTTTGCTATGGCAGGCATGTTTGACACCCAAGGGCACAAGTTCTTTGTACGACTCCCAGATGACTTTGACCGTTCCATTGTTAAACACCAGGAGTCTGAACTTCAAGGTATTGGCTGGTTCAACATTGACACCCTATTTGAGAAGTTCAAAGACCGCGATGTTCAGTTCTCAGGTGTTGTAGGCGAGCTTCTTAAAGCACAGCTTCTTGGCTTAATCTGACTTAGCTCTAGCACTCTATGGTGTGCTCCGATAGCCTAATTATGTCAGAAAAAGTCAGCCCAAGTAACCCGTTCAATGGTAAGCACCTTCAAGTTTACATTGAGGACTCACGCTATGGTCCGTACGAGATTGTGAGGACAAGCTCCGGTCATGGTGTCGGCGTCATAGCTGTTTCTGGCAGAGATGTTCTTCTAGTCCAACAGGAGCGTCCGGCAGTACGAAAGACACTGTGGGAGTTCCCTGGTGGTGCGGCAGACAACGGAGATGAGGCTCTAGCTGAAGATGCTGCGCGTGAGCTTTCAGAGGAAGCAAACGTTTTTGTTAACCCTGAAGATTTGGTGCCCGTTGAAAGCTACCATGGTATGTCCAGCATGTGTGACATTGAAAGTCACAAGTTTTTTGTTCGTCTGCCTGATGACTTTGATCGCTCGGTAGTAAAATTCCAAGACTCTGAGTTGCAGGGGATCGGATGGTTTGACATTGAGACCCTGTTTGATGGGTTCAAAAACGGCGACATGCAATTCTCAGGAATTGTTGGTGGCCTCCTGAAAGCCCAACTTCTCGGCCTAATCTGAGTCTGTCTACTCCAGCCCCTCTGAAATACCCTTCATTAGCCACCAGAGCCGTTCTGGAGGCTTGTAACGCCTGAAGCGTGTATGCGCCTGCAATTGTTTCTCAGGGGCGCATACACGCTTCTACGGCTTTCTAAGCTCTAGCGCTTAGTCATCCCAGCTGCTGGTGTCCTCAGCCGCAGCGAACGGAACAGGGTGGAAAAGCTCCGCTGGGATGTAGGTGAAGTCCTGACCGAAGTTCTCACCCACGTAACGGCGACCGTTCTGGCTGGTCACAAGAACATGACCGGGCTGAACCACGTACACACGAGGCGTCACGCCATCATCCAGCGGCTGGAGGTCAAGCTCCCAGAGACCATGCTTGTTGAGCGTCAGGTTCTGGACGCCACGCTCGGAAGTGCCGTAGTAAAGCTCTGGGTTGCGCTTCATGTGAGTCAGAAGACCCTTCAGGTCGCTCTGCTCAAGCACCTCCACCTCAATGGTGGGCAGAACAGGCTGGTAGTGTCGCGTCTGAGTGGTCATGATGTTGTCCTAACGTAGTCTGACAGGAATATATAGCCTCAGTGTACACCTGGCGTGGTTGCAGCGCAACTTTTATTTTCTCTGGTAGACTGAGAACATGAATGGTCACCAAAACGAGCGCTACCTGCTGACTCTGGCTGCTTTGATGAAAGAAAATGAACCCGAGTTCGCTGAGGAGACCAAGGATATCGCTGGAGAGTACATTGTTAAGCTCATGCCTGAACGCTTTACTCCAGCAAAGGTTCATACTCATATTCTCATGCCGCACTGGCAGATGATGGTAGACGCTGCAAAAGTAGATCTTCTTAAGCTCTCTGAAGACGAAGCCAGAAACCGCTTTCCAGTGCCTCACAGAATGAAACCTGTCGCTGTCAAAGGAAGTCGTTTTAACTTGTTGTGGAACTACTGTGCTCAGGTTGTAACGCATGAGTCAGCTAAAAGGTCGCTTGAATCTTCCAGGAAAACCAAACTCTGGGACTATGCTTGGGAGTTTAAGACCATGAGGGAGATGAGGTCACCGCTCCAGCAGCAGCTGTTTGATTTCGTGGGGACACCGGAAGCAGCTGCGATTGCGAAAGCAGGCTACCGAGAGCAGATAGATTTCACAGCCAGACAGCTCACTTCTGGGTTTAAAGCCGTCTCCAATATGATAGTAGACGGCTACTTCAACACTGTGCCTATGTCATTCACCCCCGGCGAAGAACCGTATGAGAAAACTCTTAAACTGCACTACAAATATGTCAGGGATTTCAGAAAGCTCACCAGTCAAATTGAGATGCCTTCAAATTAAAGAAACACAATAAGTGCACTATCTCCGATAACCTTGTTGACAGATGTAAACAACACCTGTCAACAAGGCGTTAGTTTCATTGCCCGTCAGAAAGTTTTTCTGGTTGAGGACCTAATTTCTTACAAAGACCGTAAGACTCCTCTACACAGAAAGACTACCTATGTCTCTGACTTTGCATACCCGCTCCCACAAGAAGATGAAGACGCTCTTCTTCGCACTAATTTTCGGTGTGACAGCAGCAACTCTCATGAGTGCAACAATCCCTGCGTACGCAGCTGAACCCGTGCAGCAGTGTAACGATGCCAACAACGTTGGTGGCGAAGCTATTGAATGTAACGTCACCGTGACGAACAACGTCGACTTAGCGACAAACACAGCCACCTCAGTTGTTGAAGTGGAAAACTGTGTTGGCTTCGCTGGCGCAGAACTCACTTGCACGAACTCAATCCTGAACTTCCAGGAGGCAACTGTTGAAGTGAACCAGTGTAACGGTTCCGGCAGCGGCGGTGGCGGAACCGTTACCTGCCGTGTCAGTGTGGTAAACAACATCGTTGGTAATGCAACTGCAACACCAGCTACAGTCAACCAGTGCGTTGGTTCAGGTGAAGACGGTGGAACAGAGCCAACACTCATCTGTGACCCACAGGGTTCAACAACGAACGCTACAGTCACACAGTGTAATGGCTCTGGTAATGGCGGCGGCGGCACCGAAAGGGTTTTGTGCACCGTGGAGACTTCAACTGAGACAGCTTCTCTTCCAGTTACAGTGAACCAGTGTAATGGTTCCGGTAACGGTGGTGGAGCCGTAGTTATCTGCTCAACCGTGTTGACTAACAACATTGTAGCTGCCCCTGAAGAAGAAACTCCTCCAACTGACGGTGGAACAACTCCTCCGACCGATGGAGGTACTACTCCTCCAACTGATGGGGGTACCACACCTCCTGTTGACGGCGGAACTCCTCCAGCGGATGGTAACGTTCCTCCTGTAGTTATCCCACCAGTTGATTCTGGAACACCTCCTGTTGCTCCTCCAGTGGACGGAAGCACGCCTCCTGATGTGGTCACTCCTCCGGTAGTTGAGACACCTGTTACACCTCCAGTTAATGACACACCTCCTGGGGACAACCAACCTCCAGTTTATTCAAGCGAGACACCACCAAATCTAGCTTACACAGGCTCAGAGTCATTGACCTACGGAGCAATCGCTGTTGTTGTCATCCTTGCTGGTGCAGCACTAACTGTGTTCAGCAAGAAGCAGCTTGTCTAAACCTTACAGTTGACTAGTAGCGGTTACCCTGATACACTTGGGTGACCGCTACTTTTAGGAGAAATCATGACTGGAACTGCTTCCCCTTGGGAGAACACTGCTGCTCTCTCAGCCATGATTCAATTCTCTAAGCCTTATCTTGAGAAGACCATCGACGGCATGAGTGACATTCCTGAGTCGTACCTGCATCTTCTCGTCAAGGACGTTCTCACTCCTCAGATTATTGTGGAGGAAGCTCTTCTGCCTGGATGGATCAAGATGATCACGGCGATGGGTAACGATTTGAGGAGCATGAGTCCTGCTCAGCATGATGAAATTTTGCCTTGGTATGGCATCCCTAAGAAAACTGCCGCTGGCAAGTCGCCGTCTTTGATGTACAAGAACTACATCGCTAACTCTTTTGCAGCAGAGCGCTACTACTCTTTCAAGAGCCGCATCACTCTCACGAACGACGAACTGTGGGGCAGAGACTACTGGCTTGTTGCTGATATGGGCAAGAAAATTAACCCTCTTCTTGAGTCTGCGTTCAGGGACGACTGGTTCCAGAAGCCAGTTGACCAGGCGAACACTGTGTTGACCTGTAAGAAGGTAATTCAGATGCAAATTCATTCAGTGTTCACCAGTTTCTCAATGAAGAGCACTGCTTCCGCAGAAATCACTGACAGGCTTGCTCGGGTTGCTCGGGTTCACGAGAAAGCTGTCATCCAGCTGGACCGTCTTACCAGCAAGCAGCCTCAGCTTCTGAAGTCGCTGTAAAGACATAGAGAAACGAGTGTGGCCCACATGGAATCCATGTGGGCCACACTCGTTTCTTGACTTAGTTACTTCACGATGGAGTAGTCACGTGTGACGACCACTCGCTCGGTAACGTCAACTTCCTTGAAGGTGACCGTGGGGAGCGCGGACGGGAAGATCTCGTCGTAGTACATGTCAGGGTTCATCGCCTCGTAGAACGTGGCACCGAACAGCTTGTCGTCACGGTTGCGACGGATGATGAGAAGCCTCTCGTAGTCACCGTGGTTGTCATCCACCGTGTAGTTCTCAACGTGGGTGTAGAACTCCAGGCTGTCAGTGTCGCGCAGGTCAACGGTGGGGTCGGTGCCGCGCTCCGTGATGTTGTGCTCCTTACCTGCGTTGTCAACGTCAGCCATCTTGTTGGCGAGGAATGTGGGGAGAGTGAGGGTTTCGGCCATGGTGTGTCTCCTAAAAGTTTTTTGGTCAGATGAGCTTGCTGTTTTGAGTATAGCAAAGGCGCAACCCCAATGCAAGGGTTGCGCCTCAACTTTCTTGAATTTGTCGCCTAGAGCTTGTCACCGTAGATGGTGAACCCCAGCTGGCGAGCTTCCTTGATGGCCTCAGCAGGCTCCGTAGCAACCAGCGGGACCTTCTGGACGTTGTCCACCGTGCACCAGCCAGTGGAGTGAGGGCGAAGGTGCGAGGCACAGTACACAATCTCGGTACCGAAGACCGTGTCGTCCACCCCCTCAGGGTCAATGCCAAGCTTCTCCAGGTAGGGAGTGTGAGTGTCATAGTCACCCAGGGTGCCGTCGAACTTCGGCGGGACAAGAGCAGTGAAATCAGCCATGGTGTATCTCCTAAGTGGTTAAATCAAAAGGGCTTGTTGTTGAGAGTGTATCAGAGCGAACAATTGAACGCAATTATGAACTGAAGTTACAGCTTGTCGTCGTACAGCTTGAAGCCCAGCTGTCGGGCCTCATTAGCTGCCTCAATTGCGTCAGTGGATGAGAGGGGTGCCTTGTTGATATTACGAACCAGGCACCAACCGGTGATATGAGCGCGCATGTGCGAGGCACAGTATACGAACTCAGTACCGAAAACCTTGTCATCGTCGCTTTTAGGGTCAACACCAAGCTCCTTGAGATACAGCGTGTGAGCGGCATAGTCCGCTGTCGTATGCGTGAACTTCGGCGGAACAAGAGAAGTGAAATCAGCCATGGTGTATCTCCTAAATGGTTATCAGACGGGCTTGTTATTGAGAGTGTATCACAGTATACAAGTAAGTGTAATTATGGGTTGGATCGCCGGGCATGTCGTCGTACAGCTTGAAGCCCAGCTGTCGGGCCTCATTAGCTGCCTCAATTGCGTCAGTGGATGAGAGGGGAACCTTATTGATGTTGCGAATAATACACCGACCAGCGTTATGAGCGCACAGGTGATAGCCACAGTACACGAACTCAGCACCGAAAACCTTGTCATCGCTACCTTTAGGATCAACACCAAGCTCCTGAAGGTACAGCATGTGAGCGGCATAGTCTGCTGTCGTACGCGTGAACTTCGGCGGAACAAGAGAAGTGAAATCAGCCATAGCTGCTCCTGAAAGATTAGTGGGACAAATTATGTCCATAAGTTTACTCTTAAAAGCGTGTTTTGTCAACAAGCAGACAGTTGCTTTCTCACCTGGGAAATGCTACCATGGTGTTATGACTGCATCTTACGCCACCATGTTGAAGGACAACACTTTGTCCGCACTGGGTGAGCGCGCGGTCAAAACTCTTCTGAGATTCTACGGATGCGAGGAAGACTACAAGAAAGAGGGCATGCCTCTCAGCTTACTGATGGCAATGTACCCTGAAGCCACTGGTCCTGATGCCGTAGATAACATGATTTGCATGCAGTTCAGTAGACTGTTCACTCTCGCTAGTGTGGAACTGCAACACCTGGAAGCGAAAGACCCATACGCCGCGTTCGCTTACAAAGAAAGCTTCGCAATCATTGGTGACCTGGCTGCATCCAAGAAGACACTTGTTCTGCTCGCTAAACTAAAACACAACAAGCGCCGAATTACAGACAACCTGCATGTCCGTGGTTCGTGGCGCACACAGGCATGGGCTGCAAAACACATTGGTTTCTTCAACAATCCTCTGACCCAAAAACCTTCGCTTTACTCTCACCCTCTTATCCACTGCCCAGAGCGAGGAGTCTTCAAAAACATCAGTCTAGCCAACAACAGTTACCAATCTATATTGTTGGAGGTGGCACAAGCTCAAGCACACTTGATTCAGTACCTGGCTGAAGAATGCCTAGATTACCCTGAGGATGAAAAGAAGTACGGTTTCAAAGAAACTTCCGTTACTCCAGGCAGAGACGTTGTTGATTTGTTCTTCTCTGTATGTGACGGTTCCACAAAGGAAGAACTCATCCAGTGTGTGTTAAACAGGCGTAACCGTATCCACAGTCCCGTTTTGAAGTCAAAGTTAGGAGAATGATGATGGTAGACAACCCGTTCCTCCGTGTGCTTAAGAACCAAATGGTCTATGTTGGCAGCAAAGACATAGAAATGCTTGACGGCGTTCCAGTGGAGTTCATTCGTGCTTCCTACAAAGAAGAGATCACTTCAAATACTATAAAAGGCACTTTTGTGCGCAGGTACAGGTACTTGATGGACGGGGCCTACAACGAGCGTTTGTTCTCCGAGGACAGGGGAGCACTGAAACGCGCTATTGTCACACCTGAAGCCGACCTGGACCGCGAACTGTACCCACACAGCTGGTGGATTAAGCAACTGCACAACACTCTTGAGCAGTCCCCGGTCAAAGGCAACTCACGATTGTTGGGCCTTAGCTCTAGTTTAGCCTCCCACCACTCTCAGCTGCCTGACATGCAGGAGACTCACAAGCTAACGACGCTGATTAGGTCACATGCCCTCTCAGGCAAGCAGAACCGTATCAAGGAGAACGGCGTCATCTTCAACCCGACGTACATTGCGGAAAGCTTCTGTAAAGCCATCTCCTGGGGTTATCACTGGGGGACACCGAATATTCTGTCAAGCTCTGAGGAGTCCACAGAAGCATTCAACACGCTGTGGGACACCTATGAGAGCTTGAGTGTGATCCTCAGTAGAAGAAATCTGTTGATGAATTCCATCAGACCCATAAAGCTAAAAGGATGAGACCAGCCTTGATTTAGGTTGGTCTCATCCTTTTAGCTGCTGGCAGGTTTACGCTGCAATCCGGTGGTCGGCCAGCATCTGCACCAGACCGTGGAGCTTGAGGCTCTTCCGGAGGGTTTCCACATCAGGGTGCGTGGTCACGTTGTCGTAAATGAGGTTGCCCTTGTTGGTCTCGGAAACGAACACACCCGACTCGTTCTTTCGGATGGAAGTCACGGTGGTGTGACCGAACTCCCAACCACGTCGACCAGGGACGGCAGGGGTCAGAGACTGGTTGACCACATCCGGGAGAATGAGAAGGTCCAAAGCCATGGAACCGTACAGGGCAGGGATCTCGTGACCACCAGCAGTCGGAGTCCAGTGCTCCCAGCTGAAGTCAGTGCGGGACACCGACCCCTGACGAGCGTAGTTGTAGTCCGACTTGTACAGGCTGCGACCGGCGCGCTCAGCAAGCTCAACAACCAGAGCGTACGCTGCGATGGGAGTAGGGACAGCGCGGGAGTCCTGGAGGAAGAGCAGACGGGTCATCTGGTTGTTAGCAGCGTCACGCTCGCTATTGTCACGCCCACCGTACTCGCGCAGCATCTCCTCGTACTCCCGCTCCTGCCTGTTGAGTTCGTCAATCTCAGCCTGGAAGACCTCCTCAAGGGAAGGGGCAGCTTCGGTGCGAGCAGGTGCGGTCTTAGTGTTGAAGAAACCCATGGTGGACCAGCTTTCTGTTGTAATCAGGTGGACAAGGCCATTGTACTCTCGCTTTCTCTCAAAAGTCAACCCTCAAGTTAATTTGCTTACCTTTTTGCAGTACTTGATTTAGTTGACGATGAATGGTAGAATGAGTTGACTTGTAATACAGAGGAGACGTTTAATGTACGCCAACGACATTGTGCTGAAACGCATTTTTGTGGACGCGTTAACTGTTGCACACCCTAGCTTCCTTGAGGAAGTTGAGGGTGTCCCTTTGCGCCTCGCCGTTCAGAGCTTCCCCGATTTGACCTCTTTTGAATACCTTGCGACCGTAATACTCCAAGACAAAATTTGTGCTTTACTTGATGAAGCATATCGTGAGTTGAAGAAAAAGAAGCCTGGTTTCCGCAGGCGCTTCTGGTCTGAGTCCGCTTATCGCCAATGGCCTGAGCATCTTACTCCGATGCCAAAGAGTCTTGGTGTGATACGTTCTATGTCTGTTTTCCATGCCCAAAAACATATGAGATGGGATAAGAGATGGGACACCCAGGAGCAGCGTAGTCCTGCCAAGTCAGCGGCTATGCCTAAAATCCGTTTAGCTGCACATCAACTAGAATTGGCGGTTGATACTCACCCTCTTGTCGTTAACCTGGGGTCTCACTATAACCCTATCACGAAGGAGTTCAAGAAGTCTTTGGTCTCACTGGTTTCATGCTTGTATGATGTAGACGAAATGAACGATGAAGAGGCAGCAAAATACCTTGAAGCGCTTGACGTTTATTTCCAGCTGACCCCATACCTGGTAAAAAAGAACGAGAAGAAGGCCGCTAAGGTTACAGTATGATTGTGTTCAAAGACAGGAATGTTTTCACTCAGCTGCTGGCACTTGGAGGGACAACGGTAGAGGAAGAACACGAGACACTTCCCTTGAATTTACTTTCAGGCTTGTACCAGCTGGAGGTTAAAGCTGTGTTACAGTCAGGTGGTGTTCTAGGGAGGGTAATGGCTGAGAGTAACCCTGTTATTGTTGGCTCACATAAAGACTTCTCAGAGATGCCAGATGATGAGAGATGGGTTGCAGTTCTTAACAACCAGAAGACACTTTCAAGCGATTTCTTCCAGGTAGTGAAGATCTCATTTAACGCGGGGCCTGAATTGAACGCTACCCGTAGGGAGTTTCTTAAGTTTGTGAAGAAAGACGTTCCTGGTGGGAAGCGATACCTGATGTGGCGTGGTATTATCTCAAACTTTGACGGTATCCTTACAGCGGCACCGAACGTTGAAGGTGACACCGCTGTTTCCTGGGGTAAGCTTCTGGAGAACTACAAAACTGTAATTTGATACGCAAAACATGTTTGGGGCTAACACATTTTCTGTGTTAGCCCCAAACGTATTTCAGAGTCTTATACGAGGCTCAGCTTCTCGGCAGAAGAACCGTACGCCCAACGGCCACCGTAGCGGTAAGCTGCGAACTCGCTGTCACCGTTGAGCAGGAAGTTAGCCTCACGTGCGTCTCCTTCACCGACGACGCTCACGAACGTGGCATCCAGGGTGTGTGGCTCGTTGCCGAAGGACTTGCTGCCGTGGAAGTGAAGCTTCACTTCAGTGCCGGGAACGAGAGAGTCAATGCGCTTTGCCATGGTTGCTCCTAATGTCAGTGGTTGATTATAGCTTAATTCTACCATCAACCACTGACATTAGGAACGCAAATAGGCAGCCTTCTTCAGCTTCGTTGGCCCTTCAAAAGGAGCTTGAAAACTTTGAGGGCATCACGTTTGCTGTTGTAGTTCATGAGAGCGTTCAAAGCGTTCGGGTCGTCAAGCCCTAGGAACGCCATGTGTGTCCTCTCATAGCGTCTAGAATACTTGTAGCCGTCTGCTAGCCCCTCACGCCAGCGTTTAAGCTGTGACTCATCCAATCCCTTAGGCGGCAGGTTTCGGTTGTGTAGGGCATCAAGAAAGCCCATACGGAGGTGTTTCAGGTCGTCTGTGGTGAGACCCTTGTTGTGTAGGAGGTCAATCTTGTCCTCAGCCATGGTCACTTCCCCTCCAATGTAGGCTTGTTCTCGTCAGTGGTAGTTACGACAGGGTTGAAATCAGGGTCCTCTTTGATGGCCTCTGCTGTTGCAGTCTCAATGGACAGGAAACGAACGCTCATGCTGTTACTCCTTTAGGGATTGATGATTCAGGTACATGGAATGTGTAGGAATGCTTGTAGATGGGGATGGGGAAGAACCACCAGTTCTCTTTAGCGTAAACACGGTCTTCAACGGTAGGTTCCTCACCCGGCTCAAGGTCCGAAACTAGAGTGGAACCCTTCTGTGGAACCATATCGGAGACACTGTACTCATCACCTCGCGTTGCCTTGTAGACGTACATGTCTTCGCCGTCACTGTTCGCCTGACCAAGGTAGTTCGGCACGGCAGCGTCACCGGATGTGGTTTCAAGTGTGTAAGTATTAGACTTCTCTTTGACTAGAGTCCAGCCGCTAGTTTCATTCATCATAGGCTGAAGAAGGCACAGCAGGAGTCCAAGACCGGCAACGAAAGAACTGGTGATAAGCGGCGCTGCCCCAGCTTTGTTGTCCCCTGAGACTAGGTTAGCCACGGGGATGCTCGCAAGGAACACGAGGACAATCAAAATAGCAACCATCAGTAGCCTTTCAGTCTTTCGCCATTACCACTTCTGAGTCGTAGAGCGCTAGTGAAACGCTTACGGATGAGTCGTCGTCTTTTGAAGCTGTTCCCCTGGTCAACTGACAGATATGTGTCACGAAGAACAAGGTACGGTTCAACAGCACGAATCCATGCGAGAGCAGGGTCAACCGGGGTCTTGATGCCGAACTCTGTTGAGGGGATAAGAACACTCCATTCAATTGCCTGTGCAGCGTGAATGATGCTGAAGTTATTCCTGTCTGATGGCTTCAGAGAACCGTGTCCTGACAGATACTTTCTCATGATTGACTCAAAACGCATGAGAGGGGGTAGCTCAACCAGTTTTTGGTAAGTCTCATTGTTTCCAGGAAAGTCGCTTTTGCGCTGCTCCGCTTCAGTCAGCCAATAGAAGAGCATCTTATAGTTGTTGTTGTATACGAACTTTTTGGTCTGCATGGAGAAAACACGCAGAGACTCAGCAGCAGGGAAATCAAAACGGTGGAAGTTAGGACGGCCTTGAGCATACTGAGGCAGGTCAAGTCGGCTGACGATAGCAGGGTCAAGAGTCTTCATCTCCTCCCCGAAAGCTTCTAGCACACGGCTGAAGGTGAGATAAAAGTCGTTGCTCAAGTCCAGGAAATGGTCAATCTGGGGAGCATAGAGCTTCTTGAGCATGTCCATAGGGAGGGACGCAATATCTTTGGTGGGGACAACGTTCTGGTCAGCGAGGATGAAAGAGAGCACGTCTCTGTTCTGCATGTAGTGTGCAGTGCTTCCAGGCTTGATGTTTGTCATAGTCACATTCTACCGCAACAACTTTATCCTGTCAACTAGTTCCCGCCTTGACTATGGTATACATACAATGATATGATGGTGAGATAACCATTAACTAGGAGAGCTATTGTGACCAGCACAGAGGGGACAATGAAGGTGAAATTTCTTAACCCGCGTATCTACAGCCTTGAGCTACGCAATGTGGTCACTAGTCGCCGGAAGAATTTTGATGCAGTACCGGAAGCGTGGATGGGTAAGCTGCTTGAGCCGTATATGGACTCTGAAACAAGGGTTGCAGATATGGAAAAAACCCTCTCATGGTATCTGTCTGCCTGTATCGCTCAGGCAAAAGCATATAAGTCAGGCCGCAAGCTGCCTTCGGAGCTTAAAACTATCATTAACCTATATGCCCGCCTAATTCAGTCGGATTACCTAGATCTTAACGGATTTGAGCGTAGTCCAGGATTTAGAAAAGGTTTAAGCCACATCTACTCCCAAATGGGGTATAACACGGATATGCCTACGACGACATTTGGGGAAGCCAAAGAGAATTTTCGTAGCTCAGTCGCATACCAGCTACTTGATGGTGGTGACTTATACCAGAGTAAAGTTTGGGGTGACCACATGATTGATCCGATGGACATTCAGGAGATGTTGAAAAAATGGGTTCTCAACATTTTGGTCATGACTTCCTCAGCGCAGTATGTTCCTGAAAAGCTACTTATGTTTGACAACACTAGAAGAGACCTCTCCGAATCCTACGAACTAGCCACTGTCGGATACCACAGAATTCTTACTATGAGAGAAGCAGCTGATGTTTAGACGAATGGATGTTCTAGTCACACTCATGGATGACGCTGGATTAGAATTAGCGTATAAAGAAGCCATGCAGCTGCCAACTGAGATTGCTTTAGGTCTGCTAGAAACGGAGGGGAACAAAGTAACCAATTTGACCACCCGTTTCACGCCAACTTTGGAATCCTTCCTTGATTTGTGCTTGGAGGAGCTTAAAAGTTATTCAGCTGACGCACAGAGAATGCTTCTATACGATCTGGCAGACGGTTACCGCTACCCACCCGAGTTGGTACCCACTCCATTCCTTAGGGCACTCAATAATCTCTGTTTCTTCTGGAAAGACACACAAGCTATGCAGGGGCACTCTCTGGAGAACGTTGCCTTTTGGGAAAACGAAGAATCCTACAGGTTCATCGCTGAGCATGCTTTCTTCCAAAATGTGCGTAAAACTGATTCAGTTTACTGGCATAACCTGAAACGAAAAGTTGAACCAAGTTTCAGGTTCTTCTCAAACATTTTCCTGGTAGCAGGCCATATTAGCCGGGATATGGACAAAGAAACCTGGGACGCTTGGTTTGATGTATGGCTTTGGCTGGACGACATAGTTCAAAACCAGAAAGTCTCACCCAATGAGAACTACTCCTGGCTGGAACCCTGGAAATAATCAGAACCATGATACCATGAGAAAACTATGACCGCCTTTGAGAATCGCCAGGTAGCAGACTACCTTCTGCGTCGGGTGAACAAAAAAGATCCTTCTAACCACAGAGAGATACCTGACTCATTATTCTACCCCATCATTAACTTGGAGATGAAGCAGTGGCTTGACACCGACCAATGGTTTGCTGAAGTGACCGCTAAGCGACTGAGTAAAATGGAAGAAGAACTTGCTTCCGAGGAGACATTCCAGCTGTTCAATGCGATGGCCTGCAAAGAGGAGGAAAATCCGACTCTGTTTGCTGCGCAAAATCTCGTCAGGCATCATTTCTTTTTTCAGTCGCCCGAAAGAGGAGTTATCAGGGAACTAAGCTCCGCAGTGCTTGCTTCTCCTAGAAGACCTGAAGCCAAACGACTGCTCTCTGCTTGGTACAAGGTCGCGCCGAGAATAACAGAGACTTCACCTCTCATGGTTGAGTGGCAAAAAGTTGAACCCCGACTTCATCGCCCAGGTGTACACAATGGCCGTTTAATGTTCAAGACAGCTTTAGAGAAAGCTTGTGAGACTCTTCTGTTGGCTCCTTTCGTTGGTATAAACCTTGACTCCATAAGAACGGAAGATGGTGTCCGTCTGAAGGGAGCCAGCATCCGGGAGCAAGAGCAGGCTTTCATGACATTAATGGACCAGTATTTTGACTTTTTAGGGGAAGAAGATGGATAACGACAGAACAACAAATGATGTAGCTTGGGCTTTGGTAAACGACTACTACAAAGCCATCGGACGTGAAGACATTCTGAGTAAGCTAGAGGGCATGCCGGTGCCTTATCTGGAAAAGCTAGCTAGTGACGCTTTCGGTAGCAGTGCTGTAGCTCTTTTCATGAGCAAAGTCATAGCACTGTTGGATGCCTGTGACGCTGAGTTCACCTTCCCTGCTGTTCACGAGTCAATGGTGAAATCTGCCATAGAAAAGGCGAGGGAAGCAAAGCCGAAGAAGGGACAACGAATTGTTACTGTCAAGATGGAGAAAGAATTCTCTAACACAGAGTTCCTAACTAACCTGGTGCTGTCCGGTAAAGAACTGATGGCTAACCCAGCTGACATGAACCTTACTGTGTCAACTGGTAAGGCTCTGTATTCCTCCAGGAAAGAAGTGTATGACTACGTTCACGATCTTGTCAGCGGACACCCTTTCCTGCGACGATTTGCTAATTATTACCTGCTGAGCCGGGGCGTCTTTGATGTTGTCGGCTGGCTGAGTTGTCTACAGGTTTCATATGGGGGGTTGACAAATCTGCCACAAGGAGTAAACTTGAAGGCGTCAGGGAAAAAGAGTTTCAAGGAGTCTCTGGAACTGAAATCCCAAACCCAAGCATGGTTCAACCGTTTGGAGCTACAACAGCAGCTAACTCAGCGAGTAACAACGACTTAAGGACACATGATGAGCAGAACTCACCTGGAGAGCAACGTAGCTCAGAAGATGCTGAAGCACGCATTGGATGTTACAGGTGAGCCTACCGAGGACGTGCCAAAGTATTGGCTGACTGTCATGCACAGTGAGAAGCTGGATCAGGAGACGTTCACGGAGCGCTTCTTGGACCCTGTGTTCAAGGAAGTGTCCAAGATGGTCCACGAAGAGTTCTCCTTGTTCCTCCGCAGTTTTAAAACCAACTCGTTTGGGGATCAGTACGCTGCCACAGCCAGAGACTTCGCGGAGAAGCCTCATCTATCTTTGTACGACTTTCAGCCGGGTCAGAAGATGCTGAGGCAGTTCCGTCTGGACGTGAAGAAGGAGTTCGCTCTGTTCAACGATAAAATCAGCCATAAGTTTGATGATAAGGCCGAGACAGATGGCAACGGTAAGTTTCCGAAGAGCATGCTAGGCGACTGGTTCAGCAGCTGGAGGGGCCTGGTTGCTGATGCTGCCCTAGCTCCTGTCTACGCTGAAACGAAGAGTCTGATGGCTGTCAACATCATGTATCAGGCTTCAGATGTGTTCCTCACGCCTGATAAGTTCAGAGACTACCTGGCAATACTGAACATGGCTTTACGTTACGGCCATCCTCTGACTGGCTCCGAGGACGTTCCCGAGCTTACGACCATCATGGACCCGTTCTTCAACCTTGCAGCGAGCCTGAAGGCTCACAAGGATAAGACCGATAGCTAACAGTGTGTTCGCCAGCCGTAAAATTCTTGATGCTTGTCTGTTAGACGCCCATGTGAACCTAGACTCCGATGTAAGCTCCAGCATAGCTCTGAGCTATTTGGCGAAGATGTACAAAAACGAAGTTTCCATGGACGCCAGAATTAGAAGACTGTCCTCACGGTACATGGTTCTTTTCAAAATTTGTCAAGAAGAGGTCCACGAGAGCACCAACTCTTCTCTTCTCCTAGAGAGTCTAATTTCTGAGGAGCAGTCTGCTCTTCCACCTGCCTTGACTGTACTGAAGCAGGCCGCAGATGACTTTCGTTACTACAGCCTAAACAGTGGCGGCATGGAAGAGATTGTCGCCGCCGTCCATAAGTACGCGGGAAGTTTAGATGTTGCTGACCCTGAATATGTCAGGTATGGTGACAGGCTTGGCTACCTGTCGGACAATATTTTCACCAGCGTGGACATTTTTGAGCAGCAATATTATGCGACCAAAGACCTGAAAGACAGGGTACGCAATCGTGTTTACACTTTGATAATCATGTCTCTTATGCTTCAGTATCTCGCTCACATGGTGCCTGAAGGCAGACCAAGTGTACGCTACGGCTCTGTCGTGGACATATGGCTGGAGAAAGCAACCCCATACCATGATGTTGGGGCCAGAATTGATGAGCTTTTCAAGAACAGGGTAAAACAGGAGAGGGACAAGAATGAACATAACATCTAGAACCGAGTTGGACAGTCTACTTGCTGACATGTGCGAACGTGCAGCAGACACAGAAGGGTGTTCGGAGGAAAGTGTCCCTTCTGTTGATGTTCAACTTCAGCAGCTTTACGACCGTCTGAACTGGATTCTCACAGCCATCGACGGCAATGAGCTTCCTCTTACTCCTTGGGGACAACGAAAGCTTTTGAATTTAGTGTTTGATGGCTCACCTGAAGAGGTTAACTCAAGAAAACAGCCTTATTCACACGCTCTTGCTCAACTTATCTCCAACCAGTCTGAGCTTGGCTGGTCTGAAGGAGAAGCCATCAAAGGCAGCGAGCTTACTGGAGTGACACTCACTAGCCAGCAGGAGTGGGAGTTCCGAAAGAAAATGGAGAGCTACCGTCTGAGTCTGTCGCAACATCCTCTACTCCGCAAAGGGGACAACGAAAACAGTCTTGCTAGTAATGTCCTGGCAGTGTTCTCCCTGGTAGCAGTTAACCTACCCTATCTGGAGCACATCCACGAGGAGCATATTCCTACTTGGTTCAGCATGTGGAAATCCTACCCAGAGTTCACAGAAGTGGTCTGACATGAAAGCTCTCATTGAACTAGAGAACAGCCAGAAAATTGTGGAGTTATATCTATCTGACATGCCTGAAAGTTTCTATAGTGAAAACATACCAACGTCATGGATGACGAAAATGCTGTGGGGTAATGAAGAAGCGTTCGTCCCAGCCCCGCTTCATCAACTAGTTGACTTGACACATACGATAGCCTCAGAAGAACTAGTAGCCATATTAGGAGACAAAAACGGTTTCATGGACTCTACGACCGTGTTCTACTACGTGGAAAGTTTTGACACTTTCATAGCAAGTGTACGTTTCAAAGACTACCCTATGCTCCGGGCGTTGGCAGAATTTTCAGAGAAGATGAGGGTGATGGAGAAAACCATGAAAGCAGTGACTGAAGAGCAGTCTCTCGTGAACTGCTACATGGCTTTAAAGGGGTTCACACCGTATCACCCTATGCCTGAGTTACAGGGCATGCTCTACGACGATAAAGGACCGCAGTACTCTAAGAAAATTGTTTCTCCACGAAATTATCTGCTGAGAAGTTTTCACCTAATACACAGCGTGTTTGACAAAGAGGTAGCCGAGAAAATCGACGTAGGATTAACCCGTTACGCTGAAGTCAGTAACCAGTCACATGAAGAAGTTGAAAAGGAAGCGAACGCCCTCTTTGAGCCTATACTCACTCTACTGGAGACCACCAAGCAAGTTCTTAGTACCCGATAGAGTACTCATCTCATATACAAGGTTTGGTACCAAATGCGTTCTTTCTTAGACACTGGCTTAGCTCGTAAGTTAATTCTCTTCAGTGGGGACAACGAAGCACTTGAGGCTTTAGATGACAAAGGCGGCTTCCCTGATGAGTGGTACACTAAAGCGTATCTCCAGCCAACTGAATACGTTTCACTACATCTCCTACCTTTGATTACATACATTAACACGCTAGTTAATGCAGAAGCTGACGCCATCCTTTTTGGTGGCGGGTCAAGTGAATATGAAGTAAAACAGTATTTTTTCAAGTCCTTCATCAGCTACAACTACGAAGTGCGTTTCAAAGATCACCCAGCGTTACGAACCGTGGGTCAGTTCTACCGAAGCTACCAGCCGACAATCAACGATGACCAGCACCTGCCTCCTGAAGAGGAAAAGTACACGGTATCTCAAATTTTAGCTAAGAACTTCAACATTGTTGAACCCCACAAAGACATGCACTTACTGAAGCTTTCAGGTGATCAGAAAACCTGGTCTGAAGGTGTAGCTGCACAATACGGTACTGTCATAAAAATTATTGAAGGTGCCTTAGATGTAGCCTCTCAACATGAAATGATGGAAGATATGCACCGTCTTGCATCGCGTCAGGATGACCCAGATGAAGTCTGGCAGCAGCTGGATAACATCTTAGATCCTTTCTTCGCGTTCGCTAGTCGGGTAAAGGATTTAAGGTACGCTCAAAACAGGTAACGTAATGTGGTAGACTATTAATGGCCGTAAACGGTCAGAATAGTCTAGGAGCAGACAGTGCTGAACAGTGACCTTCCATTTTTGGAGCATGCTGAAATTCTTGAGAGGGAAAGACAGACTCTTGAGCGCTTCTCAAGCTTTTTTGTACCAAAGGAAGTGGAGGAGCATAGAGCAGAGCTTCCCGATGAGTATTTTGCAAAAATGCACCCAGAGTACCATGGGTCCGAAAACATTATCAGTCAGACTGCATATATCCTCAAGAAAGTATACGACGGTTTTCTCGCTGAGTTATCAACACAGCCGGAGGATGACCGTGAAAGCTACCTGACTGCATTCATCATATTTCCTGGTGGCCTCCTAAGCGCTGAGAAGTTTCCTTACTCTGCTGCATTACAGAAAATCATGTTAAAAGAGGCTGAAGTGACAAAGGCAAGCAATGACTACACACTGTGGTCAAATTTTGCAAGGTATGTTCCATCAACTCATATTCTGAGTAATAAGCGCCACCTTTTTGATTCACCTATAGCTCATACACCTGCTGGGTTACGACAAGAATTTAACGCACGGTTGCTTCAACTTTTACAGGACATTGCTGTGGTTCTAGTGTGTGCGTATACAAGCAACCGCGCGATATTACCCCGAAGCTTTCTTGACTTCGTTGAACCATACTCAACCTTTGTTGAAGACATGTTTAAGATTGAAGCCTTCACCTCATCCCTTGCAATGCGCTGACACCCCTGTTATACTGGATGAGTATGTACATTCAATCCAGACGACTCTGAGGAGTACCAATGATAGACACGACAACTGAGCAGGGGAAGAGACACGCAGCGGGCGTTGCCGTTCAGGATGAAACTCTCTTCAGGCTTGGTGTTATGGATGCTGACTACGCAGAGATTATGAAGCAGAAGGAGGAGCTTCCTGAAGCTTACTTCAATGCCATGTACGGTCATTTGTTCCCCACGAAAAAGCTGTCTGGCGATGTTTACGATGTGTTCAAAGAGGTCTTTGAGGGTTTGCAGAGAGAGTTCCCTCGGACTTACCTGATGCGGCAGTTGTTTTTCAAGCGCATGGACCATAACAAGAACACTTTCCACCGTAAGTACTCACGGATGGCTTACGACATTATGCATCAGTTCACGGCAACTCAGAACCTCTTTACCTATGGTAGGGAGTGGGCACTTAAGGAAGACACAGATATTCGCAGGGAAAAGATGTTCCGCGCGGTTGAAGATGACCTCTACGCGAAGCAGGGTGATTTCACTTTCGGAGATGAGACTGGCATTCCTCTACAGTCTCGGGATTTCTTCAACTGGAGATTCAGTGGTGCATTCTATAACATCTCTTCAGGCCTTCTCTTCACAGGGGAGATTGGTTCTGAATCATACTTCCCCAACTGGTCAATCTACATGAAGCCCTACTTGGAGCTTGTGGAGAAGGTTCGCCCTGGTTTTAAGCGCTAAGCTCTTTCCTTGCTATGAAACCAACCATCTGATAAACTTGTCTACAGAACCCGAATAGGAGGAGGCACCATGAGCGAACAACTGTCACGTAACGAAGTTTTGTGTGCGGTCGCTCTGGTTAACGCTCCCGATGAAGTTCGTGCGCAGAAAGACGAGTTTGTAGGAGAAATATTCTACTCACTTTATCCTGAGTATTTTTCCCCAGATGGTCTGATGAAGCAGACTGCGACTATTTTCATGGATGCGCTCACCAAGCTTCAAGCGGAAATTCCGAAGAATGACCGCAAGCGGAGGAAGTACATGAGCGATATCCAGAACTTTTCTGGCCCCAAAGACTTCAAACCCGAACACCACTACTCTCGGGCATTCCAGCATTTGATGAGGGACACCTACGCCGCTGAAGAACTGTATGAGATTTCTCTTATTCTCAGGGATGAATCTTACGGAGGTTCAGCTGAGGTTCACCGTCGAACTATTGAAACCAGGCAGGCGCTGGCAGGTATTCACGTAGTCAAAGTCAAAGAAGACCAGGAGTTCATTAACAAACTAGAAGAAATGTTCTCTTTCATCGCTTCAAGTTTGAAGATTGCCCCTATGATGGTGGGCACGACTTACAACACTTGGAGGTTTGAGATGAGACCGTACCTCATTTTCCTTAACATGCTTCCAGGAGTTAACATTGACCCGTACATGGGATTGCACAAATCATGACAACACGTGTTGAGCAGCGGGACCAGCTTATTGAAGAGCTTGTTTTGACAGCCATACCCGCAGAGGCTCGGAAGCAGCGTGACGCCCTCCCCGGTTACTTATTTGATTCAATGTACCCTCAGTACAGTAAAGACAAAATCTGTGAGACAGCCGTAAGACAGGTCTTCCTGAGAGCAATTGAGGAGTTCAAAAAAGAAATGCCAGAAGATTTTTATAATCGTGAACTTTTTTTGAGCGGATTCAAAGCAGGGGTTTTTCCTATGCATGACGCTAAGGAAAAACCTTACTCACACGCACTTGAATACCTTGTTCACAAACGGTATGCCCTACAGGAAAACATCTCGCAAGCTAGAGAAGGTCACCATAAATCTAACTCCAGTGGCGACACTTTAGCTTTAGTGAATGGCTTCTTGACAGGTAAGTTTTCTCCTGTTATAATTCAACTCAAGGAAACCACGGGTTTCAACATGACCATACAGGGGCACTTGAACTGGCTTAACTATACAGTGGATGTTGTTTACTCAACGATTGCCGAAGCCCTGACTCTTAGCATGGAAACGGAAGAAGAGTTCTTATCCAGCAGCCTTTCTAGCGCAGCAATTTATCAGGAGTTCCTTAACCTTCTACAAACAGCAGATGACGCACAAAATCGGGAGAAAAAATGACACTGACTTTTGAGGAAGAGGAAGTCAAAAGCCTGTTCCAGCGGCTTGTCATGAGTGATGCCCCTCAGGAAGTTACTGATGCTCGCGCTACTTTGCCTTCAGAATACTGGACGAGTCTGTACCCTGAGTACCATGGAATCCTGGCACAGATAAGCCAGGCCCAGAAAGTGTTCACCATCCTCCTTGAGGGTGCTCAGAAAGAAGAACCCCGTATGAAGCGCGCTCGGTCTGAATACTATGCTAGCCTCAACGACCCTAAAATCAAATACAGCTACGACCCACTGAAAAAGCCTCACTATCACATCCTACGGGATCTACTTGAGTTCTCCGACGACTTAAAAATCCTGTTGCGGGAGGTAGATGAAATGGAGGAGCTTAAGAACGCTACCGTTGACATAGTTAACGCCCGCCGTGAAGCAGCAATCGCGTTCGCAGCTACTCCTATCACAATCGGTGGTGAACTTTCTAAAGCGTTCAGCCGACTCACGAGAGTCTTTCACCTTGTCACCTACACTTCCACATGGGATACTGACATACTTCAGATAATCAAGCCATATTCTGATGCAATCAGCTTCACCCTTGGTGAAGACAAGAAACGCCTCATAAATGAAGTGTTAGACGTTTACGGCTACAAGACAACTTAGTATCCTAGGCTGCCTTGCTTTGCTTACTGCCGCCTGATACAATAGGACCAGAGTAATAATTTTGCCTACCGGAAGAAGACAACCATGGTTGATGCTGTACTGGACAAAGCAACGTATAAGAGTGAGACAATGCTGTCTCTCATGACGTTGACGACGGGCGTTACCCCTGAGATTCGGGAGCATTATGAAGGGCTTACAACTGACTTCTTCGCTGCTCTCCACCCTGAAGTGCTCTCCGTGGGAAACATTGTCCACCAGACTTGGGCTGCCTTCCAGACAGCTTTTAATGGTGTCTCCAGGGAAGCCCCATCTCTCAAGTTCATGAGAGACAAGTATTTTGAGCGAGTTTTCAGTGCAGGGCAGAAGCCTTTTGATAAGGAGCGTAAGCCCTACTCCTACGCCGTGCAGTCTCTGCTTTCCGAAGCCGAGTTTCTACGGAACGTATACAGCTACACCAGCAGTGGACTTCACGCTGAAGGACCCGCAGCAGGACTCAACGAACGATTCATCAGACACGGGTTCTTCACAGGTGGCAAGTTTGCGGATTTGCTTCGTCTGGATGATAAGATTCCGCCAGGGGCTTCTTGCAAGACCTTGTTCAAGGCTGTTTCGGCCTTCATCTGCCTTGCCGTAGTTAACGACCTAGAAGATGTAAACATCAAATGGGATGCTGCAATGGAGCCGTACCTTACCTTCCTCTCTCAGCTACCGGATGTTAACTTCACCTGGGAAGCGCCTACGGCATAGTTCTACCCCCATGATATAGAGAAACTTTCCACATGCTTTTAGTGCTATAATAGGATGATGACCGAGTTCTACGAATCCGAAGCAGCATGGCAGCTGGTCCACCATGCTCTCCGATGTGAAGGTGAAACTTCGTTGGTTAAAGGTATGCCCCAAGAGTGGGCAACGAAAGCTAACTTGTCTCTGCTTAACAATAGCTATGTAGACAAATACGTTGTTCCTGTCCTTCAGACAGTGGATGCCGCCGCCGTAGAATGGGTGAATGGTCTGAGCCTCCATGGCACAAAAAAGGAAGAACTCATAGTTTCTGTTAACGACAGAAAAGCCACTCCTCCTGAGGAGATTGAGACTGTTTTGGATGCAATCCAGTCTTTTAGTATTGGAGCAGACGTTCTAGGGTGGTTAAACCAATTTGATGCTACAGAAGACCAGGCTCTTATGCAAGGTCTGACAATTGTTTCAAACCTTTCCTCCTTGAGTTCACGGTTTTACACTCTTTCCGGAGCGGACCATATTCCAGTCTTTCCATTTGAGGTGATGGAACCCATTGTTTCAGAGTCAGCAACGGCAGCCTCTGATGTAGTCGCCATATTAGACAGCCTATGTGATTTGGAAAGCGCACAGGGGATAACCTCTATTCTGAACACATTGTCACAGAACTGGAGTAGTCCAGGTCTGGTGTCCAGAACCTTAAATCGTGCTGTGGCACCTTTCTTTGACCTCATCAGCAACACAAGGAGTCTACATGATTTTTGATGAGCTAGCCAAAGGATTGCACCACCGTATTATCATTGAGATCCTTTTGAGCAATGGGGACAACGAAGCAGCTGAGGCCGTGAAAGCTATGCCCTCCTCTTACGCTGTCCAAATGTACGGGGATAAGCTAGACTACGTTACCTTCTACCAGTCAAGTTTCAAGCCGATGGTGAAAGCGTTAAACAAAGAGGCAATCGCTGAACTGCGCTGGATTAAGTTTACCCCTTTAAAGAGCAGATATGATGCACCTGAAAGTCGAAAACTGTGGGCCATGCTAGATGAGAATCGTCCAACCGTTTTAGGTTCAACAAAGACAGCACTCGGTTTGCTGACAGCTTTCGTGCAGGACTTGGCAGTCCATAATCTGGTTGAGTTGGATGAGCCTCAAGAGCCTGATGACAGCATGTTGTTTGACGATGCGATGGGGTTGACAACGTCTGCATTCATGCGTTCATTTGAGAGCAAATGGTACCAAAGCAGCATAGTAGTTGACGCAGATTTTCCTTATGGGATAAGCATTTATGACTTGCACTATCAATTGAACACCGCGTTGGTGTTCACCAAAAATCTTGTTCGGTCACTCTTTGAGGAAGATAGAAAAGATTTCGTTGAAAACTTGCTTTCTGCTTACACTACAAACGACCCGTTCTACACACGGTCAACTGTGGAAGTTTGCTTGGACCATATCCTTGACCCCTACTTCATGCTGACAACAAGGATGCGAAGCCTACAGTGACCGAAGACATAGTTATGGCCCACATGGAATCCATGTGGGCCATAACTATGTCTAGCAGGGGTTACTTGATGTAGGACAATCCGGAGATGGTCTGGTCATACTGTGCCCATGTGGTGTTGTTTGAAGGACCGAAGAACTTGGTTGTCAAAGTGTCGTTCTTGACGTCGAATTCTAGGGTTCTAACTGGGTTGGTTGTGTTGGAGTGGAAGGTACCAAGAAGAGAAACAATCTTGTTTCCGTTTACACCAGTGTCAACACGTGAACCAGCTTCACCAACGTGGCCGGAGAGGACAACTTTGATGTTTGGGTACTGGCTGATTAGGTTGTCGTACAGGTACTTACCTGAAGTTGAACCGTACTCGCTTGAGGTACTGATGCTTGCATCACCGTTAAGGTATGCGTGTGTTGATACAACAACGTTGTAATCAGGGTGTGAAGCTACAACATCTTTTGCCCAGTTGACAGCTTCAACGCGAGGCCAAAGCTCTAGGCTTAGGACAAGGAACTTCTCGCCAGCAGCGTCGAAGGTCTGGTAGGAGTTGTCAATCTTGCCGTCTTCAAATGTTACAATACCTGGGTGACGTGAAACGTTGAAGTAGGAGTTGAATGTGGTTGTGTTGCGGACAAGTGTTCGCGTGTTCTTAGGGTCCGCAGCGCTTCCACCAACGCCAACAGCGGCAGTGTCGTGGTTACCAATTGTGAGGGTGCTTGGAAGCTTAGCGTCATCTAGGACACGCATAGCCTTTGCTGCTACCTCGTACTGGTCGTGTGTTGGTGTGTCCCAGTTGACAACGTCACCGGTGTGAACAACATGGCGTAGGTCAAGGTTGTCACGGTTGGTGACAAGCCACTGTGTTCTGTTGATGAAGCGGCTGTCTTTACCGACTTCCTGCTGTGTGTCAGGGATGACAGCTAGACTGAACTTACCGTCAGCGTCAGCAGGAGACAAGGTTGGCTCTGGTGCTGGTGTAACCACTGGAGGTGTAACCACAGGAGGTGTGGTTGGCTCAGGTGTTGGTGTAGGCTCTGGAGTGACCACAGGAGGCGTTGGAGTCACAACTGGAGTGGTTTTAGCTGCGTAGAAGGAAATCCCCTCAGGCTGCCATCCAGCGGCTGTTAGAGCTGTTCTCTCAGCGTCAGTGGTAGCGTAGCGGTGCTTACCTGACTTCTGGAAGCGGTAAACAGACTGTCCACCGTCAAGAGCTTTAGTTGAAGCGTAGAAGTTGATCCCCTGGTTCACGTAACCATACTTCTCCTGAGCTACAGTGAACTCGTTTGATGCAGATGACTTAGGCACCCACATGAAGTCACCGTTCTTGAAGAGGCGGTACACAGGTACGGTTCCCTCTTTCTGGGATGGTGCTGCTTTGAAGACTGAACCTTTAACGTCAGTGAAACCATATTTGGCTTCAGCGTTCTTGATCTCATTGAGGTTGGATGTGAGAAGGTTAGCGTTTGATGATGGGTTGACAGCCTGGTAGATTTCAGCTGTCATTGTCTTCAGTGTTGCCTCATCAGTTGTTGCTGCGTTAGCTGAAGTCAAACCCACCAATGGGAGGAATGCTAACGTTAGAGCGGCGACTCCGACAACTCGGAGACGCGAATGTTTTCCTGCTAATGTCATTAAACTTGATGCTTTCTGTTAGTCGCAGGGGCATAGTGAATCGCTCGTCCGCCCTGCTGCTGTTCTGCTGCAACAGTTATCGGTCAGAAAGGACAAAAAGCGCACTCGTTATCCGTTTTACGTCGCAGCAATCGCGGGCACCAAGTTAATGGCTACTGTAGTAGCCGCTAACGTCTCTAGCGGCTACTACAGTAGCCATTACAGGAATGACGGTTCAATACCCTCAACCGTCACATCGTCCAACCCAAAGCTTGCAAACAAGGCCATCGCGTCGTCCACATCGTCAGCGCGACCACTGAACGTAACATCCCGCCAGACACCACCTGAAGAGTCAATCGCCGCTGACTCGTAAGAGAAATCAGCCCGCGCAGAGGCGACACGGTCCTCAAAGTCAAGCATCGCATCCACCTTCTCATGGGGGACCTTGACCTTGAACAGAGTCAGAGCGTACCTGAAGGAGGCATCCTTAGCGGCGGCAGCCTCAGAGAAGGACTTGAAGTTCTGGAAAAGTGTCATGGTTACGCTCCTTGGGTGAAAGAAATTATGTCCAGGATATCATGGTCATAAGATAAGCACAACCCTGTTGAATAGCATTTATAAGGGTTGATGATTGAGTGTGATATAGTGAACACATGCCAACAGAGGATGACCAGGAAGTGTTAGCTAAAGCAGCTGAAGCTGACCAACTGATGATGGACCTTATTTTCGTTGGTCAACCTGATGGTATTACCGATGCATTCAGTGAGATGCCTAAGAAATTCTTTTTCAACATGTACCCTGAGCTTCAAGGCTTGAAGCCTCACCTGACTTTGTTAGATGACCTCCTCCAGCAGATACTAATCAGAACTAACCAGGAGACGCCTAAGAACATTCTTAACCGTAAGGCATATGTTCTGACTCTTCTTACTGACCATAAGGGAGAATACTTCCTTGACAAACAAAAACCATATTCCGCGTCTGCTAACAAACTTTTTAGCAGCCATGAAGAACTGTATGAGGCAAAGGATAAGGCCGTTCGGAATAGCTTCGCTGCTACAGCCCCAAAGATTCTGCCTTCAGACAGAGTAGAAGCAAACAAAAGCACTGAAGTTCATGATGCGTTCAACAGGGAACGTAAAGACAGCTACACTATTTTACCTGAGGCCATGACAACCCTTTTTGATATACAAAGATGTATCTCTGAGCTTTTGATGCACTACCTAACTGGAGATGTTAAGCACAAACAGGCTTACCTTCAAGAGTTGACACCATACTTTGAAGCAATAGGTAGCTTCTACGGGGGACAACGGAAAGTTGTGGCTGATCAGATAATTCAGCTTGCTACAGCATAGTGCTTTCTTCTGATATGATAGATGATATGAGCGACCACAACAGCTTGCCTTTCAGCTACCGATCACCGGCAGCTGCTTTAGCGCAGTTAGACCAGTTGATGGTTGAGTTCACTGCTCTAGATACCCCTGCTGAAGTTACTCAAGCGAAATCTGCGATGCCATCAGGCTACTTCGTAACCATGTACCCGGAGTACACAGTCTCACGCCTCTACCTAAGTAGTCTGCTTCAGGCTGTGGAGCAAACTATCTTGAATGCTGAGAGTGAGGTGCCCACCACCGCTGCTGAGCAGCACAGCCACTACTGGAAAGTCTTTACCTCAAAAGGTGTGCAGGTCCTTGCCGATGAAGGCAAAAAGGCTTCAGTGGCTTTAAGTGCTCTGCTACAAACGGAGAAAAGCTACCGGGAGATGTTAGGCGGGCCGGAAAAATATTACAATCGGTCAGGCTTACAAAGTCTGGGTCAACACAACGACGATGTGGCAAACAGTGTCGCTAATCCCGTGAACCAGTTCTTGCTTGACCATAGTGACTTTCTGGTCCTAAAAAACAATGGAGACACCATTCGGTCTGTCGCACAGTCTATGGCTAGCATAGCTAGGTGTCTCATCCATGCTGACCGTGGAAACAGGTGGACACTGGCGGTGAACATGAGACTGCAACTAGAGTTTCTGTCATCCGTACATGAGGGACAACGAAAAGAAATTCTCAGTCAGATGCTTCAGATAGTCAAAGAGTACAACCAGAAAGTCAGGAAACCAAAGCTCAAAAGATTTTCTGGTATAATGGGCTTATGAGTAACAGGAGCGAAAGAGTAAGTGTATTAGCTGACCAGGACAAGCTTGGATTGTTTGACAGTTTGCTTAGTGAGTTCGTTCTCTTAGACGCTCCCAGTGAAGCCCGAAAGGTGAAGGCTGAGATGCCGATGGAATACTTTGCAGCCATGTACCCTGAGTACTCAAACTCAAGTTTTTATCTAAGCAGGCTGCTTCAGTCAGTACAACAGCTAGTGTTGGACGCTGAAAACGAGGCCCCGTTGACGCTTTCTGCTAGAAGCAGACATTTTGCGATGCTGACAAAAAATAACTCAAGCGAATTCTCTCAGGAAGGTAAAATAGCATCAAAAAATCTCTGTGTTCTGCTAGCCTCGCAGGATAGTTATCGTAACAGCAAAGAGGGGCTAGAGATATACTACGATAGTTCAACATCAGACGGACTCTGGGAGCATCACTTTGAAGTAGCTAAAATCACTGATGACCTAAAACAATTCCTCAGTAGAAACAAAAAGTTAATGGTGCTAAAATATAATTCAGCATCAATCCTGGATACCTTCCAGTACATGGCCGGTTTAGCTAGATGCTTCATTAACGCTAACTTGGGAAACCGATGGCTGCTAGCACTAAGTTTACAGAGGCAGCTGGAACTCTTAAGTGCTATTCTTGAGGGTCAAGAAAAGATGATTCTTGACCAGATGGCTGACTTAATAGAAGCAGACAACAAGAGGTTGGAAGAATTTGATAGAGAAGAAGCGCAGCAGTCATCTGTAGTTGGCAAAAGGTCAGCCATCAACTGGGCATAAGGTTGACACCCACAACTATTTTGGGTACAATGGACACATGTCATTACCCAAACCCGCAGTCCTACCCTCTGTGGACCCTAAGGCGGACGCCTTTGACTGGCTTCTATTCCAGCTTGTTCTTACAGACGCGCCTGCGGAAATCCGTGATGCCGCAAATCAGTTCAGTGCAAGCCATTTCAAGGTTATGTACCCTGAACTGCGTAGACCTGAACCTCACCTAACCCGACTGGTAGACAACCTCAAGGAAATCATTCTCAAGGCTGAGAATGAAGTACCTACTAATGCAGAAGAAAAAAGCAACTATGTTGTATTGCTAAGACATGAAAATGGTACGGAGACTCTTACCGGACAAAACAAAACCGCTTCTGCTTCCCTATCTATTTTGCTACGGGGAGAGAAGACGCTAGATAAAGCAAAAACCGTTGCTGCTGGAACATATCTTGATCCAACTTATTCTCAAGAAGCCTGGGAAAGATCGTTCGGACTAGTTGATGGAGCAAAAGAACGCTTAAGTGATTTTTTGAACAACCACTCTGAACTCTTCCTAGTCCAAGAGTTTGAAAGAGTTCTAATTGAACTCTGCTGGGATGTAGCGAACCTCCTAACTTCATACTTTGAAGTGAAGCCAGACCACAGGTGGTCAACCATGGTAACCTTGGAACCTTACCTACATTTTTTGAGCGGCATACACGAGGGGCACAGAAAAGTGCTCTCTGACCAAATGCTTGAGTTGGTCAGAGAGCACAAGCGTGCGCAAGTTAAATTCAACTAGGCATGAAAGCCGGTTCCTCAGTCACTTTCTTCCCGTCAACAACGCTTGTCTCAGCGTTAGACTCCTCCAAAGCAAGCTCCGCAGCTTTCTGTGCAGCGGATGCTTCTTCAAGAGACTTACCAGGCCAAATGTACGGGACTGGCCCTTTTCTAACGTCAACGTCATCAAACACCATGGAGTAAATCTCTGGAGCTTTGAACACAAGTGAACTACGGTGAGCGAAGTGGAAGGCCTCATCACCTAACCAAGGTGGCATCTCAACGTCACCACTGTCAACTTTGGCTAACTCCTCCTCAGTGAAGAACGCACGGCTCTTCTCAAGGCATGTGTCCTTGAAGCCCTTAGATGCCCACACCTTACAGATAGCGTGTTGGTAAAGCATGAGAGCTTCTGGGTAGTCCACCCACATTCTTGAAGCAGGGTGTTTGGACCATCCTCCATGTAGACCACCACCCTTCATAATCGCAGAAATAAGCTGCAAATTTTCGACTCTCTGTTTTCCTAACCTAGGGGTATCCCCTCTTAGAGTCTCAGCTGATTCTTCAAAATCAGGGTAGGGTAAGAATGTCTGCATATGCTGTCCTTGTCATAATTTGTCCCCATTTCAAGGGGTACTTAATTCAACGCAAAAGGTGGCGAGCTATTCCCGAACTTCAACTAAATCTTGTAATACAAGGTCGGGATCATAGCCTAATTTCAGAATAAAATCTCGGTACCTATCATTTTCAGAACGAAGTTGCATATACAAATTCCTTCGCCCTACGTTCTCAGAATGGCTGACTATTTCCAAATGCTCTGGGTTGCAACATCTAGTTACACGACACAGATGGTCTAAGGTATCACCTGGTAGTAAATGCCAGTCTCTGTAATGCTCATATGACCATCTATGAGCCATATAGGATTCTCCCTCTGCCCGCAATTGACCATATCCACTAGATGGATCGTCTCTCTTGTACCCCTTGCCACTTCCAGCACTTATCCACAGCCAGCAGTCATCTTTATTAGGCCCTCTCAGTATGCTTTCTTCAAAGACTTGGATGAGTGTTTTTCTATCCTTAGTAATCTTAGTTAGCTTTTGGTGACGCGAATATTGCATCCAATGAGATGAGCAAAGACCTTTCGCAGCAGCCGTTCTTTTACACTCAGGACCTTTGCAGATAACGTTGTCTTTTGCATAATTGATTGCCCTATTGTCATTAATCTCGCCATATAGCCTCATCTGGTCATAGTGCGGGTGACACATATCCTTGATATGTCTCTTTGCAGTACAAGTGTCTATAATGCAGTCAAGTGTCTTATCAACTTTAGACTGAGACTTGAGTTTACTCAACGGTTTGCCATTGCGAACCTGAGAATAATGGCCCGAACAATAGCCTGTTGCAGCATGCCGATTGTCACATTTCGGAAAAGAACAGCCTCTGTCTTTATAATACATGATATTCTACTTTCTATGATAGAATCACCATATCACACAAATAAGATTGAGAAATGCTTTGACTATTATAGAAGAGATTCAAATCAAAATAATCAATATTGTTCTACGTCACAAAAATCAAAAGTGCATAACAGCTTCCGATGTTTCTGATATACCTAAAGAGTATCTATTTTCTATTTATAAAGTAGACTCTGTGCTAGAAGATTTAAGGGCAACTCTTGTGAAAAACTTGGCAATTTTTTTGAGCGAATTGACTCAGGAAGTGCTTTCCTTAACGACGTTACAAGAAAAACAACAATTTGATAAAACCTGGAAAGAGCTAGGTGCGAATAAAGCATTAGCGAGTTTCACTGCCTATGAAAGGCTTTATTGGTTTTATAATTCTCCCAATGTCGCTCTTGCTGAAGCGGCAACTGACGTTTCATGGGACCACGCCATTCAAGACATAGGAAAAGAACATACTTGGTCTTTGCTTGATACTTCTACAACGCTCATTGATATGATAGAAGAAAACGAAATAGTCAACATTATAAATCCTTTAGACTCTACTGAGGATAATGCTTATGATCTTTTATCTGGGACATATACAACCAATTCACTACAGAGCAGAATTGATTGTCAAATATATACAATATACCGTATTATGTACTGTCCAGAAAATTATCCTCAAGAACACTTAGCCAGTTTATCTGCCTACATAGACGATTGTATAGCGTTATATAAGTTGTAACCCTTAGTACCATCAGCATTTTACCAGCTTCCTCCCCCACCACCGCCATCAAAGCTTCCGCCACTGTAGGAGGATGAGTCTGAAGAGTATGAGGTGTAGCTGGACCCTGAGCTACCACTGAACAAGGAGGATCCACTAGAGCTACTTGAATTGCTTCCTCCTGAATGGCCTCCGACCCAGCTGCTACCAGATGATGTTGCTGTGTACACGGCGTACATGGAGACAGCAAGAGGAATAGCTGTATCCATGTCTATTGAACCATTGTCAGGTACATAGCTCCTCATGAGTTTTGCTTTTTCCTTATTGGAGGATGTGTTCCGGATTTCTTTACGCTGCTTGCGAGTCAGTGAACGCCAGGCTTTCTTGGCTTCCTTAGCTTGACGCTCATTCTCTGCTCGCATTTGTTTGGCTGCGACTTCTTTTCTCTTCTCTGCGGCAGAGAACAAAACGTCATAGTCCCGCTTTACCCTGTTCAAGGATATAGTTGGCAAGTCACTTTCTTGGACATAGGAAAATACTGAGCGTGACACGCTGCTAAGCACATATTTTCGTGTAAACTCTGCTTCACCGTCTGCGGCAGAGAACTTAGGATACGCAGCAACTACGGGAGCTAAAGCCTTAGTGAGCACTGAGGTCCGAGCTTTGCCATTTGGGGCATTGAAGTACTGCTTTTTCAAAGTATTATCTTCTAGAGCTTCGTGTAATGCCCTAGTGACTGAATACAGGAACCTGCTTTTTTCCTCTTTCGCTTTCCTCACCCGGCTTTTTCTCGCAGCTTTGATTATCTCTCGCACTCCAAAGAACAGAAGGATAACAATTACGGTTCCAACGATGGCTGCTACGACAATAATGAAACCGGCTACGCCATCCACTGTATTGTCTGGCGCGTTCTGTGGTTCGGCAGAGTATGTTTCACCTATGCGGTCCATGCCAGCTATGAAGCCTTCTGCATAGTTCTCCTGTTTGAACTCGGGGATTACTTCTGAGTCAACTATCTGGTTGACTGTTGCATCTCCCACCTTGTCAGAAACTCCTGAGCCTAGTTCGAAGCGGACTTCTCGTTCGTTGGCTGCAAAGAGGACTAACACTCCGTTGTTCTTGTCCGCGTTTCCTACTTTGAGGTCACGTGCTCGGTCTAGAGCATACTCAGCGATTGGCTTACCATCTAAGGAAGTCACTGTCTCCACAGTGTAGACCACATCATGCTGACTGTAGTTTTTCTCAATGGAGCGAAAAACTTGCTGCTCCTGTGCGGGAGTGAGAACGTCTGCTTTGTCCATCACAGCCTCTGAGAGGCTACGTGAGGCATTGGAGTCTGCAACCCCAGCGCCTGCCTCAGTTGGGGCTGCAAACGCGGCAGGCGCGCTGCTGACACCTGTGAGGGCCATTACTAGGGCAACGATGGTGAGAGAAATCTTTTTCACTGCTGTTTCCTTTGTTTTGTGATGATGTGAGTGTAGCAGGTTGCGCAGATATACCTCTGTTATCTGCGCAACCTGCTACATGTTTCTGATGTTACCAGCCTCCGCTGCTTCCACCACCGTCAAAGCTTCCCCCACCGAACGAGGAACCGCTGTAAGACGAGCCAGAGTCGCTGTACGAAGGTGACGAGTAGCTTCTGCTGGAGCCACCGGATGGCGGCGACGAGTAGCCGCTGTAGGCTGCCGCAGCAGTCTCCTGAGGCTGTCCAATGTCGTAGGCGTACATGGTCAGCAGAATCGGGAACATGGTTCCCATGTCCACACCGCTGTAGCCGTGAGCGGACGCGTAGCGGGTGAGGGCCTTCTTCTTCTCAGCCTTAGTCCGCGACTGCTTGACAGTCCGCTTCTCGGAGACAGTCAGCGAATCCCAGACCTTCTTGGCCTCATCCTCCGCTGCCTTCCTGCGAGCATACAAGCGGGCGTTCTCAGCAGCCTGCTCCTCCTTGCGGCGCTCCTCAGCGGCCTTACGGGCGAGGTCAGCGATGCGGTCAATTTCATCCTGCTTCGCCTGAGCGATGATGCGCTTGTCCACAGCCTTCTTGAAGCGGTCCACTACGAAGTCAGCAGACTTGTTAACGCTCATGGAGAAATCATAGCGAGGGGCGAGCTTGTTCGCGTTGCGCAGACCCTTCTGCTCGTTCTTACGCAGGAGAGCACTGAAGTACGCCTGGTTGATGAGAGTCAGAGCGGCGGCAACGTTGAACTCCGGGTCCGTGGCAACGTAGTCGGTGACCTCATCCATGATGACAGCCTCACGTGCAGCCTGGTTGGGGAGGGCACTGAAGCCAGCGTACTTAGGGTTCTTCTCAGAGTACGCTGCTCCGGCAATCTTGTTGACAAAATCGTTTCGCTGCGACTGGAGGGCACGCTGAATCCGGTTCTCCTCATCGCGCTGAAGCTGCTTCAGACGGCGCTCCTCAGCGATCTCACGCTTGGCCTTCTGCTCAGCTTCATAGAACGCCTTCTGCCTCTGAGCGGTCTTCTTCTGCTTGACAGCCTTAATGGTGAACCAAATGATGGTAACAAGCAGGGCGACAACAACAAGACCGCCGACGAGGGCAGCGAGGAAGAGGAGGATGGTTCCACCTGCAATACCCTCGTCAGTGTCAAACGCTTCCGTGTTCCCAGGGGCGGGGTCAGCGTTGTACTGTGAACCCAGGTAGTCCATGCTGTCCGTCAGCCCATTGAGGTAGTTCTCCTGCTTGAACTGGGGCACAGCGTAGTCGTTGATGGCAACGTCAGCGGTTGCGTCAGACACCTTACCTGCAACCCCGCTGCCAAGCTCAAAGCGGATGGCTCGCTCCTGCATGCTCAGGAGGACATAGATGCCGTTGTCGGTGAGGGTGTTGCCAACGTTGAGTTCGTTCGCTCGGTTGAGTGAGTAGGACTCCAGGCTCTCGCCGCTGAGGGTGGGGATGGTCTCAACAACGTAGACAACGCCGTACTCGTTGAAGTCGGCTTCGGCTGCCTTGTACAGGTCTGCTTCCTGAGCGTCCGTGAACACGTCTGCACCGTCGAGGATGGTGTCCGTAGCATACGGTGAGGGGGCAGCGACAGCAGGCACTGCGAAACCGGTGACAGCGGCAACAGCGATGACAGCTGCTGCGAAAATGCGATTGAAACGAGTCATTGTAACTCTTCTCTTCAGGAGGATGGTTTTGCGTACAAGGTAAGGATACCAGCTGCTGAAGCCGGGCGCAACTGGTTCAACAACTTTATTTTGCACCATTCTCTGGTATACTGTGAGTCACCCCACTAATCTGTCCGGAGAATAACATGTATGAGAGCGAGTCAGTTCTTGACTACTTCATTGCTGAAGAGCAGGATTTTCGTGTCAACACTCCCATGGTGGATATCTCTGGCGTCCCTGCTGTCTACAAACAAGAGTTCTTTAAGAAAAGGTTAACCCAACCTGAACGATATTACAGGCTACAGTTTTATGTAATCAACATGCTCATCAACTCCAGGAGAGAACTTCTTTCAATGCATCCGGAGGAAGCCACTGAAGCCCTTCAAACAAAGCTTGCTGCTGCGTACGAAAAAGATTCGGATGCTTTTAAATCTGAGCCTCAGACATGGTGTGACGTACTTTTTACGTTCATCAGAGATTCTGAGCGAAATGATACTTTTGAGGACCAGCAGAACTATGAAGTATTGACTTCTGCTCTTCAAAAGTCGAAGAACGCCGACGAAGACAAATATTGGGATATGATGGCATACCCGAAGTACGTTAACGCAGATGTGAGAGAGAGTGCTGTTTTTCCCATCCTGGAAAGCGCTTTACCGGGGTTCACTGACATAGATTCTCTTCGCAATGCTGTCGCCTATAATGCTATGAACAATATGCAGACGGTAGTGTGTTCAGATTGGGTTTCAGAGGACGACTACGCTGGTTGGTCTAGGCTAGTTCAGCCGTACACTGACCTCAAAAGAAGAGTGACTGCGTTGAATAGCAGGTTAGATAAGAAGCTGACTGATTGACGCCTGATAGTTTGTTAGGACATAGAGAAACCCCAACCTAATCGCAGGTTGGGGTTTCTCTATGAGCATCAGTGCCCGATGTGAACTGAGCCACACTCACAGTTGTACGGGTGGATTGTCACGTCCTCTGCGTGGTTCTCAAAGATGAAGTCCCATGCGGTGCTGAAAGACTTGTGAATCAGCTTGTGAGGCTTCGGGCAGCCACTACCAAACTGCTTCAGCGCACTCACCTTGACAGGGATTCCCTTAGCTTTTTGCGCTTTCGTTTCTGCATCTTTCTGCATCCGCTGACGGTTAGCCTCGTAGGCCATGTCAGCTTTTCTACGCTTGTAGCTGGAAACAGAAGAACGGCTGTGGACAGTGTGTACTTCAACGTCAACCTTAGCCTTACCTCTGTAGGTCTCAGCAATGTACTGCTCGTGGTCCACCTGGTTGTTGATGCTCTTACTCTGCTGCTTTGTCTTCTCTACGAGCTTACTGATCTCGCTAGAGGGAGTCGGTGAAAGGGAGATGACCTTGCCCTTGGAGGGCTTGTTCTCAGCACGCTGGGCATCTTCCGCCGCCTTCTTCTCTGCTTCAGCAGCTAGTTCCAGCTGACGCCGCTGTTTCCGTGCTGCACCTGTCCGATTCCTTCGGCGGTTGCGGCACTTTTTTGAACAGAATGCCAGACTGGCGCGGCCATCTTCAGTCAGCTGTGAACCGAACGTTTGCGTAGGAAAGTCAGGCGAGTCAGCGTCAAGTGCGAGGAAGTTCCGGCTGCACTCATGGCAGAAATGCACAGTGGCGACTGTAAAATCACGTTTGTGCATTTTTACAGCATGCTCGTACCAGTCCTCATACAGGTCAAACGACCCAACGGGAATGAACGTGGTAACAATCATGGTTAGCTCCAAACTTTAGGTAAGCACGCTACGCCATGCAGTGTGCTTTGTTTCATCTTACTCTCTTGTGGTCGCAGTTACAACCTGAGTTAAACAGAGAGGAACAAGTTCTTGTAGTTCTCCACCATCTCCGTGATGCGGGCTGTGTTACCGATTCGGGTGTGCATAACGAGATGAGGCATGTTCTGAGGCAGACTGTTCTGCTTTTTCCGCTCAGTTAGATCAGGCGAAGAGCCACGAGTGCTCAAAGACACCTCATACCGGTTGAACATGACGAGGAGGATTACCTCATTGTTGTGGTGGGTGAGGCTGTACTCCTGTACTCCAGGAATGCCCCATGTGTCCCCGTTCTTGTCCTGGTCAACGAACTTTGAGAACCCTAAAGTGGATAGCTCCTGCTTGAAAGGCTTGAGAAGAAAAGTCATAGGTTATCCTTTTGTTGAGCGAATGGGTAGGTGTTCAGTGTCCGATGTGAATTTTGCCGCACTTGCAGACGTACGGGCGGATGAGGTAATCACCCTTGTGGTTGTGGCCGATGAACTGCCAGGCTGCATCCTTAGTGATGAAGTTGTTCTTTGTGGGCGTAGGACACTTCACTTCTACTTCCTTGACGATTTGAGCTTGGAGGCCATCACGAAGGTCAACAAGCTCATACTTCGACTCAGGAGCTTTATAGTCAACTGCCACCCGCCGCTGCTCAGCTGGTCTAGCAAGCGTAACAGGAGCTTGATACTTGTACCGTTTGCCGTTCTTCTTCAGAGGAGTAACAAACGGCTTGTTCTTTGCCTTCTGCTTGATCTTGTAGGTGTTACCGTTGACTTTGAAGCACCGAGGGGAACAGTGCTTAGCAGAGTAGTTGAGTCCGTTGAAGGTGTCCTGAATTCTCACTAGGAACTGCACACCGCATCCATTGCAGACTGGCTTGTTGAAGGAAATCCTCTTCTTGAAGACCCTATCCCAAGCGTTCTCGTTGGGCTGAGGGCAAGAAGTTGCGTCCAGAGGAAGACGGTCACTTTCATCAGCAAACCGACCTTCCGCGCAGAAAGCAGTGCAGAACTTATCACTGTGGGTGATACCGTTGAAGTTGTCTTCAATTCGGTAGCGGAACGGGTTCCCACAGAAGCCACATTTTGCGTTCGCAAACAAAAACTTACCGTTGAGGGAGGTTACCCGCTCAGGCTGCTCAGTCATGGTTCTCTCCTTGCAATGATGGAAATGGTCTTAGTATCTACAGTTTAGACCATTTTTCAACCAAAAGCAAGGTGCAGACAGCAAACTTAGGGTTTACTTCTGTCTGTAAATCTGATAGTCTAAGAGGGCCACATGAAAGGAGGCCGAGAATGATTAGCACAGCAACGAACGTAGCCTCGTATGATAGCGAGCTAGCTGGCAAGATTATTCGTGATGCTCTCCAGTTCTCTGACTTTGGCATTGCACGGGAGAGCATAGACGGCATTAGCAGTCAGCATGTTCTTTCTCTGTATCCGGAGATGAACTCCTTTGATGCTCGTGTCGCTGCTCCCTTTTCCTCAAGGCTGAACAAGCTATTATGTCTGGCTTCTGAAGAATATCTGTCCATCTTCGGTCTGGTAGACAGTAACAATCTTGAGAACACGAGAAGTGAGTTCTACAAATTTTTTGACCACAAAATTACTCCAGAGAACCAGTCTTTACTGGAAAGTAACCCTGCTTTGAGTGTACTCAGGTGGTTCTACCTGAACTGTACCAGCCTTTACATCGAGGATTCTGCTGGTAGTGACCGGACAGAAGAAGGAATTCAAATAATTGACAACAAGACAGTCGTAATGCCGTGGGCTGTTGTTCTCTCCGACAAAGCATTGTGGGAGAAAGAAGGCTACGATGCGAGCACATACAAGCAGCCTAGGCTTTCAAGCGATATTCCTGAAAACTTTTTCCTGGAGATGTACAAAGCACCTGTAAGATTGCAAATGTTTACCTCAAACACCCCTGTAGGTAAGTCTCTGTTGACGCTTTTGAACTTTATGATTCACACAGCTGCTTTAGCACACCTGGTTGACTCAGATGGCCTAGAGCAATTGTACAAAACGAAAAGGACGCAGCTTCTAGCTCGTCTTAGACCTTGTAGTTTTGGCAGAGACAATCTGTATGACAATGCTAGGGATAGTCTTCAACTGTACTTTGACTTCTCTGCAAAAATTGATGCTTTACCGGACCCCGAAATGAGAGTTGCATGACAAACGCACATGTCACTGAGAGCCTACTCAGCCTACTGCTGTCTGAAGAGCAGCTACAGGAGTGTAAGGATGTTCCCGTGCAGTACAAGCAGGCTGTCTTTGCCGAGTACCTGGAGCCGTTCAGCATGTACCAGAACCTGGTTGAGAGGCCTCTCAAGGCGGTCTACGATTCAGCTTTGTCAGAACTGTCCAGATACAGAAAAATAGAACTGCTGTCTGAGGTCAACTTCAGAAAATTGGATCTGTCAGAGTCGCCGCACCTTGCCTTGCTAGCTGACGCTGCAAAGCACACTGCCCATTACCCCTCTATAATGGGTTTAGCCGCTCATGAGCGTTCCGATTGGGGTGGTACTGGCTCGTCTCCGGCTGCCCACCTACTCCTTGCTAGCATTGACAGTTTTTTGCAGCATGACCTGATGAGATACACCATGGACACAGTTTTGCTTGCCCGAATTTTCTCTGCTGTGAGCATGTTGAAGGACACTGTCTATATTGAAAGTGTCGCCAGCCCGAACACGAACCAAGTCTATCTGGAAGCTTGGGATGGTTCATTTTCCCTGCTTAAAAGAATGCAGGAGATGACACGATATGCGTAACAAAAGAATTGCTTTAGCCATCTTGAGAAGACAAGGTATTGTGACGGAAAAGGATCTTGCTACTCTAGAGGAACTACCCGCGCACTTTTGCTTTGAGATGTACACAACTTACTTGAATGAGAATGCGATATTCAACTTGTTCTTGAAAAACCTGGAGCGTACCTTAGACACATACCATGCGCTTAGGGTTTCTAGCAGTAGTACCGAAAGTTTTGAGTCACAGATTTCTCAGTTGATTGGAGGCCATCTCACAAAAAACCATTTGATAATGTGGCTTCGAGAGCCAGTATACCATCGTCAAAAGTTTGCTGGGGAAGACAATATAGGAGCGTTCCTGCACAAAAACGATTTGATGGCTCACCCTGTTTTTGAAGGTCGGGACAAAGACATGAAACTACTTAACTTGTTTGAGAGCGTCAGATCAGTACACTCGTTAGCTATGCTTGTTTCAGATGCTGAAGAGTACCCTGGTTCAGCAGCTGACTCGTTGGTGACTGAAGTTATCCAGATGATGGAGCAAGCGATTTTCCCGATGCTGGATGAGGTGAGAGCATGACTTTCTTAGGCAACCGTAGGATTCTACTGTCAACCATGAAAGCTGTTGACTTTGAAAATGTTGTAGAGTGGGATGAGCTTGACTCTTTACCCACCCAGTATATTTTCAAGCTGTATGAACAGCAGCTACGTCTCAACGTAGAAGACGTGACCGTAAACATGTTCTGGGTTCCGTTTGTTGATCTTCTAGACGCCTGCCTGAAGGAAGCAGACAAAGGTGTGATGGTTGAGATGAAACCACCATATAACCTGCTCAGTGAAGGCCAAGAATGGTGGAAGCAGACAACTCATTGGCGAAAGCTTGCAGAGTTCTTCTTTGAGCACAAACGGGTCCGATTGAGTCATCCTATGTTTCATAAAGAGATGCATGCAATGGACTCTTTGGGCCATAGCAGTTTGTACAGGGGACGGCTAGATTACCACCCCCTCTTTACCACGCAAAAAATAGGTTTTGGGTCTACTTTGGCTTTCCAAACTTCTTTTTCTGATTACATAATAAGCGCCGGATCAGGTTTTTTCTTGGCTGAGCATAAAGGTAGGGACGAAACAAGTAAAATTAAAATCTGGGAGGAATATCTCAGCATCATCAGAGACTGGCCTAAGCCAGCTACATTCAGAGAAGCAAAGACTCTCGCTAAGGAGTTGCAGTAACATGATAAGCTTGTTCAACAGCACCAAGGTGCTAAACGAGATTGTGAAAGAGGTCAACGTTTCCGGTGACCCCAAAAAGGCACTGAAGCTCCCCTCCAACTCTGATGTTCCCATGGGAATGTATCTGGCTATGCATCCGGAGTTGAAGACAACAGCGATACTGAAGATGGTCCAGTCAAGCTTCCTAACCCTTTATAATTTAGGTTTAGAAGAACTGAACAGCGTTCCTTCAGGAGAAAAGGATGAGCTAATCATCAACATGAGAGACTGCAAGCGACTTTCTCTTCAGAACTACCCTGCACTGGCGACATTAAACCGTGGACGCAATCTGTTGACTGATGAGTTCCACGAGGACAGCAATGTCCTCCACAGTGAGATGGTAAAAGTTATAGAGAGTAACCTCAATTTTTCTACAGTTTCCTCCGAACTGTATGCGCGTAGGTTGCAGCTTAACAAGCACCCGCTGATGAGCTATTTGGATGTTCTCAACCGAGATATGTCTTCCAGCTATTGGGGTGCGAACATTTACTGGACTTACCAGGAGATTTCATTGGAACTGACCCAGTTGCCTGTAACAGCTCATGATGTTCAAGCGGCTTATGCTGACTCTGATGGTGAAGACTATGTGGACACTGAGACTTCATGGATTAAAATGTTCCACCGCTACCGCAGGTTCGCTGCTTCTGTGAGAAAACTGAATAGAGACAAGAGTGCAACGCCCCTTGCATAAAGAGCGTCAACGCGGTATAGTAGGATGAAACCACCAACCAACCTCAGATTAAGGAACCAACTATGAGCGAAATCACTTTCAGTGAGGTCTTCGAGCTTTTCACGGCGAACCGTGCTCACTCTGTTCCGCTTATCAAGGGTATGCCTAAGGAAACCCTTCTAAGCCTTGCTGAGCAGCCTGTCAGCCTACTCAGCCCATTGTCACCCAACGAGTTGAAGGCATCTGAAGCGAACGTCTTCAGGACTGCGACCGAAAACTTTGCTGTCCCGGATGCTCTCCTGGAGTTGGCTATAGCTCTTCATCGTCAGGACGTGGACGCGGATGAGGAGGCTGACCACCTCATCTTGGACACTCTCCAGAAGATGCCTGAGTCCGTCATCGCTGGTTTCATCATCCTCGGCTGCTACTACCTTGAGAAGCAGAACACTAGGGTGATTTCGGACTGACTATGCTAAGTAACCGTGCTGCACTTCTTATGCTGAAAGACGCTGGGCTTCTAACTAGCGCTTTGGATGATGTGCCTGAAGAGTACGTTGTTAACTTGTATAAGCATGAGCTTGTGAAGCTAACGAACGTGATGACAGTATTCGTGCCTAGAATGACAGTTTTCCTTGACCTATGCCAAGAAGAGTATGTTCTACTGTCAGAGGCGAAGAAAGCACAGTTTACGGAAGAATTTGAAAGAGAAAAAGGTAGTCCTGTTTCACAGTCGTATGGTGCGGCTTTAGATGCTCTCATTCGCCTTTCAGGTAGCTTGTCCATTGCTATTCACCATGTAAAGATTCGCATTCTCCAGTCAGAGTATCGAAACCGTCAGCGTGTGTCACCTTACACCTACAATAATGAGGATGCTATAACAATTTTCCAGCAGGAACATCCTTTTTTACAAAGTACAGATGACAGGTATGTAGAAGACGAGATTAGCGATGCGATTGACAGAATTGCTATATATGTTGAAGAGTCGCTGAACGTAAGCTCCGAAATTGACGACCATACTAAGATGGCGTACGATGAAATTTGGGCTGAGTTGCTTGAGCCATATTTTGCTTTGAAAGGCTTCCTAGAGAAGCAAATTCCAGGATACCATGAGGAAGTGACCATATGAAACACGAGGGACAAGACAAAGTTGGGTTAGTTCTTCTTGAGACTCTAATCGCTGTTAATGACCCTAAGCTGCTTACAGAAATCAAAGGGGTCCCCTACCACCTGGCTGCAAAGATGTATGGCAACGAAATTCCTGGCCCAGATGAGAATGAGAAGCTGGGTGCAGCAATTCTTTCTGTGTTCACAAAAATTGGAGCAGCTTTGATGGAGGAGCAGCGAAACATAGAAGTTGGTGGTGTTGGTGGTTTCCTATCAACCGGCTTCCAGCTGCTTAACAGAAAAGAAAGTGAACCCGTCCATGAGTTACAGCCAAAGTACCCTGTCCTCAGCTACGTAGTTGAGTGCGCCCGACATTCGGAGTGGTCACAGAGTGGTGATTTGAAGCGAGCAAACATCAATGAGGATTCAGGGATTCTGTCTCTGCTGGAACGCTGCGGTGGTACCAGTAGTGTGCATAGAATGTTTGATGACAACAGTTTTCAAGCAGTCCTTGCACTTCCAGTATGGGAAAGGCTAGATAACATCCGTGAGGTCAGTGAGGAAGAGAATGAGGGCTTAGGGGAACTTTTCTTATACCGACTTGCCAACATTGCTTCGTTGCTGGACGTAGCTGAGATGGTAGCAAAGACAGAGGCTGACACCATTGTTTTCGATGACCACAGGGGAGACCGCGAAGTGTATGTGATCGCTGATCTAGTCACCGAGTGGTTGTACCTGATGAGACCATTTGGTGAGCTTGTCCGTCTTATCTAAATCACACGAATGATGTTGCGTTGTTAGCAAGCATGTACAGTGCGATACCAGAGAAGCCGAACCAGGTAATCCAGGACCACACTCGGGTTGCTTTGATGTAGGCTGCTGCCTCACCCTTCTGAGCGAGAGCATGAGCTTCAGCGAGAAGGTCTTTGCTCATGTAAATGAAGTGTGTGTTGTAGGCTATCATCATGCATCCGAAGATGGCAGCGAGAACTGAAGCTCCGATGAGAACCATGTCGTTGCTTGCGTCAACGAAAACTCCAGGCTTACGACCTTCAACCCAGCGACCAACTGTGAAGACCATAGCAAGGAAGACTGGTGCCAGCAGAATGTTCAACGCTAGAGTTGAACGCTGCCAGCGCGTGCGAAAGTTTTCAACGTCAAGGTTAGTGCCAGGCTGATAGTCCCCAGCTTCCACTCTAGCTGCTGCTTTCCTGCGGTTACGCACAGCGAACACAGTTGCTATTACAGTGTAGGGTACAGCCAGGTGCACAAAAATTTGGCCTAAGAACATACCGGGGAGAACTGTCACCACTGAAAGGAAGCCAACTGCCACACCGATGAGGAGTAAGACAGCTGCTTTGCTGAATATCTGCTCGCCAAGAGTTGCTGGCGCTATCTTTGTTGTCGTTTTTACGTCTTCAGTTGACATGCTCACCTTATCGGCTTTATCACATGTGCTGTGTCTCACAAAAGCAAAGAGTGTAGCTGGAAGGACTTATTTTACTAGTCCCTCCAGCTACACTCTCTGCCGTAATTTTTTGTCGTTACTACTCTGCTGTTGCTGCTGTGACAGCTGCCCTATAAAGCTGTGTGGCTGAAGGGCTAGACAAGGTGATACCATGAGCCTGGTTCAGGTGGGTGATAATCTCACGACCACGTTTGCTGAGGACTTTCAGGCGAAGCTCATCTGTCTTCATGAAAGGAAGAGACTTCATGACCTCTACAACAGGCGCGGAAGGGTTCATCGCAGCCTGCTTGTAGGGAGCAAAATCCTCCACCCAGTTGTCTTTCTTATAGTCTGTGTTAGGCAGCATGGTTACCAGAATGTCAGTAGGCAAGTTCGGGTTCGCTGCTAGGTTAGATAGAATCTGTGCGTGACTGTTGCGGAATGTTGTGGAAAGCTCAGCCAGTACGCTACCAGGGGTGCTGGGGTTCATGGAGAGACGTTTACAGATCTCCTCATTCGGTTTACCAGCCATGATGGCGGACAGAACGTTAGCTGAAGCGCCCTGGTTAGCTGCCACTAAAGCAATCTGAATGCTTGAGGCGTTAGCTACGATATCCAACAGAGTAGCTTCATCTGTAGACGGGTCCGAAGCGGCAACGTCAATGTTATAGTTCTGAGCGAGAATCCACTTTCTGGCCTGAGCGCCGTTTCGGGTATTGCCACGAGTAGGTTGTGATACGAACATTGTTCTTCCTTCTATGATGGGTCTTAGTTAAACAATAGCATCAACAATCACGAAAAGCAAGCCCACATTATAATATGTTTACGTTTGGTAAGACTCTGAACTTGAGGGTTGACTTGGTAAGCAAATCACGGTACAGTTGTGGTATTACTTTTATTCAAACGGAGGAGGTCGGTATCGTGTATTTGAGTGCAGCTGTAGCTCGCCAGGTGCTGGAGGAAGTCCTCCACATTAACGTTGACCCTGGTGTTCCTGAGGCTTACCTTCCTGCTCTGTATGAGCAGGAGCTTGACTTCACCAATGTTGGTCAAGTCATGTCCCGAACAATCGTTAGCTTTCTTGACCTTGTTGCAGCTGACGTTCGTAACAGTGGAGTCTCCGATTACATCATGAATTCTTTTGCTGGTACTATCAATGAGCCTAAAGGTATTCCCATGTTCAACGCTTTGCAGGCTTTTCACCACAATGCTTCTAAGAAAGACTACCAAGCTAGGTACGGCTACATGACTCATGGCTCTAAGTTGGAGCGTGTCAAGGTGAGTAAGAAATCTCTGCAACCGATTGCAGAGCACTCGTTGTACAAGGGTTGGACCGCGCCTAACGCACGAAGCATAATGCCAGCATTTGCAGACCTGTGGCAGCTTTCCTTCCGGGCAGCTTTTGTCTCACCTGACGTTCGTGATGCTGTCCCATACTTCACCGAGATGCTGGAGGACTACCTTCAGATTAGCCACATTGTGGACTCAAGTAGGTCCATCTCCATGGACGGTCGCCCTACAGGTGTACGCTACAAGTTCGGCGATTTTAGAGGATATGCTGAAGGAGTAGGCTATGAGTTCGTATAAAAGTCCTGAGATTGCTGCGTATATTGCAAAGAGGTTGCAGCTGGTTGCTTCTGACGACCTCGTGCCCGTTGAACTGTATGCACGGCTATTTGAAAAAGAGCTTCACCCCGGTACTCTCGGTCGGCGCATCAGCAACAACTTGGTAGCTCTTCTCAGTAAATGTAAGAAGGAAGTTGACTCTGGTCTGATTACTGCGGAGGAGGTCCAGAGCTTGCTGTCGCTTAGCTCCTCCAGCCACGCTGGTACCCCGAAAGCTGTAAGCCTTCTGCATGACTCTATTATCCGGTGGACAAACCCTATCAGCGCCGAATGTGTTTTGGAGATTGGAAACCGTTTTCCTAGAACTAAGCCCTACATTGCTGGTAACATGCAAGAATGGCAGGCACAGATCCTTCCCTTAGTTGAACACAAGTTTATGTCCACCATCCGTCCACTCAGTAACAAAGCGAATATGTCTCTAGACGAAGAGTACATGTCTCTATTTGAAGTTAGTACAGCCCAAGAACAGACCAGGAACTTCATCACACAAATCTGGAGGAGAGTGTACGATGGTGTTGATCTTGATGCCGACTACATCCTAGATTTTGCCCATCTGATGGATATCTACTTTGACCTGGAAAATAAACTTCATGAGCTTGCTTGATAGAAGCTGTTCTCATGATATGATTATGCTATGAGTCATAACACACTAAACGTTTCTTCTTTCAGCATCGCTTTTTTCGTCAAAGGCCAAAGTGTGACCGCCGATGAGTTCAGAGCAGCTTACGATAGCACCGTTGGAGCTTACACCACACCGACACAGCTTTTCTCGGAGGAGCTTATTCGTCAGCTTCAGAAGAACGCACCTGAAGGGTTCACCTTCACTCTCCCTGAAGCTGATAAAGCTTTCATCACTGAAGACCTGACTGAGAAGACACTCTCGGGTTCATATTTTGGCGAAGTTGACATGTCTGCTGAGGAAACAATCAAGATTCTCACAGACGGAATCCAGAAAGCAAACTTTCCTCACGGTTTTGTGATGCTATCTCTTGAGTCAGGCACAGGTAGGAACAGCACACAGCGTTTCATCATGAACAAAACCACTGACGTGTTCACTCAGGTGAACGAAGAAGAGTGGGCCAACGCAGCAGAGGTCAACGGCACATTCATCTAGACTGATAAATTTTCAGTCGTGCCCGCCGTTGTTACCTGTGGCCTCATCGTATGAGGAGGAGTTCCACATGAGACCGTCATCTAGCTTCAGAAGCCATGAGCCGTCTTTCTTAACAAGGTTCACTTTAGCGTCCTCACGAATTCGGTTAGACCAGTCACTTAGTTGACCGTCCACAGAAAGGTTAAGCTGGTTCACGTCTATGGTTGCGCTGTCACCGTTGACAGTTATCGCGTCACCTGGCACAAGAACAGTTGATGCCCCAGAGCCTTCCTGGAATGCAGGTGTCGTCATTAGGTCCAGGTAGAACTGGATGCGCTGCTCCTCAGTTGAACCGGAGGAGTCAACTGTCATAATCTCGGGGACAACGTTTTTGTAGCCTTCTTTCCACTGGTTAGCGGATGGCTCTATAATGCCTTGGCTGTAGAGTGCTGCGTTGACTTCATCAACATCAGTCTGAGTCAGTGCTTCTGTGGAGTCAAAGAACTTCTGGTATACGGTGGCGATAGCTGTCTTCTCTGCCGCAGTCTGCTGCGCTGCTTCCTCTTCAGGGCTTATAGGCAGGATAGACATTGTTGGTTCAGGTGTAGCTGAAGACGACTTCGCTGGTGTTGGCGCTGTAGTGATTGCTGCTGTCGGTCGTGACTCTTCTGGGGTGCTGTTGGTGCAACCTGTGAGTGCCATAGCTCCTGCTAAAGCAACTGCTATGTAGACTGTTTTCTTCATGTTCTTCTCCTGTTAAGACGCACAAAGGTTATCGGTCTGAAAATACGAAAAAATATCATCCTGAAGTCTTGTCACCTTTTATCTTGAGGATGATATTTGGCTACAATACGGTAACGACCAGCATTTTTGGTGTTTTATGTCCGATAACTCTGATAACAGAGAAAGAGGAAAAGTGAAAACAACAACCCTGTCAGCTGGTGCAATTATGCTTGCCAGTTTTATGCTTCTAACCGGCTGCACATCAGGTGGTGAAACACAGCCGACACGTTCACCGTCGTCAACACCTAAGCCTGTTGCTTCAGGTGAACCAACGCCAGGGAAAACCACTCCAGGGACAACGAAACCTTCTCCGTCACCTACCAGCCAGCCAACCCCAACTACTAAACCTGCTCCCGCACCAGCGCCTGCTCCTGCTCCTGAGCCAACTAAGCCTACTATCAAAACAACTGTTGTTGAGATAGGTGCAGATGAACTACGCTTTGAAAACTTGAGCGGCCAGACCTTGCAGTCCTTCTCCTACTATGGTCAGGGTTCACCCATCCCAGCAATCGCAGCTACAACAAAACTATACGGATATGAGCCTAAGGTTGTGTACACAGGAGAGGACCCTTGTTTTGGCTACACAAATGTTTACACATGGGACAACTTCGTGATTTCTTTCGTCACTGAGACAAAAGACCCAGCACAAGTAGACAGGTTTGTCGCAGGAACATCAAAGCCAAACCAGAACTACGACCGTGTAGTGCAGGCACCAAACGGGGCGCAGATAACCTTCAACTACAAAAAGTACGTCCAAGCTAACCCAAGCCTTCCTCATACCGAGAACAAGTCAGAGTACCCTGCTGGAACATTCGTTGAATACCAGAAAGCAATTGCTGAGCTAAGCCAGAAGTTCACCCCAGAAGAAGGCGGTGACGCTGCTGGTACAATCTATGGTGGTGAGGATGACAAGATCAAGTTCATCTCAGCACCAGGCTACCTCTACGGTGACTGCTGAAAAGAATAGTTGACATGGGAGGTTGTTGCTGTTACTGTTGAGGTAACAGCAACAACCTCCCATTTTTTCGCTACAGGAAAGAGCCAACTATGTCTGACAACGTCACTCCCGAGTTCACTGCTGAGTCTGCTGCTGATGCAGCCCGCGAGATCCCCCTCCCGACCTTTGAAAACAAGCTCTTCTTTACTAAGGTTTTTCTCATCACTATGGCGTGGAGCGTTTTCAGCACTTTTCTTGGTGCGCTGATGCTAGCCCGCGCGGTCACTGACTACCTCGCCACGGACACCATCACCACGTCCATCGCCCTCTTCGGAGGAATCGGCTTCTTCCTCGCGTACGTTCCGTTTGAGCAACTGTTCTTCCACAAGTCGCGTGCGGTTCTGAAGAACAACCCGTTCAAGGTCGAGCAGGAGGCGAAGAAGAACAAGAGCAAGACTGACCCCTTCAACCTCACGTCAGCCCCTAGCGACCCTCTGGCTATGCTTGTTGGTTGGGTCGTTGTCTTCACGATGGTCCTCATCTTCGGTAGCTTCCCCGTCTTCATCGTCGCTCTGTTCAACGTCTTCGCTGGCAACGTCGGGTTCACCGTCCTGTTCTGGCTCTTCCTCTCCGGTGCGTTCCTGGTGTCTCTTCTGCTTGCGCATCTGAAGTCCGACAAGAAGAAGGATGCTAAGACCGCCGAATAACATCCTTTATGAGTGAGTGCCTACAGTTCTAAGCTGTAGGCACTCACTCTTTTGTAGGTAGACAGCAGCCTATTTTAGTGATATAATTGCTTGTATACCAATCGCGTGAGGACCGCATGAGAAAGCTTAAAAGCAGGAAAGCACTAGACTATGTGCTTACCTTGTCTAACGTACAATCTGACTTCATTGAATTACCCCAGCAGTACTACATTGAGGTGGCTTTCGCTAAAGAAATCAACTGGGTAATGGACTTGAGCAAAGTATTTCAAACGACCCTGTTTCCGCTTCTGGACGAGTGTGAAAAAGAGTATCACTCCGCAGGAAAACCTCTTACTCATGAGATTGTGTCCTACTTCAAGAAATCTTCTGGTCCTATTATTCCAGGGCTTCAGACCCCCTATTTAGACATGCTAAGGACATATGTTCGCTCAGGCTCAAGAGAAGCCCAGGAGCGTCTGAACAACGATATTGTGTGGACTGCGACAGAGACTCCTAAAGATGAGCTAGCTCTTGCCAACGATTTAGTGTTTAAATCTCTCGAGGACCATTCGTTCATGCACAATTTAGGTTACAATCCGGCTACCACCGGAGTTAACGAACTGTTTTACCAAGTTTTTGCGTACGCTTCAGAGAACCTTGAGTATGTCCACCATGTTACAGAGGAACCTGAACGCCAGAAAAACGGTGAACTTGGCACAAACTACTTTGAGAACTGGGAGAAGAACATCGCACCATTCTTCCAGCTGCGTGCTGCTTTCGTAGCGCAAAAGAGCCTTGAGGAAGCATCTGTGCACTCGGAGGTGGCACTGTAATGAGAACAAAAACTGCACCCACCGACTACATGGACCCTGTTATCAAAGCAATGGTCTTTGAGGATGTTTTTGCTTACTACCCCGAGAAGTTTAAAGACTTGGATACTGAAGGGGTGAACATAGAATACATTGGACACATGTTCCCTGGCTTCCTCAGCCGTGATAGGACCATCGCCGTGGCCGTAGACAGGATGGAGAGGCTGTTTGACGCCTGCTGTAAGGAGTTGGCTACCCTGGATGAGTTAGAGGCTAAGAACGCCTTACAGGCTGTTTTGAGTCCAAAGCAGGCTGACACCAGTAAGCTCGTTGGGTTACCTGCCTTAAGTCTCCTCCACGAGTCGCACCGAACTGTCACTCATTTCAAACGTATTCACACAGGGCTTTTCAGACGTTTAGCTGTTATGCGCTCCGAAACCTCTTTGAGAGCCAAAGCATACAAGAATGATGAACTTTACTATCCGCCTTACCGTTTCGTGAAAGAGCATTCCCTGTTCCGAACTCAACTCAGCAAGGATGGGCGCAACACATTATTCAGCGACATGCATGGTTTCTTCGACGTTCTCTCCACCGGAGAAATGTTCCAAAAGGGCACCGGAGACTTCAACGAGCTACTTAAACTGACTAAGAACATTGACCAGATATCGTCTCTCATAAACTGCTACTATGAGTGGGACAACTGGGTTAAGATGTTCGGGTTCTACAAGCGTTTTGCAGCGGCAGTAGATGAAGTTGCACCTAAAGCCTGAGGTGTTGTCGGAGCGCCGAAGATACGAACCTTAGAGGCGTCATAGAACTTCTGGCTTAGCTCAGCTGCATAAGAGTCACGTCCCATCTCACGCGCTGCTGTTGAAGCGGAACACAGTCCGCCGAAAGGCTCCCAGACAACATCTCCAGCGTCAGTTGTTGCGGCTATCTGTCTTCTCATAAGCTCAAGAGGCTTCTGATTCGCGTGAAGGTTCTTGCCATCTAAGCCTTTAACACGTTCAACTGAGCGTAGAGGAGGCACGCTCCACACATTGGTACTGCCATGAGCGTGGTTCCACTTGCTGCGAAGCTTAGACCATTTACCGGCTTCAGTTATGTCTGACTTTGAAGAGAAGTAAGGCTCATCAGTTGGTTTACCGTACTTGTCTGCGTGCTCTTTCAGTTTCATGAACATGTCGTGAGGAGGCATGTACCATAGGCTGTCAGCTGTCAGCCATTTTCTGGACGCAGCGTTCTTCACCCCGCACACAACGTTTGCTGAAGCCATGGTAAAGCCAGCGCGTTTCCACTCACTGCGGATCCATTCCTGTAAGGACATTGTGTTGCCTTCAAGTAGGGCAACAGAGGATGGTCTCACATACAGCCCAGCTACTTCTGTGGCTACAGGGAACCTTCGGATGGTGTTGCTGTTAACATTACCGGCGATGTGTTTGATTCCTTTGTCCCATGTGACAAGCTGAACATACTCCCACCCGTTCTGGATGAGCAGAGGGTGCACAGTTGCCCAGCCTACTTCTGTGTTCCAGAACCATAAGCTTGTCTCAGTTGATGCAGCTGCTGACCAAGCTTCCACATGAGGCTTGTACCATTCAACTAGCTTGTCAGTTTTCTTAGGGTCACCCTCAAACCCGCCTATGCCGTAAGCACCGTCACTTATGATGGTCGTCGGGGACTTCCATTTGCTGTAGAAATCTAACGAGTTACCATGCTTAACGACTGTTTTGACCATGAGTAGACTATCGGTCCACGGCAATCTTAAACAGGTGACAGGTGAAAACGGTTGAGCATATTTGATATAGCTGTTTCATAGGATACGTGGTTGTCTCCGATACTCTCATTAAGCCACGTAGGAGAACAATGTTTAAGCGTATGAACAAATTTGAAGAGAACGAGTCAGGGTTCACCTTGATTGAACTGCTTGTTGTCATCCTCATCATCGGCGTGCTTGCTGCTATCGCCATTCCTGTGTTCCTAAACCAGCAGAAGGCCGCTAAGGAAGCTGCACTCAAAAGCGACCTTCACAGTATGGCTATAGCCACAGAGACATGGTTCACTGAGCACCCAAGCGCTGTTGCTCTCTCCAACGGAACTGGAACAAACACTGTCTCAGGTTGGGCTGTAGTCAAATTTGGTTCACCTGAAGCCCGTTTTGGTGGCACAATGAACGCGACTGGTGGGAACAACACTAAGTCAATCGCTCCAGCAGATTTCCCTGAAGTGTCCGTTTCTGAGGGAGTAGGAATGGGTGTTGTCTCTAACACAACCTCCTACAACCGCACATTCTGTATCGCAGGCAGTGTCGTAGGAAGTAACTACACTGCACCTACCTCTCTATGGTATGACTCAAAATACGGTATCGTCACACAGGATAAGATCTCTGCTGACGGTGCATGCAAAGCATACAAAACAAGCTGATAGGGTTTCTCTCCCCTAGACATGCGTGCTAAGGCATGATACAATAGGTGTTATGACTTTCTTTAGCCCACGCGTCCTACGCAGCTTTGTTGAGCACAGCAAGCTGGAGGATGGTTCGCCTGTTGTCGACCCGGACATGCTAGCTGGAGTTAGCATGTCTTACCTAGAGAAGCTAGTTCCCAGGGTGAAAGACAATAAGCTGTTTGCAACCCAGATTCTTGATATTTACGATGTTCTCACTGTAGCGACTATTGGTGAGCTTAACAAAGTTGCGCCCAAGGATATTGTGGATACCTCAGCGGCAGGCCCAGCGATGAAGCTGTTTCGGGAGTATGCAGAGAAAGCTCTTGCGGTAGAGAAAGCCAATGGTTTGTTGTTTTACGAACGCAGAGTCTACAGTAAAGACTATAATCACAGGCTTCTTTACCCTTGGTGCATGACTGTGGAAGATTTTAACGAGTCCACAATTGTAGATTACAAGGATAAGTACACCAAAAAACTCTCATCCGCTCTTCTTCAGGGGGTAGAAGCTTCACAGGCGATTTCCTCTCTGAGTAGTTTAACTGGAGCTTACTCAGCGTACAAGGACATATTCACTGTACTCATCCTCCCCCATGATGTGCCTGAGGACTTAACTGATAGCTGGCTTCAGGTGGTTGACTGGTGGGATGAGTTTGAGAACGCTATCATGAATCTTCTGGGAGGCGAAAGCTGATGAGCAAAGCTTTTCTTAAGCACCCTCTGGCGACAAGTCCAGCTAAATTTAGTGAGTCAAAAATTGGCATGTACCTGCTTTTTGACTTCCTTGAGTTCACTGAGCAGACAGACAAGCTTGCTGAACTCAAAGAACTGCTGGAGAATGAGATGATGCCAGAAGCCTATGTCCTAGCTCTCATGCAGAACGAGTTCTCCATAGCGGATTACGTGAGCGTTGTCTGGCAACGGTGGGATGTTATCACCGCGCGAATGCAAGATGAACTGGGTATCACAGAAGAAAACAGTTTTCAAGTAATTGCTCAGCGTATCCAGTATGTGACAAGCTCTAACACTCCCAACGTCTCTACAGCTGTTATTGAGTTAGATAAAAAAGTACGAAAATTCAGAGACAGTGGCGCACACGGTCTTCAGGATGGTCTCAAGCATATCCATACGTCCTCAGATCTTAATAATCATTATGAGAGCCATACTCTTAGCAAACTTATTGATAGTTTCCTGGAGACTTCAACTGACGAAGACGGAGACAACATAATAGTCGAGAGTTATGACGAGTCAAGAGCGCATGTCTACTTTTTCCTCGTCTCAATGCTACTTGTTGCGCCTCAAATATCTTTCTCTGCGACTAGCCTGGATGCCTATGGAAACAAAATAAATCTGGAAAACGCTTGGTCCATTTTTGTGGTACTCTATGAATCATTCAAAGAAATTGCTAAGTCCGCCGCAGAGAAGCAACCTGCGCTCTTCAATATAGGAAAGGAGAACGAGTATGCTTGAGAACACAGTTGTGCTCAAAGCTTTCCTTGAGGACTTCACTTCAGAAGGCCGACCTCTCTCAACTGAAGAGGCTGTTGCCTACGAGCCACGTTCGTACGTCTCTGCTCTGTTCAGCGAGTTGACTCCTGAAAGCATGACTAAGGCCTTCGCGGATGACTTCAGGGCACTCGGCTTTGAGGTGGCTGAAGAGATTCACAACCTCAGCTACGAAGAGCGAGCTAGCCTGATGAGTGCCTGCTATGACTCCATCATTTCTAACCATATGGACGCTGAACTGTACAAGAGCTACCCTCACCTGGCCTTCTTGACCTATTTCCTGGGTAGCGTAAAAGCAAGCCGAGGTACTAACCTTCTAGACTGGGCACCAGAGAACTACGGCATCCACCGGTTGAGTACAAAAGATCACATGGATTTGACACGTGAGGACCAGCTTGTGACTGAACTGTGGCTCATAAAGCTCAGGTGCCCAAAGATTGAGTTTAGCCCTCAGGTGACAGCTTTGCGTTCGCTAATCAAGTTGGCTTACTACGACATTTATAGTTTCTTTTCTCTCTCCACCCAGGTCGGGGAACAATGGGACTCACCGGACCAGGAAGCCGGTTGGCGTTCAGCGTACCGTCGCATCCAGGATGTTCGTGGCTTTCACGGCACCCTGGAGACTTTAGAGCGCGAAAAAGTAGCTTAGCCTAAGCTGGAAGAAACATGAGAGTTTTGTTGTTATCTTACATAGACGGCAGGAAATTCCGATATAGTAGCTGTCCCCTAGCTTAGAAAGACTATGACTTTAGAACAGACCGCCACACCAGTTGCACAGCCAGCTGATGATTCCCAGCCTTCCGCTTACCATCGTTTCAGGGGTTGGGTTCACAAGCAGCACGCTAGCGTCCGCTGGGCCTACAAAGTGCTTGTAGCCATCGCTGGCATCACAATCATCGCTGTCGGAGTTATCCTCATCCCACTGCCTGGGCCAGGTTGGCTTATCGTGTTCTTCGGCTTGGCAGTGCTTGGGCTAGAGTTTCCCTTGTTCAAAAGGATTAGCACTTTCATCAAAGACAAAGCCCTGCAAGCATGGCATTGGTTCAAAAAGAGGGTCCTAAAGAGAGGCTGAGTCTTCATCTTTCAGGCTGAAGTAGCCTTCTGCAAACTCTGTGAATGGGTTCAGGAATCGTGCGGTCTCTACCGCCCAAGCTGAGCCTTCTTCCATGTTTTGAGTCTGCATTATGCGGACGGCGTTAGCGACTGTCTCAATGATGGCCTGCACGTTAGGCTGAGGGCTTCTAGTGAAACGCGAATCGTTGTCTTCGGGCAGGTAGTACCTTTCGTAGGTAACACGTGCGCCTGCATTCTCATGGTACTCTCGCTGAAACATACCTTTACCGCGAGCGCCTGCACTAACAAAGTAGAGGTCTTCTAACTCCCAAGAATATGGCATGTCTTTGTCCGCGAAGAAACTGTCCTCCTGGTAGTAACCATGAGCGTTGTCAATACGGAAGAAGCATCTTTCCTGCTTTTCAAGAGGAAGTTTTTCTATCTCACGGACAGCTTCTGCTTCCATCTCAAGGAATAGGGGGACAACGAAGCTGGATAGGAAGCTTTCAGGGGTGAACTCAGAGTTAGTGAGCTTCTGCACCCACAGCGCAGGCATGCCTTCAGGCAAATCCAGGGGAGTACCAGTGTATCTGGAGTACAGGCCATATAGACGTGCGATTACAGGGTGGATAGACATACCATTATCATATCATAGTCGGTGTTTGAAATCAATTAGATGGCGTGGTACAATGGGTGCATGCACAAACGCAAGGAACTGTACCAGAACGAAGCCATCTTCAATTATATGGCCTCAAAAGGCGAGTTCAATTTGCCACCAGAGTCAGAGGATTTACCTTTCCAATACAAGCTGGTTCTGTATCAGGATGAGTTATATAAAACTCTTGACGCTTCCGACAAGGTAATCCCTGTACTCCAAAGAATTCTTGACCTTCTCAGTGGCCTAAGATATGTGGATTACAAGTTCATATCATCTGGCATTAGACCCGAAGATCCTGTTCCTCCTCTTCGTCACAGCACCGTGTTAGAGAAGCAAAAAGTTGAAGCCGCTTGGTGGGCATGCAGCAAACTTGAGGAGCTTCTAAAGCTCCAGGAGACAAGTAACCAATTGTATGTGGAAGACATGGAAGTGCTGAATGATATACTGGATTATGAAGTCGAGTATGAAGAAGAGCAATATTTTGTCTTTGAAAAAATTTACCCTACGATTAATGCGCATCCAGTAGCAGATTTGCTCTCACGAGTTCCATCTCCCCAAGGTTTAAACACTAACATGGTTATACACATTGAAGCTATTATGGGGAAAATAACAGAGGAGCTATTTCTAGGAGCCATAGTCGGCCCTGCTATCGCTCAAGCTAGCTTGATTACATGGGTGAAGAGGGATAAGTTCTATGACAAATGGAGCACAGAGATTCTTAAGATGACTGTTCCTGTTTAGCTAGCGTCAACAAGCTGGACAATGTTTGTTGTCGTAGTTGTCTCTTCACCTTTACGGTTTCTGCGTTTCAGTTCAACGTTACGTCGGACACCAACTACCTTGAACTTCTGGTTCCCCTGAACGATTACTTCTGCTTCCACAGTGCCCCACGTTGAAGCAGCACCCGCTGGAGCACCTTTTCGTGTGCTTATTTCGTAGACAATCTTTGGGCTACTACTCAGGCCAGTGAATCCGTAGCCAACCCCTGGGTCAGCCGCAGCAGAAACTGGTCGGTCAAAGGTCATTTCAGTCCCTGTGAGGTCTTCAAAGTAGGAGTCAACATGCTGCTGGTATTCCTCTTCAGAGCCGTATTGCTCTACAGGAGGACCATAGGTACTGCGACGGTCAGTTTTGTGTTTGTTCAGGTGCTCTGGAGTGGAGTGGGGTGACAGGCCCCTGTATACTAGACGTGGTTGACCATCTATTTTGCTCAAAGCAGAGTCTAGGCTGGCACGACTTTTACTGATGCGGGCGTTCTTCTCTGCATCAGTTTCTGTGTCATCAAAACCAGCCATGTAACCTGTACCACGGTCCTGTTGGCCCATCTCATGGAAACCGTTTGAGGTGAACCATTTCACGGAGTGGACCTCTTCTGGGGTGAGCTTGTCGACCCAGCGGGCGCTTGACTCAATGTACTGGTTCATGAGAGCACTGGTCTCCTCAGGGGTTTTAGCATGCCATGCAGTTACCGCAGTTGAAGTGTGAGGCAGTAAGGTAGTGTTCTTCGGGTTGAAACCATCATGGTAGGTGAGCTTGTGTTCGATGTCACCTTGCTCAGTTGCTTTGATGGCTGCTAGGGAGTCAGCACGTGCTTGAGTGAAATGCTGTAGACGCAAAGTATCATACTCAACATCATCACCTTTGTTAATGAGGTGCTGTAGCTCACGAAGGCCTGCTGGGGTCATGAAGAACTCTTCTTCAGCGGTCTCTAAAGCTTCCCTGGTCTCCAGTGTCCTGTTTTCACGTTCCGCCGTTTGCGCGAGAACTAACTTCTTGCGAGCGTGGTTGGAGCATCGGGGTCCAGGTTTCGGGTAGCACATACCCAATATCTAACGACCGCAAGCCTAGCTAGGGGACAACGAAGTTCAAACAATTGTTTTCACCGATAACATTAGTATGACTTATGAACCACAGAATGCATTTGACTTCGCTGGATACTGGCTGGCTTTGAGCTTGGCACAAGCACAAGAAGGAATGGATGCTCCTAGCTCTAGAGTGTCTTTCTACGGGGGCACTCTAGAAGACTCTCAGAAATTCGGAGAAAAGGTTGAAACGATGGAGTTCGTTGAAGTTACAGACGAATTTTTCACTAATGCTCCTCCAAATGTAGTGTTCGGTTCATGGATTTTGACTGTACCGAAGAGTGATGAACATCCAGACCTATTTTTGATTCACGCTTTTGATTATGTCAACAACGATGCTGGTGCCTTAATCGTACCATTTACTCCCAAAACAACTTCACAGGCTTTTAGTTTTGCAGACCCCGAGACTATGGAGATTTGGGGTTCGCTTAGAGAAAATCAGACTTTCCGTACTGTAGCTGTTTTTAGCATGCTAGAAGGCTTGAAGCAACATGCTGCCTTCCCAGTTATCTACCAAGGCTTCACAGGGAACTTGCTAAAAAATTCCAACTAGTGTACAGTTGAAGTACAAACAAATTTAATCCGCCGAGGTTCACTTTCTACGCTCGGACAACAACAAGGAAGAAGACAAATTATGATGATGGAAATTAACATCAACAACAACCCCATTGCTAAGCGTGTGGGCATTCACAAGAGTGTCACCTTCCGCATGCCTACCTCTGACCCGCAGGACATTCTTGACGAGGCGAGGAGCCACATCACTGCTGGCGATGAGATCGTCATCAGCAGCGTCCAGGGTGGTGGGAGCTTTGACAACAACTTTGAGGCTGAAGTCAAGAAGAACGTTATCCGCACTGGACGTGTGATGAGTGTCACCAACGGCAAGATCGTTGTGGACTGGCAGCACTGACAACTCCAGACTTGTGATATGATAGCATTCTCCCCAACAAAGGAAGATAATGGCTAGAGCCTCAACAACTGTAAAGACTGAATCCGCTACGCTATCCTCTGTGGAGCGCGCAGACCAAATCCGCGAGCATGCTGACGCTCTAGTTGACGTTCTCAAAGAGAACAACGGTGAGATGGATCAGAAGAAACTGCTTGTAGCAACTACCCGCAAATACGGGATGTATTTCAGCAGCCTACGCTATGCAGTAACTTACGCTAGGCACGAGAAGATGCTTGGCTCTGATGCAAGCCGGGAGACATACTACCTTCCAGGTCACAAGGGCGCTATGACTGAACTGCGGGATGTGAAAGAAGTCCAGGACATGAGAGCCAAGTTGGTTGAAGCTCTAGATGCTTCGCAGCACAACGACCTTGCAGCAGCTGAGATACAGGGTCAGCTGGATTTGCTTGACTGGTTTGAGAACAAAACCAGTCAAGTCAAGCTCTAGCCAGCGTTAAAGCCCCAGAAACGCCCTCCACAGGTCACCAGCCTGCGGAGGGCGTTTCTTCTTGCCTTATTGAAGCGCATACCTGCTAAAGACTCTTAAGGCCTTACAGAGGCGTCTGCGGCGTTTAGCTTCCAAACTTGAAGAAGCTGCTGCTGTCCTCAAAGCTGTCGTCTGACACCATAATCGGGTTCCATGTTTTTATGTTCTCAACAAGGTGAGCATCTGGAACCCACTGCCACCGAGCAGACTCATGGTGGGAGGAAGCATCCACAGCTAGCAAAGCAAGAGTTGGGTCACATCCGTACAGGCCACTTGACCATGCACGGTTCGCTTCAATGACAACCCAGTTACCGGTGTTCTCATTCATTGCCACATCAACCACAAACGCTGGTGGCATCAGGTCAGGCTGGCTGTCAAGAACTTCCCTCAAGAAAACTTCAGCGTCACTCTGACGACTGCGGTCAATGCCAAGATGGTATCCAACCCCATCAACAAGATACGGACTGCCAGTTAGCACTTCACCGTCCAAAACAAAGAACCTGTGCTCAAAGTTCATCTTCAGGATGCCCTCAGTCCACTGAAGCTGAATACCATCAGTGAAACCTTCAGCAGCGAACACAGCTTCTACTTCTTTTCCTGTGTAAGCAGAAGCAGGCAGAGAGCTAATTTTGGCTTCCGCAGGCTTCACAAAGAGACGGTCTGTTCCTCCAGCAATATCCTTCAGCGTTCCTGTATGCACTTTGCGTCCGGTGACGTTCTCATCTAAAGAAGGCAACCAGTTACTTCCAGGTGAACAAAGCTCCGTAGCGTGACCAACGAACTGAAGTTGGTACGCGAAAGCCCCACCCATCCAATAGGAGCAGTTCTCAGGATCAAGCTTAGGTATCTCCCTGCCGTAGCTGAAGACCAGTTCACGACCGTCTAAACCATGTGTTAGAGGTGCAACCAGCCTGCTTGATTTAGCTACGGCTAGCACAGTGTTCATGGGTTTTCCTTTGACTGGTTTAAGGTGGTCTTCCATTGTACCACAGCGCCACAGTTGTGTGTATTGTGGTACAATAGAAGACCATTAACTATTACCCGAAAGAGTCACACTCATGCAGAATCAGAAGCTTCAGACAATTTTGAATACTCCGATGGTCTCACCTAACGTCTTCAACGCTAACACTGTCAAAGACTACATTGACGCGGCGACAGCAGCTAATCCTCCAAAGACGCTATTCGATGTCAGTTCTGGAGAATGTTTTTCTAATCAAGATGCTGCCTGGGAAGAGCTTGAACAAACTTTCGTTGCTAATGGCATCATTGACTACGATGATCCAGACTATGCCGACGAGGACGCTAGCGAGATTATTCTTGATATGCTAGTAGAATACTTCAACATTTCTGCTCTGCGCTGACGTAGAGAATCTGTAAGCCTCCGATATGTAACTCATGTTTATACCATCAAACGTTTATGAGTTCGCAGGCTATCATGTAGCTCAGACGCTGGAGACTTTAGCAGCCGGTGGGGTATTCAAGCCCCAGATAGCGTTCTTCGGTGCGTCTGATGAGTCCTTAGCAGAGTTCAGCCAGAAGCTCAACGGCCTGAGTGAGCTTGAGGTGGCATCTTTCTTCAGTAGCCTACAGTCTCCAGCTGATGCACAGTATGGTCTGCTTGTCGCCCCTGTTGGTAACCCTATGCCAAACACAGGTCATATCATGATTGACATGTATGACTATGGTGACCGTAAAAGTGTCACAGCAGCAATAGACTACCGCCCTAAAGGGTTTATGAAGCCTTTCACGTTCAACGACCCGCAGATTGTTCCTTCTGCTGGAGGGTCAACGAGGATTGACCCAATGATGGAGGTTTTTGAGATTGTGCAGGGGCTAAAAGCGTTCCCCAGGTTTGATAGCCTGGCGAAGAACAACTACAAGTCTCGCCCAGCGGTTATCCATCCAAACTTTGCTCGATAAAATAACTGTACCCCACCTCATGCGAAGTGGGGTACAGTTATTTGTTCTAGTCTTTGAAGAGAATTTTCTCAATCCATGTGGCAGGCAGTCCAGCAAAGTCTTCACCTGACATGACCTTCACAACAAAGCGCTTACCAACGGTCACGCTGTCCTGCTGCTTCTTGAAGGTGCCACGTGTGTTTGCGTTCGCTTTGAAACGGTGAACACGAACTTGCACGTCTGTGAAGCTTTTCACCATGGCAAGCTTGAAGTCGGAGCCGTCAACGTAGGTGTTACCCTTATGGAAGAATGCTACAATGTCACCTTCGGCCAGCGGCTGCCCGGCGAAGTCAGTGTGGACTTTCTTGTTGTGCTCAGTCTTAGCGGCAATCTGCTCATCAGTGAGACCATCAACAAACTCTTCGGGAAGAATAATTGTGTTCTGTGAGTAGATGTTCAGAGCGCGGGTGAGAGTAGGCTGGCTTACCTTCACCGTGCTCTGGTTGATGCGGCTTAGACGGCCAACGGAAAGCCCCCTGCGGTGGTCACCAGGCCGTCTATCGGAGAAGTAGGCTACCACAGAGCCTTGAGTTACCTGCTTCCCGAGGAAATCATAGTCTCCGTTACGCTTCGTGAACGTACTAATGCTTGGGATAGCTGTGTCAGTCATGGTGTTCTCCAAAGGGCATGTAGGGTTTAAGCTACTCCTAGTATAGCAGTTTTGGCTTATGAAATCAAGCTTCAGACCGTTTTAGGAGTTTTCTCCGATATTACTTTGTAACACGTTGGAAACAAATTGGAGAATACAATGAAGTACATCTGCAAAACATGTGGCTCTAAAGAGATGAGCTACACTGGTGGAGAGAATCAGAAACACACAGGGCTGGAACCTGGTTACTACAAACTGTCATGTGGCAATTGTGGCAACACGGAGACGCACACCTTCAGAGAGCCTGATACAATACAGGGACAACTACACAAGAGAGTCCTCCAGGACTTCTAGGCTAAACGAGTGTGGCCCAACAGAAGCGTTCTGTTGGGCCACACTTATGTATGATTACTGGTCGGAGAGAGTGACTTTAGCTGTTTTCTCTGCACCATCACGTATGTAGGTTACTTCCACTTCTGTGCCCGGAGCATCCTGCTTGACGATGGCTGCCAGTTGTGCCGCTGAAGCTGTTGCGTCACCATCTACAGAGGTGATAACATCTCCGGCTTGTAGCCCTGCATTGTCTGCTGCACCTCCAGAAGTGATGTTAGATAAAACAGCACCTGAGGTGAACGCTGAATTGTTCTCACTGTAGTCCTGCAAGCTAACACCGAGGAAACCGTGTGAGCCTTCACCAGTTGCGATTAGTTCAGCGGTGATTCTTTTCACATAGTCAGAGGGGATAGCGAATCCTACACCGACGTTACCAGAGTCAGTTGCACCTGCTGAGGCGATGGCAACGTTTAAGCCAATAAGGTTGCCGTTGTCATCCAACAAAGCACCTCCGCTGTTACCGGGGTTAATGGCAGCGTCAGTCTGAATTACACTTAAAGCCACGGATGCTTGCTGTTGCTGGGTCATGCTGTTCGGGTTTTGAACCTCTGAGGAGCTTACAGTAATTGGCCTGTTCAAGGCAGAGACAATACCTGTTGTGACTGTACCTGAAAGCCCAAGTGGAGAGCCAATAGCGATTGTGCCGGTGCCGACCTTCAAGTTGTCACTGGATGCGAACTTGATGGGAGTGGTGCCATCCATTTTGTCATCTACTTTGAGTACAGCAAGGTCGGCAGTAGCGTCATATCCAACAAGTGTTGCCGGGTATGTTTCACCGGTTACAGACTGCACTGTGAGGTCAGGGTTAGCTGTTCCTCCTTCAAGTGTTGCAACGTGAGCGTTCGTGACAATATAGCCATCGTTGTTGAGGATTACACCTGAGCCTGTTCCGGACTGTCTTCCTGAGACTGCGGACACGGTAACAACAGATTTAAGACCGTTGGCTACCACTGAAGCTAGCTCACTGTCAGCCCTGTCAGCTGTTGTCGTAATGGTGCCGTCACCGTCTGAGCTTACTGTGACGTTCGCTCCAGGACTGTCGTTGTTGACTGCGACTATCCCTCCTCCAACGCCTCCTCCGACTAATGCTGCGACTAACGCAACTGCGACCATTCCTGGTAGCGCACGGTTTTTCTTAGCTGCTGGCTGGGCATCTGGGTTGTAGAATGCTGCTCCCGGCTGCTGAGCAATCGGTGGGGTGCTGTAATTCTGGTAGGGCACCTGAGGCTGGTACGAGGTGCTGTAAGGCTGTGTGGCACCTGTAGGCATGGGAGGGTAATGCCATGGCTCCTGAGGGCCTGTAGGTGCATCAGGCTGAGGATTGTTTGCTGGGTTGAAGTTGTTATTGTCAGTCATCTTGTCTACTCTTTTCAAGGGTGCTATAAGATCATCGGCTGCGAGAGCGGTAAAAAGACAACAAAAAAGTGTTTACAGAAAACTCATAAGAAACACTCAGATAACATGGAGAAAGGGAGGAGAGTAACAGTTTTTACTCTCCTCCCTTTCTCTCAACTTCCGGCTAGCTTCAGAGTGTCGTTCTTGGTGAATCGTTCTTCAAGGAATCTACCCTGGTCTTCAATCTTACGTTCAACACCAGCATAAACGTTATCCTGAATTTCGTTCAAGCTTGTCTGTAGAATGTCCAGCTGCTTTATGATACGGCTTTCAGTGTCCCTTTTGTTCCGAGCAAGGTAAGACTTAGGCAGAGCTAGGTAGCTGTTCAAAGTGTTCGGAAGATAGTCTGTGATAATGCTGTTCACCACAAACTTCTGGTCTTCAAATGAAGCCATTGACTTCCAATGAGGCAAGATATCTGTCAGTGTGTCCAGAATGCCATCCACCTTGCTGTTGATAGCATCAGGCAGTGCGCCACGGTGAGTGTGCATCTGCTTCGCAAGCTTGTGAATGTTCTCCTCTGTCGCAGCTTCCTCATCTGATTTAGATGAACTAAACTCAATGAGATCCTGGGATGGCTTAGCGAGGAAGAACCCACCAAAGTATCCTGCTACACCTGCGACAACAAGGACTACAGGGTTAGCATCAAGCAGAACGGTTGAGCCAACCGCTACAATTGTTGTCACTGAACCTGCAAGGTTTGAACGTGTCCCCAGGTACTCCAGGAAACGGTTGGTGGCGCTCACTGGTAGCCTCTAATCTCTTTGAACGCAGCTACAAGCCCGGTGTCGTTCGCGTTGAATGTTTTACCTTTAGTTAGCTCAGCCACACCTTCAAGCTCACCAGAGTTAGCCTCACCGAACTGCACCACGAAAGCGGGGATGCTTGCAAGCTCAGGGTTAGACTCGCTCTGCTTGCTGAACCATTCAGTGAACTGTGTGTAGTTCCAACCTTCGTTGGTTTCACCGTCAGTGAACAGCACCACGGAGACAAAGTTGTCTGGGTTAGCTTTTTTGGACTTCAAAGCTTCCTCATAGGATTTCTTCAGAGCGTCATACATTGCTGTTCCACCATCAGCCTGTAGGCTGTCAATGTAACGGGTGGCATCTTTAAGCTCAGCGTCACGGTTGCTTTCAGTGAAGCTGAACTCCTCAACATTTTTGACCCCAGAAGCAAAGTCAACATACTGGACGGTCTCACGGTTCTGGAAGGAAACGAAGCTGCTTTCTTTCCCAGTGCTTGTCATCGTCTTCAGCGCACCCTGAAGGTCACTGATTCTGTCGCCACCCATTGAGCCTGAGGTGTCAATGGTGAAGACCATGTTTGATGGCTTCTTAATCTCGCCAAGGTAGGTGCTGATTAGGCTCTGAACTGCATCAAGCTTGTTAGGGAACGGAAGCTCAAAAGCTGTAGTTGAACCAGGAGAAACAGCAGTGTTACGGTTCGTAGCTGTACTAATCTCAGCCTGAATATCATCCTTTGTGAGATAATCAACAGCTGTATCGTAAAGCTCTTTCTTCTCAGCATCCACTCCTGTAAGCAGAGTCAACGGATAGTCAGCTGTGATGATACCATCTGACGGAGCAATGATTGTCAGAGGCTTACCATCAACCTGAACACTTTTCAGCACAGACTCGTAGTTGAAGATACCATCAGCTTTCTCTGGGCTGGAAGAGAAAGTATCAGCCAGCCAACCTGATGAACCTGATGTGAGAGTCTGACCTCCGAATAAAGCTTTCAGGTCACCACTGACACTATCTACCGTGTCAACGGTGAGAGCATCACCGGTACCAGACAGGGCTGTTGTCGCCTCAATGAGAGCCGAGAAACCACTGTTTGAAGACACAGGCGAAGTCATGCCGTAGGTAAGCTCACCTGCGGTCACAGCACCAACAATGTCACCCCATGTGGGTGTGGTTGAGTTCCAACCTAGACGCTCAGCTACATCTGACTTCACACCAAGAACAACAGGGGATGACATGATTTTAGTCTCAGTTTGCACCTTCTCGCTGCCGCCCTCCAGCAGGGCCAGGTAGCGGTTAGATGGGAACCATGTTGCATCATACTGTGAGCCTGCATTGCCGGAAGCAACCTCCTGTGTTCCCTCCAATGTGCCCTCATAGGTGAACTCAAGGTGGATGCCAATTTCAGACTCCATCTTCTGTAGGATAGGCTGCATGTCTTTCACTTCACTACCAGCTAGAACATGGAGTGTCTTAGCTTCATCGTAGCTAGGCTGTGTGATGTTAGCTGATGTGCAACCAGCTGCTGTCACAGACAAAGCTAGGACAGCTGTAACAGCGATTAAGGTTTTGCGTAACATTTTTCAGTACTCCTTTGAGATAGCGTCAATAAGGTTTTCAAGAACATCATATGATGGGGTCTCAGCAACGTTTACGATGTTGGCCTGGACTCCAGTGATTTTGTTCTCAGTGATGTTCTTCGTGAAGGTGTCACCAGATGTACGGAAACCATGGTCAGCAGCGAGTTTCAGCAGTTCAGGGTTCTCAGCAAGGAGCTTACCAATCTTGTCTCCGTCCTCATCAAGGGGGACAACTACATGCTTTGAGAACACGGTGGGGCTAGGGTAAGCAAGTACAGCTTCAGCGGGGAAGGAAGGGTTGCTTAGCTTCTCCTCCAGGAACTGTGACTCGTACACCATGACAAGAGGTGAACTGCCGGAACCCTGCGTCAGATAGTCCTGGAACGGTTCGTCAGAGGAGGAACCTGAGAAGCCCTGGTTGAGGAACAGCTTAGACGCTTCCGGCAGGACAGTCTGCTGCTGCTCCTCAGAGGAGACAACGCTGTTACCATTGAGGGTGTAGGAAGCGATAGCTAGGTACATGGCTGCGCTGTTTGACTTGCGAATGTCAGTGGAAGTCACCAGAACTGAACGAGGAGAGTTGTACAGGTCTGCTGCACCTTCAAGCTCAGTCCAACGCTTGTTCTCCTGAACCAGCTGAAGGTACTTGCTCATGTCAAACTGCCACACACCGTCAGCATCCTTGCTGGCTGCACCATTCTTAGCGAGAAGCTGGATGACTGGCTCCCAGGTGGCTACAGCCATGGGAGAGTAGAAAGGTGAGTATGTGTTCTTGGCTCCAACTTTCTCTACCAGCTTCTGTGCTGCCGGAGCGGAAGCTGGGAAAGCGAAACTGTAACCAGCCAAGTCCTTGGTGGTAGCAATCTCGCGTGATCCAGCTGTGTCAACCTCAACTTTGTACCCGGCTTTAGCGAAAGCCTCAGCAACTAGAGGGTCAGAGAAGAACTCTTTCTTCTCAGAGCCGATGACACCCTTGACTGTCACCAGGTCAGCAGACGCTGTGCCACCGGCTGTTGGTGCATCGTCTTTACCGAAGGGTTTGACTACCCCGAACACGACAACTGCCACAGCTACTAGTAGGCACAGTGCGCCAATCACTTTTGTCCTCAAAAGCTTCCCCTTACCTCAACGTTAATCATAATATTCAAAGAGTACCACAGTGTCAGTCCCAACTACAAGCTCTAAGATATTATGTTCATCTGCTGTTAATGTTGGAACTGACATGTTCTGGTTTTAAAGCGTTGCATCTCCATCTTCAGTGTGATAAACTAGGGGCTGACTAGAAGGAGTTAACTCTGTGGACACCATCACACTGCGAGACGTTATCACGGTAACGCGCGATGATGATGGCGTGACCCGAATTCTCTACGCCGAGGATGGTCAACCCATGAACTCCTTCAGCGTGAACTCTAACTTAGGGTGGATTCTTCAGAGTGATGAAGCATTCAGGAGCCTGCGAGACTTCATGAAGAGGCATGGTATCCCTGAAGACAAGAAAGCAACTGTTGACGATTACGATTCCTACTCTTCTGACTCAGCAGCCCGATACGCAATTGGCCTGATTAGAGAAGCTATGCCTGTCTTCTCACAACTTTACCCTGACAACATAGGGTATGACGGCTTCTACGGGTTCAGTCCGGTGGTCTCAGACCGAGGTAATGTGTCCTATGGTGCCCAGACTTATGAGGAGTACATTACGGTACTATTCAAAGAGTACCGTAAAGACTTAGCGCGAGTCGTCGCAGAGCACCGGAACCTGTACGCTGTCATGTGGTACAGCGCTTTTGCTGGTCACGTCCCCATTGAGTGGATTGTCAAAGCGTTGGACACTCGTGTGTCACCTGACTCAACAAGCTTCACCTTAAACAACGACGAGTTTGACCGGATGCTGTCCAAGCTGAACAGATATCAGATTCGCAGGCTTATGAACTCCCAGAACGAGAACATCTACTACCTGGCTGAGGCAGCGCGTCTAATGTCTACCATCCCTGACGAGCATGTTACGTTCCCTGATAAGCTGAACCCGAACTCTATGCACAACCACTTCACTCTTCTTTCAAAGGGTATTAAGCCTGAGTCACCGTTTGAAATCCCTGAGCAGGTTGAACGCATCCATGGTATGACAGTTGCAGGATGCACTGTAAACGTGCTAACATCACCTCAAGACTATGAAATCACAGGTGAGGTGATGAACAACTGTGCTGGAACGGCAGTCTACACACTTGACACCTTAGAAGGTAAAAACAACCTGGTCCGCTTTGAGCATGACAGCGAGTTTGTTTACCTGATGGAGTTAGAGAAAGAGCTTCGCGGCAGATGGAAAATCCGTCAGCTGTTCGGAGTAAGCAACAGTGATGTACCTGAAGACCACAAGAAAGAAATCTACGACCTAGTTGAAAGAGAAGTCAATGCCTAACAAAACCGCTAAAGAGATGGTAGACCAGCTTGCTAATGGCAAGACCACCGGGCTGGACCGCTACGAGGAGATCGTTGAAGCCTGGGAGGCAGTCGTCCAGGAGAACACCGACCAGATTCATCTGGTAACAGATGACCAGGCTAGCAGCTGGAACAAGTTCAAGGAGAACTTCACTGAGAAGATCATCGTAGCAGGTAACAACGGTGTTCAGGCTGGCGCATGGGATGCAGGTGCTCTTGAGAGCCTTGCGCAGCGTATCACTGGCTCCACCCACAAGCCGGGTGAGGAGTTGCAGGCAGAGGCGGAAGCTAAGGCTGTCGCTATCCTCACGAAGAAGCAGGAGGACGCTGAGAAGAAGCGCGCAGCCAGCCTTGTCTTCCGCCTGAAGAACCTGATCGGCAAGTAAAGACATAGAAGAAGCGGGCCTCAACCAAAGTTATGGTTGAGGCCCGCTTCTTTGTGCGGTCAGATACTTACGCGCTCTGACTCTGCTTTACGACGAGCATAATGTACGCTGTCATGACTCACGCGAACAGGCAGGGAAATACTGCGGGTGTGTAGCTGAGGGAGATGAATGCTGCTCGTAATGACAGGGATGCTACTGGTGATAGTGTCAATTACATCATCAATCAGAGCCTCAGGTATGCCCCGGCGTGCGGCGACAACCAGCATGGTCAACGCAACACTGTTAGCCACAAGGTTCAGGCTCTCCCCGATCATCTGGCCGTAGATGCCACTGTGGAACTCATACACAAGCCACATTGCCCCGAAAGCGATGAGCAGGCCCTTCGTGTAAATCATGTTCTTGAAGAAGATAGCGATGACACCACCCCAGCCTCCAATTAGCGGGATGAAGTTGACCCAGGTCATGCTGTTCCAGTCACTGAGCAGACTGAAGCTGAGTAGGTGGAAGCCCATGAAAAGAGGAATGAACAACCAATGGTTCAGCCACGGGTTCTTGATTGAGAACAGCATCATCAGAGTCCATACGAGACCAATGCTGAGGGTCATTAGGCCAACCCAGTTGTCCATGAGGCCATACTGAACCGCAACAATGGAACCAGTTGCGATGCCGAAGGTGAGGAGCCTCTTACGGTGCACAGAGAGTGCTGAGATGATAAGAGTGATGGAAGAGAGTACTCCGAGGAGCACCACAAAAGTGCTGATGGTCATAAGACGACTTTCTTTAGATAGCTTGTAATGGAAAGGTGTTGCGGTTCAAGTCGTCTTCGACCTTTGAACTTATTCTATCGGATTTCTTGACCTCCTGCAAGCAGTTTTACTGTTTCCGGTCGGCAGATGCTGTCTAGTATTGGAGAATATTGTCGAATATGGCAGAAAACGGAGGTATCTGCTTCTCTTCCGATACAATTGAACTATGCGGGTAATTGTTGCGAACTGTTCTGTCATCTACACGGGACGAGGGGACACCACTCTGGGTCCAGCGATAAGAGCTATCGTTATCAAAGATGACGGTTGCATAGCTGTACACAATGACAAAAGCAACAAACCATTGAACTACATGGGTAAAGGCAACCTGCTCACCATTGAGGAGTTCAAAGACCATGAGATGTGGTCTTTTGATACGAGCAAGGAAAGCTTGCAGGTCAAAATCCATCATCTCATCTCAGACACAAACTTGGACCTTGACCTTGAAGAGGTCCCATTAGTCCGTGACGGCACAGAGAAGCAGCTTCAAGCATGGCTTGCCCTGCATCCTGAGATCTTTGGTCAAGGGTACAGTTTCATCCAGAGGGAGTACCCGACTGGTGCTGGCCCTGTTGACCTGTTAGTTGCTGACGAGACGGGACAACCAAAGCTGGTAGAGGTTAAACGCACAGCAACTTTGAGTAGCATCGGTCAAATTAAGCGGTACATTGATGCAATCAACGATGAGGACGGCTTTGAAGGCACAACAGGGATTCTTGCTGCCGTTGATATCCGTCCGAAAGCTTTTGCGTTAGCTGAAAAGCGAGGTATTCGGTGTGTAGTAATTCCATCCAACTGGCGTGAAATAAGTGCAGAGTTAGAAGAGGAACTTCCAGAAGCTGAAGACGTTACTGAAGGTCCAGTTTAACTCTCTGGCCTTCTAGAGCCATCAAAAAGTTTGTCCATATTTTCTAGATTGTAACCAAACTGTTACTTCTATGCTTCCGAACTACCTACATGCGACAAACAAGAAACAGCACAGTAGAGGTTAGCGCCACAGTTGCTGACGAGCGCCGAGAGCACCAGCGCCTTCTTGAACTTACCGCTGAAGGGAACCGTGAAGCTTTCGGTGAACTCTACAGTCAACTGTCAGCACGAGTACATGGCATGGTTCGTCGTGTGCTGCGCGACCCAGCCCAGTCTGAGGAAGTCACACAAGATATCTTCATTGAAGTTTGGGAGCAAGCTAAAAGGTACACTCCATCTAAAGGTGGAGCAGCAACATGGATTATGACTATAGCTCACCGCAGAGCAGTAGATAGGGTACGCAGTTCACAGGCATCCCATGACAGAGACACCCGAATTGGTATCAGAGATTTTGAAGAAGGATATGACAACGTGCTGGACACAGTACAGACACACATTGAAAGTGAGAAGGTGAAAACAGCCATGGAAAGGTTAACAGAGTTGCAGCGTCAGGCTGTCACCCTCGCCTACTACTCTGGGTTCACCCAGTCTGAGGTGTCCACCATGCTTAACGTACCTGTAGGTACAGTGAAAACGCGTTTGCGTGACGGTATGATTCGCTTGCGAGATGAACTAGGGGTAACATCATGAAAGAGAACATGATCGACGACAACTTCATGAGCTTAACTGGCGCTTACGTGCTGAACGCTCTGGATGAGGATGAGCGCAAAGCATTTGAAGCGAAGCTTGCTACCTCCGAGGAAGCTCGCAGTGAGGTTACAGAGCTTTCTGACACAGCAAGCCTGCTTGGTCTGTCAGTGCAGCCTGTCGCACCGTCTGACGCTCTAAAGTCCAGCCTTATGGCACGCATTGCTTCAACCCCGCAGTTAGCTGCGGAGGAAGTTAAGGTAGAGGCAGAGGTCGCTCCTGAGCCTACCCCAGTGGCTTCTTTGACTAAAGCTGAGATGAAAGCCCAGAGGCGATGGTTTCAGCGTCCGCTAGTTGCTAGCTTGAGTGTTGCAGCAGCTGGCATGGTTGTTCTCGCTGGTGTCTCTGGTGGACTCATCAGCGGTGCTGAGACTACTCAGGTGCAAGCAGACGGTTTAGCTGCCATCAGTGAGGCCTCTGACGCACAGAAGACTGTTGCAGACTTCGGGGACACCGGTACAGCTACAGTCATGTGGTCTGAACAAGAGAACGCTTCAGCTGTGTTTGTACATGATGTACCTGCTCTCAATGCTGATCAGAGCTACGAACTCTGGTACATCAACGACAGCGGGGAGGCTCGCAGTGCGGGTCTACTATCTTCTGACTCTGTGGACCGTGGTTGGCACGTCCTTGAGGGTCAGATGAGTGACAGTGAACGTGTGGGTATCACTGTTGAACCTAAAGGTGGCTCTGAGCAGCCGACAACCGACCCGGTTATGCTCGCCAATTTAGTGTAAACCTGTCACTACAAAAAAGTCTGGTGTTCACCATTTTCCTGCTGTTATGGTGAACACCAGACTTTTGCTTTGTCTGCTTTAATGTGGTAGTGTAGAGGAGAATAGATTGGAATCTTATGCCAAGCAACAAAACCATTCTTCTCCCCTGGAACCCGATGCGGGAGACCACAGTTGATGAAGAGTTCACAGGTGAAGCCCGTGTGGCTCGTGAGCTTGCCCTCCATGTGACACTCACCGACCATGACTCTCTTAGCTCCAGTGAGCCTAGTGCTTCCTTCAGAAAGGTGTCTGAGGAGCCGCAGGATGCGTTCTACAGGGGCTGGATGCTTCAGACGGACGCTTACGCACTCATGTACGCTAAGGCCGCAGAGCGTGGTGTGAGGCTCCGTACATCTCCTCAGCAGTTTGGCGCAGCACACTACATCACCGGCTGGATTGACTTGTTTGAGGGCTACACTCCCGCAACAGTCATCGTTGACCCCTCCGCATCTGCTGATGAGATCAAAGCTGCTGCCCGTGAGCTTGGCTCGTTTAGCTTCATCGTGAAAGACTTCGTTAAGTCCCGTAAGCATGAATGGGACACCGCATGTTTCGCTAAGAACCTTGAGACGTTGCCTGCGGTTGTTGCGGAATTCATCCGTTTGCAGGAGGACTCACTTGTTGGTGGCATTGTCATCCGTGAGTTCGTTGACTTAGACTTCAGCCGACCTGAGCTTCGTGTGTGGTGGGTTGACGGTCGCCCTGTGCTCACAACTGTTCACCCGGACTACGATTCCCACAGCGTGCCCTCAGACCCGTCAGACAAGCCCCTGGTCTTTTTGAGTGAGATTACACCTCTCGTGCAGAAGCTTGGTAACCCGTTTGTGACTACAGATATTGCACGTAAAGCTGACGGGTCGTGGACTGTTGTTGAAGTCGGTGACGGTCAGGTTTCTGGTTTCCCGAAGAGCGTGACCGACGAGGAGATGAGCATTGTCTTCCGAAGCATCTGAAACTGCCGTTATTGTACGAATGCACAAGCAGCAGGCTATTGTGATAGGCCGAATCACTCTTGCAATAATGAGCCATTCTAGGCCTTCAGAGTTTTTTGATACCATGTCAGATGACCCAGCTTTTGAGATAGACTATCAAGATTTTTTCAGCCTGATGGCTTCAGTCTACAGGTCTAAACCTGAGTGGGATCACCAACGGTCTGGTTTTGAAAACATGCCGTCGGTTTGCCGAGAAATATCTAGCTATGAAAAGTTTTTCTCTCCTACGGTTCTAAGCTTAATAGATGGCGGGGCGCGAGGTGGTAGTAGTTACGACATGTTTTCAAAGCTAGGTATCCTACTCAAAAGCGAGATAGCTTTACTATAAACACGTATGAGTGTGGCCCCTAAGAAACTAACCTTAGGGGCCACACTCATATCACGTACTTTGTTCAGCCTGCGATAGCAGCTTCAAGCATCTGAGTCCACTGGATAGCAGAGAAGCGAAGGTCCGTGTAGTCGGAAGCATCGTGGGAGAAAACCGGACGCGGGACAAGGCTCTTTTGGTCTCTAGGCAGCGAGTGCCACAGGGTGGAGAGAGCACGGTGACGGATGCTGGCAGCCTCATACACAAGCTGCGACAGAATGAAAGAACCACCTTCACCGAAGTGCTCGCCGCTCAGGTTTACACCGTTGAAGCTGACACTGTGCTTTTTGTCCTTGAAGATAGGGTACTCAGCTACTTTGGCAAACTTATCAACTGCAAGCACAGCGCGCTCAACAAGCGAGTCATATGCCTCTGCAATGTCACGGGAGTAGACCGAGATTATCTCGCTGTAGCCGAAGCTTTTGTAGGCCGGAGAAATCTCCATCTGAAGAGTGTAGACGTGACGGTCGGAACCGCTGTCAGGTGAAGCAAGAGGGCTGGGTGCCTTAGCAAAAAGCTTAGATGCCATTGTTTTCTCCTTCATAAGCTGACTGGGTTAACTCAAGTATAACTGCTCAACGCAAAAAATGCAACCAGCTTTTACCTGTGAAGTTTTCTGATTTCTTTCTGCAAGGCTTTATCCTGATTCACTCGTTCCATAATCTCCTGTTCCCATTTTACAGCGGAGTGTTCAGACAGGAAATAGTCTGCGTCGGGAAGACTTGGATTGAAAGATACCCGCTCAGGGTGAGTGTAGTCATACTCGGGGTGGGGTACAGTGAAACCGCTGTCCTTACTATACAAAGTCTCGGGGTCATGCCTTCCGAGACTTTCTTCCGCTCGGAAGAGCCTCCTCTGCCAACGGAACATGGTTGAATGACGGTTGTATGCAGCGTATGGGAAGACTCTGTTGTCCGCTAGGCTATGGCGTGAGCCACTACCATTTTCATCTCCAAACATGTCGTAGTCTCTGAAGATTGAATGCACTTCAACTTTGTTGAGGTCAACAGAATCCTCAGCAGCAAGGTTAATCACAGAGTTATGCATCTCATACGCTATTTCAACAAGTTTGTCTAATAGTTCTGCTTCGGAGGAAGTGGCTACTTCAACCTTGTCGTAGTAGCCAAAACCAGACACGGAAGGTTTAAGCTCTATGCCGCCCACATATGTGAAGTCAGAGAAGACCTTAGCGTTTCTACTTTTGAAAAGTCTCATGTGTCAAGTATACCTTATCTAGCTGTGGGGTTTCAAGAGTTAGTTGAAAGCATCAGATGGAGTTTGCTGTTGGCTATATTGATAGCATACTCCTCATGGAAATTAGAACCATTGTACTTCTCAAACCTTACATCCATGATTCGGTCGCTTCCGAATAAGGTCTTCATCAGATGAACAACATAGTAACCACTGGTGAACGTATAGGAGGTGTTAGCGAACGTCTCCTGCTTATGCAGGGTTTCCACGAACTCCCGCTCATGCTCAACATCTGTGAACATTTTGAACTTGTTCATCTCCTGCAACAGAACATTCAGCTGAAGGTCACTGAGGGGTTTCACTGTTGCTGTCATGCGTTTTCACCTTTTTCATATGCTTCAAGCGGCATGCTAACAAAATGCTTCATGGCCTCAGTCTGCTTGACAAGCCAGATGCAGGCGAAAACGCCAACAAGGGGAACAGCAAAAGACAACGCTGCTGCCAGCAGATGGCTTCCTTCAACGGCTAAAGCAACTCCTAGGTAGGCGAAGGAAAGAGAAGCGAATGCGACGAACAGTACGGCACCGTATCCGGCGAAGTTGAGCAGGGCACGGAGGATGAAGTCGGCGTTTAGGTTCTTCATTTGCTGTACTTTCCAATGATGCGTCTGCTGAAACCCTGGATAGTTCGGCGGTAGGCTTTAAGCGCCAACCTGTCACCCTTGAGGCTGTCAGCGAAGCTAGCACGGGTGCCGTAGCCACTGTAGATGCGTGCGTTAACTGCTGACTCATAGACCTTAGCGGTCTCAATACCGTCCCGGATGCTGCGAAGGTCTTTCAGGTTCTCGGTCATAGTTAGCTCATTTCGTTTGCATGACTAGGGGTTACATTTATTGTACCACTTTATGGTGATAGATGGCAAGCTCATGGGGTTTTGTCCGATATAGTGACATTATGCGTAACCTTGCGAAACCTCTTATTGTGGCAGCGGTACTGCTGTCCTCCGTTGTTACACTGTCTGGCTGCTCAGGGGAGGGCGGGCCGAAAGCAGGTTCGCCTGAGACCGGTGATATCTACCAGAACAGCGAAACCGTTGAAGGCTTAATCTACTATGCTGCTGGTTCAGTTGGCGATGGCGCTGATGACGCTCGCGTGTCCATTAAGCCAATTGGAGGACAGTCAGCAAATGATTTGACAGGTGAAAGTGGGACAGATACTCTTCTACCTTTCACACTGACCACAGGTGGTGCTGAAGGTGAGACAGTTCGCATGACTGTTGAGTCCCTGTCGTCTGATGGTGAAGTTGAATGCCAGATAAGCTACCGGGACATTATCATCCACAATACAGCTTCTGGCGACCACGCGGTTGCTGTGTGTGAAGGTAAGTTAACAGCCTGGGAGAACGTGAACCTGTAAGAAGACATAAAAGTAGGGCCAGTTCGTTTTGAACTGGCCCTACTTTTATGTTAATGTGCCCAAGTGAATAGTTGAGGTGTTATCCCATCATCAAGTACGATGACTGGCTTAGTGATTATCTTATTTGTGTTAGGCCCAATATAGTTCTGGCCTGTGAGAACAAGCATCTTCTGGCCTTTACCAATTGGTCCAGGTTTCGCTGTCCCAGTCCAACCGTCTACGGTAGCTCCGATGATGGTCAGTTTACCGTCAGCACGACCAGAGTTGAACATGATGTGGTGAAGGTTACCTACTCCATAGATGACAGGCTGGTGGTGTACAGTTCCGAAGCTTTCTTCGTGGTTGATTCCAGCGTTGTTGTTGATGGACTGAAGGTTCCATGATTCGTTGTTGTTGGACTGCCAGTAGGTTGGCATTCCTGTTTTTGAATCGTGTGTGTAAGCGTCATACAGTTTGTTGTTGTTCGCATCGTTGTAGCCGATTGGAGAGGACCCGACTTTCTCACCTTTGACACGTGTTTTGTAGCTGTCGCCAGTCCAACGGTAACCGTCTACCTCAATGTTCTGTATGACTGACTGGTTAGTGCGCCAGAAGTTCAATCCGAAGGTTTCTCCTGGAGGGGAGCCAGCGTCACCGGGGACACCGGTAATCAGAAGGTTCTTCACACTGGTTCCAACGTCTGCTTTACCTACCATGATGCCGTTGTAGAGGTGTCCTTGTTCTGTTCCCTGAACCCACAGGTTAGATAGGGTCTGTGGTCCAGTTCCGAAGCCATCGTTCATGCGGATGATGTACAGCTGGTTGGTTTGGTCTGTGCCTTGCTTAGGGACAGTTGAAGCATACGTTGAAGTGTTCGCTTTGATGCGAATGATTGTATCGCTTCCTTGACCTACAACCCCTTTAACTCTGGATGGAATATTGATTGCTACGTTAGGGTTCTGGAAGTTGCTGACTTCAAAGACACCAGCTGGAAGCTTCAGAACTTTGCCGGTCAACGCTGGGTTGTTGAGTACTGTCTGGATGTTATCACCGGGCTTAGCAATGCTCTCCCATGTCACCCAGTTGGCTGCTGCGGCAGGCACAGGAGCGGTGCTAGGATTGTTTGGAGTCGGAGTGCCTAGCGCAGGTGCTGTAGGCGTAGGAGGAGGTACAGCGGCTGCGGGTGATGCTGCATAGAATTTAGCGCCCTCATTGGTCCACCCAGCGGCTTTCAGCTTATCCATCTCAGCTGGATCCACGACAAGACGGTGCATGCTCCCTTTAAGGAAACGGTAGACGGGGACTGTGCCTGCAACCTGTGAAGTTGAAACATAGTAGTCAATCTGCTGGGATGTGTAACCATACTTTGTTGTTGCTGACTCGTATTCGCCTGCTGAAGCTGTTTTAGGTACCCACATGAAGTCACCGTTTTTGAAGAGACGGTAGACAGGTGTTAGACCTGAAGCTGGTTTAGTGGAGGCTTTAAAGAGTGTGCCTTTGCTTTCAGTGAAGCCATACTTTGTTTGGGCGTTTGCTACCTCGTCATTGTACGCTGTGACGAGTGAAGCGTTTGATTTTGGGTTCACAGCCTGGTACACGCTCTGTGTGAGAGCTTGCGCTGCTGCTGAAGGTGCTGTGGTTGAGGATGCTGCTGGGGTGGCAGCTGTTGCGGACACGACACCTGCTGTGCATGTCAGTGTTAAAGCAAGAACTGATACAGTTATCCCTTGCCAGAGTTTTGTTTTAACCATGAGGAGGTTGAGACCTTTCTGCTGTTTGTGATGTTATCGGGTTTTTGTGAGTAAACATGTTGCATCTGAAAAAGGGAGGCTGTGACCAGCAAAAAGGTTCTTGCAAGTCACAGCCTCCCTCTCATTTCAGGGTGTTGCTGGTCAGCCGAGTTTCACTGACTGCTTTGTGTTCAGGTCAGCTGTCGCGTTGCTGAACTCTGCACCGGCAGGTCCAAGCAGACGGACTTTACCGAACACGGTCTTGCCGTTCTGTGAGCTTCCTGTTGGGATGCTCAAGGTTGTGCTTCCGTTTGATGTTGAAGGACGGAACACTTTGTCTTTCACCACGCCTACAGGCTGCTGGGTTTTAGCGTCCAACAGTTCAACTACGATAACGTAGTCCTGACCTGCGTTGAGGTTAGAGTAGTTAACTGTCTGCTTCAACTCTGCACCGTTTTTGGCGTTGTGGTCACCATCTGAAGCGTCAGTTAGCTCTGATGTGAACTTAGGTGAACCGGATGGTACTTCAGGCGTCGTCACTGGTGGGGTTACTACCGGAGGGGTGGTAACAGGTGGTGTGACCACTGGAGGTGTCGTTACTGGAGGTGTTGTCTGACTTCCACTGAAGGCAACAATCTGGTTTGCATCAGTTGTCTTGTTCAGGTTAGCAATAACTGCTCCACCTGGTCCAAGCAGACGAGTGTGAGCTACGACTGTTTTACCTTTGAAGTTATCGCTGTAACTGAAGGTTAGACTTGCTTCACCTGTAGCTGCTGCTGGTCGGAACACTTTGTCTTTCACGCCGAGGAGAGCACCGGTTTTGGTGTCAAACAGTTCGGTGATAATAACGTAGTCGTTGTTTGGCGTCAGACCAGTGTAGGACAGCTTCTGTGTGATGCTTCCACCGTCAGCTACAGTGTGGTCACCGTCAGCTGCGTCAGTCAGTGAACCTGTTGCTGATGCTTTGCCACTGTCCACAGGTGGTGTGGTTGGCTCAGGGGTGACGACAGGTGGTGTCACAACAGGTGGGGTGACTGGAGGGGTGGTAACAGGTGGTGTTGTTGGCTCACCTGGGTTACTTGGGATGACTGGCGCAGACTCTACAGCACCCGCAGAGTGAATGAGAGCGTACAAGTATGAACGGGTGTTACCGTTGTCAATGTCGCTGTCTTTCAGCTTGCTGTAGAGCAGTTCAGCACGCTCCTGGTCGTTCATTGCTGTCAACGCAACTGTCCAGTCAACCAAAGGCTGACCTGAGACGTTCTCATTGTTAGCTCCGAAGACACTGTCGCTAAGTACATCAAGCTGCTCATCTCCTACGCTCTTAAGGTAGGCAATATGGGCTGGTGCGACAGGGATGACCTGGATTCCTGTGATAGCTGAAGCCTGACCGCTGAACCATGTTGCATAGTCAGCTTTACCGCCCCAAACCATTGACAGGTGAGGTGAAGTGAAGCCTGCACGCTTCTGAGGGTTCAGGTAGTACTGAACTGCTGTGCGAGCTTCATTGGAGAACATCCACTGTGCTTCTGTTGCTAGCTCAGTGTTACCGGAGGCTGTAGCCCAAAGGTTAAGCCCGATCCATGCGTTTGTTGCCTCACTGGTTGACTCCTGGTTGTTTCCATCCTGGAATGGTGACACACCGGAAGCCCATGAGTGACCAGCGTAGTCATCAAAATTTCGGCGTTCAATTGCTGTGTCGGTGTTTTGAGTGTTAGCAATGTCAGCTGCGAGAATGTCTGCGACAGTCTTGTACTTAGCAACTAGTGATGGGTCATCCAAAGCCATGGCTCCAGCGGCATATAGGAAGTAGCCGTAGTGGAAGTAGTGGTCGTTGAATTCTGTGTCAGAACCGTACTCTGCTTTCTGTCCGACAACACCTTTGAGGAGTTCATCGTAGGTGAAGCACTTAGTTGACGCTGTCTCGCAACGGTCAGGGTCCATCCACATGTCAAGCTCAGCTGTGATAGCTGTCTTCAGTGTTGCAGACTCTGTTTTCATGTCAAGCTGTTTAGCTAGACGATAGACCTGGACTGCTCGCTCAAGATACTTTCCACCGTAGTAGGATCCTTCAGCATCAAACTTGGTGACTGTAGGAATGTCAGCACGAATCTGAGCTTTAAGTGTTGCTTTCTCTTCATCACTCATTCCTGAAAGGTCTAAGTCAAGTGGAGTAGCTAAAGCTGGGATAGCGTAAGTGAACTTGTTTCCGCTGAGGAGGTCCATGGTCCCCTGAAGGTTCTCATAAGTGCTCTTCAGTGTGGTTCCGTTGCTGCTGATTTTGTCCTGATGAGGCATGGACGCGAACACGGTCGGTTTGTTGTCTACTGTCTTCAAAGTGAACTCTGTAACAGCTTCACCGTTGGTGATGGCATAGCTTGTGTTACTACCTGTTAGCTCTACAGCCCCTGCGTCAAGTGTTTTGATTTCGTCTGCTGAAGCGTTTTTAGGTACAGCGTAAACGTGGGCCATCTGTCCTGCTTTGAGGTTCAGGTTACCGTCAGTTAGTGTCGCACCTGTGATGATTCTATAGACTGTACTGTTGTTGTCTTTGAAAGTGTATCCACCGTCAACTTTGGTGACAGCGTTAGGTGCTGTGACTTTCACTTGTTGCGCTGTGTTTGCTTTGTACTGAACGTACGGCCAGCCTTCTGCTGAGGTTACTGTACCGACTTTCTGTGAGCCGTTCATGTAGGTCAAGTCAGCGGAGATATCATCAATGCGGGTCAGCTGGTAGCTGGATGCTCCTGCTGGCTTGAACTTGATTTGGTTGTCGTCAGAGTACATACCGAACACTGTCTTTGGTGTTGCCACGATGTTCGGCATGAAAACACCGAAGCTATCGTCGTATGTTTTGAAGGACGTTGACCCAGTGAATGTTGGCTTAGGTGTTCCATCTCCAACGAATACGGCTCCTGAGATCCAGGAGTTTGTTGGTGGGTTGATTCCGTCTGCTACTCGGATTCCTTTGTTGCTGTAAGCTGAGGCTGCTGTTGGTAGGTCTTTCGCTGAACTGTTTACCTGGTCAGCCCAGGTTGCTGCTGATGCTTGTGTTGCTGCCATTCCGACGAAACCACCGCATGCTAGCAGTGTTGTTAACGTTCCGGCGATGACTCTTTTGCGGGTTGAAATTACTTTACGATTTGACATTGTTGGATGCCTGCTCCTTTAATCGTGTTGATGTACCCCACGGTTATCGGTGCATTTTTCATAAAAGGACAACAGATGTTATCGTTTTTGTAGAACATTTGTTTCCCCTCAAACGGGTTACAAAATAAACATGCTGGTGAGAGTACTTTTACTGACATAAAAATCCGGACAAAAGTTTTTTAGGCCTTTGTCCGGATTACGTACATCTGGTGGTTAAAGCAGCTGTGCGCTTACCAGCTGTCACCCTCTTTGTCATAGAAGAAGTCGTAGGAATCATAAGAGTTATCATATTCGTCATGTCTTTTACGAGACTGGTGTCCGCGTCCTAGTTGGTCGTACAGACGGCTTTCGGCGGACCTCAACTTACCATAGTTCAGCCAATATTTGTCCCGCTCATCTTTCCAACTGTAGTACCCACCATGGTCTCTAAGGGCTATCGTTTCACCAGAAAACGCTTTCTTCTGCTTCTTAGCCTGAGCCAAAATTTTTCTCTTCTGTTTCCGCTCAGCACGCACCTCTTTGGTTCTACGCATCCTGCCTACCGTGCGAACAAAGAGGGTGCACAGTGCTAAAGGCACACTAGAGAGAAGAACTGCGAGAGGGAAAGCAGTGAACAGTTCATAGACACCGTATCCTGCCCAGACGCCAGCACCTGTCAGGAGAAGAGACCAACTGAACAGTTTCACGGTTGGGGTCACATGACCGAAAGTGTTCTCAGGGTTCATAGCAATCGCCATAATGCTGTTGAAGCTGAAGCCACCCCGTACTGCGACCACATTTGTTGCAACAACAAACCCTAACACTGCGAAGAACGCAACTGGGATAAACACCATTTTGGGCACCTTTTCTGAAAACTCACAGGATAGTCCTGATGTTTCATCTTACCACAATTTGCAGTTAAAATCAGTAAAGTTTTTGTGCCTTAGCTGACTTACGACGCTTAAGCAGTTTCACCAGCTTGATAACTACGAACGTAATGAGCGCTATGGAAGCATACGTGATTAACGCTGCAATAGTTTGGTATAGGGGGAACATTATTAGGCCAAAAATGATAGCTGCGAAGGTAAACCATGATGTGGTAAACAAAAAAACAAAGGTGCAGTAGTCTCCTACGAAGTCATCTTTTGACTTAAGTACCATATCTTTGAAGCCTACGTCCATAAATGCAGCAGACTTGATCGTAGCGGGGAAAGCTGCTGTAACTGCAATCAAAGCAATCACTATGTTTAAGGTTGCCTCAGTCATTTTGCGTCCTCCTTAGGAATGATTAGGACACTTTTCTTCTGGTAGTAGTCCCGCGCACTCTTAGCCCACACTGTGAAGATGGTAAAAGTGCTGATGACTATCCATATTATGCAGAAGATAGCCAGCTGGTCAATTAGCAGCCAAGTCATTAAGGCAGCCGCAAAGCCAGTTATAAGGGATGGCCCAAGACAAACAAACCCTAAGGCAAAAATAGACATAACCAAATCCAGTTTGCTTTTGTCTTTCCGGTATTCTCTCCGAGCGCTTTTCAGGTCAAACCCAGCTGACACAGCAAAATGCTTGTACGAGAAAAGTAGAACAAACACGAACGTGAGGATAAACGCACTCACCTGCAACACTGTTGTCATGTTCACCATCCATTCTGTCATCCGCATTCTACGTGTAGTCAACAGTATCATTTACTATCCCAAAAGTCAATGCTGACCATGGGGACATAGTTGACACTCCCAGATGAGGCTGGTATACTTGAAGTTCAGCCCACATTAACCATGAAGGAGGAAGCATGTACGAGTTCCGTAACGATGCTATCCGAGACAAAGTAATTGATGATGTGCGCGATGTTCTCCTCTCCGACATGGTTGACGAGGAAACAGGCGGGTTTGTTCCCAACCAGTTCATCCCAAAGCTTTTCGCTGAACAGTTTTCACCTCTGAACATCTTTGAGGCAGCCTACCTCCCCAACCTTCTTAAACTCATCCGTGCAACAGTCGAGTACTTTGACACATGCTCTGAGGCAGACAGAGTAAGGTACCAGAGATCTAACACTGTCCACGAGCTATTCTCTGCCAAGACTGCGAAGAATCCTGCGGAGCTTTTTTTGGCATATAACCAAGATTTGGCAGAGACTAGAGCAAAGAGCTTAAAGGGCAAGAACCCTAAGTACACTCAGATGGTTAGAGTCACCAGCATCGCTATCATGCACAGCTATAACCATGACCAGCATGCCTGTATTCTTGCTCAGCTTACATTTGAGCTTAAGAAGGTTGCACCCTGCTTTGGCATGTCAGACAAAGACTACTCGCTTTCCGAGGCCCTTACAGCTAGACGTCTGTTGAGTCTAATTTTGCAGGCCCCAGCTATCAGTTATCTCAGCGAGCCGGACAAGTCCTATGGTACGCACACCATTTGGGCTTGCGAAACTGACCCTTATAGGCGTATGATTAAGAGACTCAACCAGCTTACCTAACATGCCCTTGTTTTACGTCTATGAAAGGAGCACTATATGACTAATTTTACTTCCTCCAGTGTCATGGTGTCTCTCCTGGAATCACACGGCTTCCTTTCCCCTCAGGAAGCGGCCAGCATGCGTATGCTTCCTACGGAATATATTGAGAAGATGTTGGCTAACGAGGTCAACCATGCACTTGATGTTTCCCGAGACTGGTACAAGACTATGCTCATCAACCTTAAGGCTATGGAGAATGGTGTCGCCTTTGAAGACACTGCGTTCCCCACACTTATTGCTGAAGCCGATGCGCTTGGTCTAATTAAGCCTGAGGAAGACCAATCTTTTGGGACAATTGAGTTTGAACACCTCATTGTTAAAAATGGTGAGGCAGTGCTTTCAGCGGAATGGCATGAAAAGTATAGGATCCCCGATAAAAGCTTTGAGACTTCAGCGATTCTCATTAACAAGCTCTGGAAGTTTCCCCTTTTTACAGAGAAGCAGCGGAGCAATATTAGAGTGCTGGACGGTCTCTATTTCTCACTACTCCAGCGTGCTCCGTCAGTTCAGGTAGAGCACAATGACAGCTGGGATGAGGTTGCAGCGGTGTTCTACAACTTCATGCGGAACACCGATAGTGTACACACTATGGTTAAAGTCTATTTCGCGTGTTCAATTATGGGCGGTGGGGACACCTCCCAGTACCTTGCTATCATCCAGGCTCTGAAGGCTTCCGGTGCAGACGTTATCAGTGAAGTCTTCGCTCACGATGCAATCAACCTTGGTGGCAGCCCACTCCCGGCTGAGGAAATCTACCAGCGGGACATTGACATGATCAACGAGGCCGACATTGTTGTAGCTGAACTCAGCAACCCTTCCCTTGGTGTTGGTTATGAGCTTGGATACGCTCAGGCAACCAACAAGCCTATCCTTGGTCTGTACAACACGGATGCCCCTAAGAAGCTGTCAGCCATGATTTCTGGCAACCCCTACATCACCGTGGCTAACTACTCTTCAGGCAATGTTCCAACTGACGCTATCCGAAAGTTCATTGTCAAGAACCCCTGCGTCTAATCTTTCAGGCTAGAGACAGTTAGGGATTGACTGTGAAGACTAGTACTCAACTGTTTGCTTTGTTGTTGATATCCACTTTCGGTACGGGAATTGGTATTTCAATTCTTTATGGGGTTACACGTTCAACTCTGGTTGCCGATTCATCAGATCTTGAAGCTATAGTCTTTTCTGTGTTTGGAGCGATTGTCTCAGTACCACTAGCATTGATTTGGACTAGCTGCTACATGCTGTTAAGAAAGCATGACGAAAAACGGAAACAGACAATCCGACTTTACACAGTATTGTCCTCTCTTCTTTTCTTGGCCGCTTTTACACTCCTAGCAGTATTTGTGTATGCAGCTTCTCAAGATATGACAGATCAGGTGTTTGCAATAATTCAGATTTTTTGGGTTGTGCTTTTTGGGCAAGCCTTTACTACCTGGTTTGTAGAAAGAGCTTTTTAAGGCCATGTAAAATGAGACAGTGCAAACGAAGTTGCTCTTGGGGCAGTGGACCTGTAATTTATCAACCATGGTTAAGAAAAACTGGTGATAAGTGTGGTACAATAGGGAACACACTTATTTAAGATTGGACTTTACTTATGGCTATGCGCATCAATGCTAAGCAGATTGAAATAGCTAGGTGGGAGGGTCCTGCAACCTTTCATTTCAACTTGAAGCACCAGGAAATGTGGGGTTTTCCTAAGTCTCCCTACGCACATAACTTCGTGTGCCCCATGAACTGGGAGTATGTTTTTAAGCGAACAGATATCACTCCAGAAAATAAGGCTGAGCTAGACAGACACTGGACTGAGACCTACACTGAGACCTACACGGACTACGTGCGTGACCTGATGACTCCTAAGACTGAAAAGCAGCTTAACAAAAAGCGTGAACAGTATGAAGCCATCAAGAGTTTCACCAAGGCTTTTCTATCTTAAGCCCTTCGGCGTGAGCTAGGTACTCATCAGTTGACTTAGCTAACCTTCGCTGGTAAACTGGGTTTTTCAGACAATAACGGTGAAGGAGACAGGCTATGCAATCTTACAAGAACGCGGAAGTCCTTAAGCGTGTCATGGAAGACCACCGTGACTACCTTCGGTTTGTCTGCCCCGAGATTGACTCCCTTCCTCTTGGATACGCAGCGAGCCTCCTTGAGAAGGAGCTTCATCCCCATAACCTGCTTGAGAAGTCCGTGGTGCCATGCCTCACGGCACTGTTTTCAAGTGCAGGGCAGGAGATTGCTAAGATGAGTCTTCAAGAGTACCTTGAAACGTTCAGTGTTGACCTGTCCTATGACAGCGGCAACAGAAGTAGTATCACCAGGCTTCTGCTTCACCATACTTGGTCAGGCAAGTGGCGCGCTGAAGAGGATACAAATGCTTTCATGGAGTCTCAGATGATCCTCCTGGAAACTGACGCAGGCGTTAGACTTTCCTACGCCCCGGAAAGAGAAGCCGAGTTCAAGGCGCAGCTTAGCCAGACGTTTACTGGGAGCTTTAATAGGATTGAAGAGCTTATCCAAAATTCGGTTCACCAGGAAGTAATTTCTGCTGTCCAAGCTAACCTGGACCTAATTGAGAAGCGCTTGATCACTTATGTGGTATCAGTGGTGATGCTTGCTCCGACCATCAAGGCTGGTCCTCTAGGTGGTCTAGGTATGCCTGCTGATGATATCTGGCGGCTCAGGTCAAGCAACTATCGCAGCCTGACCCAGAAGATAACTGTTGTCTTCAATTGACAGTTAGCCGTGTAGATGCTATCCTGAGTGTATGGGATATTTTTGGGACACAAAAGGATACGACCTGTTTAGCGCTACTAACGCTTCAGAGTGGTTTCTCAGTGCCCACAACATTGACTCAGCCAGCGTCCCGTCTTTCCTGCTCAAACCTCTTGTTGAGCCTCTAATTGACCCTGTGGCAATGCTGGATGATTTCTACATTCCATTCTTGAATGATTTCATCCTTAAAGCAAGCGCAAGCCTTAAAGACACCGAAGCCGAAGTCCGCTCTAACTTGCTGTCTTTGGATTCCTCCATGATTGGCAAGCCTAAGACTGTGAAAACTCTTGGTGAGCTTATCGCGGCGTACACTCTTATTAACATGGAAAACAAAACAGTCCAGTACGGCAACTACCACCGTGCCTACACGATGCAGGGCATAGGCGAAGAAGACCTCATTGGTAAGGCCGCGAGAACTTACACTAAAGAGATCAAGAAAACTGTGAACGCTGCTTTGAATGTCAAATGGTTCTCTTCAGCAGCTGAGAAGAAAGAATTCGTGGGTTACTTTGTGGCTGCCCTAGATGTTTTCGTCAAAGCTGTCCTCTCAGTACCGAAGGTAAAGTCATCAAGCTCCTACCTTGATGGGCCAAGCTTTGACACTAAAACCGGTTTTAGCAGCAGAGGCTACATAAAAGTTTGGGTGGATGCCATGGAGGCCCACACTAAACTGAGGTCTCTGGTTAAGAAACTTGACCGTTAAGTTCAGCTTTCAAAGTGACAATTCACGGTCACTGTGTTAGACTCGTTCTGTACGGTCTTGTAAGTCCGAATCCAACCAGGGAAGAGCTACCATGTCTAAAGTGGCCTTTGTTCGCAAGGCGAAGCGTGCTGCCTACAATCGGGAGAACAACAACCATCAGTGGGAATACATCCTTGACCAGGAGTTGACTGTCATTAAGGTGCCGAACATTATGTTCTTGGACCAGCTTGACATGGTCATCGCCCACATTAAAGGCCAGCTGCCTGCTGATGAGACTTTCACCGTCGTCACCACCGCACGGTTCCCTCACTGCATTGAGGAACTTAGTGTACTGCATCCTGAGGTGTCGTTCCTGTTTCCTCCTATCCTAACTCTGAAGAAGCGTTTCACGAGGATGTTTGATGAGCGTGTTCTTCGTGCTGCCCGGAACAAGAACACCCTGTTCATTGGTAGTGATGCCTCCAGCGACATGGGTGGTGACATTTCTGCTTGGGCTTGGGTGACAGACGGTGTGGCAGCCTCCTACGCTACTGGAGTGAGGGAAAGTTTCCCAACACATGTTGCCGAGTTTTCTGGCATCCTTCACGCTATCGTTGACAACAGAGACACTATTCACCCTAGAGTTCACGTCTACTGTGACTCTATGACAGCGCTGGAGGCTTTCCAGAAGGTCGTCATGGAAGGTGAGTCTGTTGTCAAAAAGCAGGAGGAGGACTACGCCCACCTTCAGGAACTGATTGCTGAAGCGCGACATGTCACACAGGTAAAAAACATCACCACCTCCTGGGTTCGCGGCCACAAGAACCACCGACTCAATGACGCTGCGGACAGCATGAGCCGCTATGCCCGTCACGCTTACATGGAAGGTAAAACTGATGAGGAAGCGAAAGCTCGCCTTGATATTTTCTTCCAGCTGTTCCAATCCTGAAACTTCCATGATACAATTAACTTGACTTAAAAACTTTTGAGAGGAATCACCTATGATCGCTAGCAGACGAGTGTGCAAGGAAACCAAGACCCGTTACACTGTGCGACTCCAGAAGGGTTACACGGAAGCTGAGTACAACCGTGCGTGGCGCGAGTTGAAGCTGTTCCGTGATGAGTATTACGGTGAGGAGACCGAGCCTGAGATTGAGTCGGAGGTGGATGAGACCACTGGCACTCTGACTCTTTTCTTCCCCACTGAGAGTTCCATGTCCGGTACAGGTTACAACCCTCTCATCTACAGCGACATCGAGTACGCTGATGACCTTTTGGACGCGCAAGATGCGGAGGAAGCTGACCGCAAAGCTGAGGCTGCGTTCGCCGCCGCTCTAGGTAAGACCCTGGGGCCGCGTACGTAGACGACACAATCAGAAAGTTTTTAGCGTAACACTGTGATTGGTGTTGCGCTGGTTGTGTTTCCCTGGTATGCTTTCATTTATAAGCCAAATCAACCAGAAACACTCAACCAGGAAGGAAACTGCGATGACTAAGATTGTTCTCATTCAGAAGGTACGCGGTTCAGTTGACTCGTGGGCGTACCTGGTTGACAAGAAGCTGACTAACCTGACCGCGACGAACCCGATGATCGCTGAGCAGTTCTACGACGTGCTGGAGCACATCAAGCTGCACGAGGTTCCTGCTGGCGAGGAGTTCATCGTTGTCTCCCCGTCGCTCATCAGCATGATTGAGGTTGACATTCGTGCGCTGTTCCCTGAGGTTACGTTCATCAAGCTTGGTGACGCAAACCTCAGCCGAGCCTTCCACGATGCGTTCGCGGTTCCCTCTTACCAGAAGAAGGCTCACAAGACCACGCTGTTCATCGGTAGTGACGCTTCCGGTGGTCACCGTGGTACGGTATGCGCTTGGGCTTGGGTTACCGCTGGTGCTGAGGCTAACTACTCCATGGGTATCTGCGAGTTCCGGGATATCAACATCAGCGAGTTTGAGGGTATGCTGCGTGCTGTCATTGAGAACCAGGAAACGAAGCACGCTCGCATCCACGTGTACAGCGACAGCACCTCCGCTGTGGACCTGTTCAACCGCGCCATCAAGGACGGCGAGACACTGGACGTGGCGCGAGGCAACTACCTCACTGACCTCATCGCTGAGGTTCGCAAGGTGTCGATGGTGAAGAACATCAGCGTTGGCTGGGTCCGTGGTCACCGTAAGCACCGTCTGAACCAGGCTGCCGACTGCATCAGCCGTCACGCTCGTCTGTCCGTTCAGGGTGGTAAGAGCATCCGTCAAATGCAGTCTGAGGCTGACGCGATGTTTGAAATGTTCCGCCGCTAAAACTTGGAGGGCAATATGAAACCATATTGCCCTCCAAGTTTTTTCACTATGACTATTTGACCTTAACTTGGAGCCACGAAATGTTCACCGACTATAAGAACCCTTCAGTGATAGCTACTGTTGTGGCTGATGCTATGTACTACAGAGGAGAGGATATAGACGAGGAAGCTATCCACGCTACCCTGAGCATTCCCGGGGCAGCTAGTGTGTTCAACTTTGATGACCTTTGCTCACCTGACGTTCAAGTAAAAGACATGTTCGCCAACCGTATCCGCAAATTTCTGGTCATGTGTTGGCTGGAAATTCAGGCTATAAACGACAAGAAAGAGCGTAGTCTGCTTGACAGCTGGGACCAGCTTACTTACGGCGAAAGTCCGGCGCTTTACCTGTACAAGCAAATAATTGACTTAGGCAACAGCCACAAGTTCCGTAAGTTAATCGCTGACACTCAGACTTCTCTGGGGCAAAAAGGTGTGCAACTCAGCCGTACAATGTACTATGGTGACGACAACCATGTGAAGGTGTCAGATATCATCAAAACTCTGGAAGGCTTCAACGCCAGTACGATGACCGGTGAGCTTTCATCACTGCTCGGTTACGGTAAACAGTATTTTGATGAGGCAGTTAAGCTTTGGATGCTGAACCTGTCTGACACGTTTGAACTTGTGAACCGTGGCACGCTCCACATCGTTGAGGTGTGCATGACCACTGAAGAATGGCACTGGAGCATGCATTACTACTATGAGATTGCTGCTCTGGTTGACAGCAAAACAGTCACCATTAGTTGACACGTTCGCTGTTCACTGATATTATTAGATGACCACCTGACCTTTTATCTGGAGAAACAATGTTCACTGAGTTCCTTTCAACGGAAGCTGCAACGAAGGTGATTGTTGACGCCCAAAGGTTCCGAGGGGACACTAACGTTGACGAGGACGCACTGCGCGTAGCATTCTCCATTCCAGGAGCCTACGCTTCCCTCAACTACGAGACTGAACTGTTTGCCCCGAAGCTCCAGGTTGGCACAATGCTCAAAACCAGGCTGCGGAAGTTCCTTACCCTCGCTTCAATTGAGCAGGACAACATGACTGAAGAAGAGCAGATTGATTTCAGAGTACGTAATGCCTATGTAGACGAAAACCTGTACCCTACCATCAGAATGTTCCAGGATATCATTGAATTACGTTACCGCAACCCATGTGCTGGTAAAATGATGACAGCCCAGGTCAACAGTGGCAACTCCACAATCAACCGCAACTTCTCCCCTGTAGGCATGGTCAAATCCTTCACCAAGAGCCGGTGGTGGGAGAACGCTGACAAGCACGTGACTATGTTCGGTGGGGTAGCAATGTCTGCTAACTCATACCTTGACAATGACAACAAGAACAACCACATGTTTGACCAGACAGTTAGATTGTGGTCTGCTTTGCTTGTTGACAGCTACAAAGCCCCTTTCGCAGGTGGCTACAGTCTGATGGAGTACAACATCCCTGTTGACGACTGGCTTGAGATTATGGGGTACTACTACAAGATGGTAGACTTCATCAGCACCAAAAAAATTGTCGTTGAAACAGCCTAAGAGAAAGATAAACCTATGAGCTTCATAAGTCGCGGCATTGCCCTGAGGATGCTCAACGACGCCCGAAACTTTGGTTATCCTCTTCCTCCTGAGAGTGAACTACAAGAGCTACCAGATGACTACCTTTTCAGCATGTTCGCATCTGAGCTTAGCCACAAGGTTCAGGTGGACACTATCCTATTTTCCCGGATGAAAGCTTTCTCAGACCTGATTGAAGCAGAGTTTGCTATAGTCAACGCAGGCAGAAGCCAGGTTAGAGCCGGTAAGATTGTGAAAACTATCCTTGAGAAAGGCGTAGACGAAGACACCAGTTTCACTATGCCTGCCATGTTCTGGCTTAACTCGCAGATTGCAGATCTGGTTAAAACTCAGGGAGGTAAGTTCTATGTCCCCAGAGATGTTTCCGGTCGCAGGAGGCAAATGACTAAGTACGTAAATCAGCTGTTTGATTTTGGCTTTCTGCGTTCAAAGGATACCCATATGAAGATTTATATGTCTCAGGCTGATAAGCTTAAGGGAATTTTGAAGCAGCTTTCAGCAGACTCTAGAATGAACGGTGTTTCTGAGATGAACAGAAGCTTCTTTGAGTTGTACTGCCTCGCTTTTGTTCCTGAGTTGCTAAGCAATGCAAACATCATTGGTAAGACCACTGAACATTTCAGTACCCGTACAGACTACACCGGACATGTACGCCCAGAATTCAGAGAAGGTGACTGGTGGGATAACACAGCTTTCTACTACCAGATTGCCCCTCAACTTGACAAGTACGTAAGGGAAGCAAAAACTAAGGTTGCCTAACTCCTGAAGATGCTGTAGACTTTTACTTTAAACCTAAACTTACTCTATGAAAGGAAGAACCGTGACTGTTGAATTTGTTTCGCCTGCCGTCAGAGAACACTTCTTCCAGGAGGCAGTTAAAGACTCAGGAATCCACCCAGACGAGTTTGAAGGTATCCCTGAATCGCTTGCTGACGTAATGCTGGATGAGCACCTGCGTGCCGCAGGGCGACTCAGCCGAGTCATGCACACCTGGGTTAGGCTCAAAGAAATATATGATGCTGACATGGACTCAGACGATGATGAAAATGACGAAGCTATTGTAGCTGTCATGCGTGTTATTCGGCTCACCGAAGGGCGAAAGCACTACAGTCTAATGCGGCCTGACTACGACCTTCCTAGAGGCACATCTCAAGATTTAGAGGAAGCACAAATTGTCATGGACCAGGCTCAAAGCATAAGGCGAAGCATTCTGTTCACTCACCTTCCCATTGATATGAAGAATGGTCTTCATTTGTTGATGGAAAATAGCATCAGGGTTGTAGGGCTAGCTCCCATGCTGGATTTGGAAGGTGAAGACCCGAATCATAAATCAGCATGGAAGCAGTACACTGCTTTGAGCGCACTCCTGGAAAAAGAGACAGCCAAGATTCCTAACTGGGATGAGGCCACCGCCTAACACTCAGGGTAATCAATTGTGACTATTTTGGTGAGCTAAATTGAAGTTAACCAGAAAGTATGATAGAGTTATTTTGATGTGCACGTATTGCAGTGTGCGCATGACAAGAAAGTATATGAGAAAAAGCAGAATGATAGCTATCAGGCGAATAACAACCACCCTTTTTGTTGTTCTCACTGCCGCTGGTGTCCTCGTGGCCTTAGTTGCCCTACCGCTGATGGCGGCAGGTGTCATCAATGTGACACGACAGACTAGCAGCGCGATGAGTCCTGCCGTGCTCAACGGCTCACTCGTTGTTTCCATGCGAACTCCCACAGAGACCATTGACACAAACAGTGTCATCGTTGTCAACGGTGGGCCTAACCTTAACGGTGAGGGAGCCGCAGTAGTGTCTCGCGTCACCACGAAAACAGAAATTCCTGGTGGTGCCCTGTTCCAGACTAAAGGTGACAACAATGTTCTCCCTGACTCATGGTCTTACCCTGTTGACTCAGCTACATACAAAGTCCTCTTCGCCGTTCCAGTAGTTGGATATCTGTTCAGCCTAATCAGCAACCCTGTTGGCGCTGTTATCTTCGCTGTTCTTCTCCTCAGCCTAGTTGGAGTATACCTATTCCTATTCCATGTTCATCCTCCTCGTGAGAAGAAAAAGAAAGAAAAGCAGGAGGGTCCTGATGCTCTCATGGAGTTCGCTGAACTTGTCCGTGAGTCACCAGACATGTCACGCAGGGCCTTGAAAGAACGAAAGAACGAACGCAAAGCTGAGAAGCAAGCCAGTAAACTGAAAGCTAAAGAAACTACCACTGCCTCAGTTGAGGAGAAAGAGGACGTGAACGTATAATGGTTGACGCATCTAACAGAAAACCGATTAACGGTCGCGCTAAAGCCCTCACCGGCCTTGTAGTGGCTTTTACTTTGACAGCCACAGGAGTTGCCATGGCAACCCCCTCATCCTCTCCTACAGCCGTACAGGACCTTACAGAGTCAACTATGGCTGTCGCCGGAGTCAACACAAGCCAGGTAATTGCAAGTGACGGTCAGCGTTACAGCAAAGGGAACAACCAGTACTCCCAGCTTGGAGTGAAAGGGGACACTGCACAAGAGTGGACTCCTGGTGTTGGTGACCTCTCATGGTCTAAGATCTCTGCGCCCTACGAGAACAGTGTTGGTCTGACAACAGACGGTCAGCTGTACACTTGGGGTTCAAACCGTTACGGCGCTTTAGGGAACGGCAACGAGCAGCCTAAAGCAACACCTCAGAAGATTGAAGTGGGCTACACTTTCACTGCTATCTCTGCTGGTGCAGACTTCGTTGTCGGTCTAGACGCCTCAGGTAACCTTTTCACTTGGGGTGCGAACAGTTCAGGCCAGCTTGGTGACGGTTCAACAACTGCCACCAACGCACCTAAGCTCGTAGCGTTCGGAACACAGTTTAACTCTGTGAAAGCTGGAAAGAACTACGTCCTTGCCTTAGACAAGCAGAACCGTCTTTGGTCTTGGGGTGCCAATGAGGCAGGGCAGCTTGGTAACGGCAACACTGAACCAGTGAACGTTCCCACTCTTGTGTCAGAGCAGACATGGAAGCAGATTGCTACGAACTCAACTTCAACTACCTCTGCCGGGTTGGACGATAACGGTGCCCTGTACACTTGGGGTAACAACGATAACGGGCAGTTAGCTAACGGAACTGACTGGCGTCAGGAGCAGCTTAACGAGAACGCTCGCGCTGCCGCTGAAATTAAAGCCATTCAGGATGCTGACGCGGCCCGTCGCGCTAACCTCATCCAGCAGTGCCGTACAGTGCGTGCAGACGCTCTAGCTGCTGAGAACGCTCGTTTGCGCGCTGAGTGGCAGAAAGAGCAGGATGAGGCTCGTGCTAAAAAAGATGCTGAAGACGCCGCTAAGGCAGCTGAGGAGGCCGCTAAGCCTAAGCCTACCCCTGCTCCCGGCGCGACACCAACACCTACTCCTACGTTCACGCCTGAGCCGTTTGAGCCAACAAGGCCTCTGCCTACCGCAACGCCTGACCCTAACCTGCCTACCTGTGAGGCAGAGGTTGACTCAACCTTCAAAGCAACAGACACTTCAAACATCAAGCCTGCTGTCATCCCTGAGCCTGCACTGTCAGGTAACGTAGCAACACCTGCAATGGTGTCAAGCGTGCGCTCATACAATGTTGTCGCTGTTGGAACACAGAACGGTTTCGCTGTTGATGTGAACGGTCGCATGTATGGTTGGGGTGCTGACAAGAACGGTCAGACTGGACTCAACCTTGCAGATGATGTAAGCCACACCCAGCTTCCGGTGCCTGTGAACAGCCAGTCAAAATTCACCAGCGTTGACACTGGAAATGGTTTCGCCGCTGCGATAGACAGACAGAACCGACTCTACACTTGGGGTTCACCTGAGGACGGAGCTTTAGCTACCGGCGCTGGTGACGCTGTTACTTCACCTAACATTGTGGCGCAGAACATGAAGTCAGTTGCAACAGGTGAACGTACTGGTTATTCACTCGGAAATGATGGCACAGTCCACTCATGGGGTAAAGGCGCTAACGGTCTCCTCGGTGATGGTGGAACAGCTGACCGTAACAGTGTAGCGTCAGCCAACTATGCTGCCAACCAGATTTCTGCTGGGGCAACCAGTGTCTCATCTCTTAATCAGGCTAACCAGCTGACCAGCTTCGGTGTAAACACTGGCACATTCGGTAACAGTAAAACCAGTAAAGACACTCAGGGGCCAACAACGCTTCTCATTAAAGAGTTCAAAGATGTTTCCGCTGGGCGTTACAGTGGTCTTGCAGTGGACTTAAACGGTATTGTTTGGGCTTGGGGCCTTGGTACGCAAGGTCAGACTGGCGTTAGTGGCACAGAGTCAACTCTCACACCTGTCATGGTTCCTATGGCTGCAACAGCTAAGCTTGTCACTTCAGGTCTAGTAACTTCATATGCGGTTACAGATGACAACAAAGTGTACATGTGGGGTCTAAACGGGGACAAGAACCTCCGCGAGATTGCGAACACCGCAGATATTAAAGAGATTGCCGCTGGAGACCAGCATCTTGTAGCTGTTGACGCTGACGGTAACCTGTTGAATTGGGGTCCGAACAGTTTCGGGGCTATCGGTGAGAAAGATGCTGCGAGCATGACTGCTGTTCCTGTGGATAATGTCAAGTTCAAATCTGTTGCAGCTGGCGGTTACAGCAGTGCAGCTATCAGCACAGATGGTCAGCTATACGGTTGGGGAGATAACTCAGGTAAGCAGCTTCTTCTTGACCTTCCCACAATCTCTGAGCCTACGGTGCTTGAAAGCACCAACAAGTACAAGAGTGTATCCGTCAGCCGTACGCACATGCTCACTGTTGATGAGGACAATGTAGTGTATGGTTGGGGTACTGAGCCGTACGGCACATTCAGCGGAGGCCAGGCAGTGCAGGATGAGCCGTTCGTTCTACCAATCGTTATTGACATGAAGGAAAACAACTAATGAGCAACATTAACCAAAAAGCTGAGAGACCTCTCTTCCAGTTCCTGTTCTTCTTCCTGGCTATCGCCGTTGCCCTAGCTTTAGCCGCTGGCATAGCATACCGTGTAGGATTCTTCGGGGTCGGCAACCAGAAGCCTGAGGATTTCCCTGGTACATTCGGGCGCGGTTATGGAGTCACAGACTTCAGCACACGTTCCGGCGAGGAAGTTGCCGGACTGTACTCAACGACTTTAGCTATGAACGTGGAGGAGAAAGGCTCTCTGAAGGTAGCACAGGTTCTGGATTACACTAACCGGGAGGTAAGCAAAACTAACCTCAGGAACCCTGTGAACGTGTTGACCACTGGTACAACTGTAGAAAACAACAGGACTTTTGATATCAAGTTCTATGGTGGAAGCAAAAACGACTACAGTGAATCAACTTTTGGGGATGCTTCACGTCTGGTGACTAGTTTGTATGATATTGAGCCGAGTAACCTGAGTTTCGCTTCTTCTCCTACAATGTCTGGTACCCGCACAGTTGACATAACCATGTCATTCAAACGTGACGAGAGTGCTGATGGTCAGACTATGAAGCTTCTCTGGAACCAGGTTGTGGACACTGTAAGTGCTGCCCAGCAGCCTGGTACTGTCTACAACATTAGTGTCACAAACACTACACGTGATGACCGCACTGAGACTGTGGAAGGCTTCTTCTACGATGAGGATACCTTAGCTGCTCTGAAGAGGGTAAGCGACACCATGTGGTCTAATTTAGGTCAATTCACTACAGTTGGTTTTGATTACATTGGCGCAACAAACATCACCTATGTGAAAGCTATTGCTGAGAATGATGAGACTGTTGAGTTCCGTATTCCTGGTGCGAACCCTGGACCTGACGCTGTTAATGGCATGGTCAACAAGTTCGTCACCGACAGCGCATCCAGTGATACACCTTACTACCCTGGTAACTACATCGTGAAGTTCCAGTATGCGGATGATGTTGACCCCGCTCAGGTGCTTTACCCTAGTAGCATTAACTGGTAGCCTTCAACGAGTGTGGCCCTGAACTAGAAATTTAGTTCAGGGCCACACTCGTTTTTGTGCAGATAAAGTTAACTGAAAAACGTCCCCCATTCTCCGAAATTTGGGGTACAACTTTGAATTTTATACATCCCAGTTTTTTCAAGGGAGAAAGCAAAATTTGAGCCTATGAGCTTCCCTCAAGTTAGCCCAAAAACGTCCCCACGCTCTCAATTTTACTTAGATAACTAAACTAAATTGCAGATAAGTTTTGTAGGAAAGTAACACCATGTCAGCCGGGACCGCAGACCCCACATGACGACCAAACGCACATAAAAATCTATGGAGGAATCTCATGAATAAGACATTTAAAGTAGCCACACCAGTAACTCTTGCAGGTCTAGTCCTCGGAGGATTACTGCTCGCATCTCCAGCTTCAGCAGCAACAGCTGCACCATCCTCATGCGGAACACCAGCAAGCGCTGGTAGCACTTCAACCTCACACAGTGCTTTTGGCTCTACCAGCCAGCCAGCAGCCCCAGCACGAACAATTTCAACAACAAGTTCACAGCCAGCAGCTGCCGCAGCTTCAAGCTCCTCAAGCTCTAGCTCCAGTTCATCAAACACAAACAACAACTCCAACACGAACACCAACAACACAACCGTAGTCACCCCACCTAGCGAAGACGGTGGAGGACTGATTGACACAGGTGACACATCAGTTGGTGACGGTACACTAGGTGGAGATATCCTTGGCGGTGATGTGTTAGGTGACACTGATGTAGTCAGCGGAGATGTTCTCGGTGGAAGCTTGAACGATCTTCTCAGCAATGGACTCATCAACTTCAACGAGTCTCTTGTGAGTGCTCCTTTGGTTGACGTTGGGGATGTAGCTGACGGAGGCGTACTCAACGGCGATGTTAACGTGAAAGACGCTGTAGGTGACGTAGCAGACGGTGGCGTACTCAACGACACTCCAATTGCTTCCGGTAACCACGCTCCAGTAGTGGAAGCACCAGTTGCTTCCGGAAACCACGCTCCAGTAGTGGAAGCACCAGTCACAGCACCTATAACGGCACCAGTGGAAGCACCAGTGCAGGCACCAGTTGGTAACGGTAACCATGCTCCAATTGTTGACGCTGACGCTGTTCAGGGTAACAACCTAGGAACAACCCTAGAAGGCACAGTGGACTCAACAGTTGACTCTGTAGACGGTCTACTAAACGGTCTGCTAGGTGGTAGATGATAATAGCTAAGCATTAACGTAGTAGGGCCTCGCATAAGAAGTGCGAGGCCCTACTACGTTGCTTTGTCTAACCGATGATTACATTAATCACAGCTGGACTCTGCGAACGGTCGGCAGTGACCTCACGGACAGTCTTGCGGGTCGTCACCACAGTGCTTCGGTGGGTGACAGTACCGTTTGTCTCACGGAACTTCTCGAAGGTGGTGCACTCAGCCACCTCAGTGAGGCGATAGGAAATCCAAGAGTCAGTGTTGCTGAAGAAAGCAATTGACTGCTCCAGGGACTCATCCTTCCACATCTCGTTGGCGGCATCGTAGGTGAGCATCTTCAGCTGCTCTTCGGACACCTCGCCGTCTACCTTGTGGACGATATCTGCGACATACTTCACGGTTGTTGTAGTCATCTGACTCCTAAGTTAGTTTTCTAGTTACCATAATTGTACAGCAAAAAGGGGTTGTGTGCAAGAGTCAAAAATCTCTTGCACACAACCCCTCAGTGGGTGAACGGTCAGGCGCTGACCTCACGGAAGTCCGTGATCTGGTCAAGAACGTAGCGGCGGTAGCCATCGGAGGTCTGACCAACAACAACGTCGTTGATGAACGTCTCCGGCTGGAAGTCGCGGACGGACGAGTGATGCCCATCAACCGCAGTGTACTCAAAGGCGAACGCCTTAGCACTGTCGTTGATGCCAGCGGAGAGAGAAGCCTGAATAGTGGAAGCCATGGTGTTGTCCTTTCATAGAGGGTTAAAGTGTTCCTTAGTTACATTCCCACTCTACACGCAACTGTCACCGCTGTCAACACTTGATTTCAAAAAATGCTTGTGGTAGACTGAGGGTATCGAAATTTTCTCGCTGCCATCTAAGGAAGTCATCCATGTTTGCTAACGCACTCCTCACTGATGAGATTTTTGTTGACTGGGTGGTTACCGCGCTCAAAAGTGCAGACAATGAGGCAGCAGCTGAGCAGGCTTCAGACACCCCGGTCCAGTATCTTGCTAGCATGTACCCTGAGATTGCCGCCTACGGACCTGATGGGTTCACTGTTGACAAACACATCAAGTGGCTGAAGAGCATGATCAAGAAAGACATTCTGGGCGTAACTGTCACCCCGGCGCTGCTTGAAGCAGCTAAGGACGTTTACCATGTCAAGGTAAGCAAGACTGATTTCTCGGCAGACGGAGTTCTTCCTCTCCGCTCTGCACAGGTCATGACAGCAGACGTTGTAAGTGAAATAGTCCGCAAGTCAAAAGTGCTTTACACTGACGAACTAGTGTTGACTGCCCGGTATTACATCACAGCGTTTGTGTACGCTTCGCTGCTCACCCCTGAGGAGCAGGAAGCCCTCTGCGAGCCGTTCCTCAGTGCTAGCAGGTAATGCTAATGAACAAAGACACTGAGTACACAGACGTTACTGTAGGCCAAGAAGCATTTCTGGAGAAACCTCCGCTCTACGCTCTCATGAAAACACGTTTTTACAAGAAGACCCTGTTCAAGCAGGTGACTAACTCCTTGTTTAACTTCATCTCATATGATGGTTTCAACGAGCCTGATGGCGGGGAAATGAGAAGAAACTCAGTCATCAACTGGACTGCTTTAGCTCACCCTGAGTTCACACAGGACCCTGACGAGTTCATCCCAGCGACACTACTGAGCCATCTTTACCCGCAGGCGTCTAAGTTTGGGCCAGCATACAAAGAGATGAAGGTTGCTGGACACTTCATAAACATTCTATTGGGGTACGTTGATTCCAGCAAGAAGTTCATGTCTATGGTAACTGATGGGAACTTCTTTAACCGTAGAGCCTATGTGACAGCTATTCGTTCTGTTGCAGCAGTACTCCTCATTGACCCTCCTCTGGCTCGTCTATCGCAGGAGCAGCGTGAAAGCTTCGGGTGGTTCGACTACTCATGGGAAACGCAGCTTAGAAGAACTTATCATGACCCTAGAACTTCTGCTCCTGGCGCAGTAAGGATAGAAGGTGTCTTCCTTGCATTGACGGCAGCGCATCTTGTGGGAACTAAAGTCTCAGTCCACGGTCAGCGTTTTGAGTACACAAAGCGCCACCACAAAATGCTGCTTCGTGTGTACACGAAAGCACAGAAGAAGTACCCCGAATATTATGCTAGAGCAGCAGCTGGGAAGTAGAGCTTGCAATAGCCCTCTGCAAAGAGTATAATGGAAGCAACTGTTAATGTTTATCTGAGAGAAGGAAAGCGCTATGACACATGTTGCATCCTCTTCTGCTCTCAGAGAAAACGGCGAAGCCAAAGGTAAGCATGTTGCAACCAACGGTAAGCACTCAGAGAACCTTGCAGAGTTCTTTCACACCAAGGTAGCTGAAGTCTTTATCAGTCGTGTTGCCTCTTGGGAGGCAAGTTCTGGGTCACCCTACATTTCTGCGAAAGATGCGTTAAGCTCCAAGAAAGCTCGTCAGCTGGGGTGCTTCCTGTATAAGCGTAGTGACGGTAGGTATGGTCTCATCAAGACAAATGCTGTAGGCAAAGTCACCAACCTTGTATACAGCAAGCTTGAAACCAAATTTGCTAGGCTGCATACTCAGCTTAACTCATCTCAGATTGCTGAGCTTCATGCTCATTTGAAAGAGGAGCAATCTGCGACAGACAGGTTCATTTCCCAACATTTTACTCGTGTAACAAGCAACATACTTCCAGTTCTTCCTTCTAAGCCTAATTCACCGCCGAAGAAGGAGAAAGTGCTCGTTTCTTTGCCTACAGGCCTTTCTGTAGCGCAGAGGCAGCAGCTTCTCTTGGAGTTCCACATTTGTGGCCGGAAAGTGAGTTACGCTTTTGAAAGTGATGCAAAGAAGAACGTTCCTGACAGCACCATGCACACATATGTTTGCCTTTACTGCTCTGGTTACCATATTGGTCACATGCGTAAAGATAACTCTCCGGAGACCTATGTTTTCCGCGACAGGCATGAATCCAGCTGGGTTGGGTACAACAAGAAAGCAAACAGATTCCTTCGGGAAAAGAACTTAGTGAACAAGAAAGGTGACACCCTATGACACAAGATAACCCCAACGTTTTCGTTTGGAGGGCACCGTCAGGTAAGTCTCTTCCCACGTGGGTGGAAATTGTGAACGGTAACACTGTGGGCACCAAGGATGATCTACCTGAAGAGTACTTGAGTAAGATGTATCCTGAGGTTGCTCAGTGGGGTCCTAACTTTGCTTACGTCAACCAGTTCAGCGAGTTCCTGAGGAAGGTTGCTAAGAAGTATGAGGAAGCTCCGGAAGCTGCTACCGAGTTCGTCGTTACGTGGAACAAGATTTTCTCTGGAAAAATTCGCAAGCTCGCAGCTGATGCCCGCCGAATCCAGAATCATCTCGCTACAGTTGACCCTGACATTGGCACTCTGACGCAGGGCGTGTCGCTTGCTGGTCTACTGTTTGAGATGTACCCGGACTCTAAGTTGAGCAAAAAGGAGCAGGGTGAGAAGAAGACAGCGAACATCAATGCTTTCTTCGGTGTGTTAGATAAAGCTCTTGATTTCGATGAACTGTGGGCGTTCACGCGAGTGCTGGAGAATATCAGCATGGTCCTTATTGGTGCACACTTAGCTGGAAAAGAGAACCCAAGCTTTTCTGCTGACGATGCTGACCTTTTCATTGGGCTGTGGACGCAAGCGGAAGAGAAATTCAACGCCATCTAAATGGGGAATGAAGAAACGCCACCAGGTTGATATTCACCGGTGGCGTTTCTAGTTAAGTATACTCTAACAGCTTGTCCAACTTTTAGCAAGAGAAAAATGGCTCTTTTTATCCCCCAGTTGTAGGGCCAATATGTGTTCGCTAGTGTCATCAGCTGTCCTTCATGTATGATATGATGGATGCTTATTGAAAGGAAAACTGTGCGTAATCTTGTGCCCCTGTATCGTTTGACAGCTATTGATCCTAAGACCGGTATTCAAAAAATCGTGAAGAGCATGGCACCGCTGTTTGCTTGTAACACTGCCATAGACGCTTTGGTTGAGGAAGGCTACAAGCTGGATAGCTTTGATATCAAGCAGGTTGGTACGGTGCCTCACACTTATAATCTAGCTGCGTTCAACTAACCACGCAGAAAGTGCCCTGGAAAGCCCCAGGAGGCGTTCTCCCGGCTTTTCAGGGCACTTATAAGCAACCGCATGTAACTCAACGTTGAAGCCTCAGAGAGCGTCAGACGAAGAAAATGTCATCGTCTGGCTCAAAGCTCATGTCTGCGCTTGAACTCAGACGGACACGAACTTCGCCGTTCTTCTTGAACGTGATCATGACAATCCGGCCCTGGAACTCGCGGACCCAATCTGCGTTCTCATAAGTGAACTCCATCTCCACATTACGGTTCATGTCCGCGTAAACAAGGTCTTTCGCCTTTTTGGTACCAGCACTCATTTTTATTCTCCTAATAGTTTGAGTTAAGTATACCAGTTCTAGTGTCAAAAATCAACAGCTAAGGGTACCCTGAACATGACCGCCGATAAAAAACTGATGAGCAAAAAAGTTCCCACCGCACGACCTGTAGAATCATCCACTGAAGGCGTCATTCTTAGAAGCAAACCCAACCTAGACAGCATGAGCAGCAGACTCGTAGAAGACGAACGAGTATTTGACACTCTCATCCACGAGACAGAGGTCCACACTCCAGAACCTGTTCTAAATATAAGCGCTGACCCTGGTGTGCAAGGAGAGCTAACAGACTGTCTTGATATGCCCATCAGGTTGAAAGGTCAGACGGACTATGCTTTGCCACAAAACTGGCTGGCCTTAGAGAACGCTATCCAGCAAATAATTGATGTTGAACACACCAACAACCCCAGCTGGCAGGACTACTACACATACTTAAGCGTCCACTACACACCGGACCTTGAACCAGGCGAACAGCAGCGTCACGCAGGATGCCATACCGATGGTTTTCAGGGAGCTAGAGAGCCTGTGCGAACAAAGACTTCACGTTCCTACGTTGCTGTCACCAACGGTGGCACACGCTTCTTCCCGCAAACGTTCGTTGCCAACCTGGACCCGAGTGAGTTCAACGTATTTGAGGGTTTTGACTTGCAAGTTGAAAAGGATGAACATGGTAAGCCTAACTACGGTGTTGCGAAAGAGAACATGTTCTATTTCTTTGACGCTTACACTGTGCATGAGTCTGGTGCTGCGTCAAGACCTGGTCCACGCTTGTTCATGAGGCTCACATGGGAGATGAAGTTGTTTGACCGTGCAGGTAACACAAAGAACCGCATGCTCAACTACAACTGGGCACCAGTAGACTACGATGTTCGCTCAAGCCTTCGAACACCGACAACAGAAGACATAGAAAAAGCTAGACTAGTCCGATGACTTACGGTCTAACTTATCTGTCAGGTGCGATGAACACACCAAATAGTGCAGCCATCTTCTCAGGCATAGAGCAGTCACTTGACTCATTTGGGGTGACAGTGCATAATCCAGCGGATGTTGCTTACGGCGAAACCGATTTCGCTAGCCTACCAGCTGAGGGTTTCCGTAATGGCCTCACCAAACTAGCTGAAGCTGAGAGCGTATTCCTGTTCGGTGACTGGCGTAACGCGCGCGGGTGCATAGCAGAGATTATCGCAGGTGCTCTCATAGGATGCAAATTCTATGTACTTGACTTGAACGGGTTGACAGAAGGTAGACTTAAGCTCACTCCACTAGATATTACCTCAGACAACCTTAACAAGTTCGCTGCTGAACTGCTCACTGAGCAGGATGAACGCTACAAAGAGTCAATCTCAGGATAACGCTCCGGCTTGTCTCTATAGTAGGCAACCCATTTGTCATTCTCAGCAAGCCTGATTTTCTCAATGAATACCCTATCATTGAAGGCACCAGCATGGTTTCTCTTGTCCGTCTGGGCTTTGCGAACTTCATCTAGACTAACACCCTCAGCTTCGCACAGACTTTCCAGTACCTGGAGAACATCTGCAAGCTCGGAGACTAATTCTTTTCGAGTCGCAGACTCATTAACTTCACCGGCTTCCTCAACCAGCTTAGTGCGTAGTTGGAGGGCATGCTCCTGAGTGCTTAGAATGCGGTAAGTGGTTTCTGCTCCCTCTTTCTTCTGGAGTGAGGGAATGTTATCTCTGACTAGCTTGTTGAATACAAAATCGGGCATAGAGCAAGTATACACGACAAACTGTTTTCTCCTGAAGACTTTTAGCCAAAACTAACGTGATTGGAAAAAGTGTGGTAAGATTATTTTAATCCGGCTGGGGAGCTTAACAGCAAACTGACCACATGCTCTAGTGGCGGAATTGGCATACGCGGTTGACTTAAAATCAATTGCCTTCGGGATTGTGGGTTCAAGTCCCACCTGGAGCACGATCTAAAAAGCAGCAACTTTTTAGATTTGAAGAAGATTAACATCTGATTTATTTTCCTTAGGGAATAGGGAGTCTGGTAGTAAAGGGACGTGTTACAGCGAATCTACCAGACTCCCTATTCATTTTCCTCCAGCTGACTCCGATAGTGTACACATGGCAATCAAGTACACCTCAAAAGAGCTTCTAGCTGCCCTGCGCGTTAAGTTCCCTAAAGCAGCTGTCCTCAGTGAAGTCACAATGGAGGATGAGGAAGAAGCAGAGCGAATGCGCACTGCACATGCTGCTAGAAGCAAATACTATGCCCGCAAATTCAAACGTCGTGGGCAAACTGTGGACGCTGAACTGCCCGAAGATTACGACCCCTACTCAGCTGTCATCATCAGACGTATCGACGCTCTCATCTTTGACGGCAAAGTTCGTACAGCTGTTGAAATCAAAATCTCACGTGCTGACTTCTTCCGAGAAACAGACGCTAAAAGATACGCTTGGCGCAAACACACTCACCGGTTTGTCTATCTGACGCCAAAAGGTTTAGTGAAACCTGAGGAGGTAGCTGAAGGCTGCGGACTATGGGAGTACGATGGCACAACTGTCACTGTTGTGAAAAAAGCAACTGTAAACAAGGAAGCTGTGGACCTTCCGGTCTCCATGACAAAGTATTTCGCGTGGAGAGCTTTCGCCGCTGAGAGAATTATTGGGAAACGTTGAGAACTGAAGTGTTTTCAGTCAGCTGACGTTAAGTATCTATCATGGCCCGAAAAGTTAAGTCCTCAAACAAGCGTGTACTGCATGATGTTGAAGCAGAGAGAAGGCGTAATAGCTTCCTGTTTGACTGGTCCTTCTGGGATTTGCTACTGATTGTACCTCAGCTTGTTTATTCACTGTTCCGTTTCCTTATCTCCTTAGCTAGATAATTTCTGATGCAAATGTTTTGCCTCTGAAGCTAAAAGCATCACGCTCCGAAGAGTCATAGTTCACGTTCAGGAGAATCCCACACGAGCACATTTCCCTGTAGCTTTATGAGCTAATTTCGTTACTGGCATTTTTAGCCGCTAAAACCGTTTTTCATGATATGTTGGCTTAATGGAGATAAGCTTAACAAAAAGTGTTAGAAGAAAAGACGAACGCGGTGAGTCTGTGATGGGAATTACGATGGTATTAACATCTGGCCTTATGTTTCTGACATTTGCATTCGCTGGCCCAGCCTTTATTAGGGATGCCATTGAGGCTCGAGACTGGGGCGACGCTGCTTCAGTTTTAGAGAAAAAGTGCGGTCTGGAAGACGTGCAGCTTAACTCGGGCGAAGATAAATCATCAAACAAGCCGACTAGCTTTACTTCGTCATCTGACGATTCAGCAAAGTACACACTGGAGGCTGTAGGTGTGAACTTAGTTGTTCGTGACGACGGAAACGAGCTATGCACTGTTTCAACGAACTTACAGGACTTCAGGTGAACCAGTAATGTTCAAAATGAAGAAAAATGAGCATGGTTTTATGCTGATAGATGCTGTGATGCCAATCCTGATGATAAGTATACTTGCAGTAACATCAATCATGATGTTTGAAGTAGTCAGAGGGTTTGAAAGTGGAATGCCAACTTGGAGTAAAGTGGCATCTCTTGTAGAAGACAAGTGCAATCTAGCGGATGTAGACCTTGACTTAGCGAATGCTTCGTCGACAGAGGAAGTCAAGTTCATCTCCTCCTCTAACCCTTCGGCTGAGTATATGCTGAAAACTGCGGGCATAAACTTTGTTGTCAGCGAAAACGGAGAAGAACTATGCACAGTCCAATCAAATCTAAAGAATTTCAGGTGAGCCAGTAATGTCCAGAGTAAAGAAAAACGAGCGCGGTTTTACGCTAGTTGAAGTCCTAGTCATTATTATAATGATAGCCATTTTCGGCACTATAGGAGTTATCGCATTTAAAGCAGTTGCCAACAATGGTAGCGAGATGAAGGCGTTAAATAGTGCAGGAACTCTCGTAGAAGAACGATGTGGACTAGAGAACGTAGAGCTTGACTTAGCGAACGCCTCCTCAAAAGAGGAAATTGGTTTTACTTCGTCCTCTAACCCTTCATCGCAGTACACACTAAAAACTGTGGGAGTCAACGTTGTTGTCAATGAAAACGGCAAAGAACTGTGTACATTCCAGGCTGACCTGCGGGATTTCAGGTGAGCTACTGATGCTTAAAGTAGAGAAAAACGAGCATGGTACTAGTCTTGTTGAGCTAGTAATATCAACTTCGCTGCTATTCGTGGTGATAACAGTAGGGTTCATAACCCTTCCAACTTTGATTGGAAGCGCTACCTACATGCAGACTTGGGCTAAAGCTTCTTCTACTATAGAAGACCAATGCAATCTTACAGATGTGACGATAAAAACAGACACTGCTACGCCTCAGGGGGATGTCAAATTTACGTCATCCTCTAACGTCTCATCCGAGTACACGCTAAAAGCTAGAGGAGTGAACCTGATTGTTGATGAGAACGGTAGGAAGTTGTGCGAAGCTAAGACTGACCTACAAGATTTCAGGTAAGCCATTATGTTCAAATCATGGAAAAACGAACGTGCAGACGCGATAGCTTCAACAGTCGGTCTCATAATAGTCATCATAGCCATGTTCTGCGGGACAATTATCCTGTTGCAGAACGCGGCCCATGCTAAACTTGAAGCCGTGTCATCTAAGTTTGAGGCCCAAATGAGAATGACTGAGACCTTATCTTCTGAGTGCGAACTCAGCGAAGCTATTTTTGAGCCAGGTACGAAATTAGACGATGCTGACTTGAAATCTGGTGTTAGCTTTGTGGCGTATGATGAAGGCTCCCTACAGGACCTCAAAATAAAGCTTGTGGGAGTCAACCTTGTTGTCACCAACAAAGAAATAGAAGTGTGTTCAACTAACTCAACTCTACAGGAGTTCCAAGGGTGACTAAGCGCAAGCATAGTTTAACTATAGAAGCCTTTTTGGTGGTCCCGTTTTTTCTCGCTGCTATTTTTATGATAATTTTTACCATAAACGCAGTAATAGATGCAGATGGTACAAACTCTTTCCTGAAAGCTCATAATGTAAGCGAGACTCTTAGGGCAGAGTGCGGCCTGGAAAAATTAGTAGTCCTTGATAAGGATGAGAATGGGGAGTCAGAAGACTGGGTGGTGTTTACTGCTCACAAAGATGGGGTACCTTACCAGGATAAGCTGACTGCTAGATTAGTGGGAGTAGACGTTGTTATCACAGACGACAAGCAGGAGGTTTGCTCTATCCCAGCAGAGTTGAAGGATATCAAGAAGTAACGCTCTAGTTTCAGCGTGCAGTTGACACCCGAAGTTTACTGCGGTATAGTTGAGCTACTGGAGCAGTCAGCCAGAAAAGTTCTTCACAGTTTTGTTAAACGTGTTCAGTTCCAACATTGGAAAACAAAACTAAGGAGACTAACATGGAGTTCACTATTGATTCTTTCGCCCGAGAGATCCAGCCCATCATGGCGCAGGCTTACGGAGCGGATGTTGATGCAGCAAAGATTGACGAGTTAATTGAATATGTCAGGGTGTTGTCTAGCCCTGGGTGCTCCTGGGGTGTCCTTGACATTCTCACCATCGGTGGGAAGATTTGGGCAGAGTTCGGTGGTCTAGATAAGGCAAGTGAAGTAACTAGTGTTCTCTGCGAAGTGTTCCCCAGCATTCCTGTAGACCGCTACCAGGATGTAGAGTACGAAGATTAAAAATGGCTGGAATCTTGAAACTAAGGTTCCAGCCATTTTTGCTTTTGTTTTCACTCTATGATAGAATTAGAGCAACCTTAAGGAAAACTTTGACTACATATGATCCTGCGCCAGTACAGCGTTATGCTCTCAACGAGTCGGTCAACACCTACAAGGGCCAAGGCAAAGGCCGCTTGGCGTTGAATGAGATGGCTGAGCAGATTTATGGCAAGAAATATGTTGCCCAGCAGACAGGTGACATGCTGCCCAACAACTCTGTGCATGAGTACGATTTCTCTACTGAAGATGATGTGGAGGAGGAGACTTACTATGCTGACGAGTTTAATAGCTGGCAGGCGATGAAAGAGGAAGACTACGATTATGACTTCCAGGTGTACCGTAAGGCTCCGGAACCAGGTTACATGATTGCACGTTTAATTTCTGATGGACACCTTCCCCATGGGATCTACCTTCTGTATGTGTCATGGTAAGGGTGCTAAATGAGGATGGCTATTTCCTCAGCAAAGAAATAGCTGCCGCTGTGATCGTAGATAACCTATGTTTCTTGGGTGAGCAAAGTAGAATCCCTGAGTATCTGGAAAACATTGAGAACATGCCTGCTGAATATGTTTTGAGGATGATTGACCCTGAAATTAATACTGACCTGAGCTACCATAAGGTCATGTTGACTCGGCTAAAGAAGACACTGCGAATGGTTGTTGCAGATGCAAAGAGCATGAGCGTAGATGAATTAGAAGAGTATTGCTTGAATCTAACTGAGGCTAGCAAGGAAGACAAAACAGTGCAGACAACTCTGCTTGGTTTTCAGCTGGTTGCCGATCTTTCTAAGCTAAAGACCTCAGACGTTGATACCTACGCCTACACTCCTGTAGTGGTTCAACCTAAACTTGCCCGAATAACTCATTTAGAGACAGACAATCTACTACCTAATGTACCTCACTTCAATGAATTGTTCGGGATGAACGAAGATACGTCAAGCGCACGTGAAGACTGGGCGTGGGATAATATTAGGCTTGCTTCTAGTAGGGCAGGTTTTAATGTATCCTATGCCCACATGATACCTGAGGGGCAAAAGAGTAATTCAGGAAGTCTTGTGACTGACGCATACCTGAAGATGATGGCTCCCTACTGGTCCTTTGCTAGGATCATAGACAGAGTGGACGTTGGCCTGTACGAAAAGCAGGCAGCCGAACGACCAAAGCGGCTGCCTGAGATAAGCACATTTGGGTAGCAAAAAACTTTTCCAAAAAACTTGCTTCCAAAAGTTGACACAGAAACGAAAGCTGTGATAAGCTGTAATCACAAGGGCGGAAATGGTAACCCTTGCAACGGAATAACATACATAACGCACATGTTGTACTTATCATAAATACATAGCGAAAAAACTTCAGACATTTTTGAAGAAACGGGTTTGCTTAACGCATTCAACTCAATGCTGTTATCTTTCGGGAGCAGTAATAGTGGCCGGTTCAGTAGCAGGGGCATAGTATGAGACAGACCCTGTGAAATGCCATCCTAAGACTCCGACTTCAGAATGTTCAGCTGATTATACTTTGATCTGTTATATCAGTGCCCAGTAACGTTGTTGCTACAAGCTGGTTCTCCTGCTGTGATGAGGAACGGTATACTCTTGAACCACTTAACGGGGATGGTCAGCTTAGCAGTTAACTTTGATGACTTTGCGGGTTCGAATCCCGTCAGCGCGAGGAAGAGCTTGTAGCAACAACGTTTATGCCTGTGTGGCGGAATTGGCAGACGCGACTGACTCAAAATCAGTTTCTCGCAAGGGAGTGTGGGTTCAAGTCCCACCATAGGCACAACATGTATTCTGTCTTAAGTGGTAGAGCATGCACAAAAATTATGTTGTCATGGGAAAGCGCAGACAGTTTTTCTCCTCTGACAGCGTATAGGGATAGTCTCCGAGTCACGTGTAATTAGGCTATCCTCACTAAGAACGGTTTCAGCTTGTCCGGCTTCGGTTGGATTAGGTGAAACCGTTTTTTGTGTTACCCTAGAAGTTCGCTTATATTATCAGGAACATAATGAACTGGAAACGCCTGCTACTGCCCGGAATTTTAGCTGCCTACGGCGCATTATGCGTATACACTTACCTAGCCAAAGACAACGAGCAATCAAACCCCTCCTATGGTTCTTCAGCGTTGACAGGTCTCATCCTTTTAGGCCTAATCATTCTCGCAGGGTACGTTATCTACCGTGTCCTGTATGCGTATCGTTTCAAGCTTCTGTACGCGAAAGTCACCCCGACTCTTGAAGGTACACAACTTGTGTTCAACTTTAAAACCATTGCTGGTTGGTCACATAAGGAAGACATTGTTGACCTCAGCAAAGTTGCGCACATCCTAGTGAACAAATCCCATGTTGAGCCAGCTGACTATGTTGAGTTCTGGTCAGCTGACCCTAAAGCCCAGTATCAGGGTCAGAGGCTAACTCAGACCAACCCTGACGCCATTTTGGTGGGCCGTGTGAACGTTGACGTGCTGCATGGTAATAAAGCCCTTAGAGAGCAGCTGACAGAGTTGCTTCGTAACTTCTATGGCACAAATACTAACGTTGCACCTGACGTAAACTTGTCTACATGGGAGAGCACCATGGTTCTGCCACAGGTTCCTGAGGTTAGGGTTAATTAACTTCTGCCGCGCTTGCTAGTGAAAGCTTTGCGGAGAAGGTTCTCTCGCTTAATGATGCTGAGGACAGCTAAGATTCCGAGGACAATGTATACGGCAAAACCGATTCCACCTGTGAGGAGGTAGTCCCAGAAAGTCCAATGGGTCACGTCATGCAATGCGAACATACAGAAGCCCACCGCTCCCGCGTGAGGGATAAGCCAAAGCAGTGACTTCCATGATTTAGTTGCCACAGCGGACGACAAAGTGACCAGGCCGACTACGCCAAGCCCGAGGGTCACGCCCAAGATAATAACTGTGGATAAAAACATGATTTAATCATAACGCATATCGGACTTTTCTTCAAGCTTTAGGAGGTCTGAAAAAGTTTTCAGAGGAAACTCAAAGCTTTTTTGAGAAAGAGTTGACAGGAACCAAAAGGGTGTGCTATAGTAGAGTTATAAGCAAGGCCGGAAGGTAATGCCCTCAGAATAAGTGAGGGAAACCTCCAACTGGTTTAGTTTATATGCACCTGTAGCTGAGTTGGGATAGCACTAGACTCTTAATCTGGGGACGTGGGATCGAAACCCACCGGGTGTACACGGACAAGTAGGGCCGGTTACTGAAAAGTAACCGGCCCTACTTGTTTTATGCCTGGTTTCTGTTAGTTTGAAGCCAAAAAGAGCGCATAATAGACAATTTTGGTGCATTTTCACAACTTTTTGGCTTTTTGTACGATAACCATAATGTCAGATGGCTTCTAACCAACCGTGGAAGGGTAAAAGAATGAACCAGCAGGACAACAACGGGTACTATCCCCATGAGCAGCTTCAACAGCGAATCACAAACTTCCGTGAGACAGCAGACATGTTCTTGACCCTATACGGGGATGAGGACACAATGCACGACCCTATGCAGCAGAGTGTGCAGATCTCTGCTGTCAAATGGGGCGACCCTAACATGCATGCAAACTACCAGCTTGCCTCATGGAACAATCCTACCCCAGAGCAGGACTCAACCATGACTCAGCTGACAGTAATCAATGACTACCCTGACGGCCAGCAGAGTATAACCCATTATGTGTTCGGCAGCCACGCACCAGGTTTCATCTCCATGCTTGAGAAAGTAACTGACGAGCAGGCCGCTGATCTACAGAAAAAGTTTGCCGCGATGGAAGCTGGGGAGCCACTGCTCGATTACACTAGAAGCCCTGAGCTTGAAGTGGAAATGCTCCTCAACATTGTCTCACAAGGCTTGGAAACAAAAATCCTCTGAAGCATCCACTTCAGTGATATGATGTAGGGCATGAACACATTCAAGTTCCATTGGGACAAACTGATCGTCCTAACCCCCAACCTAAAACTCTTTGCTTTCGTGCTAGCCTCAGGTATTGGAGCAGCGGTGTTCGTTCTCGCTGCAACTATGCTTCCTTTCGCTAACTTGTGGTTCATTCTTGTGGTAACAGTGCCCGTGATAGTGGGGCTGTATTTCGGTGTGAAAAGGAGTATGAAGAATCGGTTTAAAAAGTTCAAAGAGGAGACACTATGTGGTTTCTTATCCGAGAATCACGGTAACCTTAACTTCACCTCTAAAGGGCTGAACAAGCTCCTCACTGGGGAAAGCATCACTCTAGATATTGACGGGCACAACTATGTGTACCTCATCGCCGTTGATATGGAGAAAAGGAATGCTCTTCTTGTGAATACTGACCCTAACCCTGAACCTAATCACAGGTTGGACCCCAATAAAGTTCCCTACCTGTTGAGGGTAGGAGAAGAATATACCAGCCGCGCAAACTGGAGTTACCGTAATAGTATGAGCACCTAGATGACATACAAGTGTGGCCCTGAACTAGAAAATTAGTTCAGGGCCACACTTGTTTAAGCTAAACTTCAGCTACCTAGGAACATGAGGTTCCAGCCGAAGAAGCTGTCAGTTTCAGCAGCAGCAGGAGACTTCTCTCCACCGTCGTTGGGGATGGATAGGAATCCGGGTGAGCCGTCGAAGATGACAGGGATATCGTTAGACACAAGAGTGCCAGCGTCAGGGCTGAAGCTCACAGTGATTTCTGCTTCAGGTACCTGAAGCGCATAGCCTGATGCTTGTGCCTGAGAAACCAGAGCAGCTTTACCATCAGCCACTAGAGTCTCGTTAGTTGTGAACTCTGGGGCGAAAGCAGTGTCTGGGTCAGGAGAGACCTCAAGAGGTGAACCTTCAAGGTACTTCTCATTCTCATCTAAGGTAACAACATAGGTGCGGTCCACAACACCCTCAAACTGAACACGACGAGTGTTCTCTTCTGGGGCAACCTTCATGGGAGCAATTTTACTCTTAGTATCCGTAATGGTTAGAGTCCCTACTGTACTGTAAGCCCAAGCATCGGGAAGGTCAATGTAGACTGTTCCCATCTCACCCTGCTCAGCAGCTTCAGTTGAAGGCGCGGAGGTTGCGGCTGAAGTAGATGACTCAGTTGGCGCAGCTTCATCTCCAGCACATGCAGACAAGGTGAACATGAGTGAACCTGCTAGGACAGTGCCTAAAGCAGCTGTCTTAAACTTGTGGGGTGAAACGTTCATAGTATTACTTTCTGTGAGTGTTTTGTATAATACTATCATAACAGGCAACCTGAAAGCTGCTAACCCAGAAAATAGTTGCCGTCGCTGAGGTGATTGTGATACACTGAGACAGTCAGATACCGAAACTCTACTGCCAGGATGGTGAAAACTATGACCCGAACGCTTTTGATTGACGACCTGCGAGGGTTCCGAGACGACCGCCCGGCGACTATTATGCGTACGAGCGCTGCTGCGCTGGAGTTCTATGCGGAGAACCCTGACGCTGAGTTTGACGAGATCTGGCTTGACCATGACCTGGGACTTTTCCCGGACACGAAGCAGGATGACACCATCATGCGTGTTGTCGACTACTTCTGCGAGCGTGCTTTCGTTGACGACAACCCCGTGAAGGTTGGCCTGTTCTACATCCACACCAGCAACCCTAGACGGGACGCTATGAAGATGAGCCTGGAGCGTTTCGGTTACCCTACGAAGACTGTGGATGCTATGGGTTATCTGAGGAGAGTCATCTGGAACGACGATGAGGACGAGCAGAACAGCTGATGGAAGAAACTGAGCCTAAAAGCGTAGAAGAACGACCCGTACCTAAAGTTGGTACGCCATGGCTGGTGCCGGTCGTTCTCATCGTCACTCTCATCGCAGGTATAATCTGGTCAGTTTCAGTATCCGCTGACAATCAGAAGACAGCCGAGATCAACTCATTCTTAGCTACGCGTTGCGGGTTGAGCAGTGAAGGCATCGCCGCATTGAAGGACTCAGAAGGCGTTCTGATGCCTGGGCCGAATACAGTCAGCATTGACCGTAAGATGACTGCTGTGCGTGGAAGCTACTCTGATGGAACATACTACCTGTATGACGCTAACACCAACGAGCAGATATGTTTCGTCACAGTTCAGGAGAATTTGTTCTAAACCGCTAGTAGCTTGACTTCCTAGGAAAGATGAGTTACAGTATATGTTTAGAGAAGATAAGTGTAGAGACTAATCAAACTCTTAGACAAAGCAGCTGGCAACAGCTGCGGATAGCAACTCTGTCTAACATCAGAAGAGAAATACTCTCTTCTTACCTTCAAATGCCTGCAAGCTAACGGGGACCGCAGGGGCATTCGTGCAGAAAGTTCGAGGTTTCTTTCTTTGAGGGGTGGTAGTTAAACTAAACAGAAATTTCAAGTTAGCTACCACAAAAGAGAAGGAGAGCAACAGTTAAACTGTTGCTCTCCTTCTCGCATACATCACAATTTAGCCGACATGAAAAGTAGGGAAATTTAATGTTCCATAACATTGCAGACAAAAGCGTTATGGCTACCCTAATTATTGACGCCCAAAAGCACTCTGGTGTTGAGAACATTATGTCTGCGGAAGACCTTCAACGCTCATGGGAAGACTTCCCCTCATCTTACCTTACCAAGCTGCTGTACAGTGAGCTATCCCACAGTATCCAGCTTGACAACCTGTTTATGTCAAGACTAGGTAAGCTTGTGAGGCTCTTCAGTGAAGACTGGGAAAAGCTTAGCTTAGCTGAGCAGAAGAATTATCAACTTCACCAGGCTTTCCCTGGTAAAGAGTTTCCTTTCTCCGATTCAACAAAAAAAGTTACAGCTGAGAGAGCACCTTTCTTGTACGACTTCGCCCAATGGTATTCTTCAACCCACAAAAGTTTTGACGATGGTTGGAATGCGTTCATGGGTGATGTTATCTTCACTAGAGATTACGTGGAGAACAATGTTACCATGCAGGAAGAACTCCGACTTCAGGAGCAAAGCCGTCATACTAGAACAGAAGAATTAGACCAGCTTTTCTCTACTCTGAGTAAACTGGAAATACGAAGCATCACCCGATGGGTGAACGACTTCAACAAAATCTGGAACAAGCTTGAGTTTTTCCTCCAGGATGCAGAGACATTAGACTCTAAGACCTTCCTTTTCGTTGAAATTCGGACCTCATCAGAGAAGTGGCATAAGGCCATGAAACCCTACTATGAGCTTGTTAAAATCCTTGACTCATATGAGTGACTAAAAGTTTTTTGAAAAAGTTTTGGAATTGAGTTGACAAACCCTTTGCGAGGATGTATAGTTATATTTGTAAGCAAGGAAAACCACTTGGAACTCTAATCAGGTTCCGAGTAAAGACAGTCCCTGAGTTCGCCTCTCAGGCCACAGTGATACTGAGGATGGGTTTGACTGAGAGTTTCCAAAGACGCTTGCAGTTTCTATAGCTTAAGTAAAGCCTCGAAAGTATGCTACAGATATTTTGTTCTGGGAGCCTGAAGAGAGATCCGGTATCAAGTCCGGTAGAAGCACGGTAAAATGGAATAGAGAAACATCAGCATGTAAAAGCTAAATATGCTGACTTGAAGTTAGCGGGTCCACTCCCGCTCTGGTTATAGCTGCCAGGTCGGTTACGACTTCAGTTTCAACGTTCTAGCTCCACATGTGGTGTATATGGTAACATAACTACGACAAGTAGAAGCAGCGGTTCGAGTCCGCGTGGGGCACCAATTTTTAGATAAGTAATAAACGTGTGTTGCCCGGGGAAGAAAAGCCCCCGGGCAACACACGCCAATTAAATAAGCCTCCTGTAAGTGCAGTTTCATGGTAATGCACGGTCGGTAACGACTTGACGGGGTTCGAATCCTTGGGGAGGCACTGGGACAGAGAATAAGACAGGTCGCGCTGACACTGTTCTCCGTTGAAGGTATCCGTGAAACCTTATAAGCTGACGATGAATTGCTAACTGCCTGGGTCACAATCGTAAGTAGGACCGGTCGTTGACCGGTGAACCTACAAGTCTCACAAACCCTGAGGGAGACAGACCTGAGGTTGCAGTCGGCGGATTGTAGCTTCCCTGTGATTGCGGCTACGCATCAAGCAGGGCATCAGTTGGCATAGTGGTGAAAGTCCGCAAGTTACCAGAGGCACCTAGGAAGTCATGAGCCGAAGTGTGGAGGTAACGACCAAGCCCCTCCTGAGTGTAAGCTCAGCGAGGGGCTTTATCTTTTTGTTTACCAGACTTTGGTGATGTATGCTTTACATCCACCGTCAGCTGGGATTTTATCCTGAGTAATAATACCGTACTTTGAGTCCAGGTACAGAGGGTTAGTTCCTACATCTTTAACAGTGTAGTTGGACTTCTTGTTCGTTGCAACAATGCAGTACTCACCTGGCCCGTAGGTAGCTGCTGAAGAGGAAACTATACCCAGACCAGTACCATCGCTGACAGCTAGTGAAGGGAACAGAGCACGGTTGTGGTTGTTTCCTTTGGAAGCAAGTGAGCCAGGGAACACATCTTCGCTGGAGCCTGTAGCAATCATCGCCCAACCTGTACTGCGTGGCACATTAACAAGAGTGTAATCGTTTGGGTTCTCAGTGAAGTAAGTCTTCAAAGCGATGTTAGCGGTCCTCAAGTCAGATTTGAGTGTTGCATCACCAGCTGCTTTCTGCTGGTTGAGGAATACTGGTATAGCAATAGCTGCGAGCACACCAATAATGAGGATGACAACAAGCAGTTCAATCAAGGTGAACCCTGACTCGTTGTTTCGTAGTTTCGTCATTAGCTTGTTCATATCTGGTCTCTTCTGATTTGTTTTGGCTACCCTCCTAATATCGGGGCCAACTTCTACTTATTCTTCTACGTTGTCCCAACCATGCTCTTCTATATGATTTTATTTCACTTTGCGCTTCACAACTCTGATATGATGGTAACCATGGAAACAAACTTTCGTTCACCTTTAGTCACCGGATGCGATTGTGGCTTTCAGCTGTTCAACCCGGTTGCCTCGCTTCAGGTCTCTCATCTTGGCATCTACAGTGACGCTCGCTTTGTAGGGCGCTCTATTTTGATGCTAGACGCCCATGAGGAGGTTTTAGAGGAACTACCAGAGAAACTACTTGCCCAGTTCATGTTAGACGCTCAGAGGAGCATCAAGGCCATCAAAGACAGCACCGGGGCAGACAGAGTAAACTTCGCTGTTCTAGGTAACGCTGTCCCACATGTACACGCTCATTTAATTCCGCGCTACCGTGAGGCTGAGGCTAAACCAAACAACTCTCCATGGGATGACCCAAGACAGAAAGCTGCCCTCCATGAGGACGAGTTGAAGCAATTAGTAGAAAAAATGCGTAACCAACTTATGAGTGCTGTTGTAGCACCCGAAGTAACAGGATAGGGTGAACTGTTTGGATACCATGACAACTGACATAAACCCACATGATAAACTTGTCACCAGACTGTTTACATACCAGGGACGCATTCTTCCACCAGATTATAAGGCTATTCCTCTTTCCCTGCTAAACACTTTGTATTGCAATACCCCTGATAATCTAGAGTACGCTGCTCTAAGTGTCTTCAAAACATACTTTGACCTTACCCTCTCAAATAAGAGCATCCAAAAGAAGTGGCATAGAAAGATTAGAGTTATGTCTAGATGGGAAGACATTCTAGAAGAACCTTCTGTATGGGGAATAGCTACTCGGATGGGTACTCATTCGTCTCTTTTGTCAGAAGAGGTGTTCTTGCGGGGTGACGTTACCAAAGGAGCAACCAAAGAAGAATTAAGAGACCACATTGAAAGAAGGCTTGGGCGCAAAAGCGGGCGGCATCCCATGCGAGTTTATTTCAACCGTGTATGCGTTGCCTTAGCTGTAGCTCCCCATGTTTCCGAAGAAAGATGGGATAACCCGGACGCAGAAGAAGGAGACTGGGATAAGGAAGGAGTCTCCCTTTCGGACTGGTTTGAAGTGATGGAAATTTTTGACTACATGTTTGAGACAATAATCAAAATGAGAGCTTCAACAACCTGAACTAGAACTGAGACAAAAATAAAACCTGGTGGACTAGACAGGACCATTACAAGGTGGTACCCTTAAGGTGACAAGGAGGAAATATGACTAACTCGTACGCAGACGTTGACGTTCTTGAGAAGATCATGAGCTACCAGGGTAAAGCCCTTGATGCTGACTATGACGTTATTCCTTTCTCCCTGTACAGCGCTCTCAGCCAGATTAACGCAACAGATCTTGCTGAGACTGTACTTTCGGTGTTCATCCGTTACTTTGATGCACTCTCGGACAGTGAGAGCCTTCAGACCGAATGGTACAACCACGTCCGCACCCGTGAAGCATGGCTTGACGACTTTGATGGGGAGAATAACCTGCTTTCTCGCATGACCGCTAAGCTCAAAGATGCCCCGGAGGAGGTCACTGACCGCATAGGGTACTTCACCTCAACCCAGACTTACGTTATCCGTAACCAGATTCGGGTTTCTCTGCTGGACTCGCTCCTCAGCCCGGAGGCAACTGATGCTCTGGAGGATTACTTCACTGAGATGTTGACTGCTATCGCAATTGCGCCGTCCATTTCTGATGACAACCTGACCGGGTACTACTGGGTTGATGTTAGCGTTGACGACTGGCTTAACTTTGTGAGCATCTTCGACTACATGGTTGAGACCACTAGAGTGCTGGTTAGTAATGTCTAATGATTACGAGGACACTAGAATCCTAAAGAAAATTATTGAGTACCAGGGTGCTACTTGGGACGAGAGCTACAACGCTATTCCATTTTCGCTGTACTCCTCTATTTATAAGCTTGACCTTCCAGACCTTCTGGACACGGCAATGAATGTTTTCCTTGCCTACTGTGGTGTCCTTGACGCTGACAGCAGGCTTCAAGAAGAGTGGAAGGATTTTGTTGCTCTCATTCGCAGTTGGAGTGTTGGGGAAGACGACAGCTGGATTAGTTCTCTGTTCGGTCGTTTAAGTGTTCAGACGGAAGCCCTGCCTGCTGACTCCCCCTACTATTTTGCCTCCTACGGCATGAGTCATATTAATGCTGTTGACATACGAACTCAGGTATCTTTTGATAACACTATTTTGACCGCTGACGATATTGCTCAGTTTAATGAGTACTTTCTGTATGTCGTGATTGCTTTGAAGGCAGCCCCGTACACCTCTAACGCCCCTTATGTCACCGAAAGCGGTGAGGGTGTTACCACTTATGAGTGGTTGAAAATTATGGAGATCTTTGACCACATGAGACTGCATACCCGGCACATGTTGACCACTAGAGGATAATTTTGCTTTGTTGGATTGACTTTCTGTAAGAAAGCCGCTATCCTTAGATTGTTGTACCAGCTGGACTATCGCGGGGTAACCTGAGGAAAGTCCGGGCTGCAATATGAAACCCTTGTAGGAGATGTTAACAGCATCGTTTTCACTACTAAGCTCAACTTAAAAAGCAGAGTGCAGGGAGCAGCAACACAAACAGTTCTAGGAGTTCATAATCCTATGATGAACGGGTTGTGGCGTAGATAGATGATAGTCGCACAGACAGAACCCGGCTTATAGGCTGGTACAACATGAGGGAGGCCCTAACACAGTTGCTGTGTTAGGGCCTCCCTCATTATTTTAAGTTAAGCGTTACACGCACCTTCAACTACTTTTCCTACAGCAGAGTCGTAAGAGAACACTTTGCTTCCTTTAGCTGACTTACCTTCAAGGCAGAACAAGTCTGGGTTTGTCGGGGCAGAAGAAGTTAACTTCCACTCAGGAACTACAGGCAACGTAACGTACACTGGGGTGGAACCATCTTTTTTGTATTCAACACCCATGGTTTCGCCTGAACGAGTGCTAGCGTAAGGACCCTGCCACCTGGTTCCATCGTAGTCCCAGAAAGTTGACTGGCCCCTGTTCATGGACTCGTACGTTTGGCCTCCAGGGACCATGTAAGCTTCTGTTGCTGCACGATTTGTAAGACCTGTCATAGCTGTCCTGTAAAAGCTGAGTGAAGCACCTGCGGCTGGATCTCCGTAAGCAACAACGCGGTCGTTTGCTTTTGGCGTCCCAGTTGGCATTGTATTAAACCACACTGTCCTACCAGAGTATTCATCTGTTACTGATTTGCCAGTGTACTTATTCCAAGTTTTAACATCATCTGGTAGAGGAGCAGCCTGCTTAATTGTTACTGTCACGCCGTCACTCATAGGGGAGATTCCGGTGAGCGAGGCTGGGTAAGAGCCAGTTGTTGCTTTCTTCTCCATCATCACACCAACGGCGTTACGAACATCTGACTTTGTTGCCGAGTCTCCAGCTGCTTTCTGCTGGTTCAAGAAAACAGGAATAGCAATGGCAGCAAGAATGCCAATAATAAGGATCACAACAAGGAGTTCAATGAGGGTGAACCCAGATTCATCAGTTTTGTGGTTACGTAGTTTGTTTAACATATTTTCCTAATCAGTATTTCCAACCGCGTGCCTCGCTGGCATTTTTTCCGTCATACCACCAAGCGCCAAGAGGGCGAGGGGTAACTGCACATGCTCCTCCAGCTGGAGGTGTGCCTGTGGTAGCTGAGCTTACATAGCCGCCTAGGCCAGAGTCGTACCACAAGTACTTGTCTCCAGTTGACTGTGAGCCATTTATGCTGCCATCACGGTTGTAGGCAGCTACACAGTAACCTTTACCTTCAACAAACCATGTGCCAAGTACTGTTCCGTCACTTAGGTTAGGAACAAGCTTTGTAAGCTCAGCTAAATTGTTCGTTCCAGATGCGCCCGTATTTTGTGCAATGAATGTTTGCTGTGCGGTGGCAACATTTTTTAGGTCCGAGCGGGTTGAAGCGTCTCGTGCAGCCTTTTGTTGGTTCAAGAACACTGGTATAGCAATAGCTGCGAGCACACCAATAATGAGGATAACAACAAGCAGTTCAATTAAGGTAAAACCTGACTCATCAGTTGTACGGTTACGTAATTTGTTTAGCATACTTTTTTGTCCTTCATCTTAAGCAATATTTCCAGCCCAGCCACGTTTTTCACCAGTCTTTGTTCCGTCGTACCACCAGGCTACCTGAGGGCGAGGCAGTATACCGCAGACCCCTCCAGCTGGGGCAGTCTCAGGGTTGTCAGAGGTGGCAAATCCTCCGAGTGCAGAGTCATACCAAAGGAATTTGTTGCCAGCTGGGGAAGAGCCATTAATGCTACCGGATCGGTTGTATGCAACCACACAGTATCCTTTACCTTCGGCAACCCAGGTGCCAGCAACTGTGCCATCACTAAGGTTAGGCACAAGGTTGGTAAGCTCAGCTACACTCACTGTCCCAGCCGTACCTGCTTTCTGGGCTACAGCTGTTTGTTGTGCAGTAGCAACAGTTTTAATGTCCGAACGAATAGAAGCATCTCGTGCAGCTTTTTGCTGGTTCAAGAAAACAGGGATGGCTATAGCTGCGAGGATGCCAATGATGAGGATGACAACAAGAAGCTCAATTAAGGTGAACCCTGACTCGTCAGAGGAGCCTAATACCTTATCTTTCAAGGTAACACGTCTAGTGGTTACTTTTCTATCAGTAAGCAATTTTTACCCATTTCTCTGAATTAGCAGTGGTGGTGTTGGTTCTCCAGATGCTTCCGTTTCTTTCAGAAGCGGGAATGTTGCAGGCTCCACCTGCTGCTGGTGAACCGTTTTGCACTCCACCTAAAGCTGAGTCATACCAGTAGAATTTGCTGTCGCTAGAGCCTATAGGTCTATTTGAGGCAACTGCGCAGTACCCTTTGCTAGTTGTCCATGTCTCCGTTTGTGTGTTTGTAGAAAGTTTAGGAACAAGCTTGTTCAGTTCTACAGGATCACCTGTACCGTTGGAGCCTGAGTTCTGTGCAACATAGGTCTGCTGTGCTACAGCAATGGTTCTCAGGTCGCTTTTAGCGGCAGCGTCATAAGCTGCTTTCTGCTGGTTAAGGAACACAGGGATGGCTATAGCTGCGAGCACACCAATAATGAGGATAACAACAAGCAGTTCAATTAAGGTGAAACCTGATTCATCCTCTTGCAGCTTTCTAGCTAATGTTCGCATTCTAATCCTCAAAATGTAAGCGCTCTTAACGTGTAGTCATGGAAAGTATCGGATTTGTAGGGTTACAAGGCTGACTTGCATTTGACAAATAATGCATTCTGTATGTTTTTGTTGCAATCAATACATGGGTTTAGGTTGCATCTAAGAAGCTAGACTGGTATACTTGAGAATGTCATAAGCTTCAAATGCCACCCAGCCTACTTGAGAGTAGAGTCAATTATGAGCGAGAACCTGCCCAGCCGCAGCCGGAAGATTCTGGAAAGTCAGCTTGAGCTAGCCGGTGTCACCTCTAGCGAAGTTGCTGACCTGCCAACCACATATCTTGAGGCCATGTACATCAACCCCTTTTCTCAGTTTGAGGCAGCGAACCTTCTGCTCGTGGACTTCTTTGACCGTGTCGCTAACCGAGACTATGTTCCTCTCTCCCGTGCAGATAACGCAACGTTCAAAATGATGTTGAAGATTGGACGAGGCTCCAAGCGCATTAAGCCTCTGTCTGACTACGCTCATGGGGTAATTGAACTACACAACCACCTGGGCTACATGGGACTGGACTATTCTGGTGATTCCAGGCTCGCAGGTCAGGCAAGTAAGAAGGTGCTCGGTCACAAGCTTTTTGATCTGTCCAGCACACTGAGTGACCTTGATATTGACTACGTAGACAGTTACCTGAGAATTCTGGAGCTTACATTCCGAGTTGCTGAGAAGGTTGGGGAGAAAGAGTACCGCCCTACCGCTAGTATTTTCAGCCATGGTATTGGTGAGCGAACGTGGCTTTCTTTTGCTGAACCTCACATGCGTCTCCTCAAAGCCTCCAAGAAGTCAGTTGCCAAATCTTCAGCTTGACTGGAGTATGTAAAAAGGGTATAGTATACCCATGGAGACTATGAGAGAAGTTCTGTTCAAGACCGTGCTGAACGCACGCATGGCTTCTGGAGACTCCAAAGATGCTGTTCTGCTTCTGCATTCAGAGTTTGAAACGTTTGCGGACTTGCCTCTTGAGTATATCCTCAAGATGTTCAAAAACGAGATTTCTCTTGAGTCTCAGCAAAACGCTTTGGAGAAGGCTTTCGTTATCATTGACGCGCAGCTTTCCACTGGCTTGTACGATCCGGATAACATCCGTAAGCTCAAAAACCTTGTCAACATTACAGACCTAAAGAAGAAGACTTACGACGCTCCCCTCTGGGCAACTGTTGGGCCAACTACGAACACGAAAAAGTATGTTGATCTGATGAACTCATGCCCCATCTTAGGGTCTGTTTTACAGTTTGATGAACCCCACAATAATAAGCTAAACCAAAGGCTCAGTCAGGCCAACAAAGTCCTGGTTATCGATGATCCTATCATCATACCTGTATGGGAAGACCTGACTTTAGCTTCGCAGGCTATCATGGACCATGCTTTCTTCAGCAAGCAACTCCCTGACATTAGGGAAGCTGAGTTGAAAGACATTGCTACCGAGTTCAGCATTGACACAACAAACATGCTGCCTGGTATCTCTTACCAGCTGAACCCTGATGGCACCCTGGAACCTTTAAGCTAACCTGTTATCAGCAGACCTGGTTAGTTTTAGCGGCACACTGGGTTGTTCCAGTTGCTGAATCCCAGTATGTGCGAGTAGCATAGCTGGTAAACTCTTTACCATTTGGGTTCCACGCCTGCACATAGAACACACCATCCTGGAAACCCTGTCCTGTTGCTGGGTTGCGGTCATACACTCTCATGCGTGTACCCTCAGAAAGGTTCAACTGCAATGGGACGCCTTCTACAATTGTCGCTGGCTGAGATGGGTTAGGTACATTACTGAGGGTGCCTTCTGTTGAGAAAATTGTACGCTCAGATGCATTCAATCCAAGGTTCTTCACAACCTCGGTGGGTCCATGCTCTGTAAGGTAAGTCTGCATAGCGATCTTAGCAGTTCGCATGTCTGATTTGGTTCTAGCATCAACAGCAGCTTTCTGCTGGTTTAAGAACACTGGGATAGCAACAGCGGCGAGGATGCCAATGATGAGAATAACGACCAATAACTCGATGAGAGTAAACCCGGACTCATTGGTTTCAAATTTGCGTAATTTGGTAAACATTTTTCCTACAATTAGTTGAAGTGTATTCGCTCAAAATTATCGGGATGCAGAGTATGCCTCATTATGCGAGTGCAGCAAACTATGGTTTTTATATGTTTTTCTTCCACAGTTGCATTGAAAGGAATTCTCGTGTACTATTAGAGTAAGAACAAATTATACTTATCTACAAACCGAAGGCGGACCATATGGCTTACCATGTTGAAGTGAACACTAACAGTACTTTTGGGACTCTGGCGTACGCCCGTGGCCTCGCCACCTCCATCCAGGCACTCCTGAAGAGCGGTGAGACCCACCACGGTGCCGTGAAGATTTATGAGACCGATGGCAAGTCCATCATCCCTCACCTCATTGAGATTCCTGTTGTCGACAAGAGCAAGATTGTTGTCGGCGGGCAGGAGGCTGAGGACGAGGCACGTAAGATCATCGCCTACCTGGAGAAGAACCATGAGGCAGTCAACGATGTTGTCTCCAGCGAACTTTTCTGGGAGTCGTTCACTGAGAACACCCGTAAGTCAGCTGCCATTGATTACGAGGTTCTGGAGTCTCTTGCTCTCGCTCGTTTCGGTGCATCCGGTGAGGGAGCGATTCCTGCTGCGGTCGGTGCGATTGCAGCGAAGACGTTGGAGCTTAAGCTTGCTACAGCCCGCAACGTGAAGGCTAAGGCTGAGCGTGTGGCCCAGAACACGAAGAAGAAGAGCTAAGCTGTAACCGGTTTTACCCAAGTGGGGCCTCCTAAAGCGTTTTAGGAGGCCCCACTTGTATGTAGTCTCCAAGTTTTAAGGCATATATGCACTAGAAAGCAAGTTTTTTGGAAAAAATACACCTTTTTTCTCCGAAATCTTTGCGCTATCCCACAAATGGTGTTATAGTATAAACATAACAAAGCTTTCATGTCCTTGTGTTGTTGTTTGTGTGAATGTGTTAAAGGCTTGAAAGTTGCCGGGAGAACTGTTGTGGGTTCTCCCGGCTTTTGTTGTATACCCTGAAAGTTTCCTGGCTGCTAACTATAATTCTGTTTAACATGCACTATAGATGCTATGATAGGTTAAACAACTTAAATCATAGAAAGCAGATGACATTCAATGTCCGCCCACATTTTTACTTCCCGCAATGTTCTCCTTGAGCTTCTAGCTGACTCATTAGACGGTGAGGCATTCAACGATGCATACCCACAGGTAACAGATCAGGATCCTAATGATGACCAGGATGACACCCTCAGTATGAAGGCTTTGTCTGAAATGTATGAGAAAGAACTTGCATACCCAGAACAGGTCAAACAACTCCGACAGGATGTTCGTGAAGCCTTAGGTAACCGTGAGACCCACACTGGCTTCAACCAGCTTAAGCTCTGGCTTGTTAACTACGAGGCAATGCATGTATCTGGCGAATATATTCAGGCCGTTCAAGGTGCATACAGTGCTTTGCTCGCCGCTGATGAGGAGAACACTAAAGAGTATGTTGACTCAACAGTCGCTAGCGATGCAGAGTGGTTTGAGGATGCAATCAGTAAAGAAGACTTCACCTCTGAGGAGCAGCTTCAGCTGAAGGAGACATACACAGGAGTTCTTGTTGTCTTCCTTGCAGCCCACCACGCTGGAGGCTACCAGTTCACCCTTCAGGACTACAACAGTCTCATCGCTCCCTACCGCGAACTTAAGCTGTCGTTGAAAGCATAAGCTCGCATAAAGCAAGGCCAACCAGAAACTTTGGTTGGCCTTGCTTTATGCCCTAAAATGGGTTATCATAGAACATAATCATTTAATGAAGGGGAAGCAATCATGGTAAAGAGCGTCTACAAGCACCCTTATCCTAAGCCTCCTGAGCCGAAAAGCCTGATGCCTTTCCAGTGGGATGACGAGTACAAGAAAGAGCTTGCTCTTTTCCGCATGGCACCTGGGTTCTCCCCTGAGGAGATGCAGGAGATGAAGGGAGTCCCCTACTACCTGCTGAACACCATGTACCCCAACGTTGACATGTGGGGACACAACGCTGCAAAGATCACAGAAATCTTTGACACCCTGGCTGAGTGCAACTCAATCATGCGCCTTGACTCTCTCAGCACAGACATTGTGAAGCCTTGGGCGGCTGAGTCTTGGGGAGGTCACCGGGCGCTGATCAACGCCATGAACTCAATCAGCGAAGCCTCCAACTTCAAGAAAAGCTGGCCGGGTAGGCTTTTGTTCTCAAAGGCTCTTGGCACCCCCATCATTGGAACAGGGACTGAGCACGGCTACAGGTACAACCGCCTTCATCTTCTCCTTGACAAGGGGCTGTACAACTTCTGTGAGTCCACCGTAGTCCATGAGGCTAAGCACATCAAGCTCGTCATCAAGGCAGCTGTGATTGCTCTAAGCTGCGAAGACCGTCTAGCGGATCATAAGTCCGGTTTCACCCAGGCTGACTATGATGTACTCATGTCTGGCTGGGTTGAGTTGCAGTCTCTCCAGCAGAAGCTGGCACAGTACGCCTAAACTAAGTAAGCCCCGAACGTGTAGTTCGGGGCTTACTTAGTTTCAAAGGGAACTTAATCTTCGGTTGTCTCAGGTGAGCCATCTTTGGTAAGAGGAATGTTTCTCTCCGAAACTACCTTATCCCACCTGTTTGCTAGATGCGCGTCACGGGCAACGAAGAAGAACCAGAAGCCTGCTAGGATAATCCAGAAGCCTGCACCAGACGGGTCACCAGATTCGCTCAAACGGAAAATGTAGGTTGCAACTGCAACACCAGCGAACGCCAGCGCACCAAGAAGACTTGCAACGAAAGACTTGTTGAAGGGGTTGATCAACCTACCTTTTTTGTTGTATGCAACAAGGTCTTCAAGCTTACTCATGGTGACTCTCTTTCTGTTTATAACGTATCGCTCTGTACTTTAAGTATAACACAGTAGCCATTGATTATCTTCCAACGGTGTGGTAAAATTAGGGTATGACTGACGACACGACAGAATCCTCCGGGGACGCACTGCTGTATTTGGAGTTCCTGCGTTTAGTGTCAGGCATGAATGATGAGACTGCCTGTAGTCTTGAGGGTATGCCTTTGACTTATATGAAGAAGCTTTACCCTGCTCCTGTTGGCGATGCTTTCACGGAGTTCATGAATGTGCGTTTCGCTACGGCACTGTCTGCTATGGCAGAATCCCCTGGCCTCCACCGCAAGACTGAAACACTTTTCCAGCAGACGGCTGAGGCGAACGAGGCTTTCCCTGTAGCAGAGCGTAGGGCTGAGCTAGATTTTTTCTATAGGAAATTTGAGTTCGCTGACCATGCTTACTTTGATGGACGCAGTGAAGCATACAAGAGGTCTGTGTTCGTTCTTCTGGCTTTCCCCATGATTGCATGCTCATGGTTCGGTTACCAGTACCCGCTTGAGCAGTTCAGGTACGAAATCGTCCACGGTATCAACATGGCTAAGGATCTAATCAACGCTCTTAAAGAGGATTGTCTCAGTGTTCGCTATCACTGACGGTACTTACAGCAAAGAGGACGCTGTAGCCATCCTCCTCACTCTCTTGCACCCAGAGCAGGCAGATGAGATGGTGGAAGCCTCTAAATTTCCTGCTGAGTATGTCCAAGTTCTCTTCAAAGAAGACCTCACACAGTATAAGATTGGCGAAGCCCTTTACAGGTTTGTTGCATCCAAGCTGCGAAACAATGATGTGAAAACGAAAAAGATCTTACTTGAATGGGCTGCAACTGACTCCTGTTGGACTGGTAACCCACCTGAGGAGACAGCTAAGGCAATGTGGAAAGTGCTTGACGTGGCAGACTACCATGTGACTACATGGAAATTGTCTTTGAATGATAACAAGCTGCCATATGGTACTCACCTCAGCGAGACTAAGCCGTTCAAACATTTGATCAATCACATGCATGAAGATGAGCAAGACGTTGCTTATAACAAGTTTCATGACACGTATCAACTGGTTGATGCGGCTTTGGCCTGCACTTTCCTTGTTGGTGACAAACTAACTCTTGAGGAGCATGAGAAAGTCATCGCTCCTCTACTAAAACTACTCTGATAAATGAGTGTGGCCCTGAACTAAGCTTCTAGTTCAGGGCCACACTCATTTACTACTCAGTAGTAACCGTCGTCATCGTCCTCGTCATCATCATCGTCAAAGTCGTCTCCGAAGTTGTCGTCCATCGCGTTCTGGCGAGCCTGCTCAGGAGTCACATACAGACCCTCAATCTTGCGGTTGAGGATTCGGATGGTCACCTCATCGGGAGAGTACGTCTCGTTCTCCGCAGTTCCCTCACGGTCGCCATCGGGAAGGTTAACCTTGTCTCCGACAGTGCCAAGCACTACGCGGTCACCGGTCTTGATGTTCAAGGTAGAAACTTCAGCGGACTGGTCATCGTACTCTTCAAGATCAATCATTTTACAGGGACTCCTTAGGGTGGTGATGGATTTTTAGCTTACCACATAAACGATTGTGCAAGCAACTTATCGGAAAAATGTGGGGAAACGCTTTCGTGTACTACAATAGCATACATGGGCACCTCCTCAAAACCAAATCTACCACCAGTAAACGCTGGTCCTGGTTTCGCTAACGGTGCTGTTTTCTCTGTGAACTCACCTTCCATCAGTGCTCTACCCGCAGCTGTCAAAGCTAACCTTGGTGTTAGGCTAGTTGCTGGTAGAATTGACAAGAAACCGTCCGCCTCCCACTTTTTCCTTTCCTGGTTGCAGGCAGCATTAGAGAACGGTCAGTATGAGGACCAAACATGGGAAGAATTAAGCGAACTTCCAGAGTCATACCTGCGTAACCTGTTTCCTGAAATAGTTGAATCAGGGCCATATGGCAATGAAGCACTCAAAATGAATAACCTGCTCAAAAGGGTTACCACCAAGATTCTACCGGATGAAGGGGAACCAGATGACCAATACGCTGAAGCGTTCCGTTTGTTCGTTCTGGATTCAAGAAGCCTGTTTCAGTGGATACCTGCCGAGAAAATAAACGAACGTATGATGAACTCTCCAGAGCTATGGGGTAAGGGAGTTCCCTCACGAAAGACAGTAACAAGGAACACAGTGCAAGGTGGCTTCTTTAGTGCCCATGAGTTCAGCCAACTACGGAGGGTAGCCCCGCTTAGCATTGAGCTTGCACGTGACATGATTGAGGTGCCAATGACCGCACTTCTTCTACAGGACTCTGTTGTAGGGATAGGCAACAGCTTTACCTGGCCTATTTATACGGCAGCTATAACACCATGGCTGAAGTTTGTAAAGAACACTAGCCAGCTGTCATAGCAAGGGTATGGTACAATAGAGTATGCGCCCTTTATCTTCATCGTCTGGGTCTCTAGAATCTGACCAAGAGTTTGTGAGACTCATCAGGATTGCTGAAGAACAGTACCCTAAGCATTTCCCTGGTGGCCTTAGTAGCTTACCTGCGGACATGAGGCATAAAATGGTTCCTGAAATAAGAACGTTCGGTCCACACTATCTCGCGTCAGATTCAGCACAGCAAGTCCTCCTAGAGCTAGTTAGCCAGGAGGAACACGCTGCGGCTCTCAAAAGGTTCCAGCGGGCATCACATAGCCTGCTAATGGATTTCAACGGTATGAGGTCAGCGGCAACCCAGCTTTTCTCTTTACTAAAGTTTGAACATCTCACTTGGCGAAGAATGTTTATGTCTAGAGTTGCATCTGACGCTACAAAGGAGTATACTAATGAGAGTAATACTTATCCAAGTTGGATGAACCGTACAAGATTCACTCGTGCTGTTGTTTGCACAATGTGGGCTTTGAGTTCAGCTGACTTGGCACACAACAAAAAAGAGTTCACTGAGGAGCATCTGAAGAAACTGGCTAAGCCATATCTTCGTCTTCTCTTAGAGACTAAACAGCAAGACAGAGTTCATCTACCTAAACTGATGGACGCCCAACTACAACACATGACTATGAAAGCAGGAAACGTTTAAATGGGAATTTACATTGATGAGGCCCTTGAGGCTCTAGAAGATCAGCTTTCCCCAGAGGACTACCAGGCTTCCCTGGAGATTTACGCTCCCATGCTGAAGGTGTTCTACGGCAAGGAGCTTTCCCTTCGTAGCCGCCTGGCTATCCTCCACGGTCGCATGGAGCAGTTCATGGACGCTCTCCAGGAGGAGCGTTTTGAGGGCGGTAGCGTCTGGATTGACCGGGCAGTTGAAGTTGCTGTCCGAGACAAGCGCCGCGACAGCACCGACCGCCCCAGCTTCGCTCAGATGGACGTTTCAGCTAAGGCCCTCATCAAGAACCGTGGTGAGGCTGAGGACAAGCGAGAGATGATTGACTTCAATGACCACGTTGAGGTCATCCAGGACCACGAAGCGTACGAGTACCTGCTTTCGCTCGGTAAGGAGCAGGAGGAGGACAAGGACACCCTCGCAGAGCTTTTCACCCGCGCTTACCGTCAGACCGTCAACGCGGTCATCGCTGGAGACAACATCAAGACGGTTGGCTTCCAGGGCAAAAAGGCTGACGATGAGGATGTTGAGGCCACCCGCCAGCTTCGCCGCAGCCTCCGAGAGTGGTTCCCCACCCAGCACTAAGGCCTAACACAAAATACCTGACTAAACAGTATGCGAACTGTTTAGTCAGGTATTTTGTGTTATACGGGAAGTTTTTTCAGAAAAGATGATAGCATTAACGTAACGACCTAAACATATGAGGATATCCATGGCAACTGTTACAGTTAGAGCATCAAAAGAGTTGACGCACAACCCAGAGGCAGCAGACTTTACTCTCGCTATCTCTGCCACCAAATCTGACAAAGAAGAAAGCCTCGCAGCTGTTAGTGAAAGCCTTGAGAAGGTCAAACACATTCTTGACAACGCTGAAGGTGACGTTGAGTGGTTCAGCGAGCAGGTTTACACTTCTGCGTACCGTGGTGACACCCAGAAGGATGACCACGAGGCCTTCAACTCTCAGCAGATTATCACTGTTTCCCTCATGAACTTCGGTGGAGGGCAGCTAAGCTGGTTTGATGAGGTAGCGAAAGTCCCCAACGTGGAAGTCCACAATGTGAAATGGAAACTGTGTCCTGACACTGAAGCAACCATCCGCCGTGAGCTACTTATTGCAGTAGTGAAAGAAGCTCGTGAGAAAGCTGATGCTTATGCTGAAGGTGCTGGCAGTGGTGTTGCCAATCTTATTGAGGTTGCTGACCCTGGACTTCTTCAAGGAGCAGCAACTGGTTCCGACCATATGAGCCGTGTCGCAGGTTCAGCGTATGTTGGATCTAGAGGAGGGTTTGATTTCAAGCCTCGCCCTATTGTTCTCACAGCCCAAGTTGAAGCTCGTTTCAGCTTGAAGCTCTAGGCATAAACAAATACTTGAGGGGCAACAGTCTGAACTGTTGCCCCTCAAGTATTTTCAGACCAGCTGTAAAACTCTTTTTCTGTTGCTCTTGTGAACGTGGTATGCGTCAGGTGACCAGGCCCAGAGATTTCCGGGAGTAACACCAGTGGTTGCGGCGTAAATGGTTTCAGCTACCTTAGTCACATCTGCACCATACCACGCTGAACACCATGCGGGATTACCTTCCAGCACAACGCATGAACCATCTCCGAGAAGCGCAATGTCTAATGTGAAAGCAGACGGAGCATTCACTTCAGCTAACACGTTGCTGGCAAAAGCCGAAGCTTTACTGAACTCCTCTTCAGTGTCTGAAGCACCGTCATAGTAAGTTGCTCCATCTTCGTGGGATAGGTAAAGGCTGCCTGTAGTGACTTTGCTGTCGGTGACCCAGAATCTATACTCTTTCTTGATATCTAAGCTAGTTGAGGTGAACTGAAGTCGTGTGTCACCCGGTAGAAGCTCAAGCTGGTCCAGCATCCCTTCAGACGTACGGTAGCTGTTCGGGAAGAAGTCAATTTTTGCTTCAGCGGCTTTCCACCAGCCGGAAGAATGTGAAGTCGGTTCCGCGCGAACTTCGGAGAGTAGGATGCTGGCTACCTCTCTTCCTAAAAATGAGGATGGCGCAGTTGTCAACCAATTAGGTCCGGGAGCAAGTAAAATTGGTAGGTCCATGCCGGACAGAGCATATGCGCGGAAAAGGTCGGAAGCATACTGCTGAGGAGACCATAGTGCCTCACCGGCTAAGCGCAGTGCGTCAAGACCAAAACTGTGGTTAACAAAAAACCCTTCGGCAAGCTTAAGCTCCGATGCCATCCAAGACGGGTGGCACACAAGGTTCAACGTTTTCATGCTTTCAGCATACCATGATTGCATAAGATAACCGATAGGATAGGAAATGTTCATGTTAGGAAAACTATGACCGTCGACCCACAGATTGCTTTGAGCACACAAAAGCACATTGAAGCATTGAATTTCATTTCCGTGTCACTAGATGACATTAACAACAACACCAATGAAGCAGCCCAGAAGAATGTGTCCGTGGAAGGACTCCTCTCTGTTGCTATCTCAGCTATCTCAGCTTTAGCTTCGGTCACAGAAATAAGTCACAGTGAAGCTCTACTTCTTCTTGCTGAGTCAGCTTCCGCTTGGTCCGAGTCCACAGAGTAGTTGACCCATGGAATAACGCTTGACTTAATAGCGTTATATACGATACAATGGTGTAATGACTACTATACCTGTGAACTTATTCACACCAGGCGATGAAATGTGGACTGCTTTCTATTATGATCGTTCAAGTAATAAAAATTATGATCGTCTGAATGATAAAAATCGTCATGAGCTTCGGCAGGAAAAGATTGCCGACGCTATCGCTGTATTAGTAGGCGAAGAGGAATCTCAAACCATAGTGGATTCTTTGCCTCTAGAGATAGTGCAGAACAGCACAGGTTACCAAGCTATCTTTGGACCTCAAGGTCATCAGGTGCGTTTAGTAGAGCTACTGTATGACAAACTCATCGCTGATTTACTGGCAGGGAAAAATTCACTCACCATACCAGATATTGAAGCTGGCCTTGATGAACGTGATGCCGCTATGAATGAGGCTTTATGTGTCAACTTTGGCAGACGCCAGCTTATTCGCAAAGCGCAGATGCAGCTTCTAAGTTCCCTCTGGTTTTCTAAGAGAATAGGCCGAGGAGAGAGGCAGGCGCGCCTTACCTTGACTAGCCCAGAAATTGCTGCACCCTATCTGGAAGTTCTCTTTGAACAGGCAGCGCTAGGGTTCTATATGAAAGATGCCATCGGAGATGCTTTCTCTAAAGAGCACTATCAAACTCTGACGGGAAGCTTTCGTAAAGCATTTGGCGAAACACAAACAGACATGTACAACAATCTAAAACGCAGTTGACTTTTTGGGTAACCACCTATATGATGCTGCTTAAGCAGAAAGAAGGTGACCCCATGGATTTCATTCCTACCATTGACTACACTCTTTACCCTGACGCTCAGTCTCAGGCGAAGCATCTTCGCGCGCGTTCAGCTGCTCTGCGAGGTTACCTTAGGGGAGAGCCGGGAGACCGTGACTATGACGCTGTGATGCTTCGCATTATGAAGCTGGATGAGATGCGTGGTCAGCTTGAGCGTCAGATCGCTCGTGAGCCGCGTACAGCACCTGTGTCTGAGAAGCGAAGCGGGCTTCTCGGTTTCCTTCGCATGCGCTAAGGAGTCACACCATCCCACACCTGCTGTGCTATCTTCAACTGGTCAGGTGTACACTCAGAAGCGTAAGTTTCATTTGAGTACCCCAACGAGGCAACAGTCATGCAGTCAGCTAGAGGTTCAGCTAAAGGCAAGCCAATTGGTGTCATCTCTGTTTGGTAAGCATCCTGAACTGCTTCGTTCTCATTTAGGTAATCTTCGGGGTCCAGTTTCAGCTGGTACACATGTGCTAACTCATGGACAACCAGAGCCTGCATTTTTCGGTCGTCAATGTCAAAAATTGAACGGTCAACGAATATGGTGTTGTTATGCTCAGGGTCAACACACCCGCTGCTTTCGCCAAGATTTGGTGTACGGCCACAGGGGGAGTCAACGTAGAGAAGCTGAACATTCTCCCCTCCGTGGGTTTGTAGCGTCTCCCACGCTTTCGTGTGGCCTCCTAGAGCAGCTGTGGACCTCCACTGTGTGGGGTCAGAGATGCGAGCGGCAACAGGCGCTTGGACTTCGTGCGTTATTCCCGCAGACGCTGTGACAGGTAGCTGAGTGAGTGTGAATACAGGTTCGGAGGGATCCTGTTTCTTAGTGAGATGCTGCACAATGAGAACTGTGGCTATTGTTATTACAGCTAAAGCTGCAAACAAAACTATGAGTAAGTTTTTCTTTCTTACCGTCTTTGATGCGTCCATTTTTACCTTCTTATCGACCCGAGTAATGTACTTCTGATATGTACTTAAGCTATCGGTTTCAGAATGACGTTTTGAACTACTTTTTCCGAAATCATTCACTTTTTCTGTTACTGGCCGATTACACCTATGCAAAACAAAATAATCCAAAAAAGGAGCGCATCATGAAAATCGGTTCAGGCATTGCCCTCATTGTGATAGGTGCAATCATTACCTTCGCATTGCAGGATAATCTTATCACCTTCATTAACCAGGACCTGCTAGGTCAAATCTTAATGGGCGCTGGTGTAGTAATCGTTCTTCTGGCCCTGATCTTCATAAACAAGAAGCGCAGTGCTGTAACTGAGACACGTACAGCAGGTGACCCTGTTTCAGGTGAACGAGTCACCCGCCGAGAAAGCTCAATCAACTAAGAAAAGGTAAACAACATGTCCACTATCAAAGAAACACCTCGCAGGAAAAGTCGTCTTGAGACGAAACGCGAGTACCGCTTAATTGCAGTAGCTTATGTACCTCTCGGTGTCGCTTTAATCATTGGTGGTCTTGTGACTTCATTCTGGACCTTCCAGGTTGGTTTCACCAGTCTAACTATTGGTCTTCTTCTTGTTCTACTTGGAATTGGGTTCTACGTGAACTCCAACAAGTCTAAGCCTGAAGTTGAGAAGATTGCTCTAGTGAGCGACAAAGAAGTAGACGAAATGATTGAAGAATTCCCTGAGGAAGAAGCAACCATTCAGAAGTATGAGGAATCAGGATTAGACGGAGACTATGCTCCAGTTGTCCCACCTAAACCAGGTGACTCAGAAAGCATCAAGATTGATGCAGGCCCTGAAACTAACAGGACTGTATAACCAGGTGTAAACAGTTTAGCCCCGTAAGATTAATTCTTGCGGGGCTAAACTGTTTTAGCCAATAGGTTAACTATGGAAACTGCTGTTGACACACTCCAACGTCTCCGGTATGCTCTGCCCGAAAAACAGTACCTTGAAGTCAAGGACTTCCCAGTAGACTATCTGGAGAACTTGTTTTATGCAGAGCTACAGCATGGTCCGCAAGGAACACAGGTTGAAAAGCTTCTTCACGATATCAACAGCATGCTTGACAACAACAGTGACGAACTCAGCAACTACATCCAATTTTTCCAAGACACTGACGTATCAGGTAGCCCCGCCAACAAGATGGCATCCGCAGGTGTAGGGCATCTCACAGAACTCTACAAAGCCTACGACAATAGAAACACTGTCTTCCCAAATGCTCACCGCATTACCTTCTACGGGTTTGATGTTCACCCAGCATGGGGCAAAGAGTCATCAATGGAGTCATTCTGGGCTAAACGATTCCTTGAGGGAACCATAAAAAGTGTTCTCCTCCGTGAGCAAATCTTCAATGAGGAAAGCGGATTTACTAAGGCCGGGTACAACTGCCTGACAGGGCCTTACCGACTCCTCATAGGTCATGTCCACCCAGACGATTGACATGACGTTCAACACTGTGGTATTCTAAGCTCACATTCCCAACTTAGGAGGCCATTATGGCTGTTGCAAACATTGGCACCCATGTCACCCACTGTTGCGCCCTTCACGGATGCAGCTACGGCGATGAAGACTGCCCTGTCGACTCCCCTTTTAAAGCAACCGCTGTTGCACAGGCCTACCTGTGCGAGGAATGCCCTAGCGAGGAAGAAGCTAGACAGAATCTGCTTGAGGCAGCTGAGGAGCTTTCTTTCATCCTGAGTTTCAAGAACAAAAAGTAACTCAATAGCAGCCAGAACCCGATATAACTATGAGAGAACAATGTCTAACCGTTTAACTAACCTAACCAAGCTAGGGACGCCTGTACTGGTGACCTCCGTAGCTGTGCTGTTGGCGACCATTGTGTTCATTGTCATCACAGTAGGGTTAACAACAACCACGGCTTTCATGTTAATGCAGTTCAGTGTCTTCGGATGGTGGTTCGCTCCTCTCGCTGTGAGCGCAATCCTGAGTCTCATTATCACAATCTGTTTGGGATGGTTCTTCTGGTCTCTTCTGCGTGCGCCATCAGAGGATATTCCTGATGAGATTGTAGTTCAGATGCTAGCTGAGTTTGACAGAGAACAGCAGCAGAAAAATGGAACTGCTTCAGACTCTGACCTTTGATTGCTTTTCAGTCAATAGCCTGATATAATCAGGCTATGTCTATTTTTGATAACCCCAAGGTTTCACCCTTAGAGGGGATCCCTGAGGAGCAGCTGCGCGAGCTTGCAAAGTTTGTAGCGCCAGAATATGACACGAACGTTCCCACCCCGTGGCTTCTGAAGATGTACAAGAAAGACATGAGCTTCGGGCCTGCTTGGCGTGTTCTAGAGGACATGTATAATAGGCTTCATAGTGAAGACAGTGAAGACTTCATACTACGCTTTCACCTGTGGCAGAGAGATAACTTAACCCGTTTTGATGAGCAGTTCGTTTCTGCCGCTGACAGGTACAACTACAAGATTGTGCAGAGATGCCCGCAGTTCATCCATGTTACGACAGCTATTGAAGAGATTTTCTTCCACAATGACTACACTATTGATAGAATGTTTAAGCATGTTGCAACAACCTTAGCTTTCCAATTCGTGGCTCCTGAAAGCAAGGAAGACTACCGCATTTTGACGAAAGCGTATGTTGACTTGCTTAACCCGAACTTTGACTTAGATGACAGGGGTGAGTTCCTTTGACTACAGAAAAGATAGATACTGTTCTTCTACAGGATGAAAAATTCACTTCCTGGTTCTACCCTAATGTAGCTGCAAAAATCGGAACGTCAGTTGAGGAGGTTAGAAGCCTCCCTGTGTCTTACCTAAATAAGATGTTCGGAGACTACATCCGCTTCGGGAAGAACGCTGACTACATCCTGTCAGCTTTGTCCACTATTGAAGCGGCAACCCATGATGCTTATGCTCCCTTGTATGATTATGCTATGTGGGAAAGTTATTATCCTGAGATGCAAACTAACCCTAGCACGTTAAAATCTGAAGTTTTGTATGCTATTGTAGATGGTGATATAGTTGAAGAACACAAATTACTGTCTCATCGTACAAGCATAGAATATAAAGTAAGTAGTACGTACCTATTTTCTCCCGGAGTCAAAAGAAGATTCGGCGGTGAAGCTTACCGTTTGAGCCTTCAGGTAGCCACTGGGTTGCTGGTACGTGAATTTGTGTCGCAGGAGACATACAAATCTTTCGTTCACGTATACGAGCAGGCTTTTGAATGCAAAGCTCACCCTGATGACCAAGATTTTACTCTAATAGAAAAACCGGTTGACCCTGACCTAGAATATCTCAACGACTACAAAAGGACACATAATGGACAAAGCAACTAAGCAGGAGAGCTACCGTAAGGCTCTATTGGCACTTACTTTTCAGGAGGGTCTTCTCAAGGGGGATGAGGACCTAGCAAACGACATTCTCACAACCGTACCTGTGAAGGATATCTTTGAAGGTCAGAACCTTCTCATTACTTCACTTGTATCTGTACTTGGCGCTGTGCAGGATGTAGACAACATGGAGGTAACGTCTCTACTCCGCAAGTCTTTGGTCGCTCGGATGGAAGCTAGTGAGTAAAAAGCTGACTCTCTTTGAAGAGGCCTTGGAAGCTAACCCTTCTCTAAAGTATGATGTTAAAGCCCTTGAAGTTAACTATGTGATCCAAGAGGCAATTACTGAAGCATACAAAGCATCTGGCATGACCTTCGCGGAGGTAGGTGAAGCTCTTAACATCCCTGATGCGGCTGTAGCAGAGATGGTGGTCAACAACGACTATGGTGACCTCGAAGATATGATTAAGCTAGTGTCTGCTCTCGGTTTTGAATTGAGCATGACGTTAGTTAAAAAGGATGACCCCAATGTTGTGATCGTCAGTAAACCTAAGCCTCCTCGTCGCACAAGGAAGTAGCTTTACTGTGACTAATGTGGTAGTGTTAGAGCACACAATCTAGGAGGATGAACATGCTTACAGACTCTATTGTTCGGGTTGACCGGGCCAGTATTGACAGTATTCTTGCTGCCACCTTCGGTGGTGAGCGAAAGTACATGAACTACGCGGTTGGTAGCCGCATTGAGCGTATCATCACTGATGCTGAGGAGAACCACGACCATGAGTTCTTCGGTGTTCATGCTCGCTTCAACGAAATCTGTGAGGTACTGCGAGTAAGTTTCGGCACTGAGCATTCAGAATCCCACAGGATTGCTTGTGAGATCCTGCGGACCCTTGGGGTAGACCATATGATTGACCCGGAATGTGTTTAGTGTAGTATTTGACTTTTAGCCGATCATGTGGTATGATAGTAAGAGTAAGCATTATTTTACGGAACTATTTTGACTGACAGTGATCTATAAGGAGAATACTATGACTGACAAGAACGTTGAGAAGGACACAGTTGAAGAGACTGCCAAGGACCGCGACCGAAGTGACTACTTCGTGAGCGATGGTGACGAGTTCACACTTGAGAAGCCTGCTGAGGCTGACAAGTCCTAGTAACAAGTTTTAGTTGAAGGGCCTGCACTAAGAACATCTTAGTGCAGGCCCTTCAGTTTGTCCACCTTTGTGGGGACAAAGTTTGCAGGGTTTTTCATCAAAAACTAATGAAAAGCAACAGATGATAAAGTGTTGGACGCTTAAGTTCCGAACCGCCTGTCTACCTCCCGATAATCTATCATGTAACGCCGCATGTGATGAAGATTCTGCTCCTTCAATATATGCATTTGGTCGGTTTACCTTTCCTCCTAAAACCACCCCAAGTTTTGCTGCTTCTTGGGGTGGTTTTTCTTTGCCTGAAAACATTCTGAGAATGCTAGACTGATAGTAATCACCTAACCACGTTTCAAAGGAGAAACACATGATTACCAAGCCAGGAACTAAGAACCCTTCCCTGGAGGCAGTAGCCCGAGCGTTGACTGAAACGTACGGTTTTGTTCACCGGACAGCGTTAGATGATGTTGACAAATGGTTGAAGTTGGATGACGTAGACCAAGTTAAACCAGACGGATCACTTCAGCAGGCAATCACTGACCGCCTTTGGGTTTATTACACTGACAGAACCAGAAGCGAGATGGCTGCTATTCGTATTGTCCAGATTATTGCTTGAATCATAAAACGAGTGTGGCCCCAATCAAATTTGATTGGGGCCACACTCGTTTGTTTGTAAAAGCTGTTATGCTTTCTTAACCTGGCTCTTGGTTTCCTTTACAGTGTCCTTAGCGTCATCTAAAGCACCTTCGGCTGTTCCCTTAGCACCAGCAACCTCAGTCTTAGCTGCCTCCCATAGGGGCTTCTCTTCGTTACCTGCACGACGTACAACGTTGCGGGTGAAGAGAGCCGCGACACCAGCTAGCGCGATGCTGCTGGAGATGAAGCTAACGATAATAGCTGCTTTAGCGGTAGGGCTTGTGTGGGCTACGAATGGAAGCTGTTTCTTCTGCGCACGGCGGAAAGCTTCGGCTTTCACTGAGTCAAACTGCTTCAAACCTTTTTTCACGTCTTTGTTGCTCATATATGTTTCCCTTTCAATTGGCTGACCTATGTGTAATCGGTTGGTTAGCCCAAAAAGTGTTCTCACACGCCACAGGCCGCGTTCTACGGCTATAGGAGGCCTTCTGCTCCCACGTGTAAGCTCTGGCATGTGCTACTCTTAGAAAGCCGTACAGCGGAGCCAGCACACAAGAAAATGAAACCGATAGAAACAAAGTAAGACCCTCATGGAAGAGAACAACGTGGACACAAACGCAAAAGAACTGTCTGACCAGCAGCGTCACCTCATGGAAATAGGTAAGCGTGTACAGGATGCCATGCGCATCTCAAACCAGGCTAGTGTCCAAAAGATAATCTCAAACAACAAATCCAGCTGAAAACATTTTTTCATGCTACAATTAAAGCATGTCAACTTTTGTACACTGGATGGACGTTACGTTCTCCACTTTAGCTATCTCAATCCTGCTTGTGATAATCGCTGTCGTGCTACTCGCAGCGGTAGCAGCTGCAATCGCCGCTTCAGTCTACTTGTTCCTCCCAGACATTGACCAAATGATTCAGGCTGTCCTCAGCTCCTGACCCATAGGAGCTTTAAATGTGGTAAACTATAGTATGACCACTAAAGCAATTACTGAAGCTAAAGAAAAGAAAGTTAGCCTGAACTACCCTGGAGCAGGTGATGATAGCCGTCATGTTCTGCTGGGCCTGAAGTCTCGGAAGACATTCAAATACTGGGACCTTGACACTCACACTAGTGTTCTGAGCTTCAGCTATCATGTCACCGATGTGGCAAACATTCACCGCATGACTGCTGAGCACATTAAAGCTCACTCTGCGGACTTCAACGGATACATCTATGACCCCAGTGAACAGTTGAAGCGTATTCTGCCTGATGCTAAACAGAAATCTCGTTTTCCTCGTGAGTTCCCTAAGATGGTTGAAACTATTCTAGCTGACACCAGCGTGACAGCTGTGGTACTCATCAACAACGCGGATGAGATCCTAGATGACGATGAAAGCCTGGCAGCACTGAAGAAGCTACTCACAGCTGAGCATGTACGTGTTCACGCTACAGTACACGGGAACAAGATTATCAACAGCGATCTGTTTAACGACGACAAAATCACTTTGTTCAGCGCAGTTGCTGTAGTAGGTTACCTTGTCGGACGTGAGTACACTCGCCTGTTCAAAGATGAAGCAGTTGAGAAGAGCATGCGAACTGTTGTGAACAACACTGTTGGATGGCTTGATATTGCAAGCAAAAAAGTGTCAACATACGATCTCCTAAAAGTAACTCACGAATGGCGACCTAAAACGGCTCAAAAAACCGATACCGTCTAAAGGCAACATTATCAGCTGAAGGAGAAGACATACTATGATAACTCAAACAGTGTCAAGCTTCGTCCCGGAGAACAAAACTCTTTCTGGGCTAAACAGAATACTGAAAGCCGCTCCCATGGACGGGCTGAAAGTTGGTGATGATCTGACAGTGGTGGAAAGAAACGGTGAGTACGCCTGTGAGGCTGTTGTTGTCGCTGAGGATTCTGCCTTCATTTATGTTGATGTTGTCTGGTCAACCAAAGTTTTTCTGGACAACCCTGAGCTAGAAGATCATTTTAGTTATGTTGAAGAGTTTGACCTATGGTCTAGCTCAAAGCAAGCGAAAGTACTCTCAGACACAGAATTCAACCATCTCCTCCAAGGTATCAGTCAGATAACATTCTTCCACCTGTGACAGGCAAAAGCTTTTCTTCTCAGAGTATTTCTGTTAGGATGGTAAGTAACCACTTAAAGAGGAGAACCCCATGGGTCGCAGGATCAATGAGTCTGTTATCAAGAAGATTGTTAAACGTCAGCTGGAGTTGAGCTATAATGCAGCTGAAAAGGATGTTGTCTCTGCTTTAACCAACGCCATCCTTGACAACAGCGAGCAGGCGGTCACTAAAAGCATCGTGCAGGTTCTCAACAGTAAATATCCAGGAAGTGACCTCATCTCCCTTACTTCACGACGCATCTTCGCTGAAGTGTACACCGACTAACAAAGGAAACGCCATGAAGCTTCTGACGCGAGACAAGTTCCGTGAGGGAACCCTCAGCCGTCACGGCGGTTCATGCTGTGTCCCCGAATGTGTGTCACCTGCTGTTGATGCACACCACATCCTCAACCGGAACCTTTTCACCGAACCCCACGAAGAAGGCGGCTACTTCCTTGAGAACGGTGCTGGCCTCTGCTCAGACCACCACTGGGATGCTGAGCGCACCCTAATCAGTGTCGCATCATTACGCGACTTCTGTGGCATTGGCTCTCCAGCAGTGCCTGCAAAGTTGGATTCTGAAGTTGACTATGACTGTTGGGGCAACACCATAGTGGATGAGTACACTAGAACTCCTGGGGCAATGTTTGACAACGAAGGTTGCCGAAAGGCCCTTAAAGCAGGTAACGTATTATGGCAGTTCGGGTACAACGTTTAAAATCCTGATGTAGCTGACGCTAAGCTCAGAATGAGGTATGGATTCAACTACGGACCTTGTGAAGCTTTCCTTGCCCTGGAACGTGTTGACTATCAACCTGTGGTCGTGAGTTAAGGTTGCACCTTTCAAACCACGCATAGCCAGATAAGGGAAAAGCTCCTCATGAGAAGTGTCCACTCCCGTTAGGATGAACTGGATATCTTCCGCAGCATCCGAGTTTGTTACCGCCAGCTGCACACAATCCTGCTGGAACACATCAGTTACTTTTCGTGCAAGCTTTAGGGCATCGTTCTCTGCTCCAGTCAATTCCATGAACATGCTGGACTCAAAAAGAGGACCCTGAGTTGGGCTTGACCAGAAACCGTAAGCAAGAGTGGGCTTACGGTTGACTTCCATTCCATGGTCAGGGTCTGTTAGGGTACGCTGAAGAGCATGACGTGTCTGTTCGCCATCCTGCTCTTGATTCCAGGAGCATGCTAAGAAGAATTTCTTGTTCATTATTTTCTGTTCGTAACGGGCAAGCAAAACGCTCGCCTGACACAGTAGGTTACTTGCCGTTGATGGCTTTAAGAATGTCTGTAGACAAGTCTATCATATTTTTGGGGCTGTACCCTGACATTTTTCCTGCCTGTGTTCGCAGGTGAACAGCGTAACCTTTGATGGTCGCTAGCTGCTTCTCTCTTCGTTCAAGCTTCTTACGGAGAAGTTCATTCTCCTTCTGTAGCCTCTGTAGAGCGCCACCGGCTTGCTGTCTAGCGTGTGCTTGGCGTGCGGCATCTACTTTCTGCTGCTTGTGCTTGTTGTAATCCTGCTGGAAACTGTTTCTCTCTGGTTCAAAGCTCATACGTCTTTTATCGGTGTGAAACAGTAAATGCCTCCAACTTGATTGCTGGAGGCATTTACCTTTAAGGCTTGAGCATTGTCAGATGCAGGTCACTGAGTCTCAGCAAACCAAAGTTGTTCGGTTTGCCGTTCATGTCCAACCCCACAGAGTGAAGCACATAGTCTTCAACACCATCGTTCAACGTAGCGTGAACATCGTTAAACATGTGATAGTGGCCGTGGAGTAGAATTTTGGGCTTGACTCCGTTAACTGCTTGACGCAACATGACTCGTGACTCAGTGGCATATGTAAGGCCTTCTTCAGTCCACATCTGACCACTTCCAAGAGGCAAAGGAACCCCCAACGGACAGTCGTGAGTCACCATGATATCAGCGTGCCCGCCTTCAACTGTGCGGTACACATCACCTAGAGTGATCTGCTCCTCTTTCCACCATGAAACGTTGGGTGTGCGCCACTCGCGGTCAATGCTGTTCGCACCTCCGAGGAATACGAAACTTCGCTCGCCAACCTGCCAACGGTGACCACGTGGAGCTAGGAGGATGTTCTTGTCATAAACAATCCATCCTTCATCATTGGTAGGCTTAGCTGCGATACGTACATAGTCTTCGTGATTACCGGGAGCAACATAGAGGGTGATGCCAAGCTGAGCACATTTGTTCTGGACTTTTCGGATGAACACCCCACCAGAGTGCCCGAAGCCAATACCGAAGTCACCTACATGAATTACAGTGTCAATGTTGTTTCGCTTGAACTCGTTCAACGCCACGAAAGCGGCAACAGTGTCCCCATGCCAGTCACCGGCCACACCAATCATGTCAGTACGCATTTTAACCTTCTCCGTTCAAGCAAATTTACCTAAGTATACCACAATTGTCTAGCTAACAAAAGTGAGGTAACCTCGTTAGTTATACAAAGACCGATAATGGTACTAACCAACCACGAAGCTTCAGGATCAGAATGCTCAACAATAAAACACAAAGAAGTGAAGATAGCTTCACTATGATAGAACTTCTCGTAGTGATACTAATCATAGGTATCTTAGCGGGTATAGCTATACCAATTTTCCTCAACCAGCAAAAAGCTGGTATGAACTCGTCAGTCAAATCAGACGTTCGTAACACTGCTGCTAACGTACAAACCGCTTTAACCTCAAATAGCGCTGCTACTGATTTGTCAACAGTTACTCCAGTGGAATCTAAAGACAACACTGTAAGTGTTGATGGTTCATGGCTTGACTACACCGTGCGTGGAGTAAACAGTAAAACAGGTTTCACGTATACATACTCCTCTAAGACTGGTAAATACACTGAAACTAGTATTCCATCTGGAGGGGCGGAAGCAGGAGGTGGGAGTACATCCCCTGGCGACGGAACCTCCAACCCTGGCGGTGGCACCACTACGCCTGGAGGAGGAACCACTGCCCCTGGAGGAGGAACCACCACTCCAGGCAGTGGCGCAACTACAGCTTCTCGTAGTGACGCTCAGCAGTTTATGAATTCGTTCATTCCAGCTATGAAGACACTTCATCAAGATGAAAATTACGATGGAGTATCATACTCTAATGCCTTCTATAGAATAGCTAGCAATGGAGAAGAATGGGCAGGGAAGTACACGATGAGTGAACCATTTGCGTTAGGTTTGTCTAGCGCAAACACAAGTGGCGGTGGGTATCCTTCAATGAGACAATATGAGGTCTGGGATAAAGATGGCAACTATTACATAGCATTCGGCTTCAATAACAAAGTGTACGGCAAAGAAGATGTTGCTGAAGCTCAAGCAGATTTTGCTAAGTTGCAACCAGGAGAGTATGCTGAGTTCCAAATTGAGAATCTGAAGGCAACTATAGTGCCTGAAACATATACTGACAGCCAGTTCGGTAAAATAATCAAGCAATATTGTAACCCTACGGGAGATAAAAACATCTGCTAGTCAGTGTCCCTATGAGTGTGGCCCGTACTTAGTAAGTACGGGCCACACTCATAGGGACGGATGGAACCCGATAGGGATTACGTAAGAATCTACGTAAGGAAAAACCATGGGAAGACCAAAGAAATCCGGGCCATCAATCGTTGTTGACGTGGACGGTGAACTAATCGTCTGGACAGATGGGTTGTTATCCTGTGACAATCGTGAATACGTCAAAGATGCTAAACGTGCTTCTTTCCTCAAAGTGCCAACTGACTTAAGCTTCCATGGTCCTACTGTCCCAGCTGACCTTGACGATGTAGAGAATGTTCTCGGTGTTGTAGCAGCAATGATAGCTGTGAACCCCGGGCGGGCGATCATCCTCTCCGCACCAGATAGCATCCTTGATGCGTTACCTTATGAAGCTGATGATGAGAACTTGAAACGTTGGATTGAGGAACAGAACGCTAAAGAGGTTGTCAGTGTGTAGAGACAATGACCACGGTGGGCGACGATGCCCTAACGATACAAGCGAAGCGAGAAGGTCTCGTCGTGCTAACGCTGCTATGAAAACAATGTTCGCCGCAGCGAAAAGAACACCTATTACCCCAGCTGAAGCGCCAGTCATACCAGAAGTAGCGGCACTAAGTGTCGACAGCGTAAAAGGCCAACTAAGTGAGCTTGATGAGCTTAAAAAAGTCGCTAGGTCAGCCGAATATCAGGACTGGGCTGAGTCCTTCTCCGTGACAGTTGATGGTCAGGATATGACGTTTGCTACTAGAGCAAGCATGATGGACAAACTAAGTGAAATGCAGGAAGAGAAAGTCATTCAGATAGGTGACAGCATTAGCGCTCTTGCTGCTGAAAGGACTGGCTTTACGGACGAACTCATCTACGACAAATCCAAAGCATTCCATAAAGAGTTCATGGAAAAGGTTGACTCTGTAGCCTATGCTCTTGCTGCTGCATCATCTGAAGGTCAAGCACTTATCCCTTTGATTCAGGCTCCAGCTTTGAAGAAAGTAGATGCATGGTTAGCTCAGAACCCTAACGACGAAAAGGTTCTTGACTTAAAGGAAAGACTGACTAAGCTTGAAGATGAAGCTGCTGCGCTCAGAGAAGAATCATCCATAACACATCTGTACGGTAATGAGGAAGTACAGTCCATGCTTAAAGCTAACAGCGAAGCTTACGTCAGTATCCTCGGTGAGATAAGGCCTATGGGTGGAACATTAGCTATCTCTTCTTTGTCCGCGAAAAAGTATGAGAGTGTCATTCAGAAAGCAGCTGAGGTTTACCCTTCAGCATGGCTTGATGCTTCCAATAGCGGCAATGAGATGGTTGTTGAACATGCCAGCCGTGGTATGTATATTGAAGATCTTCCACGTGAAAGAGGAGACAAATATCAGAAGGTAAGGTTCAACACTGAGCCATCTGATTACGACCCTGTGAAAGATGGCAGGCTCGGTTGGACCAAAGTTGAAGGCAACAGCTATGTTGACCCTATATCCGGACGAACACATACAATTGACCCTGCTGGACCGGGGGAGACTGTTTGGGCAGCGCCAGAGTACCTTCTCGCTAACTCTTCAACTCGCATGCTGAAGAACGGAAAACCTGCGGGAACAGATTGGACTCAGGTGCCTGTCTCAGAAACTGTTACTGACCCTGTCACAGGCGAACAAAAAACTGAGACTGTCAACAAATGGGTTAAACCTAAACTCGTTGTTGACAGAACCAAAGAGTATGGTAAAGCTGCGTTACAGTTGAACACCAACCAGGCAACCATATATGACACGCCTGGCTATCCTACAGCTGTCCACGAACTTGCTCACAGGATAGAACACACTGGGCCTAAGTTCCTGTCTGAAATGCAAAGCCAGTTCATTAAACGACGCACTACGGATGCTGATGGCAAAAGGGAAAAACTAGTTCAAGTTTACCCAGGCAAGAAAGAGGTCGGTCGTGAAGACAACTTCGTAAACAAGTACATGGGTAAAGAGTACCCTGTTGAATACGGAGGAGACCACCACTTTGAGGTCCTGTCAACAGGCGCGGAAGCAGTGTTCACAGGCCGTCACGGGGGTCTTGTAGGGGCTGGATACCACAAACCGGACTTGGACATGAAGAGACTAATTTTGGGCCTGTGGGCGTCCGCCTGATTTTTCTGGTAAAAAGTTCATACAATTCAGTTCGGTGTTACCGATAATATTAGTGTAAGCGAACGAAAGGATTTACATCATGAGTTCAATGACATTAACAGCAGCAAAAAAGGTTATTCCCCGGATGGAAGCGGATGGCCTGAAGCCACGGTTCCGGCAGGGCCACGATGGAGTAGCAGCAATCCGTGACTCCGACTGGCCGAAGGTAAAACTTCGGCGTAACTGAATAGTTTTCCAGAGATTAGCCCCGTTTGAGATTACTCAGGCGGGGCTTACTCGTGCTTGAGAAACCTCAAACAGCGAGGTTGGTTCCGATACCTGCCGAAGCCGTGATCTGAGGGATGCCTACCGTGATTTCCTCAACGGTGGTAGCGCCGCCTGCGAGAACAGTGGCGGTGAGGACAGTGATAAAAGCGAACTTGACCATAATTTTTTCCTTAAGCTTGGTCTTACTTATCTAATGTAGCTTCTGACAATCCAAAGAATAGCAGTGACCACCGACATTTGGCAATACCTCAGCTGAGAAAAAGTCAAAAACAGTGACTTTCTGAGCTAAAACCAGTTATTCCGATATGATAAACGAAACTTATTCTTGGAGAGAACCTTGTCAATCAAACACGTAATTGTACCTGCTGTTGCTGTGCTGTCCCTTTTCGGATTGACCGCATGCAGCGAAGGCAACACTATCAGCCGCGACAGCTTTGAGCAGAGCGTAACAAAAATTGACTCGCAGCTGGAAACGTTCGTGGGCGAACTGCCTCAAGATGATGTTCTCAAAGTCAGTCACTTAGGCGAAGCGAACAACAAGAACGGCCAGCCAGCCGGTTGCGAAAACGGCGGGAACAGCCAGGTGGACAGTTCAATCGTGTACATGCCCGACAACTTTGACACCAAAGGGTACGTTGAAGACTTAGATGGCAACGTGAAAGGTTTTAACACAAGCTGGAATGAGAGCGGTTCCGACCGCAGCCTGGTCGCTCAGAAAGATGGCTACGAGTACTGGTTCAAAGCTTTCACTCTAGAGGCCAGCACTGAACCCTCCGCTGAAGCCACATCTGACACCACAGAGGGCGATGCTGCTGCTGAATCAACCTCACCAAGTGACCGTGGTATCCAGATTACAGCCTTTGGACCTTGCACCACAAAGTAATCTTAGCAAGCCAGAATTGTGCCCCAATAAAAATGGTGGAAACTATATTTTTCTGATATGCTTGACATTATGACAACTGTTTCTAGTGCTACAAAAACTAAAAAGGCCAAGTTGCTAAACAAAGTAGGGGCCACAGCGGTTATCGCCGCTGTCACAGCTTTCCCGCTTATGTTCGGTGCGACAGCTGCAAGCGCAGCGCCTAACGATGCTTACATCTCCTCCATGCTTTACAACATCACACCTCAGTCTGATGGTAACACTAAAGTTGAGGTTGAGTTCAACTACTTCGCTGGTGAAGAACCAGACCGTGAGTACCTGACTCTTCCTCCTCTCGTGCGCGTTGAAGAGAACAACTCCAACGCTAAAGGTGAACTCCGACGCTATGAGTATGATGGATTCAAGACCCCAACCACATACTCAGGTAAAACCATCGCAAACGGTGGAGAGAAAGAGTACAACCCCTGGACTGTCGTATCAATCCAGACTGATGAGAACAAGCGTCAGAGCCTAGGCTACGTTTACACTGTCAAAGGTGCTGTAGCAAAAACTGGCGACTTTGAGCAGCTGAAAATTCATCTTCTCAACAAGTACGATTCAGTAATTCCCGTACAGAAGATTGGTGTTGTCCTCAACGGTGTTGATGGCACGACTGCCCCTGTGGACGCTTCAATCTCCACTGGTAAAACCAACGCTCAGGTAGATGAAGTTGTTGACGGCTCCAACGCAACTGGAAGCAAAGCCTTCACAGTCACTGCTGGTACTGGTGACAAGCTTACCAACGGTGAGATTGTTTTAGATGCTAACTATGACGCTGGCACTTTCAGCTACAGTGATGCCTTAATTGTGGATGACCCTAACGCTGTTGCTGCTCAGGACGCTCCTACCCTCATTGACGGTGTCACCACGCTTCCTCTAACAGCTGCTCAGAAAGCCGCTGAGGAAGCTAAGAATGTTGCATTTGCAGAGCGAATGGGAAACATCGTGTTCATCATACTGATTCTAGCTGGTTCAGCTGGTGCTGGTTACGGTATCTTCATCGCTAAAAAGGTTCCTCAGCTTAAAAGGTTCAAGGGTGTCGCAGATGGCACTATCCCTGAGCTTTACACGAGAGCAATCACAGAGAACGTACCTGCTTTCAGTACTGACACAGCCAAAGCCCTCAGAACAGGGACACGCTCTCTACCTCCTGTTCTAGACGGTGCGACTCTACCTCCTGCATACGCTATCCTCACCAATGAGAACAGCTACCGCTACATGGGTGAAGCTTTCGTAGCTACAATCCTTGACCTAGCTGACCGTGGCTACCTGCTGCTTGAAGCGAACTCAAAGTCAACAAGCACAACACTCATCCGTGTTAACACAGACAAGTCACCTCTTCTTCTGAAGAACGACTTTGAGCGTAAACTAGTCAACGATATTGCCGACAACTTCTCTGAGGCTGCTCCTGCTATTCTAGGCGCAGACGACAAGGTTCTCCGTGGTGTGGTGTTCAAGAACTTCATTGACAACCTTGATGGTAGCTTAAAAGCAAGCAACTTGTTCACTAAGGTTCGTGGTATGGGTGAGATTTCATCTAACTTCATACTGTTCGTCCTCAGTGCTTTGACTGGCTCCCAGATCATCAACACAGTAGTGAACGGTCTCCACCCTGTCTCCGCTATGGTAGTCTTCGCTGGTGTCACACTGCTGGTCATCGCAGTCTTGAACCGCCGAACAGTAAGCATGGAGTACACTGCTCTAGGTTACGCTCTAGCTGTTCAGTCTGACGCTTTCCGAGCATACTTTGACAAGGTTAACCGTCGCAGTACTGACTCTATTGAAGGTAAAGACTTCAACGGTTCCTACCTTGGATGGGCTATGATTTATGGTCACACTGAGAAGTGGTTCCAGGTGTTCGCAGCTAACACAACAAACTTCAGTCGCACTGAAGCCCGCGTTGAGTTTGATGAGTCTCCTGCAATTAGTCTGTCAGCTAACCAGCTGGACGCTTACTCAGCAGAGTTGAACCGCACAGCAACACGACGCGGTTGGGACTTCATCAAAGAGTACAAGACTCTGCGAGCAGCATAACCTGCAAGTATAAGAAGAAGGCCCTGTATGACATTCCATACAGGGCCTTCTTCTTATACTTGCTTACTCACCGTCAAGCGAGCGACGGATGTTTGCCCTCTCAGCATCGTTACGGCTACGCTCGCGGGTTGTACGGGAGTCCTGGTGGGGCTGAGCCGCACTGGAAGAACGTAGACCTACCATAGCCTGATGCTGCTCAGGAACAGCAACCGGGTGGAAGACCGTAGGGTCATTCAGGCGGCGCTGACGCGCTTTCCAGCGTTTTGCAGCAGATTTTGTAGCCATGGTAAAGTTCGTTCTCCTAATAGTTGGTTAAGTGGTATCAGTATACCAGAGATATCTATCAGGAGTCAACAGTATCGTTGTGGGTAAAATTCCTTAACGCTTAAACGGGTCTTTACCAGCCGAAAGAAGTCTTTTCTTCCACTCAAAAGGCATGTTAGACACTTCATCATAGCTGTCCATGTCAATGTTAAACATTTCAATGAAAAGCACATCTTCCAATGCATAACCACGGAATACATACTCCAGTTGAGTGTCAATGTTAAACCTACCACGGCTGGATCCCTGTACTGAATAACTTCCTTTTGCATCAGGATTATCTAGATACACAGGCACAACTGTCTGTAGTGTGGAAGTCAAAAGGATGAGTTTAAGTGCATTGTCTTGAGAGAAAATACCTTCCCGAGAAAGAAATTCGCAAGCATTGTCATAAATTTCTTGATAAACGTCAGAGATTTGAACAACATTATATTTGGCAATGTTGAGGCTCTTCATAAAATAGGGCTTCTGCATCATTCTAAAGGTAATTGGCACCTGGCTCATGGTAAGTTGGGGGTTCTGATTTAGGGAACTCCGGAAGAAAGTAAGAGTGGTGTTTACGTTTACCCTTTCAGATGAACCTTTAGTTTTAAGAGAGAACTCAGTCTCATAATTAGTTTCGTAAGATCTACCGGTTTTTTCAAAGCCGTTAAATAGTGTGAGAACACCGGTAGCAGCTAGAGAAGCATGCAGAAATCTTTTTTGGTCCATCTCAGGCAACTCTAAAACATTCAATGCCATTGGTATCTCCTCTAAGTAAGCCAGTAGAATACTCAAATGGTACCATAAAAGCATACCAAGCACAACTATGATACTTAGAATTCTCCAGCTTACAGGCCTGGCTACCAGGAGCGGCGGTTGAAAGGGTTCTTGCCAGCAGTGAGAAGATTCACTTTCCATTCAAAAGGCATCTCAGCTGCCTCATCGTAGTAGTCCATGTCAACGTCGAACAGTTCAATGAAGAGCACGTCTTCCAACGTGTAACCACGGAACACATACTCTAGCTGAGTGTCAATGTCAACTTGGGTTCGGCTACTCGCTGTGCGGTCCATGTAGAGTCCAGCAGAGTACGGGTTTTCAAGGCGGACGGGATTCTGAAACTGTCTCGTAGAGGTAAGAAGAATAAACTTAAGAACATTCTCTTCTGAGAAGATACCTTCACGATCAAGGAAGCTCGAAGCGTTCTCATAGACCTCACGGTAAGCATTAGCTATCTCAGCAGCGTTGTAGTTGACACGGTTCGTACTGTTCAAAAAGTATGGCCGCTGAATCATCGTGAACAGTGCAGGAACATGGCTTGTAGTCAGGTCATAGCTGTAGTTAGCTGATGAGAAGGAATGCCTGAAGAAGGTAAGCCTGGTCTCCAACCTCACCTTTTCAGTAACACCATTGACTCTAACGGACAAATCAACGTTGGAACGTCTTTCATAGGAACCGGGCGGTCTCCCATGTGGCTTGTCAGTATCAGAATCACTGAAAACGCTGTTAATCCCGTGTTCCTTCAAAGAAGCGTCGAGGAAGTGAATCTGGTCCGCTGTGGACAGGTTCAAAATATTGAACACCATTCGGCTCTCCTCAAGTAGATTTTAACTGGTTACTCAAATCGTACCACAAAGGATACAACTGATGCAACTAGGTCAAATCATTTTCTTAAGCCAATGGTCAGGTATCTCATCTGCGGCAGCAAAGTCTTCAACACTGATGTTTGACTTCAGCATCGTTATCATGCGTGTAGTTGACAAGCTTGCTCTCAACGCAGTAACTATCTGGCTGTCAGTCAGAGGAGTAGCAACAAACTGCTGTTGTCTTAGTATGAGGGCTGCTCCGGTTCTTGTCTTAGGCTGACCGGCTTCTATCGCTAGTTCCCGTGCTCTGCGGGTCAACTGTTTGACAGCTTGGATAGCATCCTGCTCAACAAGCTTGTTCTGTTTCGTGTCGTAGAATTCACATAACGTTGCCTGGTTAGCGTACACAGTGAACTTGAACAACGTGAAAAGTACTTCGTTGTCGTACGGATATCCGACAACATACTGAGTTGGTTTGCCTTTGCCCTTAGGCTTTTGGACCATGCTCATCTCGCTTGGGCTGAGTACCCCATATTCTTCTAAGAATTTGCGCACAGCAATGATAGTGTCCGCTTCAGAGACTGTTGTGCTCTTACGTGTGAAGCTAGCCGAAGGTCCGCTTGGATACGGTAGATTTAGTGGCATGATAATATTAGGATATATCGGATAATTGCCCTATCCGCCGATATCTAAACCATGCTAACGATGACCTTGGTCGTAGCTGTACTTGCGGTTCTTCTGATTGCTGGAACAGTTTACACTTTAAAGAAGAAGAAACACTCTAACAAAAATCAGAACGAAGATGACTACTTCAATCCGTACGCTAATGGCGTGATTCCTGAGTCAAAGTCTCAGAGGAAGCAGCCTGAGCCAGACGTAGCACCTGAGCTTCCAGTAGCTCCACAATTTGCGTTGCACACTACTGTCCCTGATGAGGACTTCAACGACTGGGAGGAAGCTGCCCCCAGTTCACCCTCCGGTGGTTTTCCTAGCCGACCTGTTTTCCCTGCAAAGCCGAAACTGTGAGTTAAGCTAGAAAAGCTCTATATTGTTCAAGCGCTTGATGTAGTCAACTGGTAGTGGAGCGACAGCAGGATACTGCTTTTTGTACTCCTCAGGGTGACAAACAAGATTGTGAACATCTTTAGGTGAGATAAGTCCCTTATCTAGACTATTCAGTATGCCTGGAGTGTACACAAAAGAGTCAAAGAGTCTTGCCGTAGTAATTATTTGTTCCGATCCCAATGTGCTTTGATTATCTCGTCTAATGAGGGTAACAAGCTTGTTGAGCCTTTCGACGGTAAGCTGGAAAGTGCTTTCAGAGATGGGTCCTTCATGTCCTAAGAAGTAACGTGCTTGCATCCGCCGTTCAGGTGGAACTGTGGAGGCCACCTTCCGGGCGCAACCTGGGTTAGTGTACTCCCACTCTCTGTTTTCTTCTTTCACAAATAGCCACTGGTCGTGCTCATGAACATAATCGCCTTGACCGAAACCAATGTAGACTATCTTGCTTGCTTCATCTTTGAAAGCAAATAGCTCCAGCCTCCATAACAACTCTGACAAGGGCAAGTTAGAGAAAGGTACCGAACTTAGGCTGTCAACCTCATTGGGTGTCAGTTGTTTTAAGCCGGAAACTTTAGGACTAACTATGTGGTCAAGTAATGCGGCTGCCATCAGACAAACCTTCTAAGTGTTACCACGATATCTGAGACGACAGCTGGCTTCAGGTTCTCATAAGCGAAATACTCTGTTTCCTGATCTGTAATCTGGATATACATTGATGCCTGTGTTTTGCCTACCTCTAAGTGAATTTGGTCACCGTTTACAAATGACCACTCCAGAGAAACAGTACCATGGTTGTTACCTGACACCTGAACATCTGTTTCTCCTAGACCATTGAGGATGTTGACAGCGTTAGTGAGTACTTTGTCGTTGAAAGCGACTGCTCCTTCGCCATCCCAGTTGTCGGGGAGTTCTTTGAGGATCATTACTTCTTGAATATTACCGGGGTTGCTCATAGGTCTACTGTAGCATATTTTTTACCACAGCAGGTAATTATAACAACCAATGCTAAAGTGAACATATATCATAAATCCCCTGTCAGAGCCTGTTTTAGGTTCCGACTTCTCCGTGTAAGCAGGTCTTATTTAAGAACGCGAGAGGGCAGCTGAGGGGCTATCAGGAGGGGTTTGCGCCTGTTAGGGATAGAGCATGTGCGAAAGAAAACCTGGACCCCGATGTTCCAACCATGCTCTCAAAGATCTTCAAAAGAAAATAAGTTCTGGAGCACCCCCAAAAGAGGTCACAGCTGCACAATTGGTTTATAACGCTACACCTGAAGGCATGGCTAAGCTTGAACAGGAAGTAGCGTCCGCTAAAGCCGTGAGGCAAATGACAGATGAAACAGCTGTAGTTGGCAACCACTACGATGGTTCCACTGAACCTGTCTTTGTTCCTGTCGCTGGCTTCTTAGAAGGTAAACTGAAAGAGGCAAAAGAGTACCGCGAATGGCAGACTGCAACTTCAAAGACTCTAGCGGACCTACAGGAATCAAGAGGGGTCTCTGAAGCTAAATTGTATGCTGACCTTATGGTCGCTTCATTGCAGGAGGAAACATCTAAGATAATCAACCATGGTATCTCCTATAAGACAACAAAGCAGAATGCCGCTAACTCTCTTGTCCGAGCCTACAAAGGCCGAGGTAAGACAGCACAGCAGCTTCTTGCATCCAAGGAAGGTATTCACGCTGCCTTCAACGCTCACGCTGAAGAATCAACCCGAGCTAGGTTCCTGTACCATGAGATGAAGATTTCTGACTTGAAACAGTTTGTGGAAGTTTCCTAAAAAACTGGGGCCGATAGGTTTCATCTGCTAGCATCAGCTGTTAGTGATAGAACATAACGATGCTTGAACCAGATAAGTTCAAGAGCGCAAATATAGTAGCCATCATTGGATGTTGAACATCCATAACTGTGTAGTGTGACAACTTCATGGGAACAGATGTGAGTCCACCGGTTGGTCACCGGGTGTAGTGAGAGCGAAAGCAAGTTAGACTTACCGAGCAAGTTGGGCGTCGTGGTGAAGGCAGACCCGGACATGACACTCTTATCAAGAATGAGGATTTCCTCTGCATCAGCTTGCATCCCGGTCCTGAGGGTGGAGTAATTTCCCAACCCTGTGCTTTTTATTCGTCATCTTATTCCAAATCATACGTAAACTTTTTTAGCGCTCCTTTGTAAGTAAACACAAACTTTTCCCCGTTTTTTGCTTACAAGGGGGTACAACTCCCACAGTCACCTCACGTTTCGTGCATCAACAGTTCTGGGAGTTGAGGTGAGTTGTTTACGTGCTCGCCGTAGGTTTTCGTAAAAGGCCCCTCAGGGGGCCACAATCTATGATAACTAAAGCTGGTCTTGTTGACTCAAGTCATCTTATCTAAGTTAACATATGTTGACAAAGTCGACAGGGATACTTTTGTCCAAAAACGAGTAAATGCTGAAAGTATCCTGAATGAAGTCTGAAAGAAAACACTTTTTCTGAAAAACGACCGATGAATATAGAGAATCAAAAACACGGTACACAAGTCGCATAGGAAAGGAATCATCATGGGATTACTAGATGACACTAAAGAAAAGCTAGCAGCTACAGGCGAGAAAATCAGCAGAAAAGCTGAGGACGTTACAGACCGCCTTGACGACAAAAAGGATGAGCTACAGGCTGACGCTGAAGTGAAGAAAGCAGAAGCCGAACGCGACTCTGTTAAAGAACGAAACGGTTACAAAGAAGGACTAAGGGACTAAAGCTCTTTGTAACTAGGAACGCCCCACACTAATTTTAGTGTGGGGCGTTCCTCATACAGCTATCAAGTTTTCAGCTTCAAAGTGTTGTAGTAGCCACCGAACTTATTCAGTTCAGCGACCTCAGCAATGATATGACGCAGGCGAGTACGGTACTCACGTGCTTTCTCCTGAGACTTTTCAACCTCAGCAGGGTCAGCGTCAACCTCACCAAAGATTCCGTCATTGTATGCCTCAAGGAAGCAATCAGAGATAGTCTGAGCATCTTCATCCTCAAACTTCAGGTTAGAAGACGCAGTCTTAGCAGACTTCATGTAACGGATGGGAAGGTTTTCGTATGTTTTCTGGAATCCATAGTGTAAATTCCATGTGAATGACTTGTATGATGTTCCAGTGGTGAAGTATGAACGACCGTTGGGCAGAGTGAATTTGCCTTTCTCAATACGAATGACAATATCTCGTCCATGGACTCTGTACTTAATCTCTCCGTGTCGGACAACCGTGGTTGTAAACTTGTCGTCTTCATCCGAGTAATAATTCAAGATATCTCCTAAGTTTCTGTACTTAAGTATACCATAGAACGCTTACAAAGTCAAGGGCCTGAACCCATTGTAGGGCGCAGTTATAGCTTGAAGAAACAGTGTCGGAATCTTAACTTGCTTCTTCGCTTCTCTGACGCTGACACCGTTTTGGAGGAAAAAAATAATCTGCTCTGTACTTGCCCCTAGCGCAATGAAGTTAAAGATTAGCTCACTCAAGTTATGATGGTTAGGGTAATGCTCAGGGTTAACCCAGAAATCGTTCATAGAGTTCAACATGACATGTGCTTGAGCTAACCGCATAGGACGTTGGTGTTTGCGTGGTAAGAAAACACGAACTGCTTCATGCGACTCATAGAGGACGTTCACCAACTCACTCTCACATAGTAGCTTGCCGTGAGCTTCAGCAACTGTAGGGTTAGTTTCCATCAGTAGAGGTGAAAGCTTAGGAAAAAAGAAGCTTCCCTCACTATTGGTTTTCACGAAAGTGAGGGAAGCTTCTAGAGACTGATATTCTCTCATGTACAGCACATCTTGTTGGGCGGACTCGTCAACGAAGCGGTCAAGCTTTAACAGGCTCATAGCCGTGTTATGTTCCGAGTTTACATGCACGCTCACACATAGTTAATCGGCTAAAAAGTGCTTTTAAGCACGCAAAATAGCATCAATGTATGTTTTAGGTACCGTCTTGTAGTCGTCAACTTCCGAGGCAGTGAGTCCCAACATCATGCATGCTGTCAGCCTGTTCAAGTCCAAGTCCAGAAGAGCGTAGTCTTTTACCTGACTGATAATCTCAGGTGAGATGCCAAAAGCAGGAGTTTCAGCAATTGTTTCCAAAGTTAGGTAACGTCCCATCCGCTCAGCCGGAACACCAAACTTGTTTGTGATGTACTTTGAACGAACCTGATCTAGAGCGCTGACAGCTGACTTGATATCAACAACCTCATTGGCTTTGAACAATCCAACGTTGGTCACAGTGTTGATGGTATGGATAATATTGCCTGGTGCAGGGAAGGTAACGCTGCCCTTCTCATAGTTTGCTTCGAGAAGAACCACCTTACGACGCTTCAGGTCATTGAAAACTTTGTGCACTGACATTCCTTCTCTATTCTCAGAAATAGTGAAAGGGAATTTCTCGTTGCTGTACTCATCTGATGCAATTCCAAGCTCCTCCAAAATGTCCTTCAGTTGGGCTATCTCAACAAAAGACTCGGAACTAATAGAATGATCACTTCTGTAAACCATAGCTAAACCTCTCCATCAAAATCAAAATTACCTTCAAAAAGAATCTCGTCGCTGAACTCCCACTGTGTGGTATCAAAAACCTGCACACCCACATGCTTACTCTCACGTAGAGGAAGAATTCTTCGGAGGGCTTCTCTAGGGTCAGAGTCAGAAGTGTTAGGTCCATCCAAGTCAACACAGGTGTATCCTCTGCGGACGGGGTCTTTGACTAACAAGTGGACTAGGAACATAACCTAATCTTATCACAGTTCCAGCTTGAAAACAACAGGCAGTTGTGATAAAGTAAGGCTATGACTAACACAGATGAGATGCCTAACCGGCCAACGTTGAATGAACTCATGAAGTCCTACGAGAGGGCACATGCTTCAAAGCTGACCCCAAAGTCCTACGCTATCATCCGCGTTGACGGTAAAAGCTTCCACAACTACACTCGTCATCTAGGCAAGCCCTACGATGAGCAGTTCATGGCTGACATGGACAGTGTGGCTGTGCGCCTCTGCCAGGATATCCCCAACGCGCGTCTAGGTTACGTGCAGTCCGATGAGATCAGCGTCTTGCTCACCGACTGGAGCACTGAGCATGACCGGGACACTAAGATGTGGTTTGACGGCAAAATCCAGAAGATGGTTTCCGTTTCAGCTTCTATGTCTTCAACCATGCTGAACATCGCCCGTCCGCCAGTCAGCTTTGAGAAGGCTGCTCTGTTTGACTCTCGTGTGTTCAATCTTCCTGATTTTGAGACTGTAGAGAAGTACTTCATGTGGAGGTACCTTGATGCGAAGAAGAACAGTGTGTCCATGGCTGCCCACAACATGTTCTCTCCCAAGCAGGTTGATGGCCTGACAACTCAGGAGCGTGTTGAGCTTTGTGCTTCTAAGGGAGTTGACTGGAACACTTTCCCTGCTGGTTTTAAGAATGGTCGTGTTGTGCTCCAGAAGAGCGAGCCAGGCTCAACTTCGTACGTGAACAAGCGTACCAACGAGGAGCACACTGCTGAGTATGGCCGAAAGTTCTGGGAAGCTGAGCCAGCAGAAGGTTTGCTGGAGAGGCTAAGCTCTCTTATCCCGCAGAAAGCGTGAGAACAAAGAAGAGGATGAAGACAGTTAGTGTCTTCATCCTCTTCTTTTGCCCTTCAGAGAGCGCAGCAGCCAATCTGAGAGCCTTTGACGTTGTTTAGCCCCACCGACCCAGGTTAGCTTGTCTGGCTGCTCAGAATAGGGATTACGCGATCAGGAACGCGTACCTTGCTGGAGTCAACCTTGACAGTTGCGTAGTCCAACACATAGACAAGCTCGTAAAGGTCATACATCTGAACAACATAGTCGCCTTCAGTCTCAGACTTAGTGAAAATCTCCACAGCTGAGGAAGTGTACTCCTCTCCGGAAAGCTCATCCATGAAAAGTCGCTGACCAGCATCCATTATGGTGACAATCTCACCATAGATTTTCATCACATCGCCAGCTTCCAAATCATGGACGGGCACACTTGTGTAACCTACAGGGATAACTCGCTTGGACATAGTGCTTCCTTCTGTTTTCGCGGCCAAATGACACGTCATGGTATAATCGTAACAGAAGTTGCCCATATTGACAAGCTAACTAACTGTTACAACCTTGTTATGTTCAGACACCCCTGAAGCACGGATAACTTTAGAGGAGGAAAAAATGAGCACAGAAATCGTAATCCTAGCAGCAGGCATGGGTTCGCGCTTAGGAGGCAGTGTACCTAAGCCACTTACTGTCCTGTCTGATGGTAGAACAATAATGCAGCAGCAGCTTGACAACTTATCTACAATCTTCGGTCCACAAAAGGTCAACATCGTTGTCGGTCACAAGTATGAGCAAATCATTGAAGCTCATCCCAGTCAGAAGTTCATCCACAATGAAGAGTATGACTCAACGAACACATCTAAGAGCCTGCTGAAAGCCCTCAAACATGTCCCGCAGTCTGCAAATGTGCTGTGGCTAAACGGTGATGTTGTTTTCAGCCCAGAGATTCTTCAGAACGCTCAGAGTCTAATAAACTCAAACCGAAACTTCGTCACCGTGAATACAAGTGAAGTGCACGATGAGGAGATAAAGTACACGGTTGACAGGGAAGGGTTCATCGCTGACCTCTCCAAGGTTGTGCCTTTGAATAGGGCATTAGGAGAAGCAGTTGGCATCAACTACATCTCTGCGAAAGACCGCATGGACTTTGCATATTATCTGAACCAGGTTGGAAGACAAGACTACTTTGAGAAAGGCCTTGAACTAGCTATTGCTAAAGGCATGAAAGTTGAACCCTACGATTTCAGTAGTAAAGGTCTGTACGCTGTTGAAGTTGACTTCGCTGAAGACCTGAAGCGTGCTAACGCGACAATTCAGAGTTAAGCGTTAATTTTCTCTGCCTGCGTTGTAAACATGCGCACAGCCCAGTCCTCGGGAAGCTCACTTGCCTCAGCGACATGCTTAGCTGGGATGCCTAGCCGGATGCAACGAGTGTAGTCGTCAAAGCTTACTCCACTGTTGATGAAATCAGACACAACTTCGCTCGGCTGACCCTGTAAAATGAGGGCAGCTGCGATGGGGTTCGCTTTGACCTCATCAGGCAGACCTAGGAACTCTACAGTCTGAGCTTTCAGATAAGCATAACCACTGTGTCTGGCGCTGCTGGAGAACGCCTCATACAGCTTTTTCTTATCGTAAGTGTTCTCCTTCTCAGGCTCTTTAGGCTCAGCTTTTCCACCTAGACTCATCATACTAGAATGCATATGATAGAAATGGTCGGAGTCTAAACTAGACTTAGGGAGTGTAGCCTGGTACAGTTCTCCACCTTCATTGGGGAGACAAAGAGTATGCTGGTCAGCCCGATGGTCAATTAGAGCAACAGCTGTTTCACGACCATCAATTTTAGCGATAACCGCTGAGTTTTTGACGCTCAACCCCATGAGGACAAGCGGGTAAGCTGCTCGCCTCCATGTAATATCCCCGCCGTAGAAGACGCCACTAGAGAAAATGTGGATGCATCCTAGTGCGGGTGCAGCAATCAGCAGGAATGTCAGACCAGACAAGAACGTATTCGGCATGAAACCTGCGACATGGTTGGTCACAAGGTAAGCTAGCGCAAGAGTGAAAGAGATAACAGTGAGACCAGCGATAACGCCCCCACTAGTGCCCAGGTTGGACAGCAAATGCCTACGGTGCTTCCATGCGGTCCTATAGCGGTTGACTGCGAGAAGGTAGTGAACCTTCACTGTCAGCTTCGCTCGCGTAGTTTTTGTCATACCCTGATTCTACCAGAACAGTATGACAAGCGCAAGGCCTACTCAGGCTTTCTCAACTCAAACCAGGAGTTATCGTCCTTAACAGAGCCTAGCTTCCAGGTTCCTTTATCATTGATAAGGGTTGCTTCAACTGGTTCGCTTTCTTCGCCTTCTATTGGAGTAGGTGTAACTGACGTTCTTCCATATTGTAACGACTTGCCAGAATCAGGTTTTGTAGATGAAGCTGTGCCAACTAATGCTTTGGCTTGAACTGGTTCCAAAGCTACGCCGTATTTGTCTGCCGCCCACTCCTGGACCGCTGCCGCGTTTTTGTCATCAATAGAGGTGTTCTCTGAGACAGACTTGAAATTCAGGGCAGTGTATCCGGCTATTCCTATCCCCAGAGCGATGAATAGAAATGAAGCCGAAATACCAAGCCAACCTTTGCTGAATGAGGCAAACACCATCGCAATAACTCCGGCAACAAAAACTGCTGCCAGCACTGATGGTAGAGGAATATCTGTCAGCTGGTTAACTTGTTGGATCTCTAAATTATTTACGTAAAGCATGGCCTAATCTTACCATAGTTCTAAGAGTAGGACTTAAGAGTACCCTTTAAGGTTTCCAACATGTCCTCAATAGTCATGTTCCCATTAGAAAACTTTTCCGTGATGGTTAGCTCAACATGCTTCTTTAGGTGATGAAGGTAGCTGTCAGGAAGAGATTTTGCGTCAACAAAGTTTTCGCTGCTGATACCTAGCATTTTGAACTTTGCAAAATCGGACACTGTAATCTTATTTTCAGCAACCACTTTAGCCTCTTCAGCGTCTTTACTGAGCAGAACCATGCCACCGAAACCAGACTGAATCGTGTCACGGTACTCTGCCGCAAGCTTCACGTACAGGTCGTACTTTTCACTGAGGGTAACAAACCCAGGATGATATTTGTCTGCCATCCAGTCAGCAGCGATTGTATCCCCGTCAGTAGCTAAATATTTCATGTCCGTAGTATTCTGAGGGTATGTGAAAAGATAGAGCTTTTCAGCGTAAATAGTGCTTTCTTTAGAGGACGGACCAATACGGCCAAACCCTAGGCTATTGCCGGTTTCCATGCCATGAATCCAGTTGTCTTCACCTTCATACAACTTCATTTCTTTAAGCATTGCTGTTGCAATACTCTTATAAAGAGTTACCTTAGAAAGTCTCGGTAAGGCAGCTTCTTTAAGAGTTTTCGGAAGGACTGTTTTAACAAGAAGGTGTGTTCCGAATAGGCCTAGCAGCAAGCCGATGGTTGCTCCAACCCAGCCAAATACGGTGCCGCCAATCAGGGCTGGGTACAAGCTAGCCATGTACAAGGGTGCCCGCTGGATACTAAAAAGTGTGATTACACCAATTTTCTTTCGGATGGAAAGCGCAGCATACTCTGCATCAACGATCTCTTTTTCTATCTTAGCTGTGAGAACACTGGCGGGAGAATTCTTATCTACTGTGTTTCTCATTTTGTGCCCTTCTGTGCATTAGCTTTCTGCATTGCCTGTAGCGTCTGGTTCATGTAATTACGGTTTTGTGCCATCTGTTTGGTAATTTGTGCCATAACGGCCTCATGATTTTCCTGGAGGAATTCCTGCTGCTCGGTCCAGTTCAGTTTAACCTCGGAGCCAAGCTGGGTTAAAAAAAACTCAGGAAGTTCCCTGGCAGCAGAGAAGTTCTCAGCAGCAATACCCATCTTAGTAAACTTAATGAACTCATCCACTGTGATGGAGTCCCTAGCAAGAATTTCAGCGTCCTCCGCATTCTTGCTGAGTAGAACCATGCCAGCGAACCCCACAGGGATAGTGTCCGCATACTTCGCTGAAAGCGTCACAAAAAGGTCATGCTTGACTCTCAGAACATGAGGCTCTTCGCCATCTCTCAGTTTGACAAGTCCATCTGCGAAAAGGGCAAGTTCAAAATACTGAGGAACAACATGCTTAAGCTGTGGCTGAGGAAAAGTGAAAAGGAACAGTCCCTCATGGTTATTAAGATACGCACTTCTATCTCCAGTTACCAGCTGACCAAAGAGCTTTTCCTTGCCTAGGTTCTTATCAAAAAGCCAACCACTTTTATCCCAGCTGATGTTCATGTTTCTGAGAAGGTTCTTAGCAAACTTGTAGTCCAGCTTATAGAAGTCAGCGTAATCTCGGTTGACTAAAGAATACACAATCTCTTCCCTACTAGAGGAGTTTTTGGTTTCATGACGGTATACTGCCGGGAAGAGGGCAACACCAATAACAAAACAAATTACTCCTGGAATCCAGTAGCCTGAAAGGACTGCGAAAAGACCTGGCAGCATGAAAAACACAACAGTAAGGAAACGAAGCATGTAAACCTCAGCGAAAGACAAAAAGATATCACGTAGTTTTGCACCAGCGGTCATCTCCACATATGTTGCCTTAAGGACATCGTCACTAGAGGAAGAGACGTTATGCTTAAAAGGATTCATAGCTCACTCTTTTTCTGCTAGATCAACGGGACTGTATTCATCTAGTTTAGCAGACACGACATGCAATAGCAATAGGACGCAAAACATGGTAGACTGTCACTATGAAACTAGCACCCATGGATGAGATGAACTCTCCACCTCACATGTATCTCATGAGAGACGGTAAGGGAAGCGTAGAAAGCATTGAGCGTCAGCTTTACGGTATCTCTCTACAGGATATCTACAACTACTGTTCCTATGCGCCACACATCTATGCTGCTGCCGCACGACGTTCAGACTCCCCTTATGCACCTGCATTCCTTCGGCATCTAATCAATGTTTACGATTTGAAGACTAATGACAGTCTCCGCGACGAGGACTACAATGAAGTTAACGTGTGGAATGATTTGAAGAAAAAGCAGCTAGCTGAAGCTAAAGTTTTCTTTGCTGACCACTACCAGGATGTTATCCGAAACAACTCTTTCTCTGTTGATGAGGTTACAGTGAAAAGGCAGTTGGACGATTTAAACCAGCTGGATTTGAGTAACCTCAGGTGGGACAGAGGTCTTCAGAACGTAATCGGTGACCCTATCATGGTGGACCCTGTTGACCGTGAACGACACTACACCCAGCGGAAGTGGTGTGGTTACAGTGACTTTGACATGGAGAACCCTGCCGCGTACCTGCACTGGATTACTATTCGCACTTTGATGTTCCTGACTTCGCCTGAAGCAGCAGGTCGTCCCGCTGACTTCTCTAGCGAGGAAGAGTACCGTGAGTTCGGGCAGCGAATCAACGAGCAGCTTTACCTTTCAGGGTTCACCGCAGACCCCAGCGGTGAAGGCAACTTCAAAGAGCTTTACGCTAGAATCCCGGATTTTCTCTTAGACCTATGGGATTGATTAACTAAAGCAAACCTGGTAAGCTGGATGTAACCATACGAAAGGGGTTAACGTGTTCCTAAAAAACTCTAAGGAAAACAATTTTTCAACTGCTGTTCTGCATGAAACAGATTTCCTCACACGTGCGCTCACCGAAGCTGTAGCAGATGAGCATGACGTTACCATCCCTTTCAACGCTATCTTCGGCACTTCCGAAGATCCGAACCTTGTAGAGATTTACAAGTACATCGCTGAGCAGAGCAAAAGAAATAAGGACAAGAGCAACAGGAACAAGCGCAAGCGAGACTGGGAGCCTGCTCCCGTTGACCTGTTCGTTCACTTTGTTACCACAAGAGAGCATCAGATTCCTAAGGTTGGCAAGGATGACACCAACTGGAGGATGACGGTTGCACACAAGCGTTTCACTGGCGCTGTAGGCATTAGCTTGTTCTCTCGTGTTGGTACTCTCGCCCTGACGAAGACCGAGCAGGAGCTTTTCAAGAACCCTAGCTCCCACAAGTACGGTTCTAAGTTCAAGAACCGCACGGAGGTCTACAACTACTGCGCACTTAACCGCTACCTTGTCGCAGCTACTCGCACTAGCTCAACAAGGAGTGACAATATTGTGGCATCCCTGTACCAGCTTTACTCTAAGCAGAACGGTGGCAACTCTCAGACTGTGGTCCTGCCTGACGCTTACGATGTGAAGAAAATTGCAACAGTATTTGACGCATCTGTTCTCCAGGCCAACTACCGTGCGAGCAACCATCCGAAAAGCACTGGCCGAGACAAGCAGACTAACACAGTTTCTCTGGCTGCTATGGTCCGTGCGGCTAAGAAGTTTGATCTGGAGGAACTGCAAAGCTACCAGAACTCAGCTGACCTTCCGCTGATTGTGAAGATGTGTGAGAAGAACGTTTTCGCCACGAAAGAGGAAGTCCTTGACGCACTAGAGTCTCTTCCCAGAGAGTACCTGAACAAGATGTTTTCTTGAACAGCTAAAAGGTTATGGCCCACAGAATCAAATTCTGTGGGCCATAACCTTTTAGTACAAGCTTGCTTTGATAGCAGCTGAGTAGTAGACATGCTTTATGCTATCGCGCTGCGCATACCTGTAATCAAAATCTAGTACATGCGGCTCAAAATTGTATAGCTTTCTTAGATATGTTCCAGGTAACCCTGCGGCTTCGTTAATTTCTTCCATCTTCACATCATGCAGGAACATACCGACTAGAACGTCCTCACTGCCAGGGGCGGCAACAACTTTTTCAACAAACTCTCTGCGACTGGCAAGATCACCTTCGTGGTGTAAAACCAACTTAATGAGGTTGCGTTCGTTTATCAAATGTTGGCTTTGCCATTCTTCAAAGAACCCGTTATGGGTGCTTTTGCTGTCTTCAGCTGCAATTTTGGAGAAAGTAACTTCCGAATCCTCTGTTGCATAAACGGTAGAAGTTTTGAAGGAGGAAGGGAAAAGGTCTTGGACGGAAGTAACTTTTTCTTCAACTGCCTTCATGTACTCAAGCAGCTGAAGTCTTTCAGCTCTGAACGATTTCAGGCTAAGCAAACTCACGGCAAGCTTAACGGATGCTTCTTCGCCGTAGATGTAGCTAGTAAAATCTTTTATACTGTTTCTTACTCCAGAGATTGCTTGGTGAGCTTCGGCTTTGCCAGAAGGGAAATAGTCCTTAAGTAGCTCCTCTGCTGAGGTGTCTAAAGTTGACAGGACAATACGAAGCCTATCTAGCTCCTTCACTTCGCCAAGCGGAAGAAACCAGTATTTCATGGTTTTTTTGTTGACTGTTCCAGCGTCAGCTATGATGCCAACTCCCAAATCTACAAGTCTGCTCATCTGCTTGCGGATGGCTTTCTCATTCCGCATTCCAGGCAGAAGGAACTCTTCAGCTAGTGCGCTGAAAAACGAGGGCATACTTTACCTCCATAGGATAAACCGGTTAGGCCTAACTCTACACTATGCGTGAGGTGAAGTCAATCAGACAGGTTAAGGTTCTCAGCTAGCATGTCACTGATGATGAGAACTTCTCCGGCTTTCTTGCGGGTTCCCCCTGAAGCGCCAATACTCCTTGTAACGTCAATAGATTTGATGGTGAAGTCTTTGTAAAGCTCACGTACGATAGGGGTGTCAGAATTGGAGAGAAGCACCATGTTGCCTTCCTTGTCCAACCGTTTTGCTGTCTCAGCTACCTGCTCCTGGTCAGCCATGTTGAATTTGCCACTGGTGTAGGAGGTGAAGGATGCTGTTGGGGAAGCTGGGACATAGGGAGGGTCAAGGTAGACGAAACTGCCTGGTATTACGTTAGCTAGGGTCTGGTCGTAGCTTTGGTGTTTGAACACAACCTGGTGTTTGTTGAACCAGCTGCTGAGCGCGTTAATGTTCGTGGTGTCAACAATCTTAGGGTCACTGTAGTTACCATAGGGAACGTTGAACTGATTACTGGCGTTCACGCGATACAGCCCGTTGAAGCAGGTACGGTTCAAGTAGATGGCTCTAGCAGCTTTCTCTACATCAGTCATTGTAGAGAAGAGTTTGGCGTCCCGGTCGTACGCTCTTACCTTCAGGAAGTAAGCAAGGTCATTCTTCTTCTCATGCTTTTTGAGTTCATCTAGAAGACTGCCGGGTGAGCTTTTGATTACATTGTAAGCGTTAATCAACTCGCTGTTGATATCTGAGGCGAACCCCATTTTAGGGTCCAAGTCCATGAGTACCGCACCGCCACCAAGGAAAGGTTCATAATAGGCTTCAAACTCTGTGGGAGTGACAGGCTGAATGTGTTTGAGAACACGCCTTTTACCTCCCGGCCATTTCATGAACGGGTGTATTTTGTCTACTTTTTGCTCTGCACTCACCTTAAAAATATCGGCCTAAATGAGTATGGCCGGGACACTCAAAGTGTACCGGCCATACTCATTTAGACTAGACTCAGATGAACCAGGAGTCCTCGCTCTTGTTGTCGGACTCCCAGACGATGGGGAGAGCGTGGAAGGCGTCTACAAGCTCGCCGTCCTTGAAGTCGCCGCGCCAGTAGTTGCCAAGCTCCTCGATGCCCGCAACGGTGTCCAGGGCACGGGTGAAGATGACCTTGAAAGTCTCGGTGCTGTACTCCTTGGAGAGAACGTTCACGTCATCCTTGATATCACGCGCCACACCCCAGTCGCCGTCCGTGAGGGTGATGCGGCTGTGGGCGACGTAGAAGCCACGGCACGGCTTCGGGTCCTCAGGGGTCTCCTGACGGTAGCCTGCGCCGTAGTTGTTGGGGATGTTGTCTGCGGCAATCTCATTCAGACGGTCAGCGACGATCTGGAGGAAGTCACTGTCAGTGACACCATCAACAAAAACCTCGTAAACAGTTCCATCAGTCATATTGTTCTCCTTGAAAAGTAGTGGCGAAAAGCTTTATACGGATAGTTTACGGCATACTCAACAGAATGTCAACCCAGCAGACGTATTGATCTTTGCAGTTATCTAAGGTAGAGTAGTGGTATGGGAAAATCTTCTAAGAAGCGCAAAGAGCCGCTAAAGTATCGTGTAGCTGACTTTTTCAAAAAGCTAGACTACACGATCTACTTCTTCGCTTTTCCTGCTGTAGCAAATGGTGCCACCACGCTTCCCGCGTTGGCCCTAGGTTTCACTGTTCCCGTTGCAATCACAGTTGTGACAAGCATTTTAGTGTTCCTATGCCTTATCATTGGTTCTGTTCTGCTGCGCAGAAAATCTCGCCGCCGTTCCACTAAGATTGCGAAGCGTGTGCTTGCCGACATTTTCAGCGAGAACCCCAAGTTGAAGCTCAAAAAGGCCACCAACGTAAAATTCTCTTCACTGATTGAAGACAACTCTGCTACCCCTAGCACATATACATACGAATTTTACCGGTACAAAAGCATTTTAGTTATAGCTTTGAAGGATGCTGAAAATAACAAGCTTCATCTGCATCAGAAGTGGAAGTACATTGGCTTACCTACTTATGGTCGTAACATGTGGATCTTCCGTAATATTATGGTTGACTGCCACCAGGGCAACCCTGGCAACAACAAGCCAATTATTGCTTTGGCTGGTACAGTCTACGAGTGTGGGAAAGTCCTTCCTGTGTCTATTCATGCGCTGTATTACAAGTCAGCTAGGACTAACAGTTATTATTTCGGAGATGCTGTCGGTGCCGCAGATGCCGCCGCCGCTAAAGCCCTCACCAGCCAAATCGTGTCACCAGCTGACATTCACACTATTTACTTCCACACTTCAGAGACCAAAAGCATTTTCCCTGACTTTGAGGAAAGCAATGTTCCCCTGAGCTATGTTAAAGCCATGCATGGCTTGCCTGAGAAGTACTTTTACGAGTATGATGCTTCCAGCCATACTCTCGGCAAAGATGACCAATTGATTAAGGTGAAAAAATGACTGACAACCAAATCCTGAATATGGCTCTCATTTTCTTTGGTGCATCATTAGCTCTGGTCATGCTGGTGTGCCTTGCTATTGTTGTAGGTCACGCAATTGGCGCAATTGCTGAATTGTTTGTACCAGGCTCCAGGCTGCTTAAAGCCGAGAGAAAAAGAGAGAAAACACTAGCTGCTGTTTTCGGAGATAACAAGGCGTTCCGTATTGTCATGGGCAAGCGTTTTAATACTGACACTACAGGAATTTTTCAGGTATATTCGACGGGAAAGCGTAAGGTGTTTTTAGCACGGTTCAGTAACGCTTGCCTTCAGCCAGGAACTCGTACTACAGAATGGGCTGCAATTAAGATAAGAAAAACATGGTATCCAATTCATAGCATGTGGACTACAGGAAACGAGTTGACATACGAATTCATCAGGAACTCAGATAATCACCCAAGTCTAATCATGATGGCTTTGCATGCAAAAATTGGTTTAGCTGAGCTACACAGCAATGACGTGAAGTATTGGTTTCCTTTAAAATGGAAAGCAACAAGCTCATACGGTGGTCATTACTTTAAAGATGGTCTAGAATCAGCTGTTGAGAAGGTAATCCATGACAATGTCTTTACTGTTGACGAGATATACACGATGTACAGTAATCCTGACTTGTTCAGAGAGCAAATGTCGGACCCCAGTTTGGAAGGCATCCCACTGGAATTTATTCAGCACATGTACAATTTGCCTGTTGACTCTCTGTGGGGTATCAACCCGCAAAGCAAAATGTTGTCACCGGCAAACTGAACGACAGCCACAAACTAAGGCTACATTTAAAGGGCTAATAAGATGATAGTGCTATGCCAGAAAAAAGCTACTGGTCATTCAACAGTGTCAGCTGAAACAGCTGAGAAAGACTCAACGAAAGTCTTAAGCTGGCTGTAGGGCATGTCAAACTGGCTCACGATCAGGCGTGGACCGTGACCTACATACTCAACAAGCTTCACATAATCGGCGTCCTTGGATGCGCGGAGAATGGAGAAACGGCCATCGGGGCTGTTAAAAATCTCAACCATTGTAAGCTCCTTTGCTTCTGGCTGTGGTTCAGTTGTCTCGGTGTTTGTCATAGTTCATCTCTAACGTGTGACAAACTTATCGGTACGAGATAACCTTATCCTATTTTCCGGTTTCAGGCAAGAAAAAACGTTTATTGCTTTTCCTGCTGACTGGTGATACTATTGGTATTGACCCCGGAAGGAGAACATCATGCAGAAGCTTTCTAAGACCCTAGCATTCGCGCTGAGGCACCACCCTGAGACTTTCGGGCTGAGCCTGAACTCTGCCGGGTGGGTTCCTCTTGCCTCCGTTGCCTCAGCTTTCACTGCCGCTGGCATCCCCACTACTGTGCCTCAGATTCTTGAGGTCGTAGCAAACGACAGCAAGACTCGTTTCATGGTGAAGGGCAACCTCATTCGTGCTAACCAGGGTCACACTACTACAGTGAGCCTCGGCTTGCAGGCACAGACTCCTCCGGCAGTTCTGTTCCACGGGACTGTCACTGCCGCTGTCTCCAGCATTCGCACGTCTGGTCTGATGCCAATGAAGCGTCACGCTGTCCACCTTTCGCCTAACACAGCTACCGCAACTCAGGTTGCTTCCAGGCGTGGGGTTCCTGTAATCCTCACCGTCAAGGCAGCTGAGATGCACGCAGCAGGACATGTGTTCACACAGTCAGCTAACGGTGTCTGGCTGGTTAGCTCCGTACCAGCTGAGTTCATCCAGTTCCCGTAACCAGCATTTAGGCCGTGTTATCCAAATTTTTCTGGATAACACGGCCTAAACTGCTTTTATAGAGAAAAGTACGATATAATAGAGTTGAAAGAAGGATTACCTCTATTATGGCTACATTTTTTACCTCTGACCAGCATTTCGGTCATGAGAACATCATCAGCAAACTCGGTGAAGGACGCCCATTCAAAGATGTTGGGCATCAGACTGAGGAAATGATTAGGATGCACAACGGTTTAGTGCGCCCTGAAGACAAAGTGTACTTCCTCGGTGACATTGCACTAGGGAATCTAGCGAACTCTCTTCAGGCTTTCAAGCGCATGAACGGAAGGTTCTTCCTTGTGCCCGGTAACCACGACTATATCTTCTCCAAAGAGGGAGCTAAGAGACAGCAGGAATCCCGGCATCTTTATGAGGATGCTGGCTTCACCATCCTGCCAGAGATAACAAGCATTGAGATTGAAGGCCAAGAAGTTCTCCTGTCTCACTTCCCATATTCTGAGGAAGCATATGGAACAAAACCTGACAAGTTTGCCTCTGTTCGCCCTAAATTTGAGGGTCTGCCGCTTCTGCATGGTCACACCCACTCACGTGAGCGTTTCACTGAAGATCAGCCGCTTCAGCTGCACATTGGTGTTGACGCTAACGCTTACTTCCCTGTCAGCTACATTGAGGTCAGCCTATGGCTCGATGACCTCAAAAAGCGCGGGCTTCTGTAAACAGAAAAGTGCGGCACTGAAATGAGTTCAGTGCCGCACTTTTCTTATGCTACGTCCATGTAACGCTCGCTATCTGTAACGTAAGTGGGCTTCACCCTGTCCTTGTACATGCTTTCAAGGAAAGCAGAGGGAACGTCACGAGATTCAACGATCTCCTCTCTCGTGAGACCCAAAGTGTAAGGCTTACATACATCAAAGAAGCCTAAGCCATTGTCATACATGAACTTTGCGTCCTCATAAGAGTAAAACAGAAGCATCGGGCCGATCTTGCTGAACTCTGCCTCCGGCAGGCTCGTTCCGCCCTGAGTGTGACGCATCAGAGTCTGCGTCATCCCACGAACCAATCCGCCGATGGGAAGGATGCGGTTGTCTGAAACTCGTTTCCGCATGTCGTAGTCAAGCCGCTTAGAGAAGAAACGGTTTCCCTTGATAACAACACCTCGGTCTGTGGTCTCAAAGTCACCCAGCAAAAAGAACGTGTCATCCTTCATGATACCAACACAAACGTTGACGTACTTTCGCTTGTTACGGTAAGCACGCACAGTAAGACCAAGCTTGTGCAGGCTGTTGACTTCGCTGAGGAACTTCTCAGTACGGGCGACCTTCTCCCCAGATAGCCAGAAACGGTTCTCCTCAGCAGTGAACCAGCTACGAGTCCACTTGTCAACGGGCGTGGGAATGAAGTCCCACTCGGGGGCTGAGTCGTTCGTAGGGTTCGTCATACCCACAGAATAACAGGTTACGTTTAAGCTGTCAAATAATTTTTCACAGAGTTCTCTGCCCAAGCAGTATTGAACCTGTGTTCGCGGAGGAAGACAGCTGTCGAATCTTTGGTCACAGTCAAGCCTTTCTCAAAGTACAGACCCTCCCAGAACACCACAGCGTCTGACTCAATATTCTGGAGAACATCTGCGTCCTGCAAAATTTCTTCAAGCATGCTTTGTGGTTCTGGTGTGTTTGGGCTTACAGTCGAGCTAATCAATGAAACAACTGTTGGAAGAATAAGCTCTGAGTTAGGCTCAAGAGCGCTAATGTGTTTTTGCGCAGATGTTACAGCTCTGAGAATGTTAACGCTGTCATCTTGGCTGGACATGGTGTGGTCAACATCATGGTACAAAGCTGCAAGATACAGGACACGCATCTCATCTGCTTTAAGCTTGTAATGCATTCCCATGTCATAAGCATATTTAGCCACAGTCAGAAGGTGCTGACTGTTGTGATAGGGAGCGTTCACAGAAGAATTCTGTGGTCCAGCTATGACACCCAAATGCTGAGGGTTGAGGTTCAATGTTCGCAGAGCATCAAATGCTCTGCCGGTCCTGAGATTTTCAATTTCCATGATGACCTAATTCTATCACACCATGTTGACTTGGCATGGTTTTTCAGGTAGAGTTGGACTTGTCAACGAAAACGTCTAACTTTGGAGCTACAGTATGATTGTTAACCAGAAGGCCCGCACTGTTCTCTCTGCTGACGCTTTTCCTGCTCGCCCGCTCATTGAAACTCAGGTTTCTGAGGCAGGGTTTGAGCTTCACCCCACCTATGAGGGTTCCAGCATGAACCCTTTCCTTGCTGAGGCTTTCGCCGGAGCAGTCATTTCCGGCAAGCCTGACGTTTTTGTCAACAAGACCATTGAAAGCCGCGATGAGAGCGAAATCTTCCGCCTTCGTTTCGGTTTCCCTCCCACTGTTTGGAAGGACCTGAAAGCGCGTTTCAACTGGATGCCTTTGACTGGTGAGAGCCTTTACTCCGTTATTGCCCTGATTGGTCTGAGCATCACCGATGACCAGTACGCCTACAAGGTTCGCCCGGTCTCCATGTCCCGTGTTATCTCTGAAGCTCACCGCGCAGGACAGTCTCCTTTCTTTTCGGCAGCACGACTGAACAGCGTCTGCGGTGCCCTCGCTGACCTTGCAACCTTCAAGCACCCGAACCGCGAGGAGATTGTTGCTCAGCTGGTCGGGGCTTTCTCTTCAGCTGAGATTGCTGAGCTTCGCAAGGCTGCGACTGACTCCCGACACTACGGATTTGCTGTGAAGATGAATCGCATGGGATATACTGAGGTCAGTGAGATTGTGGATAACATCACAAGCGTTCCCATCGCCTTCCTAGAAGAAATGTTTAAGGGATAACACATGAAAACGTTCAAAACTATTCTTTCTGAGCCATTTGACCTCAGTAAGTTCAATCCCATCTCCGCTAGCGAGGATGTGACAATTATGAAGCCCAACGGTGGCTTGTGGTGCTCTGACGCTGACGAGGATGGGCGTACCCCATGGCATTCTTTTTCTGGTTTCGGACTGTATGAGTACGATGTTGACTTTGAAGATGACGCTTGTGTTTTAGTCATTGACAGTAAAGGAGATTATCTGTCAATTCTTGAATCGTATAGCCATGTTGTCCACTCTAACGAGAACGACGAACTTGTGTCCCTTTTAGAGTCTTCGGGCGCTGACAAGTCTCTTTTGTCTCTTTTAGGCTATGACAAAACCAGGCTTGACTTTGTGGCTGTTGTCGAAGATTTTGATGCCCTCTATTTGACATTGGATGGCCTACGTGAACTGGGTAGGCCATCGTTCAACTCTGACGATGCCACCACTAACTTTCATGGTTGGGATGTTCCTACCCTGCTTGTGTTCAATATTGAGAAAGTATCTGTCCGCCCTTCTAAGCGCGTAGGGACCGAACAGCACTGACCTGCTCCAAAACAACTGGAAATGCCCTCAGATAAGCTCCTGAAGCTTACTGAGGGCATTTCTGCGCCTGTCTTATCGTTTGTAGACTGCTGCTACGGTTCGTGAGCCGGGTAGGATCTCTGTGAAGCCAGCATCACGAACAATAACGTCAGCAGAGAAAGAATCGTCAACCTGGGGCGCATACAGGAAATGTACCGGCTGTCCATTCTCAAACCAGCTTTCCACTGATGCCGGGTCACCGTTCATGACAAAAAGCTGAACAGCATGATTCACCTGAGCGACTGTCTTACCTACAGTCATACCCAAGCTACGGTTCACATACACGTTCAATGCTAACTCCACGGCTTCTTCTGCAAGGTCAAGCTCAGCATTCAAACCTGTCACCTGAAGCTTCTTCAAGACCTGTGGCTGCTCACTGAGTCTCACTGGAGCAAAAGCTCGGACAGTCGCTGTACCAAAGCTTGCTTCGCTGAAGCCAGACACTGTAGCTGTATCATCCCACTGTTTGTTACGGCCTCTTTTGACAATCTTCCTGATACGACCGTCAAGCCACGCTAGGACAGGCTCACGAACCTCAGAGGACTCATCTGCAAGAAGCTGACTCACAGCTTTTACAGATGCTTTGTAGATTTCACTTTCAACAAGAACACGGTCTTTGCTGTCATTGACTACAAGGATGAGCGCATAAGGGTCATCAGACTCAGCTGAGTCAAAGTCAGGGATGAATCTATCACGAAGATAGTTGAGGGCTTCCATTTTTGTCCAAACATTTCAGGGGGAGGGCTACAGCTAGTATAGCATAACCCTCCCCCTGAAACCTAGTCTACGATAATTCCTTTTGAAGCAGCGTCAGCCCTATAATAGTCATCAACCGCATTGATACTGACAAGAACATTGTTCCGATACTCAGGTCTCTCTGCATGATAACCGTTGACGGTTATATGCTCAAACTTTTTCTCAAAGTTGTATACAATGTGCTTACTCATGATTGCTTCTATTCTCTCGTACTCTGTAGTCGCCGCGACACCTGGTAGTGACTTGATGAGAGAGCAAAGCACGTACATATCGTCCTCACGAGCTACAGCCCCTAGAACATCACGAGTGTACTCGCTTTTTATCTTGTTGAGCAAGTTATGCTTAGTGAGGTAATCAGCTAAGCTTCCACGGTTATTTAAAGGCCACTGGCTGAGGATACCAGCAAAGATGCTGGCGTCCTCAACACTGGTCGTGCGCCCTGCAATTTGTTCTGCCACAACCGCAACAATGCTTTTCGCCTCAGGGTAGCGTTTCAGCAGAGCCTCAGGTGTTTTACCTCGTGCAAGGAAAACAATTGTTGTGTTCGGTAGGAAAATATCAAACTGTTCACACAAGGCGCTGTCAAGCTTGTTTGAGGATGTGTACCCGGATGAGAAGCCATCACGAATTTCAGTCCACATAGCATAGTTTCCCTCAGTCTGCTCCATGTAAACAACATTGCCTGTGAGGTCGTTTACACCACATTTTTCAGGGGTTTTGTTGTTGAAGCTAGTCTTGAAAACAGGGTAGGAAGCTTTAGAGCGGTTAGTGTTCAACTGGGAATTTGACCGTCTAATTTTACGCTGCTCTCTTGCCTGTTCGACAATTTCGTCAACCGTGGCAATATCAAAGCTTGAACTAATCCATTTGTTATCTTCTGTAGTCATCAGCAGAACAACGTTGTCAGAATCGTATTTACCTTCAGCGTAGTCTCTCAAGTTTTTGCGGACAAGCTCCCATTCTTCTGAGAACTTATCTTTCCCCGGTAGAACAGGGGCTGAGCTTGTTTTCACAAGAACATGAGGAACAATGCTGTTGACGTGGTAGTACCCAGCGCTTTTACGCTTTGTGGCTGCATCATGGATGCTGATAGAGGTTGTCTGCTCGCCAACGCCAAGCTGACGACCTTTCATAGAGTAAAGATAAGCAGAACTTTTAGACGCAACCCCAATAAAAGTAGGTAACGTTTCTCCACGCCATTTAACTTTGTAGTCTACGTTAGCATAAGGTCCGTTAGCCAGGTTCTGACCATTTGATTCATCTAACACGATTGCAGAGAAGTTGTTAGCGTAGAATTTGATAGCAGCGTCCTGGTCTAACGTGTTCAGGTGAGAGCGAAGATGAGTGGGAGCTAATGTCATAAACTCTCTTGACGCGCTGATGATAGCTTCTTTTGTCCTCTGGTCAAATAGAAGTTCATCCCTAGAGGGTGTTAGGGAAACAGAGCCAAGGGGGAGGTTGATGTAAGCTGTGTTCCCACTTGAAACAAAAGCTAGAAGCTCTTTTCGGATTGCCTCAAAGTTGTTAGCATTCTGCATCCTGACTCTATACCGGATACCTCCTACAACATAAGTTGCAGGTAGCCCGTCATGGTATATATGCCCTACTGGTCTATTTGAGACAGAGGTAGCTTTGACCCAACCGACAGGCTGACCGGCTGACTGGATAGCAAACCAATCCTGCCCGTGTACGCTGTCTTTCGGCGGCAGTCCGTCTACGAGAACACTGTTTTTAGGCCATGCGACGAAGAAGTTTTCTGCGGCTTTAGCGAAACCCTCAATGAGGTCTGCTTTCACTGGGATAGTGATAGTCACGCCATTTTCAAGGTGACCGGCTGGCTCACTGGAAACGAAGTGGAACACACCAACGCCGCGCTCGTTCTTCTCAACGTAGACAGTGTTGGTGATACCGTCTTTGGTGGACACAATATCAAAACGGCTGGCAATAGCGAGGGCGCTTTTAGCTCCTAAGCCGAACGCGCCAATCTGCTTGTTGCTGTCACGCTTGGTTGATGCACCATACTTTGAGTAGATGTTGGTTAGCTCATCTTTTGACAGGCCAACACCGAAGTCACGGATGATGAGTAGAGGCATACTTCTTGTGGGGAGGCTGATGAGAACAGGCTTCTTTGTTTCTGCTCTCTGATGTGAGTCTAAAGCATTTGCGGAATATTCGCGGAGGACAGCCTCAGGCGGGTTAGTGTAAAGGTTTGTCATTGTTGACATTAGATGCTCAACACCTGCGTCATCAATGCTCATTGTCACTGTCTCATACTCGGAGACTTTAGCTACTGGTTCATTTCCGATGTTTGTAGTTTTCAACTCTGTTTCCTCTTTCGCGTGTATTTAATTATACCAGATTTTAGGGTATAAAACAACTTTTGAGGGGTTTAGTTTGGTATTTTTTGTGAGAAAAATGGAAGAAGCCCCAACCTCTTTTGTGAGGTTGGGGCTTCTTTTTGTTAATCCCCTAAGGCTGCTGGCTACAACAGCAACCAGAGGGAAATCTGTATCAGCTTACCTTTCGGCTTACTTGATACCAGCCTTAGCGAGAACGGGGCCGTAGGTCTTGAACAGGCTGAACAGTTCCTTGCGGTTGTCCTTGCCAGTCTCGGCCATGATCTCGTTGCAACGCTCAATCAGGGGGATTGCGAGCGCAGCGCACACGTCGGTACGGTTACCGATGGTGTTGGCGACCTCAAAGACCTTGGCGGACTCGGGCACGTTGTCAGCCTTGACACGGTCAAGAACGCTGGAGAGAATCATGTAGACCTCATCCGTCTTGAACTTGTTCCAGGCCAGCTTCTCAGGCTCAGCAATGACAAGCTCGTAGGCGGGCAGCTTCAGGTTGCTGAACCACACGTCGAAGGCGCTCTCAGCGGCGTCACCGACGTAGCCACGCATGACCTCGCGGCGAACACGACGGTCCTGGATGTGACCCCAGACAGCGCCGGTGTTGTCCCACGAACGGGGCGAAGGCCAAGCCTTACCCTGCTCCTCAGCGGTGTCAGGCATCGCGGAGAAGTACTTGTTCTCGTTCGCACGGACGAACGCGACGATGAACGCACGAGCCTCAAGCTCAGCCTCGCTGACCTCCTCGTTACCGAACGCAACGCGCATACCGGCGTACCAGTCCTCCTTGTCGGGGATGTAGTCAACGTGGAGCAGACGGTTCGCCATGGGAGCGGCGAGCAGCCAACCGTCAGCGGCCTCCTCGGCGGGGTTCGCAGCAGCGATGATCCACACCTTGTCAGGGAGCTTGTGGCGACCGATGGTACGCGACTGAAGCACGGTGAGCATCGCAGCCTGGACGGCGGGGGTGGAGGTGGAAAGCTCGTCGAGGAACAGGACACCCTCACCAGCGGTGATCAGCGTGTCAGCCCACTCGGGGAGAGTGTTGTCAGTGATGGGCTTGCCAGCCTCGTTCGTGGCGAGGACAGGGAGACCCTGAATGTCAGAGGGGTCAAGGGTGGAACCGATGACCGTGCGGACGATGAGGTTGTGCTTCTCAGCGAGCGCCTGGATGAGGGCGGTCTTACCCACACCGGGAGGACCCCAGAGAATGGTGGGCTTCTTAGCGAGGCGGCCAGCCTCCATGAGGGCGATGGTGCGCTGCGTGGAATCCGACTTACCGATGAATGTACTCATAAAAGTTGTAGCCTTTCAAGTTTGGTTTTTGTTTGATGGGGTCTTGCTTTGTGTTACAAGTCTACCTGATGTGAAACCGAATGTCAAGTTGATTTTGAACTTTCTTGAAATTCTTTTTCTGTGTTTCTTTTCGGTGTTCCTTGCTTACAAGAACAACTATAGCAACGATAAAACTCCCGCGCAAGTCGAAACAGCACTTTTTTGGAAAAACTTTTGAAAAAAGCCTCCTGCGACAGGAAAAGTCCTGGTCAGAAGGCTAAAAACAATCTAAAAGATTATGCAGTTTTCTTGATTTTGGCTAACCAATCAGCTGGAACGTCCTTGTTTTCAATGATTTCAGGCACGCTGTAGCCCAAACTAACAAGCTCAGCGACCTTCTTAGGGTGAATGTTGTTCGTCAGACAGCTAACAATCTCATGCTCATCATCTAAGACAAAGAACATAGGGATGGTGGAAGCATCATCAACATGCTCCAACCCATGGGCTACCTTAAACTTAGCGCAGTAATCAATGAGCGCCCTAAGGTGTGCAGTCAAATCTGTTTCGTCAACAGCTGGAGGATGAATACGCTCAGGTGTATTCAGAGTGTAGGAATGACGGTTCGTGTCACTATCCACAAAATGGCTTCCAACAGGCTTCACAAGAAGCTTGTCCTTAAAGTTGTCGTTCTCCACCCGGCCAGGGTAGTCAGCAAGCACATACAGAGTCTGACCATCGTTATTGAAAGCAAAGTTGAAACCAATACTACGAAGAGTGGAGTTAACCCACGTTTGGTTTGCATTTGATACAGCTTTAAGGGTGGAGATAATGTCTGTAACAGCATCCATAGTCCCCGGGGCGACAGGAAGAGGGTTCCAATTAGGTGGCATCATCTGCATGAGCTTCATCCCTAAAATATCGGTTGAAAACAGAGAGACCCTACTGTTCTTACTCAAACAGTAGGGTCCACTCATTTTTTCTCCTCTTATGTCCAGTCAGTTAGCTTCAGATAATGTTCTCATCGTTAGAGTCAGTGTCAGTTCCAAAAATCTTGTCCCGCCATGAAGCTGGGACACTAGAGTAATACTCATGGATTTCTTCAATGGTTGTGAAGCCAATCTCATACATGCGGACAGCTTCCTGTAGGTTCATGCCATCAAGAAGAAGCTCCAAAGTACCCTTTTCTCCCCAACGGAAACTGCAAATGAAGATGCTCTTAGTGTCAAGCATCACACCCTCATCACGGAGAGTTGAGTTGAGCAAGAAAAACTTCTCTAAAGTGTCCTCAGAGATGAGACCGTTTTCATCACGACCGCCCTTTTCTTCCTTAAAGTTGTAAAGCTGCTTAAGGGTAGGGGAGACAGAACCCATAGTGTCCTTGTACTTATACGAAATGTAAAGCAGGTAGTAGAACGGCTCATCAGCGGTGAGGTCTAGCACATCGTCAATGTCGTAGAAGATAGCGTCAGCGTTGGGAATGTCATACCGCTTGCAGTTGAGAACAAAGAGTTCGTAAGCAGTTTTGCGCTTAATCTTAGTCTCAACAGGCTTAGAGAGGCTTTCAAAAGTTGCGCCGTTGTTCAAAGCTGCAACAAAAAGCTTAGCTAAGAAAGGAGAGCGGACATTGCCCTCATAGCTGTCAGGGATGACAACAGTCGGGTCAACCTCGTTGATAGCATCACGGGTTGGGTTGTCGCTAGGTGCATAATGTGCGAACCCTTTACTCAACAGCATTTGTCTCCTCCAAATTTAACTAACTTAATTCTACCATAAATACAGCGTAAACACAACCTGTGAATAAATACGAGAACAGGCATATTAAACAGATACTCTGTGTTAGGGTGGGTAACACAGAGAAACCTTGAAGCAGCATTACTTAGAGGCCAGAGAAGGTGAGAAAAATAAGACGACGATACGTTCATGCTTCAGGTCACAGTGCCGCTGACCTTGTTCCCATCAAAGACGATGACAATACTGTTCGCTGGTTACTACAAAAAATCTCCACAGACGATGGCTACCGTAGACAAGGTTTAGCAGGAGAGCTTCTTCATGCCATTGTGAAGGATGCTGACATAGAAAAAGTTGAACTTATACTGTATGCTGTAGGTAATGACCGAGACACAGAGTTCCCTTCCCTAGATACAGTTAAACGCTTCTACAGTAAATATGGTTTTCAGGTTGACCCGGAGGAGCCTGAGTATATGAGCCGTAGAAGCGTTTAGCCTTTTGCAGTTTAGTAGTTGCTTCTACTTGCTGCTTTTGCACCTATGAGGCCTTTATCAATAGGGTCAACAAGCTGCTTAGAAGTGAGAGGCTTAGGTAGCTGACGTTCAACTAACGGTTCGCCTTTTTCGTCTACCTCAATCATCTGCACTACGATAGCGTCAGCAGCTTTGGTTTTACCGTCATCCTGGTAGGTTGTGTATTTAACATCTTTGTGGACGCCCACAACTTTCCATCGTGTCTGACGTGGAAGAAGAACCTCACGTTCCTCAGAGTAATGTGAAATGTGAGTTGCATTCAAACCAGAGCTTGTTTTCATTTCAAACACGATACCGTTCCCACCGGAGTATGCGGCAGCTGTACCTGAGTCAACAGAAGCTGACTGGTAACCATCAAACACAACCTCCTGCCCTAAACTGTAGTTCTCCTGAACATACTTCATAGGGTTAGCTGCAAGTCGTGGGCTAGCACCACTTTTACCACGATAAAGAATTCGTTCCTTATCAGGGGCTTTCATCATGGCATCATCAATCTCGTCAGTTATCTCAATGAGGCCTGAAGGGCACATACGGTTGATTACAGTTGTTTCTTCAGGGTCCATCTCATCAAGACTTTTGATGTTCAAGTCACCCCAGAAGCTGTCCTCACGTAGGCAGTCTTCTTTACCGTACAACGCTCCGTTGATCCATTTGTACTGGTTGGAAGTGAAAATGCGAATAGCGTTCTGTTCACTATTTGTGAGCGCACGCATCTCGCGTTTGCTCATGTTAGCATACGTTTTTGTTGACACAGCGCGTGGTTTGATCTCATGCGGATCCTCAAAACCAAAATCTTTCCAGGAGTCCTCAGTCAAAGGTGCAGCGACTTTCTCTGCTTTAGGCTGAGCCATCGCAGCAATCAGTTTGTTGATAGCTGGGTTAGGGCCGTCAATGGGAGCACCAAAACCGTTGTGGGCATCAGCGTATGCCTGTCTGCGGCGAGCATTACGGTTAGCTACCGCTTCAGGGTTACTATGAGACGGGCATCGTCTTCCACCGGTTCTACACATTGCTTTTCTCCTGACGCGCACCTATAATAGAGTTGCGGTAATTGTTAACATCAATTGGTTCTGGTTTTACTTTATCGGTGAGAGGGTCACCGTTGTCATTAATCTCTATCATCTGCACAACTGTGAATGAAGGAGGGTTGTCTGCATCATATGACGTTGAATCTTCTGTTAGATAATCAACTTTATAGTGAACGCCGACAACTTTCCATCGTGTCTGACGGGGAAGAAGAATCTCCTGCTCATGGTCGTACTCGCTGATGCTGACCACGTTAGCTCCAGAGATGGTTTTCATCTCAAACACGATACCCGTGTCACAAGCGTAGTCCGCTGCGACACCAGCGCTCAAAGAAGCAGACTGATACCCGTCAAACACAACTTCCTGACCTAGGCTGTAGTTAGCTTCAACATACTTCTGTGCATTCGGTATTCTAGCTGTAGACTCACTTTTACCACGATACAGGGTTCGCTCACGTGGCTTTATCTTGTATAGCGTCTCATCAAGAGCGTTTGTTACCTCAGCTAAGTTTGCAAGAGTAGGGTTAAAGATTTGCTTGCGAGCATCTGCTACAGTCAGAGAGTCAAGATGCAGTCCACCGTCTTTGGGCTTGTCAGGGTAATCATAGGGGCTAAGGACAAACACATCAGTGATTGTGCTAGGGCGGTTATGCAGTGTCCCGTTAATCCAAAGGTAGTTGTTTGAAGTGAACATGCTTGCTGCTGCTCTTTCAGCGTCAGTTAAGTCAGATGTGTCCACCATGCTTTCCTGTACCTGGTCTTTAACAGGGATAGGAGCCGCACGAACATGATTCTTGGCGGGAAGGAACCCAAAGTCTTTGTAACTCTCCTCTGTTAGAGGTGCACGAGAGTTCACAGCAGCCTCCACGGGACGTTGTTTTATGGCTGCGTAAGCTTGTCGTCGTCGGGCATTACGGTTCGCTACTAGCACAGGGTCACTGTGGGATGGGCATCGTCTTCCACCGGTTCTACACATAATTAGAATCCAAACTCTGATTTGATTACACTGTCAGCCAGTTTACTTCTGTCTAACGGCGCTGGAGCCACACGTTCAGTCAAAGCAGAACCAGACTCATCAATTTCTACCATCTGAACAACAGTTACCTTATGTTCAACCTGAGCTTGGTCTTCTTCGCTAAACGTCACATACTTAGCTTTTTTGTGAACGCCAACAACTTTCCATCGTGTCTGACGCGGAAGAAGAATTTCACGCTCTTCAGAGAAGTCAGAGATACTTTGAGCGTTCAAACCAGAGCTTGTCTTCATCTCAAAGACGATACCTGAGTCACCAGCATAGTCGTTACCTACATGCGGGTCTAAGGAAGCAGACTGGTAGCCATCAAACACGACTTCCTGTCCTAAAGCGTAGTTCTTGTCAACGTAAGCGTTAGTGTCACCGTTGAATCGTGAGGATGACATTCCTTTACCTCGGTAGAGTATTCTTTCAACAGCTGGTGCTGACATGAAAGCCTGGTCTAGAGTATTAACAACAGTTACAACGTTGTCTACCGTTGGGTAGTCAAGTTCAAGAGGTTCATCTTCCATTGAAATGTCCCCCATCATTTCAACGTCAGCGCCTTCAGACTCAGCTGAGTACAACACATCTTCTTTACCGAACAGTGAACCGTTGATCCAGTTGAAGTTGCTGGAAGTGAACATGTTTACACTGTTACGCTCTTCCTGGCTTAGGTTCTGCAACTCTACGATGCTTGCAGCTTCCTGGTCATCGTAACTGATAGGAGCAGCTTTCTCTTTACCATCAGGCGCTGTGAAACCATGCTGCTTGTATGGAGCTACACTGTTCTGCTTTTGAGAGTAGGATGCTCTACGACGAGCATTACGGTTCGCTACTGCTTCAGGGTTGCTATGAGACGGGCAGCGTCTTCCACCGGTTCTACACATCAGATTACCATTTCTTTCTCAGGTTCAGGTTTGACAGATTTTTGGAGTCGTTTGCGATTCAATGGTGCTGTCTTACGGTGTTCTTTGAGTTCGTTACCGTCATCATCAATCTCCACCATCTGGACAACAGTTACTGTGGGGGCCTCTTCTTGGAAACCACCAGTGCTTCCGACAGTTGGGGCGTAGATAACATCTTTGTGAACGCCAACAACTTTCCATCGTGTTTGACGTGGAAGAAGAATTTCTTGTTCATCCTCAAAGTGTGAGATTGAGTGCGCATTCAAACCAGAAACGGTTTTAAGCTCATAAACGATTCCGCCTTCACCAGCGTAGTCACTTCCTACACCAGGGTGCATAGAAGCCGACTGATAACCGTCAAACACAATCTCTTGGCCTATGCCATAGTTATCGTCAACATACTTGCTCACATTATCGTTAAAACGTGCACTGAACTGGCCTTTACCTCGGTAAAGGATCTTTTCTTCCGGTTCAGCGTGCTGGAAAGCATCATCTAGCGTATCGACAATGGTGACCACGTTGTCTACTGTTGGCATAGGAATCGTGTCGTTAGTGGAATTGTATTCCATGCCCTCTAAATCTATGTCCTTTGGGCGATAACTGTAATAATAGTTTTCAGTGTTAGGTTCGTAAAGGAAGTTTTGGAGACCGAAAAGGGAACCATTAATCCACTCGTAGTTGTTTGATGTGAAAAGGCCAATACTGTTTCTCTGAGCCTGAGTCAAACCAGCCAACACTTTAACGCTTGCTTTACGCTGAGCGAGGCTAGTCATGCCAGGTTCACGTTCAACTTTGTTAGGGTCAGTAAAGCCATAGTTCGCAAAAACTGTTTTTCGGCTAGCATAACGCTGTCGGCGGACTGCATTGTAGGCTGCTACTTTCTCAGGGTCAGTGTGAGCAGGGCAGCGCCTTCCACCCAATTCTTTAGTACGGCACATCAGCTTTCATCCTCATCTGTAACATCAATCAAACGAATAACAGTCTTATGGAAGCTCATAGGCAGGTCAACATCAGCTTCATATGGATAGACAACCTCCTGTTGAACTTCAACTACCCTGAACTTGGCATCTCTGGGAATAAGCACTTCCAACTCATCGCTCTCAAAGTAACTTGTTCCACGGCCAAGAGGTGCACCCTGTTTGGTAACGAACTCCATAACAACAGCGCGTTTCCTCTCCGCATCACTGTCATCGTACTGTGCAGTAAAACCAACGGCAGGGGCAGCTGACATGCTCGTAGACATGTAAGACTTCTGGGATACGACCCCTCCAACAGGGAAGTTCTCGTTCAACCAGGACTCAGTATCATACTTGCTGGGAATGTTCATGCCACGGAAGAGGGTTCTTGGCTCGGCAGGAGGAACAGCTTTAGCTAATGTCTCATCAATGATAGCAATCTGCTCTTTAGCAGCCTGAAGCTCTTCAGCATCAAGGTTGTGTTGTTTACGAAGCTGAATGTTGTGTCCATGCAGGTAGTTTCTAATGTTACGGTACCCGTAGTTTGCATAACTCAGTAAAGCTGCCCTAGCTAGCCCCAGTTTTTCCTCATCGCTACTAGAGTTTTCTAGCTCATCTTTCCACTTTGTGAGGTTGAAGTTCTTGTCAATTTTCTTGCTGAAAGCTACAGCTTCTTTGTCATGCTGTTTCAGTAGCTCAGGGTTTTTCTTGAAGTGTTTCTTCATCTCGTTGATGGGAGGAAAAAGTTTCAACTGTTCAGCGTAGGGGCTAACTTCTGTAGGCTTGTTAACGTTCTTTGCAGTCGCATATTTCTCACGGCGAACGCGGTTTACTTCACTGCGATGAGTTGGGTCCACTAGAGATGGGCAACGACGCCCACCAAGCTCTTTGCTACGACACATCTAATCTCTCCAAAACAGAAAACAGTTACCAGATATTACTATCGGTTTTCTTTTCAGGGGACGACAATAAGCGAGCGCTAGTCGGATGGGATAATACTCTTCCTGAAGTGCTCAGCTTTGACAGGTTCAGGCATAATTCTTTTGGTTTGCTCAGAGCCTGAGTCATCTATCTCAACCATCTGGACAACAGTTGCGTCAACTTTTTTGTCACGTGTAGAGTACTTCACATTTTCATGTACACCAACAACTTTCCATCGTGTCTGACGTGGGATAACAATCTCCTGCTCATCCTCATAATGGGAGATAGCATGAGCGTTAACGCCGGAGATGGTTTTCATCTCAAAGATGATGCCATCCTCACGAGCATAGTTCACCGCAGTGGTAGGTGACGTTGTTGTTGACTGATATGCGTCAAAGACAACCTCCTGGCCTAAGCTGTAGTTTTTCTTGATGTAGCCACTTACGTCGTAGTCAACATATTCAGAGTGTTCTGCCACACCTCGGTAAACAACACGGCTTTTTAAAGGAGCAGCATACATGGCTTCATCTAAGAGGTTGATGTAGTCAGCTGCCTGTGTCGGGGTGGTTTCAACGCGGAACTTGGTTTCCTCAAATGCCATCTTGGCAACGGGTTTCTCAAAACCAGCACTCAAGTTCGGGTTACGAGGATACACGTAACCTTCCTCACGAAGGATACTCTGCTTGCCATACAGTGCCCCATTGATCCAATTGTAGTTGTTGGAGGTGAAGATACTTACCGCATTACGTTGCTCTTTGTTGAGCTTCTTCATCTCAGCTTTGCTTTCAGCTAGTTGCATATCATTTTCAACTTCTTCATGTGCACGAGATTCAACAGCAGGGTTAGTGAAACCATAGTCTCTGTAGTGAGGTAGAGGCTCTAAGCCAGCTGTTGGAACAACGGTCTCCTTTGAAGAAGCTAGTATGGTATTGCTTTTTTGAGCCGCATAACGCTCGCGTCTGAGGGCATTATACGCAGCGTGTTTCACAGGGTCACTATGAGACGGGCAACGTCTTCCACCAAGCTCTTTACTACGACACATCAGATCTGCTCCTCATCAACTAAACGAACCACAGTGTAGGTACCTCTCCTATTAGCTTGAGGGTAGACTTTGAAGAACTTGCTTGCAGAGTATTTTGCTTCCAGTTGTACATCATGGTCAACTGAGACCACTTTAAAGCGGGACTCCCTAGGAACCAGAATTTCAACTTCTTCATTGACGTAGACAGAAGTACCCTCGCCAAGAGGTGCACCTTTTTTGGACACTATCTCTATAATGACAGGTGAATGGTCTGCGCCGGTCTGGGCAGTGTGCTTGTCAGCGAACTTACTCATAGCTATCGCAGAACTCATTGTAGTTGACATGTAGCTTTTCTGGCTCACAGTTCCACCAACGGGGAACCGCTCCTCCACCCACTTGCCCGCACCCTCAACTCCAGTTGGCACCCTCAAGCCACGGTACAACAGACGTGGTTCATCGGGGGTCTCAGCTTTAGCTAAAGCAGAGTCAATGTTAGCGATATCATGCTTGTAGTTGTCAAGAACAACATCCGCAGACAGCACAGTATCTCCTGCGGTCACATCTTTCCCGGTGAGAGCACGGTTGATGGATTTGAAAGTCGCCTGAGTGTAGCTCAATAAAGCTTTGTGTTCGCTCTCTGAGCCATCAAAAGAGTTCAAACGTGTTGTCAGTTTCCACAGGTCACCAGCGTAGCCAGGATTTATTGTCAAGTTGAATGCCTTAGATTCTGCAAGGAACTTCTCGCCAGACTCCAAATGGGTTGCAACGTCAGGCCTTACCTCATCAAAAGGTATGAAATGCTTCAGATAGTTCTGTGTAGAAGATGGTGTTTTCTTTGCAGCATACAACTCACGACGACGGGCATTATACGCCGCATGCTTCACAGGGTCAGTGTGTTGAGGGCAGCGCCTACCACCAAGTTCTTTACTGCGACACATCCAGATTTCTCCTACAGGTACGTTTTACCTTCTATTCCTATCGGGTTTTAGCTTTAAGGGCTTAGAAGAATCATTGCCAGCAAAAGTTTTTGAGAAAAGTTCATATTACTATTGACTTGACACCCAAAGTGGGTTAATATAGTAGGTAGGACAGAACTAACTATAGTTGAGGAGAAGGACTAATGAGTGATTTCAAGAAAAATGAAATTCCCACTCCTAACTCCTGTGGTGCCTGCGGTAATGACGAACGCAGCCACGGCTACAGCTATGCTCTGTCAGTTGGCTTCCACCCGTACATTGCTCCGACCAGCCAGCAGCGGTTGGAGCGCATGCTAGCACGCCATCAAGCGCGAGCATAATTTTTCGGTCAGGGCTTGACAACCGATATTATCGTGTGTTACACTACTACTAAGCACAAGTTTTTAAACGTATACAACTAAGGAGCACACTATGGCTGACCGTAACCCCCGCTTTGAAAATGACGAGTTCTTCGAGCCGCGCCTTGTTGCTCCCGGCGAGCCTACCGTCCCTGCTGACGAGGATGAGGACACGACCGACTCCGAGTAACCCTGATCTGAGAAGAGGCGGTAGAACCACAAAAACTATGGTTCTACCGCCTCTTCTGTTTAAGCTTCGTAAGAGTTGAAGACCACCATAAACTCTTTATGGAAAGCCATCAGCCTAGCAAACATGTTAGCCATAGGTTTCGTTTCCATAGTGTTAGCAAGTAAAGGCGCATGGCTTATGCTTTCAATGATAAGTATGAAACTCTGCCTGATGGTTTCCATCGTAGACTTTTGCAGACCATAGTTGCCTATCGTAGTGCAAGCTTCCAGCGAATCTAGAACACCTGATGCTGAAGCAAACTTGCGTAACTGGTCATAACCATACCGAGCGTGTTCTAGGTTTTCACTGTGAATGACATGATGGAAAGTTTTGTCTGGCTCCTCTCCCCAGAAGATAGCTGCAACACTCTCAGCATAGGCTTCAATGTCTACGAACCCATCTTCCATGTCCGCTAAATCAAATGATAAGTCAGTTCCAGCTTCCATTTGATATGAAGCAAGCAATCTAGTTTCATCAGCTGCCCGCTTTATCATGCGAGTCCAGTCTGGTAGGAACACTTCCTCTAGTACACGATTAGGCCTAACCACTGTAAGAAGTGTTTCTGTTGGCACCAACTTAGTCAGATACTCAACTGGCACACCGATGAACTCTTTGTCCCCACCAAGCTGTTCACCAAATTCTGCCAGAAGAGAAGAAAGAACAGTCTTGTTCTCATAAGGTTTTTCTACCTTAGTGAGATCCCTATCATGGCTAATGGGCGTAGGAAAGTTCGCAAACATAGTGTAAGTCTACCATGTAACTGAGGTGCACCTCAGGTTTACAATCCCAAATGCTGTTCAGCAAATTCGGTCAAAGCACGAATTTTCTTGGCAGCGTTCGCCTCATAGGTTTTAGTGTCAGTGTCCACACCACAGAAGGCAGCATAAACAAAAATACTGAACAGATGGTTCATACGTTTCTCAACTTCTCTTGCGTTTTGAGCACGTTTGATATTGATTCCACCCAGATGTTTTGACACATAGAAGTTGTCAGTTTGTGCAGTTTTCTTGAGCTTTCGTAGCATTCTCCGACTGAAGTCGCCTACTTGTTTTTGAGCATCAAAGATGAGGCTGTAATCCTTAGAGTCAAACTCATTGAAGATAGAGCGCTTCTCCTCGTTTTCAGCCCACTGTGCTTCCTTCTGAATAAAACGAAGCGTGCTCAGCTGACCTTCGCTGTCCTCCGCGAAAATAGTTTCACTGACCGGCCATGTCCCCACAAACTCAAACTCTTCAACAACAGCGTCAAACATGCGTTCGTACAAAGGGAAAATACTTTCAAAAAGCATATTCCAGAGGTTGAAAGCCTCATCCGGTAGCAACTTAGCTGCATACTCATCCGGTACGTTGTCAATACTGGAATCTTTAATGACAGCCCTGACAAAAGGAACCATAGCCTGACGAATAATGGGCGCAGAGAAGTAAGCACGTCCTCCTCTCATGCTACACCCTCAAAAGGGGTGAGCAGCTGAGGGTTACGCTTAGCCATCCTGTTGAAAGAGTTAGCTGCGACAGTGAAAGACTTCAGCTGTGCCCGCAGGTACATGGCACCAGGCCTTGTCAGCAGGTCAGGCATGTACGCAGCCTGTGCAAGGGTTCTCGCCATCAAATCGTGAACAGTATCCAGAGTGTCAATAAAAAACTTACGTTCTTTTTCTGATGACAGACCATAGGTGCGAGGGGTGATGCGGTCGCTGATTGTATCAAGCCACGGGTTAGCTTCCCGGCTTTTACTGGCTAGGCGGTAAGTTAAGTTTTCGGTCTCAGTGATTCCCAGAGCATACGTTACAGGGTCAACCTCACGCTGGTCACGGCCTTTACCGTAAGTCTGCTGCTTGATGAGTCGGAGAATGAGCCTTCCAGCGTCACCCTTCACAGCGACAGAGGAAACCTCAGATGGGTAGAAGGGAAGAAGGTTAGGGTCTTTAGATGGGGTGAACTTACTGAACGCATGTCCGGCACCGTTAAGCATTCGGCCCAGCTGAGGAGCAACATGATTGACCATAATGTTTTCCGGGTCCAGAATGTCATCCACCATCCTCTCCAGGAAAACATTAGGTACACCCTCACTACCTTCCATCTGGGTCCTAAGAAATGGCAGGAAGGACTCACGAACGATAAGCTTAGCTTCGGAGCAGGCGTACAGATTCGACATGAGGGGCCTTCCTAAAGTTGTCTTCAAAACGGTGGAGAGTATCAAACAGATACTCTAGCTGGGGCATAAATTCTCCCTCATAACTATACCAGCCTCCTGTTGCTAAAGCAAGCCGCGAAAGGTAACCGTCAATACCGCTTACAAAGTACTTGAACCTAGCAGTGTCTTCAAAATCGCTATTGCCATAATCACCCTGGTTGACTGTTGGGATGACCTCTTCTTTCACAATCTTGTAGAAAGGCTCAAACTTATCTGAGAACCTGAGGAACGTTTCTGCTGTCTGGTTAGCGTAAACGAAAACGAACCTAGTGGAAAGATGAATTAGAGCAGCGCGGGCGTCAACAAAATTACGTGGGTTGGCGACTCTTCCAATGTAGGTGTTAGGCAAAGGAAAATAAACGTCGCTAACGTTGGCTTCATCTTTGGCAGCTTCCTTTGCAATTTTGATAAGCCTGGGGAGAACAACTTTGACAAGAATGTTCTCAGGTGTAGCGTCCTCTCCCAGTAGAGACTTAGCATACTCCACAGGAACGCCTTCAAAATCGTAGTCAAACTGGATGAAAGGTAGCGCTAAGTTTAGGAACAGTTCAGTGCTGGTGATAGCTGCTTCAGGATCTCTACTGATACCGTACATGCTATTCCTCAGCTTCCACTAATTTTCCTGTAGCCATAGAGGTAACAAGATATGATGTACTTGAACTATATCAAAACATTATGTAAATTGTCAAGCTAAATGGTGGAGGTCAAAAAGTCACATACAGTAGTGAAGTACAACCGAAAAGTTGACAAGCCGAACACGTTGGTGTAACCTTGTGTAACTTACAACCAATTAGGAGACTACCATGGCTAACATCGTTTACCGAAACATTGACGGCGACACCATCCTTCTCCCTGAGGCTCCCACGAAGCACACCTGGGAGATCAAGCACCACAGCGGAGATGTTCTCATTGCTGAGGACCTTGTCGAGCTTCTGCTTGTCGCTGACAACGGTGAGGTCGCTGACGTTGTTGAGATTTCCAACAGCATGTACGACCTCGGACCCACCCGTGATGACATGGTTTCCGCAGCGGAGGAGATGGTCCGCAATTTCAACATCCGTGTTGCCGGAATTCACAAGGGTGAGGACATTCCCCTCGGACGCCTCACCGCAATCTAACTCTACATCTTCCACACCCACCTGAACTGGCTTTAGAGAAAAGTAAACCATGACAACTTACTATGTTAACCCTGCGTACCAGCAGATGGTTTGTCGCGTCTACAAGCCCTTTCTCTTAAAAGCTAACCCGTTCCTGGAAGGGGAAATAGATGGGGTGCCTACCGACTATCTAGCTCGCATGCTCCAAGGCCAGCTGGTACCGCAAAATTTGATTGTAAACCAGATTCTGCCCAGAATACTCTTCCTGGTAGAAGCTTTAGACGGCTGCTCTCAGGAGGAGATTAGCTCAGCCTATGAGTCGTTTAAGTCCCACAAAGGCAACCCTGTAATCTGGGAGTACAAAGAAAACGCTGCCGAAGCACTTTTCCGCATGGCGCATCAGATACTACATGACAAAGAACTTCTCGGCCAAGATAAAATTGACAGGCTAATGGATGCGGTGTTCCTTCAGAGCATGCCGAAGGACATTAACGCAGCGCAGACCCTGTTTGACTTGAGTAACACTCTAACCTCATTCAGAGAAGACCTTATTATGCAGCTGAGACCTGAGGTGCCAACACCTGAATCAGACCTGGCAATGTATGCTATCCCAATTGTTAATGAGTTTTTCAGTGGGAATTTGGGTGACTACGCTTTGATGCTATTTTTTGCTCAAATGCACCCAGCTAACACAGAGCAAACCCAGCATCACCTGGAGCTTATAGAAAGAAAGCTGAACTGTTTAACTGAGATGATGGTTATGTCCGACAAAATCAAATCAAAGCTGGCTGTCTCTTCTTAGTACAGGCAGAAACATCCTCCAGAGGCCACAGAATCCACACAGAGCCACAAAACAAGCTAGCAGAACACCGTGTAAGGTAAAGAGCTTTAGCAGCTTAAAACGCACTACAGCGTCACTGTAGAAATGAGAACAGGAGGAACACCATGGAATATATCAACCCCGAATGTGAGGCAATGATTTACCGTGCGTTTTTGCCTCTTCTAATTGCTACCGACCCTGCGTTGGAGAACTCAGAAGGATTGCCAGTACTCTATTTCAAGCCTCTGCTTGGTAACATTCTGGAACCTAACAGGCTCATCCTGGATATTGTTCTCCCCAGGCTTGAAGCACTTGTGAAAGATAGAGGGAAGACAAGTGGGGCTGAGTACAGAAAAATATTCGCCTTTAACCAGCTTCAACGTCAGACAGCCAGCATTGATGAAGCAACTACAGGTGTTGAAGCCATCTCCGGTTTGTGCGCTGAACTGCACCGTCATTCCATCAAACTTGACCGTCCTTGGCCGAGTTTCATAGAAGAGCACGAGCAGCTAGTTGAGAACTCCAAGAAAACTGGGAATCACATTGTACCCCAAGTTTATCCAAAGCACGTTATTCACTTCCAAGCGTATGTAGACGAAGCTCTTTACCCACTATGGTCAGGGACTACTGCTGCATCACAAATGTGGAATGACTTTGATCACCTGAAAGAATCACGGAACTGGGTTGAAAACAGCTTCAAAGACCTCACCAAAACTCTGCTAACATCAGCAGATAAAAGAGAAACCAGTCCCCGCACACTCAAATACACGGAAGCTAAACTGTCACTGCTTGTGAAGGCTCTACTTAAGACAGATGAACTGGATTTGTTTGTACGCAAAAACGAAACAATTAGTATGCTCGGTAATTTTTGAGTACATAAAAGTTGACAAGCATGCACACAGAAGGTAGACTTAACCCCTGCGAACCAAAAAACAGAGTTGAAGCTAGAGTAAGGGAGGGTTAATATGGACAGTAGCAAGTACAGCGACCCTGCAATCCACCGTGCCATGTACACCATATTCAACCCTCTTGTTCTCACAGCTGACAGTGAACTCCATCAGCTGCCTCAGTCACTAGTAATTTCTATGACAACCAGGGATTTTCTTCCGACAACGCTAATCTACGAAACAATCTTTCCCATTGTTGAGGACACCCTCAATCGCATGAGCATGCTTCCCCCGGAGACAATCAAAGATGCATACAACTGGAAAGCCCCTCAGCCTAACACTGCATCAGAGTTCATCAAGTTTGTGCGCAACCTGGAGCATCATGCCCAAAGAGCTACACCAGCTTACGGAACATTCGCAGCTTCCAACTGGAATTTGAACATGCTAAACGAGATGAAAGAGGCTGGTTACGCAAAAATGTTAGCCCTCTTTGAGCCGCTTAAAGTAATAGTTCCTTCAAGCTATTTAGATACTGAACTTAGCCAAGAGATCTACAATATCGCCCAATGGACAGTCCCCTTTGTGCTGCAAACAATGTTTGATGCACAAGCGTACACTCTAAAAGAAAATGACACGCAGTTTAAAGTCATAGAAAAAGGGTTTACCATCCTGGTTAAAGGACTCATGGATTTGAAAGCCATCAACAGTACAGAAACACTTTGACAGAACAGCACCACAACTGGTATCATGTACTCAACCATAGGAGAGGAGAGCGAACACATGCACGTTGACAAGTATGCAAGTGTTGAATGGCAGAAAGCTGTCTACTCTGTGTTCAAACCCCTCCTCGTCGCAGACAAGCTAGGCCTCTCAGCGGCAGAGGCAACAACTGACTTGTCGGTGGACAGGTACGGTGCTATGCTCTTTGAAGAAGACTTACCACCGAATCGTCTACTCCAGACTATCGTTATTCCCAGGCTGAAAGCCATTATTGACGCAACCATGGCCCTGCCGTTCGGTGTGCGCTTAGCCCAGCTGCGGTTCAAAGACTACCCTCATGACAACCTTGATGTCGAAGTAGCCAGCCCCGCCAGCCTTCTCGTACTCATATGTGCTCAGCTTGCTGACAGCCAGAGGAGAACCGACCGTGAACTCTTGTATGTAGAAACAACCCCTCTAAGCATGGAAGACGGAGAATACAATAAGTACATTGCTGAGTCAGGGGAATCCATCCACCAGCTGCATGTAATGCTGAAACCCATCCTCATTGAAAGCCGAAAGAAAAAGTTTATTGGCGAACCTGAAACCACTTACACAAGACTACTGTCAACGTTTGACCAAGTATTCTACACGCTAACTTACATGACTTACTACCCTGACGCTGAAAAAGGAAACAAAGTAGCTTTAGATCATGATATTCGCACCCTACAAGTTCTTGTTGATGGTTTACAGAAGATGGATGAATTCACTGTTGCTGCTTCCAGCAGTTGACACAACCTGTTGGCAGTGGTAACCTAAACTGTCCAATAAAGCAGAGGAGATGCCATATGCAGTCTCAGAACACCTACTCTAACGTAGAGTGCGCCCGAATGGTCCACGAGACCTTCAAGCCGTACCTGACTCAGCTTTCACCTGGACTTGCTGAGCTTGACGTGGAGGGCGTTCCCGAAGAGTACCTAATCACCCTCATCGCAAACCAGATCAGCCCAGAGAACATTCTCCAGAAGCTAATCTTCCCCCAGGTTGAAACAATCATGGAAGCAGTCGCCACTGCTGACCCCGCCGAACACAAAAAGTTCTTCCCCGCCCATCGTGAACAGCAGGAGCTTTACGCTAGCCATACTGATACGTCAGTGACAGCATCCATGATGAACCTCGCATATAAGCTTGAAGCACGAATGCACGCAGCGCATGGCACCGACCAGCTGAACAGGATAGAAGACTTCAGAAAAGCTGGAACGTACCTGGTGTTCACTGAGACAGTAAACAAAACCTTTGAACCCTTCAACTTGAAGCTGCATTATTTGTGCGTTAAAGATGAGTCCTTCTTTAACCCTCTCACGAGAACATACAGAGAGTTAACAACTATTTTTCATAATTTCGTCACTGATTTTATGCGTCTACCCTACATCACCGAGCACACTACCAACAACAAGTGCTTCCCCCTAGTTCAGGTAGACCTACAGGCGTTGCTCAGCGACATTGAACACACCATCAACCTCATCCAGTCAACAAAGGAAGCAAAGTAATGAAACAGGACTCTTACCTTAATTCCGAGTACGCAAAAATGATGTTCAAAGTGTTCAGGCCATACTTTCATGACCTTCACCCTGATACCGACATTGCCAGTCTGCCTGAAGCCTACGTCGTCAGAATGTTTGAGGAGAACATTCTGCCACAGAACATCCTCCAGAACATTCTTCTCCCTAAACTACAGAGCATCGTTGACGCACAAAAGTCGTACCAGAGTTACAGCAACAAGCTGTCAAAAGCTTTCGTGCAAGTAATTGTCAACGAAGAAAGTAGACTTGAACGTGACTACGTTGGCAGCGGTCTGCCTTCCCCATGGTTCCGACAAGAGGACTTCACTAGAGCAGGGAACCTGCTTGTCGTAACCGCACTACTGGATGACATGACCAGAGCACTAACAAAAGATATAATAATGTCCTTCAGACCAGAAGTAGAAGGAGAACACGACTACCTTCTAGGAAGAACCCCCGGGCACCTAGCAATCACGCTACGCAGTTCCCTCAAGAATTTCATGTCACTAAACTATGCTACGAACTACGCTGGAAACAATGACTGTCTACCTACAATCCAAAAAGATTTGGAAGACTTTCTCAAAGACATAGAAGAAACAGTCAAATTAATTCAACCAGCTTGACTACAGCCATAAAGGCATGATAAACTCACCCTGAAAGTGTTAACCCACGAAAGGAGCAAGCCATGGTAGCTAAAACGTACGCAAGCGCTGAATATCAGCTTGCCATGTTCCGCGTGTTCCAGCCGCTCCTCGCAAAAGAGAACCCTGCCTTCAACGACATTGAAGACATTGAAGGTGTGCCCAGCAGCCTCCTTGCACAGCTGATCGGTAAAGAGACAGACCCACAGCACATTGCTAAAACCCTCATCTACCCCCGGTTCGTCAAAGCTGCTGAGACAGTAGCTGACCTCACCGGGCTTGAAATCACGGCTACACTGCCGTATACTCCCCTCAAGCAGTCAACTCACACCATTGATGCAGCTGAAACACCTCTGTCAGCACTTCTTGGACTCCTTGCAGAAGGAACCCGCCGCTACAACCCGACACCCAAAGAGCGGGAAGCTGGAGCCTCATCGCTACCACCAACAGGTCGCCTAGTCTCCGTCAGCAATGACGAATACTATGAGAACCTGCTATCCGAACGCACCTGGGTCCAAGACAGCACCAAAGAGGCAATGCAGCCGCTCTACGAAGCGTTCAAAAAGAAGAACAGTGTAAACTGGAACAGTTGGGAAACCCCAAAGACAAACTACATGAAAATGTCCCAAGACCTCAACAAAGTCATCCAGGAACTGGCTCTCGCCCCACGGCTCATCTACCGTGTCAACAAAAACCCCGCCAAAGAAAACCACCTGGGCTACTACAGCAAAAGGGTAGGAATTATTGTCCGAGGATTCCAGAAATTTGACCAACTCACCAGCTAACGAAGGAAAAACCATGACCACAGTATCCCACCACTACAACGGCATCCTGGACCCCAACGACCTCGTAAACCAGGAAGCTTTGAACATCATCCAGAACACAATCAACAACTCACCCCTAGCAAACAAAATTACCTACGACTACTTCTACAACTTCCCACAGGTGGACGCAGAAGAAAAAGAAGACTACGAATACTCCCTAGAGGAACCCTACCGACTGAAAGCATTCATCTGCGAAGGGTACGACGAGATCTTCTTCATCTTCAACGACAGTTCGCTGACGTTCAACGAGGAAGACAACGAATGGTCTCAGCTGGTCACAGAAATCCTCCACAACCTTGACTCTTTCTCCCAGAAGCACTACGGAACACCCATGCGCGCCTAAAGTAAGCCACAAACATGTGTTGGGCCGTGCATATTCAGTTATGTACGGCCCAACACACTTAATCTACTTTCCATCAACAAGAAAGCCGAACAAATGTATGAGTCGCCCGAATACCAGAAAGTCATCTACAACCTCCTCCTCCCACAGTCATCCCCTGCCGTCCAGAGCATGCTACAATCAGACTCTGTACCCGAAGACTACATTATTCGGATGTTCCCAGAGGTGACCGACTCAAAAAGGGTTGTAAATGAACTCATCGCACCCGCCATCAAAAAGCTCAGCGACCACTACAGCCAACTCCCCGCAGAAGAGCAAGCCTCCATCTTCCCTTTTAGTCAAACTAAACAAGGAACCCACAGCATCTCTAAAGCCAAAAACTCTGGAGATGTTGTCCTAGGCTACCTCAGCGAACGCCGCCGACTGTTCATATACTCAGCCACACACACATACAGCTACGACTGGCATGTGCCCGCCAGCAAAAAAGAGCAACACCTCAAAGACGCAGACAACAGCGCCGCAAAACTGCATACAGCCTTCTCAAGCGCAAAAGATGTTATCTTCAACAAAAGCTTCACCGCAGTCACACCAGACGAAAAACATCAACTCATCGCCTACCTAGACACATTTTTTGACCAAATAGCAGACACATTTAATCTCATCCCCTACTACAAAATAGAAGCCGAACTCGGTGAACGAGACCACAGAATCAGAACATTCAACCAGGAAATCAAACTCATCATGAAACTCGTGAAAACAGCAAACGAGCTTCCAGAATTAAACAAAAACTGAAACAACCACCCTTGAACAGGAAACCCCAATGTACGTGACACCAGAATACCAGCGGACTGTGTACACAGCACTCAAAAAGTACTTCCCAGCCACAAAAGAAGCTGACCTACACCCCGAATACGCCATTAACCTGTTCCCAGAAATAACAGACCCCAGCACAATCATCAGACAGCTGATAGCGCCAGCACTCAAAAAACACCACCTACACCACGCTCAGCTTGTAGAACAGGAAACACCCAAAGAAGATAGTGACACAGTACAAAATTTTCTGCACACGTTCATCCGTATCATATACAACACCCGAGAAAAGTTCAACCCATTTGGAGAATCCAAAGTTTTCCAAACCGAACAAAGCTACCCAGAAGACAGAAAAGCGCTCTACCAGGCACTCACAACCACAACAAAAGGATACAGTGGTGAATACAGTGTGCTACTCAGCGTACTCACAAACTCTCTACATCAAATACCTCACAGTGACAGGACAGCCGGAGAAGACAACCAATACTACTCAGCAATCCGAACCAGGAAACTAGATGAACTACTCCAGCTAATAACCGGACTCATAGACAAAGCCGCCTACCTACCAGACAACTGAACACGCACACACTAAACAGCCGCAAAGCCCCTAAAACATGCGGCCCAAACGTGTACCCAAAAACTTTTTCCAAAAAAACATGCCCCACAGCTTGCACGCTTCTAACAACCATGCTAAACTGATACCACACCGACAAACACGGTAAACAAAAAAACTGGGAACAAAAACTTCAACCAAAGAGTTGACAACCCCACATAAGACTGATAAACTATAAACGTTCACAACAAACAACGCATGAAGGAGAAACACTATGGCTGCTGGAAACAAGTCACGCGCTAAGCTCACCGAGTCCGAGAAGGAGTTCTTCCGCCTCATCCTCATCCGTGCGACCTCCACCAACATCGGTCAGCCCTACATCGCCCCCGCGCTGTTCAAGCTCATCCCCGTGTCCAGCCCCGGCCTCCACACCATGGCCGTTGACAAGTTCTGGCGCGTCTACGTGGACTTCGAGTACATGCAGGAGCGCGGTGTAGAGTTCGCCGCTGGCGTCCTCGCCCACGAGCCGTGGCACCTCCTCCGCGACCACAACGCCCGCTTCGCCAACCTCGACGGTGACGACCACAACCCCCTCGCCTGGAACATCGCTGGCGACCTGGAAATCAACGACGACATTAAGAAGCTCATCCCCAGCGACAGCATCTTCCCCGGCGTTGACACCTTCCGCAAGCTGGAAGAGTACCAGATGGCAGAGTTCTACTTCAACGCCGTCAAGGACGACAAGGAGATCATGGACAAGTTCCAGGCTCCCCAGCCCGACTGCTCCTGCGGTGAGGACCAGCAGCAGCAGGGTCAGCCCCAGCCCCAGAACGGCGACCAGGACGGTGGCGACGACGGTGAGGGTGACAGCGACGGCGGCGACCAGGACGGTGGCGACCAGAACGGCAACGGCACCCCCGACCCCAACGCAACCGGCCCCGGCCAGCCCGGACAGGGCAACGGAACCGGCCCCAGCGACCAGGACGGTGACGGAAACGGCGACGGCAGCAGCCAGGGTGGCCCCACCGGAGCCGGACACGACCCCAACTGCCCCGTTCACGGTGACGGCAACGGCAACGGCAAGCAGACCATCGCTTGCGGTTCCGGCTCAGGTGGAACCCAGATCATGGACTACGAGCTTGCCGAAGGTGAAGCTGACGCTGTTGACGCCGACGAACACGGCACCATCAAGAAGCAGATTGCCGAGAACATCAAGCAGTACGAGCGAAGCAACCCCGGAACCGTCCCCGGCACCATTGCAGAATGGGCCGCGAACGAACTCGCCCACAAGCCCATCAACTGGCGTCAGGCGCTCCGAGGCAGCTTCAAGCAGGCAATCAGCTGGAAGAAGGGACAGGTCGACTACGTTCGCACCCGCCCCCACCGTCGCCAGCCTGTTAGCTGGACCGTCCGCCCCGCGCTCCGCGCCCCCCAGCCGAAGATCCTCGTCGGCATTGACACCTCAGGCTCCAACGTTCACAAGCTCGGCATCGTCATCGACGAGATTGAGAACATTGTCAAGTCCGTTGGTGTGCGCGGCACCGACCTGCGAGCATTCGCAGTAGACGTGAACGTTGGCAAGCCCAAGATGGTCAACAACCCTCGCAAGGTGCTTGACGGCGAGCGTATGTTTGGTGGCACGGACATGCGTGAAGCGTACTACATGGCTGCAACTCTGAAGCCTAAGGCCGATATTTTCGTCCTCCTGACTGACGGTGAGACCCCTTACCCGACGCAGCGCCCCAAGGGTCACGCCATGAAGTACATCACGGTTGTCATCACCGATTCCAGCCGTGGCTGGGGTGGCGATGTGGTCAGGGAGGCTCACGAGGCTCTTGACTCGTGGGGTTCCGTGATTGTCGTGGACATTGCTGAGGAGGACTAAGCCTTAGCAAAAAGCCCGGTACATTCTAGAAATGGAATGTACCGGGCTTTTCCTATTTGAGCCAGTTTATGATTTTGTCTACAACTTTTGCGTCAGCTTTGTAAGGCTCAGGAGCGGAAACATCAAAATAATTGGGATGATTGATATTTAGTGGCGTTAACCCCTTGCCTCTGATGCGTACAACATGGTATCCTTGCTGTAGAAGCGATAGAGACTTCCTTGTGTCTTTATCTGCACTTGCCTTGTGGAACCATCCACCATCATATTCAATAGCGACTTTCTTTCCACCGTATAGGCCATATATGTCTACTGACAGGTGGTGCCCACTAGGCCACTTCACTTCTGTGATGAATGTGTTCACACACTCTGATAGCTTAGGTTCAAACAGTTTAAAATAGGCTACCTCAATTTTTGAGGTTTGCGAAGTCAAAGCGCATATCGGGCAGTCTCTACCTAAGTGCGTCCGTTTAGCTATGGTAGCTTCCCAACGGTGTTCTTTGCTGCATACCCAATGTACTCGTGAATGTGAATTCAATGTGTACTCTGTTGGCTGCTTCGCATTTTTCTCATAGTCCCATTCTTACATTAGCCTGGGCCTCAAGGTAGCTAGGTCAGTTTCTCCAGACACAGCAAGGCGACCTGTGCAATAAGGGCAGCCACTACCTTGAACTGTTCGTGCGTCCATTCGTGATTGATAACTATGACCTTCGCTACAGAGCCAATATGCTCTGTACATAGAAGTGCGAGGAACGTCAGTGGGTAGGCGAGTGTTCCGGACATAATCCCATTCTTTGAGCAAGCCTGGTTCTGTTGTTGCAAAATCGGTTAAACCTGCTATCACCAGCCTACCTGAGCAGTAAGGGCAACCGCGTATAATGCCTGGTTTTACTCTGTTGTTGCAGGAGCTAACCCATTTATGCCCTTCGGAGCAGACCCAGTTGATTTTGGTTGATGTTCCGTAGGATACTTTGTCGGGTGTGAGTGTCCCGTTCTTCTCCCAGTCCCATTCTTCTGCGAGTGCTGGGTGTGTGATGGTGATGGGTTCACTTTTTGCGGGCATGGTTTACCTAGTATATCACACTTTCAGGGTGTCTAACCTGGCTGGGGTTGACAGTTGTGCTGGCTGTCTGTATGATGAGTGTATGACAACTTTCTTCCGCGATAATGATATCCGTAGGACGTTGGTGTGTTCTCTGGAGTCTACTTATGGGCTTGACCTTGCGGAGTGGAGGGGAGTGCCTGACGATTATGCTTTTGCTTTGACTGTTGGCAGTCCTAGGATGGTGGCGGAAACATTTTTCAGACCGTGGCTGACTGACTTTATTAGGTTGGCTTACGCTGATTTTAAGGGTAGGTCTGAAGCTGAGCGGGATGAGGTTGTCCAGCGGTTAAGGGACCGTCAGCTGACAGAAGGAAGCGTTTTAGAGGCTTTCCTGAAGTTCTGTGCTGATTCTAACCAGATTTCCATTCATGATAGTCCTCCTAGGAATATTGATAAGGGAAATTATGATGAACTAAGGCATCAGGTTAGTGAGGTAACGTTTCGTGAGTTTACTTTACTGGGAGATGATTTAGGGGAACTTTACTCTAAGGAGCTTACAGAGTTCTCTGTGAGCAGTATGGCTTACAGTGCTGTCTGGCATTTGGCTAACTTTTTGTGTACTGCTGCTTTGATTCCTGATTCTTCGGTTGTCCCAGCGTATCCGGTTGATGCTGTTTCTTTGTCTGAGCGGTTCGCTGCGAGGGTTGCTTTCTATGAGGATGCGTTCCGGAGTTACAGGTCTTTTGTGGCAGCTTAGTTGTCTGTGTTTGCTGTTAGTTATATTGTATGGCTAGAGTAAGGTACCCGCGTGTGTCGGTGGGTGATGGTAGGTTCTGCTATGCTGGTCCTAGTTGTAAGCTGCATGGGATTACAGGTAAGCTGAGGGTTGCCACGCGCTCGCCTGAGGTTACTGTTGGCCGTTCTGAGGCTGTACAGCATGATGTGTGGTCGGATGAGGGCTTTGCGGAGTCTGTTGTGGTGGCGGGGGATGCTTATGCTTCTGCTGTCCGTGGTTCGCAGCATGTGAGGTCTTTGGATGACATGGGTGGTAAGGCTCTTCTGAAGGGTTATCTTGCTCGTATGGCTGATGATGGTGATGGCTTCTATGTGTATAAGGCTGATGCGTCTTTAGTGTCTGTTGGTACTGGTGCGCTGTTTAAGAGGATTGCTGCTGCTGTTGAGGATGGTAGCCTTTCTGCTGATAGAGCGCAGGTTCTTAGGGGTAGGCTGTCTGCTTATATGGGTGAGGTGCTTAGACCTCAGGCTGCTGCTGATAAGAAGTTGATGGATCGTCTTCAGGATAAGTTCCGTAACGGGAATGTTGACAGTAGGGCGTACAGGAACTGGGAGAAGCAGCGTGCGGCGGCTCGTGTTAAGCAGGGTGGGCCTGCTCGGATAGCTTCGGATGAGCCTGCTGCGCCGCCTTTGGTGTCTGTTGACTCTCTTAGCGAGGCACAGCTGTTGGAGTATTATCAGTGTGGTCGTAAGAGGACTTTGAATAGTGCGGGTGAGGCTGCTGCTTTCATTCGTGAGCAGGGTGACCCTGGTTTGCATTCTTACAGTTGCAGGCATTGTGGTAAGTTGCATGCTGGTCATGGTTCTGGTGACACACCTGTTGAGGCTCAGCTTGTTAGCGCTAAAAGGCAGTGGGAGTTTTCTCCTGGTAAAGCAAATTTGTTTGCTTTCTCTAAGGGTCTAGTGTAATTTTTTCTGCTTCAGGCACACATGTTTTGGTTGACGTGTTTCGTGTGTGCCTGTTTTGTGGGTTATTCTGTGCTGCTGTGTGTTTACTTTGAGCGTGCAGCCTTTTGCCGCCGATAAACTGGGTGAGGATTGGGGTTCATGGTGGAGTTGCTGCCTAGGGTTGTGTATCAGATGTGTGTTCATGGTGGGTTGCTGGTTGGCTCTCAGGCGAAGAAGCTTATGGGGGAGATTAAAGAGTCCAACGATTATGATGTTCTGGTTCCCTACGATAAGTGGCAGACTGTTTCGTTGCTTATCCCGAAGACTGCTGTGCCGAACAACTTTGGTGGGTGGCGGTTTACGGACAGTAAGGATAATGAGATTGATGTGTGGCCGGGGAGTTTGCAGGATTACTTGAGGGACTGTAAAACTAAGTATGGTGGCGCTGTGTACGCTATTGATTACATCCACAATATTGTGTATAGTTCTAAGGTTCGTAGGGTTGAAGAGGAGTAAAGCCCTGTTTGGGGCTGTGCTGTGATGGAGCCTGCTGGGTCAGCGGATCCTTTGGTGGCGGCTCTGCGGGGTCGCCTAGGTGAGCTTGGGTTGCCTTCAGGGTCTAGTTGGTCTGTGGAGTCTGGTTACCATAATGTGCGGGCTACGGACTCTGCTTCTGTGTTCTGCAAAATCATGGGTGAGGGTTCTAAAACCAGTCGGCTGGGGAGGGAGTTGAGGTTCGCTTCTTCTTTCGCTGGGGCTGCGTTTACTCCGTTAGTACCAGGTTTGGTTGAGTTTGAGCTTAACGGCGAGTTAAGGTTCGCTAGTGTGTGGGAGTTCCTGCCTGGGGTTCAGCCTTTAGGGGTGGAGGGTTTGACTTTAGGTAACTGTGGTGAGGTCGCTTCAAGGTTAGCTGGTCTGCATGGTATGCCTTTGGCTGGTTTAGATTCGGTGTTCACTCTTGTGGAGTTACGTGAGATTGTTGAGCGTAGACTGGCTGGTTTTAGAGGCTTAGTTGATGAGCGCAGTTTGCGTGTGTTCAGTTTGTTGGCTGATGAGTTTCTTTACTCTGATTTTGCTTTTGATGTTTCACATGTTATTCATGGGGACGCTCATTTGAGTAATGTGGTGGAGTCTGCGGTGGGGGTTCGTTGGTCAGACTTTGAGGGTGTGTGTTTGGGGCCTCGTGAGTGGGATGTTGCTACCTTGTCTTTGTTTGCGGGTAGGCTTGGTGGTAGGCAGAGCGAACTTGAGGTTATGTTGCAGGTTTTTGAGGCTGAGGAACCTTTGGATGTTGGCTTGTTGAACAGGTTTGAGGTTGTCAAAGCATTAACTTTTGTGTCTGCGGTAGCGCAGGACCCGAGGAATGTTCCAACGTTTGTGTCTTGGATGGGGCAGCTGGCTCCTCTGTTGGATGGGGCTGCGTTCCCTCATTCTTTAGAGAAAATTGTGTACTGAGGGCAGTATTTTAGTCTATATGTAGCATGTGTGTTTGTTCTCAGCACAGTATTGTTTTTGCTGGTCAGTAACTGTATTTTGTGTGCTATGGTGCTCATATGAATAATTTACAGCTTAGCGACATTGACGGTATCAGCTATGATGGGCCGGGTCTTTTCTTCTACATTGCCATAGCGTGTGGTCTTTTGTGGATGCTTTCTTTGCTTCCTATGATTTTTTCTATAGACGCTTCAAACAAAGTGCTAAAGTGGAGGTATCCTTTCTTCCCTGTGCTTTTTGGTCTGCTGAATCTGAGTTTTATTGTTGGAGCAATTTGGTCTGGTGTTCACGACAATGCGTTGGATGATGAACGTAATAGAGTTTATGAGAAAGAGAGCGCCATGATTGTTGAGAGTAATGTTGATGCTGTTAAAGACTGGGCTAACTCCACGTATGTTGTGACAGTGGATGATGTTAATGCTAAGCAGCTTCTTTTGGTGACACGTGACTACACTAAGCCTGAGATCAACAGTGACATAAAGAACTATCTTGGTATCCCTTATTCTGCTTATACTGGGTTTAGGGTTTCTCCTGTGGGCGACACATATGTGAAGAGTGTTTCTGGTGAGGTGTTGGAGATTCAGCTTGTTTGGGATGGGGAGCAGTATGTTCTGATGCGTAAGAGCGGTGGCGAGGTTGAACGGCGTTGACTTGCTGTAGGCTGACCAGTTAGATATAGTTACAGGGAATGCTTTTGTTCCTCTAAGATTGGTTGTGTTTATGTCTGTTCCTAAGCCTAAGTATAAGTGCCAGGCGGCTGACCCTGCTGTGTGCCCTTACCATGCTCCGTTCATTGCGATGGATGTGGCTGCTGCTAAGAATGATTTCGCAGCTTTTGAGGTTGCCCGTGGGGAGGCTGAGAAAGCTAACGCGGATCGTGAGCGTCAGAGGATGGAGCGCGAGTTTGACAGCGGGGTTAGCTTAGATGGTGTCAGCAGCAAGCTGAAGGGACTTTTCGGCAGGAAGAAGCCTGCCCCGGTTGCTGAGCCTACTCCAGCTGCTAAGCCTGTCCATCAGCTTATCCCTGCTGAGTCTAAGATTGAAGGCATGGAGGGGTTGATTAGTACGGACATGCCTGAGAGTATGTTGGAGGAACTTAAGCTTGCTGGAAAATACATTAAGACTGACAACATTCTGAAGGAGGTCACTGTGAATGTTATGGCTGACGGTATGGTTGACATTATCACTGAAGATGAGTCAAAGTACTTCTACAACCATGACTTGCGTTACAGTAGGCCTAGTGTTGCCGGGTTTGTTCCTGAGAATGAGACTCAAGCGTATGTTGTCCGCCAGTTCATTGACGCTATTCAGGATCAGAAGACAGCGATGTTTGAGAACTCTGGGTTGGCTTTGAGTGCGTTTGATAAAGCCCATGCAGAGATGTACCCTGACAGCGACCCTGCTAATAGCAGCATGAACATTGTTGCTGGTGCTAATGAGACTGAGGACTCAGGTATTTTGGGTAACTATGATGAAGGCTGGTTGTATGCGTTCACTGCCGGTTTTGAGGACGCTAAGAAAACCAGTTTCGCTTCCGGGGATGAGAGTGTCCAGAAGGCTGAGTTGCGTAAGTTCATTGAAAGCAGGAAGAGCTTCTGGGCTGACAAGCTAGCTAGTGATTCACCAACTGATTTCGCTTCTGGTGCTGCTGACGCTTGGGACAACTGGCTGCAAGAGTTTTGATTGAAAACTAGAGAGTTGCTGCTGAGGTTGGCATGATGAGTTAGGTTGAAGTGCCTGACGGGTTTTTATTATAGTTCCCTATCAGGCCCTTGCTGGCTGTTTTTATAGTATTATAAGAATTAATAGTACTATAAATACTTTATATTAATCTTTTCTTCTTTGCGCTTTTCTGTGCTATGGTTAGGGCATGAATAATTTAGAACTTATTGACCCGGCTTCTCCTGAAAAAACAGACTTTTATCTCCTCATGAGTAATATAAGCTTAGGCTCTTTTTTGCTTTCGTCTACGATTTTGATTGTTACGGTTTGCTGTCTGCTAGCTTTTGCTAACACACGATCTACCCAACCTCGCCGTTTTAAGGTTACATTAGCTGCTGGTATTATTCTTACTGGTGCGTTTGTGGCGGCAACATTTATGTCAAACAACCAGGCAGATCGTATCTACGAAGAGAGAAAGGTTAACGCAGCTAAGAACGTTGTTGCTGTTCAGGAGTGGGCTGAGGATATTTACGGGGTTGACCTAAACGAGAAGCAGGCACGTGATATGATTCGCGCTAAAGGTGAGTCTGCCGGGGTGACACCTTCCAAGTACGAGAATTCTGGTGAGCTAACAGAGTTGGGTGGCAGCCTGATCTATGACGTGAACGATGAGGTAACGAAAGCACAGCTTGTGTACGACGGGGAGCGTTACCTGCTCATCCGTGATAGTGGTGGAGAGTTAGAGCGCCGCTAACGCTGGTTAGAGGTGAAGGAGGGGCTGTGGGGCTAGATTATAGCCTGGCAGCCCCCTCTGCTGTTGTCTCACGCTGTTTCCTGGCATATAGGTGAGGTTGTTAGTTAGCACTGAAGGCTTACAGAGACGGCTATGCTCTCTGAGCGACAATGGCAATGGTAAAGAGATGTGGACTACTAGAAACTTTCTAGTAGTCCACATCTCTTTGGTTAGCTTATACGGTTAGACTGTGAAAAGCTGGGTGGGGAGAATTTTCTCTCGTGCTGCTTGAATGGTTTCTTTTCCTGGGTTGAGTGAAAGCTTGGTGGTCTCTCCTTTGACTACGAAGACACCTTTGTCGCTTAGGTTGATGGTTACCTCTGTGGAGTCATCTCTTGTTATTGTAACATCACGTCCACGATATAGTTCCTTGCCTTGGAGCATGCTTAGCTCTAGCTGGTAATTCGCTTTCATATGGTCTTGCAGTTTCTGGCTTTCTTTCTCCATCTTTTGGTTAAGCGCTTTTTGCTTTGGGCTTATAAATGCATTACATGCCAAAAACGTTATTCCAATTATTGGTATGACTATCATAGCGAAACCAATTAAGTTAGCTCCTAATACAAATGGCACATTAGAAAAAAATACGGTCATGATCAAAGCCCCAATAGTAAGGCCATCGACAGGGCCTATTCCGGGTCCAGAGTTTCTTAGTTCTAGATTTACAGGATATGTGTTCACTTTCTTATCGTAGCATGTTTTCTAGTTTAGGTTCGTTTTTTTGGTTTGCGAATATTGGCTATTGTGGGCATCAGTTCGCGGATGAGTTCGCTGCTGTCGCAAGACTTTTTGCCACGCGTTTTTTGGATAGGCCCACTAAGATAAGCTGTACTGTGACAATAAGAAAACTCGCTGTGCCTGCAATTATCCCAATGTACATGACGGGTTCTACACTCGGGTTGTGTTTCATCACGCCGGAGGCAATTATGCCTCCGGCGAGACTCCAGAAGCCACCTACTATTGTACCTGGTTTAATTTTTGATAGCTCATAGGGTTTACTGGGTGTAATCTGGTTTATCATAGTGGTCAATGGTAGCATGGAAATGCTTTCTTGCATCTTTCTGCACTGAGTTTGTTGTAGTTGCTTTCCTGACGTGATGCTGGTACACTGGAGTTATATTCAATGAGACTTTAGAAGGGAGTGTGGACCATGTTAGCTAGAGAACACCGTATTGTTGAGGGTGCTGAGTTCATCCGTGTCCTCCGTAAGGGCCGTAAGGCTGGCAGCGCGCACTTCCTTGTGTCTTCGGTTGGGAACACTGCCGGGGTTACTCGTGTGGGTTTCTTGGTGAACAAGAAGGTTGGCAACGCTGTCACCCGTAACTTGGTCCGCCGCAGGCTTCAGGCGCTCGCTCAGGAGGTTTTGGTGGACGGTGGGGCCGGGGCCAAGGATGTTGTTGTGAAGGCTCAGGTGGGCGCTGGTGACCTCAGCTGGGATGAGGTTCGCGGTGAACTGTTGAAAGTCCTGCGAAAGGTTTAGCCCCGACCTTCTCATCCCTCTTAAAATGACTGTGGCACACAAACAATAGAGTTTGTGCGCCACAGTCATTTTAGGTTACGGTATGTTGCGAGGCTTACGCGAACAGCTCCTGTGGAAGGACTTTCTTAGGCTCTGCCGCTGCTAACACTGCATTTTGGGAGATAGTTAGCTCTTCCGTTGTCACTGTTTTTGTTGTTACTGTGAAAACACCAGTATCGGGGTTTAGCTTAATCCACTTAGTCACGTTTCCTGGTAGAGAAATAGTTTCTTGGAAGAGTAGACTCTGGGCATCTTCTAGACTTATATCAATGCCATGCTGTGCTTTGAGAGCTTCCTGCAACTCGGATTTAGCTTGTGCTAGCTCTTTGTTTTCCTGTGGCACGACATTTAGTTTTGTGAGTGACAGCACTGCATAGCCTATTACGAAGAATCCGAACATGAGAGAGATAGCCCCAGGCACAATGAACAGGCACGCTGTTGCCGAGAACTCTGTGAAAGAAGAAACGTACAGGAAGAAAGCTCCCATGATTAATAATAGAGGACTTACTACCAGCGTAAGAGCAGCAATGTCGCCTTTTGACATATATTTTGATTGCGGATTCTTTAGTCCTTTTGGTGGAATGTAGTTTGTCATACTTGACAGTACCATAAATGTTTGTCTTTTCTTCAGGAAATGTGTTTTATACCTAAGCTACCAATTCCGTGCGTTTTCTAGAAGGCTTGCTTCTTGTTGAGGGTGTACCATCCGTCTGCGCCGACAGGGATGTAGTTCGGGTTCGCCTGCATCGTAACCAACTCCTGTTCATCATGGTATACTCCTGTGATTTCAGGGTAGTAATACTCGTACATGTTTTTAGCACGGAATGGCTTGCTGTGGCCGAACTTCACCACACCATGCACACGAATAGCATCAGTTTGTACTCTGAAGTTGCTTTCCTCTTTGTGGGCTAAGTTGAGCATCTGCTGGTAGTCTACAGACTCAATGGGACGGCCTAGCTCGGTTAGCTTTGCAAGCGTCTTGTCTCCAACGTCAAAGAAGTAGAAACCGAACGCGACAACGGGTTTACCAGCTTTGACCTCATGCCAGTATGCGGCGATGGTAAACTGCGTCAAAGTTTGGTTGCCATGGTAAGGGGTCTGCTTTAGCTTCAGGGTGTGCGGTAGGAAAGCGATACGTGTTGACGTTGGCTTAGTAATCTTCTCAAACATGCTGAACTATTCTCTCTTTGTCGGTTAAGTTTTTGGCGGCACTTTGTGGTCTTTAGAAGACTTGTTTCTTGTTGAGGGCATACCATCCGTCTGCACCAAGAGGGATGTAGTTCGGGTTCGCCTGCATTGCAATTAGCTCCTGCTCGTCATGGTAGACACCATTGACTTCAGGGTAGTAGCATTCGTACATGCCTTTAGGATGATACGGTCTGCTGTGACCGAACTTCACTACACCAGTTGAGGAAATTCCATCAGGCCTGAAACCATACTCGCTCTCTTCTTTTCGGGCGAAAGCAAGCAACTGCTGGTAGGTGACAGTCTCAATGGGGTAGCCTAGCTCTGCGAGCTTAGCAACGGTTTTGTCTCCAACATCAATGAAGTAGAAGCCGAACGCGACAATGGGTTTACCAGCTTTCACTTCATGCCAGTATGCGGAGATAGTGAACTGTGCCGCTACCTTTGTAACAACTGCGTTATTGGTTTGCTTGTTTAGAACATTGTAGTTGTGATGCTCCAACTTCAAGGTATGCGGGAGGAAAGCGATACGTGTTGAACGTAGTTTAGTCATCTTTTCGAACATGTGTTTTCCTTGAGGCTAGTAAGTTTTTCGTTACCCTAATCTTACCACATTTGCGTGTTCTGTGTATAATAGAGAAAAATGTTTCTGACTTCGGCTGGTTATATTAAAGCAATGATAACCTAAGAGATGAACAGTACTATTTGTCATCATAATAGTACTGTTTTCTATATAATAGTACTATTAATATATTGTATTTTTTTTCGTAATTTGGGTTTTAATGTGCTATGGTCATTATATGAATACATTACATCTTCTTGACACTCAACTCCCCCAGGCGGCTTACGCATTATCCGGTGCTGCCACTTTTGCGTTGCTAGCTTGTGTAGTTGGCACTTTCTATTGGGCTATATACTATTTCAGGCTAGAGAATAAAACTAGAAGGCAAACAAAGTCTTTACTCTACCGCTCTCAAGGCCCACTGGCGCTTACTCTGGTTGTAGCATTTGTTGTGATAGCGGCGGTTGTCATAAATAATTTGGCTATGGAACGCGAGGCTAGACTTGATAATAGGAGCGTGAATTCTGCTGCCATTACCAGTTGGAGCGCTGAATTGTATGGAGTTGACTTGGGCACTCAAGATGCCGCATATCTTCAGCATATTAGCCCTAAAACTTGGTCTGAGGTTGAGGCTAAACAAGAAATAGTTAGTCTTCGTAGTGTTGTCGTCAAAGATGACAAAGGTGAGCTACTAAAAATTCAGCTTATATGGGACGGTGAGCGCTACATCCTGATTAAAGAGGGCGGTGGAGAGCTTCCTCGCAGGTAAACATGGCTTAGCCCTGTATTAGGATAACTATCACAGAATTTTCTATCCTAATACAGGGCTAAGCCTGCTTCTGTACGCTAGGAAATGGCTATGTTCGTTTGACTGGCTGTGACAGCATGAACTCTATGGCTTCCTTGTCAGAGTCAGAAAGGGGAGGCCGGATTGAATGAGGCTGCTTTCCTCCAAATGATGAGGTGAAGAGTTTACTAGGAAGAACCTTAGTTGGCTCTTTAGGTGCAGGGTGCCCACTGATACCCTGATGACTCCCGAGTGTGACGTTGTCTTTACTGACAGTCTCCACGGTGAAGGCGCTTGCTTCAATATCTAATGTGAGGGTGGTTGTAGTATTTGTAGGAGCAGGTAGATGCACGCTGCGACCTAGAAGTAGACTGGAGCAGTCTTCTAAGCTCAGTTCTAGATTGTATTCGTCTTTGAGATGAACTTGTAGCTCCTTTGATGCCTGCTCTAGTTTTTCCCCGTTCTTGCTTCTGAACACTGGAAGGAATTGGAGCAACCCGAATGCTGCTCCAAAGCCTATGAAGGCCCACCCATAGGTTGAAAATATGTTTATATTAATTCCTACTACGATGACCAGTGCAGTCAGCAGCATTTTTGCCTCATCAGTCCCTGTCATTTCCGAAGCAGGCACTAGTCCTTTTGGCGCAATATAGTTTGTCATGTTCTCATTTTACCACAGAAGCGCTTCAGACTCAGACAAAGCGTTTAAGTTCTGGATGCATCTCAGCTGAAAAGTTGCGTGGGTAGGATAGCAGCGTCATCATCGGCTTTCTTTGAGTTGGCTGTTGGGAGTTTTGATTCTAGCACTTCAACTACTTCTCTCCCTATGGTGCTCACTGTTGGAGTGTTTGACTCTGGGCTGATTGACAGAGTTTTCTTTATGGTCTCTGTCTTCAGTAGGCAGACACTGTTCTTGTGGAAAAGGGCACGTAATTGCGGTTTGGTGAGGGAGATATCATAGTTGATCTTAAGATAGTTGTCTAACTCAGAGTAGTATATTTCGTTTCTGCTGCGGGTTTTTTTGGTGAACGCAATGTTTGCAACTATCAATACGGTACAGGCAACAACAACAGCAGAAGCAACAGCCAACAATGGTAGGTACCAGTACTCTAAGCCATCACCGCTAACTGTTGTAGACAGTGAGAATGCGGCAAGAATGACTGTTGCCAAAACAGCAACCGCAAATAACAACGCGAGTGCTTCGTCAGTTTCGGGTTTACGGAGCCTGACGAAGTTGGGGCGAGTATATGTCTTCATAGAATTATCTTAGCATATATCCAAGTTGTAGCTTTGTTTTGGGCTTAAGTTTTAAGAAAAAGCCTGGTCAGATAACATTTTGATAGCGCACTGATATTAAAGCGCTATCACATTTGGTAGAGCCGTATTGTTGATTTTGCTGAAAACACTGTAGGACCGTGCATAGTAACAAGGACCTACAGTGTTTCAAGACTTCATCTGCTCGCAGGGGCAAACAGTTTGTCGGGTAGAACCTTAGCTGGTTCTTTAGCGACAGGTGCTTCCTCTAGGCTAGCCGAGTCAGTAAGATACTCATTTGTGATTGTAGTAGTCTTGGTATTTACAACAAAGCATCCCCTGTCTGTATCCCATTTGATAGTTTTGTTAGCGATATTGTTACCATTTGGCAAGTTCACCTCTTTGCCTAGTAAAAGTGCTCCAGCTAAAATAGTGTTTATGCTAATGTTGTGTTCGCTTTTGAGAAACGCTGTTAATTCGTTGGATGCTTTCTCAAATTGAATTGTATTTTCTTGTTCCTTTTTATTTGGTCTTGCTATGAGAGGCAGCGAAATTATCATAACGCCTACCCCAACGACTAAACCTCCCATCACAATAAAGTGTGGATTTCCAGAGACCCAGCCTAATATTCCAGCTACAAGAAAAGGTAGACCAAAAATAAAATCTGTTGGCAGACCCTTTTTGGTTACTACTAAGGGATAAGCGGGTTCGCTTAATCCTGTAGGCATTTGGTATTTTTTCATAGTAAAATCCTTATAGTCAGTTATGGGCGAATAATTTGTCAGGTAGAACTTTAGTTGGCTCAGCTTTTACGGAAGTTGACTCTATAGCTTCATGGTGCCCACCAAAAGTTTCTTCGGTGACAGTATGAGTGGCTGACACAGTTTTGAACACGCTTGATTCCCTATCCAAAGTGAGATGCTTTGTTATTCCTTTTTCAGCTGGTAACACTAAAGTGTCACCAAGTAGGAGATTGCGACAGTCAACAAGGCCAACCGTTAGGTTCTGTTCGTTTCTCAAGTGTGTCTGTAGCTCTTCTGATGCTTTATCCAGCTTAGCTTTATGCTTTTTCTTGGAAGCTCTTGCAGCAAGAGGGTATGCAACTCCTGCGACTGCACCTCCCAATACTAGGATTGAACTCATCACCGATGCGAGCACTGCTATTCCGAGGTATGGTGCATCAGCAACAGAGGTGAGGAATACCACACCAGAGGCTAGGTAAATAAAGCCCATTCCGACTGAAAATTTATCTATTGGGGCAAGCAGCTTTAACGGATCTTTGATATCTTTGACTTCTTGAGGTACCACATAGTTTGTCATAGGTTAGTTTACCTTTACTTTGATCGCGTCTGCTTGGTCGTTGAATAGTGCAGTTGGCAGCACCGGAGATGGCTCTATGACGGTCTCCTCAACTGCTATGTCACTTGATTTACCTAGTTCTTCTTCGGTGGTAACGCTCACAGAGTCTTTGGTTGTGTTGATGGTAAACGTGCTGTCACTATAATCTAGATGGAGGGTTCTGCGGGCACCTGAAATTGGAGGTAAATAGGCATATCCTCTAGTTAGAAGAGTCAGGCATTCTTCTACGTTCAGTTCAATGTTGTACTCACTTTTTAGGTGATCCTGAAGTGTTGTTAGTGCTTTTGCTCTGGTGGTTTTATGCTTGTTCCATGAGAAGACGCGGAGAAGAACTGGTGCTACTGATAGCATTCCTATGGTGAGAAGCACTAGCCCAATAGCTAGTGATTTTGCATCCCCGGCTGCACCTTCAGCGGTAGCAAATGCTCCCGTTGTAACAGCGATTACTCCAGTGATAGTTATCACGGTGTCAACCATATCGTCAATGCTGAAGGGTCTCTGAAAACCTTTTAAGTCTTTAGGCACAGTGTAGTTTGTCATGAATTTTACTTTAGCATGGAATCTGTTTTGAGCGTGAAAAAGCGTTGCTCACCCAAAATTGTGTTGGGCGAGCAACGCTTTCTTATCAACTTGTGACTGCGACACCCAGATCATCCCTCAGAGGCCTTGTGCGCCTGGTGGAGGCCAGTTTACGCCAACTACAACAGAGTGCATGTAAGCTGAGGCTAAGGCCGTAAACAAGCTCACAGCGCTCTATGCTTAGCGGTCTGCGTGGCGACGGTTCAGAAGGTCACGCAGAGCATCTTCCTCAGATGCAGAGATTGTCAGACCAACGTCGTAGTCGTCCTCAGGGTCGTCAACGTAGATACCGAGTGCGCCGTTCTCAACAGTTACAATGGCGACAGTGTTGAAGGTGTCAACTTCAGTTGTCCACTCAGGGGAGTATGCAGCAGAAATCTTGTTCTCGCGCTTTCCGGCCCTTGACTTAGCTTCTTTCTCCTCTGTAGCACGAACCAGGCTGTTGATGTTCTGCCATAGGGCATCCCTCTTCCCAGTAAGCTTCTTAACTTCAATGCCTGCCTGCTTAGCACTGTCCCTGGCAATGTCCTGTGCTGCTGTGTTAGCTGTGAGGAAAACCTCAAGGTTCGCCGGGTTCTCCGCTGTGAGCTTACGTGCGTCTGTAACAAGAGACTTCATAGTCTCACCATGAGTTCTCTGCTCACGCTTTGCATCAACGATCTGCTCATCCAGCTTAGCGATATCCTCACGGATTTCCTGTTCAGTCTTAGCACTCATGTGTTTCTCCTAGAAGTTAGTTTCGGACGTAGTCTAACTTCTACTATACCATGTACTGAAGCGGAAAGCTAATCCTGACAACGCTAAAAAAGAAGCTACTATGTATCCTGTTGTTTTCCTCTGGCCCTCGTGCTATCCTGTTAGGATGACAAATTATTTCGCTAACGTTCGGCTACGCACAGCGCTGTTCCTGCATTTACGTCGTGGATTTAACTTCGGCAGCGAGCATAACGGTATTCCTGCTGAATGGGTTTCGGGGATGCTAAGTGATGAGCTTGACCCTACAGCCTTAATGCAGGAACTCTTCGCCCCTAAGTTTGCAGAGTTTGCAGAGGCAGCTATTGCTGAGTATGCAGTTCTTGATGAAGACCAGCGGCGTAAAGCCTGGACGGTTGGCGAAGATACTTTCCATAATGAGGTCTACTCTATGGGAGCGCTTAGTTTGTTCTATGGATTTGCTATTGAAACGTTGTCTCTTCCAGAGAACGTTGGTGTGTCAGAAGGAGTTATGAACAACATTTGGGACCTGATGGTGGCAACTCGGTCAAATGTTTGGGGAGCAGTTGGACATGCATTAAGTCCTGTCATTGACAAGTCTCTTCTATTTGAGCACCGAGAAGAAATGAAACCTATATTCAATATGCCTACTTTTGGTTCTCCAAGCTGGTATGTGTTTGCACCACTTGTTGATACGCTAGGTGCTATCAGCGTTGTACGCTCTGACACTGCTGTTGGAGATGACACTGTTGATGAGTTTGACAAACTCATTGGTCTCTATGTGGATGCTTTCCTCAAATTTGAGCGGTTCCAGGACAGAGTTTAGTCGTTTCACCTGCATTCAGCTGAATTAGTGTTTTCTGTTGGTTGCGCTCGGTTAGAGCATGTGTTACCCTTGACCCATGAGCGAAACTACTATGAACCCCAGCCTGCGTACATCGCTGTTCCGTCAATTGCGGCGTGGATTCAACTTTGGTGGTGCAGATTTTGATGGCATCCCCGCTGAGTGGGCTGTTGGCATGGTAGCTACAGAGGAACTAACTCCTGTCATCCTGATGGAAAACTATTTCGCTCCTGGCTTCATGGCTTTAGCATCCGCTGCTGCTGACGAGTATCTTGCGGCCACCTCGGAGCAGAGGGTTGAGTCCTGGATTAACAGAGTGGATACACTTGAGAACAAGGTTTACTCCAATGGCGCGCTAAGCTTGCTTTACGGTTTTACTAGTGAGGTAAATAAGCTGCCTAACCGGTTCATGATGAACTACATTCCTGGTGAAAAAATGCAGGAAAGGTATGAGTTGAAGGAAGCTTCCTGTGACGTTTTAAGCCCCTACAATAAGGCGGTTGAGCGTTTTGGTGAGCTTGACGGTAACTATGTGCCAGGAAGTCCTTACCAGCCTCGTCTTGACAGGGCAATGTGGACTTTTGATAACCTTGTTGACTGCTTGTGTTCCTTTTCGGTTATCCCAGCTGATGCAAAGTTGAATGCCGAAGTTAAAGACGCTTTTGACGCCAGCATTGGCTTCCACGTAGATGCGCTCATCATGTTTGACGAATTCCAAACAGCACAGTTGCTCGCAGCTTAAAGGTTTTTGCAAAGTAGGGAGGGCTAGCCACTTTTACGGTGGCTAGCCCTCCCTACTTTCATGCGAACAGCTTGTCGGGGAGAACCTTTGTTGGCTCACTACGCCCTGTTGAATCACCGGAGGTGAGAGAGCCAGCGACAGGTGAAGCTAGTTGAGTTTGGGTGCTGATGGTGGTAAGAATTGGTTGTCCTGTTCCTCTATCAAGGAAAAGATTCTGCACAACATTATAGCGACTGGAAATATCTACTTTCTCTTTCCGCAGTAAGCGGTAAGCCTGCTCTTCGGTCACCTCAATGTTGTATACGCTTTTCAGGTCAGCTTGAAGAGATTTTTTCATTTCGCTTGTCTGAGCCAGATCTCTCTTCAATGTGAAAGGGTTAACCCAATAGCGAGGGCCTGGGATAAGGAAACCCATCATGGTAGCACCCACCGCAAGAAGGGACAAAGACCAGAAATCCCCTCCCAAGAAAGCTAAAGGGATTATAGGAATACAGAAGAACGACGAAATTTTAGCAACTACGCCCATTTCTTTCATGGTTACGTTCACTATGTTACCTGGTTTAGTATATTTTTTCATAGGTCCATCTTATCATTCTTTTGGTTTTAGGAGATTGTTTTGGTTGCTGGCTTTAGGAAGAGAACAAAGAGGCTGGTAGGACTTTAGCTGGTTCTCGTTTTTCGGCACTGCTTTCTGACGTATTGCCAGAGGTAATAGCGTGTGTCACAGGCTTGGCATGCTCAATGGTAGTGACAGTTGGAGCAGTAACACTTGTTGCGACAATTGGTACGCTTGTCTGGGGGTCAAGAGAAATGATAGTTGTAGTGTCCCTGTCATCGGAGGGGTAAATTCTTACCTCATTATGTTGAAGTAAAGCTATTAGATCGTGACTCTGCTTTACGGTAATACCGTAGACTTCTTTAAGATCTTTCTTAAGTGCTTCTTTGGCGACAGCTGTACGTGTTATCCTCTGCTTCAGTTTGAATGGGTTTCTGATGATTTCATTCTGGAGGACGACAAGCATTGGTAGTATTGCCACGCCACACCCGACTGCCAATGAAAACAAAAGGGAATAACCAAGGGAAGGCCCCATGCTAGTAACAAGCCCACCGAACACTGGTCCCACGGGAGCGTATATGATAGCTTCAAGTTTACTCACTTGTGATATTTCTTTGTCTTCTATGTATTTACTCATGGTTTTTATCGTAGCATAAAATGGTTGATAACTACGAGAATCTTTAGGAGTGATAGCTCAGCTGAAAAGTGCGCTAGGTAGAACAGTCTTTACCTCTCGCTCCACAGGCTTTTCTGAAGGCGTACTGGCAGGAGAAAGGGAAGCATTCAGAGGTCTTTCATTAAAAGTGGTTTTTGATTCTCCTATTACGATCTGTCTACTGTCCTGGTTTATGTAAAGATATTTGCTGCCATATGTTCCGATGTCAAGGTAGAATGTCCCACCATCAAGCAGATTTTCACTTTGTACTAAGTTTATCTCAATACTATGTTCATCTTTGAGGTGCGCGCGTAGCTCATTTGCTGTTGAGTTGAACAAACCGGTTCTTTTCCTATTCTTGAACTGGATTAAAGTAGAGTAACCACTTGGGCCGACAACGAACGCTCCTGTTACCAAAGCAAGGATTATGGCGCTCGTTGGGCCACCTGCCAACATTACGCCGGTAATTGCTCCGCTCATTCCTGCTACCGCAGTCCCCAGCAAAATTGGGGCCTCTTTCATACTTAGGAAGTACCTTTTTCTTGTGTGTTGTGGAACTATGTAGTCTGCCATAGAGTGATTATAACATAAATCGCAACTAATCCAGTTATCTTGTTAATATTCATAGTGAGTATTAGGATGTTGTGGTATAGTTGATTAGATTAGAAAGAAGCATATTATGGCTGACAAAGCAGCTAGAACAAAAACTGTAGTTTACGGTGGGGCATTTAATCCTCCCACAGTCGCACACCAGGTCATCTTCCAGGAATGCGTTGACTTCGCCTCCGAAAATGATGCAGACGTTTGGATTCTTCCTAGCGGCAACAGGGTAGATAAAACCATCGCTGTTGACCGTGCTCTTCGTCTCACATATATTGAAGCTATGTTCACAGACCTAAGAGAACACAGCGTGCAAGTTGACTTGTCAACTATTGAGCTTGACCGCCACCGACCTGTTGAAACCTACGACACTGTAGTTGAACTCGCTGAAGCACACCCTGACCGCGAATTCATTTGGGTGTTTGGTGCCGACTCAACTGAGACAATGCCAGGCTGGAAGAACGGCCAGTGGCTGTTAGACAACGTTCACATGCTCCTGCTTGACAGACCTGGCAGCAAACTGAACCCTGCTGTTAAAACTTGGTCGCCCTTGTCTGTTCCAGTGATGGATGTTAGCTCAACAGAGCTACGCCACCGTGTCCAGACCGGCAAAGACTTTAGGGAACTTGTCAGCCCAAGTGTGTTCAAGCTACTCTCATAAAGTCAGCTGAACATCTTTCCGGGGAAAATCTTGCCCGCAGGTTTGCCTGAAGAAATTTTGCTTTTCTCGGCAAGGCTTGTCCTGATGATGAAAGGTTTGCTGTTTCTAGCATTCATGTAAAAGTAGATGACTTTACCTCTGTGCTTAGCTTCTGCACTGTGTCCTTTCAGCAGGTCATGACTCTGCTTGAGGGTTACATCAATCCCATAGGTTGCTTTGAGATGAGACTGAAGCTCGTGTTTAGCTGTCTCAACTTGCTCTTTCTGTTTCTTAGAAAGGTACTTCACTCCATACCCGTCTAAAGGGTTCTTGGGAAGAGAAGACATGCTGTAGTTTGCCATCCACGAATTATACCACAGCCATGTGCCACAAGCAGGGTTTTGCTGTGGTACTATTAGAGTATGAGCAAAAAAGTCTATTCACATGAGGTGAGAAGAGTAATAGTTAGTCATCTCCGTGATGACTTCGGACTTTTTAGCGAGTATAAAGAAATCCCGTCTTATCTTGCCAGCGAACTAATTGCCGAAGAAAAGTTGCACCCTGAGGTTCTATATAACGGACTTTTCCGTCCTGCTTTTGAGAATCTTATTGAAGCGGCTTCTAAGCACTTGTATGCTCAGTCAGGCGAGGAAGCAAGGCAGAACATTCTTCGTGCGCAGTTTACGACTGACTTAAACAACACTCCATATGGCAAACCCGAGAATGCATTAGACCTGTTGTACGATTTTGCCAGAGAAGTTAGCTATCTGGGGTCCAACAGGCTAACGTTTTCGCGTGTTGCTTTTGCAGGCCATGGCGCGGACGATTACAGGGATTTGTATAACACAGATGATATGGGCAAAGAAGTGGTTTTCAAATTTTCTTTATTCTTTTGGCATAAGCAGGTCTTTTATGACGACTCCAAACGTCTGTACCATGATATTGCTGACTCCGTACGCTACATACCTGAATCGCTTGCAGTTGGAGCATGTTTGCCCCGCGACAATGAAAGCGAAGAGATGCTTAAGCGAACATGGCAGATTATTTGTGGCACTGTCAAGGCTTTTGATGAACTGCAACTCAAAACACAAGCTAACTAAAGCTATAAAAGTACTATGTATATAAACGTAGGGTATATAAGTACTATGCATATATACTTTAACCTTGCTTTCACGACAGTTTGGTGGTATCATTAGTTTATGGGACATATTTATTCTTCAGCAGCAGGTGTGCTTGACGCACTCTACCCTGTTGCTGCGGAGTTATTTCCAGAACATTACCCTAAGCCTGAAGATGAAATTCCGCTTAGGTTTCTTTCTGAGATGTACCGGGATTCTCTAGAGCCAGAAGCTTTCTTCAAAAACCACATTGGACCTCTCTTCAGCGGATTGTATAACAACGCCTACCAGGAGTTCATGTCTGCACCGAGTTCTGCTCAACAGAAGTTTATGCAAGCTTACGACGCGGAGCGTAATAGAGCTAGACCTGCCTCCTATTACCGAGAATTTAAGCACTCGCTGCCCCACTTGGCGCTGCTGTTTTCGTACAATGCTATGTTAAATAGGCAAAGAGATGAGTTTCCATTTCGTGACACGCTTTCTGGTAGCATGCTAGACTATGCTACCTACAATAAGCTGTTCAAGCCTATGTTTAATGCTCTGCAAGAGTCCTCTTTTGATGATACCTTTAAGGTTGTTAAGGGACTCAGCTTGTTTCGTCGCACTTACGATGAAACGTTTGCTGATAGCGGATACGAATACGAACTAATTCTGGGTAGTTGCATTCGAGAGCTTGCGGAATTTAACCTACTTGGATATATGCTACCGAACATGTCTGAGAAAGAGATTGAGCAATACAAGGCTTCACTTCACCCCCACATTGATTATCTGAGGAAGCTAGTCAGATTAGTAGGTGCACATGTCTGAAAACTTGACTGCCCAGTGGTCGCTTAAGGACATAGAAAAAATAGTGTACCGTGTTTTTGGCTCGGCGGTGAATATAGGATACGACTTGCACGGTGTACCAGAAGATTATGCAATCAACATTTTGCAGAGCGAGCTAGCACCTATGCGCCTTTTTGAGGACCTTATCGCCCCATTCTTAAACGAGTTCTACACCGAAGCTTTTAAGAGCTTCAGCAAGCTTTCTGAGGAGGACAAAGCAGTCCTGACGACTCTTCCCGAAGCTAAAAGTGGTTGGCTGGAGTGGATCTCGCCAGAGCTACCAGTAGAAGGTAAGGTAGAGAACTTGCTTTACAACTACAGCCTTGGAGCGCTAAAGAATCGTGACCAGACTGGTATGCGTTACAATCACAATGCGTTGAATAGCTATGAGAGAAAGAAGTTTGACCTCCTGGTGGATGAGTTACGTAAGCAGGTGGTACCAGCCCATAGTGTGATGATTTCTGGCTTCTTGCCAGCTGCCAAAAACCGTCCGCAGAAGAAAGCCGCTAACACCAAAGCATACGCAATGTTTTTGGATGCACCTGTCACAATTTGTATCAACATGATAGCCTACCACTGTGTTCTTGAAGATTATCTTGGACCGTTTATGCTTCAAGGGTTTGAGAACACACTGCGTTTTCACCTTAATATGATGAAAGAGTATTCAGAACTAACAGGAAAGGAAACCCGGTGACTTTTATTGCAATAGGCTACGACCAGTCAGAACGTACTTTGGAAGCTCTGTACACCATGTTGACTGAACTAGTGGGGCCTTTCTCTGGGATGGAAGGGATACCCCAAAAGTTCGTTATTGAACTACAGCGTGAGAGCTTAGCTCCGTATAATGTGTTCGAAGATCACTTCAGCCCAATTTTGTTACATTTTGCACAACAGGTGTGCAGGGAGATGAAAGCAATGGACCCTGAACTTAGGACAACTTACATAACTCAAGCTCCAGATGCTGATGCAGATACAATGGATATGAGTTGCCCTGTCAATGAAGAAGAATTTCCCTTCTCCTATCTTCTATACTCATACAATAAGGAGAGCTTCCTCAAATACGATATTAGAAAATTGAATGGTGATAAGACTAAAGACTTATGGACGACGTATAGTCGCACTTGCCTTCCTTTGGCGTCTGGAATATACAACAACGCTTTAGGGGACACTAAGAACACTTTGATGCGTGTGATAGAGTACATTCCAAAAGGGCGCAGTAAAGACATATTTTCTGAGATATCATTTCTTCGCTGTGGGATAAAAAATTTTATAGGCAACGTTTCTTCTGGTGCGGTTTTAAGTTCGTTTGACGGTTTTGACTTTGAAGCGCATGAAGAGGAACTAGCATACCATTTTAGTGTGATGAAGAAAGTACTAGATACTTCAAGCAACTAGCATCACCTGTCATGTTATTATGGTATAATCGTTGGTATGACTTCATCTGCTACTTCTCTTCCCGACCAGTCTAGTGAATCGCTTATAATTTTGCGCTCCGCTGTCAGCACGCTGCTTAGTGATGAGTTTGTTGACGATGAAGGCATCCCCGGATATCTTCTAGCTGAAGTTGACCGTAGCAAACTGACCCCTGAAGTGTTGTTTACTGAAAAGCTTATGCCTATCCTAGCTCGCCTTGTAGACAGGGCTAGCGAAGAGTACGCCGAGATGACAAGACATGAACAAGACCGGTTCCTTGAAGAGTCAATTGTGGACCCAAAAGATGTTCCAGTGGACAGTAAGATTTACCCTAACGCACACCTATTGTACAGCTACAACATGCATTGCGTGAGCCACAACATTGAATTCATTAGCACCAAAGATGTTAGCCCAGAAAAAAGGGCAATGTATGTGAAAAATTTTCATAGTCCAAGGATGCTTATAGCGAAAATGCCTCGCAGTTATAGCAAGCAGCTAGAAGCATTCATCTTCGACAAAAACAGTCAGAAAAGCGATGAGTATGAAGACGAGGATGATATGTATGACTCTCGTGAGTTCAGTTATGAAGAATTTGTTTACGCTGCATCAACAGAGCTAATGTACACACTAATTTGGGGTACACTTTTGGCTGTACCTGCCTCTGAAGCAAGACTACGTCGCTATCGTTACAGTGTGGAAACACATGCTTCCTTCCTGAAAAAAGCCTTAGCTTTAGAGAAAGGCGAGACTTTTGTGGCAGTTGGAGACAAAGTATGATTGACTTATCCAAATATCCCGCCCCTAACACTGACCTCGCTTTAGCCTTGTACGATGTTCTACATGAACTACGTATGCCAGGGTATGAGTCTAAAAGAGGTAGCGTTCCCGCGCACTTCTTTGCTACTATGCATAAAAAAGTTTTGGCCCCCGACTATGTAATGGAATCGCATTACCACCCCTGGCATTACAAAATGGAGAGGCTTCTTTTCAGCGAGGTATGGGGCTTAACGGAAAAAGACAGAAAAATTTTTCTGATACATGATGTAGATTTAAGCGACACAGGACCAAACATGGAAGGCAAGTTTGAGTATATGCAGACTAAAGCTCCTTTCGCCTCACTCTTCTACGAATACAATTTTCTATCCTACAAGCAAACCCGAGACAACCTGAGGATTGAAAACCCTGAATTTGCTATTGAGCATGGTGCCCCACTATATAGTGCTTATTCCGAACTTGTAGAAAAAATGCGTATACCGTTTTCAACATATAGCAATGATTACTGGTTTAAAAGTGAAGACAATGCAGAGTTAGATATATTTGATATGAACGTTATACTCCACTCGGGGAGCAGAGAACTTTGTCGCCTTCTATCTGTAGGCTTCATATTACAGGACCCAACTGAAGAGCACATACAACAGTATAAAGAAGGCCTACATTTCCATTTCGGTTACATCAAAAAGCTTAAAACATTGGAACGTAAAATAGCACGAGAGTGGGCAACTCTTTAACGTATTCTCCGATACTATGTAGCATGAACCCTACTCGTACCGTTTCAGAACTAACAAACACAACAGAATCCGCATGGCCTCTAATACTTGACTCTGTGAAAGAAGCAGCAACAACTGTGAAAGTCATCCCCGTTGAGGATAATAGAGGAGCAGATACCCTAAACCGCTTACAGGTCACCACCCGCTCATATATGGGAGCTATTGCGTTCAACTGTGGTGGTCTCGTAGTTGACCACGGTTGGCTCCGAATATTCGGGGCAGGAGGGGAAGGTCTACCAAGTATTGCTTCAGTCAAAAACTTGGGTGAACCTGAGAACTCCCCAGGTCAACCTGGCTACATTATTGCAGCATACGATGTGTACGGAGGTGTGTTTGCCATCAATGGAGGTCAGCTTGTAGGTCAGCCTGGAGAAGTCTGTTACTACGGTCAGGACACATTAGACTGGACCCCGATTGGGTTAGGATACCAGGACTTCATTGAATGGTCTCTTGGTGGAGGCTTAGAAGGTTTCTACCAGGACTTCAGATGGGTTGACTGGAAAAAGGACACAGAGAAACTAGGGTTAGACCAAGCATTTAGCGTTTTCCCGTTGTTGTCAACAGTTGAAGGCCAGGACCCTGAGAAAGTCTCCCGTGCGGCTGTGCCAGTGCTAGAGCTTTTTGGATGGACTTCTTAGTCTAACTCTGGTATCATGGGGGTATGCCAGCTCCCGCACGAAATACTTCTGTTCAGGTGCTAATTGTCCTGTATAAAGCGCTTGCAGGTACGTCTGCTAAGATTGAGTGCCCTGAGGGTATCAGCGATAGCCTAGCCGTAGAATTGTTCCGTGCTGAACTAGCACCTGAGCGAATCCTTGAGACATATGTTGAGCCTAAGTTGAGAAGAATTCATCAGATCGCCTTTCAAGAACTTCTAAAACATTCTCACGAGTCCCAGATTGCTTTTTTTGCTGATATGCCATACAGAGAAGGCTTTAGAGAAAAAGAGACTCCACTTGCCTTCTTTGAAGCTCAACCTACCTTAGAAAAGCTGTACAATATATACCATCTTTTCATTACGACCCATAAAACGAGCAACTATTTTATTTTACCTAATATGGGAACCCCAGACTACCGTGGGTTTGCTGACGGCTTCAATAAGCTAAAGCTAGAGTTTAATGAGTACATCAGCGCCTCCCAACATTTTTTGGACTTTTGGTTCTATGTGCATGAGTTCGTCACCATCCCCAGGGCTTCCATTCTGGCCGCAGCTGGCAGCGTTACGTTTGACGATGAGTACCTTGCCAAATATGAACGTATCCTAACTCATTTTTTCCAGTTTCTTGAAGATCCAGCGTTTGACACTATAGTCACGGACTGATTTAACCGCCAACATAGGGAACAAACCAAAAGTTGCTCCTTATCTTGGCTTATAGGTTTGCTAGATGCATGCACGATTCAATTCCGATAGAGATGGGTAGAGCAAAGAGTCCAGGAGAACTTTCATGTGTAGACCTAAAGAGTTGGGTGGTCGTCGCTGCCCCCAACACACTGACCCTATCAAGCATGCTGCATATAACGCTCGCAGGCGTGAATTGTATGCAGCATCTAAAGCTAGTTCTTCTTTGCAGATAAGTACCCCGCTTGCAGCTAACTTTTTCGCACCCATTCACGATGAGAACGGTTCTTTTTCAGCAACTCACGCTGCTGAAGCAGAAGAGTACAGAAAAATTATCAACCCAGGTTATAGCTCTAGTGTTTGGGGACAACATCTTGTAAACGACTTGGCTTGGGAAACCGATCAGAATGAAGCTGACGCCCTTCTTGGTTACACCATGGATAACTTTGTTACTATAGGCAATTATCTCAACGGCAACTTGGATGAGGACGAAGAAGAGTGGGAGTACACAGGCAAAAGTCCTGAATGGATTGACCGTACTACATCATTAATCGACAGTGCCATTAGCAAAGCAATTCCGCCAGAGAATCCTCGTACTCTGTATCGTGGTGTGGATATCACCGCAGGTTTTGAGACAGATGAAGCTAAAAAAGCATGGGTTGCTGAACACTTCCCATTAGGTGGTGTAATCAGTCAAAAGAACTATATGTCAACGTCCATGAACATGTCCACTGCCGCGCAGTTCATGGAGGTCAGTTTAGGGGACAGAGGTAGGTCAGCTATCTTCCTTGAACTAACCAGTCGCAAAGGAGCAGTGTTAGGAGAAGGCGTTCACGCTCTCGGAAACGAGGAGCAGGAAGTCCTTGTAGGACGAGAAGAGCGATTCAAAATCACTGGTGTCCACCACAATGTTTTCATGGAAGATGGCGTTGACAAAGTATGCGTCATTCAGATAACAGACGCTGACGACTGATCTCTAAGCTCAGTTGAAGATAAAGCCTTCGGAGAGCAGACGGTAGTTCACGTTGAAGTCTGCGGTACTAAAAGAACCTTTGGCAACAATCTTCTGAGCTAGAAGAAGAACGCTCTCAAGGCCCAGTCCACGTAGACCCGGGATATCGTTCAGAGAGTTGCTGTTCTTCTGCACCTCATCAAGGGTTGTGAAAAGAAGAAGCAGACGAGCATAGTTGCTATCAGTCTTACTGTTATGAGAGTCCAACACAACCTGCACCATGTCCCGAGCTTCGCTCAGGGTGCTCTGGATTTCGCTGACAGTCATATCAGCCCGCTTCGGGAAGTTCGTGGTGTCAGTGGTCATGGGGTCTCCTGAGATAGTTAACATATGTCTGACTCTATTCTATAGCATTATAGAACCAGTTGTCAAACCCGATAGTTATTGTTGGTAAGCAGATGAGGAGCGTACATGTGTAGAACTATAGAGTCAGGTGGTAGACGCTGCCCACAACACACTGACCCTGTGAAGCACGCAGCCTATAACGCGCGCCGTCGTGAACTGTATGCTGCGAAAAAGAACGGCTCCTTAGATAACACCCCTAAAAGGCCACCTGTACCTGTTGACCCCCTAGGTGAACAATACGGTTTCAAGCCACTCACAGAAAACCGTGCACCCATTCTCCAATACGGTGACGATTCACCTGAGTTTAAAAGGTATTTAGAAGAATCCGAAGCGTTTGAAAATAAGCTTATGTCTAAGATAAGCTTGAGCAAGACTCCCATGCATATTATCCTGAAAGATTACACGGCTAACGGTTTTAACCAGGTGAGAGACTACTTGAATGGTAAAACGTTTGGTCAGTTTGAGATGGAACAGCAGGACAAAAAATACTCATTTAAAGAGCGTTACACTTTGAAGCAAGAAGTCAAAACTATTGACAAAGCAATCAAGTTAGCTGATAAGCCTAAGGATAACAGGATAGTTTACAGAGGGCTTGTCGTACCTATGCATGTGAAAAATGCTGACGCGGGGGAATGGGTAAAAAACAAGTTTCCTGTAGGCCAGATTATAAGCCAGAAGCATTATATGTCTACAACATTGGATCCATCAATAGCTCTACATAAGTTTTCTAATGCCGCAGGTTCCAGCGAACGTAAGGTCATATTTGAGATTATGACAAAACAAGGTGCACCGCTAACCCGTGTGTCTATTTTCTCTGAAGAGATGGAAGTGCTGATGCCTCGTGAAGCAAAGTTCCGTGTTGTGTCTGTTACAGAGAATGTGGAGTTTAAATCGCACTCTAAGTGGGCGTTAGCAGCACCTAATCCTTATGTTGAACCTGAGATGAGGACTATCATCAGACTAGTTGACGAGTCCGCAGTTCCAAACTCTGAGCAGAAAGGCTGAATATGTGTAGGACTAAAGAACTCGGCGGGAGGCGCTGCCCACAGCATACGGATCCTGTCAAGCATGCAGCGTATAATGCCCGTCGTCGTGAACTGTATGCAGCTAAGAAAACAGCGATTTTTGAGAATACTGTGACAACAAGGTTTCCTCCTATTGATATTAACAAAACTGTTGAGTCAATACGTCATCTTACTACAGACGAACGCAACATGTCTTTCATTGAAGAAGCCAACTTACTGCGAAATAAAATCCATCCCAAGTACATTGATGGTTCAGGTAACACTACTTGGAGTGAACTAGATGACGAACAGAAATTAGAGTCCTTTCATCGTGAGAAGCTTATAGCAGCCGTTTCTTACTACACTTCTGAAGGGTATACTTTCTTAGGACCTTACCTTAGACGAGAGGACCCACCTGAAGCTGCTGTTCGTAGGTATGCTGCTACAGTAGCTGCTTTAGATGAAGTAGTTGAAACAGCAGGTCTTCGTGATGAACCAATCAACGTTTATCGGGGTCTGCGTGTGCCAGACTACATGGAAGCAGAAAAACTAGATTCCTGGATAGATGACAATTTCCCTATTGGTGGGGTCATTAGTCAGGGGAATTACATGTCCACAAGTGTTAACCCTGTTGTTGGTGTTAACTTTGCTCACAATAACAACAGAAAAGTTCCTGGAGTTTTCTTTGAGATCCTGACACGCAAAGGTGCTGCTTTAGGAGATGGAGTTTCCGAGCATTCAACAAATGAGCATGAGATTCTTCTCCCACGTAACGCACGCCTGAAAGTGGAGAGCATTGTAAGGAACGTCCCCATTGAAATTCTTTACCCTGACGGAATAAGGAAAGAAACCCACACTCGCACGTTTATTAGGTTGTCTGACGCTGACTGACCAACTCTTTGTCTGCTAATCCCGATAGAGATAGTGTTAGTTCAACTGATTGTGGTGGTTTAAGTGTGTCGTAGTAAAGAGCTTGGTGGAAGGCGCTGTCCGTCCTATAACGACCCGAAAGCAACCGCAGCATACAACGCCCGCCGACGTGAGTTGTATGCTCTTAGAAAGCAGGCAGCGGCGTCTCCAGAGGAAACTAGCTTTGCCTTCCCCGGCCTAAATTCGGTGAAGTATGATGTGTGCGATGAGCTTGACCCGAAATATAACCAGTACATTGAAGAGGCAGCTGATTTCTTTGACACACTCCATGAAGACCTGAGGAAGTTTAGAGACTTTATTGAGTCTGACGATGCTGACCCAGATGTAGACTACTACGAACAAGAGGAAGCTCTTGAAACAGCAGTTGAAAACCAGATTAGAGCTTTAGGTTGGTACACAGCTTCAGGATACAATGCAGTGCGAGATGCGTACCACAAGAAGAGGCTTTCACCCTACAAAACGGTTTTGACAGAACGAGACATGGAGGATGTGATTAACTACACTCCACATATTGACGCTGCATTAGCTAAAGCTGTTCCACCAGCAGAGCCTAGAGTCTTATACAGGGGAATGCTTGCCCCACACGAGTTGAAACAGGAAGATGTTGGAGCTTGGCTGGAGGAGAAGTTCCCTGTTGGCGGTGTCATTAGTCAAGAAAACTACATGTCAACTTCACTTTCAGGGTATAAGGCTGGCAACGATTTCAGCGAAAACCATTCAGAAATGGAAAGCTTTGTCTTTGAGATAGCAAGTAAGCAAGGCGCTGTGTTGGGAGACGAAACATCCTCTTGGGGTTCAATGGAGTCAGAGATACTGATGCCACGTAATGCAAAGTTTAGAGTAGTCTCTATACACCGTAACCAGGACTTCACTTTCCGCCCGACTAAGGAAGGCTTTTCTGAAGAGGTCACAAAGAAAAGAACCGTGATTCGTCTTGTGGACGCTAGCTAACTAGCTAAGGTTACATTTATTCTAGCTATACGATTGTTTCTTTGTTGTCCCCAGTAAGCTTTTCCCGATAGTTATACAAGTATGCCTGAATTTGTTGGAGTAAATAATGTGCCGTCCTAAAGAACTTGGTGGACGTAGGTGTCCTCAGCACACTGACCCTACGAAACATGCAGCCTATAATGCTCGCCGCAGAGAGCTATACGCAGCTAAAAAATCAGGCTCCCCTAAAACTCATTATATTTTTCCTGAAATCACAGATGGCACTTATGATCTGTACAAAGGCCCTCAAGCGTTTGAGAACTTCACTGCTGAAGCAGCTGCTCTGAAGAACAAGCTGTCTGCTGACAGTGCTTCCCCACAGGAACAGGAAGAGATACTTGACGCTATAGACAAGTACACTTCTTTTTACGACGCAGAAGTACGAGCACATCTTAATGGCGCTGTTCAGAAACCGGGCACTGCTGAGCGTGCTAAGAAAATAGTTGAGGGACTTGAGAAGGCCTTTAGCCTGGCTCCCGAAATTAAGACACCACGGTTGCTTTATAGAGGTTTGCGTGTACCAGAGAGCATCCCCTCAAAGGAAGCAGCAAGCTGGATTGCAAGCAACTTCCCTGTCGGTGGAGTTATAAGCCAAAAGAACTACATGTCTACCACAACCAATGGTCATGTTGCCGCTGAGAAGTTCAGCAATTATGGTGACCAGTTTGATGATGACTACGACACGTACGAAGACCGTGAAAGTGTCGTTTTTGAGATACTTTCAACAAAAGGCATAGCTCTTGGAGAGGGAGTCTCCGCTTTCGACAATGGTGAAGAGGAAGTCTTAGTTCCCCGCGAAGCGCGATTTAAAGTCGTGTCAATGCATTCCAGCAAGCTCGTATCGGCGCAAGTTGATGAGATTGATGTTAAACAAGTATTCAACAAAACAATCATTCGTTTGGTTGATGTTACAGATGAGGATGAAAGCTGATGTGCAGACCCAGAGAACTCGGGGGCCGTCGCTGCCCTCAACACACTGACCCTGTGAAACATGCTGCCTATAATGCGCGTCGTAGAGAGTTATATGCAGCTCAAAAAGGCACAAAGAAGACACCTGTAGAAACGAATGTCAGTCTGTTCCCTGACTTCAGTAAAGTTAGGTACTCAGCTACCTATCGTGACACACCTACGTTTAACGCACACGTCAAAGAGTCCTCTGCTTTTGAAGACAATCTGAACAAGGCTTTGAAAGAGTACGAAGATAAGATGTACAACGGTTCAAGCTTAGATGATGAGTCAATGACGAGACTTGAGGAGCTAGCTGATGAAGCTTCAGTTAAACAAGACGAGCTTGTTGACGCCCTCAACTACTACACCACATCCGGGTACGACAACACAAGACATTATTTCAGCGACCAGCGCGACGTTTATGGTATTCCTTTCACAGACCATCAGAAAGAGGAAATTGAGAAAAGAGTCAAATCCCTTGATGAATGTTTTGAGTACGCTCCGAAGCTAAAATCTCCACGTCTTGTGTATCGTGGAATACGTTTACCAGAGAACACAAGTACGTCAGCCTGGGTTAAAGAACACTTCCCTGTTGGTGGGGTTGTTAGTCAGAAGAACTACATGTCAACAACACGTGACCCCTACCTTGCGCTAACTACTTTCAGTGAGAAGCCAGATGAGCTTGATGATGAGGACAATGCTTACGATGAAGACCAAGAGAGCGTTGTCTTTGAGATACTAAGCAAACAAGGAGTAGCTTTAGGTGATAGAACATCTACTTTCTCTGAAGAACTAGAAGTCTTTATGCCTCGTGACGCTAGGTTTAAAGTGGAGTCAGTCCACCTTGCTCAGCCGGTTGAAATCAAACTGGATTCAAAAGATCCGTTTGGCAGGAAAGAGATCAGAACTATTGTGCGTCTCGTTGATGTAAGCGAAGACGCTAGCTAATGTGCTGTACTAAATAGCTAGGTGGTAGACGCTGCCCATCACACAGTAACCCAGAACGAGTCTCTGCCTACAACGCTGTCCGCAGGTCATAGAACGCGGTGCTCGCTTCAACGTTGTGTCTGTCACCGAAAATGTTGACTATCAAACAGATATGAAAGACTCCGAAAAAAGTAACTTTATCCGAACAGTAGTCAGGCTAGTTGACGCTGACTGATTGGCTTAATCATTTAAGTTCTCCTAAGTTTGGTAACATATGACAAACCTGGTTTTCTACCAAGATATTCATCAGCTGTCGCATCCCGATAATTTTGATGTATAAAGGGGTTAGGTAAAATGGTTAAATTAATGCGTAGGTTACGCCAAAATGAGTCAGGCTTTACGCTCATTGAGCTTCTTGTGGTGATTCTCATTATTGGTGTGCTTGCTGCTATCGCTATCCCTGTGTTCCTTAACCAGCAGAAAGCTGCAATGAACGCTAACAACAAGTCTGACCTGCGTCAGCTTCGCTCAGCTATTGACATGGCCCGAATTCAGACAGGCAAGCCGTTGCTGCAAATTACAGGTGTCACCTGCACAGGTTGCGCATTTGATACGGGAGACGTTGACCCTCTCACTGTACCTAAAACAGATGCTAGATGGCAGAAGTATTTCACCAGTATGCAGAGGATATCTGACGCATCCAACATAGACGTTACCAACCTTCTAGATGCAACAGGACGCCCTTACATCATTGATGAGAACGAAGGTGAAGGCGGAACAAGCTGTAGTCGTGACTACATTGCCAGCTACAAAATGGCTTTCACTAAACGCCCGGACTACGAAAACGAGACCAAGATGACATACGTGACTAACATATGTATCACACGCACAGGTGGACACTGAGTTTCGTTTCCTGGACTTGGTTTAGTCTATAATAGAATGCAACAGATGGCAAACTAGTTTCTGCGCAACAGAAGGCGATTCTTTATTGTGACCGATTCATATAGTATGAAGATACTACGTAGATTGCAAAACAACGAGTCAGGGTTCACCCTCATTGAGCTTCTTGTGGTGATCCTCATTATTGGTGTGCTTGCTGCTATCGCTATCCCTGTGTTCCTTAACCAGCAGAAAGCCGCTGTTGACACTAGAACTACGTCTGACATGAAAACAGCGCAGGTAGCGATAACTACTTGGATTGCTAACAACCCTAACGCTTCTAGTTTCAGTGAGCAGAAGTTAGCTAACGAAATCTTTAACTCACAAAGGTACTCAGACGGGACTACCATTGCTGTCTACGGTAAACCTGCTGACTGGTGCTTGCGTGCATACAACACCTCAGGAAACCAGTATAACGCTGGGGACAAATATATTATTTACAAGTCTGCAACAGGTAAAATGGGTTCAGCAGTTCAGTATGGTGTAATCTCTTCCTCTTCCTGCTACAACGACCCAGCTACAAGATACGCTATCACTCTCCAAGGCTAACCTTTAAGACTATATTCTGTTGCATCGCTTTACGATACATGGTAAGATAGAGTATGACTGAGACTCTATACCGCTTCCCTGAGATTCGTACAATTCTGTTCAAGGGTCTAAAAAAGCATTTTGATTTCGGTGGGCATCTATCTGATGACGTTCCAGTTGAGTATGCTGCCAAACTTCTTGAGTCATCCATGACACCTAAGGCTCTAATGGATGAGTTCTTTCTTCCAGTGTACGAAAAGGCTGCGAACAAAGTTATTGCTGACCTGCCAACTCTTAGCGAGGAAGCGGCTGCTAACTTTATGCAGTCTCCTACTAGCTTTACTGTTCGTAGTAGCATCAGCGAACATAGTGACACCTCTACTTTCTGCGGTCACTATTTACAGGTTAGCTTAGACAGTTATCATAACCTGCGTGAACAGAATTTCTTGGACGATGACATGTTTGACCATCTCATCAGTGCTGCCTGGAGTGACCATACTTTCATGTTGGAAGCTGATCTGAAAGAATATGAAAAGCTTTGGGATAAAATCATTGAGGATGCTGACTTACTCTACGGTTATAAAGAGAGCAAAGAAGGCTCCAACCATAAGCATCTGTTCAGCTTCCTGCCTCACATTGCAACCAGAGTGTTAACCCAAGGGGTTGCCACTGAAACTGTGAACGCTAAGTATCTGAAGAAGTACAAGGCCGGAGTGGAGTTCTGCTTCTCAAAAACAAAAGAGCTTTCCGACCGATTGTAAAGAAGCAGATAAGTTGATGTAGCTACAGCCAATATGTGGTTTGTTTCAGTCTGTTAGGAATTGTGTAATAAGTTGGAGGAATAATGTGTAGGACCAAAGAACTTGGCGGTAGACGCTGTCCTCAACACACTGACCCTGTGAAGCACGCTGCGTATAACGCTCGCCGCCGTGAGTTGTATGCTGCTAAGAAAAACCAGAAGTCGTCTACTCAACCGCTTGAATCTCTTCTCCCTGCGATACACAAAACGCGTGTGTATGGTGTTACTGAAAACTCAAGGTACACTCAGGAGGCTGAAGAATACTATGAGAAGATGAAAAAAGAGACTCTGACCGCTTTGAACTCAGATGACTTCTATGTACAAATTATGCTGGATGAACATGATGAACCTGACGAGCTAATGTCCCTCAACGGTTACAGCACGTCAGGGTATCAAACAATTCGTTCTTACCTTTCACATCCTGATTCCTTTGAGCCTTCTGCCTCTGCAAAGCTAGATAAAACCATAAAAGGCATTGACTCAGCCATTGAACGTGCGCCTAAAGTTGAACCTCGTCTACTGTACAGAGGAATTAAGATCCCTGCGTTTGTTGAAGATGAAAACGTTTCGTCATGGGTTGAAGAAAAGTTCCCCGTAGGAGAAGTTATTGCTCAGGATAACTATGTTTCCACAAGCGTTAACCCGTATATGGCCTCATATTTTGGTGAAACCAACTACAATGCTGAAGCCCAGCGTTCCATTCTCATGGAAATTGTTTCTTCCAACGGAGCGCCTTTGGGGGAGGATATATCAGCAAACGCTCACGAACGTGAAATCCTTCTGTCAAGGAAATCCAGATTCAAGATCGTTGCTGTCCACGAGAATGCTGAAGTGCGCATAAATGAAAACATCCTAGGGGCAGGCAAAGGATTTGAATCTGTCAAACCGTTTACTCTCATCCAAGTTGTTGACATAACAGAAAATCAGTACTCTGATTCTTGACGAGTAGAATAACATCCAAACTCCGATAGTAATAGCTGTATACCGCAGTCTTAGGAGTCCATGCAATGTGTCGTAGCAAAGAGTTGGGTGGGCGTCGTTGCCCTCAACATACCGACCCTACAAAACGTTCTGCGTATAACGCCCGTAGGCGTGAACTGTACGCTTTACGAAAAGCGATTCTAAAGGTTTCACCAGCTGATGCAAGAGAACAACTTCTTTTGTCTCCTGACGAACCACGCTTGTACACCAACGAAGTTCATGCCGCTGCGTTCATAAAAGAAGCACATGAGTACTATGAGCTAATGATGGAGCAAACTAAGACTAAGCTGGGTTCAAAGGATCTTCCTAGCTTGGGCGAAGACTTTGAGTACACAGATGAACCAGATGAGCTACTTGCGTTACATAAATACAGTTCTGATGGCTACAGGACAATCCGAGAGTATCTTAACGGCAACCTAGCTGCCACTGCCCCGTGGTTGGATGAGAGTAAACTGGAAGCAGAAGTGCAGGGTCTTGACTCTGCGCTTGAACGTGCACCCGAAGTGGAACCACGTTTACTGTATCGTGGCATTAGGATAACAAGTGACATTCCCAAAGATGAGGTGTCAGGTTGGCTTGCTGAGAACTTCCCTGTTGGTGGGGTAGTCAGCCAAGCTAACTATGTTTCCACTAGTGTGCACCCTCAGATTGCTGCTAACTTCAGTGATGGTGTGTGGTCAGATGACGGCAAGAAGTCTATTGTCATGGAGATTGTCTCCTCAAATGGTGCACCACTAGGGCATGAGATATCTGCTAACCCTGGTGAGTCAGAGGTTCTGCTTCCTAGGAACTCAAGGTTCAAAGTAGTTGCCGTCCACGAGAACAGCCTTTTCCATGTGAATGACCCGAAGGCGAGTTATGATAACGACTTGTACAGCAATGTAACTCTCATCCAAGTAGTTGACGTTACAAACGAAGCTGAATAGTATACGTAGTTGTCCCCAGAAGAAAACCGATAGTAATATCTGGTACCCATTCTTCATCGGAGTTTTCTTATGTGTCGCAGTATAGAACTTGGCGGACGACGTTGTCCTTCACACAGTGACCCGTCCGCCACAGCCGCATACAATGCCGTCCGTCGTCAACGATATGCTGAAGCGAAGAAAACTGGTTCTCCCGTTCTATCTGCTGACTACGATTTCACTCCTCTAGACCAGATGAAGCAACTAGGGGTAACTGACCCTAAATTCGTTGAGTTCGTTGACCAAGCTAAAGAGTTCATAGATAAAGTCTACTCTAAAAATTCCAAAGCTAAAACACCTGAAGCAAAAGCTGTCTACGCTTACACAAACTTGAACTACATTGACATTAGACACCGTATCTACGGAGGTGAGCTTATACATGAGCAGAATGCCTCCAAAGTAGATGCCATGATAGGTAACATTGATACTGCTCTTTTGAAAGCTACCCCGCCTGACGAACCGCGTGAACTCTACCGTGGTGTAAGCCTACCTGACCATGTGGCACCTGAAGATGTTAACTCATATTTGGCTGAAAATTTCCCTACCGGTGGGGTAATCAGCCAGAAGAACTTCATGTCAACTAGCTTGTCTCCTTCTTTGGCTTCCACCTTTATGGAAAAAAACCAGAAGCGCTCCAATGGGGTTCTTATTCAGATACTAAGCAAGAAAGGTGCGCCTTTAGGAGGAAAGCTCTCCTGCTTAGGCAACGGAGAAATGGAAGTGCTGATGCCCCGTGAAGCTAAATTCAAGGTAGCCGAGGTGGTCACAGATATCAAACCAAACGCTGATCCTCATTCTACCGGTAAGCTAGCTCAGATTACGCACATTATTCGCTTAGTTGATGTTACAGATGAGGACGAAAGCTGATGTGCCGTACTAAAGAATTGGGTGGAAGACGTTGCCCACAACACACTGACCCTGTGAAACACGCAGCATATAACGCTCGTCGTCGTGAACTGTACGCTGCCAAAAAGGTTAAGCCTGTTGAAGAGTTCGCATACACGTTTCCTCCTCTTGATGTGATTCGCAGGGAGGCCTCTGCTGAGGAGTGGCAGGCATATTGCGAAGACCGCAACAACTTCTCTAACATTATCAACCCTGGCTGGGACGCTGAAGACTCTAAATGGTCTGACAAAAGATGGGATAGCGCTAAGTGGAAGCCAGAGAAGGCCAAGCTTGATGCAGTTCTATTCTACACAGACGATGGGTTCCCAGAAGTTCGTAGTTACCTTGAAGGGCTAAACGACCCTGTAGCATTCCACAGCGATGAATATTATGAGAAAGTAGTGAGGAACCTTGACCTTGTCGTCTCTAAAGCAAAACCGCCTGAGCAGCCACGACGTTTGTACCGTGGTCTTAGCATGCCTAAAGAGCTTGAAGGTGAGCAGGTTGACCAATGGATTGATGAAAGATTCCCTGTTGATGGCATCATCTCCCAGAAGAACTACATGTCTACGTCTTTGTCTCCAGAGTCAGCTGTTGACTTCTCAAACGTAGACTCTGGAGACTACAGAGAAGGTAAAGCTGTTGTCTTTGAGATAATGTCTAAGCAGGGTGCTCCCATTGGTGATGGCGTGTCATATCATCAGAACTCTGAACGCGAAGTCCTGATGCCTCGCAACGCACGATTTAAAGTTGTTGGTGTGCATAAGAAAGTTGTCTTCAATAGCACAGCTTTCATTGCTAAAAGAAATTACGAACACACAGTCATTCAGCTAGTGGATGCAAGTTAGGGAGTAGAAAATGTGTCGCACCAAAGAACTTGGCGGGCGTCGTTGCCCTCAGCATACGGATCCTGTAAAACATGCAGCTTACAATGCTCGTCGCCGTGAACTTTACGCTGAGAAAAAGAAAGTGATGCTGCCTCCTCTAGAAGAGGCTACCACAGCAGAATACGTGTTTCCTCCTCTAGAAGAAGTACGCGCTGAACCGTCTAGTTACGATTTGGAATTCTACCGCCAGGATAGGGCTGATTTCTCTAACTCAATCAACCCTGGCTGGGATGCTGATGACTCTACTTGGGTCCACCATAGGGTTCGTGGACCATGGAAGCCGGAGACAGACAAAAGAGACTCTGTGTTGTACTACACAGATGAGGGCTACAGGGAGATAAGGGACTATCTGAACGGTAAAACTGTCACGAAGCCTGATGAGGTGAACGCTATTATGTCTAACCTTGACTCAGCACTTGAGCAAGCTAAGCCACCTGTGGAGCCTCGTAGGCTTTATCGTGGACTTACTCTTCCTCATGACTTTGAACCTAATCAAGTTCAAGACTGGCTTGGAGAGAACTTCCCCGTAGGCGGTGTCATCAGTCAAAAGAATTATATGTCAACAACATTGTCCCCAAATGCAGCTGTAGAATTCTCTAAGGCTTATAACAATGACTACAACAATGGCAAGGCTGTCATTTTTGAGATCATGTCCAAACAGGGTGCTCCGGTCGGTGAGGGTTTGTCTTATCATGATGATCGCGAACTTGAAGTCCTCATGAAGAGAAACGCCCGGTTTAAAGTTGTTGCCGTGCACTCGGTAGTCAGTTTTCACAGTAAAAGCTATATTTCAACTAAGAACCTTGACTACACTGTTATCCAGTTGGTTGATGCTGACTAGGTGAGAGGCCATATGACCCTCCAGCAGCCTCTGTGCCGGTCGCTGACAAGCTGAAAGAGGGTTCTCGCCCACCCGTAAGTAATAAGATACAAGCCGCTTAGAAAGGCTCTGGCGGCTTAGAAGAACTCTGGAGTAGAACCTGATATGTGCAGACCCAAAGAGCTTGGCGGTCGTCGCTGTCCTCAACACACTGACCCTGTGAAGCACGCTGCGTACAATGCACGACGTAGGGAGTTATATGCTCAGGGCAAAAGGACACCGGAAGCGGTTATCGCTGCTTTTGACTATAGTTTCCCTGCTATGGATGCTTTGCGTGTTAATTTGACTAATGAAGAAGAAACTAGAAGGATTGAAAATGCAGTTGCCTTAGCTAAGAAGATAATCCCAGGTTACGATTATCAGGAAGCTCAAGATGTGCTTTGGTCAGCCGACCACAGAGATTACCAAAGAGATCTAGAGCCTAACCAGGCTTTACTGTTCTACACAGGCGGTCAGTACCGCCTTGTTCGTAAAGTTATTTTGAATCCTACAAATAAGCTTGATGGTAAAAAGATAATGGTAGATGAAGACTTCCGGTGGATGCAGAGGACATTGACAACAATGGACTCCGCAATAGCTGCCGCTGAGGAGCCAGAAGAACCTCGTTTAGTGTATCGCGGAATGAGATTAGATCCCAATGCATCTGATGAGGAGATAGATGCAATGGTAGACAAAGGGTTCCCTGTAGGCGGCGTGATAAGCCAGGAGAATTACATGTCTACCACCCAGAAGCCTTCTGTTGCTTACCTTCACTTTGGTGACGGGTTTACTAACAAAAGTGGCGCAGATTCTAAACGTTCTGTTGTGATGGAAATAATGACACGTAAAGGCGCACCGCTAACGTACGGTACTTCCATGTTTCAGGACACGGAGAAAGAAATTCTTATGCCTCGCAATATGAAGCTGAAAATAGTTTCCGTAGACAAAGATGTTGACGTTCAAGTTGAAGGCAGGTATGAGGAAACAATAACGGTGAAACGCACAGTTATCCGATTAATTGATGTAGAAGATGACTTAGGAGTAAGCAATGTGTAGAACCGGTGGAAGACGTTGCCCGTCACATAGCGACCCTAAAATGGTTACAGAGCGTAACGCCCGACGCCGCGCTGCATATGCTGCTAAAGTTAGCAATGTCATACCTGCTCCGGTATATAATTTCCCTTCAATAACGGAGAGTCTGCCGTACATGGATGGTGAAGGAAACAGCCCCGAAGAGAAACAATTCTTCGCTGACCAGAAAGCCTTCTTCGACCTTGTTGACCCTGACGCTATCACTGTGCCAGCAGAGAACGAAGACCGAGATCTCACAGAGGAAGAAGCTGAGGAAGCTCGTCTTCGCCATGAAGAGTTCTATACTCTTCGTGACTACACTGAGGACAGCTTCAATGATGTGAGAGAGTACCTTATTGACGGTGATATCTTCAATAACGTGGACCATGAAAAGACGGTGGCAAGTCTTGACCGTGCTATTGCAAAAGCCACCCCTCCTAAGGAGGACCGTGTCCTGTATCGTGGACTGGCTATCCCCGCTGATGTTATAGACGATGAAAGAGTTGACAGTTGGTTGGAGGAGCGCTTCCCTGTCGGTGGAGTAATCAGCCAGAAAAACTACATGTCAACTAGCGTCAGTCCCTCTGTAGCGAATAATTTCAGTGAGTGGAATAGCTCAACAGATGACGATGGCATAATCATGCAGATTCTATCCAAAAAAGGTGCACCACTTGGTTTAGGTACATCATACCGTGGCTTAGAAGAAATGGAAGTCCTCATCCCCCGTGATGCAAAGTTCAAGGTAGTTGAAGTTATCAGGAACACACCGTATGACATTGTTAAGGGTACCAGGACTGTCAGTGAAGAGCGTAAGACAATAATCAGGGTTGTTGACGCTAGCTGAAGCGTGCCAAAATGCTGTCACCATGGCCGTTAAAGTGTTCAGTCATGATGAAGCTGTTGTCCTTGAGGAAGCTAATCAGCTTCCTGTGCTTAGGACTGACTTCAATGTATGTGGTAGCAGCGCCTAAATCCCGAAGATCCCGAGTTACTGTCTCCAACAGTCTCGTGCCATAACCTCTACCTGCATAATGCTCTGAAACTTTGAATGTAGAAATCTTTGCTACAGGCATGTTGAAACCATAGCTGTCATTCTCCTGCGGCTTAGTGATAACAACAGCAGCATACTCTTGCTGTGAGTTCAATATGACATATGCTTTTCGGGTGGAATCAATGCTGACCTTGTTAGTCCATGCTTCAAAATTATCGTACGCATATTGTAGTGAACCGAAGATGGGGTCATCCCAGTTGACTTCGCTTGTAGATAGCGTCATTATCTTAGGCACAGTCAGCATCTCCAGCGTCTACATGCTTGCAGAAAATTGTGGGACTAAAGCAGCTATTTTGTGACTTCAAAAGATTCCAATCAGAGTTTTGTTTCAGTTCAGCTAAGAACTTACCTTTCATCATACCATATTCTTATCACCCCAGCGAACCATAACCTTATGTATGTCGGCCTTATCTAATTCGGTTGGATTCTTGACTGCATTACCGGTGTCCCCTCAGCAGAGAAAACCGATAGTAATACATAGTACGTTCAACAAGTTAGGGTAATGATGTGTAGAGCCGGTGGAAGACGCTGCCCGTCTAGTAGCGACCCTGCACTTGCAGCTGACCGGAACAAGCGCAGGCGAGACCTTTACGCTTCCAAGAAAAGCATGTTTGGCGTAACACAGTTCCCATCTTTGAATGAGAACCACCCATTTGTTGACATTAATGGCGACTCACCTGAAGCCTTAGCTTACAAGCAGGCAACAAGAGAATACGTTCAGGCTATAAGAGACCATTATCATGGTAACCCGGTGAAGATAGAGGAGATAGAATCCGCTGTCGGTTACTATACTGTTGACGGGTACGAAGAAATTCGTGATTACCTGAACAACTACCAAGTAGCTTCTTCAGGCAAAGAAAAACGTGTTGTTTACCTTCCTGAAGAGCTAGAGTTTCTGTCTCAACAGATTGAGATTTTAGATGATGTTCTTAAACTCTCCCCTAAGCCATCCGAATCACGTCTACTGTACCGTGGGCTGGTTGTGCCTCGCAATGTTAGCGAAGCTGACGTAGACAACTGGGCTGAAGATAAGTTCCCGGTCGGAGGGGTTATCAGCCAAAAGAACTACATGTCCACCACAGCAAATGCTTCCACTGCATTGTATGAGTTCGCAAGTGATTCCTCCGACCGTTCTGTTATTTTTGAGATCCTTTCCAAAGAAGGTGCACCTTTAGGCGATGGGTTATCTTATCAAGGAGACTCTGAGATGGAAGTGCTCATGCCGAGGGAAACAAAATTCAAGGTTGTTTCAGTAGACAAAAATGTAGCTTATGAGAGTGAACAAAAAGCTCATTCTTACGGGCTTGGTGGCCCTCCAGTGTATGAGAAAGAAACAAGGATAGTCACAGTTATTCGTTTGATAGATGCAGGAGATGCTAGCTGATGTGCCGTACTAAAGAACTTGGTGGAAGGCGCTGTCCTCAACACACTGACCCTGTGAAGCATGCCGCCTATAATGCTCGTCGCCGTGAGTTGTATGCAGCTAAGAAAGGCCAGTCTACCTTAAACCCTCTGGATATGTTCCTGCCTTTAGATGCAGTTCGCAGTAGCAGAAAAGGTGATAAAAGTCTCCGAGCTTCATTGAACCATGACAGTAAAGTTTTCTTTGACTCTCTAGACTCTAAACTCAACGACGAAGAATGGAGTGACTACCAAAGCAAAATTTATTTCAATGAAGATGGCAACAACCAGCAGTTGGCTTTGCTTTCCTACACTCACGTCAATTTTTCACACATCCGTGATTATCTGTATGGTACAAAAATAAGTTCTAGCGGGGACAAACATGTTGTCAAGCCAGAAAAAAGAGCATACTTTGCAGAGACTGTCCAACTGATGGACTCTGCTTTAGAAAAAGCTGTCCCGCCTAAGACGCCTAGACTTGTGTATCGTGGTTTGAAAATACCCCATCGGGTTGACAATGTTGATTCATGGCTTGACGAAAACTTCCCTGTCGGTGGTGTGGTAAGTCACAAGTCTTATCTTTCTACTTCAGCTGACCCTGAGACAGCTTTGAAGTTCAGCACCCCACCAATAGGCACGAACAAAGGTGTAGTCATTGAGATGGTGACTCGCCAGGGTGCATCTCTAGGAAAAGGTACCTCACACTTTGGGAACCTGGAGATGGAAGTGTTAATGCCCAGAGATGCAAAGTTTGTTGTGCACAGTGTTGACCGTGATGTAGACTACCAATACACTTACAAAGGTGAAGTCAAAACCGGTAAACGCCATATTGTGCGATTCATAGATGAGGGAACTAACTAATGTGTAGACCTAAAGAGCTTGGTGGTAGACGCTGCCCTCAGCACACTGACCCTGTGAAACACGCTGCCTACAACGCCCGACGACGCGAACTGTACGCGGCTCAGAAGCAGGAGAATCAGAAGCCTGAAATTATTTTCCCAGAACTTAGCTTCCTGAGACCATTCTTCACTCTAGAATCAGGAGTAGGACTAGAATACTCAAAGCAATCAGCTGAGTTCCTTAACACCCTTGACCCAGACTTTGATATAAGCAACTGGGAAGAAAACTATGGTGAGGATGTTTGGGAGGAACGCTTCCCCGACTTTGGTGAGATGGATGAACGCAAGAGTGTTGAATACTACACTGAGATGGGTCACTATTACATGGGACAGTACTTACAGGATGAAGCCACTGACGGTGAGTTCTCTGACTTCAAGTATGAGGGTAAACCCTTACACCGTCAGTATGTTATGGATGCTGTCGCTAAAGTAGACTCCGCTTTAGCTAAATCCGATAAGCCTGACTCAGCTAGAATGCTTTACCGTGGAATGAAAGTTCCCTCCGAAGTACCTTTAGATGAGGTTCCCTCCTGGCTTGCTGAACGTTTCCCTGTTGACGGTGTTGTGTCGCAGCCAAACTTCATGTCTACTACTTTGAACCCTAAAGTAGCTTCATGGTTCTTCGCTATGGGAAAAGACTCCACTACAAGCCCCGAGAGGGCCGTCATCTTTGAGATTATTAGTAAGCAGGGTGCTCCGCTTGGAAGAGGCACTTCCTGTCACGGGTTAGCTGAAGCTGAAGTCCTTCTGCCAAGAGATGCTAAGCTGAAGGTTGTTTCAGTTGATGAAGGTGCCCCTTTCAAATATGCCACAACAAACGGTGTAGCCGGTGGCCGAAGGACCATTATTCGTATGACTGATGTTGAAGAAGGAACAGATAATGTGCAGAAATAAAGAGTCAGGTGGGCGTCGTTGCCCGTCTCATAGCAACCCTGAGTACAGGGCAAGCCTGAATGCTAAGCGTCGTGAAAAGTATGCTGCCAATAAAGTATTGGTACCTACTACACCTTCTCCTTTCGCGCCCATCAGCGAGAGACGCCTGCTACCTGGTATCGAAGATACAATGGCTTTCCACAAACAGTCAGACTATCTAAGAGACAACCTTGACTTCCAGCCAGAAGACTGGGAAGAGCATAAAGAAGACGAAGACAACTGGGCACCAGACATACTCATGACAGACGCTATTCTCTACTACACTGGGGAAGGCTCTGATGCAATCAAATATCATCTAGACAACGTTGAAACCTCCCTCTCCGGTGGTGACCTTCACCAGCAAGCCATCGTAGCTAACCTTGACTCCGTCTTTGCTTTGATGCCTGAGCTAGAGGAACCAAGAACAGTGTACCGAGGTATGAAGATACCTTCCTCTGTAGGAAAAGGTGATGAGAAAGAGCAAGAACAGGCCGTCTCAGAGTGGCTGGATAAAAACTTCCCTGTAGGCAGCGTAGTCAGTCAGAAGAACTATATGTCTACCACGTTAGAACCAAACATTGCAATCGGTTTCGCTGAAAGCTTTGACCGTGACGCTAACCTTCACTGTGTAGTGTTTGAGATAAACTCCAAACAGGGTGTCGCTGTAGGAGAAGGAGTATCCTACCAAGACTTTTATGAAAAAGAAGTGTTGATGCCCCGTCAGGCAAGGTTCAAGGTTGCGCAAGTTTACAAGGGGACTGACTTCCATTATGAGGCCTCAGGCAGACGAGAGGCGTCAACGAACCTGACAGTGATTCAGCTGGTCGATGCAGATGAGGACAACAGCTAATGTGCCGGACTAAAGAACTGGGTGGTAGACGCTGTCCACAGCATACTGATCCTGTGAAGCACGCAGCATATAATGCCCGTCGTCGTGAGCTTTATGCTGCCAAGAAGAAACCTAAAGCGGATGCTCTCCCAGCACAGTTTCCTGTTCTAGATGCCTTGCGGGTATACCCGGGAACGGATGAATACAATGCTTACCACACTTCAGCTGTTGAGTTGGCAAAGAAGTATATCCCTGGGTACGACGAAACACGTGCTTCAAGTGAATATTATTCTGCTGACATAGGAACTGATGAATATTCTCCACTTAACGCAGTCATGTTGTATACGTCTCATCTTCACAGGTTCATTAAAGCGTTCCTTCATGGTGAGAATCCAGAGGATTCCAAATTTGACTTCTTTGATAAACCCGCCGCGTGGTATAAGCAGAACATTGATGCTTTAGACGAATTCATAAGTAATGCAGATGAGCCTAATGAGCCTCGCATGCTTTACCGTGGGTTGAAACTACCTCAGATGGAAAGTGGTGAAGTAGATTCATATCTGGAAGAGCATTTCCCAGTGGGAGGTGTTATCAGTCAGAAAAACTATATGTCCACAAGTTTAAATGCTGACGTTGGCTATGGTGGTTTTAGTGACGCTGTAGACAAGGAAAAATTCGCTGTTGACCCTAAGAGAAGTATTGTGTTTGAGATTGTCTCCAAACAAGGTGCTCCACTAACTTATGGTACTTCAACCTATGGAGAAGATGAGACAGAAGTTTTGATGCCAAGAGATGCCAAATTTAAGGTTCTATCTGTTCATAAAGAACAACCTGTTACCTATTATGGTAACCCCAGATTCTCTGCTTTCACTGAACAGCAGACAACTAAAACTATCATCCGACTTGTGGATGCTGAAGGAGATGAAAACTGATGTGTCGCAGTAAAGAACTCGGTGGCAGACGGTGCTCAAGCGCTCACGACCCTGAGAAGGTAGCTTCCTACAACGCACGGAGAAGAGAGAAGTATGCTCTGACGAAAGTTATTTCTCCTGAGACAGCTGCTTTGTTCGCTCCTCTTCATGAAGTTCATCATCTCACTAAAGACATGGAGAGAAAGCATTGGTCTGAGGCAGGTGAGTTTGCTGGGAAAGCCAACAAGCTTGCTCTCTGGGACAAGTGGACTATGCCTATCCATTTTGATAACTTAGAGTATGGCGATCCTATGCAGCCCGAGAATATTCTTCCCTACTACACAGAAGGTGGTTACGAAAAAATATCTAACCACCTCAACGGATTCCGTATGGATGAGAACGACCCTGAACGCCTAGCACATAATCACACTCCTGAGCAAACAGCTTGGCTAGCAGACGTTGTAACTAAAATGGATGGCCTGCTAGAAAAAGCTACTCCACCTGAGGAACCACGTGTGTTGTACCGTGGTATGGCAATAAAATATACTGTGAAGAAAAAGGATGTAAGAAATTGGGTTGCCGAGAACTTCCCTGTCGGCGGTGTCATCAGTCAAAAGTCATACATGTCAACAACTTTGAGTGCTGGTACGGCAAGCAGAAAGTTTGCTTACAGTATAGACCCAACAAGTGATCGTTCGGTAATTATGGAGTTCGTTACTAAGCAGGGTGCTCCGTTGGGTGAAACAACCTCTTTTCTTGGACAAACAGAGAACGAAGTGCTGATGCCTCGTGAAGCTAAGTTCAAAGTGGTCTCAGTTAACTATGGCGTACCCTACAAGGTGGGAGCAAACTTTTACACCACGGATAAAGTCTCTGAAGGTAAACGAACTGTCATCCGTCTTGTGGATGCTTCCGAAGACTAAAGGTTCTCAGTCGGGCCTGCTAGAGAAGCAATTGAGTGGACTGTCAGACAAGACTCTGGCATATATTTTGGGCGCTTGAACTTGTCAACCACATCTTGAGCGTACACGGGTGTGAACCCTGTGTTGGCAGAGTGCGCACGGCATGACTGCCTCGTGCTGCCTTGCTTGTTTCGGGAAAACATGATGGAAGCCTTTTTGCAGCCTTTCGTCCAGCATTTGTTCAGATAAATGTCAGTGACAATAGCGTTACCTCCACGATACAGGCCATACTGTCCTACTGAGCCGAAAGTGTAGTCTTTCACATACCCGCCGTCTAAAATAACTCCGAGGGTTACTTCTTTCCTGGACTCAGGAGGTAACTTTTCATCTATCACCTTGAAGCCGCACCAGCATCTGTAATCCCAAGGCTGACCGTTCTTGTGCTCATGAGATTTAGCATTGTCAACTGAGCCTAGTACACCATACTGTTCGTCGTGCTTGGATAGAGCAAAAGAGTACTCATCTGCTTCTGCATCATACAGGAGGATAGCATCAATGTAACCCGAGCAGGATTCAAGATTTTTGACGGTACTAGGTTCAGTCCTTCTGAAGAGACCCATTAGCTACTTTTCATTCCTGATGCGGTCAATGTCTTTCCTGGAAGCAATGACACGACCGAAGGGGTAAACAAACTTGGGTTTAGCATGGTTTTCATTCGCAGGAGCAACAAAAGCATCTTCAGCTTCAGCATAAGAGTAAAAACGTGTGAACGCGCCCTCCTGCAAACTTTTCAGATGATTCAGGCAGGTGGGAAGAATTCTTCCCAGAGTGTCTTCTGTAAGGCAAGCACAAAGCTCCTCACATTTTTCTGCTACACATAGGCCAACCCGAATTGTCTGTAACTTCTGAGTCTTTCCTCTTATATTAGACTGATCGTATGGTTCGTATGCTTTGTTTTTACAGTGACCATTGAGTAGAATAAAATCACCCATCAAACTGCTGGATCTGGAGCTATTGAAGCCCACATTAGTCCCTAGCACGAAACCACACTTTAGCTTACACTTAGGATCCCAAGATTGACTGTTTCGGTGGTTTGTCTCATTGAGACAATCAACAGTATCAGCTATGAAAGTGACGTAATCAGTCATCCCATGCGTTTTGATTAGGATGCCTTTGCCATCAATGTTAGCCAACTCAATAGTCCTCGAACCTTTCACTTCCTGCTGCGCTGCAAGAATTGCCAAAGTCTTCTTCGTCATTTTCTGAGTTGTAACAATAGTCATGGTGCAAGTATATCACAGAACCAAGCCAAAAAAGTTTCAGTTTTCGTACGTTAGGTATATGCTATGAACACTTCCGTGCGCAAATGTCAGGCTAAGGACCCAAGCAAATGCTTTGACCCGAACTGCCCAGAGAAACGTGGTGTCCAGAATGCTTTCAAGCTTGCTATAGCGAACAATGACTTCAGCGCTTACGTGACAGCGAAAGAGCAGGAGTCTAAGCTCACTCCTGTGTCACTCTCTGAAGTGTGGGACAAGACAAAAGAGTACCCGTGGCTTACAGTAAACAACAAGGATACAGGTGAAACCATAAGTGTTCCTGTCTTGCCTGAACGCAAAACATATGATGCTGACACAAATACTCCGCTTAAGTTTGACTCTCTAGAAGACATTAAAGCTCGCTACCCTTATGGTAAAGACATATACGTTAGCGTCAAAGACTATGCTCACCGTTCCGGCAAAAATAAGCTTCCACCAGGTTTTCTTCTAGCAGACATTTATGTTTCCCCAGCCTTAAGAGGCCAGGGCGCAGGTCAGCACGTGATGACAGGGATAACTGATTACGCTGACCAGAATAATTTGTCCATTGAACTCATTGCCACAGAAGCTGGTGATGGCACTACAAAGCTTGACCAACCTGGGCATAGGGAAGCAGCTATCGCTCACCAGAAACGTTTAGGTAAATTCTATGAGAGAAACGGTTTCATCAAAAACCCGTTCTACCAGCCTTACTCTTATGTTGACTATTTAACTCAGGAGCCTCGTCCCATAGATCGTGAAGCTCAATCTAAGTACACTGCTAAAGGTGCTGAAGTCATGTCCCAGCATGCTGAATACATCCGTTTCCCTAAAGGCAAAGCTACCAAAGGGTGGATGAAAAGCATTTCCTGATAACATATGATAAAGCTCTGTGAAAGCATAATATAACATCCCCGATACTAAAAGTTGAAGGGAAAGTTAATGTTCAAACTGATTGAAAAGTTCCGTAGAGATGAGTCTGGTTTTACTCTCATTGAGCTTCTTGTTGTGATCCTCATTATTGGCATCCTTGCTGCTATCGCAGTTCCCGTGTTCTTGAACCAACAAAAAGCAGCGCAGAGGGCACATGCTAAGTCTGATTTAAGGCAAATTCGTGACTCCATTGAGATGGCTCGCCTGAAAACAGGTTTGCCTTTGCGTGCTATCACAGGTCAGAACTGCACCAGCTGTTACTTTGAAGACGTCGACCCTCTTACAGTTCCGAAGACTGACTCAAGATGGCAACGTTACTTCACTGCTATGGAGAAGATCTCTCTTGCAGCGGACACTGATATTACAAGGCTTCTAGATGCCAACGGTCGTCCATATATCATGGATGAGAACGAAGGCGAAAACGGTGGGTGCTCCAGAGACTACATTGGAACCTACCAGACCCCGTTCGCTGGTCGTGTGACAGTCAACATGATCAACTTGACGTACGTCACATATGATTGTATCAACCGAGTTGGTAACTAACCTACCCGCTACTTTATTGTACAAGGAGAACAAAAGTGTTCAAATTAATGGAAAAATTTCGTAAAGACGAGTCAGGATTCACTCTCATTGAGTTGCTTGTTGTCATCTTGATTATTGGTGTGCTCGCAGCTATTGCCGTGCCTGTGTTTTTGAACCAGCAGAAAGCAGCTGTTGACGCAAAGACTCTCACTGACGTTCGTACAGCTACAGTAGTTGCTCAGACTTGGGCAGCGAATAACCCTAACGCAACAAAGTTTCCTACCCCAACCACACCAGGCCGTTTTGACACTAATCAAAAGTTCAGTGACGGAAGTAAAGTTCAGGTCATAGGTACCCCACAGGATTACTGTATCAAAGCATACAATCCTGACGGTAAACGCTACATCAGTGTAGAAACACCTTACGCCATCTTCGTATCCGCAACAGGTAGAACTGGTTCAACTTCTAACCTTGGTAGCGCCGGAACAAACACCTGCTACACCGCTGACCGAGGTAACATTACTTACTACGACTTCCAGTAAGCCACTAGCTAATTGTACTCAGACAAAGTATTTATCTGAGGTTTGCTTAGCAAACCTGGAAAAGAGAGGTGTGTTCTCATACTTTGAGTTTTTTAGCTCTTTTAGAGTAGGTGCTGGCTGTCCATTCACGTCAACGAAGTCAGGTTTGGGTGTTAGACCATGTGATGGGTCTTCGAGCATTTTGCTAACTTTGTCTCCAGAATAGAATTCATCAAATATTTTCACTCCAGGCCTAAGGTAATGGTTTTCGCAGATAGGGTAGAGCCTATTACTCGCAGAAGACGTGGTGAATACAACTCCATCCTCCTCGCACCCAGTGAGATAGCACTCAGGAATGATTAGTTTAGTAATCGTTTGTGTTTTACCAATGATGTTGGTGCCATCTGTGGTGTACCCGTTTGATATTTTTACTTCAGCTAGAATGTTCGTAGGATAGTTATAGAGGTAACTGTCTGTTGGTTTTGACTTGTAACCGAAAAATCCACAGTGTTTTTCACAGGTGGCATCCCACTGCTGTAAGTTTTTATGGTTGTGCTCGTTGGGACACTGGTTGGTGTCAGCTATGAAAGTTGACTTGTTCTTATTTGCTCGGACATTGCCATAATGCGCCCATGACACATCTACATCAGCTACATCAGGCCAGCATGCTTCAAAATGTATTGTGCCGCCAACACGATGCAGTGAGAAGTGCTTATAAGCCGTTATCTCCCCATCAGGTGAAATAACCCAGCTGCCTTTCTTGGGTTTGAGCTTAAATAGTCTCATGCGCCACGTTCTTCCATTTGTTAACGAAAGCCTGCATCTGCGTTAGATGCGCTTGGGTGACACCTGTCATGTCGTTTGTCGTGATCACAAGTGCATCCTCTAGGTTGAACAAGCCTGCGAAGTCTTCTTCTGTTACAGTTCGCGTTGCAATATCATCCACCCAGATGAAAGGTCCAGGGTTGACCTCAAGGAAGCTTACAAGTGCTCGCTTCTTAGAGATTTCATCTTTCTCATGAAGGTGCTTGTCCCATTGTATTGAGCTTTTTGAGTCTAGCTCCCACAGTGGGTCAAGAGTCTCCGGAGCGTTGTCTAGCCAGCCGGTCAGCCAGTGCAGTTCAACTTCTGGTTGACGCATGAACGCGGTTACAGACTCGTTCCAGTGGAGAGTTGTAGGGATAAGATGCACTCTGCCGTCAGGGTTGACATGTTTGTAACCTACCTTGGCTGAGCTAGTGTGCTGGAGGGAGTAAATGTTGACGACGCCATCAACGTCGGAGATGAGCTTCACCTTCATAATTTACACCTTTCCTTTTTGAGTATCCTCTAGTATACCATAAAGTCTTACCTATTTCATAGGAGCGCTGTAAGCCCCTGTGAGGCTCTAAGCTCCAGAAGGCTCTACGTGTGTGAAAGAGTTGCTTAGATGGCTCTGCGAGCCTGTGATGGCCGCTGAGGAGGGTTTCTGGGTAAAGAAGTGGGACCAGGTGAGAATCTACTTTCACCTGGTCCCACTAGAAAAATTATGACTGTAGAACAGCCTGAATATCTAGAGTGAGTGTCACATCATCGGAGACCAACACTCCACCTTTCTCTAAGGCACTGTTCCATGTTAAACCGTGTGCTCCACGGGAGAGTTTACCTTTTAGCTCAGCGGCAGCTTTAGTTTGACCGTACCCGTCAACGGTGACACCGCCGAACTCGCCTTTAAGAGTAATTGGCTGGCTCACGCCATGGATGGTGATTGTTCCCTCAAGAGTGAAGTCATCTCCACCGTCTGCTGTGATTTTAGTTGAAACGAAGTCAATGGTTGGGTAGTTCTCTGCATCAAAGAAGTCGCCTGACTGAAGGTGACCGTCACGACCAGAATCGTTTGTGTCAACAGAGGCTACGTTGATCTTACCGCTTACCTGACCTTCAAGAGGATTCTCGCCTGTAATGAAGGTTCCTTCAAAGTCCTTGAAGCGGCCTTTAACTTTTGAGATCATGAGGTGCTTGACTGAGAAGCCTACCTCAGAGTGTGTTGCGTCTACCTGCCATGTGCCTGCGGGGATGTTGTTAACCATTTGTATTATCCTTTCGTTTAATGAATACAGGAATATACAAACGCATGCATCTCAGGTTTATTCCGCACGCCCGAAAAGCATGTGTCAGCTTAACGTGTGCCGAAAGAGAAAGGATGAGATGAAGGTGGAGGAGCCGTGAAGTTGACGTGCTTAGAGATTTTCTGGGCTTGCAGAACTTTGTCTGCCGGAGTACCCTTCAACGGGTTGACGGTCTTCACCGCCAAAGGCTTGTCCGAAAAGTTAGACAACGCGAAGTTCTCAGTAAGCTCTTTGAAACTAACCCAACGCCTCTGCTTTTTCTCATAACGACTGATGACTCTCATGTGGTCTTTGCAGTATGGGGAGAGAACACTGTCCTCAAACCCACAGCTGAAAATCTCGGCCTCCTCCGGGCATCCATTTGCTGAGCAGCCACTCACCTGGATGGCATTCAAAGTGAGGGTCTTGCCAACCATCACAGTCTTACCATTCACGGTTTTCTGCACATAACCGTTGCTGAGGGTGACTTCAAGGTTTAACAGGCCCTCTTGTTGTAGGAAGCTTCCTTTAGGGTTACTCGTCAGCGGATGAACAACAGAACCGCAGGTGCACTGCCAGTCCCAGTCTTGCATGTTCTTATGGGAGATTGCTTTAGAGCAGGTGGTGTCTATAACTCGCCCACAGAGGATATCATTGTCCTCACGGAAACCAAACTCCTTGTCAACAGACTCAATCCTGGCGCTGATAAGGCCAGTGTATTCGCTCAAGTCAGATACAGAGTCAGGTGCCTTCAAAAAGTGTTTCCTCATCACAGCAGTATAGCATACGAAGTTAGAGTGCTGTGCGGACAGTATTATAGGTTAGAACAAGCGCCCGTGGGTGAGAATTAAAGTTATCACCATGAAGAATGACGGGGTGAAGATACCAAAGAAGACGCTGACAACCTTTTCAAATCTGGTGAGGTGAGTGTTAACTAGAGTACTGAAGTTGTTGAAGAAACCTAAAGCAGCGCAGCTTAACCCAAGAAGAATCATTGACCTGAAAGCAAGCTCTAATCCGGCTCCACCCAGAACATACAGGATGTTCTCTAGCACACGTGACTGAGGGTAGGAGTTAGTGAAGAACTCGGTTCCGCCGCTACCCATGACAGCGAAGCTAACAACAGCGACAACAAATGAGAATAGCGCTCCTGTGGCTAACACTAGCAGCAGCATCTTAGCTATACCGTAAGCTGTTACGTTAGCGAAGACAGATTTTTTCTCAGGCTTTAGAAGAACTGTACTCATTAGCTCTCTCCACATTCTCAATTTGTTCGTTTATTACCCACTGGGCTTGGAGTACACCAACGGTGTATGTGACAGCGAGAGCTTGGCGTTTGCCTTCAGATTTGAACTTCACTGGAATGCTTGTGCTGTTGAGGGCGCTGTTCAGAACTCGGTAGCTTGAGTCAGACAGGTTCGGTTTGCTAAAGTTCATGAGAAGCACCCTCATTTTCTTATTCCCATGGTGAAGGTACAGGTTCACGTTGTAGCCACCAACGTTCTCATAGGTTAGGTCAGCCTGTGATACTTCGGCCAGAGGAACCGCCTTTCTTCCCAATCGGATCTCTTTCGTGCCAAGGTTTATCTCAGGGTGAGGAACAGCGAAACGGTTTAAGCGGATTGAGAGTAGGCTGATTGTGACGACGACAGCAGCATACACAGCAATCAGAAGCCAAGAGAAAACATTGTCGTTGAAATCATACAGCAGGTAAGCACCTAATGTGGCGAACGCACCCATAATGATGGGAACCCTTTTGGGCATGTTTGTCTGATGGGGAAGCTTCACCCATTCATTGTCTGCACGGGAAGCTAGTTTAACCCAGTCGTTACCTTCAATGGTGTCGTCAAAGTTTAAGCTCATAGATTAGTTATCGGAGGGTCCAGTCTTAGTCTTCTGAGTACGACCTATCCAAAATAGGCAATAAGAAAAGCGACAGCGGAGCAGACAATAGGGATGCTTAGGTTGACTACCTTATGGACCGCCCACTGGTTTCTCTTGTCTTCCCCATTCACTGTGCGTGGAATAAAATAGTCTACAGCGAAGCAGCCGAGGGTAACCAAGGAGAACAGGAACACAAGCTCAGTTGTTTTCGTGCCCTGGAACACGTAGATGAAGGTGAGCAGCATAGAACAGAAAGCAATCAATGCAACTCTGCCGCGAAGCCTCTTCTGCCTGGCGGAACGATACTGGGTAACGTCACCTTTACTGTTCTTGAAAGAAGTTTTAGGGTCTGGCTCGGTCAACTTAACGTCGTCCTTGTTTTCAGTCATTTTCTCCTGCTTTCTGATGTAACAACAATGCTACCAGAAAGGTAACCAGAAATCAAACAGGGTGGTACTAAAACAACGGTAATTGTGGTACAATAGAGCTATATAAGAAAAGGATAATTGTGCCTAAGCCTACCCTATACGTTCACTTGAACACTCTCACTGAACTACACAAAGAGTACCGCCACAAAGACTTGCTCGCTATTGCTTCAGCGAAAGATACCCCTGAGGCCACACTGCGTTTGCTTGCTGGCGATGAAGACTTCAGCATCCACGGTTACGCCCTGAAGAACTCTAACATGCCTCAAGACGTTGTAGACAACTTCGTTAGCAATGCGGTGAAGTTAGAGAACTCTGCTCAACCAGCAACGCCAACAGAGATGGCAGCTGCTCACCAGAACAGGTACACCCTGAGACTCATCGCTGCGGAGAACACTAACCTGAGCCTTGCGACTCAGAAGCTTCTGGCAGAGCACCCTGTCCAACAGCAGGCTCTGGCTTCCAACAAAAACCTTGACCCTAGCGTGCTGAAGCTTCTACTTGAAGACGCTAAAGATGACGCATGGCTTTTCAACAGTCTAGCTCAAAACCCGTCACTTACTTCAGCGATGGTTGAAGAAGTATATAGCAAGGACAAGCCAGACGTATGGCAGGCCATTGCCGGAGCGAAAGTGGCTCCAGAGCACATTCTTCAGGAGATCTATGACAACATTTCTACTACAGAAAATGTTACAGTTGTCGCCTACGCACTAGCTAAGAACACTAAAGCCCCTCAGACTGTGCTAGCTGGGTTAGCCAAAGACTCTGACTCTCACATACGTCAGATGGTTGCAGCTAACCGTGGTACCTCCAGAGAAATTATTCTGGAATTGCTCAATGACACTGAATATTGGGTTCGCTCAGCTGCTGTAAGAAATTCACGTATTACAGCAGCTGATTTGGATACTCTACTTCAGGGTAGTAACGATGATATCGCTATTGCAGCAGAATCAAAGAAGCTCCCTGCTGACAAACTGCAAGCATTGTTTGAGAAGGCCTTTGCCGACAACAGCAAAAAAGGACGAGCACTGTTTGAAAAGCTTGTTGTGTCCAAGTCATATAATGAACATCTCAAAAAGCAGAATATTGAACCCCAGGTTGGGCACCCTTACTCTTCTACATCAGAAAAAGTAGCTAGCTCAATAATTGAGAGGCTTTTGCTGGGCAAGACTAGGTAGAAAGTGGTGAACACTATTAAATTTAATAGTGTTCACCACTTTCTACCTTTGTATTAAGCTGATCTTATTAGTACTTATCACATTCAGACAGTTTGCGGGTAAGCATAAGTGCTAATCAGCTGTGTTAGCTGCGCTTTGCCTAACTTGTGTTTCATGACCTTGTTGCTTGACTCAATTTCCTGCATCTGATCCTGCGGGATGCCTGACCTGTTGATGGTCTCCATGAGATGCTGAAGTTTCTCTTTAGACATGGCAACACCCTGGTTGATGGTGATAGCAACGTTTGACTCGTTGTCCTTAACGTTGAACTTGAGCTTGTACAATGGTTTAGCGCTTGCATGGTTGCGAGCAGTAACTTCAACACTTTGGAGGTAGCTTAGAGGGTAAACTTCTCCTTTGATGCTGAGGTTGTTCTCGCTCAGGTTAGCTTTGACTTTGTACCTTGTGTGTGAGATGAGGAAAGCTATCAATGCTGCCAGTCCGAAAGCTCCGGCAAGCAACACGATGCGAAGTATCGCTTCTGTGGGCGTGTCTGCTCTAAATAGTCCAACAACTGTCAAACCGCCGAGCAAGATAGCGGGTGGTAGAAGGATTGTTTTCATGCTCAGACTGTAGCTAACCCAGCCTTGCAAAAGTGAGGTGGGCTTGTTGGTAGGAAGTGGTTGGTATGCGCTCATGCTGACTTATATCGGTCTCAAATTCAACTAAAGAGGGCCTGTAACCCTAGTTTAGAGTTACAGGCCCTGCTTCAACTATTTGACTCATCCGCCAATGCTGAAACCGCCGCCGCTGCCGCCGCTACTTGGCATAAGGCTTGTAATCCAGGAGGCGAACGCTTTAGGGTTGCGAGTCTGTGTGATAACGTCTCCGGGGCCTGTAATGTCCATGACAAGTCCTTCACCTGACTTGATGCTACCGAAGATGCCTTTAGCTATTTTGCGGATGCGTACGTTGCATGTGTCCTCGTACGCTACAAGATGCCCTGTGTCAACAGTGATGGTCTCACCAGCTGCTAGAGAGCTAACATCCATTGCGCCATATGCTGCCATGACAATCTTTCCGTGGCCTGTTGCTTTGACAAGGAAAGCGCCTTCCCCACCGAAGAAAGTACCTGCGTTACCGAACTTAGCGTCCAAGTTGACTGTCGTGTCGCTAGCTAGCCATACGCCTTTAGTGAGGATAAGAGGGGATGAAGGCCCAATGTCTGCAACGATAACGTCGCCAGCTAGGTTAGGTACAACATCAACCCATCCGCCTTGGGGAGCACTGAATTTTGAAACGAAGAAGGAGTCACCGGAGAGGAGAGCACGTTTAGCTGCACCGAATAGTCCGCCCTCCATTTTTGACTCAACAACAATGCCGGAAGACTGCTGGTACATGGCTCCAGCTTCAACGTTAGCTACTTCACCTGCTCTTAGTTTCAGTCTTGCCACTGCGAAAGCTGGGGAGTGTTTGATCTCTACGTCCATTGTTTTCTCCAATTGGTTGTTCTAAGAAAAGTATCATTGGCTTGCCGTTTGCCTACCTTCTGCTTATATCGGTGGTAGTCCCACATCTTTGATGGCCTTGATAGGCAGATGACTACGTTGCATTCACGATAAGTGGTTAAGAGCGTTTCTCATCTGGGCTAGTGTAACGAATTTCCCCTAGCCCAGCTTTCAACGCAGGGTGGTCAGCAAGGTAAGCTTCTGTGTTCGCTTTGACTTCGCTCATCTGGCTGGAGTCTGTTAGCTTGATATTAACGCCTCCGTAATATGTGACCCCAAGTACTGTGTCTTGGGTGAACAGATAGTCAACGAAAGCAAGTCGGTCAGCGATTGCCTCTGGAGTGCTCCCTTCAGGGAACTCAACCGCATATCGCTCTCTAGCGCTTTTAATCTCAACCCGAGGTGCTTCTATGCCAGACGCTTCGTAGGCCCTGTACACGCCTCTGACGGCCTCTGAGGGGTCAGAAACCTCTGGAGCTAGAGTCGCTTTGAAATAATAGGAGGCAAGGTTTACTGAAGCTAGGCTGTCATCGTTGTTGAACCTCTGTGACAGGTCAAAAACGTTTTTCTCTACGCCTTCCTCAAGCTCAACTTTGCCGCCAACCTGGTAGTCAGCATCAATGTCACGTTTGCTACTCTCCTGGTATGCAGCAACCTTGCTGCTGACCTGAATGTAGTCATCGTATGTGGCTGTGTCATCAAGGACCACGGTAGAGTCAATCTTCCACTCAGGTGGTGTCTTAACAAGATCTAGCCCAGTTGTTACCTTCTCAACATGAGGATAGCTTTCCACTGTTTCAATATACTGTTTGGTATCTTCTTTAGCTGCACCGCAGCCTGTCAAAGAAAACACGACAGCAACAGTCAACGCTGCTACAGCTAGTTTCTTCATGAGCATGTTAACTCAATTCTTTAGAGCCGAAATTTTGGCGAAATACGATAGGTGCATTTCAATAATTTTCTCAGTTTCACGTTCAACAGAGATATCGTCTGTAGTGCAGAACATAGTGATTGCCTCATACAAGGAACGAACCATCCAAGCCATCGTGTGGTCAATCATCCAAGGGTTTGATCCTTTTGTAAAGTTAGGATACAGGTTCTGTAGAAGGTTCCTGTCCTTCAGTCGTTCCCAGTGGTTGATGCTGTTGGTTGTCATAGCTGCAACTAGACTTGCCCTGTCACTCTCATAGTTTTGGATGATAAATCTGATGTGTTTAGCCCCAGAGTCATTATTGTACTCTCGCAACCAGGATTCAAACAAAGCAGTAGCAGAGTTGTTACCTGGCATATAGAAAGGCTCGTCTTCTCTCAGGGCTTTTCCTACCGCAGCGAGAACTTCTGGGAGGAAAAAGTCGGTGCTCATGCCGTCCAAGTAAACACATTCGGTGACATGAGTAAGCACGCTGTCAACAAGGCTGAAAACACCACCTAAGTTTGATGCGTTAAAAGAGTACATGCTTTCAATGTAGCTGAGAGGAATCTCATCGGAGGAGTCATCTGCGCCAGGTGTTATCAACACTGCAAGCTTCTTGACGGTCGGGTAGAACTTCTCTGGTGTTGGCAAACTGACAAGATTCATGAGGTTTTTCCTTCAGCAGATTTGAGTGTGTTGTTGAGTCGCAGGAAACCGAACACAAGCTCAGCTGCTTCACGCAAGTTCTGCACAGTGTTGTATTCGTCATCGTCTGTGACAGCTATAGTCGGAGCGCATGTGAACATGGTAAAGAGCATCTGTGGTGACTCTTCAAGACCCAGCGACCAATGCATAAACTTTTTTTGTCCAACCTTTACCCCAAGTTCTTCTTCTTGCATGAGTTTAAAAGTCTCACTACGGAGCTTACTGAAAGCAATAGCCAGAGGGTGTGCCCAGAAAGCTTCATAGTAAGAATAATGCATTTCTTCTTTCTTCCAAGAAGAACCTAGCGACTCACGGGTTCTTTGTTTCATGGTGGAAGTAATGAGAGTTCCCATGTGAGGATCCTCAGAAAGTGCATTGAAGTCTTTTACGAACCTGATGGCAGCGTAAAAGTAAGGAAAATTAGTTTCCTGCTCACTGGAGTCATTCTCTAGTAGTCTACTGAAGCTATCAGCGCCATGAAAACCTGCCAGATGAGGCTTAAGCTCCTCGTGCAAAGAGTCCAGGAAAGACACGAAACCATTGACTATGATTTCACCCACAAGATTATCTCGGGAGAGTTCAGATTCATAAAGCTTATCTATGTAAGCTTTAGGTACTCCTGTTGCTACCGTCTTATTTTCGCTATTAGAGAACTCAAGAGCGTAGGGGAGAAGCACGTCCCTAACCTGCGGGCTTGCATATGTCATGTGCTCTCCTTTAAAGTCAACGCCACCAGTCTATCAGACAATGAGCTTAAATACAACCGATAGAAGTGAGGATAACTTGTTTAAACTTGGAAGGTAGCAGCTATATGACCAAAGTACTCTTTAACCGTAACAAGCCGGTGATAGGTAACAGCATTGAGGAGCCGTCACAGGAACTCATTGAGACCTCATTGAACTTGCGTCAGGTGTCTCTTGAAGACGCTGTTCGCTACGGTGGACCAATCACCAAGGCAGCACTGGGAGCCATGAACTTCCGTGGCGACCGTAAGTACATTATCGTTGACACAAAAGTTCACCTGCTGATGCCTAAGTTCACCCCCGCTATCCCAGGTTGGCACACAGACGGTGTACCTCGTGGTGTTGAGATGGACCCTGCCGGTAAAGGCAAGCCAAACCTTCGCTCACAGGAGGAAGGCCTCGTAACAGCCCCAAGGTATCACCTTATGACCACAGGCGACTTCTGCCCAACAACGTTCATGACTGAGCCAACAGAGTTTGATGTTGACCTTGAACTGAACAGCGACCTGTACAAGAACATCACAGAGCAGGCAAACGCTATGGGCGAGTTCCCAACTATGGAAGCACCAGCTTCAACCATCGTTGAGTGGGACTGGTGGAACGTGCACACTGCTATTCCTTCACGTGGACGTGGATGGCGTTACCTGATCCGCGCTGCGGAGACTGACTACATTCCTCCTCGCACAAACCCTGCGGACTTCATCCGCACACAGAACCAGGTTTACGTTTCACCTGAGTTTGGCTGGTAAGACATAGCCTAGAAAGAGGGTGATGTACTCAAATGGGTACATCACCCTCTTTCTATTTAGCTGGCTACATAAACTACTTTCAGGTTCTTGGTTTTAATCAAGTCTTTGCTGTCCCACTCTGACGGAGAGTGGACACTGACAAACTCATGGAAGTAGTGGTATCCGGTTCTTACTAGAACATCCTTTTCAATGAAACCTTCCAGCAGTTTACCTTCGTCGTCGTAGTAGTCCGGTTCCAAGTCTGTTTCCTCATAGCTGACAAGTGAACCTACTGGTAGAGCCTTCAGTTCTTCTTCGGTGATGGTTGACATTTTGTTGCCCTTTCGTTGGTTGAAATGCCAGCATAGCACACATTTTTGCTGGTCAGGGGCATATTATTTTAATATATTTTATTGTCGCCAGGTAAACGAAGAAGGAGGTTGACCTTGGATTTAAGGTCAACCTCCTTCTTCGTTTCAGCTACTTACCGGGAGGAAGAAGCTCCTCGCCTTTACTAGCCTTCATCTTCGTTCGTCGGCGCTCACCACGCTTCTTCCTGCGCTGGTTGGCTGCTGCATACACACCCTTACCCCAGCGCTTCTCCTCCTGGAACTTGTACCAGATGTGGGCAACATGCTCCTGGCCTGGATGCATTGCTCTAACTGTTCTACTCATAGTTAAACTCCTAAAGCATCTAGAATGTGTCCAAAGGTTACTGTCTCTGTAACGCTAGTAGAGCGAGTCGTGAACTCAAACTCCTTTGTCTCATTCAAGCGTTCACTCATTGTAACACGATACGGGATACCAAGCAACTCTGCATCAGCAAACTTAGCACCCGGACGGGCGCTGCGGTCGTCAAAGATAACTTTGATGCCAAAACGCTTCAGAGTCTTGTACGCGTCCTCAAGCTTGCGTGTGAACTCTTCACTCTTGCCAATACCGATCAGGTAAACCTGTGCCGGTGCAATAGACTCCGGCCAAACAAGGCCTTTGTCGTCAGCAAACTTCTCAGCAATAACACCCATGAGCCTTGTGATACCAATGCCGTAAGAGCCGAGGTGAACAGCTTTACGCTGACCGTCACTGTCAAGGAAGTTCAGACCCATCTGCTCACTCTTGTGAGTCCCGAAGCTGAAGATGTTACCAACCTCAACTGACTTCAGTGCAACAAAGTCGTCAACTGTCAAACCGAATTCAGCAGCCTTCTCAGCAGAGAACACTTCCTCGTTGATGGCAACCTGATTCTCACGGTTAACATAGATAGTGTCCTCACCAGTCTCACAGACAGTCTGGAACTCGTGGCTGTGCTCAGTGAAAGCACCACCGGAAGCGTGGGTAACATATGTGTCATCACCAAGGCCCAGACGCTTGTACACGCGCTTGTACGCTTCCATAGCCTCAGCATAGAAAGCATCATGCTGCTCAGCAGAAGCACTGAACGAGTACATGTCCTTCATCAGGAACTCACGGGTACGCATGATACCAGACTTAGAGCGAAGTTCGTTTCGGAACTTGTTCTGGAACTGGTAGATGTTCACCGGCAGGTTACGGTAGGACTGAATAAAGCCTTTGACCATCTCAATGGCCGGTTCCTCATGGGACCAGCCGAAACCAACTTCAGTTCCGTCTTTCAGAGCAGACTTGAACCAAATGTCAACATTCTCATCAGACCATCGGTCTGTGGTCTGCCACACGTCCTTACGCTGTAAGCTAGCCATGGCTGTCTCGTCGGCGTCCAGTGAGTTCATTTCCTCACGCACGATAGTTTTGATGTTCTCCAGGACAGTCAGTCCAAGAGGAGTGTATGAGTACACTCCAGCCATGTTCTTGAAAACAAAACCGGCTCTGATAAGAAGCTGCGCATTCAGACTTTTCTCGTCAGATGGTGCCTCTCTGCTCGTTTTAATGAACGATTTAGTTACTCGCATGATGCACCTATCCTTTCAGTTAGTCAATATGATGCCTTGTAAGCATACCACATTTGACCTAAAGCCGCAATGAGTTTGGGCTTACCTACCTTTGCGACCGAGCAGCTTGTTGAAGCGCTCTGAGCCAAGAAGAGACTCAGCTTTGTTGAGAGCAGTTGCTTTCGCGTTCTGGGCTTTCTCAGAGTTGACAGCATTCGTGACTGTCTCCTTGACTTTAGCTGCCTCCTTAGAAGCAAGAAGCTCATTAGCTTTCTGCTCAGCCTGGCGCGCTAGCTCTTTTGCTTTGTCAGCAAAGTCGGGAGTGTCGTTGTTGTTTGAGTGCTTTGAAGCCATGATTCTCCTAATAGTTTTTGTTACCTAACCCTATCATATTCTGCGGAACTGTCCTGAAAGTATGCTGAATGGCTGAGCTTGATACAGTTGTCCCCTCTTAAGGAAAACCGATAGTAATAACTAGTAACCGTACTTAAGCTTCAGGAGTTCTTTATGTGCCGAACCGGTGGTCGCCGCTGTCCTTCATCCACAGACCCTGCACATATAGCAGAATACAACGCTAAGCGTAGACAAAAGTATGCAGCTAAGACAGGTGGCAAACCATCGTCAGCTTCCAGCCTACAGGCGCTATTTCAGCCTATTGACGAACCAAGGTTTAATGTTCTCTTTGACCAGGCTGCGATGGACCGTTTCAAGGAGGAGACAGAGCTTTTCCGTTCTGCGATAACAAAACCAGAGTACGAAGTTTTTGACACATACGATGACAACTTTGACCCAACAAACTCTGAGCAGGAAGCTTTAATGAGCTACACAGAGAATGGTTACAGGAATGTGCGTGACTATCTTCTTGACCACGAAGGGCAGGTTGAACCTGGCAGCCATGCAGACAAAGTTATCAGCCTTCTTGACTCCGCTCTGAGACAGGCAACACCTCCAGAGGAATCTAGAATGCTGTACCGTGGCATGGCTGTACCCCGAGATGTGAAAAATGAGAACGTGACACAGTGGATTGCTGATAAGTTCCCTGTAGGCGGTGTCGTGTCACAGCACAACTACATGTCAACTAGCTTGTCTTCTTCCACCCCCATAGGTTTTCTTGGTCTACAGTCAGCAGAGGAAGAAAACCGCCGTGTAGTAATGGAGATTGTCTCCAAAAAAGGTGCTCCCCTGGGAGACAACGTTTCAGTTCATGGTGTAAGCGAAAGCGAAATCCTGATCCCCCGTGATGCCAGGTTCAAAGTAGCCGCAGTACACAGCAAAGTAGACTATGTGTACGACGCAGGCCTTGGAGATGCATACGAACTTACTGTTATCCAGCTTGTTGATGCTGAGGAAGAAGAGAAATAATGTGCCGCAGTAAAGACCTTGGCGGGCGTCGTTGCCCTCAATACACTGATCCGGTAAAACACGCGGCATATAACGCGCGTCGTCGTGAGCTTTACGCTGCAAGGAAAGCGCCAGCAGAGGAAGTCACCTTCCTGGACTTCTCTGAAGAGCGCCCATTCTATGATGGTATTCTGTGGCCTCAGGTAGCAAAGTTTGCTGACGAAGCTGAAGCGTTCGCCAAGATTGTGAACCCAGACTTTGACAGGAAAAGTTGGCGTGACCATATGGGTAGCGAAGTTAGAACATTTGAGACTGAGAACATCAGCGAAGCCGAAGCGCTAATCTACTATACAGATATGGGCTATACGGACATACGTAACTACCTGGCTCAAGGTACTGTCATGAAGACAAACCGCCGCAAGTACACTGATGAAGAAAAAGTTTGGATGGACGGTGTCGTATCCAAGATTGACTCGGCTTTAGAGAAAGCACCTAAAGCTAAAGAGCAGAGAACTCTCTACCGTGGTATGCGTATACCCGCAAGTATTAGCAACATGGATGTTGATGGTTGGATGGACCATGCTTTCCCTGTCGGTGGGGTCATAAGTCAGCCAAGTTACATGTCAACAAGTTTGAACGCTCACTCAGCTGCTAGCATTTTTGGGGCAAAAATGTCCACAGACACTTCTAGAAGAGCTGTTCTCTTTGAGATTATTTCTAAGCAGGGAACACCTATTGGTAAAGGCCTGGCTTCCCCCGGTAACCATGAGATGGAAGTTCTTCTGCCACGTAACGCTAAGCTTAAGGTAGCTGAAGTTCATAAAACCGCTCAGTTTTCTTATCGTAACCGTTGGAATGGGCTTGACACTGACTATAGAACAGTGATTCGTCTGGTTGATGTAACAGATGAGGATGAAAGCTGATGTGTCGCACTAAAGAGCTTGGCGGGAGACGCTGTCCTCAACATACCGACCCTATAAAACATGCTGCATATAACGCTCGTCGTCGTGAGTTGTATGCAGCCAGGAAATTTCAGAGGAGTGCTTCCACCAACTTGTATGAGTTTCCACCTGTAGACGCTTTCCGAAGCTTCACTAAAGGAGATCAGAAACGTCATGAGAAGGAAAGCGAAAAGTTCGCAGCCACAATCGTTGAAGGGTATAATCTAGCGGAAGCAAAAGAGGGAAGATGGAATAGCATCAACTCCAAAAACGGCTGTGAGACTTCTAGAGCTTTTATACAGTATACAAGTTCAAGTTACCGTGCTTTGCGTGACTTTAACAACCCTAGGCTAAAAGATGATAAGTATGCTGGCGTTTGGAACAACTCCAACAAAGATAACTCTGAGAAGCTTCAGAAGATAACTGATTTGTTAGATGCTGCTCTAGCTAAAGCTGAGAAACCTGACGCACCCCGAAGGTTATGGAGAGGAATGCAAATAAATCTGAATGTGCCGAAAGAAGAGATTGCAAGTTATCTAGAAGAACGTTTCCCTGTTGGCGGTGTTATCAGCCAAGGAAACTTTATGTCTACCAGCATGGATGCCCAGCAGGCAATCGCTTTTTCACAGGGTTGGGATAAAGATTATAACAACACAGTTGAGCATAGTATTTTGCTTGAGATTCTTTCACGTGAGGGCGCTCCTTTAGGTTATGCAACATCAGTTTTCAACGTTGAAGAAGCAGAGACACTTGTGCCAAGAAATGCTAGGTTTAAGGTTGTTTCTATTGACCACAACCAGGAGGTAGAATACGAAACTAGTTCGCTTTCAGGGCAAAAAGGTAAAAGCAAAGCCTCACGAACAGTGATTCGTCTAATTGACGCAGTAGATGAAGCTGATGTGCAGAAGTAAAGAACTGGGTGGGCGCAGGTGTCCAGCGCATACTGACCCGCAGAAAATTGCTGCATATAATACTGTCCGCCGTCAACGATATGCAGCTCAAAAACAAATAAACGGTGAAGATCGTCCAGACGAAACTTTTGTTCTAAAAGCTGATGAAGAGTATGGTTTCAGACCCTTCAAAGAAAATCGTGCTACGTTCCTTTTGGATAGCGTAGAAGGTCAACAGTGGCTTAAGGATGCAGATGTGTTCGCTGAAGCTGTTGATGCTACAGAAGAAGGTGCGAATCTGAAGCCCTGGCAGTATAGGGTTGACATGCAGACTTCTTTGAGAGCTTACACACAATATGAATACAGCAACATCAAAAGTTACCTGCATGGTCAGAACATGAACGGTAACTTGGAGACGATTGAGCCGGTTCCTATGGAAGATGACCAGGTTAAATACACGGTAGAAAAAATGCATCTCATTGACGAAGCCTTAGAGCATGCTGCTGCGCCAGAATCTGAGAGAGCCTTATACAGAGGAATGCGCGTTCCGAACTGGGTCGACTCTGACCAAATCAAACCTTGGATTCATGAGAACTTCCCTGTTGGTGGGGTGGTTTCACAGAAAAGCTTTATGTCAACAAGCATGAATCCAACTTTAACAGTTGGTATGTTCAGCGTATCTAAGACGCCCAATGGTAGAGACTCAAAAGATTCTGACCGTAGTGTTGTCATTGAGATTATGTCTAAGCAGGGTGCTCCTCTGGGTGAACTGTTATCTGAACATGGGAACGACGAAACTGAAATTCTGATGCCAAGAGATGCTAAGTTTAGGGTTGTCTCAGTTCATGAGGACGTTCGGTATCTGAGCATGAAACAAAGCCATTATGAGATGAGCGGTATCAAAAGGCCAAGGCACACTCGCACTGTGGTTCGCCTAATTGATGCAAGTTAACATAGTTGTCCCCTTGAAGACAAAACCGATAGATATGAGTAATACGTTGTTTGACAAGAAGGAACCTCATGTGCAGAACTAAAGAGTTAGGTGGGCGTCGTTGCCCTCAACATACTGACCCTGTGAAGCATGCTGCATACAACGCTCGTCGTCGTGAGTTGTATACTGCTAAGAAAACTCAGAGTGAAGAGGCTAAGGCTGAGGCTGAGGAACAGCCTCTTCACTCTGGCGCATATAAGGTTTCTATAGACAAACTAGACCAGCCGCGATGGTTCCTAACTAAAGAACATCATGAAGCTGAAGTGAAAAACTCTGAAGAGTACCTAAAAATCCTGCGAGAACAACAGTTAATTCGTGAGCAGCATGACCCAGATGCTACTGGTCTAACAGCAGCCATCTATGATTGGACAGCCTTAGACTCTCCTCAGATTAGAAACTACCTGAACGGTTATGATGTTGGCATGTTTGGTATGCAGAAAAGGCAGCCGTTTACTTACGATGCAGAGTCAACTCGTTACTATCAGGACAAAGTTGATACGATGGACGAAGCCCTAAGTCTCGCCCCTGTACCAGCCGAACCTAGAACAGTCTGGCGTGGCATAAGACTCCCGACACTCCAATCATCAGAGCCACTAGCTGAGTGGGCTGAGAAACATTTCCCTGTCGGTGAAGTGATAAGCCAAAAGTCTTATATGTCAACAACTTTAGACCCGATGATGGCAAACACACGCTTTACAACAAGCGCAACTCAGGCTCCTGGAATAATCATGGAGATAAAGACCAAAAAAGGTGCTGTCCTTTTGAATAACGACCTGACTGAATGGTCAGATGAGTCAGAACTGTTACTCCCCCGCGATGCTAAATTCAAAATTGTGAAAGTAACACATGACACTAAGTTCTATACTGTAAGTAAACACTCTAAGCACAGTACAGAGAACATGCCTAGCGCAGAAGAGCTTGAAAAGAACCCAGAGAACATGGACTATCTTCTTAAGAAGAGAATTATTCTTGTCCAACTTGTTGATGCTGACGCGGAAGTAGAGGAAACTGATGTGTAGAACTAAAGAGTTAGGCGGGCGTCGTTGCCCTCAACACACTAACCCTGTAAAACATGCTGCATATAACGCTCGCCGCCGCGAGCTTTATGCTGCTAAGAAAACTCAGACTAAAGAGGCTAAGGCTGAAGATCAGCCTCTTCACTCTGGCGCGTACAAGGTCTCTATAGACAAACTAGACCAGCCGCGATGGTTCCTAACTAAAGAACAGTATCATATTGAAAATAAAAACTCTGAAGAATACGAAAAGCTGTTGAATGAGCAACAACTAATCCGTAAGCAGGATAACCCACTTAGTCCTGATTTAGTATCAGCTGTATACGACTGGACTGCTCTAAGCTCTCCTGAAATTAGAGACTACCTTAACGGCTACGATGTTGGCGTGTTCGGTATGCAAAAAAAGCAGCCAATTGTCTACGGTGAACAGCGTGCTCGTTATATGCAGGAGAAAGTAGACGCTCTTGATGCAGCGCTTAAAGTTGCTCCTGAGCCAGATGAGCCTAGAACAGTTTGGCGAGGTATAAGGCTTCCTGTACTTCAATCACAAAGGCCCTTGTCCGAGTGGGCTGATGAGCACTTCCCTGTTGGCGAAGTTATAAGTCAGAAGTCTTTTATGTCAACGACTTTAGACCCTGCGCTGGCGAATACACGTTTCACATCAAGTGATTCTGAGGCTCCTGGAATAATCATGGAGATAAAGACCAAAAAAGGAGCAGTTATCATGACCTCTGCACTCAGTGAGTGGGCAGATGAGTCAGAGGTGCTGATTCCCCGTGACGCTAGATTCAAAGTTGCTAAAGTGACACACAACACTAGGTTCTACACCCGAAACTTGGAGTGCGAATACAGCAGAGAGGACATGCCAAGCATGGAGGAACTTGAACAGGACTCAAAAAACACAAAATACTTGCTTAAGAAGAACATAATTCTTGTTCAACTTGTTGATGCTGACGCGGAAGTAGAGGAAACTGATGTGTAGAACCGGTGGAAGACGCTGTCCGTCTAGCAATGACCCTACGTTAGTTGCCGCTCGTAACGCGCGCCGCAGAGAAGCATATGCCTCCCGTAAAGTAGTGTCAGCGCCTGCGCAAGTGCCATTGAAGAGCGCAGAGGAATATGGGTTCCAGCCTGTCATAGAGAAGCGTCAGGAGAGTGACATAGCTGAGATGAACAAAGAAAGCAAAAGAGAGCTAGCCGAACTGTCAGCTGATGAATTAGGTGCAGTCAAGATCTTTACTGGTCCAGCGCATAAATGGATAAATAATGCTTTGTTCGGCAGGAACAACAGTATACATGATGGTGACCAGCTTCCTGAAGGACACTCAGGAAGAAATGAAGTTACTTTTGACACGCTAGACAACGTAGGCAACCCTTCTCTCCAGAATCTATTTAAAGTTGTAGATAAGCTTGACAGCGCATTAGCTTCCCATAGTTCTAAAGAGCGTATCGTATACCGAGGTAAGAGTTCCAGAAGTTACCGCATACAGAAAGAAGGTGTTTCTGCATATGTTGATAAAAACTACAGTCTAGGTCAGGAAGTTGTATTTGATGGGTACCAGTCGACATCTTCGTCACCCATGTCAGCTTTGGATTTTGCAGACTACAGTGATGGGATAATATTTGAGATGAAAACTGTTTCCGGTTTGAATATCATCTCAAATTCTGATATGCAAGAAGAACAGGAAATTCTTCTTCCCCGTCAGACACGATGGAAAGTTGTGGGTGTAGAGAAAAACATTCGCTACCGTGCACAGTTTGACTCAGATAATATGACTGTTGTTCAGATGGTTGAAATTGATGAAACTGGTAAGGAACTTAAAGAAAGGCAGCTGCCTCAACCTTTGACCCATTCTCAGATACAGAAAACAATTTCAACTGAGGTGGTAGACCCGTGGGTGTCCCACTAGTCAAACCCGATAGTAATGAACAGTAACTTTCATCTGGAGATTAAGTATGTGTAGGACCAAAGAACTAGGCGGTAGACGCTGCCCACAGCACACCGACCCCGTTAAACATGCTGCATATAACGCTCGCAGGCGTGAATTGTATGCTCTAAACAAAGCACAGAAAACGGAATCACCCGAGTCCAAGTTCATTCCAGTCAACCAAGTCCGCACGTATTATCAGGCCTACCAGGATGACAAAGTTTCTCCTCTAGATGAGACAACCCAAAAATTTGTTGATGAAGCTAAAGCTTTCACGCTTTCTATCAACCCGGACTTCAAAGAAAGTCACTGGATGGACCAGGACTACTACGACTTTGATGAAGCAGACGGAGAAATGAGTCCTGCAAGGTCGCTGATCTACTATACAGAGACTGGATACAATCATATGAGGAATATCCTCAACGCTGGTACACCAGCTGACCTGTCTGGTAGGATGCAACGCGAGAAAGCATGGGAAGACTGGAACAAAACTACCATCGGCGTTATTGACAAAACTATTGCCCGTGCATCAGAACCAGAAGAACCACGCTTGCTGTTCCGTGGAATGCGTGTCCCACTTTCTATTCACGCAACCTCAGTAGACAATTGGCTTGACGAAAACTTCCCTGTCGGTGGCATTGTCAGTCAGAAGTCTTACATGTCAACCACCATGAACGCTGCCACTGCATTGCGAAATTTCGGTAAAGACTACCATGATGAAAACCGTGCTATCATCATGGAAATTGTTTCCAAGAAAGGTGCTCCGCTTGGCCCTGGCACCTCAGCTTACGGTTTCCAGGAGATGGAAGTACTAATGGCAAGGGAATCCAAATTCAAGATTGTCAACGTAATCAAGGATGTTCAGTACGGTGCTGTTGACGGTGATAACGTAAAAGTAGAAGGAAAAGTTACTATCATACGCTTAGTTGACATGGCAGATGAGGACAACAGCTGATGTGTAGACCTAAAGAATTGGGTGGCCGTCGCTGCCCACAGCACACTGACCCTATGAAACATGCTGCGTATAACGCTCGTCGCCGCGAGTTGTACCATATAAGTAAAAATGACGTTTCTACTGCTTTTCCTCTTCTCGACTCAGTTCGGTTGAAAATGAAGGACAACAAAAAAGCTTTACAGAGGTGGACTGATGAACAGATGGAGTTCACCAAGAAAATTAACCCAAGCTACACTCCAGAAAGCTGGGAGAGCCATCGGGATGATACTAGCAATTGGCAAGAAACACAGTCTGAAGCTGACGCAATACTTCACTACTCTGATTATGGATACAAGCGTATTTCACGCTATTTTAACGACCAAAACTCAGGAATTGAACCTGAAGAAATAGAACCAGTCCTAAGTCAACTTGATTCTGCTTTATCTAAAGCAGACAGGCCAGAGGAGCCTCGTTTGCTATATCGTGGGGTGCATCTGGCAGAGCTAAATAACGCGGATTGGGTTGACCGAAATTTCCCTGTCGGGAAGGTAATCAGTCAGAAGAATTATATGTCAACAAGCTTTGACCCAGAAATTGGTTTAACCTTTGCAGGAAATGGTTCTCTTGTACTAGAAATACTCAGTAAGCAAGGTGCGCCTATTGGCGAGGGGCTTTCCTACTATGGCTCCGATGAACATGAAGTCCTTATGCCTCGTGAAACAAAGTTCAAGGTGGTGGCAGTCCACCATGGAGTTTCCTTTAAAGTAAAAGATCAATCTGTTCACCAGCAAGATCAGACCCCTCACGTCACAGTCGTACAACTTGTTGACGCAGACAACGAAGAAACAGGAGAAGTAAACTGATGTGTAGGCCTAAAGAATTGGGTGGCCGTCGCTGCCCTCAACACACTGACCCCGTGAAGCATGCTGCATATAACGCGCGCCGCCGCGAACTGTACGCTGAGAAGAATACGGCTCCTGCCACTAAAGTTGAGTTTGCTCCAGCAGGTGAACTACGGGAGAACTTCCTGACTAACGAGCCTGCCCTAAAACAGTGGTTTAAGGACTCTGAAAGCTTCAGAGACAAAATCGTACCAAACTACTCTGAAAAAGAATGGCTTGAATATAGGGATGATGAAGACCTGTGGAAACCTAGCGAATCTAAACAGGATGCAGTCATGTACTACACAGACTACGGCTTCAAAGAAATCCGCCAGTATTTGAACTATTCTACACCTGAGCGTAAAGCAAACCTGGAACCTATCATGGGTTTAATTGACTCTGTACTAGCTGAAGCTGAACCACCTAAAGACCCACGAATCCTCTACCGTGGCTTAAGTCTTTCGGTGCCAGACAAAAAACAGTGGGCTGAGAAACATTTTCCTGTTGGCGGTATAGTCAGTCAGAAAAACTACATGTCTACAACATTAAATCCGATTGTCAGTATGGACTTTGCGTCAGCATTCACATGGACTGAAGGTGAAGACTCTGTAATCTTTGAAATCCTCAGTAAGCAGGGTGCACCAATCGGACCAGGTTTAGGTTACCAGAGGTTCACTGAATATGAAGTGCTGATGCCCAGGGAAACAAAGTTTAAGGTAGCAGCTATTCACCATGACGTACCGTTTGGTGCTAAAGGGCAGGACACTGCATACAAAAATGTGCGAGCTACCGTGATTCAACTTATTGATGTTGACGAAGAAGGAGACAACTAATGTGTAGGCCTAAAGAATTGGGTGGCCGTCGCTGCCCTCAACACACTGACCCCGTGAAGCACGCTGCATATAACGCTCGCAGGCGTGAGGTTTACGCTCAGAAGAAAACGGTTTCAACTCCGGTAGACGATGCTGTGACGCGAGCATTCCCTCCGCTTTCTGAACCACGCTCTGTCCCATCAATAGTAAACAATGAGTTAGATAATTTTTATGATGAGTCAAACGACTTTCGTGACCTCGTATGGCCTGAATATGACGAAGACGAATGGGAGTACCTGGCTAGCTCCGAAAACTGGGTTCCCGAAAATTCACCAGCTGAAGCAATTCAACATTATACTAGCCATGGCTACAAAGAATACCGAACTTATAGTCTGGGTAAAATGAAACCTAGCAATATTATGAATGTGACCGCTCAGGCTGTTGCTCACATGGACAATGCAATCCAAAGTTGTCCACCGCCAGCTGAGCCTAGAAGAGTCTACAGAGGACTAAGAATCCCCACTGAAATGATGGACGGCGGAAGTCCAGAAGAGTACATGGAAGAACATTTTCCTATTGGCGGGGTTGTAAGCCAAGAGAGTTTTATGTCAACAAGCTTACACCCAAATATTGCCTATGAGTTCACACGCTATGGCGCAATGAAAGACGTTCCTGTGCTGTTTGAGATTGTAAGTAAACAGGGTGCTCCTATCGGGGATGGTCTCACCACATCATCTCATGAGTATGAAGTTATCATGCCGAGGAAAGCTAAATTCAAGGTAGTTGGAGTGCATCATAACGCTAATTTCTCCGCTGTCCAAAAAACTTTCAGAGAACCAGAAACAAACACTTACAAGAACATAACAGTCATTCAACTCATGGATGTGAGCGAATAAAGACTTTGCAGCAAAGAACCCCTGTTGATATATCAGGGGCTCTTTGCTATACTGGGAGATAACTACTCTACGAAAGGCAGTCAACGTGGCATCACAAGTTCTTGTTAGCCCTCAGACGCCTGCTCTACGCCGTCTATTGGAGCACTTCGCCATCCCCCTCGGCCTTGTAGATAACAGAAAATCCCTAAAAGAGGTTCTTGCTCTACCAGATTCTTACTTGTACCCAATGTTCTCTCAGGGACTTGATATCCAGGACATGATTGACAAAGTCCTACGTCCCAACTGGGTTGAGATGCTTGAGCTTGCCTATGATGAGTTAGATTCAGGCTCAGAAACTAAATTCGTTGACTTACTACAGAAATACTCTACTGATTTGAGAGGTTACGAGTCAAGCTTTGCTAACAGCTACAGTAGAGACCATTACCGTAGAAACTTGGATTTGTATAATAAGAGAAGGTTGCTACTGAAGTTTAATCTTAAGGATGAACTTGAAAAAGCTCCCGCAGACTTTGCTCCACTGAAGTACATGTTCTTCGAATCAAGTGAGGTCGTTATGCGAACTCTGTTGGAGACCAACTTGCGGACGCCTGTGTACGACGCTAAACACAACACATTCTCACTGGAGAAGAAGATTTACACGCACTTCAGCTATGTCCGGAAATTTGCGCGGCTCAAAACAGAACAAGGTGTGGTATAATTCTGGAGAACAGGGAGCAAAATGCAAAACAACAGATGTAGGATAGAGTCTATCCTCTATGAACACGTTTCCCCATTCTTTCCTGAATATGACTTAGAAGGCGTTCCTGCCACCTATGTCGCAGCAATGAGAAGGTTTGAACTTTCACCTGTACAAATTGCCCGAACAGTGTTTGCGCCGCAGATGGAAAAAATGCTCATAGTTGCAACAGAAGAAGCGGAACACGCTTCCGCTAGCCAGTTAGCTGAAATTTTCCCTATAGCCGAGCATTCCGCTAAAAAGCTTTCAGTTAACAACTCTTACAGCCGTCTAATGAGAAACTATATCTCACAGTTGTCTTCATCTGAGCCAATTTTCATCCCCAAATGGGAATACGAAATAATCTTAGGGCTATCAGATGTGAAACTTGATGTTGACAAAGCTGACCTTAAAAAGCAGTTCAATCGCTTTAGGGATCTAGCAGACGATTTTGTTCCTAAAGCTAGTTCCCCAGTGTGGAATGTAGGCCAAAGAGCTTACACTCTTAAAATGTTTGATCATGCAGCTGAATCTATAGCTGGGATGCTTTTGTGTGGTGAAGTCCTGTCTTTTGAGGGTACAACACTCATTGATAGTAACTTGAAAACATACGAAGACCGTCTGAAATTGCATTTCAGAACAGCAAAAGCCTTTGATAATCTGGCTGTGAAAAAACGTCGTCTAGCTAGAAAAGGCTTATAGCATGTCAGTTATTAAGAATGATGAAGCACGCGTAATTTTGTACTCTGTCTTACGCCCATATTTTGAGGAGAAACACCCAGAGTTGAAAGGCATGCCAACTGAGTACGCCTCACTGTTGGCTGTAGCAGAGATAACCCCTAAACTAGTCCATGACCAACTTATCCTTGGTCAGGTTATCCCTACACTCACAGCAGGGTTCAACGATTTCAATAGGCTGAGTGAGCTTGAGCAGGAGAAAGTTTTTGAACGGGCAGAGCAAAAGTTATCCAAAATGACAAGGCCAGCAGAAATTGTGTTCTCTTTCCCGCAGATGGCTCGCATGCTTAAATATTCTGGGGACATTACCGCCCCACATAATCCCCATGAGGTGTTCACCTCCCTTAAAAACAATCTTTTGGACACGTTTTGGGACTACAGGCCAGCTACGCCAAATGTTTCTATATCTACAGAGCACGTTGCTTTCACAATGATTATTGACAGTTTTGTTTTCAAGTATGCTTCAGCTTTGACAGTGTGCTTAAATGCGGACAATGAAGACCGTTACATGGTTAACGCGATTAGTTGCGTCAGAAAGTTTGGAACAAGCTTTAGGTCAGTCAAGAAGTTTGTTGACGCAGACCCTTCTCTGCTTAGCAAAATGGTTCTTCGTGATGACAAAGATTTTCCTGACCAGACCCTTTATTGACCACAAAAATTTGTTTGAAAGTTGCTTTTTTAGGTACTTGTATGGTAGAATAGAGGTACATAAAGAGCAAACACTTAATACTATTTTGGAGTAAATATGAAGGACAATCAGCTTGTAAGGCCTACGCCAGTTCCGACTGACCATGAGACTGTGACCATGAGCATTGACGATGCCGGACTGGATATCCTCATGCACAACCTGACGAACCTCTACTCCAAGCCTAAGGAAGCCATTCTGCGTGAGTACACTGCTAACGCTTGGGATGGTCATGTGATGGCTGGCGGTGGCGCACAGCCTGTCCGTGTCAGCACCCCCACAGCTAACAGCCCTTACCTCATCATCCGTGACTTCGGCGTTGGCCTTTCCGAGGATGAGCTTAAGAACGTTTACGCCCGATACGGTGCATCAACCAAGCGTGACACTAACAAGCAGATTGGCGCGTTCGGCCTAGGAGCCAAGAGCGCCCTTGCGGTCACCGACCGTTTTGATATTGTCTCTACCAAGGACGGTATCACCAACACTGTCTACGTTGAGAAGAACGAGCGCGGCGTCGGTGTGTTCCACTTCGTTTCCAGCGAAATCACCTCCGAGCCTAACGGTGTTACCGTTAAGATTCCCATGACCAACTTTGTTGTTCCTGAGGACTTCTTCATTGGCTGGGAAGCTGGCAGCATTTCTATCAACGGTGTTGTCAATGACACCAGTAGCGTCCACAACACTGATCTTTTCACACCTCTTCGCAACGGTGATCAGGTTCTCGGATGGATTGGCAACAACCCCCGTGACCCTTACTCTTACCCTCGCGTAATGAAGGCTGAAATCATCATGGGAGGCGTTCTCTACCCTCTCACTGATTCAGAGATGACTCAGGCTGATTTCCCTGAGTACGCTCAGCTTCGTTCCTACCACCGTGATGTTTACATGAACCTTCCCATCGGTTCTGTTGACCTGACCCCCTCACGTGAAGGTTTGCGTTACACTGAGCGCACCAAGAAGGCCCTCAAAGTCGCTCTGACTGAGATGAAGGACCGAATTCCTTCTCTTCTGAATGCTGAGCTTCAGAAGATTGATTCACACCCTGAGGTTATCCGCTTTGTTCTTCGTGAGGCTAAGGGTGGCTTCTGGGGCCAGTCTGCTTTCCGTTGGAGGGGTGAGACTGTACCTGAGTCTATCCCTGTGGCTGATGGTACGCGCTGGATTACTCGTGAGGGAACTGCTTCGCGTCAGAAGATCACTGTTCACTCTAGCACCTCCGGCAAGATGGCTCTTCAGGAGTGGGACTCTGTAATCGGTAGCACAGTCAGGGTTGTTGAGCTTTCCGGTGAACACCAGAACAGCGACATTGTTAAGGACTACAAGACCTACCTTGAGTGGCTTGCTAATACTGACACCAACATCACAAACAAGACCCTTGTGACAACCACAAGTGCAGACTCTAGTAGTGAGTGGGCTGAGAGCTACTTTGAGCGTGTCAGCTACGATGAGTTCCGTGCTGAGATGAAGCAGTACCGTGCTGACGTTCGTGCGGCGCTGAAAGCTGCGCGTGGGGGCGTTCCCCGCGCTAAGAAAGAGGTCACCTGGAATGTTCTTCGCAAGGATCCAAAGGATGACGTTTACACTGTCCGCACTGTGAACCAGGAAGATCTGAAGACTGAGGAGAAAATTCTTCTTGTGCACCAGTCGCACACTAACCAGATTCTTCAGGGCATGTTCCCCTCCGCTTCACAGCTTAACGGTCAGGGTTACGCTTTCATTAGCAACCACAAGAACACTCTTTCACTCATCACCAAGTATTTCCCTGAGTACGAGGTGATCTTCCTTCCTGGTCAGCGTAGTGCTGAGAAGTTCATGGCTTCTTTCCCTAATGCCGTGCCTGCTGCTTCGGCTCTGAAGGATAAGGCCGCTTCCCTTGTGGATGAGATTCGTATGCACAGTTCAGGGGATGACATTCTTGAGATTGTCAGAAGCAAGGACTACCGAGTTAGTGCCCAGATTGCTCGCCTCACTGAACTTTACCAGATGTTTGACGAAGCTGGTCGCCTAGGTGATTTGAGCGAAAGCACCCGTAAGAAGTTTGAGGAACTTGCTGGTCTCAGCGTCAAGAAGCCCCCGCACGTTGCACTGCACTGGTCAGGTTACTCTACCAAGAATGACAGCAACTTGATTGCTCGTGCCAACGATGTTCACAGCTTTGTGCTTCGCTACCCGCTACTTGCTACAAGCACCAACCTTATCCGTGAGGAGAAGGAGCGAGGACTTACACACAGTCTTCTCTACATCAACGGTGTTGACAGCCTAAGCGCTTGACTAGTTAAGTAGACAAACCAGTTGGGGTACAGACTTCTAAAGTCTGTACCCCAACTGGTTTTCTGGGTTGGAAGCAAAAAAGGTGATTTTAACTCATTAAGCATGATTTGATGACATTTTGACTAAAACAAATAACATTTTGAGTGTGTAAGTCCGATAGACGTTGCATGAAAACATTTATGGATAGTCTACAGAAGCGTAGAATCAATGATAAGGGATTCACTCTTATCGAGCTACTGGTTGTCATTCTAATTTTGGCAATACTTGTTGCCATAGCTATCCCTGTTTATCTTAACCATCAGAGGCAAGCGACCATTGCAACGTTAAAGTCTGACTTGACTTCTTCAACTAGGCTGTTGCCAAACGTGTCCGCTAAAACTGTTGGAGCCTTCCCTAGCCCAGAAAACTTCAAACAAGAAGCTGTGACTAGTAAGGACAATGTGTTGGCTCTCACAGTTACTGGCACAGGATACTCTGCTGTAGCCTGCATAACTGGTTCGCACTCTTTCTCTGCTACAGATGTTGTATCTTTCCACTACAACACAACCACTCAAAAGGTGGAAGCTGGGCCTTGTGATGCAGGTACGACTGGCGGTGGCGGTAACGGAACAACAACTTCAGGTGGTGGAACGACAACTCCTGGAGGCGGAACGGTAATACCAGCCATCCGAGACACTAACCCAACAGATGCAGGTCTATCTTCACCTGAAGGTATCCCTCAGAGTGGCCCAATCAAGGGAGCTATCACATACAGTCCTCAAGCAACTAAGCTTAGCTTCTGCTTCAAAGTTGATGTGACAACTACCTCCACCACTCCAATCGCATGGGAGTATGCTCTAGATTTGAATGCAGGGCCGTTCTGGGGCGCTAACCCTTCAACCTTCACAGAGTCCTTCGCCTACCAGCAAAAGTCCTTAGACGACGGCCTGTGGGTAGTCAGAGGCATTCCTGGCACCTCCAGCGAGATGATATCCGCTGGGGACAAGAGGACCTTTGGTTTCTGTGCTCCTGAAGTACCACAGCCACCATTAAATGCAGCATGGTCAACTACAACAGTTTCGCCTGATGCAGACAACGACAACAAGTATGCGTGTGTTAACCTAAGCGTTAAAAGCACTTCACTTTACCCTGTGCCATGGACTGCAACAGTTGACTTGAAGGAACACTTTAAGTCAATCCAGGGTAAGAAGCCTGTTTTCACTAACCTTACAATGTTGAAAGATAAAGGGGATTCCGTCTATGAGGTAACCGGTAACGGTTACACAAGCTATGTTTCAGCTTCTGACCCTAGAACTAAATCTCTTATGATCTGCTACTCACCAGGCGGACAACCATGGTAAGATACAGCCGTCTTATCTTTTAAATGAGCTAGGATGGTTGCGCCTAGAGCGACTTCTGCCGTAGAAATCAAAGTCAACCATGTTGTCAACAATAGTCAGTGTAACAGGGATACTTGTGCCCAATGACACGCTAGTGCCGTCACGGAATTTGAGTATCCTATCTGCGTTCAACGGAGACTCAACAAAACCTTTCACAACTAGCTTTTGATTAGACGGTGACATGATACCAAACTCGGCAATAACGTAATCGCCTGGTTTCAGTGCCTCAGGTTCAATCATCTTCTTTACTCATTTCATTAATGGTATCTACTGTGTCTTTAAACAGTACCACACTGCTAGCTGTTGTTTTCGGGTTAAGGAAGAACTCATTGTCTTTCCAAAAGCCGAACACAAAAACATCAGTGTGTCCGAAAGGCGTGAAGCCAGTATAAGACGGGGAAGAAAGGAAAGCAACAGATTCTTCAGTCAGAGGAACTGTTGGGTGGATGAACACACTTAGCGCTTCAGAGCCAGTGCCTTGTGGTACAGCGTCAAAAGAAAAACTAAGGTCATCAATGAGCCAGAAAGGCTGCTCCCAGTAGGTTTCATCCTCCGGGGTGAACACAGAGTGATTTGTTGAAGAAACAAAGTCGTGGTTGTTGAAAATTGTCTCAGAAGGGGAACTGCTTTTTAGATTAACGTTGACCCATTCAGCGTATACATCAGCAGTCAACGGTGTCGCATTGAACTTACTGAGAAAACGTTTTCGCTGTTCTTTCTCTCTGAGTACAATGTCTGTTATTTTGTTGATAGCAACAGTATCTAAGGCAGGTTCAGTTGAGCTACGTGTTGGCTCTGTTACCTTCTGTTTTCTGCTGAACAGTTTCATCTGCTTCTCCTATGAAGTAGTATCTTCACCTCAGTATAGCATCAAACAGAGAATAGCTCCTCAGCAGCATTAGGGTCCTCAGAGAACACATGAACTGCGAAACTTAGAGTCGGGTAGTAGACTTTAAAGTTGCTCATGTCAGAAGCGTAAGTAGTCCAGTTGCCGTAGCACTCAATGGTGTTGGCATCTACCTGCTTGGTTGTGTAGAACATCTTAGACCAGTGCAGTGACATGCCAAAGTGCTCAGCGGCCTTACGGACACGCTCAGGGTCAACGCCGGTGATAGTAACAACATAGTTCTTGTTGGTCATGATGTTCCCTTTCTTGTTTGTTCAGCTAACAGTGTAGACAACAGCCTTGATGCCAGCCTGTGCGATAAGCTCAGCACAAGCATCGCAGGGGCGGCTCATCTTCTCATCACCGTTACGGTTGACCTGAGCGATGTAGAGCGTTGCGCCACGGGGGTCCTTGACGCGGGAGAGAGCGTCACGCTCAGCGTGGATGGTGAGGTGCGGGTTGTAACCGACAGTCGGGGGCATTCCACGGTTGCGCCACTTGTTCATGCCAACGGAGATGACTCGTCCGCCCTTGACGACAACAGCGCCGTGACGGTGGGTCTCAACCTCGGAAGCCTCAGCCTGGCGAACAGCAAGGTCAAGCAGCGAACGCTGCTTACGGGAAAGCCCGTTGCTGTAGGACTCTAGCGTAATATCTCCCCGGTTGCTCCGGAAAAGGCTAATGCTAGGGTCAAAGTGCTCCTTTAATCAGACTCATGCCCGTTTTCACCACTCTCTAAATCGTTGTTGTACTTGCTTACAAGATAACTTTACCACACTCAACCAGAATGCGCAACTTGTCCGATAATTACTTAGTGCAACTCCCTGACACCCTCTCCATTATCCTTATTCTGATAGGAATAGCAGCTATAGTAGGCGTAGGGTATGCAGTGTACGCAAAAGTAAGAACCTACCGTGAATCAAAGATGCCTGTCATATCTTACCCTGCACGGATGATGATTGTCTCACAGGAGTGGAACACAAGAAAGAAGACAAGGGATGTTCGCTCAGCTTTCTACGCATACTGTTACTTCATGGATGAGAAATCTGTTCCACAGTTGAGGAAGGTAACGTCAGGGTTTGACTTCTATGACATACCAGATGTGTATCAGAAACCGTTTGAAGACCCCTACTACAACAGGTTCCGTTCCAGTATACCGTTCTTCCCGCCTGAGCCTGGAACCATCAAAGATATTTTCTTACCCCAGTCCATACCTGTGACAGTAAAAATTCAAGGCCGAAGAGTGTCCTGCGACTTCACCGACCAGGTCAGTACCAAATAATATCTGGTGTCTTGACTGTAACAGCTGGGTACAGGGCAGGAGTACGCCAGTCGCCGCCGAACAGCTTATTTAGCCTGGTTGACTCCTCACGGTGATGTTTCTTCATCTTCTCGTATGCTTCCCTGAACTCTGCATACTCTTTCTGTAGAGACTCACGGTTAGCGTAGGCTTTGACAACATCATCGTAGTACACAGGGTCGACAAGGATTTGCCGGTTGGACACTAACTCAAAAATGAAGTCAGACAAAAAAGTGAGGTCTTCATTCTCAAATTTCAGCCTGCTACTCGGTTTGGACTCTTCTTTGACCTCACGAATAGGGCTACCTGAGTATGAGATGGTGAAACCAGAACCATAATACCATCTAGCAGTGTGACTGTCCTCTGTAACAAAACGACGACCGTTCGGCATCTGTAACCCACCTGTCTCCTCAGGGAAAGAGATGGCAACAAACTTGCGGTCTTCTACACCTTCAGGGTTGTCAAGCCAACCAACTTGCCCGAATGGGGTAAAGGCTATGTTCAAGTCAAATCTAAGGCTTTTCTGTCTTACACGCATTTCCATAATTGCATTATCCGTTCAGTAGAGTTTAATATCAAGGTAGGTGGTATGAGGAGGGCCGAAATTAGCATCTGTCTCAGCAGGGAAAAGAGTCGTGTATCGTTTACCCAGTTCGCCATATTCGCTTCTGGTATCGTTCCTGATAGTGTTTTCTAGTTCTTTTAGCTGACGAATCTTGTTAATCCTCTCCCAGCGGTATAGGAAAGCATCATTGATTAGATCTTTCTCTTCTTGAGTGAGGGAGATGAAGATACCGCTTAAAAATGCTTCAGTGATAGCTGCATCAAAAATTTGACCTTCAAAAGAGTAAGTTGAGGAGAACGTACCAAGTTTTTTCTTACCGTCAACGTTATCAACAGGTTTAACAGGGAAGTCTGCACCTAGCTTAGTTCGCTGAGTTATACCAGCATAAGGCCACCATTCAATGCTACGGTTTGGTACGGTGATGAATTTACGATCTTCAGGGTAGTCAAACTCGTCAGGGTAAGCAAGACCATTAGCATTACCAATTCCACCGTCTTTCTCATGCGCTTGAACATTAACTGCCCCGATGTGGAAGTCTGCCCCACGTAACTCCTGGCCCCAGCGATCAAACTGTGGCACTTCTACGTTTAAGACGCCATATTTTGTTGGCACGATAACATAAGTCATTTAGATTTCCCTAATCAGATAGCGGTTGTAGTATAGCGATTTGTTTCATTTTTTGCTGTTGCAGACCTGTTTAATACAGTTTCACTTCAGCAAAAGAGTTATACGACGGTGTATACTTTGTGCGTTGACGTTCAGGATACAGGAAAGAATATTTCTCTGTGAACTCTTTCCCGTAAGCTTCAGAAGCTTTGGTAATTTCTTCTTCAAGTGTTTTGAGGTGCCTTATCTTCCTAATGCGGACCTGTCTCTCTTGGAACGCTTCGGTAACAAGGGAGGCATCATCAGGTACTCCAGCAATTCCACTGAGGTATGCCTCTAAAACAGCTTCATCAAACTCCTGTGCTTCCACAGAATATGTTAAAGACAACACAGCATGACCCTTTTTTCCATCAGTTCTCGTAGTTGCTCTCACAGGGAAGTTGTTAGCTGCCTGAGCATTACGCAGAATTATGCCACGATAAATCCACCACTCTACTGAGCGACCTTCAGTGGTGATGTATGTTCGGCCATCCGACAAGGATAAACCTCCGTCGCTTTTACGTGCCTGAACCCGCAAGAAAGGTTTAGGTTCATTACCTATCTTCTCATACATCTCTATGTTCAGGATGCCATATTTTGTTGGCACGGCTACATAGGTCATATTAGTGTCCAATCTGAACTGCGATGGGAAAAGCCTGTGAAGAATGGGTGCCGTATTTAGGATATAGCTCCTGCTCACGCTCGCGGTTTTTCTTGGTTAGCTCATTCTGTTCCGCAGCAATTTCTGATTCAAGCTGCTTGAGCTTGCGTGCATGGACCATCAGCTTCCGATAAGCGTAATGTGCATCCTGGATAAGCTGGGTGTCTTCCTGATCTACGTTAAGCTGACCAGTCAAGTAGAGGTCAAGGAAGATATCGCTGAAGAATGATGCAGCCTCAGAGTAGGTTGTCTCATAGTTGCCTAAAGCTTTAGCTGACTTTCTAGCTTTCACAGGGAAAGTTGTACCCGCCTGCTTCGTAGCCGAAATACCACGGTAAAGCTCCCAAGTGATTTGACGACCGGGAACTGTCACATAAGTTTTCCCGTCAGGGAGCGTGAGTCCGCCTTCCTCAGCTAGTACCTCAAAGTAGAAAGTAGTCCTGCGCCGCGTTGTCTGAAGCCCGTTCCTGGCAGAGCGCTCTTTCTCCCTGGCATCTACGGGGTGAGTGTAATCATAATACCGGACAACACCATAGGGGGTAGAGATTGTGGTAGTCAAAGCTTCAACGTCAAGATTCATATCATAATTCTACCACAATTTGGCTCTAAAAGCTAGTCCCTCACATTTTAGGAAGCTCGAAATTACTCTCCTGATTACGCTTTTTGCCTAGTTTTTCTCCGTAAGTGTCAATATTAAGTTTCTCGTGTTCAACTTTGGCTTGCAAGGCGTACTCATTAGCGAGGTCCATTGCAGCACAAGCATCACGAACAAGAACACGATGCTCTGACCTTCTCCTTTGGGAGTCTTTGATTATCTCCAAATCATCTTCAAAGTCCATGGGGAACTCAAGGTTCAGATATGCTTCCAATATAGCGTCATCAAATAATTGAGCAATTTCAGACCAGAACGAGAGGTATGGGCCATAAGTCTTTGCTGTGGGCTTTTTCCTAGGCTTAAGAGAAAAGTTTTTGATACCTTCAATTGGAGTCCAATGGATTTCACTTATGCTGTCACACACTCTACCGTCAGGAAAAGTTAAACCACCATCTTCACGGTCAACGGCAATAACTAACCAATTTTTAGCTGAGTCATCCCAGTGATCTTTAACAATCCTATACCGGATGACACCGTACCTGGTGACGAGTTTACTCATCTCTAGCTCTTCTTCGTAATATGACATTAGTATCTAAGCCATTCCCTTCCATAATCAATGTTTGTGTCAAATTGTGAGTCTCTAATGTAAGGGCCTTTTTTACTTCGATGAGGATACAGAACAGAATACTCTTCATCTAGCTCAGCATCAGTCTGCTTCTTGCCAGCAAGGACCTCTTTTCGGAGAGCTTCCAGTTGACGGACTTTACGGAAATGCTCCCAAGTTTTCTCATGGGATTTGATAACCAAGTCCACGTCTTCTCCACCTGAGCCAACTGTTTTGAGGTATGAGTTCAGGAGGATACCATCAAGCTCTTCCGCTTCCTCAGAGAAGTTGTCCACGAGTCGGCTCAACTTCTTGCTTCCAGGCTCAGCACAGCGAACAGCGAACGAATCACGGTTACCACTACGCTCAAAAGCGTTGTAAACAAACCATCTTAAAGGCTTACCTGTGTCAGTGAAAAGTGTTCTACCGTCAGCTAGGGTGATGCCACCATCTGCTTTTGAGAGGTAGATGTACAACATGAGGTCATGCTGGTTCTGTTCATCTTTTGTTACTACTGTACGTCCAGGCTGGAACTGTTTAGTCTTCTTCCTGTAGTAAGGTTGCTTATCCAAAGGTGGCTCCAAAGTCAGCCTGAATGTACCGTTAACTGTTGACACAGCCGGGTATTTCGACAAATCAAATTCTACAGTAGCCATAGTCACTGCCCTCCTGAAACTTTCATCTTAGGTACAACACTGGAGCCGACTTCGACCCCACGAATTTCTTTGAACTTCTGAGCAAAATTCCAGTTTTCCTCTGAAGAGAAATGCTGAATTTTGGTTTCAATATCTTTGGCCTCTCTGAGGGAAGCACGGAATACCTCGTAGCTGCTGTGTGCCCTAGTGATTAGCTCAGGGTAGGGAACTGTGAAGTCAAAACTCTGAGTCACAGCAAGGTCTAAAATAAGCTGACTAATGAAAGTAGCCTCCCAAGACCATGTGTGACAGTACTCGCCTTGTATGTCTGCACGGATAGCGAACTGGTCTTCAAATCCAGGAGAGTACTTAATGCCTCCAAGCATGTCCCAAGCAATGTCCTTCCCCGGAGGGGTAGCATAGGTTCTGCCATTCGGTAAAGTTAACCCACCATCTTTAGCAGCAGCAACAACATGGACTTTCATGTAAGACTCCTCAGCAAAACTAAGGTAGCTTGGTAGAAAGTCGTCAGGGTGGGTTCCCTGTAGAAAGAAGCGCAATGTGCCATAGGGAGTTACGATGGTGGGCAGGTCATCAATGTCTACCTTGTTTTTATTATAAGACATGTTTAACCTAACGAGACTGTTGGAACGGAGTAGGAAGGCATGAATGGGATATATCTGGCTGCACCAGGGTAGTTAGCTCGGATTTCTTCCAGAAGAGCAAGCCTTTCTTCACTACGGTTAGCAGCTTTCTGCTCAAGCTCTTTAGCTTCACGGCAAAGGTCACGTGCTGCCTCCACCGACTTGTGGGCTTTTTCTACCAGGTACTGGTCCTCGGGTGTAACCAACATGTCGCCATTGACGTAAGACTCAAGAAGAACATCAGAGATGATTTGTGCGTTCTCACTCCAACTTACCTCAAAGTTTGCAAGCTTCTTACTAGAACCAATACGTGCTTTGACAGGGAAGTCACCTCCGGGGCTGTTCTCAATTGGAATACCACCGTAAACAGCCCATACGATAGAACGCTTAGGCGGGGTGATGTAAGTTTTACCGTCTGGAAGTGTTAGCCCACCATCATCAGGGCTGATGACAACCTCAAATGACAGAAATGTGTTAATATCTCTTTCGCTGTAGCCAAAAGTTTTAGGTAGTAGCCTTAGCATACCGTACTTCGTGGGTACAATAGGTAGAGTGCTGTAATCATAGTCTGTATAGTGGTTTCCCATTATTTCCTCGGGTTCTTCCTAGTAAAATGTATCTATATTATAACATGAAAACAGGCTTAAAGCAAGTGAGGCTTCCACCTAATCACTAGGTGGAAGCCTCACTTGCTAATGTTGCAGATTAGCTCTTGTCAACTGAAATCCAGAAAGCGTTCTTTCCGCCACCAAAACCGGCTAGCCAGCTGCCCTTAGACTCATCACCGGTGAAGTTGATGTTCTTGCCATCCCACTTACCGTTCTCATCAAGGTTGACAGTGGCTTTCTTGCTACCGAACTGGACCGCTGCCTCATCATACTTCTGATTCTTGGAACGACCAACACGGATCTTGTGACCGAACAGCTTAGCAAGTACACGAACCGAGTTGCTAGGCTCGCTGGATGAGGGAACGCTTGTATCACGCTCCTCAAAAGCTTTCTCCGCAGAGCTTCTAGCTGAAGCGTAGTTCTTCTTAGCTGTAGCAAGGTCATCCCACTTAACTGTGACAGACCAAGTACCACCGTCAGGAAGAGGAGTACTTGAAACCATTGAAAGCCCATTGCGGGAAATCTCATGGTCCCACTTAGGCGCGAAAGCGCTTGCAGTAGCTTTCTCACCTGCCGTGTTGTTAACAGGCTCAGCTGTCTCGCCAGTGTTTACGTTATTGTCAGTCATTATTCTCCTAGATAAACTTAGTTACGATTATAGCATTGAAAAAGTAGAAATGCAAATTGTTAGTGCTTCTTATCCTGCTTCTTGCTTTTGGTAACACCCAGCCACAAGCTCTTCTTAGCAGAAGTAGCAAACAAGCTGGTCTTAGAAGTCTCAGGGTCACGCTTAGTGAAGTTGATGCTCTTACGGTCCCACTTGCCGTCCTCGTTGAGGTTCAGTGATGCTTCACGACCGCCCAGAGCAATCTTAGCTACCTTAGAGTCGGGTCCACCGCTGGAGCGGCCCAAGCGAAGCTTGTAGCCGAAAAGCTCTACAACGTCTTTGACAGTAGAGCTTGAGTCCTCTGTCTCATCAAGCTTAGGGCCGATGATCAGGTCTGCGCGCTCTTCAACACCGACTTTAGCCTGCTCTACCATCTTGTCAGCTGTTTTGCGGTCAGGCCAGCTCATGCTAACTGAATATTCACGACCTCCAGTGCTCACAGTTGAGGTAAGGGTCAAACCGTCATCACTGCGAACGTGATTCCACTTGTAGTCTGTGGTATCTGTCATCTTTATTCTCCAAAAATATTATCGTACCCCTAGTATAGCATAACTAGGGGTAATTTGAAAGCTAAGTTGCAATCCGAAGGCAAAGTAGGTATACTGGTGGTATGAACTCACGCGCAGACAATGAGAAGGCTGTCCTGCATCTTTTCCTAAAGATGGATAAGCCTGAGCTTTCTGTGTCTGAATTGTCTTTACCAACAGCGTATCTGAAGGCGATGTATGCAGAGAGTTTCACTACGGAAAAAGTTTTAGAGTTCTTTGAGGAGGCATTCTCTAAACTAAATGATTCTTGCTTGTCTGAGTTCGGGGCTAAGCTTAGTTCTAACTTCAATGACGACGAAGTTCTGAAAGTACTGGCAGAGTTTGCTGAGACGGAGGACAAGAGTGAATACCCTCTGAACACCGAAGCATCAGTTTTTCAGGTAGAAGTTGAAGATGTTTGGCTCAAAGATGAAGGATGGCGTTACGAGCAGGCCTTGTCTACAGTCAATCTTTCTAACGGCTATAAGATCACTGAGACAGCTAGAAAAATCTATGCTCTACCCTATTTTTATTCTGGTAATGAATATGCACATTTTGCAGACGCTAGTGTCACTTTTGTTAGTATGCAGGCATTAACAGTTTGTATCCGCTCAGTTCTTTATATGCTGACACAGCAGGTTGATCAGGAGTCTAAACCCGAAAAGCTTCAGCAAATATATCTTGACACGCAACAGCATCACATTAGTGCCCTAAGAAAGCTGTTCAGTCTCGCAGCGAAGCTAAGTTAACATACTTCACTCATCAAAAGCGATGCGAGCATAGTTTGCATCAGAATAGTGAAACGGTGTGCTGTAATCGTATCCTACGGCATTTTTGTTGACATAGTTGTTAAGGTACTCTTCATCTAAAGCATCAAACTCAGCTTTGGTGGCAGCGCGAACTTTCTCGGCTTCAACTTTCAGCTGACGTACTCTTTCAAGGTATGATCGTCTAGCTTCGTGTACTCTGAACTCAAAGTTAACATCGTATGGTGGCACACCCGGTAAACGGTTTGCAATATACTCACCAAAAATCAGGTCATGTACTTCTTGGGCTTCTATAGAGAAAGTCTCGATATAGGACCCAAAGCCTCTTCCTGATTCTTTTCTAGGCCTGAGAGGTAAGCTGCTTCCAGTTTTGTTCTCTAAACGAACATTTCTTGCGCTGTGCCAACGCATGCAACGGTTTTTTGTGGTGAAATAAGTTAGCCCATTGTTTAATGTAATACCACCGTCTTCTTCCAAAGCTACAATCATCAAGTATGCGCTCTCTAAGTTACTCCTGTAGATCTCTTTAAAGCGGAACATGCCTTTGGGTGTCGGCAGAAGCTTATAGTCTGCGTACTGTGGGTCAATGGTAGCTGTCATAAGTCTATTATATCACAGAACAGCAGAATCTTGAGCGTAGTGCCCGCTAGACTAGTCTGAGAAGCCTCAGGACGGCCTAGGAGCGGAGATATCCTGGTTCTTAAGCGCCTAAGTGTGCTAAGCTGTTGAGAGCTTACAGAGCCGCACACGGCGTTATATAAGAGAGAAGAGAATGGTCCAGTTCGGAGATACTAAAGTGTTCATGGAGACACTTAAAGTTATTCTCTGGCATGAGAATGACTATTCTACTTTAGATGCCCTCAAAACGTTACCTTCCGACTATGTATACTCTATGCTCCAGGACAAAGTAACTAATGAGAAAATTGAAGCAGCCATTGTCAAACACAATAACAACTTGATTGACCTATATCTCAATACTCCCGCAGATGACCCAACTTTTGTTGAGATAGCTCGTATCCTTGAATCTCCTTTGGACGAAAGTAAAGAAACACGTCGACTCTCAATACGAGAGATGGGGAAAACGCTGAGTGAGCAGATAAGAAATTCGTTAAACTTAGGAGGGGTTAATACAAACGACTTGGAGTATAATGACCCTGACGGATTTTATCTCATTTCAATCTCTAATAGGAACAGTCAGCGAAGAGACATATCAGATGACATGATGATCCATTTGACCAACCAAACGTATGCTTTTCGCCAGGGTCAAAGATACCTAAAAAATCAGGACCCACTTATGCTCTTTGACTTTTCCGACACGGAGCATAAGATGCATTTAGATAACTTTTTCCTCATACATAATCTAATGGCAGCGGGTACTAAAAATGTATGAGCCTCATCAAGACATTCCCCAGCCCTCACACGAGGAGTTCTTCCCACGCCTAATCAGCGACTTTGAAACATATGAGAGCATGGGAACCGAGTTATCTGAACAGTACGCTGAGATGGTATCAGCTGGACTACCTATGTCGTTTGTCCTTAACCTGCTGTTACCTAAGCCAAAACTTGCAGGCATGTTCGTGGAGCAGTTCACATATATGATGGAACAATGCTCAAAAAATCTGAAGGAAGGCACGCCCCACGATACTCAGAAGAATTTTAAGTTGCACAATTTTATGGAGGTATCTTCTGCCTATATCCCTAGGAACTTTCCCTATGAAGCAGCGTTAAGAAACCGCATGCCCAGAACAAACTTTGAGGGCCTGTTAGACAGTAGCTCTTTCTTCATGAGAGAAGCTGGCGTGCGTCTACCTAATTACAAAAGGTTTATCCTAGACCTATTTTCTCACGTCACCAATATTGTTGAGATGAAGGATCATCCTTTGACAGTAGATGATGCATATGCTTGGAACTTCATGAATAAAGAGTACACACAGTTTCGGCATTTACATTCATTCCTAAAAAGTCAGCCGCATGTTTCTAAGTAATTGACTCAGCTGTAAGCACTTAACCTAAGTAGGTGTGGCTCCCGGCCAAAAAACCGGGAGCCACACCTACTTACACCGAATTCGTTCTGATGAAGTCTGAAATCCGGGTTACATCACTTCTGCCTAAGCCAAACTTCTCGCATGGTCTAACTACCAGATGCGGGGCCGTCATGGAAGACACATGCTCTTCTGCCCACAAGTTAACTGCTTCATCATCAACCCACACGAAAGCTGTGTCCGGGTTGCTTCTAGCAAAGTTCAGCACCCACTGGAGCTTCTGGTCAGAACGATACGTTTGAATATCCTCAACAGGCAGGAAAGGAGTTGGGGTCCAACTAATCCAACCGTCTGAGTTTATCCCAAGGAGTTCATCTACCTTTTCGGTTTCGTTAGTCCAAGTGCTAAGCCAATGCCAGACGTAAGCTGTTTCGTCTTTAAGCTTCATGAGTGTTTCCACAAGTTCATGAGACCAAGAAATATCTTGCCACTTGTAGTCGTTTTTACCCCAGCCACCTGCCACATTGCTGTTGAGCGGGACAGATGCATGTCGCAGCTGACCGAAAGAGTCAAAGTTTTTGCTGACTTCATTAGGGGAAGTAGAATACCAATTGATGACTCCATCAAAGTCCATGATAACAAAAACTTGTCTAACCATAGCTGGTCTCTCCTTCCTGTAAAGTAGCTGTCCATAGAGTATAGCATAGTGCTCTAGACGCTGCAAAAAACTCTCTAAAGCACTAGTTGACCTTAAACAAATTGTAAGCTACACTAGAAACGTAACTATTTGCGTAACACCATCTTAAAGAGGTAAAAAATGACTAAGGCACCCGCTTTCGAACTGTCCCCTGAGTTCGTTGCTGTCCAGGCTGAGCTTGACGCGCTTGATGAGCAGCGACGGGCTATTCAGGAGCGCTACAACGTTTTCTTCCAGGAGCGTAAGGACATTAAGGACCTCTGGTGGGAGGAGAACATCTCCGAGTTTGACCTTTTCGACTCGGAGGACTTCCGTGAGCTTGGTATTGAAGCTTGGAACGGTGGCTCTGGTGGGTCACAGGTGATTCCTCTGTTCATTGATGAGACCCTGAAGAGCGAGGGAGTCAACCGGTTCCTCTACCGTGAAGGTCATGTTGGGCGCTCTGACAAGTCCAAGGACTATCTTTTCTCTCTGAACTCTTTCACTCTTTCACTTGAAGGCGAGATTTCAGAGGATGAGTACACAAAGCTTGCTAGTGTCCTCACGCGAATCCAGTCTGCCGCTGGTCAGTGGAAGAACGACTACTCCTTCCGTGTCAACGGTATCATCCGCGAAGACGATGACCACGGTGGTTATGCTCCTTATGTGCTGTACGTGAACAAGAAGGGTTCGTACGTGCAGTCTGAGGCTTACGGTCGTCCGTATACCTTCATTAAGCAGGGCAACCTTGTGGATGTTCTCAAGGAGATCCGTTCCTGCTCTGGCGATTAACATGTAGAAACGAGTGTGGGCCAACCAGAACTAATCTGGTTGGCCCACACTCGTTTTCAGCTTAATTTACGCGTTTCTCTTCTTCGTCTTCCTCATCGCCGGGAATGTAAATGTCGTCAACGCGAACATTTACTTCAGTGATTTCCATTCCGACAAGTTCAGTGACAGCTTCAATAGCTGCGGAACGTACTTTCTCGGACACAACATGAAGCTGTGTAGGGTATTCTGCTACGATAACAATGTCAGCAGCAACCTGACGTTCACCCACCTCAACACTAACACCCTGGCTCAAGTTTTTCTGGTTGACAGCTGAGCGTATACCACCGATAACACGTGATGCGTTCCCGCCTAGGTCATGTACACCAGGTACCTCACGGACAGCGATTCCAATTAGTTTGCTGATAACTGCATCATCAATGACAGTCTTTCCGGATGTAGCAGAGTCTGTAATGTTCTTTGTGTCTGTAGCCATGTTGACCACTCCTTCTCCTAGAATGATTATTGTTTGTTGGTTATGTGTATTAGACGTAACCAACAAACAAAATGTCACGGTGTTTTTCAAAAAAATTGACAAACCAGTAAGAAAAGCATATAATGAGGGCATGAACTTAGACTCCGATGTGCTCGCAGGGTACGACCCGGTTGAACTCAAAGTAGGCGTTGTGCGCAGCGTTACTGTAGTAGACAACGTCTTAGGGATAACTGTGCGAGAAGACAACGGAAAGTTCTTCTTGGACTTCAAAACAGATGAAAGCCTGGCTAAACAAAACAGTCTTTACCCAAAAGAGAACGATAACGAACTTTTCCTTATAACTCTGTATGCTACTGTTTTCTGTGAGAACAAACCTCTCACAGCTGATTCGTGGGCTGAACGAAAACTTCTGAAGTTCTGGGAGAAAAACTACCCTAGAGGATTTTTCTATTACTTTACTGAACCCGATGAAGCCTTCTTGGTTGACGACAAAGTTTACACTGTAGAAGTCGCAATGAAAAGAGTTGGAGAATTTGATGGTTAACATGAGAACCCCAAACGAAGTTCATTACGCCCTTTTTCAGCATACCGCTGATTACATTCAGGATGAGAAAGCCCTCACAATGCTAAGTGAATTAGATAGCACACCTGCGCTATACCGTGAACTTATGATTAAACCGTTTCTACGGCCTGTTTTTGTTGACAAGATGTTGGCCCATAAGTTGGATGCTATCATGGACGCATTATACTCTGACAAAGAGAACGTGGAGCTTTCTACGAAGTTTGCTAACTTTCTGGAAGATTTAGGGAACATTAGATTCCAAAGCAGCAAACACAACTTCTATAACGGTATCAGAAGAGTCTATGAAGGTGACCTGAATAAAAGGGAACTCAGCAAGAGGATAGTCAACACTTTTGTTGGGCACGATCTCATCCAAGATAATGCCTCCCCAGGGTTAGCAAAGCATGGCACAGCAGCTATCTCTACTGGCCTTGAATTTGTTGCAGGGATGGCAGTGCTTACAGCCTACGATGTGGTGCCGGACTACTATCTTACACCCACCCATCTTATGGACAAAACAGGTGTCCAGCTTCTGTGGGATTTCTATTTCCGACTACATTCCATGTATCGCAAAGCAACGTTTACGCCTTAAAATGGCTGTGGCCTTGAACTATTTCAGTTCAAGGCCACAGCCATTTTAAGCTAGAAAGCTAGTCTTATTCTTTCACCCCAATTAGATGAGATAGGTCTGTGAGGTGAGATTCCATAGTAGCCCCCACCTACAGTTTTCATCATAGCATCAGAATACATCTGTTCATGCTCAGCTGTAAGAAGACCAGCTTCATCACGGAGAGGAGAAAGAGTGTTCTCTATCTCAGCTTTCAAATCACGGATACTCTGCAACGTTTTAAGCACCAGGTCATGTACCTTGGTCTCATACTGTACATCGTAAGGCTGGACTACGGTGAAAGCCCCGCTGATGTAAGTATCAAACACAGCCTGCTCAACTTCGCCTGCGAGTTCACTCCAGGTCTCAAGAGAGGCCTCAAAGCTTTTGGCGTTCTTGCGAGCTTTAACAGGGAAGCTGCGTCCTTTAACGTTCTCTAACTCAAGTCCTACACTTCTCCAAGAAAAGTATGACTCAGGTGCGGTGAAATAAGTTTTTCCGTCACTGAGCTTAACTCCACCGTCTTCCTTAAGGATGGCTACATGGAAGTGTCGCAGGCCATTAGGCGTTGAAAAGTAGTCACGGATACGAAGTACCCCAATGGGGCTAGGAACAATCTGGGCATCTTCCAGGAACTTCTGGAACATCTCATTTTTTATTCTAGCAGAAGTGCTGATGTAAGGTGTTTGAGTCATAACTCCTATTTTATCATACTTTTGAGGTCAGTGCCAGCTGACTTTCATTGTAATAGCAGGTTGGAGAGGTCTCGTCCAGTAAGCCCAACCCTGACCGTTATTAACCGGGAACATTCTTTCGTGCTCCTCATACAACTCAGTTGCTTTAAGCGTTAAAGCCTCAACAGCTTTTGTCATCTCGTTCTTCATCTGAAGGAACTTTTGGTTCTTTTCAACCTGTAGATCATGCACTTTTGTTTCATACACAACATCCCAAGGGAGGATAGAAGACATGCCTCTACTGATGTAAGCTTCAAAGATTGCTTTTTCAACTTCCTGACCCTGTTCAGACCATACTGCAAGAGCAGGTCCAAGGCTTTTACCAGAGCCTTTTCTTGCTTTCAGAGGAAAAGTATCTCCCTTAGTGTTTTCAATTATGATACCACTGCTTGTCCAACTGAAGAACCTATCAGACGTGGTAACATATGTTTTACCATCACTCAGTTTCAATCCGCCGTCTTCAGGCAAGACAGCAACGTAGAACATGATCAAGCCATTTTCCATCATAGACGGAATCTTACGGACACGGATGGCTCCAACGGAAGTAGGAACGAGTTCACTGTTTTCCATGAAATCAGTGAAGTATCCAGATGGGGAGTTTGTCATACTAGCATTATACCATAGTCGCAGTCCGACTGTCCAGCCCAAATTGTGCACAATGACATATTCAAGTCTCCCGAAACAACTGCTTAAAAAGCTAGTCTAATATTGTTTGCAAAGCCTGAGTGGATTGGGCGTTCAGCTGGCGTGTGGTACTTACCTGGTTGAAGCACAGGATAATTCGCTTCATGCTCCTCTGATAACTGTGATGCTTCGTCTGCCAGGCTTTTGACGCTTGCTTCCACCTCAGCTTTGAAATAGCGAAGTGTGTTTACTTTCTTGATCACGAGATCATGAACTTTTGTTTCGTAGGCTACGTCAAAAGGCTGGCAGAAACTCACGCTGCCGCTGATGTAGCTATCAAAAATGGCTTGCTCCACCTCGCTTGCAAGAGTGCTCCAAGAGTCCAAAGAAGACTCAAAACCTTTTGTTCCCTTACGCGCTTTCACAGGAAAATTGCGTCCCTTAGCATTGTCCAGGTTGAGTCCGCTGCTCGACCATGAAAACATTGCTTCCGGCCCAGTAAAGTAAGTTTTTCCGTCACTGAGTTTTAAACCGCCATCTTCAACGAGGATGGCGACACTAAAACTGCGGCAACCATCGGTAGTAGAGTAATTGTCAGCAACTCGTATAACACCAACTGGGGTTGGGACAATTTCAGCTTCAGTCATGAACCGTCTGAAAGACTCTGACTTCCATGAGCCGAGTGAACTAAAGGAAGGAGTATTAGAAGTCATAGCTATATGATACCAGAAAAAGGTTACCAAAGCAAGCTAACAACTGTTAGAACACAACACTAAGCAAGCATGCTACAATAGTCAAATGGATTCCTACAGAGACCAAGAAGTGTACTCAACGCTATATGAGCACATCTATGGCGTGAAGCCTACCAGTGTAGATGACGAAAGTATCATAGAACTAAGAAAACAAGAAGTACCTGATACGTACATTCGGGGTCTCACTGAAGTAAAGATTGACGGTCCTAAGCTAACCAGGATGCTTAACTCCAAAATTCGTACCGTGCTGGAGTACGCATGGAAGAACCCAACCGGTGAGCACTTTGATTCAGTAGTTAGCCTGCTTAAGAAGATAGATGAAACCAGAGATGTACAAAGTGTATACTTGTTTGCGTATCTAATGAAGAACCTACAAGCAGAAAACATGAGTTACCATGATGGGATGACACAACAGGAGGTAGCTGACTATCTTACCTCCATATTCTGGGAGCATTCAATCATTCGCGGCATGGTGGAGGCTTTGTTGGAGTTCCAGGTAACTATAAGGCTATCAAGGCATTTTCCAGCTTCAGAGCAGTATGACAAGCTTGGTAAATTAATGCCATCATGGACCAAATCTTGGGCGAACTATTTAGAGCTTCACCAGGTATACGAATCAATCAAACATACCTGCTCTTAAGTCTGTATATGTGGAGGAGGGTGACACACAATTGTGTGCCACCCTCCTCCACATAGTTGTTTAAGGCTTGACGAAAGTGTTCAAAGGGAAATCATCCCGACCGCGCCATGCTGCGTTCTGGGTAACATGGTTAGCGCGAACATACTTCAGGACCTTCCAGGGGAAGTCATCATAGGCGATGGAGCCAGCGTCACGGATAACGAACCCTTCTGAGGTCTCGCGGTCGTGAGAGCGACCCCAAACCTTAGTGGCCTCAGTGAAGTCTGTACCACGGTAAAGGACTGGCACCATGCTGAGTCCAAGCAGTTCGCACCACTCGGTTGCTTCATCCCACGGAAGAAGAACATCATCCTGCCAGATTCCGAACACCATGAAAACAGAGGGCATGTCATCGTAGCTGATTGCCTTGCGGGCGTACATGTTCTCACCAGAAATGCGCATGTTCGCTGGAATGTCCCAGCGAAGTTCTGACCACAGCTTTCGCATGGGAGCGTCCCACAGATTAGTGGTTGCATCCACAGAACGCCCATAACTGAATTCACGTCCAATTGTGTAGTTTGAGCCGTCCAATTTTTCTGTGACAATGAGTTCAATACCGCTCTGAAGGTAGGCGTGAGCCTCCGGGCTGCCCATCTTGTCATCTGAGGTCATCCCCAGGCTACCCTTCCAGTGACTGGTTCGGGGGTACTTCTTACGCTGAGCATCCATTTGGCTCACCTCCTTAGTTGGCTGAGATTTTAGTTTATCACACAGTAAACGATGAAGCAAGCTCCGCCCTATTAAAACCTGCTGAATGTGATACACTTGTCTCATGAACAACTTCAATTTTGATTACCAAGTGTTCGTGGACGGCTCCTCCGGGTTCATAGCCTATTTGCCTATTTTAAGTCTGATGATAGGTTTCGTCGCACTGCTATTTGGTGTAATTATGTTCTCAATGATCTCCAAGGCCTTACGTATCTTGTGTTTCTCTGTTTTTGTTGCCGCAGCAATCACATCATGTTTTGGTTTCAGCTTTGATGCATCCGAAGAAAAACGGGCTGACGGTATCTATGCTTACAATGTTTCTAGTGTAAGCAATTGGGCTGAAAGCAACTACGGTATTAGGATGCCACAAAGTGAAGTTGAGTATATGCTTGGTGTAAATGAGCCAGCTAGGACTCTTCTGAGGCCTCCTTCTCTAGACCCTGCTGATGACGATGTTTTCTACTCAGCCTACGGTGTAGACAGTTCAGGTAATACAGTTGAAGTCACTTTAACAGCCATTGATGGAAACTTTAAGCTCGTTACTCTGAAGGACTAAGCTGCATAAGCCCGAACCCGCTTAACCTGGCTGCCTAAACTAGAAGTTAATGTGCTATACTTCCTATATGCGTAGTTTTAACTTTGAGGTCGCCCCGTTCCCAGCTGAAATACCATTTTTCTTCACCGGCCCAGGTCCTGCAATTTTTATTGTCCTCAGTCTTGTAGCCGCCTGTCTGAGCTTATGGGCATGGACGGACTTTGGTGACTACAAGACTAGGAAAGGCCTTATCATTGCTCTGGGGCTAACATTTGCGGGTGCTGGATTAGTTGTAGGAGCAGTGTGGAACATATACGCTCTCGCTTCCCGCTCTGGCTCAGTAGATGCTGCATATGGGCAAACAGCACTCAACGTTTCTGAGTGGGCTAACGAAAACTATGAGATGCAGATGGATGGTCAGCAGGCGATGAACCTGGTGTACAACTATGATTTGTCAGCTGAAAGCGCCGGGTTGTTAGAGTACGGTAAGACTAAGACTCTCAACGCTGAGGGTGACGTTATTGAAGTTCAACTTGTGAAAGTAAACGGAGTCTACAAACTTCTCAGCACGGATGTAGCTGAAATTCCGTTACCTGAGTAGACCGAGTAAGCAGAAGGGGTGTAACCATAATCTTGTGGTTACACCCCTTCTGCTTTTGTATGCAAAGTCTTAGTTGAACATGGACTTAGGGAGAATAGGCTCCTCTTGTAGTCTCTTAGATTCGCCACTGGCGAGAGCAACTGGTGCTGGAGTGTTGCCGACTGCTAAGATTTCTTCAGTCTCCTTGTTTTTGAGGGTCAGCATGTTCTTACCTAAAAGTAAGATGCTTGCTCCATATAGTGCGGTAACCCCGAAGGTGCTAACGAGAGGAAGCAATATGGGTGACGCTACAGAGATGGCAGTAATGAGAACACCACCTAAGATAACCCCTCCAGCTGCTTTCATAGTCTGCTGAGGAGTTATCTTGCTAACATTTTTTGTGCTCATAGTTCTGCCTTGTCTTAGTTGAATAGGGTGCGGGGAAGAATTGTTGTTGGCGTTTTAGCCATTGCTTTTTGTGCGCGAGTGGCTGTCATCTGCTTTTTCTGAGGTAATGGCACAACTTTTCTAGTTAGAACGCCTTCACCAGTAGTGTCATACCGCATACTGAGTTTAGTCAGGTTTTGCTTGTCGGAGTAGGCAGTGCAGTTGAGCGTAAGAAGAGTTTCAGCTTGCTGGTCTGTGAGGTTTATGCCGTAAACTTTTCGGATATGACCTTGGAAGTCTGATACATATGTGTCCAGCTGCTTGTTATACTCAATGTCGCTCTTTGCTTTCTTGTGAGAAGAAAGTATTTCATAGGTTATAAACCCAGTTGCGAGTACACCAAACCCAGCTGATCCCATAGCTATGACGTTTGGTGCCATGAGGAGTAAACCAGTCAACCCAGTAGCTGCTGTCGTTGAACCCATGGTCACACTCTGTACCACGTGTGATAGCTTGGTGTTAACAACCTGTCGTGGGAGTAGGCCCTCTGGCTTTCTGTAAGCTGGTTTACCAAGGTTTCCTTCAACTGGTTTCACAGCTTTGTAGTTCATGTCAGTCATTCTTTTACTTTACCATATCCCGGCTGTGCAGCTTTATAATTTGCTGGAAACTTACCCAGCGGTTCAACGAGTCCAAGGTATTCCGGGTTAGCCAATGAATGCCCGAATAGTCCTCTTTCAGGTTTATACAATTGAAATCGTGAGGTAGAGGGCGGAAGATATCACTTGCCACCCTCTGAAACAGTAACTGCGATTCCATCATGAAAACACGCATCGCCTGGTTCAACGGTTTATGGTGTGACTCTTGTTTGAAAATTGGGTGGAGCATAATCCGGTCAATGGTCTCGTAAATTTCATCCTGGCTCTTTAACTCAGGGTCATAACGTAGTTGCAGAATGTCTTTGTGCCATTCTTCATTCCTTTTCATGTTCTTTGTGAAAAAGGGGCGACTTATCACATACGGTTCGCGGAATGCATTTATAACCGGATCTGAGATAGGTTTTCCATACTCTTTGTCGTATATAATGTGTTTGACCAAGATAGTACGGTAGAAAACGTTCCAGCTAGACAGTCTTTCTTGCAGTAAGCTTAAACTGTGGTTCACAGCTGTCTCCCACCGGTCTAGCTTTATCACGTCCGGCGACAGGAGCTTCATCTGAAGCTCTTCAGGGAGACCCTGGCACTCTGTAGGCACCACATATTCTGTGACCTTAGAGACCAGCTGAAAGTAGTGATAGTTAGTGAAGATATGCATAGCTTAAAGCAGCCCAAGCTCCCAGACTTTACGCTTTCTAGGGTCAACTATCTGAATCACTCTACCCGCAGCCTGCTCATCGTCTAGATACTTATAGACTGCTATGACTCTCCTGATAGCTTCTGTGAAACTGATACCATGCCTGTCTGCAATATCCTTCAAAGCCATCGCAGTCTCTTCATTTAAGTTTACGCTCAAACGGACAAGGTCAGCCCGCATCTGTGGAGTCCATGTTCTTCCACCTGAAACTGCACCTTGCTCTTGTTCGCTCATAGCTCCATCATATCATGTTTACGGGTTGACACGGTGAAGTGTTTCTGATATCTTTACAGTATCCGCTTTCCACTACTTTAGGAGACCCTATGGCTGACTCTGTTGCAACTGTTATGAACATCTCCTATGTTCCCGCTCCTGGAACAACGATTTGGTTCGTCTCCCAGGATGAGTTCACAGAGGGAATGGAGATCAGCGGTGTTGTCACAAGTGTCAGCCTCACACACATCAAGGTTGATGTTACCAACGGTGGTGGCGTAGAAGGATGGACTATTCCGCTCAATGAGCCTAACAGCCCTTTCTTCTCCAGCCGCGAGGATCTTCTGGATGACCTCTCCTTCAAGCTGCACCAGGAGAACCTGCGTCTTACTCGTGAGAACCAGTACTACCGTGCCAGGTACGGTCCTCTCCCTGAGTAAATTGGCCTTAGACTAACAGCTTTTATTCTAGACCGTTGAAGTTTACGATGTACGAGTAAACATTTCTTTAGGAAGAACAGGATTAGCTTTCTGTGGAGTAGGAGCTTCAATGCTAGCGGAGGAAGTAGACTTAGAGTAATCTTTCTCGGGAGTAGTAAAGTGCTCTACGTAACGCAGAATTCCGTTGCTTGAGCCGTTAACGTAGACCATCTTAAGCTCTGTATCAACACCATTCACTTCACCACGGTATTCGTTGTAGGCTAGTAGGCTCTCTGAAGCCCACATGGATAGACGCAAACCATAAACGTTATAGATGTGCTCACCGAACTCCTCAATTTGCTTTCTAGCTTTCTTATTGCGTTTACGTTCCAGGAAAGCCCAGATAGCGAAAGGTGCGGTCAGGATAGCGCCAGCAAGCAGATACACACCTAGTTCGGGAAGCAGCCCTAAAGCCAGCTGTACACCTTCACCATAAATCTCTTTGGTTTTTTGCGGGGTATTTGTGAGCGTTCCAATATATGCGCAAACAGGAAAAATGAAAGCTAGAATACCAATCAGGGTTGCTAATGTTGTTCCTGAATAACTCTGTGTAATAATTTTGGGTTTGTTATAAGTCTCCATTTTTGAAGCTTACCAGACTTTTCACTTTTTGCCCCTAAAAAGACACAAAAATGTGGCTCAAGCTAAGTTGCTTGAGCCACATTTTTGCTTACAGCTTATTCGTCTTCAACCATCTGGATGATCGTAATCTTTTTCCTCTTCGGGAATGCTGGGTTGAGGTAGTGAGACCCCTTTGGCCTACCATCAGGGTATGAGGATTTGAAAGTTACCTGACGTTTGCCGACAACAGTGAACTTGCTATCCCGGTTCAGTAGCACTTCGCGTTCTGCGTGGGTGACTGAACCGGAGAAATCTTCGCTTTTGTGTACAGGTACACCATTGCGGGAGATAATTTCGTAGACAACACTTTCTTTGTCGCTGCCGTTGAAGCACAACATGAGGTCAGGGTCTAAGCTAGTGGACATGTACGACTTGTCAGTGAACGTGTCACCGACTTCAAGTTGTTTGATATCGTCATTAAGCTGTACTGTCCTGTATAGTCTGCGGGCATTATTCTCAGGGCGTTTATATGCAGCGAAGACAGCATCCATTTCCTCAACACGGTTGATTGCCATTTTTTCGTATCTACGTTTCGCAGCGGGAACATCACCGAACATGCTAACAGGGTCATTAAAGCCAGTGTCAATATAGTTGCTAATACCTTTTTCGCCATCACGTAGGTACATGTTCAAATACTCATAGTTGTTGGAGTAGAAACGTACTGTGTCAACTAAATCTTCGCTGTAGTTGTCTTTGAAGTAGTCAGCTTCAGTGTCAAGCTGTTGAAGTTCAGGTGGCTTAACTGCGGGGTCAGCGTTGAAACCAGTGAGGACAGCCTCTTTGCTTGGGGTTGCATCAGGGAAATGAGATGCAGGTACTTTGGATATAGCTTTCGCTATTGTCCTAGCTTTAGGCTCAACTAGGAGTGGCCCGAACTTTTTCTGGAGAGAATAGTAGAAGCCATGCTTTTTACATGTGGGGCCTGTGTAACATGTTGAACCGTCAGGCATTTTTGTTGCAGTCATGCCTAATAACTAACGAACTAGAACCCAACGAGTCTTAAGATATCCGTCTTCGTTCAGGCTACCCAGAAGAGGACTTTCACTACGTGTTGTCTCACGCAGATTGTCCATATCTTTTTTCAGCTGTAACCAAACTTTGAAGTCCCGGTTCTTGTTTTTCCCTTTACCTTGTTCGTCTTTCAAGATAACAGTCGGGGAATCCATCAAACCCTTGAGGGTAACTTTAACGATGAAGTATCCAAACGCTAAGAAGCGTAGTTGCACTTTCTCTAGCTCCGTCTTCGTTGGGGCAGGTTTACCTTTCTTAGTCTGCTTCTTCAGGTTTGGAGACACTGCGAAAATACTGTGTCGCAGAAGCTGATTGATCTCACTGCTGTACTTAGCTCCAGCCATATGAGTTAAGTCCCTGATAACTCCTTTTTCGCTGGCGAATGTGAGGTAGGGAACAGAGGCATACTTTTGGATCACAGAGCGAAGAAGTTTATGAGCAGGGGCAGCCCTGTCAGGTATTGTGTATGTTTTATTAATAATGTTCTTGTACAAAACAACTTTCTGTCCCGCGTCAACACGGTCTAGCTCCTCCTGGAAAACGTCAAATAGTTCCAGGAGGGTTGGCAGAAGAACACGCCCTGGGTCCAAGATATTATCCAAGTCAAAAGCAAGCAGTTTGCTAAGGTACTCAAGTGGGAGGGTTTTGAGTTCATCAGGGTAAACATATTCGTTGGACGACAAAACATGCTTTAGCACCTTGGGGTCTTTAAAGCCCTCTGTCATTTTTCCTCCATACGACTAGGTTAACAGGATATCATATGCTTTCCAAGTAATCAACTCAGCTAACCAATGTTATGCCTGTGTCAGTGTCCTAAGGAAGCTCTCCATAGTATCAAGGTCCTCTAGGGTTAGACCTGTGAGACTATTTGGGGTGAGGAGGAGTCCTTCAGCGGTAGTATTGTTCTGCACTAGCTCGCCATGGTACCTGTGGGCATTGTCGTCAACCCAGATGAAAGGTAGAGGGTCCTGTGCTTGGTCTGCGATGATGGCAGCAGCTTTCCATGCTGTCCACTCAGCTTTGTCTTTAGCAGCCTTGTTCAAGGCAGCAGGTAGAACCCTGCCGTTGTCTAGACCTTCAAGATGAGCAGCAAGTTTGAGTACATGGCTAAACTCGTTCCATGTGCTTCCCCAGACAAGCTCCAGGCCGTACTTTTCTCGGAAGACTTCAATCATAGTCACAACAGTTGGTGAGTATGTGATGTGGTTCACGGGAGCCAGATGGTCGCTACCTTCGATAGGAATCTGGAAGCTTTTGATGCTCTTGTGGGTAGGCTCTTTGGCGTTAACTACTCCATCAAAATCAAAATACAGGCGAGCTTTAAACATTGTTCATCTTTCTACTTGCTTTAAGTATAGCAGAAAGATGAGCTAGATGGTTGTCAAAGTCGCATGTATGTAGCCAGGAACGCTTCAGCTTCAATGATGTAGCGCTCTTCGCCTGCCTCATCAAAGTCGTTCTCAATAGCTGTAGCTATCATGCAGTTGGCTTTACCGCGTTGGATTTCTCCCCAGGGAGCATCAATTTCAATGTCTGTGTTGAAAGGGCTTGGGATAGCTCTGATTAATCCGACAGCTTTCCACACTTGGTACTCTTGTGTTGACTCATAACGTTTGTTGAAAACGTCAGGCTTGAGAACATACTTTTCACCTGTGGGATTAGTCACAAGGTAGTCGCCAGGTTCAGCATCGTTGACAGTCTCAAGGAAGCCATCTGCGACAATGGTTTCAATTCTTGTTTTGCTGTTCATCCGCTCTGCTACCACGGTCCCAACTTTTGTGTAAACATATGAGTTGTTGAGGGCGTCAGTGATCTCTTGTGTGAGCAGGTCAACTTTGGTCATTCTGGGTTAGTTCTTTCTTTGGTTGTTAGAGTACACAACGTTACCATGAATTGTTCCTTGACCTCACAAAACGCTGTTCCCTAAAATTATCGGTTTCTACATCAGACAAGACTCCTAATCGTTAGGAACAACATACATTTCATCTACGGCTCGGGAGACGCAGTGAGCTTTCTTTTCATAGCAGGTATTGTTCTAGCACTGTACTCTTTGTTAACACTTGTAGCAATAATTGTTTCCATCATCTACCTGCGCCAACCCAACTGGCGTTACGGTTTACATCTAGCTTCGCTTATAATTATGTGGATTCTTTACGGTGTCGGAGGGTTCTTAGCGTTCTTTACATGGGGGCTAGTTGGGACTGTTAACTCAATCTCAGAGACCCTAATGAGAATAGGTTAATGAGGGCTTAACATGAACTGGTTTATTATTCTTGCTGTTGTCTTTTTTGCCTCACTTCTTCTCTCGGTTTGGGGCGCAGTTCTTGTATTCGCTAACCATAAAAGCATTGTATATGCCATCTTATGCATAATATCAGCATTCATCTCTGGTTTTCTCGCTCTCGCATGCTACGTATTATCTGTACTGTCGGGCGCATCAAGCGGATAGCAGCAATTGTTAGATATCACATATGTCAACAGCTACTGCAACCAAGTGCTCCAAACCTGCCGGTGAGCCATGCCGTCTGCATAATCCGCAGGGAACAGGCACAGTAGGCATCTCTCGTGAAAGCTTTATTAACGCGGGAGTCAGAGAGTTAGCTACTGCACGTAAAGAGCAGGTTCTGGCTGAGATGGTGCCAGCAGTTGAAGAAAGAAAAGACTTAGGCATGATGGGCCGCAGCGCTCAAGACAAACTTGTTCTAGCTGTGTTTGACGCTAGAGAAAATATGAACTTGAAAACTGACCCTAAGACAGGCAAGCAGACAGTGTCTGTTTACAGGTCAGGTGTACCGCAGGCTCCCAAGAAACGTGGTGTTGAAGGATTGTCTTACGCTAACGCTGATGAGCATGCGCCTGAAGGTCATCAGGACCGTACAACAGCTGTCTTTGCTTCCCCAACGTTATATGGCGTAACTAGATGGGTTGCTGGTAACGAAGGAATCATTGAAGACTTGAATGTTAGAGAGCTTCGTGTTGACCCTGATGAAGTTCGTGTCTACTCTGTTAACGCTTGGCAGCGGGCTTCAGCGAACTACTTTGATGGTGTTCCAGAGGAAACACATGCAAAAAACTACTGGGCGACAGGTATGACTTTGCGTGAGTATTACAAGAGGATGCACACTGACACTAAGTTTAACCCAACAGAGTGGGAGCTACTTATCAATGAGAGTCAACTTCAGGGTGTCAAAAACGTAGTGAACAAGAAAGTTGTTGAGGCAGCAGAAGCTGAGCATGAGTGGATGCCTGAGAGGGTAGCGAATGCTCTAAAGAAAGCCCGTAAGCACCTATCAAAGAAGGCTGCTGCTTAAAGCTTGGTTATTTTGCTCTGTTTTAGTGTATAGTAGATACTATGGACTTTGACAGAATAGCTTTAGAGGTGAACGCTTTTGCGAACCTACCCGCTGAGCACATCTACGAAAACTTAGTCGGATCCCCTTTCCCTGAAATTACGGTAGACGGTAGACCTATGACAGGTTTACGTAAAAACGTAATTGACATTCTTGCCTTCAAATGGCTTATCAAGAACAGGCCAGATTTTAATGGCAAAGACTTTAAGGATGCTTACCGGTCAAGTGTTGCAGAGGCTCTTCGTTCTCCTACCAACTTAGGGGAGTTCTCTTTGTACCCTTCCAGACATGACTTAAGGTACCTTTTCCCTAAGAACTTGTTTGGTGTGAGCGAGACTCCGAATGAGCTTCAAAATCTTTTGGAGGAGTATGGGGTTGAACTGTTTGATATCAACTCGTTCTACTACCTGGCAACCATGGAAGAGTTCTTGGGAGCTAAAGTTGATTTGCCTAGAATCATTAACGACGTAACTGAGTTGTTCCGTTCTAACCCACAAATCTATTTCACGTTGGAGGATCTTCTTGACTTGATACGTGTAGAAGCATATTCTGTTGCGAAAACAGGCTCATATGTTGAAGATAAAGTGAATCTTCTGACTGTAATCCAGTATTACCATAGGGCACGTCAAGGCTTACCTCTGCGACCATATAAGTCATCCTCAGAGGATGTACAAAAAATTTTGACAGATAGATGGTTCCAGCCAGATCATGCGGAGAACATTTTCTACAGCTACATGCAGTCATTAGGTGAGCCTGAGAAGGTTAAAAAGGTTGTTGTCCTTTATGCTCTAGGGTTCAGCACTGAACACGAACAAAGAGAACACGACAACACACCAACCGAATGGCTAGCCAAACTTCTTGGAGACAAATAATGGATATTCCTATCACAGATGAGTCTTCCATGAGGGAAGATATCAAAGAGCTTTTTCAGGCTCTGTACATTCTCAACTACGGCCTTCACCCTAGGACAGGGTCAAGCTCGCTATATGATGATGACAAGGATAGGTTTAGTTTCCAAGCTATCACAGTGCATAACCTGTCACCTTTAAGTAATCATGTGCCTCGTTACCCTGATGAAGCTGCGGCCATTATTTTTGTGCAGAAAACAGTTCTCAAGTTTACGGAGAAGTACCCTGAATTTCTTCCAGATATGGGTTTCATGACCAACTTTGCTGGTCACAAAGACATTGTGATAGACGGTGACTTACAGCGTGACGCTACCTGGAAAATTAAGACACTCGAGGATGTAATTCAGAAAAGTGTTAACTCTTCAACTTCAGGGTAACGCTTTTTGACGTACGAGGAAGGCACCCTCACAAACTTGGGGTCATCGTTGTTCTCATTCAAGTCTCGTATGGTTTCTGCTGCGAGAGAGTTGTCAGCGTAAATGTTGTCAGGGATAACAGGATAGGATGCGGGAACGAACCACATGATTCCGTCTGCGGCAGTGTGGTCCCAGAAAATCCACGAGCCTACCAAGCCTTTGATGGCGTACTCGCCAACGTAATCAGTCATGGTAACTCCTTTCGGGCAAACAAAAATAGTGGGAGTCAACTTTATCGGGCTGACTCCCACTATTCTACTTGAAAATAAAGGATAAAACAAATGTTCAACTACTTACTCTTAATCTCTAACAGTCTAATTCAGTAAACCGAACAGTTTTGTATTGTTTTCTTAGAGTAAGCTGTGCATTCTATTTGGTTTACCCCCGAATGGGTGTTTGACGATAGACTGTTACCGATACATGTTACAACAAAACTTCAGAAAGGGAGTAACCATGTCCGAATCAAACTGGAAAGCAGTGTCAACTTCAGAGGCAACATTATCTGGAGAGACATACAGTAAGATAGCGGAGCAAATCAAAGAGGTGAACACAGGTGAGATTTGGACTATCCAGTTCCATGACAGCTACGACACCTGGACTGATTTGGAGAAAATGGAAGTCACTGAGGATGGTAATTTGAAGGCAATTTCAAAAAATGCGGTATAATTGATATAGAAAGTTCCAGCTGCCCCACGGAGTTATTCGTGGGGCAGCTTCTATTTATACACCAAATCCGATATGAATACAGACAAACCAACCAAAGGAATCCCTTTTGAAAACTAAAATCGTACGCACAGCCTCAGCTATGGTATTAGCAGGCGGCTTACTTGTCAGCTTAGCAGCCTGCACCACAGACAACAACTCTGATGCACCCACCTCAGCTGTGTCCGGGTCAGCAGGAACCTTAGGTAACAAGACTACAGCACCAACTGTCAGTCCAGAAGAGGAAGCAGCAGCAGTTTCCGACACTTACGAAGGATTCCTGAACGCACTGTTCACAATTGATGGCACAGAAGCCTCAGCAGTGTTCAAAGACCTAGAGAATGTCTCTACAAGTTCATCAGATGCTGACAAGCAGAAGACAATTGATGAACTCTATGCTCTTTCACCAGAAGCTTTCGGCAGTTTTGACACTGAAGGCTTAAGTCTTGATGAAAAAGGTGCCATCTACTCTGGCTTCGCATACATTGGAGCCTACGCAGCTACCAGTGCAGCAGAGTACTCTTTTGAGCTTCCAGATTCAGCTGTTACGGTAACAGATAACACTGCAACTGTTGACCCCCTTCAGCTTGTCGTGACTGTAGATGGTCAGCCGACTGACACAGGAGCGACTGCTCAGGCTGACTTGACTTCCTTTGTGAAAAAGGATGGCAAGTGGTTGATTGTTGTTCCAGATGAAGCACTACAGGAAGCTGGAGTCCAGTAAGTCAACAGACAGTAATTAGTTAACTGAGGGGAAGCATTTTGTACAGTGCTTCCCCTCAGTTACGCCCGATAGTAATCATCAAAGACATAGAAAAGAGGGTTCTCCCATGTGCCAACCTCAATCAGAAGGCGGACGCCGTTGCAACGGTCACACACCATACGGTGTTGCTCGTCGTAATTTGCAAGCCCAAAAGCAATACCATGAGCACCGACTCACTGACAACCAGTTAACCGAGAAGCAGCGAGCTAAAAGTGAGAAAGGCTTAGAAGAAGCCGTTAACGGTCTCAACGAACTCTCTGAAGAGAAGAAAGCTCTAGGAACAGTCAAGCCGTACGTCATGAACTTGACTCCGAACACAGAGAAAGTACTCAACCAGCTGGAAGCAGATGGTTTCACTCCCTACATTGTGGGAGGCTCAGTGCGTGACGTTATCATGGGCTTAGACTCAAAAGATGTTGACATTGAAGTGTACGGCGGTCAGCCTGAATCCATTGCGAAGTCTCTGAGAAAAATTGGTCACGTTGACGAGGTAGGAAAATCTTTTGGTGTGTTGAAGATTGCCATAGACGGTGAAGACTTTGACGTTTCCCTTCCGCGAACTGATTCAAAGATTGGTGACGGGCACAAAGGGTTCTCAGTTGAGGTTAACCCTGACTTGAGTTTAGATGAAGCCACAGCTCGAAGAGATTACACAATCAACGCTTTGATGTACACTCATAGGCTAGGTTTCATCGTGGATAAGCACGGCGGACTTAAAGACCTTGAGAATGGTCAGCTGCGTCACGTCTCGGAAGCTTTTGACGAAGACCCTCTGCGTGTTCTCCGTGGTGTTCAGATGGCATCCCGTTTTGATATGGAAATGCACCCTGACACGGTTGCTCGTGCACAGAAGCTTAAGTCATCCTTCAACGACTTAGCTACAGAGCGTGTAGCTATTGAGTTTGATAAGCTACATCTCAAAGGCAAGAATGCCAGACGTGCATTCAAAGTTCTTCAGGCTACTGGTTGGGATTCTAACTTCCCTGGGTTAGCTGAGATTAATGATGAGAAGCTTCACACTGACTTGTCCAATGCTCACCATGTTGCTGACCGTGAGAGTCTAGACAACCAGGACAAGACTGTTCTAATCACGTCTATGATTACCTCTAAGATGAATCGCAAGGATCGTGAGAAGTTCCTAAAGTCAACTGTTATTGGTGAAAAAACACAGGGCATCATTCGTATCCTCAGTGAAACTAACTTACCAGAGAAGCAGGACTCTGCAAGCATGCGTTTCTGGGCAGATGACCTAGGTAAAGTAAGTATCCGTAACTACAGTCACATGCTTGAAGCCCAAGGCCGAAAAGATGAAGCAAAAAGCTTGCTAGCTAAAGCTGAGGCAGTTGGTATTGCTGACCGTGCAGAAGCAGGAATGATTCAAGGTAGAGATGTTATAGCTCGCCATCCTGAAGTTAAAACAGGTCCTTGGTTAGGGAAAATGCTGAAAGCTGCGTTGCATGATCAGTACAATGAGAAGTTCAGAACACAGAAGCAGGCTGACCAGTGGTTAGCAGATAACATGCCTAAGTTCTACAACTGACTAACGACTGAGCGCCCCACAGACAAGATTCTGTGGGGCGCTCAGTCGTTGTTGAGGGGCATCTACTGGCCGATACCAGCAGAGACATTAAAGCTAGGTCCAGACACCTGAATGTCGCTCTGAACAGTGTGATCTACAGGAGCGATTGAGAGTGTGGATGTAGCGATGAGTGTTGCAACACTGGCTTTAGTGAAGAAAGCAGCAATGATTTCCATGATTGTTTGTTGTCCTTTTCTGTGTTGTTGTTTGTGTTTGTGTGTGTACTCATATTGTACCACATAACACTGTCAAGAGGAAGAAAAACTTTTCTCAAAAACCTTGATTTTCCGGGGTTTTTGAGGGGATGGAATAAGTTTTTAGGTTTCCTACAACGTAACCTGGAAACTGTTGTTCAGACTAGTGATAACCACCAAATCTGAAACTAAATTAGAACCTAATCGTATCACATGTGAAAGTAAAAAGGAAATGGCGACCACAAAAACTGCACCTGCGAACACGCGCAAGCGTAAACCAACTAAACCTCAGGAAGAGGTAACTGAGCTTATCAAAGCTGAGGGCACTGTAGCAGTTGGTTCCGTCATCGCTTTGACCATCCTACTTGCATTAGGTTCCTTCACTCTATCGTTTGGCGCTCTAGAACAGTTGGCTGCTGCTTCTGCTGTGACAGCTCAAGTTACATGGATTTGGCCTGTCATTGTGGACGGCTTCATTGTCTTAGCTACCATCGCTTCATATGTTCTACGCAACCGTGACAATGGAGCCACTAGACGTTACCCCTGGTTTGCTCTGATTCTTTTTGCTGTTGTCTCTATTGCTGGTAACGCATATCATGCATACCTTAACCTAACAGAGTTACTTGTTCCCGTCTGGGTTGCTGCTCTCGTGAACTCTGCACCAGCCATCGCACTTCTTCTCGCATCCCACCTTCTTGTCATAATGCTCCAAACCCCGAGACGCAAGAAAGAGCCTAAACTCGCTCAGGCGGTCGCTGAGGCCGTTTATCCTCCCCAGGCTCTAGCTGCTCCTCTTGCGGCTCCTGTAGCTGCTGTGCGCCCTTCTGTGGCTCCTGAGACTGCATCCCCGGCTCCTCTGAACATCGTAGGTGTGAACAATGAACTTACCGCTGATTTAGAGCCTAATGATGAGACTGTCCAACCGGTCAAACGTCCTAAACCTGCCCAGAATGATGAACTTCTGAACAGCTGGGCCTTAGCTCGTGTGGAGAACAATGAACCTCTCAACAGCACTGAAATTGTTGCATTCCTTGGAGAGGGAACATCATTGAGAACAGGTCAAAGGAAAATGAAAACTCTACGAGAGCGTTTCCCTGAGGTGGAAGAGTACGTGAAAGCTTCTGCACCAACCTCCGCTCCAACACCAGCCGCAGTTGCAGACTAACAGAAAGTTTGGTATACTAGCAGGATGCAAAAAATTCTTATTAACCTAATCCGTAGCTCATTCACTATCGCTTTCATTGGATATGTGACAGTAGAAGCGTTCTTAACGCGCCACTGAGCTAATCTTTTTTGGCAGGCAACTGACAGCTTTCGTTACTTGTTTGTTATATTTGATATGATTTGATATCAGAAACCTACACTGAAATCGTCCCCGGTATCATCCTTAAGATGTACACCGATAGATTAACCTGTCGTTCAAAACGGCCATTCCATCCTCTAACCACATTACATCTTAGAATTTATGACTTCCTTTTCAAAAAAACTCTTCCTTACCTCTGCCTGCATGTTAGCTTTATCAGTGCCACTTGTAAGTGCCTCAAGTGCAACGGCCCAACCAGAAAGTATTTCCCAATACTTTGACTCTCAATCTGCTTCTTTAACTCCCCCAAAGGGGCTGAACTTAGCAGGACAAACAATTACTGTCTCACCTACAGTTGAAGCTCCAGACATGAGCCGAGACAGTTACGGGGCGACAGACCCTGAAGAACTAGCTGCAATCCAAGCTGCTGCCGCTGAGGAAGCAAGAGTAGCTGCTGAAGCTGCTGCTGCTCAGGCTGCTGAAGCCCAGCGAGTAGCAAACATTGGTAACAAACAAGCCATCGTGAACAAAGCTATGGAGTACAACAATGTTGTTCCCTACGTGTTCGGTGGGGCAACACCAAGCGGTTGGGACTGCTCCGGTTTCGTCAAGTACGTGTACCAGCAGACTCAGGGAATCACTCTAGGCCACGATGTGGGCGCAGAGAAAGCCGCTGGAACAATCATCCCTCAGGAACAAGCTGTACCTGGCGACCTGGTAGTGTTCAACAACGGTAGCTCAAACTACCACATTGGTATCTACATTGGGAACGACCAAATGATTCATGCTCCACGTCCCGGCAAAAACACACAAACAGTAACAATCTGGCGCACACCAGGTGAATCCGTACAGTTCGTGTCAATCTTCTAAAAAAGTTTGCCCAAAAAGTTGACAAGCCTTTTTAAGGTGTGTTATAGTTAACTTATCAGCAGGAACTGACAGCGGAAACATCCTCTCTGCTACAACCACTTGGTTGCAAGGTTCCAGGTTGAGACCCTAAACTAAAGAGAAACCACTGAGCGAACCTCAAACTTATTATCTAGAGATGTAGCAGGTGACATAGTTTCGTTGACTTAGTTTAGTCTATTATATGATAAGGTCGGGTAGGATGTACTCGGTCTAAACCTTAAATCGAACACCATTAAAGCCTTTCAAGGGAACAAATTAGTATTCTAGCTCTAAATTGTTGAGCAGATACTAACAAAAGACTTGGAAGGCTTTTTTGTACCCTTTTGCCGATAATTGCTTTGAAATGGTCACTCTACTTATACTTCAGATTTTTATCACTCTCATAGCTTTCATGCTGGGAGGGTCAATAGCATCATTTTTAGGTGTGGTCATTGAACGCGCAGGCCGTAAGGAGCCTATCACAGGTAGAAGCCACTGTGCATGCGGACGTAAACTTGAATGGTATGAGAACATACCCGTGTTCGGCTGGCTACGTGTCGGCGGTAAAACCAAGTGCTGTAACACCAAGCTCCCTGTATGGTACCTCCTGTTTGAAATTGGCCTAGGGCTAGTCTTCGCAGCTGGAGCATGGTTCGGTCTAGCTTTACTAGGCTAACAATTCTGTTCATCTTGCTAAAAAACTGAGATGAAAAACATTTCTGCGCTAAGCTTAAACCAATATGGAAATGCTAAACAGTTTCACAGAGGGGTCAGCAACTGCGACCCTGTTCCTCACCGTGGGGATATTAGCCACAATAGTTCTTATCTTCACTTTTGTGTTAGATGGAATTCTTGAAGCGTTCGACATTGGTGACGGGCCGCTGAGCATCAGCGTAATGTCATCTTTCGTAGCGCTATTCGGTTTCGTGTCATTTGCCGCAATCACAGCGTATGACACGTCCGTTCTAACAGCAGTCATAGCCGGTGCTATAGCAGGGCTTCTAGCTGGAGTGTTCGCTTTCATGGTCACCCAGTTCCTGCGAAACTCTGAGCACAGCGACTCCGCTGGTGTGTCAGAGTTCATCGGACGAAAAGGAAAGCTCACATATGGTATCCGTGCTAAAGACAACGGAACCATGAGCTACGGTGAAGTTTCCTTGTACCTTAGAGGAAACAAATACGTCTTCTCTGCAACAGCAGAAGAGGAGATACCCAAAGATGCAGAAGTTGAGATAGCAGAACAACGCTCTGATACTTTGATGCTGGTCAAGCCAGTAGAAACACCAGAAACATCAGAAATAAATAACAACGTAACGAATTAGACCAAGGAAAGGTAAACCTACGCATGTTAGAATCCGTAACACCGGTTATCGTAGTAGTAATTGTAGCGATAATCGTACTAGCCGTCTTGGGTGGTCTCGCAAGAAACCGCTACAAGATTAGCGCACCTGATGAGGTAATCATCATCACAGGTCGTAAGAACAAGGTCACACGCGATGCAGACGGAAACGTTCTATCAGATGTGTCCGGACAGAAAGTTGTCAAAGGTGGTGTGTTCGTCCTACCGTTCGTACAGCAGGCCTACAAGCTTCAGCTACGTTCACGTAAACTGAACTTCCGCTCCGGTGGCGCTGTCACAAAGAACGGTATCACCATCAACGCTGAGGCTGTTGCAACAATCAAGATTGGTGACACAGATGACACTATCCGTGCCGCTGCTCAGCGATTCTTGAACCAGCAGAACGAGATTGAGCCATTCACACAGGATGTTCTCTCAGGTTCACTCCGTGCCATCATCGGTACCAAAACAGTTGAAGAGCTTCTAAGCGACCGTGAGGGTCTAGCTGCTGCTGTACGTGAAGCAGCCGAGGACGCTCTAACCAAGCAGGGTCTTCTGCTAGACAACTTCTTGATTCAGTCCATCGAATCAGAAGACGACTACATCACCAACCTTGGTCGCCCACAGCAGGCTGCTATCCTTCGTCAGGCTAAGATCGCGGAAGCCCAGGCTAACCGTGAGTCTGAGGAAGCACGCATCACAGCTGAGCAGGCTGTTGCCAACGCACAGCGTGAGCTTTCACTTCGTCAGGCTGCTATCCAGGCTGAGACTGACCGTGCTGCCGCTGAAGCTGCTGCCGCTCGTCCTCTAGCTGAGGCAACACAGCAGCAGGGTATCGTTAAGCAGCAGGAGATCACCGCTGTTGCCAACGCAACTCTTCGTGAGCGCCAGCTTGACGCTGAAGTTCGTAAGACAGCTGATGCTGACGCTTACCGTGTCCGCCAGCAGTCCGAAGCTGAAGCATACCGTGTCCGCCAGGCCGCTGAGGCTGACCGTGACCGTCGTATCGCAGAGGCAGACGCTCTTAAGGCTGTTGGTTTGGCTGAGGCTGAAGCCATCCGCGCTAAAGGTAACGCTGAAGCTGAAGCTACCAAAGCTAAAGCTGAGGCTCTTGCTAACCAGGCTGATGGTGTACTCCAGCAGATGGCTATTGAGATCCTACCTCAGGTTGCACGCGAGATGGCTGCTCCCATGGGCAACATCTCCAACCTAACTGTTGTATCCTCTGACGGTGCCAGCGCTTTAAGCAAGAACGTTGCATCAGGTGTCTTGGAGACAAGCACACTCGTTAAAGGCGCAACCGGAATTGACCTGTCAGCAATGTTCAACAGTGTCATCGGTGGAGCAGCTGCGGGAGCGGCAGCGGGAAAAGCAGCCAGGAGTAACGCGGCGGCTACCAGCCCAACCGTTACTCCATCAGCCGAACACCACACTGAAGCTCACGAAACCCCGGTAGTTCCAGTGGTACTTCCAGGTGTTGACACCAGCAGAGTAACACAATCTGTTGATGCTAATGCAGACTGGGCTTACAGTAAAGCTGAAGAGTTCATCAGAAGAGGTGTTGACCTGAGCGATAGCTCACAGGCGGAAGTCCGTGAGTGGCAGGGGATAGCACAGGATGTTCTCAACAACGGTTCACCCGCAGCTATTGAAAAAGTAGCAAAGATTCAAAACCTTCTGCGAAAGTAGAAGACAGCTAAATGGCTTGGTTGCCACAGGTTCAACATCTGTGGCAACCAAGCCATTTTTGCGTTCATTTGACAATTGCAGAAAACATGTGTATTCTAAGTGTAACAACTTATTAATGTTCCACAACTTTTAGGAGACACTATGCGTAGCATGATTATTGGTGGCGACCTTGACAACACGATGCTGGCCTACACTGAGGGCCTTTCAGACTTCATCGCTAAGGACCTCGGGGTGACCGACCGTGAGGCGCACGCTCTCGCTTATGGTCCTCCTGCTGACTACGCCATGTCCAACTGGCCTGGCTTCCCTGAGGCGTTCACCGACTTCCACACCCGTGGTGTTGTAGATGGCCTCTACACCCGCCTGAAGCCTTTCGCTGACGTGAGCAAGTACCTCTGGAAGCTCTCCAACGAGGGTTGCCACATCCGCATCATCACCTCGCGTTTCGTGAAGAACGGTCAGAACTCCATCGTCGTCCGCGACACGGGTATTTCCCTTGACGCTAACGATATCCCCTACCGTGACATTGTGTTCACGGATATCAAGGCGGATATCTTTGCAGACGTGTACCTGGATGACTCGCCCTCCAACATCGTAAAGCTCCGTGCGGCTGGCCGTAAGGTCATCATCTTTGATGCTCCCTACAACCAGGAGTTCGATGGTCTCCGTGTCCACAACTGGGAGGAAGCATACACGATGCTCCACGACATGGCGGTGAAGTTCAACCGTCGTCAGAAGCAGCTGGACACTCTCAAGCGCTTCAACCCGCTGAAGCTCATTCGCAAGTAACACAGCGGTAAACACTTTTGGCCTACAACTTGTTCACGGTTGTAGGCCAAAAGTGTTTCTACAACCGATTACATAGGTAAGGTTGCTAATCAAGCGAAGGAGCGAACCATGTTGAATGAGTCACTGGAAGAAGAAGTAGACACTTTGAACCCGCAAGACCTCGCAGATTTAGCTATCCGTATACTTGAAAAACTAGGGCATGAGTACGCTCCACTACAGCAAGTCCTTGGATTATCACACGGTCAAGCTCTGACCCCCAAAGAGGGTAATGGTTGCTCTGTCACAGCGCTCCCTGACTTAGACTGGAACCTCATAACGCTAGACCTGGACAACAACTAAAACGTTAGACATATACCATGTGTAGAAATAGACCCGGCCCACGCTGTACTGACCATTCCCTTCAGAGCATGAACCGTGCCAGTAGCAAACTTGCGCGCATAAAAGAAGAAGCAATGAAGCTCATTGAGCGTTTTAACACAGCAAAGCCTGGCTCAAAGACAGCAGAGAACCTGAAAGCTCGTATTGAAGCTAAACAGGATGAGCGCAGACAGGCAGCACGAAAGTTTGAAGAAGAGAAGCTTGACTACCAGGCAACACCAGGTGGGCAGGAAGAGCTACGCGCAAAAATTAGTGATGAAGAAACAGACCCTGAAGAAGCTGAACGTCTGAAAGTTGATTTAGCCGCAGCTGAAGCACGTAGACAATGGCAGAATGACATGAACAAGAAAATTTGTCGTGCCATCCAAGAAGGCGGTGTCATTAGTGCTGTGCTCATGGTTGAAACAGAACGCCACCTACAGCATGAGCGTCTAGCTGAGATACAAGCTAAACTAATTGAAGCTCAGAAAGAGAAAGAGCACAACGAAAAAGAGTATAAGACTCCGTTGGGACGCCAGCCTTCAAACGCTATGAGACTGCGACGTAATATTAACCGTGCTCAAAAAACCATATACTTCTTCCGTAAGCAGGAGCTACTTATCTCTCTGATGCGTGGAGACTTAGACAGTTACCTTAAACGCCAGATGAAGAGAAAGACTACTAACATGAGCCGAAAAGCGTTCATGGGTGGAGTCAATGTAGCTACTAAGCTCATCCGCTAACTATCCGATATAGTTGCTAAACCAGAAGCCATTATCAGCTGGGCAAGCTCGTGTTGACACAATAGAACACGTATGCTATTATTGTGATATTAGGTTTTATTATGAAAGTAGGCACAATTTGAGTGAAAAAGATTTAGCTGCTAAGCAGCGCGGAACCATCCTTGGTCTTGCCTACGGTGACGCCTGGGGATGGATTACTGAGTTCGCTAACTACAAGGAAACTCAGCGCGTTCGACCTGCCTTCCCAGCTGAAGCTATCGTCACTGACGACACTCAAATGTCCCTCTACGCGATGAACGCCATCCTTAATGATGTGTACCTGCGTAGCTCCAAGATTAAAGCTTTCGACGCTGACCGCAGCGAAGCAAATGGTAACGCTGTGCGAATTGAGTTCGCTGAAGCGTTTATCAACTGGTACTACGACGAGGACAACACTCGCGCTCCTGGAGTGACCTGCATGGAGGCTCTGAAGAAGATTACGCTTCTTGACCTTGAGACTGGCCTTGAGGGAACCAACGAGTGGTCTAAGGGCTGCGGTGCTAACATGCGTAACCCATGGTTCGGCCTGCTTCCCTACGATGTTGACATGATTGCTGAGTTGAGCGTTATTCAGTCTTCAGTCACCCACAATAACCCTCTGGCTCTTTCTTCCTCAGCTATCACAGCGTTGGTCGTTCGCGGCCTTGTCAGCGGTGAGGTTACTCCCGGAGACAACAACGTTATGAACTACGCTATTGATATGACTGAGTACCTGATTCAGAATCCTTTTGATACACTCAACCTTGGTTACATGGATGGTCTGCTTCAGCTTAAAGAGTTCCTTATCGTCCAGAGGGATCTGACTCACGTACTTGATGACCTCGATGAGTCAACTGATATCTGTCACCTGTTCGGTGAAGGCAAGATTGCTGAGGAAGCACTCGCCCTCGCTATTGTTGCTGTTGACCGCTACCAGGATGATGTTATGAGCGGATACCGTCGTCTGGTTCACTCCTCAGGAGACACTGACAGTATCGCAGCTATCGCAGGTTCCTTCTTTGGCGCAGCGTACGGAGATAGTGTGTTCCCCACCGAATGGTTTGACCGTCTAGAGCCTCGCTACCAGAAAGAGCTATCCCTCGTTATCGGGGATGTGCAGGACCTGATCTAGTAGATACGTGCAAGTAGGGAGGCCACAACAGTAGTGTTGTGGCCTCCCTACTTGCATAAAACCGATAGTAATTTACTGTAAGTAAAAGTTAGGGTTCCTTAATGTGTCGTACTAAGAAGTCGGGTGGGCGTAGATGCCCTCAACACACGGATCCTGTAAAACATGCCGCATATAATGCTCGTAGGCGAGAACTGTACGCCGAAAAGAAAGACTCTACAAAAGTTGAGTCTGAAGAATCAATAGTTATAGTAGACCATGATGATTCCGTAGACTATGGCTTCCTCCCATTAGACAAACCTCGTAAACCGTATAAGTTCTCCTCCAAGCTCGGTAAAACCTTTGCCAAAGATGCTAATGAGTTTGCTAAAGCAATTCAACCTGACTTTGATGTCGAACGTTGGAGACTCAGAAACATCTACCACGAAAACATTGCAACAGATGACCCAATCTACAATGAAGGTAGATTCGCTTTCCTTGAGTACACAGCGTCCAATTACGCTCTCATTGGTGTACGTTTGAACGGTAGAAACTTGAGTTCAAAAAGACATGACAATTTCAAGTTGACTAAAGACCAAGAAAATGAGCTTGACCGTAAGATTGAGACACTTGATGAGCTTTTTACTAGAATAAGGCAGCCTTCGGAACCACGAACGCTGTATCGTGGCATGCAAGTGCCTGACACCGTAGAGCAAGAGAACGTTGACAGCTGGCTAGAGAGTAAGTTCCCTGTAGGTGGTATTGTCTCGCAGAAGAATTATATGTCAACAAGTTTGAACCCTAAGATAGCAGCAGGTTTTTCCTACAGTGACCATAGTGACCCAAGAAAAGTAGCTCGTGCAGTCATTTTTGAGATAAGAACAACTGAGGGTGCTCCTCTGGGCCATGGAACATCCTCCTACAAAGATATTGAAGCGGAAGTCCTCCTTCCACGCGACTTAAAACTGAAAGTTGTCAAACGAGAGACAAGAGCCTCACACACCATTGGATCTTTTTTGAACCGAAAAAACCAAGTCAGCATCTCTACAGTAATTCAGTTAGTTGACGTAACAAATGAAGGAAAAATTTAATGTGCCGCAGCAAAGAATTAGGCGGCAGGCGCTGTCCATCTCATACAGACCCAGCAAAACAGTCAGTCTATAATGCTCGCCGCCGCGAACTATATGCACAGCGTAAGCAGGCCCACAACATATCGTTTTTGAATTACAACACCGCCAAGCCATGGCTAAACGAAGACGATGATGCATACAAAACGTTTGTAGAAGAGGCTGATGCGTTTGCACGCAAGGTGAATCCCAACATTAATACAACTCAATGGGATGATGATGAAATGATTTATATGGAACCAGTAACTGACGAGCAGGATGCTCTTATTCAATACAGCGGCGATGGCTATGAAAATATCAATCAGTACCTTCGTGCCGGACAACCTAAAACTGATGTAGAACAAACTTTCAAGGTCAAGTTTGACGAATATCGCTCTGCGGCAGAAAACGCCAATTTAGTAAAAAATATTGATTCAGCGTTGCTCAAAGCAATACCATCAGAAAAACCACGAGTACTTTATCGCTCTATTCGTGTGCCTCGCGGTGTACCATCTAGCCAGGCCTCACAATGGCTTAGAGAAAACTTCTCAGTAGGATCTGTCGTCAGCAACCCTGGTTACATGTCAGTTTCTTTGAACGCAGGGCTAGCCAACAGTATCTTTGGTGAAAGTAGTACGCAACAAACGGCAATCACCATGGAAATCTTAAGTAAAAAAGGCGCTCCGCTTGGAGCAGGCATGTCCAAAACAGCTTACAGCGAAACTGAACTTCTTTTACCGCGTGACGTTAAACTAAAAGTGGTCTCTTTAGAAGAAGACGTAGATTACACAGTGATGTTCCGAAACAAAGAGAAAACAACCAAACGCACTGTTATACGTCTCATAGACGAAAATGATGAAGGAGAAAACTGATGTGCAGACCCAAAGAGAATGGTGGGAGACGCTGTCCTCAACACACTGACCCTGTAAAACACGCCGCATATAACGCACGTCGTAGAGAACTGTACGCTGCTTCCAAAAAAGCGGACTCATCTTCTGCTCTGACTAGTCTTTTCCCTGAGATGGGTGTTCCCATACAACCACTAAATGAAAACGTACGTCTTGCGTTCATTGCTGATGCTCGTAAGCTGACTAAAGCGCTCCTGCCGGATTTTGATGAAAACACCTGGGCGCTTACAGAGAGTGTTATAACCTCAGACCATCCTAAATATGCTAACCCTGCTAGCCATGAAAGCTTGCGTTACTATACAGATATTGGCTACACTCATCTTAGAGCTAATCTAGAAGGCAGAGGTTATGCTGCTCCTGAAACACTTGAATGGGAACATCGTGTCATAGACTCTATTGACAAAGCTTTCGAACAGGCATCCCCACCTGATGAGCCTCGCCTACTATATCGTGGTATGAGAATTCCTAGTGAACATGAGCCTGACCAGTTCATTAATGAGAACTTCCCTGTTGGAGGTGTTGTCAGCCAGAAGTCTTATATGTCAACAAGTCTGCTACCTTCGGTATCTAAGTCATTCGGGGATGGATTTGGGCACGGTGAAGAGCGAATTGCTAGGTCAGTAGTTTTCCAGATTGTTAGCAAACAGGGTATAGCTCTGGGAAAAGGAACCTCCGAAATGTCGGACAGGGAAAAGGAAGTTCTGATGCCTCGTAATGCGAGATTCAAAGTAGTTAGCGTAGATAAAGGCGTTGACTTCAGCTATACTCCGTTTGGTTACCCTAATGAGAAACTGAAGCGCACGTTAATTCGTTTGGTTGATGCGTCAGACGAAGAATAGACTAAGTTCACTCCTATCAGGTTTAAGACAAAACCGATAGATATGAGTAATACGTTGTGTGACAAGAAAGAACTTCATGTGTAGACCTAAAGAGTTGGGCGGCAGACGCTGTCCTCAGCATACCGACCCAGTAAAACACGAAGCTTACAACGCCCGTCGCCGCGAACTATACGCAGAATCCAAAAAAGTAAGCTCTTCATCTAACCCACTTGACCTCTTCCCTAAAATGGGTGCTGTCATAGGAGCCTTAGACGAAAGTGTGCGTCTAACTTTTTTATCTGATGCCCGTAAGTTGACCAAATCACTGATGCCAGATTTTGATGAAGAGCAGTGGAAGGACACAGAAGACGTTATTAGTCCAAGTAACCCAAAATATATCAACCCCACAAATCATGACGCTCTAAGATACTACACAGAACTAGGCTTCATCACTCTCAGAAATCATTTAGAGCAAAATGATGAGGCTCCTACTGAAAATAAAGACTGGCATGACCGCGTTGTATCAGCAATAGACAGCGCTTTTGAACAAGCGGACCCACCAGAAGAACCTCGCCTGCTTTATCGTGGTATGAGAATCAGACAAAACCATGCAGACAAGGATAGCATCAGCAAATACGTTGCTGACAACTTCCCTGTGGGAGGAGTAATCAGTCAGAAAAACTACATGTCAACAAGTTTAAGCCCTTCAGTTTCAACTTCATTTGGTGATGGTTTTGGTGGCACTCCAGAAGAGCGTGACTCCAGGTCTGTACTCTTTCAGATTGTCAGCAAGCAGGGTATTGCTTTAGGTAAAGGAACCTCTGACATGGGCGACAGAGAGAAAGAAGTCCTGATGCCGCGCAACGCTCGTTTTAAAGTTGTTAGTGTAGATGAAGGAGCAGATTTCAACTACAATATTTACGGTGACACACCTGTTGAGCTTAAGCGTACTATAATTCGTTTGGTTGATGTGTCGGACGAAGACTGATAATAGGTCCAGATAAACCGGTGTCCCCTTAAGATAGAAAACCGATAGTAATAATTGGAGTAAACATCTTTTGGAGATAGCATGTGCCGTAGCAAGGAGTTGGGTGGGCGTCGTTGCCCTCAATACACCGACCCTGCAAAGCGTGCCGCATATAATGCTCGTCGTAGAGAACTATACGCTAACCGGAAAAAAGGTCAGCAAGTAGACTATATCCCTCTAGACCAGCCTAGACACAAGTTCCATGAAAGCGACTCACCTGAGTGGCAGCGTTATAAGAAGGAAGCTAAAGCCTTCAAAGAAAAACTTTCTGCTTTAGAGGGCTGGAAGACCTATAAGAAGAGGTTGCACGATTACACAGACTTTGAGTACATCAACATACGTATCTTCCTAAATGGCTATGACGCCACCGACATTAAAGCTAGCCCTATGTCATATGACCAAAAAGAGCAGAAAACGATTGCTAAGAGCATCAAGGTTTTAGATGAGGTTCTAACTCTTGCTGATAAACCAGATGAGCCTAGACTTCTCTACCGTGCGATGATGGTTCCTTTTAGCATCAAAGACAAGCAGATGGAAGGTTGGATGAGAGAGAACTTCCCAGTCGGTGGTGTTGTAAGTCAACTGTCTTATATGTCCACCTCTCATGACCCACACAGGCTAATCAATAACTTCGGTGGAGTACGTAACCAGCATAGAGCTATCATGTTTGAGATAATTAGCAAACAAGGAGCCGTATTAGGCAACGGAACATCCGAGTATGGTTCTTTAGAATCAGAAGTGCTTATGCCTAGGGAGGCTAAGTTCAAAATAGTTTCAGTTGATGAAAACGTAGACTATCAAGTATTTGCTCAAGACGAGAACAACGGTGAAGGATCCATGAGTAGTGTCAAAAGAACAGTCATCCGCCTAATGGACGTAGACGGGGAGGATAGCTAATGTGTCGTACTAAAGAATTGGGTGGGCGTCGTTGCCCTCAGCACACTGACCCTGTGAAACATGCTGCGTACAATGCACGTCGTAGAGAGCTATATGCAGCTCAAAAAAGCATTATCAAAAATGATGACCAAGCTTCTTTAGAGTCTCGTTTCCTTGGGCCTGACCAGAGAAGAAAACCGGCTGGTGAGCAAGAACATCTTAGCTTTGTAAAAGATACAGAAACGTACCGCGATAGTTTGGCAGAGTACGAGAAGACCACCTACTCCAACGACTATGCTGAGTGGAGAGCCAGCCCAAAGAAAACTGACCAGTGGGGTGGCTCACCTCGTGCTGCCCTCAGACACTATACGGAGATGGGCTACAGTGATGTACGCAACTACCTGAACGGTTTCAGCATGGAAGTGTACCGTGACGAAGACGAAGCGCAGAAAGCTGGTGTGGAAGTGAAACCGCAGGACAACGCTGACATGGCAGGCTTTGTTCGCATGATGGACAAAGTAATTTCTCTTGCCCCCAAACCTGCGGAACCACGCATGCTGTACCGTGGAATTGACCCACCTTCTACCGCTATGGGTAAAGAGGCTGAATGGCTTAAAGAGAAGTTCCCCATTGGAGGAATAGTAAGCCAGAAATCCTACATGTCTACAAGCTTAGAACCCTCTATAGCTGCTGGAAGCTTTAGCCTCACAGAGAACTCTGTTGTTATGGAAATTCTTTCTAAAGAAGGTGCAGCCCTTGGTGTAGGCCAGTCAACATGGGGTCTTCAGGAAAGTGAGGTCGTCTTACCACGCGATGCCAAACTTAAAGTTGTCGCAGTGTACCAGGACGTAAAATACGGTTACACTAAAGTCACAAGAGAAATGGACGGCGAAGTTCTAGCAGAAAAAGATGCTGAAGACAAAAGAACAATCATCCAGGTAATCCATGTTACAGATGAGGATGAAAGCTAATGTGCCGCCCTAAAGAATTGGGCGGGCGTCGTTGCCCTCGACACACTGACCCTGTAAAGCATGCTGCATATAACGCCCGCCGCAGAGAGCTATATGCAGCATCCAAAAATACAAGTTCTCTGCCTAGCCCGGTTGAGCTTTCTTCTGCCACACAGTATGAACATTTGTTTGTACTTGAGGATAAAAACACGGTTGAAACAATTGAAAAAACGTTCAAAGGAAGACTTGGATACATAGCGGAAGGTAACGCTCTATATGATGCTCTACAGGAGCAGGATGACTCTGAGAAACTAAGAAAATCTTTGCTTTACTACACATCTCACGGTTATACAGACTTGCGTAAATACTTGAATGCTTCCTCTGAAGACAAAGAAGACTTTGACGATGAAGCTATGGACGACTTAGTTAATGATTTAGACAAATCAATCAGCTTAGCTGAGACCAAAAGAGAATATAGAGCAGTCTATCGTGGAATCAGAGTCGACGAAACAGTAACTGGCGAGAAAAGCTTTGACGTGTGGCTGCATGAGGCATTCCCTATTGACGGTGTAGTATCGCAGAAAAGCTATATGTCAACAAGTTTGTCTCCTGCTAAAGCAATAAACATATTCGGCTTTGGTTCTGTCACAGAGTCACTACTTTTTGAGATAGTCACAAAAAGAGGGGCCGCTTTAAATGAGAAGACCTCTGTTATGGGTACAAAAGAGTATGAGATTTTGCTACCAAGGGAAGCTAAATTTAGGGTCGTGAATGTTCAAAAAGATATTACTCTAAAACTGCATTCTTCTCCTGGCGATAACGCTTTAGTTCACCCAATTCAAAAGACTGTTGTCCAGCTAATTGATGTAACTGATGAGGAAAGCTGATGTGTCGCACTAAAGAACTTGGTGGGCGTCGTTGCCCGTCACACAGCAACCCTCAGCTTGTCGCTGCTCGTAATGCCCAGAGACGACAGAAGTATGCAGCCAGTAAGAAATCAGCTGTTGCGCCTGCCCAACAGTATTCGTTTCAAGTGGACGAAGACGAACTAGTTACTTCTGTAGACATGTCAGGAGATGTGTGGGACTCATACATCTCTGATGGCGAAAAGTTTCTTACCAAAATCCAGGAGAGTGAACAAAAAGTTGAGATGATAGATGCTCTGCTTGAATACACTCACAAAGGCTACCGCCCTCTTAGGGATCATCTAAATAGGTCTGAAGAAGAGCAGGCAGGTAACGAGTACATGGTTGGGTTAACAAAAAACTTGGATGACGCTTTACATTTAGCTGAGCCACCAAGTGAGCCAAGGACGTTGTTCAGGGGGATGGAAATACCAACAGATGAGGTGACTGATGATGAAATAGATGGCTGGTTGGACTCGCATTTTCCTGTAGACGGAGTCTTCTCCCAGAAGAGCTTCATGTCAACAACCTTGTCAATGTACAAAGCCGCTTACGTTTTTGGTAACGCTCGGGGTCCTAAAAGATCAGTCATCTTTGAGATCATTAGTAAGCAAGGTGCACCACTTGGAACAGGAACATCCGATTTAGATACAAAAGAGTTAGAGATTCTGATGCCACGTGAAGCCCGCTTCAAAGTGGTTGGCATAAAGAAGAACATTACTTTTGACCTTGCTGCTTCCTCTCACCCTGATGCATTTCCTGATGAAATAACTAGAACTATCATCCAAATTGTCGACGCTGAAGAAAAGAGCTAACCATGTGTAGAACCGGTGGAAGACGATGCCCATCCCACAGCGACCCCACAATGGTTGCAGCACGTAATGCCCGCAGGCGAGAGCAGTACTCAAACAGAAATCAAGGGTACAGCACCATGGTCGATGAAGAGAACCCTGTAGCTGGTATGTTGAACCATGCCAGTATGGGTTTGTACGGCAAAAAGTCAGCTGGTTTTACACCTTTAGATGAAGGATACGAACCCTTTGATGAGTACAGTGAAGACTGGGAAGAATACAAGGAAGACGCTAAACTGTTCCTTAGGACACTACGAGGAGAGTACGGCAAAAAGTTTTATGACCTGCAAACGTCTTTGTACAGTTACACTGCCGGTGACTACAACGACGTGCGTGACTACTTAAATGGCTACAGAATAAGAGCCACCTCTAAAGAAGAGATGGAAAAACCTTTTGAGAAGAGAACCATAAAGATGGTTAAACGTATCATCTCTGACTTAGACGGTGCTCTCAAGCTAACTACCCCACCAGCATCACCTCGCAAAGTCTATCGTGGAATGCAGGTGCCTGTACGAGTTCCAGCTGAAGACGCTGCCACCTGGGTTGCAGAGAATTTCACTCCAGGGAAAGTTGTCTCCCAGAAGTCCTACATGTCAACAACTTTGAACCCTGCTAAAGCAAACTTCTTCTCAGGAACAAAAAATGGAGTCATTTTTGAAATCCTAACTAAAGAAGGCGCTGTTTTAGGTCAGGGAACATCACAGTACAACGAGATGGAAACAGAAGTCCTGATGCCTCGTGAAGCTAAATTCAAAGTAGTCAGTGTAACAGTTGATGCAGAAGTCAAACTGAAGCCATCTAAAGGCTATAACAGTCTAAATGGAGTGCAAACAACTAAGAAAACAATCATCCGTATGGTGGATGCAGGAGAGGAAAACAACTGATGTGTAGAACAGGTGGAAGACGGTGCCCGTCACACAGCAACCCGGAGGCTGTAAGTGCCCGTAACGCCCGTCGTAGGGCTGCCTACGGCTCCAAGAAAGCTTCAAGCTCCACGGAGACGCCAACTGGCTCTGAGGGCGTTAGAATCGCTTCTGAGCTTCTGAAGAAGAACGCTTGGATGTTTGATGACTACTCACAGGTAAAGTATCGCTTCGATGACAGCCACGATAACTGGAGTCAATACCTTGAAGATGCAGATGAGTTCTATGAGATCTTGAAATCTAAGGCACCTGAAGGCGAATCCTCACCACACATTAGAGTGCTCAAAAACTACTACACTGGTGAAGGCTACCGTGGTATTCGTGATTACTTAAACGATTATGACGTTGCGAACGGCAAGCCGCGAGAGTTTGACCCTAAGTATGAGGAAGAAGACCGAGCAGCTGAGAAAGAAGAGATGGATGAGATTATACCGCTTCTAGATGAAGCAATTAGTCTAGCTCCAAAAAGTGAGTTCCGTCGTCAACTGTACCGTGGCATGAATTTGCCTTCAAACATAAAAAGTGAAGATGTTAGCAGTTGGATTCATGAGAACTTCCCTGTTGGTGGTGTTGTAAGTCAGAAATCGTACATGTCAACATCATTGAGTGCTGACAGGGCTGTGCTTAACTTCACTAACCGCTGGCCGCGTATGCATGACCGGACAGTTGTCTTTGAGATCATCTCCAACGAAGGTGCAGTCTTGGGAGATGAAACTGCTTTACATGGTTCAAAGGAAGCAGAGGTGCTTATGCCTCGCAACAAGAAGTTCAGGGTCCTGTCAATTGATGAGAACGTGACATACACAACATCTGGCTTTTCTGAAGGTTTCTCCGATGCTCCAGAGGACACAAGCCCAACACAAAAAACTGTTATCCGAATGATTGATGCTTAATTTGGATGGGCAGTAGCCCCGATAGTAATAACTGGAATTAGACTTTGGAGTTAACATGTGCCGTACTGCTGGAAGACGCTGCCCGTCTTATACCGACCCTAAGCTTATAGCAGAACGCAATGCTCGTCGCAGGGCCGCATACAAAGTATCGCACAAAACCAAAGCTGAACCTAAAAGGCTTGACCCGACAACGTTGTTTAAACCTTTTGACGTTTACCGTGAAGAAATAATTCCGGAAACACCCGAATACAGAGAGTACATTCAAGCCGGAAAGGACTTCTCAAACAGCATCACTCCGCAGGAGTCAGACGCTGTATACGGCTATACTGACATGGACTACAGCATAATCCGAGACTACCTTAATGGGTACGAAATGGAGTCATCAACAGTCGTGCCTTTAACTCTTCAGGAATCACGTCAACAGGAAGTTGACAACACTATCGAAACAATAGACTCAGCCTTGAAGAAAGCCGATCCACCAGCGTCTCCTAGGACTCTTTACAGAGGCATGATGATACCCATGAAAGTAAAACCAGCAGACATGAAAGCATGGGTTGAAGATAATTTCCCTATTGGCGGTGTGATAAGCCAAAAAAGTTATATGTCAACAAGTTTAAGCACGCAGAAAGCACTTGGCTTCGCTGGTTCATATGATGCTTCCCCTAGAAGTGTTCTACTAGAAATTGTTTCTTCTTCCGGCGCTGTACTCAACAGCCAGACTTCTTCATACGGCGAGATGGAGAGAGAGGTCTTGCTTCCCAGAGGTAAACGATTCCAGGTTGTGTCAGTAACCACTGATGCAGAGATTAACTATAAGATGTATGCGCACAAAAAGCACTACGAACGAACAACAACTGGAATAAAAATTATTCAGCTGATTGATTTGGATGAACTAGAGGGAGATTCTGCTGAAGCATAAGTTCCGTAGAAAATAGTCTTGCAGATGCAGAATAAGTTATAGGCCCCAACTAAAAAATTCTAGTTGGGGCCTATAACTTATTCTTTCAAGCTTTTAAGATACTTGTCTCCAAGCACCCAAGGACAGTTTGTGCTGTGGCAGTCGTAACTTTCGTCACAGTAGCCATACCGGCCTTCTTTGCCGCTTCCGCCGCAAAAAACGCAACCGCCCATTTCATCCTGGTTGATTACTTCACCGACTAAGCCGTTAAGCAGGTCAATGAGTTCCTTCTTTTCTTTCTTGTTTAACATATGTTCTCCTTTTTCTCTATTAATTCGTACAAGAGTTTATCTAGAGTGAGTCTCATATGTTGTGTTGCTTGACATCAGTTTAGCACACATAGAACATTGTTGCAACCACAAATAAATGAGGCCCCAACATTCTCTGTCAGGGCCTCATTTATTCGCTTAGTCTATGTGACTGAGCTTTCGTCTTCTTCATCAATTGTTTTCAAACCTGGTTCTGGATCTACTTTGTCTTCATGTGGGGCAGGTTGTTCTAAGGTGAACTCATCACCGTCACTAACAAAGTAGTCGCTTCGGTCGTTTTCCTTTTCGGTGGCTGCACCAAGGTCAACTTCGTTTGCGCTGTCTGCTGTTGTGTCTGTTTCTAGTACTGTGTTTGTCATAATATTTTCCTCCAAAAATGTTGACGTACTCTCCTTATATCTGCAAAACACCCAACTGTGGTACAAAAGTTTACTGATATAGCTGGGAAACAGTCCCCTCAGACTGGCGCTATAAGCCTAGAAAAACCTGGTCAAACCGATATACATGGTACAATAAACAGACACAAATAACCTGTGTACAAGAACTTACATGAAGGACAAAAGTTGGCTAAGAGAGCGTTTCGTTGCAGTAACTGTAATAACATCACCACAAAGTGGATGGGTATCTGCGATGAGTGTGGAGCATCCGGAACAATCGATGAGGACGCATCAGCACTAGTTACACTCAACGCTCCCAAGCCTGGTGTGGCATCAGCTGCAACCCCAGGAATTCGCGCCGCACGGGCAGCTAGCGGTAAAGCTCCTCAGCGCGTCGGAGATGTGAAAGCAGACTCCTTCAAACGTTTCAGCACAGGGTTGAAAGAGTTTGACCGTGTGCTCGGTGGAGGTCTAGTACCAGGAGGTGTTCTGCTTCTAGCAGGTGTGCCAGGTGTTGGTAAGTCAAGTATCCTTCTGTCAACAGCGAAAGCTTTAGCTGACCAAGGCAAAAAAGTACTTATCGTCTCTGGTGAGGAAACCGAAGCTCAGATTGCTTCTCGTGCCCACAGAACAAATGCTTTATCTGAAAACCTGTATCTTCTCTCCGAGTCAAGCCTGCCAAACGCAGTTGCCCACATTTACGACATGCAACCTGATATTGTTATTGTTGACTCCATCCAGACTATGGTTTCAGAAAACAGTGAAGGACGCCATGGTAGCCCAACGCAGATGAACGAAGTGGCAAGCGAACTAACTAACCTTGCTAAGAGCATGAGCATCCCAATGCTCCTCATCGGACACGTTACCAAAGACGGTGCCATCGCTGGTCCGAGGACAGTTGAGCACCTTGTGGACGTTGTACTCTACTTTGAGGGCACAAGCGACTCTCCTCTACGTCTTCTTCGTGGAGTTAAAAACCGTTACGGTGCGGTAGATGAAATTGGGTGTTTTGAGCACACAGAAGATGGGCTTATTGAAGTCTCTGACCCCTCAGGCTTCTTCCTCAACGAACACGATGACAACGTAGCTGGTTACGCTACTTCAATCCTTGTTGAAGGTAACCGTGCGCTCCCCATTGAAATTCAGGCTTTGGTAACAACAACTAACCTTCCGAACCCAAGAAAAATCAGCAACGGTCTAGATCATGGGCGTGTGATGATGGTGCAGGCTATTCTTGAGAAGCACGGGCACCTACGCCTACAGGATAAAGATGTTTATGTGTCAACCTCAGGTGGTTTGCTCACTAAGGACTCCTCCATTGACCTTGCTATTGCAGCTGCCATCATCTCCTCACACGACAGCATCGCAACTCCCGACCATTCAGTATTCCTAGGTGAGACCTCTCTTACAGGTGAGATTCGCCAGCCGAGGTCCTACAACAAGCGAGTAAACGAAGCTAAGCGACTAGGGTTCAACAATATTTTTGCTCCTTCCAAAGAAGATGCTGACAGCGTAAAAAACATTGTGGCTCTGGTCAAAGCTTTGCGTCCAAGTGTTCGTGACCGCCGCTGATAGACATATTCTATGTGTAGAACCGGTGGTAGACGTTGTCCAGCTTACAGTGACCCTCAGGCTATAGCCGACCGTAATGCAAGACGCAGAAAAGCTTATGCTGCTAAGAAAAGTGTTGTTCAGCCTCCACTGGAGATGGCCTTTCCTAGCCTAAGTGAAGTACGTAAAGTTGTTGGTTCTGAAGACCGCGAGTTGCGTGGTAAGAAGCTTGAAGAAGAACTTACTAGCTCTGAAGTAGAAGCAGTCGGGTACTACACAGAATCAGGTTACATAACTGTGCGAAATGAGTTAGTGGACTGGGAGTTAATCCAGGATTTGCAAGATAATGAAGACGTAGAAGAGCCTGATGAGGACATAAACGTTATCATAGACCATCTAGATAATGTGATAGCTAAAGCCATCCCACCCCAAAATCCTGTGCCATTATATCGTGGAATTAATGTACCTATCTCAGTGCATTTAGACGAAGTTGATAATTGGGTTGATGCGAAATTCCCTATTGGTGGAATAATTCAGCAGGATAACTTCATGTCAACTTCATCAGCGCCGCAAACTGCGGTAGGCTTCAGTCAGCCAATAGATTCTATGTTTGGCAACTACGAAGATGAAAACGAAATGCGAGACATAATGTCTCAAGAACGCAGCATTGTTATGGAAATTTTAAGTAAAAAAGGTGCTGTTATCCTACCTTCTTTAGCTGGTGGAAGTTACGATGAGCAGGAAACCTTGCTGCCAAGAAATGCACGACTCAAAATTGTTGGTGTGCACAAGAAACAATCTTATTCATATATGACAAGATTCAGGCCCATCGACCCAGAAATAGCCATGGTTGTAAACCGTACTGTAATACAGGTAGTTGACGCAGACTAGTGAGCAGTTTCTGTGGTATCATAAGAGTATGAGTCCATCAGGAAGAAGATACGTTGGATAGCGAACGACGCTTGTACACGAACAGCGAAATAGCTGCTTTCAGGGAAGAGCACCCACGAATTTACGGTGAGCCAGCATCCTACGCTGAGAACCTTACCTCCAAAGACCTCAGTAATATGAAGGGCAACTTTGGAGAGATGGTAATAGGGAACATACTCAACCTGATAGCCTGTGAGACAGAGGAATTCTATGTGTTCCATTCTGTTGGCCTACCACTTACCTTAGCTGGTGAGACAGACCATGTTGTTGTGTACCGTGACAAGATAATTCTTATTGAAACCAAAGCTTTCAGTGGATACAGTAGCCTTCGCACTTCTAAGGCAGGTACGCTATGGGGAACAAAGCGTGGCTCAAATAGAGTTGTCACGATTGAAGACAACCACCTAAACCAGAAGATAAGTTTGTTTCAGCAAAGGTTTGACAACAGGAATGTCACTGGTGTACTCGCAGCTGTCCGAGATGGAATAGATACAACCTCTGCGTCAAGTGTCTACAAGGTAGCCTCTTTAGACAACTTCTTCAGCTTCATCAAGAACGAAATAGAGACAGCTAAGCCCATTAAAGAAAGCTCATGGCCTGCCATTAAGTTTTTCGCTATGCTCTGCATTGGTAAAAGAGAGTACCCTCAAGCAAAGTAGTCTGCCCTCACCGATATCACTAGCATGATTATTAAAGGCTACCTCAACGGCGTAAGTCAAGACCTGAATTTGTCGGTTACGTCAGACAAAGATTTGTATACAGCTGAGCTTGTCATCCCATCAAAGATAATGCCCATTCGTGGTTCCGGTGCTAACCATTTTGAGGCTCTACTCCAAATTAGAAACCAGATTGAAAGTGAAGGATGGCTTCTAGGAGTCAACGCCTCCCGTGTTGACGCTTCAGCGCCTGACTACAGTAAAGACTTCAATGATGACCAGGTTATTATTCTCACCAGTAAAGGAGACAAACATTCAATTAACGCTACCCAGCCTGCATCCATTGAAACGCTCTCCTCAATTCGTGGGCAGAGAGAACGCTACAACCAAGTCCGAGAACTCATCGCTGAGAATCAAAAAGTTCAATCCAAAGAAGACAAGAAAAGTCAGGTAGTTGAAACGCGAGTCAACATGCCTAGAGCAACTTGGGGTATAGCTTATGCCTTTGCGTCGTACTTCTTCATATCTGTACTGATTTTCCTTTTTATCCCAGTTGGCGACCCGTATCTGATTGGTATAGCTACCGTTGGAAACTTTATCTTCTGGTCATTTAGCATAGTCAAGTGTATAACTGACATAGCATATAATCTGACTAATGCATCCCAGTGGGGATTACTTCTACTGCTGATACAACCTGTTATATTCGGTTTCTTAATTGTCATAATGGTGTCACTGAGCATCTACGACTCTGGGTTAGATATCCCTAGCCTACTTCCCACTGGGATACCAACTCCAAGTGAAACTCCTTTGCCTGCTGATGTTCAGGTACCTTAAGGCATAAAGAAACCCTCCCATAGAGTTCATGGGAGGGTTTCTTTATGCCTTAAATCAGACGTTACGACCGTACTTGTTGAATGCCTCGTAGACGAGCGGGGTTGTCTTAGCGAAGTGTGCTTCCATCTGGTCCGCTAGGAGAGCAATCTCGTGCTGAGGGTATGACTTAACCTGAGCGTCCTCGTGGATGGTACGAAGCGACAGGAAGTGCATTAGGTTACGCATGTTCAATGTCATGTATGTCTGAGAGAACAAGTTAACGGGAAGTACTCCACGGGCAACCTCACGGGCGATACCGGCGTTGAGCATACGCTGGTACTTTGCGTAAGCAAACTCTGAAGCCTCAACGGTTGACTCGCGTACAATCTCGTACTGCTCATCTGTACCAGGTTCAAAGGTATAGTGACCTGTCTTACCAACCTGGATTAGGTTACGCTCACGGTTGGGAACGTAGAACACAGGCTCAAGCTCTTTGTAACGTCCACTGGTCTCATTGAATGAGGAAGTACGGTGACGCATAAGCTCACGCATAACAAAGATTGGTACGTTGATGTAGAAGGTGAAGGATGAGTGCTCAAAAGGTGACATGTGGCGCTCACGAAGAAGGTAGTTAATTAGCCCCTTGTCTTTCTTAGCCTGCTCAAGAGGGTCAACCTCATCTTCATTCAAACGGTCAAGGCTACGCTCACCCTGAGTTGAAACACGAGCAGCCCAGATAACGTCACTGTCTAGAGCGTTTGTTTTCACAAGCTCAACGTCAACGTCACTCTTGAACACTGCTGGTTTGATTTCTTTTTCTGTAGTATTTGTAGTGTCTGTCATTATATTTTTATCCTATCACTGATCGTATTTTTGTCTCATCTTTTTAGCAAACTATCAACTGGCGAGGCTGCATCGTCCTCACCTAAAATAAAGGCCAAGAAAACTATCGTCTGGTCACATCTTGTACGCAAAAAAGTATGTGCCCTAAGCCAGATAGCTTAGGACACATACTAGTAGTTGATTTTAGTCTTCTTCAGGAACGCTTTCCATGAACCTATCTAAAGCACGTTCAGCCGCGTGAGAGTAAACAACCCTGTCACAGGATGCCTGAATGTTGTTCATATGATCATTAATCCTACGAGTTGTCTCTTCTTTGTCGCTACCTTTGTTAATGTCGTACCGGTCTTCAATGTATGCAAGTTCAAACTTAGCTTTCTTAGCTTCTTCTATCCCAGACTCTCTTGAAGCATGAATTTCACTTCTGATTGCTTCAGCTTCTTCTTTCAGATTATCAGCATGCTTCAGCCTTGACTTGTACTCATCCATGGTCAGTTGATACATCTGTGTTGAAGTTGACCTCGTTGAGATAAGAGCGATTCTGGAAACCTCAAAGTGAGGTTTGGCTTCGTCAGGTCTATCCCCATAACGGCGGTATGGGTCTCCTTGGTCTTCATTTTTTCCAGAAGGCCAATACTCGTAGTATCTGTCAGCTAAAGCATCACGCAAATCAATTCTGGCATCGTAGTCGCTACTGCTATTGGACAAAGCCACATAAGTGTCAAGTACACTATCAGGGAACTTGTAATCTAGGTTTTCGTTGCCAAGTTCGTAAGGGTCAGCATCCAACATGCCGCGTGGACTGTGCTCACCAATTCTCCAGTCCATTGTCTCTCCCATGCGGCTTACCATATCTGATGACTGCTCAAAGTTACTCATGTCACGACTTTTGCGAGCGGATCCAATGTTGCCAAATGCTTGAGTGTAATCCTGTTTGTCTTGCGCAGCTAAACGGTCTAACTCAATTTCGCGTTCGATGTCTTCAAGGTTAGAGCGTTCACGGATGTAAGTACTCATATCACCGTCTTTGTAGGCCTGATCAACAAGACCTTTCAGTTCATCACGAGACGCGAAACGTCCCTGAGAGTCATGGTATGGATTAGGCATAAGTTGTCCTTTTCTGTAAAGCAGGTTGCCTTATGTCTAACGGAAAAGGAGTTAATACAAAAATGGGCTTTTGCCAGTAAGTTATTACTGGCAAAAGCCCATTTGATAGTCTTTTACTATTCTTGGGAAGACATATAACGGTCAATAGCTCGCTCAGCTGCGTGAGAGTAGATAACAGAATCATGGGCAGTTTGGATATTGCACATCTGAGAATTAATTCGTGCCTCTGTTCCTCCAGCTGGGTCATCGTTAGCTAAAGTAAACTGGTCTTCAAGATATGCAAGCTCAAATTTGGATTTCTTTAAGGTTTCCAAATTCTCAGTTCTTGAAGCACGCACTTCTTCACGAATTGCTTCTGCCTCTGTCTCAAGATTGTCAGCATGTTTTAGACGTGCTCTATACTCGCTCATTTGGTTGGCGTAATCTACTGTTGCTTCACGGCGGGCAACTACAAGACTGTTTGGGTTTATCTCAAAGCTAGGAGAATCATCCTCGGAGAAGCCAGCCTCTACCTTATCTTTTTCAATAGGCCAATACTGCAAACTGTTGTTCATAACAGAGTTAAAATCAATTGTTCGGTCGTAGTGGCTAGTGCTGTTAGACAAAGCTACGTAAGAGTCAAGTATTTCATCAGAGAATGCATATTTCTCTTCAGAGTCACCCGCACGGTAAGGATCAGCGTCTTCCATTTCATAAGGGCTTAGCTCACCTATACTCCAGTCCATTGTTGTGCCAACGCGAGAATCAGCTTCGGAGGCCCTTTCAAAAGTACTCATGTCTCTATTTTTAGGAGTAGATGCACTTGCTTTAGAGAAAATGCCAGAAGATTCTGTAGAACCAGCCGCTAGGCGCTCTCGTTCAATCTCTCGTTCAATCTCTTCAAGATTGGCGCGCTCACGGATGTAAGTGCTCATATCACCGTCTTTGTAGGCCTGATCAACAAGACCTTTCAGTTCGTCACGAGACGCAAAACGTCCCTGAGAGTCATGGTATGGATTAGGCATAAGTTGTCCTTTTCTTGAAGGTAAGTTAGTTTATGTCTAACGGAGAATCAGTTGATGCTTCGGATGATGATAACGTCAGTGATAGGTCCAAATGTGGGTCGGTCATGGTCCCAATTTTTGACTTCATCATAATCATATAGAGGCTGGTTGTCTTCAGTGTAACCAGCTGGCTGCGGAAAACCAGGCTGTTTGATGTTGAAGAATGTTCCGTTGAAACCCCAGTTGGTTTTGAAACCAATCTCCTCAATCGTATAAAGTTTCGGTGTAGTACTCATATTGCTTTCTTGTAGGGTTGAAGTAATAACTATACTACAGATATCGGAAAGACATAGAACAGTTGGTAAGGCAAAGCCAAGCTGCACAGCAACTTCGCAGCTGGCATAACGAACACCACCGCCGATATCAAATTCTATGACTGAATACACTAACTTTGACCAGATAATGCGCGATGAGAACCTTGACGATGCTGCACGTATCGCATACACCAACGAATGGCTCCAAGGGCGCTATGGGTTGGAGATTCCCACACCTCTGGTTGCAGAGTTGACACGTGTTCACGACCATGACAACCTAGCCAAACACTTTGGTCAGCTTAAGCTTGCTACAGCTTTCCAGAACGCCTGGTTGCAGGTAGAAAAAACATCACCAGGCACATGGTCATTAACTTACAGTTACGCTGGCCCCGAAGCTCAGCCGTCAATTCTTCCACACAAGAATGACAAGAAGCAGGACCAAAGCAACACAGAGAAAATTCAGAAACTCATCAACGCAATTGGAGTCATTGAATCCCAGAACACAACTGTATCCCAGCAGGTAACAATGGAGCAGAAGATTCTTCAGAGTATTGACTCCCAGATAACTAACCCTGTGCTTGATGAGCCAGATGAGCAGGAGCAGTTCTCCACTCACAGGATGCCTTTAGCTACATACCTTGGTGACCCTAGTGCTCCGTCAATTCCTGTACCCGATTTCAAAGCTTAAACCTGCTGAAATACAAAATATCTTAGCCCAAAAGTTGCATTAAAAGGGAAAGCATGGTAGAATTGTCTTACACGAGAACGAAGGACAAACACTATGATTGTAACCCGCGAAGATTACCTCCAGGCTGTTAACCAGGCAACCATTGCCCGTGACGTTTACTACAAGACTGGCGAGGACTCAGGCCTCACAGACACTGAGTACGACTCCCTTCTTGACGAGATTCAGCTTGTCGGTGACACCAACGGTTGGACTGAAGGTAACGCTCTCATCGGTGAGGTCGCCGGTGGTATTGAAGTGTCCGGTGACGTTCAGCACACCGTGCGAATGCTCTCCCTCGGGAAGGTCCAGAGCCTCAATGACGTTGACTCCTTCGTAGCAACCGTCCCCGGTGGTGTTGTGCTGGAGCCTAAGCTTGATGGTATTGCCCTCAGTGTCAAGTACGTCAACGGCAAGATTGCTCAGGTCGCTACACGAGGTGACTCCCGCTCCGGCGAGAACCTGACCGAGAAGGCCCTCATCACCAAGTTCCGTGGACTCCCCCACACTCTTCCCACCAATGAGACCATTGAGGTTCGTGGTGAGGCTTTCATCAGCGCCAGCGACTTCGTTGCCACCCAGGCTGGCCGTTTCGCCGCCACGGGTGAGAAGTTCTCCAACTCTCGTAATGCTGTCTCTGGAATCCTCCGCACCAGCAAAGACACCAGTTACGCCACCATCACTTTCGGAGCATACGAGGTCATCGGCTACGACAATGACAGCTACTCACAGCGCATGAAGCACCTCGCAACGCTTGGTTTCGCTCCTGCAATGACTTTCATGCCCGCTGACATTCTGACAGCCAAGATTCCTCTCAGCGAGAAGATTGAGCGTTTCGGTAACATCCGCGAGAAGAACGACGCACCCACTGATGGTGTTGTGGTCAAGGCTGACAGCGAGAAGACCCGTAAGAGCATGGGTGAGGGAAGCCGTCACCCCAAGTGGGCTGTTGCATTCAAGTTTGAGGCTGAGCAGGCTGCTACCGTACTCAACGGTGTCCAGCGTGAGGTTGGTAAGACCGGAAACGTTTCTTACGTTGCCCAGCTTACACCTGTTGAAGTTGACGGGTCAGTTGTCTCCAAGGCGACTCTGAACAACGCAACCTTCATCAACAAGCTTGACCTGCACATTGGTGACACTGTCATCATCCGCAAGGCCAACGATATCATCCCCGAGATTGTTTCCGTTGACCTTGCCCTGCGACCTGAGAGCGCTGTGAAGTACGATGCTCCCACAACCTGTCCCAAGTGCGGCAACGACCTTGACACTGCCTCCTCTGTTATCTGGAAGTGCCACAACCCTGACTGTGCTGCCCTCAACAAGGTCGTCTACGCTGTGTCACGAGACATTCTTGACGTTGACAACCTCTCAACAGCCATCATTGAGCGTCTGTTCGCTGGGAACCTAATTCAGGACACAGGTGACCTTTTCATGCTCACAGAGAAGCAGCTTGCGGGCCTAGTCATGTCCTACAGCAAAGACAAGACTGGCAAGACCATCATTCCTCTGAAGGCCCAGTACCTTGGTGAAAAGATGGCCGCGAAAATTTATGGAAACCTCCAGACTTCCAAGAATCAGGATCTTAACCGAATCATCAGTGCCCTCGGTATCCGCATGACAGGCCGCACGTTCGGTCGTCGTCTTGCGAAGCACTTCGGTTCCATGCAGAAGCTTCAGGCTGCAACCATCAACGATCTACTTGAAGTTGAAGGTATCGCCATTGGCCGTGCAGAGGTAATCCACGCTGGCATCCAGAACGCCCGACCGCTCATTACCAAGCTCTACAACGCTGGCTTCACCGCGCTCGACGAGAAGAACTCCCAGGAAACTCTAAAGAAGGCAGAAGCTTCATCCACCGATAAACTAAAGGGACTGAACGTTGTCGTCACCGGAACTGTTGAAGGTTACAGCCGTAACCAGCTGACAGAGCTAGTGGAGTCAAACGGTGGTCACGCTTCATCCTCTGTCAGCAGCAAGACAGACCTTGTTGTTCTAGGTGAGAAAGCAGGGTCCAAGAAAGCCAAAGCTGAGTCCCTGGGAGTGAAGACCATGCCCGCAGATGCGTTCATCACATGGATTACAAAATAGCACCACACAAGCATTAGGAGTACCAACCGCATGTCAGAAATACTAAGCAACAGCAACTACTCACCTGATGTTGAGACCAGCTGGAACAGAATCCCAGTTGGTCTCGACGTCACCGGCGAAACACTACTGTGGGATATCCAAAGAAAAGCTGATGCGCTTATCAGCGGTAGAAACGGGGCAGGGAAGACAACGTTTCTGCTCATGCTGGAGGAACACTTCAGGAAACACCCTAACATGTGGAAATCAGAGTTAGTCACAATTGCCCCACAGGATATCCCTGACACCTACACAGGTTCCATCACATCAGATATTGCTCAGATAGCGGAGAAGATAGAAGAAATTCGCAACCTAGTTGACGACCGTTTAACCTCCAGTGCAAGCGGTGACGAAGGCCACCTAGCATTGATGGTAGATGAAGCCTACTACCTGTTGACAGCAACAAACTTTGTCAAAGGAAATAAGACAGTAGACAACATTACAAGGAACCTGGAAACCATCGCAGTACATGGTGATACAGTAGGGGTGCATCTTATCCTGACAACACAGAAACCAGACGTTAACGTGTTCACGCACAAGCTACGAGATAACCTCTCGCTACGAATTGGCTTCGCTAAAATGGACAGGAAATCTTCTCTCCTTAGTATCAACAGTGCATCTGGAACAACAACACCAGATACACCCGGAGTTGGACTCATCCTACTAAACAACAGCACCACGCTGTTCAAAGCATTCAAGCCCAAAGAATAAAATAGAACACCAAACATGAACAATTCAACCTAGAACAATAAACCACTACAGAAAGCAGCAAAAATGTCAACGTCAACACGATTTGATGAACTACGGAAACTTGATGGCGACTGGTCACAGTTCGTAAAGGATGCAGGCAAACTAGACCCAGCAGCTATTGATCTTGCTGAGGACGTATACAACAAAATTGTTGCACTGCGAATGCCTAACCCTGGCGTGTTCCCTGACTCCGAAACAAAAGGTGTCCGACTGGAGTGGCTAACTGAGAACTCTCACCTTGTTCTTGCCTTTGACGGTGAAACCCCGGAGGACTCGTTCTTCTCCTACTACGATGAGGGAACCCAAGACCGCAAGTTCGTTGACCTGGTAGACACCAGAACAACTCTTGACCTTCTCATGGACAAATTCAAACGGAGTTGACAATAATTTCAAACTAAGATAAGCTTTACAGGTAGCGCAACAGCTGCCCGTAAAGCTTATCTTAGTTTAGGAGACAAAATGGCTGACCAGACTGACCACCCTGACCTCTATGAGACAGAGCACTACAGCGTACCCTTCATCAAGAAGAACGTCAGGAACATCAGGAACAAGGTCATCAGCAAGGAACCTTACACAGCTGAGGAGCTTGCCTCGGCGCATGATGGCTTCGTCCAGATCCAAGGCCTGTTTGCTGAGTTCGGTTGGGCCGACCAGGTTAGCTTTGCTCAGCCTGACACATACTCCCGCGTTGCCAACATCACCTTCAAGCCGTTCACCGAGTTCACAAACTCCCTCGCACCGCTCATCATTGAGTTCGGTCGCGCTGACGAGAAGAAGCATGACCAGAGTCAGGTATTTTCGTGGATGCGTAATGATATTGAGTACTACCGTACTATGGAAGCTGCGCGAGTCCGCAAATCTCACCTGGCTTTTGCTACCTTCCACCTTCAGCAGGGTATCATGACGGCTTTGCCCATCAAAGACCTTCCCCTGCTCAACAGTGCAATTGAAGCAGCCATCAAAGAGGACTCAGCCCATAAGCTTGCTGGCGGTCGCACTACAGTCGACACTTTCGTGTCCATCATGCATGAGACCCACAGGTTCCTTATTAGGGAGCTTCAGGAGGGTGGCTTTGAGGTAACACCCCACAACACTCTCGCACTCATGCTGGGCCATATTGCCAACTCCAAGAACCTTCAGACGCGCGCTCAGCAGGGTGACGTAACTATCACTCGCGCTGAGTACATGGAATTTATCACCAACGGTGTAAATATCAGCAAAGCGCTTCTCTACGTTTCACCTCTGCTATCCGCTGCTGCTCTTCCTAGTGCACAGATGGTCAAAGAAGCCGGTGACATGCCCTTCGCTTGGTTCATGAAAATCAACCAGGGATTTGACACCCCCGCAGAAATCAAGTAAGCTTACTTAAGACAAGAAAGGAACCCCGTAATGTATACAGAAAATGCTATCCAGTACTTCACCACCGAACATTACAGTGTTCCCTACCTCACTAAAGCTGGGCAAGGTAGAAACGTGAACGATAGAAAAGCCAGCTACTCTGACGCTGAGCTTGAGGCAGCCCACAAAGAGTACGTCAGGCTTCTTGATGCTCTTAAGGAAATTGGGTGGAGTAACACTGTAAAGCTTGTGCAGCCTGAGCAGAAGCAGCATGCTCGTATCGCAGAGTTCCAGTTCTCTGAGTACAAGCAGTTCCTTACGGAGCTAGCTCAGGCTGCGCTGACATACGGTTTCCCTGATAAAAGAGCACAGACTGAGAATCGGGCTTACCACTACTACACGAACAGTAACTCACGGTACCAGGTAGAAGTAGCAAGTAACATTGCCCCATTCAATTTCCACCTTCAGTCAGGTCGTGTAAGCAACATGGCATTCACTATTCCTGCGGTTGGAGCAGCCTGGAGTCCCGCCGCCAGGACAAAGGCTGACAATCCTAAGCCCGCCAGTGACTGCACTGTAGACGAGTTCATTGAAGGTATCCCCACTTTCAACAAAACCCTCAGCCAGCAGCTAGAACAGCAGGGGTACGAACCCACGACCTACAACATCCTTGCCCTCTTCCTCGGACTTTTCGCCGCGAAAAGAGACCTAGCAAACGTGGGGCACACTGACCTTGTTCCTCAGGAGAAGACTGCACCAAAAGAATACATGGAGTTCATCACCAACGGAATCCCAATCAGCAAAGCCCTCCTCTATGTTTCACCTTTGTTCCCCAAAAAAAACATGCCCACACTGGAGACCGTCCAGGGTACAGAAGGTATGCCATTTGAATGGTTCATGAAGCTTCACTACTGATACTAGACCAAAGGAAACTAAAATGGGACACGACTACACCCTAGAAAGCATGCACACAACACCGGCATACACGGTGCCGCATGCTCGCACCCTAAAGCCGGAGGAGCTAACCCAGAATCCACTGCCGAAAGAGTTTTTCTACTCCGCTAAGCAGCTGGACACTGTATACAGCCAGTATCTGGAGCTTGTGAAAATGCTGGAAGCATCAGAGTGGGCAGGCTACGTTAAGCTTGAACAAAAAGGTAGAATGATGAACATTGTGTTCCCCGCCTATCAGAAGCTAGCTGAAGAGTTGAACAAGTCACAGCCGACCCTGGAAAGTAAAACTGTATTCGGTTACACTGCGAAGAAGAACTACCAAATTTCAAGCAGCATTCTGGGAAGCTTCCACCTGCAAAAAGGTCACCTTGTGAACATTGCTCTCCAGGCAAACCCTTTCATTGCAGAGCACATGGATGAGAATGCAACCCGAAAAGGGATCACGACACTAGAGGGCTACAAGAAGTTCATTACCAAGTCAACACGCACCATCAAGAAGGAACTCCTTCACCGACACATCCCCGTTAATGGATACACAATCACAACACTGCTTCAAGCTAAGCTTGGATACAGCATAGGAACCATCCAGGGACGGCTTGAAGAAGGCAGAAGCCCGATTGGAAGATTGATTATCGTGAAGAACAGAAAAGACAAGGTCACTGAAAAAGTCTACGATCATCTGAAAGCTCAGACGCCAACAGAGAAAGTCCTCAGATACTGTTCAGTCTTGTACTCCCACACTCATGCGGTAGGCCCCGAGTACATAGACATTGTAGACGATGTGCCGCTAGATTGGTACCTTAAAATGGCTAAGCCAGAAGGCGATGCCATAGCAATGTACTAATCAGCCAATAACACGTTGTTTAGCGGCAGCAAGCTCAGCTTCAGTAAGAATACCGCTTTTAAACAAACGGTCTAACCTTTCAAGCTGACCTGCAATATCATCAGACGCCCCACCAGTATTAGCTGACTGGGGTTTCTGTGTTTGTGGGACAGAGAAAAGAGGACCCTGAGAGGCAGGTTCCTTAGGAAGAGTCTCGCTAGCAGGTTGAGGCTGAGCCGGGAAGCTACCAGTCTGAGGAAAACGAGGTGGAACGAACCCTGAACTACCAGGAGCGTTACCGAACTGGTTCTGCTGCTGAGGAGCGAACCCAGAGAACCCCTGAGAAGCCGCAGGTGGCTGCTGGAAGCCCTGAGATGGCTGTGGACCTCCACCGTTACCACCCCACCCTGTACCACGCTTACCGGCGCGCTCACGGATTAAGCCAACAAGTCTTTTACCTGTGTTAGCAGGCACCTTAGTGATAGTAGCCTGGCTGCCATCGCTGAACAGCACAATGTCTCCAAACAGAATGCGAGATTGCCATTCAACACTGGAGATACTATAGAAGGGGAAATCCTGAGTGGTCTTCTTAAACCAACCGTCTTTCAGGAAGAACACGCGCTCATTAGTCAAAACGATGACGCCCCGTCCGTTGCTGTACTTGCCAGAGCAGATAGCTTCAACTTGCTCCCCACCGTGCAGGTAAGTAACCAGAAGCCTAAGCTCGCGGTTGCTACCAAAAGTAATCATCATGCGCTTCTTCGCAGCAGCGATATCTTCTCTCAGAGGAGCCATAACAACAATCATCTTTCAACTAGAAATTATTCTTATACTCTATCGGAGAACACTGAGAACATGAAAAACCCAGGTCAGCAAGCAACCTGAGTTCACTCAAGTCTGCCGCCGAAAAAAAGATCAAACTTTTTTGGAAAAAATTTCCACCGAAACCCAGCAACAGCGTGTACCCCGAAAACCAAAAACACTACTAAACGCCCCAAAAACCGTAAAAAACACACCAAAATGCCTCCAAAATGCAATAAAATAGCAAAAACTGCTCTATACACGCAATAAAACGCTATACCCAATAAACTAAAACGCTGCCGATAGTAATGATTCACGGCAACAAAAACATGTTCAACCGACGCAGACCACAAAAATGGTTATGCGTTTTTTTTGCCCCAAAACCGCCTCAGAGGCCCAAAAATTTAACCAAAACCAAGAAAAGGAACCCAAAAATGACCGTAGAACTATACACCAAGTCAAACTGCCGCCAGTGCGTACAGACAGTGAAGAACTTGGACAAAAAAGGTGTAACATACGAGTCCAAGTCCTTAGAGAACCCAGAGAACCTAGAGTTCGTCAAGTCAATCAACATGATGTCAGCACCAGTCGTAATCGTACGTGATGCTGAAGGCAACATCACCGAGTCATGGGGTGGATTCAACCCAGACATGCTCAACAAAATCGGCAACTAAACAAAATTTATACAAGGGAAGGAAGGAAACCAAAAAGTTTCCTTCCTTCCCTTAACTATCCCCGGTAAAAAGAAAAACAATGCTACACTAACAACGATGAACCACATGCCCCACATAGTCTACTTCTCAAACATAACCAACACAACCCACAGGCTTGTGCAGAAAATTGGTCTGCCAGCAACACGCATCCCAATCAAAGAAGAACTCAGCACACCCCCAACAGAAGACTACGTGCTCATCATCCCAACCTATGGTGACCACAACAAACAAGGCATGATACCAATAGCAGTCAAAAGGTTCCTCAGCAGAAAAGAAAACAGGGAACACTGCACAGCAGTAATAGCAACCGGAAACAGCAACTTCGGAAAACAATACTGCAAAGCCGGAGACCTCATCAGCGAGAAGCTAGGCGTCCCGCTCCTCTACAAACTAGAGCTAGCAGGAGACACCGACGACATAGCAATCATACAAAACAAAATAGCTGACCACTACCAGGAATCAAACACCACCCCAAACAGTTAACACCAAAACGAAGTTAACTCCACAAATTTTAAACCCCACAAGAAGAGAAAGAAAACAATGACAGACACAAACACAGCCATAGGTGATGTTGTCTCCGCAACATTCCAAGGCAACAAAAAGCAAGGTGACTACCTTGCCCTCAACAGCCTCCTCAACATCTGGGGACCAGACGGCAAAATCCAGTTCGACAAAGACAAAGAAGCTGTACGCGCCTACTTCTTAGAGCACGTCAACCCCTCCACAGTCTTCTTCCATGACCTAGAAGAGAAACTGAACTTCCTCGTAGAAAACGACTACTACGAAAAAGAGTTCCTAGAGAAATACGAATTCGCATTCGTCAAAAAGCTGTTCAAAACAGTCTACGACAAGAAATTCCGCTTCCCCACCTTCGTAGGAGCCTACAAATACTACACAAGCTACACCCTCAAGACATTTGACGGGAAACGCTACCTAGAGCGCTTCGAAGACCGCGTAACCATCGCGGCCCTCTACCTCGCAGACGGTGACAAGAAGCTAGCTGAGAACATCGCAGAGGAAATCATCAGCGGACGCTTCCAGCCAGCAACACCAACCTTCCTCAACGCCGGAAAAGCACAGCGAGGCGAACTCGTATCCTGCTTCCTCCTCAACGTAGACGACGACCTCAACAGCATCCTCCGCAGCGTTAACAGCAGCGGACAGCTAAGCAAACGAGGAGGAGGAGTAGCACTAGCACTCACCAACCTCCGTGCAAAAGGCGACCCAATCAAGAAGATTGAAAACCAGGCCAGCGGTGTAGTCCCCGTCATGAAACTCCTAGAAGACACCTTCAGCTACGCAAACCAGCTAGGTGCCCGCCAGGGAGCCGGAGCAGTGTACCTAAACGCACACCACCCCGACATTATGGAGTTCCTCGACACCAAACGAGAGAACGCCGACGAGAAAATCCGTATCAAGACACTATCCCTAGGTGTAGTCATTCCTGATATCACCTTCGAGCTAGCCAAAAACAACGAAGACATGTACCTCTTCTCACCCTACGACGTTGAACGCGTCTACGGCAAGCAGATGGCATACGTCAACATCAGCGAGAACTACCGTGCAATGGTAGACAACCCAGACATTCGCAAGAAAAAGATCAGCCCCCGTGAATTCCTGTCAACCCTCGCAGAAATCCAGATGGAATCCGGCTACCCTTACATCATGTTCGAAGACGCCGCAAACCGTGCAAACCCAATTGACGGTAAAATCATCATGAGCAACCTCTGCTCCGAGATCCTTCAGGTGCAGGAACCATCCCACATTGAAGACGACCAGACCTACAGCACCCTAGGAAAAGATATCAGCTGTAACCTTGGTTCACTCAACGTACGTAAAGCACTACAGTCACCAGACTTCGGAAAAACAATTGAAACAAGCATCCGAGTGCTAACACAGGTTAGCGACATGAGCGACATAGTATCCGTACCAACAGTAGCAGCAGGAAACCGCCGCTCACACGCAATCGGCCTCGGAGCGATGAACCTCCACGGCACATTCGGTTACCACCACATGTACTACGGTGACGAGGAGTCCTTGGACCTCACCAACATGTACTTCAGTGCAGTAACCTACTATGCTCTCCTAGCATCCAACAAGATCGCTAAAGAGCGTAAGGAAACGTTCGTAGGATTTGAGAAGTCAGCCTACGCTGACGGAAGCTACCTACAGAAGTTCATTGACAACGTTGCTGTAGCACGCACAGAGAAGGTCAAAGCAATCTTCGCTGACATTGCTACCCCAACTAAGGAAGACTGGGAGAAACTATCCGCTTCAATCCAGAAGCACGGTATCTACAACCAGAACCTCCAGGCTGTGCCACCAACAGGGTCTATCAGCTACCTAGCGAACGCGACCGCTTCAATTCATGGAATCACTTCAAAGATTGAGGCTCGTAAAGAAGGTAAGCTCGGTACTGTACGTGTACCAGCTGCTGAGATGAACAACGATAACATCCAGTACTATGAGGATGCTTACGAAATTGGTTACAAGAAGCTAATGGACGTATATGCAATTGCTGGATTCTACGTTGACCAGGGTCTATCTTTGACTCTCTTCTTCAAGGAGTCAGCTACAACACGTGACCTTAACATGGCTTACCTATATGCTTTTGGTAAGGGTAAAGGCAAGCCAGCCAAGGACGAGCGTGAAGCTATGGTAAATTCATTCAACCAGGGCGAACTGAAAACGATTTACTACATTCGTGTTCAGCAGCAAGCAATCACCGGAACATCAATGGAAGAATGTGTCAGCTGCGCACTCTGATATAGATTAACATAAAAATGGCCTCATCATAGCGATGAGGCCATTTTTATGTTGTAACTGTTATTTGTTCTCTAGTGTTTAGCTGCTGTAACGTTAGATATAGATTATGGCTAAAACGGATAATATGCACAAGTCTACCGATGGAGTTTGGCGTCCCTGCGAAGCAAAAGGGGACTGTCCTTTAGGGCATGCTACTACACGAGATGTAACGTATGCGGGGCAGGCTCTCGCTCGCATTGGTTTCGGTAAGCAGAGCGTTAAAACTCTTGACTCTAAAACTATTAAATCTCTCGCTGACAAAGAGCGTGCTTACACTAACGCCAATACTCCAGCGTGGGCACTTGCTTCAGAGGATCAGCTACCTCCGGTAGGAGCGGTTAAGACTATGCCCCGTCAAAATGGTACATTCCAGAGTGCTCTATGGAAATCGGCTGGTGTTTTTGTACGGGAGAACCAAGTCCAAGGCGAGGTGGAAGTTCTTTCAGAGGAACGCAAAACAGTTTCTGGTAGTTCTTCAACTCCTAAGATTAAAACAGTCAAAGCGACTCTTCAGTATGAGGATAAGAATACCCCTGGGAACCAAAAGAAACTTGAGTTTGAGTATGAGGAAGAGTCATACGAAAACACTGTAAGTCCAAATGCTGCTATCGTCAAATACTTTGTTCAAAGTGCTGCCTACCAGCGCTCACTGGGAACAGCAAGCGAGGAGGAAGCTGTTGCTTCCCTGGCTAAGCGAAGCAGGGTTTCAGAAGTGTCTGCCCGCAAGCGTCTTCAAGCAGAGAAAGTAAAGTACGAAACACTTCGTGACTTTATTGGTCAGAACACAATGAACGCTATGGCGGCAAAATAAGTTGCTTTTAAGCGGTCCTGATTTCTGCGTGAGGGGATACATTGATTATAATGTATCCCCTCACTTTTTGATTACCCCGAAGTTCTCTCGCAGCATCTGAATAGTCTGTTCCGTAGTCAGTAATAGTGGCGGTACACAGATTCATCCCAATCTGCTTCAAAAATGCTGCTCAGATCTTAGCCTACTTACCTAGCTGTGCTTCCAAGAGGTCTGCGAACATGAGGGGTTCTAGGGTGTAGTCTGCTTCGTCTAGGAGAACATAAACTTTTAGCTTTTTGTCTGTTCCATAGGAGGCATTCCAGTTTTTGTTGTGGCCGTGCTTATCTGATTCGGCTTCACGGGCTTTGCGGATGGTTTTCATCTGGGTTGTTTCTTTATATGTCACACTCCCCCATGTTCGGCTGTGGGTGTCGGCTTGGTACGCAATGTAGCTGCTCTGGCCGTCGGGGTAGACTGTGTTGACTACTAACTCGTGGTGTTCAATGTTCTCGCCGTCAAATTCTTGATAGAATTTGATTAGAGTGTACTCTGTGTTGAGTTCTTCATCTGTCCACTTATGTTCAAGGGTTGGCACTTCTGTTTCAGGGTTATGGGTGAGGCGAACAATCTTTTGGGTGCCGTGTAGGGCTAAGAGCAGGCTACTGGCGTCTCGGAAGGTCTTGCAAGCGTCTTCTATTGATCCTGTGCTGTTGTTGTAGGGAATGTCATCGTCATGCTGCGGCTGTATCATCAGTTTCCTTAGAGTCTGTGTTCTCTTAATTTATCATAGTCGGAGCATGTTTTGTGGTAGAGGTTGTGAGGCAAGCTTTGAAGCGAAAGTTTGTAGGTTGACCAATGTGGTAGTTCTGTGTGGTACAATGACTCTGTAGACAGGGGGAGTAAAATGAGGTCAATGACGTTTCGGCTTTTTAATGAAGTTCGTGAAGCTGTTTATTACTCTTTCAAGTTGAAGCGACGAAAGTCTAACCTGGCTAAGGTTCGTGCTGGTGTTGCTGGGTATGTTTTGGGCGATGGCACGGAGATACCGGACTTTTATGACAACTGGCGTGACACTTCTTGGCAGGATGAGAAGCATATTTATGCTGTACGTAAGTTTAAGGGTGTCACTTACGTGTATGTTGGTGATGAGTATCATGAGCATGACCGGTTGAGGTTTGCAGGTGTTGGCAATGATTTCTATGAGGTCACCCGCAACTGTTCTATGGACGCTAGTTTGTCTTTTGACCAGACTTTTAATCCTGTGTTGATGTTCAGGGATCCTAATGTTTCTATCGCGGCTTCTGTTCTTTTGACTTCTGCTCCCGGGCACAGGCCTGTTAGGGCGCTGGCGAATGTGATAAGCCAGATTGGTAATGATTACAGTTTCCAGGACATGCATGATCTGTTTTATCACACTGATATTTTCGCTGAGAAGCATGGACTGTCGGACATGCCTGAGGAATATGTGAGAGTGCTTACTGCTGGTGTTAACTCTTTAGAGGACAAGCGCTAAACGGTCTAAGACTTATTTTGTAGGAAGCTAAAAGGTGAGTTAGACTGCCATCTTAAATGCTGCTTGTGTTTTAGTTTTTGAAAGTGTAGAATGTAGTAACTGTTCGTATGAAAGGTTTTATCATGGTCAATATCAAGTTGGTTACCCCAAGCATTAGTGTAAAAGATGTGTTCAATGATTTGACGAACTATTTTGGCAACTTCTTCTTTCGGATTCGCCTTAATTCAAGCTTGACTAAAGTTAAAGCTGGTCTGAATACTTATGCCATTGGTGAAGGCCTCGAGGTTCCTGATTTTTATGATGGCTGGGGTAACGGTGTGGGACCCGTTGAGAAAAATCTCTTTTCTGTTCGCAAGTTTGATGGTGTCACATATGTTTATGCTACCGAAGATTGTCATGAGCATGACCGTTTGCGATTTGCTGGCGTAGACAAGGACTTCTATGAAGTTCGTTGGAATTGTTTGACAGGGAGCTATTATGTGGAGAGACCTATCGCACCGACTGTACCGTATAACGGCTTCTGGGTTGAGCATAGTTTGCCTGTGGAGACATATTTTCTTGTGTCTAATGTTCCAAGTGATGATACTGTACAGTTGCTGACTTCAGCTTTGAAGAAAACTAGTTGCGAATATAGTCTAGAGGATTTCCATAATCTGTTCTACCACACTAGCGTGTTTGCTGATGCTCATGATTTGTCAGATCTTCCTGATGAATATGTGAGGCTTCTTACCGCTGGTGTAGATTCTTTGGGTGAAGATAGAATTACATTTCTTCTTTGACTGTAAGAATTGACATTTCAAAAGTTCATATGAATACCTGTTTTGTAGTATACTAGGAAGTGTATGCTCATGGTAGCTTACTTTGTGTTTGCTGGTGGACGATAGTTTATCAGTGTTACACTTTAACTTGAACCTAGGATTCCTATGATAGCAAAGTTTTTACACTTCCTTAAGATGAGTTGGATGCTCTCCTGGCGTCTACTTTTTGTGGACGCACTTGTCTTCCATGGTGGGCATGACACTCAGTTCCTGGTTACAGCTGTTCTGTTCTCTGGGTTCATGGTGTTTTTCCTCAACAAGACTCTGACTGCATTTCCTCTCATCCGCTTGGTTATGCGCAAACCTGTTGTTGTGTGGGCTGACGGTTTTGCTAATGAGAATGCGCCTCGTGTTGTTAAAAGTAGAATGGCGACTCCTGCGGAGGCAGCCAAGTTAGCTAACCCTGAGCCGGAGCGTATACAGTTTGTTGGCTCCGCTACCACTAATGGTTTTATGACTGGTTTTGAACCATCTGCTTTAGCGAATGTTCCTATACCTGATGCACCAAAGATGAAGGGTGTGCCTGGCGCTAGTTTAGGCGGGGAGAATGGAATGGATGAGAACGCTGTTAGCATCGGTATCGTGGGTGAACAGAACTTTGCTCGTGCGTTGAGTGTGACAAAACTTATCCACCGTTTCAATAGCATTTGGTCTGTCCCTGTGCCTGATGCTGAATTTTTCAGACCAGCGGAGTATGATGCTGACATTGACTGTGTGATAGCTACTGGTACCTGTATTTACTTAGTTGATTTGAAGCACTATAAGTCAGGTAATGTGCGTTACTACAACATAGGTGATGAACTGTATTGTGAGGATGTTGCGACTGGTGCTCAGGTTGGTGAAACCAAAACTATGTCACGGAACATGCAGAATGCAACTGCTGCTCTGAAGCACCATTTCCCGAAAGTTGTTTTCAAACCTGTTGTTGTACTCATGCCAACTGATAAAGGTGAAGGTATTATTGACAACGTTACATGGCCTGGTCAGATTCAGGCTATGAACCTGACTCAGTTTATCTCCCAGTTGCAGGCTGACAGGGACTTTGACTACAGCATGCCTCATGGTGGAGTGTTTGCACGCATCTCTAACCTTGCTGATTTGAAAGTAAGTCGCGGTAAGCAGAGAGAGCGAGAAGAACAAACAAGGCGTAGGCTGCGAATAGAACATGATGAGCGGTCAGCACGTTATGGCTGGGAAAAACCTAAAGAGTAACTAATGTTAGCTCATTTTTTTAAGGAAGTGCGTTACCGGTGGTCTCGTACTGGAAGGTCGGGAGGCCTGCCCTTCAGCCGCCTAGAAACGTTTGAGCTAACAGCTTGGGGTGCTTTAATTTCTTTCGCGTTTGCTGTTGTGTTGACTCGGATTCTGGTGGGCTACGAGAATATCTATGAGTCCGCCTATACTCTTCTGGTTTCGGGTGGGCTTTGCGGCATTTTTATTGGAGTGGCAGTTTACTTTTACAGGGTTGTTACCACCGGACGTTTCTTCATCCACGAAGCTGAGCGTAGAGCAGAAAAAGCGCTGCAAAAATACAGGGCTGCTGTTGTCTTAGGTCAAGACCCAGCCAAAAGGAAAGTCTGGAGACCAAAGCGAATCCTGATACGTGATTTTTGTAAAGGCGACAAAGCATATTTTTTATGGCCGGAATCTGTGTTCAGTTTTTGGAAAAAATGGGGTGTTATCCTTGTTACTGCTCATGAAAGTTTCGCTGGTGAACTGCATCCGCATGATCGTCTAAAGTTTATTGGAGTTAAAGTCCTTTGGACCAGACGCTATTATTGGGGCACAGTGCCAGTGTTATGCATGCACAATCAAATCATTAGGCCTAACCGCGATACGGTGTCTTTTAAGGAGGAAACAACGTTTTGGGGTGAGTTTAGGAAGACCCTTCAAGCTGGAGGGAATATGTTGGATTCGGCATGTGGTCGCTCAATTGATGTTTCTGTTGAAGGGTTTGTTGGATTTGCACGTCAGTTTAGGGGTGCATGGAAAGATCATGAGGTTGACCAGCAGGCTGAGAGGGAGCTTCGTATGTTCAGGGCGAATCTGCCTGATGGCATGGGATGGTCTGATGTTCATGATTATCTTTTTCATAGGAATGTGTTCTTAGAGCGGTCTGAGTTTTCAGACATACCGTCTGACTATGTAAGGCATCTTCTGGGTGCCACCAATTTGAATGCTTTAGAGAGTCGTGTCGGGCTGCCCGGAGGGCTTCCAGCGCCCAATAATTTAGTATAGCTTTTGTTTGACAGCAGACTGTAAGACTGTTATTGTTGTCATATGATAAAAACTTTTTCCGCTGCCCTGAGACAGGACCGTGAGCGGCGTGCGGAGGCTCGCTCTAATGCGCCTACCGATGATTTTAGTTTCTATCTTCTGATGGGTATAGTGGGTGTCCTGCTCACAGCTTTCGCGTATGCGGCGCTACCTGAAGGGTACAAGCTGTATTCTTTTCTGCTTTTGTTTTTGTCTGTAGTGATCTGGCGGGCTATTGTTTGTTTCGGTTTTGTTTTCAGATCTAAATTTCGTGCTGAACTAGCTAGAATGAAAGCAGAGAAAGCTTTCTCAGAGTACAAAGCTAATGTAAAAGCCCAGAAGGACCCTGTGAGTAGGAAAGTTAGGAACCCCGGCAGAATTTTTTCTCGGTCCATTGGCATGTCTTTTAAATCTGGAGAACCTTATGTAGCTTGGCCTCTCACGGCTTTTACTTTGTGGAAAAGACGCGGCGTGATTCTTGCTACCGCAAATGAAAGTTTTGCGAGCAGCCTGCATGAACATGACAGGTTGGTGTTTATTGGTGTCAGACGAGGTCTTTTTGCCAGACTATATTATTGGTTTGAAGCTCCAAGTCTCTGTGCTGATGAAAAAGAGAAACTTGTCCTTTCTGCTATGTCTATGTATGCTAATCTAAAACTGTCTGACTCATTCTGGATGAATTTTATGAGTACTCATCAGTGGGGCACCACAACTTTTCGCCCTGAGGGCACGAGTGGAACAAGGCTTGACTTGCCAGCTTTCATGATTCGCAACCACAACACAATGTACGCTAGCAAAAGTTATCTAGCGGAAGCAGCAGATTTGCATCAACGCCTGGAGGGTGGCACTAGTTGGGTAGACACTCATAACTTCCTTTTCCATCCTCAGACGTTCTGTGACAAGCCTGAGTTTGAGGGAGTCCCTTTTTCTTATGTGAAGCAAGTTCTTGGATGTGCAAACTTTGCTGCGCTGAATACTTTGACTAAGGATGAGGTTTCTACTTGAGGAGTTAGCTTGACACTTCTTTCCTGTTCTACGCAAAAGAGTGGTGGCTACCAACAAATTTCTGTTGGTAGCCACCACTCTTTTGTCTTTAGAAGCCGTGTCGTAGTGACTTCCAGACTGCCTTAAGTCGGTTCTCGTCTGGGATAGGCTCCCAGCCCATTGTCTCTCGGAATTCAGCGTAGTCTTTCCGCTGGGCTTTACCGGGGTTCATGAAGAAGAGGAAAGGAAGAATCCACAGTGGCAGAGTAATTGTTCCAATGACGAGCATACCTGCTCTGACTACCTTTTCTAGAATGTCAGATTTGTTTTCTGAGAGGGCCATAGTAATTCTCCTAATGGTTAAGCTGGGCAATAGATTACTTATAGTATAGAGTCAAACAAACATATTGTCAAGCCGTTCGTGCTAAAAGCGTAAGTTTTCTTTTGTTCGGACAGTAATATGTTGTTTTCTTTTTTGCTTTGCTCTTTTTATTTTTAGAATACCGATATTCATACTAGGTGAGAATATTGCTGTGTTCTCCCTTTTTCATCGAACCTCCAAGGATAATAAATGTTTTCAAAGATAAAATCGTTTCAACAACAAGAGGAAGGCTTTACTCTTATTGAGCTTCTAGTCGTAATCCTCATTATTGGTATTTTAGCTGGTATTGCTATACCTGTTTTCTTGAACCAGCAGAAAGCTGCTATCAACGCTAGTGTCAAATCTGATGTGCGCAACACTGTGTCTAACGTAAGTTTGTTCCTAACACAGTACCCTTCCGCTGCACCTGCTAACAACACTCAGCAGACGGGGCCGACTGTTGGCGCTAACGCTAGTACAGACCCTAAGCCAGTGATTGTTGCTAGCCGCACTGACACAACTGTTGCTGTTGCTTTCAGTTCAGGTAAGTATGATGTGGAAGGCTATAACAGTAAAACTGTTTTCAAATACAACTTCCAGTCTGAGCTAGGTAAGTATGGTACAGCTAGTATTGGCGTGGTGGATACTGCTGCTATTCCAGGTGCTACTAGTGGTGCTTCCACACCTCCAGCGGCGGCGGCAGCTACCATGACTGCTCCTACCAAGACAAGCGATCCAGCTGGCTATATTGACACTGTTTCTTGGGGTATCCCAACAGGTTACACTGCCTCTAACGTGACCTACAACGTTACGTCCACTGGAGCTAACAAGTATAACTTCCCAGGCTTGAAAACAAACAAGTTTGAAGTTAGCAAAGATGACGTTGGCTATGGTGACACTTTTGTGACTGTAGTAGCTGTTGATAGTGCAGGGAAAGAAATTGCTCGGGCAACAGGTATGGTTCAGCTTGGATATGAATGATAGGTAGTTATTAAACGATTATCATAAACAGTTGAGGGGTGCCACACAAAATTTGTGTGGCACCCCTCAACTGTTTGTTTAGTTATGCTTTAGCGATACCATACATTTGGTAGGGCAGTTTTTTGTCTGAGGCCTGTGTCCAACGTGTCTCATTTAAGTGTGGTACAGGTAGAGCCTCGTACTCTCCTTGTCTGTCCGCGAACATCGGGTTCAGTGTGTTGTGAGGCAGTAGCATGTTCTTGGTGGAGAAAGTCACTCGCAGGAAGGTTCTAAGGCCCGGGATGGTCTTAAGTGGTGTTCTATGCACAGCGTAGGGGTCCATCAGATATAGATGGCCCGGTTTTACTGTGTAGATATTCTCCTCAGATGCTTGCTTGTCAAACTCTGTGAACAGCCTCTCATGAGTGTCATCTAAGTGTCCTACGAAGAACGGCTGTAGACAAAACTCTGTTCCAGGGTTTGTTGTGAGAATGTAGGAGTGAGCGCTGACTTCTTTCTCAGTGAAAGCTCCACCCTGTAAATCATCACCGTGGAAGCCTGGGAAGCGATGGGTTTTGCCTTCCTCTATTTCACGGGTGTCGTGAGTGATGTGCGCAACCTGGCTTTCATATAGCGGGTTATGGCATTTGTCGTAAGTGAAGATGCGCTCTAGGATGCCCTGAATTGGTTTTAGCTCTGCGGGCACCATTATCTCTTGACTGTCCCACCATTTCAGAGGCATACGGAGAGTGTTCGGAATTGACTGAATCTTGTTCACGTCTGCTGTTCCCAGGTCAATGGGTAGGCGAGGGTTAGTATACTTTCTTGGCTCAAACGGTTCGGTCATGTCCCTGTATGTGGGTGAGTACGGCTGAACTTTAGGATACCATCTGTCTGGCGCTGTGATTGCTTTACCTGGTGTCAACGGAGCATCATCAAAGGTTCCTATGTCCTGTTTAGCTTTGCTTCGTTCCTGTTGTACAGCCTCTTCTGTTTTCGCTGTTGGATCTACCTCAATTTTAGCGTCTAGACCGTAGTAGTCGTAGTTCACTTCTGAGTCTGGTGCACGCAACCAGTCACGAATGTCTAGCTTGAAATTTGGCTTCTCTTGTTCAAGCATCGGGTTCAAAGTGTTGAACTCAATGGGTAGCGGAGCGTTCGCTACGGTAATACGGATGAACCCACGATGGGTGTCCTCATGGATTGTAGGTGTTCGGTGGACCATATAAGCATCCATCAGGTACAGGTGTTGGCTGATGCCTTTGAAGATGTTAACATCTTTAGCTTGTTGGTCAAAGGCCTTGAAGAAGTTAGTTATATCCTCATCGTAGTGCTTGATGAAGAAAGGCTGCATACAGAACTCTGTGGGGTTGTTTGTTGCGATAACATATGAGTGTTCTGCAAGCAGTTTCTCTTTGAATTTCCCTCCTTGGAGGCCGTCTACATGCCAACCAGGGAACCGTTGGGTCTCTTGGGCTTTAACGAAACCGTAGTCTGTGGTTATGTGAACTTCACAGTTCTCAAACTGTTCGTTGATCATGCGTTCGTACTCTAGAACCTGCATGAGGAAAGGTTGAATGGCTTTAAGCTCCTCGGGGATGTAAGCGTTTGTTTCTCCTACAGGTTTTACAGTGAGTCGTAGGACGCGAGGTAGGTGCTCTACGGCACTGATATCAAAGAAGCCTAAGTCTACAGGTAGGCGCGGGGAAGTGTAATGGTCAAAACTGAACGGTGTTGTCAGATGTGTGTACACTGGTGACCAAGACTGGGCTTTAGGCATCCACACGTCCCTGACCTCAACCACATCCCCAGTTGAACTTATCTCAGCGGCATCGTATTGGATGTTATCCACTGTCTTGTTATCTTCTGGTTTGTATGCCATATTTAAGGTCCCCTAAGGTTGAAGTGTCATATAAATAATCGGCTTGGGAGGAGCATATTGTGCATATGCGTGGGAAGGCAGATGATGTATTTCTTACCTTCCCACGCATATGGTATTATTCTTTAGTCAAAATGGATGCAACTTTTTTGATGCTTGAGTTGAACTGGTTTTTTGCTTTGTAGGCTTTAGCAAGTTCGGTAGTTACACTTGCGCGTTTAACAGCTAGCTCGGTCCCTAGTGCTGCTAAAATTGTGATTTCGCTGAAGTATTTTTCTATTAGCTCTTTACCCAAAAACTGACCTGGCAGAGTCATGTTAGCAATCAGCCCAACTTGATTTAAATTGAAGCGTCTATCCGGTAATCCGTTTAGATCCTCTTCCAACTCTTTTTTCCATCTGAACAGATGAGGCAGAGGGTTTCTATCAAGGTCTGCTACATACAGGACTGCATCTGAAATGTTTACAATGCTAGGGAATGTTTCATCTAGATAAGTTATTCCTGTGTCAACGAAAACAAATTCGTAGTTTGCTTTCAGATTAGCGAGCATGTCTACATAGAACTGGGAGGAGAGGAGATCAGCTTTTCTGTCGCTACGTTTGGGAGATAGAACAACATCTATGTCTAATGAGTTGTCGTGAATAATGGTTTTTCTGAGAGCATGAATCGTTTTTTCATCTGAAAGGTAGTAGTTCAACATAGTTGGGGTAGCTTGGCTAACGTAATAGCTCAGCTGACCATTTCTTATGTCAGCATCGACAATTATTGCTGTTGCACCAGTTTTTCTGACAGCTGCTGCAAGAGCTAAAGCGACACTAGTTTTGCCTGTTCCCCCTTGGCTTGAAGCCAAAGTTATGATACGTCCTTCACCTTTTGACGAAAAGCCTAGACCAGCAGAAGAAGCAAAACTGTCGGTTGCAGTAGCAGAAATAAGAACGTCATCTCGGATGACTCCCTGTTCTGAGAGCAGGTCTCGTAGGGTTTCTTCTGTCTGAGTGCCTTTGTTAAGGGTCAAATGGAAACCGCCTGCTTGAACGTCAGGGTCTGTGGTTGTAATATGAATGGTGTCATTCTTTTTCAGATATGACACTCGTACGTTTTCTAGGGTAACGTATTTTTTGTTTTCGTCAGTTTTTGACATGGTTCATCCTTAAATTGTTTGGGTCTGGTTTCCGCCAGTTCGGTTGTTACATCTATTGTATCGGACTACATAGTTTCACCTCTGTTTCCATGCACGGCAAGGTCAGGAACACTTTCATGATATAGTAAGGTGAACGGATTCGGAGGGTTTATGCGTCAGAAGTATAACCAAGCAGTAGTTGGGCAGAAGGTAACTGATGCTTTAGATGCCTTCAAATATGAGTCCGGTTCTAAGCTAGCTGGCACCAAGGTGTTTGCTGGTCCTGGCAAGTCAGCTTCTAAGATCGTGTGGGCTTTACACAACTTCCAAGCTTGGGTTCAGCCTGACTCTCCAGATGCTATCTTCATAACAGTGAACTCTTCTCTAGCTGAAAAGCTACATCCTCACGACTATCTTAGATACGTTGGTATCAGACACTTCGGAAACATGTACTGGTTTCAGGTTGAAGCAGAGTGCAAACTCCTCTCTTCGGAGCGCTTTGAGATAACGGAAAGGAAACTTTTCTGGTCTCGGATGAGTTCATTTGCTGTGGAGCCTACGAAACTTGAGAGCGTGTTCGCTAGACCTTGGCTTTTAGGCAAACCAGATTCTAGTACTTTTTACTACGAGCTGATAATGTCAAGTACCAACATTCAACTTGCAAATACCAAGTTGGAGTCAAAAACTCTGTCAGGGCATAGTAGTTGGGTGGATCTTCATAATCTATACTTCCACCCTGAAGTGTTCGCTGTAGATCAGGGTATGCCTGGTGTTCCGGAGGAGCATCTTAAGAAACTGTTTGATGTACCAACTAAGCTGATAATGACATAAAATAATCTTAGCGCTACCGAAAACTACCTCACTATTGTGGTACCATAGTAGAATGAGTTCTTACTGGCCGACTATGACACGGTTCTTTGCTATGTTGCTTGGCCCAGTTCGTGATTTTGTAGAGGCAACAAAGCAAGCTCTAGGAGACATAGTTTCCCAGTTCAAAAATCCTGGTGTCACTAAAAGGTTTTTTGCTGTTCCACTCAAAATTTTTACAACTCCATTTGTTGCTGTTGCCTCTATGTTTGAAAGCAGAGCAAAAATTAAAGCTCATGGGGTGGTAGCTGGTCTAGACAGCTTGCATACTGAAGGCAAACATCTTCACAAATTCTTCAGGTATTGGGCTTATCTTTTTACTCTTGATCTTCTAACTAAGAAGCGGTTCTCATGGGTTGACAAGAAGTTAAGTGTCTACGACTATGGTTGGGGAACTATGATAGCTTCTCTTCACAGAGACCAGGCTAAACTTTTTCATGAGCATGACCGCATGCAATATATCCGGGTTAAACTTTTTGGGCTAATACCGTACTGGTTCCAGATAGAAAGAAACTGTGCTGAGTCTCCTTCTTTTACTCTTAGAGCTTGCACCACCCGTTTCTGGTGGATGCTTGCCGTGGTCCATAACTCTAAGACGTTTGACAAAATTGATTTGTCTGACCTTGAAAAGTTTTTGTTACCTCCCGGATGGGATTCGTCTCTCACCACATGGAGTGCATCAGCGCTTAGTTTAAGGCAGACTTTAGATACTTTATCTCCAGACTACGATTGGGTTGACCTACATAACCTGTATTACCATCCAAGCGTTTTCGCTGCTGACCATGACTTTGAGGGAATCCCAGGTGAGTATGTCCGAAAGGTACTTGGAGTACCCGAAAGACTTTAGGCTGTGTCTACTGTAGACTTCCGTTAGACATAGAGCATGAGACAGCACTATTCTACGCTTACTGGCAGCTGGGAAGATTGCAGCGCTACAATACGTAAATGCCAATATGAACATCGTAATGGTAGCCTGTCCGCTCCTGCTGTCTCTTCACCGGAGAGGGAAGCTGTTGAAGCTGACAAAGCTTCTTTCTTAGACCAAATGGTCAAACTGTGGTCACCTAAAAAGTTTGATATTCCAGAGTCTTTTTCTTTAGTCACTAGCCGCACTAAGAGTAAAGAAATTCGCGTTGCTGATGCAGGTTCAACAGCTAAACGTTGCCACAGATGCAATGTCTATGTTTCTGAGGAAGAAGTTGAAACAATGTACTCGGAAGACTACAGGTGCAGCAAATGTGGTGAAAAGCCGCCCACTGGACTTGGAGTTGACACCCCCTATGTTGTTGAAATTGACCGTGGTGAAGCTGTTTTCCTAGTTGACAAGAAAGCAGCTAAAGAACGCACTTGGTATCATGCTACAATCAAGAAGGACTGGGAAGATGGAGTCCGCTCTAACAGTGTTTATGTCCACGCTGGCTCACGTGAGGCTGCGGAAGACCGCATCAAAATTGACTGGCCCAACCAAGTATTCTTCCTGTATGAACTTAAACTGAAGAAGAACACTAAGTTTGGTGAGAACGCTTGGGATGATAACGATTTTCCGGAGACCACACATCATCCTCTTTCTGAGACAAACTCTCCTCTTGCAGCTGACAAAGTGACCTTATATGTCAACAAGTACGAGCACCCTGGGAGCGTAAGCATGGTATCTGCCCCACGCAATTTTGATGTTGTAAAGAAATCTACAATTACGCCAAGCTTCTAGCACAAGAACAATCAAACTTGATTTGTGCTATAGTTGAGATACCAACTTATTTCAACTACGGAGGCAATTTTGTTTGAAGGGCACGAATCGGCCTTAGCTAGAGCTAACAACTTTGCGGCAAGCTATGTCCTTGGCTCAGGTAACTTAATTACCTCAAAAAAGTATCAGTTTTGGAAACGTTTAAACCAGACCAACTCACTGAAAGAAGACGCTCATGTTTGGGCGGCAGCTAACTTAAACGTTCACAAGATTGGCAACATGTTTGCTGTGACGGTAAAGAAGAAACACGGCCTCCATGACCACGACCGTCTTAAATTTGTTGGAATCAAAAGTCTTTTTAGCACCAGATGGTATGAAGTATCCCCTAGATGCGATAAGACAGATGTTACGCCTGTGTACATTAGCAGCGAAGTAGCTCACTACGGTTTTTGGGCTGAACTTGCAAAGCACAGCCAACGTGGGTTCAACAATGACTACTTCAGGACTGAGTCTGTTGTAACTTCAACTGAGGCTGGCTTAGAAGGCTTTGTAGGCGAAGTTAAAAAGGGAAGCGACCCTGATTATCGGGTTCGTGCTGAAGGAATGCGTAGGCTCAGCCAGCTGCTACCAGAAGGTATGGGCTGGGCTAACGTACACAACTACGTGTATCACCCAGATGTTTTCACTGAAAATACTGAGCTTGAGGGTGTGCCCATGGTTTATGTGAAGCAAATGTTTAACTTGCCAGATGATGCTCAACTTCTTGCAAGCATAAAGAGCGAACAACTGGTAGCTTCATGAAGACGATGCGTCTAATCCGTACAATTCTACTGTTCCCTATTATGTTCCCTTTGGTTGTGGCTCTTGGGTTAGGTAGAATATTGCTTCGCCGTTGGTCTGTACTTAGCAGACTAACTTTTGTATTAGCTCTAGTCGGTTCTTTCTTAATATGTATACCCTATTGGGAGAGCTTAGCTACTACAATTCATTACTCTCTTGTTTACGCTTGTCTGTTCACGTTTTCCTTTGAAATTTGGAAGAAAGCTTGTAGACTCTAAATTAGGTTAGTCATGAATCACCGATATTATTAAGGAGCCAGATAACAAGTGAGGTGATGTTAGTATGAGTAACAACGAAAAACTTAACACTAAAAAGCCGAAACGCAACATCCAGCGGTTAAGCTATTGGAATCAAATTTCAATACCTGTAGCTATCGCATATCTAATAATAGCTGTGTTCTTCACAAGCGTAATTTTCATCAACGTAGACATGAGCGAGTCCAGCTGGGTAATTTTTGTTGGATTCCCTGTTATGGTCATCATAGAGTTCTTATTTTTGTGTATAACACTGCCGTTTATCTTCAAGCCAACTAAAAGGTAACTGGTTTTCTTTAAGTTACCGATACTTCTGTAGTATGCTTGAAGTATAATCTAGCGGGAGTTTTTGTGCTTAAAGAATTTGGTAGAGCGAGTTTCACAGGTGAGACTCTAGAGAACCGACCAGTTGAATTTCGTGGAGTCGCCGGTAGCGCTGTCGCTACGGTCATAAACCGGGAGAACGTTCAGGCTTTGGATGGCCTGTGGAAGAACAAAGAGTTCCGTGGATGCTATATTCTGTTAGGTCCGCGAATGCTCTCCGGAGAGTACCATTTCTATGTTGGCCTTATGGGGGATGCTACTCCAGAAGAAGGTGGCAACACGTTCGCTGGGAGGATGTTTAGTCATGGAGTTAATCCTAGAACCCGTAAAGAGTTCTGGGTTACAGCTGTACTTGTCTCAGATGAGTCTCCGGGTTTCTTTGACAGCAGCCAGGTAAAATGGATGGAAGGTGAGCTTGACCGCTTGTTCTCCAATGTTGTCGGGACCCGACGTGTGAACATTGCTCCGACTGGGGATAGGACCACAAAGCAGGAGGCTAGGGAAGCATGCTATCCTGCTATTGAAACTCTTCTGCGGATTGTACAGATGCTTGGTTACTCTGCGACTCAAAAGCCTGTCAAAGTTGAGGAAACTATAATACCTGACTTCATACCTAATCTTCCTGCTCCCGGTGAGATACCAGTTGAAAAACTGGCTGCTCCTGGTACTTTCCTTGATGCGCAACCTGTTGTAGCCTCTTATCTTCCTGAGGTTATTGATCATGACTACAATGTGCGATATCCTGCTGGTCTTAAAGAGTCCGACAAAGCTGAGTACGCTGATTTCTGGATGTGGCGTCAGAGAGCTATGTACGCTGAGATAGAGTCGGGAAACCGTAACGTTACTAACTCAGGTTACATACTTGGGAACAACCTGCTTGTGACTGTCATGAAAGAGAAACCTCGTTCATTAGATCAACTTATGAACATCCAAGGCGTAAGCAAAAATCGCAGAAAGACACTTGCGCGTTACTGGGATGACTTGGATGAAGTAATTGCTATGCATTCAAAGAAGACTGGTTGGTTCGGGCGTAAAAAGTCTTAGCCAAAGACTGACAGTATGATGTATAACCCAGGACAGCTTATTTTTGTATGGTTGTAGTTGATGTACAAGTTGAAACAAAACCACCTGCACGGCTAGAGTAAATTAGGCGTGTTGTGTCATTGCCTCCAGAGAAAGAACTTCTGGGAGATGCAGCTTCAATGCAGAACCACTGTCCAGGTGCCTGACCGGAGTAAACCCCAGCGTCATAAGAATGAAGACGCGTACCTTCGGAGAAGTTGAAGTCTTTGTTGAACACACCATTGTTGGTGTTCGTAAGGCCAGTGTCTCCATCGTTTCTCCAATCCCTTTGATAATCAGGGAACACAGTGTTCGGGCGATCAACCGCATACGTGTGATATATGGTTGCTAGGTTCTTTACATCAGATTTTAATGCTGCATCGCCAGCTTTCTTTTGCTGGTTTAAGAAAACCGGAATGGCGATAGCTGCGAGGATACCAATAATGAGAATAACGACAAGAAGCTCAATCAGGGTAAACCCGGCTTCGTCTTTGCTGAAGTTGCGGAATCTTGCGAACATGAACTATTGTTACCTTAATCTCATTGGGTTGGCTTTGGCTGCTTAGGTGCAACTAATTTATTATTGTTATGCACTTGCAAGACGGCTGTGTCCGTCTTAGAGGATCTAACATTTTTATCGGACTTAAGTTTGCGACTTTCATTAGATACCTAACTAGTCTTATCAAACGTTGCTATCTATAGTTGTTCATCTTCACTAAGCGTCTAGTTGACAAACTATCGCATAAGACTGTATGATGGGTTTACATGGCAGTTATCTTTCCTCCGGAGGTGCACTTTTGAAGTCTTCAAGCTTAGTAGCTTTTGAATGGACGGCACTCAGCACTACGTGTGTTGTGGCACTTGTTGTATTCTTTGCGATCATGGTCTTCTTCGTTGGCACGCCATCAAGTCCCGGCCTTGTGCCTAAGTACTCTCAGCGTTTCACTAAGAAGCTTAAGTCTGATGTGAATAAGTTCTTGAGCGATTACAGGAATGGTTCTACAGCCACAGTCGTTGTCCACTCTCATCACTTTTTCAGGGCTAAAGATGAGCGAACAACTCTTTGGGCTGAAGAAAATCTTGTTGTAGAAAAAGCTGGTCGGTTTTTTGTTGTCAGGGTTAACGATCAAGTCGGTGTTCATGTTCACTCTCACTATCATGTAAAGTTTGTTGGCGTGCGCGCTTTCCTTAGAGTACGTTGGTTTAGGACAGATTTCAGTTGCTATGATAACCAGTTTGCAACTGCTCCTGTGAGGGATATGAAAACGCCGTTCTGGGCTTATATCCAGGATAAGGTAGAGTATTTTTCAACTCACGGTAAGGATAAGTTTGCTGGTTTTAACTGCTATCAGTGGTCTACTTCTTACATGTCTGAATATGAGCATGAAGAGAAGATTAATTTTGCTCCTAATTCAGACTGGGTTGCTCTTCATGATCTGTACTGTCATCCTGACGACATTGACCCTGGACATGAGTGGGCTGACGTACCTGTGGAATTCATTAAAAAGCTGAACAACTTGCCTGACAAGGCTTACGAGTTGTTTACGTGCAGGATCTGAGGCGAGCTAGCCTTTTCACCACCGACATAGTTCAGGAAGTATCTGACACCCATGACACTTTCTTCCCAGCAAATGCGGGATAGTGTCCCTGGCTTATCGTTGTCTGTTACAATGGTCCCGTCAAGACTGAAAGCAATCAGTACGCGATTGACAAATCGTGTAAGCATCTTCTTCCTATTGTTGCCAAAGTAGTAGTTACCTTTGGGCAACACGAGAGGGGCGAGGTCATACTTGTTTAATAGATAAGAGGTTGTCTTGTCAGAGTTGTAGTACTTAGCTCCTTTTTTCTCTGTCACCAAACGCTCCCGCTTTATTTCTTCAGGGCTTAGTAGGTGGAGCAAGAATTTCTGTGAGCGTAACTCTCGGTCATATGCCATAAATTTGTTCATTAGTATTGTGGCAGGCATGGGGACCCCAGAACCAGATGACGGGTTAACCTTTTTTGCGCCAAAATTAAAGGGAGACAGCTTTTTTGACAGAGGAGGCTTAAGCTGCTCATTGTATGCCTCACTAGCAACCTGTAGAAATGTCTCCAGGAAGCCTTGTACGGCATTCTGCGGGGATATGGTGTTCATTGTAAGCGCTCGTACGTACTCTTCTGGTAAGCCGTCAGCGAGCAGCTGAGCGACTTGAAGGCTGTCAGAGTTTGAAGTCAGCATGGCGTAATCCCAAAGTAGTCCTTGTTCAAGCTCAGGCTTAGGAAGAGATATCATAAAACAATTATATCATCATTATGCATGTGTGTCTAGGTGACAAAAACGTGTGGTCTAAACCTCAGAAGTTTAGACCACACGTTTTCCTATTTAATTTTATCCTGTGGTGCTGCCAGAACCATAACCTAGGTTTAGTGTTGCACTAGAACGTGCTAGCTCAGCTCCAGCACTGTTGTAAGCAATTACTGTAACTGTTGTTGCTCCATCTGAAATTTGTCCGGCCTGTCCAATACTCTTAGGGGAACTAGTTACTCCGGTTACTGTCTGTGTGTGTGCACCCTTCATCACGATAGTGTATGTTGCTGCTGAAGTTGCAGTGTACTGCGGTGCGGTGAATCTAATGTTTACTGCACCACCACCTGTTTGGGCTGAAGTTGGAGCAGCCATTGTCACAGCTGGACGAGTTGCTGTTGTCTGTGATAAGGACTTAGCCGCGCTGTCAACACTGAATTCTGTTGCACTCACATAGCAGCGTGCAATAACCTGGATGCTAGCCTGAGTGCTGTAAGGCAAGGATATTGCTGGCGTGCTCAAGCTAGTGCTGTATGCACTGTATGTTCCACCGTTGAATGAGTACTTGTACTGTGCTGTACCTGTTGTACAAGTTACTGCTGTCCAGCTAAAAACGTTGTTTGAGCTAGAGTAGTTAATAGGGGTGCTGCTCATAGTTACTGTAGCTGGCGCACTAGGTGGTGCAACAACCGGTGCTGCGGGCGGTGTGGTTGTTGGAGGTGTCGTAGGCTCAGTTGTTGGCGGCGTGGTTGGCGTTGTTGTCGGAGGAGTTGTAGGCTCAGTTGTAGGGGGAGTTGTAGGCCCTGTTGTTCCTCCGGAACCTGGGTTAGTAGCTCCAGGAATCTTCGTAGTGTCAATAATACCGGAAGGAGTCTCGGTGTATTTTCCAGTGGAAGAAGAGAAAGAGTAGGTAAAGTTTGTCTTAGAGTTGAAGCCTTCTACCGTGTAGATACCAGTTGAGAAAGCGACACCAACTGTTGTGTTGTCATCTGTAATCACAAGTTTTGGTGTCAAAGCAGTGTCTGCATTTAACCCGGACGCGGAGCCTGTTCGTTGAACATTGTTGGATGCTCCAGGAGAAGTTTCAGTATTGAAAAGGTTCACGTTCGTTACAGTGTTACGAACATCTGATTTGACCCCTGCATTAATTGCAGCCTTCTGTTGGTTTAGGAACACTGGAATTGCTATACCAGCTAGAATACCGATGATGAGGATCACGACCAGAAGTTCGATTAAAGTGAAACCGTCTTCATGGGAGTGGGTATTAATTTTATTGAACATCTATACTTCCGTGTTGAAATGAGCAGAATAAAACATTTGTTATTCTATACTATTATCTGCCTATCAACTTTCAAAATAAAATTACACCTTGTCAAATATAGCCAACTCTAGTACTTTGAGGGACTACTGACAACATTTATTTAACTTTTGGACTATCTCGGTGTAGTTCCTTCAGCTGTCCCAAGAATTAGTACTGAACTTACCCGCCCTATCTCTTCTCCATTGCTGCCAAATGCAATTACCAAAACCGTTGTTGGCTCTTTGGACAAATTAGACTGTGAGCCAAGAAACAGCTGATTTGTAGTCACAGAAGTATAACTTCTCTCGTGCCCACCTGTCATCTTTATATTGTAGGATGCGACGGGTGGTTGTGCGGCACCCCATTTTATAGTCGACTGTTGGTCAGAGTTTACAGAGAGTGTAGAAGGAGTCATAGAAGCAGTTGGAGGAACAGGATAGTTAGGTATTTTGTTTGTGTCCAGAATACCACTTGGTGTCTTTTCATATTTGCCGCTGGCTGACGAGAAACTGTATGTAAAGTTTGTCTTAGAGTTGTAACCTTCTACAGTGTATTTATTAGGATTAAAAGCCACCCCAACTGTTGTGCCGTTATCACTTATCACAAGCTTGGGCACATTACTACTTGGCGTTGCAGTACTTGGTGTTGCCGAGCCAGTTTGCTGTACATTATTTGCTGAAGATGTTGTTGAAACCTCTGTGTTAAACAGGTTAACATTTGTTATCGTATTGCGAACATCTGACTGCACACCTGCATTAATAGCTGCCTTCTGTTGGTTAAGAAAAACAGGTATTGCAATGCTAGCAAGCACACCAATGATAAGAATGACAACAAGAAGTTCAATAAGCGTAAAACCGTCTTCATGTTTTTGGTTAGAAAACTTAACAGACATTTTTCCTCCTGATAGGACGCTGGTAAAATACCTTTACATATAGTAAATATCCGCTGTATAAACCAATTATGAAAAATAGCTTTATCAAACATCATCAAGTGCCTCTATAAGAGTCGAAAATTGCAGAATACTACTAAGATGGTAGAGCATAAAAAAGTGTGGCCCATCCGTCTTGGATGGGCCACACTTTTTTCGCAATATTTTTAGAAGTCGTCGTCAGACTCCACAGGCATGAATGACGCAGCAAGAGCGCTGAGGTGCTTACTGGAAGTAAGGTTCTGAAAAGCCTGGTAGGCCAGCAGACCTGAGGGAGCTAAGATTGTCACCTCAATATCCTGGTCTTCCTCCTCACCCTTACCTGTGAAAGAGAACTCAAGGAACTTCTCATGTGTTTCTGTAAGCACTGTTGCTGCATCCTCAGGGTGCTCCTCCATAATCTCAATGAAGTTGTCACCGAAGAGGTGTGCACCAACAACGCTGAGAACGTCATCACCATCATGTAGGTTACTAAGCACACCTAGAGCGAACTTGACAGTTGTAGCTTCCACCTTGACGGAAACAGACTGCTGAGAACCATCAGCGTTCTTGAAAGGATGAACCTGCTCATCAAGTTCAAGACTAAGAGTGAAGTCTGCTTTAACTTCGAGAGCAGAGGGATCCCAAATATGTGTAGTCATATTGTATTCTTTCTGTGGTTGATTTAGTTACTCTATTGTACCTTGGTTACCATTAAAAAGCAAAACGAAGTGTCTTGCTACTAGACAATCAAAGGATCTCAAAGAAAGTGAAATCGTTCAGGTCGCTGTTGCTTCCGGTCAGGCGCACATCAGCAGGACGGGTGACTTTAGTGCCCTTCTTCCATGAAGCAATATCTGCATAGACGACCTCGTCTCCTTCGGTAGGGTGGAAGACAACGTCACCTTTGGTACCCCATTCTCCATGACCAGGAGCAACAGTAAGGGCGTCTTTGAGTTCAGCGAACCTGCCGACAGTGTGATTCCTGTTACCGAAGTCGCTGTGTCCGACAACGACGAAATGACCTTCAGGGAAGTTAGGCTTCATTCGGAGGACAGTGTACTCCTCCATTACCTTAGGGTCAGAGATGACGTTAGCTGCTTCCTTGCGGGTGGCATAGAGCCTAGCGGAAGCATAACGCGAGTAAGGCGAGACTTTGATATCACGGCTGCCATCAGCCTTCTTCAGAACACGTGTCTTTTCAATAAGCAGGTAAACTGTATCAGTCATGTTTTACTTCTTTCTTGTTGTTTTGTCCGAGCGTCCAAGTAACCTCGGTGGTTGTTTACAATTATATGCTAGCACCTCTTTTCAATGCTGTCAACATTCTACGCAAAATAGTTTAGTTTGCAAGCAAATACCGATACTTCTAATGACCTTAAGGAAAACTATGCTTCTCACGGATATCGCAGGCAATATTGAACGTCGGTTGTTGATAAGTTACAGAGTTGACCCTGAAGTAGTTCAACCGTATCTGCCAGCGGAGCTTAGGCCACAAATAATTGACGGATCAGCTGTCGCTGGAATCTGCCTCATCAGGATGGGTAAAATGCGACCGTCTTTCATTAAACCTGAGTTTGGCTGGACCGGTGAGAACGCTGCCCGTCGCATAGCTGTTGAATATGAAGACGATGACAACATAACTCGTACTGGAGTGTTCATCCCTCAGAGGTTCAGCGGTTCATGGCTCCCCGTCCTTGCAGGTGGGCGAGTTTTCCCAGGAGAGCACAAGCATTCTGAGTTCGCTGTTAAGGAAACTGAGAACAACATAAATGTTAAGATGACTACGTTAGGTGAACGCTTTGAAGCTAACGTGACTGTAGTTAAAGAGTTCCAAAGTGGACTTTTTGGCTCATTAGAGGAAGCATCACGTTTCTATCAGGACAGTCCTGTTGGTTGGTCGCCTAGAGGTGGAGGGGTAGCTGACATTGAAGGGGTCCGACTGAAAACAGACCAGTGGAAAGTTGAACCGGGACGTGTAAACATTCTACGTTCAAGTTTCTTTGAAGAGATACCTAAAGATCAGATAGAATTTGACCATGCGCTGGTTATGCGTAACGTGCCTGTTTTGTGGACTAACCCGTGAAGTTGCACAATAAGCATTTTTAGGGTGTGATGACCGATACTTCTTCTGTACAAAGAGCGAAAAGGCAGCGGGAATGCAAGAGGATACAAAACCAACTAAAAAACGCATCATGAACCCTGATGACAGCAACTATGATGCATTGCTAGCAGCGAGTGTGTTTACCATACTGTTGCTAGGTACCGTCTGGCTTATGCATTTTATTGACGGCTGGATGAGAGTCCCAGTCACAGCTGCGGGTAGCATCACCTCTTTGGTTGTCGCCATAATAGTATGGAAAGCATACCGCAAGCAGCATGTCTTGAATCAGAAAAAATGTGATGAAGCTGAGTCAGCTTCTAACAACACTGACAACGCTGCCAGGTGAGATATCAATCTGCTTGATACCAAGCTTAATACTGTAACCCTTAGTGGTCTCGGTTAGATACCCGGACAACGCTCTACGCGAGGCCAAACGGATAGTTACAGTTGTGTTCACGTTCTTCTTGAGCAAATCTTCGTTGTTTGCGTTCTCTTTAATAGTCATAATATACTCACTATAGCATGCCCTCAGGGAACAGTCAACTATGGGTTTACAATCCTGGTGATAAACCGATAAACCTTGAACAGGGTACCTGGTAAGTTATTAAACTGCTTGTGAACGGTCCCCAGCGGGTTAGTAATATCAGAGCACAGTTAACTAAACACCTAGGAGTACAAATGACGAACAGTAATGCGGTAGGTACCGTTGAAACAGCCGTACCTACAGAAAGTCAAGCAAAAGTCTGGCGCAAGAATAGCATCATTGTTATTCTCAGTGGCATAGGTATCTCTATTGTATTAGGCTTTAGTAGTCTATTGTATCTAAACTCCGACTGGAACTTCTCAGGTTATGCAGCACAAACAGCTCTACTAGTTTCATTCGCTGGGGTTTTAACTTATCTAGGCTTAGTGTCATATAATGTCCCGGCTCGCCGCTGGCTATCAATGTTGGCAATTGGCCTGTCCTGGATTGCTACAGCCTATAGCACCTTGTTTGTATGGGATATTCTCCAGTCAGACAACTTCCTTCACTTTGAAGGCAAGCTGCTAGCTGTAATATGGTTGTGGACAGCAATCACTTTAGCTAGCTCTCTCCTTATTGCCCTATCATCAGGTCTAACTAGAGCACCTTATATTTTCACATACGTAACTGTAGGTTTAGGTATCCTTCAGGGTATCTTTGGTTCAATTAACATCCTAGGTTCATTCAACCCTGCAACTCAAATTGCATTTGATCGCGTGCTGATGGTGAACTACAACTTCATCGTCGCCAGCCTTGTCCTAGCTGTTGCCTTCTCGCTAATCCGTCGATTCTGGAATAATGACATGACAGAGATGAAAAAATTTAATGCTCAGTCATCTGAACAGCCGTCAGTTGTCATCTCAACTAACTCACTACAGAACGTTGCTGCTCATTCTATGTTTGCTCAAGAGGATCCTGACGAGTTGATTACAAGACTTCTAAATGAAGACTTCATTCGCATCTCTGAAGAACGCAAGAAAGCGGAACCTGTTATCCCAGCAGCAGTAATGCCTATTGAGGAAATTTCTGGGAGTCAGAACTTATAATGAGTACAGCAAGTCAGGCAGTAGCCAAAAAGACAGGAGTCTCTTTAGGTAGAAAAATTGTTCTCATTGTCATGATAGCAACCTACAGTATCTCTGCAATCATTGGTATTGTAACTATCTTATCTTTCACTAATGGCTCCTCAAGTGTTTGGGCCGACTCTGAAACTGAGTGGAGAACAATAGCGACAACAGCGTTAATTGGGACTAGCTCCCTCATCATACTTTGTGCCCTTGCAGTAGCTAACATCAAAACATGGCGTATCTTAGGATGGGTCACAGGGGCGACAGGGTTCGCTTCAGCGTTACTGACCCTCTTCTTTGTTTGGGGAGTAATAAGCTACGACAGAACAATAGACAGCTATAGTTCCTACAGTTCAAGCTCAGACAACATACGTTGGTTGACTATGGATGCTTATGAGAACCTAATCAAGCTAGATGGAGTTCTTTGGGTTTGGTCATTTATCTTAGTGTTCACATGCCTTCTTATAGCTGCGACCCACGGGTTAAGCAAAATCGCTACAGCTTTCGCCTACATTTCAAGTGGTCTTGGTATGCTAAACGGAGTGATAATAACTTACCTTGTGTTCATAGGGACAGAGGACAGTTTCAATCTTGAATCACTGATAAAAACAGTTGCTGTAACATCCATTCTAGCAGTTCTTGGAACGCTAATAACTCTTACCCTAGCTTTGGTGCAGAGAACGACTGCTAAGAAGCAGAAGCCGGTACAATCTGCTACTTCTGTTGTCGGTGTCCAAGTCCCCGCTAGCGACAACACTCAGGCATCATACCAGTCGTCAACAATTACTGAGCACAGTCTGTCCCTGCTACAGGAGCGCTCAAAAGAACGCGGCTTAGACATAAATGACTACGTTGAGCGACTTCTCATAAAAGATGAGGACTAGATCTGAGAAAACAACTAGTAGCTTTTCAACGCCTAAACAAATTCAGTAGGCTACGCCTTTTGGTATCATATATTGCTATAAAAGATTGAATCTCCTTATACTGTTCACAAGTCCATCCTACTTTAGGGTCGCATGTTATAAGTAGAGTATTGGGGCGTGTAGCCGCCCAGTCGTAAGCATCTTGTTCAAATTCATCATCAAGCCAAATGACTGGTTCAGATATCTTCTTTAAGAATTGTTTTACCGCTGGCAGCTTCCATGTCAAGTTAGGCTTTGTGTTTGGCGGTACTATTCTGAAGGGAACATATTCGTATTTTTTGTTACCAAAGAAAAGGCTGATATCGTTAGATGACTCCTCCCAAGCGGAACACCAAACCATACGAGCTTTGCTCTCTAAGTCTTTCATCCAAAGACCATGTGTTGTCGGGTTAAGTTGCCAGGAGGCCCATCCTGAAGTTAATGGCAAGAACCCTAAGTCAGGGGCGGAATCGCTTAGAGAAGGGTTAAGCACGCCATCAATATCCCATAAAATAACTGTCATATATAGATAGTATCATCTTTCGGCGTAGTAAGGCGAAAGATGTAGGGCTGCCATCTTTATAGTTGATTTTTAGTGCTATTTAGTGTATACTTAAAAGATACTCTGAAAGGTTACAATGAACCGTCTCATTATTTTTAGCGATAAATATAGCACCCGCATTTTTGATGCATCAACACCCGAGCTTCTTTCTAGAGCATGTTTAAAAGTTCTGCGTGAGCGCTTCAAAGAAGGTTATGTTTACCTTGAGCCGGAGCTTTCTTTTCTTAGCTTGTCCGCTGAGGATGCAGCTATCATGGCTCTTACAGAAGAGCAGGTTGACGGTCTACCGGAGCCTATTAAAGGAACGACTGCTGCTAAAAGAAAAAGCATTTCCGAACGGAACGCTAGGTTTGAGCGAACCTACGAAGAAGAAAAAGCATGGTATGACCGTGTAGTTAGTCTATGTGCCATGGACCCTGAGGAAGGTTACAAAGTGGAGGACAAGTCCACTCGTCGTGGACGTAAAGCTTCATCAGAAGCTGTGGCTCTTCTGTCAGACAGAGCGGACTATCAGTATGAGGGCTTTGAGCTTGAACAAGTTGAGACATATAAAGAATGACAAAACGTGAATGGGCCGGTAAGTTATAACTTACCGGCCCATTCACGTTTCAGCAGGTTTACTTCTTTTTGTTAGCAGCATCTACCTTACTTACAATCTCAGAAAAGCTAGCGAATAGAGACAAGACTTCTTTACTAGGAAGAATTTCAAAAGTAAAGTAGTCGTCAATGGCTCTTAACAGAGCATAGATATAATTGTGCCTGAAGTACTCAGGCTCAGAAAGAGTACCGTATTTTTGAGTGACGATAATATTCTCATGGAGAAACTTGTCGTAGTCTTCGACAGATGTAGGGGCTGAGTAGAGCAAAGTTTCCATATGCTTGTTGTCCCATCTCATACCAGTGGCTGCTGACGCTGTTTTAGCTACTTCGTCATGCGACCTCATTAACTTGACGAGAGTATCAAAGAAAGGAGTTCTGGCACGAATTTGGTAAGGAATCCTAGCATACTCTAAACCACTCATGTCTAGAACGCTACCAAAGAAACTGGTCTTTAGACCATCGCCCTTTCTGAAAACATGGGGGAAGAAGCCGTATGACTTCTCAACACGCCGCTTTTCTTTATTGCACAAGATGTAGAATGCGTTCATGTAGGAATTAACACTGTATGAGGTGGCGTCTACAGTGAAGTACTCGCCATATAGGCTCTTCAAATAGTTTGTAGGAATCTCAGTGTCAGTTACAGCTGAAACAAACTCAGCAAGGTTAGCTCCGAGACTCTTCTGGCTTAAAGTTGAACTCAGAAGAGTGTTAAGAAACTCCCTTTCAGTTACATCGCTCATGTCTACCTTGCTTTCAAAGTCACGGATTTATGTACGAGAGATAGTTTATAGGAAAGTCATCCTAAAGTCAAGGAAGCATCAGATCGTTTGATGTTCCCATGGCTAAGTCAACTTTCCTTCTCTTAGCGGATGTTGTAAACCATTTCTTTTGCTCATCGCTTACACCGTAAACTAGGACTTTTGTTGCATTCCTGACCTTTAGAAGACGGACTACTTCGTCTACAACAACTTCGTTGGTGGTTGAAATTCTGTTCCCAAAGAGGAAAACAGTTTCGCCTGTAAGGTCAGCAGGAACATCACGGTTAAACCAATCCCCGACCTGCTGTTGGTTACCGGTCATGCTAGGGAATCTAACTTCCACGCGCTCTACATTTCCTTCATACTTTGTCATAGTCCTATTGTACCACAATACTGCTAGAGTTGACAGAGGCAACATTTGTGAGATATCATAACTGTATGACAAACACTAACCTTTATAATAACCCAGTTACTGCATTGAAGAGGGCTGTTGATGCAGCTGTTGAGAATGTGAAATCAGGTGGTGGCCCCTTTGGTGCTGTAATTGTTTTCCCAGATGGCAGAGTATTTGAAGGGGTGAACAGAGTTACAGCTAACAATGACCCAACTGCTCACGCTGAAGTACAGGCTATCCGTAACGCTTGCGCAGCAATTGGTTCGTTCTCTTTGGAGGGAGCAGTTCTGTTTACCTCATGTGAACCTTGTCCTATGTGCCTTGGCGCTGCCCTGTGGTCTAGGGTAGACAAAATTGTTTACACTGCTGACCGTTTTGATGCTGCTGACGCAGGTTTTGATGATGCCGAGTTCTACGCTCTTCTTGAGCAAGGCAATATTGCGGAAAGAGTGGAAACAGGTTATCATCTGGCACCTTTTGATGAGTGGCGGTCAAAAGTCAACCGAACAGACTACTAATATAGGTGTGGCCCTGAACGAAGTTTCTAGTTCAGGGCCACACTTATATGTTTATGTGAGCATATGAGGTTAGGTCAACTTTGGCTTTTAAGGGCCTTCTCCCGCAGGATATTAAGAATAGAAAGGGCTGGAACTCCGCTGCCACTTGAGACATTCTGCATGAGGGCAAAAGAAAGAACCATAAGTCCTTCAACAAGGTCCTTGTCGGTAACACCAGCTTGCTTCATCTCATGGAAAATTTTATCTTCGTTTCCTTGCAGGGTCTGCTCTAGCAGATTAATGGAAAGAAGATAGTTGCTCATAATCTCACGAGGGGTGTGGTCCGTGTGCTCAGGGACGTTCTCATCACTCATCAGATTCACCTACAGCCTTGTTGAAAGCGATAAGTGCAACATCACAGGGGGACTTGAGAGTGGGCTTGTCTGCGGCTCTGAATGAGTTTACTCCACTAGCGCCATAGGCAGGCTTTTTGTCTAAACGGACAACCCGAATCATCTTGGTTGTGAAACCTACAACCCGGAACGGTACCATGTGCTTGTAGCCACCATCTGTTGACACAACAATGTCGTTCTCATTGAGAGGGTTACCTTGAAAATCTACCTGATTTGAACTCATAGTTTCTACTTTCTTGTGGTCGTGAGATAGAGCGTGCTTCTATTATACAAGAAGACGCACCAAAAAGCAAGTTTATAAAAATCTTATTTCAAGAGTTGACATGCTCTAATTCTTGGGTTAAAGTAGGGTTATCACTTATTCGCCCCTTATCTAAGGAGTACCAAGCTATGAAGATTAATTCCACTGTTGCAACTGTTGAGACTTCCGCCGTGTTTGATACCACCACACGCATGAGTGTTGAGGATGAGTCTCTTGTCTTCATCCTCTCCAGCCTAACCAACCTGTACTCCAACCGTGAGGCAGCTGTTCTTCGTGAGACTGCCGGTAACGCTTACGACTCCCACATTCTTGCTGGGCAGACTCGCCCGGTTGAGGTCACTCTCCCCACTGCTCTGAATCCTTCTCTTGTCATCCGCGACTACGGTGTGGGCATGAGCCGTGATGAGCTTGTCAACATCTACTCCAAGTACGGAGCTTCAACGAAGCGTGACACCAACAAGCAGATTGGTGCGTTCGGCTTGGGAGCTAAGTCCCCGCTGGCTCTCGTTGACCAGTTCACTGTTATCTCTGTAAAGGATGGCATCAAGAACACGGTCCTCATCTCTAAGGGTACTGATGGTGTTGGTGGACTTAACTTCCTTCCTGAGAAGGCTACGGATGAGGCCAACGGTGTGACCGTTGACATTCCCATCCCGGATGCCGGTAAGATGGTCCGCGCATCTGAGGACATGTTCAGCGGATGGCCTCTCGGGTCTGTTCTCATCAACGGTGCCGCACCGAAGTTCTCCATTCACGACACCGCGCAGTCCAACAAGATTGCAGACGCCGGTTGGACTGCTGTTTCTCCCGAGCGATGGGGTAACACTGTCGTCAAGGCTTTCATTGGTCCGGTCCTCTACACGATTGAGCTTAACGAGGCTTTCAACGACTACTCCACCCGCCAGGAGGCGCTGGGAATCATCAACGGTTTCCGATCCACTGACGTGTACCTGAACCTGCCTATTGGCTCTGTTGAGCTTACGCCGTCACGTGAGAACCTTGTTTACAATGACGTTTCTCGTGCCGGTATCCTTGCTGCCCTTGACGAGTTTAACCGTCAGTACACCATCTCCATTGAGACTGAGCTTAACAAGATTGAGGACCGCACAAAGGCTTTCGGCTTCATTGCTAACCATGTCCGTAACGGTGCTTTCCCTAACGGTCTCTCGTGGAAGGGTGAGTCTCTTCCGGCATGGGAGGAGACCGGCGTTGACTCTTGGACTATTGGTGTTGTTGACCTGGACACCACCAGTGCAAAGTACACTACTCCGGAAAAGTACAACCTGCTTTCCTACCAGTTGCACAACAGCCTCATGTCTCTTAAGTCTAGTGTCGTTGTGCAGAATGTGAAGGACCTTGAGGCAACCAAGCGTCACGTCCGTGATTATGTTCGTTCCACCGGCGAGCGTGTCATCAAGTTTGCTTTCACTGAGGGCGCAGTCACTAACCCCTGGCTTGCTGTTGCAATCGGTTCAACGATTGAGGCTTCAGAGCTTGCAGACCAGGCTCGTGCTTACCGTGTTGAGGCTGACCGTAAGGCTCGGGAGCTTGCAAAGCTTGGTCTTACCTCTGGCCGTATCAAGGCGAACGAGAAGTTCTCAACCATTGAGGCGCTTAGCTCCTCCTGGTACAGCAAGAAGTTCACCGTCACTGAGCGTGCAGCCAACACATTCACTGAAGACACAAAGGTCATGTACCTGATGGTGGATGAGACTGTTGACGCGGTGAACCACAAGCTAAACCATGCAATTCGTGAGTCTGTCAGCGCTACCGGTGGTGGCTTCGGTCGTCGTGCTGATGGTTTGGAACTGGTTATCGCTGAGCTACTTAAGTCAGACAAGGATGTGGCTCTCATTAAGCTGCCTAAGGGGCGTAACCTTGGTAAGTTCAAGGAGATTTTCCCTAAGGCTGTGCCTGTCGCTGAGGTTGTCATCGAGTTCGTTAACACCACTCGCCTGAACTCAACTGACCTTGAGAAGGAGTGGTTCAGTGTCAACATGCACAAGGAGCTTGATTACGCAATTCTTCTCAACGAAGAGGTCGTCAGCCGCGTAGGTGAGATCAGCAACGTTGACACACGTGCTTGGGTTCTTGCAGGTGCTAACAACGGTCACCGTAAAGCTTCAGCAGCGATTGGCGCTCTCGCTTCCAGCAGCCGCACCATTCCTTCAGAGGCACTAACTACTGCTGTCAAGGAATATGTTGACAGCGTTAAAGTCGCCCAGACAAAGGGTAACCGCAACTACGGCCTACTTAAGTCTGTTCAGAAGTTTGACGCCACTGACGTGATTGAGTACGTCAACATGAAAGACGCTCAGGCTAACAAGTAAGACCAATCTATGTGGGGAAAGTGACTTGCACATGAGTTGCTTTCCCCACATAGAAATGATATAATCATTAAACACTAAACTTTCCACACCCCACAACGACTAGGAAAACAATGTCTACTTTCTATAACCTCTACACAGGACGCAATTCCTCTGGTATCACAATCATCTTTGAGAACACCAACCCCCGGTCAATCACCAATGACCACCCATTCTTTGAGCATGTCAAAAGCATCTTCCTCACTACAGCGCCTGAGGACATTGACGAGAGCCAGATTCTGGATCTTATCAACCCGGTTAGCAAGATTGGTGCCGCTCTAACTAAGTTGTCCAGCCGCGTTACCTACAACGGTACCGACATTTTCTTTGACGGTGATGTTGTCAACAACTCACTGAGCGGACAGATCGTGAAGGCAATTCAGAACGGTGAAGAGGAATCAGCCTACCAGCCTCTCATTAACTTCCTTGAGAAGGTCAGCACCAACCCTAATCCGACAGCTGTTGAAGGTCTCTATGACTTCCTTTCCAGGTATGATTTCACAATTGCACCTGACGGTGACTTGCTCGCCCACAAGAAGGTTACCCCAGCAGGCACAAGCTTCCACAGCGGTTACGGTATCGTAGATGGAGTTGTTTACAAGAACTCACAGCTTCCCAACGCTGTCGGTAGCGTGGTTGAGTTCCCGCGTTCTCGTGTGGACGCCAACCAGCTTCACGGTTGTTCCACCGGACTGCACGCTGGTTCCTACGATTTCGCTGTGAACTTCGCTACGGGCATTCTTCTAGTTGTCAAGATCAACCCTCGTGATGTTGTCTCTGTCCCCTATGACTTCGCTTTCCAGAAGATTCGCACCTGCCGCTACGTGGTACTACACGAGGTTGAGACAGAGCAGCCTGCAACTGTCTGGGACCGTGTTCTACAGAAGCACTCCCCTGAGAATGCTACCCCTGAAGAGGAGCCTGAGGAAGAGGAAATCGCAGAGGACAGTGCGATCATGCGAATTCTTCACCAGAGCAAGGACGAGCAGGAAGAGGTCGGTTTCGGCTACACCAAGCTTGATGGCCGCTACGTGTCTGTTGACAGGTTCATGCCGGAGAGCTTCAGAGGAGACACTGTCACTGGCTTGACTGACCGTGGTTACCGAACCTATGTTGTTGATGGCATTGAGGACATTGCATTCCTGTCCAAGGAGAGGAACAAAGAAGCTGGTGTAGATTCTCTCATCGACTCCATGAATGTGTTCTTCAAGGCTGCACATGATAAGGGAGTCTCCGATGAGCATGTAATCAAGATTTTGGATGAGATCACAGAACTGCTCAACAAAAGCCACGTCAACAAGGAGCTAGCTGCTACTCAGCTTCCTGATGGCGAAGGCCTGAAAGCTATTCGTGATTCAGCTGGTAATGTTTCATTCTACGTCCGCACTCAGACTAAAGATGGGAAGACAACAGCAGTCGGAGCGCCCATCTTCAAGACTGGCGATGCTCTCGCTGATGAGGTCTTTGATGCTCTAGCTGAGTAGCTTTCAGCGAAAAATGTCTATCCCCCGCATGTAACCTGTGCGGGGGATAGACATTTTTGTCTTTAGGGGACAATAAATGACAAACTTTCATGTTTTTTCTCTGATGTTGACCGATACAACTAACGAACCTTCTACAGAGAGAATATTTTTATGCCCATTTCAGAAAGTTTCCGCAGCAAGATGCGTAAATCTGCGACAGTCACTTGTGTGAGCAGCGTTGCATTAGCAGGATTTATGTTCAGCGTACCAGTAGCTAACGCCGCTGAGTACCAAGCAGACACTACTTGGGGTAGCAACGGACAGATTAACTTGTCCGAAAACTACTCATCAGTTTACGAGCCTGGTCTAGACAGTGCCAACAACCTATACATCGTTAACAACGCACAAAGCGGTGCTGGTGTAGACGCACCAGATGGTATCACCAAATACAATGCGCAAGGTCAGATTGATGTTTCATGGGGAGCAAACGGTTTCCTAGAGCTTGCAGACATTGTTGACATTCAAGTATTAGGTGACGGTACCATCTACGCTCTAACCGACACAACTGTTAACGTCTACAGCGCAGATGGTGCGCTAGTTTCAAGCTTTGATATTAGTGACGTTTCAGGCTTAGGCGCAACCAACGTTGCTGTCACACCTGAAGGTGAAATTGTGGTAGCTGTAGCAACACAGATTGACTTCGCAGACACAAACGTTCTCTACAAGCTGTCAGCGACTGGTGACATTGTAAACGACTTCGGAACCAATGGTCTAGTTAACCTAGGCGCAGGAACACTCAACGATGTTGCAGTCACAGCTGATGGTAGTATTTACGTTGCTTCCGCTGGTGAGGCACTAGCTAAGTTCTCTGCTGCTGGTATCACTGATGATGGTTTCGTAGCAGACGTAACAAATGCTGGTACAGAGCTACTAGATCTACAGGCTTCACCCACAGACAACAGTGTTTATGTTAAAGGAAACGCTGCTCTAGTTAAGGTATCTCCTACCGGCGCTCAGGAGGCATGGAATGATGGTGACGGGTTTGCAGATGCAACCGGAACAGTCTTCGCTCTCAACGCAGCTGGTGACCTGTACGTAGCTAACCAGACTGTTGGCTCAACATACAGCAAACTAGTTACAGTAGCTGATGTAGCTGCACCAAGCCAGCCTACAAACGTTACTTTCACAAACATTGCTGAACGCAGTGCAACAGTCAACTGGGAAGCACCAGTTAACACAGGTGGAAGCGATGTTACAGGCTATGACGTGCAGTACCGTGCTGTTGGCGCAACTGACTGGCTTCTACTTGACACACTTCCAGGTACCGCAAGGTCTGCTAACCTTACAGGTCTTACAGGCGAAACAGGATACGAAGTTTCTATCACAGCAACTAACGCTACAGGTACAGGTGCTGCTGCCGGAGCCGTCTTCAACACAGCAGCTGCACAAGCAGACGTTATTACAGCGCCTACTTCTCTAAGTGTTGTATCTGAGCAGTCAGGTCAGGCTACATTCGTGTGGGCTGCGCCAGCCGTACCTGAAGGTGTTACAATTACCGGCTATGAAGTTCAGTACCGTCTTGACGGTGGTGACACAGCAGTTACAAATAGAACTGTTGCTGCTAACACCACTGAATTCTCTGCAACAGGCCTTGAGAACTTGAGCAAGTACAACTTCAGTGTTCGCACGCTGACGAGTGCTGGTGCAAGCCAGTTCTCTCCTGGCGTAGTTATTACCCCATTTGAGTTCGCTCCTGTAGCAAACTACACTGACACTCGTGAAGAAGCAGGAGTGCAGCAGGTTCCTGGAAGCACAATCAAGCTTACACCTTCAAACGTTAATGATCTGCTCCCTGTTGGCGCAACAGTCAACCTGAAACTTGTTAACGCTGCTGGTGTTGAGACCTTAATTGGCTCACAGGTTGTGGGTGCTGATGGTGGTTACGACCTAACCGGTACAATCCCAGCAGATTATGCAACAGGTAACGCTACTTTGCTTGCTGAGGTAGCATTTGAAAACAGTGTACGTCAGGCTGTTGAAGAAAGCCTAGTTGTTGTAGCTGCCGAGTCTGCTCCAGACCCTAATGCTCCCGTTGTAGGAGGTAGCGGCGATAATGGTGGAGTTGCACCTGCTGACAATGGCACCACACCTATTGCATCTGGTGGAGACACTGGTGTGATAGGCGAAAACGGCTCAGCTACCCCCACATACGCCAATTGTGATGCAGCTATTGCCGATGGTAATGGGAATCTACAGACAACTGACCGTAACCTTGATGGCGATGGCGATGGGATTGGCTGTGAAGTAGCTGGTGGACCACAGAACGCATCTGCTCTAGCTTACACCGGTACAGATGGAACCAGTTCACTCATCGGTGCTGGACTCCTTCTTCTTGGTGCTGGTGCTGGTTTAGGCGCTATTAGCTTGAAGCGTCGTAAGAAGTATGAAAGCTTCCTACCAAGTAACATTAGCTAAAAAGTAGTAAAAGTTGAGGCCCACAAGTTTTCTTGTGGGCCTCAACTTTTATGTTAGCGCTACTAACCATTCAATTGGTACATCTTTGATTCCTAAAGCTTCCTTCTCCGTCATACCTCTACCTAGGGCATAGTACGCCTTAGATGGGGCAAGACCATTTTCAAGCAAACTAATTGCAGTCTTGAACACTGAATGCTCGTGGCTACTGATACCACTTTCCAGAAGAGGCACCTTGTAGTCTAATCTTTTCCGCGCAATATATGGAACAAGAGGAGATAGCTTGACTGCCAGTTGGGGGTCAGCGTCATTTTCAATAAGAAAACTAGCGAGCTTACCCTTGTATTCTTCTAGGGCAGTAAAGAACGTTTCTTTATCCACGTTGAAGTAGGTTTTGTTGCTATTTTGTTTAACCTTTGCAGTGGGAGAGACCAGACATGCGCGTAGGAAATTATGGAAGGGATAGTCTGTGTCATAAAGTTTGTACCCCTGGACAACCTGCTTAAAAGCTATCCCTAGGGTGTGGTTTGCAAACTGGCGAGTTGTCATGTTGCCGTCAGGCTGAAGGAGCTTTGATACGAGAGTGAGATCGTTGGGGTTGTCGTTTTTCAGTACTTCATACTCTTCTAACCACCCATTGTCAGCAAAGTACTTGCGTGTCTGATAGATGGACTGCCTGTCAGACTCAGTAAGCTCAGGGGCTTCAAATTTGCGGTTCATCATGTTAGTTATTATATCAGAGGTTACACCCGCTGGCAACAGCCCGAGCAGAAAGTTTTCCATGAGCGAGACTAAAAGGCAACCTACAGTTTACAAACATCCAGATATCCGAGAGTTTAATGTTTCAGCTATTGTTGCGCTAGCGTTAGCGATTATCTACTTATTATCCTCTGGGTTCTTCCTGCTCCTCATTGGAGTTATAATCTTTGGTCACCGTGCTTTGCTTCAGATGAGAATTGACCCGTACACTAGAGGCAAGGTTATGGCTATCATTGCTTTAACTGTTGCATATGTCTCACTAGGATTAACAGTTATCAGTATACTAGCTAACTACTTCATACTTTCTTAAGCATAAATCAAGTGTGGCCCAAGCTAGAAACTAGCTTGGGCCACACTTGATTTATGCTTTTATTTGATTATAGAGTCGTAGTAAATTTCTACCTTGAGGCTCGGGTCGTTAAAACCATCAACAAGACGGGTATTTTTAGTTCCCTGTCCTGCTCTGTCTGTCTTACGTACAGGTGAACCTTCCTGAATCATGTTATCAAAGTTGTCCTCAAATTCTTCCATAGCTATTCCTAAGTCGTCTCTACGGGTTTTAGTAGTATCAGAGTAGACTGTGAAGGAATATGGTGAATCCATTTCAGGGTCGCCTAAGGATTCTCCTGCAACCGTAGCGCGGTAGTTATAGCCGATGATTTGAGCCATCTTTCTAGCTTCAGATTCGGAGATAGGTCGGTTAGCCTGGAATCGCATGGAGTAAGGCCAGTCGGCGTAGACTCCATCACGTCTACGGTGATAGACTGTACCATCTACCGTGACCTCGTTTAGCACTTCACCATTTTGTACTCGTGCATCGTCGCTGAGTACTGTAGGCGCAGATGACTGCTCAGGAGCCACATAAATGTCATCAGGTATCTGCCACTCAGCAAGCTTACTATCTCGTTCACGAATTAGTTCATCCAATTTACGCTCAAATTCATCGCGGATGGCTCTGTTCTGGTCTGCTACATTTGTGGCATGGTCTAGGCTGCAATTTTTGGTATAACAGTCACTTCCGTCCGTGTGCATGTATGGGGCTTTGCGTTTGCCTGCCATAGTGTTTCTCCTAAGTTATGGTTTCACTAATATCTAACAGCCTTACGGGCAACGCAAAAACCTCCTCACCAGCGAACTGGGAGGAGGTTTTCACTCTGTAACCGAGCGGGAGGGTTACATGTTTACGGTGATCTTAGCGACACCAACTAGCATGTCTTCCTGAACTGCGTCAGTGCTGAATGTTTCGTTCAACAGTGCTGCTGCGTCAGGGGAGATGAGAACGCGTGTTCCCTCTAGGATTGCTGTGCCGTTTGCATCATCGGTCTGGAGTGGCTTGAGGGTTGTACCATCAAGGTTGAATAGGTAAGCACCTTCAACTGCTACTTCACCGTTCACAAGAACGTCACCGTAAAGCTTTGATGTTCCTGGGTCAATGGCGAAGTTTGTTAGGTCAACAGTTGTGTCACCTGCGGTCAGGGTGAAGCCTGAACCGTCGTGTTCAATGTTACCCTGTACGTATGGGCGGTAGTCCTCAGCTGGGTCGTAGTAGTCTACGTTACCACCTGTGATTGGGAAGGCTAGAACACCCTCTGGGCTTAGTGTTGCTGTTCCGCTAACACCTGGGGTGAGGCCTAGGCTGGTAAGAGCTTCAAGGAATGAAGCGTCTACTGCTACCTGAGTGTCAACACCATCAAGTGAAGCAAGTGATGCTACTGGTGTTGGAGTTCCTGTTGAAGGAGAACTTGAGCTTGAGCTTGAAGGAGCTGAAGTGTTTGTGTCTGTAGCTGTACCTGAGGTGCATGCTGCCAAACTGAAAGCTAGGGCACCCGCTGCTACTAATGTTACTGTACTTTTCATGTAGTTTCTCATGATATTATTCCTTATCGTTTGGTTTGTGTTTTTATCTTTCCTTGTATAGGCTTTCGGTTTGCCCTCTATTATGGTTTGGTATTAGTATTTTCTCACAGCTTACACTCAGCTTTAGGGTAGTCCGATATTAGAAAACATGACAACACTGATAGCCTGCGATGGTTCATCCCACCGCAAACCAGACAAAAGCATGGGTGGAGCAATAGGCTGGGCCTGGGCTAGGGATGATGGACACTGGATGTCGAACGGTTGGTTTGAAGGAACAAACCAAAGAGCGGAACTACATGCTGTACGTTCAGTTCTACTGTTCCACCCTAAAGGCAAGATGACAGTACAGATGGATTCGCAATATGCTCTGAATGTCACAGAGAAATGGGCTAAGTCTTGGGCAAGAAAGAACTGGGTTAAAGCAGACGGCAAGCCTGTCCTCAACCGTGACATTATTGAGCACATTCTATACCTTAGGGAAGCACGAGTTGATCCTGTAGAGTTCCAGTGGGTTAAAGGGCATCTCAAAGACAACCGGTTCCCTCTAAACACTGCTGCTGACTTACATGCAGGTGAAGCATCTGCGCGAGCAAAGAAATCCTCTGATGCCTTAACTTCGCTGTTCCTATACAAAGACAGCAAAGGACGAGCAGAGATGCCACAGGAAACACAGATGCTAAAAAGTATCATGAAGCTTTAGCTCTTACATCATAAGAAGAGCTTCTGGCATTCCCTACCCAAAGCTAGTTTCTTAACCTGGCCTAAATCAGAAATGTGATAGTATATGTGTTATGAAGACTCCTTTGACTATTACGTTGCAATCTCACGACCACAGACTCCTTGACATAAGTGTAGGTAGGGTTCTTGATAGCCTGCCTAAGGATCAGTATGAGGATGTACACGTTGTCATTGAGCCTTCCTCTAAAGGTTTCCAAGATAACAACTCTGTTACGATTCAAAAAAGAAGCGTTAGAGTTACTGGTGCAACAGATAAAGTTATTGAAAGCTTCGCAAGGACAGACATTCCTGAGCTTGTCACTATCAATGTAAGGTAACCACGCTATCAAAGAACGCATCGTAAGGCTTGTTGACAGGAATCTACTGTCATCGCTGTTCTTTGTCACCTTTGCAGGGCAGAGCCTACGTTACGCTTTCGGTTGGACAGGTTTCAGCTTGGTAGTAGCTGGCTTAGCCGCACTATACCTATATTCTCATCGCAGTCGCCTAAGGAAGATGAGAAAGCCGCCTGTTCTTCTGAGCTTTTTTGTTTTGTTATGTGGTGTCAGTGTCATATGGTCCAACTACCGGCTAGAAACTCTACTAGGTTTCATAATCCAGTTACTACCTTTCCTTGTAGCTGCGACCATAGCAGCGACAGAAACGTGGGAGAAAATACTCTCCTCTCTAAGTTCCGCAGGCAAGTGTATATTAGGGTTATCCTATGCCTTTGAGTTGGTAGCAGCATTCATGCAGAGGCCAATTGAACCTTTTGTGGGTGCAGTATCAGGCTACCATTGGGTGGATGGCCTGTTATTCTCAGGTGGGCCAATACAAGGTATCCCTGGCAACCGTAACCTGATAGCGTTCGTGGCTTTGATATGCATCATAGTTTTCACTGTAGAGCTAATGACTAAACGTATGGGTGCTTTTAAATATGGGGCGTGGTTGGTAGTTAGCGTTGCTACTTTGTTCCTTACCGAATCTGCGACAGTTATCCTTGCGTGTTTTGCTTTAGCTATACTCGGCGGACTGATTGCTTTCATGAGAAGAGTCCGCCCTGGTTTGCAGCGATTTGCTTATTACGCTCTCGGTGGTCTTATGCTTACAGCCTTAAGTGTTGCAGTTGTATACTCAGCAACTATTTTCTCGTTTGTTGGACGAGAGTCTGACTTGTCTGGTAGAACCTATATCTGGGGCAGAGTGCTAGATCTTATTCAAATGAATCCTATTCTCGGATGGGGATGGGTTGGATACTGGCCTCCATGGGTTGAGCCATATTCCAACTTAGCTGTAATCAATGGAACGACATATCTTCAGGCACACAATGCTTTCTTTGATATTTTGTTACAAGTCGGTATCATAGGTGGAATCATTGCAGCCGTCATAGCTGTCAGAGGCTCTGTAAGGGCTTGGAGGATAGCTGTCACCCCGGTCAACCTAGAAGGTGTCAAACAGCCTTACAGGGCCATTACACTGCTTCCTGTGATGCTTCTAGCCGCCCTACTGATTCAAAGCTTAACAGAGTCACGTCTTCTCATTGAAGGCAACTGGCTTCTATTTGTCCTCATCTGCTGTAAAGCTTACTATGATGACCCACCAAGACTAATTACCTTAAAAGATCATGAGAGTGAAACGCTAGAGCAGCCAAAAACCAGATAACACTTGTACGTAAACACACAAGGAAATCTTGAAGAAAATAATTGGACTCGTAGTAGTCATCGCTGCTGTCATAGCAGGAGTAATTTTTTGGTCATCACAGCAGGACCAACCCACTAGCACACAGATTAAGTCTGTAGCTTCACTTGGTGATTCTATATCACAGGGGTTCAACACCTGTGAGGCGCTAACAAACTGCCCAGCTAACAGCTGGAGTACGGGAAGCAACCCCGAAATAAAATCTCAAGCTGCTAGGCTGCAAGAGATAGCACCACCCGGAGTTACAGTGGAAACGTTCAACAACTCTGTTTCTGGCTCTAAATCATCAGATTTGCCTCGCCAAGTTTCATTGGCAGTACAACAGCAAGCTGATTACATTACTATTCTCTCAGGAAGTAACGACCTTTGTGCGCCGTCTGTTTCTGAAATGACTAGTACAGCAAACTTTGAAAATAATCTACGCTCCAGTTTGACTACACTGGATGCTCTTAAGCCAGACACTCAAGTGTTCATTTCCTCGCTACCGAACTTAGAGAACCTATATGACTCAGGTAATGGCAATTTCCGTGCTCAGCAGATATGGAAAATAGCTGGTGTATGTCAGAGTCTGCTGGCTAACACAGGAAGTGAAGCTCAAGCAGATGTGGATAGAAGAGCATTAGTCTACGAGAGGGAGAAAGAGTATAATGCTGCTATAGAATCTGTCTGTAGCTCATTTGCTAACTGTATGACTGATGACAATAAAGTCTATGAGCAAAACTTTTCCGGAAGTGACTTGTCAGAGATTGATTTCTTCCACCCTAGCGTAACTGGTCAAGAGAAGCTGGCTGAGATAACATGGAACACTGTCAAATCTAAAATTGCTCAGTGAAAATGGTTGTGCCCCGAACAAAACTTTCTTGTTCGGGGCACAACCATTTAATTCTTTTAGTGCATACCGCCAGGAATAGCTCCTGCGGCGGCAGCCTGCGCAGCCTGCTGAGCCATCATCTGCTGACGCTGCTGCTGAACAGTCGGGTCAGGCTGAGGAATCATGGTCTCAACGTTGAAGCGCATGACCTCTAGCTCATGCTTGTCTTCAAGCTCGCGGATGATAGGCTCAACCGTCTGCCACTGGTCGTTGAGAACAGGTGTGGTCACACGAAGCGCCTCAGGGCTTCCCTGAAGAACGCACAGCGGATAAGCGAACGTTAGCTCACGGCTGATGTGGTCTAGCACACCAGGCTCAGTAACGCGAGCGGTGCGGGGGAGGAAGTCCACGTTCAGGAAGTAGAAAGCTGTGTTCAAGCTAGGCGGACGAGGCTGGTTTACAGACTCCAGGTTTCGCTTCTCGGCTTTCTTAGCTGGCTTCTCTGCGGCTTTCTCCTTAGAAGAGGTACCACCTTTGTCTTCATTCTGGATAGTCTCTGGGTTAGGCTGGAAACCAATAGTCATAGTTGATGTTATCCTTCACTGGTTGATAAGTAGTTTTAGTTTAATGCATAACTCAAGAAAAAGCAAATCGTTATGAAACTTTATTGTTACAAGCTTGTTTCATATGTCACATCGTCGTCGTCATCTTCATCAAAGTTCTGCTCACTTAGAACCTCATTGACGACCTCATATGCCATACCTATGCTATATCCTTTACGGGCAAGCATACCAACAAGCCTGTTGACTCTTTTCTGGGATTCAAGGTTACGTGTTGAAAATACTTTTGACTCTACAAGGCTTTTAGCATTGACTCGTTCGTCATCATCAGTTATACCTTCAAGGGCTTCGCTAATTACTTCGTCGGACACACCTTTCCGGCGAAGTTCTGAGGAAATTGCGTTTCTACCTTGCTTACGGTATGTAGTCCTAGAGCGAACAAAGTTTTCCGTGTAGTTCTCATCGTTTACATAACCGTCGTTGATGATCTTCTGAATAACAACTTCAATTACCTCATCAGGGTAACCTTTCAGACGTAACTTATCGGACAACTCTTTCTTAGTTTTGTCCGACTTGCCAAGAAGCCAAAGGCAATAGTTCTCGCCACGTTTGATGAGCTTGTTTTTGATCTCATCAGTGAACGGCTCGTCAGGGTCATACAAGGGCTTACGCTCTTTGAATTTGGGCTTATTGTTGTAGTTGTTGTTTTTGTATGGCATATGCTTTTCTTAGTAGTTACAACAATTGTACCACACAAAAATATTCCAACACGGGAATTAGAAAATTTGGTATGATTGAACACGATGCCGTGAAACAGACCGATACTGTGTTTACGGACAGATACTTTTGGAGGAAAGATGAGTACCTACGGAGACAAAATTAACTCCCTTCCTAACCCGGAGGAACTGAAAGAGCGAGTCAAGAAGCTCGTAAGCCTAGAAGACTTACGTGAGCCTGCATCTGAGCATAGCTCCAGAGGAAACATTGAAAACCGTTTAGCTAACTTTGAAGCAAACTGGGAGGAAGGCGTTGACTACGCTTTCACTGACGATGGCGGTGGAAACGTAAGTGGAATAATCTTCAAAGACGGAGGAGCCTTCGCATTCGGTTTTGACCACGAATCCGATTACAACGCTTATGCTGAGAACATCGCTCCAGAAGACCAGCCTGCACTCCAGGGGGTGCCTAAAGAATACGAAGAGTACCTTACCAGCCCTGAGCTAGCAATAGATGTTGACGATCCCCAGCTTTACGCGACTGTTGCGTTCTGGTGGGACAAACAGAACGAACGTTGGAGCTATAACGAAGAGTTTGTTGACAATCTAGATGACTTTGATTCAAACGGGTTTGACTATTTCTTTGAAATCTACTGCAAGTTCACCCCTGAGGAGTATGAGCGCTCTGTGGTGGAATGGGATCAAACAAGTCCTACCCCAGAGAAAGTAAAAGAAGTTCTCGGTAGTTAAAATAAAACAGAAACAAAGTAGGTCATTATTGTTACAGTTTATATGGTAGACTGTAACAATAATGACCTACGACATTCCTCAGGGTTTTCTAGTACCCCAAGAAAAAAGTCTCATCCAATTCAGGCGTGAGGTTGAAACGTTCATTGTAGAACGCCAAAAAAGACTGGTCAACTCAAACGGGATAAAGCAAGTGGTCTTCGCCTACGACCTCATTAACTATAATGATGGCATGCTAGCAAACGAATACCCTACTAGCAGGTTTATTGAGCCATATATTGATGGTAACAAGCAACCCTACAATCTTCTCCAGCTGCTTATAGCCGCTCCAAATTACTCTCCTCTAGAAGCAAGCCAGACCGTGACTCTTAGTTTATTTCCTGGTGAATCAACTGATGAGGCCATCCTAGGCTATTTGTCCGGCTCTAAGACGTTGTTCAAAGAACTGATAGACGAAGGCTTAATAAGATACTTCGGGGTTGAAGGTAAAGTCAGCGGCAACCTGAAAACATGGGACTCTCGTGTCGACTTAAAGCGACCATTTCTGAACCAAGGTTTCAACATCCAGCCTCTGACGAACGTTGATAACATCTTTGATGTTTGGCATGCGCGAAACAATGATATTGAACTTCCTTCAGAGCCAGACCGCATCCGTCACCTCGCCAGCCTGGGCCTGCTAATGAAAATGGAAAAAGAAAAAGGTACGCGGAATCCTGAGGGTTTCGCTGACTACCTTGTCAGCGATGAAGCGGAAGCATTTGAAGAGGAAATCTCCGAGATAGGACTCCCCAAAATCTCATCTGAAGACATTAAAGACTTGTTCAGATGAGTTTGACTTCCACTGAAAATCGTGTAAAGTAGAGGGTACCAACCAAGTTAACCAGTTTTACCGAGCAGTTAGAGATAACACATGGCTAATCCTTATCACTCCGCAGCAAACGGTCAGTTCATTTCACGTACTGACCAGCTTGCCAACATCAACAAAGCAGTAGAAAACAAAGACTGGAACTCTTACGTCGCAGAGCTTGAAGCTCTCCGTGAGGTTGATGCTGAGCGGAACTTCATTCCTGAGACCACTCCCCGCAACGGCGTTATTGCTGCGCTTTCCGAGAGCGAAGAAGAAATCGTTGAGCGTGACCGTCTTATCCGTGAGGGAAACCTGGTTGAGGTTGAAGCTTTCGTTGCGGAGCGAACCAACCGTGAACTGTTTGTAACTCTCCTTGATGAGCGTGATAAGATGCGCCAGAAGAGTAAGGAGCTTAAGAGCGAGTATGACTTCCTTCACAACCTTGCAGAAAAAGATCCTGAGTTTGACGTGGAGATTGTCCGCAACAAGGGATTTGAGCTTCTTGACGCTTATGAGACTCTTCAGATTCTGAAGAAGCAGGCCGAGGAGTACAAGAACATTACTGCTCCCGCCGTTGCTCGTATGAGTGAGCTAACTGAGCAGGAGCAGATTGCCGCAGGAACCTACCGCGAGTATGATGCTGACACCCTCAACGACCTTGTTCGTACTGGAGACTACCCTTCTGGTTCTCGTGAGTGGCTTGAAGAGCGCCAGAACGGTGTTGGTGGTTCAGACGTTGGAAAGATTATTGGTGCCAACGCTGGCTACGAAACACGCGACCTAGAAGAGGTTATAAGCTCCAAAGTTGACCCGATCACTGACGAGCAGGTTGAGGAGCAGCTAGAGGGCCACAGCGGCTTTGAGGGCGCTGCTGGACGTGGAAACGCTTGGGAAGAGCGTATCGCTCACCAGTTCTCAGTGAACAACCCTGACGCCCGCATTACCCACTGCAAGTCGTCGTTCATGAACAAGGACCACAACTTCCAGCGAGTTAACTTTGATGGGCTAATGACTGATGAGAATGGTGTGCCCAACGGTATCCTTGAAATCAAGACTGCCTCAGACTCCTCCAAGTGGGGCGAACCTGACTCAGGTCTAGACGGTGTACCCGCAGGTTACCGCGCACAGGTTCTGCACTATGCTCTGAACGGTGGCTTTGATAAAGGCGCTGTAGCTGTCATGATTGATGACCGTGAGTACCGTGAGTACCACTTCACGATGACTCCTGAGCTTCAGGCTGAAGCTGCAAGCAACTTCCAGAAGACTAAAGAGTTCTGGGATGAGGTGCAGGAGCGTAAAAACGGAACATATGTTTCCACCAAGCGTGAGCGTAGTCTGAAAGGCTTTAGTGCCAACACCTTAAACTCTGGTATTAGCGGAGCCAAAGAGGTTATCTTCCAGGAGGCAGCTATCTACCGTGGTGATGACGTTGAGACCGTGCGTGCCCGCTATGTTGAGCTTATTGGTGACAAAGAGAACCGTAAGGATCCTGAAAAGGTTAGAGAAGCCCTCCGCAAGCTTTACATTGAAGCTGACCCTGAGAAAACTCCTCCTATTGTTGCTATTGACCTTGAGACTTCATCTGGTCAGCCCACTAAAGGCCACATCATTGAAGTTGGTGTGTCAACAAAGAACGCTCAGACCGGAGAAAGCGAGAAGTTTTCTCGTGTGTACGGCCTCTCAAAGAAGTCTTTGACTGCAACTGGAACTGGCGCTGTTGAAGTTCATGGTATCACGGAGAGCACCATCGCTAAGAAAGCTCGCTTCAACCAGCCTGAGCCTCAGAGGCAGCTTTTGGAGAAGCTTAAGTCTGGCGTCATGCTTGCACACAATGCTAACTTTGAGGTTCGTTGGCTACGTCAGCACCTTGATGGTTTTTGGGCTGCTGAACGTCGTGGTGAGATTAAGGTTCTTGACTCCATGCGCCTTTCACGCCGTCTTCTCATGGACACTAAGAATGACACTCTTGAGACTTTCGCTGAAAGGTTCGGTGTTCCCTATGTGGATGCCCACCGTGCTTTCAATGATGCTCTCATCATGGAGAAAGCTTACGACAAGTTCCGTGAGCACCTTTCATCTGAAAACAAGTAACCTCAAATAAGAAGCGCCCCTCAAAATTTTGAGGGGCGCTTCTTATTTGAAAAATCGTTATCCTACCTGAGTTATTGTTACCGCTTGAACATAGGCAGGAGTGTCGGCTCCGGACCTTAAGTCGTTATACACGAGGTCAACTGTGTTTTGACCTTCTGCGATGGTAACGTTATCTAGTGTCATAGTCTGGAAAGTATTGTTCACAGGCACATCAAACGATTGTGTTTTGTCCCCAGCTTTTATAGTGAACTGATGAGCACTCTGAAGGGTCCCCGCACTAATTTTTGCTTTCATCGTTATGGTATATTTTCCTGGCTGAAGAGCAGAGGTAGTAAGTTTCATCTTTAAGTCTTTGTTGTAGCTCCAAGTGTTACCTACAACAGATTTCGTAGACACATTTGTGGAAGCAGTTTTCCACACTCCAGTTGTTGTGCCTGAAGCATTATAGTATGTCCACTCAGGAACTACAGTTGACGTAGTGATGTTACTATAATCCGTTGAGTAAACCACTTTTGCGTTGAATGGCGGTGTTGACGTTGGAGGAGTAGTAGGCTCAGATGTAGGAGGCGTCGTCGTTGGAGGAGTGGTTGGGGTTGTACCAGAACCAGCGTTGTTGCTTCCTAATGCTGCGCCTTTATCAGGGGAAACAGGTGCAGCAATGTTTAAGTTAGTGTCACTGTACTTGCCTGTACCAGAATCGTAGTTGTATACTTTAGCAGCGTCAGGGTTATATGCTTCAACTTTGTAGCTTCCATCTCCAGCGAACTTCACTGCTAGAGTAGTCTTATCGTTACTAATCACTACTGTTGGCGTAGGGTTAGTGGTTGCGAGAGCAAACTTCTCGCCGTTAGGTCCAGTAGCATATACACTGTTAGCCGCTCCAGCTGAAGGGTTGCTAAGCAGGAAGGTCATAGCATTAATTTTGCTGTTGTGAACGTCTGACTCTAGGCTAGCGTTGATAGCCGACTTTTGCATGTTCAGAAACACTGGAATAGCGATTCCGGCGAGAATACCGATGATAAGGATAACAACTAGAAGCTCTATGAGAGTGAAAGCGTCTTCCTTTTGGTTGGCTAAGTATTTTTTGAACATGTGTTTTCCAGACAAGTTTGAATAGTTACAGTCACAATATCTGTCAAATCACACTAACTAACATATGAGGTTTATCAAATGTTGTCATGTAACCTAGTTGCTTACTCTATTTTAGGCTGGTTATTTAGGAAAGCTTTGACAATCAGAGGTAGACCGCAGGTGTTGAGCATCAGCCAATTTTCGTTATTACAACGTCGGTTACAGAGTAAGAGTTGTAGTTAACTGAGTCAGTTTTACCAACAGAGAACACTAGCTCTGATACGCCTCCGGCAGGAACAACAAAGTTCTTAAACTCAGCTGCTCTTGTAGCATTAGTATCTGAGTAAGGGACAGTTATTCTTGCCTGCTGTGAGCCTGCTGTTAAAATCCAGTAGGGAGGGTTTTGGAAACTGCCTGTCTTGGTTCCTGACCTGGCACCGAAGGTTATGTTGTATGTGCCTTCAGGTATTGTTTTGTTCAACCTGGTTTTTACTTCAGTGTTGTAACCGTAAACGTTTCCACTAGGACCAGCTTTCCAGACTCCCGCAGTGGTTGATGTTGCATTGTAGTAGCTCCAGCTTGCAGATACGTTAGCGTCTGAACTCATTGAGTAAACAACTGTCTCCTTAGGTGTAGGAGCAGTTGTCACCGGAGGTGTGGTAGGCTCGGCTGTAGGAGGTGTAGTTGTTGGAGGAGTGGTTGGGGTTGTGCCAGAACCAGCGTTGTTACCTCCCAATGCTGCACCTTTGTCAGGAGAGGCTGGAGCAGCAATGTTTAGGTTGGTGTCGCTGTACTTTCCTGTACCAGAATTATAGTTGTATACTTTAGCTGCATCAGGATTGTATGCTTCAACTTTATAGCTTCCATCTCCAGCAAATTTCACGGCTAATGTGGTCTTTTCGTTGCTAATCACTACTGTTGGCGTAGGATTAGTGGTTGCGAGAGCAAACTTCTCACCGTTGGGTCCAGTCGCGTACACGCTGTTAGCTGCTCCAGCTGAGGGGTTGCTGAGAAGGAACGTCATCGCATTAATCTTGCTGTTGTGAACGTCTGATTCTAAGCTGGCGTTGATAGCTGATCTTTGCATGTTCAAGAATACTGGAATAGCGATTCCGGCAAGGATACCGATGATGAGGATAACAACCAGAAGCTCTATGAGAGTGAAAGCGTCTTCTTTTTGGTTAGCTAAGTATTTTTTGAACATGTGTTTTCCAGACAAGTTTGAATAGTTACGTCCAAAATATCTGTTAAACTCAACTAACCAACATATGAGGTTTGTCAAACGTTGTCATGTGATACACTTGATTACCTTTATCGTAAAGCTACTTAGAGTTCGGATACCTGCTGTTTATCTGACGCTGTCATGCCATAAGACTTAATTGTTACTCTTGCATTTACATAGTCTTCAATAAGCCCAAGTAGTTGGTCTTCGCTTTCTACGGGAATTGAATTTCCTGCTGCTGCCATTGTAAGCTCTGTTGTCAGTTGCTCCTGGTAGACTAAATCTATGGTAGGACTAACAGGTATAAAAGTCCTACCATCTGAGTGTACGTTAACTACTTCTTGCACGGGAACATCCAGATGGGTGACAGCAATTTTGTCTACACCCCCGTTCACTCTTGATGCATAGTTAAGCAGTGCCAGGTCTAAAGAGCCAACACGCCAGCCTCCCTGCCATCTTCCGAAAGCATTATGGGCCTCATGAAATTTAGCTGCCAAAGCGTCATCTTTGTATTCTGTAGGGAAAGGCCCAAAACCATGTCGGGTTGTGTATGAACGAGTGACACCAATAACCTTGCCTGGTTTAAGGCCCGCGCTCATTAGAAGATCTTGAGCGTTCTTTGATGTAGTGGTTGCCCAAGTTGTGTGAGGATGAAAACCATACCATTCGTCAAGAAGGACACCTTGTGACCCTTCAAACACATTATCACCCTCACGAAGGCGAGCATTAATTTCATCGTCTGTAATAATGTTTAAGTCTAAGTCTGCAAGTAGGTCATGATAGTTGTCAATAAGTTCTGCTATAGAATGACTACTTTTGATACCGAACTCTTGTTCTACAGCCTGCTTGTGGTGAGTCAGTTTTCGTTCTAGCTCGGCTTTGTTAGCAGGCAGTAAATCTGACATTATTACTCCGTCAGAGGAAGTGATGTTCCATGACATTGTTTCTCCGATGCCTAGACCGCATGAGCCGTGTGCGTTCTGTCCCCGCAAAATTTCGCGCTGCTGATTTGCTTCAACGTGATAGGGAGTTGTGACTAAAGCGCTCTCACTTATGTAAGTGTTAAGGAAAGGGTTGACATTTGTTACACTGTAAATATGTTCCGCTTCGACAACCATGTTGAATGGGTTAACGAGAACATGCTTTGTGAGAATTGTAGGCACCCCTCGGAGTGTGCCAGAGCCAAACAAAGAGAAAGTGTGGTGGCTTCCATCTTCTAGGACAACGTTATGTGCGGCTTGACCTCCACCAGAGAAACGTACAACATAGTTTATCTTCTTCTGACTGCAAAGATAGTCAACTATGGTTCCTTTGCCTTCGTCTCCGAAACCTAAACCAATGACAATATCGTTAGTCATTTCACTCCAAACGTTTAACTCAATTGTAGCATAGAAATAGCCCACCAAAACTGTTTTGGTGGGCTATTTCTATGCTACAACAATTAATTTACGTAGCTGGGGTTGTCAATTTTTATCCACTTGGACTCTGCCACTGCTGCCTCCGTGTTGCCGTAAGCTACCACTTTTGCATACAAAGCTGGTTGACCCTGGAAAGCTGCTGGAACATTTAGTGTTCGTCCTAGTGAGGCACCTTCACCTAGCATGTTAGGTGAACTATGGTCCGCGTTGGTTGTCAACTGAAGCTGGAAGAAGAAGACTTCTTCTCCTGCGTTAGTTGGTTTGACCCATGAAACTCTAGTAGTTGGAACATCATAACTTATACCCATCAGAGGCAAGCCACTCTCTGACTTGATTGTTCCAATGTTCTTGTCATCATATTTTCCAGTGGAAGATTGGAAATTGTAGTAATAATCTGTTGAGGCATTGTTGGCTTCTACTGTGTAATCACCTTTACCTGAGAATTCAACTGCTACAGTAGTTTTCTTGTCTGAGACTGTAACTGCTGGCTTACCTACGAAACCTGTAGAAGGTGCCTGTACGGCTAGGCTGCCACCAACTGCTTGTACGTTGTTTTCAGCTTTCGCATTAGGTACCATAGTGATAAATGTAGCAACATTAGAAACTGTGTTCCGTACATCTGATTTAACGCCAGAGTTAATTGCAGCTTTCTGCTGGTTAAGGAATACTGGGATAGCAATAGCAGCTAGGATACCGATGATTAGGATCACGACTAGAAGCTCAATGAGGGTAAAGCCTTCTTCGTCATTGTTAAAGTGGGAGAGTTTGTTGTACACAGTTAGCCTTTAAGAGTTATAGGGGAACGAATCATCTGTTCTATAAGTAATATCTGCTCGCTAACTTTTCTCTTGACAGTCAGCTTATCAAATATTGCTTCCTAATAGTATTTAGGTTGTCAAGATACATAAACTGTGAGATAACTGGTTTTAGATAAAAGTCTGCCCTGACGTACACAGGAACTCTTAACCTGTGTACGTCAGGGCAGACGGCTTTATTAGTTTACTGCCTTAGATACAGGGTAAACAATCGGGTCGCCTGTTTGCATAATAGCAACAACCTTAAGTGTGTAAGGCCCTGTTACTCCAGCAGCAGACAAGTCAGATGTTTTGATGGTGTAAGGAGAGGAAGTTTTAGCGATGTATCCACCTTTACCTACGCCGTTAGCGCCAATTACTTCAAGGTTGTACTGTACAACTGGTCCACGGGTTGGTTCACCCCATCCGGCAATCAAATCTGTACCACTTCGTGTGAAGGTAGGCAGTGACTGCTCGGTTGAGCCTGTTCCAATAGCTGTGATGCTGTTTGACAGAGGGTAAGTGATAATTTGACCCGTGGTTGTCTCAGCGCGCAGCTGGACAGCGTACGGTCCAACTAGGCCCATGCTCTCTTTGATTTCGTAGAGGTTGAACGTATAGAAAACGTTGTTCCCAGCAATATCGTATACTTTCTGGCCGTTGCTTCCCTGAAGCTCAAGCTTGTACACGTTCATCGTCACGCCTGAAGGTGGTGTCCAGTCAACACGTGCTGTGTCTGGAGACATTTTAGCTAGGAACGGTGCTCCCACTTGAACACCGACACTGCCGCTTCCACCTGTAGTGGGCGGGGTAGTAGAACCGCTTGTCGGAGGCGTTGTAGAACCTGTTCCAGTGCTTGGCGTTCCTGTTGAAGGATTAGTAGTACCTGAGCCTGCTGTAACTCCAGGAATTGTTCCTAAAGCTGTATCAGAATATAGACCAGTCTTAGAAACAAAACTGTATGAGAACTTTGTTTGGCTGTTATAGCCTTCAATGGTGTAACCACGGTTATTTTCAAATTCTACTGCAATGGTTGTTGAAGATCTGGAGACAACAAGAGAAGGGGTTGGGGCTGTTGTAGCGTTCAGTCCTAAAGGCCCAGTACCAGTTGTGTTGTTAGCTGTGGTAGGAGTGTTAGTGTTCGTGATGAACAATGCTACGTTATCTACCGTACTTCGCACGTCTGATTTAACGCTAGAGTTGATTGCAGCTTTTTGCTGGTTGAGGAAAACTGGTATGGCTATAGCTGCAAGGATGCCAATGATTAATATTACAACTAAGAGTTCAACCATGGTGAAACCATCTTCGTTGTTACGCACTTTAGTTAGTCGGGCTAACATGTCCGCTCCACTTCTTTTTATTTTTAGGACATTCGTTTTTGGATGTAGTACTAGGTCTATCTGCTAAAGTGGAGCGGACATGTGTTTTAGTTTGTCAAACATTGCTAATTATGTCATAGACCTTCAAAATACTACATACAAGACTTTATTCTACTGCGTTTGACTCATAGTAGTAGTCCATTTTACCTGTTTTGTTATTCGTGATTTCAATCGTTCCATAGAAAGGCCCTTTAGCATTTCCACCATTTAGAGAATCCAGGTAGAACGTTTTTTCTTCTGTAAAGCTAAACATTACGCTGGAAGCTCCTGCGCCTGTGTAATAGATTCCTACACGTGTTGTGTAATCTCCTTGAGGCATGTTCTTCCAATTCATGTAAAGAGTGTTAGCGGAAGTTCTCTTCAACACTGGAGGTACAACAACTAGTGTCTCAGACTCTGTGTATTTGCCTGTTGTGGAAGTGAAAGTGTATGACCACGCGTTGAGTTTAGTTGGGTTCATCCCAGAGATAGTGTACTCTCCAGGTTTCTCACCGGTAACGTCAATCGCGTTATCACCACTGAGAACGCGAATTTGCTTGTTGCCTGCGAGAAGATTCAATTGAGCACCAGTGTAGTTAGGGTTCTCGCTTAAAGCTAACGCTGCATTAGAAACTGTATTGCGTACGTCAGACTTTACACTAGATTTAACAGCTGCTTTCTGCTGGTTCAAGAACACAGGGATTGCGATGGCTGCTAGGATGCCAATTATAAGTATGACGACGAGAAGTTCAATGAGGGTGAAACCATCTTCATTGGTGCTTCTAAGTTTTTGATTAAACATGGTTAGTGTTCTCCTCTAAAATAAACCTGATCTAGATATAGATATCAGCTGATATACTTTTAAAGGAAACTAGCACATGCTCAAACCTTCCTAAATGACTGTTAACATGGCTGTGGCCGGGACCAATTAAGGTTCCGGCCACAGCCATGCTCTATCTGTTACAGTCGTGCAGCTGATGTTCCCGCGCTGTCAAAGTCAAGACGTGCGTTGGTTTTAGCTACAGCACCTCGTCCAGCAAGGTTCTGTAGGCCAGCTACAGATTTGGTAGCTGACCTAAGTGAAACCTCTGTGGTGCCAGTCTCTTTAAGGTCATCTACAGCATCGTCAAGGTCCACTGTGCCTTCTAGAACACCGATTGTCAACGCGATTGTTTCTGTGATTGCGTCAGGGTCCTCAACAACTAGAACATGGTCACGTCCGAAGAGGTTAACGTAGAACTCCTCTGAACGCTGAATCTTAGCACTCATGTTGTCGATGAGGAGAATGTAAACATCCCAACGCTCTTTTACTTTATCCGCGAGAGTGTTTACATCTAGCGCGCTCTCAGGCTGGCCGACACCGATTGCGTCAGTCACCCACCTATCTTCAAGCACAGGAAGTGAAATCTCATCAGCGACGAAGAAGGCATAACCTTTCTTGCCACGTTTCTCGTAAGCATCTGTTGCAGTGTGGTTAGCTAGGTAGTACCATGCAAGAGACATTGTCTCTCCACCGTTACCTCCACCGTTACCTTCAATGAACATGTTGTCAAGGCATTCGTCAATTCGGTTGTCAGATTCAAATTGTGAAGCCTGGAGTGGCACACGGTCAGTCTGAGCGTCACCGTAGGCCCCAATCATAATCTGTGGGTCCTCTACATAGCCTTTGCGTAGAAGTAGACCGAACAGGCCACCTAGTTTAGTCTGGAAGACGCGAGGCACTTTGCCCATTGAGCCTGTCACATCTGCGAAGAGAGCGATAGGAACACTGTTTGGGTGCTCAGCATTGTCACGAGACTCGCGCATTACCTGGCCTGCGAAAGGTGAGGTTGGACCGGCGACAATCTTAGGGTCCAAGTCGGCGTGGGCTTTATACGTACCGGAGGCTTTAGCTGTCCTGTCGTATGTGAATGTTGTACCTGAGCTAATCTTTGCTCCGGTTGATTTTGCGTATGAACCTGAGTTCCAAATTCCGTTTCCCATATTTCCTTCTCCTTCTATAGATGTTGCTTTTAAAGACTCAATATGAGTATTAGTATACCATTGTTATCGGCATTGCCTCAGAAAATGACCCTTTTTTATCAAATAAAGTTGAAAAACTTTTCAAGATGGTGTAAGGACACCGATAATTATGGTAACAGATGCAAGAAAAGAGACACAAATGAGTATCAACGGGCCGTACAACAACAATAGGGCACAAGGGCCAGTAGTCCTGCAAGCTCCTAAAAGCATGGCTGTCGCGTATATACTTTGGTTCCTTGTGGGCACCTTTGGAGGACACAAGTTCTATCTAAAACAGAACTCCGCAGGTCTTGTCTACCTCAGTCTAGGATTACTAGGTTGGGCGCTGTCCTTCATCTTTATAGGCTTCCTACTGCTTATACCACTATACATTTTGATGATAGTTGACTTGTTTACTATCCCTGCAAGAGTTGAGAGTCTAAATACCGTCTACTGACAGGCTAAAGGATGCACTTACTCCATCGTGAAAGGGTGGAACTTAGGAGCACCATATAGCGCTAGTAGTAGTTCATCAAACTCGTGTAGTAGCTCAGGTGCCTGAGGTGGGTTAGCTACAAGGCATCCTTTGAAGAACGCTGCGAACTGCTTAGGTGTCGCAGGCCCACAGAGGCTTAGCATTGTCTTAGCAGCTAGCGCAATATCTAAACTATAGTTCACAGGTTTCTTGTCCAAAGTAGATTCGGGATATAGTTTCCTATTACTAGCAGGAACTGCTTTAAGACTGGAGCCGTCTTTTACGCTGTACTGCCAACCATTTAACTGTAAGCCATGGAAGTCAGGGTGGATAACAATGTTATCTGTTGTCGGTGCTCCATGTACTACACCTGCATCGTTAGCGACTCCAACAGCCACTAACACTCTTTTGAACATCCAACCAATGTCTCTTCCATGGAGGCCTTGAGTGTACTTGTCTTTAACTTCTGTCAGGGTGTAGAACCCTTTCACTTTCTCAAGCACAATGGCTGCGCGATCTGACCCATCTTGTCTCCATCTGAAGTTGTCTAACAGATTTGGGTAAAAGAACTTGTACTCTTCTGTTGAACTACGAACAGCTTTTAGGTTAGAAGAATATGCTTCAGCAAGGTCAAAGTCTTTAGGGTCTCTAGTTATCAAAAGAAGAGCTTCCTCGTAGCCAGCGTCGTAAGTTACCTCATAGTAGTCAAACACATCGTCAGATTTGATTTTACTACCGAGAGTGTACTCATGCTTACGGGACTTGACGGTTGAAGAACTACCGGTCTTGGCAGTAGGGTGAGCGTTTAGAATGGTTTCCTGATAAGCGTTGAGTTTAACGAACGCTTTCTCAGCTAGCTTCTTGTCTTCCTGGGCGTCAAACATATCCGGGTGAATTCGTCTAGCAAACTTTTTATAGATACGACGAATTTCTGCTTCTTCAGTCGCGGTCCCAAAGATGGCTGTAGCACTGTTAGCTTCTAGAACGAGGTTGACTTTTGTGTTCAACATGATTACTCCAAATTCTCACTATGAGTATTAGTGTACCATTATTATCGTCCGAACCTCAGAAATTATGCAAACTTAATCATGTAGTCCATAGGTAGCCCCTGTAACTCGCTCATCGTGTCAAGAGAAACGGCCTTGCCTCGCTCTGCATCATATGGATTAAGCCCATGCTCAAGGTAGGCCAAAACCCGTTCATATGAAGCTGTCGTGTAATCATTTAAGGCAAAGAAGTAAGTAGCTGGAGGATAAGTCCAGTTAGGGTCGCTGGGATTGGTTTTCAAGAACTCTTTTTCAGCTGCAATCGCGTTGTATACTTCTCTACGGAGGTTTGTGTCAACATAGGGTGCCCATCCCTCTGAGTAAATGAATTTTTCATCTGCTCTATTGTTGGTGTACACGCCCAGCTTGGTGCGTTTGTTTCTTAACCCACGTTTGTAGTTTAAGAAGTTGCTTCTATAAGAGAGGAAAGCATAAACACGGTTTAAGGGTTTAGCGGGACGTTTAAGGTCTTTTGAATCAGGAGATAAGACAGCAGCCTTGTCCTCCCAAGAACGTTCAGTGCCGCCATAGCTAAAGGAGTATGTGAAAGTTGATTTTATCAAGTCGTACCCGATGTATCTGACATCGTGCATCATAATCTTTGTACCCCAATTGCGCACAAAAGGAAACCCTCCCTTGGCTATGATGACAAACAAGATAATTGCTCCAACGAGTCCAACAAAGATAGCTACGTTTAACGAAGCGAACACCCCGGCGAACAGTTGTTCTTTTAGTTCATCGCTCAGAAAAAGAGAAACCGCTACTAAGGTTACCAAAGCAATAGTAACAGAAGCTATGACGTTGCTCATGTAATACATAATCAGTAAACCGTATCTGCTGCCTGAATTTGAACGTTACTTTCAATATCTTTGGCAGTCTTAGTTAATGCATTCTGGGAATCACAAGACATAGTAATGGTGATAGCCATGCCTGGCCCACCAGAAATGATTCTCCCATAAACGCCTACTTTTTTGTCTGAGTTTTTGTCTTTGGCTACTCCCTCAGCATAGACAGCTGGAGCGTAGGCTTCGTCGACTGTAGACGACTTGTATTTTAGTAGCCTATTTTCCTTGTCAGTTACCTTTACATCACCAAAGTAATCTGAAACTAACTGTTCAGTTGCTTGACCGTCATCACCAGTATTTAAATAGTCTTCAGGTGCATATCCGGAGTTCACTAACACATCGCATTTGCCATCAGCAGAGCTATATGCTGGGCTGCCTGACTCTGATAATTTGTAATCCTCGGCTGTACGAAGGTTAGTCGCGTTGACCCCAAAAATGCTCTCTTTTGACTGGGCACCATATTCGTAGCTGAAAGGCTCAGACTCACTATAGGGAGAGTTAGCTTTTGTCTCAGAGGAGGTAGTGATCGTGTTTTCTTTGTCTAGTCCATTGAATGTGAGTACTGCTATAGTAACCGCAACACTGATAGCGGTGACTCCAGCAATTACACCCGCTATCAAACCTGTGCTGCTTTTAGCTGAACGAGATGAATTTGTAGGGCCTTGGTAGCTGTAGTTTGCTCCTGGCTGGCCGTAGGAGGTCCACTGAGGCTCTGGGGAAGACTGAGGCTCTACGTGTTGGGCAGGCTTATTCCGAGGCGTCTGAGGGCGTTCGGGAAATTGTCCGTTTTTACTCATCCAAAAGATATCGGAGGAGAGCCTGTTATAAACTGTTATGCTTTTATATGTGTTTTATCAGTTATTGTAGACAAAAACGTCTATTATACTTGTTTTTCCAGTTATAGCAGGGCAGCTACTTTCTTGAGAGCTACGGACGATATAGTAAGTATTATAATAGAGACGCGAGAGCAATATGAGTAGAAAACTGCCAGGAGAAGCTGAAGCAATAGAAAACGTTTTAACAGCTTTGACGGTTGTTGAGTCAGCTATGAACCACGACAGCGAAACGTTAGATTTACTGCATGACCTACATAGTTCTGAAAAGATAGAGAATGGTCTCATTCCAATTGTACTTCTCTTAGTTATGCACGTAGCTAAAAGCACGGAAAGTAGCCCAGAGGAAGTTCTACGGGTTTTACGCCAAAGCTTTATAGAGAAAAGCGCGACAGATGAAAACTAAAAAGCGGTGTGTCTCAGAACGAGACACACCGCTTTTTAGTGAAACTTTTTAGCCGTTGAAAACGTTTGAAGAGCCGTATGAAACGGTCTTGCCTGTAGAAGTCTTACCTGTCACAGTAAGGGTAAGACCCTCTTCCACGCTGGAGTGTGAGAACTTAACTGATGTGGCAGTTGTTACACCTGAAGCGTACACAGCGCCACGGCTGTTCTTGACAGTCCAAGTGTAAGTTGTTGTGAAGTTACCAACAGGTGCTGACCATGATGCCAAAGCGAAACGCTGGTTGCTGCGCTGGATAACAGTGTTACCAGGAACAACAATGTTACCAGTTGCAACAGGGGCAACAGGTGTAACAGGAACAGCGGTTACAGGCTTAGCGGGAACAACAACTTTGCTGCCAACTGCACCAGCACCAAGGTTGAACTTAGTGCCAAGGGCGCTAGCAGAGGCGGGAGAGAGTGTAGCAGCCTGAGCAGTCACACTGCCACCGATGGCAAGGCCAAGGCCTAGTACTGCGGCTACGCCGACTTTAGCGAACTTGCTTGAAAAAGAAGATGAACTCATGTTTGTTAACTTTCTTGTGAGTAGAATGCACGGAGTGTAGCATCTAGCGTTACTATAACACATATTATAGCTAACTGCAAGCCTGAAATACATGCCCTATCATGGATGGCTAAATTTACCCTAACTTTATTTAAAACCTATGTAGTTAGGAATACAACCCACGTAAAAATAGTTACACTGGATAACAAAACTTTGACCAAACCTGGCCGATAAGAAACATCCCTATTTTTCAACGCCAAAACATTTTTCGATGCTACAATGAAGGTAATTATGACCGAGCCAACAGATAACAAGAATCTAGATCCACGCGAGCAAGCCCACCCAGCATGGGAAGCCATCAACTGGAATAACGTAAACGACTTTGATAAGCAGATTTGGGAGAAACTAGTTAGCCAGTTCTGGCTTGACACCAAAATCGCTTTGTCAAACGACGTAGGAACATGGAACACTCTGACAGATTCAGAGAAAACCCTTGTTCTCCGAGTGTTCACTGGACTAACCCAGTTGGACACAGTGCAGGGACGCTTCGGCGCACCTTCACTGACCAAAGACGCGACCTCACTCTTTGAGGAAGCCATCTACTCCAACATTGGTTTCATGGAGAACGTCCACGCTAAATCCTACTCCTCCATCTTCTCTACGCTGTCCAACACAAAAGACATTAACGCAGCATTCCGCTGGTCAACTGAAAACCAGTGGCTGCTGAAGAAAATTGACATTGTCATGGGTCAGTACAAGAACACAGAAGATGGCCTAGCAGGTCAGGCTCGCAAGAAAGCAGCTTCTGTTCTTCTTGAGTCATTCCTCTTCTACAGTGGCTTCTACCTTCCCCTCTACCTCAACGGTCAGGCCAAGCTTACCAACACTGCGGATATCATCAAGCTCATCATGCGTGACGAAGCAATCCACGGTTACTACATTGGTTACAAATTCCAGGAGACAGTAGCTAAGCTTTCTGATGAAGAGCAGGAAGAAGTTAAAGACTGGACATACGACCTTCTAGAGGAACTGTACGAGAACGAAGTTCGTTACACTCAGGACCTTTATGACGAGCATGGCCTAACTGAGGAAGTCAAAGCCTACCTTCGTTACAACGCCAACCGTGCACTAGCCAACTTAGGTTACGACGCATTGTTCCCTAAGGAAGAGGTAAACCCTGTTATCTTGAACCAGCTTGACCTTAGTTCAGAGACACACGACTTCTTCTCCGGTTCTGGTTCATCCTACACCGTAGCTGTCAGCGAGCAGCTGTCCGAGGAAGACTGGGACTTCTGATACTGAAGTAAAATAGAAACGCCTATCAGCATAAAGCCGGTAGGCGTTTCTGCTATAAAAACACAAAACATGATAGGATACAAAATTATGAGCAAAAGAAAACAAGCAAAAACCCAGTCTAGGTGGAAAACTGTAGCTATACTAGCAGCGTTTGCTTTGCTCACAACAAGTATTAAAGCTGGCATCATCTACTTCCTGTCCCAGAAACTCACTAAAGACGGTTTCCCACTTGGCTTAGTCGACAGTGACTACGATATGGGCACTGAACTAATCTAAATGTTACAAGATTTTATCAACCAGTTGACATATGAAGTACCTCCAACAGAGGAAATCATAATTGGAGGGCTTATCTTTGCTGCTTCCATAGCCTTATTTGTCCTCATGCTTTCGGTGGTAGCTGAAAGTAAATCAAAAGCTGCACGCTTCTGGGTGCCATTGATTGGTTTTCTAGCGATGCTACTCTCCGCTTTCTTTTTACTGGGCATACTATACGGTATCATCTGGGGTTAGTTCGAAGCTACTTTCACGCTATTGGACTGACTTTGAGTACTTTGCCCGATAGTTGGTGTCGACTATCTCTCAAGGAACAGGCTTATTACGGATTAATCTATGGAACTGCAAACTTCTCGCGCATTTATTCTCCCTTATAACAAAGACCACAGAGAGTCCTTAATTGATGCTCTTGAAGTAGTAAGAGGAAGCGAAAGACTTTACCCTCCTACACAAGACATAACAGAGGAGCGAGACTCACTTGATAAATGGCTTTTCAACTCTAAGCCGTTCACTAGACTCACTGGACTTCTAGATGGTCGCCCTGTCGGCCATGTTTCTGTTGAGCCTGCACACGATTATCTCACAAATTTTCTTGCGTTAAACTTTGAGTCTGATACCTCTTTCGCTGAGATAGGGAAATTATTTGTAGATCCCAGAGCATCAGGCAGCGGCATTGGTCGCATGCTCTTAGAAGAGTCCATCAAGGCCGCTGAGAAAGCCGAACTCCGAGCAGCGTTAGCTGTGGTTGAAACAAGTTTAGCTGCAAGACGCTTGTACAGTAAGACTGGCATGACTGAGGTGGGCACTTTTGTCGGTGTACACGGCGTCAACCATGTCTTTGTAGCGTAGGAGCCGTCTTTTCTTGAGAAGCGCATCATCCGGCATGTTCTAGCACTTAGGCTGATATAAATTTATTGGCCCTATTATCATAGAGAGAAAAATGGCAACCAAGAACATACTCATTTTAGCTGCGATAATCATACCTACAATAGCTGTGGCATCTACAGGAACATTTTTTGCCTATGACGCATATAAGCAGTCTCAACAACTGGCTAATGTGGAAAGAACCTTTGGAACCGGAAAAAGCTTACATCCAGAGCTTAAAGAATTGTTGGATGTGCTATCTGCAACTGAAAAAGACATTACCCCAGAGGATGCGACAGAGGTTGTTACTTCCACTAAGTCTGGAGAGACAGGTGATTGCAAGCCAGCCAGCGGGAGGATAGAAATAATAAAGTCATACTTTTTGAAAGGCAATAATAGTGCTCAGAAAAGCGTACTTATCGCCCAAAGATTTATTGACGCTGGTTATGTCTTAGACAAAGAGAAAACAACAAGCTATGATTTAGATCCTGAGAACTTTGAACAAGACATTTCCGAGCGCTTAGATCAAGCAGTATATGAAGGGAAAGATAGAAGCGTTACGTTTGATGACTACAAAGGGGTGGCAAATATTGTCTTATCTAAAGATCAAACTAAGATAACAATTATGGCTTCTAGTCGTCTTAGTACGTATTCGGAGACTGAGGGTATTATATTGTCTGCGAACAATGACAAATGCTACACCCTAGATGAGCTACCGGCTCCCATATTCAATAAATATGAACTTGAAGATTTACGGCCAGGAACTAGAGGCACAGTTTCCAGCCCTGGTTACGAATACGAATCACTAGAGGATGGACACAATGGCTAAAATAGGATTTTTAAAGGTAATAGGGATTACTGCTATAACTACTTCCCTTATAACATTAGGTGCTCTCTGGACTTATGACAACGGAGGTTTTACCAGTAAAACACCTGACGATATATCAGCTAGCCAGCAAGCCGAGCCATCTATTGCTGCTGAACCTCTTTATGCTGGTACTGCGTCTAACGTTGACCCATCTCTAGATGCAATAGCTAAGCTAACGGCATCCACATATGAATCATTTGAGGGTGGACAGCTTATGAATAAAAAAGTAATTGTTGACACCCCAGCATGTAGTGACGGTGGATACCAGTATCATACTCTGTTTAGTGTTACTTTAAGATCCGACGGAGACTATGCTGAACAGTATCAAGAGGTTGTTGCTAACTATCAGTCTCTAGGATATTCCATAGACTTAGAAAACAGCAATTCTCTGATTGTTCTCCCTGAGACCTTTCAAGCATTTGAGCCATACCCGGAAGCATCAGAGGAAGAAATAAAGTCCAACACCTTTGTTACCGAAAAATACAACTTAGTGACTTTAACAAAAGAAGGCTACCCAACTTACGAAATCAGTTTATCAGCGCAATTTGAAGAAAGTACGATGTTACTGATAACAAATCCGTATTCTACCAGAGTGCCTACCAGTTGCTTCTCTCCATCAGTTATCCCACTTGAGTTGAACAAAGAGTACACAAGCCCATAAGATAATCCAGCTTGACTTCTCGCTAAACTTACCTTATACTTGCTACTGACCAGTTGTTAAGAAACAATTTTAGGAGCAAGTTATGAAGCTTTTCGGTGTTATTATCGCCCTCGGCGCAATCGTTGCGTTCTGCATCATGTACGGGGCACAGTTCTTCAAGGGCCTCTTCGCCTGGGGTATGAGCTTTGAGCTTGTCGCCATTTTTATTATCGTCGGGCTGATTGCTCTTGTCGCAGCAATGGTGCTAGAGAGTGTTGGTGCGGGTGTCGTAACCGTCATCGCTGCTCTTGCTATCATCGGAGTAGGTATCGTCACTCCCTATAACAACGCGCGACAGTATGTTGCTAGCACCAATGTTGTTGAAGAGGATGTTCCCTCGTTTGATGGTCGTGCACCCTACCGTGTTGCCAGCTTGTCTGCCCGCAGCAACCTCCAGGACGCTACCGGTGAGGCTCAGGCTACTAAGTCGCTCGCAGGTGAGGGTGATACCGGACAGTGGAACACTCTCGTTCAGAAGCGTGGATGGTTCCAGGGCTATGAGTCCGCTCAGAGCATTGAGACTCCCCTCTACGGTTCCGTTAAGTCCAAGGACGTTCAGCTTTGTGAGTTCAACCCCAATGCTAAGCTTCGTTTCGGCGGTTCAGTTCCCAGCAACAACCTCAGCCGCGCAATCCTGGGAAGCACTCCCCTGAACGTGAACTTCAGCAAGAGCGATGTTTACTCTTACTGCGACGGTGACACACCCAAGGTTGTTACGCCGCTGAAGAAGATCTCCGGCTTCCCCTTCGCTTCATGGACTGCTTACGGTGTTGCGGAATACGATGGTAAGACCAACCAGGTCACCATCTACACTGATGCTGATGACATTGCTGAGATTCCCGGCCCTGTCTACCCTGCAACTCTTGCTGAGGACACCCGTGAGGGTTACAAGGCTGTTGGTGGCTTCCTCCCCTACATTCAGGGTCAGGGAAGCGCCGGATATGAGGACACCAGTGACGACGCTGAGGACCCCAACTCTGGTAACAACACAGAGTTCTCTCTCCGTGCTGAGGATGGTAACGATGTGTTCTATGTCACACCTCTGACACCTCGTGGTAACTCTGTTTCCATCACGGGTCTGGCTACAGTAGACAACCGCACGATCACCTCTGGTGAGCGTAACCCGGTCACAATCTACAAGCTGTCAGGCGATGAGGCGCGCAAGTCTAACTCTTCTGTTGCAGACGGAATCAAGACAACATACTCTTGGCTTCCTGACTGGGCTTCTGGACTGGAGATCTTTGAGATTGTTCCTGGTGCTGATGGCACATGGACAGCTTCTATTGGTCGCAACCAGTCTGTTGCCTACCGTGCTACAGTAGACAGTGACGGAACAGCTGTTCTGTATGATGCTAGCGGTAACGAGCTTACCCGTACCAGTGGCAACGATGAGGGTAACGATGAGGGAGAGACTACTGACACCCCGGCAGCACCTGCTGACAGTGACCTCACAACTCTCACCCCTGCTCAGCTTCGTGAGCTTGCTGGCCGTGTCCTAGACGAGCTAGAGCAGCGAGCGGCTACAGCACCCACAGAGTAGTAAAGTAGTACAAGTTTGGCCTGACATTCGCAACAAAATGTCAGGCCAAACTTGTATCCAAAACTAAGCAAAAAGCGTTTTCTGTGGTAGTATACTGTATACGGAATATATATACGGAACGAGTTTAATTATGTCTGCTACAAAAGAAAAAATGCTTATCAAAGTTAGTGCTGCTGCTAACAACAACAAGTTTTACCATGTAATACTGAACGACAATGACACTGTAACAAAAAGATGGGGTCGGGTAGGAACTGACGGGACAAGTACGACAGAACAAGGTGGAAGCACACTGTTTGAGTACATTGTCAACCAGAAGATAAACCGAGGGTATAAGCCCACTTCAATCCTCTCAGTGGAGGACACAGCTGTAGAAAACCTCAAAGACGTTGCACACAAAGTATTACGCTCCGACAATACAAAAGCAGACCCTGTTCTAGAAAGCCTGATTGACAGGTTAGTTGCAGCAAACAGGCATGACATTATGCAGGCTTCCGGAGGTATGATTAAGGTTAATACCAGTGGTGTAATTACTACCCCTCTTGGTCTTGTCAACTTAGAGTCCTTAGAACAGGCATCTAAGATACTGAAAAGCATCCGCAGAGCAAAGAACGATCAGAAGGTTAACTTAATAGAAGAGTACCTTACCTTAGTACCACAGAAGGTACCCTCTCAAAGAGGCTGGGAGGAAAGCTTTCTTTCCAGCAAAGAAGAGATACAAAAACAGAAAGACTTTGTTTCCCAGCTTGCTGACTCAATCAAATGGCATGAAGCTGAAGTTGAAACACAAAAGAAAGCTGCATCAGGTGAGATAGACCTAGCCGAAAAGTACAAGGACCTTTTTGCTTTCAAGTTGAGTATCCTTGACTCCAAAGGTTCAGAGTTTAAACGAATCAACAAAATGTTTGAATCCTCAAAGAACCGTCACCATTCACATACAGCAAGAAGCCTGAAGTTGAAACGTGTATTTCAACTAAACAGCGATGTGATTGAAGCCAAGTATTCCGAAGCACTACGTAATGTAGGTAGTGAGAAAACTCTTTGGCATGGCACTCAGGCTTTCAATGTTCTCTCCATCCTCAGGCAAGGACTTATTGTTCCTCCTCTGAGAGGAACAAGTTATGTAACGACAGGTAGAATGTTCGGTGACGGTGTGTACTTCTCCGATCAGTCCACAAAAAGCCTAGGTTACGCAAACGGAGGTTACTGGAACAATGGAGCAGCAGATGGTAACTGTTTCATGTTCCTCTCCGATGTTGCGATGGGAAGAGAGTTCAAACCGTCTTACTTCAATAACGAGTCATTGAACAAAGCTCATTACGGCCATGACCGTTTTGGTAAGAAGTTCAACTCAATCAACGTTAAAGGTGGAACCTGCAACGTGATGAACAACGAAATGATTGTATGGGACACAGCCCAGATAAAGCTTAAATACTTGTGTGAGTTTGGTAAATAAAACAACAAAGGGTCTGATGAGCATCATCTTTAATGCTCATCCGACCCTTTGCCTTTTTCAGTTGTCTAGGACAAGCTCCTCAGCTTTTTTAAAAGGCTGATCCTTCATAACTGACCAAGCTCCATGGATAGTCACTGTTCTGCATTCGGCTAATACAGGAGGGTGCTCCGGGTATGCTTTTACCATAGCTTCCCAGTCTTCTAGACTGCGAGCATTGATTTCGTCAATGTAGGCTGAAGGCTTTTGAGTGTCAGGGTCAATGTGCTGACGAACCTGAGCGTAGAGAGTTTCCTCTTCAATCTCTTCGGTGTATACACTTATGTCCAACCCTGCAATTTTCGTGGGCGCTTTAGGAATAGCTTCATCTGTCATAAGGTAAGTATACCACATTTGCAAGTGGCATAGTCAAAGAGAAAACTATCATTTTTTAGCATCAGCAAGTGTTCTAATGTTATATATTTGTTATGAGCAGAACCCGAAAATGCCAGGCAGCAGGTGGGGTCGCAAGATGCAGAGACCCAAAATGCCCCGAAAAGCAAGTCAGTATATCCAGCTTAGCTGAAGACTTTGACTCAAGACTAAATAAACTAAACGCAGCAGCAGAAGCAGGACAGGTCAGGCTTAATCCTGAAGTCCTGAGTATGTTTGGTTTCACACCTAAAAGCAACAGTAAAAATTACATGGTAGGAGACGCAGCCTTCGAATCTCAAGTAGCAGCTGGAGCAGATTATGTCATGTCTGAATTCAACGAACTAGAGATAATGAACCAGAACCCTGATGTTGGAGGACAGTTCATTATGCTACAAGATCTAAAAGAACCCTCTATCGCACGTCAGAACAGCTGGGCAGTAACCAGCGAGCTTCTTGAAAGCACCACAAGCGGTGACTTTGGTGTAGACGAGCTAACTATGGTCAACCTTGAGTCACCCTCACACACTCACACAGCTTTGTATGCGGTAAAAGATGGTGAGTCTCTAGTCATTGACTTTACGGCTAGACAGTTTGATTCACAAGCGGCATTCCCGATGGTTGCAAAACCGAGCGAATGGAGACGTTTTGTTAACAGTAAAACTGGTTCCAAAGCTAAAGTAGTTGTTGGCGCTACTGAGCCAGCATACGTTTAACTTTTGTGCTAGCATGAGGATGTTAGTTATAGAGAAACAAGGTTGAAAAGAGGGACCAATTGTGAGTACAAACAACAAATGCCGTGCTAAAGGTGGAGTTGCTACATGCAAGGACCCTAACTGTCCAGAAAAACGTCAAAACTACGATGACTTCCGAACTAGCGTAGCAAACTTTGTATCCAACAGGGAAACAAAGATGCCTGAGTTCACACCAAACGTTCCAGACGTACGCGCAAATGGTGACGAAGTAAGTATCAACGGTAAAGTCGTCGGAGCATGGAGTGAAAAAGACACTGTCCTGCTTAAGACCATCCACGGGTCAACTCTCTACGGCCTAAACCATGCTGACTCAGATGAAGACTACTATGTAGTCACCCCGACGAATCGTATCTCTAAAGCCATTAACGCTAAGCAAACCATCATTGATGGCGTAGACACTTTAGCTGTAGACTTCGCTTCCTTCGTAGAACTATCACACAAGGGCGTGCCTCAGGCTCTAGAGGCAATGTTCTCCAGGAAGTCAAAAAGCGAATTCTTTGAAGAGTACAGGAACAGCTATTTTGCAGCTGACCCGGAAGTGCAGCGAACATATATGCGTACTATCAAGAACTTCTCATTCTCCGACACGTTCAAGCTCAGAAGGCACTCGCTGCGTTTAGCTTACAACCTTAACGAGATGATGCACACAGGTCGCTTTGACCCAACTCTTTCAACTAAGACCATTGACACTATTTCTAAGGGAGCTAGCCTGCCACCAAAAGAGTTCAGTGCTTTCTTGACTAAGTTCTCACCTTTAGAGGTTGACTGGGATGCATCAGACCCTGAACAGAAGAAGTAAACGTCAGACTTCTTCAAGCTGAATAACAACAGGGTTAGGAATATCCCAGTTTGAGTTAGTTAAAGCTTTCTCGCGGTTTTCGTATGTGCTCTTGTTAACGTATTCAACATCTCTGATAACTTTAACAACACGGAATTTCATACCACGAGGTAAAGCTACCTCACGTTCGCTTGCGTACCAGGCTGAAGCTACACCAACTGGTGCTCCACGACGTGTCTTCATTTCAAGAATTATGTCATGCTTTTGGAAGTTCATTGCTACAGCTGGGTCTAGTGTTGCAGATTGGTAACTTTCGAAAACCATTTCTGTACCCGGTGTTAGAGAAGCAAGGTACTCTTCCTTATGCGTGTCGTAGTCAGCTTTCCAACGGTTCTCTCGCATCTCCGGGCTAGCAACGAAATCGTTTGCACCACGATAGATGATTCGCTCTTCGCCCTCGTACTTGCTTAAAGCCGAGTCAAGTTCAGTTATTGTCTGCTTGACGCGCTCAAGCTGCTCTTCTGGTTCTTCATCACGGTTATAGGATGGCATGTCTTCACCGTTGAGGTAATGAGCGGCTTCAACTGAACCTGCGGAAGTCAACCAGCGCACAGCAGAAATCTCTTCAGGAGGAAGACTGTCAACCCAGCTGGCAGAGTCATCAACATAGTCACTAATAGCTTTCTGACGTTCTACAGCTGAGAAGGTATCCCAACCATATCGTTCAACATTAGGGTCATCAACAAACTCTGCTGGGTTGGCAACCTTACTAGAAACGTTGTTAGAGGGCTTTTTGGCATCGTGTTCTACATCGCCTTGGTCTAAAGCTTTAATCTCCTCCAGAGCCAGCCTACGGGCTTCCTGTGCATACTCAAGCTCAACCTTAGCGTCACGTCGTGACTCTGTAGGCTTGCCTAAACCAATTAAACGCTCAAGCTCTCGGAAGCCAGCAGGAGTCATGTAGAACTGTTTCTCTGCCTCATCCATTGCAGCTTTTTTGTCAAAGGCATCAACAAAATCAGTATCTAAATAGCGGTGGCGGGCTTTGACCCACTCTGCACGAGCATGAGCACTACAACGAGGACCTGGTTTACGATAACACATGCTGTATTCCTAACAGAAAACGTATACGAACATATGGTACAATAGAGTATGAGCGCAACCATAGTCAACAAAGACGGCAGCTTTTATGCAAGAGGAGTTGACTTAACCAAAAACATCAGCCTACCTAAGGCAGGGCCTGAAGATTTAGTGTACGCAGAAACATACATGTACTATGATCAGATTGTTTCCTTTATTATGCTAGACCCTAATGACTCAAGCGTGTGGTTTATGAACTTATTTGATGAACATGAGTTCTTAGGCAACGAATTTTTTGCTCTACATTTTAGCGCTGAGTTTTATAATGAGTGTTTAAAGAACAAGCCCAAGCTGTCTGACCTTTACCTCAATAAAGAAAACAACCCTGGAATCAAAGACCTGTATCAGTGCTACGTCATGCGTGATGAAACAGACATGTCAGAAGTTTGGCTGTGCCAGTCTGTGACGCCATCTGTATTTGATGGTCGGTATCTGCCTTCTGCTAATTTCTGACAAAAGTGACCTTTCTTCACTGTTAGTTATAAGAAGACTAATGCAATAGAAAGGCATGCTCATGGGAAACCCTAACCATTTACCCGGAGGATCAAGTAAAGGTGGAGAGTTCACTTCACAATCTTACACTGAAGCTCGTGGGCACTACTTTGACGCTCAAAAGACCCTGTTTGCTGCTTCAAACTTCAATGAGGTAACAGAGGCCAGAGCTAACCTGCATGCAGCAGAAAAAACTATGGACGCTACCCCAGAGGGTGTACGTAGCCTTAAGCTGCTTGCTAGTACTAGTGATGACAAGTTTGAACGTGCTGGGCTTAGAAAGCGCCTAGAGGAGGCAGAGAAAAACCTTGCTGTCCGTTCAGGTAAAACCGGCGACCTAAGCACCGAAGATTTACCTTTAATCCCAGCGGTCAAGCACACTTATGAAGTGCCTGAATACAAAGTGTTGAATAGTGATGATAGTTACCCAGCAACTGTTGGAAGCAAGTACACAAAATACATGCCCGCGAAAGAGGTAACTGCCGCTGTAAGACTAGATCTTAAAGAGGCTCAGAAGAAAGGTTACCTTCCGTCTCACCTAAAATACTCTGTAACTACAAAGGATAACGCTGTCCGTGTGGAAATCAAAGGTATTCCTGACAGCAAAATTTACAAAGACAAAGATGCCCGCCGACGAGATGATGTATATCATGCGGATGCTCTTGAACTAGAAAAGCGTGTAAGAGGTATCGCTGGAGCATATAACTACTCTAGATCACAAATTCAGACTGACTACCATGATGAGATGTACTACACTCAGACAACACTCCAGGACGATGCTGGCCGCAAGTTCCAAGCAGAAGAGGCAGCACGTGCTAAGCAAGGTCGTGAGCGCCGAACTAGACTCAACGGAGCTAAAGATGCATTCAGGAGAGGAAGCATCCAGGCTCTAACAAATGACAACTATACTGTTACAGAGCGGGGCAGCACAACGGATGGCAAAGCTAAAGTCCTCACAGTAGATGATGGTAACATGGTGCTTGTGGATTACGGTCACAAAGTTGATGCATACCAGTTTGATACAGATGATATCAAAGACAACACTCACACTTTCTTAAACTACGACCCATCCTGGTTCAAGTACAGTGAAAAATACCGTGTCAAAAACGCTTGACACGGTATCCTCCAAAACTTAAAATGAAATCCCAGTTACAGGCTCCAGACTTCCACAGTGACGTTTGGAGCCTTAGCTGTTTCCTCTTCAATTACAGCAAGAACATCCTCCCACTGTAGACCTCCAATTCCTGCACCAATACGAGGCATGGCGAAACCCTTAATGTCATAGTCGGCACAGTGCTGAAGAGCTTCAATATAGGAAGCACGGAGCCAGTCTAAGCGAGCGTCAGCACCAGGAAGGTTCTGTGAAGCAAGGTTCAAAACAATCTTGCCATCCTCTGACTTCATAGCGAACATGTCACCAGGTTCCAGTTCTCCGTTGTCACACAGTTCGTTATAGGCTTCCTCAACCTCGGGGAACTTACGTGCTACAATGGCGGCTACACCACTGCGCATAGCCGCGTGACAGTTAACCCCATGGGCGATAGCAGGAAGAGAAGTAGTGAACATGTCACCTGTTTTAAAGATAAGATTCTGTGTGGTCATAGAAACAATTGTATCACAGTTTGGTATTCAAGGTGAAAGCCAATGGCCTTCCATTGCACGTTAGTAATAGAAAGACACAAAATGCTTGAAAGGCAAACTTATGGGTAACCCAAATCACCTCCCAGCAGGTGGCTCAACTGGAGGTCAGTTCACTTCTGCTTCATTCACAGAAGCCTCAGCTAACTTAGCTAACCTTCAAAGCGAAGCGGAGAAGGCAACTGGCTTTACAGAAAAAGCAGCTGCTGAAGAAAAAGTTGTTGAAGCTCAGAAGGCTGTTAACGCAACACCTGAGGGGGTTCGTGCTTTGAAAAAGCAGCTTTCTCAGGCGACAAGTAAGTTTGATGAACGAAACATCAGTAGAGAACTTGATGAAGCACGTATTAGCTTAGCTGTCCAAAGAGGTGTGCCAGAGGGAGACCTCAAAGAGTTCCACTCTGCTGTCCAGAAGAATCTGAAAGGTAAACCTGTCGCAGTTCCCGCTGGGCACGCTAATGCCAAAGACCTAAACCGCATGGAAGCAGATGGCTGGACTCCTTTCACAGGAACATATGGAACAAATGAGAACGACCGCTCTGTTCGTATGCTACGTGTACAGCCCGAAATGGGTGGTTATTTCGTAGTTGAATTCCGTGACCGTGATATCAACGGTCAGCGGGAGGTAACACAGTCAGGCCACTTTATTGTGCCAGGTAGAGGTTCATATCAGGCAAACCGCGAACGTGCTTTTGTGCCTCAAGAAGGAAAGCACACACTCAACGGGTATAAGCGCGAAATTGGCAAATGTGACGTATCCGGAGAATACTTAGGATTCAAAAACCTGAAGTACGTTCCATATGCTGGCGCAGTAGCCCCTAAGCACTATGATCAAGCTATGGCTGATTACAAGAAGAAAACAGGAAACATTTAAGTTTCTAAACAAGATTACGATAATGTTGCCGTCTATATGCTGACATAAAAGCATATAGACGGCAACATTTCATTTTGCACTGGCGCGTTCTTTAGGGTATCAACCGATGTAAAGTATATGCGTAAACATATTGAACTAGCTAGGAAGAATGAATCTGGCTTCACTCTAGTGGAGCTTCTTGTTGTCATACTCATTTTGGGTGTGCTCGCTGCTATCGCCATCCCAGTATTCCTTAACCAGCAGAAGTCTGCGGAGCGTGCTTCACTGAAGTCTGACGTGCGCAACACCGTAACTTCTGTTTCTGGTTCTATAGCTGAAGCCCCATCTGGCGGAACATTAGCTGTAGTAACAACACCTAAGCCAAACGTTCCCGGGTATATTTACGTAACCAAAGTAGTAGACGACCGCAACTATGTGCTAGTTGAAGGAACAGCTGACCACTTTTATGTATACGGTGGTGTACGAAGTGGCGGCAAAGGTTGGTACTTCAACTCAAAAACAGGTAGCTACAAAGACTGGGATGGAACCCACTACACATTCTCCTAGTAGGTCAAGCAAGTAGCAAGTCTTCGATAACGTCAACGATATCCTGTTCGTCACCAGAAAGAGTCTTCATGTGAGATATTCTCTTCAACATGACTACAAGAATCTTTGACTCCACTGTCCCCTCAGCAAACATGTAGTAGATGTTTGCATTCTGCCCATCACGGTGGCAACGTCCGGCAATCTGTGTCATAGCTATACCGCTGTAGCGTACGTCATGAACAACTGTCGCTCTAGGAGTATTAGTCGCATGTATTCCAGAAGATAACTGTTCACCAGAGTGTAAGCTAATTCCTTCAGCGACCGTGAAGAAAATTACTTGAGTTTTACCTGTCTGGAAGTCTACACGTTCTCTCTCACGAGTCGACTCGTTTTCACCAGAGAATACAGAACATTTGATGCCTTTAGCTTCCAGCGAGTCTTTCATGGAGTTTAGAGACTCAATAAACTCCACACTAACTGCGACCTGTAAGCCGTTATCCAACAAGTCAATAACATGGTCAACAGTTGCACCTGTTCGGATAAGTGAAGCTTTCTGACGGAACCTAAGCTGCGCCGCTAGACCACCAGCAGGATTCTTTCCGCGAGGATTCATCTGCATGAAAGAGCGGAACTCCAACCAAGCGTTCCTGTATAGCTCAAGATCTCCTACACCAAACTGAACTGGGACACGGATGTGCTGCAACTCAGGCCATCCAGCAATGTCTGTGGGCTTACGACGAATGGAGGGAGAGTGAGGACCGAACAAAAGAGCAGCCAGTCGGTCAACATCTTTCTTCTGCTGTGCAGCTATCTGCGCTTTGACTTGCTCCGTGTCAGCTGGTTTAGCTTTGACCCATGTGTAGCCAACTTTACCTTCAACAACATGGTAGCCTTCACGCTCAAGGAACTTACCCCATGTTTTAGTTGTCAAGGTCTTCAACCCTAAAGACTGTCCAATCAGAGGAGCAAGATATCCGACCTCTAGAGGGCTTTGCCCAATTGTAGCTGAAGCCCAAATAACAAACGGTGCCTTGTCCGCTGTCTCACTGTAACGAGCTATAGCATCAAACGCTTTCGCGCGCTGTGAGGTCTCAATGTTCTTAAGTTTATGTGATTCATCACTGATGATGATATCCCAGTTGATGATAGGCAAACCATTGCTTGCGATACGCTTGTTCTTGGTCCGCGTTGTCTTAGCTGATGCTGCGGACGCCGGGACATTAAGAAGCTTCTTAGCCTGGTCATAATTGATAACGACAACTCGTAGGTTACTTGCCCCAAAAGCTTTGATGCTGTTCCTCCAGTGGGGGATGACGCTCTTAGGGCAGATAATAAGTAGCTTAGCAGGCTTAGCTTGAGTGAAGCCTTTTACCGTAGCCGCCATGGAAGCGCCTAATAAGGATGAACCTGTCTTACCTACACCAGTTTCATCTGCCTCAATAAACCCTCGCCAACCAGCTTTTGCTGCTTGGTTAATCCTGGTAATAGCCTCAACCTGATGCTTTCTTGGCTTCATGCTGTTACTGTAACGAATAGGTTGAATTGACCCATTAATTTCATCTTCAATCCAGCGTTCAAGGCTGAAGTCTTCGGAGCTATACTTCTTTAAACCGTCCGGTAGAACTCCGAAGTACACGAACTGTCTAAGGTCACTATCCCACTTTGCCCCAAAATGTCCAGCTAATGCTTTCTCTTCCCATGGCACAGTTAGCACGTTGGCTTTCTGCCCAGGGTTCTTGGTACGCACAGTTTTAGCGATACTGCTGACAGTTTTGACTGACGCAGGTCTAGCCGGAGTAGTTGTTTTAGCCGCTGTTTTAGGTGCAACTTTCTTAGCTGCTGGCTTTCTAGCTGGGGTTGATTTTCGCGTTACCATTAGTGAACTATCGGATAACTAGGTCAGCTGGGTGCCGATAGTTTTAAGGTAAATCAACCAAAGAAAAGCAGACCAAAAATGACTGAAGATGTAACCCGCGAAGCCTTAAAAGAAACTGTTGACGTAACAGAGAACGACATTGCTCTTCTCTCCGGCGATATTAAGCACCCCTCAGCACAGGAGCTAGTAACAGAGTTCATGACCACATACGGTCAGACTATTCGCACCAACCCTGTCCTTGATGTTCCAGAGCGTCAGCTACGCTTTGACCTCATTAAAGAAGAGTTCGAGGAGCTAGAGAAAGCACAGAGCGAGGATGACTTCATTGAAGTTGTTGATGCATGGGCTGACCTAGTGTATGTTATCTACGGTGCGGCTTTGGCCCACGGAGTTGACCTTGACGCTGTTCTAGCAGAAGTGCAGCGCTCTAACATGTCTAAACTAGGCGAAGACGGCAAACCAATCTACCGTGAGAGCGATGGAAAAGTACTTAAAGGCCCAAACTTCTTTACTCCTGACGTTTCCAAAGTTCTTTTCCCACCAAAGCCAGAATAATCCAACTTTTTTCGTTGAAAGCTTGCATTTCTGAAATAAATGCGATAGAATAACGTTATAGAGTATTCAACAAGATTGGAATCACCAAATGCCTTTAGCTACCGACAACACGAAAGAGTCTGAAGTCCAGGAACGTGGAGTCTTCTCCACAAAGATTGCTCCAGCATTGGATAACGGAGTCACCTGTGATTCCTGTGGTCGCTCTGTTGTAGCACGATACGAAGCAGTGAAAGGTGACCAGAAGCTTGCTTTCTGCGCTCATCACATTCGCCGTTTCGCTGCGGGACTGAAAGATAAGCAGTTCAGTATTACCCCTGAGGACTACACCTTCCCTGAGGCAAAGTCTGACAGCAAGGCTGAGGCTAAGTAAGCTACAGTATACAACTTAATAAACTTTGAACCCTTTTGGGCTGACATGAAAACGGTGATTCCGCTGAATGTCAGCCCAAAAGTTTGTTGCAGCATTGTTTTACCGATATAGATAAAGAAATGTTGAAAAATCTTAGCTCCCGTATGAAAGCCCGCCGTGTGAAACGTGACGAGGCCGGGTTCACTATGATTGAGATACTTACAACCATTCTCATCATCGGTGTACTCGCAGCTATCGCTGTGCCTGTCTACCTGCAATTCCAAAAATCTGGCGAAGAGAAAGAGGTTAAATCTAACCTCTTACAGGCAGCAATCCTGATTGACCAGGAAAAGATTGACAACAACGGTCTGTACCCTAAGTACCTCCCTAACGAGATTCTTGAGAATCCTGACTGGAAAGACTTCTCTTACACTTACTCTGATAATCGACTAGCTTACTGTTTGCAGTCGACACCTGTGGACAACAGATGGTACGTCAGCTGGAAAGACAAAACACCTTCTAAGACTGTTTGTACTCAGCCTAATATTGGTGAAGGGTCTACTTCACCTTGGGGTAACGTAACAGTTGGCACAGCAACCATCGCATCAGGAACGAACACTTGGGAGCAAGGAAAAGCTAACGCCACAGCAGACGTTACATGGGGTGCAGCAACATGTTCGTTAGGAAACGTTTCCTATCAACTGCGCACGACTAATAATGCTACAGGCGATATTATTACATCTAATTGGTCTAGCTCTTTAACAACAAGTTTCCCTCTAACTAACTTCCTGCCGGAAGATTCAATTAAATACGAAGTTCGTGCGCGCTGTACCATGACAGATGGTTCAAACTACAGCTTTGTTGGAACTTGGGGTGGGGCTAAGACAGATACTGTAGCTAAGATCAACGTAGCTAACCCAGCTTTTGATGCTGTTGCTGCTACATACACATGGGGCAATGCTGCTACAGCACCAAGCTATTCTTCAAGCTGGGGTTCAGCACCTTACTGCCCACCTAACTCTGTTTTAAAGTATAACCTTTCAGCCAGCCAGTCTGGAGCTACAACCTGGAACTCTGGTGACCAAAACTGGACAACGTCAAGTTCCGGTGCCCTAAACTCTACTTTTAAAGGTGACGTTAAGGTCGACATGAAGCTAACAGCTAGCTGTTACGTTGATGCAACAAGAGAATATGACTCATCTGGTGTTGTTTACAGTGATTACATGATGATCAAAACTCCTTCTCAGCCGACTTTCGCATCTGCTGTGTCTGACACATCTGGAACTAGTGCAACCATTAGATGGAATGCGATAACTTGTGTTGCTGGAACACCAAAATATGCACTTAGCCAGACAGCTCCTTCTGCTAGGGCATTAGCTAGCACAAATGCGCTCACGTATACTATGACTGGTTTGACCAAGACAACTAATTACACTGTTGCATTGAGTGCCACTTGTGTTGGAACTAATTTAACTTCACAGCCAAGCACTAGCGCTTCTACCACTTTCACAACAGCAACACCTTCACCTAGCTTCAACCCGCCAACTGTATCTGCTAGCGGTTCTGGTGCCGTCACAGTTCGTTGGACAGCACCGCAGAATTACTCTACAACAGCAACCAAGTACAGTCTGCTTCTCAGGGGTGGTCACACAGCAACATACAACAACTTGACTACTCTTTCACAGGGTATTGGTAACCAATCAAGCATTTCAGGTCAGAATACCACTATCACAGTCATTGCTTACAACTCCGCTGGAACAGAAATAGCAAGGACGGCTCTCGTCACACAGATTGGCTATGGCTCGGGTACGACTACCGGATAAGCTGAAATAAATAACAGAAAGGTCGCACTTTAGTAGCTTAAAGTGCGACCTTTCTGTTATACTATAAGGATGACAAAATTTATTGGTGTATCTGGCAAAATAGGTTCAGGTAAGAACTATCTTGCTGACAAGCTTATGGAGCTTTTAGCAGCCAGAGGGTTAAAGTCAGAGTATGTCGCTTTTGCTGCTCCTCTTAAAGACGAGCTAACACAAGTAATCAACGTCTTTAATTTACACCGTAACGGTAAAGAACTTAGCTTACCTGCTGTTGAAGAAATCAGCAAGCACTTTGGTTTCACTTCACAGCAGACAACAAACCTATTCAACTTACTAGCAGATGATTTGGAATCGCATCCTGATTTGAACGGTTGGTCAAAGACGGCTGGCACACGACCTGCTATCCAGTATCTTGGCACTGACATTCGCCGTGCATCCTATGACAACTATTGGGTTGACCTAGTACACGCTAATGTCCCTGAGAGAGCGGACTATGTTTTTGCTACAGACGCACGTTTCCCTAATGAGGCAGATAGTGTACGGAACAGAGCCGGTGTTCTCATCCGTGTGGAACCATCCCCTGAGGTTATCAACCAGCGTACAGCTGAGCGTGACGGTCTAGTTCTCTCTGCTGAGGCTCGTTCTCACTCTAGCGAAACTGCTCTGGACGACTATGAGAACTTTGATATCATAATTGGGGATTCTTTTGACACTGAAGAAGTCATGAAAGAAATTGATGACCTACTTGAAATCCGTTCTTAAACAAGTCATTTAGGCAGTTTTTGCCGATACTACCTGATGAAAACCTATGAAAGGCTACATAAACCTTATGTCTGACAACATCTATCCTCCACGTCCTAGCCGTCCAGTCTACGGAGAGAATCCTGACCACCCTCAGCCCCCTCAGAGTGCCCCTCAGAACCCGTACGCGGCTCCTGTGCAGCCTCAAAGCCCGCAGCAGCCCGGATACTTGAATAACGGATATGGAGCCGCACAAGGCCAGCCACAGCCTTACCCTGGTCAGCCTCAGCCACAGAGTTACCCCGGTCAGGCTCCTCAAGCTCCTCAGCCACCACACGCTCCTGCTGGCTACAACATTCCACAGAACGGTTATGCTCAGGCTCCTGCTGGCTACAATGGTTATGCCCAAGCTCCTGTCAGCGACAAAGTAAGCACTAAAGCAATCGTAGGTTTTTCACTAGTTATTCTAGGTGGTCTAATTGGCATCCTAAGCATTGCATTAGGCGCTCTACCTAACATTGCTGGTATAATCTTAAGCCACATTGCTTACAGTGAAATTAAGCGTACAGGTCAAAAAGGTAAAGGCCTTGCGCTTGCAGGTATTGTCGTAGGTTATAGCTTCGTTGTTCTAGGCATCATCTTTGCTTTCATCAATGCGGCTCTTATCCAATCCGGCGCTCTCTGATACAACATAGAAAATGGCTGTGGCCCAACTAGATATCTAGTTGGGCCACAGCCATTTTGTCGTCAGTTAGTCTTTGGGGAAGATAATGTTTGCATCCCCTGAGATCCATTTGAACTCAGAGATAGGCCAGGTTACCATAACCGCTTGACCAACAATGTCGTCAATGGGAACAAAGCTCCCATTCTCAGAGTTGGTCTGATACCTTGAATCCTTACTGTTGCTGCGGTTATCTCCCATAACCCAGATGTGCCCTTCTGGGACAGTAACATCGAACTCTATGTTAGAAGGTGCTGAACCAGGCTTAACGTAAGTTTCGTTGACACCAACACCGTTGACTTCAACCTGACCAAACTCATTACAGCAAGAAACTTTATCGCCAGGCAAACCAATTACTCTTTTGATGAGGTAACCGTCGTTGCTTTCACTCTGGGGAAGCCATCCGCCTGGGTCTTTAAACACAACAACATCTCCTCTATGCACTCCACCAACCTGGGGGTACATCATGGAGACAAGGATGCGGTTGTTAATTTGAAGAGTGTTTTCCATAGAGCCGGAAGGGATCACGAAAGCTCTAACTACAAAGCTTGTGACAAGCCAAGAGACTAGAAGAGCAGTGCCCACAACAATTACTGTGTCACGGAGGAAAAGAAGAGTTTTACGCTTTGTTGTCTCGGGTTTCTTCTTTGGCTTATTGTCTTTGGGAGAGGGAGAAGGTTCAGTTTCTTTTGCTGCATCCTCAGAGCGCGCGAAAGAGAAAAGGTTAGATACGTCAGACATTATAGTTCATCATAGCACTACTTTTGTTTTTGCATGTGAGAAAGCCCCCAACAAAATGCCAGGGGCTTTCTCACATGCAAAAATTCTTAGCTGGCTTTCTTAGCCTCACGACCAATGTTAAGTGTCTCAGAGAGGAGCTTCATGGTCTCTTCTGAGCCTGCGTTAATGTTACCGTTACGCTTCTCCACGATATCTAGAAGGAAAGAAGCCACTTCGGGTTCGTCAGCGATACGCTTAGGAAGATAGAAAGGTCGCTTGTCAACGGTGAACTGGTACACATCGTTGCGTCCTACTTTGATAAGAGTGATAAGAGAGAATTTGTCAAGGTTTTTTGCACTGTTAGAGCCTTTGTCAACCTTTGAACCCCAGATAGCACGAGTAGGAGCCTTCATCCATACGGCCATGCGGTAGTTGGAAGGGTCCATGTTCGCGTAGAGAGTTGACTTACGTTTCTTGCTGCCACCAAGGTAGACAGCGAAAGCAAAAATAACTCCAACAGGAACAACAACGCTGAGTGCAGCGGCCATAGGTAGAATACCTATTGCAGCTGTAATGCCGGTGGCAAGTAGGATAAGACCAGCGATAGCTACAGTAGCTATCTCATTAGGTCTCCAGGGGAAACGGTTTCTAGCGGTTTTCATTACACTTCCTTTAAATGATTTTTCAAGTATCCTGCATACTATCGGCGGTAAAGCCAATCCGATAGTAACCATAAGATAAAAACCATTCTCATGCTAAACTGAAACTACGATGTATTCTAAACAAGATATTGAGCTTATACGCTCCAAAGTTGACATTCTCCAGTACTTGGAAGACCAAGGATTATCCTTCCAACATTCTGGTAGCACATATAAAGGCCTGTGCCCGATCCATAACGAGCGCACACCCTCCTTCCACGTTACTCCCCTAAGAAACAGTTGGCACTGCTTCGGTTGTGGTGAGGGTGGAGATATCTTCAGCCTAGTGCAGCAGATGGAGCAGATGACCTTTGTCGGTGCAGTGCAGGAGCTAGCTGAATACGCAAACATTGAGATTAAAGATGCTGAAGAAGATGAAGCATTTAAAAAACGCCAGCGACTTTATCAGGTGTGCGATATCACCGCTGCATTCTATCGTCATGAGTTTGATAAGCTGCCTGAAGCTCACCCAGCTAAGCAGAACCTAGCACAACGCAATCTTCTGCATGCTGACCCAGAGAACCCTGATGCCTACAGTGCTGCTTCAGATCCTTTCCTCGGTTACGCTGGCAGCAAAGGATTGATTGATCTTCTCCTTAAAGCGCGTTACAGCCTGGATGAAATTATTGAAGCCGGTTTAGCTGTGCCTCGTGAGAACTCAAGTGGCTTCCGGGAAAAATTCCGTGACCGTCTTATGTGGACTGTGACAGATGTCCAAGGTAGACCTGTTGGTTTCACTGGACGTATTCTAACTGATGAAGCTTTCGGACCAAAATATCTTAACTCGCCTCAGACTCCCCTATATAACAAATCCCGCACTCTACTAAATCTGTCTTCAGCTAAGAAAGAGATTGTTCGCACACAAAAAGTTTATGTTGTTGAAGGACAGACAGATGTAATGGCTCTTCGTGCAGCTGGTTACGCGAACACTGTTGCATCATGTGGTACAGCTTTCGGCACAGAGCACACAAGCATCCTCAACCACTTGTCTAACATTGGTAAAGGATCTGACCATTTCAAGATGGTTTTCTTCTTTGACGGCGACGGAGCAGGTATCAAAGCCGCCAAGAAAGTGTTTGAAGCTAACAAGAGCATGCATTTAAACTCTTTCGTGGTAAAGCTTGAGGGTGCTGACACTGATCCCTGCGACTTCCGAAAAAACCAGGGAGACGAGGCCCTACGAAACGTTATTGAGAACAAGCAAGTTAACATCATTGAGTTCATCCTCAAGGAAGAGCTTAACAACTGGGAGGTAACAACCCCGGAAGGTCAATCTGGTTTCATCAAGAAAGCACGTGAAGTACTTTCTCTCATTGAAGACCCCATCCAGTTCTCCTACTACGTACGCAAGGTTGCATTGTGGACTGGCTTATCCTATCAGTCGCTCACAAACAGCATGAAGCAGAGCAGCAACAACTTCATCAAACCAGCAGGCAATGAAGCTGCTTCTGCTACAACTCTGGTTGGAGCAGAGAAAACAATAATTGCTTTAGCTTTCCAGAGCCTTGAAGACATTAAGCCTTACATTGACCAGTATAAGATTGATACTACCTTCTTCCCTGTGACAGGTAAGCATGGTCAGGAGATGTTCACTAAAGCTCTCAACGGTGAAATTGACTATTCAAACCGTGAGATAAGCGAGCTTCTTCATATTGATTTGAAAGTTGCCCCAGAACGTAAAGATGACATTATCAAGAACATTGTTAGGTCATTCCTTAAATCTGGTTACACTACTGAGTCCAGTAACTTGAACGCACGTATTGCTAGTTTGAGTGATGACAATGTTATCTTAAGTGATCCAAACCTGTTACAGGAAGTTTTCGTACAGCAAGCACAGCTTAAGCAGAAGTATTCGATTTGATGCTAATACTGCCGATAGTTGGCATAGAGATTTCAAACAAAGAATGATGGAAAAGGATAAAATATGACTGACGCAGTTGAAACACAGCGCCCTAACCCTCTAGCTCCGGTCCCTGCACCTCCAGCTTTTGAGCGTTCACGCAAGTCTGGCTACATTGAAGATGTAGTTGATGCATATGTCAGCGGCCTAGCTGGTGACACCAACCGCCTCATTGAAGCGTACAACACGCTTACAGGCAAATACTATGACCTACGCGATGAGAAAGCTGTTGCTGACTCCCGCATTGCTGAGCTTGAAGCTCAGCTAGAAAACGCTAGCTCACAGGCTCCTGTAACCGAAGAGGACAATGCTCCTGTTGAGGAAGTTGTTGTTGTAGCTCCTGTAGTCGTTGAGGAAGCAGCAGTTAACCCTTCAGCTAACGTTGAAGAGATTGAAGCTGAAGCTGCTGAGCGTTCCGCAGCTATCTTCCGCGAAGCTCAGGGTGTCGCACGCAAGTTCGTTGAGGACGCACGTACACGTGCTGACGGCATTGTTAACAGTGCCGAAGCTGAAGCAACACGCATTCGTGAGGATCTTAATACAGAAGTAACTGGCCTAGTCCAGGAGCGAGACCACCTTATTGCAGAGTCCGATGAGGTTGTTGACCGTATCCGTAAGTTCCACGAGAGCCAGCTAGCTGCAATGGATGAGACAACTAACCGCACAGTTGGTTACTCACCTACTCCTTCAGCAGAGTAAAAGTAACACAATTCTATATAACTGAACACCGAAAACTAAATGTTGGTTAAAATTCGGAGATAAATCCGATTTATTTGATATAGTACATATTGTAAGTAATTTTAACCGAACGGAATCATGAGTACAATATTAACACCAAAGACTGTGAGCTATGAGGAAGACCCAGCGTCAACTCTAGCAACCAGGTTAGGTGCTACTTTATTAAGTAGCTTGAAAAATGAATCCAGAGTGTCTTTCTTAGATGGAATCTCAGAAGCTCGCCACCAAAGTCTAATGAACGCTTCACATCAGAAGTGTTTGAACGGGTCAACAAAACTCTTAGACAGCGGTGGCGAGCTTCACTCTTTGGAAGACCTGGCAGCTACCGCTGACTCCTGGATTGAAACAGTAGTAGTAACACCCGAAGGAAACATGGTCAACACCAAAGCACACAGTTTTGAGATAAGCAACTGGGCTAAAAGTGCATACACTATAATAATGGACAACGGCCAGCAGGTGACAGCAACAGAAGACCACCTTTTCTTAACCCCCTCAGGAGAATGGAAAACCGCTGAACAGTTGTCTTTCGGTCATCTACTACAATCAGCAGTATACAACCCTCGTAACAAATACCCTAACCTCAGCATCAATGAGGTTTCCAGCATCCGTCGTCTTGACTACGAGTACGCAGAACCAATGTACTCATTTAAAGTTGACAGGTCAGACCGGATGTTCATTGCAGACCAAGTTGGCGAGAACTACAGCCTACTCTGCGCAAGAAACTAGAAAAAAGAGTAGTGGGTGAGACCAAATTCTGGTCTCACCCACTACTCTTTTCTTTTTGCTAAACTACATATTCCATATAACGTGGGTCATTGCTAGCAGAAACCCACAGTTCTTTATTTACTTTAGCAGTGGTACTGCCACCAACATGCTCGGCATTGACCTTACTACCTGGAACTAAACTAGATGGTGAAGCGTTCTTAGTTAGCGCTCCAGCAGCAGCTTTATATAAACTGTCACTGGGGAAAAATTCCCGCACAGCTACATCCACAGGCCGGAAAACATAACCACCTGTTTTCACATAAAGCCCGAACTCATCACATCGAATTAAGCGCTTAGTCATATTAAACCAACTTGGCTTTGATTAGCCCGGAGGTTAGCTTACCGTCTACACGGCCTTTGGAGGCTGTCTGAACAGCTTTCATGACTGAGCCGAAGTCAGCGGTGCCCTTCTCCTCTACGACAGCTTTAACAGCCGCGTCAACGTAAGCCTCAGTCTCCTCCTCAGTGAGAGGAGTAGGAAGGTAACGACTCAGCACTTCAACTTCAGCAAGTTCAATAGCAGCGCGCTCCTGAGCTTTCTCCAAGTTGTTGTGCTTAATACCTTTCTCAATGTACTCAGCTGCCCACTTCTGTCGTGTCTTCACAGCCTGAGCTAGAGAATCTAGAACCTGCTTGTCGTTGAACTCCACAGCGGACTTGCCGGACTTCTCAGCGTTCTGAACCGCACTGAGGGCAGAACGAAGTGTGGTCGCCTCAAACTTCCCTTCCTCGCCACGCTTCAGCGCAGCGAGCAAGTCAGCTTTAAGAGTCTCTTTTAGAGTAGTCATGATGTTATCCTTACATATAGATCAGTAAAAGTTTACTAAGGCTAGTGTAGCACAGAATCTAGCTAAAATCAATCACAACTTAGTCTAACTTGCACTATAGGACAGTGTCTGCTATGATGAAGACATACCAACGAGCTAGCTAGAAAGGGAAACTGTGTCCGCTGATTACTTCATTCAAACATTTGACGCTGACACTATCCCTGTTGACATGATGAAAATCTATGTGAATCACGGCTGCCAGTACTCTCAAGCTCAAGTTGATGCAGTCAGCAGAATGATTGAGCCTTCGCTTGAAGACCAGAGCTACAGTGTCTTTGAACACTTTTGGGTTGGGGAAACCTCAACTGATTTTGCTAATCCAAGACATGCTCCGCGTTCTATTGCAGCGATAGAAGCTCTCTATGAGAGGCACCAGGGTATAGTTAAAATTACTCCAGAGACTATTGCTGCTATGACTACTGCTTTCAGTATCAAATCCAACTCAGAGTATGAAGACAACCGCAACGCTCGCGGAGGAAGACTCCGAAGCAAGTACACAAGCGCAGGAGTATCTAAAGCGCGTGAATTGAAAAAGTTTCTTGTGCCGCAGACAGGTCAATACAGTATTAGGAAGATTGATTGAATTTTCTGAGTATAACCTCCAAAAAATCAAACAATCAAAATAAACTTAGCAAAACTGTGCTATAGTTGATGCAACAAACAAAAACAGACCAGAAACAACATTATTGCAAATTGCAGATAACAAAACTACAACACACAAAGGATGAAAGATTCATGGCAGTCAATTTAAACAAAGGTTCATCACTATCTCTTCAGAAAGCAGATGGAAGTGCTCTAAAACTCATCCGCTTGGGTTTGGGCTGGGATGCTCTCCCTAAGAAAGGCCTCTTCGGTAGAAGCAGCGGTGGAGACGTTGACCTAGACGCCTCTGCAATCATGTTCAATGCCGCCAAAAAAGAGGTCGGAATTGTTTCCTTCGCAAAGCTTCGCAGCCAGGATGGCTCCATCACTCACAGTGGTGACAACCTAACTGGTGCCGGAGATGGTGACGACGAGCAGATCACTGTTGACCTCGCTCGTGTCCCCGCTGACGTACAGTCAATCGTTTTCGTCATCACAAGCTACTCAAGCCACCGCTTCGATGGCCTCAGCAATGTTTTCGCTCGTGTGGTAGACTTGTCTAACGGCGAATCAGAGGTAGCTCGCTACAACCTGGCCGAGAAGGGCACCAACACTGCAAGCGTTATCGCAAAGCTCTCTCGTGAGGGTTCAGGCTGGAAAGTCACAGCAGTTGGCGCACCAGCTAACGGTCGTACAGCAAATGCTGTGCTAAACGAAGCTACCGCTGTAGCCTGACGATAAACATATAGAAACTTACTGTCAAACAGTAAACAATAAATCACAAACAAACAAACAAAACGAAAGGTACCAAAAACCATGGCTCTAACACTTTCTAAAGGGCAGAACATCTCCCTAACCAAGACAGCCCCCGGACTCACAAAAGCTCTTGTCGGGCTAGGCTGGGACGCTCGCCCCACCGATGGTGCAGACTTCGACCTTGACGCCGCTGCTCTCCTCGTTGGTGCAGACGGAAAAGTTCGCTCAGACGCTGACTTCATCTTCTACAACCAGACAACTGACGCAGCCGGTTCAGTTACCCACCAGGGTGACAACAAGACTGGTGCAGGTGACGGTGACGATGAGCAGATTCTCGTTGATCTCTCCCTCGTCCCCGCTGACGTTGAGAAAGTTGTCTTCACAGTCTCCATCCACGAGGGCCAGGAGCGCGGTCAGAACTTCGGTCAGGTGAGCAACGCTTACATCCGCACCGTCAACGGTGATGGTAACGAGGAAGTTCTTCGTTACGACCTTGGTGAGGACTATGACCAGGAAGCCGCTCTTATCTTCGCTGAGATTTACCGTTACAACGGTGAGTGGAAGTTCAAGGCAATCGGTGCTGGCTTCAACGACGGCCTCGCAGGTATCGCTCGCAGCTTCGGAGTAAACCTCTAAGTAGTATCCCAAAAGGGGGTAAACGTTCATTTGAACGTTTACCCCCTTTTGACTTTACGATGTTTTTATGCTATAATCAATAAGAACCAAACCCAAAACTACTAAAGGATTGTCAACCAAAAAATGTCCATGATTATTGACCCCTCACAAGAGAATTTCACACTTGCCACCCCTGAGCCTGTAGCCGAGGTAACACCCGACAAAGTTCAGGGAGATAACTCCATTCTACCCGCCGTGTCAACCGACCGTCAACTTGTCCTTGCAACACAGGCGAAAGAGATCACAACAGACATGGTAAGTGTCAACGTGAATGACCCCCATTTTGATGAGAGCCTGAAAGCCATCAGTGGTCTAGGTGGCGCAGATATCATCAAAGCCACCAACGCTCCCAACCGTCTACTTGACCAGGGAACATCACTGGCATCAGCTAAAAAGAACGGTAAAGGCGATGCAACCCTATCCGTAGTATCTAGCCTCTCAGAGCTACGAGGAACAGTCTCTGACCTCACCCCAAACGCAGCTGATCTCAACAAAGCCCAGAAATTCTTAGGCATCTTCCCTATGGGTAAGAAAATCCAGCGCTACTTTGAGCGTTACGAGTCAGCAAACGACCAGATTGACAAGATTATCAAGTCTCTCATGACCGGTCAGGATGAACTACGTAAAGACAACGCTGCTCTACAGGGTGAAAAGATTGCCCTCTACGAGACAATGAAACAGCTTAACGAGTGGGCATTCCTTGCCCAGAAGCTTGACGATGAAGTCACCAGCCAGGTTGCTGTCGCACGTAACCGTGGAGATGTTGAAGCTGCCACAAAGCTTGAATCCGATGTTCTCTTTGCCATCCGTCAGCGTCGTACCGACATTCTCACACAGCTTGCCGTGTCAGCACAGGGTTACCTCGCCATGGGTCTAGTCCAGAAGAACAATGAGGAGCTTATTAAGGGTGTTGAGCGAGCCAGGACAACAACCCTCAGCGCTCTACGCACAGCTATCATCCTAGCTAAGGCTCTCACCAACCAGGAGCTTGTCATCAAGCAGATCGCTGCTGTCAACGAGACAACAAACAACGCTATTCTACAGTCAAGTGAGATGCTTAAGCGTCAGACGGGTCTCATCCACGAGCAGGCTGCCAGCAGCGGTGTTTCCGTTGAGACACTAACTCAGGCGTTTGATAACATCTTCGCTACCATTGATGAGGTGGAGAGCTTCAAGCTTCGTGCAAACGAGAGCATGGACAAGACAATCACCAGCTTGAACACACAGCTTGAGCGTGCACGCCCAGCAATCAACCGAGCAAAAGAATTGGAAGCTAGCTAAGCTAGCCTAGAGGGAGTATTTTGTCGTTCTTTGACCGTATTTTTGGTGCCCCAACTGGGGAGCAGCCAGTAGTTCCGGCTGCTCCCGCTACAGTTGAGCCTTTAATTGCACAAAGTTTCGCCCAGGTGGCAACAAGTCAGCTAGATTCTTTAGCTGCCTATGTGAAGAAAATCAGTATCATCATTTCACCTGAAGTGTACTCTGAAGTCCGTTCAATAGATGACTCTATGCGCCCTCTCCTAAAATTCCTTGACGGTCAGGACGTGGGAATGGAAAACCAAGTCATTATCACAAAGATGATAACTGAATATGTACCAGACCCACTAGAAATCTTCGTCAGGCTCAGCAAAAACGAGCAGCATGAGGGAAGCCCAGCAGACAAGCTTCTGCTAGAGCAGTTCACATTGCTCAGCCGTAACGCAAAGAAAATTGATGAAGAGATTCGTTCTCAAGTCATGAAAGAGCTACAAACCCAAGCAATGTTTATTAGAGACCGTTTTGAAGGAGCGTGAACAACATTATGACTGTTAAGAAACTAGTCGCAGGAGCTAACACCTCACTCACTGCCGAGAACCCGCTACTGAAAAACATCATCGTAGGGTTCGGATGGAAAATCAACAAAGGTAACGGACCTCTAACAGAGCTTTCACCTGCTGTCATCATGTGTGATGACAAAAATGAAGCTATCAGTGATGACGATTTTGTGTTCTTCAACCAGCTGGAGACCACTGACGGTTCAGTTAAGTACGTTGAAGGTGACGATGTAGACCAGATAGAAATTGACCTTTCTTTGGTACCTGAAAAAGTGCAAAAGATGGTTTTCATCGTGTTTGTGGACCCTGATATTCGCACTCCTGGAAGCTTCGGGGTTGTCAAGGACGCTTACATTCGCGTTGCCGACCGTGAAAACAATGGTATCGCTCAGCATGATGTTCAGGACAACGGTTTTGATATCACAGCCATGATTTTTGGGGAAATCTACAGATACAAAGGTGCATGGAAGTTCCGTGCGGTCAGCCAGGGGTACAGCACTGGTCTAGCTGGAGTGACTAAAAGCTTCGGAGTGAACCTCTAACATGCCTCTAAATACTGTTTCCCCTAGAAGTGATGTGGTCTTCATCAAGCGCCGTCTGCGTAAAGGTGAGTCAGCTGCTCCAGTAGCACCTAAAAAGCGCTCTATCAGCCTCTCAGGGGCTATGGAAGAGCATTCTGCTGCCCCTAGCGTGCCTACGCGCGCTTATCTGACCAAAGACGTTACGCTAGCCGCTGATAACCCAGTTGTACGCTTGAACCGAAGACAGTCCGCTATTGGCTCAATCACTATTGAAGGAGCAACAGAGTTCGCTTGGGAAGCTGACCACCGTAAAGGTAGAGAGTCTTTAACTCAGCCTGATTCAACTGTTCCCTCATACGGAAACCGAAAGATAGTTCAGTTTCACAAAGGGTTTGTCGTAATTGGCGCTAAGCACTTTATGAACCTGAGAAGAGTTATCGTTTTCGGTGGAAGCAATCCGTTGACCATGAGAACTTCAGATGGCTCAACAATCAGAATTGAAAGTGACAGCGAACCGAGAGTTCTATATATCTCCAGGATCGGTAGAGAGATAGAAGTTCGGTACGAGAAAATAGACAACACCAACAATTTTGCAGCTACATTCAGCCTATAATTAACCCTTTATTAACGGGTACCACTGCTGTCATATGCTATGATAGTATCAACACTAAATTTTGAAAGGAAGAAAATGCGTCACTTTGGTTTTCTCACTCCAGAAGAAGACAAAAGACTTTTTCTTCACCCGCCAGTTGAGTTCAACCTAGACTCTGACAAGGACCTAAGAGCAGTTGCTTTAGGAGCAACCTTGTATTGCCCGTCAATCCGGCCTAACCTAGCCGAGGATATCCTCAAACTAGCTAAACGCGGTGCAGGTAGCATTGTTATGTGCCTTGAGGACTCAATTCCTGATGACCGTGTTGAAGAAGGCGAAAAGAACATTATCAAGACCTTAGAAGCGCTCAACACCCCCGACAATCTTCCTTCCTTACCACAGCTTTTCATTCGTGTGCGTAACCCACTGCATCTGAGGACAGTTGCTGCACAGAACAGAAAAAACCTTTCTGCTCTGACTGGTTTCGTGTTCCCCAAATTTGAGGACATAAGCCTCACTGCAACAGATTTCGTGACAGAACTTCACGAGATTAATGCTGACCTTGAACTACACGGTGAACGCAAAATGCTCTTCATGCCTGTTCTAGAGTCACCTATTCTTGTCTTCCGCGAAACACGAGAGGCAGCATTAGGAGGCATCAAAGATGTTCTGTCAGCTAACAAAGACTCTCTTCTAGCTATCAGAATTGGTGCTACAGACATGTCAAGCTCATACGGTCTCAGAAGGTCTGCTGATTTAACAGTTTATGACGTACACGTTGTTGCCTCTGTAATAGCTGACATTGTTAACGTCTTTGGTAGATCAGCTGATAAAAACGTAATCACAGGAGCAGTTTGGGAGCACTTCACTGCCCGCGAAAGGCTTTTCAAGCCGCAGTTGCGTGAGACTTTATTCCACGACGATAACAAGCTTCGCCGCGAACTTCTGACCCAAGGTTTTGATGCTTTAATTCGTGAGATTTCACTTGACCGAGCAAACGGTTTGCTAGGTAAAACAGTTATTCACCCTTCCCATGTTGAGCTTGTCCATTCATTCTCTGTTGTAACCCACGAAGAATATGCTGACGCCGTTGATATCACCAGCAAAGAAAACACACTAGGTGGTGCTTCAGCATCACAATACCGTAATAAGATGAATGAAGTGAAACCGCATCTAGCTTGGGCTGAGAAAACTCTACTGCGAGCTAAAGCATTCGGTGTAGCTAACGCTCAGCTTGACTTCGTTGACTTCTTAGAGGTGAGCACAAAATGACAGTATGGAATGGTCAGTTCGTAAGAGACGAACTAGATATTAAGTTCGCAGAGAACAACACAATCATCCCCTTGGAGCTACTAACCGGTCTGGCTGTACGTAGGAACCCTAAGCGCGCTCACCTTCTTGTATCAAAGGTGTTAGGTAAGCACCTTCCAGTTGACCCACGGCTTATTGTCGCTAGCGCTGAGGTGCTGGCTGTCATGGCTGATGAAAGCATCCAGAACACAGTTAACAAAAAGTCTGTTTCTCTTCTAGGTAAGCTCAAAGACGTTCTGGAAAGCACCAGTCCGCTGGCTGACCTTGAAGAAGAACTCGCAGAGTCAACAACATACAGTTCTCCTGTAGTAATTGGGTATGCTGAAACAGCAACTGCTTTAGGCGCTGCTGTAGCGAACAAGCTTAACGCTTACTACATTCATTCAACCCGTTACCCTGATGCTAACTCTGTGGCATACGGGACCTTTGAAGAGTCACACTCTCACGCTACATCACATAATGTCACTCCGCAAGATGATAGGTTCCTGAACAGCAGCAAACCAGTTGTTTTAGTTGACGATGAGTTGACAACCGGTAACACGGTCATGAACACTATTAGAGCGTTACATGCTAAAGCAAAGCATGCCGAGTATGTTGTCGTTACATTAGTGGACCTGCGTTCAAAAGAGGCTGCATTAAAACTGAAAGAGTTCTCTGATGAGATAGGTGTTCCCGTAAGCGTTGTAGCCTTATCCCACGGAGTTGTCACATTCCCTGATGACGTTCTTGTTCGCGCTGAAGAGCTAATCGCTCGCTCGCTTGAGTCCGGTGTTGAAAGAACACGTTCAGGCTCTATTGCAGAAGTCAGCAACGTTGAATTCAAAGCTAAAAAGCTTCTTCGCACCAAAAACGGTGTAGAGAACTTAGCTTCCTACACTCCAGCTGTCAACAGCTTACTTGCGTCTTTGCCTGACTTTGAAGGCCGAAGAACTCTTTTCCTGAGCATAGAAGAAGACATGTACTTCCCTCTGATAGCAGCACAAGAACTGTCCAGACGGAACGAAAACATTTTCTTCTCCTCTACTACGCGTTCTCCTGTGCTCAGCAAAGACATTGAATCGTATGCTATTAGAGATAGAATCTCCTTCACTGTTGATGAAGTAGAAAATGACACTCCCCTACGCTTTGCCTATAACATAGGTGAGACATTTGAAAACATTGTAGTCTTTGCTGACTCTGATGAACACCTTAAAGAGCTACAGAAACCTGGCGGGCTAATGCAAAAGCTAGTTCACCACACTGAAAGGATTATCTTGGTTAAGCAGAACAGTCTATCTGAACCGCTAGTAGGGCCAGCGTTCGGTTCATACAGCGCAGAGGACACCAAGTGGTTACTGAAAGATCTTTCTGACGTGCAACTTGAGGTGGCGACAGAGGAACGCGAAGAGAGTATCCAGACAGGTGGGGCACATTACTCTGAGTCCCTACCAATTGAGTACCAGCCTACAGAGGAATATCAACAGCTTTTCCGTGAGTCACTAGCAGAATCCAGTGAGAAACTAGCGGAAGCTGTTGGGGTCGTAACAGAACTCATCCTCAAAGCAAGAGATAACAAGCCTGTCCTCGTGTCACTAGCTCGTGGCGGAACACCAGTTGGTGTTCTAATCCGACGTTACGCTCAAACAGTACATAACCTTGACCTTCCTCATTATGCTGTTAGCATCATGAGAGGCAAAGGTATTGACTCTAATGCGCTCCGCTACCTTGCTGAGAACCATGACCCTAAGCAGATTATATTTGTTGACGGCTGGACTGGTAAAGGAGCCATCACTAAAGAGCTTACAGCAGCTGTCGACAAGTATGGTGAAAGCACAGGAGTATGGTTCTCTGATGAAGTAGCTGTGCTAGCTGACCCGGCAAGCTCAGTTAGAATTTTCGGAACCCGTGATGATTATCTCATTCCTTCAGCTTGTCTAAACTCAACAGTTTCAGGGCTTATCTCCAGGACAGTCCTCAACGACGGACTCATTGGCTCTGACGATTATCATGGTGCTAAGTTCTACAAAGAGTTTGCAGCAAACGACTACTCCAACACATTCATTGACACAGTATCTGCGTGGTTTACGTCAGTGACAGAAACTGTGAACCAACAAGTGCAGGATTTGCAGGAAACAGGTGACAACACGCCCACATGGGCTGGCTGGGCCGCAATCCAAAGGATCAACGAATTCTACGGAATTAACAACATCAATCTTGTCAAACCCGGTGTTGGCGAAACAACTCGTGTTCTACTCCGACGTGTTCCCTGGAAAATTCTTATCCGAAAGGATCAGGTAGAAAACTTGAAACACATCACGCTCCTAGCTGAAGCCCGTGGGACCACAATTGAAATCGTAGATGACCTACCTTACAGTTGTGTAGGAATCATAAAACCAGCCCACTTTGAATCATAAACCCTCTCAACCCAAACTTTAGGAAAACATTTTGAACAACACATCTGACACCAACAAGCGCTCTGACATTACCTTCTTCTCTGATTTAGACCAGACGCTTCAGTACTCCGTCAACTCAGCAAAAATTAAAGGCCCAACTGCAAACTGGCCGGACATGGTTGTGACCGAAATCAACCAGGATAAGCCCTCCGGCTTCATGACATACCATGCAGCTGAACTACTGCGAGAGTTCGCACAGAAACACCACTTTGTGCCCACTACAACCAGAACAACTGCACAGTACCAGAGAATCCGATTCCCCAATATCGCACATGAGTATGCAATCACCACAAACGGTGGCAAAATCTTGTTCAACGGTGTTGAAGACAAAGAATGGGACAAGCACATCTCCAATGACATTTTAGCTGAGTCAGCTAGCGTACGCTTAATTGAAGAAAACTTCAGGGAAGCTATCACAAACTCTGACTGGGTTCTCCACTACGGAAACGTTGATGACCTCTTCGGATACTTCATCTGCGACGTTGACAAAAGACCTCAGGAATTCTTAGACGAAGCCCATGAGAAAGCTGCCGAGTGGAACTTCAAAGTTTCAGTGCAGGGAAGAAAAGTCTACCTTGTACCCGTTGGACTTACAAAAGGTTATGCTGTAGAGGAAGTCAACAGAAGGTTAGCAACTGACTACACAATAGCTGCCGGTGACTCAAACCTTGACAGGTCAATTTTAGAGTTAGCAGACCTGCCTATCCGACCAGCACACGGTGAGTTAGACAAACTAAACTACAACATCCCCAACCTGGCTGTTACCAAAGAAGTGGGTATTAGAGCAGGAGAAGAGATTGTACAGCTAGCTACTGATGTGGCAGCTAAACGCCTCAGCTGACACTTTGTCGTGTACCCTTAGATCCAATGTACACAGCCGCAGCTTTTAGACCAAGGATAGCTCTAATATAAGTCACTGGCACGCCCTCAAACTCACCGCTAGCTACAAAGTCGCTAGGGTGGTATTCTAGGTTGTGAATGTCCTCCCATGTAATACCTCCGGGGAGGGCGTCCACCCGATTTTGAAGCTCAGTAAAAACGTATCCGTCTAACACAGAATAGGTTACGCACTTTTCTACAGAACCGTTGGCCTGTTTACCCTCAATTTTGGCTAAGCTATCGTAAGTTTGGCTAGAAACATAAGCGGTTCCTGGCACCTGAGGTTGACGGCAAGAAAAGCTAACCCCCGTCCATTTGGCATACCATAAGAAGGGCACACCAACAAAGAGGATACTTGCGTGGTCATGCGTTTTGATATCAGAAGAAGGAGATAAAGAAACGTAGAAGAGGCCTTTGTACTTATGGACCTCTAGATTCTTCTTCACCCAAGAAGCCTCAGGGTTACGTCTAACAATACTTGAAAAATTAGGGGTTCTGAAAACCAGGCTGCTGGTCACCTTCCTGCCTGCTCCAAGCTTGTACGGAACTTTGTAACCTAACTTGCTAAAAACATCTGCCTTCTTGTTTGAGTAACCTAGAGCATAAGAAGCTCCACCGACAAGGAGAAGGAAGGAGGCTAGGTTGTTAAGGATTGATGCCTCCAGAAAGTATGCGGCAGCGTACAATGCCAAAGCTGCCAAAATAAGAGGCACACTAGACTTAACCAGAAGGTCGGTTTCACGCTTCATATTCATCTTCTCCTAAAGTTAGATTCAGAATACCATAGGCCAAAGCTGAAGTCAATTGCAATCTGGGGAATACGAAACCTACTATTTGTCTCGGAGCAAAGAGTGAGGCAGATTAAACAAGCTGTTCACATATGATATGGGCATTCCGGTTAATTCTGGATTAGAGAGAACACAGTCATCTGGGTGATGTAGCAGGTCATGCAAATCAACATAGTTCAACTCAGCAGGCTTGTTTTTTCTTACATGCTCAGGCAGAATAGCCTGAGAGTTGTAACCAAGTGAGTATCCGTATTCTCCAGCTGGCACAGCGTACTTTCCCATGAAAAATTCTTCGGCTGAGAACAGGTCAGATTTTTTACTGCCTCGTAGGGTTTTGGTGTCGCTTAAACTTAGGATTGGGCTGTTTACCATGTCTATAGATGAGCAGCTGGGTTCAACCTCATACCAGCGGATGTTCCACAAAAAAGGCACACCAAAAAGTTTGGCACGATTATGCGGATGAACTACATCGTTAAGCTCTTCAGATGAGGAAAGGAAATAGCACCCCCGCCATTTTCTTATTGAGAAGAAGTCAGATGCCAACTGCGAACCGGAACTATCAGTAGAATGAAAACGGAGCTTTAAGTCGTCAACAGAAAGAACACTACGAGCGGAGACACGTCTACCTTCAACACCTGTGTATGATTCAGTGAGAGAGTCCATTTTCATTACCATCTTAAACTGTTTATCGATTTGCTTAAAACTAGCAAACAAAAAAATGGTAATGAAAAATGCAAACCCAAAGAATGCAGAAGAGAAAATACCGATTAGCAGACAGGGTATCCCTGCCAGCAAGATTATTGGCAGCACGGTTCTAAGAATGCGAATAGCTTTCATCAAACCACCTTATTCTCTTCGTCAACGTCCACATAAAAAGCTAGGGGGATGTTGTACATTGATTTCACGTAGGAGCCTGGGATGTTAGCAAAATCGGGACTGAACAGTTCAGCTTCCTCCTCATGGAATACTAAGTCGTGTAGCTCAACGTAGCTCAGCCCTTCCGGTTTAAACATGCTCACAGACTCTTTTGTTGGCTGAGAATGCAATCTAGAGTACTCACCCTGGCGGTAGAACCCCATGAAGTTCACCTCAGGAGGCTCATCCATAAGAAACTGGGCACCGAACATGGAAAAATTACGGTGGAAAATATTGTGGTTAGGACGCTGAACACAAGTGCTAGTTACATCAAACCACTGAGCATGCCATATGTAAGGCACACCTATCACCTGCAACCTCGTGTGAGGGTGGACAATATCATTCCATTTGGGAGCGGAGGAAACAAAAAGAATTCCCTTCCACTTACGCACCTCAAGGTTTTCTTCAAACCATTTAGCTCGGTCAATTGGGTGAGCCGCACGCTCCCAGCCATCTGCTTTAAGGAAACGTTTTGTACGGATTTTGCGTCCATAGCCATTGACATAGCCTGCTGCAATCTCTAGGCAGTTTTCTAACAGATATATTCTCCGCAAACCAAAAAGAACACCAGAAATGACTAGGAAAGCAAAGACAACAGCTGCTTGCAGACCATATCCGGACGAGGAGATGAGAAAGCCAAGCGAAGTTATACCTGCTAGAAAAGCAAGTAGAATGAGAATGCTAACAATTGGAGGTAAACGGAAGAACCATGCAAAGTAAGTCATGTAACTACGCTTTTTGATCATGCTATTTATGCCCGAGATATCTCCCGGCGTTTTAAAATTACGGTTCACAGCGTTTCCTCCAATCAGTTCATCTAACTTTACCATGAGAGTGTAGGCAAAAGCAACTCACACAATAAATACATAGCAGACTTAAACGAGCGTTAGCCACGAAGTGCAGCCCGTAATCGTAGGAAACTTATCCGAAACCATCAGGTCAAGGACCTCTCTGCCACCAAGGTCCGAGAACAGAACACCATCACGGTTGCGGGTAGAGCTAGTAACTTCACTGTCTGACTCAGAAAGCACCCCGTTACAGCTGTTAAAGGAAAGCAAATGGTAGGCAAAATAAAAGACACAAGCCTTATAAAGACAATCCAAGTAGTAAAGTAACCGATATATATAAGTAGACAAAGGAACAAAAAATGGATGAAAGAGAAGCAGAGCTTGTAGAAAAAGCAAGCTATAAAGCTCAAGATATAGCAGACTGGTTCTTAGCTTGGACCTATTCTGATGATTCTATAAAAATTACCAAACTCAAGTTACAAAAGTTGTTGTATTATGCTCAAGCTTATGCCTTGTTGCGATTCGGACGACCCTTGTTTGGCGACGAAATACAGGCTTGGAAGCACGGGCCTGTGGTTCCAAGTGTGTGGAAAGATTTTACCAATTCAACTAAGAATGATAATGATGTAGTTCTTACGAACGATTTTGATTTTAACCTTTTTGATAAAGAGGAAAATCAACTTTTAGCAGATGTATGGCAAACTTTTGCATCTTACCATGCTAAACACATGGAAAACTTGACCCATAAAGATGAGCCTTGGAAAATAAATTGGGATAATGACGAGCCTGAGGGCAGGCAAAGAATAAATTATTCGCTTATTTTAGATTGCTATGCGGAAAGAGCATATATAGAATACATGCATTCAGAAGAGGGGAAAAATCTTGCCAATTATATCAGGGCTTCCTAGTCTCACAGGCCAGAATTTATCTACACATAAACAAGAATTTGATCCTATAGCATCCGGATTGAGTAAAACCATGGTTGTCGTAGATGATATAAAATTTGCTCATAGAAAATATGGAGCCAATTCCAAAAACCTAGAAAAACATCTTAAAGAAAAATACATAAAAGCTAAAGACAGCTTAAAGTCACTAACTTGGGGACAAGCTAATGGCTCTTACAACCAAGGAAATGGAAAAGGTTATAGATATATTACAAAAAGTAGTATAAGAAAAACCGTTCCTGATGAATTGGAAAAGTTCAATATCCCCGGGTTTTTAGGCTTCAAATATTACGATAAAAAATATTGTTTCGCCGGAATTTGTATTGATGAAATATTTTATGTCATTTGGGTAGACCAGAAGCCCAATGATATTTACAATCACGGATAAATAATAAGTCAAAGCCGATAGTACTTGTAGAAGCTATTACCTATGTTATACTGATTATATGCCGCCCGAGTCCGTTACTCCAATTCCCATACAGTTACTCGCAGAACTGCATCCAACGCTAAATGTGGGCCTAGATGTGTCTTCACTTGCTGCTGGTTCTAACAAGAAAATCTGGTGGCAGTGCAGCTTAGGTCACGAGTGGGAAGCGTCTCCTTCTGCTAGGAAAAAAGGTGGCGGCTGCCCAGTATGTGGAAACCGAGTTATTCTACCTGGTTTCAATGACATGGCAACCGTGTTACCTGAGCTAGCTAAGCAATTCCATCCTGTAAAGAACCTGCCACATACACCACAGACCGTTGGTAAAACTAGCTCCCAGAAGTTTACCTGGGTTTGTGAGCTAGGTCACGAATTTACGTCAAACCTGAACAACAGAGTAGCCGGGTCTGGTTGCCCAACATGTGCTGGTAAGAACATCTTAACCGGGTTCAATGACATAGCCACACTGTACCCTGAATTAGTTCCCTACTGGAACATTATCAAAAATGGCGAACGCACACCAGAGAACACAGGGAAAGGCTACTCCAAAAAAGTCTGGTGGGTATGCGATGAAGGCCATGAGTATGAAGCTCTAGTATCAAACCGTAGAGCCTTCACCAGCTGTAACATATGCTCAGGGAAACAAGTGCTCACAGGTTTCAATGACATAGCAACCACAAACCCTGAGATTGTCAAATACTGGCATCCAACAAAAAACCCAGGATACACTCCTCAGACAGTAACTCGTGGGCTTCACAAGAAAATGTGGTGGACCTGTGAGAACGGTCACGAGTACGAAAGCCTAATAGCTAACCGTGTAAACATGGGAGACAAATGCTCATGGTGTGCAGGGAACAAGCTAATAGTAGGTGTCAACGATTTAGCATCAAAGAAACCTGAGCTAGTCGCCCAATGGAGTGCCCGTAATACTCTAAAACCTAACCAAGTCTTTAGCAACAGCAACTCTAAAGCCTGGTGGGTTTGTGAAGAAGGGCATGAGTGGGAGGCTATCATCAGCAACCGCTTCAAAGGAACCGGATGCCCTGTATGCGCTGGTCATCGTGTTGACGTTGGTGTGAACGACCTAGGCACTCTCTATCCTGAATTGTCAGCTGAATGGCATCCAACCAAAAACGGTTCAGTGACCCCACAAGAGGTGACAGCTGGACTCTCGCAAAGCTATTGGTGGCAGTGCGAGAGAGGCCATGAGTTCTTAGCCCACATCCGTGACCGTGTACTAGGTGACGGATGTAACAAATGCTACCGCTTAGGATTGCCCTCAAACGTTGTTAGTTTAGCTGAAGCCTACCCTGGTTTATCTAAAGAATGGGATTATGAAAAGAACCTTCACTTCACTCCTGAAACTGTAGCCCAAACAAGCAACAAGCGTGTCTGGTGGAAATGCTCAATAAATTCTGAGCACTCATGGATAACTCCAGTGTCAAGTAGGACAAAAGCAAACTCAGGGTGTCCTGTATGTTGGAAGTCACTACAAACTTCTAAAGCGGAACAAGAAATAGGTCAACTTCTAGCAGATTTAGGCGAAACACCAACAAAAGGTGAGAGAACCATCTTAGACGGTCAAGAGATAGATTATTATCTTCCCGACCGCAAGCTAGGTATTGAATACAACGGCTTGTACTGGCACAGTGAAGCCGCAGGCAAAGACAGCAAATATCACCAGAATAAGTTACTTAAAGCTCAGAGTAAACAAGTTGCTTTAGTCCAAATCTGGGAAGATGATTGGCTTGAGAGAAAAAGCATAGTGATGCGGCATGTTGCTTACAGATTGGGCAAACTAAGACAGCTACAGGAACTCTACCCAGATATGGATGAGAACTGCTTTAAGACTGTAGCAGCTAGAAAAACTCATGTTGAAGAAACAACTTATGCGGTGACAAAAGAGTTCTTAAACAAGCACCATATCCAAGGCGCGGTTAGAGGAACTAAATATCTTACACTCAACGACTTCAGTGGTGATATTAAAGCTGCCTTCGTACTTTCAGCTTCAGGAGTCAAAGGTGAGTACCTAATTGCTCGCTACGCAGCTGTCGGTATTGTGCAGGGTGGTTTTAGTAAACTATTGAAAGCTGCTATCAACTTGTACAAGCCAACACGTCTTGTTACCTTCGCTGACCTTACAATCAGTGAAGGTAGCTTGTATGAGAACACTGGCTTCACAGCAGAAGAAACTATTCGCCCTGACTACAGTTATGTCAAAGCTAAGAAGCGATATCACAAGTTCGGTTTCCGCCTAAAACGTTTCAAAAACGATGATAACTTGGTGTTCAAAGAGGGCTTGACTGAGAAGGAATTAGCTGAACTAAATGGGTACACTCGGGTGTGGGATGCAGGCAAGGTCCGCTATGTGCTGGACTTACCTGCCGAAAAGTAAATTTTACCAGTCCGATAGAATACAAGCTGTGGGAGCGAGAACCATGGTAGAATTAACCTAACGCTTCCGCTATAAACGGAATTACGTACAGAACTAGAAAGATATTATGACAACATCACCATCATATAATGCAGCAGATATGCAAGTGCTGGAGGGCCTTGATGCCGTCCGTAAGCGTCCGGGCATGTACATCGGATCTACGGATTCAAAGGGTCTTAACCACCTCATCTGGGAGATCGTTGACAACAGCGTTGACGAAGCGCTTGCAGGTCACGCTAAGAACATCAGCATTACCCTGTACCCTGACAACAGTGTTCAGGTTGACGATGACGGTCGTGGTATCCCAACTGATGTTAACAAAAAAGTTGGCCTGACAGGTGTTGAGATTGCTTACCAGAAACTTCACGGTGGAGGTAAGTTCGGTGGTTCAGGTTATAAGTCTGCTGGTGGTTTGCACGGTGTTGGTGCTTCTGTAGTTAACGCTTTGTCCGCTCGCCTTGATGTGACTGTCTACCGTGACAACAAGAAAAACGATATCTCCTTCCAGCGTGGTATTGCCGGAACTTGGTCTAACGAAACTGACGAGGGCGTGTTCTCACCTAAAAAAGGTCTTGTAACCACACCTGATAAGCGTACTGCTGCTCTCAAAAAGGAACGTCCTACAGGTACGTCTGTGCGTTGGTGGTATGACAAAGCTATCTTCCTGAAAAACTCTGTTGTTGACATTGAAGCTGTGCTCACCCGTGCACGTCAGACAGCCTTCCTTGTTCCTGTTCTAACTATCACTGTTAAGGACCTGCGTAACGCTGATATCCCAATTGAGGAAACCTTCCACTTTGAGGGTGGAATTGTTGACATGGTTGACTACATTAGCTTGAGCCAGCCTCTGCATAAGACAATTAGCTTGCAGAGTGCCGGTAAGTTCGTTGAGACTGTCCCTGTTCTTGATGACAAAGGCCACATGGTTTCCACTGATGTTGAACGTGAAGTTGAGATTGATGTTGCTTTCTCTTACAACTCAGGCTATGACAGCCAGACTCGTTCTTTTGTGAACGTTGTTAACACTCCTAAAGGTGGAACACACCTTAAAGGTCTCGAAGCTGCGATGACTAAAGTTCTTGTTGACAACATCAAGTCCACTCGTGGTCTCTTGAAAGCTAAGGAGGAGGCTCCTAACCTTGAGGATATCCGTGAGGGCCTGACAACAGTTATCTCTGTGAACCTTGCTGAGCCTCAGTTCCTAGGTCAGACTAAGGAAGAGTTGGGTACTAACGCTGTTAAACGCGTTGTCCAGCAGGCTATGACTAAGAGCCTTCAGGATTACCTGAGCGATAAGAAGAATGTCAATACAGCTAAACTCATCTACACGAAGGTTGTTGAGGCCTCACGTGTTCGCCTTGCTGCTCGTGCTCAGAAGGATGTTGCACGTAAGCAGACAGCTTTAGAGTCTTCATCTTCCATGCCTGCTAAACTTGTGGCGTGCTCTTCTAAAGACTCTACCATCACTGAGCTTCAGATTTGTGAGGGTGACTCCGCGTTGGGAGGTTTGAAGCTCAGCCGTTCAGCAGCTTTCCAGGCTATCTACCCTCTTAAGGGTAAGCCTTTGAACGTGTTTAACGCTAATTTGAGTAAAGTGCTTGAGAATCAGGAGTGGGCTGACCTTATCCAGATTATTGGTGCTGGTGTTGGCCGTACATTTGACTTAGAGCAGATGCGTTACAAACGTATCATCTTGCTGGCTGACGCTGACCCTGACGGTAACCACATTGCTGTTCTGCTTGCGAGCTTCTTCTGGAAGTACATGCGTCCTCTTGTTGAGGATGGACGACTGTACATTGCTTTGCCTCCTCTATTCTCTATCACCACTACAGGTAAGAACAAAGAGCGTTTCTATGCTCTGAACAAAGAGGAGCTAGACAAGCTAACTAAGCGCCTGGCAACACAGAACAAGAAGTACTCTAAAATCCAGCGTCACAAGGGATTGGGTGAGTATGATGCTGAGATTTTAGCTGAGGTTGTTATGAAACCTGAGAGCCGTATTCTGCGACAGGTTACAACTGCGGATGTGAAAGACATTGAGCGCGTTTTGGAGCTTACAATGGGTTCCTCAGCTGGTGCCCGACGTGACTGGATTATTGAAAACCGTGAGCTAATCTCTGAGGATGAGCTTGATCTTGATTGATACTAGACGTTGAGAACTACATCTAAACCGATAAAATATACTGACATAAGAAGAAAGAAAGCAAGGAACTTAACGTGGTAGCCAAAAAAGAAGTAGCAGTACCAGGGTCAGGAATTGGTGCTAAATCACTGATTGACACGCCCCTTAACACAGAAGTATCAAAGTCATTCTTAGAGTATTCTATGAGTGTTGTTTACTCTCGTGCGCTTCCTTCCATCATTGATGGTTTGAAGCCTGTTCAGCGTCGTATTCTGTTCTCCATGCAAGAGGAAGGGTACACTGCTGACAAAGAGTTCGTGAAGTCAGCTAAGCCTGTTTCTTCAACTATGGGTAACTACCACCCTCACGGTGACTCCTCAATTTACATGGCTTTGGTTAAGCTTGCTCAGCCTTTCTATTTGAACATTCCTCTTGTTGAGGGCTACGGTAACTTCGGTGATGTTACTGGTTCAGGTGCAGCTGCTTCAAGGTATACAGAGTGCAAGCTTTCTAAGGAAGCTACTCTTCTCCTCTCAGAGCTTCGTGAGAAGACAGTTCCTATGCGTCCTAACTATTCTGATGACAGTGAAGAACCAGAGTACTTACCTGTCCAGTTCCCTAACCTGTTAGTCAACGGTCAGTTTGGTATCGCTGTTGGTTTTGCTAGTAACTTTGCCCAGCACAATGGTGCTGAAGCAATCAACGCTGCCAAGTATCTGCTGAAGAACCCTAATGCAACTGTCCAGCAGCTTATGAAGTATATTCCTGGTCCTGACTTCCCCACTGGTGGTCAAATTATCGGTGATGATGGTATCATTAAAGCCTATGAGACCGGTCAGGGTATCATTAAAATCCGTAGCACATACACTATCGTGCCAATTGGTCGTGGAAAACATGAGATTGTTTTCACTGAGCTTCCTCATGGAGCTAAAACTGAGACAATCATTGAGAAGATAAAAGACAATATTAAGCTTGGTAAGCTGTCTGGTATTGCTGATGCTTCTGACCTTACCGACCACGAACACGGTTTGAAGTTCGTTGTCGAAGTGAAGACAGGTGTGAACCCTAAGGTTGTTGCCAGTGAACTGTTCCGTCTGACTCCTCTTGAGGAGAGCTTCGGTATAAACAACACTTGTCTTGTAAAAGGTGAGCCTAAGATTGTTGGCCTAGTAGAGATTCTTCAGAGCTTCCTTGACCACCGTGTCGACATTGTTACCCGTCGTTCACAATTCCGCAAAGACAAGCGTGAGGCTGAGCTTCACCTTATTGAGGGTCTACTGAAGGCTCTAGCTAACGTTGACGAGGTTATCAAGATTATTCGTGGCGCAGCAACAACAGCTGAAGCCCACGAAAAACTAGTTAAACGATTCAAAGTTGACGATATTCAGGCTGCATACATTCTTGACATTCAGCTTCGCCGTCTAACCAAGTTTGACCAGATCGAGCTTAACAACAGGAAAGCTAAACTTCAGAGTGAGCTTACTGAGCTTAACAAGATTCTTACTGATGACACTGAACTTAAAGCTGTCATCAATAAAGAGCTTGATGAAGTCAAGAAGATAATCAGCCACCCACGTCGTAGTGTTATTGTCGGTGGTGCTCTTGCTGAGCACGTTGAAGCCGCTAAGTCTGCTGCCGCTAACGTTAACTTTGAGGTTGAAGACACCGCAGCTGTTATTGGTGTTTACGCTGATGGTAGCTTGAAGCGTGTTGACAAGGAAGACCTGAAAGCCATCAAAGCTGTCCGTGCTGGTGGTAAGCTCAACCCTGTGGTTGATGTTGTACCTGCTCGTAGCCGTGGTAAGGTCATCCTTGTCACAAACAAAGGCCGTGGTTACCGAGTTGACACTCTGCACATTAATGAGAAGGCTCTGGTCCAGGGGTCAAGTGTTGTATCTCTCAGTGCAGGAGAAAAAGTTATCGCTGTTGCACCAGTTGAAGATGAGAAGCTTAAAGCAGGTGTTGGCGTGTGGTTCTCTACGCGCAACGGTGCTGTAAAGATTACTTCACCTGACTACCCTGTTCGTAGCGATGACTTTGACATGATAACTGTTGATGAGGGTGACAGCATTGTTTCCGCCCGTTGGGTGAAAGACCTTGCTGGCGCTGAGATTGCGCTTGTCTCCAGCGACACTTCCATGCTGAAGTTTGATGCATCTAAGGTTCGCCCTCAGGGTCGCAGTGGTGGTGGTGTCGCCGGTATCAAACTAGCTGAAGACCAGAAGGTCATCGCAGCAGCATTCTTGAACGCTGACGAGCTAGCTGACGCTCAGGTTTACACTTACACTGGTACAACAGTTAAGTTGACTCCGTATGCTGAGTACCCTGCTAAGGGTCGTGCTACCGGTGGTGTCCGCACTCACAAGCTTCTTAAGGGTGAAGTTGGGTTGGATATTGCTGGTGTCGGCACCAACCTTGTCGTAGCTGACCTTGCTGGGGCAAGCTTAGAGCTTCCCGCAGTTGACAAACGCCGAGATGGTAGCGGTGTCAAGACAGCCGACCTGCCTGCTGTTGTTGGTAGAGGCTGATTTAGCTAAACGCAAAAAGCTGAGGGTGCCCTGGAAATTGAAGTCCAGGGCACCCTCAGCTTTTATGTCGGAATTACATTTTTTCATTAAATGGTCAAGTCGTTTGACATTCGTTTGTATGCGTTGATGTACCTGTCCCAGAGTTCTTCTACGGAGTCAGGAAGTAGCCGAGCCAGTACGATGCTTATACTCACTGTCTGGTAAAACTCAAAATAGACGCTATTGAATAGGCCTTTGTTAGAGGTTACGTTTGACTGGTTTTGGACGATGAAAGGATGTGTGCCAGTGTAGTCTTTAAGTTCAGGACTTTCAAGGAGGACGTTAGTGACAGCAATTGACAGTTGTTGGGCTTCCACTATTCTTTTCTTAATCTCAGCGTTAAGCCACATTTTGTCTTTCTCATGCTGGTCCGAAACAAACTCCATGTTTAGGAACCGTTTCAAGTTTATGACAGTAGGGTATTTATCTCGGTTCATGTAGTCGCCTTTAAGAATCTCTGCAATCTCTTCGCATGCTTGAGGATCACCTTGTTTGCTTTCCTCCCAGCATTGATCTAGCACGTCATCAAGAGTTTTATGCACTCTTTGGACTATCGCAGGAATCTCCATCTCTTTTGCATACATAGCCTGTATATATGTTCTTGGAACCCCGGACATTAACACTTTGGCGCTGTCCGGGTTTAGAAGGATAAGCACTTTTCGATAGATACGCCAACTGTTATACGCAGTGGTAGTTGCTGTCATTCTTTTATTATAGCAGATACGTATTCAGTTTGGTAAAGAACAGCGTAGGTATAGGGTTTTTAGACACTATTGTTGACCAGCCAACCGATAGCCTTATGTGAGCGTCCCCCTATCTGGCGCGATATTTTTGAAAGGTTCCACTTCTACTATGCCTCTACCACACATCTCTATGAAAGATGCGAAGACTATTCGTGTTATCACTAAGAAGCTTCGTTTGAATGGTAAGCACCTGGCTGAGCTTCAGGAGGCTCAGAAGCAGGGTGTTCCAACCAACCAGGCGATTGCCAACCTTCTTGGCATCAAAGAAGGTGAAGACCCTAAAGCCTTCCTTGAAGCTAGGCTAACCGACCAGGAGCTTGAAGTTCTTCGTCGCATCCTATCTAATGCTAAAGACGGCTCTTTCCTTTGATTCTCGTTTGAATAAAAGTTTGGCTGGTAACACTTGTAGTGAGTGTCACCAGCCAAACTTTTTTATATGCCTCGGTCCTCTAAAGCTTTAACCTGAATAATTCTGTCAATATACGATCTACTGAGTGTTTTCCAAATCCTCAGACTGCCTTCAGGCACGATCATGGACGCAGAGGTGATGTAGACAGCCTCCTCCAGACTATCAGTTACCCGGGTAAGAAGCTCTTTGGTATCCCGTTCGTTGAGTAGGCTGCCTAAGGCTCTGTCATATTGGGATTCAGAGATGACCTTGTTGGCAAAATCTACAGAGCGTCGTTTTGTTTTGTAGTAACGAATTCCCAATGCAGTTGAAGCGCTCGGAATCGGAATGCGGTCGCGTGACAGGAACTCAAGGTCTATATGCTCTTCAGAGGTAAGTGAATACACTATCTTGAGTGCATGCGTTGTATTAGGATATCGTTTGTTGGCTTCACCTGTTTTCAGCATGCGTGTCATCAGAAGCTTTGTTTCATGGTTTTGGGTGGAACGTCCGATTTCTTCAGCTGACCTAGCAAAAAGTCGGACTAAGATTTGGGCGTGCTCTGAGAGAATGTTTGTTATGTCTAGCTCTTCACTGAAGAGTGCAAGCTTATAGTCTTCAGGTAGTGTAGTATCAGCACCATAATCAGCAGCGGTCTTGTTTTTGAGCGCAAGCATCATATCAAGCATGTAGTTCGCTACATCGTCGCTTAGATAGGGTTTAATAGTCTCAGTCATAGTTGTTCTCAGATAAGGATACCATATTCAGACTCGGGTATGTGAACTTGACGTAGCCTGTCCAGCGTGATATAGTTCAGGTAATGAGTCCTTGTCCATCATAAACCCCTTGAAGGGTGGTAACATCATGAGCCGTGTTATCCTGCGAACCGTTTTTGGTTCCCACCTGTACGGAATGAACCACGCTGGTTCTGACGTCGACTACATTGAAGTTGTCATGCCGGAGGAAGGTGAGGAACTTCGTAACACTCACAGTGTCACCTCTGACCTTGACGTGGCCCGTTTTGAGTTTGGCTCTTTCATCCAGCAGTGCTTCCACGGTACTCATCATGCCCTTGAAGCGCTTTTCTCTGAGAAAGCGACCGTGCATGAGCTTGTTGGTTTCCGTGAAGCTTACCGCCCTGGCACAGAGGTCATCCACACTTACATGGATGCTATCAAGCAGCTTCATGGCGCAGGTATGTCTGGTGACTTCAAGCGTCGTCGTCATGCTATCCGTTTGACTCTCAACTTGAACGAACTGTTAGAAAAGGGAAAGTTCAACCCGACTCTTTCGGAGGAGCAGATTGAATTTGTCAACGCTATCGCCAACCGTACTCTTGATGAGTACCGCGCGGAGCTTATCCGTCTGCTTCCTGTTGAGGAGCGCATCCGATGAAGCTGTACCGCAGTAACACTGTTGACAAAAGTTCTTACGAGGCTAACTACAACTCTTGGTTCGCTGGTCTCCCTGTTGATGTTCAGGCTGTTGTGTGGGATTACACTGAGTCTGGATACAAGTCACTTAACGCTTGGCTTCGCGGGGAGATCAGCGACCTAACAGGGGCGCTTAGCCACAAGGCACAGACCCTAGAAGCGGCCCTCACGGCCTCAGCAGGGTTCCAGGGTCCAACGACTTTGTTCAGAGGTGTTAAAGCCTTACAGGAGCTTCCAGCGGTTGGTAGCAGCATCAAATTTGATGCTTTCACGTCAACCACGTCAGACCCTCACCAGGTGTTCAAGTTTGTTGACCAGTCATCACCCATCATCTTTGAAATTACAACAGACCAGGCTCAGGAAATTTCTTATCTACATGATGAGTTTGAGTTTCTTCTGCCCAAAAGCACAGAGTTCAAGGTAGTGGAAATCCATGAGAACGTCCACTGGAACGCTGAATACCCTGGCACGTCATACTCAAAATCACTTGAATCAGTTATTGTGGTACAATTACAGAAAATCTGACTACATCTCGTTTCCTAAGGACTTAACCTATGCGTTTCAAATTCAACCGCACGTTGCGGATTATTGCTGTTGTGCTTCTAGTGTGGTTCAGCATCAGTCTGTTAATGTCTGCGAGGGCTTTGCTCTCCACCTTCATCTGCCTGGTTGTCCTATGGGGCTTAGGTTACCTAATCTACCGTAACTTTGCTGGCATCAAAGCCTGGTTCCACTCCGATATACCTTTAAAGGACTTTCTTGCTGAGCAACGTGAAGCTAAAGAAAGTCAGCAAAAAAATGAGAGGCCAACACCGATCACGAGAGATATGATCCCTGGAGCGCATGAGTCAGTTGATTTAACTGAGCACGAGCAGAAAGAGTGGGACACTTTCAAGAACATGTTTGGCGATAAATGAACTGAGATAGAATGCCACTGAACTTACCTCCTACAGTTAACAACGGTACAACAGCGCCTGAGGCCAGAGAAGTTGATCCAGAAAGTGAGCCAGATTTTAAACCTGACTACCTGTACGAGGACCGTCAGACTATCTTAGATGAACTCCGCTCCGGCAAGCGAATATTCGGTGTGCCCGCTGCTTCCCTTTCCTGGGGTATAGACGGTGACCGTATGAAAGCTTCATTAACTCCTGGTATTGAAGGAGAAAAGCAGACTGCCGCTATTCTAGCTGAGCTTGCAGAACAAGTTCCTGAGATGTTTGTTTTCCATTCCCTGTCTTGGCCTGAAAGTAACGGTGATACTGACCACATTGTTGTGTACGGTAACACTGTTATTGTCATTGACAGCAAAAGATGGAAATCAACTCGCAAATACTCTATCACCGCTAAAGGTGAGATTATGCGTGGAACAGTTCATTTCACTGAAGGTAAAGTGAAGATAGGTTACGCGCTCAAGTCTTGGAGGAAAAAACTTCCTCCTGAACTGAAAGTCATGGGAGTAGTTTCTTTGGCTCAAGAGAAAGTCTTTGTCGCTCGTGATAAGAACTGGTTCAAAGCTCCGTACAGGCTCGTTGAAGCTGAGAAGCTTTCCGCGCATCTTCTCTCTACATTCAAAAAGAACCCTATCAAGGATCCAGTTAAAGGGTCAACGTTAGTATACCTTGCTAAGCTCTTAGTTAAACCGCGTGATAGGCGCGCAGAAATTATCAACCTGGATGGTGCTCGCAGATTTTAGAAGAGCCGACGTTGCTTAGATAAATTTAACGTAAGTTGTTTTGTCTAGATGCAAACGGTATGAGTCTACTGTGACTACCATTTTTTCGTTGACTTCAGAGATTTTGTTAACCGAGGTGAGTTCACCAGTATACGTTACTGAGTCCAGGTTGATTGAAACTTTTTTGCCGTACTCGTTTTTGGTTAAAGATTCCACTAACATAATGCATCCCTATCGGATAAGGTAACCTCGTGTTGACCTCATACGATTATCATAGCAGACATTTTTGTCTACTTTTACCAGTATGTTAGATGTAGATTTAATATTTCCAAAAAATGACAAAAAATGGCCCTTATTTTAGGGGTTTTGTTGTGTCTTTCAACAAACTTTTCTGATTCTGACCATATGTCAACCCTGTTAACATATGTTGACCGAAGTCTACGAAAGCTTGCGGACCTGTAGACATTGTCACGCGGAACAGTTGTGGCCCCCTGAGGGGCCTTCTCCTTCAACGTGAGCTGACTTTGAACTGTTGTGTTTGCGTTTCGCATGGCTACGCCGCTTATAACGCAAGCTATCTTATGGTACTGTTATCCCCCTTGCAGGCAAAAAACAGCAGAAAAGAGAACTTTTCTTACATTTTTCACATGCAAGGGAGGCTAAAAAGTAAGGTTAAGTTAAGTGTTTGGTTTCGTATAAAGAGCCACAGCGTTGAAGAGAATTATTCTTCGCTCAGGACCGGGACGCAGAGGGTACAGAGAAATATTCTCATTCCTGATAAGAGTGTCATGTCCGGGTCTGCCTTCACCACAACGTCCCAATCTGCTCGGTAAGTCTAACTTGCTTTCGCTCTCACTACACCCGGTGACCAGCCGGTGGGTCCAAACCTGTTCCATTGTGGTTACCAGAGACAATGTTATCCGAACTCTTATGATGCTGAGAACGTGAATGGTTTCTACTATATTTGCGCTCCTGAACTTATCTGGTTCAGGCTTCGTTGTATCGTATAACTAACAAGCTATTTTATGACTCTAGCGTAAAAACCATTTTTAGGTTATAATTAGAGCATGAAAAATTATATCTTTGGTGACACAGGTGGTCACGCCGACGCGCTTATCAGTGCGTTGGAGAGTATCGGCCTGGACATGGTCACAATGAAGCTACCCGAAGACGTACGGGTGGTTCATCTTGGTGACCTCATTCACAAAGGACCAGACAGTGAGAAGCTTCTTGCTTTCGTTGACAAGGTCATGGAAGAGAACCCAGGCCAGTGGATTCAGTTGATGGGTAACCACGAGTCACAGTACTTCAAGGGTGCCCCGTGGTTCTGGAATGATCGGATTGATGTTCATGGTTTAGCTGTACTAGGTAAGTGGAAGCAGGAGGGACTGATTCACTATGCTTACGCGCTTGACCACAATGACCTTACCGTGGAGATTAGTGCGAAGCCTAAGTTGCCCATCCCCGCTGACAAAGATATTCTTCTGACACATTCAGGTATCACACAGTGGTTCTGGACAAAGCTTAAAAAGCCTAAGACCGCGAAAGAGGCAGCAGACCTCATCAACAGCATGAGTATCCATGAGGTCTCACAAGCCGGTGTAATGCTGTATGGTCCATCTAAGCACCTTAAGCCAGGTCCGATGTGGGCATTGAGTAGTGAAGAGGTTTACCTGTCCTGGCTGAAGTCAGGTGTTGACATGCCTTTCATTCAGATTCACGGTCACACTGCTGCGTTTAACTGGATGCTTCGCAAATGGTGGGCTAACACACCCAAAGCGTTCCAGGACAACACAGTGTTAAACCCACGGGTTCGGGCTAGCATCACTAGCATTAACAACAGTGTTCAGATTGGTTTGGACCCTGGCTTTGAGAACAACCGGGACTTGGCAACCCAGCCTTTCCTGTCCTTTTCTTCTCAAAAATAAGGCATACAGAAAACGTCTTAAATACCCTTAAAATCCTTGTAAAATCAAGGGTTTTAAGGGTATTTTTTATTGCATGAAGAGTGGAAATGTGGTACAATAAACTTACACACAAACACACAAACAACAACAAATGAATAGGACACAACAACATGCAAGGCGTCAACTTGATCACAAGAACTATGCTAGTCAGTGCAATGATTGTAGGCTTCAGCACAACAGCTTCTTATGCTTCACCGGCAGAGAATGAAAACACAATCAAAGTTTCTGGTCCTTCAGTCACAGCAAGCGCAGGTATTGTTTCACCTAAAAACTGATGTGAAAGCAGAAACCGATATATAGTAATCTAATGAGCAAGAAAAAAGTCAACCTTACTGCGAGTAACACCAAATCAAAAGTTCTTCTTCTAGGCACAGTCGGTCTGGTGCTAGGAGGGCTAGTGGTTGCAACATACAATGTGCCATCACAGAACGCTGTCACAAAAGGGCAGTTCGGTTCAACAATGTACTCAAGCTCACTTACTGCAACTGCGAACAGTTGCGGAGAAACATTCCGTTTCAAAACAAATGAATCTTTATACGGAGAGATCCCTCAGGAGTTCTACGCTAAACCCAACGATGACAACACGTTCAACATCCCTAAGCATCCGATGATTGTCCCTGTGTACGGATACATGTCATCACGTCCTCTGTCAGCAGAGCAAGTAAGATTCTACGCAGACGATGAAGACTACCAAGAAGTACCCATTCAGGTCGTTCTTCGCACAATGTGGGACTATGACACGAAAGTAATCTGGTACGGAGACAAAGCCACCTCAGGAGATATCTACAACATTGAACAGTACGTTAAGACCCATTCTAATGTTCTAGCTCTCCCCTGGAAAAGCGAAACACCTATTCCATTGCAGAGAAACATTGCATTTAGCTCATGGGGTATCTCACAGTCCTGTGGCACATGGGATGAGACAGTATTCAATGAGTTCACTAAGTTTGCAGAGGATAACCCTGTAAAGCATGAGGACACCCCTCCTGTCAGTAAACTATCAAAATACGGTAAACTGTACCCAATTGACCCGGGCCGCTCATATGAAGACCAGGGAAGCTAACAATGTTTTTGAACATAGGCTTAGCAGGTTTCCTGCTGGTAGCCATCTCAGCAGCAGTCTTTCTGTACGCTAGCTACCAGAAAAATAGAACATCCCCTCAGACAGGTGCTCTCAGAAGAGTGCTTATTGACCCCAAAGACCAAGCTAAATATGAGCAGCAGCTACAGCGTCAGCAGCAGGAGACCAAAATCAAACAGAACCTGAACCTAGTGGCTGTAGCCAAAAGCTTGTTCTATTCAGGTGCCTTAGCAGTTACCGTAGGCTTCATCGGTAGTATCGCAACAAGTAGCTTAGCAGTCTAATGCTCGGCTATACTCTCACAATCCTCATTGTGCTTTCACCGCTCATTCTCGGCTATATCCTATCCTGGAATCAGAAACAACAGGCTGAAAACGCTGACGATGTAAGACACCAGTATGCCCTTGTCTTCCTATTGGCAGGAGTGGGTTTAACAAGTTTCATGACCATCATTGGTCTTTTCCTATACTGGTTCGCTATGCCACTGCTAGACTCTATAGCCTAAAATTTGTTTCACCACCCAGTTAGTAATGACATAGTTGAACTCTTTGGAAGGACTATTTCATCATGGGAAGATATGCACCCCGAAAGCTTGCAGATGGCACTATCTGCACTGCTGGGCCAACCTGTCGTTTGCACGGCAACGTTGCCTCTGCCTCCCCTCTGAATGACTTTAACAAGCGAGTTGAAGCATTGAACAAGCCCGACAAAGTGTCACCCCTAAAAGATTACACACCTGTTCAGGTTGATGAACAGCTATCCGAAATTTACGGTCGCCTAAACAAGGCAGAAGACGAACAGGATTACCTGTTCAACCGTCTAGAGTCCAGAGAAAAAAGTCTCGCAGAAGCACAGGAAGCATTTGACAAAAACCCTGATGGTTTCCGCGTCAAAACCATACTTGAACAGCACCAGTCAAGTTATGATTCCCTCCAAGAAAACATCAAAGAAAAAGATGCTGCCATTCTTGCTTTACGTCAGGAGATGATTCCTGGTGAAGCAGAGTTCATCCGTCGTGGTGGTTGGAGTAGAGCGTTCCTAGTGGATAACACCAACGGGCACGTCCACAAGACAATGGGTTGCAGCACCTGTAACAAACGCAACACCCGAACCAGGTTCACATGGCTGCCAGCGTACTCCGGCAAGAAAGAAGCAGACATTGTTTCAGATGCTGGTAGTAGTGCATGTACAGAATGTTACCCAACAGCACCAGTTGATGTTCTAAGTCGTCCGTCACGTATCCAGGACCCTAAGAAGAGCGCTCCGGAGATAATCAAAGCTGAGAACGACCGTGCTGCTAAGAAAGCTGCTGCCGAGGCAAAGAAGATTGCTAACCCTGACGGTAGCCCACTTAAAGTTGAGTCCTACTACGGAAGTGTCAGCACTGTAGTTTCAGCAACGTCAGCAGCTACAGAGATTCGCTCTGACTTCATGGCTATTGAAGCTGGCCGCTATGACATTAACAGCACAGCAATAGAACAACGCCATAGGGACTACGCGGTTCTTGTTACAGCCCTCGCTCACAAGAATGGTATTACCGAGGACGCTCAGCGTGAGATACTTGAATCTAAGTCCAAGGTAAAGTACAAGAAAAACTGGAAGTAAAATAGACAGAAAGTGTGCCCCTAGAATAGATACTTATTCTAGGGGCACACTTAGTAGTTGACATTGTATCGTCTATGCTGTATAGTTGAAAATAAAAACTTATAGGAGTTACAATGAGTTACACACGCTACACTGTTGAGCAGCCGCTAATTACTGTCAACAAGCTTGAGACTGCTGATGAGCTTTACAGCCTCGCAACCTCAATCAACGTTGAGATGAACTGCTTCCCTCAGCTGAAGGGTATGCCCATCCACGCTACACTTGACGAAGATAACATGCTCGTCCGAGACTTCAGTGACCACTCTAAAGTCATCGCTAAGCTTGGTGACTTCCTTGTCTTCAGTCAGCACTCAGCCCAGCCTGTCACCTATGTTCTCGTGCCTGGTGACGGTAAGGAAGAGCTTACAGTGAACGATATCCCCAGCCAGCTTTACTTCACTCCTATCCTAGTCAAACAGGATAGCTCATACCCTGGACTGAAGACAATTTAGTCTAAAGTGTTTGCAGTTAGCCGATTAATGTGCTATACTGTTAAACATACAAGCTTCCATAGCTTAGGGGACTAAAGCAGGGCACTCTAAATGCCTGATCGTGGGTTCGAAACCCACTGGAAGCACACAAAAGATTAAGGATGAACTGATGACAATGAGAAAAACCTTCCGTTAGGTTTCGCACCACCGCAATGCTTCTTTGGCAACTATCGCAGAACAGCAGGTAAACAAACTCATGTCCAGAACAGACAAAGACCGACCATACTATGTTATGGTTGCAGACCCCACACTAGAGCGACAGGCCGTACACCGCCATCATCTTCTAGGCAAATCCACTCGCATCTACCGTTGGATGCCAATGTGGGGAGAAGAGCCAGCAACAACATCTATTCAGGTTGAAAGCTACGATGTTGACTTCAGTGAACTCGCTGACAGTAACCTCTACTGGCTTGATGTTATCACTAACCCTGAAGCACACCCGGATTATACTACCAAAAATGAATACGAAATTCCGGATCGTAAAAGTGGGGACTCAGTCACTGAAGACATAATGTTCTCTGACCACTGCACCATTGACGAAGCACCAGAGAATTCCGATCTGCGCTCTAGACCATGCTATTACACGCTTACAGCGCAAAGCTCACTTGGAGGTAAGTCTAAGTCAGAACAAGCAGTTGAAAGAGGAATGACTAAATCCTTCCGCCGCAAGGCAAGATTACTAACACGGCAATATGAGAAAGAACTCAACGGTAGTGGCCTAGTAGAATATGATGAGAACTCTCTGCCCAGCACTGTTAACTCTGCAATGAAATACATTTGGTAACAAAGCTCCTATCGTCTAACAGGTAGACACTAAACATGCAAGTTCAACTCTTGCTAGGAGCACAGCAACTGAAAAAGTTTTAGTTGTAACATAAAACAGAAAGCAAAAACATCATGACTTAGGTTTCCAACACAAACACTGACGTATACCCTCCTCTCAAAGCAGAGCCAATCTCCACAGCACATGAAGACAAAATCTACCTTGTCACACACGCTGACCTATCCAACGGCTACCAGGTAGCCCAGGTAGCCCACGCAACAGCTGAGCTACTAATGAATAACCCGTCTGCCGCCAAGAAATGGTACAAGGATTCCAACTCCGTTATTGTACTTGAAGCAGACAATGCCGAAGCTCTCTACAACCTGAACCTGGATGCAGCTAAGCACGGCCTTCAGACAACAGTGTTCCGCGAACCAGATCTAGCTGACGAGTTAACAGCAATCGCTTTCACACCCAACAGCGGTAACCGCAAGTTCCTCTCCAACTTGCCTCTCGCTGGTAAGAAACTCCACAACCAGGGTCTCCTCCACGACCGTGAGCGCCGTCTGAGGAAGCTTTCGTTCGCCATGATGGATGCCCAATGGGATAAGCATGAGAACCTTCTCCAGAATGCCCGCTCAACCAGAGAGTACTACTTTGCACTGGTAGCGCACCTTCGCGGTGAAGTTGACTTGAACACCAAAAGTAACTGGGTTGTGCCTGAGTGGTTGAACACCAACCGTGAGCGAATTCTTAAAGAGCTACCTGAAGAGTATGTGATGGACAGGTACCTCACTTTATACACATGCAGTCTCTCAGAGGTTGACTCTGATGGCATACGTGTACCCAGCACATCTGTCACAGAGGCCTCAGCAGAGAAGTATGCTGACGTTTACAGGGAAGAAGCACTGTCAGACGTGCAGGAGCTTATCGCGCATGACCTGGATGTGGCTTTAATGCTGGACAGCCAGATTGAGTGCTTCAAGGAAAGCAAGTTTGCCTCCGCTCACCTGCTAGCTGCTATTGCTAAAGCAACATCTGACGCTACCAACCATGGTGGAGTTGGCACTCCTGTGTTCCGAAACCAGATGACACACATTGACAAGGTAGCCTCACACGTATACAATGGAAGCTTGGGAGAGAGCAAATGACTGAACGATTCTACGACAGTGCCTACTGGCAGACAGGTGAAGGCCGTGGACTGTGGCAGCTGCGAAAAGTGATGACAGTGGTCATGGCTATGTCCAATGATGACACTCCCCCTCCTTTCATTACCATGCTGGGAGAAGAGCCTAAAAACTTTGACGGTTGGTATGCAGAATGGACAATCCGCACAAAGAATGAGAAAGGCATTTCTGTACCTGAAATGTCGCTCACAGTAGAGTACGAGGACAACTCACTCTGTATTTATGCTATGGGTTCAGAAGGAGAGAAGGACTACAATATGCGTTTCTGGTATGAGTTTGATGACCCAAACGCAGGCCGTCCTGAAGGTGAACCCATCACAAAGAAAAGGCTAGATGAAGCAATCGCGGCAGGCCGAAACTGGTTGGAGATAAACCGTGAAGCGCTAAAGAAAGAACAGGATAGCAACAGCATCTACAGGACATTTAACCTGATGTGAAAATAGCAGTGTGGGGAGCCAGCTTGATCTTGGCTCCCCACACTGCTATACTGTTTGTATGACTCTACGTAAACCTGAAGCTGATTTCTCCTCTGGACTAAAAAACCATTCTATAGCTCCAACACTCCTTATAGGAGTATTCGTTTTGGGTATCCTAGCTGGCATCTTTGTCATCACAGGCTGGTGGAGTCACCCTATTCCTGTAGCTCTATTCTTTGTCCTGGCAGTAGCTGCATTCATTATCGTACCCGTCATTGACAGTAACGAAGTTGAAGCCTACAACAAGCAGCTGAAAGAGTATGCCCTGTCTTTGCAGAAACACATCCAAACTGAGTATGCTCTTATACTGAACCCTAACCAGCTGTACGACCTTGTAACTGGGAAGAATACAAGTATTCTAGCTAATGATGAGTACTCACTCGGCCACCTTGGTCACAAAGATGATGGCAGCATAATCCTTCTTCACGTTGACGGTGACGAGTTTGTTAACAAGAGTGTACCCCAAATTGAAAAGCATGATAAAGTAGAGTATGACAAAATCATTTAATCTTAGCACTCCTCTCGTCAAATGGATTAGCAAGGAAGACCTCAAAAAGAAGTCACTGACCTTCAAAATTTTCTTTGGGCTTTCAATGGCAAGCATTGTTGTTGGCGCAGCTATTGCTGGTCTAGGAAACCTGGCTCTAGGTGTTGCAATTGGTTTTGCTTTGACTCTCATCTTTGGTATTATTTCATACTCAAACTATGAAGACTACAAAAAGGAAGTTCAGCTAGCCGAGACTAACATGGTCGCCTTGCGGGAGTTGTCTGACTTCGTAGAAAAAACTTACCCACTCCGTCTCTCCCTACCAGACTATATCAAACTTCTTGATGGTAAAAGTGTTCCTGTGAACTACCAGGATGAGAGGGTAACCATTAAGCTTTCCTACCTCAACGACCACTCAGATTGCCGGATTGTGATAGACAGCACGTTTAAAGAGATTGCCAGAACAGAATTAGAGATTCCTGAGGTTTCTGAGACTATTTAACTAGCCTTACGTATGAGTGTGGCCCCGAACTAAATTCTAGTTCGGGGCCACACTCATACGTATTTACAGGTTAAAGGTTACCAACTTTTTCAAGGTAACATTTGCCGCACAATGACTCATATTCGGCCTGCTGACCGTCAATGGCAACCTGGCTTCCCTCTTTGACGAACACACCATTGATCTTACGTCCGTTGAAGATAGCTTTCCGACCACACCGGCAGATTGTTTTCAACTCTTCAAGACTGTGTGCAATCTCTAGCAGACGCATACTACCAGGGAAAGCGTTAGTCTGGAAGTCGTTCCTAATGCCATATGCTATGACAGGGATGTTCATAGTCGTAGCAATAACGAACAAGTCATTCACCTGCTGGCGTTCCATGAACTGTGCCTCATCAACGATAAGGCAGTCAACAGGACCATGCTCATCAATGTGTTCCTGTAAACGCTGTTTAACATCTAAACCAGGGGTCAAGAAGAAATCAACGTTGCGTGTGACACCTAATCGTGAGACAATGCCCTCACCTTTGGTATCAACTGACGGTTTAGTAAGCAGGACCTTCTGGCCTCGCTCTTCATAATTGTAAGCGACCTGAAGCAAAACAGTGGACTTGCCACTATTCATTGCACCGAATCTGAAATAAAGCTTTGACATAGTATTTGATTATACAGCAGAACCTGTTTTTAGCTCAGCTTTCACACCTAAAACATGAGACCGCGCAGCAGCTGGTATTACTCCGATAAAAACAGTTACTGTGGTAGAATTATTGGTACACGTTTACGGAAGAAGTTAATGAGTAAGAAGAAAGCTGATGCTGCTGTAACAGGAGCTAAGTTTGTTGAAGGCCTGTCCTTTGGTTTGAAGTTTGACTATAAGCCAACAGTTGACGACCACGAGTATGTGTTACAAGAGAACACAGAAGAAAGAATTCACACTAGCGATGACGCTGTAACACACAAACTGGTTAACAGCGAAAACCTTGAAGCTCTGAAAGCTTTACAGCCTGAGTATGCAGGTAAAATCAACTTCTGCTACATCGACCCTCCTTACAACACAGGTAACACTGCTGGCTTCGTATACAAGGACTCTTTCCGTAACAAAGCTGACAGTGAGCGTCACTCCACATGGCTTACCTTCATGGCTGAGAGACTTTTCCTAACCAAAGAACTTTTGACTCAAGATGGTGTCATAACTATCAGTATTGATGACCGAGAGGTCCACTATCTTCGTTTACTATGTGACGAGATTTTTGGCGAGAACAACTTCATCGCGCAGATGATAGTTGACGGTGGAACACAGAAGAACAACGCTAAGCTTGTCAGTGTCACACACGAGTATCTTCTGGTGTATGCAAAAGACCTTAAGTTCATGAACAAAGAGCAGGTTAAGTGGCGTAAGAAGCGTGAAGGCATTGAAGTTCTTCTAGCCAAATATGAGAAACTTAAGCTTAAGCACGGTAGTAAGTATGACGCTATTTCAGCCGAACTCAAAGAGTGGGTCAAAGACCAGCCGTTCACTAAACGACTCAAAGTGTTCCACATGGCTGACAAAGACGGCTTATACACCTATGCAGACCTCTCAGCGCCCGGTAACGGGCCTAGGTTTGATGTTCTGCACCCGATTACCGGTAAGCCCTGCCAAGTCCCCTCACGAGGCTGGGGCACATCCCCAGAGAACATCCAGAGTCTCATCGCAGCTAACCAGATTATCTTCGGTGTGGACGAAACCTTCCAGCCTCTGAAGAAAATGCGTCTACGTAACACACCAGACCAGGTGGAAAGGTCCATTCTAGCGTACCCTTCACGTTCATCAACTCATCTTTTGGAGAAAATGCTTGGACGTAGGAACAGTTTCAACAACCCCAAAAACTTGGACTACATCACTGATATCATTAGGCTCATGTCTAAAGAAGATGCTATAGTGTTAGATTACTTCGCTGGCTCAGGAACAACAGGGCACGCTGTTCTTAACCTCAATGAGGAAGAAAACAGTAGAAGAACATTCATCATGGTTACGAACAATGAGAGTAACATCTACGATGATGTGACCTATCCGCGCATGAAAGCTGCCATCACAGGTCAGTATCTGAATGGGGAATCTCACAAAAAATTTGATGCCAACTTGACAACCTTCACATCTTGTGTATATAATGGTGACTATGACCAGTAAAGAGCTAATCACCCAGGCACTTGCCACAGGCATGCCTAAGTACCTTGGTCTGCATCACACACTGTATTCTCTTGTACGCTGCAAGGACATTATGCTTGAAGAGCTTATCACTAAGGCTCTTGCTGACGCAAATATTGACCATGAGTGGTCATACGGTTCACATGGTGTTGTTACAGACATTACCCTTGCTACAGGTGAAACAATTTCTGTCAAGTCAGGGATTTGGAACCAGAAGAAGAATGTTCTCACATTCTCAGGTTCACGTCTGGGTTCATACCCCACATTACAGGATAAGTACAACCGCATTGTTGATACAAAGCCTGATTTCTACATTTTTGGTTCCACACCAAAGAACCCTGCTCTTAAGACAGCGCATGAGTATGCGTTCTTCATTCTTACAGGGGACGAGGTCAACTACGGTGATTTCACTGACTGGGTTGATGGACCTCGCCCGACCGTGACCACTCCGGCTGTAACAGCGTCTATTAACGCTACAATGTCTCACCAGCTTTGGACAGACGTTGACTTAACTCATATTGGGGCCACCCCTGATAAAGTTGTAATCCAAATCTGAGCTATTTTAGCTTCTTCCGATAGTATTGTCTAACATGCTCGCATGTCTGCGCTGGCAGTAAACCAGTTCAACCTATTTAGACAATACAAGGAGTGCTATCATGGCGCAAAAATCAAAACAAGGTAAGTTCGTTAACCTGGAAGATGTAAGAGTCTCTTACAAGCCTAAAGACGATACAATTCATGTTACCTCAAGTGACTCTGATATCCCAAACGGTTCATTCTATCTGACCCTGAACCGGGGAACACCAACTGAGGTAGCTCTTCGCCAGCTTCTCATAAAGAACGGCCTCATACATGTCTCAGAAGGCCAGGACGGTACCTCTGAAGCCTTGTCAGTGTTCAGCCGACAGGTTGCCTCTCCTGTCAACGATATCCTCTTAGAGACGCTTTCAGGGTCTCCGCGCAATGTTTGGGTACAAGGCTCTCCGGGGTCAGGTAAATCAGTATCTCTTGTTAGAGTAATACGTTCAGCTTCGCTAATGAACATGACTTCATTGGTAGTGGACTTGAGAGCAGATATTCCAGAGATGGCTCGTAGAGCAGGTATAGAATTTGTTGAGAAAAGGCTAGAATACTTACGAGCAGGCGACCTCAACCCATTTTATACTACTGACAATCGTGAAGTAAATCACTCAATTGTCCTTGATGTAATTGAAAATCTTGTTCCAACGACAATAGGGCAAGATGTAAAGGATCTTTTGTCTCCATTGATTTCAATGTGCCAAGCCGGTGAGAATGCTAGCCTTACACAACTGAAAAAGCTGTGTATTGAGCAGGATAACCCTATCCTAGTTCAAATCGGCAATGCTTTACATACAACTAGCCGAGAAGAATGGTCTCCTGTGTTATTTGCAGAGTTGCCAAAACAACGTCAAAGATCTTTCTTCATAGAAAATGAGACTGTAATTATTACAGGGGCAAGACTAAGCCGACTGCCAACTGACAACGCTGGGGAAAGCACCTATGACCTTATGTCAAATCCAGCTGTCCGAGTTGACAGTTCTATAGTTTACATGGTGAACCAAACCATTCTTTCCGAAATGAAAGCAGATGATAAGGCCAAGCTGTTAGTATACGAAAACATTTTCGGCAGAGGAAACAAACAGTCTCAAGTGTATCTCAACAAGGCTATTTTAAAAAACGCTGAGAAAACTAACACAACAATATTTGCTGCCGGTAACGATGACGGTGAAAAATTCTTGCAGGATTCTTTTACAGACAGGTTCCTTTTTAGAAGCACCCAACCAGGAATGAACAGTAATCATGAGTTAACTTCATCTTTAAGCAGTGGAGAGATGATTTGGGAACATGGTGACGAACTTAAATTTGTTCCAACGATTAACAATACAAAAGAATTCTGGGCTAATACGAATCCTGTCAGAAAACAGCGTGGTGAAAAAACAGCAGCTGTAGCAAGTTACTACGGAGTATAACGAGTGGGGGAGAGCCTTTTTTAGACTCTCCCCCACTCGTTAGTTATGTAGTATGTCTAAGCCTTACTATACAGACCCTGCTACGGGTGAGAAATGTTACACCGGTCCAACATGCAAAAAGCATGGCACACGCGCACAGAATGCTGCGTTGACAAAAGAGTTCGACCGTAAGTTCGCCCAACTGTCAGAACAGCTGAAGATGGAAGATAAAGCTGTCAAGTTCTTTGACGTTAAACCGCCTAAATATAAGCACAGTGATGTGCTCTACGCTTCTGTAGGTGGAGATGACAGCATGAGGAGCACTGTGTTCACTTTTGTTGACACAAGTGCTTACGGGGATGAAAGCTATGAGTATTTTGAAACAGAAAGCCGTCAGGAGATACTTGATACTATCAATGCTCGCCTAGATGACAGAATTAGTGCTCTTGATAAGGCTGAAGATAAAGAAACTGCTGAGAGTATCAGGACAGGCGTAAAACGTCTCAATTCAATTAGCGAAATTGTGTCTGATGACAAAAAGTATGATGCTGTTATTGCAGAGTCAAAAATAATCAACTCTATCACCGACCATAAAGCAGTTTCTGACTGGAGTCTAGGTGGTGTAGCAGGTAAGCAGCTTCTTGATACTGCAAGAATTGTTGATGGTTACGACTTCAGCGAGAAAGACAAAGGTGCCATACTCTACAACAACCTTGTTGAGCACTACAATTGGAACCGAGAGATATACGATGACCCTATTGTCACACGTGAGGAAGCTGAGCTTTCAGCTAAGGCTTCTTGGGATGCTGTTAAGAAGCACCTTAAAGCTGGCAAAAAGTAAGCGGTTAAACATATGAGTGTGGCCCAGATTGCAAATACAATCTGGGCCACACTCATATGTTGTTTAGAAGTCTAAATCAAAACCGCCACCGCCGAAGTCTCCACCGCCCATGTCGCTGAAGATGAAGTCTCCGAAGCTTCCATCTGAGCCTTCGCTGAAACCATAAGAACCACTGACACTCTCACTCACATATGATGGTGTTGAGAAACCATCCAGAAGCCAGTAGAACATAAGAGTGTCAAGTACTACACTGTCTGAGTCTGTGCCGGTACCACTGAAATCACGGGGTCTCTTGTCTGAACGCACTTCCTTGATCTTCTTCTTAAGCTCTTCCTTACGTGCAGTAGGCTCAAGTCCGTCAAGTCTGTGGCGTTCTTCCTCAGTCAAAGAGTCATACACTTCCTTGGCTTCCGTCCAACGGCGGAACTCTCTGCGACGTTTCAGCCAGATAATGCGCTTGGAAACAATCGTTATCAGATAACCGATGAAGATAAGTGCAAGAATGCCTATTGCAGCGATGAACACAACGTTTAACCATGTGGGAACGTCAGGCAGCTGGATGGCGGCTAGCAGGTGGGTCATAGTATCCTTGATTTCTCTTTAAACTCTTTTTCAAGAGCACGTTTTTTGGCTTTCTTGTTCTCATTAATGATAGCACCGACAGCTAGACCGGCCATGAATAAGATGCCTACACCTATGACTATCAGCCAAGCTGTTGACTTCTTGCTGTCTTTCACATCTTGCGTATAAGCGTCAAATGTTTTTAGAACAGCTGCGTTAGTGGCTGCTGTAAAGTTGCCTTGAGCCAGCCTGGGTTGCACATCGTTCCGGAGAATGTACGCTATCTCATCGTCGCTGATGCTCGTAAGGTTGTCACCTGCGTAGATGTATGCCTCTTTAGTATCTTCTGTGATGACAACTAGAACACTGTTGTCTGCATCAAAAGCTGGCTTTAGCATGGTTTTCTGTTTATCAGTAGAGTCCCAAGCTAACACTGCACGCTTGCTGAAATTCTCCAAGCTTTCTTCACCTGTGGAAGGTACTGTGAGAACTCCAGTAGTGTAGCCTTCAAGGTCGCCTTTGAAGTATCCAAGTCGCGCTTTAGTTATGCTCTCTCCGATTAGCTCTAAAGCAAGGTCGTCGTAAACTCCTGCTTCATCAATCACATTGGTAACATCACTGGAGGCATAAGCATCAGACCGAGGTGCTGGTATTTCCATTTCTGCTGCTACCGCTGCGGAAGGCACAAACAATGCGAATGCTAGCGTTGCTATACCTGCGGTGGTGAGTATTTTATTCATAGCTTATATGCAGGTTAGATAGACAAGCCGACTAGTGCAAACATAAACACAAGAGCTAAAATTCCGAACATGATGAACATTATGGTATCACTAGAAGAACTGTCTGAGCTTATTTCATCTAAGACGCTCTGATCAACCTGGTCAAGTAACACAAAGCCTAGAGAGTCAATTGTCTCCTGTACAGCTGGAGTGTACTCACCTTCTGCTACACGATTCTGGAGGGTTGTTTTGATGAGGGTTAGCTCGCTGTTGTCAACTTTGAATTCCGGCTTCAAATACACGTTTGACTGGCGAGGGTCAACACTTACATAAACGATTGCGTCAACACCTGACTTGAAGAAAGCTGGTGCCTGACTCTCCATGTCAGCCCCTTCAACACCTGAAGCTTCAGCAGCAGCTGTCAAATCAAGTGTTGGGGAAGTGTAGACAAGCACCTGGTTTCCAGACTCTGTGAGAACAGAGGTAATCTGCTCCTGGACTTTTTCACCGTCAAGAATCTTGGCACCGTCCACGTAGGAGGTTGCGACAATCTTCTCAGCAGCAGTAGGCTCTTCTGTCTCAGATGCGGCATTCGCTGGGGCGGCAATCATAAGGAAACCTAAAGTGGTTATACCAATTGCAGTTAACAGTTTTTTCATAGTAAACCAACTATAGCAGACTTGTTTAGCTGACCGCCATTTTTGTTACCAGCTTCCACTTGATCCACCACCACTGAAACCTCCACCACCGAAGCTGCTGTAGGAGGAAGATGAGCTAGAGGAGCTAGAAGAAGTTCCTGAGTACAATGAGCTTGCAGTTGCCCCATACAGTGTAGGCCAGTAATAGATGAGCATTGACTGTGTAAGGAAGGAGTCAGGGTATCTAGAGTTGAAGGTCCCCACGGAGCGTTGTCTTGCTAGAGAAGAGTTGAAAGCAGCCTCACGTTCGGCTTTGGTGTTAGCGCTATCCAAAGCTTTCTTTTCTTTCTCAGTCATGTTCTCATAAGCAATCTTCGCTGCCTTAGTTGCTTTGCGTTTGCGGAAGCTTTTGATGGCCCATACAATACCAGCGATGACACCTCCAGCAGCGACAACATATGCGACACCCCAGACGATGTTGTCTACGACTGCGAATGTTTGAGATGGCGCAGCAGCCTCATAGTTTCCGTCAAACACTTCACCTAAGGTTTCAACACCAGAAATCACACCTCCTGTGTAGTCCCCATTCCGGAACTCAGGAATCATCTTGTTCTGCATGATTTGAGAAGCGATATCGTCAGTAACAGTTGACTCCAGGCCAGAACCGACCTCAATACGGGACTCGCGATCCTCTGCGGCGATAAAGATTAGGATGCCATCGTTTGCTTCAGCATCACCGACACCCCATTCGTTTGCTACAGCCAGCGAGTAGTCTTCAATGGTTTCGTTGTCCAGAGAAGGCACAGTCAGCACAGCAATCTCATGCCCACCATGGTTAGTGCGAACATCAGTGATGGTCTCAATCACTTTGTCGGAGTCTAAAACCTGTGCTGTATCAACTACAGGCTTCTCAACAGGCGGGGCAGCTGGAACATTGATGGCTGCCTGCGCAGGTAGCGCGAGACCTAGAGCCGCAACAAGGCTAATCCCTGCGACCGTAAATACTTTGCGAATCATGAAGTCTTCTTTCCTAGAAACTATAAAGGTGTTTGGTCCACCTTAGCAGATTTCTCTCCCAACCGTCAATTTTTGCGGTGAGCGTACATTTTATGGTTTAGTAGCAGATAAGACATAGTAGATGAATACTTTGAGGAAAGGAAAACATTATGATAGGAATTATCACATACCATGAGAATGGCAAATGGAAGAACAAGCTTGAAGGAAACAAAACTGCGACCTCAACGTTTGATACCAAAGAAGAAGCTATCGCTGATGGCCGTGAGGAAGCGAAAAAGTTTCGCACTAACCACATGATTGAAAACCTTGAAGGTAAGGTAACCGAACAGCACTCATACGGCGAAAATTCGTAATACAAAAAATTCCCTCTCAAGATTGTGTTGAGAGGGAATTTTTATGCCCTAGCTAGGGTTCTTCCATGCATACGCATAGAAAAGAAGGTAAAATAATGCAATTCGGCATATTTTCAGTTGGAGATATAACAACAGACCCCACTACAGGCAAGACGCCCTCTGAAGGGGAACGCCTACAAAACGTCATTAAGATAGCACAGCATGCTGATGAGGTAGGCTTAGATGTAGTTGCTTTAGGAGAACACCACAACGAACCGTTCATAGCTAACCCTATTCCTACCTTAAGCTATTTGGCTGCGACAACGAAGAATGTTACCCTGTCAACGGCTACCACACTGATAACAACAAACGACAGTGTCAAGCTAGCCGAGGATTATGCTATGCTCCAGCATTTGTCTGGTGGCAGAATGGACTTGACTCTGGGAAAAGGGAACACACCTGCCGTATATCCATGGTTCGGTAAAGATATCAGACAGAGTACTAACCTTTCTCTAGAGAACTATGCTCTGCTGCACCGTTTGTGGAGAGAAGAAGAGATCTCATGGAAAGGTCACTTCAGAACACCGCTTGAAGGTTTCACTTCTATTCCAAGGCCTCTGGATGGTGTACCACCTTTTGTATGGCACGGAGCTATCCGCAGTGTAGAAACTGTTGAGCAGGCGGCATTCTATGGTAAAGATAATGGTTTCTTCGCTAACCATATCTTCTGGAACCCCGAGCACACTCAGCAGATGATTGAGCTTTACCGCCAGCGTTTTGAGCACTACGGACATGGAACACAGAACCAAGCTATCGTAGGTGTAGGCCAGCAAGTGTTCATGAGAAAAAACAGCCAGGACGCTAAAAATGAGTTTAGGTCATATTTTGACAACGCCCCAGTGTACGGCCACGGGCCAACTATGGAGGACTTCACTGAGGCAACACCATTGACTGTTGGTTCACCTGAGGAAGTAGTAGAAAGGCTTCTGTCATTCAACGACTACACGGGGCCTGTACAGCGGATGTTATTCCTGTCAGATCATGCAGGTTTGCCTCTGAAAACTGTTTTAGAGCAGATTGACATGTTAGCTGAGCATGTTGTGCCAGCCTTACGGTCAGAGCTAGAGAAGGTTCGCCCAGCGGATGCTCCCTCTAACCCGCCAAGCCATGCAGAGCGTGCAGCTTCCAACTAAATAGTAAGAGGAGGGGCAAGACTTTAAAAGTCTTGCCCCTCCTCTTACTATTGCGGTTAAGTTGTCAACTCAAAAGTAGGTAAAGCCAGCAAGTTATTTGTTTCTTGGCCGTCTTCTTCGGTTCTCACATAGTCTGTTTCAGAAGAGTTAGTCCACACGATTTTGATGAGTATCCGGTGTCCTCCTTCGCCAACGTAGGCTAACCCTTCGCCTTTGATCCACCTTACCAGTGTGTCTCGCTTGATGACCCCACCATCACGTCCGCCCTGTTCAATGTACTTGAAATGCGTGATGTTCGGATACTCTTTTTCTCCATCAAGCCTAATGCCAACTATCTGTATGCTCATACTTTGCTTTTTCCTTCCAGATAGATTATCTGTCTGTTAAGGTTTAACGAGCGCAATTCTAAGCAGACTCCTAGCTATCATTCGTTTTTAGTATCTACGACCAACGCCTTCTCCAACAAACAGAAGACATTTGCTGATAATATCTGCTTCAGCTGCATCAACAAGAGTGATACCGTATCGCTGGAAAGTGTAAGACTGTCCGTCCACCAAATGACCTTTGAAATACTCCTCGTCCATCCACCTCATAATACTGTCCTGCGCATAGAAACCTAGGGGAGCAGATTTCAGGTCAACTGGTTTAGTAATGGGACCACCGCCGTTTTCTACAAGGAACACAACCACACGCTTGTGGCCTAAGTCATCCTCGTAGACTGTAGCTACCCTGAGGTTCTTATCGTTTCCTTTAGTTCGCCTGTAAGCAAAGGCTAGAGCGCCCTGTCGCTGTACATGGTTGACGTTGGGTATCGCATAAGGCATGGTGCCTTTGACAATGACAACATCATGCTCAATTGTGATAGGTCTAGTGGGAATATGCATACTCTATTCTACCACAGTTGACCTAATCTTATGCCTGTAAGTCTTCAGGAATAAACTCCTCACCTGTCTTGTTTTATACTGTACAGCAAGTCGGAGTGGGTAAAGAGGGTAATATGGAATTTGTAATTTTCGCGGCGGTTTTGTTTTTGGCTTTGATAGGTTTGCCATTATACATCTCCTCTAGAGACAAAAGAACTAAAGATTATGGTCACATTGATCCTAAAGACACACAAGCTGCTGAGGCTGCTCGTGGAAACAGCGAGGTAGCAGCAGGAACATCATATGGTTCCGGGCACCACAACGGTGGCGGTATTTTTTAATCAAACTAAACAAAGAGAGCAGGAAACAAGATGGCAGTAATGCTAATAATCCTCGCGCTGGCAGCAGTCGCAGGAGTAATTGGAACAGTTTACGTGACAGCAACTGACAGACGATTCGGTTTGCCACCCATGTCACATGAGAACTCAGTCTTTGAAACATCTAAGGCTGTAAGAAAAGCTTGAACATAAATGTAGGCCCCAGTTTGCATAAACTGGGGCCTACATTTATGCCTACTTACGTGGATGAAACGTGAGAGCATGATATACTAATGAGACAATCTTGAAAGGCTAAAATGGCAATCCAGTACCCAGAGACAATGATACCCGTAGATGATATGACCCGCACTGAAGCGGATGGTCTAGCAGAAATCTTCGTTAACCCGCCTGACATTGCAGATGACGACCCTTTCGCTGAGAACGTGCGTCTGCCGTGGAAAACTGACATTGAAGGCCACGGAGTCATCCTATACGTTTTCAAAGGCAAACGAACATGGGTGGGCGGTTCCGTATCTAAAGTCCCATTCTCTTATCTGAGGAAAGCACTGGACACAACAGTTGACTTTGAATACCTTGAGAATGTCTTCCTAATTCGTGGAACAGATGGTTATCCTCTGTCAGAGCGTGAAGCTAAAGCTATCTTGTCTATGCTCAACACCCGCTTCAAGGACACAAAAATTTCCAGCCGTGTCAGCTACACAAGTGCTGTGCAGCTGAACGAAGAGGAGGAACGTGTAGTTGAGAATATCTTCCTGGACCTTGTTGAGGCGTTAGAGGCCACTGGTTTGAACCTCACTAAGCTAACTCCTGAGCATGTTGTAGCTGAAGGACAGACTCTTCTAAGTGGTTCAGGTGAAGTCACTGTTAATGGGGTTAAGTTAGCTGTCCAGACAAGGCTGAAAGATGAAAATGATCCTACACAAGGTTTGCAGTACTTCTCTGTGAGAGGAACAATTGAGGACACTGGAGAGAATGTTCTTTTCACTTCTACAGGTGAGGTTTCAACGTCAGCGGTGGGAACTGACTCCGAATAAATCTACGACAAACAAGTCCGGTACCCGCTTTCAATACTTGCGGGTACCGGACTTGTTTTATATGCAAAAGTATGCTATGCTGAAATCAATTAACCATGAAACTCACTTTTGTCCTCCTAACTGGGGACAAAAGATTATCAGATGATGTGCTATAGTTGAAACATACAAACATATCAAAAAAAGCCTACCGAGTGAGAAGCAGAAAACAGCACTTAGGGAAGCTAGTCCAAATTAAAACAACAATTATGCTCAGCAATCTGAGTATAGGAAGGTAAAAATGTCCCACGCATCAAATGCAGTCCCCAAAAAGCGAACGTTTCTTCGTAACTCAGCAATCGGTCTAGCTCTTGCTGGTCTTCTTGCAGTGGCTCTAGTTCCGACATTCTCAGGCTTCACCGCCTCAATCAACAACAGCAACAACACCATCGGATCAGGAACACTCACCATGTCTGAGACCAAAGACGCCGTAACATGTCTTTCCTCAGCCGCAGGAACAGTCACCGCAGCTAACGCTGGAACCTGTTCAACCATCAACAAGTTCGGTGGCGCAACAGCAGTCTACCCCGGTGGACCTATCTCCTCAACAACTGTGAACATCCGTAACACAGGTACAACACCTGCTAACACCTTCACATTGACCCCTGCTGGCTGTGTTCAGGCCAACAACGGCACCATCAACGGTGCAGCAACTGACTTCTGCTCCAAGGTCAACATCACAATTGATGACGTGACCGGTGGAACCTGTGTGTTCCCTGCCGCAGCTGTTCCTTGTGCTGCTGCTCCTACCAACGCGGGAACACTAGCTACCCTTGGTACAAGCGCAATCGCTCTTAAGGTGCCCATGGCTCCTAACGACACACGTGCTTACAAGTTCAACCTCCAGCTTGACGGTGGAGCCGGAACCACCAACGCCTACCAGGGTCTAGCTGCAACTGAAGCCCTCCTTTGGAGCTTCGCTTCCTAAGTAGTAGATGTTAAACACAGGGCTGTGGTTATAGCCGAGAGTAGCCTCCCCGGTTGCCTTGGTTATAATCGCAGCCCTAACCATTTTACCTTCCAACAAACCACTAGTACAGAAAGCAGTAACGCACATGAAACACAGAGCAGAGAAAGGTCCAGCAGCTAAAACTGTTGTCCCCGCTGTTCTCAGTGCGTTACTGCTTCTTGCTGTCCTAAGCGCAGGAGTATTCTACCTCATGGGTGGAAGGTACTCAGTAATCAAAACCCCTTCAATGGCAGACTACGCTCCTGTAGGCTCCTTCGTCGTCAGCAAGCCTGTGGACTACGCTAGCATTCAAAAAGGCGACACAATCCTGTTCGTGCCACCAGGGTCAGAGTCCACCTACTTCCACCGTGTTACAGATGTAACCCCAGCAGGGCTACAGACAAAAGGTGACCTAAATGGTTCGGTTGACCCTTGGACTCTCACACAGGACAATATTCTAGGTAAGGAAGCTTTTCATGTTCACAACCTAGGCTTCTTGCTTACCTTAGGGCCGTTCTTCCTCATCGGTGGGGTAGCCATCCATATGTTCACCAAGTTTAAGTTCTCAAAGTATAACCGTTTCCCCGCGAGGGTTACAGGTTGGACTTTTCTTACAGCCATTGCAGTCTTCATCAGTAAACCACTGTTCAAGGCAGAGCTTATCTCACAGACTGTTGAGAAAGGTGAAGCAACAACCAACTATGTGACCACAGGTATCTTTGGTGTGAAAGCGACAGCTGAAAGAGGAACAACAGACCACGCTTTCCCTGGCGAGATAGGAACAGTAGTGTCTTCCTGGCATGACAAAGCAGGGTACTTCAACGTAGAGCTTTCGCCTTACCTTGGATTCACAGAATGGATTGTTCTCCTAGGTGTGATACTGGCCCCACTGGCTTTGTGCATGCTCTTCTCAGTCTGGAGTTCCTATAAAGGTTACGACCAGTTGATACAGGCCAAAGGACGCCACACAGCGTAAGCTGAAAGCAATAGCAATAGTTTTTTCACAAAGCTATTGCTATTGCTTTTTTCGTATGGTATTATGGAAGAGTAACAAGCTACACAAGAAAGTCTACTGGGTCTAACCAACCCCTCTAGATTAACCCGACAGTTAACTAACCACCAACTGTAGCCAGAAAAAGCGCTAACCACGCTAGATTGGCGAAAGGATCAGGATCATATGTTGACCCTAAAAAGTCTTTACCTTACAATATTAGGAGTTGCTTTAGCGACTCTTCTCGCACTCATGCTCAGTATCTCGTCAACAAATGCTGGATTCACTGCTAAAATTGTCAACGACTCCAACACCTTGAGGACAGGCACATCTTTTGTGACCGCAACTAACGCCGGAACTCAGCAGTGCTCTTCTGCACCGGCGAACGGTGTTGTGTCCAATGCCAACTCGTTCCCCTGCGTTGGCAGTATCTTCCCGAACGTACCTGTAACAGGAACAGTTTCTAGCATGACCACACTTACCAACACTGGTACTCAGGGTTTCTCCTCTGCCTCTTTTAAAGCGAACTCCTGCCTGCCCGTCAAGTTGGATAATCGTTCAACCTCTGCCAATCCTATGCTTGTCAGAGGTAACGTGGGGTTCAACCAGGCTGGGCCGAATGCTCTCGCAGGTTCAAAGTCTCTTCTGTTTAACGGTTCGGACACTCTAGCTGCTAACGTTGCAGCATCAGCATCCCTAGCTAACTTTACTGTTGGAGTATGGTTCAAGACAACGTCAAACACTGGCACACTATTCGGTTTCAGTGACAGCCCCTCACAGGCAGCAGCAACCAGCAAATATGACCGTCACCTGTACATGACTTCAACAGGTAGGTTGGCATTCTCCACAAACATTCTAGGAGCAAAGACTGCTACAAGCACTAACGCTTACAACGATGGTAACTGGCATTACGCTTACGCTATTGGTCAGTCAAACATCAACCTGCTTGGGTTGACTTCAAACATCACATTGTTCGTGGATGGTGTGCAAGCTGCTACGAATACTTACGCGCTGACTTCAGTGAGTGACAGCTACAACGGTTATTGGAGAGTTGGACAAGGCCAAACTAACATGGGCTATCCTGGTAACGGACAGTACTTCAATGGTTCACTGTCTAACTTTACCGTATTCCCAAGCATCTTAAACACAACTCAGATGGGTACGCTCTACAACGCGGGAACTCAGGACACATATGAGGCTAGAGCAGCTGCATTAGGTTCAACTAGTCTGTTTCCATTAGGTGACACGGGAACTGAAACTTACTCTGGTGTGCTGCCTAACTCAGCTGCTAACCCTTGTTCTCACATCAGGGCGACTGTAAACATAGCTGCATCCTGTGTATATCCTTCTAGCCCGTCGCCGTGTGCTGTTCCTGCCTCTGGAACGTCCCTGGCTGGCCTTGTGAGCGCTCCTGCGGCGAGTGTGCAGGGATTAGCACCAGCTGCGCCACAGACTATGCTTGTCACCTTAGAACGTGACACAGCGTACAATGCAAACTACAATGTTGGACTGCACTTGATTACATCTGTAACTCTGACAGAGAACGGGTTTAACCAGGCTTTCACGTGGGCAGCTAACCGCACCATAATCTGAGGTCAACAAAACCGATATAGGTTGTATGGATAAAAACACTTCGCCTAAACCACAGGGTATGGTGAGCCTGCTCAAAAATCTGAGAAAGATAGCAGACGAGTCCAAAGAAGAGCTAAAAAGCAAAGTGCCGGTTGAAACTGACAACAGTTCCAACCGGCACTTGAAGTAAAACTATTTACTTAGGTTCTTCATCAACCTGAACATCAATGTGGTACTTTGCTCCCTGAACATCAGAAATGTTTACAGTCGTACCATATAGCATGTCCTCAAAGCCTTCAGCGTGAAGGTCGCAGCGAAGCTCAGTGCCGTTGACTAACTCAACTGTGTCCTCACCGCAGTCAATCACAGGTCGGCTGCCTACCTCAGCTTCTAGTGCATTCTCTGCTTCCTCAGCGACAGCACTTGCAGGGACAGTGACGGCAGCAGATGCTGAAGCACCAGCGGTACTCTCAACCTTGGTTTCAACGTTACTACATCCGGTAAGTAGAGTTGCTGTAATGCCCCCAAGCATTAAGCTTGCTACAGCCATTTTCTTAAACATGTATCTTGCTCCTAAAAGTCATTTAAGAACAACTATATCACGATTACGAAATATATCTTAGTTGCCAACCTGTAAAGTTAGCTCATCACCAGAATTATTTGAACTCAAAGTTCCAACTTCAGAGAAGCCATCACCCTTTAACACAAAGGAAACAGGTTCACCTTCTTCGGGAAGTTCAAAGCGTTTGTTTTCAACAGTGAAGCCATGCTCCTCTTGAATCCAGGAGATGACAGCTTTTTCCTTAGCCGCACCAGGCCAGTCGTAAGGTCCAAAAGTTAGCAATGCCAAAGCAATCAAGGTTCCTACAGCTATTCCAGAGATTGAAGACACTGCAAGAGAACCGAAAGCAATTATGCTGTTCACATTTTTTGGTTTGTCAGATATCAAAAAAGTAGTGGCAATAGCTAAAGCAGCTAATATAGGTATCAAAATTACAGCCAGTAAAGCCAGACTAGACACCGGGCTGTTATCCCACTTGAAAACATTTACTGATTCCCCTGGAACTGCTCCTACGGGGGTGATAGTGAAAATGAAGCCAACAGAAAAAGCCATAGCAATCAAGACACCCATCGCAATAATGAGTTTAGGGTGAAAATTGAATGTTTTTTTGGTTTTGACCGCAGGAGTCCAGATGTTTCCGTTGGACACTGTTGGTTCAGAAGAAGTCATAAGTCAAGTATACTACAAAAAAACTACCTGAAACGATTATTTGTCGTAGAACTCAAGAGTGAACTTACGGCTGTCCTCTCCTTCACCTTGCACAAGTCGTCCAGCTGATGACTCCTTGGTGTCAGGGTCAATGAAAATAACTGCCTCCTCAGAGACTAAACTGTTGACGCTACTTTCACTAACAACAAGACCGTAGTTATCCTTCAGCCACTCCTCTGACTCCTTCAGATCCTCCTGCTGTGACACGCCAGAAATGAACAGGACAAATATGACTTCCGCGAGAAGAACCAGGCTGAGACTAATAAGTGAGATTCGGTTGAGCAGTTTAGGCCTGATGAAACCATGTGCATTGTTCAGTGTAATTATCCCATACAGAGGGAAAGCTCCAAAAATTAGCATGCTGGAAGCACTCAAGTTCAGAGGGAACCATGTGTCATCGGATAGATACGTTGCGTACCCGTCTGCTGAGAAATCCCAGTGGGCAGGAGAAGTTAAAAGCACACCAACAGCTACCAGAACCATGTAACCTAATATAGCAAACCAGGCTACACGCAGAACAGTTTTTGTTTCCTTACGTAAACCCTCTGGAAAACCTTTGACCTTTCCACCGCTGACTCCACTGAACTCTTTTTCAGATGAAGTGTTGTCTGTGTCATTTGTATCACTCAAAACAGTAACGTAATCTCTTCGGATTTGAATTCACGGCCAGGGAACACCTTAGTATCATCTTCTACATAGCGAAGTACTTCATTTTGCTCTAAAGCGTCAACAACAAAAGTTAGGTATGCTTCATCAACTGAGTAACGAGCTAAACTGTTGCCATGTGTTTTAATGACTTCAGCTTTCATTGCCTTTACATCCATCGCCTGAGGTTTACGCTCAAAACTGTCAATGTGCTTAGTCAGGACAGACTTGATACTGTCTTTGACAGCAGAGAATTTGGCTGCCTGCTGTTGGTTGTGGGCAGCCCAGCTGTTTCCAGTTGTACCAAGCATGATTATCTCCTAAAAGTATGTTCTACTACAGTATCATAATAATAAAGCTTATGGGTTAGAACCCAAAAATTTTGGAAGAAATCCATGTTGCTCCAAAACCGATGCTTAGTATAAGCACAGTCAAAGCTATTGCGAAATCATTTTTCTTATGAGGGTATCTTCCCGAAGAAATCCGTGCTAGTGATGCAATAGAGAAACCAACAGCTGCTGGGGTGAAGAAAAAGAAACAGATGATTGCAGGGACAATATAGGTGTCACGTTTCTCTTGACCTTTGTAGAGAGTTTCGTTGCTGCGCGAGATGGGCGGCGCTACAGGAAGAGAACTGTTCCTGTAAGGCCCTGAGCCAGGCTGTGACAGGTTAGATTCAGGGATAGCAGTATGGACATGCTCGGTCTTGTATGGACCTTGAATAGGCTCCTGCTGACTGTTGCTAGATTGTTCAGCGTCTGGATTTGGTCCTAAATAAGTCATAGTAGGATTATCGGTGCATGCCGTAATAGCATTGCAAATATCTGAGACATAACAACAAAAAACAACATTTGATAAGGGTAATTTTTTGTTCAATCAAGCTTGACAGATAAAACAGTAGATTGTTTGATACGAAAAGGCCTGCTATGTTAAACCGCTTACGACACCCACAGAATGAGAATGCTTTTACTTTAATTGAGCTTCTTGTCGTTATCCTCATTATTGGTATCCTCGCGGCTATTGCAGTGCCAGTTTTCTTGAATCAACAGAAGGCAGCAATCAATGCAAGCTTGAAATCTGATGTTCACAACACCCAGCTTAACGCTGTGACATTCATGACAGAGCGTACTTTCACTTCAGCTGACAACAACGTATACGGTACTGGCACTTCCGGTGAAAGATTCTCTTTTGCAACCACCAACCCTACCCCTACCCTAGTTATCAGTGACAAAGAAACAACAATGGCAGTTAAATTCTTTGGCGATGGCAACTACAAAGTAGAAGGCTACAATCCTAACGCCGCAAAGGTTTACAACTATGACTCTGCGACAGGCAAGTACGGAGCCGTGAACGCAAACATTGCGGCTCCAGTGTCTCCAGATAAAGGTGCATCTTTGAAAGATGGAAGCCAAGTCGCTGAACCTGCAAACCCTTCAACTACAACACCGACTACAGAGCCTACTACTCCTCCAGCCTCAACAACCCCTCCTGCTGAAGCAGCACCAGTTCCTGACCCTAATGGACCTGTCATGGTTAGCATGTGGAACACCAAAATTGCAGGTTGCTCAACAGTTACTTTACCTATTAGTGGCGCTCAGGGAGGAACAGTAGAATGGGGTGACGGATCTCCGGTAACCAAGCTAACCGACAAGGCAACACATACATACTCTGTTCAAAGCCCTGTAGCTATTAAGATTACCGGTAAGTTTGATAGATGGGGTTCCATAGCTAGCGGGTGGACACCTAACTGTATTACTCAGGTAACAGAATGGGGTGAGACTGGCACAACGTCAATGCAAAGCGCATTCTCCGGAGCCAAAAACCTTACCCAAGTGCCAGCAAACATCCCATCAACGGTAACCAACATACAGGCTGCATTTGCTGGGGCAACCATTTTTAACGACCCAAACGTATCTAAATGGAACACAAGTAACGTAACAAACATGACAAGCGTATTCCACACAGCATCTTCATTCAATCAGCCATTGAACAGTTGGAACACAAGTAACGTGACAGCTATTAACTCTATGTTCTACGAAGCTGTTGCATTCAATCAGCCATTAAACAACTGGAACACAAGTAAAGTTACTACACTGAACAACTCATTCCGTGGTGCTTCTAGCTTCAACCAACCACTAAGTTCATGGAACACTGCTGCTGTTACAGACATGTACGCTACCTTCTACTCTGCTAAAGGTTTCAAGCAGAACGTGAGTACATGGAACACATCTAAGGTGACCACTTACGAGTTCTTCTATGCAGAGTCTGGTCTAACGAGTGCGCAGGTTCCAGCGAAGGTTAGGTAATCCTGCCCGGCTTAGTTTGCAAAGTTAACTAGTTATTTTGGCTCTACTACTTTTAGGAGAGTGAAAATGTATTTACCATCGTCATTCATGTCATCCTGCATAGAGAACGTGCCAATGTACTTGTTGCCTTCACTATCAGTTAAGCTGTTTTCTTCTTCAAGCGAAAGTATTTCTCCTTCAGCAAGTTGCACGCCATAGTTTTCCTGTAACCATGCGGGTGCTTTCTCGCTCATCTGAGAATCATACGATTCCATGCGGATGTTGGATACGACAATGAAAGCAGCAAAAATTGATACAGAAACAATTGCTAGAACAGCTTTCGTCATAGGTGCAGGAGTGTCTGCGAGAGCGGCAACAATAACATATGCGCCCAGCCCGACCATGACAATAATTAATGAATTATTAATGTATCCGTTTGCTTCTGAATCAAAAAGGACAAAGTTGCTTCCAAAAGTGATAGCAGTTTCTTTAGTGCCAAGTACAAAAAATAGCATCGGCAGAGCATTCAGTAAACCTGCTACGCCAACAACGATGCTGAGAAGCTTACGTGAACTGGAAAGTTTTCTGTAGACTCCAACGTTAGCATTAGAGCCTTTTGGGGAGAGCACCTTGCCGCCTGTAACGCCATCGAAAGCGTTGCTGCCTACGTTGTCAGAAGAAGTCATGATTGTATTCTACCATGGTAAAGAGTGTAATGCAAGAGCGTTTGCATCGTTGATATGTCATGTACCCAACCGTATCGGGGGAAGAAAGCTTCAGCCTTTACATGTGCGTCAAAGATAAAATATATCTTCTTTTGCCATAGTTGTCGTTAACATATACGCAGACTTTCATAAGGTACTCAGTGCAGCCTGCAACGTTCACAGTGTAAACAGTTGAATCCTGCAATGTTAGACCATGCAGGTAGAGTTCGTTGGACTCACAAACAAACTCACGAGCATATATGGCAGCCCATCCGGATTCCTTCTTAGGCTGCTCACGCTCATCTACGGACACAATGACCTTAACTGACTCACTTACGTCAGAAACATCTTTGATAGCGGCAGAGAGCACCCTGCGGGTTCCATAAACGTTGTTTCGAGTTCTGATAGCATCCCACTGGTAAGCCTCAACGGGTAACACCATATCGTTAGCTAGAGAAAGCTGGTGTGTATGCGGGGGGAATTGGAAAGCAAGCAAAGTAGAACACTCCTGTGAGAATCAGACACGAGTATCGGTGGTAGTTTGTATAACTAAACAAAGGTCTAAAAATGAGACCCTTTTCATATCAAAATCTACTCAGCTGTGACATAGGCAACGCCTGTAGTTGTTTAAGGCTATTAGTAATTATGCACCGAACTGAGAAGATAAAGTAATGTTTGATAAAGAAGATTTTTAGCTACTCAAATAATGCAGATATGTAGACTAGCTAGCTTAGCTATCACACTTACAGGAAAACAAACGATGTTCAACAAACTTAAATCCATCCAACAAGAAGACGCTTTCACTCTCATAGAGCTTCTTGTTGTTATCCTTATTATTGGTATACTCGCTGGTATCGCCATCCCTGTTTTTCTCAACCAGCAGAAGGCAGCCATCAACGCGAGCTTAGAGTCTGACGTTCACAACACACAGATTAATGCTGTCACGTTTATGACAGAGAACCCTTGGGCTAGCTCTTCTAACAACGTATTCGCTACTGGTCCTGGTGGGGAAAAGTTTGCTTTTGCAACAACCAACCCGACACCAAATCTTGTAATAAGCGATGACAAAACGACTTTAGCTGTTAAATTCTTCGGTAACGGTAACTACAAGGTTGAAGGTTACAACCCTAACGCTAAGAAGGTGTACAGCTATGATTCAACCACAGGAAAATACAGCGAAGTAGACCAGGGCATAGCAACTGCTGTTTCACCTGACAAAGGTGCAGCATTGGGCAACGGTAGCACAACACCGGATGCTGGTTCAACCACCACACCAGGAACTGGTTCAACTACTCCACCGGCTACCACTGCTCCTACCACACCAACTTCTACTCTACTCAAAAAGTATACCTTTGAAGGCACAGGGTCAGGTTCAACAGAGGGGTTCAAAAACTCATACAGTTCAACACTAAGTGGCTTAGCTTCAGGCTCAGGTGAAGCTAAAGCTGGCAGGTACTCTATATACATGAGTGACACTTCAAGCGCAGCTATTAGCGGAGGACAAGAGGTATCTTATGTAGTAGGTCAAAAGTACCGTGCTACCATTAACATAAAGCAGACAGCAGGTAATAACTCCCAGATTGGTATTGCTGGTGTCTATTCACCAGCAACATCCGTTGCAGCTGGCGCTTACACTCAAATTACACTTGAATTTACAGCTAAGAACACTTCAGAAGCATTAACCATTTTCACTAACAAAGGAACGGCATTTAAGCCCTACTCTTTTGTTGATGAGATAAGCATAGAAAAAATCTAATAATAGCCCACAGAATAGTGAGAGGCCCTATACTATATAGTATAGGGCCTCTCACTATTCTGCTTATGAACAAGCTATGTTAGACAAACCAAGCTTAGCTGTCGTAGACTGACATGACACAACGTTTCCAGTTGCACCTTTTTGCACGCTGACAAGGTAGCCAGAGATACCGTCAGCAGTGTTATTGCTGAACTTGTTGTTGTTGCCCCAACCGGCTAGGGCCTGGTGGACCTGGAAAGCATCCAGTAGTGTACCTTTACCGCTGTTGTTGGAGATGACATAGTTGTTACCTTTAACGTCAACCCATGAGTCACCGTAGTTAGCGCCAGAAAAGCCAGAGTTAGTAAAGACATTTCCTGTTACAGAACCGTCAACTGTACCTTCTTTAATGTCAACACCTTCAGTTGTTGTGTTAAAGATTTGGTTATTCTTGACTACAACACGGTCGCTCCTGTCAGGAGTTGAAGATGACCCCATGATAGAACTCCAGTTGCTTTTAGCGCTACCAATGTAGACCCCCTCGCCATAAGAGGGTGAGTCAAGGCCTGTATCGTGAATTTTAGAGTTAACAATTGTTCCGTCAGTGCTATTCTTTCGGAAGTGTACACCTTCATCTCCGATGTTACCAACGTCAACACCATCAATTACGGATCCAACTGAACCGTCAAGAACAATACCTTTACCAGATTTTGTTACACTTATTCCTTTAACATTCCAGTAGTCTCCAGTAACATTTAAACCATATCCTTTAGATAAGCTGTCTGTGGTAAGAACAGCTTTGCTTGAACCCACTAAAGTAATTGGCTGGTCTTTGGTACCGTCAGCTGGCGCAACGAACTTACCAACATATTTTCCATCAGCAAGAGAGATAGTTGTGCCAGGTTTAGCTGACTTCAAAGCAGCGTCCAGCTGAGCAGATGTTGTTACTGTACTGGAAACTGGTGCTGTTCCAGTGGCTGGTGTTGAAGGAGCCGGAGTGGGTACAGGAGTTGTAACTGGGGTAGAAGGCTGAGGCGTAGGAGTTGTCGCTGTACCAGTCACAGAAAACTTGGCTTCCGCACGGTAGTCAGTTTTGCCATCAACACGAACTTTTAGCTCATGTTCACCTGCTGTCGTGCTAACAGGCCAGGAGTAAGGAGAAGAAGAATCTTTGCCTAAGTAGGTACCATCTACATAAAATCTAACTGACTCAGTGCCTGCTGGTGTTGATGCAGCAGCAGTGAAAGAGGTACCTGAAATTTTTGCGCCTGATAATGCTGAGCCATTCGCGGTAAGCTGAACTTCGCCTGCCGCAGCTGCGGGCAGTGCCATTCCTAAGCTTAACGCTGCCACAAGACCTACAGCCGAAATTGTTTTGTAACCTAAAGTCATAACCAATCCTTTCTAGAGCAAAACAACTGTTTTGCTGGATGCAAACAGTAGTATCGGTGATTTGCAGCATAAGAAGACAGAAGGTATCATTTGATAAACAGTTTAAATGCATGTGTTTGTTATAACAGATAAAAATAGTATCAGACCCAGCATATAAAAAGGTTTCATTAATGTTCAACAAACTTAAATCCATCCAACAAGAAGATGCTTTCACTCTCATAGAGCTTCTTGTTGTTATCCTTATCATTGGCATCCTAGCTGGTATCGCTATTCCAGTTTTCTTGAACCAGCAGAAGGCAGCTATTAATGCGAGCTTAGAGTCTGATGTTCACAACACGCAAATTAATGCTGTAACATTTATGACAGAGAACCCTTGGGCTAGTGCTTCTAACAACGTATTCGCTACTGGCCCTGGTGGAGAAAAGTTTGCTTTTGCAACAACCAACCCGACACCAAATCTTGTAATTAGTGACGAAAAAACGACTTTAGCTGTTAAATTCTTCGGTAACGGTAACTACAAGGTTGAAGGTTACAACCCTAATGCAAAAAAGGTGTACAGCTATGATTCAACCACAGGAAAGTACAGCGAAGCAAACCAGGGCATAGCAACTGCTGTTTCACCTGACAAAGGTGCAGCATTAGGTGATAGTACTTCAGGTGAGGTAAGTCCAGGAGCTGGTTCTACAACTCCTCCAACGACACCTGCTCCTACAGCAACACCTACTCCAACACCTGTTTTGTTGAAAACATATACATTTGAATCTGGAAGTGACACTTTCAGTAATACATACACTTCTACTACAATGACATATAACAGCCAATCATCTAATGCAAGAACTGGCTCAGGAAGCGTCTACTTCCGAGGAACAAGCTCTCAGGAAAGCATTATGGGCGGTACTGCTCTTTATGTAGCAGGTCAAAAATATCGCGTTACCGCTTATGTGAAGCAGAACGCCGGAACAAACAGTTACATCTACGGTGGACCTTCAGTAAAAGGTAATGCAACTACAGTTTCGGGAACCTGGACTCCTATTGTTGTAGAATTCACTGCAACAAAAGCTGGACATGCGATTCAGATCAATACAGAAAAGAATGCTGGGTCTAGCTCCAGCATCCTAACTTATGTTGACGATATTACTGTAGAAAAGATTTCGTAATTCAAGATCACTGGTTGATTTAAGTCTGCGCAAGGCTAGCCTACTCTATCAGGGGCATACTTAAATGAGTACTTATTTGAACCCTCTGCTATGAACAGTCCTTTTACCTTTTTGCCCTGAGAGTTAACATAGGTCACTAGTTTTCCGCTGAGAATATCGTCGCTCACAGAACTCTTAGCAGATTCAGGCAGGGTCAGGCCTTTCTGCTCAGACAGCCAACTTTCAACCAAGGCAGCCCGCTTTCCTTCGGAGTCACCATAGCCACTGACAGATGAGCCAGGAGAAGTAAGAGCCGAGCCAACCACTAAACCGATGATGATTGGGATGGAAGCAAAAACTATCAAACTAGGGTTGTAGCGGACTATAAATATCATCGCCACTATAGCAGCAATAACCAACCCCATATAAAAGAATACAGCAGCTACGTTGGAAGCTTGGGACTCAAAAAGAATAAAATCAGGGGAGCTAACATCAAGCTTTTCATTGGTGCTAGGAAGTCCGATGGGTACAAATGCCATCACTATTGTCAACATTATGAAGCCTAGACCCCCTAAAACTTTCCGAAGGCGGGTTGCACCTTTCAGCAAATTGATTTTGCCTCCTTTTACACCTTCAAAGGTGTCAGAGCCTGCGGTTACAGAAGCCATAATCAGTTCATCTCTTCACTGCTAGGGTAAATGAAGACTTAATGTTTTCAATAGGCATAGAAGAAGTTTACCACATTAAGATGGCGTAACGGTCAAACCACACATCTATTTATGTCCGATAGAAATAGATGGTAAGCGCAACAAATTGGAGTATATTATGTGCCGTGCTGGTGGAAGACGATGCCCGTCACATAGCGACCCTAAATTAGTTGCCGAACGCAACAAGCATCGTAGGGAAGCTTATAAGCATGCCCACACTTCAGCAGTTGACGTTGACTCCCTGTTCAAACCGTTCACTGAATCCCGTGAAGCTGTTGAGCCTGGTACAGAGTCGTATCAGAAGTTCAGTCGTGCAGGCAGGACATTTAACAAGCGAATAACAGATGAAGAACGCCAGCATATTCGTGAGTACACAAAGATGGGATTCCGTGAGGTACGTGACTACCTGAACGGCCACCCTCTGCACAGTGAAGATGAAGAGTATGATGTTAGCGATGAAACTCGTAAGAATCTAGATGCACAGATAGAACACCTGGACTCAGCGTTAGCTAAAGCGCCTAAGCCAAGAGAACCCCGAACCTTATACCGTGGAATGGTTTCACCATGGTCAGCTAACGAGGACGTAGTTGGCTGGGTGTCAGAGAAGTTCCCAATCGGCAGTGTCGTTAACCACACAAGCTACATGTCAACCAGCTTGCACATGCAAGTGGCAAAAAAGTTCACAGGCATAACTGAGGGCCGAGGTTTCATTATGGAGATAGTTTCCTCCTCAGGGGCAGCTTTGAATTATGAAACCTCTGACTATGGCGAATCCGAAAGAGAAATCCTTCTCCCCCGAAATAGCAGCTTCAAAGTTGTCTCAATAACGCCGGATGTTGAGATAAACTACGATGACTTACTGTTCAGGAAAATCAGAAAACGGACAGCAACTATGACTGTCATACGCTTAGTTGACACAAGCATTGCCGGAGAAGACTAGAGTAACCTTCAGCTTCACTCAGCGGGTGTCGTAGCAAAAGGATTAGGGAAAGTCTCGGGGACACGCTCAAAAGTGTATGTGTCATCAACTTTGTTATGCACAAACCGGCCTTCAATAATGTTGCCGTCTTCCTCAACGTACTCGTAAGTTCGCGGGCCAGTTATCGCGGTAACAGGGTTAGCTGCTTGGTCTGCAAATGTCAAGTTCTCATTATCCGCTATCCATTTCACAATGGACTCTCTCGTGCCATCAGGTGTAGCTCCCACGCTCTCCAAGTGAGGTGCACCACCACTCGCCCACATAGTTCCGGCCCATACCGCTACCACAATGAAAAACAATTTGGGTTTAACCATGATAAGAGCGAACGCGACAACTATGGTTGCTATGATCAACAGCACCCACCATTCTGAAGTCAAATCACTTTGAGCGGGGACATATCTTATTTTCTCAGAAGAGCTAAAATCAAATGTTGCATAGTTGAAAGCATATGTGAGTGTAAGATACAGGCTGACTGCCATAGCAGCTAAACCAAATATGTACAAAGCAACTAGAGTAGGACCGCTAAGGTTCTCTAAGCTTGAGTGGGGAGAGCCTGAAGGAGAAGCAACATTTCCACCGTTGACACCATTAAATTCGGTTTTTGTTTTGTTCATCAAAGACATGTGCTCACCATACCACGGAAACAAATTTTATCTGAGTGCTACCACGCATCTACGCCAGTAGGTGGAAGGCGCTTAAAGCTATACTTGTCGTCGCCATTGTTGATAAACTTACCTGTAGTTACAGTCCCGCCTTTAGTGACAAACTCATGCTCGCCACCACGAATGATAGCGTTCGCTGGCTTGAAGTTTTCATCAGCAAACGTTAGCCCCTCATTAGATTCTAACCAGTTAACAACAGACACATCAGTACCATCTGGCACTACACCGATTTTACCCCAGTCAGGCGATATACCGCCACCAAGATAAGTGCCCAACAAAATAGCACCAACAGGTAGGAAAGCAAGATAAGGTTTAGCGACAACCATTAAGAAGCCAAGGATGACGATTGCAATCAAGCCAACCAACCACCAACCTGATTTATACCCACTAGCAGGCTCAACATAGCTGATACTAGAAGAAGAAACGAAGTTGAAAGTTGAATAGTTCAATCCTTTGCTCATGATGAAGTAGAGCATGAAGAATACAACTGCTAGACCTAGAAGATATAAGGCAGGAGCAGCTAGCCGTGAAATGGATAACCTGGGTTTAGGCGCTGATTGGTCATACTTGTCTAAAGAGATGACCGTGTTAACACTGACACCCGGAGAAGCGGAGATGGAATTAGCCATGTTCCTACTCTACCACAATACTAATCATCTTTTGACTGCAAAGGGATACGGGAGAAAACATATTTATTCTCAGACTCTTCAGTGAACATTCCTTGGACAAGCTTGCCATCTCCATCAATCAACGTAAAGCTTCTATCATCTGCCAGAGAGATAGGAGGAGCATCCTCACCGGTTTGATAGATAGCCAGGCCTTCATTGGTAGCAATCCAGCTTTCTAAGGACCGTCCTGAATGGGTACCTCCTATGCTGTCAAAAATAACATTAGCCAGGAGTCCTCCTATAACGAATAAGAAAAATCCAATAACAGATACAAAAGTAAGTGCTAAGGCCTCTCCAATACCGCACACTATACAAGCAGCCACTAAGCTAGCTAATATAGTCGCAAATCCAATCCACCCAAATACTGTAATATGGCTATCAAAAAAGCCTACATATTCTGAGGAGCTAAAATCATATCGGGGGATAGTGATTCCAAATAGACCCGCGAGAATAGTTCCCCCAATACCAGCGATGAAGATTGTGCCTTCAATAATGTTTCGCATTCTACTTGGGGAGGAAGTTGCACCATCGCTAAGATTCTTAATTTTGCCACCGCTAACGCCATCGAAAGGAGAGTTGATACTGTCTAAAGAAGTCATAGTTTCATCTTACCATAAAAGCGGTCATTTATTTTGATGGTAGAGGTATAAGAGAGAAAACATACTTGCCTTCGCTTTTCTCGGTAAATTTACCTCGGACAAGATTGTTATCCTCGTTAACCAGCAGAAAAGGAAATCCCCGAGAAATTACAGATGGACTGACGGGATTGCCAGTTTCTGTAAAAATAGTAAGCTTTTCGTTTGTAGTAATCCAGTTTTCTAAACTCCCTTTAGCAGGTGCATTTGAACTTAAGCCTACCATCACGGAACAAAGCACAGTAAAAAGAACAACAATAACAGCAGCAAAGGTGTCTATTGCCCTCTTTGACAAGATACCATACGCTAGGACAGCAAACAACGCAACTGCTATCAAAAACCAGCATGTTAATGTAATATGGCTTTCAGAGTAACTTACGTACTCAGCTGAGCCGAAGCCATAAGAACCCTCAGTAGTACCTGCCCACCCGCTAGCGACACTCGCACCTAAAGCAACAATGCATAGAGCAGTCAGTATAAAAAAGCGTCTTACTTTATTGACAGGACGCGACACAGACAGGGGAGCCACAAACGGGTTTATTTTACCGCCACTAACACCATCAAAAGAAGAATCGGCGTTGCCTAAAGAAGTCATAGTACCACTGTACCATAAGTCCGAGTAAGAATGTTCTCTACTCTTCAACTAGACGAGTGAACACATACTGGCCCTTGTTTTCTTCAACAAATACACCCTCGACTTTGCTACCATCTTCATCAGTCAAAGAGAAGGTTCCTCCATTTGCTATTTTTTGAAGGCTGTGACCATAACCCTGGTATTGTTTGGGGCTTAATGTTAGTCCTTCGCTGGAAGCAAACCAATTTTTCAGAGCCTTTGAGTTACCAGAAGTTTCGATAGCCGAACCGAGATAGCCGACAATAAATCCTGCAACAAGCACGAATGCAGCTACCATAGTAAACAATTCTTTATGTGTAATAGAGAACAAAATGAAGAAGAACATAGTAATAGCAAGAGTCCACCAGCCTACACTGGCGCTGCTGGGAGAATAGCCAATACTTTCAAGTGAACTGAAGTCATACGCATTACCACCTGAGAATTTGAAAGAAAAAATTAGTGGAAGTAAAACACCCAGCAAGCCAACTAACCCAGTCGTCAAATACAGGACCGGATGTTTATTAAAAAACGATGGAGAAACGACTCGGCCACCCTCAACGCCTTTGAAGTTTGCATTGTCATCTAAAGAAGTCATAAGTCCTATCTTACCATAAAAAGTTGGTCAGATAGGACTCGTGAAAAATATGCAACATTCGTTGTCTGCATTCTAGTTTTTCAATCTGATAGGGATATAGCATCAACCAGATCAGGAGAAAAAATGTCAAATCCATATCATGACGAACAAGGTCGTTTCTGTAGTAAAGCAGAGATGGGTGCAGCTATAAGTCGTCTAGCTGACTCAGGCAAAATGGATGAGTACTTTGTCCTGCGCACTGAGTACGAAAAGCTTTCCAACGAAACATTTGTGAAGCCTCAGCCTAAGAGTTCTAAGCCCTCTAACAAAGGCGCTAAGAAGAGCGCGCCCAAAGTCACAGGGAAGTATGATGGTAACACCAGAAGCTTGTTGGCCTCCTGGAAAGATGAAGGAATAGATTACACGGAAGATCAAGCAGAAATTATTGACAAGTCAGTCAAAGATGCATATAGTTCCGGTTATACCAATGCTGTTGCGACAGAATTGGGAGACAGCCAGTCTTATACATACAAAGATTACTCTGCTAAGAAAAAAGCTAAAGAAGCCTTGGATAAAGCAGGGCTAGACCCCAGCAGGTCCATCCTTTTGGCCTCAACCATAACGCATTTGGACAACGAATACGAATACGGTTACGGCGAAGGCGCAAGAGACTCCTGATAAGAAAAATAAGGCTGGGGTGAACAACACATGTTGTTCACCCCAGCCTTATCTAATTAGACAGAGAACGTTTCTTTTCCGACAGCAGAGAAGTTCTTCACACTACCAGTAAGACTCATGCTACCAGGGTCTTCATACCAGTTCACATAGCGTGTGACACCATCAGCACTGTAACCCCGGCTAGGGTCTTTGACAACATCTGAAGAAGTCTTAGGAGAAGAATCATTCTCATCATCCACCACAGTGTTTGACACTTCAACAGATTCATCAAGCTTAAGCTCATAAAGGTAGAACTTCTTGTTAGCTTTCTTCTTTTGTGCAGGTGTAAGACCCTCACTCTTCTCAAACACCACAGCCTTAGCACGCATCAGAGATGACTCACGTGAACCCACATGAATGAACAAATGATCATCCTTCAGAGAGTCATCGTGGGCGTTAACTGAGGCAACCCAGTTAGGGTTAGAGGAAGCATGGTACCAAGTGCTTTTCTTGACCTCGTTAACATCCATCATCTGTATGCCATGGTCAATCAAGTATGTCTCCCCGCTAGGGAAGAAGTCTGTACCACAGTGAGGGCAAAGACACTTCTCGCCATTGTAAGAAGCTAAAGCCTCCTCTTTGCTAAGGAACCTGCCGCACTTGAAACATCTGACACCAGAGTAGCCTTCAGGAGCCATAGCATAGAAATCGTCTGGGCGCTCACTAGCTTTAAATCTGCCAGAGAAGAACTCTTTAGGGTTGTCAGGGTCGTATGTTCCTCTGCCATGACGGTCTAGTTTCTGTTTGCCTTTAACTCGTGAGTTAACTGGTTTCATAGGCAAACTTGTTGGAGCTTTGTCAGCAGGGGCTGAACCGTCAAACTCAACAACGTTGAAGCCTTTGAACACGCTCTTAAACAAAGACATGAACGACTTGTTTTTCTTCTGTTCCTCCGTGATGGTTACTTTAGCTGGAGAAGCCTTAGGTTTAATATCACCGGCAGAAGATTGTGATTGTGAAGCAGGTTTGCTCTTCTGAGTAAAAGGTGAAATATTTTTGCTGTAAGAGACAGAGGCAGGAGATTTTTTGGCTGCTACTTTCTTATCCCAATTCTCTACATATGTTAAAGCGTCAGGGTGAGCCAGGAATGTGTTAACATCCTCTTTAGTCAACTGAGCAGTTGTCTTCTTTATACCCTGAGACTCTTTCCACCAGACTTTAGATGCCTGGAACACATTGTTCTCAATATGTTGACCACCAGTTCGGCATTTGATTCTAGCTGGACAGTTAACCCATTCGTCCTTCTTAATACCGGACGCGGCAATATGTTTACTCATACTATATAGATAACGAGTTAAGCAAAGCCTGGGGAAGATGAGGCCTACTGACAGTGGAGTTTACTGTCAGTTTTCCAGGCGAGAGAAAACATACCTGTTATCACCAGACTTAGTAAACAAACCGCTTACACTCTTACCATTTTCATCTACAAGAGGAATCACAGTGCCTGCTTTCAAAGAATTGAAAGAGAAATTTCCTACCGCAGTAGAACTATCATCTGGGACTAAACCCTTATTAGTTGATAACCAAGATTCTAAAGCAGCACTGTTTTGAGTTACTTCAGCGGACCTAGGGTGAAAAGCTGAAGAAGTGTCTGAAGAAACAAAAAAGGCAACAATAAAAATAGCGGCGAGTACTATTGCAGCAAAAACATCATGTCTAAGTAGAGTCAGCAAAAGGAAAGTTGCAGCTAGAGTGACAGCAGACAGAATTCCCCAACTGGTTATATTGCCAGATGTATAAGTCACAAAGTCGGAGGAGCTAAAATCATATGCCTGTTTGTCAAATCCAATTGTGGCAAAAGTTATAGCGCTTGCAATAGCTACAACTAAGCCTAGGCTGCCTGCTACTAGCCATAACACTTCCGAAGTCTTAGCGCCTTTAAGAAGAGGACCCTGCCCAATTCCAGTAGAGTCAAAGTATTGTACTTTACCTCCAGCAACGCCGTTGAAGTCAGGAGAGGCATTTGTAGAAGAAGTCATGCTCTCATCCTACCACAAAAACACGCGAGCAGGATTATTCGCCTGCCGGGGCCAACTGAGAGAACACATACTTCCCGTCACCAGATTTAGTGAACAGACCACGCACGCTTTCGCCTTCTTTGTTCAAAAGAGGTATCACAGCACCTGATTTTACTGAGAACACAGAAAAGTTCTCTGTCAAAGGAGAATCCTTGTCCGGAGCTAAACCTTCGTTATCCATCATCCAAGACTGAAAAGCAGCCTTATCTTTATCATCTCCAAGCGGCGCAGAATAAAGAGCCGGTAGTGAAGCTGGAACAGTGATTACTATAATACCCATTGCCATGACAGCCACTTTAGAGTGCTTGGTGACAAGTAATACAACTAGGCAAATTAAGGTAACAACAAATCCTGTGGTAAACAAACTGTTCATTCCGCCAGCTGTGTAAGCCACATAATCATTTGAACTAAAATCGTATACTGATTTGTCATTGCCAAAGAATACGGCAACAACTATACCTGCAACCATACCAACAAACCCAAGTACGCCAGCGGCCCGCCAAAGAACAGATTTCAAAACTGGGTGAGAACTCTGGGCAGGGCTAGAAGATTTGAAGTGTTTTACTTTACCGCCACCGACGCCGTTGAACTCAGCCGGGGCACTTGTAGAAGAAGTCATGCTCTCACCCTATCACAAAAGCTTATCAGCAGAATCATTCGCTTCTCGGAGGCAACTTAGAGAACACATATTTGCCATCACCGGAATCAACGAACAATCCCTGCACGTTCTCGCCATCTTCGTTCACTAGTGGCAGAATCTGACCGCTAGTAAACGATCTCATAGAAAAAGTGCCTTCAGCGTTAGGACTCTCATCAGGGTAAGGCACGCCAGCTTTCTCTGCCGCCTCTGATGCTGTAATCGCAGACGAAATGTTTTCTTGGGTAGCAAAAGGATTAGGCGTTAGCCCCTCATTAGTCAACAGCCAAGATTCCAACTCGGCTGTGCTCTCACTTTTACCGTAAATGGTAGAGCTACTGAAAGCTATCGAAAACATTATAGCTGCCAGAAAAATCATAGTACCCGCCATGAGGAAGCCACTGTGCCTGAAAAGTAACGCTCCCATTAGAGCAATAGCTGCAATAAGGAAGATAACACCCAAAGAGTTCATACCACTACGTGTGTAAGTAATGTAGTCAGAAGATGAGAGATCATAAGTTGTAGGGTTTTCACCTAAAGTTGCAAGAAGAATGCCACTTGTAACTGCAAGCGCTAAACCCAGGATGCCAGTTATCCACCACAGAGTGTAGGAACCGAAAACAGTGCTGCGTCCTACTGCGTCTTTATGTTTAAATATTTTACCGCCACCGACACCGTTGAACTTACCAGGGGCACTTATAGAAGAAGTCATACTCTCATCTTACCACAAAAACACACAAGCGGAATCACTCTTCTACTGGTGCCAACCGGGTGAACATGTACTTGTTTTCAGATACTTCAGAGAAGAAACCATACGCTTCTTTACCGTTTTCATCGGTAAATGAGATAGCATCCCCGTCTTCGAGTGAACCGATGACGCTATCTTCGCTAAGCGAATAGTCTGGCATAGATAGTCCTTCATTGTTATTAATCCATGTCTTTAAATTAGACCCACTGGCACTATAGCCGACAATAGCTGTTGCAAAGAAAGCAAGTCCAGAAAGTACTGCCAGCACTATGCTGAGTATACCGAACACACCTAAATCTAACCTAGCGATCAGGATAAAAAGCAGAACAACAACACCAACCACCGCCAAAATTAATGGATTAACAGAGCTAGGCTCATACGTCACATAGTCAGGCGAACCAAAACTGTAGGAACTTGGCTTCAGCATTGAAGGCAAAGCAAAAGAGATAAGGGCGGCAGGAGCAAGCATGCCAGCGAACCCCATAATCCACCAACCAACAGAGCGTTTTTTAGCCTGAGACAAACTTTTTACTTTGCCACCCCCAACACCCTGGAAGTCACCGGCACTATCAATAGGTAAAGAAGTCATACTCTTACTCTACCACAAAACACGTCAACAGAAATATTGGGCACCCGCCAGACTACAGAAACCTGAAAATATACAGATAACACCAAAGCGGTCACAAAGTCTGCTATGATAGAAGACGTAAAGCTCAAACAACTGAAAAACAACAGAAGGAAAGAGTAATAATGAGTATTAACCTAACCAAAATTGAACAGAAAGCCCCAGAGCTAATCAGCTTAGCTAAAAAGGCGCAGGTCTCCCTCAACAAGTACAACCTTGTTGACACCAAAGCTAAAGTAGCACTAGTCCTAGACTACTCAGGCTCAATGAACCGCCAGTACAAGAGTGGCGCAATGCAGAAGCTCTCAGAAGAAGTACTCGCCCTCGGTGCGCAGCTAGATGACGACGGCGAGATTGACCTGTTCATCTTCCACTCTGGTTCCCTCCACCTCGGTGGAATTAACCTCGACAACTACAAAGGCAGCATTGACAGGCTCACAAAGGGCCACCGAATGGGAACAACCAACTACGCAGCAGCGTTCAACACCGTCCGCGACCACTACGGTTTCTCCGGTTCACTAGGAACAGCAACAGTAGAGAAAAAAGGTTTCTTCGGTAAGAAGAAAGTAGTCACCCCCGCTCCTAACGCAGCACCAGCCAACGAGCCAGTGTTCGCCATCTTCCTCACCGATGGTGCCCCCGACAGCAAGCCCGCTGCCGTCAAAGCACTAACAGAAGCCTCTACCGCACCAATCTTCTGGAAGTTCCTCAGCATCGGAAACGAGAGCATGGACTTCCTCCAGAAGCTAGACGACCTTGACGACCGATTCGTTGACAACGCCGACTACAAGCCAGTAGGTAACCTTGAGAACCTGACCCCAGAGAGACTGTTCGACATGCTCCTGGACGAGTATCCCGGCTGGATCAAAGAAGTTCGCGCGAAAGGACTAATCCGCTGATGGGCCTGTTTGGACTAGGTAAAAAAGACTCCGCGCCTGCCCCAGCCGCGTCAACCCCTCAGGCAGTCCCCGTGGCTGCTGCCGCACCAACCAAAGGGCTTGACCTCGGTAAGCAGAGCGGAAAGATCAGCCTTGAGAAAGGCTCACGAGTAACAATTGAGAAAACACAGACCATCAAAGCACGCGCCACATGGTCATCCAACACCGACTACGACCTGTACGCCCTCGTGGTACTCAAAAGCGGTCAGGTGCTCACCGTCTCCACCTTTGGAAGCAAAGCAGAGCCGAACCCAACAACCACAGTCCTCAACGGAGCAGTCCGTCACCTGGGCGACGTTGGACGAGGAGCCAAAGGGGTAGCAGAGGAAACAATTGAAATCAACATGACCGACGACATCGACTTTGTTGTACCAGTTGCCTACTCCGCTCAGAGCAACGGAACCGGTTCATTCCGAACATACCAGGTCAGCCTTGGTATCAACAACGGTGCTGGAACAGAAGTTGTCATTGACGCTAAACACGCCAACAACTCTAGCACAATCTACAGTGTAGCAATCGGAGTCATCCGCAACACTGTAGACGGAGTACAGATTGAATCACTGGAAGAGTACTCTCAGCCAGGTTCAGAGTCCCGCCCCGCCATCGTCAACGGAAAAGTTGTCATGGACGCAGGAGCAGTAAACCTCTACAAGTAACACCAACCTAAAAGGGGAGGGGAGCCAGAATCAATCTGGCTCCCCTCCCCTTTTAGGTTTAACCCCTATTACTTATCAAAAGGGTACTGTGTCTCAACAAAAGTATTCACACCAACATAAGACAAGCCAAGCTTAGGCTTAGTCCTGTTAACCTCACCGTTGACAAGCAGTACAATAGCTTCCCACATGACGTTAAGCCCCGTAAGGTTAGAAGAGTACAAGCCGCCAGAAGCACGAGTGTTAGTCTCCAACAGTACAAGCTCACCCTGCCACCAGCGCAGCTGAGTGTTCGTCAGGAAACGGAGGTTAAAGTTAGTGTACCAGTAAGCAACAATCTCCTCAGCCTCAGGGAAACGCTGAGAGAACGAAGTTAACCTAGCGCTATCCTTAGTGCGGGGAATCATCTTAATGATCTCACCCTCACCAGTGGAAACCACATCAACGCTCACCTCAGGGTCCTCAAGGAACGGAAGAAGCATAATCTCAGGACGGTCAGCACCTGACTCCTCAGCCATGCTATACGCATTCACGATAGAGTCAATGGACACCTCACGGCTTCCAGCGCCCAAAAGCTTGTCAACAGTGAACTCACCGTTGTCAATGACACGGAAACCCTCCGCGCCCACACCAACAGTAGGCTTCATGACAACACGTGCGTCACCAATCTCAGAAACCAGAGAGTCATAACCCGTCTGAATCTCCTCAGCAGAGCTACCAACACGCCACGGAGGAACAGGAGTACCAGACCTGCTAGCTTTAACATACGTCTTGTTCTTATCCTCAAGAAGCTCAATGTCATCAAAACCAGAAGCTAGAACACGAACGCCAGCGCTCTCAAAACGCTCCACCTCCCTCACAATGTCAGCAATACCCATACGAGGAACAAACACATCAATTTTGTTCTCAACACAATACTGGAAACACCAGTCAACATACTCTGTGCCAGAAAGCTCTGGCTCACCACCCACACGATCCGCAGCCAACAGAACAGGGGAACCCAAATCAGGGTGCGTAGCAAAAACAGTGACAGGAACCCCATCAGGGTTGTCCTTCACCATCTTAATGAGCCAGTAAGTTGTAGCGAAAGGTCGGTTGAACCAGATGTTTAAATGCGGAATAGTAGAAGTCATGACTTATACAATATCAGATGAAATGAAAAAAGCTCCGGAAAAAGGTAGGAAAAGTATGGTGGGTGTTCACCGATATATCTAGTGACACTAAATGAAGGTTGAACGATGACTGAACTAATATGCAAATACGAGAATGAGACCTTCCAAATAGGTGACAGTCATAAAATGGAGAGACTGGAAAAAGACAGCAGATGAACATCCCTAAAATAATTCTGCAAGCAAGAGCCGAGTCGCCTCAGTGGGGAAATCACCCTAGGCTAGACTTACCGTCTGAACTTTCAAGTATTTCTATGAGAAGAGACAGATTCTACTTTTATGCACGTGAGATAAAAGAGTCAAACGAACACTTCAACACCCTTTCGCACCTTATAAAGTTCATCCAACCTGAAGTAACGGGAGGCGGAACATACTATCCTGTTACCTTAATTCTCAGTGGTAAAAAAGGCAAATACGATGAACCACTTTGGGCCGTTTCTATGTACTACCAGAATGAATATCACATAATAGGATATAGTTCGGCATACAGTTCAGAAACAGAGTTCTTTGATAAGCTAGAAAAAGGATCGGAGTATAGATTTGAAACAGACATTTTTGTAGATAAAAAAGGTAATCCATTGCTTGTTCATTCTCTAACACCATTTCTTCCTCTACCCGAGCTTGAAGCTACAGATGTACTCCTTATAGCAGAAGGCGAAGAAAATCAAATTCTTATGCCAAACCCAAAAACGAACCAAGAGAAGTATGCTTACTTGTATGACGCTCCCAGGTACTACCCTAAACCGCACCAAGTAAGAAATGCTTTAGCAGAAATCACCATAGAGACAGTTGACTCGGGTAAACACAAAGGTTCGCAAGTGCTTGCAATCACCGACCGTGAACTACAAATACGCATAGGTGAGTTTACGGTCAATAAAAGTGCAAAATATATGAACTTAGTCCAACAAAAACTAAGCACGGGGAAGACAGTAGTTGTAGAGACAAACATAATACTGATATGGGGACAGGATAACTATGTTACCCAAGTTTGCATGCCAATGCCTGTGTGATATTAATGTTTATGTGTTATAATACAAGGGTGAGCTTAATGGAATTACATAACATCTGGCATCCTACTCGCAACGTAGGGCTATTTGCTGATGTTACTCCTAGCTCAAGTAAACGAGTTTGGTGGCTAGGAGACTGTGGACATGAATGGGAGCGTGTTGTCCGAGAGCAGGCTAAACGAGGAACATGCCCATATTGTTCTGGAGCGCGTATTCTCGCTGGCTTTAATGATTTAGGTACTTTGAGACCAGATATTGCTGCTGAGTGGCATTCTACTAAGAATGACAGCACTCCAGCAGAGACTGCTCTCATGGCTAACAAAAAGGTATGGTGGACCTGTCCAGTAGGCCACGATTATCAGACCGCTTTACCTCATCGTACAGTTCGTAACCACAGTTGTCCTTTCTGTGCTAACAAGCAGGTGATGAAAGGTTTCAACGATTTGGCTTCTCAGTTTCCTGAGGTAGCCAAGCAATGGAGTTCCAAAAATACAAAAGCAGCTGACACTGTTGCAGCTACATCTCATGCGAAAGTATGGTGGTCTTGTGAGTTAGGCCACGAATGGGAAACCGAAGTTCGTAAGCGTACATCCAGGGGGCAAGGTTGTCCTGTGTGCGCTGGAAACGTAGTTAAGATAGGGTTCAACGATTTCCTATCACTGTACCCAGAGGTTGCTGTTGAGTGGGCTAGTACAAATCCGAATTCGCCTGACATGTACACAGCCGGTAGCGAACACAAAGCTGACTGGACTTGCGATAAAGGGCACAACTGGAAGTCCAACATCAACAACAGAACACTAAAGAAAGCCCGCTGCCCAAAGTGTGTTGCAGGAGAGGCTGCTTCAAAAGCCGAGACAGCTGTAGGAGAATACCTTGAAAGCTTGGGGCTAAAAGTTGACAAAGCAGTTCGCAGTGTAATCAAACCGTTTGAAATAGACTTGTACGTGGAAGAACGAAAAATTGGTATTGAGTTCAACGGGGTCTACTGGCATAATGAGACACACAAGGGGAGAACTTATCACCGGGACAAGTGGTTGGCTGCTAAGGAAGCTGGTGTGCAGCTAATCCAAATCTGGGAAGATGAGTGGAACCGTAATCCCGAACAGATTAAGGTTATGCTTGCTCACAAGTTGGGCGTATCAAACGAGCAACGTGTGTCTGGCCGCAACACAATTGTCAAACCAATTTCTGCTTTTGATGCTCGCGTTTTTATGGATAAGCATCACATCCAAGGTTTTGCTTCCGGTACCCATTACCTCAGCTTGCAGGACAAGAAGAGTAACCAGACAGTAGCTGTTCTTACCTTGCGCAAAGAAGGCAAAAATGGGTTGAACATCATCAGGTATGCTACAAGTGCACATGTGATAGCTGGGTTCACTAAGCTGCTGAGCTATGCTACTAAGAACTTCAATCCCAGTTTTTATGTTACCTTCGCTGACCATTGTGTGTCAGACGGAAGATTGTACGAAGCTAATGGGTTCGTAGTAGACAAAGAGCTACCACCTGATTACATGTATGTGGTGAAGAACGAGCGTAAACACAAGTTCGGGTATCGTCTAAAGAAGTTCCGTGATGACCCTACCCTCATTTGGGACGAGAACTTGAGTGAAAGCCAGCTGGCTAAGTTGAACGGTTTAAATCGTATTTGGGATGCTGGAAAGACTCGGTATCGTCTTGATATCCCGAACCCATTATCCGATAGTTAAAAACTATCCGCTTTAAACGAAACTCATGGTAAACTAACTCCAACATGTCGCAAAAAATTGATCCATTCGTAAACTTTCACGTCCACTGTGACGCAGGCTCCCTCCTTGATGGTTTCAGTACCATCCCCGAGTATTTGAAGGAAGCTGACCGCATAGGACAGCCCGCTCTAGCCATCACTGACCACGGTTCTCTAGCTGGTCTGTACGACCTGCAAAAGTACTCCACCAACCCTGGATACCAGGTCACAGACAAGGTGAAGGGGATTGCGGGAATTGAGTTTTACGTTGTGCCCTCAACGGGGGACATTCACACTAAAGAGCCTCTATTCTTAGGTGACGGTGGACGTGACGATATTTCCGGTAACGGTGCCTACACTCACCTCACAGTAATCGCAGAAAACAACGTTGGACTCAAAAACCTGTTCTACCTCAGCGAAGTAGCAAACAAATACGGTTACTACCGTAAACCACGAATCTCTCTAGAGTACTTGGAAGAGTACAGTGAAGGTCTCATCGCAACAACAGGATGCCCCTCCGGTGAAATCCAAGTAGAGCTACGCCTAGGGCACTACGATAAAGCCCTAGCATACGCCGCCCGTCTACAGGATATCTTCGGTAAGAATAACGTGTTCGTTGAGTTAATGGACCACGGCATGAAGCAAGACCTAGAGCGTAAAGTGCGTGGCGGTCTGCTCAGCATTGCTAAAGCACTAAACATGCCCCTCCTCGCCACCAACGATGCTCACTATGCGAAAGCAGAGAACGTCAAGAGCCATGAGGAGATGCTTGCCATCCAGTCTGGTTCCTCCATGAACGAACTTGCTGACTATGATGGCGGTAAGCGCTTCGCCTTTGAGGGTGGTTCATACTACCTTGCAACAGCCGCTGAGATGCTTGCTAAGTTCCCTGAAAACCCTGAAGCCATCTCAAACTCTCTTCTCATTGCTGAGCGTGCAAGCTTCAGTATTGAAAAAGATGAAGACCTTCTCCCTACCATTGAGCCACCAGCGGGCTACACTGAAGAAGAATGGTTCCGTAAGCAGGTTCTTGATGGTCTAGCTGAGCGTCTACCAGATAAGCGTCATGATCCAGTGTATCTTGACCGCATTGAGCATGAGCTTAAAGTTATTCTCCCTAAGAACTTCGCTAGCTACTTCCTTGTTGTGTCCGACTTCATGAAGTGGGCACGTTTTGAAGCTCAGCCTCCAGTACCAACCGGATTCGGTCGTGGTTCCGGTGCTGGTTCACTGTGTGCATTCGCGTTGTATATTACTGACCCTGACCCTATCCGTTGGAACTTACTATTTGAGCGTTTCGTTCACACAGAGCGTGACAACTTCCCCGACTTCGACACCGACTTCGGGCCAACAGACCGTGCTCGTGTTATTGAGTATGTACGTAACAAGTATGGTGAAGATAAGGTGGGTGGTGTTGTTACATTCGGTACCATCAAAGCTAAAGCTGCTATCAAGGATGTTGTCCGCATCTACGAGCGCGGCTTTGACGTTGGAAACAAGCTAACTAAAGCGCTACCGCCTGCTGTGTTCGGTAAAGAGATCTCACTAGCTGACGTATACAACCCTGGTTCAAAGCGTTACGATGAGGCAGGAGAGTTCCGTAACCTTGTTGAACGTGAAGGCTACCAGGGCATCATTGACTCAGCTATTAAGCTTGAAGGTCGCGTACGAAACTTAGGTCAGCATGCTGCTGCTGTTCTTATCTCCTCTAAGCCTTTAAATGAGACTATCCCCATGCGTCGGGTTAACTCTAAGGTAGAGACTCTTGTCACAGAGTGGGACTTCCCAACCTCTGAGGCAATTGGTCTACTGAAGGTTGACTTCCTTGGTTTGCGTAACCTTGAGATTGTTCGTGACGCGCTAGCCCTCATCAAGATGCGTAAGGGTATTGAGATTGATATCCAGGACATTATCCACGGTTCGCTGGATGACCCTAAAGTTTACGAGCTTCTTACTAAAGGTGACACACTAGGTGTGTTCCAGCTTGACAGTGGTGGTATCCGTAGCTTGCAGAAGGTTCTTAAACCTACGGAGTTCAACGACATTTCGGCGCTACTAGCTCTCTATCGCCCCGGGCCTATGGGTATCAACGCACACTTGGCGTATGCTAACCGTAAGAATGGCCTGGAGGAGACTGATTATATCCACCCTGACCTTGAGGAGACTTTGAAGCCTATCCTGGGTGATACTTATGGTATAGCTATGTATCAGGAGCAGATCATGCAGATCGCCCAGGCTGTGTCTGGGTACACGTTGGCTCAGGCTGACAACTTGCGTCGTGCTATGGGTAAAAAGAAGATTGAGGTGTTGCAGAAGGAGTACATTCCGTTCCGTGATGGTGCTAAGGCTAATGGTTTCTCTGATGAGGTGATTAAGGACCTGTGGGATGTTCTGGTTCCTTTTGCTGATTATGGGTTCAACAAGAGCCATTCTATTGCGTATGGTTTGTTGTCTTATGTGACGGCTTGGTTGAAGGCGCATTATGCTGCTGACTATATGGCTGCTTTGTTGTCTAGTGTTTCTGATGACACGAATAAGACTGCTGCGTATTTGGAGGACTGCCGTAAGCGTGGTATTAAGGTGACTGTTCCTAACATTAACAAGTCTTTGTCTGATTACACTCCTATTTCTGATACAGAGATTTCTTATGGGTTTAAGGCTATGAGTGGTGTTGGTGATAAGGTTTCTGACGCTATTGTTGCTTGCCGTGACGAGGGTGGTGAGTTTGAGTCTTATGCTGATTTCTTGTTGCGTGCTCCTAAGGAGGCTACGAACAAGCGTGTGGTTGTGGCTTTAGCTCAGGGTGGTGCTTTTGATTGTGTGGGTATTACTCGCCGTACGGTGATGGAGAACCATGAGGAGAATCTGAAGGTTCTAGCTAAGATTCGTAGGTCTGCTTTGAAGGCTAAGGAGTCTTCTGGTAGCTTGTTTGATTTGTTTGATTCCATGAGTTTGGATGAGGGTGAGTCTAAGAGTGTGGCGGACAACAAGGAGGCTATCCGAGTTTCTGAATTTGCTGAGTATCCTGAGTTGGAGAAGCTGAAGATGGAGAGGAAGATTCTGGGGTTGTACATTTCTTCTCACCCGTTGCAGGGGCTGGATTTGTCTCGTGTGTCTTCTGTTAAGGTTGCTGACTTGTTGCCTACTGGTGATGAGAATGAGGAGCCTCCTGCTATTGCGCCGTTGGAGGGTTGGGCACCTAAGGATGCTAAGCCTTTGAAGATTGCTGGTATTGTTACTACTTTGTCGTTGAAGCGTACGAAGAAGGGTGACAGTATGGCTGTTGGTGTGTTTGAGGACATGTCTGGTGCTATTGAGTTCACGTTGTTCCCGAAGATGTTTGAGATTTTTGGGGAGTTTTTGAAGTTGGATGGTGTGTATCAGCTGTCTGGTTTCAGTCGTGCTCGTGATGGTGAGGATGTTACGTTTAATGTTGATGCGTTGCGTCCGCTTGATTTTGCTGACAGTGGTAAGCTGAGTGTCCGCGTTAAGGTGACGAAGAAGCAGTGGGTTGCTGGTCGTGAGACTTTGTTGAAGCATTTGGAGCGTCACATGAGTGATGGCATAGGTACCACTAATGTTATTGTTAGTGTGAAGGATGAGAATGATGATATTTGGGAGGAGACTTTACCGTTCACGGTGAAGACTAGCTCTGCTTTGACTTCTGAGATTCGTGAGTTGTTTGGCATGTTGGCTATTGGTCGTTGGAGGAAACCTATCTGATGCCTGGTTTGTTTGGTGTTCCTGAGGTGTTGTCTGGCCCGTTGGTTGATGGGTTGGATGAGCGGTTCCAGCTTGGCTCTGAGGAGTGGTTTTTTGGGGTTGCTGGGCGTGTTGCTGAGGGTGCCACTTGTTTGCAGGCTAGGTGTGGGAGTGTTCTTGTTGATGCGGGTGGCCGTGTGATTGGGTCTGGGTTTAATGCTCCTCCTTTGGGGTTGGAGTCTCAGCGTAAGTGTGGTTTACCTGTTGATGTTGGGGTCAAGCCTAAGTCTGACAAGACTTGTTGTGTTCATGCTGAGTGGAATGCTGTGTTAGATGGTTTGCGTTTTGATGCGGCTGCTGTTCGGGGTTCTACTTTGTTTTTCATGAGGGTTGATGAGTTTGGTGGTTTCACTGAGGCTGGTGACCCGTATTGTAGTGTTTGCAGTAGGCTGACTTTGGAGGCTGGTGTTTCCACGTTTGGTTTGTGGAATGGTGGGCCGGAGTTGTGGGATGCTGAATCATATAATTTGCGTTCGTATGAGTTTTTCAGCTGATTGTGTTTGATGATACAAGTGTGGCCCTGAACTATAAACTTAGTTCAGGGCCACACTTGTTTTTTGTTACCTGTCGTAGGGGTCTTCTTTGGTGAGGGGGTTGTCTAGGTTGAACATGCTGCATACCCAGTCTACGGGCATATCTTTAATGTCGTCTGCGTCTGTTCCTTTGTATCCTGTTTTGAGTGTGAGCAGTACCTGGTCTGGGGTGTAGTTTTTGCGGATGAACTCGTAGGCTCGGTTGGGGATCTGCGCGAGTCTGGGTACTCCTAGGCCTAGCGCTAGGGTGAGTGCTACATTGACTGTGGTGGCTGTTCTGGTTTTGGTGGGTGGGACTCCGTGTTTGCGGAGGAGTTTGTTGTGTTTGCTGGTGAGTTCTTTGGCGAATCGTTCAATGTGTCGGGGTGTGATGTACTCTCCCATGACGACTGTGTTCTGCTCACCGTATTTTGTGTGTCCGCAGGGGAGGGTGGTGAGTGCGAGTTTACGGTATTCGGGGTTGATTTCGGGTAGGAGTTTGAATTTCTGGCTGACTACGGTCTCGTTGCCGTAGTTGCTGCGGTGCATGATCTGGTCGTATTTGGCGTACATGTTGTCTACGGCTACTTCGCCGTGTTTGTCTACTGTGAGGCCGATGCTGGCAAGTTTTGGGGTCACCTTTGAGATGAGTGTGTCGTACTCTACGGTCTCTGGCAGGTAGGTTTCCATGTGAGCATTTTATCATGTTTTTGGTGTGTGGTCAAGTGTGCATTTGGCTTGAGCCGATTGTATTGGTAGCCTATTTGATGGGTTGGACGGACTGAGGCTACCATATTTTTGTATGGTAGCCTCAGTTTTTTGTGTTGGGGGCACATTTTTTGCTGTTGGGATGGGTTTTTTGCAAGTTTTTTGAACTTTTTGGGGCAAAGTGGAGGAAAGTGGGGTTTTTTGCCGATAGGTGTTGTTAGTAATTAAAAAGACGAAAACAGCGCTTTTCGTCTATGGAAGGACTTCAAAAATGTGTCAAGCACAGCCGGGGCCGCGTTGCTACCCTGATACACGCAACAAGCTCGACCGCGCTCAAATTAAGATTAATGGCTTGAAGGATGACCTTAAGTCTTTGCGTTCTCAGCAGAGTAGGGCTGCTAAGAAGAACGATTTAGCTGGCTTTGGCCGTCTGAAGAAGAAGATTGAGACTACTTCTAAGAAAGTTAAGGCTCTTGAGGACGAGTACCGCTGGGATGAGCGGGACCTTTATGGTACGAAGACTGGTGCTGCTCAGTTACAGGAGCTTATGCGTAACGCTAAGTCTGATGCTGAGTATGAGCGTCTTCGCCTTCTTGGTGTTCAGGCTGAGGGTCAGCGTTTCATGCGCGAGCACGCGCTGTCTGTGAAGAAGTCTGGTTATGTACCTGCTATTCGTCTTGCTCAGAAGGCCGCTTAAGGGTTTCTAAAAAACTTTTGTGGGGAGGGACACTTTTACAGTGTTTCTCCCCACTTTTGTGTTTTAACAGCCGATAGTCTTTTTAAAGACGAAAAAGGCTTAAAAATGACTAATGATACAGGACGCCGGATTGTGCGTTTCAGTCTTGACTTGGATGTTGAGCAGAGGAACTTTCTGCGCCTTTACGCTTTGAAGAATGAAATTAACGCTTCAATCGTAATGAGGGCTATGATTTACATCCTTGAGACGGACCCTACGTTCTCTTCTCGTGTTATTGACGAGATTTTCATGGCACCTGAGGTTGAGGTTGATGACCTTGACGATGACGAAGAACTTTAATCTCGTTTCTTTGCTGCCTTAGGCTGGCTCGTAGCACACTGAACCCTGCTTTATCTGACTGTTACCCGAAATATCCAGGAAACAGTCAGGTTCGCAGGGTTTTCGTGTTGCCATCGCCATTTATGGCCGATACTTTTGGTAGATGTATGTTATGATGAGTGGGAAAGGTTAGTATATTTATGGCACGAGAAAAGAAGAACGCTCCGGAGATTGTTACGCTCGGTGAGCTACTATCAGGGGAGAAAGATCTTGTTGACGATGAAACTACCGACGAAAAAGAAGTTGAGCCTGTTGCTCCTAAGTCTCGTCGCAGTCGGAAGCCTGCTCAGACTGCTGGTACACCTGAAATAGTTGAGGGTACCACCAGTGAACTGAACTCTCCTCTTCCGTGGGTGTTTGAGGGTTCAGCTGCTCCTACCACTTCTGGTGCAATTCAGGTTGAGCCTGTGGAGCCTAGTTACACTCGTGACACAACTGACCACTACTTTGAGGAGAACACTGTGACTGCCACCAATGATAACTCTGATGTTAAACCTGCGCCTGCTGACGCGGGTGAGGTTGTCTCTGTTGAGACTGTCGGTGACGCCCCTGTGCGACCCGCTGAGGAGATTAAACCTGCGGCTAGGAGAGGTCGTAAGCCTAAGGCTGCTGCGGCCCCTGCGGAGCCGGTGGAGGTCGCTGACGCTGTAGTATCGGAGCCTGCTCCAACTGTGGTTCTGCCTGCTGTGGCTGATGGTACCACCACGGAGACAAAAGAGGGTACTGACTCTAATGCAGACACAGAAGTGTTTGAGGGGCAGGTACCATCTGATAAGGACGAACCGTTCATTCCTGACAGCAGTGACTCTTCCTCTGAGGAGTTCATCTCCTCTAAGTCTGCGCCAACATTTGGTGGCTCCGCTGAGGCTGTAGCTAACGACTCTGGCGCTGAGCGTGTTGTAGTTGAAGAGAACCGCGCTTTCGCTGCTGGCAGTGAGCAGAAGCAGGGTCCCTCTGAACCTGTAGGACCAGACTACTTCCCTGAGAAGACTTCCTGGTTCTCTTCTCCTTCAGCACCTAAGCAGAAGCGACCTTGGATGATTACTTCCTATGTGCTGAACATTGCGGCTCTCCTTGGGTTGCTTGGTTTGCCTACGGGTCTTCTGTCTGTTGCTGCTCTTATCGCTGGTTTCATTTCTTTGAGCAAGCGTGAAGAACCACGTAAGGCTGGTTGGATTACTACACTGTTCGCTGGTTTGAGTCTCATTGTCCACTTCCTTGCGTTCATCATAATCGCCATCATTGGTCTGATTGCTTTGGTGTTCGGGGTTCTGTTGAACACAGGTTCATGAGCTTAGCTTGTTGAAGTAAGGGGAGGTAGCTTCGGTTATCTCCCCTTACTGGTTTGACACGAGGTTTTTTCCCTGCTATAGTTGGTTTTGTTCTTGTTTAACCTTCTATCTTCGCACTGGAGAAACTTATGTCTGATTCTGCTATTGACCCGACCGCTGACCGTCGCAATGTTGCTGACGAGTTCAAGGGTATGACCACTGATGCGATTCGTCTTGCCATGCAGGAGCGTCGTGTCCCGGCTGTGAACGTTGCGATGAACCTCACGCATGACTTCAACAAGTCGGCTGTTCTCCGCGCCCACAACGCTTTCGCTTTCCGTGAGTTCACGCTGGTGAACAAGGTCAACGACCAGGACCCTGAGAACCCTGAGGGTGTGAAGCGTTGGGACAAGCGCGGTGCGGTTGGTATGAACCACTATGAGCAGATTCGTCACACGGTTGACGGTCTTGGTCTCATTGCTGAGTACAAGGCTGAGGGCTACCATGTCTATGCTGTTGACAACACTGCTGGTTACGACCCGAAGCCCATCTACGACGTGGTCATGCCTGAGAAGAGCGTGTTCGTGTACGGTGAGGAAGGCCCTGGTCTGACTCAGGAGATGATTGAGGCATGTGATGAGATGATTTACATTCCCCAGTTCGGTGTTGTCCGTTCGCTGAACATCAGCCAGGCTGCTGCTGTGGTCATGTACGAGTACAGCCGCCAGCACCGCCCTACCCTCTGACTTGCACATAAGTGAAGCTGCAACTTTGTTGTTTAAATGAGTTGCAGCTTCATGTGTTTTTGAGGTCTATTTTGTGGTAGAATTAGTGTAACATTTTGGAGAAAATTTTTTATGGGTGACATGGTTTACGAGGAGCTACCGTTCTCCGGTTTGGAGCATGCGGAAAAGCCTCTTCTTACTAGCTGGGAGAGCGACCGTAAGCATGTCCTTCTAGTTGGCAATGATATTGTCACTTACATGGTTAAAGGGCTGCGTAAGGCAACATCTAAAACAGGTAAGCCTTGGACTAAGTGGGAGGATATTAGTGTCACACGTTTCAGTCTGAGGCCTGTGAAGGATGGTTCTCGTCGGCTGAACGTGTACGGACGCAAGCGAGTTGCTATGGGTAGGTGGGGTTCGTTCCGTAACCTGTCTCCTGCTGCTGACAGTCTCGTTGATTACATTCCTATCTCACATTTTGCTAGGGTGTTCTCTGAGGTCAACACCATGGTTGAGCGTGTGACTGGTTCCCCTGCCAAAGTTTCTTTTTCTGAGGCGCTGGCTGGGCATGAGTCTTTGCTGTCCTCTACTCCGAAGTCTCTGTCTGAGTTGAACGACCAAATTAGTGCTACTCGCCTTGAAAACCTGAAGAAGGCAGCTGAGAACCCGGGCGAATACATCGTTGAGGTTATGGAGAGCATGGGTGAACTGTATGAGCAGGCTGCTGGCCTCCGCGAAGCATATCAGGTCATAGTTCTTGACGCTGCAAAGTTTTTGACTGCATGGCTTTCTAAAGTCATTTACCCTATGCTACCTGACGATCTTTCTGATGTTCTCACCAGTGATGGTGGCTGGTGGCATATCTCTCCTGTTCTCACAGATTTCTTCCGCGCTGAATCCCGGGAGGAGTACACCAGTAAGGTTGTTGGTGCACGAAACAGCAGAATGCCAGCAGTTGTTGACACTGTCATGTCTTTGAAGCCCCATGAGGCTGCTTTTTTGAGGGTCTTCAAGCCGCTGCTTACCCCTGAGTTGGTTACACAGTTCAAAAAGTCTCTTTCAGATAGAGCACTTTTTAGTGCGGATAGCTCTTCTGACGGTATGGAAAGAGACTCTTCAGGAAAAATTCCTTTCTACTACAGTCCTCTACAGGTTGTAGATAACATCAAACGACTGTCTGATCTTGCTTCCCCGGTGACTAAGGTTAACGTGCTTCTCACTTATGCTAAGCATAACAGCCACCGTGCAAGTGTTGTTGTGAACACATTTAAGTCCATCCCCAAACGTGAGTGGGATAATCTCCGTGGTAGTATCAACGCTTTCTGTGCAGATGACTTCATCTCTGAGGCTTTAGAGGCAACACATATTGAAAAGTCTCCTGAGTTTAACGAGCAAGAAAAAGAGGCTATCTTTACTATTTTGGAGTCTAGAGGATACCGTGAGCTTTTTGTCAAAAACAAACAAAGTATCACTGTCAATAACGTCTACGGTGGTAAACGCAATGAGAGTGTGTGGTTCTGTGGAGGGCGTTATGCTGTTCAGCAGATGAATCGCTCGCTGACTTACTTTGATGCTATGAAATACCACAAAGACAACCCTACTTATGAGGCGGCTTTGAAGAGCCTTCCTACTGACTCTCATGGTAGGTACAGCGAAGCGTACATGTCTTCAGAGTATTTCATTGATTTTGTGGATGCTTTGTCAGCTAAAGCTGGCACTCTTTTGAAGAAGCATAAAGTGAGTCAGCGCAAAGAGAACCGTGTTAAACTTATGAATATCATGTTGACTTTGAACTTAGGTTTTGGTTCTTCAATAGAATACTCAAAGCTTCCAGAGCGTTTGTTTGATTTTCTTGGGGCAGGTTACTCTGTTGACACTATCCTTCTTCTGATGCAGACTAAGCTTTCTGGTCAGGTGGCTCATGATGCTGCTGCTATGCCTCCGTCATGGTTCGTTAAAGTCAACGGTATCCCCAGCCCCGGTAAGCCTTGGTTCTGATTTTATGGTAGAATTGTTGAACACTGAAAAGAAAACTTTGATTATGTCTGAGCATGTTTACCGAGAGATACTGGACCCTGTTCCTGGTTCCACAGAAAGCCCACCTGTGACCTCATGGGAGGATGAGGAGATCGGACGGAAGCACCTGTTCATTATCTCACATGACACTGTAGCGTACATGGTGCGCGCTCTGAGAAAAAGTCCTCCTACAGCTAAGAAACCATGGTCCCGATGGGAGGACCTTAGTGTTGTCCGCTTCAGCATGAAACCAACTAAAAGTGGTGAGCGTAGACTCAACGTTTACTCTCGCCGCCGTAAGTCAACCGGTGGTTGGTTGGCTTTTCATAACACAACCAACTATATTGCTGACTTGAAAACCTATATCCCCGACTCACATTTGATTACTGTTTTCACCGAAGTTAATACAATGCTTGAGCGGGTAACTGGTGCGCCAGTAGAACCCAGCTTTGAGAAAGCATGTGAGCTTGAGAAAGCTAACACAGACTCTAAGGCTGTAGGTAAAGCTGTGCACCAGTGGGCTACCCATGTGGCTTACCCCATGTGGCCTGGTCCAGTTAAAGTTGACCCCAGCACCTCTTTCCTGGGCGCTCACGAAGAGTTTTTAGCTAAGCATGTCTCCGGTGTTGTCACTGACTTATACCGTTCTAGAACCCCTGAGGAGTACACTAAGAAAATTGTTGGAGTAAAGTCTTACTCTGAACGTGTTGTCCCTGCTGTGATTGCTTTGCCACCTGAGACAGCAAGTTTTCTGCGTATCTTTAAAGCTGTTTTGACTCCTGATTTACTGGATGAGTTTCTTTCTACAGCTAGTTCAAAAAACTTCCTTTCAACCTCAGGTGATTCTTATGGCTCTCCTTATGTAGGAAAGTATGAGTATCTTAGCTATTTCCGTAAGATAGTGTACTTTGCTTCTAAGGAAACTAAAGTCATGATACTCAAAGAGTACCAGCACTCTACGACAACTAAGCTACCTAATTTGTCTTTCAAAATTCAGCGTATCCCCGCTAAGGTGCTCAAGAAGATGGAGAACAGTGTTGAAGGTTCCTCCTGGACGCAGTTTATTGAACGTATAGTAGATAAAGTGAATGCTAAGTCCACTCTTGAACAGCATGAGGAGAACTTCCTTAAGAATGTGGAAGTGTTCGCTAAGTACCCTCTTGGTGGTGGTTTTGTAATTACTAATACTGCCATCAAAGTTGACAGTAGATTTACTAAGTCTGAGGATATTTGGAGTTATAGCAAGTATCAGCAGTATGTTTGTGGTGCTTTCTCTCTGCCTGTAGACGGTTTCCCTAAAACCAATTTTGTGCTCACCGCTGCTAAAGAGAGCTTCCCCTATTCTAGAGGTTCAGTGTCTTCTGAGTTTCTTCAGCCTGAGCATTTTGAAATGTTCATATCGAAGATGCACACTAAAGTTGTGAGGCTTCTCACTGCTAACCGCGTGGCTAGGACTAACGAGAACATGGGCACATTAACTGCGGTTATGCTTGTCCTTAACCTAGGCTTGGGTGGTAGCTTACAATACCGTGCTATTCCTTCACGTGTGTACGCTTTCATCCGGAAAGGTTACACTGTTGACCAAATTGTTTTGCTTCTGCAAACAAAGCTAATTGGTCAGGAAGCTGAGGAGGCGATTCAGATGCCTGAATCATGGTTTACTAAGATGTTTGACATACGTTTAGCTGCATTGGATCGCAATGGAATCCTTGACTTCTAAGCATGAGACAGCTGAGGTTGTCGGAGTTGAAGGCGGCAACGGCAGTATCATTTATGTGATGCCACCTTTCACAGAGAACAGTCCTTTGGCTTTCCGTTCATCTGGAGAGACTAGGACTCTGATTATTAAAACTGAAGAGACCCTGTCGTACATTGTTCAGTCTAAACAGAAAACTAAGCCATCCGCTAAGGTACGTGAAGTGTGGGCGGACAGGATTGTGTTTAGGGTTAGTTTCAAGCTGACTAAGAAGAACGAGCGGCGTATCAACTTCTATGGTAAATACAGAGGAAATGGCAGGTGGGATCCTTACCGCAACCTGACAAACAACCTAGGCACCATCGTAAGCTCCTACCTTTCATGGGATGACGCTCCTACGTTTGCTGTTATGTTTAGTAAAATGCATGAGCGGTTCTTTGGCGAACCCGCCTACGGTGTTGCCTCTGATGATCAACTGTGGGATGGTTTAGACCAGGTGTCCAAGACCTTTATGTACTCTGCTTATCCTGCGTTACAGTTTTTGCCTGAGTTTAAAGAAAACGAAGATGGTCCTACGTCCATTAGCATATCATTAACTGAGTTGTATCGCTCACGTAGTAAAGAGGAGTATGCAAAGAAAGCACTTGGTGCACGCATGTACTCTCCTGAGCTTGTAGATAAAGTGGTTAACCTAAAACCCGGTGCTGTTTCTTATTTGATGAACTTTCGTAAGTCTTTCACTAGAGAAGTAGTTGATGAGTTCCTGTCCTCTAAAAAGGATGAAGATTACCTTACTGAGAGACAACGCATACATAAACTACAGTCTACTTTCTCTGACTACTCTTACAGGGAGTATCTTAAACCCATGCTAAGGTTCTGTGACACCAAAACACAGCAGATGGTACTCCTGCATGATATCTCTAAGCCGTTTAAAGCTAAAGGCCTTGAACTTGTCCAGTCTCCTCAAGAGGATGTGAAACATCTTTATGGAAGTATCTCTGCAACCAGTATGGAGGAGCTAAGTGGCAAGCTCGCTAAACTGAGTGGTAAAGCGCAACGGAACAAGAACATTGCCGACCATGAGGCAGTTATCCGCGCTTTCATGGAGACACCTGAAGCGTCAATTTATTTTGTAAACCCTAACTCTCCAGCAACTTTACAGGTCAACAACACTTATGCTCTCAGTTCAGATATTGTAAGCTACGAGAAATACCCTAACTTCTCTTATGAGATGGTGATGGCTTGGTATGATAACAAAAATCCGTTGCAAAAAATTATCTTTGACACGCTTAAACCCGCAATCAACAGGCATAGTGGAGGGTTTGCAAATAGAACTTCTTATCCTGGAATTGCAGACTATTTGAAGGTAGAGCATCTACAAGATTTCACCCGCCAGGTGAATACTTTAGCTAAAAACCTTCTCCGAAGGCATAGGGTCACTACGTCCGAGAGCAATGTAAACTGCTTGAGCAGTGTCTTGCTTACTGCCACCATGGTAAACAACTACGATTACCCTCCGATGACTGTATTTCCTCAGAGAGTCTATGATTACATTGGGGCTGGCATGGGAGCAGATGACGTTCTGTTTCTCATGCAAACTAATTTGGAGCTAGATGAAGCTAAGGAAGCAATTAGTTTACCTAAGAATTTTCTGTACAAAATGTACGACATTGTCGACCCTGATGCTATACATGAAAGGTAACTACAGCTTAAAATGAAGTGTGGCCCAAGCTATAAACTAGCTTGGGCCACACTTCATTTAGTTTGTTCAGATTTTCTTGTAGAACCAGTAAACGTCATCGCCTTTTTCGTTGAGCAACCATTTCTCGCCAAGGAACTGAGGGAAGTTGTCTGTGTCGCGCTCAACAAGGAAGCCTTCTTTAGCTAACAGGGACTCAAAGGGAACATCTGTTTTGTAGTTACCGAGGACAGTCTCCACACCCTGTTCGTGCAGTAGAGGCTCAATCTCGCTGAGGAGCCAGGTTGCGATACCCTGCTGACGGAAGCGTTCGTCTACAGCGATAACGTCAAGTGAGCTTACAGTGAAGAAGTCTTCTTTGTGAGGTGACTCCTCATTCATGTAAACATCCTGAGCTAAGCTAATTGGGGTGCAGGCCATCACTGCTCCCACGATTCGTGAGTGCTTGCGGGCAACTAGAATGACTGTACGGTAAATCTCATCAAAACTTGTCATAGGTACAGCATCTTCCTCAACGATGGGGAGGTTAGCTTTGAAGAATCTGCGCACTTCTTTGCGTTCCTTGTCTGAACGAGGCACACTAAGTGTGTAGTCGTCTTTTTTAGCATAGAAGTTACGGTGTAGAGGGTATGTGAGTTCTGTCATAAGTTTAGTTTACCATTCAATTTGTTTTTGTCAGCGTTTTGACGCTGAATGTGGTGTTTTATCGGTTCGGAGGCTTATTGTATAGATTATACTGTGGGACAACCGAGAACCATCTGTGAAAAGCCGATAATATAGGTGTCTTCCGTTATAGATATGTCAAAGGAAACAAAATAATCTCATGACTAAGCAAAAAAAGATTCTATTCTCAGCAGTCGGTGCAGTTGTAGTAATTGCACTCGCCATTGCTGCCTTCTTCGCGTTCGGTAACAGCACCGATGAACCAAAAACTTCACGCTTTGATGACACCCCAGTAGCAACTTCTTCTCCAACCCCTACCACTCGCCCTTCAGACGCTCCCGAGCCTGGTGAGACTGTAGCTCCTAAAGAAGACAAGCCAGTTGTGAACGTTGAGGGTCAACTTGCGTTGGCACAAGAAATGTTCCCTGACGCTACTTCAACGACAACTCACTCTAAAGATGAAGTTCAGTTAGCCCTGTACACTGCTTACATGTATGCAAACCAGGCTACCAGCGACACCTACTTCCTCAGTGGTAAATGGCTTGAAGAAAGCTACAGTGCCGAGCAGTATGACTCAATCCTAGGTGAATACTTCACTGTTCAAGCCTACTCCACTATTCAGGCTGCGTTAGGCAACGTGTCCTCAACAGATGAAAAGACTTTTACAGACGCTCAGAACCAGCTTTTGTCCACCGTTCTATACAGCGCAGCTGGTGGTGACACAGGTTATGACATGACAGAGACTTGCATCAACCAGGGTGATGACTGCTTGAAGTCTGCTGCACCTAAGTTTAGCGACATTTCTTTCACAGATGACCCTAATGATGCTACACGAATTCTTGTTCAGTTCACACTGACAACTGACCCTATCTACACTCACGAGGGTAACAGAGGCCACATTGACGCTGAATACAAGTTTAACCTTTACATGAAAGCTGCTACTGAAGAGAACTCACGAACTGAAGGTTTCGTGTACTCTTACCTAGTAGATGGTTTCCAGGCAGATGTTGACAAGAGCGGTTGGAAGCAGGATTAATGCGTAAGATACTTCTAGGCCTTTTGGCCTTTACTGTCCTAGTAACAGGACTAACAATAGCTCCGTTCAGCAACAACTTACCTCAGGCTAACGCTGTTACCTGTGGTAGTGGTGCTGCTTGTATTGACTTGCCATATACTAGCGTTGCTGCTCCCGGTGGAAACACTGGTGGTAGTGGTGGTATTGGCGGCGGTTCAGGCCCTGGTACTGGTACCGGTGGTGGCGGTGGCGGTGGAACCGTACGACCTCCTACTGGAACTACCTACACGACTACAGCTTGTACAGCTGGAAATGGTATCTGTTACAATGAAAAGGGTGGCGGATATTACTGGGGTGGAGTCAAGTGGTTTGAGCTTGGTATGCCCAACAGTGGTTCCTTCAGCTGGGGTTGTGTAGTTACAGACCAGCCAATCGTGAGCGTAACCTTCCGTTATGTTAACAACACTATTGAAGGCTACTCATGTAAGAGAGCTAGCACACGAGTTAATAGTAATACAATTCTTCAGACTCGCACATGCTACACCTCATATGACGCTGCACTATACCAGTCAACAAACAAATCTGCTATCCGTAGCGGTGGAAGTTTAGCTGGTGGAGCTTCATCACCTAACCCACGTAACAACCAGCCTAACTCAGTTCACTCAGCTAACATCACGCTAGCTAACTTCAACCTCTGTGGTGGAATTGATATTAACCCGACGTTCGGTTTGAATAGACCTGACCAGGGTGGTAACTCATACTACAGACTTCAGGCGCAAATTTACGGTAAGCAGTGTTCTCTACTAGGGTTCCAGGCGTTTGTTCAGGACACAAGCAGAAACCGCATTGAATGTGGTGCTGTCGGCCCAGCCGGAAGTGCTTCAAGCTATGCTGTGAACGCATGTAACTACAACTACGTTAAGGTTGGAGCTAACCACGGTGCACTACCAAACAACGTTAACTTTGCAGTTAGTGCTTGTTCTAACTACCAGTGTTCAGCTGCTGCAACAAAAATCGGTGGAACAGACCAGCCAGTGCAGGTAATGCGTAACGGTGACAACGTTCCGGTTCAGTTCGCTAACTTGAACGTAAACCACGATGCTGGTGTTCGTAACATCACCAACGTCCAGCGCAACACAACTGTAGTCGGTGGTTCCTCACCGTTCAACGGCACGGATGCTAACGCAGGTAACCAGTACTTCCAGTTGCAGAACGAAAAAGGCTCAAGGCTTAAGTTCGGTCAGTGGGAGTCAGGTAACAACGTAAATAGGAACCTAGTATTCTACTGGGCTTCTGACCAAGGCAAGAACTTCAAGCTTTCATCTAACTACAAGTTTGATGCTGAGTTCTACGTCTACGCTGCTGGTAGCACAACTGGTGGAGGAGGCTACGTATGGGCCAAGGATACCATCAACTGTGCAAACAGCTTATCTAACGCCGCTACAGTAACAAGGTCCGTTAATAGGTAATAATTAGACAAAGAGGCTGTGACCTAAACACTAACTAGTGTTTAGGTCACAGCCTCTTTGTTGTTTGACTTGTTAGGTATGAACTATGAAAAGAACTCGCTACCCTCGTGTTGCCATCGGGAACGGTAGCTATTGTTATGCTGGACCTAACTGTAAGCTGCACGGTAACAAATCTGTAGTATCTTCTGCAAAAAATGAAATTACGACCGTAGAAGAGTGGTCAGAAGAAGGATTCCAGCAAAAACTGGATAAAGTAGCAACTGCTTATCAGAATGCTGTAAGTATGTCTAAGCTCGTTAAGTCATTAGCAGACTTAAAGGATGTAGAAAAGTTCAGCAACTACTGTGCCCGAAAAATTGAAGATGGTACAGGGTACTTCGTCTACAAAACTTCAGATGAACTTCCTAGATTAGGTATCGGTGTCGTATTAGATGAAATTAATAAAGCAGTAGACTCAGGGGTAATAGCTAAAGATCAAGTTTACGGCTTGCGTAATTCGCTCTTTACTTTTGTTGCATCAGAGTTGCAAACGCAAAGAGATAAAGACAAACAAACAATGGGTGACTTGAAAAATGCCTACAACCGACATGGTCCTTCTGACAAGCCTTTCACTACCAAAAACAATACCCGAAAGAAAACACCCAAGACACGTTATCCATCCGAGAATCTTTCCAAGCAGCAGCTATTAGAATATCATCAGTGTTATCGCAAGCGGGCTTTTAGCTCTGAGGCTGAGGCCAAACAGTTTGTACAAAACGAAGGTGAAAGTCCAGGCTTAAACGTCTACAACTGTGATTACTGCACTAAGGTTCATATTGGGCATGGAGGCCAGAAAAAGCCTGAATACCAACAATTGAAAAGCGCTAAGTGGCATTGGGACAATAATCCTGATAAAGCAGATGTATATGCGTTTGCTAAAAAGCTCATTGACTGACCATATTAGACACAAAAAAGCCTAACTTGAAAAATAGTTAGGCTTTTTTGTGTCTTTTTGGTAAAAAGGTGTCTTTTTTAAAACACGGGACGATAGTAATGAAAAGACACAAAAAGTTATATAAAACTACCTGGAAGGAAGTTCACTCGTGTGCCAACCAAAATCTAAAGGTGGAGAACGATGCCTAGCTCACTCTTCATTCAGCAAGTTCGTCATGCGTGCGACAAAAACTAAGACAAACGCTGATGATGTAACAATCAAGCAGACAATGAAAGAGCTAAGTAAAGAAGGAAAAGACCTTCCAGATGTTAGCCCAGCAGAAGCAACAGCATGGGTAGACACAAAGCGTTTCGCTACAGAGCTTGATCCTGACCTTGACTCTCACGAGCGCACGATTCAGCTTGCACAGCTGGAGCGTGCACGTGAGGAAGCAAAAAACGGCGTCAAGGGTTCACGTTTCCATGTTTGGAAGAACCTCATGAAACGCGTAGCTTCTAAAATGAAGAAACCTCTTATTGCTGTAGGCCTTATTGGTTCTATTGCTTTTGGTGCAGCAGGTTGTGCTCAGCCAGCACCAAGCAACCCTAACGGTTCAGGTGCACCAACATCTAGCCCATCTTCATCTAGCCAGCCTGTTGACCCTGCTCGTACATACGGTGACGTTATTGCTCTCAAAGAGGTCACAGATGATAAAGGTACATATCAGCAGACTACTGTAAGTGATAGCGATGACTCTATGCAGTATGATGCCTCCAAGGTAGACCAGACTGCATATGATGCAGGCTTCTCAGACACTGACCTAGAATCTGCTCAGAAGTGGACAGCTAAGTTTGTTGCTGAACAGCAGGCTGACAGTGGAGCAGTTGACTCTGACGCCGGATGGGAAGCATGGAAAGAGAACGAAGGCAGACAGTACATCGCTGCTGGAACATATGATTCAATTATGACTCCTGCTCCAGGTGGTGACCGTAGTGCTGTTATCTACAACAACCCTTCCAGTTCTGTACCTCCACTAATTCGTGATGGTGCTCCTCGTATCCGTGATGAGAAAATTACAGTAACAGGCCTCTCTGGTGGTAACGACCCATCAGAAGGAAACTATGTGTGGGTTTCCGGTACAACTGAGACAAACTACAGGGCAACAGATGAAGCTGCATTAGCATTCGTTAAGAAACAAAACCCTGACGCGTCAGAACAGCTTCTAAAAGAAACTGTTCCTGGTTTGTTTGATGGTAAAGAGAACGCTTACAAAGTGAACATCACTTGGGGATATGCTCTAGTTAAGTCTGGAGATTCCTGGAAGCTAGGTGGATACAACACTGACGTTAAATCTGGTGGTTTCGTTGAGGCACAACAAAAGTAATATAGCACTATAGAGTAGGCCCTCAGACTAAAACTAGTTTGAGGGCCTACTCTATTTGTTCACAGGTGTACATGGACATGCTTTGGGGTTGTCGTGAGCTTAGAAGTTAAATTGGGAATGTTACAATCAATATTGCCATTACAATTGCTGCACCTGTGACTGCTAGTGACATTGCAAGTTCTTTCAAAATGTTTTTGAGTTCGCTTGATTTTTTGGTAGCAATGCTGGGATGCCATATTCTGCCACCACTGACAGTGATATCTTTCTTCTTCACGGTAATCTCCCCGGCTGAAAGCTTAAAGTTTGTACCATGAAGTTTTGTAGTGCTGTGGTCACTTGTATAAACAGATGAGGGTTAGCTATCAATATTATTGCAATCACGAAGACTGCTGTAAGAAGCATAATTTTCATGATTTTCGCACTTGCTAGTTTATTGGCAATTAGTGTTTGGGAAGAAGCGGGTTTCCAAATGTGGCCGCCTTCTATTTCAGGTGTTTTTTCTTCTTCGTTTTCTGTCATAGTTACATTAGTCCTAGCATGCTTGCAACAGTTGGTAGCTGGTTTAAAGCTAGCGCAGCTACTGGTAGTACTACCAGAAAAAAGAATACCCTTGGAGCGTACTCGTTTTTCTTAGTAGGGCTAGTGACAGCTTTAGGCTTAATTGGCTCCCAGACTTTACCTCCGCTTACACCAACTTCTTTAAGCGTCACAGCTGTAGGGCTATCATCAACTTGGGTTTCAATTTTTTCGTTGTCTGTCATAATTGCTACCCTGTCAGCCTAGCCATAAAAATGGCTTGTGCAATTGCGACGAATGTTGCAGAGCCAGCTGCCATAAAGAACCATATTTTCGCTCCTGACACTTTCTTCTGCACAGTACTGTTGGGAGTCCATATTTTACCTCCATCTACACTGCGTTCCATGTTTTCTTCTGCTGTAATTTCCATTATGCTTTCTGCTATCAGTTAAGTTCATTACTTTTGGTCTAAGAGCTTTAGATTCCGCCGCCACCAACGAGCATGGGAGCAACAAGGCCTACTGCTGTGAGTGCTGCTACAACAATCACTACGATTTTGATATTCTTCTGGCGTTTGTCAAATTTGTTTGTCATAGACTCATCATACCAGACTTTTTGTAATGGAAAACAAAATGCTGTGGGCATACTTATTTTTTAGTATGCCCACAGCATTTTATTTCAGCTTCTCGTACATTGTTACGTTGTCCGCGAATTTTGTTTTCAGTTTGTCCAGCCAAGCTCGGTTTTTGACTTTGAAGTTAATTGGTCGGTTACGGTTGTCTAAGCCGCCTTTGCATACGACACCTTCAAATGTCATACCGTCAAGCTCACCGTTTTTTACACGGTTGATGAATCCTTGGTTGGGTTTACCTTCATAGAGTACTTCCGCCGTTTCCACTCGGTTTCCTACCAGCTTTAGGAACTCTTTAGCTGTTAGTAGACCCTGCTTGTACACGTGAATGTCAAACAGTGTCACAGTGTGCTGTTCTTGTTCGTGGAACCCTGCAAAGCTGTTCGGCCCGTGGAACTCAAGAAATGCGGTGGCACGCTGATATTTCTGTTTACGGAAAATTTGCTCTAGGTCAGCAGCGTACTTTTCGTGGAACAGTTCTATTGCTTCACCGAAAGGCTTCTCAGTTGGGTCAAGAAGTCGCTGTCTTGTACCAAATTTAGTGAACCCTGTTTTTGATGACCATTCGGCTCGGATGTTTGAGCCGTCAATTTTATCAAATGCGATGATGTTCTGGTTAGCGATGTTTGTTGTTATAGTTGGATAAATTTCCATTGAGTAGTTGTACCCTTTCAGGGCATAGTAGAGTTAGTTAGTTAAAATGAGAGGTCAAGCAACTGTTTTAGATACAGGTGACCTGTGAATAGGCGTCAGAAGCCGTACAACCCTTATGGGGAGGCTTTTAAGCGGTTTTAACCTTGGTGTTCATGATAACTCCTTCAATGTCTTAGAAACGATTCTAGCACAGTTTCTGCCTGAATGCAAACTCTGTTTTGCTACTCTTTTGGGCTAACTTGTTTCAATGTTAGCTTATCGGTTTTGTCGTTTGTTTCCATCACAACTTTGTCTCCGTTTTCTTCAATGAAGATATACTGAGAGTCTTCGTCAACAGGTACTAACGCATTTTGAGTTTCATCAAAATCCAGGCCATACTGGTTTTGAGTCCACGAACTGAAGTTGTCTGTTTGAGTCTCTTTGATTGTTTCGTTTTGAGTGCTGTTTATCGTGTTACTGAAAAGGATAACAGCGAAGATGACTAGAACGTTTGGCAGGAATTTTGTTTTCACACGATTCTTAGCGCCTGAGGCAATGTCTTTGATGAGGAAACCTACTGCAACGATGATGACAAGAAACTTAGGTACAGAAGTTAGGAAAGCATAGTACAGTGCCTGCTCATTATTGTAGTAGACTTCAGACGTTGCTGGCAAGCCTATAAAAGTGTTCGCAGCGACAATGCTTAACAAACTAACGAGGTAGACACCCAGTGTTGACAGTAGAGCATAGGTAATGAAAGGCCACGTAAACATCTTTACTGTAACTGGTTGCCAAACTTTGCCTCCTTTTGCGGTGGCAGGAACCAAATTTTTTCTGTTGAATACGGGCATAGTTCTATTGTATCATCTTAGTTTCGTTTTGTGTAAAAATAACTGTGGCCCGCATAAAGTTTTATGCGGGCCACAGTTATTTAACTTCACTGGGGGTTGTTGAACATAGCATTCTGTGTGTAGCTAATCAACCGGTCAAGGTCAACAAGCCTACCTTCAGCCTGCATCTGGTCAATTAGCTCTTTAGCCTGTCTGAAAGCCTTGTCAGGGTCAAGGAATTTCTCAGCTTCCACTTTAAAATCAACGCATGAGTCAATCTGTACGGGGCTGAAACCTTCAGGAGAGATTTCGTTACCAAAATCTTCAAACTTTTTGACGTAGTTTTCCACTTTGTTCTTAGCTGCACAGTCAGCGCATGCTGAAACCATGAATCCACTGACGTGTTTTAGAACACCTATGCCTTTGTTGCTGCAATTCCAGCATGAGGGCATGAGAATCTTGGTGATACGCTGGTGCTCAGCCCTGAAACCGTGCTCCGCGACTACAACTGTACCTGACAGGGCAACTTGCACAATTGCCAGGTTAGAGAACCCACCGCATTCGTTTAGCCAGTGGTGGTATGTCTGCCCTACGTTGTTGTAAGCATAGAAGCCACATGAGCAGTTCTCAAATGACTTGTGCTTGGAGGAGCATAGACTGTTATCAGAAAGCTCAAAGTCGTTGACACTGTGGTGAGGGCCTACAATTTTGATGTGACCATCTTTGAGGCTCTTCAAGCTCACCACTTTGTAACCGTAGCGCGGAGCGATACGGTCAAATTTGCCATCTGATTGGACGCTGCCAATGAAGTTAGTATTTGTCATGCTGATTACTCGGCGGCGACCTTAACTTTTTCTTCAGCGACGACTGTTGTAGCGTCGAAAGCTGTAACCTCAGGGGTAGCAACCTCAACATCTACAACGTTCTCAACGCGAACTTTATTACCTAGCTGCATAATTGATCCTTTTCGTTAGATGAAACTTTATTCTAGCACACTTTTGATTGTTGCGCTGAGATTATTATCTGCATAAAAGAAGTAGCCCCGCAAAACAATAATGTTTTGCGGGGCTACTTACAATCTGATTAAGACCAGTCGTTTTCTGTTGTCCACGGCTTAGCTGTTGTCTCATCATTTTCAGGGTTAGTCATCAGAATATCTTTCTATAGTTTAGGAACAGTATGTTTCTATCGGGTAAACTTTCTGCGATGAACACAAAATTTCTGCTAGCCTATAGATATAATATGGAGTGAGATTTAAGGCTCCCACTAGTAAGGATAAATATTTTGTCTGACCGTAGAACATCTTTAGAGAAGTTAAGTAAGTACTTGAGAATTTCTAAGGAGGATGTCTTGCGGATTACTGCGGCCCACAGCCTTGACCAGTCAACAAATAGCAAAGGCTTCACCGGCTGGGAATCCAAAGAAATCAAAACGTTTCTAGAGAACATGTCAGATGAAACAAAACAGGAACTTCAGCAGGCCCGTATAAGCTACGAGCAGGCGAAAGAAGAAGAGCAGGATTTGCTTCTATCTTCAGGCAAGAACAGCCTCATTAACTTGAACCAGGCTGCTACCATCCTCAGTGTTCCTCCTGTCAAACTTGCAGGGTTCCTAAGGAAGCATAACATCTCAATGTACAACGTTGGAGATGAAATTTTCTGGCTGAAAGATGATGTTCTCAAAGTCCACACGAAGCCGTCACGCTTCCAAGTGCTAGAACTAAGGAAGCTCCGCGAGACTCGTAAGAGCAAGCATCATGTCAACAACACTCAGCTGGCCCGCATGTTTGATGTTCCAGTTCCTCTTGTGACCGAGCTTAAGAAAAGGCTCAAGCTGACAGGTATAAACCCTCTTACTGAAGCTGCTGTCGTTGACTCTATGATGCGTAACGACTTTTCCAGCAAGAGGTTACAGGTATTGAACAACGCTGATGCAGAAGCAACAAAGAAATCTGCTCGTAGCGGCACTCAGAATGAGAACAGCAAGTATGTCAGCAAGTTTGATTTAGCTGGAGTACTCGGTTTGTCACATGCTGACGTTGCAACAGCTGTTCGTGAAAATCTCATCCCCACTGATAGGCAGGGCAGATTCGTACTTGAACAGGTGAACTGCCTCGACATTGACATGGTCAAGCTAAGCGTAAGCCGTCGCTCTGTTGCTAAGAATACAGATGACAGCTTTGATGATGCTCCTGTGAGTGCCCCGGTTGACATTGATGTGAACGTTCCTGTACGAAACCAGAATGTGCTTAAAGAAGCAACATTGTACATGGGTCCAACTAACTCAGGTAAGACCTTCAATGCTTTGAACACGTTGTTTGAAGAGTATGAAGCTAACCCTGAAGGTAAATATGTTTATGCTGGCCCTCTACGTATGCTAGCTTTTGAGGTGTACGAGAAGATGGTTGCCCGTTACGGTGAAAAGCAGGTTGGGTTCATTACCGGTGAAGAGCAGATTAACCCTGAAGCTCCTCTGCTAGCTGCGACTGTTGAGATGGCACCTAACGATGGATCATCTCTTGTGCTTGATGAGGCCCACTGGATTTTTGAGCCTTCACGTGGAAGCAACTGGACTGAGCTTCTGCTGGGAGGCAACTACGAGAGAATGCATATTCTCACAGCTGCTGATGCACGTAAAGTTATTCTAGCTTTAGTCGCTGACGCTGAAGTAGTTACAGAGCGAACTTTCACACGTAAGACTCCTATTACGTTCAAGGGTGGTGTCGACTTGCGCAATGTGCCTGCAAGAAGCGCTGTGGTCGCATTCTCTCGTAAAGCGGTGTTTGGGATTGCTGAGCTTCTAACAGAAACAACTAACTTAAACGTTGGTGTGCTGTACGGCGCTCTTCCACTTGCAGCCCGTAAATACCAGGTGGAGAAGTTCATAGCAGGTGAATATGACATTATCGTAACAACAGATGTTATTGGTCACGGAATCAACTTGCCTGTAGACAATGTTGTTTTCGCTGAGACGAACAAGTTTGATGGTGTTGAGCGTCGTGATGTTCACCTTTGGGAGGCAGCACAGATTGCTGGTCGCGCTGGTAGGTATGGACTATCAGATGAAGGTAGCGTCTACTGGTTAAATGGTTTAGAGAAATCAGATGCTATCAACGTTGACCTTGTAGCTATGGCAGCACAAGCTGCTCAGGGTGCTCGTTCAACCGCGATGTTAGCTGACTATGCAGTGCTTTCGCCTAAGTATGCTGACTTGAAGCTCACCGCATCCCACGAATTGGACCTCAAGCTGGATGCATGGCACGCTGAGGGGCTTAGAGTGCTGCCTACGCAGTTCCTTTCACCCTCCAACTCTAAAGACGTTAGAGAGCGTTACAGGGTCTTCACTAACACTCTTGGTTTGAATGGTGCTGAAGGTCAACGTGAGGCTAAGCTCATCAAAAATGTGACCACATTACAGGGAAGACGAGTTGACTTTGACTCTCACACTTGGAAGGTCACTCCAGATGTTCTCTGGCAGGTTGTTGATGGGCCTTTTGACGTTAAATTGGAAACGCTTAAGGTGCTAGCCCGATGGCTGCATGAGGATAAGATGACTAATGAGGTTGAACGCCTGTTTAGCCTAGAAGTTGATGGCATGGAAAGCCTTTATGAGAGCATGGAAGAGCTTGAAACAGCTGCTCGCCTTATCTCAGAGCTAAAGATGGTGAACGTAATGTTCCCCAATGAGACCTTTGTTTTAGATGAAGAGCTTGCTGCTGCCGAAAAAGCTATCAGTGACGAGTTGATTGTCATACTTTCTGGAGGCGCTGTTGAAGCTGATGAGACAGCTTCAGAGGAAGAGTTAGTCGCAGCGAACTAGTAGTTGGTCTAGGTTGATGTTCCGCCGATAGTTTTCGTGATCCTTATGCGCCAAAAATTATCTCAGAACCCAAAAAAACAACCTAGACCAACTTACACTTCCTTTCTTGATTCATCTGAATCTTTATTAGAGGAGCCAAAGGAAAACGCATCTCAGGTTAACTCTGCTGCTTTAGCGAACCCTGCGGCAAACAAGCGTCCTTTTGTCGTGTTTGCCTCCACAGTTGGACTAGCGTTAGCCTGTGTCTTCATAGTTAACCCCATCTTTGCAGAAAGCTCTTCATCTGAAACTGGGGTAAATAGTGTAGAAGCTACTCAGACATATGTTGCTCCTGCGACTGCTGCTGGTACATCAAGCGAACGTGATGGGTATACTACTACTGTGTTGCCCTCAAATACGTTCACAAGTTTAGCTGGTGAAGAAGTCACATACATTATGGATCCGGCAAATGTTGTTCAATGGCCTTTTACTGAACACTTCCCGATTAGCTCCGATTTTGGCCCTAGGGAATCTGTGTGTGGCCCTCAAGGATGTTCAAGCTCTTACCACGAGGGAGTAGATTTTGGTGCTCCCTCTGAAACACCTATTCAAGCTGTAGCTGATGGTGTGGTTTTGGAGTCTATTGATACTCCAGGTGGTCTAGGTTCATACGTAAAAATTGAACATACGATTGATGGAGAAAAAGTAATAACTGCTTATGGTCACATGGTGAAAGGCTCACAAGCAGTCAAAAAAGGCGACACTGTCAAAAGAGGTCAGGTTGTCGGTCTTGTAGGTAACACTGGTACTTCCTTTGGAAGCCATCTCCACTTTGGTGTTGAAGTCAAAGGCGAGCTAATTGATGGTTTTGAATGGCTTAAGCTTCACACTGAAGGAGACAATTAAACAAAATTTGGCCTAGTTTGAAAAAACTAGGCCAAATTTTGTTTTGTTAGCTAATAACGTGCTATACTAATACTCATATTGAGCATTAAACCGATAGTAAATAAAGAAGCCTAAGACAAAGGAAAGAAAATGCCAACAGAACTACAGACACAGATCATTGAGGCACTAGCTGTTAAGCCTAGCATTGACGTTAAACAGGAGATTCGTACTCGTGTTAACTTCCTCAAGGACATGAACCGTAATGCCCACACGAAAGGCTTCGTCCTTGGAATTAGCGGTGGTCAGGACTCTACCCTAGCGGGTAAGCTAGCTCAGCTAGCTGTTGAAGAGCTTCGCGCTGAAGGCGTGGATGCAACCTTCACAGCTGTCCGTCTACCTTATGGAGTCCAGAAAGATGAGGATGACGCTCAGCTTGCACTAGAGTTCATTGCGCCCGACACTTCAACAGTGTTCAACATCAAAGCTCCTGTGGATGCTTTCCAGGACGAGTACGACAACATGGGTCTTCAGCTTACTGACTACCACAAGGGAAACATCAAAGCACGAGCACGAATGGTAGCTCAGTATGCTATCGCAGGGCAGAACCAGCTGCTTGTCATTGGAACAGACCACGCCGCAGAGGCAGTGTCAGGTTTCTTCACTAAGCATGGTGACGGTGCGGCTGATATTCTCCCTCTCTCAGGTCTGAGCAAGCGTCAGGGTAAAGCTCTACTAGCCGAGCTTAACGCTCCCGCTCGCCTGTATGAGAAAGTTCCTACAGCTGACCTGCTAGACAATGTATCAGGTCAGCCTGATGAGACCGAACTAGGTATCACCTACACAGAGCTAGATGACTACCTAGAAGGTAAAGAAGTCACCGAAGCAGCTGCCAAGCTCATTGAGGACCGTTACACTCTCACAGAGCACAAGCGTCAGTCACCTATTGCTCCGGCAGATACGTGGTGGAAGTAACGTTATAAGCTGACCTAGTCAATGGCGTGTTGCACATTTTACAGAGTGTGCAACACGCCATTGACTTTTCCATTCAAGTTTGCTATACTAGGTAGATTGACCATTTTTACCAAGTTTGGAGGCGCAGCATGAAAGACGCTTATCTGAACGCTTTTGACGCCAACTACCCATATGATGACTACGACACGGTAGTAGCAGGCGTGTGGTTCAACGAAAGAAAATCTGTCTCAGATGTTTCTTCCGGTATTTTTGTGGCACCTTTTGACCACATCCAGAAAACCATTAAAGCAAACCCAGGAGTTAAAGAATTCTCTGTGGTTGTCGGAACCGGAGCTATGGCTCCCCTGCACCGTGGGCACGTAGCCATGCTTGAAGCAGCTAAGAAACGTATTGAAGCTGAAGGAGAGGTCGTAGCTGGAGGCTACATCCACCCTGATAACGACGCTTATGTTGCCACTAAGCTACAGAGTGAGTCTTACAACGCTCTTCGTCGCGTTTCAGAGGCTTCAGCCTTGCTTGGTGATAACTCATGGATTCGTGTTGACACGTGGGCTTCTCTGTGGCTTACTTCTGCGGTCAACTTTACAACTATCCTCTCTCATACCAAAAACTATCTTGCGAGCATCTTCCCGGATGTGTCCTTCAAGGTATACCATGTGTTCGGTGGTGACAACTTCTTCTTCTCAGCTGCCTTCTATGGTTACGGAAACGCAGTCTGTGTTCGCAGAGGAGAGGACTTAAGGTGGCTTGACCATGTGAGTTGGTTCAACCGCGATAGGGTGTTGGTGGTAAACAAGGACGTATCAAGTCTTTCATCTACCATGATTCGTGACTTTGAAGCTGACAGCCACATGGAATATCTTGAGCCGGAAGGGCTTTTCGTTTTAAAGAACGATATTGCTGACAGCTTGGATGAGGACACCACTTTCCTCAGCATCAGCTTGGAAGCTGTAGTGCGTTCCAACATTTCTGACACTGTGATGTTTGAAACTATGGTATCAAATGATTCTCTGCATCTCGATGAATCAGTTTCGGTCATTTCAGCTAAAGATTTTGTCGTTGGCGCTAGTAATGCTGGTTTTGATTTTACTTTACCTAATGATGTTACAGTAAAAGCACCTATGCTTTTCCCTTATAGCAACCTTGACTCATCTGGTTTCCCTGTAGAGAATGTTATCTCTATGAGTCAAAGGCTGTGGATGCTTAACTACAGCTTCTACTCCGCTAATGGCTTGACTGTTGGTGAACTCCCAGAAGAAAGTCGGGACTTGTGGATATTCCTTGGTTTCACTCCCGACCAGATGGTAGCTGAAGTGTGCCTCTGGCATGCTGATAAGTTAGCTAGTTTGCTATAAATAGATGCCAGTTTTAGTAGCTCGCAGGGTTCTGACATTGAAACCTAAACTTGAATGACTTTTTGCTAAAAGTGTGCTATAATACTCATAGTGAGTATTTAACCGATAGTAATAGAGAAATCAAGAGAAGAGAAAATCAAATGAAAACTCGTAGCACACAGAACTACACCCCTCTTAAGACCGACAAGTATGAGTTCACAATGCTTGAGGCCGCTCTAGAGTCCGGCGTGGCTCATAAGAAGGCTGTCTTTGAACTGTTCACCCGCAAGCTCCCTGAGACACGCAAGTACGGTGTCGTAGCTGGAACTGCCCGTGCAATTGAGGCCATCAGCAAGTTCACCTTCAATGAGGAGACTTTAGACTACCTCAGTGACTTCCTTAAGCCTTCCACCCTTGACTACCTCAAGGACTTCCGATTCACCGGAAATGTAGTAGGATACCGCGAGGGTGACCTCTTCTTCCCTCAGTCTCCTATCATCAGCATTGAGACAACATTCGGTGAGGGTGTCCTTCTTGAGACAATTCTTCTTTCTATCTTCAACTACGACAGTGCCGTGGCCGGTGCAGCCTCGCACATCACAGCTATCGCCGGTGGCAAGCAGGTCAGTGAGCTTGGTTCACGACGTACCTCAGAGGACTCAGCTGTATACGCTGCCCGTGCAGCTTACATCGCAGGATTCTCAGGCACCTCAAACCTGGAAGCCGGTATTCGCTGGCCTGAGATTCCAATCTACGGCACTAGCGCCCACGCCTTCACCCTGGCTCACCCTACCGAGCTTGAGGCCTTCACAGCGCAGGTGAAGGCCCTAGGAACAGGTACTACGCTTCTCGTGGACACCTACGATATCCCTGAGGGCATTGCTAACGCCGTTGAGGCAGCTGGCACCAAGCTCGGAGCAATCCGAATTGACTCAGGTGACCCTTTCGTTGAGGTCCCTCGTGCACGCAAGCAGCTAGATGAGCTTGGTGCAGTGAACACGAAGATTGTTCTCTCAGGAGACATGAACCGTGAGACCATCACCAACATTGTCGCAGCTGACCTTGCTGTTGATTCATTCGGTGTGGGAACAGACGTTGTTACAGGTGGAGGCTACCCTTCATGCAGCTTCGTCTACAAACTTGTTGCCATTCAGATGAACGATGACAAGCACCTCACACCTGTAGCCAAAAAAGCAAGTGGTAAGGCTTCATATGGTGGACGTAAGACCGCTTACCGTGAGTACGACGAGAACTGGAAAGTTGTGGCAGAGCATATTCTCACCGATGACGCTCAGGTTAACACTTCCAACTTCACAGCACTACAGGAGCCTTACATCGTCAACGGTAACATTGTCAAAATCTCTACCGTGACAGAGGCTCGTGCTCTTCACGCAGAGAACATGGACAGCATTCCCACCAACGACGTTCAGGTAAAAATGAACGAGTAACATTTGGAAAGTCCCACAGTAAATGTTCGTTTTTGACGATATCTACTGTGGGACTTTTTAATTGTATGATAAGATGGAAACCAAATGACAGACCTAAACTCTCTAACCCCTGAAGAAAAAGAAGCTATCAATAGGCTACGAAACTTCAAAAACGCTTCCTACCGTTACGCTCAGACTGAAGAACACCGTGTCAAGAATTTTGTTGACCCGGAAGAATATGACAAGAGACTAAAGAACTCTCTTCGCCGTGATGAAGTCTTAGTTAAAGAGGACAAAGCACGTCGTGTAGAGAAGGCGACACTTGAGTGGAAGAATAAGGTAGGTAAGACTTTCTCTGAAGCTACCACTGACAACCCTCTCATCCATGACCGAGTAAACCGACTGGCAACAAATCAGGGTAAACACAAAACATCAATGATCCTCCATGGTGATCTTGGTGTAGGTAAAACCTGGACAGCCCATGCGTTCATTAACTTAGCTATTGAAGCTGGAGCAGTTACACCAGGACAGATTGCTATGGGAGATGAGACAAGCCTTCTAGGTAAGATCGCTCCCTCTGGTTACGACCGACCAGCATTGTTAGAGGACTTGCTTAACCCTAAGTACAAGATTTACTTTATTGATGAGGTAGGCCGAGGATACTTTTCTAACGACCTGAGCCGTACTAATCTTTGGACAGCACTTGTTGACCACGTGTACACCCACCAGCTTAGCCTTGTTATGACAACTAACAAGCATCTTACGGACAACTCCTTGGGAGCTTGGATGGGCGCAGCAGCATTTGACCGTCTTAAAGCTCTTGTAGGTAAAGATGGAGCTATCATTCCTGGCCGCGTTAACCGTCGTGGTGCTGTTCTTGAGAAAGAAGAAGAGAAGCACCGCAGTAGGAAAACACGCTAACAAAGCTGTAATGCCGATATTTTAAGGGTCATGTTAAACTTCTTAAGAAATCGCAAATACGATGAGTCAGGTTTCACGCTTGTTGAAATAACTGTAACCATTCTCATCATCGGCATCCTCGCTGCCATATCCGTGCCAGTGTACCTGAATCACCAGAACACTGCTCGCATCACCACGCTTAAAAGCGATATAACAGCAAGCGCTGGTAGCTTGTCTACTTACCTTAGCTCAAACTCTGTGTCCACCCTCACTAGCTCCTCTGGAGAGTTCCTGAAAATTAAGGTGGAATCTGAAGGTAACACAATTAGGTTAGGTAGAACTGGTTCTGTAGCTGCACTAACAAACAAAAACGACGCTTGTATTGAAGGGTCACGTGTTGTCAAAGGGGTAACCAAAAACTTTGCTTACTCCTTGAAAAGTCGTCAGCTGGTTGAAGACAAACTTTGTTCCACGCTACCTAACCCAACTCTTCCTCAGGAGAACGTAGGATAAGTCCGTAAAATAAGTTAGGCCCCATACTTCATTGTATGGGGCCTAACTTATTTTGTCTTTACTGTCCAGGTACAACCTGAGATTTCATTACCTCTAGGATGTGAAGGTTATTTAATAGCGTTACAGCAAAAACAATGCTTAAGATTGACACGGAGAACAAAAGCATGCTACTGACAATAAGTAGCCCTTTGTTTACGTTGTTAAGGATGGTGTATAGTTTACCTTTTCGTTCCACAATAATTTCGTGTGTACGAAGAGTGATGATTGTATCAGCGTGAGGAAGAGTCGTTCCAGGAGCAACATCCACGTGCCATTCAGCTGCTTTATCCTCATTGGTTGAATTCATTGTAATTATTATCCCTTGTGATTAACTATTCTATTTCTAACAATCGGTTGTAGAAACACATAAACCCCTGAACAATTCAGGGGTTTATGTGTTTCTGTAGCTAAATAATACTCTTTGTTATAACAATAGGGAGCTACTATTAAGATTTGTCAATTGACCTGGCTTCTTTAAGAAGCTTGTGGATGTTGAAAGAAGGTCGCTCAGGGGCTGCTTCAGGATTATATGAAGTACTGTCAGCAGCGGGAGCCTCTGTCTCAACAGTTTCTTCAACGGTTTCTTCGACAACTACATCTTCGGTAGACTCTTCAACCTCAGGTGTGATAACGCCGTCTTCTACTGTAGCAACTTCTTCAAGCCTTACAGTTTCGGAAGCTGGTCGTTCGTCAACTTCGTCATAGTCGTAGTCCAAGGCAGGCTCTTCAACAGTGGCTTCCTGGTCGGCTGTGCTTTCGTTGTAGTCCTCAACTTGAACATCTTCGGCTTCCACATCAAAAGCTGCTGCGCCCTCAGGGGTGGAGAGGTCTTCATCCACTGCGGAGTGGGTAAAGTCTGTTCGTCCGGTTTCAATCCACTCTTCAGTTGAGTTAAGTAGATCTCCAAAACTTTTACTGGAGTCGTTCTGTGCCAGCTGGTAAATGAAGTGAAGAACGTCTGTCTGCTTTTTCTGCACGACGCCGTTTAGCTCCGTGTCGCTAATAATGAACATTTTTGTCATTTGTATTTGATCCAATCCCTATCCCTAAAACTATCGGCATTAGGAGCCAATATTCTTACCCTCATAAATACGTGTAACCTCTTCTTGTAACATGACAGACTTAGAGGCAGGCCCAGCCACACGCTTAGCAATATCAAGAATTTCTTTGTGCTCCTTCAGGTTACCAACAAAGTTATCACTCAGGCCAGACTGTGAAGAGCCAAAGAGTTTACCTTCGCCACGAATTTCTAAGTCTTTCTCTGCAAGCCAGAAACCATCGTTGGAGCTTACAAGAGCATTCAAACGTTCTTCAGCTTCACCATTGGATGCTTCACCAACAAGGTAGCAATAGGACTTCGCAGAACCACGTCCGACACGACCGCGAATCTGATGCAAGCTTGCTATACCAAATCTGTTGGCATTTAGTACAGTCATCACTGTAGCATTTGGCACGTTGACCCCAACTTCAACAACTGTTGTCGCAACAAGAATTTGCACTTCATTGCGGTAGAACTTTTCAATGACCTCATTTTTGGAATCTTTGTCAAGCTTACCGTGAAGCAGACCAACTTTGAGGTCAGGGAAAACCTGGTCGGCAAGAAGATGATAAGTTTTTTCAGCAGATTCAATGTCCTCCATCTTATCACTGTCTTCCACAAGTGATGCAACAACATAAGCTTGATGACCCATAGTAACCTGCTCACGTATCTTGTTCCAAGCGTTCTGTGGGTTACCATCCCATTGGGTCTCAATAGGTATACGGTTAGATGGAAGCTCATCAATAATAGATACTTCCATGTCGCCATAAACCACCTGAGACGTTGTCCTAGGAATAGGTGTTGCAGTCATTGTTAACATGTCTGGCGTTCCATGCTTCATGTTGTTCTCGCGCAAAGCACTACGCTGTTCAGTACCGAACTTGTGTTGCTCGTCAATAACAACTAGCCCAAGGTCATCAAACTCCACACCTTTAGAAACAATAGAATGCGTTCCTACGAGAATGTTGATTTTACCTTCTTTGAGTTCTTCAAGTAGTTCACGTTTCTCTTTAACGCGCATTTTACCAGTTAGTAGACGAACATGAACTTCGTCTACTAAGCCAGCCTTTGTGAGGTCCTTGATCATTCTTTCGTACAGCTGGTTAGCTAGAATGTCTGTTGGGGCGAGGAACCCCACCTGATATCCTGATGCTACAGCAACAAGACACACATATGTTGAAACTTCTGTTTTACCACTTCCTACTTCTCCTTGTAGAAGACGGTACATTGGTAAGTCTTTAGCTAAATCGTCAGAGATCTCTTGAATAACTCTTGCCTGCGCTCCAGTTAAGGTGAAGGGCAAACTGTTGATAAACTTATCTGCCAGTCTACGATTGATTTTTGGCTTACCAAGGCTGTGGTCTAGTTCATCTTTACGATTCTTAAACAGAACTTGCAAACGAATGAACTCATCAAAAGCTATACGCTCACGGGCACGGTCAGCGTCTTCACGGTTCTCAGGGAAGTGAATCTTCCTGTAAGCCTCGTCGCGGGACATGAGGTTATACTCTTTGAGAAGTATGCTAGGGACAGGGTCTTCAAACCAGACTGTTTTGTTGAGGAACTTTTGAATCTCCTGCTGCAACTGCCACGACTTGTCGCCACTTTTCTGAGGGTAAACAGGAATCATGGGAAGGTCACCTCGCACGTCACCTAACTTGTCAATTTTAGCGTTGGTGATTTGGGGATAACGTCCACCTTTTTGGTCAACATACTCGGAGTAGTTACCGTACATGATAACTTCGTCGCCGTTTTTGAATTTCCAGCCTAACCACTTCTGACGGAAGAAGCTGGCAGATATCCTTTTACCTGTAATGTCCTGGACAACAACTTTAACCAAATCTCGTCTAGCATCATAAGCTGGGTCGTTAACGACTTCTCCTACGATAACAGACCATGAGCCTATTGTAAGCTCTCCGATATGCTGCGGGTTGCTTTTGTCAATGTAGCGGATGGGAAGGTAATGGATTAGATCCCATTCTGTCTTGATTTGACCAAACTTTTTCTCTAAAGGAGTTTCCATTAACTCAGTTAGCTTAACATCCCAGTTTAAGTCGGCTTCGGCAACATCTGCATCGTCAGCTACCCTTGCAAGTATCTTTTTGTCTTTGGCATCAATCTTCACTGTTCTGCCCGTGAGGAACTTACGGATTAGAAGAGCGTTGTCTTGTGTGAAAGCAACATTGTAGCCGTCATCGTCTTTGATGCCGTCAATAGCTTTCCGAAATGCCGTCAAATCGTCACCGTTAATACTGATGGTGTCAGGCGCATGTGTTTTGAGAGTAAATTCTTCGTTCATGTATTTTAGTTATCCGTTAATGTCAGAGACAATAATCATACCATATTTTCTTTGAACCGATAGTATTTCAGAGTAACTAGGTTAGGAAAACTGTGGCGTTTGTAAAGAAACCCAAAGACCAGGAGCAGGAAACACCTGCTGGTTTCGGTCAGATGTATGATAGTTTTCTTTCTTTTGTGGAAAGAACACCTTCAAAACAGCGTAGAACGTATATGATTGGCTCCCTTGTGGTAGCAGCCATCTTAATTGTTCTGGCTTCTCTTCCGTTGAACATATCAACCTGGGTGTTCGTTCTTATTGGTTTCCCAGCGGGATTGATTGTGTTTGCAAACTGTGTCGCACTGACGCATTTCACTCGCCTACGCGATTCCAAAGCTTTCACATACAAAGACCGTGTTCCGCCTACCAAACGAATTAAGACTGTTGGTTTGGGAATCGTAGTTATTGTTGCGATTCTAATCAGCCTTGGTGGACTTATTCCTTATGGCCTTGGTGGAACCATTGTTATCACTCTGGCATTGTTTGCTTACAACATTATCCGCAGGACACCAGATGAGCTTCGTCTAGCTAAACTTGGTCTTCCTGACCCCCGCGAATTTGAGAATGAAGATGAGGAAAACTGATGGCTAACTTATGGATTTACCTTGCATATGGTGTTCTAGGTATAATTGTGTTAGGTGCAATTGTTCTACTTGGTGGAGTGTTTGTCTTCGGGCGCGAAAAAACCGATAAAGGTAGCAAGAAAGCTAAAACTCAAAAAGGCAAAGAAGAGACAAACCCAGAAGATGGCTTCAGCTTCGGTGCTGACAGTAACGATTTTGTTCTCACAAAGACAAACTTGGATGAGAACAGCTTAAGAAACTCTGCCCTCCGACCTTCTGCTCCCTCTTCTGCACCTAAAAACGCTACTAAGCAGCCAGGTTCATTCTTCGGTAACGATGAGGACCCTTTCCTCTTACCATAACGTTTTCTGTGTTATACTAGCTTTTACCTTGCGTTACAGAAATAGGAGAATCAACTGTGACAGACCAGAACATTCAAGATTTAACCGTATCTGATGTTGAAATTGTCAACATTGTAATGGACTCGACAAAAACGCCTGTTGTGCATATTGTTGTAGAAGAATCTAGTGTCTCTGACCCGGATGAGTTGACACAGTATTTCATCAGTCGTATTGAGCCTGACAAAGATACGACAGGGTTTGTTAAACTTTTCTTCCGTAAAAATATTGAAGAAGAGGGAACAGACTTTGCCGTTAGTATCCCCCTACAGTACGCACAGGTAAGTCAAATTGTTGGTATGCTACTACCTACCCCTAACTTTGTTATGAGTTCTGAGAGCGATATCGCGGAACCTTCAGATTCTGGCGACTACGAAATCACAGATTTCCCTGCTATCATCAGCTTTGCATTGTCATCATCACCAGAGTTTGCTCAGACCACCTCTATGCTCAGCCGCCTTACTACAGGAAAACACACTGTACAGCTAGATATTGATGTTTTCAATGAGGGCCGAGCAGAGATGATTTCACTTATTGGTGACGTAGTCAATGGTGAGAGTGAAGCATTAGAGAAGCTTTTTGCTTACATTGAGCCTCTGAACGCTATGGTAGCAGACAAAGAGAAAGATGATTTCCAGCCTTCTGATGAGCAACAGAAGCTAATCATTCTTGAAGACCTTACAGTTAAGCTTCTCAACGCTACAAACCCTATAATGATTTCCTCCAGCTTCAAAGGCGCTGCGCCAACAGAAGACTTTATTGAAGACATTGAATCTTTTGAAGGCATCATGCGAGGCAGCGGGATAGATGATAGCTTCTTCGCTGATGTGTCTAATGATATTTCAGCGACACCTGAAAGTAAAATTGCTCACATCTCCAAACCACTGACAAAAGACAACTTCCCTCTCAAGATGGAACGACTTGTTCCTAGCATCAACTTGCCAGAAGTCTACAAGACAACCTGGAACTCAATAGAGGAGCCAGAGCAAGAAGAAAAGCTCACTGGCGAAATCACTGTAGCTGGAATGATTATGGTTGCCGCCAGACTAGGTCGCATTGAAGAAGTTGCGGATGGCAATTTTGAACTTGAACCAACAATGATGTTAATTAAAGCTCTAAGCGTTCCAGGTGAACAGATTATCTGGGCCATGAATGAAACCATTAAGCTCTTATCCAAGAACCAATTCAGGCCCTTCAATGACGTTTTCACACTGACTGTTCCTGATGCTGAAGAGCCTAGAAGCGCTCTACAGGCACCTTTAGGGTTTGTCCTGCATGAGTTCGGTCATTTGGTACAAGGAGAAGGATGGCGCAAAGATATTCTTGCTTTGGGTCTGAAAGACTACCCTATCATCTTCTCATTTGTTGATGAAATTCTCTCTTCAGAGGGCGAACATGACCATTCAGAGGATGATGAAGAAAGCTCCATGTGTGTTCCAGCTAGAGCAGCAGTTAATTTGCTAGGCTTAGGCTTCACCATCAAAGATATTGTTGATCAGCTTGGACAAGCCATGATGGCTATGGCTGAGTTGAATGCTCACAAGCACACAGACTACAAGAAGAACTCTATTGACTGGGATAACTACACCAAGAGCTACTTGGCTAGTATCTTAGAGCACAATGAGTCAGATGAAGACGAAGATGATGACGAGGATGACTTCTACGGCTAGAAAAGTCGGGGGCTTAGAAGCCTTCGTATCCTTCTAGTCCTTCGGTAAGCTTCTCTACAGCTGAATCTTTGATAGAACGCAGAGGGTTGATACCAATACCCATCATAGCCATGATTTCTTTGTTAGAGTAGCCCATGAAGAACTTCAAACGGACAAACTCTTTCTCATTTTCGTCAAGTTTAGTATCAACCACAAACTTGATAGCAGCTTCAAGCTCAGTTTGTTTCTCATCAGTTGTTGGACCTAGCAGGTCTATTGTCTCATGTTCTACCTGAACCATGAAAGTCTTGTTCATCTGAGAGAGAATAGTTTTAGCTTCAGTTGTCTCAAGGTTACTTCGTTTAGCAATGTCATCTACAGTAGGCTCAGTGGTGCTGTTAGCGTAGTGACCTTCAATGCTGCGGATTACACCTTTGATGTTTTCTCGTACGCTTCGGGGAGTCCAGTCCATAGAGTTAATCTGGTCTAAGATAGCTCCGCGTACACGAATTGTTGCGTAAGTCTGGAAAAGGTTACCCATTTTAGGGTTAAATTTTTCAATGGCATCTAGAAGGCCAATGTTACCGGCTTGGACTAAGTCTTCATAGTCTAGAACAGCGGGTTTCTTGTGCATAAAACCTGCAACAAGTTTCTTGACGATAGGGAAGTAGTTGTCGGCAAGGGTCGCCCGTAACATAGGTGTGGGATTTTCTTTATATTCTTCCCACAGCTTTGCAAGTTTCTCTTCGTCAAAGAATTTCTTATTCATGCTTCCCAGTTTTTTATTTATCCCCCGGCGTAAAAACACTATCGGCCTGGTTGAACCGATATATGTAACGGATAATCATGCTTAGTAAACTCACCAGTCACATAAATCAGAAGAAAAGCCAGGAGTCTGGCTTATCTCTTCCCGAAGTGCTCGTCGCAGCTGTCATCATTGTGCTCGTTTTAACGTTCACGGCAGCTGGACTGGCTAGCTCTTTCGGCATCTCAGGTAAAACAGAAAACTCAAACAAAGCAACTCAGGCTATCAACGACCAGATAGCTATTGCCAAGCAGGCACGATATGCAGACCTTGGCATGAAAACACCTACAGCTGCTGAAACAGAGAACTGTTCCCCATGGACTACAACCTTTAACGGTGAACAGAAAGTTATCACGAGTGTAAACTATCCTTCATTGAATTACTGCTTAACAAAACAGTACTCAAACGTAGGTATTAAGTTCTACATTGAAACCCAGATTACATACGTTAACGACACTTCATATGATAACTCTATTGAGCCTGTTACTGTTACGAACACATCATACCAGCCTAAACGAGTTACTGTGACTGTGCGCTGGTCTGATACCGTAGATGACGACGGCGAAGCAATTCCGTCATCTAGGACAATGACATGGGTTGAAACACCCTCAATTCAGGAATGTATTCCCCCTGGGCTTAGTAGCACAGCCACCAGCCCCGCAACAGGATGTATTGGATCTTAATAAATGCTTAAAATTACTAGAGGTTTCGTAGCCAACCGCAAAGAGAACGAGTCTGGCGCTGCCATGATTTTTGCCCTTATGGTTATGGTTGTTGCTTTAGTTGTATCTGTTCTAGTTGCAGGCTATGTGTTAACAAACATTACTATCACCAAAGGTGTTAACTCCATTTCAACAAATGGTTTAGCTGCTGACGCTGCTATCAGTAACGCCCTGCTCGTTGCAAATAGTGTGGAAGGAAAAAACCTTCTTGCTACTCATGATGGTCCTGAATACGCGGTTACAGGGCAGCTTGCAGCTAATGCTTCTCCAAACACTGTTAAGTGGAGATGGTACGCCGAAAAAGTTGCTGGTACAGGACAACGTATCTACTACTACATCTACGCTACGGGTTACACTAAGTCACCCACAGATGAAGATGCAAAGACAACCCGTGTCCTCTTGTCTTCAAAAAACGTTTCCTCTGCTTCAATGCAGAATGGCAAAATAGTCTACCAGCCTTCTGACCAGGCTGTACACCAGTGGGGTATCGCAGGACTTAACAACATCACATTAGGTGCATCTGCAAAGATTTACTCTTACGATTCATACCAGAACCGTAACCCAACTGGTGCTACTGAAGGCGCAGAAGTAGCAACAAACGGAAACCTAATCTTGGGTGGCGACAACAGTCTAAGGAAGTTCAACAAGTTTGCTGCCAGCAACAATGTTAATCGCTGTGTTGGTACCGGTTGCGACTCTCTACAGGTTGATGACATTGCTTACCAGCTTAGCTTGTCCTCTGTCGCAGCTAAAGTCCAGGAGCAGTGCCCTCTAGCCGCTTCAAGCTACCCTTCATGGACAGCTTCAGCTAACGCAGGACTTCTTACGGTTACAAGCACAAACAAGTGCTTCAATACTATGGACTTTAACGCTAATACAACATTGCCTGCATCTGCAACGCCTAACACACCCGCTCAAGTATTCATCAAAGGTAACATCTACGTACGTGCCGGTGTGACTGTCAACAATGGTGGTGCCCCAGCAAGCCTTCAGCTGTACTCTCAGTCAGGTTCAGAGGCAACCTTTACTCCTGGTACATCTGGTGCTCCTACGAAGTTCTTCGGCCTTGTAGCAGGCCCTACTCTAGCATGTAACAGCGCTGGAACATCTGGCGCGAACCTCACATTATACGGCTCACTTGCCTGCGGTAGCGTAGATTTTAAAACTGGTTCAGTAATCTGGAATGATGATGGAGCTAAGATGGTTAAATCTACAACTGACCGTGTCCTATGGAGCATCAGTAAATACGAAACAGTTCTATAACAGCTTAAGTTTCTTAGCCTAAGGTAAAGAAACAGGGACTTCATCTTAGTTCTAATGTGTGTCGGTTATGAAAAGTTTTGTTTTACCGATATATATAAATGGATACAGCTATTTGAAAGAGTCCAGTGAAAAAATTTCTAGCCCGAAAAAACGAGAGTGGCTTTACCTTAATTGAGGTTTTGGTTACCCTCGCTGTTTTTGCTGTCATTGCAGTTATAGCTACGTCAGTAATCGTCTCTCTAAACAACACTGCTGCTCGTTTTGGTACTACATCTACCACACAGAACGATTTGACTACAGCAGCAGCACAGATTAACCGTGATATTTCCAGCGCAAGCAACTTTGTCCGTGCGGAAGATAAGTTACTTGAGGTTAAAACAAACTTCGGTGATCGGACTGAAAACACTATCATCTTTGCTTATGTGCCTGGTTCACCTGTACCATCAGGTGTGCAGCAAGCTAACCTACCGAACTATCCTGCTATAGTCCGTCAGGTTACAAGCTCAACAGGAACTACACCTACATCCCGTGTTCTTGTGCCAGGCTTTGATGCCACAGCACAAGCTAACCCTTTGTTCGCTTACTTTGACGGACGAAACGTGAAAATTTCTACACCTGTTGAAGGTGACACTAAACTTAAGTCAATTTCACGTGTTCAGTTCTTTATTTCAGCTAAAATTGATGACCGTGCGCTTCCTGTGGAACTAGCTTCTTCTGCTACCCCGCGAACAATTGGTACGGAAACTAACAACGCTGGTTCAACACCTCAGATTCCTGCTGCACCATTCTTAACTGGTAAGCTAACTCCTAGTGCAACAACAGCTGACCTTAGCTGGACGATCCCTGAGGGAGCGACTTCTTACACTCTTTACCGTATCAACAATGATACAACAAAAGTTGTAAGTATTATCCCTAACCCGGCAACTAACACGTTCAGTGATACAGGACTCACCAAGGGTGAGAAATACACTTACTATGTTGTAGCTTCTGGCCCTGGTGGAATCTCTCCTCAGTCAAACAAGGTTAACCTAACTGTTGTGCCTGATAAGGCTATCATTGTTAACATCAACTCTACTAAGCAGCTAGCTGATGTTAAATCTGGTTCTACATCCGAGTCTGGAACAAGTAACCCTCTAGCCTCAGCTAAGTACACTGTTGCTCGTAACCTTACTAACCAGATTACTTGGAAGCCTGTTTTCGGTGCTGAAGGATACTACGTTTACCAGAACGGTTCAACAACACCTATGGCATCTGTTGGCCCTAACACCACAACTGCTACAACTACAGCTGCCTACGGTGCAGTACGTACCTATACTGTAATCGCTTGGAACAGCGGTGACAACGGTTCTGGTGGAAATGGTCTAGCTTCTGACTCTGTTCAGCTTATTAGCCCTCCAACAGCGCCTGGTATTACTGCGCTTGCAACTAACAGCACTTCAACTATCAACCAGATTACTGTTTCAACTCGCCCAGCGAACTCTGATGGATTCAATATTTATGCTGCATCCAACAACTCTGGTGTAGTTAACTGTTCAACAGTAACTAAGAGGGTAAGCCTTAACAATGTGTCACCTTACAGCTACAAGGACGAAACCGTAGCATGGGGTAGCTCATCTTGTTACGCAGCATCTGGATACAATGATGCTGGTGAAGGTCCTCGTGGTGCAGCTGACATTGAGAACAAGAAGGCTGGCCCATTCTCCGCTACAAGCTTTGATGAGGTATCACTACGTTATGCAGTAGATGGTTACTTCGGTTTCGCTTCATCTGGCAACAACTCTTCTGGTATCCTGAACTGGTCAGCTTCTCAGAACGTTGGTAAGTATGTTGTCAAAAAGAGCGAACCTCAGCTTCCTAGTCCAAATGATGGTCGCTTAGATGGTATTACCACAACTGAGACAGGTGCGACAGCAGCTGGTTATGGCGTGCTAACACCTGGTTCAGGTTATGTTGCAGATATCTTCTCTTGTGCCCCGTGGTACACTGGAAGCAGTGTCGCGGATGGTGTTACAACAGGTAACAACGACTTGGACAACGCTGAGTCTGGTTGCCGTATGGTCCGTACAACATTCATGACTTCACCTGATGTTCCAATTGAGACTCATTCCTTGATTCAGACTCGTCAGCCTAGCCCTTGGGTACGTCGCGCAACTAACGTATACGCATGGACACGAAACGGTTCTGTAACAAGCGTTCAGGCTAAAGCATGGTTTGACAGTCAGGGTGAACCAGGTTGGGCTAACTTCGGTGCAGCCGTAGGTGCATCAGCCAACGCTTACTCTGGTGAGACAACTGGTGGGCAGAACACAAGTGGTCGTTCACGTTCATACTTGAGCCTACCGGGTTATGGTACAAAGTACTCAGATACTGTTTCTTGGACAGGTGTTGTTGCTACAGCCCCAGGTTGTACAACAGCTTGTGGTCAGAACTTCGCTAACGTTGCTGAGACTGCACCAACCTACTATGCTGGTCACCACGCTTACTACGTAGCTAGGTAATAACCGATATAGTAAGTGTCATGATCACTTATCTCAAGAACCACAAAGTATTAGCCATCTGCTTGGCTGTAGTGTTAGCTATCCTAGTTATCCTGGGTACCACCACTACAGCCAAGCAGATTAATGCTAAGAAGACAGCTAACGCCCCTGTGCAGCAGGTAACAGACAGCACTGTTGGAACAGCTATCAACTCAGTCATCCCCGATGGAAAAAATGCTAGCACTATGGTGGCACCTGGTACGGAGGACTGGTGGAATGCTATCTCTGATTTTGTTCCCGCATATAACCTGGCAGGTATGTCTTACTCTGAAATGCCAGCTAAACCCTCTCAGCTAGGGTGGACAGTAAGTTACTCTGACGAAATTCAAAGTGACTTCAACTTTGGCCTCAACAGTGTCTTTTTGACATTTAACTCAGAAGATGATGCCGCGAAAGCTACAGAATGGCTTGCTTCTACAGGAAACAATGAGTTCCAGCCTGTTACTAAAGGCAAAGTTGTAGTGCTGGCTCCAGCATGGTCAGATGTTAACCGTGACCTTCTATTAAAGGATTACACAGGATTGCAGGAAAGCGCTGATGTTACTCCAGACAAAGGCTACTGGAAAGTTGACTTCGCTACTTTGAAGGAAGTGTTTGTTACAGACGCAACTTCTACAGTGTATGACAAAGCAGTTACAGACTTAGGTTTCAATACTAAATCTGAAGAGTCTGTATGGTACGCTTCCTCTACTGATGGCCTCACATGGAATGGATACTTCAATGAAGGAGTATGGAATCATGAAAACCTTGATGCTGAAGCATTTAAGAATGATATGCTAGCGACTTCAGTAGACAGTGTTGACACATCAAACACAGGTATTCCTGAAGGCTCAAGCGGTGACATTCAGTACACTACAGAGCTAAACCAAGCCCTCATTCTAGATTATGTTGCAATTCAGACTAAAGAACTTGGTGTAGGCTTTGTGACAGACTTCGCTACAGGAGACACTGTAACACCTGAGCCTCTTAAAACTGATGACGAAACTAAGTTGAGTATTAACCCTAACGCTTGGTTCTCAGTCATGAGTGGCCGACCGGATGTTCCCGTGTACTTCAACTACGATCTAGCTACTTTAACGTTCAATAACTCTAACACAGACATGAATATCACATTCTCAAAAACGTCTTAAAAACGGTTTCCGTGGTACAATAGAGACCTATGACTTACAATATTGCTTTCTTTGCAGACTCCCATGTTGGCTACCGTGCTAAGGTCGGTAACAACGAAAAAGGTATCAACATCCGTGTTCAGGATGGCTATGATGCTTTTAGGGAAACCCTAGATCAGATAGTCAAAAGTGATATCAAGATTGACGCTGTAGTTCACGGTGGAGACCTCTTCCACGAGAGCAAACCAACAATGCGTGATATCACGACAGTGCAACATTACCTTCGTTTGTTAGCTAAAAGAGGTATTCCCTTCTACGGTCTAGCTGGTAACCACGACGCCACCGACATTCGTGCCGAGATAGCCGCTGTAGCGCCCGTTAACGACCCGGACAAGGGTATCTTCGCTCTGTATGAGCCTTATGCTAAATACGAGCTTACAGACGGTCTGGTGCTCCATTCAGTATCACACCACGGACTGGCTAACGGTGATGCTCCAAAAATTGAAGCATCAAGCGATGTAGTTAACATCTTTACCACCCATGGAGCAGCACTTGACCCTAAGAATCAGGAGCTAATGCACTGTGAGGGTTCACCACGTGAACAGATGATTCCTGTTGACCTGATCTTAGATGACACTTTTGCTGTCAAACTTCTAGGTCACTATCACAGCCGCTACGCTGTTGGTGGTGAAATCTTGAACACATGGTATTCAGGGTCAGCGGTACGCCGTGGATTCTCTGACTCACCAGGAGCGCGAGGGTGGCTTCTAGTTCAGGTCGAAGAGAACGGTGAGGTGACAGTCTCACCACGCAACATTAAACAGCGTCCACAGTATGACTTAGATATCATTGATGCTGAAGGTATGAACTCAAATGATGTTATGGACCTTCTAGAGTTGAACATGAATCGTACAAAAGAGGCTGAGAAAGCTCCTATTGTGCGCCAGAAGATAATTAACGCACCACGTAGTGTACGTGAAGGAATGGATAGGCTCAAAATTGGTGAGCTATCAGAACACATGCTGGACTGGAACCTTAAGATAACAAGCCCTGAGGTAACTAAAACAACATCTAGCAAGCGGGACCTCACACTCAAAAAAGGCTCAATCAATATTATTGACCACTACAAGGAGTGGGCTAAAGCCGAAGCTGCTAACGTTCCTGAAGAGTTCCGTGAGGCTGTTCTCCATGATGTTGAAAAGTATCTCAAAACAGCCCGCGAAATCCACGAACACTAAACCCAGTTTTTACTGAGCTAAACTAGAAAGTCATAGTAGAATATATAAACAATGATTAAACTGCAATCAATTAGAATCAGAAACTTTCGTGCAATCGCTGATGTTACCTTCAAGCCGCTAACAGAAGGTATTACAGGTATTTCCGGAAGCAACGGTGCCGGTAAAACAAGCTTCCTTTCAGCTACAATGTTTGCATTGTTCGGGGAAAAGCCACCTGAGGCCTCAGTCGCGTCCTTGCGCCGTACAGGGTCAACAGGCGAGTGCTCTGTTTCTGTTGTGTTTACACACCTTAAGCAGACTGTTGAGGTTGTGCGTGAGATTAAAGGTAAGTCAAACACAATTCTTGTTGACATTTATGTTGACGGTGTGCCTGAGACTGTTACAAGTGTGGGTGCAGCTAACCTTTGGATATCACAAAGGCTTGGTGTGGATGCAGCCGGGTTCTTAACTGCTTTTGTTATCCGCCAGAAAGAGCTTGACCAATTGATTACTGCCCGCCCAGCTGAGCGCAAAAGAATTATTGAGCGTCTAGCTGGTATTGACACAATCAACCACGCTCTTAAGGCTGCTCGTGATGATGAGAACAACGCTAAGAAAATTCTTGGAAACCTTCCTGGCTCTGAAAGCAACGTGGAAGAATCAGAAGAACAGCTTAATATGCTTGCTGACAAAATGGTTCAGCTGGAAGCAAACTGGGAAAGCGAACAGAAGCAGCAGAGAGAGCTAACCGCCAAACAGCGTGAGTTACAGTCTTCTGTAGACACCATGCGCGATATAGAGTTCTCTGTTTCACGCAAGGAGTCTGAGCTTAGTAACTTAGTGAACGAGGTCTCTAACTTAGAAAGCCGAAACGAGAAGCTTGCCTACTTGGACCAGGTGTCAGATATCGGGGATATCCAGTCTCTAAGAGACCGTCATCTTGAGGTAACAAGAAGTCTCAACGAGAAATCTCAGAACCTTGCTTCATACAAAGTAAAGCAAGACAACACTAAGAACACTTTGATCCGTATTCAGAAAGAGCTTCTGTCACAGACAACAGCCCTTAGTATGCTTACTGTGCCCTCAGAGAGCCTAGAAACTTTGAGGACAAAGCTTGAGGATAACTCTGGAGCAGAATCAGGCATCATAACACGTCAGAGCGTGCTACGTAGCAAAATAGCTGATTTAGAAGCCTCAATTTCTGTCTTAGAGCATTCAACTGACTGCCCCACATGTCATACAGAGTTGGCTGACCCTGCTGGCCTTGTTGGCAGATTCCAGGATGAAGCTAGAACGCACCGTGAGGATATCTCCAAGCTTGAAGAGGAACGTCAGCAGCTAATCGTTGACAGTCAAAGTACCCAATCTCTCATCGCGGCTTCTCAAGAATACGAAAGAATTTCAGAGAGCATCAAGTCATTGAACTCTGAAGTTGACTCTCTCCAAAAAGAGGATGATAGCAGCATTATTGAGAAACTTGAAAGCGAAGTTGAAGCTTTAGAGGCAGACAAAACAACTATCACTGAGCTTGGTTTTAAAGCTAAGTCTCTCAACGAAGATACCGTTGAGCGCAACTCAAATATTGCTAGGTTGAGAGAGATAGCTCAGCTGTCTTCCACACTCGAAAATGAGATCTCTGGCCTCAAGAAAAACTTCTCAGCTGACAGGTTAAGCAAGTTACGTATTGAGTTAGTCAAAGTGCAGCAAGCTTCAGATGCTAAAGCGCCGCTGATTGAGTCGTTGTCCAATGACAGGTCTGCTACCAATAGCAAGCTGGCTATGTCCAAAACAAACTATAAGAACGCTAAAGACCAGTGGGACAGGAAGAAAGACCTTATGCATCAGCAGCAGCGTCTAGCTTTGACCACTGACATGATTGATAAATACCGTTCCAACACAATCTCTTCTTTGGCTCCTAGCTTGTCTGAGTACGCCACCTCGCTAATTAGTGAGATAACAAACGGGGAGTTCACTGAAGTTCTGTTGGATGATGAGTTCAATGCAAGCGTTGTTGACTCTACAGGTAACACCCGACCTGTGTCCTGGCTGTCTGGTGGAGAAGTATCAGCTGTAGCACTATCAATGCGTATTGCTATTGGTCTTCTTATCACAGATGGAAACCCTGAGTTGCTTTGGATGGATGAGGTTCTTACAGCACAGGACGTCGACCGTAGGACAGCTATGCTTTCAATGATTCGCGGGCTTCCTATTGACCAGATCATTATGATTAACCACACTCATGAGGCAGCGGACATTGTTGACAAGACTATTTCTCTAAACATTGACCGAATTAACGGGTCTTACATCTCTGAAGATGAGTAAAGTTTAAAAAGTCTGAGCCGATAGATTTTTCAAAGACCTAAAGGATTTGAAAAATGAGCGAACCACAGAACCATGATGAATGGGTTAACGACTACAGCGACGAGTACAACCAGGACACTGACGGTGAAGCCGGATTTGCCTCTGGTGAGGTAATTGTTCTTGATGTTGACAATGCTCCTGCTTTTGCATCAAACGATGAGTCTGAGCACATCACTGTAGTCCAGGTAGACCCTAACACTGGTCAAGAAGTTATTGAAACAATTGACCTTTCCTTGCCTCCCCTCACTGTTGAGCAGTCAAAGGATATTACTGAGAGAATTCGTACGACAACCAACGTTCTTTACCTGCTTATCAAGCGCGCTCACGCTGGAAAAGCTCACAAAGCACTAGGTTATGACAACTTTGAGGCATATGTGAATGCAGAGTTCAACATGTCACGTTCATACGCATACAAGCTTCTCAACCAGGCTAACATCATTGCTGCCATTGAAGAGAAAGCTCCTGAGGGAACTCAGATTCATGTTGGAGATGCAACTGCTCGTAGCCTGAAGAAAGTTCTTCCTGAGCTTCTTTCTGAAGTTGAAGAAAAAACAGCTGGTCTTAGCGCCGACGAAGCTGGTGACGTTATTGAAGACGTTATCAACAACATGCGTGAGCAGAAACGTCAGGCTGACGAGGATGCATTAGATGACGAGGATGGCGATGAGCCACGTCAGTTTGACGGTCCTTACACTGGCGAATACAACGGTGCAAGCTATGATGATGACGATGATGAAGATGACGACGAAGTTGACGAGTTCCTTGACGGTGACCCAGGCGAGGCACGCAGGAAGTTTGATAAGCTCTACAACCTTTACTCTGGTCTAAAAACCATTTCAATCGTTGATGACCCTAGTGAACTGTTGGACTTCATTCCTACAGACCGTAAAGAAGAAATTCGCGGTCTTCTTGATACAGCAATTCCACTACTCAATGCTTTCAATGAGCAGTGGAATGCATATGAAGCTGCTAACCCAACAACTTCTGATGATGAATCTTTTGCTGAAGACGATTCTGACGAATAAACACAAGAAAAAAAGATACAACCGATATATATACTGTAACGTCCCCCAATCATAAGGAAAAAAGGAAAATGAAAGATATGCTTCTTAAGGCTTCCGTTAACGCAAGCCTCGCAAAAGACCGTGTTGCTGATAAGTTAGGCCGCGCTGCTCGCGGCGAGAGCGGTGACGTTGTTCAGGTTATCCTGATCATCGCATTGTTCGTTGTTATCGTTCTAGTAGTAGGACGTATCCTTACTTCAACCATTACTACTCAGGCAAACAACGTTGGTAACTGTATCTCTACTTCCAACGCATCTAGCTCTGCTGCATGTAAGAACTTCAAGTAAAATTAACTTGCTAGTACCAAACCAGCTATGAAAGTTATAGCTAGGACGGGAAGGAAAGGCGTTGCTCGCCTTTCCTTCCCTTTTGGGTTTAACCAAGACTTTTTCTGTGGACGCATTTCGCCCCAATTGAAGATTCTACCTAACACTAGTGAGCAGACCAGCTGTAATGCAGCCGCTGCGCCAAAAATGTAAACAAAGCTGTTTATGCCCATCCACCAGCTTGCTCCCCAACCTGCGATGTAGAGGAAGCGTACGTCACCGAATCCCATGTTAGAGAACACTAATATGGTTGGGATAACTAGGAACAGCAGCATCTGTACGGTAGCGTCAACTGCTGGGTTTAAGAAGAACGGGAAACCTTGGAAAAAAGTGTATCCTTGCATGGGTACAAGGTTAAACGCAATACCTAATATTGCTCCCGGCACAAGAAGTCTGAAAGCAAAGTCTGTTATCTCCTGGGGAGCTTTCATTGTCACAGCGTCACTGTAACCTACAGCTGTTCCAGCGGCAGCGAAAATACCTGTCATTGCCATAGCATAGACGTTGTTATCAGTGTTGAAGTATACCGCTAAGCTTGCAATATATCCTACGGCAACTGACATAGCGTAAACGAAGCCCCAGTCATTTTGTAGTTTGCCGAAACCCCTTAAACTCCAAGCTGGAATTTCTTTCTTTAAATAGCTGTAACCCAGTATATAAACAATTGCTAGAAAAGCTGTCCCCGTGACTAAGCTCATTTTTACTTGTTACCTTCTTTTAGGATAATGTGTGCTTCTTTCAAAACTTCGGTTACTGCATCTTGTGTCTTAGGGTTCTTCAGCCACAAGCTTATCTTCTTGCTGCGCTTCTCGGCACCCCAGTTTTCATAGAATACACCTACAAGGCCGGTTAGACCTTTAGTGCCAGAAACATTCGCTGCTCCTGTTACGATAGATGCAGAAAGGAGAGTGTTGTTAATCATAGCTTCAATGTTATCGTTTACCAACTCATCTGAGGGCAAAGGAAGCTCGTTGTCTTCCTGGTAGATTGTCCCAGTGTTACGCAAATTGAGCACAGTGTTGATAGCCATAGAATCACGTTTAACAGTGTTAACGTCAGTGCCTAAGACCTCTGCTAACTCTTCAGGCTTAGGTTCACGATTGTGCTTGAGTTTGAACTCTGCAATAGCACGTGAGTGTTTAAGCTCAGCGTCAGCAACTGAACGACCAAATGATTTACGGTTTAGGTTGAACACCCATTTTTTCAATGCAGTAGCGAGGTAAGCCCCGAAAGGAATACTTGTGGATGCATCATATCTCTGGATGGCATCCAGAATCCAGATGTAAATCTGCTGCTGAATGTCGTCTGGCTCAGGAAGGTGCTTAGTGATACTTGACATGTGTGAATGTAAGAGCACTTTAGCGAAAACGCCGTAGTATTCACAGAGGTCTGATACAAAGTGTTTTGGTAACTCTTCCAGGTTCCTTCTCTTAAGATCCTTTTCAAGTCGTACTCCAGATACTTTCCATTCAGGTTTGACGTTCTGGCTATCTTTGATTAGGTCGTAGACTTCTGGACCATTTGTTGTGAACACACGGAAGAGTCCGTCTTCATCAATCTGCACAGCTGAGTTCTTTTCACCAGTCAAAGACATGATCTCTTGTTTTGTGAGACTGCTGTCTGCCCTAAAGTGAATAAGGTCATATGTTTTCAGGTCAGCTATTAGCCAACCGTCATCCTCTAGGATACCACCGAACCAACGAGGCTGGTATTTCTTGTCCTGAGTGTTTAAGGTTGAGCTAGTGTCTCTCCAGATTCTAAGTTCGTCGCTTTTGAAACGGAAGGACTCGTTACTGCCCTGAAGCAGGAGTCCTTCGTCAGCTAACTTAGTTAAAGTAGGTAGGAGAGCTTCCTTGGAAACTTTAGTACTGTTTTTGCCTATAGTATCTATGTTCTTCTTAATTTTATAGATTGGGTGCCATTGACCGTCTGCTAGTTCATCTAAAACTTGTACTTCTAGGTTTGTTTTCTGTGCTGTAGACATGTTTCTTTCTTAGTTCGGTTCAGTGAAGGCTGGATAGTTATCAAATAGTTCCCTAAAAATTTGTTGCAGGAAAGAGTTGATACGCTTTGCTGCATCATCATCAGCAAGGTTGATTGATATAGAATAGTTTAGAGCGTTCTCATTAACATTCTTAGGATTGGTCTCAATAGTTTCCAGGTTTACATAGTCGTAAACGTTAAAGCTTTGAGAGATATTCCTAATCTCTTCTACTAGCTTGTCTGAAGGGGAGCCTTTCTTTTCGAAAAGCTTTAAATAAATTGGGGTTAGTTGTTCGCTGCTCATAAGTGTCTTATACTAGCATGGTTTTAAAAAACCGGGCCGATATTTACACTTGAATTTAGAAAGGTTTTTCAATGGTAGACGAAAACCCAGAACAAGGCTCACTAGAACGCCTTAGCATCCCGGTTGAAACACAGCTTGGAGAGAATGTTCTGACCCCCGCTTCAGTGAAGAGTGTCCAGTTCAGAGTGGCTGAACCCAAAGGTTACTACTTCAAAGATGTAGAGGACTTTGTTAACACAATGCTGCTACCATCCCTTGAATGGTATGCTAAAACACTGCATGACCGTGACAATGCTATCTACAAGCTTGGTGAAGAGCTTGACCGCTCCGAAGTGGACCGTACTAACCTACGATTCCAGCTTCAGGCAGCAGAGTATGGTAGTGCTGTACAAAAAGGTGTTGACGCCAACGAGGAAGACAAAGAGATGGCTGATCTCCTCAGCCGTCTCACTGATGCTCAAGCTCAGCTAAGTAAAGTGCAGCAGGACCTAGCTTCCGCTCAGCAGTATTCTGAGGAACAGGATGTATACATTGACTCTATCCTAGAAGAGCTTGCAAAGGCACAGAATGGGCAGGGCAGTAACTCTGCGTCTGTCACCGCTGCGGGCCTTGTAGGCGCTGTAGCGGGCGCGTCAGCAGCAAGTCTAGCCGATGACAACCAAGACGTTGAGGAAGTAGAAGCTGAGCCGGTTGCAGAAGATGTAGTCTATGATGAGCCTGTTTACGTAGAACCTGAAGTAGCTGAGCTTGCGTATGCAGAACCTGAAGTAGCTGAGCTTGCGTATGCAGAACCTGAAGTAGTTGAGCCTGCGTATGAAGCACCTGTCGAGTCTGTGGACTACGCTGCTCTTCAGGAGGCAGACGACCAAATTTCATATCCTGTCTATGAACCTGTTGAAACCTCCGAAGTCTATGTTGAAGAGCAAGCTGTTCAAGAGTACCCTGTCTACGAAGAAGAGGAATCTGAGCCTGAAGTAGCGCAACCCGCTGAGAAAGTCCACCCTGTCTATGGTGTGTTGCCTCCCGGCATCAGCCCAGATGATCTTTGAGCAGTTAGGATATAACCATGGCTGACAAAGTTAAACTAAGAAAACATGGCTCACTTGTAAATGCGACTTCTGTAGAACCAGAACGACAGTTTGCCGGTGGCGCGCAGAACATCATTGAGGTTAAAGAAGAATCTTGGGCTTCCATCATTCTGGGTTGGGTAAAAACAATCGTTGGTTACTTTGCGCTAGTTGTTGTACTGCTTCTTGCCGTATACACTGGTCTTGCTGCCACCGTCGTTTTCTTCTCCTCAGTCGGAGGTCAAACTGCGCTAGTGGCTAGAGGTACCTTCATCGGAGGCATCCCTGACAAAGGCGATATGATGTACATCTCTAATGACACACCTGACCCTAAATCTCCAGTAAACAATGTTGTAGTAGGCTTTAAAGGTGCCCCCGAAGCATCTATCGTAGAAAACATGTCTGCTGAGTATGACAAAGTTAGCGTTAGTGGAAACAACATTCAAATTGCTGACCAGGTGATTAATGATGCTGTGTTACTCAACGCAAAAGGCGACCGTGTTACTAGCGGTACCATTTCACTAAACAACCAGTATGTTGTCCAGTGTGTTACAGGGGCATGTGACGCAGATTCTTATCTAGTAATAGACAGTAAGCAAATCTACGGCGAGATTAAGAACGTTTCACGTTAAAGGCCCGATGCACCATGAGTAAAAGACACCCGACATGGGTAACACCAGATGAGCTAAAAGAGTTGGATGATTCGCTAATGAAGTTAGACGACTTGTCATCTAATTCACTGGCACAAGGTTTGCAGTCAGAGCTTAGCGTGGCACAAACACGATTTAGTAACGGCAGGTATCGTTCAGGCCTGTTAGCTACGGTGTTAGGCCTAGACAAAACGATGATTCCCATCCGCTTATCTGAAGAGGAGAAGACTTTCCTTTTGGAATACCTCAATCTTTCCGAGGCTGTAAAGGATAAGCTAAAATGATAGATGAGAATGTATATTCAGTTCAAACTTTGAGCACATTGTTTAAGCTCAATGAATTTGACATTGAGAAGATTCTTCTTAAAGAAGGCAAAATCTGTTTCTCAATGAAGAACACTTCTTTCGTGGTATTCATACCAACGCTAAATATGTTCACAACTTTTGATAGCAAAAGGCATTATGAGCTTTACAACAATCTAAGCTCTGCTCCTTTCTCAGTTACAAGGGAGCACAGCCTACTAAAAGTAAGCCTAGCAGATTCTTTCTCCAGCTCCTTCTTGCTAACTGATTCATTTGTGCCAAAAATTGAGGAACATATGGATGTAACAGAGGACACTTATTTTCTGCTTTCCGATAGATTAGATGTTCCGTTATTTATTGGGAACAAGAATGTCATCTCTAGGTTAGCTGATGACTTTGATGGCGACACTTCAGTTCTTTCTATTAAGGACTTTAACGAATGGAGGGCACAAAATGTTTGAGACTGAGAATAGTTTAGAAGCTAAGCCCAAACGTGTTCAGGACCGTCCAGCCCGACCTCGCCCACAGGAGATAGCTCACCGCCCGACCCAGCCATGGTTGGCATCTACTAATCCTTCTGCTTCGCTAAAGAAAGATCGTTCATCTTTGAAAGGCAAAGTAGATTACGGTGTGCGTATTGCTATGCCTACAGTCGGTGTCATCATCTTAGGTGTGATTGGGTACCGTATTTTTGACTTGATAACTGGAGTGTACTCATAAATGAGAAAAGCAATTCCCTGGGAGTATGATGAGACAGGGTCAATTAAGATTTGGCGTTGGTTGACCAACAGCTTTGAAGTTACAGTATTTTCTGAAGGTAGTGCGAAGAAAGCTTTCGGATGGAGAATTGTTGACCGGTCACAGGGAAGAGACATTCCTTTTGACTCTTCAACAGCAACTTCGTTTAATGAAGCGGTCGAATCAATATTAGAGCTAATCGGTAAGTCCTATGAGCCATCACTAGGCTACCAAGCTTACGCTGGCGAGCTTGCAACTACCTTTGCTATTTCCACCGGCCACAAAGTTGACTTTGCACCTTTAATAGGTGAGACTGTCATAGTAAAAGTAATTGAAGATGATCTTGAAGAGCGAATCATCAGAGGTGTACTACATGTCTCCAACTATGTCATCAGAATTTTGACTGACTCAACCTCAGCTGTAAATATTCCGCCTAACCGCATTAGAGATGTTCAAAAAGAGTACGGTGGACGTAGTATTCTTGATAACAGTAAAAAATCCTCCGAGGTAACAAGCACAAGGATGAAACGTGTATTCAACACTGAGTACACTAAGGGATGCACTGGTAGGCCTGGTTTCAAGCCAAATACGGTAGAGCACGGTCCTGGTGACAGTTACTGCCCTATCCACAATGTTTAATTCTGAGAATCATTCTCAATAAAGTTCCGTTTCGACTTGACAAATCGGTTTTTATATAATAGTATGTTCCTTGTACCAATTACTTAAGGAACCAAATGTCATTAGAAGACACTGTTATTGATAGCGAGCTTGACACCAACCCGAAACTATCTGTTAGGGTTGTTGATGAGGACAAAGAGGATTGGGATAAAATCGGTCGGCTTTATCGTAAGCCTGATTTTATCCTACCAGAGAATTATCGTAGCGTCCCGGTATTGCGTGAGCTTATCCGCAGCGGAGACCTGATGCCTTCAGTCACGAACGTTCTTGCTGTGCGCAACTCACCTTATCTTGTTAAGTGGGCTGCTAAGCTGGTAGCCACAGAAGCTGTCAGTGTTGCACAGAAGTTCCCTCATCGTATCACTGAGGCACCTCAGAAGGCTCTCTACTACCTTAAGAACATCCCCGACAATGAGAAAAAGTTCTGGGGTAAACAGGGTACAAAGATTCACGCTGCCTGTGAGCTTTTAGCTTTGGGCAAGAGTATTGACCACATTGAGTTCACAGAATACGAAAAGCTTTCTATTGAGCGTTGGAAGGAATGGCTGGACCTTTTCCAGCCGAAATTTGGACACCTAGAGATTACAGGATTTGGAGAAACAAACGACATGAAGTATGCCGGGACTGCTGACTTTACAGCTGAGATTAACGGGGTAAAAACAATCGGAGATTATAAGTGTGCTGTCAATAGCACACCGGTTCTTCTTCCTAGTGGTATCAGTATTAGAGCAGATGAGGTCCAGCTGGGCCAGGAAGTTGTTGCCTGGACTAAAGATAAAGGCTTGCACATAAGCAAAGTCTCTTATGTCGGTGACAACGGCAAACACAGCACCGTCCGCATGGTAACAGCCAACGGTCAGGAGCTTGAGGTAACAAAAAACCACCCTATGCTTGCTTCTCGTGATGACCAGAACTTTGGTTGGGTGAAAGCTGAGGACCTTAAACTAGGTGACACTCTTTATGTTGCTCTAGGTTGGAACTACAGCCCCCACTTTGTAGAAACAGCATGGCCTTACGCTAAATACTTCTCTCCCTACCTGTTCGGTCTAGTTTGGGCACTCTCGTCATTCAGCAAAGAAAAATGGACAGTAGACACCACTGTTGAGCTTCCTAAGCTTTCACGGCCAACCCTGCGTGAGGAGCTAAGCGACTTTGGCTTCACCTTTAACAAGCAAGGTATTATGAATGTTAAGCCTGGCCTAGAGAAAATTGCTCGCAAGAATAAAACAACAGTAGAAGAAGTTCTAGCTATTCTAACTCCTGAGCGTCTGCCAGAGTTTGTTTACTCTGCTCCAGCTATCGCTCGCCAGGCTGTTATCTCTGGGGTGCAAGAAATATTTGCCAACAAAGAAATTCATGAGAAAGAATTCTACATTGTGTTCAATAATGCTGACGCTCTTAAAGACTTGCACCAGTTCTACACAAACCACGGTCAGGTCGCAACAATTGGTTCTGATGCTAACTCTGGTATGAACTTCCTCCGTGTACCTTTCGCCGCTGATGACACAATCTTTGTGCATGGTCCCACTGCAACACGCATTGTGGAACTTGATGTTAATGAGGAGCCTACCTCTACTGTTGCAATAGAAGTTGAAGGTTCACACACTCATGTTACCGGTGGCCTTATCTCTCACAACACGAATCGCAGTGGCCTTCATATTGATATTGCGCTTCAGCTGGCTGCTAACGCTCGCGCTACGCACATTACACCTGACAGTCTCAACTTGATTCCTATGCCTACAATTGAGAAGGGCCTTGGAGTTCATATTTCACCTAAAGGTGTTGAGACAGTTGAAGTTGATATTTCTGATAAAGTTATGGATGTTTTCTCTGCTCTACGCAGCGCTTGGAGCTTCCATGTCTTTGAGGGTAAGACTGATTCTCCTACTGGCGTCATGCTCCGTAAGATTAAAACTCCTAAAGATTTGTAAGCCAAAAACTGAGGCGAAAAAACAAACCATGGTAGAATAGTTTTACACTAACAAGGAGAATTTAACCATGAAACCATTCGTTTCTTATGACGGAAAAGATGAAAACAACGTCCGCGCTGAGGTTCACGTAAACCAGAACACAGGCATTATCTCAGATATCAAAGAGGGAGATAAAGGCACCGCAGATGTTCACTTTAAGGTGGAAGGGCTAAAGTTCCCAATCCACGGCTGGGTGGGTATGGACGACAACGTTTACAAAGCAGCTGTTGAGGCGAAAGCCAAAAACGAGACTGTTGAGTTCAGGATTGAATCTCAGCGTAAGCGAAAAGTTGACCGCACCATTCCTATTGCTGAACTACGTTCATCAACTGACCTAGCACGTGAGAACACAACTCCTATTCTTGCTGGCATCAACGGGCTTCTTTCAAGCGAGGCTGTTACTAACCCTCGTGAAGACCCAAAGCAGACTTCTGGTGGACGTTACAGTGCAACAGATGAGGACATGGAAGCTCCTGCTGGTAATAACAACGGAGCAGTTGGCTCCAGCTTAAACGCTGGTGCTTTACTTGATGTTCTTACAAAGATATCAGGTGAGTCCAACGTCACCAACGATGTTGTTGCTGTTGTCGCTGGTCTTGCTTTGGCTGCCGGTGCGGATGCTACAGCTATCCACAGTGCTGTAGCTGGCAAGGACCGCCGCGATTCAACTCAGCCAGAGCCACGTCAGTCTTTCTCAGTGGAAGCACCAGCTTGGAAAGAGTTCAACAGTGATGGTCGTTTTAACTTAGGTTCCTCAGCTGTCCAGGCAGGCGTAGGAACAGAGGTATTCGTTCGTCGTCTGCTCAGTGAGATTAACTCTGAAGCTCTTCTTCAGGATAAAGGCTTCGCAGCGGTTGACTACTTCACAGGCCTTGTCCTCGCCATTGCTGACCGCGTTCAGGTAGCAAGCTACGGTGAAGGCTTCAAAGCTGACCGTGGTGCACAGTCTCACACACGTGTTCGTGGTATTGTCTACGACACAATTGAACACTACTGCCCTCTTCCTGTCGCCGCTGACCTTACAATCAACGGTGACGCTCAGGCAACCATCAAAGAATGGGTTGCCAGCGTAGGTAAGCTTTCAGTTGGACGTTTCCGTACTGCTGTTGAGCGTTCCAGTGTCATCACTGGTTTCCAGATTGAAATTCCAGCATCTTTAATTAATGGTAGCTCTCAGAAAGTCGTAGACGCTACCGCTAGTGCCCCTGTAACACCGCCTAAGCCAGTTTCAGCACCAGAGCCAGTAGTTGAGTCTCCTACCCCTGCTGAGCCTGTACAAAGCATTACAGCCCCTCAGGAGGAACTTCCGGAGGAGCCAACAGATGAGGAAGAACCTCCCGCAGAGGAGCAGTTTGTTGAAAGTGTAGTCGTATACGATGAGACTGACAGCGAACAAGAATCTGAAAATAATGCCGATACTCTAAACATGTTCCCCAAGAACCTGTTGGATGAGTCCATTCTAGTCAATGGTTCTCTTCCAGCTGATAAGGCACCATCAGAAGAGAACAAGTCCATGTTCCGCGAGTTTGTCAACGAATCTGAGCTTCCTCAGGAAGAGCTTTACAAAGTTGCTCGTCTGCTAGCTTGGACATTCGGCCCAAGCTTTGGCAAGGTAGCAAACATTCCTGATGAGGTTCTACAGGACTTCCTTGACTTCTACATTGCTGATGGAACAGAACATTTCATTGAAGTACTAAACAAAGTTGCGGAATAAACTTGATAACAATAGGCATTGACCCGGGGGCGAGATATACAGCCGTCGTCGTACGAGAGTATGATGACGTGCTGCTCGCCTCCACCTACGTCAGACCACAGGACATGGCACCAGTCACATGGGCTACAAATGTTGTTGAAATGATTCAACGAGACATTATACCTCTCTACCCTGATGCGTATATTGGGATAGAAGGAATTAGCTCACCCAAAGGTTACCAGAATGGTAAGCTAGCCCCTATTAACCCCAAAGATATCATCAAGGCAGGCATGGTGTTAGGCACTCTCGCGCTGGCTTTCAAGCCAGTAGGTGCTGTCATTGTTCCCCCTAAGAAGAATGGGTCAACAGGAGAGTACCCTGAATGCCTTAATGGTCGCAGGCCAAAGGATCTAGCAGGTTCCTCTGTCGGTGCTGGTACTAGAAACCACGAAAAATCAGCTTATGACGTTGCCGGTAAGGTCATGTTCCTACGTAATGATGGTTTTATTTTAGATGAAAGAACAGAAATTGTATAACGAAGAAACACCACGTCCAGTCAAAGAGAAAAAGCCTCAGAAGAAGCATAAACTCCATGATATTCGGCTGCACACCAACATTGGCGATAATGACTTGAAAGTTAAACTCAAGCAGGTAGAGTCATTCCTTTCCAAAAAAGATCAGGTCCGCATCACAGTTCAACTGCGTGGTAGAGAGAAATCTCGCCCGCAGTCTGGGTTAGACTTTATCAACAAAATAATTGAACAGTTAGAGCATATAGGTAAGCCTCAAACAATGCCAACGACAGTAAATCTTTCTGTGGTATTAAACCCTAAAAAATGAGGTAAAACAAAAAACCATGATAGTATATAAATACAAACGAGATTAAAAGGATAACATTCAAATGGCAGATAACACCCCCTTCACCGGTAACCTTGGCGCAGACCCTGAGCTTCGCTACACCCCCAACGGTAAAGCCGTAGCTACATTCAACTTAGGTAAGACTGACCGTCGTATGGACCCCACCACACGTGAGTGGACAGACGGCGACACACTATGGCTTCGCGTTGAGGTCTGGAATGAGCAGGCTGAGAACGTCGCAGCTTCTCTAACCAAGGGCACCAGCGTTGTAGTTCTAGGACAGCTTAAGTCCAACAACTACGAAAAAGACGGTGTCAAGCGTGAAGGCGTCAAGGTCGTTGCTGACCTAGTAGCTCCTTCACTCAAGAACGCTACAGCTAAGGTTGAGCGTAAGGCTCGTGCAGCTGGCGGAAGCAACGGCGGCGGATACTCAGGTGGCGGAAACTCAGCCCCTGCTGGTAACGCTGGTAGCTTCGGTGGAAGCGACGACACTCCTTTCTGATAGACAGGATAAAAGCCCCTCAGAGTCTGACTCTGAGGGGCTTTTTGGTTCCCTGAAACCCTTTAAAATCAGCGTTTTAGGCTCCCAAGCCGATAGTTTTAGAGTCATGGAACAAAATATCTCTTACTCAATAATCGTTGGAATTGGTTTGCTTATAGGCTTCCCGGTTCTCCTAGCTGTCGGCAGTTACTTGTGGAACAACAAATGGCGTCCGATGCAGTCAGCTAGAGGAAAAGTGGTGGACAAATTTGGCGGTATCATGTCCAGGGCGCAGAAGTTCATCTTCAAAGAGGACAGTCTCACTCTTTCTCCAAAAGTGAAAAGCAAATTCCTAAGAAAACTTATCACTATAAAAAAGATATACTTAGCCTTGTTCCTCACATCTTTGGTCATGATTTGGTTCATGAACAACCTGTTTGCCATACCTCTCGTAATCATGCTCATGGTAATGTTCGTAAGAACAAGCGCAGTGTTCCGTCAACGTCATGACATTATGATGAAGATGTTTGAAGTTGCCGCGTCTGAGTTCCGTTATGGTCGTGGGACAGAACTAGAAGTACGTAAGTATGTCAAAATTGTTGAATGGGAGAACAAAGTTGTCCCAAGCAAAACAATTATTACTTACCCTTCTGCATTCAAAGTAGAGAACCCTCAGAACCGTGACAGCTTTGAGCGTCACTTCAATTCTTCTGTTACAGATGAAAACCTTTGGGACTATGAGTGGGAACCAACAAAACCTCTTGTCATTTGTACACCCGTGCCTCACTTGAAAGATAGAGCACCTTATCCAGGTGCTGAAATCAATGCTTGGGATGAGTTTGCCGTAGGTGACGGTCTACGAGGACCGGTTGTATACAACGTTTCTAAAACACCGCACATTCTTGTTTGTGGTCCTACTGGTTCTGGTAAGTCTGTGTTGCAGCGCAACATTCTGTTCCACTGCATTCAGCACAATGATATGTGGAGATTCCTAGGTGTAGACGTTAAGCGAGTGGAGCTTAGCCCCTACGCTAAATACAAGAACACAGTTCTAGGTATTGGAACAAGCCTTGAAGATGGAGCCGAAATTGTTGCTTATGCAAAAAAGCAGATGGAAGACCGCTATGAGCACATGGAATCTGTTGGCGTTAACCATTTCCTAGACTTACCTAAGGACCCTAGTGGCAAGCTTCCTTATTACGCTATCCTTCTTATGATTGATGAGGCGTTCATGTTCATGGGTCTAGAAGGTAACAAAACTGATGAAGGTAAAGCCCGAGATGAGTTACACGGTCAAGCTTCATCTATGATTGGTGATATCGCCCGTCTAGGTCGTGCTGCTGGTGTACACCTTGTTATCGCTACACAGCGTCCAGATGCTACAGTTATTAAGGGTGAGCTTAAAGCCAACCTTGACACCCGTATTGCTGCGGGTCGTTTGAACTCTGTCTCCTCAAGCATGATCCTTGACTCAATGGAGGGAACGCTTCTTCCAGGTCACATCAAAGGACGTGGAGCCATCAGTATTAGTGGTGAAGTTGAGCAATTCCAAGGATACTTTGCCGAACAAAAATGGATTGATGAATGGTTAGCAAAGCCAGAGAACAAGTGGCGTGAGCCTCAGCTGTTTGATGACGACACTACCAACGATCTTCTTAACTTGGATGACCTTGAAAGCCAGATCCCTGGTATCGGTGAAGAAACAGCTGAAGTCCTTGATGAGGCTAAAGAAGATTTCTATGATGAACAGTCTGAGCTACCCATAGACCCAGTTTCGCTGCCAGTGGCACCGCCTGCTTCTCCTGTAGTGGCTCCTGCGGCCCCTCTAACCATGTCTAAGCCTGTTACATCCCCAGTAGTCAAAGCTACTCCACCTGCGCCTAGAAGAGTCTCACAGCCTGTACAGCAGTTGACTCCTACCCCTGTGGTAACACCTGCTTTCGTTGATGACTTTGACGACGAAGATGATAACGACACCAACGACACTAATGATGGTCTGATAGGTCCTGATGATGTTCGTAATGCAGCTATCTTCGGAGGATTAGACGATAGTGGTTATGACAGTGGCTCTTCAGATGACAATGATGAGAAGTATGAGGAATTAGAGTCAGAGGAAGAATACCTGAAGCGTATCTTCCTTCCTAGTACTTCAGATGAGACAACCGCAGTTGCAGCACCACCAGTGTTCTCACCTGCTAAAAATGGTTTACCTAAGAAACCAGCTGTTGTTGCTCCTAAACCAGTCACCAGCTTCCCTAAGCGTCCTACTCGTCCTCAGGCGGCACCTGCTAAGCAGTTAGATATAGAAGACTACAACTTTTAATAGAAAGAAAGTACAGTAATGGCAAACGGTTCACGACGTAGAACATCCTCCCGCCGCCCCCGAGCGGGCAAAAAAGGTGGAGGTATTGTAGGTAAGTTTATTTGGGGAATTGTCGTCCTGAGCCTTATTGTTACCTTCTTCCAAATCCCTCATGACCCAACTGTAAAAGGTACTTGGGCAATTATGGTTTCCAAGTCCCAGCAAATTGAGAAATGGGCTACAGGTGTTGGTCAAGGGTTAGAGAACGGTGACATTAACTTACCTAGTGGTCCTGGTGGAGGAACAGCCGGGGGCGGTTCAGCCCCAGGCGGCGCGGGCGGAACTGGTGGTTCAGGCACAGGTGGGGCAACCGGTGGCGGTGCACCCGCTTCTGACCCTAGCGCGGCAAACAGCAAGTTAGATACGCTAGCTGTTGCTGACGATCAGAAGGTTGAATATAACCGTAAAGAGTGGAAACACTGGATTAACGTGCGCTCATGTTGGAACGTACGTGAGCAGGTCTTAGCTGAAGAAGCAGTACCTGGCTCACTTTCTCTTCTTGATGGTTCAGGTAAAGCAACAACTGACCTCAACACTGCCTGCGAAGTTGTCTCCGGTGAGTGGAATGACCCTTACACTGGTAAGAAGTTCACTGACCCAGGTAAGCTAGATGTTGACCACATGATTCCTCTAGGCCAGGCAGCTGCCGAAGGTGGACAAGCATGGGACTCAGCTAGAAAACAGGCTTACGCTAACAACTTGGCTTACCCTAACCATCTTGTAGCTGTAGACGCTTCAGCTAACCGCTCTAAGAGTGACAAAGGTCCAGGCGAATGGAAACCATCTAACAAAGCGTACTGGTGTGAGTATGCTACCGCACAAGTAGATATCCGTTCTGAATGGGGTCTGACTGTCAATAAAGCTGACAAAGCAGCCTTAAAAGATATGCTGGCTACCTGTAGCTGATTATCCGAAAAACGTGTAGCCTATCTAGTTTTCCTAGTATTTGTCCGATAATATTAGAGAATTTAACTAGATAGGCTACATAACTTTGTCCACCGCATTTAAAATAGAGAATACCCCTGGATACATTGCCCCACATGATAAGAAAAGCCTTTTCCTATCAAAAGCATCCTACAAAGAGATATTCCAAAACAAAAGAGCAGGGTCGCTCTTCATAGCTTTTAAGCTAGCATTAGTAGCAATATTCGCATTCGGTTTTCTGTTCTTCCATCTTCTCGGCATGATAATTCTATTTTTCAGTTTAGCTGCTATTTCTATTGTATTAGATAAAGAGCTTTTGAGGCTTGCTCGGGTAGAAATATCCCCTGGTCGTTTGGAGTTCGGCGGAGATTTTGCTGAAGGATGGTATCCGGACCCGTGGGCTTTCGGTAAACCAAATCTTGTTCGCTACTGGGATGGGGCAGAATGGTCTGTTGATAACAAAGTAGCTCAAAAAAAATCACTCCCCGATAGGAATATACCTGTAAACATTAAATGAAAGATTAAGGTAGAGACATGTTTGGCTGGTTGAGAAACTTAGGGGTTACCCTCATTGTGTTGGCTGTTGCCCTAGCTATCTATAAAATGTATGGTGGCGATTTAACTGGCTTCCTCACTCTTATCTACGATGTTCTTTGGGGCATTGTTGATGCTGTATCAAACGTCATGGTCAAAGCTTGGACCGCAGTGTTTGGTAGCTAACACGTGAAATGAGGTTGTTCGGGTGACGTTATCTTGAACATTTCACGGCCCGGAGTCAGTGGTTTTAAGCCTTCCACTGATTCCGGGCTTTTTCATGCCCTGAACCGATGTTATATGATAAGATAATACAGATTTGGAAAACGGAGAAACTTTATGGTTATGGGGCCAACCCACTCAATGAGTGGAGCAGCAGCCTGGTTAGCTGGAGTAGCTATCTACTCAAACTTAACCCAAACACCGATTGACCCAGCTTTACTTGTATTGGGAACAGCTGTGTCCGCTGGTGCTGCCTTAGCCCCCGACATTGACTCAAACAGTTCTACTGTTGTTCGCTCATTTGGTTTTGTTGGTAAAGGCCTGCATCATGCTGTTAACATCCTCAGTGTTGCTATATACAACATCACACGAAGACGCAAGGATGAACCTAGAGAAAATGGGCACCGAACGTTGTTCCACACGGGTGTTTTTGCTATCCTCGCTGGAGGTTTGACAGCGCTAGCGGCATTGTCAACAGGTGATGCCATTACGGTGGCGGGGACCACGCTCTCATGGGGCCAAGTGTTCTCCCTGATCATCATGACTGTGTTCACTCATCTAGCTCTCGCTGGACTGTTTGAAAAGCCCATCAAAAAAGCGAGAAAAGCTTTTGGTCCTCTACCCCTTCTAGCCATGTCTCTAGTAATTACTATTGCGACAGCTATCCTTTTGCCTCCAGCAGACGGGGCTTCTTATTCATGGCTTGGGCTGGCTGTAGGATTCGGTTGGTTCATGCATCTTCTAGGTGATGCTATTACCAAAATGGGTGTTCCTCTGGCATGGCCTCTACCCATTCGTGGTCGTGCTTGGTGGGATGTTTCTCTTCCAGGTTTCATGAGAATCACAGCAGGTGGAACATTTGAGTACGTTTTCTTGTTACCTGTATTGACGTTAGCAGCAATTGGTTTCGGAATATGGGATGTAATTATTTGGTCAGGAATGGTGAATTAGAAGTATGTCAGAGCCGCAGAACCCTGTAGCTACAGTTAAGCTCGCATATCGTGGGCAAGCGATTAATCTGGATGAGATTCCACATCATGAACTTCCCCCACCTGGTAGCGTGTCAATTAACTCACAGTTCAAAGACTATGAGCCAGCAATTGATGTTGACTATGAAGACCTACTCTCAGTAAACCGTCAGCTCATAGAGTTGCGCATGCGAATTCATAGAATCCGTAAAGAGCTTGAAGTCGCTAAACGCCGCGCTTTGGCAGCTAAATATGTTTATGAATCCGAGAAAAAACGTGTTTGGATTGGTATTACAGGTGGGTCAGATAAAAGTCGTGAGGCGGCAGCTGAGCTTATGTGTGAAGAGTCCCTTACAAAGTACCTTGTTGCAAACACTGTAGCAGATGAGATCAACCAGCACTCACGTGACATTAAAACCGAGTTGGACACGCTGAAGGAAATTTCAAACAACCTTCGCCGCCAAATCGGTTTGAACGACTAAGGTATAAACACATGCAAGTAAATAAGTCTTTCTCCATCCTAAGTATAATCTTAGGGGCAATATCCTTTGTCGCTGCCACAGTGCTGACCTTGGATAAAATTAAATTGCTAATGGACCCGTCTTTTGTACCTGCATGTAGCATAAGCCCTTTCGTAGCGTGTGGACCAGTGATGAGTTCACCTCAAGCTTCTGCATTTATCATACCTAATTCAGTGATAGGTATGATAGCTTTCACCCTAGTCGTATTCATTGGAATATTGTCGCTTTTCACAGTCTTCCCTAGATGGTTCTGGTATGGGTACACAGCTGGCATAGCGTTAGGAATGGGATTCATTATATGGTTGATGACTCAATCCTTATATGTGATCTCCGCTTTGTGCATATACTGTATGTGCGTTTGGGTATGTATGATACTTTTGTTCTGGTTTAGTGTTGGCAATATTGTCAAAGACACAAAGCTTAACTTTATCAACGAATACAAGACCTTATTCATTATTGCTTCATATGTCGCTGTGGCTTTAGCTATCTTTTTCAGATTTGAAACATACTGGATCTCTCTTTTAAGCTAACCATGTCTTCCGTTCTGTTATATATTAAACATGCCTAAAGAATACTGCCGTGCTAAGAACCCAGCACAATGCGTTGATTCTAACTGCCCTGAAAAGAGGGGTGTGGCTAACCGCCTTAGTGCAGCAGTTAAAGCGCAAGACTTTGATGCTTTTGTGTCTGCCAAGCAAGCTGAAGCAAAACCTCGCAAGAAAATAAACCGTGTTCCCAAAACTCGGGATGCTTTGAAGGCTGAGATAGCAAAGAAATACCCTTCAGTCACTTTCCATTTGAATGGTAGTGAAGCTGACTACGTAGTGCTTGACCTTATTAGCGTACCTAAGAACTTACGTGGTCAAGGTGTAGCTAAAGAGATTATGCAAAAGCTTGTTGACACTGCCGACCAGAACAGCTGGAATTTGGCTTTGACACCTAGTAATGACTTTGGAGCAAGCAAACCACGGCTTGAAGCTTTCTATAGAAGCTACGGCTTCGTCAAAAATGCAGGGCGGAACAAAGATTTCACAACTATGAACAGTATGATCAGGCCCAAAAGCTAATGAGTTAAGCCCCGCAGAATTGATTCTGCGGGGCTTAACTCATTAAACAAACAACCTCAGCTTGCTGCTCTATAAAAGCCTCAGAAGCTATCCTGTGCCTTCTCTGATGGCAATCTCGTCCTCTAGAGCGTTAATAAGTGGAAGTTTTGTTCGCGCTTTAGCTAACAAGTTGTTTTTGATGCAATTGTCGTAGCTTTTCATTGTCTCAGCAAGCTTAGCTTTAATTTCTTCTAGGCTTAGTTCAGTTAGATTCTCCATGGTTCAACCAAAGAGTTTGGGCCGCATAGAATATTCCATGCGGCCCAAACTCTTTTAGACAATACCACCAAGAGCAGGCTGTGAAACCTTCTTCTTAGCTACAGTCTCAATGGCCTCAACAAGGTTAGGCAGGTCAAGCTGGCGAGGGCAGGATGCAACAAGTGTTGAAAGTGCAAAGTCCTCTCCTACGTTCATGTTGATGAGGTCGCGGAAGGTGATAAGCTCACGCATCTGTGGAACCCAAACCCCAGGGCCACCAGCTGCAATGTCACGCTGGTTGCGTGTCTCAAGGTTGCGAGCAATCTTGATAGCAAGGTCGGGGACCTTCAGACGCTTGGCCGTGGTGAAGTCAGTTGTAACCTCAATCTGTACACGGAAACGAGACACAAGAGCCTCATCCAGTGCGCGAGCGCCTAGGGTGTCAGGGTTGTAGCCCATGACAACATAGAAACCAGGGATAGCGGTAACCATGGGAAGGTCAGGGCGGTCGTCAATACGAAGAACACCACGACCATCCATGACAGAGAACAGAATGTTCAGGACTTCAGTGGGAATACGTGTACCCTCATCAACGAACAGAACATGACCGTTCTTCATCGCACGGACCAGAGGACCATCAGACCAAATCCATCCACCAGGGTTAGCAGGGTCAGGAAGGTAGTTACCGACGAAGTTTGCCACAGTCATATCACCGTGGCCGTTCACTGTAACGAGATCCTTGAAGCTACCCTCAACGAGGGCTGTCTTACCACCGCCAGGAGGGCCAGCAAGTCGGACGAAGACGCCCTTAGTGCGGAACTCATGCAGAAGCGCAACATCAGTGTGACCAAAAATCTCACGGGGGAAGTACTCTTCACCGTTAGGACGAATGGACTTGCCACCAGTCTTAGTGAACTTCTGAGAAGCCGCCGCAACATGCTGCTTGGAGGCAACAGGAGCCTGAGGTGCGACAGGAGCAGTAGACCCACCAGCCAGGAACTTGGTGACAGGGTCGCCATATGTTGAGTATGAGTTGGGCACAGTAGTTTTGGTACCGGCAAGTCGGCTGGCCTCAGAGCGGAAACGGTCCATGGCTGCTTTCATCTTAGCCTCAGTCCACCAGTTCAGGTCAGCTGACTGGGGAACGTCAGGAATGTCTACTTTAACGAAGCCGTAGGAAAGCTCGTTGTACTCGTTCTTCTTCACCTTGGAGTTGAAAACGCTAGCAACAGCGCTGGCAAGACTAGCCTTACGGTACTTGTCTGTACGGTAGGTACCGGGTGTCAGAGCATTTGTCGCACGGTTTCGCTGACCTGAGTGTGTCAGGACTAGACCGTTCTCAAAAGCGATCACAGTGTAGTGCTTACGTCCGGGGCTTGTTGAGCTTGACAGCATGTAACCAATAGCTAGCATGTTATGCCTCTTTCTGATGAAGTATGATACGAAAATTAATGTACCTTTACTCTAGCAAAGGTATAAGCCTATGTCAAGTCGAAAACAAACTTTTTTAGAGTTGACATATATGCTGCCATACTGTACAGTGTAACTATGAGTATTTGGACTGATGCAAAAGACCCAGAGTGGGCTGAGCTTGCTAAGCGAACTGAAGAGTTCGTTGACAAGCTCACAGCAAGAGGAGACCTTGTTGTTATTGTCGCGCCTGACCTCAGAGAGGATGAAGAAAAAGCCAAGCTTGATGTTGACGCTCTCCCCGCAGGCTACTTTGACCCTAACAAAGCAGAGATTCACCTTGACGCTTCGCAGCTGCTTGACAACCGTCTAGCTGATGTGAAATTTGTTGACCCCGGAGCTTTCTACTCACAGCGGGCATTCCCCCAGTATGTGGGTGCTGTAGTTCACGAGTCTGCTCATGCAAAGCACTCAAACACCGACTTCCCTGAAAAGATCAACTCTAACGTACTAAAGTGGATGACTACACTAGAGGAGACTCGCTGCGAAGGTCAGCTTCTAGAGGATTTCCCTCAGTACACTCGCTATGTCAAGAGTATCGTTAAGACTCTTGTTGCTGGTGACTTCATCAAGAACCCTAAGATCATCGCGCACCTAGGCAAGGATGTGTATGCTCGCTACGAGGTAACACGCACTGCTCTTCTTGTAATGGCACGTGAGGATATTGGTGTTTTTGAGCCAGGAGAGCTTGACAACGCTGAGAGCCGTATCATCAACGTTCTAGGCAAAGAAGATTACTTCAAAATTCGTGACCTGTGGCTTGAAGCTCAGAACGTTGCCGATGGCGACATTGCAGAGCTACAGGAAATTGCTGAAGAGATCCAGAAGATTGTTGACCCCAACAATGAAAAGGACAAAGTTGATGAGGCTTTTGTAGCTGGAACTCTAACTGGTGACGGTTCCGGTGCAGCAAATGTTGCAGCCAGTGCTTCAAGCGTTATTGACCAGATTATCAATGACGTTGATGTTATTGGTCAGTCCACTGTTAAGGAAATTCGGGATGATGCAGGTAACACCTACAACTTCAAGAAGAACCAGCAGCAGGAGGACCAGGAGCTTCGTGAGCAGAACCAGAAGGTTGCTCAGAACTTCAACTCAACCCCTGGTTCAGGCATCGGGCGTGGATGGTATGACCCTACTTTCCGGCTTGTTGACCCGAAGGCGACAGACATTGGACGAATGCGTGCTATTACGCTGGCTTTGAAGAAAGCACAGTATCGTGAAGTTCATAAGTCTCACATTCGTTCGCAGCTTCCCCCGGGAAGACTGGACATGCGTGAAGCACTGAACCGTCAGGCTCAGATTGAGTCTAACCAGAACATCACCGCTGCTCCTTGGAAGCAGACAAGGCGACGTGAGGTTGACAACCCGCCAATCACATTAGCTGTTGCATCAGATATCTCTGGTTCAATGTCTGCTTGGCAGTATGAGGTTTCCTCATTCACTTGGGCTGTGGCAAACAGTGTTCGTCAGATGCAGGGTAAAGTTGGTGCAGTAGCATGGAACGGTAAGTCGTACCCTTTGATTAAGCCGAACAACGTTCAGCCTAAGATTGGTTACTACTCTGCTAACGGTGGTAGTGATGGCTGCCCTGATGCCATGAAGACACTTGACGGCCTGATGGACCTGAGCTTTGGTGAGGGTGTTAAGGTGCTGGCAATCATCACTGATGGTCTTCTTCCGAACAACAAAGAAATTCAGAAGGAAATTACCAGATTGACTCAGCGTGGTGTTATTGTTCTTTGGATTCTCACAGAAAGCCGTGGTTTCCGCCCCAAGAACACAACCGTTGCTGTACTCAGAAAGCCTGAAGAGTTTGGCGTTGTAGTCGGCCAGAAGCTGATTGAAGCGCTAAGCGAAGCGTAAGCTTTCAAACAAATGCCGGGATACACAAGTTTCTGTGTATCCCGGCATTTGACTTTCCTAAGAGATTCCAGTACAGTAATAAACGACCACCTGTTGGAATAGAAAAATTGGAGCTTCAATGTTTATCTTTGTTGCCATTACCACCGTCGCAGCTGTTTTCGTGGCGCTTGCTGTTAAGTACTTTGTCAACGTCGGCTGGGTTGCTGTTACTGCTGCAACCGCCATTGTTGCAGCAGTTGTCGCCCCTGCCACCTTTGCGATTGGTTCCAACATCGCTATCCGCGATGCCACCACATTCCACGAATACTGGAACGGTTACGAGACTGCTGCAAAAACAAAGATTGTTGACTGCCAAAGGGATGGTAGTTGCGTACACGAGTACAACTGTGACCCCTACCAGGAAACTTATTATGTCACTGTGACTGACAGTAAAGGAAACTCCCACAGCGAGCCGCGTCAGCGCACAGCTTACCACGACTGCCCTTATTCGACTCAGGAGACCACCTACTACGTTGAGTCAACCCTTGACTCTTACACAATTGCTTCCAATTACATGACGGGTAACGACTGGCGTGCAGGTCACCCCATTCCTGGTGGCCGTCAGGAGGCTCCTGCCCAGTGGACCGCCGCACGTGAGCGTGTTGAGTCGGGCAAGCCTGGCCCTGTCACTGCTGTCAAGAACTACGCTAACTACATTCTTGCTTCATCTGAGACTCTTTTCTCCAAGTATGAGGGAGCGATTGAACAGTATAAGACTGATGGCATGCTTACTACCCCTTCAAAGGGTGTCTACGACAGTTACAATGCTGACAAAGCATACTTTGTCGGTGGAGTCAAAAACCTTGACCAGGCTGACCTTAAAAAGCAGGTTGCTTACTTAAACGGGGCTTCAGGTGTGGAGCTTCAGGGTGACGTACATGTTGTCTTTGCTCCTGCCACAACCGCAGGAGACCCCACAGACTACAGCAATGCGCTTCTTGCTTACTGGCAGTCTAAAGAACTTGGACGTGACGCTATCTCAAAGAACTCCATCATCGTTGTTGTGGGTGTTGACAAGCTGAAGAATGCTGATACAGGTGATAGCTACACGGGGGCCAAGTGGGTCAAAGCTTTCACAGGTATGCCTCTCGGTAACGAGTACATGCTGACACAGGTTGAGTCTGAGCTTAAAAACGCTCCGATTGATGCTTCTTTCATTGGTACACCTAACTACACCGTTTCCACAGGAAAAATCACTCACTCAGATGGCAAGCTTGAAAGCATCCTCTGGGGCGACCATAAGTTTGAGCGGGTGTCAATGACAGCTGGTGACGACAATGATAAGGGTGCCGGATTTGAGTTCCTGAAAGATCAGCTGAAGCCCAGCGCGGGCGCTATTGTAGGTATGAGCTTTGTTGCTGGATTCATTGGTCTTATGACTTTCTTTGCAGCTGTACTATTGAGCTTCAACTACTCCAGCCAGAACACTGCTAAAAGCTCACACCCGTTTGAAAGAACCTGGTCGTCAAGTGAGAGAAAGCGTTCAAACAGCTTCTACAGTTTTTGATTTGACTTTCAAAAACTAACCCGCTATACTTCAACTACACTTACAAGATTCCTACAGAACAGAGAGTACAACAATGTCAACTAACTCAACTTCGTCTGACGCTAAGAACTTCTTCCAGAAGCACATGAAGCTCATCCTTGGTGGCATCGCAGCGTTCGTGCTGATCATCATGGTTCTCAGCACTTTCGGTTTCGTGGACACAACTCGTAATGAGGGAATCCAGAAGGAGGCTGCTCTGGTCGCTCAGTACAACGACAACCAGAATGAGCTTTCTTCCTACCTTGTGACAACCTACGAGGCACTAGGCATCGCTGACCGACAGTCGGAGGAGCTAAACAAAATTCTCGTTGAGGCTGTTAAGGGCCGCTACGACAACGATGGCTCTCTCCAGCCTGGTACTGGAGGCGCACTGTTCTCATCCATTACCGAGGCTTACCCTGACCTGAGCGGTAACACTGAGCTTTACGGTAAGGTGCAGGACCAGATCATCTCTGGCCGTAACGCTTATAAGAACAAGCAGACCCTACTTACCCAGCAGATTGCCAACTACAACACCTGGCGTGAGAGCGGACTGTTCAAGTCATTCGTTATCAAGCAGCTTGGGTTCCCCTCTGACCGCCTGGTAGTCACCGTCAACGGCCAGAAGGTCCGTGGTGAGGATGCTCTAGACCAGATTGCCACCCTTGTCCTCACTGACGAGGCCCGAGAGTCCTACGACTCAGGCACTCTAGACCCCATCATCATGCCTCGTGGGGATGATGAAACAGAGTAACAAGTTAATAGCAAAGCCCTTCACATTAGATTGTGGAGGGCTTTGCTATTTGGGCTAAAGTATGATACAATCACTACATGCTATACTTATTCGCTATGCTACTGAGTACCGGTTCAATCGGTTTCCTTACGTGGGTTGTTGCCGACAGTTTTAAAAACCGCAGAAGCAGCCAAGCTGCCCTGCCTAGTCTACACAAAAGCGATGTGAAGAGTATAAAAGCAGCCCAAGTCAAAGCCATCAACAGTATGCTGAAAGACCCTGCTCTACCTTCGGAGATTAAAGCATCAATCACCGAAATTACACAAAAGGTTGATTATCTAAAGGGCAACCTACAGCACTGCTCAGCTGAGGAAAAGCATACAGTTAACTCTGTTCTCACAAACTACCTGCCTAACATTGTTGCAAACTATCTTGACCTACCAGAAGATATACGAAACTCAAAGAACGAAACTACAATTAAGGTGTTCAACCAGATTCAGGTTATCAACGAGCGTCTAGACGCAATCAAAGAGAACACAACAGCCCGTGCGGTTGCAAAAGTAGACACAGAGTCAGACTTTCTTCATGAACGTTTTGGCGCTCTAGAAAAGCCGGTTGAGTTAAAGCAAATTACTCCTCCTAAGAAAAAAGCTATAACTGCTACCGAAAACCAGCAAGCGGAGTCACCCACAGATTTAGATACCAGAACACTTCAATCAGAAGTAACTGACACAGACGAAATAAACCAAATTTTTGAAGCACTCTTTAAGGACAAACACTAAATGAAACTCGCAAAGAAAATTCACCTTCTCGGTGTCAAGCAGTACACAACCTTAGTCTCCGGTGGAGGACTAGCATACGGACTAGTAGCCCTTGGCACACCTCTTCTCGGTGGAGTTCCAATCGGGATTGGTGCGTCTGCGGTTTCTATCGCAGTTGGTGCCGCAGCAATTATCCCATTCCGTAAAACCAATGTTCTAGCAGCTGAGCCAGAAATCATCAAGGCTAAAGCCATTGTTCCTGATAACGAAGCGAAAAGAGACAACACTAAGCTGACACAGAACATCAACAAAATCAAAGTACAGACTGCCAGCGCAAAATATACCCTCCCCGCTAGCGCTCAGACTGAACTAGACAAAATTCATGCTAAAGCCTTGGAGATTATCACTCAGGAGGACCTGAACAACGTAGAAACCCGCCTGAGGATGACATTGGAGTCTATGTTCTCTTCATATATCCCTGAGTCAATCAGTTACTTCTCTCAGCTGACACCTAAAGATAGGATGGAAGGCACACCTGGTGCTGTGCAGCTTAAAGACCAGTTTGAGAGAATGCTGAAAGCAATCAATAAGGTAGAAAAAGAAATCTACGACTCAAAGATTGAAAAGTTTGAAGTGCATTCCAGATTCGTACAAGACCGTTTCGCTGACTATGACGAAGAAAGTAAGGCCAATTCTTCTGAATCCCCAGTGGCGTCTTTCCCCCGCATCCCTAATGCCGCTGAGACAGAAGCTCTAACTCTTGCAAAGCTGGAAGAACGAGATCGTCAACGAGAACTACAGCTAGCAGGTAACAGGCGGAAACCCGCAGCAGCTGTTGCACAGCCTAAGAAGCGCCGCTGGTTTTCCTGAGAAAATGGTTGAGGGCTTTACCAAATCCTGGTAAAGCCCTCAACCATTTTTCGTATATGTCTTAAGATTCTGTAGGAGCAAAAGCAGTTGCCTTAGCTAACTTAGAGAAGCCGCTAACGCCAGTTTTAGCACTCAACAACTTCACGAACAAATTGTGTTTGGTGACCGAAGCTCGCTTACGAACTTCAAAGAAACCTTTCGGGTTCCAACTCATAAAAATGTTGCCGCCAATGATACAGTTTTCTTTCGGCTGAGGAGGTACATCATATAGAACAGTCTTGTGTAAGCTGTCCACATAAACTAAGTTACCCCCAGCAAAGACCGTTCCTGAAGCAGCTGCTTTAACGGATTCAAGAGAACCCTCCCAAGCGTTAGTTCCACTGAGTTTCTTTTTCAGCATCAACTCAACATCAAAAAGCTTAGTAAGCTCATCAACTGAGACAACAATAACATCTTCTGTCTTCAGATCAACCTGAACAACCAGTTTATAGTCTTGTTTCAGTAACTCTCGCTTAAACCATTCGGCGGGAATTAGCTTGTCTTCACCCGTAACATTATTATACTCAGGGTATTTATTGAAGAAGCCAACAAGTTTCCCATCATCATGGTGGAAACCATTTTCATCTACGGACACTGTATCCCACACACCCTGGTACTTTGTTGGCACAATGAGGGCTTTGACAGTAGATGAATCAGAATGCAGTACGACAGTTGATGTGTTCTGGATATCACCAGCCCATTCATCTCCAAACGAGGACAATAAAAAAGATAACCCCACGGCAGTCGCCTGATTGTACTTACCGGATACACCTGACAACTTTAAAGCACCCTTAACGCTGTCGTCTCTCATCAGCAGGGAAGCTTTGTAAGCCGCTAACTGAGATTTGCGTAAAGCTTCGCCATCTACCATCTTTTTAGTCAACAAGCTACGACGTACAGGGTCAGCTTCCTGATCGCGTTCTTGCCTTAGCAGGTTCTGTCCACGAGGTGTTGAATTGAAAGCAGCTGTTTTCTCGTCCAGTATTTTTCCAAGCCTAATCTTCTCAGTAGGCTCCGAGCAGTACTCAAATGCTCTCAGGGCATCTAAGTAATCTGCGTTAGCATGGGCGCTACATCTTGGTCCAGGTTGGGGGAAGCACATGCCAATACTATCGGATAGGTGGCCTAGTTGTTAGGTATTACATGTAAGCTTGAAAGGCTAAAATTTTTTAATGTGCGAAGTATACCCTGGCCCCCGATGCAGCCATGAGATGGAAAAGAAAGTCTCAACACGTTCTGCTGCGTTGGACAAAGCCGTAAAACGGTATGGAGCTAACTCACCTGAGGCTAGCCTAGCTAGCGTGAGGTTGCATACAGCAGAGCAAGAGTATCAGTCAACCCCTAAAGGCATAGCTGAACTTACAGCCCAAGCACAAAGTGAACCAACAGAAGAGAACGTAACTAAGTTCCGCAAAGCTGAGTTAACACGTCAACTTCAAACAAGCGCTCTAAACGAAATCAATAACAAAAGGTTTGAAGCTGTAGTAACTCTCGGGGCAGAGAACGAAACTTTCTTAGACGCCGAAGAAAAACGTAGCATACTTGAAGCGGCAAGAGAAAATCAGGAAAGGCAAGCTCTTCATAACCCTCTGGATACAGTAGAACCTGTATCCAACGAAGAGTACATGGGTTATATAGAGCAGTTAGAAGACACTCTCAGCAAAAAGTATGACAACAAGATGCCTTTTGAGTTGAAAGAGCAAATTGAGAACCTTAAGTCAATGACACCACCTGACAGTGTCAGCTTTAACGCCTACAAAAGCTACCCAAAAGTGTTAGACAAATCAAAGCAATCACTTAACCGTGAGATAACTAAGATTGCTTCCATCCAAGGGGTGAACAAAAATGTTGCTCAGGCGTACTACGAAGGCTACCGTCAACAGTACGCTAACGAGTTCGCTGGTCTTCCGAAGACAGAACGCCCTGACCCACCCAACGACTGGGTTCGTGGTGAGACAGCAACTTCCGGTTACACACAAGACCCAACTTCAGCTTTCTCCCCTAGGGATGCTGCCTCACTATATGCTGTCTACAGGTTAAGAAGCGATGACAACGCTACCCCAGATTTCCTTAAGACCTCCCAGAACATAGCCTCACTGGAGCTAGAGACAGTACCCGCCATTAAAAATAAGCTTGACCCTAAAGCTGACACAATTACAGGTGTGAGTGTCGTCTCTTTTAACAATAAAGGTAAAGAGGTCAGCCGTTACTACCAGAAAGTAGATGACACAGCAGAGCCAATAACTGGTGACACCAAAAAGCTCTCCAACGTTTTACCCCAGGTTACTTCATTGTTGGAAGGCAAAACCCTTCTGACTCAGAACAACTTCTACCAGCACAACTGGTTACAAAACCATCTTCAAGGGTACAACAGTGACAAACGTGCAACGATGATAGATACACAGGACATGTCACGTAAGCACTTAGATCTTCCTTCACATAATGTCAAAACAATCTTAAGTAGCCTACAGGTTACAGCGCAAGATAACACTCCTGGCGGTTCAGCTGCAACAACAGGACTAGCTTACTTTGAGATGCGTAAGTATGTACGAAAAACATGGAACTCCAAACCAGCACGACGTGACGCGCCAACTTTAAAGACAACTCCTCTTAGCTCGCGCTGGGATGCTATCAAATTTAACCCTATGTACAAGAAATAAAAAACTCCCGATAACTGTTTACAGTGATACCATAAACTAGAAACAGCATTGAAGGAGCAAAAATGGCAGAACACGTACGTAGAGATGTAATAGCAGACTCACTATTTTCACCGGAAGCTTTTGACAAAGCAAGAAGTCGTTTGATAGCAGACTTACAGGCTGCTTTTAAACCAGCTTTCACAAGACATGACAACGAAGAGTCAACCGTTTTAGAGTTCAGCCTAGCTGGCTACAGCGAGGAACAAGTAAAAGTCACGTTTGACCCTGCCGCACACAAATTGCGTGTACGAGCGTTACAGAACTTCGCAGGCCACCGACGCTCTTACAACACTGAGATTCCTTTACTGTCACATGTTAGACCAGAGGATATCAAAGTAACCCACAAGAATGGTTTACTAACAGTAACTATTGCTCGTGGAGAGAGAATAGAGGAGAGTCCTTCCGAGATTGTCATTCCTCTGAACCAGGAGTAGAAACAAAACATCAAAAGGTAATGGCCTCACACATATGTATGTGTGAGGCCATTACCTTTTAGTTTAGCTTGTAAAATCTATAGGCTGGACAAGCTGCCAGAATTTATCCGTGTTACCAGTGTCAGGAGCGGAATCTCCGTTGCAGAGGAACCGCTCCTCACTGCTGACCTTGTTGCTGCTGCGGTCAACCTGCACATACTCACCAGTGATAATTACGATGGCACCAGTGTCTACTTTCTCATCTAACATAATAGTTTCCTCCAAAACTTGTTTAATGAACAAAAACATGCTACCATTAATTTCGGTTAAAACACCAGCCGATAGGGATACAAATAGCAAATAAAAGGTGAACAAAAAAGTTTTTTGAAGTTTTTTCAAAAAAATCGTCAAAAAACTTGCGGGACGCCGATAAGTATGTTATAGTAGTAATATCAAGTAAGCAACCGGCTCACTTGAACAACGGAAATCTGAAGGGAATGAATCACATGTTTAATACATCAAACATCGTCTGTGACATTGCCCGTTCCGTGAACCCAGGGCACTTGGTCGCCGTCTCAGTTAGAGATCTAGACGCCAAGCAGCGCGGGTATATTAATCAGCCCGCCAAGCAAAACTGGCAGCCCCTCGCAACCCTAACCCATAACTAAAAACAGTCCAAAACTTTTTTAGTAAGTAAGTTGCACCACAGTCAAAAATGTGGTACGGTGTAAAAACCAGGTAAGAGGGATGAAGTGCATTAGGGCACTCAACCGAGTAGCGTTCGACTCGCTACCATCTCACGGAACAAACAGTATCCAACGATTCTAGACCTTAGGGAATAGAAACAAAACGGTGCATGTTTGCCCAACACAACAAAATATAGGGGTGTCATATAGCGGCCTAGTATGGTGGTCTCCAAAACCACTCACGTGAGTTCAAATCTCACCACCCCTGCGATAACAGAAATGTTACCAAATTTTGCTCCTCCGCTTATGGGGAGTGAACGAATATTGAAAAGTTTATAGAGGAAACCATAACCTGGAAACAGGGTAACCAAGAAAGCCGGTGGCTTAACAGCCGAAATCGGTTCCCTCTGGTAACCCTGCCTCCAGGTAACATGTAGAGTTTCATGGTTGAGGTTGGTAACAACAGCAAAAGCTAGCTACGGTTAGCATTTGAGGTTGAAGTTAACCTCAACCATGGAACACTATATAACAGGGTATGGGAAAGTTTGGTAATCCGTCATGTTAGGAACGTGAAGACCGCGAGTTCAAATCTCGCTACCCTGACCAGCATTTAAAAGATTTTGAAAATAAAATCAAATAAAGTTGACAAGCACAGAAAATGTGTGCTATAGTAGTAATTAAGAAGCCAAGCAAATAACACAACTTGTTATAGCATGGTTATCCTACCGGGATGTAGGAAAGTTTGGTAATCCGTTTCGTTTGGGGCGAAAAGATCGCAGGTTCGAATCCTGTCATCCCGACAAAAGGTAGCTGAGTAAGCCTGCAAAGGCTAAAAGGCCAGGGGTTTTGCACCCTCTTACCACCTTGCGCACAAGTGCTCAAAAAGGGTAAGGTACTCTAGACTGAGTAAACTGGGTCTGTTTTTTGTACGAACAGTCACAGGAAGCAAAGATTGTGGATGTAGCTCAGCTGGTAGAGCGCAACCTTGCCAAGGTTGAGGTCGCGGGTTCGAACCCCGTCATCCGCTCGGATAGTTGTAAATCCAAAGTCGGGTACAGGATATTCGGCAGTGTGAGAACAAAACAGGAACCCAGCGCGTATGGACCTGACAAAAAACACATAAGATAACCCGTTGTCCTGCTGTCTTCACAGTAGGGCTTCGGTTTGCGGGTGTAGCTCAATTTCGGTTAGAGCGTCACTCTTCCAAAGTGAAGGTTGCCGGTTCGAAGCCGGTCACCCGCTCTCAGAGTAAAGTTGTGGTCACGGAAACCACTCTGCTTTATACAAGCAGGTAGCTTAATCATGCCGAGGGCAGAAAGCATTACTCATTTTCTGGCTGAAAAGCCTGACTGGATGTGGGGCAGTTGGTAGCCCGCTACTCTCGGACAGTAGAGGTCGTGGGTTCAAATCCCACCATCCAGACCATACCGTATGTTGTGCTGCGACAGATAACATACAGTAGAAGAGTAAGGAGAAAACATGAGTGACTATGATAGATACAATCCTGATACTTACGACAGAGATGCTGGGTATGCTTTTTATACTCTAGGTTTCGTGTTCTTTGTAATAGGAATTGGTAGCATGAATACGTTCTTTTTCTTAGGAATTGCTTTCGCGTTCTTAGCCCATTACTCTTATCTTCCTGTTGGTGAGTTGCTTAACTTTAAACCTGCCGATAGGAATGATGCAGAAAAGAAAACAGAATCTGACACTGAAGTTTAGCGTCAGAAGTACGCCGCCTTAGCTCAGCCCGGCCAGAGCAGCTGTCTTGTAAACAGCAGGTCATCGGTTCGAATCCGATAGGCGGCTCCAAACAGGTCAAACCCTGTATGAAAAAGTTTATTGCCCTATAGTGTAACGGCAGCACGAGAGTCTTTGGAACTCTTTGTCTAGGTTCGAATCCTGGTGGGGCAGCGAAACAGTAGTTAAGGTTCATGTTGGAGTTAACCTTTGAGATTACTGTTGTATCGAAAGTTTGCATTGAGCTTGCGTAGCGAATTCATTGTAACTCCAACTTGGGAAGCGTGTCAGAGTCCGGCTTATTGAGTTAGTCTTGAAAACTAAAGTGGTGTTAAAGCCACCGGGGGTTCGAATCCCTCCGCTTCCGCGTAGTAAAGCATGCGTACTATGAATGTGATTGACGCCCAGCATTGACGGAAACTGATGTAGCTGGTCACACAGTTTTTGTGTGGCAAAAAAATTCATATTAGGGGATGTAGCTTAATGGTAAAGCTTCAGTCTTCCAAACTGATGACGCGGGTTCGATTCCCGTCATCCCCTCCAAAGCCTTTGAACAATCCCTAGCCTGGAAGATTGGTTAGATTGCTTAGGTTACCGTCTTCCTACATAATCTTTTGTGTAGAAAAGGTCTAACGCGACTTGACTTCCTGTTAAGCATGTGTTAGAGTAATATCAACAAGCAACATAATGCGCCTTCATAGCTCAACGGAAGAGCAAGTGTTTTCTAGGCACCAGGTTGGGGGTTCGAATCCCTCTGGGGGCACGCAACAATTTAATAAGCAACACAACATGCGGATGTATACCCTCTCGCTGATAACGAGTTGAAAGGTTAATAGGTTGCACGTGGGTTCAATTCCCACCATCCGCACCACATATTCATTCTCAACCAAAAGATTTTTGGTGACAGTAAAAGTTCGTTTTGAATGGGTAGCTCACGGTACGCACGGGTGAGCGAATGTCAGCTATAGGCAGGGTGACGCTGGCGCATCGTAACAAAGTTTCTACGAAAAGCATTTGACTTGAATGTTAACATGTGTTATCGTAGAGTATACGGCGTAATGCTCTCAGAACAAGTGAGAGACAACCGCTACTCTAACTTCAGGTAAAGCATCACAGCTACAGTATTGTGAAGCGGTGCCTTCCGTAATCAGTCGGACGTATGTTTGCCTACGAAAAAGGTGAACACCATTGCCCCATAGCTCAATTGGCAGAGCGGCGCACTGTTAATGCGTAGGTTGTAGGTTCGAGTCCTACTGAGGCAGCGCAACGTAAACATCTTTCGCTTAAAGCTTGACGTGTTTCACGGGCCTGGGACTATATGCTGCGGCAGTCTTAGGTCAGCACATGGTCCTGTAGCTCAAAGGATAGAGCGCTTCGCTACGAACGAAGAGGTTGGGGGTTCGAGTCCCTTCAGGACCACGCAAAAAACTGGTTGCCGTACTTTGGAGTGGGTACAGCAAGGGCTTATGCGCCCTACCGTGACCAGTATAAATATGCATGGTTCAACCAAAAAAGGTTGAGCTTCACTACAGGTGAAGAAAGCATATATTTGCTCGCTTAACTCAGTTGGCTAGAGTGCCACCTTTACACGGTGGAGGTCGGGGGTTCGAGTCCCTCAGCGAGCACGCTCCCATGAAAATGGGAACAGTATTAACCGTTTGCTTATACTTCTAGTCACAACCTAACCACCGTAATGTATCGCGCTGGTTAGCTGTGTCACAGGAAACTGTGTTTAGAGAACTCTACGGAGGCCGAAAGGTAGAAAGTCACTGAGAACGATACTAACATGGTAAAACATGTTACGGTTAATGCACATATTGCCCTATAGTGTAACTGGCAACACGAGAGGTTCTGATTCTCTTATTCCTGGTTCGAATCCAGGTAGGGTAGCAAAGCTAGTAGATGAAAATTTGCTAGCGCCGGAGGACTAGCGGGCTGAAGTTAGGCTTCCCCCTCCGGTTATTTTCGGGCGTAGCTGTTGTAGCCGGAAGGTTAGATTCCTTTCTGCGTCCACCACTTGGAAAGCTGAAAAGTTTTCCGCATGTGACTGTAGGGGAGCCTGGCCGTCCCCGCCACCCTGTCAAGGTGGAGATCGCGGGTTCAAATCCCGTCTTTCGCGCTCAGCTTTGCATTGTCAAAGCTTAAACTATGTCAGTGTTTCATCTGACATTTGCTCTCTTAACTCAGCTGGCTAGAGTGCCACCTTTACACGGTGGAGGTCGGGGGTTCAAGTCCCTCAGGGAGCACGCAACAAAACAGAAATATGTGATATGGTAAAGTCAGACCAACAGGAAAGGCAAACCATGACAACAATTGCTAAAGCTCACCAACGTGAGCTAAAAGCTTGGAAACGTGCAGAGAAGCTAGACACTGCACGAGAGCAACAGAAGCGTAAACGAACACATAAGGAAGCAGAGTACGAGCTTAACGTAGCCATCCAGCGCGTTAGAGACAACAAAGTTGCTTTCATCAAAATTAAAAACCGCTGGGAAGCGGCAAGAAAAGCTCAGAAAAAGAATGCAAAAGCAACAATCAGTCATCTAAAAGCAAACAACGCAAGCGGAGAAAAAATTACCGCTGCAAAGGTGGCCGCTAAAGAAGCAGCACGGAAACATGATGCTTATGTTAAATCTGAGACTGTACGCATCAAAGAGCTAATTAGTAACATCAAAATTGAATCAAAAGTTGACCGTAGTATCGCGCGAGAGAGCCTAAGCGTTCCCTTCAAAGTGGTCAACGCAGTACCAGACTGGCTAGCTGTTAGAGTTCCTAGCTTAACCTGGTAAAACATAGGAAGCCCTCAGGGTTTCTTATGCTCACGTATCCCAACTGGCAGAGGAGCTAAGCTCAGACCTTAGTAATGTGTGGGTTCAAATCCCACCGTGAGCACTGTGGCCGTGGCAGAGGCGGAAAATGCGACAGTTTGTGGAACTGTTTTGTGCGGGTTCGAACCCCGTCGGTCACCCGAAAGCTTCACTTGTGAAGCTGAACAATAGCGGCATGACGCTATAAACCATCGCAAGGTGGGGAAAGACCAGTGTGACACCTGGTCGCCGTGTAAGCGGTATCTCATGCAATCTGAAACTGTTAAACGCTCCCGCAACGGGGTGTTAATGGTGCGAGTTACATGTAAGATCAAGTGAAGGGCAACTGCTATATAACTTGGTAAAGCTAACGGGGCTGTTTACATGCTGCAAGCACCATTTCAGTAAGGAAGGAATAGTAGTCCAAGCCTGTCAAGCGAGGGCGGATTCCACGAACGGAAAATAGGGAACGCCGGTTTCCTTGCCAGTCCGGGAGATTGCAATTAGTGTGACAACGAAAGCATCAGAGGTGTGAAGTATTCTGTGAGTCAAAAACTTACGGAGCTTTGCGGAAAAGCACATCTCTAGTCAAAGATATTAGCTCAATTGGCAGAGCAACTGTATATGAAACAGTGAGTTGGTGGTTCAATCCCATCATATCATTCAAAGCGAAAGACTTTTCCTGTCACTTCGTGAAAGTGCCTTAATGCTTGGCCCGTGAGGGAACCAAGCCTCCAAGAAGCCCGCAAGGTGGAATGGAGTTCATGTGAAAGTAGTGCAGCAAAGAGGTTTAGCGGCCCCTTTGCGAATCAAAATCAGTGGAGAAGCGTGTGACATAAGGAGTAGCATCCCGAAGATGCTAGGCACGGAAGATACAGTGGGGACACTGTGGAAAAGTTGGGAAACAATAATCCAACTAAAGGCTTCCAACAAAGGGTTTATTCTCAGCCCTTTTATTGCCCTATAGTGTAACTGGCAACACGAGAGGTTCTGATTCTCTTATTCCTGGTTCGAATCCAGGTAGGGTAGCGCAAACCATACTCGCTTGAAGATGCAACTAATCAAGCGAGAGTCACCTGAATGAATAGCATCTTCATTACGAGGTAACGTGGTAGGTAAGTTAATTCACCGGTCAACCCTTTGCAGGCCGACTGGTGAGGTTGATGTATTCTCTGACAACGGGGCACCGCTCAGGGAACTGACCAAAAACTTTCCTACAGCGGTCATAATTTTACCAAAATGAACACGTTTAGTGTCGCACCGAGCGGCGTGAAATAAAAGTCGGTGCACTGTAGTCCGGTGATGGGAAATTGGCGTCCTAGCAAGCTGTTAACTTGTGGCTGAAATATGCATGTAGGTTCGAATCCTGCCTCCGGAGCAAATAGCGTATTCTAAAAAGTATGCTATGATAGGTAGTAACACGACTGGCTGTTCTCCCCGTGAACAGGTTAACACTCCCTGTTTCCATGAAAATGTGAAGAGAGGCAGCCAGTTTTCTTCTCAAAGGAAAACAATGTCACAAACACTACTCAGTAGATCAGAAAGAGCCGCCCGTTCAGTTATGCTAAAAAAAGAAATAATGAGGCTGCTAGCAGACGGTAAACCAAAAGATATAAACACTGTTCTCGCTGAAGCCGCTGCACCCTGCGGACTTATTTCAGATGATGTAGCCCCTGTGCTGAGCAGTATGATTTACAAAAAAGAACTCACAGTAGACTTTTTGGTTAACACCGTTCGCGTCTAAGAGTTCTCCCAAAAAGTTTCAGAATAGACTTGACAAGCAACAACAAGTCATGTTATGATTAGAACATAACAGAAAACGACCTGAGTGAAACAGTCAGGGAAGCTGAGAACTGCATAGGCAAAGAGAACCTGTGCAGGGAAGCTAAAAAGGTGAACTTCTCACTCACCACTGTTTATATTGCCTCATAGCTCAATTGGCAGAGCGGCGAGCTGTTAACTCGTAGGTTGTAGGTTCGAGTCCTACTGAGGCAGCGACTGCACCATGTGTGTAGTGTTACAAACTTGGGGTTATCGTTCAGTATACGGGAAGATGGCTGCATTAGGATTGATCTCCTGATGATCATGATAAACTTTCGTGAGGCATAACTAAAAAGTCAAAGCTGATAGAAGTGGGTTCGAGTCCCGCGACCGTTCTGACAAGGGGCGGTGATAACTGGACTAATTGATGCTCAGCCGGGGGCAGTACCCGGAGTTATACAAAACAACTTAATAAACTAAACTTTTCGGCCCCTCTTCAGGGTAAGCTCCTGAACTATAGGAGGCGCAGTCAAGTTACGGGGACTTAGCTCAATTGGTAGAGCATCAGTTTTGCATACTGAAGGTCAGGGGTTCGATTCCCCTAGTCTCCACAGCTTTCACCTGATACGGCAAATAGTACGGTGAATGGGATTGGGAGTTTTGCCGCTTCACGAATCCTGACGAAATCCATCGTCTGCCTGTAAATCGTTTTTATCCTGTAAGACTTGCGCTTGGAGGATAAAAACGCTGGGAAACGGATGCTTGGGGACTTAGCTCAATTGGTAGAGCATCTGCTTTGCAAGCAGAAGGTCAGGGGTTCAATTCCCCTAGTCTCCACCGAAAGTCAGGTGTTGTACTTAGCGGTACAACTAAGGGTCAGCCTAGACCAATCAGCTTGACTACTAACCTCACAGTAAAGGTTCCCTTAAAGGAAGTGCATTCTCCGGAAAGGTTATGTGAGAGAAGGACAACCGATAGTAAAATATCGTAACAATTGTTTTAGCTGGTGTACATGCTAGAATATGCCTCTGTAGCTCAAAGGAAGAGCATCGGTCTTTTAAACCGAGGGTTGTGGTGTCGGGATCCACTGGGGGCACTTAGTAACATTGTCAAAGTAATATAGATATGCGCTTGTGGCGGAATTGGCAGACGCGCTAGGTTTAGGTCCTAGTACCGCAAGGTGTGGAGGTTCAAGTCCTCTCAGGCGCACAAAGCAAGAATCAGATACGGGTTGCCAACCCTGTAGACTTCACTGTGGCGGTGAAGGGTGGTCTGATTGCCTTGCCTGCACTGTCTGGTCAACAGTGAGTATGCTAAACGTAAACCAGCCTTTGACCTTGCGGTTAAGTGGTAGCATACAAACCAACTTGTGTTGTTAGTAAATCTGATAAGCTTCTATTGTTAGATATAAGCAAGCAACACAGTTTGGGCCTCTAGCTCAATTGGCAGAGCAGCGTCCTTTTAAGTCGCGGGTTCTCGGTTCAAGTCCGAGGGGGCCTACAAAACTTTTTCAAAAAAGTTTGCTTGTCAGCTTGACAAGCTTTGAAGCATCGTGTATAGTTAGATATGTAAGCAAGGGAAGCCAAGCTTACAAAAGAAAAGTAAGGAAAGTCGGAATATGATTTGACTTACTGAAGTTAACATGATATAGTTAACCTAGATGCTTGATAAAACAATAGTGGAAAACAATTTTATTGTAAAGCTTTTTATACACTCACAATGTTGAATGTATAAAAAGTTCTGCAAGGAACATACCTCGTCCGGCTTGACCCGTCCGGAACGATCAGGGCTACTTGGTAGCGAGGTTAGTCAACGGGTCCCAATATATGCATCTGTAGCTCAGTCGGTAGAGCAGCTGCCTCTTAAGCAGCGGGTCGTGGGTTCGAGCCCCACCGGATGCACAATGACTTAACTTTACAGGTTAAGTCAGGCAATAAAAAGAAATCCGTGGTACGAGTGGCAACTCGTTTTGTTGATTGAATTGGAAGGTGACCGCCACGGTTAAATCCTTTCCGCTGCATCCGAAATCTCTTGCCAGAGGTTGCAGTTCTTTTTGAGGTGGAGTTCAGTGTAGGATTGACTAACCGCTTCGTTTTTTTGATGTTATGGTCTTGGTCTCTAGTAGGCTCTGGGGTAGCATCTTGTTGAGAAATACCATTCCACCTGATAGGTTGATAAAGCCTGACGGTGGAATATGGGAGTGTTGAGCAATTGGCTGGCTCGACGGACTGTAAATCCGTTCCCTTCGGGGCTTGCAGGTTCGAATCCTGTCACTCCCACAGACTGTTCATTTGAGTCGTGCACAATCAAGACTTTGAAGTACTCAGTGAACTGTTCAGTGCTCATAGAAGATACAGGGTTAGCGTCCTGCTTACCGGGTTGAGTCTACTTGGTTAGGTTTAAAGTAAAACCGTCTGTGCTGCATGTTATCGTGTCAAAAGAACACTCCGGCTATGGAAGTAGCTGGTGGTGGAAGAGTGCTGTTGGTGAAGCACAGTAGGCCAAGAGCCTACTCTCCCCTTCCAGGGAGGAAGCGTGGGTTCAATTCCCATTCACCGCGTTCGTTTGACACACTTGGCCCCATCGTATAGCGGCCTATTACGTCGCCCTCTCACGGCGGTAACACGGGTTCGAATCCCGTTGGGGTCACAAAGGAAGACAACATGTTTCCTGAAGTGATATGTATCAAAATGCAGGAAAGCCTTTCATGAATGTAACGCGGTGAGGCCACGTGCGACTGTGGGGTTTGGTTGCACACAAAATTATCAGAGCAGGTTGAACTTAACAGTTCAGCTTGCTCTGATTCTGGGGACTTAGCTCAATTGGTAGAGCATCTGCTTTGCAAGCAGAAGGTCAGGGGTTCGATTCCCCTAGTCTCCACAGAAAATAACAAAGAAGCAGACATGTTTCGTTCTTTTCTCATGTAAATAACTAATGTATGGTGGAATTGGCATACACGGCAGACTAGAGCTAAAGCGTTCAACCGATGGGTTGGGTGTCATGCTCGGAATCTGCCGCCCTAAGGTATGCGAGTGGAAACGCTTACTACTGAACGGCACGCAGGTTCGAATCCTGTTACACGAAAGTTTACATGCGTTTGGGGACTTAGCTCAATTGGTAGAGCATCAGTTTTGCATACTGAAGGTCAGGGGTTCGATTCCCCTAGTCTCCACAATGTTATCTGAGGTAACTTAGGTGACAGAGTTTTTGGTGTTATGTGTGGTGTAAGAGAATTATGCACACCCTACTAATTTTGTGGGGAGGGCCGCGCTTCAACTCAGTGTAGTAAATATGACAACAAAAACGGTTAGAGCTTTTAAGGTTAGCGTCAGTTCGGCTGAGGGAAACCTGTATGGTGGTTATGGCGTAATTGGTAGCCGCGCTGGATTGTGATTCCAGTGTCTTCGGACGTGCGGGTTCAAGTCCCGTTAATCACCCGAGATGCTGCTGGTGCCTCTCCTGTCTTGAACAGTGAAGCTAAAGCAGCAGCCTTCTGTTGGCTTCTCCCGGCTTGAACGGTGTCAGCTGACAGAAGGTTTTTATATGATGGTTAGAGGTTCAATTCCTCTGAGGCTAGCATCACAAACCCATGATAATGGTGTTAGCTGAAGTCGTGGAGGCGCTGAGGTTCAAACCCTCAACACAGTGTGGGTGTGCTACGGTAAGGCAATAGGTTCGCGCAACCGCCAGCTGATTTCCCGGTTACAGTCAAAAAACCAGGGACCTGCCCTCATAGCTCAATAGGTAGAGCGGTGCATTGAAGACGCATATATCTCGGTTCAATTCCGGGTGTGGGCACGCTATTCCCCCAGCCGCACAGTATCAGGTGGGTTGATAAATAGGGGTTTGCTGTAAAAGTGACAACAAGAAATTTGTTTCCCTTTTGCGGATTATTATAGGGAAGGTGGAATCTGGTTTCACCACATAGGCGGTTGGAAGGTTCCGCATATGAGTTTTGGCTGGGTAGCTCAGTCTGGTAGAGCGCTGCACTGAAAATGCAGAGGTCCACGGATCAACGCCGTGTCCAGCCACAACATAATTTAATATGAACACCCTGAGCCGCTTAGGTCTCCCATTTATTGGGTTAGGTTTTATACCCTCAGGTTATGCTTGTGTGGCGGAATTGGTAGACGCGCTAGACTAAGGATCTAGTTCCCGTAAGGGAGTGGGAGTTCGACTCTCCCCATGAGCACTCATCCTTGACAGTTATATGGTTAAACTGTTATGCACGTGTGGCGGAATGGTAGACGCGCAGCGTTGAGGTCGCTGTGAGATTTTCTCTCGTGCTGGTTCGACTCCAGTCATGTGCACCAAGTTTTCTGTTAGTTTCTTTTAAAAACTGACCACGTTATCAATGGCAGACGTGTGGGAACAATTTTGTAAAGTTCATGAGCTTTACAGAAAACATTTCCAAAAACCGCAATAAGTTTAAGCGCTTGAACTTATTATTGGTAGCTTTTTTCTCTTGAATAATGGCAGTTCGGCTCCCGTGGAGGGGGCAGGTGTAGGTTCGAATCCTACGAGAAATACGCCTTGTTAGCTCAGCCTGGCTAGAGCGCCATCTTGGTATGATGGAGGTCGTCGGTTCAAGTCCGACACGAGGCTCCGTGCTGTTCGGTAGGTGCTACTACAACCTATTGAGCTTAGTCCACTCATGTTCCCTACGCTGGGATACGGGTGGATAATTTTGGGGTCTGCTCCCATAAGAAAGCCTAGTGTGGTTATTCTGTTGTAGTAGACAGAGTACCGTGTGTCCACATATTTTACCTTATTCTCAGGTAGTTGGCTTAGAAGCAGCCATCTTTAAAGAGTGACGGCAGTATCAGGAGCCGGGGTTTGTACCTGCCCCACACGCTTTTTAGTGTGGTCTTTGGCGTAATAGCACACCCGTGAATTTTGTAAATATGTTTTGGAAGCGTGTCCGAGAGGCTTATGGTGTAACCTTGGAAAGGTTATGTGGCGTCAAAACCACCGCAGGTTCGAATCCTGTCGCTTCCGCGTTAACTTGCTTAGCAGGGGACTTGTCGTGTTGATAGAGTCAGGTTCAATATTGCGGTGGAGGATACCTTCTTTGAGGGATAAGCCAAACCCGCGTAGTAGCGAACACCCGGCGAAAGCTGGGAGTAGTGTTCAGCTGCGCACAGGTTCAAATCCTGTACACGGCCCTTATTCAAGTTTTTTGGTTCTAAGTTGCGGAAGTACTTGTTTGTAGTGTATAGTAGTTCTTGCCCCTTTAGCTTAGCAGGTTAGAGCACCCCGCTCATAACGGGTCGGTCGTCGGTTCAAGTCCGACAAGGGGCACCAATTACTTTCTGGCAGGTTAGCCTGCTTTTGCTCTTGTGGCGGAATTGGCAGACGCGGTTGACTTAAAATCAATTGTCCTTACGGGCGTGTGGGTTCGAGTCCCATCAGGAGTACGGTAACAAAGGTAGGCTCTTCGGAGTTTATAGTGACTGGTAGTTTAACTGGTAAAACGCAAGGCCGTTTTTTACGCCTTGTTTTTAGGTTCAAGTCCTGAACGGTCAGCAAAAGGTTTTGATACGTTAACCTTGTGTCAGCAAAAAACGTTAGTGGTTGTCCGGCGTTCAGGTTTAGTTGCAAAGCTAGGCGGTGTTCATTGGCTTCCATGATTTCCTATGCAGGACTGTACAACCTGTTAGGAGTATTCTTTAGTTGAAGCTATGCGGTAGCAAAACACGAACGTGTTCATTCCTGGTTCGAATCCGGGCTAAAGAGCTTGTTAGACAACGAATCTGTCACACAGCGAAAGGCAGCACCTGCCACTACCAGGAGGGTAAGGAGGGGATATTAATCCGCTGTTCGTCTAATAGTTTTTAAACTGCTTTTGTAGTTTGCCTTCTTAGCTCAGTTGGTAGAGCGCATTACTCGTAATAATGAGGTCACCGGTTCGATTCCGGTAGGAGGCTCAGAGGCTCTGTAAGGAGTCCGAACGCGTTACCCTACAGGTAGACGTTCAAAGCTAAAAAGTGCGTTAAAATGGATTCTGGAGGGGATGAGAGTGGTTTACAAGCAATCTAGTAGCCGACAGGATTTTAACATGGGCCGTACACGAGATTATTCGCGGAAACACTACGGTGGCGACGAGCCTCTGGCCCAGTGGGAGCAGGAGCTTCTTATCGCAGGAGACTCTAACGTGAAGAAATATCTTAACCCTTCTCGTGAAGAGCTAATCAAAGTTATTTGTGAAGCTTTAGCGTACAAAGGAGAATGGTATCACTCTCAACTTGTCCTACCAGTTTATGCTGACTTCGGTAGCTTAGAAGATAAAGCAGCTGAATTAGGCCCAGGCTATGGTATTCACATAATTCATAGTTACGAGGAACAAATTCAGCAACCTAAAAAAGGTTATAACCAGAGGGAGACAAATAGAAATGTCATCTGAAAACAAAAGGCGCGTGTACACTTGTACTCCAGACCATGAATGTACTCTTGAAGAAATTAGGGATATGATACATGAAAGCCGTAGAATTGATGCAGATGCTTCTGTAGAAGATTTTGGTGAAGCTAGCCAAGAAGACTTGGCTAAGATAATCCGTAAAGCCCAGCTTTACACTGGCGAGTGGTATCACTCTAAAGCAACGATTTCAAGTCAGTTGGCTAAGACACCTGGAACTTTAGAGCATCAGGTTGCTCAGCTTGGTGAAGAAAATGGTATTAGCTTGTCCTTCTTTATGGACAGAAGGTTCATGGACAGCAAAGAAACTGCTGAGTATGACGCTCTGGAAGATAAGTTAGAAAAAATGTTTCAAAAATCTTGACTTTGTTGCCGATAGTATGCTATACTAATTATGTTGGCGCAGTTGTTAGCTATATAAAGTCAACACAGTAACACAGTTAGGCCCCATCGTTTAGCGGCCAAGGACGCTAGGCTTTCATCCTAGTAGCACGGGTTCGAATCCCGTTGGGGTCACTTGGAAGAAACAAAGTTGTTTCATTCCCATCGACGCGGAGTGGGGAAGTTCGGTATCCCGCTAGGCTCATAACCTAGAGGTCGCAGGTTCAAATCCTGCCTCCGCAACCATGTTAGCCAAGAACACAAACTTGGTAGGTATATAGTGTATTAGAGCACGCCATCGTGAGATGGAAGCGAAAACTGCGAATGTTTTCTTTACCACTGCGGAGTAACTGGAGTTCGGTCCCAGTCCAGGCTCATAACCTGGCGTACGTCAGTTCAAATCTGACCTCCGCTTCCACTTCATTAAGGTAACTTAATGATTTTTGGCCCGTTAGCTTAGTCGGCTTAAAGCGCCACCCTGTCACGGTGGAGATCGCCGGTTCGAATCCGGTACGGGTCGCCAAACCCATAAAGCGTTACTGTAGCGAACATGTCAACTACGGTAACGCTTTTTCTTGAAATACCCTTTCGTTTTTGTTTTGAATACGATAAAGTTGTTTTCTGCATTTGTTTGCAGGATGTGAAGTCATTCGGCCATGGATTCACGTTTGTGTGGGCTGAAAACATAAAGTTTAAGCCCACACAAAACTTTTCTGGTAAATAGTTTGACTTTCTTCCGATAGTCTGTTATAGTATAAGTAGTGACAAAGTAACAACAGCAATAAAACTAAATAGTTTCAATGGCCCGTTAGCTCAGTTGGTTAGAGCGCCACCCTGTCACGGTGGAGGTCGCCGGTTCGAGTCCGGTACGGGTCGCGGTAACAAAATATGGCGATGTGCCCGAGTAGCCAAGGGAACAGTCTGCAAAACTGTACAATCGCGGGTGCAAGTCCCGTCGTCGCCTCAAATACAACTGAATATAAACTATGCCGGTGTAGCTCATGATGGTCAGAGCGTCGCACTCATAACGCGGAGGTAGTGGGTTCGGCTCCCACCACCGGTACAGATAACACAAGTAACACCCATTGGGGTATGGTGTAATTGGCAACACGAGTGATTCTGGTTCATTTGTTCTTGGTTCGAGTCCAGGTACCCCAGCAGATATGCTGCTATAGCTTAGCTTGGTAGAGCGCTATCCTGACACGATAGAGGTCGCAGGTTCAAATCCTGCTAGCAGCACCAAACAGAAAACAGTGAACTTATTTGTTCGCTGTTTTCTGTTTTGAGGTACAATAAAATAAGTAACACATGCTATGCTCTTGTGGCGGAATTGGTAGACGCGCTTGACTCAAAATCAAGTGCCCTTACGGGCGTGTGGGTTCGAGTCCCACCAGGAGTACACAATGACAAAAACAAACATGCAAAAAGTGAGAAAAAAGTAAACACTTTACCAGGTGACAAAATTTGAAGTTTGGGTTCACCCTCCCTTTGAAGACAATGTCATACATCAAGCCCTCATATTCACAGAGTCAAGCGACCAAGAGTGGCTTCTCAGTGTAGAGGACGCTGGTATAAGTCAAATGATACCTGAAAGGGAACTCTCCGGGCTTTCTTTTCTCCTGCAAGAAGGTCTCAAAGACTACCAGGAGCCAACAGATGAAGCTCTCTATGAAGCTGACTCTTGGGCACCTTATGCGACTCGCCTTCCAGGTGTCCGCACCAAAGACGTGTCTGACAGTAAAGTGTACGAGGTCAACATTCCATGGCCTGAAGAGAAAAGTATAATAGTAGGACAAGAAACTTTTAACCAGATGAGGCTGTATCAGGTCGGAGGAGAATGGTTCCTGAAATTCCCCTACGGTCCTAAGACACTTCATTTGGAGTATAACGCTCTACCTATGTTGTCTAAGATGGTCACAAAAGTTTTGAAGCACGTTAACAAAAACAGTTGAGTTTGGCTGGTGAAGAGAGAAACTTCCCGTAAGATTACATGTATACGAAGCATGCCTCGTGTGTGTTGTAGATGTAGTTTCCTGTTGAATGTCTCCTCTGCTCTCACGGTGTTATCACAGTAAACTCCCCCAGGACGGAAACGTAGCAAGGGTAGCTGTGCTCTAGCAGGTGTGATGGGCAGAGGAGACTTTTTTGTGCTACAATGGCTCATATGGATACAACCGAGCTTAGAAGCAAAGCCTACAATATTCTCTCTGATACTAGACAGCTGAAAAGTAAGACAGTAAGCATGCAGAAGATTTGTTCTCATGAGGGCATTAAGGTAATTGACAGCAAAAACTATGACCTTGAAGACTACAATACATTAGGTCGGGTTTCATACACTGGCAAGATTTTCCAGATTGTAGTAAACAACACCCTTTCTCCAGTAGAACAAAGGGTGGAAGAAGCTGTACTCTATGCTTACGTTAAACTAAACGGTCACACTCTGGTAGACCGCTGGGCGAAAGAAAAACTCCCCAACGGAAGAGTTTGGGCTGCTCGTCACAAGCGTGACTCAGAAGAGTGGGAGAGATACACTCTGTTCGCGCAGTACATTCTCCTAGGATCTTTTATTGGTAAGGAACGCAAGATTGTACAAGATAAGAATGCTCTAAAGCACATACACAAATATGCACACCAGAAGAAAGTATCAACAGAGTTCCTGGTGCAGTATCTGACTCGTGAAGCAGCTAAAAAAGTTAACTGAACTAGCTAATTTAACTTATGCAGATAATCTCTACTGTGAGAATGAGCGGCATACTCACACAAACAGCAGAGGTATTACAATACACATGTCTTCAATAACAAAAAACGGCAAAAAAATGGGGCTGACGCTTCTCGCAGCGTCAGCTTTACTTCTTACAACAACAGTACCAGCATCAGCAGCAACGCCTAAGTTTACGTTAGCAAGCTTAACTGCTTCAGTAAACGGGACAACAGTGACAGCTTCAACTACTGTCAAAGCATCAGCAGACACGAAAGTAACAACATTAGGTATATGCGCACGAAACTCAGCTAACGCTGACGTGGACTTTCCAGGTGTCTCAGGGGCAACAGTAAAAACAGCTGGAACAACGGTAACTAAAACGAAAACTTTACCAGTAGGTACATACAGTTACTTCGCATGTGTTAACTACAACAACACTTGGTACAATGTCGGTTCAGCTAAAACATTCACAGTCAAACCAGCTACAGCAGCGTCAACAGCGTTGCCTGAAGGTAACCTACCAGGGTGGACACAGACCTTTAAAGAGGACTTCAACTCTCCACTCTCAGCTGGAGGATTCCCCGGCTCTTACTCAAACCAGTGGCTTAGCTACACAGGCTTCACCGACACGTTCAAAAACGGTGACTACGACCAAAGTATCCTCTCCGTGAAAGACGGTAAACTTAACGCTTACCTCCACACTGGTGCTGACGGCAGACCAAAAACTGCTGCACCAGTTCCTCTGGTCAACGGTCAATGGGGCGGGCAACAGTATGGCCGCTTTAGCGTGAGAATGAGGACAGGCTCACTGCCTGGCTACAAAACAGCTTTCCTGCTTTGGTCAGATGAAAACAACTGGAATGATGGAGAAGTTGACTTCCCCGAAGGCCAACTCAACGGGACAGTTAACGGGTTCAACCATTGTGTTGGCAACCCCACACAGAACTGTATGGTAGCTGAAACAGGTGCTAAATTCACTGACTGGCACACTTACACAATTGATTGGACCCCAAGTAAGCTGACATACTATGTTGACGGGGTAGCTGTTGGTTCAACAACTGAGTCCATCCCCACAGCTAAAATGCACTGGGTGATGCAGATTGAAACAGCTGACGGGATGGTTCCATCTAAAACAACGGCAGGTAACGTAGAAATAGATTGGGCAACAATCTATGCTTACACGCCCACAACAAAATAAGTCAAAGTTTTTTTAAAAAACGGTTTGACTTAAACCAACTGTTGTGTTATAGTAGTACTTGTAACAAAGTAATGCTATAACACAACAGTAAGGCCCCATCGTTTAGCGGCCAAGGACGCTAGGCTTTCATCCTAGTAGCACGGGTTCGAATCCCGTTGGGGTCACGCAACAAAAATAAAGTGGACATACCGATAAAAGTATGGTACACTAGAAATAACATGGAAGCGTGGTAGAGCGGCTTATTACACCACCCTGCTAAGGTGGAGTTCCTGAAAGGGGACCGCAGGTTCAAATCCTGTCGCTTCCGCCAAACAACTAAATAGCGTAACAATTTTTCTGGCTGATTCTTCGTAGGGGTATGAAGAACAGGACTCACGACTGCGAAACCCCTCCAGTGTGGTGAGTGCGACTTTCAAGTATGTCGGTCTAAAACTTGTTGCTTACAATTGATGAGGCTGTAAGCAGAACTAAAGCTAGTAGCTTCGCGGGTTGATGTATTGAGGTTACCTTCGGGTAACTGAAACTGACGCAAAAGGCAAACGCCACTCATCACATGCTCTCTTAACTCAGTTGGCTAGAGTGCCACCTTTACACGGTGGAGGTCGGGGGTTCGAGTCCCTCAGGGAGCACCGTGAACGGGTTTGTATTCAACAACCAAATTGTTGAATACAAACCCGTTTTGTTTTTGAAAAGCGAGTGCCTAAGTAAAAATGAGCATCTGTTATATATAATGTATGACAAGTACGAGAAACAGATGCGAATCAAAATTCGGGCGCGCACTATGCCGACACCACGGCACAGCACGTCCTGACTTCAGTAAAGGTGGTCTAAAGAACGAACTTAAATCTTTAGACACTCAGATCTCTCACGCAAGCGCTAAAGCAGACTTTAATAAAGTTGAAGAACTGAAAGAAAAAGCCGAAACTGTACAGGCGCAGCTGTTCCGTATGCACCCACCAATTAACAAGCTTAGTCCTGCATACCAGAACTACGTAGCTAAAGGTGGAGACCGATACGGCGACAAAGCTCTCAACATAGGACGCCACGAGTACATCGCAGAGGCTGTGAAAACACAGTTCGGTGCAGACTCAGAGGAGTACCGTTCATTCACTGCGAAAGACATTCCTGAGTCAAGCTACCTTGTAGACCCAGCCAAGTTCTCTACAGCTTTTGGTGAAGCAGGAGACAAAAGCTTCGGCAACCCAACCGCTGAATTCCAAGTCAAGAAAGTCCAAGCTCTAGCATACGCTAAGCTACATGGCGCTGACGGAATCCAGCTTGTTGACAAAGTTGGTGTCATGGGAAGAGGATGGGTGCCATACAAACTTCCTAAAGGGTCAGACAAAAGTGCTTTTATGGACTTTGATACCCGTAACAAAATTCAGCATTCCCCCACAATGTTTGCTTTCACACAGAACGCAAAAAATGTGTATGACTCAGCTAAAGTAGGTCTACAGGAACCAACTTCACTGATGGAACTTCCTGCTAAAGACGCTCCCAAGAAGCCATTGCAGCGTCACCCAATCAGCCGTGGAGGCGGCGATGACAACTACGTAAGCCCGCGAGAACGTAAAGACAGAGAACGTGCAGAGTTCTACGCCACCATGGATTACGGCGTTTCCGGCAACAAACCTGAGAAGCCAAAGCCTGCTGGACGTAACTCCAAGTGGGATGACTGACAACAATAGATAAATACGAAACGCCCTACAGACTTATTATCTGTAGGGCGTTTCGTGTAACCAAGCTAAATATGGTATCATAGAAACATGGCAACTTATGACAACGAAAAACCAGTATGTCTAAACAAAGCATATCAGGAAGCCGTCAAAGCCAGCAAAGCTAACAAAACAGCATCAGAAGCACAAGAACTTGCTAACAAAAAGAATGAAATTTTAGAACAAAAACGCTTCATCAACCAGATGGAAGCAGAATTACAGCGAAAAGCAGAAGAGTTCTCTCCTACACTAGCGAACACGAACGCAAAAATAGTACAAGCAAAGAAGAGGAAGAAACCCGCCATGAGTACTTCAAGTGACGAGACTGTAAGCCAGAACTCATACCACATGGGTATTCGTGATGCACTAAAATACGTCACAGCTGTCAAAGCCGACCGAAACATCCTAGACCTAAGCTATATGCGCAAGCACGCTGGAGTAACCATAAAGAACAGCAACCTCCAGTTCCTACAGAACATAACCGGACACAGACACCCTAAAGCAGTTTTCCTCAGAGTTGAAGTAGGCTACACAACAAAAACAGTAATCTGCCTCAACAAGACGCTCCTGAACGCAGAGAAAAAACAGGTCTTAGCTCGCATGCTCGGATATTATCTGTACACACTAAACCACGGCATCCCCAGTGGAGACTACGTGTTCGTATACTCAGAAGAAAACACCGCGAAAAACCCCACCGACGACTATGCCGAAGGAGTCGGAGTGTTCCTAGAAAAACACATTAAACTCAGGAAAGATGACCCACTATCATGACAGCAATCCTAGCCTCACAGCTAACAGAAAACCACTACAACAGAACTGTTGTATTCCTCAGCCAAGCTAAACTGCGTGCCTGGCCCCGATACCGTGAAGTAACAGGAGAATACAGCCTGGACATGACAACAAAGCAGACAAGAAAACACGGCCCACATACTTTCACCATCAAATCAGTAACCCACAAAACAAACGGGCAGACCAGCATCAAATTCTATGGAATCCCCAACAACTTCCTCTGCGCACCCACCTGCGAAATAGAGTTTGCAAAATAGTATGAAATGATGTACACTAGCAACACCAACGTAAACCAGCAAACGAGGTGAAAACAACCTATGAGCATGACCGACTACACAACACGCATTACAGCGAGGGAAGCCGAAAAGCTCTCCCGCCAATTCAACGAAGCATACTGTATCAACACAGAAGACAGCCGCTACTATGAGAATAGCGAATGGACATGGTGGTACGACGGCTCAGCAGACTCATACATGAACGCACCCGGAACAAAAGTTTATGACCAGCCACTCGGACCCCAAGAGAACATCCAAGTTCCCACACATGTTAACCGAGAAGTGCTCAAAACAACCAACCCTGGACTAACCTATGAAAAAACATGGCACATCCCCGGATGCAGCACCCTGCGTAAGGCAGCCAGAAACCCGTGGGAATACATAAACGAAATCCAGCACATCAGGTACAATAACCCTGAAGCAGAACCGTACAATGCTCTGCTCAAAGAGCACATGCGACGAATGATTATCTCAAAAGATGACGAAATTCTTGCAAGCATTCCAGAAGACTACGACCTCAACACGGTACACCAAGAAACCTGGGACATGCTAGTAAGTTGCTCAGACTACTATGTGGGCATGGACTTCTACAAGAAAATGCCAGCAGAAGCTGCCAAAACTAATCTGATAACAGAAGTACTCAAAGAAACTGAACTCAGCCAGCCTTGCCTTCTAGTGGCAGTACACGAAAACCCTGCATTTCAGGATTTACCACTAGAATGGTTCATGGCCCTGTGGACAACATACCCTAAGCGAGTACAGCAGTACATCAAAAACAACGACCATCTGGAAGCGCTAAAGCGCCCATAAGGAGTAAAAAGGTGAATTGGAACTACACAGTACATTACGCTAAATACGCTGTCCCACGTAATGCAAAACCACATCTGCACCCAAAAGAGAACGACTGGATGAAAGAAACACCCCTCAAAGAAAGCGCGACAATCTGGAGGCTACGAGGTGCAGAGCATCTACGTAAAACACAAAACAGCCCCTGGCTGCACGCAGCAGAAGTATACAGGACAGCTGAGGAAACACAAGACCCTCAGCTAGCCGAAACACTCAAACACTACTACAAAACACTAATCATCCACCACGGGGCGACAATCTGGCATGACAAACCAGAGGCAACACCCTACAGCACATACGACTTCTGGGTAGCATACCGGCACGCAGCTGACTGGGGAGTAGTGAAAGAAATCCTCAAAGAAATGCCCAGAGACCACGCAATCCGGTACGCCGCAGAAGCAATCCCAAACATATGGGCAGCCCAGACAGCAGATGAACTCAAAGCCATCCACAAAAACGCAGCATTCAAAGACTCACCATGGGATATGTTCATCGCAAGTTACCATGCATATGCAGATAAAGTAACAAGCAACTAAATTGTTTGTCTAATTGGTCAACAAGCTGTTGACCAATTAGACAAACGAAATCAGGAAAAATATGAAAATGGTAAACAAGCACTAAAAAAGTGTGCTATGATAGAGATATAACAACAGAATAGATATGCCGCTAAGGCCCAGTCTGGTGTGGGCAGGATACTTATAATATCAAGGTCGTGGGTTCAAATCCCACTAGCGGTACAACAGGTTCAATTATAACTTTTGTGGTATAGTTGAAGTATGACTAATATTCGCATAACGGATCTACTGAAAAATAACCCCGAAGAGGTTACCAAAGTCATCCAGTCGTCTACTTCAATCACTGTAGCTGCAAAACGTTTGGGCGTAAGTGCAAACAATACCTTAGCCCGTAAGCACATCAAAGCTTTTGCTGATGCTCATAATATTGCCTTTTCAGTTAAAGAAAAATCACCTGCTAATAATCCCATGGTCAATCCAAAAGTGACAGCAGAGCAACGTAAAAAGCTAATAGTTGAAAAGTACTTTATTGTTCACCAGTCTGCTACTTCCGGCAATGCAGCTATCAAAAGTTACATCTTAAGATACGATCTTATCCCCTATGTTTGCTCAGCCAAAGATTGCGGTTTACCTGGTGAGTGGAAAGGCAAGATGCTAAGTCTCCATCTAGACCACAAAGATGGGAACAAGCAAAATTGCACTCTAGAAAATTTGCGTTTTTTGTGTCCTAATTGTCATTCTCAAACAGATACATACACCGCCAGGAACTCAAACGCTTATAAGGACATGTCTACCAGTGATTGCTTACGCTGTGGAGAGATTTCAAAGAGTGGGGATTACTGTCGTGCATGTAAACCCTATGTATCTGTATCAAGCGAAAAATCTGAACTTCCTTCAATTTCTCAGCTTATACGAGAAGCCACAACATATAACCCCTTCTATGTGTCCAAGAAATATGGCCTAGACATTGCTACGTTGAAAAAGGTTATCGCGGCACCTGAAAACTACTCAGCTTACCCTTCTCGTTCTAGAATTATCTTTCCTAAGGCAAAGGAAGTAGAAGCATACATTCTATCAAACCCTAGTTTGTCATTAGCGGAAGTTGCTCGCCACTATGATGTTCCTACTAATCCTTTCTATAATTATGTAAGAAACAACAACATCTCTGGGGTAGAACCATATACACCAGCTATCCAAGACGAATGCGCTTGCGGAAACCAGAAGAGTAGCCAAACTAAGTATTGCTCAACATGCCGCCCTTCTCAACTGAATACTAAGTATCCTCCTGTTGAGGAGCTTTTGTCTCGTGTTGAGTTGGAGGGGTATGAGGTGTTGTCTAGGGAGCTTGGTGTTTCCGGGAACGCTATTCGTAAGCATTTGAAGGTTCGCACTGGCAGCTATCCTAAGACTCGCTCTAGGTTGACTAAACCGTAAGGCTAAGATTACTGTTAGTTATGATGTATGTCTAAGTTTAAGCGTGTTCCTGTGGGTGATGGCAGTTTCTGCTATTCTGGTCCTGGATGCAAGCTTCATGCTGCTGAGCACAAAGAGTTTTTAGTAAGTTCTTTGGTGTCAGACTTTGAGGGTAGACACGCAAACGTTGGCAATGTTGTCTCTGATGCTATCTGTGAGGGCAGTGTTGATGATTTGAATTCTTTGGAAGACCTTGGAGTTGACTCACATGCCCCTGGTTTAGCTGTTCGCAAGTGCGAAAAGCACGGTGTTTACCATAGGTATAACAAAGATAGAATCTCTGGTGTTATTTCAAGGTTCAATAGTCAGGCTAAAGCTCCTTTCAGGGAAGGTCTGGTTCAAGCGAAGAATGATGGTCTTCTGACTGGCCCTGATATCCCTGTTTACTCAGGTAAGATAAGTTTTATTTTGGGTGATACCTCCAGGTTAGCTGGTTTAGACGCTGACACGCAGACTCTTAAGGAGTATCAGTCTTCTCTAAGAAAAAGCAACCCGGAGCTATATGAAGCTTCTTTAGCTAAACGCAAGGGCCATAGTGAGTCGGCACGTGCCGCTTTTGTTGAGGGTATACAGACTCCTGGTTATCAGGGTGACAAACCTAAAGAAAAGGTTGTTGTGCCCCCTAAGGTAGCTAGTGAGAATGTTCCTCCGGCAGCTTTGCTTGAGTATTGGAAGTGTGGTCGTAAGTCTTCTTATAGTTCGTTTGGTGAGGCTGAGTCTAATAAGACAAAGAATGACACTTTGTCTACGTATAAGTGCAACTATGGGGATCATTATCATCTTGGGCATGGCGATGGTAAGTCATCTGATGAGTCTCAGTTAGAGAAGGCTGCGGTTCACTGGAAGTATCATTCTGAGTTAGCTGACCTTTTTGCGTTTCAGAAGAAGCTTATCTAACTGCTGTCCGATATCTTTAGCCTATGGCTGAGTTATTGTTCCCTGATCGTAAGATGTGTAAATCGTGCGGTAAGCTGCTTGTTCCTGGCAGCGTTCTGAAGCGTTTGTTTTGTTCGTATAAGTGTGCGGGAGTACGTAAGCCTTCTGATGGCTTAGAGGCCGCTTCTAGGGCTTGTAAGAAGCCTTCTAAGGATGGTAAGGGCTGGGAGTGGAAGAAGCCTTACGACTACGCAGGTAAAGTACATCCTAAGCTACAGGCTGACCCTACAGTTAACATCTATGAGTGTGAGCGTTGCCTCATGTTCCATATTGGTCATAATAAGGTAGACAATGTTCCTGGTGTCGCCGGGGTTAACTTCAAGCGTGCGGTCCCTGATTTGCAGACTCTTGGTTCTGTGATTGAGCGGCGCAGGTTGCAGTATAACTTGGATAAAAAGATTCTTGCGAAAAAGATGAAGGTGCCTGCTATCCGTATCACTGAGATTGAGGCGGGTAACCCTAATATGAACATGGATGTTCTTTTCCGTCTACTGTTTGAGTTGCGTTTGACTTTTGAGCTTTCTGGTCGTTGACCGACAAATGAAGTGTGGCCCTGAACTAAGTTAGTTCAGGGCCACACTTCATTTGTTTTGTATTCAGTCGCAGTTGTCGCAGACGCCTTTAAGGTTTTTAGTCATGAAGCAAGAGGAGCAGATTTCCCCGTGTTTCTGTACGCTGGATGCGAACATTTCATTTTTCTTTTTCTCTCGCGCTTCAGCCTGGTTTTTGGAGGCTGAGATTGCACGGTTGACTGTTTCCTGTTGCTGCTGGCTTAGTGCTGAACTGAAATCAGATTTGCTTAGAGTGTCAGCCCATGTGTTGATTGTTGCTGCGCGGCGTCGGGCAACTGTTTCCTCGTATCCGCCGTCCTGCTGGATTGTTTTGACAAGATTCTCTTTGCTGTCTCCACCTTCACGGTAGGACTGCATGACTGGTGTTGCCTCTACCATCTGCTGTAGCATTTGTGTTCGCTGTTCTGGTGGGAGGGCAAGGAACTGCTGTCCAGCCATTGTCAGGTGGTATTGTGTGCCTTCAATATCGTCTTTGTGTTTCTCTACTAGACCGATGTAACCTGCGGCGTTAGCGTAGTATGAACCTTGACGGTCTACGGCTCCGATTGCTTCACCGATGCTGTCAGCTGTGTTAGCTCCACCGTTGATGCTGTCTACCACTGTGGACAGTTTGTCTAGGTTGTCTGCTTGTGGGACAGGCCAGTTTGAATACTCCTCATTGTATGTTGTGCCGTCATATGGCTTACGGGTGCTACTGATCCTTTTTCGGGTTTCCTGTAGACGGTCGGCTGCTGCCTGACGGGCAACGTCTTGGCGTAGTTTCTCTTTTGAGTTGATTCGTTCACGTAGGTGCTGGAGAGCGTAGAAGCCTTTCCCGGATACTGTGTTGACTTTCAGGGAACTGTCAAGCTTCTTCATTAAAGCTTTCTTCTTGTCCACTGGGATACCTGGGTGGCTGTAGATGGCGTGTTTTTCGCTTTTGACGAACTCTGCGAACTCTTTAGCTGTTGGTTCAGGGTATGCACCTGGTTCGTTGCGAAGTTCGTTCCATGTTTTTAGGGTGTCACCGAGAAGGTCGCGGTTACGGTTTGAGCCGTTGTATGCTGTGATAGCTAGGGTGTCTATGACAGCTTGTTTAGCTGGATGGTGCGCGTCACAGCGTTTGCCGCCTTCAGCTTTGGATTCGCACATGAGTTGCCTTTCAGAGAATATGGTTACTCTTAATATTTATCGGGTTCAACAAACTTTTTGAGCGGGTATATCGTTTGTATATTTGATTGTTAGATATGAAAGGTATCAACTATTGGAGATAAAAAATGTGTTACGCCAAACCAGGTCCACGTTGTGCTCCTCATGCTGCTGAAAAGCGTCAGAAATCGCTTGTTAGACTGTATGAGGCGCTGCCTGAATCATATAAAGCCCGCGTTGACCCAGAGCTTAAAACCGATGAAATCAATTTGGCTAAGCTGCGTAAAGAAGTTGTGTCCTCTGCTGGTTATGAGCACGATTTTAGACGTGAATTTGGTGAACGTGCGGGCCAGAAAAATGAGCAGTTACGTAGCTTAGGTGAAAGTCTAAGGCTAGGTTCTATATCCGAGGACGAAGTAATCACTGCTATCAAAACTCTTGAATTATCGTTTGACACTACGCCTTACGAGAACGCGACACCCGCCAGGCCAATTGACCATGTGGCATCTTTTGCATCTAGGGTCTTCAAGAAAGAAGAGTCAAACAGGGAAAAGTTAGCAAAAGCAATCAGTGCTAAAGCTGTTGACGACGGTTTTGCCATTATGGACCAAAGATTTGCTTATGATCGTAAGGCTGAAAACAATCCTCAACTTGCCATGGATGCTGCATCTGTACGAGAACTTCAGCGTGAAATTAAAAACACGGAAATTACTTTAGCTCGTAGGAAAGAGAAAGTAGCTGAAATTGCGTCCAAAGATTTGTCTTTTTCTGGAGACACAAAAATTTCTACTCTAAGTGAAGCCTACAGAGAGGCTAAGAAAGAACATCAGCTGACCCCCGGTTACCGTAATAATGCTCGTTCCGCTGCTGAGTATGCAACAAGGATGGGTGAGCCAGGCGCAGCAAAGTTGACACAGAGAAGCCAAAACCTTGACAAAGAATTCAGTGCAAAATATGCTGGCTGGCTTGGATCCCGAGAAGGCAAACAATATTCTAGGGCGAAAGATAAAGCCCGTCTATCTGAAGTAATTTCAAGTGACTACGAAAACTTTAAATCAAGTTTTGACAACATCAAATAGTCATCAAGAGTTAGCCTAACCTGTAAAACCTATCTGCTACACAGGTTAGGCTAACTCTTTGATTTTCCCGATAAGTATGATATAGTCCTTATGTGCGCCCCTATGGTCCAAGGGATAAGGCGTCTCCCTCCTAAGGAGAAGATCCAGGTTCGAGTCCTGGTAGGGGCACAGAAGTAATATTTGTTTCGCAACGAGTCCACTGCAAATTTAAGTTTGCAGTGGACTCGTTAGTTATAAAGCAATTACTTAGGAGTTTTATTATGTGTTATGCCAAACCTGGCCCACGATGCCAAGGGCATGCTGCTGAAAAGGTACAGGATAGTACTAAGCGGCTATACGATGCATTGCCTGAAGAATATAAACAGTCTAATCCGAAGCTAAAGCAGTTTAGAGACCATCAGACTATCCAACAACAGAAAATCGTTGAGGCTCAGTCTACATTTGCTTTGTACAGCAAAGCTTCAGCTGATTTAACTTCTATTAATGATAGCGTTCGCAGTGGAAAAATGAGTGAAGCTGAGGCGATTCAGAGCATCAAAGACTCTAAACTTCCCATGGATGTAAGCACCTGGGAACACAATGATGTTCTGCCTATTGAAAGGCTAGTCTCTTTTGTTTCGCGTATTACAGGTGGGACACAGGATTCAGTTGATTCACCTCCTCCCTTCTCTTCAGCTTTAGCTCAGAAAACAAATTTTTATGCTAATGCTAAATCTGAAGCAGCTAAAGAAGTCAAAAGTTTAAACAAAGGCCAAGCGAGCTTACAGAAAAACTTAGATAACTATAAAGTTCACTTTGTTGATTATGCCTCTAAAGATCTTACAGTTCTTAGTGACCCCAAGCTCGGTAAATTGGCTGAAGAGTATTCTTACAACAAAAAAGAGCTTAACCTCACCTCTGGCTACCGACGTGACCTTAAAAAGAAAGCTGACACCTCTCTAGAGTCCGGTGATATTCCTGCTTTTAACAAGCGAATGGATGAGTACGATAGTCTTCAAGCCGAGTACAGTATCAAATATGGAGCCTGGGAGAAAGCACGTAAACGTGACAAACCTGCGGTAGTTGCTTCAGCTAACACTACCATTGCTGAACACGACACAGTTGTAAATACGGCTGCTCCTGTTCTAAGCAAGCAACAAGAAAAACAGAAAGTTAAAGAGAAAGCTTTACAGCGTCAGGCTGAAGCAAATACAAAGTTAGGAATCAAGTCTCCTGATGTTGACTTTGATGTAGAGTTTTAAAATCCTATGATAAAAAAACGCTGAGGCCAAATAGCTTAGATTCTATTTGGCCTCAGCGTTTTTTATGGGCCAGCAAAAAGTCTAAAAAGATGCTATGATGGTATTAACTTAGAAAGAGAGCTATCATGGCTAAAGAAGAAGCTATCGCCTGGATTGACGTTGAGTGCACAGGCATTGAAGCAGCTGACCATTTCCTACTTGAGGTTGCGTGTCTTGTTACCGACTCGCAGCTTAACGTGCTTGAGGACAAAGGCTTCCAGGCTGAAGTTTTCTATGATGCTACGAGTATCACTCAGCTGAAGGCTCTCACTAGCGATTATGTTATTGATATGCATACCAAAACTGGCCTGTGGGACCGTTTGGAGTCTGGTACACCCATGGACCAGCTTGACGATGAGCTTCACGCTTACATCTCTGGCCTAGTTCCTGAGGTAGGCACCGCATGGCTTGGTGGTAACAGTGTCAAGCTTGACCGTGACTTTATCAACATGAACCTCCCCAAGTCAGCTGGTCACCTTCTTTATCGTAGCGTTGATGTTACCTCCTTTGCTTTTGCTGCTCGTCACTGGTACGGACTTGAGTTCTCCAAAAAGCTGACACACTCAGCGTTCAGCGATATCCGTGAGTCTATTGATGAGCTACGTTTCTACCGTGAGAACATTCTTAAATGAGCGAACCCGGTTATCAGGAGTTTTTCTGTTTAGCTTGCGGGGAGAACCTTCACCCTGGGTATAGGGAGTCCTCGTACACCGAACTTGTCTTCCCTGATGACGGTGTTATCTTCAAAGCGACAGGCAACTATGGTTCACAGCTTTACGACCCTTTAACTGGGGGTCAGTGGCTAGAAATTGTTGTATGCGATAGTTGCGTAGCGGTCGCTGCGGAGCTAGGCAGGATAAGGAAAGCAACTGCTGCTCGGGACAAAAACGGGGACTGGGATGAGCCTACTTATGCAAAGTGGTCAGTAGATGACGACAGTGATAACGATTAGTGTTTCAACCGATAAAAATACTATGAATTCTACTACAAAACCTTCTGAGATCTCTGTTGAAGATTTAGGCCATTCTTGGCTTGTTACTGGCACCATGAACCCTCGTGAGGCTAAGCAGGCTGTTAAAGATTGGATTGCTGAGTTCTTGCAGGATTCTCTTTCTGAGAGCCACTTCCATGAGGTTGACTCTGCTTCCACTGTTGTCAAAAAGGATTGGTTCTGGAAGCCTTTCAACGATAACAAGTTTGAGCTAGCTTCTGCTACAGAACATGGTATAGTAGTGGCAGATGCTTTCCCAGGCGTTTTAATCAAATAAAGGAGTAACGCATGTTCAATTACACTGCTGACGAAGATGTTGATGCCGACTACCTTAGGCTGTCAGATAAGGTTGTTGTGCGCACAGAGGAGATAAACAACTTCGTTCTTGTTGACGTTGATGACTTCAACTGTGTTGTTGGAGTAGAAGGCCTTAGTATTGGTGTGGATATTCCTTGGGCTGAGTTGCAGGAAAGGTTTGCTTTCCCTGAAGGCTTCCCGGCTGAAGGTGTTGAGCTAAACCAGAAACCGCTTGCTCAGGTCTCTTTGGAGAGCTAAACAAGCGGTTTCATTTAGAAGTACCGGATGGTTATTTACTTCCGGTACTTCTTTTTTAGTTTGTACTTTTCTAGGATAGGCATTTCATAGGTAGCAGATAAAGCGTATTCTCTACCTGCCTGCGTTAGAGAGGCACGGTAGGTTTTCTCTACGTTACCTGACATTACATTAATGAGACCAAGGTCTCCTAAATGCTCTAGCATGCGTTTGAGTTTGGAGTCAAAAGGCCATAGGTTCTCTCCAGCACGGTAGCGCGCCGCTAGAACCTCCATGATCAGGTCTTCTGTGGGGGTTAAGTTAAAGTTTGCTGTGGACATGAATAAAAGTATACCACATCCTGTGGCAGGACCGATTCTTTAGCTAAAGGAGAAAAGGATGCAAACTTCGGAGATTAACATCAAGATAGCTGATTTAGCACATAAGAAGCATATAACTCTGGCGGAAGCTGTGGCTCTTATACAGGAGGAAGAAGAGACAGAGGAAAGATGGGATACAGACTACTCTGAATAAATGGTTGCGTTTTTTCTAGTTTATGGTATAGTTGTGTTAGCTCAAGAAGTTACACCGATGGAATGCAATTGATGTTCTGTTAGTTATGTTCTTGACACATCATAGTCTGGTCTGCTTGTTCTCAGTAAGCAAAGGCCAGCAGTTGTTTGTTTTGCACTGAGAATACTGATTGCCTTCGTAGCTCAGAGGAAGAGCGTTGGTCTTCGGAACCAAGCGTCGGGGGTTCGAATCCCTCCGGGGGCACAAATATCCGATAAGAATAGCAACAATGTTGTAGAGGAAGGTTAAGATGAGTAAAACTCTTAAAACACGACCAATTTCCGTTCGCATGGCCGACAAAGGCGATAAGGGTGTAGGCATTCAGGAAGTACATGACCACCGTGACGGTAAAGTGTGTGATTTGCCTGAGATGACAGACACTAAAGTGTATCAGCACAACGTAACCTTTTTGTCAGGCAACTGTCACTACCAGTGGGAGTACGTGGGTGTGAACGTGTGCGCCTGCAACGTTTGCTCAGATCCTAAAGGCCGCAGGAACAGTGTCCGCCACAATCGCCAGGAAGCACGTAAGAAAATACGTGCAATTGTTCAAGGTGATGACGCTGACGATTACGTTTTTGCCGATAATTACAACAAGTGGTAAAAAGTGCGGACGTAGCTCAGTTGGTTAGAGCGCAACCTTGCCAAGGTTGAGGTCGCGGGTTCGAGTCCCGTTGTCCGCTCAGAAAGTTAAATTCTCCTTCTCGGAATATGTTATAGTATTCTGAGAAGGAGAATTTTTTGTTTACTAATAAACTAACTCACGAGCAGACAACTGCAAGCCAGAAGTATGAACCAGGTGAAGAAGATCAAAAGGTAGTCTCAGATTGGATTGAGGTCCCTACAGAAAAATCTCCTTTCACTAGGTCACAGATTGCTGCTGCTCGCTTGGAGATGACGATTTTGAAGCGTTTAGGCCGCGATGTTCCCGCCGAGGTTTCTTACATGGCTTCCTCCGGGTATGAATATTCAATCTATCTTATTAATGAAGCTAAGACAGTTGAGGACAAAATCAAGGCCGCTAGATTTGTAACAAGTGAATACGAGCAAAATAATCAACCTGTTCCCCGTCAGATACGTAATTTGGCTGAGAAAAGACTCCCCTAGAAAAAGTTGACAAGGGCCGACTCAACTTTTTCTAGATTTTTCACTTGAAAAGAAAAAATCGTGCTACAATAAGGTTAATACTTAAAAAGGAAAGGACAAGTATTATATATGTCAAGAGCAGTTGGAATTGACCTCGGAACAACAAACAGTGCAGTAGCAGTGTTAGAAGGTGGAGAGCCAACAGTAATTGCAAACGCTGAAGGACTCCGCACAACCCCCTCTGTTGTAGCTTTCACTAAAGGTGCAAACAGTGAAGTGCTGGTAGGAGAGACAGCCAAACGACAGAACGTAACCAATGTTGACCGCACTGTTTCCTCAGTGAAGCGCCACATTGGAACAAACTGGACTTTCCCAGTTGATGGAAAAAACTATACTCCGCAGGAAATTAGCGCCCGAATCCTTCAGAAGCTGAAGCGTGACGCTGAGCAGTACTTAGGTGAGCCTGTGACCGACGCTGTAATCACAGTACCTGCATACTTCAACGATGCTGAACGCCAGGCAACAAAAGATGCAGGAGAGATTGCAGGACTTAATGTGCTTCGTATCATTAACGAGCCAACAGCTGCTGCCCTGGCCTACGGCCTTGAAAAAGGTAAAGAAGATGAGAACATTCTGGTATTCGACCTTGGTGGTGGAACATTTGACGTGAGCCTCCTTGAAGTTGGTAAAGATGATGGGTTCTCCACAGTCCAGGTTAAGTCAACCTCTGGTGACAACAAGCTCGGTGGAGATGACTGGGACAAAAAAGTCTCTGACTGGCTTGTAGATAAGTTCAAGCAGAGTTCAGGTGTCAACCTCTCTGGAGACAAGATTGCTATGCAGCGTCTAAAGGAAGCTGCTGAGCAGGCTAAGAAGGAACTCTCTAGCTCCACTTCAACAACCATTCAGCTTCCTTACCTTTCTTTGACTCCTGAAGGCCCTGTCAACATGGAGGAAACCCTTACTCGTGCACAGTTTGAGAGCCTAACTTCTGACCTGCTCGCTCGCACACGTAAGCCGTTTGAGGATGCTATTCGTGAGGCTAAGATCACCGTAGATGACATTCACCATGTTGTTCTTGTTGGTGGTTCAACCCGTATGCCTGCTGTAGTTGAGCTTGTTAAAGAACTTACCGGTGGTAAAGCACCTAACCAGGGAGTAAACCCTGATGAGGTTGTAGCTATTGGTGCTGCTCTTCAGGCCGGTGTGCTAAAGGGTGAGCGTAAAGACGTTCTACTTATTGACGTTACACCTTTGTCATTGGGAATCGCAACTAATGGTGACATTATGACTAAGATTATTGAGCGTAACACAGCTATCCCGTCTAAGCGTAGTGAGACCTTCACCACTGCTTCTGATAACCAGTCTAGTGTGACAATTCAGGTTTACCAGGGTGAGCGTGAGTTCATTCGTGACAACAAGCTTCTTGGCAAGTTTGACCTGACCGGTATTCTGCCTGCACCTAAGGGCGTTCCTCAGATTGAGGTCAGCTTTGACATTGATGCTAACGGTATCGTGCATGTCTCTGCTAAAGACAAGGCCACAGGACGTGAACAGCAGACCGTCATCACTGGCGGCTCCTCTCTTTCCAAAGAAGAGGTAGCCCGTATGGTTGCTGACGCTGAAACTCATGCTGCTGAGGATAAGAAACGTCGTGAGGAAATTGACCTCATCAACTCTTCCGAGCAGCTTGCTTATGCTTTTGAGAAAGCACTCAAAGAGAACGAAGATAAGCTCTCACCTGAAGTCCGCGATGAGCTACATGCTGACTTGAGTGAGCTTAAAGCAGCTGTAGAGTCTAAAGATGTTGAACGTATCAAGGCTGCCGCTGAGAAGGCTAACAAGAGCCAGAGCAAGATTGGTGAAGCAGTCTACGGCGCTCAGGGTTCTAACTCATCTGAGGCCCCTACAGAGCCTCAGGATGCTTCCTCTGAAGCACCTGCTGCCGAAGATGAAGAAGATATCGTTGACGCAGAAATTGTTGATGACGAGAAGTAAAGTCAAATAGAAAGTGGGCCATATCAATATTGATATGGCCCACTTTCTATTTAGTCAGAGGGGTAAAAAACTTTTTTCAGCACAGTTAGATATAGAAGTATGAAGACCACAATCACTAATGTCTGTAAAGCCCAACGCCCTCTGTTCTGTCGTTACCATGGCGATGCTAAACGTGCATCCTATGAGAAGCGCCTTCAGACAGCCCTTGTCAACGCGCAAGCTAACGTTGATCGTGCTGCTAAATCTAATGATGCAGAAGTTTTCTTGGATGCGAAACAGTACCTTGACAATGCGCAGATTGCTTACGCTGCCACCATTGAAGGTGAACAGAAACTCCGTGAAGAAATTGAGGTAAGCTACGGGCTAGAACGTGATGTTCTTCAAAAACGCTTGGATGACGCTCTTGCTGAGAGAGACGAATTAGAGCAAGAAGACGACCAGGATGGTATTTACTCTTTCCCTTCATCTAAACTAGATGAAGCAGTGGCAAAGATTGAGAAGGCCAACCGTAAGTTGACGCGGGCTGGTCTTGAAGGTGAGTTTGGTTACACAACTAGTACCTACATTAAAACTGACCCTAAAACTGGTGAACACTACGAGATGACCAGACTTGAACTCAATCGTCCTCCTGTCAAGATAGGCGGATGGGACTTTGTGGCTTCAGTTGATAAAGCTCCGAACAACGATTTCATCACACGTGTCCTACCTGGACAAGATCTAAACGGTTACCGACCTGATGCACAAGAGTGCGAACATTGTGGTTCTACCCGCCGCCGTAACACCACATATCTTCTCCGCAGTGAAGACGGTAGTCTACGACAGGTTGGTTCAAACTGTCTAGAGCCGTTCCTTGGTGTAAAGCCTAAGGGTTTGTGGGCACTAAACTACGACCCCGAAGAAAACGAACCTTTCTACGACAAGGAATCACCAATTCCTAAGAGCGACAAAGTTCTTCCTCTTGAAGATACAATCGCTATGGCATTAGCTGTGTCAGATGATGGTGCAAGGTATGTTTCTAAAACCAAAGCTTACGAGTACGGCGGGACTTCAACTGCTGAGAGTGTTATGAACTCATTCTACTCTAGCTCCGTTGACGCCCATGTGGACCATGAGCCTTACAGAGAAAAAGCGAAAGAGATTATCTCTTCAGTTAACTTTGAAGGTGACAGTGATTACAACACTAACATGAGGACTGTGCTAGGAGGCGAATGGGTTAGCAACAAGCATGTTGGTCTAGCTGTGTCTGCTGTAGGAGCCTACCAGCGTCAGAAGTTCTTCAACGAAAAGAAAACTGAACCTAAATCTGTTGGTTTCCTGGGTGAGCCAAAAGACAAAATCAAAGACGTTAAAGTAACTGTCAAAAGAGTTGACCACTACGAAAATGATTACAGTTACACTGGTGGTATGCAGTCTCGTTTGATTATGGTGACTGAGGATGGCAAAGAAGTCAAATGGCAAGCGTCAAGCTACCAGGACCTAAAACAGGGGGACAAGCTACTTCTTACTGGAGGTTCTGTGAAAGGCCACGGCACATTCAACGGCAACGACCAGACAATTATTACTAGAACGAAATTTGCTCAACTGAAAGAAGAGTAAACTTAAACTAGGTGGGATTTCTTTTGCAAAGTTTTCTTTATTGTGCTATGATAGAGGAACAGAAACGATTAGACAAGGATTCATCCCTATAATGACTTCAACTGAACAGAATGAAGAGTTCGTCGGTAAGGCCCCTGAGAAATTTAGCTTGGCTACTGCTAAAGCTAGTGCTGATATTGTTGTGCAAAGCGATGAGGCAGCTAAGACAATTGCCCCACCGGTTTCAGACAGTCAGGAGCGTATCCTACGCAAGGAAGCTGAAGCTTACATCAATGAGCTTTCTAAGCTTGACCACAAATCTCCTGAGTTCAGCAAGAAAATTCAGGAAATCTCTAACAAGGCTAACTCTGACATTGCCGCCTCCACTGACTTCTCCAATAGCGCTAAGAGCATCCTAGACCGTAAGACAACATCTGTTGCCGGAGCTAAGCGTGCTGGCAACGAAGGCCAGAAAGTTGTTTCAACTGAGCTAGCTAACCTCCGTAACCTTGTGGAGGATTTCTCTCCTCACGGTAAGCACCTTTCTGGTACACGCAAAATCCTTGGTGTTATCCCTATGGGTAAGAACATTGAGCGATACGTTAAACGTTTTGACACTGCTGAGGACCAGCTTGAAGCGATCAGCGCTTCGCTATTCCACGGGCGTGATGAGCTTCTGCGTGACAATGCTGAGCTTTACACGCAGGAGGAGAAGCTTTGGAATGCGATGGGTAAGCTCAACGAGGCTGCTTTCTACCTTCAGGCTCTTGATGACGCCACAGTTAAGCGTATGGAAGAGATTAAAGCTTCTGGTGACATGGAAGAGTACAAGGTTATGGATAACGATATCCTCAACCCTATCCGTCAGCGTAATCAGGATGTTACAACACAGATGGCTGTGACAGCACAGGCTTACCTGTCAATGGGTCTCATCCGAAACAACAACGTCGAGATTGTCAAGGGTGTAGAGCGCGCACAGAACACCACTGTTGTCGCCCTGTCAACTGCTGTTCGTGTTGCCACCTCACTTGCCGGTTCTGAGGATGCTCTGCGACAGCTGGAGGCTACTAAGGCAACAACTGAGAAGCTTATTCTAGAGAACAGCAAGCGTTTGAAAGACAACGTTGCGCGTACTCACAAGCTTGCCACCGAAACAACTATTGATGTTAATGTGCTTCGCCAGGCATTCACTGACACGTTCGCAACAATGGACGCGATTGACGTTGCCAAGTCTGAGGCGAACATCAAAATGGATGCAGCTAAGAATGCTCTTATTGAGCAGCTTGAGCGAACCAAACCTTACCTTGAGCGTTCACGTAACGAGTCACTAGGCTTTGACAACGGCGCAAGTCGCGGTCAGATTTCCTCGTAAGCACATACAAGTGTGGCCCTGAACTAGAAACTTAGTTCAGGGCCACACTTGTACGTGCTTTTAGCAGTATGTGAACATTGTACCTGAGTAGATACTTGTCACTGTTCCATCTAATGCTAATGCAATAGCTCCTCTTGCATCACCAGCATCAGCAGGGATACCTTCCTGGTCAGATGACTGGTCAGCCACTAGCCAATGATATTCTGTGTTTGTCTCACTGTCTTGATAAACTTGGTTTAGAGCGCCTGATACTTTTGCTTCGGCAGCATCGTAGGTGTCACCAATCATGACACCACCTTTTGCCTCAACAGGAACAGGAGTTTTGTCTGAGCTTGCTGTTAATGTAAACTTTTTAGCTTCTTCTGATTTTTCACCAGCAAAACCAACCATTAAGCTTCCCCAACTGTACCCCTTAGCATCCACGTAGCAACCATCTGACTCATGGTCGCTTAGTTTAGGTTCAGAACCAAAATTCTCAGTAAGAGAATCAATTGCTTCCACTGGTGATTCATCGTATCTAAAAGAAGATATGGTTTCACCGGAGAAGCTTAAGAGTTCAAACTCTTCACCGTTCAAAACAATTTTAGCTAAATCCTGGTTTCCTTTAGCCATGGAAGGGGCCGACTCAGAAACCTCTGGGGTAGGGGACTGGGAAGGTGCGGGCGTGTTTCCAGAGCAGCTGGCAAGTAACACGGTTAGACATGCTACGCCGATGGCAGCGATAATCTTTTTTCTCATGACTCTATTATCGGAGTCCGATATTATACTATGATATGACTTCAGATACAGTGTTTCTTGGTATAGCTGCTGTAGCAGTAGCATTCAGTTTATATTTTAAACTGACACGTAGTTTGCTCAACCATTTTATAACTGTCGTTCATGAGTTTGGTCACGCAATCGCTGCTCTATTCCTTGGCGGAAAAGTTCAAGGAATCAAGATAAATAGTGATGGCAGTGGGGTGACAATGAGTGGACATGAAGTTAACATGAGCTACATCCCTATAAGAATTGTTACCCTGCTATCTGGTTACAGTTTTCCTATTTTCTTGGGGATAGGCTTACTTTGGGCATGGTTTAACAACTATGTTGTTGCAGGGGTCATAACATTAGCAATTGTAAGCCTACTTAGCTTTGTTTTCTTACGAAATTTCTTTGCCTTGTTTGTCATGATTTTGTTTTCAGCGATAACTGTAGGAACTTTTTTCCTCCCATGGACTGGCTATCCTTACGTGCTAGCTTCTGTAGGGTTGGTTTTCCTTATCTTAGGCCTGAAAGATGCAGGGCAGATAAGTAAAGCTGTTTTTCAAAAGCGACCAGAACTAAACTCTGACTTCAATTTACTTAAAGATCAAACACATATTCCAGCCCAAGTCTGGGTTATCATATTCTGGGGTATCCAGATAGCGCTGTTAACTGCATTTCTTCTTCTCACAGGCCTACTAAAAGTATAATTTTGTACCCCAAAAGGCGGACATAAATGCTTTTTGAACCGATAAAGTACATATGATTGACATTAGCCTTCCCGAAGCTGAGACCATAGTAAACCCGCAGCTTGAAGCAGTTAAACGCGCCCTGGATGAGTTAACTGCCAACCATGAGAACTCTCTGCTTGAATCTTTAGAGACAGTTGAATAGTTAACCGAGGTGTGCTATGGTTTGAAGTATGAATACCAACCATAAATCCACTTTAACTCTTACCCTATGCCGTGGCCTGCCAGGATCTGGTAAAACAACGTGGGCGGAACAGCAGATGCGCGCCAACCCAGACAAGTATGTACGGGTCAGTCGTGACAGTATCCGTAATGCCTTCTACCAGAAGAGTATTCTTTCTCCCTTTGATGAGCAGAAGGTAACAGAAATTCAGATTGATATGATCAGGAAGTTCCTTCTCAGCAAAAAAGATGTTCTTGTAGATGACACTAATCTCTCTGGTAGGGCCATGAACCGCTTTTACAACTTAGTTCAGGAGTTCGAAGGAAGAGTCCAGATTCGTGTACAGGATTTCTCTGTTGACTACAAAAAGGTAATTGAACGTGACCGTCTGCGGGGTGAAAACGGTGGGACTTCTGTTGGCAAAGACGTTATTATGGGCATGGTAAACAAGCGTATGAACGGATCATCTGAGCTTCCTACTCTTGATGCCAAATTCTATCAGCCTATTGTAAAGCGTGAGACAATTGAGCAGGATGCCGCTTTGCCGTCCGCCTGGCTGGTTGATATTGACGGTACTTTAAGTGATTTAAACGGACGCAATCCGTATGACTACGATAAGGTAGACAATGATGCTCCCATTGAGCACATTATTGAACTAGTAAGTACATTAAAAGCTGCGGGTAACATTATTGTTCTTATGACTGGACGTGATGCTGTAGCTCGCGTTTTAACTGAAGAGTGGCTAAAAGTATGGGAAGTCTCTTACGACCACTTATACATGCGAGCAGCGAATGACACACGTAAAGACAGTGTTGTGAAGAAAGAACTCTATAATGCACATGTCAAAGGGACATACAACGTAAAGGGTGTCCTTGATGACCGTAGCAGTGTAGTGCAGATGTGGAGAAGCGAAGGCTTATTCTGCGCTCAGGTAGCTGACGGCTTATTTTAAGGTTCGTTTCCGATAACTGTATAGATAACAGTAGGAGGAAACATGTTAGCAGAACTTACAGTTGTAGACAGTGAAAAGAAAATTGTTCAAATTGAGTTCACAAACGATTTACAGTATGACATTCAGTATTTAGATTTGAATCATGTGAATGCACAAGAGTTGGAAGATTTTTTTCAGTTTGAGCCACCAATTGTGCACAAAGATAGAGTTGCTGTAACTGAGGCAACAGATGAGATAATCATTCTTAAGCCAGGTGAGGAATATGTAACATCTCCCATCAGTTTGAACGAACACTACTCTTTGTCTTCAGTAATACCTTTGCAGCTGAGGTATCATTCTCTACATAGAACAAATCAGAGTGATGAATCTGAGAAAATACTGGTAGAAAGTAATTGGATCGCATTGTAAATCAGTTTTTAAGATAGACTAGCAAAAACATTTTAGGAAAGTATATGAGTTTAAACCCAACACCAAGTAAAAATGAGAAGCGCGAAGCTTCTCGTGAGAAAGCTAGACAAAAAAGGCTAGCCGAAGCAAAAAAGAAGAAGCGCATCAAAATTTTCGCCCAGGTGGGTGCGGGCGTTGGAATTCTCGCAGTCGCTGGTTTGGTGGTAGCACTAGTGGTTAATAACAATCAGCCTGCTGTCGCTCAGGTTAACCCTGCAAACTTAGCATCAAATGGTGTTGTAGTCACAGGTGAAAACCTTTCTACTGTGAGGACTGATGCCACACCTGTTGGCGAAAAGTCTACTCCTACAGCAGTCAAAGACGATGTAACCAAGGTTGATATTTACCTTGACTACCTCTGCCCTTTCTGTAACGACTTTGAGACTGCCAACTCTGATACTATTGCTGAGGCAGTAAAAGCTGGTGACGTAGAAGTAGAAATACATCCTCTTGCAGTATTAGACGGTAACGCACGCCAGTATTCTTCTCGTGCAGCTAACGCTGCTGCCTGTGTCGTAAACTACTCACCAGATTCATTCTGGGACTTCAACACAGCATTGTTTGCTAACCAGCCAGCAGAAACATCAGCAGCTGGCCTACAGGATCGTCAGATAGTTAGCATTGCAAACGAAGTTGGCGTAGAAAACATTGATGCCATCACAGAATGCATTAATGATAAGTCTTTCGGTAACTGGGTAGATGACGCAACTCAGCAAGCGCTAGCTGGACCTATTCCTAACTCTGACGTTCCCGCTATCACTGGAACACCAACAGTAATCGTTGACGGAGAGCAGTATAACCCAGGTGAGAACCCTGACTTTGGTTCCTTCTTAGACTCAGCTATTTCTGCTAAGCAAGGCGCATAAAAGCTGAACATGAATAGGAAAGGCCCATACAGATTTTGTATGGGCCTTTCCTACAATCAAAAGTGATTTATCCGCCAGCCAGTTTCTGTTTTTGTTAGGCCAACTGTGGTAGACAATTCTTCTGGCTCTCCGTTAGCTTCCAAAAATTCAATATCCTGGTAGGTAACATCTTCAACACTATTAACAGTTACATCAACAGTTGAACTATCAACAGGATTTATCTCATCCAATGAAGTGACCTCGCAAGTGTTTTCTAACGCGACCGGATTATAGAAATCTCCGTCATTATAGATGTTATCGCTCGTAGTGTACTGCTTGATCCTATTAGCACGTACATCTATGTTCTCTTCTTTATCCAGAAGGCAAAATTCTTTGTACCCTCTAGTAGCAATATCGTTGATCTGCGTTTTCTCTTCTTCTGTGAGCGTTATTGTGCTTTCAGAAGGAGAAAAAGAAGGCTCTGGAGAAGCAGAGTAAGAGTCAGATGGTAAACTACTTTGGGCTTCTGTGCTATCAGTTCTAGCATCTTGAGGCAAAGCCAGCGACACGCCTAAAGCTATGATACCCAGGCCAACAAAAGCACATGAGATAACACTAACTAGCCTTATTGGGGCTGGTATTGTTTTCCATGTTTGTTTAAAGTTAACTGACATATTGTTCCTTTTAGCTTTCTTATAGCTCACAAATCTATATCGGAGATAGTCTTATCTTTGTTTTTAGGGGATAAATATGCTTAAAACGCAATTTTTTAGAGAAAACTTCTATTTCGATTAGTATTTTAACCGATGATAGTGTATAGTAAGCCTCAAGTAGTAAATAATAGCAGACAAGGAATACTATTTTGAAGAAAATTGCAGGAGCGGGGATTCTCTCCCTTGTTGTCTCTGCGTTACTGGTTGCAGCCCCGCTGACTTCAGCATCTGCCGCACCCAGCGACCGTGATAACATCTATGGTCTTACCAACAATCTAAGGCAGAGCCAGGGCCTAGACACACTAGACCGAAACTCAAGTCTTGACAGTGTAGCTCAGAACTGGGCAACATACATGGGAGAGACTGGCGACTACCGCCACCAGACACAGAGCGAAATGGCTCAGCGTATTCCTACAGGTTGGATGCGATGGGGCGAGAACATTGCTTATGTTTCTTCAAGCAGCACTTCAACTGACCTGTTCAACAACTGGGTCAACTCACCTGGTCACTACGTAAACATCGTTGGTGACTTCACAGATATTGGTGTAGGTTACTACACTAACACCATTGATGGTCTTTCCTACGGAGTCCAGATCTTCGCTGACTATCCGCCTGGGCCTCCTACAGGTCAGAATGCGCCCTCAGTGTCAGCCGTTGACGCTCGCAACGTAAACGTCTCATGGAAAGCTCCTGGTTCTGACGGTGGTTCAACCGTAACAGGATATGACGTTTACCTTACAAGACAGTATGACAACGCAACTGTTGCTAGCTCATCCGTTGACGCTAACACTCTAAGCACAGCTTTTGGGAATCTAACCCCGGGTACTGCATACTACGCATTTGTGTCTGCTAAAAACGCAATTGGAAACTCTGGTTTCTCCCCAAGCTCTGCTGTCGTAGTGACACCTGCTGTAGCTCCCTCTGCTCCTACCACACCTGTTGTCACAGCAGGTAATCAGAAGCTGACAGTGTCATGGGATAGCCCCACTGATAATGGTGGCGCTGCTGTAACAGGTTATACTGTTAACCTTACACCTGCGGGTGGAGCAGCAGTAGCACTTGAAGTTGGTGCTGTTAACACAGTTGACTATGCTGACTTCCAGCCTGGTGTTTCTTACACCGCTACAGTAGTTGCCAAGAACTCAGCTGGTGCATCACCTGCATCCGCTGCATCTGCTTCTGTCATCTCACCATTCAAAGCTCCTGGCGCTCCTGCTGCTCCCACAGCACAGGTCACAGCAACAGCTGGACAAGTTGGTGTGACCTGGGCCGCTCCAGTTAACACTGGAGGAACAAAGATAACAGGTTACACTGTAACAATCACCAACGTAAACAATGTTGCTGACACAAAAACATTGTCAACTGCTAACCTTTCTGCTGGGTTCTCAGGGCTAACCCCTGGTGCAACCTACACTGCTACTGTGTCCGCTAAAAACTCTGTGGGCAACTCACCTGCATCAGCAGCGTCAAACACTGTTTATGTTCTTCCTGTAGCACCTGATGCTCCCACATCAATCGTTGCTGAACTAAGTGATGAGAAGCAGATTACTGTAACATGGGAGGCACCTGCTTACGCTGGTGGTGGAACAATTTCATCTTATGTTGTCACTTTGACTTCACAGAAAGCTGGAGTTGAGAAGAAAGTTGTCACAGTCAACGGCGACAGCAGAAGTGCTGTAGTTGAAGGTCTAGCATCTGACACAACATACACTGCTACAGTAACAGCTGTAAACGAGACTGGTACTAGTGTCTCATCAACGGCTTCTAACAAGGTAGTCATTCCTAAATCACCTGTCGCACCCGACGCTGTCGCTCCTGCTCTAATCTCAGGTGTAACAGCAGAAGGCTTCACCTTCTCATGGGTAGAGCCTGCTTCAAATGGTGGTTCAGCAATCACAAACTACAACGTAACAGTTGTTGCTGCTGATGGAAACAAAGTTCTTGATAACGATTACGCTGAGCCTACTTCAGTTACCTTAGATTCACTGGACTATGCAACAGGCTATACTGTTTCAATTGTTGCTGAAAACCGTATTGGTAACTCCAAGGGTTCAGAGGTAGTTGCGTACACTCTGGCTAAGGCTCCTGGTGAGGCTTACCGTCTTAACGGTCAGGCCGATGCAAAGGGTGGTCTTACTCTAAACTGGAGTGCCCCTACAGACACTGGTGGATATGTCATCAGCAACTATGCTGTCAACCTGTACCTGGCTGAAGATCGTAGTTTGGTCAAGACAGTCAACTCTCAGGAATCTGAAGTTACTATCAACGGTCTAACTCCTGGAACTGATTACTTCTACACAGTAGTTTCATCTAACAAGGATGCTACAGGTGCGGAAAGCTCATCCTCTGGTGTTATCACCACAAGAGATGTACCTGCTGCTCCTACAAATGTTGTAACATCAGTATCTTCTGAGAACGCTTCAACTGTAACAATTACATGGGATGACGTTGCCGACAGTGACGGTTTCATTGTGACACTTACCGGCGATGACGGTAAAACTTACACTGCTACAAATGAAAGCACAACCACCGGCTTTGCTCAGCTTACCCCTGGCGTTAGCTACACTGCTACAGTTCAGGCCGTCAATGCGATTGGAACTTCAGCTGTTTCAGCTGAGTCTAACGTAACACGAGTTGCACCTGTTGCTCCTGATGCTGTAACAAACGTTAAAACAGTTGTTGCAGGCACCAAAGCTACTGTCACCTGGAACGCACCAGCGTTTAATGGCGGCGGCACCGACCTTCGTTACTTTGTATCTGTAGCGAACCAGGCAAATAACCAGGATGTTCGCACTGGAACAGTTACTGACACAACCTTTGTAGCAGAGAACTTGACACCTGGTGCAGTTTACGATGTTCTTGTTGTCTCTGCGAACAGTGAAGGTTTCGCTCAGCTAGGCGGAAAGGCTGTAGCAAGCATTGCTGCGGTTGCTCCTGATGCTGTGAGAGATGCAACTGCTTCCCTTGACGCTGACCGAGTAAACTCTGCTGTTGTCAGATGGAATGCTCCTGAGTTTGATGGTGGTTCTAAGGTTTACGAGTACCGCGTTACTCTTACTCCTACTACATCCAGAGGAACAGAGCAGGTCGTAGCCGTTAAGGCTGATGACACAGAAGCTCGTTTTAGCAACCTAACTCCTGGTGCAACTTATACTACATCAATTGAAGCTCGCAACAAAGTTGGCTTCTCTGAGGTAACAAAGGCAGATAACGTGGCTGTGCCAGCAACAGTTTCATCTGCTCCAGTTGACACAGCAGTTTCTCTAGCTTCAAAGAGTAGTGTCAAAGTGACATGGTCTGCTCCTACCTCTGATGGTGGTGCGGATGTTACCGGATATGTTGTAACACTAGTCAACTCAAATGGTGAGAAGGTTTCTTCTGTAACAGTTGGTAGCGTAGCTGAGTATGTCTTCAGTGATGTAGTCGGTAGCGAGAGCTACAGTGCTACTGTCCAGGCTATCAACGCAGCTGGAACAAGTGAGGCAACAAAGTCTACTTCTGAAGTGGATGTAGAGCCTTCAACTACACCTGAGGCACCTGCTGCCGATGACACTCAGCTAAAAGAGCTAGAGAACAGTGAAATTGTAGAAGTCAAAGCTGTTACAGATAACACTATCACAGCACGTGTTAGCGGAAATTCAGGAGACTGGGTATACGCTTACGCTTACTCAACTCCTACTCCTCTAGGTTGGGCACAGATTAACGCTGACGGCGAAGCTTCATGGAGTCTAGCATCAGCAAGCCTAGTTGAGGGTGTTCACACTCTCGCTGTGCTAAACGAAGATGGCACTCTACGTGGCTACGATGATTTCACTGTCGCCGCTGTCGTCGCCCCCGTTGACCCAACAACACCAGTTGAGCCAACACCAGGCACTCCTGCCGACCCAACAACACCAGTAACACCTGAAACCCCAGTATCTATTAACCCTAATGATGCTGCTGTTAACAATGGTACAAACCCTGTTGCAGTTCAGGTAACAGATGCTGATGTTAAAGCAAGCAACGAAAGAGCACGTACTTTAGCCTTCACCGGTTCTGAGCCAGGAAACAACATTGGCTCAGCAGTGCTCCTTCTACTAGCTGGGCTAGGACTGCTAGGCGTAGCTCGTGTACGTCAGCAGAAAACAGCCAAAAAAGCTACACAAATTGGTTAAACAGTAATTCCCATGAGTAAGGCCCCAACTAGAAAATTAGTTGGGGCCTTACTCATGGGAATTTTTATTTTTATATGATGTTGTAGTTCTGTATGACCGATCAAAAACATTTCCCAGTCCAATTAACTGATGCAGCTGCACAGAAAGCTCTTTCCCTAGTTGGTTCACGCGATGATTTAAAACTCCGTATTAGTGTGCAGCCAGGAGGTTGCTCAGGATTGATTTATCAGCTTTACTTTGACGAGCGTGAGCTTGAAGGCGACTTAGTGAAAGACTTCGGTGGTATAGAAGCAATAGTAGATAAGATGAGCGCACCATATCTTGATGGTTCCACCATCAACTTTGAGGACACAATTGAGAAGCAAGGTTTTCAGATAGACAATCCCAATGCAGCTGGCTCCTGTGCTTGCGGTGACAGCTTCCATTGATGTTAGATATCACCTATGACAAGTCATACACCTATTGCCTTAGGTCATGGTAAATTTTGCTATTCTGGACCCAACTGTCGGATTCACGGCAAGAAAAACTCTTTTGATAGCTTAACAGATGTTTTTAATAGGGTAGATGCGGAGTTTCCCGCAGTTACAGAAAAATCTGAAACCACTACTGTACAATTTGAGAAAGAAGCGAAAGCCTTTTTTAAAACACTTTCGCCTAACGAGAAATATGCAATTGCTAAGTACTCAGACAAGAACGGTTCTATCCGGGTAAACCGAACCTTAGATCAGAATGCAAAAATACATGATCCTGAGGTTATCCGGATGGTTACGGACCTGGATTCGTCCTTCCAGAAGCAGCAGGATGGCGCTCAGCGAACTTTATACCGTGGGGTGGAGAACTTACCGCTCTCATGGGCTGAGGACCTTAGAAAGGGTTCTACAGTTACTAGCCTAAGTTACATGTCAACTAGCTTGAACCCTCACAAAGCTTTTGAGTTTACATCAAGGGAAAAGCCTATTCTTTTCAAAATAGACTCCGGCAGAGGCTTGCCTATTTTAGTTCACGAAAATGAGTTTGAGATACTTCTCCCTCGCAAACAAAGCTACCAGGTAGTTAGCATTGAAGAAAATATTGCTGTTAATGCCTACAGCCCCAACCATGACGTGGGCATAAATACAAGCGGCTTGAAAACCAGACATGGTGTCATGTTGGTTACGCTTAAAGCCTTATAAAAGAGGTGTGGCCCTGAACTAAGTTTCTAGTTCAGGGCCACACCTTTTTGTTAATCACTACTCTCTAAAAATAGCGATGATACGAAGAATTTCTGTATACAACCAGACAAGCGTTACCATAAGACCGAATGCAGCTGTCCAACCGTCTTGGATTGGAGCACGGTTCTCGGCACCTTGTTGAATATAAGTGAAATCAAGCACTAATGAGTATGAAGCTAGTAGAACTGCGAACGCTCCAATAATTAGCCCTAATGGGATACCAAAGACTTCGTAACCACGAATACCGAATGCGTTGTCCATCACGCCTGTTAATGAGATAACAAAGTTAACAAGGGAGAACAACGCGTAGCTGATTAAAGCTACCATGAAGACTTTCGTTAGTTTCGGAGTAGCCCTTACTTTACCACTAGTGAACAATGCAAGTACGACACCGAACACAACTAAGGTTCCAATGACAGCTTGGCTGACGATACCAGGATACCTTCCTTCAAAAATTCCCGATAGTGCACCAAGGAACACACCTTCTACAAGTGAATAGGCGAGGATAAGAGGAACATTAGGGTTTCTTCGGAAAGCGTTGACGAGTCCTAGGACAAGTGCTCCTATCGCTGCTGGTATCAGCAGCGCAGGAATGAACCATCCTACCGCTGCACCTACAAGCAGGACAGCGAAGAGTCCAACTGTTTTTGTAATGGTGTTTTCTACCGTCATAACATCGTTTTGATTATTGGTGACATTGGGGTTGTAGTAGTAACCATTTTGAGGTTGGAACTCAGGGTTCTTTCTCAATACGGGGCTTGACATTAATTTCTCCTTATACTGACAGCCATTATAACATCTATATCGGTGTGAATACTGTGTGTTGTCTGAAAGCGAGCAGGCAAAATGTGTGGTATAGTTGTTTCATACGTTTTGCGCATTTGTTACATTTGTGTTACAGTGACCGATAACGATATTAACCGGGCAATTACCCACAAGGTGATTGTCTGTATTTTTGTGTCCATAAGAAGAAAAGAAAGAAACACCATGTTTAAGAGAATTACCACTGCACTATCCCCTCGTGAAATCTTCGCTGAGGAAGAGCGCCAGAAACGCGCTAATGCTCGTAAAAAGTATGTAGCTCACGAAGAAGGTCGCCCTGAGGCAGATATCAAAATGCCTCTCAATATCTTCATCCGCTAACTTATGAGATTTCTATGAACTCTCTGTGTACTAGCTGTATTTAAATTATCATAACAGATAGATATAGCACCACCTCATAGAACAGGAACTTACATGGATGAGACTACTCAACCAAACGACAGTGGAACCTCTGATGCAACCGCTCCGCAGAAGGGGAACAACCGCTGGACCGTTAAATCTAAAACTACTGCTAAAGTTTTAGGGGCTGTTGCTGTAGGTTTTGTTCTATTTACAGGTGGGGTTGTAGTCGGAACAGATGTAGACCATGGTGGAGATCACTCTCGTCCTTCTGTCATGGATAAACAAGAACATAACAGAACTGGAACAGACGAACAGGCAAATAGACCTGATCGTCCTATACGTCAGAATGGGCAACGCGTAGAAGGTGCTGACTCTGGCAGACCAGGACAAAGCAATGTTCAACCGGAAAATCAGTTAGAAGATGTTCCAGATATCTCTTCTGAGTAAACAACAGATATAAATGAGTGTGGCCCCTAAGATATCGCTCTCTTAGGGGCCACACTCATTTGTTAGTTATAGGTTATGAAACGCTTTCCACGAATAGCTGTAGGTACAAACACAGCAGGTAACACAATGTACTGCTATGCAGGTCCAGAATGTCGTCTACATGGCTCTCAGGCGGCCTCTGCGGCCTTTGACAAGCGAATACAAGTGCTTCAGTCGGATCTCATTAAAACTCCTTTAGAACGGCTCCTACCTGACCGCACACTTGTACGCAGAGGTCTGAACGGACCAGATAGCACTGACAAAGTTATGGCCCTTACAAAAGAGGGCCATGACTGGCGTAGCAAGCTTACAGAAGATGAAATAGAAGAAATAGAAAACTACCGCAACACCGGTTTTGACTATATCAACGAATACCTGAACTTTCCATCTACAAAACAAGGCTTGTCCAACGAAGGTATAGACAGTCGCATCTCTGAGATTGACTCAGCACTAGCAAAAGCGACTCCACCAGTAGAGCCACGCTTACTGTATCGCTCTTTTAAGGTACCCGGCCTGGGAAAGAAAGTCAAGGATGCTAAAGCCGTAGCGAAATACATTGACGAAAACTTCACACCAGGAACAAAATTAAAATGGAATGCATTTCTTTCTACTAGCCTAGACTCCGACTTGATGGTTTATCACACATCACGTCGGGAAAACCTTGTCATCTTTGAAATCATCTCTGCAAGAGGTGCGATTGTTCACACCGAAAATAGTCGTCCCGGCTGGTCAGCCAAGGATGAAGAAAAAGAAGTTCTTATCCCACGTGGGAGCACAATGAGAGTAGCAAATGTGCTCAAAAATGTTAGCTATGAGACAACACACGCTGAAGGGGTTACCTCACCTGAAAATCCTTTCGCCGCCTATATGAAACCTAAGCCCAGAAGAAGATTCACTGTTGTCCAGCTAGTTGATGAGAGTTAAAATCTTCTGACCATTTCATACCACTGACTTTTCTCTTCAGCTGAAAGCGGTGTATCGTGCAAAGCTGCGTTAAGTTCTGCACGATCATGTTCAGAATATGTGTCATAGGAACGGAAGCTTGCCTTTTCAAGTTTACGTGTGTTCCATACGTGCATTTCTAAACTTAAGAAGCATGCTGCAAAAGTATATACGAACAGGAATAGTAGAACCGAACTAAGAGGACTGTCTTTTGGGAAAAAGATGCCAACAATGGCTACCAGCATTGCGAGGATAATGGCTACCAGCCCGGATACGAAAAGGTTACGGGCGAAGCTTTCCATCGTAATGTTTTTTATCATACTTTAACTATATCAGTTTTTTCTATGAAATCAAAATTGGTATCAGAAGTCTTTCATTATTTCTGCCCATTGCTTCTGCTCATCAACACTTAGAGTGTGATTAGCTTTAGTCTGTGATGATGAAGAAGGCACTTTAATTTTAGTAAGGTCTTCTCCCGCGTCGTATTTTTGATGTATGTGGCGCTCAAAAATTCCGAAACGTACGCCTGTTGATTCCCTAATTTTAAATAAAGCCCAGAACCCGTATGATAGAGGTATGATAGGAACTACTATTAAAAGCAAGCCTACAACGATAGCTGAGCTAAAGTTAGAAGCGTGTAGTATAAAAATGAAAACTAGAATAGGAACAGCTATGAGGACTAACCCTGTTCTCACGAGAAAAACAGCGTTGTCAGCATCTTTAGCAAGGTTCTTTGTTCTGGTGTCACTACTCATAACTATTCCTAAGATAGATGTTTATACTGTCGTGTTCGAATATCGGGCAAATCAACCAAAAATTAACTTTCTGGACCATTCTCTAGGCAAGTTCTCATGGTCAGGCAAGTCCACCATGGTAATAATTTTCTCAGCTAAACCGTTTATAACCGGATGATATGCTGTCATCTGTTTTGACAAGGCATAGTCTGTGACCTCTATTGGGGTGGCAGACAGGAAGAAAGGCAATATCAACTTGTTTTTGTTAGCCTCACCTAGCCTGTTAAAGTTCGCTGGTAAGTTTTTGAGCTTGCTACGGTAAGCTAGCAAATTCTGGTACTGCTCCTCAACTGCGAGTTTAACTTGCTTGTCATCTTTGAAACATAGGTTCACAAGCAATCTTGAATGCCATCTTGCATAATCTTGTGCATATGAGTTACGCGTGGTTGCTGTAGTTTGGTGTATAGGTGTGGGCATTAGCGCTAAGCCGTTGTTCCACTTGTAGCTACTCCCAGTGCGAGCTTGGTATTTACCCATGTCCCATTCAAAAGCGCTGTCACTTTGTAGGGATATGTTCCATATTCGGTCTCTATTTTGCTTTGTGAGTTTATACCCGGTGTTGTGTAACTTAAGCACAATCGGGTCTGTCGGCTTTGCTGTCATTGCAACCTTCCTTGCAAACGTAAGGCAGTTCTGCATTTACGTTCATGAAATGACTAGGCTACCACATTTTAGAAAATACGAGGCAAAGAGTCGGCTTCAGTAATAAGGTCTTCATCTGAGTATGTGCGTGGCTCTATTTTAGTCCATTGCCCATCATTCCAGGATAAAGCACTATCCCACGGCGAAATACTACGCCTCCACTGAAGTTTCTCTGTAAGTTCACCTGTCTCAGGGTTCTTTCTAGTGTAATGAAGAATCTGGCAGTTGCTCATCTTGTAAGCTTCGTCATCATCCATTTCCTCCCACTGAAGAGGAGTCATTCGTTCAATGACGAACTGTGCAGTGCGAATCATCTCCCCATGAACAACCGCAATGACTTTGCCGTGTCCTGACTGTCTGTGTAGGGTGTCAAGGATATCCTCAAAGCGAAGTCTGACACCAGCTGCTAATGATTCGCCGCCTGTAGGGCACCAATACCATTCACTTAGAGCGCGTGAAGCCAGGTTTCTTTTGTAGAAAGTGTCACGCTCTTTGATGGTTGCCGTTCCGAACTCGCCCCAGTCGCGTTCACGCCAACGGTCATCACGAATCCAATTACCTCCAAGACGTAGGTGCCCTGCTGTCTCTAGCGTACGAAGATGTGGAGAAACATAATAATCGGAGAACTCTGCTAGCTCGTGCTCTCTGAGCCATTCTCCTGCTTTCTCTGCCTGCTGCACGCCTTTCTCCGTTAGACGCATGCGAGAGTCATGTCTACTAGAAAAGTTTGTGGGGAACTCGTAGTTCTCGGTATCAAGTTTGTTCTGCTTCTGAACGATGTTAGCTTCTGACTCACCATGGCGGACAAGCACTAGATCAATTGGCATTACCATATTGTCTCCTCTTTGTTTGCTTTCTTTATCTGTATACCTCAACTATAGCACTTATATGCGCGAATACCTAAAAAGATTACCGATAGTAGTCAGGTAACCTACGACCACTTATTATGGAGAGCACAATATGTTGAGAAAAAAGCTAGCAGTAAGTCTTACAGTTGGAGCAAGCATGGCAATGCTTCTTGCTGGTTGCGCATCAGCTGAAACACAGCCTGAGAGGACAATCTCTAGTAAGCCAACGCAGTCTTCTACTCCTTCGGCTGAAGCGTCCTCTTCTCCATCGCCAACAACCAATGCTAAAGCTCAAGAGTTTGCCACTAAGACAGTAAACCTTGTGTGCGGTTTGACAGAAAAAGATGCTATCTCAGCTGAGGATGTACAACAGTTCCGCGATTTCTCTGCCGAAATTAGAACAGGCGCTGCCGAGTTCGGTGGGCAGGAGATAGCCAACCAAACAGCAGATAGTATCAACAGCTACGCTGATACATTAGCAACTATTGTTGACCAACCTTTGAATGCTGAAGCTAAAGCAAGCCTAGTAGAAACATGTGAATCAGCTCAACAGGAGTTTGGACCTACCGAGTAATTTTTGTTCTGTAAAAGCTTTGTTTGAGTACTAGTATAATGTACTCAAACAAAGCTTTTTTCATTTCTTCAAAATTTTTAGAAAAAGTTTGAAGAAAAACTTGCACTAAGCTTATGTTGTGTGTTATAGTTGTCTTACAGGCAAGCGGAACAGCTTGCCAAGGAATTTTTAAAACTAAACAGCGCTTAGGGATCGGAAAGAGTCCTCACGTTAACCGTAAAGGTGTCATGAAAACGAAGTAGTGATGTGAGAACAGAGTACCGGTCGCAGGTAATGAAATGAACTTACGGTTCATTGATTGCTCTCATTGAGAACAGGTCACAAAGGTTTTTAACTCAAAACCATTACCCATAAAGCTTCTTGGTTTATGTTCGGAGTAATTACCAACATATTGGATGCGAGCGACGGCTCGTTCACCAGAAAATTGAATGCCTCTTTATCATAGGGGTCCGGTAGCTTCGGATGAATGTAGCTCAATGCTGCTTCATCTGATGAGCCAGACCCCGAAAAATTGAGAATTTCGGTTACCAAGATTAGACAAGGGGAAGCGACGGCCAACCCGAGAGTGTCACCTAAGAATCCTTGCTGACCAGCTTGGGGGATAAGGTACATGAATTAGTTCGTTGAACTGAGCTTAACGCCTGCTCTCTCCACAGGGCTACCGCTTAAAGGGAGAATAGATAACAGCTGAGGTGCCTCCTCAGGGTTTAGCTACACGTGATGGTGGATTTATGGTGCGGAGCAGCCGAAAGCTTCGTTCAAGGGAAGAAAATCTCTTGCACTCGCAATTTTTAAATGGCACAACGAAGTGTCCTAGACTTCCGGGGGTAGCTCCTCTGGAACTAGCAGTGGCTGAACAACTACTCGTCGGAGGGTTGTAAAGCACATGCATAGTTAACGCTAATGCAACAACAGGGACCAAACTGGTTGAGTGTTGCAAGTAGTAGCTGGTATCGCCAGCAAGTTAACTAGGGTGGCCCCAATGCATGGTCTGGTGTTAATACGTCAACTTTAATCAGTCAACGTCTGGCACACTGGTAAAGGTAATCAATCCTTTCTGCACTAAACTTATGAAAACCCTCAGCATTTGCTGGGGGTTTTCTTTTTGCCTGCAATAAACGTGCACTAAGTGCATATTTTGGCCGATATGTACACGGTACGTAAAACAGACAAAGAAACTTCAACTGTGGCAAAGGAGCTTTTATGGAGCTTCTACACCAACTAACTTGAAGGAAAAATGACTGACACTACAATAAAGCCAGCTAAATCTGCTGAGCCTTCTTTTGATATATTCTACAACCATCGCAAGCAGCTTTTTGCTATACTCGCAGCACTAATGACTGTTATGCTGCTTTCTGCGCTAGACCAGATGATTTTCTCTACCGCACTCCCCACAATAGTTGGTGAGCTTGATGGTGTAGACCACATGCTTTGGGTTACAACAGCGTATATCCTTGCTGCAACAATAGTCATGCCTCTCTACGGTAAAGTAAGCGACTTAATCGGACGAAAAACTTTACTTTTAATGGGTATAGCTATTTTCATGGTCGGCTCAATAGTCGGTGGTCTTGCTCAAGATATGACCTTGCTTATTGTGGGTAGAGCAATCCAAGGAATCGGTGGCGGTGGCCTTATGATTCTATCCCAGGCAGTGATTGCAGATGTTATACCTCTACGTCAACGAGGTAAATACATGGGACTCATTGGCGCTGTGTTTGCTCTGTCCAGCGTGCTAGGTCCTATACTTGGTGGCTGGTTTACAGAAGGAATTGGATGGCGTTGGGCGTTCTGGCTCAACATACCTTTGGGTGTAATAGCTTTGGTCGTTGCTGCAATTTGGTTGAAAACCCCGCACACTTCCTCCAAAAACAAGTTTGACATACTCGGCACGATTACAATGGCTGTCAGTGTAAGCTCTCTCGTCTTGTTCACATCCTGGGGTGGAACCGAATATGACTGGAATTCAACAATCATATTGAGTCTAATTGCCGTCTTCGTAGTATTCACTGGCCTGTTCATTATTGCTGAGCTAAAAGCTTCAGACCCCATCATTCCCCTACGCCTATTTAAGGATAGAAACTTTAGTCTAGCTGCCGGTGCTGGGTTGCTTGTTGGAATTGGCATGTTCGGTGCTTTAGCTTACTTGCCAACATATCTACAAATGGTCTACAGCCTAGGGGCAACCAATTCAGGTCTCCTTCTTTTGCCTATGATGGCAGGGTTGATGTTTGCCTCTGTTGTCTCAGGCCAGATTGTCTCTAGGACAGGTAACTACAAATGGTTACCTGTGGTTGGCTTTGTCCTTATTGGCTTTGCGCTGTTCTGTTTCTCAACAATGCAGGTAGATACTCCTCTGTGGCAGACAAGCCTGTATATGGTAGTGATGGGGCTAGGTATAGGTTCTGCTATGCAAATTCTTGTACTTATCATTCAAAACTCAGTTTCTCATGACGAAGTCGGTACAGCTACAGCAACTAACAACTTCTTCCGTGAAATAGGTGCTTCGCTAGGAGGAGCTTTCGTTGGTGGTTTGTTCTCACACAAACTAGGAGAACTCTTGAGAGAGAATCTTCCTACTAACGCTGTTCCTGGTGGTGACACAAATGCTTTGACACCAGATGTAGTTAGTGGACTTCCAGACCAGATCCATGATATAATTATTGCAGCTTACAACAGTGCTTTGACCCCTGTATTTGCGTATATGATTCCTGTATTCGTAGTTGGTGTCGTAGCCCTGATTTTCGTGAAACAGAAAAATATATCTGGTGACAAACAAGAGTTAGCTGACGAAAATAGTACTTCTTCAACTGATATTGTATTCTCACGCGCGGAACGTAGGCTCAATAAAAAAGAGCTTAAAACTGTCAAAAGCCTGTAATAAACTGCAATAAACCGATAGTTTATGTTCTACCGCCCTCTACCTTAAAGTTAGAAGTATGCCTTACACTAAATCATCCTTAAGAAAAAATGTAATTGTCGCATCTGCCTTAGTAGCTGTTATCTCCTACGGGGCAACTAGCACCGCTGTTGCTAACCCTACAGTAACTCCTTACGATTCAGGCGTTGGTTTTCCTCAAACTGAGTCACTATACCTTCCAGTAGCAAACACACAGACTCTAGTTGTTTCTTCTGATGTTCAGTCTCCTGATGTTAGCCGAGATGGTTTCTCTGCTACAGACCCTCAGGTTCTTGCTGCTATTAAGGCTGAAGAAGAACGCGTGGCCGCTGAGAAAGCTGCCGCTGAAGCAGCTGCTCTTAAAGCCGCTGAAGACGCCAAAGCAGCTGCGGAAGCTGCCGCAAAGCTGAAGTCTAACTCCAAGAGCGGTAGCTCTAGCTCTGTAGCTCCTGCTCCTTCTTTCACACCCGATCCAGGTAGTGCACAGGCATATGCTCAGACAGCTGTTGCAGCTAGAGGCTGGTCAACGGCAGATTACAACTGCCTTGTGTCGCTGTGGAACAAAGAGTCAGGTTGGAGAGCCAACGCTAACAACCCTTCTTCTGGCGCTTATGGTATTCCTCAGGCCCTTCCTGGCTCAAAGATGGCATCAGCTGGTGCTGACTGGCAAACTAACGCCAACACTCAGATTGAGTGGGGCTTAGGATACATTGCTGGCCGTTACGGCACCCCTTGCGGTGCTTGGGGTCACTCTGTTTCAAATAATTGGTACTGATTCTGTCAAAAAGCTTGCTAATACTCACAATGAGTGTTAGTATAGTAGTAACAAGACAAACACAGACAGATTGAAGGAACCAAAATGGTTTTAACAGATGAATACGTCGCAATGCTAGCTGTAGAAGGTAACGGCGCAGTTCAGGCCGAACTGCCTGAAGGCAAGCCTTTGTTCACAGTGCTAGCTGGACCCATCAAGTATTGGTGGGGAAGAATGGACACTGATGAGTTCAAGGAGTACACAACATGGCGTGAAGCTGTGCGAGTTGCGCTCATCAAGCAAGGCCATCTGGTTTATTCACCTCACCGAGCTTGGAATGGTGCATGGCACGAATCAGCCCAGCTAGTCAATGACATGGCAATCATGCAGGCAGACGCGCTCATCGTAGTTACTCCTGAGGGAATTCCTGCTGAAGGAACAGACGCAGAGATTGAAGTGGCGAAAGCTCACAATCGTCCAATCATCATGGCACCTCCTGGAGGACGAGAGGCAATTCAGAAGTTGGTGGACGCAATTCGTGATCTGCACGAAACTACAGAAGAAGCCGCAGCTTAACAGCGAAACAAAGGTGGGATAGCATGCTACAAATGCTATCCCACCTTTTTGCGTTTGGGAATATAAATCCTTTGCTCGTGGTTATCTCGACTCCGAAAAGAAAAAGAGGATAAAATGACAGTAATCAATATCAACTCTGTAGAAGAACTACAAAAAGCAGTTGCAGATAACCCCACCTTACTTGTAGACTTTTGGGCAACCTGGTGTGGTCCATGTAGAGTGATGGGGCCAATCCTAGACAAAGTTTCCGAAGAGAAAAATGTAGTAATTGCTAAAGTAGATGTTGACAGCAACCCAGAGCTTTCGCAGATGTTTAACGTCATGAGCATTCCAACATTGTATTCATTTAAAGACGGTGAACCAGCTGGAAAAGTCATTGGTGCAGTACCCAAAAAAGTTGTGGAAGATCTAGTTAAATAACTTGACTTTTTTTATTAGCATCTGCTAAAATAATTGTATTCTTAACCGTACAATTTAGAAGGTGCAAATATGTCAAAGTCCCGTCGTAAGTTCCTCTGCCTAGACTGCCGTATTGACACAGGAAAAATCCGTGAGCACTACATGCTAGTAGACAAAACATGGTTTGAGGTTCACACTTCCAACGTAGGCATGATGTGCATCGGATGTGTAGAAAACCGACTCGGTAGGACACTGGTCTCCTCTGACTTCAACGACAGCCACGTGAACAACCCTCGGTTATACGAAATGTCAGGGCGACTCCTCAGCAGGATTAAGTCATAAAACAAAAAGGTAAGGCCCTCACAACATACTGTTGTGAGGGCCTTACCTTTTTGTTACACTAGCTCTTAAGGGAAGTTCTCAGGATAGCAGGGTGGAGCATTGACAAGTTACCTGACTCGTACAGGTCAGCTGTTCGGCCTGTATCAAACTTGGACTCACCTTTAGTACCCACCGGAACTACGAAACCAGTTGTTGAAAGCACTTTGCGGCGGAAGTTAGCAGCATGTAGGCTCTCTCCCCAAACTGCTTCGTAGACACGGCGCAGATCAGAAAGAGTGAACTGCTCCTCAAGGAACACAGCGGCAAGAGGAGTGTACTCCAGCTTAGAAGCTGCTCGCTCTAGAGCATCCCTAATGATAAGCTCGTGGTCAAAGGCCAGGTTGATGTTCTCTTCATCATCAAAAAGGTCTTCAATAGCGAAGAAGTGAGCCTCAGCAGCATCATCTCCACCAACAGGAGTGGGGAGGTCTGGGATGAAAGCGATGTAGGCAGTTGAAATGATACGCATACGTGGGTCACGGCCAGGAGTAGAGTATGTCTTCAGCTGCTCAATGTAAACCTTGTCAATGGAGATACCTGTCTCCTCCACAAGCTCACGGACAGCGCCTTCATCAGCTGACTCATCATGGTTGACAAAGCCTCCAGGAAGTGCCCAGTGATCCTTGTAGGGGAACCCACCACGCTTGATAAGCAAGACAGCTAGTTTACCATTACGGATGGTGAGAACTACGGTGTCGGCGGTGTAGCCAACTCCAGGACCGTACTTTGTAGGGTTGTAATTGGCAAGGAACTCAGCTTCCTCGGGTGAACTGGGAATGTAGTCAGACAATTGTTGCTCCTTCGTTTGTTAGTTCGTTTAGTGCGGCAGCACTGCGGTCGGGGTTGACTCCAGCGATAAATTTCTTCAGTACGTTTACCTTGAACCCTGCGGCGAGAGCATCTAACGCAGTTGCGCGAACACAGTGGTCAGTTGCGAGACCAACAATGTCTAGCTCGTCTACACCAGCTTCTTTAAGGAAGTCAGCTAGAAGCTCAGCGGTCTCTACTGTTTTGCCTTCAAAGCCGGAGTAAGCTGCTTCCCACTCGCCTTTGTGAACAATTGTAAGGTTAGGGAGGGTATCTAGGACGCGCTGAAGGGTTTCGTGAATTTCGGAACCGTGGGTGTCTGCGGCGCAGTGCACAGGCCAGGTGTCAGCGTAATCAGGGGTCTCGCTCCAGTGATGACCGGGCTTGATGTGCCAGTCTTGCGTTGCAACAATGTGCGAGTAGTCGCTTTTGAGGGCTTGAACATAGTATGCCAGGTCTCGGGCTACATTCTTGCCTCCAGTGACGGCAAGACTTCCGCCTTCAATGAAGTCATTCTGAACGTCAACTAGAATAAGTGCTTTAGTCATTTCTACTCCTTGCTTTCTTAATTCTCATTATGAGTATTAGTATAGCATACTTATCGGCTTTGAACAACAAAACGTGCAAAAAGAAAGGATTTAAAGAAAACATCAAAATTCTTTGACAACAACCGATATTAGTGCTATAATTAAACAGTAACAAAAATGGGAATGACCGGTTTCGACTGGCAGACGCGATTTATAGAAGCATGCAGAGACACGCTAGATAATCTCTCCAAAAAGTTTTAGCAAAAACAGACGCAAAACAGTCTAACTTCGCACTCGCTGCTTAAGCAGTGCGGGAAGTGCATGAAGCAGTTACACCTTCATGAAACGCTTCCTCAAAAAGTGTAACTTACTTATTCACAGGTTTCCATGTGGACTAGGAAATTTTAGGAAACAAAGAATGTGTTCTGATGGGATGCACAAAGCAGAACATTCTAAAACGACACCGCATCTAAGCATGTAGAAGGATAAAACAAAACCTGTTAGGACGGGGGTTCGATTCCCCCCATTTCCACCACAAACTGCCGTGAGATACACATTGCATGTATCTCACGGCAGTTCTTATGTATGAGAACAACCATCAAATAACTCTTGAAAGAAGAACAACTTGACAACCGTACTGACACCGCCCGTATCTAAACCACTAAGAAAGACAGGGCCAAGCGAGTACACTGCTTTATCAAAACAAATTAAAGAAAACAACCTACTCAAAAGAGAAGTAGGCTTCTACATCAAAACTTTTAGCTTCTGGGTTACATTCCTTATCGCTACTATCGTTGCATCAACTTTCATAGGAGACAGCTGGCTCCAGCTTATCCCTGCCGCGCTACTAGGTGTTGGTACCACACAAATTGCATTCCTAGCTCACGAAGCTTCACACCGACAGATTTTCAACACAAACAAGCTAAACGACAAAGCAGGCCTAATCCTTGCAGACTTCTTTGCAGGCTTAAGTTACACATGGTGGATGACAAAGCACACACGTCACCACGCTAACCCAAACCATGTGGAAAAAGATCCTGACATTAACATTCGTGTTCTTTCATTCACAGTAGACCAGGCTAAGGCTAAAACTGGACTCATGAAGGTCATCTCCAAAGGCCAAGGTTGGCTATTCTTCCCCATCCTAACTCTGACTGTACTTGACCTGCTCATCTCCTCAGCAAGTGTTCTCTTCGGTAAAGAGAAAGTAAAAAACCGTGCTCTAGAGTTGACCTTATTCTTAGGGCACTACGTCATCCTTGTCTCATTACCTTTCATCTTCTTAAGCCCTGGAATAGCAGCAGCTTTCATCGCCGTCCAAATGATGGTATTCGGATTCTACATGGGAATGGCATTTGCGCCTAACCACAAGGGAATGCCTGTACTAGCCAAAGACTCTAACGTGGACTTCCTAAGACGACAGGTGCTAACATCTCGCAACATCAAAGGAAGCTGGTTCACCGACAACTTCATGGGCGGACTAAACTACCAGATTGAGCATCACCTTTTCCCCAGCATGGCCCGCCCACAGCTGAGAGCAGCCCAGAAACTCACACAACAGTACTGTGAGGAAAAGAACATTCCTTACCTTGAAACAACTCTGCCTGACTCCTACAAGCAGGTTATTGTCTATCTGAACAAGGTTGGTCTAAAAGAAGTTGACCCATTTGATTGCCCAATGGTGTCTCAGTACCGTCGTCGTGACTGAGGTTCAAGCACTGTTAGAAATAAAGCATGTCCAGAAATCGTTGCGAAGCTAAAGACCCGGCTAACTGCAAGTTCCACAGGCCGAAACTATTTCCTTTGCCTGCACCACCTTCCGCTGAAGAGCACTTCAACGAATCAAAAAAGTTTGAATTTGTTGTAAACGCGAACCAGAAGGAGGCGTTAGAGGGTTACCTAGACAACGACTATATGGATATGACACCTGTGCTATATGGCGCTAGCGACTATAAGAAGGACAAGTTTCTTAAACAAGCAGACTTAATACAGGAAGCTATTGAGACCTACGAGGCTGTCTCTGACAAGAAACCGAAAACAGTTTACAGGGCAACACGGCTTAAGGCTGGTCATAGTTTTAACAGCCCTGAAGAGATGAAAGACTTCGTAGAAAAGAACTTTAAACCAGGTTCTGTTATCACTACAGCTGGTTTCACATCAACAACAGTCAGACCTGAAGTTTTGTTTGACTTCCTCCCAGACGGCCACAATGATTACGTTATCAACAACCCCAAAAAAGAAATGTCATCTAAACGCTACCATGAACTTATGGGTAGCGACGAGAGCCTAAACAACCTAGTCTATGAGATAAGCACTCCCTCTGGCGTGGCTGTATCATCTTTTGGTCACAGCCACGCTACTAGAGAACAAGAGTACCTACTTGGTAGAAACAAGCGTTTCGTCATCAAAGAAGTATTACCCATCTCTAGACTAGATAATCCCGCAGAGCGCCCTTTCCGTAAGCACGCTCATGCTACCATCATTAAACTGGAAGAAATTGTTTAGTACTGATTGTTAGACATAAACTATGAATGGAATACTACAACCAGACGGAAAACGCTGCTACACCGGACCAGAATGCAAACTGCATGGTGCGCACAATCAAAAGGTACTATCTGGTAAGAAAAAGCCTTCATACCTAGATGAAACGCCAACAGCTGATAGTGTGTTCACTATGGAACCTAAAAAAGTAGACTTTGATAAAACATCCCTTCTTCGCGCTAGGCACCTTATTCGTCAATTGTCCATGAAAGATATGGACTCAAGCTTGCTAGCTAACACAATTCTGACTGATGTGGCAAAGATGAAGCACGTTGACTACGAAAAGGTTTCATCAGCCATTGAAGTAGCTTCCTACCTGCACCGTAACGATACTAGGGCTAACCGTAAAGGTTTGCCACGTACACCATATATTGAGCATCCTCTTCGTAACACTTTACGAATTATGCGATATGAGTGCACTGACCAGAATGTTATCGTAGCTTCAATCTTGCATGACACTGTTGAAGACCACCCACATGAGATAGCTGCCGAATTTGCTGAGCAGCCAGTTGAAGATGAAGCAGAAGCTCGTGAAACTGCCTTAAACTTTATCTCAGAAACCTACGGAGATAACGTAGCACACATTGTTTACAAGGTGTCCAACCCAATCCTTCCTGAAGGCCTATCTAAGGAAGAGAAAAGGGAGAAGTACATTGAACATGTTGACTCTGTAATCGGTGATGGTTCAGTTGCTCTAGTGAAATTCAGTGACTTCGTTGATAACGCTGTTGGTTTGTACCACAACCTAGTTGTAGACGAAAACAATCCTAAAGTAAACAACAAGGGAATGGTTTCACACCTTTCCAAGAAATATCTGCCTCTTATTCCAATCTGGCGTGAGCGTTTAGAACGAGAAAGAACAAACCGTACTATCCCAGTCACGAACAAGGGACTAGAAGAAATGTTCCGTCATTTGGAGCATGGAGAACGAGAACTTACAAAGCTTTCCCAACTCGCATAAAAATAGTTGGAATATTTTAGCTTAATTAGTTGCTTTACCGATAATAGTAGTGTATGATAGTTCTTGTAACTAAAAATACACTATGGCATGGTGGCAGAGTCCGGCCGAATGCGCTTGCTTCGAAAGCTTGTAGGGGTCTTCCCCTCGGAGGTTCGAATCCTTCCCATGCCGCAACCAAAATGTAACAAACTAATGTCTAATCTATTGAAAATGAAAGAGTGGTGAAAAAGTAATGCAGTCTACACTTGTACTCAACGCGTCCTATGAGCCGTTGTCTATTGTGTCTGGCCGTCGCGGGGTGAAGATGATCCTAAACGGGCGCGCTTCTTCACTTGATGACTCTGAAGTAGTTTTCAACTCTGAAGACATTTCCATACCGGTACCCTACGTTGTACTTTTGAACCGTTACGTCCGAAAGGACGCCTTCACGAAGAAGCCTCGCTTCTCCAGACGAGGTGTTCTTGTCCGTGACGGGTTCGCATGTACCTATTGTGGCAACTACGCTGACACAATTGACCACGTTATCCCTCGTATGGACGGTGGAGAATCCACTTACGAAAACTGTGTTGCAGCTTGTGGACCATGTAACCGTAAGAAGGGTCACAAGACTCTTAAGGAAATGGGTTGGAGCATAAACTTCAAGCCAACCGCTCCATCCTTGTTCACAACCATGCTTGGCAAAGCGCGTTCCAACGAACGTCAGCTTGAAGCATGGGGCAGGTACATATCCATGTTCCAGCCGGAACTCGCTAAAAGCAACTAAATAGTTTAGGCCCACCCAACTCGGGTGGGCCTAAACTATTCGACGGAGCTTTACATTCTTGGAATAAAATCATTCCCGTTTCGGCTTTACATGCTAAACTACAATCAACTTACAGAAAGAAAAGATAAACGTGAGCTTAACAGCAGAAGAAACAAAAAACGATGAAGTCCGACTATGCTACGACATGGTAATCGTCGGTGGAGGTGTAGCAGGCCTCTCAGCAGCCGTGTATGCCGCTCGTGACGGCTTTAAAACCCTAGTCCTTGAAGGTGAAGCCATCTCCAGCGTTGACGCCCCAGGTGGCGCTCTAATGCTTACCTCCAGCATTGAGAACTTCCCCGGGTTTGTTCAGGGAGAAGGAATGGAGCTAATCAACATCATTCGTTCCCAGGCAGAAAACTTTGGCGCTGAGATTGTTGAAGAACGAGCAGAAAGCATTGTCACAACACAAGAACACGGCAAACTTCATCTAGTTAAAACGGGTGAGAACACTTACCGCACTAAAAGTATTATCCTAGCTACCGGTGCTGTCGCCCGCCAGTTAGGTGTTCCAGGTGAAATAGAGCTTTATGGTCAGGGAGTATCCACATGCGCTACCTGTGACGGTTTCTTCTATCAGGATAAAACTGTGGCTGTCGTAGGTGGTGGAGACACAGCAGTTGAAGATGCACTCTTCCTGACTCGTTACGCGAAAAAAGTATACTTACTTCCTCGCCGTACCGAGCTTCGTGCCTCCGGACCAGAAGCTCGAGAAATCCTTGAACACCCTAAAGTTGAGATTCTTTGGTCATCCGAAGTTGAGTCAATCATTGAGTCAAACAACACCGTGGGTGGTATCGTTTACCGTCAGGAAGGCGAGCTAAAAGACCTTGCAACAGATGGTCTCTTCGTTGCTATTGGCCGTGACCCTGCTACAGGATACTTGAATGACAGTGAAGTACAGCTAGACAGTGAAGGTTATATCCTCACAGTTGACAATTCAAACCGTGTTCTAGGAGATATTCCTGGAGTCTTCGCTGCTGGTGACGCTGTTGACAAAGTATTCCGTCAGGCTATCACCTCTGCCGGTCGCGCTGTTGAAGCTGAATTAGAAGCGCGTCACTACCTTCTTTCAGCTGACCGAACACCTCTAAAGCAACCAACTCAGCAGAGCTAAACAACCTAAAGCTTCTGCGTTAAAAAAAGAAAGCATGCTATGATGAAACATGTCATGCTAAAGAAAAGGTGGAATGAATGAAATCAAAAAACCTTGTTATCACAGCTAACGATGGTCAACATATGAGACAGTTAGCAGATGATTACATCTACATTGGCCGAGAAGTTGATGTGGACCCTCAGACTTTTAAAGTCACAGTTTTAGCTTTGCCTCGCTCATACAAGAAAAAGCGTGCAGCAGAAACAAAACTGGAATCTAGAAGGTCTAACTCAGATGAGGAATACAAATAAAAACTGAATAGAAAGGAAGGATATCTTATGGTTGTTGAAGAGCGTAAGTATCCAGACAGTATTACAACAGACAATGGCAAGACCATTCGGCTGTCACAACTTAAAAAGAACAACAAAGTCCGTATTCACGGTCACAACATAAAAGTGGGAGACATTCCACTAACTGCGGCGCAACTTAACTGCGGGCATGTCGTAAGAGGAATTGCTCTACAGCTAAACGATGTTGTGTTCTGTGATAAAGATGAACACCGAGAAGATACGTATGTCTCTCAAATTATATCTGGATGAAAATCTTGTCCGATAAAAATTAGAGGGGAACACACCCTGTTAAAAGGAACAGTGTTCCCCTCTAACAAAGCCACAAACTAACTCTTGCAAGGAAACTCTTAAACACAAATGTCCAACTCATATTTAGCTCAAGATGTACTCGCTGAACAGGCTGTTCTCAGTAACCTGTTCAATGAACCTACAGTAGTTGACTTACTCTCCGAAATCTTGGTACCATCTGAGTTCTTTGAGCCAAAGAATGAGCTTATATTTCAGGCCATCCTTAAACTGCGTCAAGAAGGTAAATCTTTTGACCCTGTAAGCTTGATGACAGAAATGTCCAGAGACGACACACTAGCCGCTGCGGGTGGCCCGCTGTACATCTATGAGATTGTTTCACCTAACAACATTGCATCATACGGTAACGACGTTATTGGACACGCTACCGCAGTTAAAGAGAACGCTCGCCGCAGAGTCCTCACAGATGCCGCAGAGGCAATTCTCCAGGCAGCTAGATTAGGTTCAGGCTTATCAGCCGAAGAAGCCACCATCTTAGCTGAAAAAACAATCTACGATATCACCAACGAAGAAGCAATCTCAAACGATGTTTACAAAGTTGCTGACCTGTATGCTCCAGTTACAGAGGAAGTACGACGAGCTAAAGACCGACCTGAAGGTGTAATGGCAGGTATCCCCACTGGATTCCCTGACTTAGACAAGAAAACAAACGGGTTCAAACCAGGTCAGCTTATCTTCATCGCAGCAAGGCCCGGTATCGGTAAGTCAACTCTAGCGGTAGACTTCTGTAGAGCAGCTGCGTTCTTAGCTGAAAAAACTGTTCTCTTCTTCTCACTGGAGATGAGCAAAGAAGAAATCACCGAACGTATCATCTCTGCGGAAGCACGAGTCGCCTTGCAGGACCTGCGTTCAGGTAACGTTACCAAAGAAGACTGGATGAACATTGATGAAGTTGAAAACAAAATCAAAACAGGAACCTTCCTTGTAGACCCTTCCCCTAACGTTTCACTGTCTAAGATTCGTTCCCTAAGTGTCCGCCAGCAGATGAAGCCTGAAGGCTTAGACATGATCGTTATTGACTACCTTCAGCTTATGGAAGTACCCAAAGGTTCATCAAAAGGTGCTTCCCGCCAGGAGCAGGTCAGTGAGTTGTCTCGTGGTCTTAAGCTTTTAGCTAAAGAGCTTCAAATCCCAGTTATCGTTCTATCTCAGCTTAACCGTTCCAGTGAAACCCGAGTTGACCGTGTCCCCCAGGTGTCCGACCTCCGTGAGTCCGGTTCACTAGAGCAGGACGCTGACATTGTTTTCCTAATTCACCGCCCTGAAGCTGGTGACGAGAACAACCGACCCGGAGAAACAGATTTAATCATCGGTAAGCACCGTTCCGGCCCCACAGGCAAGATCCCTCTAACCTCCATGCTTGAATACTCCAAGTTCGTACAAGGACAGGGTATCTTTGAACGCGAAGAAGAGCGTGTTGGTGATGGAACTGGTACCGGCGACTACACAGCAACAGCTGATGAAACTCCATGGTAAACCGATAAAACAGGTAGAAAGGGAAACATAACCTCATGAATGATGTAATAATTGACACTTTCACCTTAATCTTCGGAGCAATCGCACTCTTAGCTCTCATAGGTGTGGTAGTATCGTTACTGATGAAAAGTAGTCAGAAGAGTAAATCCAAGAAATCTATGCCATCATATGGCTCTGACAACTCCACTATCGCAAGAGACCTACAAGACAAATACAAAACCGACCGCAGCGACGGAAACGAAAGAAGAATAAACTAAATTGGACGACCAGAGCAGAACACCCAAGCAGACTTCAGGAATCTGGGGTGACAACCCCACAGTACCGGAACAGCGTACTCCATTGAACACAAATGACGTTAGTACTACCCCGCAGCAGCCTGAAGCTAACTCACCTCAGAGATTCCGTCGCAAAAAGGCTCAATGGGGACTGCGTCACGTAATCTACTCAGTAGTTGGATTCCTAGGCGTACAGATCCTAGCCAGCATCGGACTTATTGTTTATGCTTTCACACAAACAGACGTTGCCTCAGTCATTACCAACCCCGCAGCAACAACAGATGAGATTACACAAGCTACAACCAGTCTACTCTCTGCCCCTCTAGTCCTAGCAGCAGTACAGTTCTCCATGTACCTAACCTGGCTAGCATTTGCCTGGTTCGCCACAAAGTTCCGTGGACTCAACTCATTCAAGAAAGACTTCTGGCTACGATTCCGTTGGTATGACGCTCCACTAGGTGCGGTGATAGCATGGGGTCTAATTGCTCTAGAGACAGCTATTTTCTCACTGCTCCCCATGATATTCCCTGGACTTAACATGGAAGGAACAGACAACGGTAGCTTCCTAACCCAGTACACAGGTGTTTGGTTCGTAATCGTAGCAATCGGAATTGGTGGAATCGCAGGGCCATTCTTTGAGGAACTATACTTCCGTGGTTTCGTAATGCAAGGTTTAATTCGCTACTTCCGAAAAGGTCTAAGAAGAAAACCTACCAGCAAGCTAGGAAACAAAGTATACACAGACAACCCTGGCCTATACAACGGTTATCTAAAAGTCAAACGTTGGATGTACGACAAGAAATACATTCTAGCGATGATTATCTCCTCCGTAGCATTCGGTCTTATGCACTGGCAGGGTACAGAAACATTCGGCCAAATGATTGTACCAGTGTTCACAGGTCTACTCGGTCTACTATTCGCATACGTTTCAATCAAAATGCGAAGAATTGGACTCGCTGTGTTCATACACATCTTCTTCAACACAACAACATTAATCCTCTCAACATTCAGTTGAGATACAAGTAAAACAGTTGAGGCCACCCACAAAAAAGTGGGTGGCCTCAACTGTTAGGAATACAGTATGTCAAACCAAGAACAAGAACTAAGAGTTTTCCGTGGGTTACCAGGATCAGGAAAATCAACTGAAGCCGAGAAGCTAGTACAAAGCGACCCCGACAGGTGGGTGCGCGTAAACCGCGATGATATCCGCTTTGAGCTATACAACAAATATGTTATCCTCAATTCCAAAGGTGAGATGGATAAAAACGCTGAGAACCATGTCACCGAAGTAGAAAAGCGTCGTATGAATGATGCTTTCAAAGCTGGCAAATCAGTCGTCAGTGACAACACAAACTTAGGCATCAAAACCGTTAAAAAGCACATTGCCTTAGCGCAATCCCACGGAGTCAAAGTTACACACCAGGACTTCCCAGTGCCTCTAGAAGAAGTGCAAAGACGTAACGCTGCTAGGTCAAGAGTAGTAGAGCCATGGGTTATCAACCGTATGCACAAACAGAGCATGGGACCCAACGGAGAATTCCACCTGTTCCCAGGAAGTTACCCTCTAAGGCCTTTTGTCAAGCCCGCAAGTAAAGAGCATGCGGTGGTGTACGATATGGACGGCACAACCACCGATATATCAGGTATCAGACATTTTGTTCGCGGTAAATATAGGAACTTCGACGCCTTCCACCGTTCTTCATTGTTCTGCCCACCTAATCAAGATGTGCTGGATATGATGCATGATACAGCTGCTGCTGGACTCACCAATATTGTGGTGACTGCCCGAAATCGTGAGTATGAGGATGTTACAGTAAAATGGCTTGACGACCACAACGCTCCATTCTCCAATATTTACATGCGTAAAGATGGTGACCAGCGTAAAGATAACATTGTTAAAGCGGAAATTCTTGAGGATATTTTAGTTGATTACGATGTTGTGCACGCAGTAGACGACCGCCCTGAGGTAATTGATGTTTGGCACAGTGCTGGTATCCAGACTACCCTAGTGCCAGGGCTTGACTACACTGACGAAGAAATTGCTGCCGGTAAGCCTATCTCCATAGTTAACCCTCTGCGCGCAGGTAGATGCTTGCGCTGTGGCCGCCCTATCTCCGGAGGTCGAGCCTTAGGCCCGACTTGTGAGAAAATAGGTTAAATCGGAAACTGTGAAGGCCCAACTAGCACTAGTTGGGCCTTCACAGTTTCCGATAACACTAGTATGAAGAATACTTTGCTTAACTCTTCTTCTCAATAATATTGTTACTATATTATAGTAAACAGCTATACAACCTTTGCGTTTGTGGTACACTTGGCATGGCGATCAGCTTGGCACTGGGCAAAGTAGATTTTAGTAAAGGAAAAGTCAATGGGCTTATTGGGTTCACTTTTGAGGACAGCTGCACATTCAGCAGTGGCAACGGGGGCAGGTACACTTGTCGCTCGCGGGATGAATGGCAGTGGGGGAGGTTATGGTTCTCAAGCCCCGTTGATACGTGAGGGGGCGGACACATTATACTTTAATGAGCATCTTCACCCGAGTCAACGTATTTTTGGCGTTCCTGGGGCTTCTTTGTACTTTGCTAACCTAGACGAAGATGCGTTGAATGCTGGCATTAAGGGTGAACAGGTGGTTGCCGAAAAGTTGGATAAGCTGACAGAGACAAACTCTAACCTTTATGTATTCCATTCAGTAAAAATCCCCGGTCACCTTGGAGACATTGACCATGTGTTAGTTCAAGGTAACGTTGTTATTTTGGTTGACAGCAAGAATTGGAAGCATGATGCAACTTATGAGGTGCATACTTCTGGAGTGCTCGGTGAAGAGGATGTTGTTCTTCGTGATGGGTTAGAGTTTGCAGGTGGCACTATTGGTTTGCAGCGTCAGACAGGGGATTGGGTTCAGTCTATACCTGATTATTATCGTGTCTACTCTGCTCTGGTTGTGTCTAACACTAAATCAACCATAGTAGACCGCAGGTCATCAGATAAGCCCTACACGTTTATTAACCTTGGAGACCTTGAGCCTTTTGTAAACTCTTTACTTCATCGTGAGCGCAACGGTTATGAGGCGAACCCTTTACCTTATATTGAGCTACAGAGGTTTGCAACGCGGACTCAGAATCCTAATTTTAATCCTAACGATATGAATAACTATGTATATCCAAATGGCATGCCTTATGTGACAGAGAATCAGCCCGCACCTGTCGCCCAGCCTATTGTTAAAGCACCGGCTACAGGGCTATCAATTGGCATAACAATTTGGTCAATCCTCAATTGGCTCTTGGTACCTCTTATTTATGCGATTATCCCTCTTACAGCTGGCCCTCTTCTTTTTGTAGCACATCGTCATCTGGCTAAAGCTAAGCGTGAGGGTTTGGGCGGTCAAGGTTTGACTCTTACAAGCATAATTTTCACGTACGCCTTGCTCGGAGTTTGGGTTGTGTTTATTCTCCTTTACTTTGCCGCTAAGTTACTCTATTCCAGTTGACTTACAGCTATCAACTATGATATACTTGAGTCAACTTTAGATGACTTTAGGAGATTATCATGGAAATTGTTCGTTATAACGCGGAGGAGTGGTCTGCGCTGTATGTTGACGGTAAGCTAGACCGTGTTGGCGATGCTTACTTGGTTGACGAGCGAGTTGGGGAGATTTTGGGAGTTAAGGTAATCTCCGGGGATGAGGGTGAAGATTTCCTTAGGGGAGGTAACACCCGTGAGGATGTTGCTCAGACTCTGACTGATATCTCAGTTTGGAAGTCTGCGCAGGAGGCTGAGGCAGGTAAGGCCGAACTTCTGGCTCAGGCGGATGCTCTTCAGGCTGAGGTTGACCGTCTGCGAGCGGCAGCGTCAAACTAGTCAACTAAAAAGGAGGCTGACACAGAATTCTGTGTCAGCCTCCTTTTTAGTTTCAGGTTATGAGTTCATAAGTTTTGACAACATTGATTGGAAGTTTGCATTCTCCATGATGAATGTTCTGTTGTGAACTTGGCCGCATGCGCAGGACATGTCTGCTTTGATTCCTACATAATCGTCGCTGTTGTATGTGTTGTAAAGTTGCCAACTGTAATTTTCTTCGTAGTTTTTGATGATAGCTGGCTTACAATCTTCTTTGATGTGCCTTCGGGCAGAATAGTCTGAGTTTCCTCTGGAGTCTCCCCATGCACTACCGTTTAAGTCGTAGGCGTCTCCTTCTTCTACGAGTAGGTTTGCTACAGCAAGCTTGAATCCTTCTAAGGGTTTTTGTGCAGCTTTTTCTAACGCGATTTCTTTTTCAACATTGCTTTTCATGTCTGCTAGCAGGTCTTCACGCAGCTGAGTTATCTTGTTGACATATTTTCGTGCGTTGGTGGTTGGCTTCATGGTTGCTTTGAGCTTAGCAATGTCACGTTCTTGGTTTTTGGTCCAGTCCGTAAAGAATGTGTATGACTGCAAAGCAATTTCTTGGTCTGAAATATCTTGTGCAGCTTTCTGTGCTTTCTTAAGGGCACCAGCGGTCACGCTAGGGTCTTTAGCATCAAATTTTACGAAAGTTTCTTTTAAATCTTTTCGTTGGTTTTCTAGCTTCTCTAGATATGCCCAAATGTCCTCTTGGACACGTGAGTCTGCGCTACCTGTTCTCACAGGGTGCTTGCGGCAGTTGATGTAGTTTTTACTACAGTTACCATATGCGGTCATGTTTTCTCCTTATTAGTTTATAGCTAACAGTTTTTGTATCTGATGCATTCTGTGCATTTCAGTCATGTTACACCAATATTGCCGATATATTAAGCTTGTAAGCCAAAGAAGTCTGCCACCTCACCCTAAAACTACATGTTAACCTTGAAAGGCTTACTTCTGTGTCACAAAATGATATTTTCCTGTTAGCTCTTGGGATTGTATCATCACTCTCAATGGTTATGTCTGCTATCGCTATTAAGCGTGGCAGGCTTCTTACTTTCTCTCTGATAGCAAACCTCCTCTGCGTCGCGCAGTATGCTTTCATCGGCTCCTATGTTGGCATGCTCATGTGCAGTGTCGGCGTCATCCGAAGCCTAATTTTCTTGCTAGGTGAAAAACATGCTGTCTTCAATCATTGGCTTTTTCTTTTCGGGTTCATCTCTACTAGTGTGTTCGGCTTCTTCGCCTTGAACAACTGGAGTGACGTTTCTTGGCACTCTTTCCTACCTTTAGTTGGCTCTATACTCAGCAGCATAGCAGTGTTCTTCACTGATGTTCGCTACACTAAGGTCACTTTGATTGCCACTGGTTCTGTGTGGCTAACCTATGAGTTTTACAGTGGGCTTTATACTCAGATGATTGGTGAAGGTTTTACTGTGCTAGGGAACATCGTAGCTTTGAGTGTGCTAGCAGCTGGTTACCGTAAGGGTGTACCTGTTGACCAGATTCGTTCTGTTGAGGAACAGTTTGGTGATGCTGTAACTGGAGCTATACCTGTTATTACAGGAAAAATACCGGTCATTACAGGTAAAATTTCTCAGGTTACAACAAAAACTAGGCCTATACCTGTTCAGTACTAGGAGTGTCTTTGGGTAAGATTATGGTATCGTTAGTTATCTAGAGTAACCTGATTTAAGGAAAAACAAATGCCAGCTACTAAATGCCGTGCTAAAGGTGGAGTTGCTACCTGCAAGGATCCCAACTGCCCAGAGAAACGATACCTCGCGGGCCTACAAGGCTCTGGGGCGGCTTTTGGCATCGCCCCTGACAGGGACGCATTCCAGCGAGATTGGTTCCCTGATGAGGCTCCTGAGGCCGCTGAGGGCATAGCCTGCATTGACAGTATCGCTTCGCTTGAAGAGTTCAACAAAGCTGTGGAAGAAAACCGTATCAGCGGTCAGAAGCACCCTACTCTTCCTCTTCGTATTTACAAGTACACACCTCAGACAACGTTCAAAAAAGATTGGGATGATGTAACACTTGCCTCCCGTGGTTTGATTGTTAACCAGGAGACAGGTGAGATTGTAGCGCGACCTTTTGGTAAGTTCTTTAACTACAATGAGCAGAGTGTCCCTGTGGAACTTATGCGCGGACCTATTAGCGTAACTGAGAAACTTGACGGTTCTCTTGGTATCAGCTATGAGGGTGAGAACGGTCTTGAGATTACAACAGCTGGTGGCTTCACTGCTCCTCAGGCTGCTCACGCTACTAAAGTATACCGTGAGCGTTATGAAGGAAACTGGTCTCCTGACCCTGACAAGACATACATGTGGGAAATCATTTACCCTGAAAACCGTATCGTAGTTGACTACGGCGACGAGGATGACATTCACCTTATTGGTGCTGTAGACAAAAGAACAGGTGTAAGCGTTCCTGTTTCTCAGGTGACTGAGTGGAAGTGGAAGAGAGCCGAAGAGCACACCAACTTGAAAGATATCAACTCTGTAGTTGGCTCTGACGAGCGAAGTAACCATGAAGGTTTCATTGTCCACTACACTGATACTGACACTCGTGTTAAATTCAAACATGCTGAGTACTTAAACCATCACCGTTATGCTACAGGTATCAACTCCCGTCGTATTTGGGAGATGATGCAGAGTGGTGAAGATATGACTGAATGGCGCAAGCGTGCACCTGAAGAGTTTGAAGATTACATCAACAACTCAACAAAGAAAATTCAGGATAGTTACGACTCACGCTACAAAGCTATCCACAAAAGCTATGCCGAGTTCGCTAAAACTGTTCCAGCGGGTGCATCTCAGAAGGAGTTTGCTATCGCCGTGCAGTCAAGAGTGCCAAGCAAAGACCGAGGTTACTTCTTCAAGATTCACAACTACGGTAAACTGTCTGATGACCCTAAATCTGTTAAAAGCATTTGGGATGAAATCAAGCCAGAACATGAGAATTCATTGTGGGCAGCTGGTAACGGCGTAGAGAAAGAATAAGGCTTAAAAGCGCTGGAAAAAGGCTTTCTGTGATATACTGAAAAGTACACATCACAGAAAGCCTTTTCTTTTACATATCATGTCAAAAAAGTACGGTATTGTCTCACCTCCTTCAACTTCCCGCCATGTTAACTTTGTAGCTAACAAAGATGAAGACCTGACACCTATTGTCGGTCGCTTAGTATTCTTTGACCAAAACGTTGCTGGTGACGTTTACCGCTCAATTGGTACAGTGTCTAACATCAGCACTGAGAACTCAGACTTCAACGCAACCTACCAGAACATTGTGTCCAGCAACCCAGGTTACAGCAAAACAAACCGAGACTTTAGAAAGACGGAGTTCTCAATCCAGGCTGTATTTAAGCAGGTTGGAACCGGCTGGCAACAGTATGGTTCTGCACTTCCGACTTCTCCTAGCACAAACAGTGACGTTTACTTGCTTACGGAAGAGACAGTAGAGCAGATGCTTTCCGAGGGCGACTATCCTACAGTTGGTTTCTTCAGAGGTATGCAGACGACTCCTCTTCCTTTGAACGTACCTAACTTTGATTCATCTCGTGGTGCAGCGCACAGTGCTGTGTTAGGTAAGTCAGGTTCTGGTAAGACCCAGCTTTACGGTATGGTGCTTGGTGGATACATGAAGCATGAAAACCATGCTATCTTAGCTATTGACCCTCAGGGGCAGTGGGCTAGCGAAAATGGAATGATCTTCTCTCCACAAAACTTTGCCCGTGGATTAGGACGCAAAGTTTCTGTTATTCGTGTTTCAGAAGACATTAAGCTTCCCATGGATATTGATGTTCTCACTAAGATGATTGACAAAATTAATCTTTGGTCACGCTTCCGACGAATGGGAACTGAGCAGCGTGAGGCTTTCTCTAATGAAGTAGCTGAACGTATTGCAGCAACACACAACCTTGACGTTGAGCCTCGCGCCTTGCTGACAACAATCTTTGCAGGTATCGCCAAATCATCTAACACACTGTCACGTATTTATGTTAAAGGTGAACGTCAGGATGCTTTCCGTGATGAGTTAAAACATCTCGCTGGTATCCCTGTTTTCAATGACGAAGGTGAAGAACGTATCTTCACTGAAGAAGATGATGCAGACAAGGAAGCTGTCTGGGATAAGGTTCTATCTGCCTTCAAACCGCTCCACAGCTTATTTGCGTCCAAGAACCTCACCGGTGGTGTACGACGCCCTCTAGGCGGCAACAGAGGCTTCCTAGGTGAAGTTTTCCAGGTGCGCACAGCTGACAGCGAACCAGCACCTTACGTTATCCTTGACATGTCGCCTAACATTGAGTTGCATGCTAAAGCATCACTTGACCCATCTAACGACTCTGGCTTTGCCATGCAGAAACTACTTGACAACCAGGATATCAAAGCACTTATCCTTACCATGGTTCTTGAGGAAATGAAGAAAGCTTCAGAAATAGCATTCGCTGCTGGTGGAGGAAACCTTAACACACAGATTATGTTTGATGAGGCATGGCGTTATGCACCTGAGGGCCGTGCTACCCCTGAGATTGAAGCTCTAGCTAGTATGCTAGAAGGTTTTGCTCTTGACACCCGTAAGTTTGGTATTGGTTGGACATACATTCTTCAGTCACCTTCTGACCTGAAGTACGGTATCTGGCGTCAGCTTACCTATGTGTTTGCAGGTCACGGTTTAGTCGGTGAAGACGTTAAGCGCCTAGAGGGTCTTACTGACGATCCGAAGCAGATTGACCTTTACCGACAGTTTATTTCGCCTGCTTCAACCGGTGATTATCCGTTCATGGTAATGGGTCCTATTTCACCTCTTATCTTCACATCCTCACCAACCTTCCTAAACGCTTTCAAAGGTAACAGTGAATTCCTCTCAGCTAACAAACTTTGGGTTGACGATATCACTTCAAAGCGCTCTCTTCCTAGCATCACCGAAGATTTCTTGAAAGTCAAGATTTCTAAAAAGCGCAAACCCAAAACCACTGCGGCTGTTGCACCGACAGCAACCGTTGAAGTTGCTAACGATATTGAAGAAACAGTTGAAGCTCCTAAGACAGACTCAAGCTACCATGTTGGTAAAACTTATGCCTCTGTTAAGCCGCAGATAGCAGTTAAAACAGGCACACGCACACCAACTACACCTATAGTTGACGACCTTGGCGACACGCCATTCTGATAAGAGGAAACAGGATAAAAATGCCAAAAAATGCTTTTAGGAACGTTAGTCATATCGTATGAGTAGCACACAAGAGATTTTGCGCAGAGCGCTAGAAGATGATCCTATGATTGTGGAAGCAGTCAACACGGAAGCACCCTCAGCGGTTGGCTCCTTATCTAGCGTACTAAACTACATCATCACAGATGCTTTTGACTTATCCTCTGAGGAGTCTCTTTGGGTAGGATATCACATGGGTATCCTGTTGACTCCTCTATCTAATCTTATCCCTACAGCGTCATTAGGTGCTGTCCGCCAGGAAATGCGGACAAAGGAATACAGTGCCAGGCTTTTCAAACGAAAAGAGTATCCAGATGCTGTGAAAATTGACTCCGCTGTTAAGTATGCTCCCATTGAGGACTGGGTGGAGTCTTTAAGTGAAATTGTTCTTTCAAGCTATCCTGAGTTACGCCCTATGATTCGCTCCAGCATTATAGGTTCAATCCACGGTCTACTAACAGAGTTAGGTTTGAACTCTAACCCTAAGAAATCTCGTGGTTCCCTATACCTACCTAATGCTGTTCGCCACCTACTAGGCTCACGCAGAGATTAATTTTTTATATACAAGTTAGGCCCCGTTTAGAATTCTAAACGGGGCCTAACTTGTATATAACTTACATCAGCTACGGTAACCTTTAAGGAGACCATCAATCTCATGTGGAGTCTCAGCTGACTCTAGGAGATAACTTTTGATTAGGTTAGCTCCAGCTGACACATTTTTAGCTAACCTATCAGCAGCATACTGGCACCAGGGTTCTAAGATAGCTTCATCCAGAATATCCTGGTCAATCAAAGATATAACTTCCCGTGCACGCTGCAAAGCACCTTCACTAATACTAGTGTTAGCAACAGGGTAGTAAACAAACTCTACTTTGATAGCTGGTGAGTAGTCTGACCATGCAGTTGGCTTGAAGTAAGTTGTCCAAAGGATTCCTTCTTCAGTATTCTGTGCGTCTAACCTTGTTAGAAGACCGGCTTTATCATGAATGAGTTCATGCAGTAACTCTGGGTGAGTACTGTGCTTGCGGTAATCAGTTTTTACAAAACGGTTCAGTGATGTAATTAGGTTGTTGTTTGACGCAAGGTTACGAGGTTGAAGTAGCTCGCCACGCTGAAGGATCCTGTTAGCCAGAATTCTGTCAGACACTTTCTTGGACAGAGGGTTACTCTCGCCAAGAATCTTCTTACTAAAAACGAAAGAGGAATCTGATTTAGCTACTGCTACATAGTCTTTCAAGTTACGGTCAGGATAAAGAATTGTGTTCAATGCTTTCCTGAGCAAGCCATCTTCATCACCGTTGTTGAGACCCAGAATGATGTTGCTTGTGGCCGGGTCGTTGCTGATTAATGAAAAAAGAACCTGAGAGGCGTTACCAAGGTAAGCTCCATCAATAATTTTCATGTCAGCTTCTGTTTTCTGGAAAATACGCAACTCTAAAGCTGCCATGATTCCAGATTCAACGTTCTGGTTCTGAGATGTGTGAGGAATGATAGCACTGTAAGCTTCAGCTGGAATTTCTTCGTCGCTAGCGAACAGTTGCTTGCTACGGTAACCTTCACCTGCTGTGGCTCCTACAACAATAAGGTCACCACCTGCTAACTTGTCTGTAACACGGCCACCGTCTACAGCTATCAAGGTTTTGTCTTCAATGCTGGATTGACGATCAAATTTATGAACCGTGTGGCCTTTCTTAAGCAGGTCTTCTCTTAAGTTAAGTAGGGCCTTAGACGGCTCGGCAATGTTGACAACATAAGTAGATGTTATGTTGTCAACATTGCCGAGTAGCAAATCCGTGATGGAAGTCATGCTATTTTTAGTCGTCCAGGTCTTCCGCAGCGGCAGCAGCAGGCTCTGGCTCAGCTGGCTTAGGTAGACGAGCCTCTAGAATCTGAGCCTCAATAGCGTTAGCTACATCAGGGTTGTCAGAAAGGAATGCACGGGCTTTCTCTTTACCCTGACCAAGCTGCTTTCCACCGTCGTAGGTGTACCATGAACCAGACTTCTTGATGAAGCCTTCTTCTGTACCCATGTCAATAATGTCACCTTCACGGGAGAAACCAGGACGCTTTCCACCGTATACAAGGTCGAACTCTGCAACCTTGAATGGCGGCGCAACCTTGTTTTTAGCAATCTTGACCTTAGTACGGGCACCGATGATATCTGTACCTTCTTTAAGGGCACCGATACGGCGGATGTCGATACGTACGGAAGCGTAGAACTTAAGGGCCTTACCACCGGTTGTTGTCTCGGAAGGACCGAATGAAAGTCCACCAATCTTCTCACGCAACTGGTTGATGAAGATAACAATAGTCTTTGACTTGTTAACCTCTGCTGTGATCTTACGAAGACCCTGAGACATTAGACGTGCCTGGAGACCCACGTGGGCGTCACCCATGTCACCCTCAAGCTCCTTACGAGGAGTTAGAGCAGCAACGGAGTCGACTACGATAATATCAAAAGCCTTGGAAGAAATTAGAGTATCAAGAATGTCCATACCCTGCTCACCGTCATCAGGCTGAGTCACAACCAACTGGTCAATGTCAACACCAATTTTCTTAGCCCACTCAGGGTCAAGAGCGTGCTCAGCGTCAATGAACGCTGCGTTTCCACCCTGGCGCTGGACTTCAGCGATAGCGTGGAGGGTCAAAAGAGTCTTACCAGAAGACTCAGGCCCATAAACTTCGATGATACGGCCTTTAGGTAAACCACCAACACCTAGAGCAAGGTTGATAGCCAGTGAACCTGTTGAAATTGTTTGAACCTGCTGGGCGGGTGCGTCACCTAGCTTGTTAATTGAACCTTTACCGTACTTTTTCTCTACTTGTGCCATTGCAGCGGCTAGAGCTTTTTCGCGGTCTTCACTTGTTGTCATTTGTTTAATAATCCTTTTTATTGAGGTGAGACAATCATAACATGGAACACTTTTTTACCTCACTTTTTTGGCCTCAAAACAGAATATTTCTGTTCCAAGTATTGCTTTATTGTAGAAAATGATGTATAGTTGTGAACCAGCTAACTGTACCTAACGAGAGAGCACCATGGAAAACGATTCAACTGAGCTATTGTCATCGCAATCACCTGAGGACTCTGTTCTTACGGCCTATGAAGAGTTAACTGATGCTGCCAGAGAGTTCACACAGAAACTGAATTTCTTGGATGCTACATGGTATAAAGACGCGGTATCAACTAAAACGCAGAACAGGGTTGAGTACCGTCTTATAGACAACGTAAGTGGCTACCCTATCATTGCGTTCATGAAAGTCGGAGGAAACACTGCTGTTCCTCTTAAGTTTGCAGTCCACGTCAAAAATCGTATTCTAGACCAGCCTTTGTATGAACAGGCTAAGCTTTCAGCTGAAGCAGTCTTTGCGATGGATGCAGAACGCTTCTTTGTTGTATTAGAGGAAGCCAGAAAAGCTTTAGCTGAGAAATGGGATGCAGCAGAACGACTAAACGAATATTTTGCATTCAGCTTGGTCTACCGTTTTCCTCTTGAAGAGGTTGTTAAAAGTAGCCCTGCTCTTCTAGAGAGCGAATATCATTTGGATGCTTCACGCAGGTCAAGGCTTCTCATCCGAAGCCAAATCTATGAACTTATGAAGCTAAGCCAGCACACTGAAAGCTTGGAAGAGTTGGAGCAGTGGGCTGAACTTCCTGAGGACTGGAAAAGTAAGCTGATTGCAGGCAATTGAAAGCCAAAATATGAGGTAAAAGCTCAAAGCATGATAGACTTAGCAATCTAATAAATAAGATTGGTTTACACTTAAAGCATGTCAGAGTCTGTTGAGCTTCTAAAGAAAATTGTTTCACTTAACCCTAAAGGTGAGCACCGTCCACAGCAGGAAACCGCTGTAGAAGAGATTGAGTGCGCCTTAAATAATGACCAGCACCTTCTCATTGAAGCGCCCACTGGGTCAGGTAAGACTTTTGCATATATGGTTCCTCTTATTTACGTGGGAACTAAAGCAGTCGTATCTACTGCTACTAAGCAGCTTTCTGAACAGATTATGAAAACTGACGTTCCGTTCCTTCAGAAGGCATTGAAGAATGTTGCTCCAGGTAAAAAGTTCTCAGCTGCATTGCTTAAAGGACGTGAGAACTACTACTGCCTTAAGCGTGATGCCGAAGCAGGTAAGCTAGAGGACGAGTCAAACACTCTATTTGGTACTGTAGACGTTGGGATGCCTTCAGCTAAAGGTAAAGCAATCGCTAAAGAGACAGCTGAACTCAAAGCTTGGGCTGATGTAACCACCACAGGCGACAGGAGCGAGGCTCCCGCTGTTTCAGAGCAGACATGGAAGCAGTACTCAGTTACTTCAAGTGAGTGCCCTGGCCGCGCACAGTGCCCGTTTGGTGACGTATGTTTTGCTGAGATTGCCCGAGAAAAGGCAAGGAAAGCAACTATTGTTGTTACAAACCACGCTGTTGTAGCTAATGACCTCATCCAGGAGGGCGAAGGAATTCTAGGCGAGCGCGATGCTTACGTATTTGATGAGTTGCACGAGCTTGACAACTACCTATCCTCAGCCTGGGGAACACAACTTTCTGCTAAGAGCGTAAAAGATGCACACAAGGCCTTCAAACAGTATGGCGAACTTAACGCTAAAAGTGTGGACGATGTAGAAAAAGTTGGAAAGATGCTGGACAAGGCGCTTCTGGATCTCAGCGAAGGCCCCCTCCAGTCTACTCCACACAAGTTAGGTGAGCTTCTAACTATACTTCATGCTGCTACCACTAGGATTGGTATTGAAGCCGGTAAGACTGTAAACGACAAGACAGCTAACGAAGCTATCCGAAATGTTGTTTCTGTCCTCAAGAAGAGAGCAGATGAACTTTCTGAGGCTGCTGCTCTTCTTCTTAACGACAGTATTGAAATTGTTCGTTGGGTTAACGTCCGTGAGGATGTTCCTTACCTGCATGCCGCACCGTTGCGTGTTGGACCTAAGCTACAGGATGCTCTTAGTGCCCGCAACGCTACCATGATTGGTACAAGCGCAACTATCACTGTTGCTGGTTCCTTTGATATCCCAGTACATAACTTGGACTTGAACTCATCAGAGAGCTTCAAAACTGTTGCTCTTGATAGCCCATTTGATTTCAGCAAGCAGGCTATGATGTACATTCCTGACCCAGCAACTTTCCCTGCTCCTGTGGGTGCAGACCGTAAAGACCACACTGAAGCTGTTCGTAACACTTCTGTTGAGCTTATCAAAGCAACTGACGGTCGCGCACTGGTACTAAGCACAACTACTTCTGGTGCTAAGTACATTGCCGACTTCCTACGACGTAAGCTACCTAAGATGAACATTATGCTTCAGGGAGATGCGCCTCCTGCCCAGCTTGTTGAGGAATTCAGAGAGGATGAGAAAAGCGTTCTCGTTGCAACTATGGGAATGTGGCACGGTCTGGATGTACCAGGTCAGGCTCTTTCACTTGTTATCATTGACAAGATTCCGTTTAAGCCTATGGATGAGCCACTTTCTGTAGCACGTCAACGTTATGCAGAAGAAAATGGCCGTAGCGGATTCATGGACGTATATGTCGCAGATGCTAACGTTATGCTTGCACAGGGTGTCGGTAGACTAATCAGGTCTACAATTGACCGTGGTATCGTGGCAGTATTGGACACACGTCTTCTTTCTAAGCCTTACGGTAAGTCTATGTTAGCGTCTCTTCCTCCTATCAAAATTTATACGAAGAAAGACATTATCTTGTCAGCTGCTTCCCGCCTAGTTAAAGACTATTAAAGACTCTAAAGCGGCTCTAAGCCGATATTTCCTCTAGTCTGGTTAGAGATACCTGAGTATTTAAAAGGAAGTGTTCACTTATGGCGCGCAATAGTTACAACGAAACCGTTTTGTCAGCTTTAGAAAATCTTTTAAGGTCACCTGGCTTTGAAGACAAGATTGGTTCACTAAAGTTTACTCAGGCGGACAAGAAAACTGTTGGTAAGATTTTTATCAAAAGTGGTAACGCATACGCTGTCAAAGTAGGCAACTACCCGGTACGTCTCACCCGTCGTATTATTGAATCAGATATTCTCAACCCAGACCATGCTGAGCAAGTCTTACAGAAGTACAACCCAGACGTTGACGACCCAACAATTGTTGACTATGTTCTTGTGTACCAGATGGCATCTGAGAAACAAATGGTTACTTTTGTTAAAGACTACTTCCTAGGGGCCTGGGATGAGCTTTCATCTTGGACAAACGTTTCAGCTGAATGGGTTGACCGTGACGACACGAACGACTTCAAAGTGCCTTTAGTACATCCGCAGAAACTTATTGACCTAGCTGGTAACAGGCGAGACAGAATTTCTCAGATCGCATCTAGCTTAACTTTGAACCCTGAGCAACTGGATGACCTAAAGTACCAGGTCATCCACGAGCTTGAAACAGAAGATGTTGTAGCAACAAAACTAGCCGCTTTAGGTACCGGAGAGTACACTGTATCTGACGCCAGCAAACGACTAGGCCTACCTCCTTTCATTGCTAAACAAAACCTATACCAGCTTTGGGCTGAACGCTACATTCAGTTCCTATATGATAACCAGTTCCCTATCGTATATTCTGACCCCGAAGAAGAAGGCCAGTATGAAGAAGAGGTTGTAGAATCTCCTCAGGAGGCTCCGGCGAACGAAGAACTAGCTAATGACATTCTACCAATTCAGCCAATTATCATAGAAGATCCTCTTCCTCTTGAGGTGGAGCCGACTCCTGTGACTAGCTATGCAAGGCCAGTTGCTCCGGTCTACTCAGAGCCTGAAACAATTGAGGTTTCTTCAGCAGAGGAAGAAGACTACTCTATTGATGTAGAAGAAGAAGAAAATGAAGCTGTAGAAGAAGCTCTCGTAGAGGAACCAAGGGTGGATGAAGTTCCCGAAAACATTGTGGTAGAAGAAGAAATAAAACCAGAAATAGAACCAGAAGTACAAGCCCAGCCAGAACCACTCAAAAAGGTAGAACCATTGACAACCATTGAACCAAACAACCGCATGGCTCTTATAGCTAAGCAGTTGGCAGACGAACTAGAAAAATTCCGTTCAGAAATCAACGACGCGAAAGCTAACATTGCCTACCATGAGGACACCATTAATACAGCCCAGACTGTAATGGACGAACAGCGTACGCTCATGAATGTATCTCGTGATGCAAGAGAAAAAGAAATTGATAGGCTAAACGAAGCCCAAAGACAGTATGAAGAAGCTGTCGAATTTGTAAGAAAGATCGGATAAGCTCTCCTCCATGTCAAATGGCTCCATTAACACCACCTTCGCTGGTGAGACTCAAGAAGGGGAGCGTGATGCCCCCAATGTGGGGCTAATCGCTGCGATAGCTTTTATTGTTGCATCCCCACTCACCGTTTTAGCGGCTGTTGGAACGTACTTTCTCTTCTCAGTAGGAAGAGTGAAACGCTCTGTCATAGCAGCTGCTCTCGGTGTTTACATGATACCAGTGTTATTCTTGATCTCACCAGCAATCCGTTGGGCTATTGAATCATGGACAGTTGTCTTCCCAAAAATACTAGAAAAAGAAATTGGTATTGGAGAAGGCATAGTCTCAATGCTTGCACACCAGTTCTTAATCAGCGTTCCTCTTGGTGTTCTACTTGGTCTCGCCTACGCAAGTATTCGTTGGATAAAACGTGATGTATGGAACGATGAGACCCGTAAACAATTCCGTATAACGCCATGGGAATACTTCCTAAAGAAGAGGAACATCGCTGATATAGCTGGCGATAAGAATGGTCCAGAAGATGGAACCACGATTGGTATTAATGAAGCTAACGGTAAAAAAATTGTTCAGACAGACAAGGAAGCTTCAGCCCACACTCTTGTTGTAGGCGCATCCGGTTCTGGTAAAACTACTCTACTTATGAGTAAAGCACGAGACGCTATCAGACGTGGTCAAGGTTTAGTCTTCATTGACCTTAAAGGTGGCGTAGATGTGCCAGAAATCTTAAGTCAGTATGCTGCAAGATATGATAGAAAGTTCACTCACTGGCTTTTACAGTCACCAGAAGAGGAATACAGTGGTCCAGCTAAGAATGGTCCCGCATACTATGACCCTCTAGCTCGCGGTGACGCCACACGACGAAAGGACTTATTGATTGCTTCGCGCTCATGGAGTGAGGAGCACTATAAGATTCAGGCTTCATCTTACCTGCAAATGCTGTTCGGTGTGTTAATTGGTGCGCCCAGAAAAGGTGTGTCAACATTCTCTGATATTGTTACCCTACTTAATCCAACTGCTTTGCAGAAGCGCGCCATTCCTCTTGGGACAAATCCTAAATACCAGGATATTGTTAAAGGAATTGACACCTTGAATGATGCTAAGATTTCAGCGACAAAACTTTCAGCCATTGAAGGTCTCAAATCTCAGCTTGAAATTATCCTTCTAGGAACAGCTGGGCCATGGCTTCAAGTTGATACTGTCAACAACCATAATATTAACCTGTTTGATTCAGCCCACAACGGAGAAATTGTTGTATTCTCTCTTGACTCCTCAAACTACCCTGAACTAGCCAGTTTAATTGCTAACCTTATTATCCAGGACCTCAAGACTGTTACAAGTGAGTTGCGTGCTAAGCCTACAGAGAAGCCTTTCCAGGTGTTTATTGATGAGTTCTCCGCTATTGAGGGGGATAACATCATCAGCCTTATCAACAAATCCCGTGATGCTAACATGCCTGTCACCTTAGCAACACAGGCCCTTGGAGACTTAGAGAAAATTAGTCAGACATTCCGTGACCAGGTGCTCGGTATTGTCAACAGCTTCATTGTCCACCGTGCTAACACAGAGGATGACGCTAAAATTTATGCTGGTTTAACAGGTACTGTCAAAGTGAAGAAGTTCAACCAACAGGTCGAGCATGACAGTAACATGTTCGGTCTAGCTCGTGGTGCTGGAAGTGGCTCTGGTATGGTTCAGGAGATAGAAGAATACCGTGTTATGCCTACTGAGATTCAAGATCTTACTATGGGTAACAACATCTACATCTCTAAGTCTCCTTTCCGTTTAGAACGTGCACATGTTATCCCTGAGATGGACAAGCTGCCAGAAGCAGCAGGAATACTTCCTACAGTGAAGATTGCACCGATTGGCTCTGAAATAGTGCCATCTTATGGAATTGAAGATTATGATTCTGAGACGTTCGGTCAAGAAGATTACATCAATACTCCCAGTGCCCCTGAGCCGGAGCCTTCATACCAGATTGGCGAAGAAGGTTTTGCTTTCACAAGCTCTGAGGAGGTAGCTGCGTCACAAGCACGTTTCCAAGTTAAAAACGAAACTCGTAAGCCTGGTCTTGAGAACATGCGTAAACTCTTATATGAAGGTGACGAAGAGTTAGCTAAGAACACAGAAGACAAAAAATACGTTGTGTTCCCTTCTAAGCCTGCTGTCTCTGCTAAGCCTACTCTTTCTAAGCCAAATCTGAACCCATTCCAGGGTTCAGAGCCTAAAAAACAAGCTCCAGCTGTTGTAGCACCTTCTATACCTACAGTAAAGCCTGTCTCTCCTTCTAACCCTAACGTGGAAAAGAAGCCCCTAAAGCCTCAAACGCCAAAGCCACCTCGTAAAGATGAATTTGACTTTTGATAAGGTAAACCGATAGAACCTTTTGGAGAAATAAAATGCCTTTTGCCTTTGATGATAACGATGATGACGAGCTAGACCTTAGTAAAGGTGGCGATAATGGTGCCAGCCCTGCGAGGCCTGCTCCGTTAAACAAACCTGCTGCACAGCGTCCTGCTCCTAGAACCCCAAGCCGACCTGTGACTGCTCCCCCTGCCTCCGGAAGGCCTGTTTCTGGTGCGTCACATCAGGCTCCAGGAACTCGCCCTAACATACCGCAGGTTCCTCTTCCATCGCGCTCACAGCCTGTACAGCCTGCTGCACAGCGTCCTACTCCCGTGCAGCAGCGTCCGCAAGTTCAAGCTCAGCCACCCCAGAGACAGCCTGCACCACAGGTTGTTGACTTTGATGATGACGCTGTAAGTTTCCCAACAAGAGACACTGCTCCACAGTCAAGGGATTATGCTCTTGAGCCTCAAATGTACCAGCCAGAGCAGGATTTTGACCAGGTTATGTACCAGCCTGAGCCTCAGACTGACAATACATATGAGAATGACTACAATCTTCCTCAAGAACCTGCCCCACAGTTTGGTCAGCGTGGTTACTCTAGCCAAGAGCAGCAGTATGCACCTGCCCCTACACAAGGCTTTAGACAGCAGACTGACTTCAGTGGCAGTGGTATGCCCGGACGCAAGCAGTTATCAGAAGATGCGATGAATGTGTTTGACGCTGATTCTGCTCCCCGCCAACAGGCTCAGTCCACCGACGACACTGAAGAGCCTACCAACAAAAAAGGTAAGAAGAAAAAAGGCAAACCAGCAAAACCTGCGGGCGGCAACTGGGCAGGAGACCGCAAAAAAGTTCTTGCCATTCGCTTAGTAACAGGAGGCCTGTTAGCATTCCTGGTACTCGTTGGATTAAAGAGCATGTTTATTCCACCTACTGTTCCTTCCCGTGACGATGTAGCTGCCGTTGCTCAGGCAGCTTTAGGGCAGACAGGATTCCCTTCTACTGAAGGAGAAGGAGTAGCAACAGGCTTTACAAGGACTTTCTTGTCATACACACCTGACCAGGCAGGTCGTGAAGCGCGCGCAATTAAAATGCTTAACTATGCTCCAGAGAATGTTGTAAAACTAATTGACCCTAACTTTGGTACAACAATCAACGATCAACAAGAGGAAGTTCCTGTAACACAGACCGTAACTGATGGTCCTTACCTTATTGACTCTGAAAGCATTGATGCAACACACGCTGTGTTCACCACGCTAACACAGGTTAACAACTCCAAGTGGATATACCTTCAGGTTCCGATGTTATATAACCCTGACAATAACACTTTGGCAGTTTCAGGTTACCCAACTTTTGTACCGCCAACTGATGTGGCTAAGGTCCCTGAAACAGAAGCTGTTCCACAGTGGAGTAACGATGATGAAGTTGAAAAAAGCTTCTCTAGTGACCTTACTAACTATTTGAAAGCTTGGGCTGGCTCAGATAGGGACCTTATCTCAAGATATATTGATGATGATGCAACTTTGAATGCTAAGACTGGTTTAGGTGGAACTGTTGAATTTAACAGGCTAGACGATTTAAGCATAGAACTTGTTGAAGACGACTCTGTCACCCAAAACCCTAACGAACGTCGCGCACAGGCTAACGTGACATGGGTGGACCCACTTAACAGTGTAACATACAGCCAGGCATATCGTTTGACCATCAGGAAAATTGATGACCGTTGGTATGTACATGATATCAAAAACTCTGCTTTAGTATCAGGGGCTAACGTTGATGATACTGGTGAGCAGACGGAATAATCCGCCGATATACATTTCTGTAACACACTTGTTAGTAATATAGCAAGTCCCTAAGAAAAAAGGAAAATCAAATGTTAGAACTAGTCACAGACTTTGTGGCAGCGGCAAACCCTTCTCAGGGTCTTGTTGATGCGATTAAAGCTTACCTTGGCCCAATCGTTCTTCTTGTTATTGGTATTTTTGCTCTTAAGTTCCTACTGAACAGCCAGATCATGGCTTTCGTAATGTTCATTATTACAGCTATCTTCGTAGCACTCATCTTCTACTACCCTGGTATTATTGAGTCTATTGCTAGTGCGTTCTATAATGAATCTGGAGCTTCTGGCTGGTAATAGAAACTATACCATATCATAATAGAATAGCTTAGGCCGATAAGACTGGTGGGAGAATAATGCAAATTAAGACTTTCACCAGTTTTTGGTCGATTGAGAAGAAACTCTACTCAATCTACGACTTTTCACTCCCAGCACCCGTATCACTAAGGGTGCTGGGAGTCTTTACTGCGACCGCTATTCCATGGTGGGTCGTAATGAGATTGCTACATGTGCCATTATCATCGCCATGGTATCTCATCTATTTACTACCACCTGTGTTCATTGCCTACCTTGGCTCAAGGCCAATCTTTGAAGGTAAAACACTTTTCCAGTTCCTAGGCTCACGTATCCGTTATCTTTTCGAAAACAAAAGGTATAAAGGTCTTACACCTGACCTAGAAGACAGAGAAGCGACATACGTTGTCAAACAAAAATTCTTTCGATTTAGGCGGTAAAGACCTGCTTGCCGATAGTTTTCCTAGGATAACGCACGTCAACGTTATATAAGGGTTATGGCAAAAACAGTAAAAGCTGATCAGTTACTCACCGGAATTCAGGGTGATATCACATTCTCCAAAACAGATGTTTGGGTGTGGGTTAAAGTTGCACCCTCACAGTATGACTTCCAGGATTACATTGCTCGTGAGCGTCTAGCTAACGACTTTGATATCTCTATTGCCAACTTACTCACTTCCGATGAGAAGGCATTAGAGTGTCACTTAATCGTGTCCTCTAAAGCATTTGAGAGCAAAAAATGGGTGAACAAGCTTCTAACGCGTTCACAGCTTTCCAAGCCAAATCCAGAACTGAAGTACTTCCTTAGCGAGATGTACGAATACGTTGACGCTTGGGATTTCAGAGACAAGTTAGTTTACCTAGGTGTTAACTTAGGCCACCGTGCGGAGTTCAGCACAACTAAGTCAATTATCCCTGCTGGAATCCTTGATAGGTTCATCAACACTCTTGGTGGTCCAGTAGAAGATTATATGTCTGACAAGGAATACGAATTCTGGGATACTCGCGCAAAAAGCGTACGTAACTCACTGTATGCCTCACGAATCAAAGCTCAACCCGTAGTCTCTGAAGATATTGCCTACATTGTACGTAAAAACTTCTTCCCCAACATGCCTTCTCCTACAACAGAAGATCTTTCTTTGGGTGACTCACAAAAGTGGGGCTTAGGAGAATTAGCTCACTTAGTTGACGCCGAAATGGAAAATGGCGCACGTTTCATTAAGATGAAACAAATCGTTGACGGTGAAGAACGAGTAGGGTACCGAGCTACCTTATGCTTCAACAAATTCCCTGAGACAATGTTCTACCCTGAACGTGACCCATGGATGCACTTTGCAGCCCACCTACCCTTTAACGTAGATATTTCTTCACGTTTTACAATTGAGCCTTCACGTAAAGTACGTAAAGAAGTTACACGTAAGCTTAAGGAAATTCAGGACCAAGCAAGGAACCAGACTTCAGCCGGTGGTAGCGTCACCCTTGATATTCAAGAAAACATGAACCTTGGTACCCAGATTGAGTTCGCTCTAGGTAAAGATAATACTCCTTGGGTATTCGGAAGGCACCGTGTTATTGTTGAAGCCTCTTCAGAGGACGAGCTACGAGAGCGCGTCAAAAGAGTCATTGACCACTACCGTGAACTAGACATTCAAATCGTTTGGCCTACTGGTGACCAGATGAATCTTCTAAAAGAGTCTCTACCTAACGATAGAATTCGTGTTTCTGCTTATCAGCAGCGACAGGAGCTTTCAATTATCTCCGCTGGCGTACCAGCGGGTGCAGGCACTGTTGGCGACTCAATCCTCAAGCGTCCTGGCACAGCTAAAGAGTTAGGTTGGATGGGTCCCTACTTAGGTCACACAACCGGGAACACAGTCGAACCTGTGTTCTTGTCCCTCCACTCTGCTATCGCTAAGAACAACCCTCCTGGTGTCGTTATTACAGGTTCTCCTGGTGGTGGTAAGTCCTTCACTGCCTTCACTTTAACTTATCAGATGGCTTTACAGGGTGTATGGACAATTTACATTGACCCTAAGGCTGATGCTTTGCCTATGGTTAATCTTCCTGGTATGGAAAACGCACGTCTTCTTGACCTTAAAGATGGTAACGACGGAATCCTTGATCCCTTCTCTATTGGTGCGACACCAGCAGAACAGAAAGAGCTTGCTTTAGAAACAATTGGTCTGTTCATCGGTGGACAGAATCAGATTAGTGCTAAAGCGTCATCTGAACTTTCTAAGATAATCCAGCGTGTTTCTCAGGAAAGACAGCCTTCCTTAAACAAGATTGTTGATCTACTTCTACAGTCAGAAAATGATGATGCTGAGTCACTTGGTCAGCGTCTAAACTTCATTCGTGAGCTACCCTTCGCACGTCTATGCTTCGCTCCTAAGACCTCAGAGGGTCTACGTGCTGACGCTGGGTTCACAATCATCACATTGCTTGGTTTGGACCTTCCTAACAGCGCTGCGGGTGCAGAGACTTACACGAACAGCAACCGTCTAGCTGTCGCTGTTATGTTCTTGCTGACAAGCTTCACACGTCAGCTTATGTTGAACCTTGACAAGTCCCACCCTAAAGCAATCGTAATTGATGAGGCGTGGGCTATTACTTCAACACCTCAGGGTGCGAAACTTGTTTTTGAGGTTGCACGTATGGGACGTTCATTGAACACCGGTCTTGTACTAGTCTCACAGAACGCAGGAGACTTCTTGGGTGAAGGTATCACCAACTCTGTCTCTACAAAGCTTGCTTTCCGAGCTAACAACCCTGACGAAATCAAAAACGTTCTAGACTTCTTCTCACTAGAGAACAATGATGGTAATGCTGATGTAATTAGGTCACTTAAAAACGGTGAATGCTTGATTCGTGATTCTGATGGAAGAATCGCTCGTGTCCAAGTCGACGGCTGGAATGAGAAGATGAATTATGCGTTCGAAACCAACCCAGAGACAAGAAAAACGAAGTAATCGTTAGAACTTATATAGAACCGAAAGAAAAGACAACTTTTAATGTCAGCTGTAACAAACTTTTTCAAACCACGTAGTGAATATCTTCTTGATATCTCTACAGGTGATGCTGAAAAGACCCTAAAAAAGAAAAAGGGTAATCTTCTTGCTGGTAAGTCTATATTCAAGAGGGTAGCCTCAGGTAGCCTTGCAGCTGCATTCTTAGGTCTTTCTCTTTCATCCGGTTTCTTAACAACAATGTCTACCGCTCCAAAAGCGAGCGCTGACTGGATTGGTGGAGTTGTTTGTGGTGCTGCTGGTCTAAACGATAATAGCACATACGCCTACTTAGGTGGTAACACAGGAGATATGCTTGACCGCCAGGCTGGTGTGAAATTCACTCCAGATAACGGCGGTATAACTCCTGTTGCTCAACCTGCTAAAGACGGCAAGAAAACAGCCTATGAGACCTACGGAGCTTTTAGTCCTTCCTTCACCGGTTGGGCTGGTGTCTATGTTGACAAAGACACCAGCGATGTTTTCAAAGGTACTGGTGGAAAAGCTGCGGGTACAGACACTTCAAAGCAAGGTTCTAGCGAAAAAGTAGCTAATGCTAACACTGTCCCTTTGTTCTCACATAACGCTGGTGACTGCTTCGGTGGAACCCAGATTATGGCTAACCTTGCTAACTTTGTGTTCTTGGTCCCTCAAACCACCTCTTGGATTTCAGCTGAGCTTTTCGGGTTTGCATACTCTAACACGATCAGCAACGTAACCAGCCCAATTCACGATATCTACGACGAAATTGAAACAATCATCGTTGGTGACACAAACACACCAAACGGTCTAAAAGATACGCTTTACCTGCCATTCTTGACACCTGTTGTCATGATTGGTGCTATCTCATTGCTGTACATTGGTGTCATTAAGCGTTCTTCTACTACTGCGCTACAAGCTGGTGTTTGGATGGTTATCGCTGGTATCGCAGGTTTCATGTTCGTTTCTAAGCCACTTATTATACCTAATGCTTCAGATATGGTTGTCAACGCGGTTACTAATGCAACGACGACAGCTATTATTTCTGACCAGGAGTCTAATGCTCTATGTGATGTTGGTAGCGGAGCAGACCAGGAAACAATTATCCGAGAGGTTCGTTGTGGCATCTGGTATAACTCTGTTTACGTACCTTGGGTTTCAGGTCAGTTTGGCGCAACTGCCTCTGATGCAAGCAACCCTGTATTCACTAATGACCCCCGTAACATCCTAGCTGATGGTCAGACTTGGCCTAGATACCAGCTGGCTACACAGAACCCTAATGACGTGTTCAACCAGTCTGAGGTAGCTTACGCTCAGCTTTCTGGAGAAGGCATGGAGCCTAATGGTACTTGGTCAGGTTCTGATGCTGGTAAAGCAATTGGTTCAGCGTTCCTAGCATGGATTGCCGCTATTGGTGCAGGTGCAATGATTATTAGCTCCTCATTTGCGTTACTCGGATACCAATTCGTAATGCTACTGCTTGTGCTGCTTTCACCATTCTTCTTCTTAATTGGTGCAGCACCAGGTTTCGGTCGTCGTATTGCGATGCGTTGGTTGGAGCTTATCACAGGACTAGTTGTTAAACGTCTTCTTGTGTCACTGATTCTAGCATTCTTCCTACGCCTTTACAGCGTAGTTATGGGTATTCAGGAAATGAACTACCTGTTCCAGATGGTAATTATTCTTATTATCTCATTCGTATGTTTGACACAGCGTAAGACAATCACCAACTTGTTTGTTGATGCTATTGACTTTGGTGGAGACAAGCGAATCAACGTTGACGGTGGACAAGCTTCACAGGGCGCTGGGCGTGTCTTCGCTGGTCTTGCTGGTGCCGCAGTTGGTGCAGTAAGTGCAAACGTTGCTGCTGGTAAAATCACTAGTAGCATGGTTGGCAGCGCATTCAACCAGGGTCCTGGTGTTACAGCTGGAGTTACCGCACCTACACGCGGTAATGAGAATATCAATGCTCCTGCTAATGCTCCTGCTAATGCTCCTGCATCTGACCAGAAGACTACATCACCTACAAAGGACTTGGGTAATGGCGTAACTGAAGCTAATGGCGTAACTGTTGGCCCACGTAACTACACACCAGTTGGAGATGATACAACTACACGTGTTCTTCCTACAACTAGCCCAATAGGTTCACCTGAAATTGTTGCACCAGCACCAATTTCAAACGTACCTATGTCAAACGGTCGTCCTATCCCTCAGCAGTACCAGAATGAGGAAGAGCTTGAGAAGCTTAACAGGGATATCAAGCGTAGGGCAATGCGCAAGGGTGCAATTCAGGGTGCTCAGCAAGGATTTGCTTCTGGTAAGGTCGGAGTCGGAACAGTGTTCAGCGCCAGCCAGCTTGGTGCCAGCGTCGGTGACGGTGTATACGACAACGAGGAAGTTAAGCTACAGTCTGCTGCTAGGTCCAACCGTGAGCAGGCAACACTTGACTTGTTCGGACGCCAGGTTGAATCTCTTGAGCGTGGCGAAGGTGTCAACGCTGAGCTAAACGCCGCTAGCCGACGAATTGATTCTACTGCTGACATAATCCAGAAAGAGCAAACACGAATTGACCAAGAAACAAAGCAGTCTCTTCGTGAGCTTGAAAAGAAAGCCGACGCTCAGGTTGAAGCTAACAACAAAGCCGCTCAACGTGACGACGAAGTACGTCGCACAGTCCAGAGGATTGACCGTAAGGCCAATACAATCACTAAGGCAGTCGGTGGTACTCCAGTAGCTCCTACGGCCTCACAGGGCGTCTCAAGGCCTTCACAGGCTACTCCTAACCCAATAGACCGCTCTACCGCGCCGGTACAACGTACAAATAATGCGCTTCCACCGGCTAAGCCCGATAGTAACGGTACAAAGGGAAATAACTTCCCAAGTAAACCAACAAAGTAAAAGGTTGAAATAAAATGCCAGTTCCAGTTATAGCAACAGCCGCAGCGGGTGTAGTTATACCATTCATCAAGAAACATCCGTGGATGGTTGTACTTCTTGCGCTCATTGTTGCTATGCCTCTTTTCCTCATCAGTGCCGCAGCGTACTCTGGGGCACAAAGAATAACAAACCTTGGTGGTGGCGGGGTTGAATGTACCGAAGAATACAAAACAAGTGTTCTAGACATATTTAAAGACGATGATGGTGAGCTAGGCAAGACAACAATGCTTGCTGACTGTCCTCCTCCTGCACCAGCAGCTGGACCAGTAGTACCTGGCGCAGGAGGAGATGTTGTATTCTCTCCTACAGGTTGGACAAAACCTGTAGCATTAAACGTCGGAATTTACTCTCCTTACGGACCACGTAAATCTGTTTGTGGGGCACACGGATGTTCAAGTTCTTTCCATAAGGGCGTAGATATCTCACCCGGATGTAAAATTCCAATCCATGCCGTTCAAGATGGTGTTGTTACAGAAGCAAAGAACAGTGTAAAAACTGAAAAAGGTGGTGGCGGCTACGGGAATTACCTTCACGTCGACCACGGTGGTGGAGTGTCAAGCTTCTATGGACATATTTACCCTAACTCTATGACTGTGAAAGTTGGAGATACAGTAAAATCTGGTGATGTGATAGCATTGATAGGCGACACTGGGACCTCATTTGGTTGCCACGTTCACTTTGAAATCAGATTAAACAACGTGCAGACAGACCCTGCCGCATGGATGCTAACCAACACAGGAATCAATTTAAACCAAAAAGGATAACCACAAATCATGTTTGAAAAGTTTCAACAGCTTACAACAGCTGTAAAGCTTACAGTAATACTTGGTGGCCTATCTGTGGTTATAGGAGTAATCTTACTTATCGTCCTTGGTATACAGTCAGGGACTACTGGCGACAAGGTAGCTCCCGAAGACACACCTAGGCCTGCTTCCACTGAGACGACAGAACCTGAGCCTGCACCTACTGAAACAAAAACTGAGCAGGAAGCTATTGATGACAACATTGAGGCTAAAGTTGCTGAACTTCTTGCAGACCCTCGTTACACTGATGAGGATAAAACCGCAGCTTACGAGCGTGCCGCCGAAGGATACATGGCTTACTGCCACATATTGTCCACAGAATCTAATGAACAAAGAGAAGCAAGGTTGAAACCATACTTTGTTTCCACATTCAACGAATATGATAAACAGTATGCTGACATTCTAGCTACAACCCAAGAATGTGTACTAGGTTCCTCAGTACCTGTCTCCATAACCCCAGAAGGTGACATTGTTGTTGGTCTTTCCTACGAGCAGGCCAGGATAACAGATGGTGAAGGCCATGTGGGAGAAAAATACGGCACAGCTACGATGACAAAAGAAAATGGCATTTGGGTTATCACGGAAGTGACAACATCAGAAGTTGGCCCTGAAACCGGCGCTGTTTGAGAGACTTCCGATATACTGTTAACTCAGGAACTTAGAAAAGAGCTAACAGTAACGAATGTTCAATCAATACAGGAAAGCAAAGCTTTCAACTAGACTTACCGTGCTAGGTTCCATACTTGCTCTTGCTATAGCAATATGTTTCCAGTATGGCTACAGTATTCCCATTGTATCCGCAGTCATTGTCGGTTTTAGTTTACTACTCCATATTGTTGCAACCAAGTCAAGAGTCCTGTTTGCAACAATAGTCGTTGTAATTCAGATACTAATTGTTGGTTTTAGTGGCGAGATAATTAAGAACACTTACAACCTCCTCGGATACGATGGTAGCTTAGCTGGACTCACATTCCAGTCGCTGTCTTTATTGTCGATAGCAACACTTGGAACAATTGCCTACAGGTATGTTCCAGGTAGACTGTGGGTTACCTTGTTAGCTGCCTTTACGCTACATAACATAGCGTATTTAAGCTTACTTGCCTACAACTCAGGACTCTTTGTGTCTTTGATAGCAGGATTTGCTGCTGCCATAGTGTTCTTCATTTTGCGGACCACTATCAAGAAAAAAACGATGCCTTTCATTCTTCCAAAAAGAAACGAAAAGGAAATTGCTAAAACCAAAAATGTCTTAGAAGAACGTATGTCCTTTGTTGAGTCAGCAGAAAATAACCCCTACGTTGACTACCTTGCTTTGTCAGAGGAGAAGAATAAATTTTACTCCGTATTTACGCTAGATGCTAAAAAGACTTTCAAGGTGCAAGAAAATGAAATCCTCGTAGATGGTAACAGTGTAACACCCCTATTAGAGCTTGTTATCCAGAATAGTAAAAAGGTGGCTAAACTAAACGGTATTAAACCATATAATGTTATACCGGTCATCCTAAGTCACAACCCGCTTCCCAGTAAGCGCTACGTTATTAAAGTCAACACAAGACGTAAACCTGATATTAGTATTGGTTCTATAGTCATCTCTACAGTTGAAGGATTAGATAAAACTTTGGAAGCCTACAAACCACTCAAACCTCTAAGGAAAAAACAGCTTAAAGCTATAAGCTGAAACCAAAGAGGGAGGGCCACACAGATTCTGTGTGGCCCTCCCTCTTTGGTTTCAATAACCTACTGAGCGGATAACTGACTCAATTATTTCAGGACGTTCAACCCATTTTTTGTTCAATCTAGCGAAACGGATTAGTTGATATATGGTAACTATTGCCAGAATACCAAGCTGTATCCATGTGTCTCCTATAAGGAAAGTAATGATGCCTAAGGTTCCTGGTCCAAAAGCAAACCTGGCAAGATAGCTGAGTGCTTTTGCAGGAGGGAGAATGTTTTCACCCTTAATGTGGACTCTGTATCTTTCGGGACCGAATACAGTCTTGCTAAGAGAAGACCTTGTCATAGCCGCTGTAGAGACTAAGGTAGCTATGACAAAACTTGCCACACCAGACCAAGGAATATGGAACAGTACAATAAGAGGCAGGGTAACAACTGAAAGCAAGACGACAACCAAAGTCAACTGAGTGTAAGCAATATTTTTTAGTAGCTTCTCTTTACCTTGCGGCAGAGAGGTAAGCCATGTAATGCCTCCACCAAGGATACCAAAGGTATTAACTCCCCAACTCATTGACACGATAAGAGGTATTACGAAGACTAGGCTAAACAAAATTTGTAAAGAACCTTGGAAAAGAAGTACAGTTGTCAAAGCAAAACCAGTTGCTGTAAGCAAAGGCTTCCAAATGTTAATGCTACGAAGGACAATGTTAAGTAGGAAAGTATACTGGCTGATAGTGTTGTTCTTTTTGCCGAAGACAAGAGAGCGTTTCAATATTCTGCTCTTGACTTTCTTTTTTGCTTTCTCAGGCAGGTTGAGCGCTTTGCTGCCTATGTATGACAGGAAAGCTCCAGTTCCAACGAACAGAGCAGCCATAACCCCTACGAGCGCAGCCCAGTTACCGAATGTAAAGGAGTCTAAATTCTGTACCGTGTTACTGTACAGCGTTGAAAGGCCAAAAAGTGTCAGAAGTTTATCGTTGAAAATAAGCGCGATAATACCTAGTGTGCCTATCAGCGAACCTATTGCTATAGCTTTTCCTTTAAATCCATATTTTCTTCCTAGCCATTCAAAGGTCCATGCTGTAGTTGATGTGAGAAGAATCATCAAAAGCCACACTACCCAGCCAAAGATAATACCTAAGCCTGGCTTGTCAGACTCTATAGAGAGTAGGCCATTCAGCGTCGTCAAAGAAAACAGCTGAATCAAAGAAATCGCAGACAACATCTGAAGAATGATGCTGTCAGACAACTTATGGTAATCATTTCTACGAACGGATACCAAGTCTCCAGAAGGTATCAATGTTGAAAAAGAGTAACCAACTAGAGGGATAAAGATAATTGAGCCTATAAGAGCAGCTAGCAGACCTGTGACCGCGAACAACGCTCCATCGTTAGCTAGACTCCGCAGGAATTGTATTGCGTAATCTTGGACAACAGGACTTAGATTTGTAGTCTGATTTGTAGCTGCAAGCTTTACCGTCTCTCCTACCGCTGTTGTAGCATAGAGAAGCATCATTACAACAACGAAGGCAAAGGCTGTTATAATTTTAGTTTTACGACTGCGGACCATATTCCAGCGGAAAGCTAGAATATCTAATGTGTCTTTAAAGCCATTTAGCAGGTTCAATGTGTTTCCAACAGATTCTGATAGTATTTAACACCAGCTTCACCAGAGAACTCAGATGGAGAACCCTCATGAATTACACTTCCCTTTTTCATGACAATCATACGGTCAGAAATATTCGTGAGAAGAGATTGCAGGTGTGTTGATATTATCACACCTAAGCCATTCTGAGCGGCTTCGAAGACAATATCGTTGATACCATCAACGCCTAGGGGGTCTACTCCATCAAATGGTTCATCTAAGACAAGAACTTTTGTTGAACCCATAGCTGCAAGAAGCACACTTAGACGCCTCTGCATACCATGCGAGAAGCCACCTACAGGTGTATCCACGAATTCTTGTAGCCCAAGCTTCTCAATGAGAGATAAAGCCACTGGATATTTATTTTGCCTACGGTGCAAGTTGAGCAGTAATTGAATATGCTCTCTGGGAGTTGCACCTACAACTAAACCACCAACGTCAGGGCAGTACCCTGTATACCCTTTGGCAAGCTCTGCTTCCCGTGGCTTAGATAGGTCGTATTCTCCAATGCGAATACTACCTGATGTTGGTTTAAGCACACCAGCAATTGTTTTCATTGTCGAAGATTTGCCAGCACCGTTACTGCCTAACAGGCCTACAATTTCTCCTTCACCTATCTGCAAGGTGACTTCATCAACTGCTGTGAAGCTTCCAAATTTTATGCTGATTTTGTTTAAATCAACGGCTGCGTTTTTTATGTTCTGATTCACATCCTTTTTTATCGGTTCATAAGGTTGTGCCGATAAATACTAAGCCATGACAGATAAAATTGTTGCCTTAGACGTTGGATCCTCCAACCTTAGAGCTATTGAAGCTCAAATTAAAAACGGGGTTCCCCAAATTTTGCGTATTGCAGAAGCTCCCCTTGACTCCCATATTGTTGAGAATGGGGTGATTGTTTCTTTGGAGAGCCTAACCATTGCCATTGGTAGGCTTTGGAAACAAGGTCGCTTTGAGTCTAAGAAGGTGTTTGTACTAGCATCTGGCTCTTCACTCTTCAACCGTGTATTAGACAAGCTACCTTCTGCGCCTGATGCTGACTTCAAAAAGCTTCTACCTTTCACAGTGAAAGATAGACTTCACTTTGAAATTGACGATTTCTACTTAGACTCCCATACTCTAACAGAGTACCGTGACCCTAACGATCCAAGCAACCCCGAAGTTTTCAAGATTGCTTTGATAACTGGAGTTTCTAAAGAGTATGTTGATGGTATAATCGCTGCTTTACAGAAAAACAACCTTAAGCCTCAGGGCGTAGACGCTTTACCTCTATCCCTTATCCGCGCTCACCAAATGACTGACAAGGTAACCGCCAAGGATGTTGTAGCATCTATAGAGCTAGGTGCGGATGTAACAACTATTGTTATTCACCAGAACCACCAACCCATCTACTTGCACACAGCACCTGGCTTAGGTGGAAAGTTTGTGACAGAGAGGCTTGCCATAGAGCTACAGATGAGCTTCCCAAAGGCTGAGATGCTAAAGGTTGCGTTGAGCCTACCAGAAAGTGAACGAGAAAACTTTGTTCGCACAGTGCCAGGTGCTAATAAACAGTTTGAGACAATCTCTTTCAAAGATTTCTCAGCACAGGAAGTAGCTACCGCAAAAGCTCTCATCGCTCAGGAAGTATCTAACTTGATCACTCACATCAATGATATCATTGAAGACTCTGCTGGCTCCTCAGACTTCTATGTAAGCCAGATTAGTCTCAACGGTGGTGGAGCGAAACTTTCAACGTTAGCTCAGCGTCTAAGTAGCGAGCTAAACATTACAACAGAGATTGCTCAGCCTTTTGGTAATGAGCGAAGCAAAAAAGTAGATGACAGTGTGTTCGCTGAACAACACCGTTTCTCTGCTGTATTCGGACTTTTGTTAGGACATGATGACAAAGCTAAGTGAATTAATGAAAGCTGAACCAAAAGAGTTCATCCGCATTCTCAGATCTAAGCCTACTGAAAAAGTAGTCGAAGACGAGAACGAAGAAGTTGACTCATCTGGATTCCCAGCCATCAACTACAAACCGACTCTTCCTAGAATTAACGTTCTACCTGATGAGATCACTGCTAAATATGAAACTGCCGCTCTTGCACGCAAATTCGGTGTCGGAGTAATAGCAGCAGCAGTTTTGGTTTGTGCCACCTTCGGTGGAGGTGTACTGCTTAATATGCAGCATCAGAAAGCTCTTGCTGGTCTTGACGGACAGACCACTCAGCTGCAAAGCGATATAACTGCATTGCAGCCATTCCAGTTATACAAAGATGGTGTAGAAGCAAAAAGAACATCCCTCTCAACTGCTTTGACCTCTGACGTTGACATGGCTAGCATCCTAGATGACCTGAATTCTCAAGCTGGGAACAACAATGTCACCTTTGACACTGTAGACGTTTCATTATCAGCGACAGCAAGTGCGGACACTGCTGCTGGTGGTGCAGCTGCAACAGGTGGAGAATGTTTTAACCCTGATCCATTCTCTGCGACCGCAACAATTGGTTGTATTACCCTAAGCGGTAACTCATCCAACAAAGATGAAGTAACTGGCTTCTTCAACGGTCTTGACAGCACAGATGGTTTCGTTAACTCATTCATCTCTAGCGTTACAAACACAAACTCTGAAACAGATGGAAACACAACACAGTTCAACGGAAGTATTTCAATTACTAGCGTGTTCTACAGTGGAGACTTCGCTGACCTTGCTGCACCTCTAGACCAGATTATTGGTGGTGGAACGGGTGAAACAGGCGTGGTAGCTGCAAGCTTGCAATCAGAGTTCCCTGCTGTATTCCCTCCGGGGTATGCTGAGGATACAATTGTCAACGCAACAAACAACATTTGTTCTGGTCTGACTGCTGGTGGTACCTACGAAAACGCTTTGAGCATCGTATCTGACATAGCTGCTTCAAGCGGTGCTGATGCAGATGAAGCACGAGACAAAGAGATTCTTTCAACTGTAGTTACTTCAGTCTGCCCAACTAACACAGGAATTCTAGAAGGTTAAGCAAAATGGTACTCTCAAAGAAACTAATCAAAGTACTAGGTATAGCTCTCATAGCTATCATCCTACTCGGTGGATGGTTCGGTGTAGGTCAACCACTACTCAACCAGTCTAATACACAAGCAACTGAACTCAAAAGCGCCCAAGATAGCCTTACTGCTCAGACAACCAAGTTAGCTGAACTCAGCAATGTTGAAGCTAATATTGATGTTGTGAACCAAATCAACTCTGACCTTCTTAACAAGTTCCCTGAGCTTGCTGATGTGCCTGGTCTGCTAGACTCTATTGGTAACGCTGCTGCTGTATCTGGCATTGCAGCTGAAAACATTACTCAGGTAAACTTTGGTACACCAACCTTAGTTGAAGCTGCTCCTGCTGCTGGAGCTACTGAAGGTGCAGCTGAAGGAACAGCAGAGGGTGGAGATACTTCAGCTACACCTGCTCCAGCTGAAGGCGCTGACGCTGCTGTACCTGCTGACGGTGAAGTTGTTTCCACAAGCAAGCTAGCTAACATGACAGTAGATGTTACTGTCATTGGTACAACTGCACAGTTCCAGAGCTTCCTTGGACAGTTGAAATCAATGGACAGAGGATTCACCATCGGTAACTTTAGCATTGCTGCTAGTGCAGAAGGAGACTCTACTTTAACTCTAAAAGGAACAACCTTCATTTACTCACACATTGCTACGCCTGATGAGACCCTTGAAGGTCAGGCTCCAGTTGATGACGCTGCTACTGGTGAGCAGGCTCCAACTTTACCAACTAACTAATCCATATACAAATAACTGTGGGCCGGTAGAATATTCTACCGGCCCACAGTTATTTGTGCCATAAAGTTACTTAATGATACCCATGTTTTTTAAGTCTGTTCTTGTTGCTTGTTCATTGTTAGCAGCAGACAAAGCAACAGCTAAAGTGATTTTCTTGTCAACCACTAACTTCACGAGATGCTGGTCAAGTGTTTGCATTTTATAAATGCTACCTTCCTGCATAGCGCGCTCCAGTGGCTCTTTGCTATCCCCTGTAAGAATTGATGTGACACGTGCTGTGTTGATTAATACTTCGCAGGCGGGAACTCGTTTTTTTGTTACATCAGTTAGAAGTTTCTGGACAACAATACCTTTTAACACGCTCGCTATAGTCTCGCGTACGTTTTCTCGGTCGCCTAAAGGAAATAGGTTAGTTATACGAATAATGGCTTCTTCGGCAGAGCCAGCATGTATTGTAGATAGGACAAGGTGACCAGTTTGTGCAGCTTGAATTGCGGCATCTGCTGTTTCTTTATCACGAATCTCACCAACCATGATTACGTTAGGGTCTTGTCGCAAAGCCCCACGTAAAGCTGAAGAGAAGCTATTGGTGTCTAATCCTATCTCGCGCTGAGTGATGATAGATTTTTTGTTTGTATGAAGAATCTCAACTGGATTTTCAATAGTGACAATTTTCTTGAACTCACGACAGTTGATAACGTCAACCATGCTCGCCAATGTAGATGATTTTCCCGAACCCGTTGAACCTGCTACAAGCACAAGACCGGACGATTTCAAAGCTAATTCTTCGATAACGATTGGTAGCTGTAGTTCGCTTGCGGAACGAGGCGCGGGCGCTACTACACGAATAACAGATTCATAGTTACCTTGAGCCGTATATGCATTGACACGGAAACGTCCAACCTCAGGGATAGTTAGAGCATAGTCAACTTCATACTCTTCAATGAGTACTTTCTGTTGTTTTTCATCTAAACTTGAAAGAATCAGTTCGTTTACAAAATCAGGAGTTAGGATTTCTTTTCCTACAGCAGCTAAAGAGTGGTCTATACGAATATGCGGCTTTGTGTTAGGTTGTAAATGCAAATCTGAAGCATTATGCTTAATAGCTGTAGCAAGGTATGCTTTAAGTTTGGGGTGAATAGAGGTCAACTGCTGCTTCTAACTTGTGGTGGGTTTAGTTTATATCTAACTGCCGATATTATCGGTTGAGGATAAGACGGACAATGACAACTAATAACAATGCAATACTTGACTTCTTGTTGGCCCAAGGGGACCTAACCCAAGAGCAATATGAGCAGGTGACAGCCTACGCTGAGGCCAATGGCGTAGCCACATATGTGGCACTCATAGAGTCTAAAGTTGGTGGTGATAGCAAGCAGGTTATCAAAACACTAGCAAACAGGCTCAATCTTGACTTTGTTGATGTTCTTGATATTCAATCAGAGATTGACCCCAACATTGCTAAGCTATTTACTGTAGCTCAAGCACAAAACTTCCCTGCGCTACCTTTGTACGTGCTAAACGGTAGTTTGAACGTAGCTGTTCCCATTGAGTCAGCAAAAAGCGTGCAAGTTAAAGACGACATTCGTAGACTAACAAAACACCCCAATATTAGTCTTGTCGTCTCCACCCGCAAAGACATTAAGGCTGCTATCAATAGAATATTCCGTGCTGACGATGAGTTAGACAAACTAAAAGTACAGCAGCAGCGCACACAAGCTGCTGCCGCTGTAACAACTGCTACTGAAGCAATTCCTGAAGAAATTGTAGAGGAATCTGAAGTCGTTCGTTTCGTTGACCTTGTATTGAGCCAGGGTATCCGAGACAAAGCGTCAGATATCCACTTTGAGCCACGAGAGCACAGCCTCCAGATTCGCTACCGTATTGACGGCATCCTATATGACATGGTTGACGCTCCAAAAGCGATGATGTCAGAGATTACATCACGAATCAAGATTATGGCTAGTCTTGACATTTCAATCACTCGTATTCCTCAGGATGGCCGTTTGACTCTTGTTGATGGAGGACGTAAGATTGATTTCCGACTTGCGACTCTGCCCACAGTGTGGGGTGAGAAGATTGTTCTACGTATTCTTGATAACTCAGCTGCGCAGCTAGCCTTGAGCGAACTAGGATTCAGCGAAACAAACCTTCAGCGTTTCCGTGAGTCAGCTTTCAAGCCTTATGGAATGGTTCTCGTAACCGGTCCTACTGGTTCTGGTAAGTCCACAACCTTATACTCTGCTCTAAACGAGATTTCAAGCTCTGAGATAAACATTATTACAGCTGAAGACCCTGTAGAGTATCAGCTTGAAGGTATTAACCAGGTAGCTGTTAACCCCAAGCAGAAGCTTACTTTTGAAACTGTTCTTAGAACAGTTCTTCGTGCTGACCCTGATGTTATCCTTGTTGGTGAGATTCGTGACCTTGAGACGGCTAGAATTGCTATGCAGGCTGGTCTAACAGGACACATGGTGTTCTCCACCTTGCACACTAACGATGCTGCCTCAGCGGTAACACGTCTAGGTGACATGGGTGTTGAGCCATTCATTACAGCATCTACGTTAACTGGAGTAGTGTCACAGCGTCTTATTCGTAGACTTGATCCTAAAACAAAGGTGCCTTACACACCTACTACAGCTGAGCTTGATGCTATTGGTTTTGACTACTCTAACGGCATTCCTACTTTGTTCAAGCCAGGTCCATCACCTGAAAACAACAACACTGGATACAAGGGCCGTCTTGCTATCCATGAGGTGCTAACTCTTTCTGAGCCTATCCAGGAAGCAATCATCAACGGAGTAAAAGCTATTGAACTAAACCGTATGGCTTTAAGAGAAGGCATGATCTCTCTTAAACAGGATGGTTTTGAAAAAGCCCGCCAGGGCCTAACAAGTATTGAAGAAGTGCTAAGGGTGGTTATTTAATGTCCAGTTTCAATTCAGACAAAAGTGAGTTGGAGGGCTTCTGGAGCAAGAAAAGAAGCTTTTCTGATTTAGGCCCTAAGCCTACAACCCCCGAAGGTGAAGACAGTAGTGGAAGTGGACCCGTAAGGCCCCCTGTGGCTGGCACAGGGTCTATCACAGTACCTGTAGCGCCTACCACTGCGCCTTATGCTGCGCCAACACAAGCACCAGCACGTCAGGACTATGCCTCAAGCATCCACACAGAAGCTGTAGTAGGTCAAAACCTTAGTCTAGATGAGCTTCTAGATAAGCTCCTAGCTGTAGGTGGCTCAGACCTTCACCTTAACGCAGGTGCGACACCTATGATGCGTTCACGAGGTGACCTTGTACCCATTGAAGGCTACCTTCCATTAGGCTCAAACGAAATCCAGCGAATTATGTTTGCTATCATGTCACCTGACCAGCAGAAAGAATTTGAGCAGCATAAAGAGCTTGACATGGCTTATGCTTTAGCTGGTAAAAGTCGTTTCCGTGTAAACGTACTACGCCAGCGTGGAAATGTCGGCTCTGTTATTCGTGTTATTCCTCACGATATCAAATCACTAGAGCAGCTAGGTATGCCTGCTGTGCTTAACGAGTTTGCTGGGCTACCTCGTGGTCTTGTGCTTGTTACGGGACCAACAGGTTCCGGTAAGTCAACAACTCTAGCCGCTATCGTCGACAAAGCAAACCGTCAACGTCGTGACCACATCATTACAATTGAAGACCCAATTGAGTTCGTGCATGAGAATAAAAACTGCATTATTAACCAGCGTGAAGTTGGAGCAGACACTGAGTCTTTCGCTCAAGCACTAAAGCATGCTCTGCGTCAGGATCCTGACATTATTCTTCTTGGTGAGATGCGAGACCCTGAGACAATTTCAACAGCTATTACTGCTGCGGAAACCGGCCACCTTGTGTTCGGTACTTTGCACACCCAGTCAGCTGCCGAGACCATGTCTCGTATTATTGACTCCTTCCCTGACGGTTCCAAGAACCAGGTTCGCGCTCAGCTTGCCGCAACAATTCAAGCTGTTGTATGTCAGACACTAGTGAAAACACTTGACGGACAAGGTCGTGTAGCTGCCGTAGAAATCCTACGTGGTGAAGCTGGTGTGCGAGCGCTAATTCGTTCTGGTAAGGAAGAGCAGATTCGTTCTGCCCTTGACACAGGTAAGAAATTTGGTATGCAGTCAATGGACGGTCACCTTAAAGAGCTTGTTTTGGCCGATAAAATTGCTATTGATGAGGGCGCAAACCGCGCTACAAATACTGATCAATTCTACAAATCTCTTGGTACGGAAGCTGAGGTCGAACGTATTCGCCGCAGACAGTCCAACCAGGGTGGTTTGTCAATAGGATACTGAGGATAATATTTCATGGCTAAAGCCACTAATGTTAAAGAATTTAACTACAAGGTAAAAACAAAAGACGGTCGTTTTGTTGAAGGTAAAACCAAAGCACAGAACGCTGATGCTGTAACAACCTACCTTGTAGGTAAAGGATTCATTCCTCTAGAAGTAAAAGAACAAAGCGGTCTAAACCGTGACCTTTCTTTTGGTGAGAAAAGAGTTAAACCTAAAGAGGTAGCAGAGTTCATGCGCCAGTTCGCCACTATGGTCGGTGCTGCTATTCCTCTAACCCGTGCGTTGAGCACAATGCGCAATACACAGCGTAACCCTACTTTCAAATCCGCTTTAGGGCGAGTTGTTGCAGACATTGATGTAGGATCAAACTTTGCTGATGCTATTGCCAAGCATCCAACAATTTTCACCCCTCTAACAATCTCTATGATTCGCGCTGGAGAGCAAGGTGGATTCTTAACTGAGGTCCTGGAGCAAGTCTCTGACAACCTTGACGCGGAAGTTAAATTGCGTGCAAAGATCAAATCAGCTATGACTTATCCTGTAGCTATTTTCATCCTAGCTATCATTATCGTTGTAGCCATGCTTTTGTTCATCGTTCCCATCTTCGCAGATTTGTTCGCAAGTCTTGATAGTGCACTTCCAATTCCAACACAGATTCTTGTTCTTGTATCTAACTTCTTGAAGATAGGTATCGTGCCTCTTGTAATATTGGTTGTAGCAGGTATAGTCTGGTGGAGAAAGAACAGCCACAAACAAAACATTCGTGAGTTTGTTGACCCGCTGAAGCTAAAACTTCCTGTCTTCGGTCAGCTAGTACGCAAACTAAGTATCGCACGTTTCGCGCGTAACTTCGGTTCTCTAATGGAAGCTGGTCTTCCTATTATGCAAGTTCTTGACATTGTAGGCTCTACATCAGGTTCTACAGTAATTGAGAAAGCACTTGAAGATGTTAAGCATTCCGTATCAATCGGTGAAGAGCTAGCCCCTCAACTTAAGAAACACCCTATCTTCCCAGAGATGGTGACAGAGATGGTTGCTGTCGGTGAAGAAGCCGGTGAGATTCCCCAGATGATGCTCAAGATTGCTGAAGACTATGACAACCAGGTGGACACTATGACCGAACAGCTTGCTTCATTGATTGAGCCTGTCATGCTTGTGTTCCTAGGTATCATTGTAGGTTCTGTCGTTGTTTCACTATACCTACCTATCTTCAGTATCTACGACGCTATCCAGCAAGCATAAGATAGAAAAGCTCATAAAGTTAGGGCCTACATTCAATTGAATGTAGGCCCTAACTTTATGAGCTTGACGTATGTTTAAGAAGCGAGACGGTTAATGGCGTTGTCAATCTTTTTCTTGTTTGAACCAATACCAATTAGTGGGCCAATTACGTGGCGAACAGTAGTAAAGAGTGCTGTCATGATATTCTCAGAGGAAACATCTAGATTTGTTTTGAAGTCAATGCTACGATCTGAAGCGGCTAGCGCTGTAGCTAGGTACTCAAAGCCGAATTTGATAGCAATCTCTTTGTCTTCTACCACAAGAACATCCCAGTCAGCACGACGCAGAATCTCAAGGAACTGTTCGCGGCTATCACTGAAGCCCAGGCCAACTTCTTCAATAATGTCAATAACTGTATAGCCTTGCCTCTCAGCGTATGCAGCTACTGAAGCTGTCTGCTGGTCAAGTAAAGCCTTCTGTTTGATTGTAGGCACACGGGAGTAGATTATCGCGCGGTTACCTTCAACGGGTTTATTCTCTTTCCACCCGGAAACAAGAATCGTTCCAGTCGGAAGCTGGACCCCCTCAATGTGTCCCTGCTGCCATAAACGATATACTGAACTGTAACCCATACCGTTTACTTTTGCGAAGTCAGCTAGCTTCATACGTGTGTCTTTACTCATAGCTTAATTTATCGGCTAAAGCCGGTAGAATACACCATTTAGCAATAGATGATAAACAGTACAGGCGAAGTATAGCTTGACTATGATATATCATCCGATTCTTTAATTGAATGCGACAAATAACAACAAGTTGAAGGAATAAGATCAAATGCTAAACAAGCTACACTCACGTAAAACTGACGAAGCTGGTTTTACTCTGATTGAGCTTCTTGTTGTGATCCTCATCATCGGTATTCTAGCTGCCGTTGCTATCCCTGTGTTCCTGAATCAGCAAAAAACTGCAATCAGGTCCACCGTGCAGTCAGACGTAAAAAACACCGTATCAGAAGTTGCATTGTTTAACAGTGTAGTAACTTCTCCTACAGCTGCTAACAACGTAAGCTCAATAGTGCCTGGAGAAGCAAAGAAAGCAACTGCTACCACCCCCGGTACGGTAGCTTCAAACTCCAACCTTGTAATCGTAGCTTTTAACGCTCAAGGAAACTATTCAGTTAGAGCCACAAATAACTCAACTGGGTACGCTTACCAATTTAATTCCTCAACAGGCAAGTATTTTGTCTATGCTACAGAAAGTAACTAATAACAATGTTCAGAAAAATAGCACAGTTTAAAGAGAACGAATCAGGTTTCACTCTGATTGAGCTTCTAGTCGTAATTCTCATCATTGGTATTCTTGCTGCTATCGCTATACCAGTATTCTTAAACCAGCAGAAAGCTGCTATTATCTCCAGCGTTCAGTCAGATGTTCGTAACACCATCATTAACGTTAACTTGTATATTGCTGAGAACCCAAATGACACCACTGACTTCTACGCCATCACCGGCACTCCAGGTAGCGAAGACAAAATAAAGCTTGTTAGAAGCGACCCTAGCACCACTATGGTAGCTCGTGGTAATCCTTCCAACTACTTTGTTCTAGGAAGAAACACCAAAGTCAACACGGTTGTAAGTATTGGCGCTGACGCTACAACTGGTGGATACAAGTACACCACTGATGGCTTTGGCGTACTGTACTCTTCTGGTACCGGCAAAACACAAATCCAAAATAAGTAGGAAAAATGATAAACAAAATAAACAACTTTAAGCAAGACGAATCCGGCTTCACTCTAATAGAGCTTCTTGTCGTAATCCTCATCATTGGTGTGCTCGCTGCTATCGCTATCCCTGTGTTTTTGAACCAGCAGAAGGCTGCTATACGTTCAGGCGTGCAATCTGACGTTAAAACTGCACAGACTGCTATAACTACGTACCTTGCAACCCATCCTAATGCGACTAGCTCAGAGATGCAATCTGATGTGGAAGTGCTTAAGACTCTTGGTGCGAACAAGAGTAGTCATGTAAACACACGTCTAGACCGCACTGGGGATTGGACAAACTGGAGACTAACAGGTAGTAACACCGCAGCTGGAGCTAACGGAGCACTTTACACATTCAACTTTGATTCCGCAACTGGAAAATATTGGGAAACTGGAAAGTAACAGCTGATAAAATAAGCTAAATAGCTTAGTACCTCATATCATTTTGTGCGGTACTAAGCTATTTGGCTATATAATGCAATAAATGATAAGACTTTGTGCATATTAGGAGCTTAAAGTGCTATATAAGCCCGATAAGGTATGTAGTTCTTTACACAATGTATTGATTCATATCTCTTAAGGATTTACCCAAACATGTTCAACAAACTTGCAGAACTTCGTAAAGAAGAAGACGGTTTCACACTTATCGAGCTTCTTGTTGTTATTCTAATCATCGGTATTCTTGCCGCTATCGCTATTCCTGTGTTCCTTAACCAGCAGAAAGCTGCTGTTAAGTCCAGCATCCAGTCCGACGTTCGTAACACAGTATCCAACGTTGCTCTAGCAGTAACAGAGAACAAGACTCCTGCTACTGCAACAATCGTTCAGACTGACAACAACGTTGTTACCGTAACAGGTGCATCAGCTGTTGCTGACTACACAGTTGTTGGTAAGAACGACACCAAGCTTGGAACAGGCGCATACACATATACCTTTAGCTCAGCTACAGGTAAGTACGTAACTGGACCAGCTGCTACAACAACTCCTTAATATCCGAATCAAATAGCTTAACAGCTTTTTGATTGAAAGGCCCTAACCTTAGTTAAAGGTTAGGGCCTTTCTTGTTTGCCGTGAAGCAAGATAAGAAGTGGTCCAAGCTATACTAGTCGTAGTACAACAGAAAACATCATTTTGCAATAGATGATAAGATTCTGGTTGTTTTTTGTCTATATTCGGCATTCATCTGGAGTTTTCCCGATAACAATGTCAGCAAGTTACGCTGTGTAACTTACTTGATCTTGAAGGATTTACCCAAACATGTTCAACAAACTTGCAGAGCTTCGTAAAGAAGAAGACGGTTTCACACTTATCGAGCTTCTAGTAGTTATCCTAATTATTGGTATCCTAGCTGCTATCGCTATTCCTGTATTCCTTAACCAGCAGAAGGCTGCTGTTAAGTCCAGCATCCAGTCTGACGTTCGTAACACAGTATCCAACGTTGCACTTGCTGTAACAGAGAACAAAGCTCCTACTGACGCTACCAAAGTACAGACAGACAACAACGTTGTAACCATCACCGGTGGTTCAGCTGTTGCTGACTACACAGTTTCTGGTAAGAACATCACCAAACTTGGTGGAACAGATGCTGCTCCTACTTACACCTACACCTTTAGCTCAGGTACAGGTAAGTACGTAACTGCTGGAACAGGTGCTTGATTCTAAGCGCTAAGCTAAAATAAGAGAACCCCCGCTCTACAGAGCGGGGGTTCTCTTATTTTAGCTGCCACAGCCATGCAGCATTTGATATAATCACAAATAACATTATTTTGCAATAGATGATAAGATTTTGTCTTCAATTTGAGCAAAATTGTATCTAGATAGGCTTGTTCTCCGATAATAATGTCAGCGAGTTGCACTGTGTAACTTGTACTAATCTTAAAGGATTTACCTCAATGTTCAACAAACTTGCAGAACTTCGTAAAGAAGAAGACGGTTTCACACTTATCGAGCTTCTTGTTGTTATTCTAATCATCGGTATTCTTGCCGCTATCGCTATTCCTGTGTTCCTTAACCAGCAGAAAGCTGCTGTTAAGTCCAGCGTCCAGTCCGACGTTCGTAACACAGTATCCAACGTTGCTCTAGCAGTAACCGAGGGTAAAGCTCCTACTGCTGCTACTAAGGTAGAGACAGACACAAACGCTGTTGTTATCACTGGTGCATCAGCTGTTGCTGACTACACAGTTTCCGGTAGCTCACCTAAGGTAACTGGTTACAGCTACACATTCAGCTCAGCAACAGGTAAATACGTTTGAGTTGGATAACCTCCAATAACATCACTTCTTAGTATGTTTTAAAAAAGGCCCCACAGCCTCTTGTGGGGCCTTTTTTAATACGTAAATTGCAATATACCGATTACCATTAAAACCCTTCCGGAGGAAAAAGCATGTTTAACAAATTGACTACTAAAGCAGAAGATGAATCAGGGTTCACTCTTATTGAACTCCTTGTCGTAATTCTTATCATTGGCATCCTCGCTGCTATTGCCATCCCTGTATTTTTAAACCAGCAGAAAGTGGCTGTAAACGCTGGTGTGCGCTCTGATGTACGCAACACCCAGGCCAACGTTGCCCTATTCATTTCTGCTCACCCTGGAGCGTCAACAGACGCTGATGTTACAGCCATTGGTAATGTCAAGGCAGAAACAGCAACTAAGCCTGGTGTAGTCGTATCAGACACTGAGACAGCTGTAGCTGTCAAGTTTACTGCAATCGGAACTTACACTGTCACTGGTACCAGTGGTAAAACAGACTTTACTTATGTGTTTGACTCTTCTACTGGAAAATACTCTTGATAGAGATGTTATCATTTAGAAACAAATGACAAGATTTTCTGACGCGGGCTGAGACAAAAACTCAGCCCGCGTTCTTGTATCCGATAAAAGATAGTAGTTGCACAAGGCAATTACTATGTACTAGGAATATAATGTTCAATAAATTTTACAAACAAGAAGATGGGTTCACCCTCATTGAGCTTCTTGTTGTTATTCTAATTATTGGTGTCTTAGCTGCTATTGCTATTCCTGTATTCCTTAACCAGCAGAAAGCTGCTGTTAAGTCTAGCATCAAATCAGATGTTCACAATACTGTAGCAAATGTAGCTTTAGCAGTTAGCCAGGGAAAATCACCTGAATCTGCGGAACCTGTATACACGGACAACAACTACGTTTATGCTTCAGGAACACTTGAAGACTACCGTGTTATTGGCATGAACGTAACTAAACTTGGACCTCCAGAAACATTTCTTTATGTCTTTGACTCCAAAACAGGAAAATACACAGCTTCCGGTACAAGCTCTTAAACTTATTACACTAACTTAGGAAAAGCAAATGTTAACCAAATTAACGGGTCGTCAAAAAGACGAGTCTGGCTTCACCTTGATTGAGCTTTTAGTCGTCATCCTCATCATAGGAATTCTAGCTGCTATCGCCATCCCAGTTTTCTTAAACCAGCAGAAAGCTGCTAAGTTTGCTGCCACAAAGTCTGATGTGAGAAACATGGCTACCATGGCTATCACACAGAAAACTAAGACAGGTACTTACCCACAAAATTGCGCGCAGTGGAAAGACAACGCTCCAGTAAACTGGAGAACAGACGTAGAAGGTGGCTTCGCAGCCCGTGTTTCACCTGATGGTCAAAGTCTATGGGTTGAGTCTCAGCCTTCCTTTATTGCTAGCGTGCCAAGCGCCGAACAGTCAAAGTACACAATCGTATACGACTCAGCTAAAGGCGATGGACCTATGACAAAATTTGATTATGCTAAAAAATATCCATCTGGCGGTGCTGATATGTTAGTTGCCGCTGGTTACCCAGACAAGGGTATCTTCTTCAGTGGTGACCCAAACTGTATGGCCTGGTAATACAACTTATGTTGCATAACCAGCTGTCCAACTAAACTATAACCACCAATTAGAATTCATAGACTTAGGAAAACATGTTAAAGAAAATAATGAACCGTCACAATGACGAGTCTGGCTTTACCCTCATAGAGCTTCTAGTAGTTATTCTAATCATTGGCGTTCTAGCGGCTATTGCTATCCCCGTTTTTCTGAACCAGCAGAAAGCAGCCCAGTTTGCAGCTGTCAAATCTGACGTAAAAAATATGTCTACTATGGCTATTACCCAAAAAACTAAAACTGGCACATACCCTCTAACTTGTGCGCAATGGAAAGATACTGCTCCTGTGGACTGGCGTTCAGCACCAAGCGGCTTTGCAGCGAGAGTATCCGATGATGGTCAAAGCATCTGGATTGAATCTCAACCTGCCTTCATAGGTAACATTCCTGAAAAAGACATAGCGAAGTACACTATCGTATATAACTCTTCTAGAACTGATGGCCCTATGACAAGAGAAGCTTACGCAGCAAAGTATTCTATTGCAAGTGATGACAAACAAGCTATCAATGAGGGATATACAACCAAAGGTATTATGTTTAGTCCTAATGTTGACTGCTTCGCTTGGTAAGGGCCAAAAATATTGTTATCAGTCAAATACGGCACTGTTATAGGGTCAACTCTTGCGCTACTATCAGTTTTGATGTTGGGTGGTTGTTCTACAGTTGAGACTAGCCCCGGAGAAGTCGCTGCTTCTGAACTAGCTAAACCTATTGACACCACCAATGATACTGCTGTGCGTAATGATGTACAGAACGCCCGTACAGCGGTTCAAACATATATTGCGACTACTCCCGGTGTCAGTAGTTTAAGTGCCGTACAGGTCAACACAAGCTCTCCTGGTATACGAATAAGCGTGACCGGCTCACCTGATAGCTATAAAATAGTCGGAACGAATACTCAAAACGGTTTTACATACACTTTTGATTCGTCAACAGGCTCATACAACTAACTTTATTGTATGTGCCGATATCTTTTCCGTAGTCCACTTTATTTAGGAGTCCTCAAGTATGTCTATGGGTAATACTACAACTAAAAAGAACCTCTTCAAAGGTAGTAAGGTCTGGTTCTTCTTAGCTGGTGCCGCTGCTGTCATTGGTGCAGTTTTTGTTTTCGTTGTGTTGCAGAATGTTACAGCAACTACAACCTACTACGTTCTAAATAAGGATATTCCTGCTAGGACTCTTATCACAGAAGATCTTCTTTCTCCTGTGACCACATCTCAAGGTGGTGAACCTCGTACAGCTTTGACTCCTGGTGACCTTGCAGCTACTGGTGAACTATACAGCAAGTATTCGTTAGATGCAGGTGACACTGTTACCCCAGCTAACGCCGGTTCACTTGTCGCGTTAACTGCTGGTCTACCGGAGGACTACGTTCTAGCTTCATTCACAGCTGACCCTTCTGTTGCAGCCGGTGGACGTATTGAACGTGGAACATACGTTGACCTTATTGCTAATGATGGCGAGAACGCTCATGTGTTCCTACAGCGCGTTCTAGTGGTTGACGCTACTATCTCACTTTCTGGCGGTGAAACTGGCGCTCCCGAAGAGGGAACCACAACAACTGATGCTGGCACTTCAACTGAAACAACAGCATCTGCTGCTGAAGGTTCAGCCAACCGTCTAGGTGTACCAACACTATTCACAGTTGGTGTATCACAGGCTGATGCTGTTAAACTAGCTGTGTCAGCAAACGCTGATATCTATGTTGTCCTTTCAAGTGCTGACTCCGTTTCAAACGGTGCACAGTCTGCTGATGTTGGAGTCTCCCTCGGTGACCTCTTCGCTGGCGAGACTGGCGATTCAGGTCTTGGAACTGACAACACCTTCGGTCTAGACGATGAAGACTCCGAGGGAACAACTACAGAGGAGAACACACCTGCTCCTGCTCCATCAGAGTCAACATCTGACGCACCAACAACTGGTACTGATGAAGAAACTACAACTGAGTAACATTAACATAGTTACTATTTGAGGCCGCTAAGCCCCTGACACTCTAACTCCCCGTATCTGAGTGTCAGGGGCTTAGCTTATGTTTAAGGCAACACGTGCAGGTTGCCGATATTATGATTTGGATATAGGGAGAAAAGTTAACGTGGAAAAAGATAAAGTTATCATCGTCGGTCCTGAAGACATTTTTGAGTACTTCACCGCCAACTGGCCTGAATGGGATGCTCAGAAGCAAGTCTCAGACTTAAACGACATGTGGGATGGTCTAGAGTCCCGCGAACTTGACGATGAATCAAAGATTGTTATCCTAAACGAAATCTTTGATTCCCCCGACACCGACGACCTTGAAGTTGCCATAGCAACTTTCGCTCCACAGGCTCTTATCCTTGTTGTTGCATATGACAACGAAAACAAAGCCAATATCAGCGCTAAGGTAGCTGCCAAACAAGCTGATAGCGGAACAACTGGTTTTAGTTTCTACTACATCAATACATGGGAAGACCCTATCTTAGATGTGCAGAACGCAATTGAGGCCGACAAGCGTGAACGCGCTGCAAGGGCTTCTGCGCGCCGTGTAAACACAAACCCTGCCGCTCCACAGATGAACTCTACAAGGCCGTCAGTGACCCCTTCAGAGGCTGCTGCTCCTAGAGTGCAGGAGATACCTGAGGCTTTCAAAGGCAAAAAAGGTCTTGTGGTAGCTTCAACCTCCTCAAAGGGTGGTTCCGGTAAGACAACTGTGGGACTTTGCACCGCTTCAATGATTTTCCATGCCTCACGTTTAGCCCACGAACAGGGAATACCTGGTTCTAAAGAGCTAAGTGTCTGCATTGTTGACATGGACACACGAGACGGTCAGATCGGATTCCTGCTTGACCAGACTTCACCTTCTGCGTTGAATATCTTCCTAAGCCCTGACAAGTCCACTGACGTTATTCGTCAGAACCTTATCTACAACGAGCGTCTAGGAATCCATGCGCTTCTTGCCCCAAAGCGAGCAAGAACAGCTGACTTCCTCACCCCAGAGTTCTACCAGGACGTTATCAACAAGCTTAGCTACATGTTTGATGTTGTTGTACTTGACACATCAGTTAACTATCTTGACGCTCTTCTTGGTGAAGTTGTTCTTCCTACAGCCGATGCGGTGCTCTTCGTTACTAACCTTTCAATTGGTTCAGTATACGGTATGACACGTTGGATGGATGAAGTTACAACAGCCGTAGAAGACGGTGGCTCAGGTATCCCTAAAGAGAAAATTGGTATCGTAGTCAACCAGTCACTACCAAACGTTGGTATTGACGCTGAGTTCTTGACACGAACTGCTTCAGGTGCAACTATGCTTGTCGCTATCCCCCTAGATACAGCAGCTGTTGTAGCTGCATCTAACCACAACTCTCTTTCCGACATTATCTTGCACCACGATACAATTTCACCTTCTTACTTTGCCTTAGCTAAGAAGCTTGTACGTGATGTTCCTCTAGTAGCACCGTTGTCTGCAATTCAGAGTAATAACAACAAACGCCCTCAGCAGGCTGCAACACCTGTTGACGCTATCTCAGCTACTGCTGCGACTAAAAAGAAAAAGAAAGGTCTATTCCGCTAATGCCTCTAGCTCGCGTCCGCCCATCTTCAGAGCCTGAAGACAATAAACAAAATAGTTCTTCCAGCTTTGACTTGCCTGACGAAGACCTAAGCATTCCTGAAACTGATCTTTCTTTACCAGATACAGAACCAGCGTTGAATAATGGCTCTGCTGTTACCCAACGACAGGGGTACTTAGAGGACTTAGATCCTCACTATGTTGATGAAAAAGAATTAGAAGACCAACTTCGCAAACGTCGTAACATTGGTACCGGAGAGGCTTTAGTAGCCGAGGGGTTCACCAACTTAAACGTTATCAATGCCAATGACCTTCTAAAGAACTCTTACGAGAAGTACTACAAGCCACTTGAAGGTAAAGTGCTTGAAACCAAATCATGGCTTCAGAACATTCTGACAGAGCGCAACCTGTCAGAAGACATTGGACAGGCGCGCTCTCAAAGAGGTGAAAAATACCGTGAGATGAAGAACCTCATTGACCAACTTATCACAAGTTACTTTGCTCAGCCTAGTACTAACATCCGTACAGCTGAGGCTCCAGTAGTTACAGCTATGGTGACAAATGAGATTCTAGGATTAGGCCCTATTGAGCCTCTATGGCTTGACTCTCGCATCAGCGAGATTATGGTTAACGGTCCTGAACATGTCTATGTGGAAATTAAAGGTAAACTTCTACCTGTGCCCGGAGCTAAGTTCCGTGACCAGGAGCACCTTCTTGAAGTGTCACGACAGATTCTATCTCCTATTGGTAGAACAATTGACATTGCGAACTCCTATGAAGACGGTCGCCTGCCAGATGGTTCACGTATTAACATTACCCACCCAGTTATTGGCCCTAAAGGCCCAAACTTAACCATTCGTAGATTCCCTGAAACAGTATTCAATGTTGAGGAACTTGTGCGTCTTGGTTCTATGACTGAGGAAATGGCTGTGACCATTGGTAACCTCATTCACAAAGGCTGTTCTGTAGTAATTGTTGGTGGTACTGGTACAGGTAAGACCTCCATGCTTAATGCTTTGTCTGGATGTATTCCATCAGGAGAACGTATTATCACCATTGAGGACAACTTGGAGCTTCAGCTTCACCCTGACCGCCATGTCGTTGCATTGGAGGCTCGTAAAGCCCACCATGGTGACAATGGTGCCGTATCAATTCGTGACCTTGTTCGTAACAGTTTACGTATGCGTCCTGACCGTATTGTTGTCGGTGAGGTCCGTGACGGTTCCGCTTATGACATGCTCCAGGCCATGAACACTGGTCACGATGGTTCTATGACAACAGTCCACGCTAACGACGCTCTTGGTGGAGTTAACCGACTAATCAACCTTATGTCTGAGGTAGGTGACATTGACACACCACGTATGTTCTCACTCATCTCCGGTGGTGTTGATATCATGGTAGTAATTGACCGTTTCACTGATGACGGTTCACGTCGTGTTGCATCTATTAACGAAATTCCTCCTCGTGTGGACGTTGACAAAGCAGGTAACCCAACCCTAACTCCACGAGTTTTGTATGAATTTGTTCAAACTGACTTGATTTATGATGAGGAAGGTCAGCCTGAAGTTGTCGGTGAATACCGTAGTGTTGAGCCAATCTCTAGCGACCTTAACAACAAACACCGTCTAAGCAAGAAAACAGACCTTACGTTAGATGAGATCTACAAGCTATCTCAGCATGGTGAAACTGCTAAAAAAGCTTAAGCCTATGGCCGATATAGTATCCTGAAGGAGTCCCCCGCTAACATGCTGATTTTATCTATAACAATTTCGCTGGTCTTCGCTCTAGCTATTTTATTCTTCTTTTACGGTTTGAACCGTATTAATGGAAGTAAGACACGCCAGAACGAGCAGATGGAACAAATGATCCAGGCTATCACAAGCTCTGAGATTGAAATTGAACGTGAAGCTTCCGGTTTACTGGACAAGAAAACTTGGTCAGGCTACTGGTACACACTCGCGCTCGCTGCTGGTTACAGAAACGAAAACAAACAAAACCCTGGCTTGTTTGCCATCGGTTTGCCGTTCGTTTCGTTCTTCGTAGGGTACCTTGTATGGCCTCGTGACCTTCTTGGTGGCCTTATTTTTGCGGCAGCATCACTTGTTATCGCAAGAATTGTACTACGAACATTGGCATCACGTCGTATCGCAGCTATGGACAAACAACTTCCTTCACTGCTTTCAGGTTTACGAGCTAACCTACAGGCTAACCTTACTGCACAACAGGCTATTCTTTCACAAGCTGATGAACTAAAAGCCCCTCTGGGAGATGAGCTAAAAGCTCTCCGAGAGGAATTGTCAGTTAACATTCCATTGGATGCTGCTCTAAACAACCTGGCTGTTCGTGTACCATCCCGAGAGATTAAGTTCCTTGTGGCCTGTATCCGAATTGCTATCGCGTCAGGTACAGAACTTGACTCACTTATTGAGACAATTCAGAAAATCGTTGTACAGCGCGCACGTATCGCTGACCACCTTGCTTCAGCCGTAGCACAGGTTCAGCCTTCAATTGTTGTGTCCGCAATCGCCATCCCCGCAGCTATGCTATTCAGCTACTACTCTAACCCAGAAAATCAAGCTTTCTGGTCATCAGCAACCGGTCTAATCGGTCTTGTAGTAATTGTTGGTTTGTACGCTGCTGGTCTTTTCATCGCTAAGAAGCAAGTAGATAGGGTTAAAAACGCATAATGGATATCACAATTGACAGCGCCCCTGGTCTAGCTGCTATCTTCGTCTTCCTTGCTATCTTCTTCACTCTGTACGCAATCTTTGCACCTGTCAAAGAGAAGAAACAGACAACAGATGAAAAAGTACAGGCTGAAGTATTCGGCGCGCAAGAAGAATACGTACCTGAAGATGCCGTAGGTCGCTATGTACGACCAATCTTGGGCAACTTCCTGCCACAGCTTCCTATCAACAACCTTGTCCAGGGCAAGCGTAAAGATAAAATCAATGAGCTTCTTATCAAGTCAGGTAACCCTTGGAAAATCACAGCTGAAGAGTATGTTGGTATTCAGCTTGCCTTCGGTGTTATCGCCTTAATTATTGGTGCTGGTTTAGGCTTCACAGGTTTAGTTCCTTACATCCCACCTCTAGCTCTAACTTTTGGTATGGGTGCTCTAGGGTTCCTCATTCCCCACTCAATTCACACTACTCGTAAAGAAAAGCGTGCTCAGGACATTCAGCGTCAGCTTCCAGAGGCACTTGACCTTTTGACAGTTACTTTGACCTCAGGACAGACATTCGTTCCTGCACTTGAGTCCGTGACTGCTCAGATGCCTGAGAGCTTACTACGCCAGGAGTTCACTCGTATCAACGTTGAGCTTCAGGCTGGTTCAAGCCTAGACCGAAGCCTAACAGCTTTCTACCACGAGATTGATACTGAGGAAGCCGAGTCCTTCTCAAAGGCTGTAATCCAAACACAGCGTCTTGGTTCTGATCTTTCTGAAACATTGAAGCAGCAGTCTGAGTACGCTAGAAACAATTATGAAGCTCGCATTGAGAAGATGATTGCACGTTTGAGCACAACTATGTTCATCCCGCTTATCGCAACCATGCTTCCCGCCTTCCTTGTTATTTTCATCGCTCCTACATTAACGCAACTTACCGGTTCTTTAGGCTAAAGCCGATAGTTATAGAGCTAAGTGAGGTTAAATTATGCTGCTAAAAATTCAGGAAACAATACAAAAAGCTCGTGATGACGAGCGCGGTGATATTATCACTGCGCTGTTCATGGTACCTTTTGTACTATTCATGCTATTCGCTTTTGTCAACATGGCAGTATACTTCCAGGCGCGTTCAACTGTAGGTAACATTGCCCGTGACGGTGCGCGCCAGGTTGCGCTATACGGTGGTAACAGCAAAAGCATCCCCCTTAACAAAACAGGTAAAGATGTATCACAGGTTGTCTTCGACACTCTGTACAGTGGTGGCAAATGTAGCCTAAGCAACTGCTCACAGGCTCCTTCCGTTACCTGCACTCCTGGAACCGCTACAACACCAGGACAGCAAGTATCTTGTTCAGTAACCTATTACTACACTCCAGTTTCCACTGATATCTTTGGTTTCTCTAAAATTACTTCACAGCCCTTCACTCTGAAAGAAACATTCATTTCTGAGACTGGATACTGATAATGTTAGAAACATTTGCTAGAGCGCAGAAATGGTTCATCAAGCGTAGAGAATCAGAGCAGAGTGAAGCAACCTTCATTCTCTGGTTCATGCTCATGCCTCTATTCCTAGGCCTTATGGGACTTGGTATTGACGTTGCCGCTGCAAACTACACTAAATCTAGTTTGCAGTCCGCACTTGACACAGCAACACAGTCAGCTATCTCCGCTTCAAGGAATCCTCCAACTGGTACCACGCCTCAGCTTACCTCTGACCAGGCTCGCCAGCTTATCTACCAGATTTACGACACAAACCGTTATGCTAGTGGTAAAGCGCCGTTCCTCAAATGCCAGGGTCCAAATGGTGTGCCTTGGACTGAAGGACAAACGCGTGTCACCCCTCCTTCCGGTTGTGGTTTCACGTTGAAAGCCTATGGTTACACCGGAGCTAACGGACGAAACGCTGTTAATATCACAATTACAGAGTACTCATCCACTACATTCCTACGCTTCCTTGGTATCAATACCCAGAAGTATGAGATTGCCTCCAAAGCTGAGCTAACCAGGTCCAGAGGATAATCAGTAGGCATAGCGTCAAGCCGATATTAAACCTCGTAGTTGAGAGAAACTTTTAAAAAACGAGGTTTAAATTTAATGTCCCCTTTGCCACCGCGACCAAATCGCCCAAACAGGCCTAACCCAGACCAGGCTAGTAACCCTGAGGTAACCTCAGGTGGACTTCCAAGTCGACCTAACGTTCCCACATACAGGGAGCCTGAGCCTGTCGTTGAAGAGCAAGTAGACTACGCTGAGCCTGAAATCTATGCACCCTCCTACACAGAACAGGTCACAATCGAACCTGACTATGCGGAGGTAGATGTTGAGCCTGCTTACCAGCCTGAAGAGCAGTATGTAGAGGAAGCTACTACCGTAGCTGAAGCTGAAGTGTACGAGGATGACGATGAAGAGTATTCCTCTGAGGCATTAGAACTCCAAGAGGAAATCAACTCTTTCTCCACGGAAGTGCGCGAGAATGCTATTCGTCTACTAGATTTAATTGGTGATAGCTACTCTTCCGAAGTTATCATGAATGGTCCTAATGAGATCATCTTCAAGAAGAATGGTCAGCGTTTCTTTGCTGACACAATTAACTTCGGTGACATAGACACGTACCATAAAGTCATCAACACTCTCATCCTACCTAACACTGACACTAAAGACCGTATTGGCACGACACAGTTCCTTATTGAAGGGCAGTTGGAACTTCCTGACTTGGAAGATCCAGAGTCAAACCCTCCAATGTTCGCCCGTGTCCACATTTTAGCGCCACCAGCTGTACAGTCAGCTAAAGTAACTATTGCTAAGAAGGCAAAGCACCAGTTCAGTGTGGATGACTTGCTAGCTAGAGGTTCTATGAACAGCAACATGGCTGCCTTCCTTAAAGCGTTAGCTCGTGGCCGTGCTACAACAGTATTCTCCGGTCTGTCTGGTTCAGGTAAGACAACCCTTCTTGAAGCTTTGTCACATGACTTTGACCCCAACGACCGTGTTGTTGTAGTTGAAGACACAGCAGAGCTACGCCTGCCTGTCGCTGACGTTGTTCCCCTGCGTTCAACATCAAAGAAGCCTGGTGCGGATGCAGTTAGAGTTGTTAGCCTTGAATGGCTTGTGTCACAGGCTAACCGTATGCGCCCAGACCGCATCATCGTAGGTGAGGTACGTGGTTCAGAGATGGCAGAGTTCCTAACTGCTGCTAACAGTGGAGCAGATGGTTCCATGACAACAGTACACGCTTCATCACCACGTCAGACAATTGACAAGATTGTTTCTTTGTCACTGAAATCTGAATCAGCTAAGTCTCAAGAAGCTATCTATCGTGACATTGCATCAACAATTCAGATTATTGTGCAAACTTCACTTATTGATGGTAAACACATTGTCTCCAACATTGAAGAAATCAGTAACACCGTTGTACGTGGGGGAATTGGGGTGGCATCAACATCCTTGTTTGAATACGACCGTAACACAGGTGTATTCCGTGCAACAGGTAGGCCAAGTGAAGACTTAACTTCATTCTTGGCCCAACGAGGTGTATCCGTTGAATCATCTTGGTTCAGCCGGGGTATCGTGTAAGGGGAACTACTAACTCGTGGCATCACCAATACTTGAGAGAACGAATGCCCAGCCTTTGACTTTGGAACTTCTTCGTGAGAAGGTTCCAACAGTCAAGGCTGGTCAGGAGGCTGTCGGTAGACTCTCCGAAGAAGACTACGCTGACAATGGCGAACGCATTAGACTTTTGGATGCAAAGCTTAAAGGTTCACGTGCACAAGAGGTGTTAATCATCTCTGCACTACCTTTAATCAAAAACATTTCATCCAAAGAGTTTAACCGTCGTCGCGCCTGGAACTCCCGAGTATCTTACGATGACATTCTACAGGAAGCAATTGCTGGTTTCATCAGAGGTCTTCTATCCTACAATGTTGAAGCCAAGCATGTGTCACCAACTAACTACCTTGGACAGTGGATCACAATATCTATTCGTCGTAAAATTGAGGTTATGGAACACGACTTTGCTATTCCCTATGAAGTTATTGAGCGTGGACGTAAAATCAAAGCTGTAGGCTCACGTCTAACTTCAGAGTTGCTTCGTGACCCTACAGACACAGAACTACTTAATGCTTTAAATGCTTCAGAGCAACCTGCGACAGGTTACAAGTGGGGTCGTGTCAAAACAACTGACGAAGAGAAAACTCCTGCTGCTAACTCACGTCAGAAAAGCTTTACACAAAAGCATCTAGATGAAGCGCGAGAAATGCTTACAAGAAGCTACTCTGTGTTCTCACACGACTCATCCACCAATGATAATGAAGGTGAAACTTACGAGCGAGAGTCAACACCGTTGACAGTAACAGAAGTAGAATCTCAAGACGATGTTAATGAGAAAGACCTTGCACGTAACCGTCTCAGCTTCTTTGATTCTGTTTTCATTGCCATGCGTATCGGAAGCAAGCAAAAAGACATTATCTTACGCTACTTCGGCCTAAGCCCGTACAGTCAGTCACAGCTACAGAAAGAAATTGTAGCCGAAACTGGCCTGCCACCTAAGTTTGTTAAAAACGTTATCCTTTCATTCTCATCTTACATGCCAATGAAAGGTGGAGAGTTCCACAGAATACTACTGGAGACACCTTCTGATGCCATTCAGGAGCTAGAACTAGAGTGGTTGATGCCGTTGGTCGGTGACTGGCCCAAAGGCCTTAAAAAGGCGCACAAGGCTCCTGAAGTTTTGACGCAAAGCGGTACAAAAGTGCGTTCTAGTGTAGAATAAGAGAATAATGCCAGCAAAAACCAGAAGAGCATATGAAGTTGCTCGCAAAAACCGCGCCAAAACTGTCTTCTTGCCCGTAGAGGAAGAAAATGACACGTCTGTAGATTCAGTAGAACCAGTAGATAAAGCAGAAGAGAACTCAGCTGACACTGTTACCCAAGATACAGCAGAAAACACAGAATCAGATGACGATTTTGAAACTGAACTCCAAGAAAGCGGCCTCAGACGCATTATTCGTGAGCCTGAACCAACCGTAACCCCAGATGCTTGGGAAATTATTGGAGAAAAAGGCTCAGAGCAGCTTGTTTTCTATTCAAATGGCACAGTCATTACTACAATAGACTTAACGCAGGGCATAACAGCCGATCTGACACAAGCGTTCACAGAAATCCATCCACCAGAAAGCATTGTGCCAACAGACTGGACTATTCGTATCCCCGACGAAGCTACTAACCCGGCAATGTTAACTTTACTTAGAGAAAACGTAATACTTTCAGCCTTACCTCTAAGCCAAGAGACACTATCTCAGATGGTCCCGGCAATGGAGATACTGCAAGAAAAACCAGAAGTTAAAGAAAAGAAACCCTGGTACATCAGATTACAAAAGTGGGCTAAAAGCCACAAGATTACAGCTATCTTCTTAGCCGTTGTAATAGCACCCTGCATATGGCTTGTGCTGTCAGCTATATATGCTCAAATAGCCATGGACCCGTTCTTTAACTAAACATTAAAAACAAAACCCGTGTGAATCTTAACCTGGAGTAAGATTCACACGGGTTTTGTTTATGTTAGAACATCACCAATCAGAATAGTTATCTGCATTTTCGCTAGAAACGTCATCAGCACGTGATGCATCCATATGAACAGTAACCTGAGCTACGTTACCTAAATACAGCACGGCTTGGCTGCCTTCTTGACGCCACTGCTGCTGCCACACGGAACCAGCAAAAGAATACGTCAAGTTCTCATTAGAAATTATCATAATGCTCTCACGCGTGCCAGGGTCTCTAAGCCCAGGGTGAATAAAACCAGCACGAACCATCTCAGGTATAGGTGTACCAGCTTTCCAGGACACCACAGTAATATCGTCAGGGTTATAGCCTAAGTTCTTGAGGACAGCGTCTTCAACACATGCTGATACAATCTTAGTAGCCTGTATCATCTGAACATCAATACTGTTTGCCTCAGCTTCAGCGATGATCAATCTAGAAGGGTTGACCTCCCAAGTAAACAACCAAACAACTCCCTGGCTTTCACGGTTGAAGATCTCACTGAAATACCTTTCAATAGTGTCCTTGTTGAAAGTGGTAAACTGAGCATCTGGCACTTCAATTGTTACCTTACCAAACACGAAGCTGTTCTCGCCACCTTTAAGTATCTCACTCTGGGTTAACCCAACAATGCTAGGCATTTTTCTGCCTGGCTCACGCATGTTGTCAGCAGCGAACCTGAAGACTTTCAACATCTCCTGATAGGTGGACCAATCACGACTGTCAACAGCCACAGGAACAGCACGTAGGACACCGTCACTGATTAAACTCAAATCAATGTAGAAGCTTTCTTTACGCAACTTGAAAGCCTCATTTAACTTGTCCGCTATGACTAGGAACTCACTGGAAGAGGAAGCAAAATAAGAACCACGGTCTCCTTTAACAGAAAGCATCTGAAGTTTACGGCCCTTCCAATTCATGCCAATGCCAGAAGGATTATCATGAGGCAACTCAAGGCTAGACTTTGTCAACTCATGAACTTTCAACAGCATCTTGCTACGGTAAGCTCCAACCCAGTTCGCTCTGAAAAGCGTATACACGAAACCTAGACCCACTAGAGATGCCACGACAATGTAAGTTACATCACCAGGCATCTTCCAGATAGCGAGAGCAGAGCCAACAAGTAGTAGCACTGTCACCAGCCAGTTAGTAAGATAGCGTTTTTTCTTCCCCTCATAATCCCACGTGTAAGTGAAAGAAGCCCACTGCTTGAGAATGTCAACAAACGTTCTATTATTATTCATTACCTACAAATTATCCTAATCCATTAACCAACAAAATTTTAACCCCAGAACGGCATTCTACCGTTGACAGGAATGTACTTACGAATAACAAGCCTGTCACCTAAGCCCACTTCCTCATCAGCACGACGAAGAGCAGTAGCAATACTACGTTTGTGAGTGAAATAGTAAACCTTAGAATACATTCCACCATTATCACGGTACCAACGAAGAATACGTTTCCACTGAGGGTTAGGCTTACCAGTCAACTCAAGCTCAATAGCAAGATGCTGAGGAGTGCCATCCTCAGCGCGTTCACGAGCTACAACGAGGTCAGGAATGTGTTCCCCATCAGCGCCACCCAAACCGTAAACAACAAACAAGCCCTCGTTACCTTCAAGAAGTTCTTGAGGTTCCTCAGGGGAAGAAATAGCAAGGTCAACAAGGTTACGCATCTCAGCTGTAGAACGACCACCACGCCAGCGCATTTGGCCCTGACGGATCTCACGCTCGGTGACAGTCATCTCACCAAAAGTTTTACCTTCAGGGTTGTTCCACACACCAAGTTTAAATCTGTTACGGAACGGCTCATCCTCAGGGTCAGCACGCTCACCCAAAATATCTTTACCACCAGCTTCGCGTTCAAGCTCAACACCAAGGTTAGCTAAACCAATTGTGTGCGCAATAGTAGCATATGAGACAGCACCTTTTTTAATCTCACCAAAGCTAATATCCGCAATAAGGTTACCTGCTTTACGAGTCATCCAAAGATACTGTCTTTCAGTGACAGGCTGCTTACGAACAAAACCACGCTTCTCAAGCGTGCGCATACGGTTTGTAATATTACGAGGAATGGTATCAACAAGACGAGCTAGCGTATCAGTGTAGCCATAGCGGTAACGAGCTAAGAAACGCATCACAATAATATCGCGCTCAGTCAGGTGGAAGCCCTTACTGTACTGAGGCTCAACAAGGTCGCTATCATTCTCTGCTCCCAAACCAAACCCTGTGTCAGAAGAAGTATCGTCATCCCACTCCCCAGCTTCAACAGCACCAGAGACCTTAGTTGTATAAACACTACGAGGCTTAGCATCAGGCTTAGTAACAAAAGGTTTATTGTGAGGCTGAGTGCGCTCACCAGGCATCAACAGACCCGGACGAACAAAGCGCTGAGGAGCAGCTTTAGCAGGAGCCTCAACTTCATCCTCATCTGTGTTCTTATTCTTCACCTCATCGTCTAAAGCGAATCTGCTGTTAACACGACGAACAGGTTTGGAGGTTTCCTCCACAGAAGCATCAGAGTCTTTTGTTTGCTTTCTACTAGCTGCAAGCTTCTGTTGACGCTCAAGGAAACGCTCTTCAACGTCCTTAGCTTTGGCTACAGCATCAGCCTTCTCATCTACTTCCACAGCAGGGGCGCTAGAAGTACTCTCAGGAGCCACAGGCGACACTGTGACGCCCTCAACTGGCTTAGATGAGGAGTTGTCCGCCACACCCGCAACGGGGCTTACAGGGGCTTCTACAGGACGGCTTCTAGCGCGCCAATCATTGCGTGGCCTCGCACCAAAGTTAGTTGTCTCCACCGCAGGCTTAGCTTTTTCCTGCTCCTGCGCTGTCTGGAGCAGCAATGCAGGGTTAATCTTTCTAACTGGTTTTTTATTCTCAGCCATTTTGTTTTCCCATTTCTATCACATAACTACTATCGGAGGTTAGCGATTGTAACTATCCTACAAGAACCCACAGAAACGCCTCACAGTTGCTTGTAGCAAACACACAATAAAATAGATGTTACTTTGTAGGTATTGCACAAACAAATCAACGGCAAGAAGCTGTTCTATTAAGCCCAAGAGACACAAAAAAGCCTATTTTTTATACAAAAAGGCAAAACGCGTTCACATAAGTACACAAAAGCCTGAACAAAACCTACAAAACGGCAAACAAGCCTACTCAGTAGAGAGTAAAAAAGGAGGGTTTCCACAAGATCTACTAAAATCTTGTGGAAACCCTCCAAAGAATACCTTCATTCAGCTTCTGATAACGCGGAGACTAGCCCTAGCGTTCAGTTCTCTCCAAGCGAGCCAAGTGAAACATCCGACAAGCACCAAACTAAAGAAAGGAGCCACCATAGAGAATGCAAGAACACTACCTACCACAACACTAATCAACAGAGCAAAAGCTACTCTCGCTGGGAACAATGCAATCAGCGTCACGCTCCAAGGCCCTGACGCTTTCAAGAAAATGTTAGCTACAGCAGCCAAGAAGACAGTTGTGTACATACCAATAAACGCAGGAATCAAACCATGCACAGTGTCAAAGTCAACAAACTCCCACCCGTAATCGTACCCCATAGTGCTAGCAGCATCAGGAGAAAGCCCTAACACACTAACCAAAGAAGAAGCAAACGCCATGAAAAGAAAATGAGTTATGTTACTAGTCGCTACCGTACCTACTACCAGGTAGCTCACTATAGCGACAACTGTTGCGATAGAAACGACAAAAGTTGAAACCGCTAACAAGCCGCCCAGGACTTTTTGATACGGTGCCCTGAAGTCTCTCACCTCAATATGGTCATCACTCTCACGTACAACCACTTCAGCTGGGCCGTCTACAGGTAATACAGCTTTCACAGCACTAGGGCCATACAGTTCATTCTTCAGATTAGGAGACCCGCCCCCAGTACGACCCTTACGACGAGCACCAGAACGTTTTGCAGAAGGAACAGGTTCCATCTCTTCAGATGCCTCACCGTCGTAACTCATGTCATGCTGTCCAGTAGAAACAGAGCTAGGATTCGTTAAATCAACTATGCCAACTTCAATATTTTTCAACTCTGGAGTTGGCATAGTTGTAGGAGAAATACTAAAAGAAGAGGAAGCAGAGCTTAAATCAACAACAGAAGGAGCATCAGATATCTTCTGTTGAGAGATAATATCATCCAAGCTGATGGGACCTACCTTAGGAGAATCATCCTCTGACTTCAAAGCAACCAACCTTTTTCGCTAATAGCAACCAGTTAAGCTATCTTAACCCCACCAGCAGAAGTGCTGGAACTAACCTGCTCTTTTTTACTATCAGCAGAGGCAGCAACAGAGTCATCTTTGACAACCTTTAAGCTTCCGCGTTTGAACAACCTATAAGCTGTAATGAAAACATACGCAACAGGGAACACCAGTAGAGCATACGGAAGGTAGGACAACATGGCAGCAACAGCTGCAATAACTGAAACCATGACAACAACACCAACCAACTGCAATAAGAAACCAACCCAACGAATCGGAGACCATCTCTTAGAAGTGTTAAGGAAAATATCTGAGAAACTTGACATGAAAGCAGTAGCAACAACTGACCAGTAAGCGACAGCGTAGCCACCTGCTAACCCTAAGTTAACTGACCCATCATAAACAATACCTGCTGAAGGAATCTCCCAGTTGCTTACATAAGGTAACCCCAGCCAAGCACTAACATCCCTCCATATTGAAAGCCCAACATTAAACTGGTAGTCCCGTACAACTAGAAACTCAAGAGGCTTCTGTAGGTACACGAGTGTTAAAGCAACTGATACAAGTGCCACACCTAAAGCAGCTATACCAAGAATGAGTCCGATGAATCTCTGACCAAAAGTACGGTAATCAACAACCTTCTCAGGCTTAGCATCAAACGCAGTGTCCCTACCTTCATCCAGCTTCTGTTCAACCGGTGGTGTAGTGCTATCATCTCCCGCAGTCGTATCAGTCTCTACTGCGCCAACAGTAGTATCCACAACCGCTTCATCAGGAACCTCAGAAGTGACAGATTCTAACCCAGAGAGATCAACCTCCGCAGAACCCTCAACAGGATTATCTGGAGTAACTAAGTCAACCTCATCAGGTGAACTGTCAGTCAACGCATCCTCGGTAGACGCATTCTCATAGGGTACCTGAGGTGAGCCACTAACCTCATAAGCGGTCGTATCATTCGCAGGAGCAGTGTTCTGAAGACCAGCTGAAAGGTCAACCACCGGCTGAGCGGCAGCTAAGTTCTGCCCCGAAATCAAATCCGCCAAGTTGATGCCTGGCTTAACCTTATTGCCATCATGTTCGTTGACCATCTAAAAACCTACTCTAATTGTCGTAATCATACAACATAGACTACCAAACAATTATGGATCAGCGAAGAAAACAGAACACACTGACCAGCACCTGCACACACCATAAGTCTTATTTAGAGACAACACACAAAACAGTCTGAAAGCTTTTCCTGCTCTCTATAGAGTTCATACAACAAAAACCAACGAAGCTTTGTTTATCCTCAACAAGACGGCTTGACAGCATATAGCCTATCCTTGTAGGCCACCTACAAACCCAACTAAGATAAGACACCACAACCGTATGGAGTAAACATACAAAAGTGGGTGGTCACACTACCCAACCAGATAATGCAACCACCCACTCTTGTGAGGTAACCTACAACACGTCTACCATCTTGTTCTCAGCCATCTGTGCGCTCCCTACAAGAGAACACAAGAAAGCTTTGTAGAGAACTTACAACCTCCTACGCTGGAACCGTACAAGAGGCATAATACTGGAACCACGAACATGCCAGATTGTTGACAGAACATACAAAGCCGGTAGAAGAGGAAGAGTGATGACAGCTAAGCCAAGACTGAAGAAAGCTCCAAACAAACTCACCAGCCCTGTAATGATACCTACAACCACAATCACAGAAACCACAGGCACCCACCACAAACCAGCTATAGGTCGTTTAGAGGTAAGCAACAAAACATTACTGAGAACCCACATGAAGTTGAGGAATCCAATACCACCGACCACCGCGTTACCTAGACCAGCGTTAGGTCCATCAAACTTGAACAACACATCAAACAGAGAGAACCCTTGTACATACCCTACAAGAGGATAACCTTGAACACTGTTCGCAACAACATAAGCCACAGCCAGCCCGAACGTTATAACCCCAAACAAGATAGTGAACAAGCTCACACCAAGAGTGATGTTAAGCTGACGGTTGGACACAGCCTTATCATTCCCCGTAGGAAGCCACCTGCGCTTCAACTCTAAAGCAGAGCCTTTAACCTCCCGCAAGCGTTGAACATCAATCAAATGTGGTGTCTCCATATTAGCCATAACCTACAAACCTTCCGTCATCTTTGAATCTATCATATCACTATTATCCGTATAAACCCTGTTTAAACATACCACCGCACAGATGATTCACATCAAACCTGCCTCACATAAAAGACATTATTTGTAGGAACCCTACACAGACATGTACACAATTTGTTCACCACTGTGTACAAAAACAACACCGACCAACCAAGTGCCCAAAACAATATCTTGTCAGTGATGACACCTACAAAGCCTCTAAGAGAACACTCAACCATATTGTAGCACCCCCACAAAGGAAACAAAGCCAGCCCAGAGGTATCCTACATTCACAGTAGACACTCACCCCTATAGGTTGTACAACACCTACAACAGTTCACACAGCTATGCACCCTGAAGCTGTGACACCCTTCTAATGTGAGATAGTAAACAAACGCCTTCTACTGACAAGCGAGTGTTACCAGACTCTCTTGTAGAACATAAACAAGCAGTAGCCACCCTATAGGTAGAACATCTACAACCCTAAAGAAGCTATTCAACCACACTATGTATGACACCTACAAAAAGGGAGGTGCCCTCATGAAGAACACTTCACAGGGCACCTCCCTTAACAGTTCACCTACACAGGTAAACTAAACACAACTCAGCCACCTAACGCTTTAATAGCGTTAACGCGAGCTACACTCTTATCAGAACCATCACCAACCACCACAGGGTTACCCACCCAAGGAGTGCGAGGGTTACTATCCTTACGTGCACGCCTGACAACAATTGTGTGGCTACCCCCAGAAGGCATGACAACATTAAAGCAACGAACACTCTCAGCGGGAACAGAAACCAAACGTTCCACCCCATCAGCACCAGACTGTTTCACCCTACGCTTGAACACTCTACCTATAGGGGAGTACTTAACATGCTTAGCAGGCTTCAGCGTGATAGGAGAGTCAAGAGAAGCATGAACACCCTCAACAGGTTCATAGTCTCCATACATGCTCACGTTGAACTTATCCACCAGATAGTGGACACTACTCTCCGCTTTGTTCAAAGCAACGTTATCTGCAAGCACGAACTTGAACCCACGACCGTACTTAGCTTTAAGCCACAGGTCACTGAACACAGTACAGAGAACATCCACGCCCTTCATCTTCACATGCACTAACTCATCCTCATACACGAACATTTGAAACAAGTCAGGTTTAGCATATGAGAGAACACCAGAGGAAGCATCCACAGTACCTATAAGAGGGAAGTCGCTGTTAGCTTCCCACTGCCCCCACTCAAGGTCATTCATAGGGATACTAGGGAGAGGGTTGTCACTACCGTTAAAGGGAACATACTCACCCAACAGTGACATGTTAAACAAGTCATCAAATGATAGGAACCCGTGCTCAGTAAGCACCTCCATGTTCTCCGGGTAAGCCCTGACCACAGGCTTCCACCTAGCTCGGTCAGGTGCAACAGGTTGACGACGCCTCATAATGTTCACAATCCTTCCATATAATGTGTACATAAACACACAGGGTATAAAGCACCTGTTCACATGAACCCTACTGTGTGTACACCCTATAGGTAAACACACTCACCCTTGTATAATACCTATAGGGTCACAAGCTAACATGTACCCCGTTCGTACTCCAAAACACCAAAAAGGCAACTTTGCCACGTAGTGAAACACCCGCTTTTTCCGCAAGTTACCTCAAAAAAGTCCCCAAAGGGTATATAAACCCTAAAAAAGGGTCAATAATGTTATCGGCATTATCGTATATATTAAACAAAAAATCCTTATTTGTGCATGACACTATAAAACGACCATCCTGTAAGTGCCAACATTCGCTCTGCATCCGCACCGGTACAAGCATCCGCGACCCACTAAAACCGCAACAACATGCACAGATACAGTTCACCCCTATAACTATGTTTCTACACATCTACTCATACGAGGCTGAAAGTCTTACACATTTACACATCTACACATTGTGTAGTTGCACAAACGATGAAAGACTAGCATATAGGTATACACACGTGCACAAAAGTGAACACAGCAGACCCCAAACGGTTCCGCACTTTCCGTAGGGTGCCCATACGACGGTTCAAGGGCACCGTTCTTGCATTCGCTGCTTAACAATTCAACACAGGGGCTTCGCCTGCTGTGAAGATTGAAGCTGACTGTGTTACCGTGTGTGGCAACCCGCTGGCGCGTGTTGGTTCACGTTCCGTGAACTAGGTTCCTTCGTTCCTCAGGAGCCTACCACTCACTCGTTGGGTTGTATGTACCTGGTCTGGGGTGTCTGGGTGGGGCCTGACCACTATTTATGCTACTTCGTAGCACAACCGTGGTCAGGGGGAGCACAACCGCTTCGCTATTTGTGCTCCTGCTCGTACCGAGTGGTGTAAGCTAGCATGTGTTGGCACATGTTAGCTTGTGTTAACCTTATGTAAGGATGTTACTCCTATAGAGGTTACAGTGTACCACTTAACCCCTATAGGAGTTCGCTTCGCTCACCCCTTCTGTTTTCTCGGGGGCCCCCTCCCCCTCGTGGAAGAAAGGAACTCCGCTGCGCTGCGTTCCTTCGTGCTTTTAAACCCCTCCGCGTCCCAGCGGAGGGGTTCACGCCGAAGGCGTGCCCCCCCGAGCGCCGCAGGCGCTGCACTAGGCTCGCACCTAGCTGCTGACTGTACCACAGATGCTTTTGCAGCCTCCGGCTGCCAGGGCTAACACTTAGTTCACCTGGTGCACCCCACCACCCGCACGAGGCAGCCTCCGGCTGCCGCTGAAGCGTCGACCCCGGCTCCGTCCGGGGAAGAAAGCTTCAGCCCCACCGGAGGCAGTCTACACACAGTACCACACGCCTGCCACGGCAGACCAGATGTGCGAAGCACCGGTCACCCGTACTAGCAGAAAAAAGGGAACCCACTCCGTTCGCATATTTCGCATTCGCTCAACATGACTCTCTACCCTAGTGGTCACCTCTACCCCTGACCCCTTGTAGGCCGAGTCGTTCCTCCTCTCTTCTTCTCACACTCTCGTGTTTACAGTGTTCCCTGTGGTCACACTGTAAACACGAGAGTGTTCGTTCCCTCAGTCGCCGGGTGGCTCTCCCCTCATTCGCCGGGGAGGGCTGCTCTCCTCCTCTGGTGGTGTGTCGCCTGCGGCGGGCTGGCAGGGTTACCCTCCGGGGGTTCGGGGGTACCCGGGTGTTGTGGTTGGGTGTGGGGGTTTGGTTAACTAGGTGGGGGTGTGGGGGAGGGGTGATGTTTCGGATGCTGGTGCGTGGTATTTTTGGTTAGACATTTTTGGTGCAGTAGACAATAATGGTGCATTCCGGAGAGGGGATTCCTGTGTGGTAGGTGGGGACGGTTCTGAGTGAACTCTGGATGTGGGGTGAGCACGGTCAGGTGCTGCTCCTGACGGCCATGCAATCCGCAGGGTTGCTGTGGGTACTGTTGAGAGTGGTTCTCATATACTGTTGCTTGTATCTTCGGGTTTGCTGTGTTCTGTGTTTTGGGTGTTCTCTTTTCTCTCTGTTTGTGGTAGGCCTTTAGGTTTACCACTGCTCGTGTTGTGCTCTCCCCTCTAGGTGGGTGCATGCTTTGGTGTGTATGTGAGAATGGTTCTCATCTGTAGGGTAGGGGTTCCCTGTTGATGAGGGTTCTCATATACGGGTGGGTTCACTTGTAGGGTGCAGCTGTGTGAGTGCTGCTGCTGCTGCTCTTCTCTCTCTGCGGGGGAAGCTCTTCTGTGCTGTCCTCTGGTGGTGGTTCTATCCTGGCTGCTCTACCCTTGTCATGTAGTGGCTCTATCCTGGGTAGCTCTGCTGCTCATTCTTGGGTCACGTAGTGGCTCATCCAATCCGCAGGGTTGGGAGGCTCACCGGGTCTGGTGTGGACGGTTTTGGTGCGTTCTGGTGTTTGGTGTTCTCTGGGTGGTCTTTGTCTTCTCTTCTGCGCGCGCGTGTATCCCCTAGGTCTGTTGCTCCTAGGGGATACACGCTGTGTGGTTCAGCTGCGGGTAGTGGGTTACTCTTCTACGCGGTTGACGGTGATGGGGCCGAGTTCTACGACTTCCCAGTGGGCGGTGTATTCGGCGGTGCCGTCCGGGTAGCTGAGGGAGGCGAGGTTGGTGTCCACGCCGGGGGCGGGGTGGATGTGGAAGCGGGTGGTGGGGTCGTACTGGCTGCCGCTGAAGTGCTTGATGGTTTCGCGCATGATGTTTGCGGGGGTGTCCGTGTCAATTCGGCGGATGTACTCGGTGCGGGTGCTGCTGAGGATGATTGCGGCTTCTCCGGTGCGGGTGTTCAGCTTGGGGGTGACGACGACCTTGAGGTTGGGGTAGGTGGAGTGCATGACGGCCTGGACTGCGGCTGCGGCGGCGATGGTGTGAGCGTGGAGGTCGCTCTGGGCGGGGGCGGTGGTGTGCTTCTTCTTGAAGATGTTGAGCATGTGCTTCTCCCTACGTGTGGGGCTGGGACTGTTTCCCTGCCGTTATCTCAAGTATACGCACACTGTGAGGGTGGGTGCAAGCTTGAGGCCGAAAGTGTTTAGACGAGTTTTGAATGCGTGTGCTGCCAGGGCTTAGACGACCAGCGGGATGGCACCGATGACAGCACAGAGGAAAGCGAGGATGAAACTGACCTTCCAGACGCGGGTGAGGTCGGCGCTGCTTGCATTACCGGTGAGGTTCATCTCAACACGGTCCATGGCGAAGAAGGCTGCGGCAATTCCGAAACCGAGGAGGGCGGGGATGAAAAAGATGAGGGTGATGATGTTGGGGTTCATGTGCTTCTCCATCGTGTGGGGCTGGGACTGTTTCCCTGCCGTTATCTCAAGTATACGCACACTGTGAGGGTAGGTGCAAGCTTTAGACGAAAAATGTTCGGACAGGTTTTTGGACGAGGTATGCGTGTATCCCCTAGGCTGGTTGCTCTTAGGGGATACACGCTGTGTGGGGAGGCTGCGGCTGGGGGTTACATCTGGGCACCGATGGCGGCGGGTCAGGCGAGGAGCTTACGGGTGCGGCGGGCGTTGACGCGGCTGTTGAGGTAGGCGAGGGTGAGGAGGATGAAGCCGATGACAGCGAGGTTGGCGGTCCACTCGGGGCCGATGAGGGTGCTTGCCGTGAGGATGAGGGCGGCTCCGGCGAGCAGGAACGAGATGCCTGCGGTGGCGACGAGGAGCACGGTGAGCATCATGCTGAGGGGGTTGAGGCCAGCGACGGGCACGCGGACGACCTTGGACTGGTTTCCTTTGGTGACGGTGAGGTTCGTGTAGGCCATGATGTTCTCCCTGGGTGGTGTGTGGAGCGGCTGGTGCGGGCTGTTGGTTTGAGTCTACATGCACTATGGGTGGGGTGCAAGGTTTAGACGAAAAAATGTTTGGACGAGTTTTGGGTGGATATGCGTGTATCCCCTAGGTCTGTTGCTCCTAGGGGATACACGCTGTGTGGGTCGGGGTTAGCGGCGGTCGCGGCGGAGGTTGCGGGCGTACATGCGGTTGTCCATCCACGTGTTGATCTCGGGGAAGAAGGGCACCGAGAAGATGATGGCGAGGCAGACGACGACGAGAGCGATGATGGCGATGGTGGCGAACATGGTGTCTCCTAGAGGCTGTGGGGCTGGGACTGTTTCCCTGCCGTTATCTCAAGTATACGCACACTGTGAGGATAGGTGCAAGCCGTAGGAGGGTTTAGACGAAAAATATTTGGAACCTGTTTTCGGGCAGGGTTGGTGTAACTCCGGCAGGTTCAGTTGTGAGCTTATCAGGTGCGGGTGTGGGTTGCAAGCTGTGTGGGGTTAACGAAAGCACCTCCCCTCGTGTTGCTGGTGAGGGGAGGTGCTTTCGTTTGTGAGGCTAGTAGCTGCGTGCCTGGCGGCGGGCCACGTTAGCTGCGACACCCTTGTTGTAGCGGCGGTCGCGGACGGCGAAGATGATGGCGGTCGTTCCGAGGACGACAGCGACGATGATGATGACTCCGATGATGTTCATTGCGAGGAGCGACATGAGGTGCCTTTCGTTGGGGTGCGTTGCTGTTGGTTCAAGTATACGCACACTGTAGGGGCGGGTGCAAGCTCTGCTGCTCATCCAATCCGCAGGGTTGGGAGCTACCAGGGCGGTGTACCGGTTAGCGTGTTGCTATGCTCTGGACTGTTCTGGTGCACCCCTTTGGGGACGTTTTCTGTGAACCTTGCTTGTGTGTCTTTTGTGTACACTTGTGAACGTTTAGACCTCTGGTGGCTCTGTGAACACTCTTCCTGTGCGGGTCGCGTCTGTGTGGGTGGATGCTTTGTTAGGCGCTCTGTGGGGCTGCTGTAGCTGCTGCTGGGTGCTTACAGGACCCGGTTGACGTTGCTGCTGAGGATTGCCTGGCTGACGAGGTTGTTGGCGACGTACGCTGCGAGGGCGGCGGTGAGGGTGACGAACACGCTGGGGATGCTGACAGCGACGACGAGCGCGGTCGTGGTCAGGCTGTCGCTGGGGATGAGCAGGGCGAGGGCGGTGACGACAGCTGCCGTGGTGATGAGGAGAAGGGCGACAGTGCGGGTGTGGAAGATGTAGGCGGTGAGGAACTTGCGCATGATGTTCTCCTAGGAGTATGAGGTGCGGGTGTGTACTGGTTTGAGTGTACACGCGTGCGGGGTGACGCGCAACTGTTCTGACCGGGCCACCTAGTGGCTCTGTACTGGGTGGCTTCGCTGCTCTATCCTGGGTCACTGTGTGGCTCATCCAATTCGCAGGGTTGGGAGCTACCAGGATCCGCGAGGGCGGCATGAGTGGTGCTCGGGACCCTGGCCCTATTAAGACATTTTTGGTGCAGCTGACGCGGCCTTGTCTGGTGGGCTAGGCGTCACGGTCGTGCTGTTGTGGCGTGTCAGGTGTCGCTTTACTGCTGGATGTTGATGACACCTCTGGCGGACAGAGCGACACGGAGAGGCCAAGAGGAGCAGGACAGGTGACAGGGTTCCTAGTGTTGTCGCAACCCGCTGGCGGGGTTCTAGCTGCGGAGGCTGAGGTGCTTACTGTAGGTGACGTGGGAGAGCTTCAATGAGAGGTAGATGACTGTGGCGCTTAGAGCGACTGTGCCGACGATGATGAGTGTGCTGACGACACTACTGAGACTGTCCATGTGGCTGTCGTAAAAGGTGATTATGAGCGTGTACAGTATGCCTGCGACGAGTACTCCACCGGGTACGCTGATGACGCTGAGGGCATGCCATGCGACACTGGCGGCGTGACGGGTGGTGAGCGTGCGGGTCATGAGTGTTCTCCGTGGGAGCTAGAGCGTTAGGGTGCAGTGTCGTCTGCCTGTCTAAGTCTACCCTATGTGGGACGTGTCAGCAACTAGCTGGTGTCGTGCTTTGCGTGGTTCCTGTCGTTGGTCGCTGTGGGCGGGCGTCATGCTTTCGGTGGCGGGGTGTCGTATCAGACAGCTGTAGTGTCGTCTGCTGGCGTCACAGTGTCGTTCCCTTTGTTTATGCGGGATGTGGCGGTGTCGTGTCGTTTGTCGCTGGCGTCATGTCGGGAGTTATGCACGTGTCGCCTGTCACTTGATTGCAGTGACAGGCGACATGACGGTAGGGGTGAGGTTGTCAGCTGAACTTGTAGATGGTCTTGGAGAGGGCGACGACACCGAAAGCCATGGCGACTCCGAAGAAGACGATGCCGAAGACAAAGGTGGTGACGGCAGGACCGGACGAGGAGGGCACGGTGTTCTGCGCGAAGGTGAAGATGCTGGCGAGCCAGAACAGGACAGTAGCGGCGTAGAGGACGATGAGCTTGAGCATTTGATTCTCCTGTGGTCTACTGGCGGGGAAGAGTGACAGTTGGACTCAGCGGGCGTTAGCGAACGCGGCGATCTGGGCGTAGTCGGGGGCGAGGATGGCGTTGCGCTCAGCGACCTGCTGCGCGGTGTAGGCAGCGGTGCGGGGAGCGAAGATGCTGGCGACGAGGTTGCGAACGTTCATGATGTTCTCCGTTGTGCGGGACCGGGACTGTTTCCCTGCCGTTGGTTCAAGTATACGCACACACCTGTCGGGGTTGCAAGCTTTAGACCAAAAAAGTTTGGACGAGTTTTATTCCAGCCACTGTGCTGCTGTGGCTGGGGTAGGTTGGCGGCGTGTACTAGTGCTGTCGCTGCTTGCGGAGCTTGACGAGGTAGACGCGGATGCAGAGAACCGTGGAGATGATGGAGGAGATTCCGAGGAGGAAGAAAGACGCGCTCTCGTGAACGATGGAGAGGGTGAGGAGGAACACTGCTGTGGTGTAGCAGAATACGGCGAAGAAAGCGTAGACGTTCTTAGGCATGTGTTCCTCCGTAGTAGGGCGGGTAATGTCGCTTTCTCACTGTACACGCTAGGAGGAGCTTATGCAACCTGTGAGCGGTAGGAGTTTAGACGAGTTCTGTCGGTGGGCTAGATGCGTGTCGCCCTGCCGTTGTTTCTCTGGCAGAGCGACACGATGAGTAGGCGGTATATACGGGCGGGGGAGGTTAGTCGCCGGAGATGCTGATGACGAAATCCCAGGTGTCACCCTTACGGGACATGTTCACCTCATCTACGGAGTGGACAACCTCGTGTCGGTCAAGCTCACGGTTCAGCTTGTCCGTGATGAACTTTGTTGCCTCCTCCTCCGTTTTCAGGACGGGGATTTTAACTAGGGTCTCCAGTTCGGGGACCACGGCCAGAAGGTCATCTTTCTGCTCTTCGGTGATGCGAGGGACTTCGGTGTAGATGGTGTACATGATGCTCTCCTAGAGTTTGCAGGGCGTGGGTGGTTCAAATGTAGCATGTTTGACTGGCTGACGCAAGCTGTGGGCGGTAGGAGTTTAGACGAGTTCTGATGGTGGTTACATGCGTGTCACCCTGCTGTTGTTTCTTCGGCAGGGTGACACGGGAGAGTCTGGGTTCAGCGGGCGTTGGCGAAGGCGGCGATTTCCTTGTAGTCGGGAGCGAGAATGGCGTTGCGCTCGGCAACCTGCTGCGCGGTGTAGAGGCTGCGGTTGGGGGTGACGATGTTGGCGACAGCTGCGATGAGGTTGCGAACGTTCATGATGTTCTCCGTTGTGCGGGGCTTAGGTGGTTTCCGTTGCCGTTGGTTCAAGTATACGCACACGGTTTGGGTGGATGCAACCTTTAGACGAAAAAAGTTTGGACGAGTTTTACCCCAGTCCACTGTGCTGCTGTGGCCGGGGTAAAACTGCGGTGGCGGGTCAGGCGGGGAGTTCGGTCTCTTTGAGGACGAAACCGAGAGTGAAGGCGAGAGCGGCGACGATGAGGCTGATGCCGGTGACATACATGGCGGCGGTGGGAGTCGTGGTGGTGAGAGCGAAGGTGACAAGGCCGAGGATGTAGCAGATGAGAGCGAGAGCGGCGAAGGTGACCTTGAGCATTTGATTCTCCATCGTGTGGGGCTGGGACTGTTCCCTTGCCGTTGGTTCAAGTATACGCACACGCTTTGAGTGGATGCAACCTTTAGACGAAAAAGTTTGGACGAGTTTTGGTCTTTGTATGCGTGTCGCCCTGCCGTTGTTTTAGCAGGGCGACACGGGAGGGCTGGGCTGCTCAGCTGATGGGACGGATGCGGAGAGCGTAGTTGCCGGAGATGCGGTCGGTGACCTCAGCCTTGCGGGCGGTGCACTCAGCGAAGGTGCCGACGAGGCCGCTGATGTTGTGGCGCGAGTTCTTACCCTTCTCGTGGAGGTAGAACTCGTACTGGCGGACGGGGAGGCCAGCGAGGATGCGGAGGGTGTTGATGAGGGAGTGGATGCGCTCGGCCATGATGTTCTCCTAGGAGGGTGTGGGGCTTGGGCTGTTCCCTTGCCGTTGGTTCAAGTATGGCACAGCTGTCCGGGCGGTGCAAGCTTGAGACCAAAAAAGATTGGACGAGTTTAAGTGCGGACGGTGGTGGGGACTACATGCGTGTCGCCCTGCCGTTGTTCCTCTGGCAGGGCGACACGGGAAGGTTCAGGGTGGATTAGTCCAGCTGCGCGAGGTAGGCGCGGTTGTCAGCGGCGCGCTGGGTGACGCGGTTCCAGGCGGCGGCGGCCTCCTGCTTGGCTACCTTTCCGCCAGCGATGCCCTCCTGGAAAGCCTTGTCGTAGGCCTCCACGAACGCGAGGTCGGCGTAGGTGTTCGTGTAGAACGCACTGGTGCGGAAGTCGCGCGCGTTCCCGAACCTGGCGAAGTTATGTCCGTCGCGGCGGGCTACCTTCTCCACGACCTTGACACTCATGCTGTTGACGAAGTTGGCGATTGCCTTGATGAGGGACATGGTGTTCTCCTGATGTTGTGAGAGTTAGATGTTTGATTTGAGTGTACACGTACTGTGGACGATGCGCAACTTTTGAATGTGGACAGGTCGGATGAGTTCTGGTGTTCACATGAGTGTTGCCCCCTGCCGTTGTTTCTGACAGGGGGCAACACGAGAGGGGAAGGTTCGGGGTAGAGGGTTAGCCCTGCTGCGCGAGGTAGGCGCGGTCCTGCTCTATGCCCCGCAGTGTGGCAACCTTGCCGGACGGCAGGCTTTCCTGGAAGGCCTTGTCGTATGCTTCAACGAGCACAGGGGTGGCGTAGGTGTTCTTGTAGAACGCGCTGGTGTGGAAGTCGTGCGCCTGCCCGAACCTGGCGAAGTTGTGTCCGTCACGGCGGGCTGCTTTCTCCACGACCTTGAGGTTCTTGTTGTTGATGAAGGCTGCGATTGCATTGATGAGAGCCATGTGCTTCTCCTAAAGACTGTGAGGCTTGGGCTGTTCCCTTGCCGTTGGTTCAAGTATGGCACAGCTGGGTGAGGCATGCAACTCTGTAGACCAAAAATTTAGACGAGTTCTGAAACGCAGACGAGTGACTACATGCGTGTCGCCCTACCGTTGTTTCTCTGGTAGGGCGACACGGGAGGTGCGGGGTATTTCAGATCCAGTTGTCGCTGGTCTCGTTGAGGCGGTCCAGGTCGGCGTAGACCTTGCGGGTGACCGATGCGGACGTGCCGCCGCCGCCCATGATGCTGCGGATGTAGTCACGGAAGCGGTCAGCGGTTCGCTGCGCCTTGGAGAGCGAGTCGTGCTCCTGGAGGAGGAAGGAGACGAGCTTGGTCTCAGTGTCGCTGCCAGCCTGGTAGCCGAAGCGTCCGTAGACGGCCTCCACGTGCGAGAGGGCGGCGACAGCCTGGTCGCGGGTGGTGGTGTTGGTGTAAGCGGCCTGGTCCATGATGTTCTCCTAGAGACTGTGGGGCTGGGACTGTTTCCCTGCCGTTGGTTCAAGTATACGCACGCTCAGGGGGACAGTGCAACCTTTAGACGAAAAAGTTTCGGACGAGTCCTAGGGGAGTATGAGTGTTGCCCCTAACCAAAAGTGAAGTTAGGGGCGACACAATGAGGCGGTGTCAGAACAGCTGTGTTCCTAGGATGCCTGCGGTGAGGACGACACCGAAGATGACGACTGGTGCGAACAGGCGTATCATGCTGAAACCGTTTTTGGTGCGGTGTGCTTTGGCGGCGCTGTTGTGGGCTTTAAGCTCCCGCTTCCGCTCAGCGATTACGCTAGGGTGCGGGTGTTTTGTATCCCAGCTGTAGTTCTCTGTTTTAGTTGCTGTGTCACTCAATGTGTTGCCTCTCTCGTTTTGATTGTCATATTCTCAGCATATCACACTTGTAATTATTGGTCTGTTTTTAGACGAGAGATTCTAGACCTGTTTTCGGGCAGGGGTGGTGTAACTCCGGCAGGTTCAAGTGTGAGCCTAACAGGTGGAAACAGACAGTGCAACTGCGTCGCTGTCGTGTCGCTGCTTCCTGGTGGGGTGTCGTGTCGCCTATGCGGCGGTGAGAGTGCGGCAGAGCGCCAGCTGAGTTGGTGTCGCTGTCGTGTCGCTAGAAAGACGTGTCGCCCGCCACAGGCTTTGTGACGGGCGACATTCGCTAGGTGGCGACAGGTGTTCAGCTGTCCTCGTTCTCCACCAGCTGACGGAGGCGGGGGAGGAGGTCAGCGTTGATGAGGCGGGTGTTGTCCTCCACGAGCTTGCTGACGACCTCGCGGGAGCTTGTCTCCACGTACGCCTTGATGAGCTTCTTGCGGAGCATGATGTTGATGCCGTTGACGTTGCGGAGGGTGTATTCCAGGTTGCTCATGCTCTCAGCCATGTTGTGCTCCTAAAGTCTGTCGCTAGGGGTTGTTCCCCTTGCTGTTAGTTCAAGTGTACACGGGCGGGTTGCAGCGTGCAACTCCCAGACCAAAAGACTTAGACGAGTTTTTGGGCGATGCCGGAAACGACGAGAGGGTAGCGACACCAGAATTTCGGTGTCGCTACCCTCTCAGTTTAGTTTAGGTGGTGGGCCTCAGTGGGACGAGACCTCTAGTTGGAGTAGTGGGCGATGTTGGCGGCGCGCATCTCGTGCTGCTGCTGGGCACGCTTCGTGCCAGCGGCGACACCCTGCATGTAAGCGGTGTCGTAGGCGTCAGCGAAGAGGAAGCCGGGGTAGCTGTTCCCGTAGTGCGGAAGGGTGCGAGGGTCTTCTCCCTGACCGTAGTAGTTAACTCCGGCGTAGTGTCCATCATTGTACGCCTTCTCTTTGATTTTCGTGACCTGGATGCGGTTCTTGATGGTGGTGATGAAGCTCATGGTGTCCTCCTGGAAAGGTTGTGGCTGTGGGTTGGTTTCCCTTGCCGTTGGTTCAAGTATATGTGCTGGACTGCGGCGGCGCAAGTCTCAGACGAAAAAGTTTGGACGAGTTTCGGGTGTGTTCCTAGCTCAGATTCCGAGGGAAGCTTTGAGGGCACGTGTGCGGAGCTTGCGGCTCTCAGTTGCGAGGGCAGCCTGAGCCTCAGCTTCTGTCTTGCCATTCTTAACCTGCTTGGCGATGAATGCAGCTTTGCCGCTTTCGGAAGTGATGATTTCGTACTTCTGTTGGGGGTTCATCTTGGCCTCCTGGGAAGGTTGTGGCCGTGAGATGATTTCCCTTGCCGTTGGTTCAAGTATGGCACACCGAAGCTGAGAGTGCAACCTTCGGGTGGGGGAAAGTTCGGACGAATTTTAAGGCAGGGTTGGTGTAACTCCGGCAGGTTCAAGTGTGAGCCTACCAGGTGGCGGCGTAGGTGACAAGTCCTGTCAACTCGGGAAAGACGAAAAGTGGGCGGCACCTAGTTTCAGGTGCCGCCCACTTTTTGTGAGTGTGCTTCGGGGAGGTGCTGCCCTTTCGGGTTACTCTCCGATGAGCTGGTAGTAGTCGGGGTTGTAGCTGCCGCGCTGCAACGAGTCCACGGCACGGTTCAGGTTGGTGACGAGGCTCTTCGCGGTGCGGGGAGCGATTGCCACCTTGGAGTCGTAGCTGCGGCCCGAGGACAGGGTGTAGCTGAAGTTCTGGGTGAGTTCCGCGAGGGTGCCCGTGGTCTCGGAGACGCCGTTGCGGCGGTGCTTGCGGATGGTGTAGGTCTTCTGCTCAGCCATGATGTTCTCCTAGGAGGGTGTGGGGCTTGGACTGTTTCCTTGCCGTTGGTTCAAGTATGGCACAGCTGACGGGGCAGTGCAACCTGTAGACGAAAAAGATTTGGACGAGTTCTGGTGGTCTAACGCAAATAGGACGGGCCGCACATTTCAGTGTGCGGCCCGTCCTAGACTCTACTTGGAAGTCAGCTGCGGGCGTGAAGGATTTCCCGGATTCCCTTGTTGGCAGCGTTCCGCTTCTTCATGGCAGCGTCAAACCGAACCTTGTGGGCGTCCAGCATGGCGCGGTTGGCGGCGAACTTGGCCTGACTGGCACGCTCACCCCGGATGGAGGCGATGACAACGAGGGCGACCAGAGCGACGATGGCGAGGACGATGATGACGATGGTTGCAATGCTCATGGGATTCTCCTTAGGAGATAAGGGCTGGGGCTGCTCCCCTTGCCGTTATCTCAAGTATACACCTAGGTGACTGCCTGGCGCAAGCTGTAAACAAAAACTCTGTGGAGACAACGAACACCGCCCTGCTGGTAGCTCTAGGGCGGTGTTCGTCAGGCGGGAGGTTACATCTTGTCCAGGAGGTTGACGACGCCCTCCACGCGGTCAGCTGCGGCGTCCAGGGTGACGCCCAGCTTCTTCGCGGTGAGTGCGACCGCGTACGGGTGGTTGGAGGTTGCCATGAGGGCGACGATGATGAATAGCGCCTCCGGCTCAGCGGCGGTGACCTCTTCCGGGACCGGGTAGGGGAAGGGCGAGGGAGAGGCAGTGATGACGGCAACATCGTCGTCCAGGGTGGGGAGCTTGGCGTACTCAGCGGCGGCATCGGTGACAACAGACATAATGTTCTCCTAGAGACTGTGGGGCTTGGGCTGTTCCCTTGCCGTTGGTTTGAGTGTACAGGTTCGCTGGGGTTTACGCAACCTTTTTGTCTGCGTCACCCGCTGCGGACGGGAGGGGAGAGGCAGGAGTCCCGAAGACGCTGGGAAGACCGAGAAGGTACCGCTTGCTGTGACGGTAGATGCGAGCGTGCTTTTCAGGGGTGGTGACCATGATGTTCTCCTAGAGAGTATGGGGCTCGGGCTGTTCCCTTGCTTTTGCCTCAATTATGGCACAGTTGGCGGGTTGGTGCAACCTGCGGACGAAGGTTTTTAGACGAGTTTTGTGACTCTTGTTTTACAAACAAATGAGGGGCGTCTGTCTACAGGTTAGACAGACGCCCCTCAGAGGGTGTCGGAAGGTCAGGCGGCGGGGCGGTTGTTGATACGAATCATCTGGTCGGGAGGGGTGATGAGGAGACCTGCGCCGTTCTTGGTGCTGGTGGTGAAGGAGACAGATTCTTCACCGTGGATGACGCCGGTGATGGCCTCTTCCAGATTGGCGAGGTTGTCTCCGGGCTGCACCTGGTCAGCGCGGATGAGTTGGGTGGTCGCGTTCAGCTGAGCCATAATAGCCTCCTAGGGTGTGCAGCGAACAGTGGTTTCTTTCGCTGTTCGTCTAAGCATACACTTTCCTAAGCCACAGCGCAAGCTTTAGACGTAAACTCAGATGTAGTCCCGGACGGCCTTGTCATATGCCGTGTTGTAGATGGCGGCATGCTGCGCGGCTGGCATGTCTTCGCTCACACCGGAGTAGTAGTTCTGACGGTAGTGACCGTAGAGGGCGTCATGTGTTGCGTTCTCCCTGATTGCCTTGTGGTCAGCGTTGCCGGAGAGGCCACCACGAACCGCGTAGACGACAGCGAGAGTGACGAGCACGATGACGATGAGGATGAGGTAAACGATAGCGGTGAGCATGATGTTCTCCTAGAGACTGTGATGGCGGGACTTCCTCTGCCTTAGTTTCAATTATGGCACACATTGTTGCAGTGTGCAACACTCAGACAAAAGTTCTTAGGTGGGTGGAGCTTACATGGCAGACAAATGCAGGAAGCCTCACACCCGTGATGAGTGTGAGGCTTCCTGTGAGGTGCGAACTCAGATGTAACCCTGAATTGCGCTGTTGTACGCCTTGTCGTAGATGGCGGCGTACTTCGGGTTCACCGAGTAGTTGTGGTAGTAGTACTTCGTCAGGCCGTAGTGGCGGTCGCGGGCGGCGGCACCTGTCGCACGCATCTTGATTGCATCGTGAATGGGGTTGCGGGTGAACGCGATGACTGCGCAGACGACAGCGAAGACAACGGCGATGGAGATGAGCACGGTGAAGAAAATGGCGGCAGTGGTCATGATGTTCTCCTAGGGAGTGTGGGGCTTGGGCTGTTCCCTTGCCGTTGATTCAAGTATGGCACACCCTATTGCAGCGTGCAAGCTTTAGACGAAAATACTTGGAGTAGTTTTTGTCAGCTGGCGGGAGACTTCAGACCATCCTTAGGATGACTCTGGTGTATACCTTGTCATAGACGTGAGCGTACTCAGTGTTGGCTGCTTTTTCACTGTAGTGTTTACCCCAGCCGAGTTGACGGTCTTTCTCTGCATCTTCTGCGGCTTGCCTTTTGATTTCCTCCCGCTCAGGGGTGTCCAGGTATAGGAGATGACAAAAGATACCGATGCAGACAGGAATGATGACAGCTGCGACTGCTAGCGCTATGATGCTCATCGTTCCTCCTGGAAGTTAGTTACTGAGATTTGTTCCAGTCTACACGATTGGGCGAGCATCTGCAATCTTTTAGACTGGAACTGACGCACTAGTTCTCGCGGGGGACGACGAAAGAGCCGCCCTGCTGTGGTGCTGTGCAGGGCGGCTCTCGGAGCGTGGGCTAGAAGCGGAAGTAGTCGGCTCCCTTGTCGGTGATGACGATGCGGGTACCACGCGTGTTGGGGGCCGAGTGGCGGGCGAAACCCTCCTTGATGAGGAAGTCGTACGCGGCTGCTCCACGACGGAGCTTCGTGCCGCTGATGAGGTAGTAGGGCTTCATTCCGCCGAGGGGGAACTGCTGGCGGGTGACGTTCTCCTGAGCGACCTCCAAGAGGGCGGCGTGGCGCGTGGGGGTCAGCTGGGCGGTGGGGAGGTTCTGGTTCATGTTGTGTCTCCTCTGATTGTAGGCGGGGACTGATGCCCCTGCTGCTAAGTCAAGTGTACACGGCTGGCGAGGAGAGTGCAACGTTCAGTTTGTGCTGTGATGAGCATCGCTACAATGTGGGGGACGACGAACTTTTCTGGATGCCCTTGTATCCTGTGATGACTCCATCGCGGAAGGCTTTCTCGTAGCTTGCTGATACGGCTGGGTCTGTGTACGTGTTGCGGTACAGCGGACTCTGCTGGTACGTGTTTATCGGGTCGTCGTGGACACCTGAGGTAAAGCCGATTGCTTTGCCGCTGGCCTGCCCTGAGAGGCGCGCGGCGGCTATGTCCTCTCTGAGCTTCATGCGTGCCTTGTGTGCTGCTACAGCTGCTTTCAGCCTGTGAATGAAGTTGGGCACTGGTGTGTCTCCTGATGATATGCGGGGATGCGTTCCTCCGTGTAAGCGAGTATATCACATGAGGTGGAATGTTAGAGCAACCTACGGGGACGACGAAAGCTCCACCCTGCTGTGGTGCTGTGAAGGGTGGAGCTTTCGCTGCTGGTGCTTACTTGGTATGCAGGGTGAAGTGGCTGTTCGTGGTTCCCCACTGGGTGAGGGAGAGGTTGAGAGCGGTGACGAGCTTTGCAGCTGTATCAGTGTCGGCTGCTGCCAGCACGGGACGGACAGTACCGAGTCGCGGGGCGAAGAACCCACGGAGTTCGCTGAGGGTTCCAGTGTTCTCCGTGGGCGGCATCCCGGTGAGGTGTCGCATGATTGTGTGAGTCTGTTCAGCCATTATGTTCTCCTAGGAGGCTTAGTGGTTCGTGGTCAGCTGCGGAAGAACTTGACGGCGTAGCGACCGAAGAAGACCGCACCGGCGAGGTTGCCGAGGGAGAGGACAGCGCAGATGATGAGCACCACGGCGGGGATGGGGTTGTCAGCACTGAAGGTCAGGGAGTCCACGATGATGACGGCGATGGCGATTCCGATGAATGCGAGGACGGCGGTACCAGCGGTGGCGAGGACTCCGGCGAAGGTGTCGTCAGCGCTGCGGGTGGTGGTTGCGTTCGTCACGATGTTCTCCTAGGAGATAGGGGCTGAGACTGTTTCTCTTGCCGTTGGTTCAAGTATGGCACACCCTGTTGCAGCGTGCAAGCTTTAGGCGAAAGATCTTTCAAAGAAAATTGAACCTGTGTGAAGTCACGGGGACGACGAGACAGCCCCTAAGCTTTGCGGCTTAGGGGCTGTCTCAGGAAGCTGGTCAGCGGGTGGGCTTGACGTAGTTGGCGGGGAAGCTGTTCCAGTCGGAAGCGGCAGCGCCGACCTCAAGGGCCGGACGAGCCTCGTTGATGACAAGGTGCCTCCGAACCATCTCTTTCTTGCGGGACTCGGCCATGAACTCGGTCGCGGCCTTCTTGTTCTTGAAGTGACCGAGGAACGTGTACGGCATGTCCAGGAAGGTGGAGTAGACCGAGTAACCGTTTTTCTTAGCCATGATGTTCTCCTAGGGAGTGTGGGGCTTGGGCTGTTCCCTTGCCGTTGGTTCAAGTATGGCACACTGGTGGTGAGGGTGCAAGCTTTAGGCGAAAGATTTTCAGACGAATTCCGTGGCACCCGCACTAAGGGACGGACGTTACGTTTTAGCCTTTCACCCGGTCACGAATGATTTTCTTGATTCCTGCGAGGGTGTCAGCTGACCACGTGTTGGAGTGGTAGTGGCGAGTCTTGGTAATCCAGGACGTGGCGAAGTTGACGGGGTGGCCGAAGTAGGTGGAGTGGTACTCCTGCGTGGCGTGGGTGCCGCAGAGCGAGCATTCGTGCATGTACATGTGTGGTTCTCCTCAGAGTCGGCCAGTGATGTTCTCAGCGTACACCACTGGCGGCATAGCTGCAAGCTTGTGTTCAGGGTGGCTAGATTTTGGAAAAGCTTTCCTCAGTTGAGACAGAAAAGGTGCAGCTGTGTTGCTGCACCTTTTCTGTTGCCTTAGCGCCTGCGGCGGCGCAGGACGTTCGCGGGGTCGCTGGTGGCGTACCGGACGAGGAAGAAGCCGCCGAAGATGGCTACGGCGACGGCAATCGCTCCGAGTGGGCTGTAGCCCCAGACGATGAAGCTGAGGCCCAGCTTGTTGGTGGTGGCGTACTCCCAGAAGCCGATGTTACGCGCTCCGAGTGCGGAGAACGTGAGGACGATGTTGCTGACGATGCCAGCGAAGACGACTGCGACACCGACGAGGGTGAGAGTGTAGTTCTTGACGCTCATGTGTGACTCCTAAGAAGAAGGGAAGAAGAAGGGAAGAAGAAGGGTTGCTGCGTTGGTCTAAGCATACGCTCTGCTCAGACGATGCGCAAGCTGCAAGAGAAAAACTTTTGCAGCTGAGTTCAGGCGGCGGAAGTCCTCTACTGACGGGCGGTAGGGAGTACCCAGCTGGCGAGCTTAAAGATGACTGCCATGAGGAAACCAGCTGCGAGGGCGGCGACGAAAGGTGCGGCCACGGTGAGCATGAAGCAGACGGCGAGGAATGCGGCTGCAATGAGCACAGCAACGAGGGGAAGACCGACGATGAGCTTGACGCGGGCGGGCTTAGCGGTGTTCGTCATCATGGTCCTCCTGGGTTAGTGCGGCTCGGTTTTCTTTGCCGTTGGTTCAAGTGTACACCTACAGGTTGCACTCTGCAACATTCAGGAGAACAGCTTTTCTAGACGACCCGGCTGACCCTAGCTGCGGTCAAGCAGCGGGGAGATTCCCATGAAGAAGAAGAACAGAGCACACGCGGCGGCGATGACGCTCGCCAGGATGGCCCCTGCGGCGAACAAGACGACGGCGAATGTCCCGACGAAGATGGAGATGATGATGGAAATGACGAGAAGGAAGATGGGTGCGTCCGTGTCCATGATGCTCTCCTAAGCTTGGTGGTCTAGGGCTATTCCCTTACCGTTGGTTCAAGTATACACCCTAGAGTTGCAGAGTGCAACGCGAAATCAAAAGAAGGGGACGACGAAAGAGCCGCCCTGCTGTGGTGCTGTGCAGGGCGGCTCTCAGTGCGAGGTGTAACTACTGGGTGATTCCAGCGAAGGAGGACACGGCGGGGGTGCCGACGTTGACAGGTGCGCTGTCGGCGGGGGCCGAGTGGTTGCCGGAGAAAAGACCGGCAGTGAGGACGAGGGCGGCGGCAATCTTGAACATGTAATCCTCCTACTTGTGTTGGCTTAGTTGCTCGGTTGCTGAGTTCAAGTATACGCGCCTACAGACGAAACGCAACCTCTGAGACAAGTTTTTTCTCAGAGGTTGCGCGGGGTGCGACCTTTCAGAGCTTGCCCTGAATGAAGTACCGTGCGACGTAGGCGACGAAGATGGCGGCGACCGTGTAGAGGACGGCTCCGATGACAAGAGCGATGAGCGGCCCGGCAGCGAGCGTGGCGGCACCTGAGTTGAAGGCCAGCTGTAGGGCGTTCACGCTGAGGTCAACAGCCCCGCAGATGAGGAAGACAGCGGCAGCGAAGAAAGCGTAACCGGTGGACTGCTCCGACTGCTCACGGGCGGACAGAAGACGGTGAGTGAGAGACGACATGGTTTGCTCCTAGTAGGCGTGTGGGTGAATTATACTGGATAGTGTCAGCCTACCGGTAAGTGAGAGCTTATGCAATAGCTGTAGCAAAAAGTTTGGACGAGTTTTTGGGCAGGGTTGGTGTAACTCCTCCCGGTTCGTTATTAAGTCTAGCAGCTGTCATTTCCAACTGCAACCTGTATGCGGTTCTCCGTAAAAAGACGTGTTGCCCGCCACAGACAACATGACGGGCAACACTGGGAAAGACTGTCTTAGCGGCGGCGGGGGCGGTTCAGGTACAGGTGACGGTAGGCGGCGGCGTTACGAAGGGCCTCAGGGACGGGGACACGACCGTAGCGGCGCTGGTAGCTGAAGTAACGCTCAGAGATTGCGTCAGCCTGTGCCGTGCGACGGTCGGCAGCACGGTTGACCACCGTTTTCACGATGTGGCGGATGACCAGGAAAGCGATGACGAGAGCGGTGACAGTGGTAAGGAAAGCCATAATGTTCTCCTAGAGAGTGTGAGGCCTGGGACTGTTTCCCTGCCGTTGGTTCAAGTGTACTCGGACGAGCGGCGTAACGCAACACCTGTGGCATCTATTTTGATGCTTTGAAGGATTTGAATCCGGAGACAGGCGTGGCCCTGTACCGACAGTGGTACAGGGCCACGATGAAGATTACACCGACTCCTTGGAGGGCTTGGCGGTCAGGGCTTCCGTGAGGATGTTGACGAAGCCGCAGAAGCCGAAGAAGAAGAATGCGGCAGAAGCCAGCAAGCCAGCGATGTAGTGGTTGGGCGCGCTGGCGACCATGAGGGTGAAGGTGAGCGTTGCGGCGGAACCGCACAGGAAGAGGGTGATGAAGAAGAAGTCCACGAAGAACTTCGTGGAGTCAATGTCTTTGTTCTTCAGGGCCTTAGCGATGTTGACCATGATGTTCTCCTAGAGACTGTGGGGCTTAGGCTGTTCCCTTGCCGTTGGTTCAAGTATGGCACAGCTGGTGAGGCAGTGCAAGCTTTAGACGAAGAAGTTTTGAAATGAATCAGGGGCAGGTCACCCGGTGGATAGGTGACCTGCCCCTGTGGGGACGACGTGTGAGTGTCAGCTGTCAGTCAAGGTCGGAGATGGTTGCTCCGTACGCGAAACCTTCGTAGTACTTGCTGGCAAGGTCGGGGTTCGCGTAGGTCTTACCAGCGGAGTACATGTTGTCGTAGAACAGGTCCATGTCCGGTTGGGGCATCATGGGGTCGGTGGCGGCGAGAGCGAGAACGTGGCCGTACTTGCGTCCGGCGAAGTTGCCACAGTGGGCAGCAGTCAGCTGGGAATCGGTCATGTTGTTCTCCTAGAGAGTGTAGGGCTTGGGCTGTTCCCTTACCGTTGGTTCAAGTATGGCACAGCTGATGAGACAGTGCAAGCTTTAGACGAAAATGCGCAGGTTAGGGGCTGCAACCTTTGCGATTGCATCCCCTAACCTGTAGGAGGACTTAGATGCTGAGCGAGGTCAGCAGCGAGTTGAACTCGCTCAGGGGACGACGAGAGGCCTTGTCCGGAGCGACCAGGTTGATGTGCTTGCCCGTGCTGGCGCTGAACTCGTTGACGGTGGCGATGACGCTCTCCTTGCCACGCTGGAAAGCCACGGGCGTCTCGTATGAGAACCAGACGGTCACGCCGCCGATGGTGACGGAGTGGAAGTTGGGGGCGACGAGCTTGAAGGTGGGGAGGGCCATGATGTTCTCCTAAGTGTAGGGCAGGTTGTTGTTTCCCTGATTGTGATTCTGAGTCTACAGGAGGGAAGACGTACGTGCAACATCTGAGCAAAAATAAATGGCGACTTATTTTTTGGACGACAGCGACAGTTTTGGGCAGGGGTGGTGTAACTCCGGCAGGTTCAAGTGCGACCCTATCAGGCTCCTGAGGGTTATGCAAGGCGACAGGCGACACGACAGGTAAGTAACTTTGTCGCCTGTCGTGTCGCTAAGAAAGACGTGTCATGCCGCTGGATGTTAGAACAGATTATGACAGACCTGAGCGTGCGTTGTCGCGGCTGACGCGCTGTGCCCGCCTCTGTCGTGCCTGCTGTGCGACACGGACAGCTGTAACTGTGTGGGCGTCATACTTAGCACGGGCGCGTGTGCGAGGCAGCTGGATACGGGACACTAGGACAAGAGCGATGAGGGCGACAGCGAGAGCCACAACGGTGATGACAACGGTTACGCTCATGGGCTTCTCCTGAAAGATGTGAAAAGTAAAGGTGCTAGGTGGTGTCGCTAATCTGTCTGTCTGTTAGCGGGCAAACAAACTGAGGGCTACCCTCGTAGGGACGACGAAATCAGAGACGACCCTTGAACGTCAGATAGGCCTTATCAAGCTTGGGTCGCATGTGCTGGTAGTCCTCCATCAAAGAATCTACCATAACTCTCGCGGCCTTCTCCCGCTGGGCTTCCATCTCAGCTTCCTGAGCATCACGTTGTTGGCGGTAGGCGGCAGCCCTCGCTTTTGCGGCGACAGAAGCTTTCTTGCTGCGGTGTCGGACGACAGCACCAGCGGTGGCAGCCAGGACAATGATAGCCAGCCAGATAATGATAGTTGTGAGGGTCACAGTTTTCTCCTAAGTGCGGTTTATCGTTGTACCCAGTGTACATCTTTTCTGGGGCAGACGCAACAGTGAGGGCCGCAACCTTTCAGCTGCGGCCCTCACTGTTGCGTCTAAGCGCTGTGGGTTAGGACAGGATGCCCACGATGGTCTTCACGTCCGGCGTGGTACCCTGCTTGTTGCAGTTGTCCACGTACTTGAGAACGCCGTCGTGCTGGCGCAGCATGTGCGTGATCTCCTGCTTGTCAGTGAAGGACAGGAACCGCTGCTCGGTCTTGCTGTCCAGGCGGTCCAGCGCGCTGACGAGGTTGCGCATGCGGACGGGGTTGGGGGTGACGGGGATGGCGGTCGTGGACTTCGTGCGGACGGTGTAGGTGCGCTGGGCCATGATGTTCTCCTAGAGACTGTGGGGCTTGGGCTGTTCCCTTGCCGTTGGTTCAAGTATGGCACGTCTGCCAGGGCAGTGCAACCTGTAGACAAAAAATGTTTAGACGAGTTTTGAGAGCTAGTTGGGTGTGGTCTTACTTGACGTTGCGGCTGCGGAAAAAGTGGACGCTTGCTCCGGCGGCAATTCCGGCGGGAACAAGTGCAAGAAGGTCACCGGTGTGGATGCCCCATCCGTGTGTTGCTGAGATTGTGGCGATGACCGGACCAATCTTGGCGACCTTGACGATGATGAAGGCAGCGGCAGCGCAGGTGAGCCAGATGATGAGAAGCTTTTTCATGTGATGCCTCCAGGGCGGTTCGGGTGTGAGGAAAGACTACACCCGAACGGGGGTGCAGTGCAACTATGTTGCGAACCCTAGGGGACGACAAAATGAGTTGATGCTGAAAGGGCAGAATCAGCTGATTATCTCCAGAAACAAGAAAACCCCTCCTTGCGGGAGGGATACTTGCTGCATTCAGTTGCGACCTGACTGCAAGGACCTACCCACTCAGGGGTAGGTAGTTCGTCTAGAGACCTCTTGGACAGGTTCATACCCTGAACAAGCGGATGCTACCAACATCCTCAGCTGACCCTCACGAGCCAGCATCTGCTATCCGACGAGCCGGATAACTCTAAAATCTCCGCCGCTTGGTGGGCGGCTGACTTACTAGTTAAAACTATACGCGTTGTCAGAGTGTTTGTCAAGCTCATTTTTTGAATTAGACGAAAAATCTTTTGACCAGGGTGTTCGGTGGTCTTGAGTTAGAGGGACGACGAACGGCTGAGCCTACCTTCAGAGCGGAACTTGCACCCGTCGCTGAGGAGAAGAGTCCACACGCCGTAGGAGTCCTCGTAGGCGTCACCGACGAGCCGCCCAGTCGTAACTGTGCCGTAGCTGGAGTCGCTGAGGACGACAGGGGTTCCGTTGAACAGCATGACGGACTTGCGAGGGGATGAAGTGGGAGTCGCGGGCGTGGGTGCCGAAACGTTCTGTTCGCGGTGGCGCTTGAAGATGGTGAGCATGTTGTTACCCCTGTCTGCTACGTGTGCGGCAAATGCTGTTCCTCTGAGTGTAGCTGCTGCATGTGTGGAAAGCAACCCCTAGGGGACGACGAAATAACTTTCTGGCAGGGGTGGTGTAACTCCGGCAGGTTCGGTTGTGAGCTTATCCGGTTTGGTTTGGTTGCGCAACTAGCTAGAGGCGGTTACCCAGGTTAGGTAACCGCCTCTAGCTAGTTGCGGAGCTTAGACGAACAGTGCGGCGAGCTTGAGGTTCGCTGCCTTAATCTCTTCGTCCGTGTAGCGGGTGTAACCGTGGGCGACGACCTCCACTCCGGTCACCGTGCCGGTGTCAGCCCAGCCGTTGACCCAGAAGCGAACGCCTGCGTCGCGCTCGGTCCACTCCAGGCTGCCTCCACCGTAGCTGCTCTTGCGCTTGATGCTGCGGGCGATACCGTAGTCCTCCTCGGGGAGTCCGACCGTGAGGAGGATGCTCTTGATTTCCTGGATGCGCTCATCGGTGATGTTCATCTCGTAGGGGTCCACGGGAGCGGCAGGGCGAAGACGGGTGGTGAGAGCGGCGAAGAGAGCGAGCATGTTGTCCTCCTGAAGAGTGTGGGGCTTGGGCTGTTCCCTTGCCGTTGGTTCAAGTATGGCACACGGCGGGAGAGGGTGCAAGCCTGATTGCTGTTCGGGGCCGGACATTATCTCAGCTGAGTTGGCATGTATTCTCTGGTGTTAGATGCTGGTGACTCCGAGGAACGTCTCCTGTGCGAAGGCCTTAGCAGCTGCGGTATCGCCTGTGTAAAGGTAACTAACTCGCACGTCCCAGTTGCTGTCTTCGGTTGCTTTGCTGAGCAGGAACGTAGGCTCCTCCAGAGTGAAGGCATCGTACACAGCGTCCTCTGCCTGCTCTTCGGTGAGCTTGCTGGGGACGACGAATGAGAGGGTCACCTGTACCTCGTTGGGCTTCTCCTCTGTCAGGGTGACGGTACCGCCGAGATGGGTGAAAGTGTTAGGGCTGGTCATAACTGTCTCCTCTAAAATAGGCAAAGCTTTTTCTTTACCTCATGTGAGGATACAGGATGTAAAGAAAATAAGCAAGACCTTGGAAATGTCACGGGAGCATAGCTCATCCAGTCTGCAAGGCTGGGTGCTAGGGGACGACGAAGCAATCATGATAGCTCTACCTCCGCTGTGCGGCTCTGTGAGGCTTCGGGGCTTATTCTGGTGTCGTTGTCGGCTGAACTGGCCCTGTGGTCTCCATGAGGCGTGTGCGGCCTCTACGGGGCATCTGTGGGGGCGTCTGACCAACTAGCTGGGACTTGACAGAACAGCTGAAGCCTCACACCTGATTTTAGGTGTGAGGCTTCAGCTGGAAGATACTTCGGGTTACTCGTTCCAGTCGCGCACGGTGCCGTCCGACCACTTGAACCAGTAGCCCTCGTTGATGCGGCTCTGGACACATGCGCCGATGAAAGCGTTCTGCTCGTCGGAAGTGAGGTTCAGCCACTCAGTGAGCGTGCCACCCTCTTCAATGAACTCGTCAGTGGCGGCGTCGGTGGTGTCAATGACATTTGCGTGAACGCTCATGATGTGCTCCTGGAGCTTGGGGCTGAGACCGTTTCCCTGCCGTTGGTTCAAGTATGGCACGGTGAACCAGTGGTGTGCAAGCTCTCCCGGAACTTTTTTGGAAAACTTTGGGAGGCTTATTCCTGGGGACGACGACTGTGATGTGGTGGGTTACACCAGGGTCCCGTAGTAGTGAGCCAGCTCGTAAGGGGGCAGGCTCTTCTGCGACTCCTGGCAGTCCTCGCACACGTCCGAGGCGCTGCTGTCGTTGAAGCGGTCTCCGCATGCTTCACAGTTTCTGACCATGGTGTTCTCCTAGATGTTGTATGGCGGCGGAAGAGGGGTTCCTTTGCCGGTAGACCAATTGTGGCACACTCCGAGGTTGAATGCGACAGCGAGACGAGACAATTTCAGAAATAATCTCGCGGGGGACGACGAAGCGCCCTTCCCTATGAGATTGGGGAAGGGCGCTTCAGGTAGCTCGGGAATCTGCTAGCTCTTCAGGGCTTCGTCTGCTGCGGACATGATGACCTGGACACCGATGAAGGTGCTGCGGTTCGGGTTCATGCGGAACGCTCGCCCCGCCTGCGCCAGCTGGTCTCCGAGGTGCCTCAGGTTCTGCTTGCGAAGCTGAGCGATGACGGTAGGTGAGTCCAGGGAGGACAGGAACTCGGTCTCGTGGGCGGTCTCACCCATCTGAGTGCCGTCGCTGAGGTTGAAGCGCTGCCCCGTGGTGGTGACCAGGGAGGTGGGCGTGATGCGAAGCACCTCCACGATTCCCACGTCACTGGTGCTGGAGTGACGCTTGGCGAACTTGGCTCCGGGGATAACATCTTCGGTCTTGAAGGTCATGAGTTCTCCTGTGGTTTGTGGCTTGAGTTGGCTTGCTGCCTTTGTTTAGTGTACACGTATACGGCGGTGTATGCAACAGCTGAAACTTATTTGCGGGGACGACGAAACCCTCCCGACTAGCATTCGGGAGGGTTTCGTTTGGAACTAGCTGTCTCAGTGGTCGTATTCGTCGCGGGCGTCGTTGCTGCCCTCGCGGTAGGCCTCGTGTGCGGCGTCACGGTAGGCCTTGATTGCCTCAGGCGTCGGCTCATCCCAGATGCCCTGAGCGCGAAGGATGCTCCGGACGATGTTCTTGTCTGACATAGCCATAATGTTCTCCTCAGGGTCTGCGGTTCAGGTCTGTTCTCTTGCTGTTGGTTCAAGTATGGCACACAGCGGATGAGGGTGCAAGCCTGGTTCAGAAGAAAGTTGGACGGATTCCACAGCGACCTTAGAGGCTACAGGCGACCGTTGAAACGGTACTTAGCGGGGTCCTGCTCATAGCCGTCCCGGGGCTTGAAGTCCTGAAGTCCTCCGGGCAGGGTATCAAACGGTGCACGGTCGGTAGGGTCGTAGTGGTGTACCCACGGGAGCGGGTCAACCGGCAGAGCAGTGGGCTGGGGGACGACGACCGGCTGAGCGGCGGTGTTTTCCTCGTTGGAAAGACTCATAGTGTTCTCCTGTTCGTTAGGTGAAGATCTTCTGCCCAAGTCTACATGGCCCCAGAGGAACTGGCAATACTTTTCGGGAAATAAGAATCTGAGAAATCACCGATAACAAAATCAACTTACACCAGCGGAGAAAAAATGAGTGTCATAAAGCTAAGCAACGGCGGCTCGCTGATTGAAGACCGTTACTCTTTCCCAGACCCAGATATCATCATTCGCATAGTCTTTCGTCTTGAGGATATCAAATACCTGAAGCCTCGCAGTGCGTCCGATGTGTCAAGCGTTGTCTACTTCTATGACGACAGGGACTACCTAGCTAACCTTACCCACTACACGGGAGAGACAGGTGAAAGCCCGCTACAGAGATTCCGTCAGACTCACTCTAAAAAGGAGTGGCTTAAGAGCATCCGCTATCCACTGGTCGGGATGGCTGAGTCTATGGGGACGCCGTGGGATATTGACACAAGAAAGACGATTGAGTCTTTGTGTGCGTTCAAGATGAAAACACTTGGTTTCAGTGTTGTCAACTCCCAGACAACGAATTGGTCTCATGGGGTTTCTATTCCTCCTACAGTCAATGGAGCTTACGCTGACTCGGTAGCTAACATCCTCGTGGAATACCAAATAGCTCACCTTGGTCTCATGGGAGTAGATGTTAAGAAAATAGCTTCCGAGCTAAATGGAACCACAGAGGATTTCAGTGGTGTGACTGAGGGACGACGAACGCTGGATACCGACGAAACTGAGTTCATTGTGGCAGCACCCGCACACATCAAGTCTGAAGAGAAGTTTGAAATACTGATTAAATCTGGCTTACTTCATGTGGGTGAACCGTTGTATCTCACTCACCGTCTTGCGAACAAAGTAGTTACCTTGAGAGGTGCAAACGATGTTGAGTACCGTGAGGGGCACTACCCGCCGCGTGAGGCCATCAAAGCGATAGCTCATGAGATGTTCAGCCAAGGGGTGACAGCGCGGCACACTGAAGGCTGGGGAGGATATGACCCACTAGCTAACCTCTCTGTTGAGCGTAGCAACGAGCAGGTGAAATTAAAATCGTTGTGGGACTCAGTAAAGCACCGCGTCACCGGATACGAGTTTGCAGGGGACGACGAAACTGTTGAGGTTGTGGATGAAGACTGGTTGAACCTTGTCCTATCCTCCGAGCTTGCCGGGTCCGTGGTAATTTGCAACTCTGTGGAAGCGGAGATAGGACCTCAGGCGCATATCATCGTCGGGGACAACGCCTTTGTGTCGCTAGCAGATTTTGCAGAGTTCGCGGGAGGTTTGAGCAGCGAGGGAATGGGTGATTTCCGAGTCCGTCACCTAGGGGAGATATACACAATCCAAAGCACATGATTCGTGGTTGGCATAGGGAAAGCCCCGCACAGAGTCTGTGCGGGGCTTTCCCTATGAGGTGGCTTACCAACCGGAGTTGATAGCTGCCTTACGGCTGACCTTGCGGGGGCGCTTGTACTCAGCGCGGGTCTCCTGCGGGGACGCAGCGGAGGAGGAGCCGAGAGCGTGCATCGCAGCGGCACGCTCAGGGTTGGCGACGTTGCGGTACTTCTTCGTCTTCTGCGCCATGATGCTCTCCTAAGTCTGGGTGGCTTGGGCTTTTCCCTGCCGTTGGTTCAAGTATGGCACACCAATTACCCCTGCGCAAGCTCTCACCCAAATCTTTTTGGAGAACTTATGCAGGGGACGACAAAACAGGGCAGTCAGAGCTAGTTACTCTGCTGCCTCATCCTCTGCCGTGACGGGCATGCCCAGGTTCTCCCCGATGACCTTGTGTGCGGTAGCGGCCCAGTGGACGGCCTTACCCTCGCCGCCCTCGCCCGCCTGAAGGTACCACTTAGCGTCCTCCAAAAGACGCACGGCATTGTCAATTGCTTCCACGGTGAGAGGGGCCTTCTTCTTTGCCATGATGTTCTCCTATGATAGGACGGATGAGGTTACTTTCAATTATCACAGACACAGCTGCGTTGCGCAAGCTTCAGACAAAAAAGCTCAGCGCTTTGTGGTGTTCAGTTGGTAGAAGCGCTTAAAGCGGGCGTCTAGCTCCTTGTCATAGGCTGCCTGACCTCCGGCCTCGTGGATGAACTCAGGGTGGTCGGCGTAGTGCTCCCAGTGGTCCAGGCTAGCACGTGCTTTGTCCAGCTGGTCTCGGAATTCTTCGTCGGTGAGTTTCTGCGCCATGATGTTCTCCTAAGTGTGAGGGTATTTTCAGTCTACCAGCTTGGTGGGTTGTCTGCAAGCTAATAGACAAAACAGCTGCACCCACCAGGCTTTGGCGGGTGCAGCTGCGGGGGACGACGAGCGAATGCTAGCTCGCGGGCTGCACAGCGGCTTCCTCGCGGGCCTTCGTGGCGTTGGAGGAGAAGATGAACAGGGTGGAGATTGCGCTGAACGTGATGGTGAGACCAGCGGCCATGCCACTGTTGGTGACGGCGGCGTACAGACCGACGACCAGGGCGGCGGCGACGAAGATGATGGCGATGAGCATGAACTGGGTGGACTTGCGCATGATGTTCTCCTAGGAGTACGTGGCTTAGGCTGTTCCCTTGCCGTTGGTTCAAGTATACGCACTTCCACCGACATTGCGCAACATTTGCGGCCACTTTTTTCAAAAGAGTTTCTTCGGGGACGACGATAGCCTCCCACCTATGTGACTGGTGGGAGGCTATCGTGCTACCTGTCTACTCAGGCGGCGGTCTGAACCTGGAACTCAAACCGGGGGCTGGTGACGATGGCGTTGTAGATGAGGTCGGCGGTCGTGTGGTTGTTGTAGTCAAGCTTCCAGCAGTTGGCCCACTCACCGAAGGTGGCGATGAACTCGGCCCGCTCGGCACGGTCCAGGTACATGCTGGCGGACTCGGCGGCGGTGAGCGCGTTGAGGGTGAAGATGGTGAACACTCGGCCGTCCACGTGCGTGAGGGTGAACGTGTGGGTGTTGGTGTGGCTGCGGACGATGGAGGCCACCTCAGCCTGGAGGTTCTTCGGGATGATGAGGGCCTGGTCGTTGGTGAGGACGCTGTTCCAGTCAATGTTGCGAGCAGTCATAATAACCTCCTAGGGCTTCGGTTCGGGCTGTTCCCTTGCCGTTGGTTCAAGTATACGCACTGCCACCGACATTGTGCAACTCCTGGGGCAACTTTTTTTGGAAGACTTTTTCTGAGGGGACGACGAAACCGCCTCAGCTAGGTTTCAGCTGAGGCGGTTTCGTGTGAGAGCGGAGAGGGTTAATCCTGGAAGGCTGCTGCCGAGATAGCCTGCGACACGTCCACTTCATCCCACTCGTCGCGCTCGCTGAGGCTGACAACCTCGCCGGTCGGCGTCTGGGCGTAGATGGTGCCGCCGACCGTGTAGACAGCAGCGGGGATGAACGTGTAGTCGTAGACGGTCATGTCGGCCTCCACGTGGTAGGCCTCCACCAGGGTGATGGGGGACGACAGGAGCGAGGGGTAGTTGGTTAGGTCGCCGTTGTGGATGATGATGCGGGGAGCCTTACGCTCAGCGGCGTGGCGGATGCGGGTCGTCGTCTCGGTGACAACGCGAAGGGTGGGGATTCCGAAGGCCATAGTTTGCTCCTAAATCTGAGTGGCTTGGGCTGTTCCCTTGCCATTGGTTCAAGTATACGCGCTGCCTCCGACATTCCGCAACACCTGCGTCATCTTTTTCCAGAAAAGTTTTGTTACGGGGACGACGAAGCCGCCTCAGTCAGATTTCAACTGAGGCGGCTTCGTCTAGGTGTTAGGCCAGCTGGCTGGCGAAGATGTTGGCAGCGGCGTGCCAGCCCTGAACCTGGTTGTGGTTCTCCAGGAACAGCCACCCGCCACCCTGAGCGAGGCTCAGCACCTTGCGCGTGTCGTCCAGCGTGCTGAGCTTGCTGATGGCGTCAGCGTTGTTCGTGACGAACAGGCGCATGCCGTCCGCCTCCTGGGTGAGACGCTTGGCGCGGGCCTTGTCACTGCCAGCGGCGACAGCCTTGGCGTCCACGTCAGAGGCAGCAGCGAGGATGAGGGCGGGAACGTCCTTGCGGATGCTGCCGACCTTGCGAAGCTCATCGTGAACGGTACGGAACTCGGTGTGAATGGTCTTCATGGTGTCCTCCTGGTGTGGGTGGCGGCTTATGTGTTTGAGTCTACTCTCTTACCTAGCAGGGTGTCAACACTGTCTGCTGATTCTTTTCTGGATGGGGGACGACGAATCCGCCCCAGCTAGATTTCAGCTGAGGCGGATTCAAAAGGGGTCTTACTTGACTCGCTTAACCCCGGTCATATCGGTGAGGGTGCCAGCGACGATGAAGGCTTCCAGCTTGTCGCCGGACTTGTTACGAAGCGACTCGCCGCTACCACTGTTGAGGGCGACGACCGTGAACAGTCCAGCGCGGTTCGTGTACTCGCGCAGGAAGAAGAAGCCTCCACGGGTGCCGGTGAGGTAGACCGTTGCGGGGTCGTGCTCCATGGACGAGGTGGTGAACTTACGGCCACTGATGACAACCTGGCTGCCGGAGGTGACGCTCTGGGCTTCGGTGATGCTGAGGTTCTTCTGAGCCATGATGTTCTCCTAGGAGTGTGGGGCTTAGGCTGTTCCCTTGCCGTTGGTTCAAGTATACCCATTTCCCGGAGAGGGCGCAACGATTTAGACCAAAATTGCCAGATCTTTCTGCCGCTGTTTTCTAAGGGGGGACGACGAATCCGCCCCAGCTAGATTTCAGCTGAGGCGGATTCGCTAGAAGTTCAGGGTGACCTACTCGCCGTAGCCGTAGTAGTCATCTTCGTAGGCCAGGTCATCCGGGGTGTCGTGCTCCCAGCCGTCGCTGTCATAGAAGGTGTTCCACGTCTTTGCTTCCTCAGCGGTACGGACGTAGACGACCTCACCGATGCAGCGGACCTTGTGCCAGGTGGAGAAGAAGGCATCCACCGTGGCGGGGACCGGCTCGTGACCGAATTCGGACTGGACGACGTAGCTGCGGTTGATGGCGGGGACGTAGCTGACCTGGCTGAGCTTGTCCTTGAGGATTCCGTTGTCCATGGTGTTCTCCCTTGGCGTTGGCGGGTTGGTAGTTATGAGTCTACGTTCTGCTGGAAGAATGTGCAAGCGGTGGCGGGTTTTTCTTTAGAGAAGTTTTTTGGGCAGGGTTGGTGTAACTCCTCCCGGTTCATTCGTAAGCCTATCAGAGGAAAAGCTACTCTGCAACAGCTGTGGGGACGACAAAACTTCGGTCGCCAACTATTTTAGCAACATGCCAACAATAATTGGTAACCGAAGTTTTGTCTGAGGGGTTGTGTCAGATGAACTTGACGATGACGCTCTGGTGAATGGAGCCATCCCACTCGGTGACAAAGCCCTGGTCCTGGAAAGCGAAGTTTGCGGCCTGACCGGCTTCCACCGTGCTGAAGTTGAGGTAGAGGGCGTCCACGTGGTCACGCTCAGCGAGGGTGCCGTAACCGCGCTTACGGAGCTTGGCGAGCTTGTCGCTCTTGACCATCTCTCCGTTGTGGAACGAGTATGCGTTGCCCTGACCACCGAAGGTCCACACGAGCATGTCAACGTCAGGCAGGATAGCGCAGCCCTGGCAGCAGCTACGGACGTTCATGCGGGTGGTCGCACCAGCGGCACGGATTGTCTTGAGAGCGGCCTTGAAACGGTCCTGAGTGGTGAGCGTCATGATGTTCTCCTCTGTGGATGAGCGGCTTGTGACTACAGACTACACACAAACTACGGCGGCATGCAACCCCATCCATGAATTCCTTTGGTCGGAAGGTATAACTTATCAAGCCACGGGGACGACGAATGGCCCAGAAATAGCTTCTGGGCCATTCGTCGGAGGCTTGTGGTGCTACTGACGCTGGGCGGCTTCAAACCCTGCGACGAAGGCAGTTTCCATGAGCATTCGGATGCTGTATGCGTCCAGGTTCTCATCAGACAGCAGTGCGTCCACGTCACTGTTCAGTGCATCCTGCTCCTCCTGATTGTCACTGTCATATCCGTGGTTGACGACGATGATTTCGTCTACCGCAGTCTTCGTGGTCTCAGAGGTGGGGACAACGACTGGCGCAGGCTCAGTGGACTCCACGGGGTATGCCAGCTGGACAGCACGCTCAGCCTCCTCCCGGGTAATGTCAAGCTCCTTGAGGATGATGGCGGTTTCGTCTGCTGCAACACTCATATTGTCTCCTACGTTTTGTTTGGCTGGGATACCTACAGTCTAACCCATACCACCGACATTCGGGCGCGCCCTTCAACCCATGTACACCATCCAATCCGGAGGGTTGGGGACGGACATTACCCTGGTCAGCGGTGGGTAATGATGTTGTCTCTCTGGTCAAACTCTAGATAGTCGCCCTGCCTGATTTCCCGGTAGTCCTCTTCATCTATCCTGAAGCTGTTGCTTTCATTACCATCTTGGATGGTGACCTGCCAGAACTCGGAGCGGTCAGCTTTGTATCCATCTCTGTGTGGGAAGTACTCTTTGTCTACGGCTATGCCCTTGTGGATACTGTTGTCGTGGTCTACAGCTGTGATGATAGCTCCTGTGAGCGCTCCCCCTATGATGAAGATTGCTGCAAGGAAAAAGCCTATGCCTGCATAGTTTCTGATTTTCTCTGTTGCCTTCACGGGTCTCGCCTTACGGGGACGACGATTCTTCTTTCTTGTTGTGGCAAATACATAGCAGAAAAAGATGATTGCGGTGACATAGATAGCTGAGATTACGATGAGTGTTATCAGCTGCATCTGTAGAACCTGTTCATGCACCTAGTATACATCATAAGTGTGGTTGACAGTGGTTAGTGGGGACGACGAAAGAGGGTGCCCAGACAACGATTTGTCTGGGCACCCTCTTAGAGATGTGTTACAGGTTGCAGCTGGCCCCGCCACCCTTGAAGCCGTCGTAGATGATGCACTCAACCTCGTGGTCTCCGCTGGGCTGCATGACAACCCTCAGGTAGGAATCGTCCAGTGCGGGAAGCACAGGAGCGTCCACGGTGTCCCAGTCGCACTGAATCCCGCCTTCCTCAAAGCCATCGTAGACAGCGCAGTTCACGCTCTCACCGGACGAGACGACGACAGAACCGACAAACACGTTCGGGTCACCGCCTGCCGACGAGGAGGGGGACGCCTGACCGCTGCATCCGGTGAGCAGTGCGACGGAGAAGAGCAGGCCGGTGAGGGTGAGGATGATTCGCTTCATTGGTACTCCTAGAGAAAGTGTTTGGACAGGCGGGGTCAGATGGAGGGGAGGACTTCATCCTGGGCGTTGATGTAGATGACTTCTCCCTTGACGGTGACAGTGTAGCAGACGGGAAGGCTTCCGTCGTTGAAGTCGTCGCTGGGGCAGTGGGGGACGGCGAAAGCATCGCCTGAAGAGTGAGGACTCATCGGGAGGAGCGAGCCTGCGACGAGAGCGAGAGCGATGAAAGAGAAGATTCGGTTCGGCTTCATGTGAAGGCCTTTCTTGAGAGGACGTATTCCATAAGTGTACTCCGTCTTCTCTCATGACGCAAGCCTAGGAGGGACGACGAAAAAGGGTTGAAATGAGTATGAGCTTGGGCAAAAGAAAGACCCCCGCAGGCCTGAACCTGCGGGGGTTGTTTTTAATGTTTAAAATAAATTAGAATAGGTACAATTTAGGTTTGTTCTTTTGATGATGAAGCGGTTTGTTTCTTTATTGCCTCAGGTGTTGGCCTGATAAATCAAGCGTACCACAGATGCAACCTGAGCGCAACTACTACTTCAAATCTTTTTTGGTGGGGGACGACAAATAATTCTGGGGTTGCAGTTTCAGGTGACGAGCGGTATGCTTTTACCAGTAAGACTTCCCGGCTCTACAACAGAAGGAGACAGCATATGTTCGGTCTTGGTAAGAATGCTCAGAAGGTCAGCCCTGCGGTCGCTCCTGTCGTCCCTCTCCCGGAGGCGTATACCCTGTCTGAGTACCAGAACGAGGCGCTGGCTGCTCTTGAGGTCAAGGAGGATGGCACGGTGAACCTGGGAGACTTGGCCCGTAACGTTCTCGGCATCCAGTCGCAGCACATCGCTCGCTACGTGGACCCGGCCTACGTGGATGACCGTCAGCTGGTGGACGGCCTGCGTGTGACGCTGGCGAACGGTAACTACCACCAGAACCGCATTCACCAGGAGGACGCTCTTGAGCTTGTCGCTCGCATCCGACAGTTCTTCTGGAACACCGGTCGTATGCGGTAACAGCTTCCCCTACGGGGACGACGAATATGATAAAGTAAGGCTGGTAGCTCACAGATTGAAGTGTGAGCTACCAGCCTTTTATGTTACAGACGGGGAACCTCTGGGCGTGGGAGGAGGAGGTTGAATGCAACTGCCTGCTGGCCTCACGGTGACAGGGTGAGGGTCTACCCAGTCGGTTCGCCCGGTAGTGAGGATGTAGCTCCTCTCCTGAGACCAGGACACTCTCACGTGTCTACTGACAGATAGCAGGCGGTCCAGCTGTGCCACTCGGCGGCGGCAGGCGCGGCGTTGCTTGGATTCAGCCCAAAAGGAAATCCAGGCAGTGCTGATGCTATATGTCATGTGTTTCCTGTCAGAGTAGAGGATGATATTTTATCACACTTTGAGATTCAATCTGATTTGCGGTGGGGACGACGAATCCCCCACCTATTTCTAGATGGGGGATTCGGGTTGAAGCTGGTGGGTGGAGGTCAGGGAAGGAGAGGCGAGTTGAAGCCGGGGACGACGGAGCCGAGGTGCGAGGCCTCGTGGGCGGCGTGGTCGTGGAGGTAGGCGATGCTCCCGTAGGAGAGGGTGAAGTCGTCGCAGCTGGTGCAGCGGCGCATCCAGATGCCGTCACCGATGTGAGCGTTGCGGCCACGGGGGATGCTGTCAGCGCCGAAGACGGGAGTGGCGGCGTACTTCTCTTCGTTGTGAGCGATGAAACCGGCCTTGTCCCTGACGAAGGAAGCTCCGAGGATGACGTTCTCTCCAGCGATGTTGTTTCCCATGGTGTTCTCCTCTGCTAGGGCTTGAGCTTTTCTCTTGCCGTTAGTCCAAGTATACGCACAACCACCGACATTCGGTAACGGCAGAGGCCATATTTGTGGTCTTTCTTTAGACGAACTTGAGCAGACTGAGGTTGAGAGGGGACGACGAATGGTGCAGCTGATGAGTTTAAAAATCTTTCTTTGAGGAGTTGCGCTCCTGCTGTGACTGTGTGTAGAGTGGAGTCAACAGCAACAAACACCCTCTACTTAGGAGAATCACATGGCTTCTTTCGCTCTTACCACGGACAAGCTGAACACCACGGACGAGGAGTTCGCTCCTGAGCACGACTTCCAGGTGGGTGACGTTTTCCACACGGTGGCGGGCATCACTGAGTGTGTCGTTCTGAGCATTGACGAGAAGGGCATTCACGCTGGCTACGCTGACAGCGGCCAGCCGTGCGGCACTTGGCTGAACTCGCGGTACCTGGTCTTCGTCCGCTAAGCTCCTCTAGACGTAGCTGTGGCCTCCCACTTGAGTTAGGTGGGAGGCCACAGCTGTTTCTGTTGCTAGATGGGGACGACGAATGAATGTCAGCTGCAATAGGTGCGGAAAGTCTCCCAGCCAGATGCATTCCAGTTGTGTCCAGCGTACTTCCCTGCGATAGGCGGTATCACGTCCGAGCCGTGTCCAGCGTGTCCATTAATTAGACCAGAGTAGGGAAGCATCAGGAGATGCCATTTTCCTCCAGATGCGTGACATACCGGGTATTTGTTTTTGCTGCTGCTGTAGTTTGGTTCCACAGGCTGAGGCTTAGGTGTCGCAGTCGGTGTTGGCACTACTGGCGCTGGTGCAACTGTGGGGGACGACGAAGGTTGTGGGCTTGGAGCCGAGGTGGGAGTAGTTGGAGTTGGAGCAGGTGCTGATGTAGGTTGAGGGGTGGGGACGACGACTGGTGCAGGCTCAGTTGTTTCTTCCTCGTGTTCGTCAGCTGTAGGGTCACTGGTGCCAGGGCCGGAGCCGACGATTACGGTACTGTCGTCTGGAGTAGAACTCAGGCAGCTTCCCTCGCCAATAGTGCCGGTGGCGGAACTGTAGTGATACGAGACAATATCGTTTTCGTTGAATGCGTGGCTTCCCCAGATGCAGGCTACCTGTTCCATCCCTGTCCCGCTTACCATTAAGACGAGATTGTTGTCACCTGATATGGCAGCGTTTGATGAGAAGTATTCGTCTGTAACAAAAAAGCCATCCGTGTCAAGCTCTCTGACGAGGATGGCGGCGCTACTTCTGATATCGCTTTTCACGGATGCGAGGACAGCTTTTCTCTGGAGGTGCCCGTATGTGGGGATAGCTATTGTTGTGAGGACGCTGAGTATAACCATGACAGTTATCAGCTCTATGAGCACGAGACCTTTCTCATTGCGGGTTCTCTCTAGAATGCGCTGAAGCGTGAAGGTCATACTATTGTTTTCGGTAGAAGCGACGAAAAAGTAACACCGGGGACGACGATAGCCACCTTCTCTAGATGGAAGGTGGCTATCTCATGGAATTTCAGACCAGCGCGGAGGCCTTCTTGTAGGCCCGGATGATGCGGCGAGCGTTCGCGCGGGTGTGGGCCTTCGGGAAAGCCAGGTTGTCGCTACGCAGAACGTCGTATCCCTTGTACTGGTAGAGGACACACCAGCGGGTGACGTAGCCGTTTCGCTCAGCCACGCACACCGTAACCTCCCAGTCGGGGCTGTCCGGCATTCCTGCCTTAGCGGCAGCGTTGGCGACGAACTCAGTGGTCGTCTTTCCGAACAGAGCAGAGTGGGAGAGTTTAAGCATGGGAACTCCTTGGATAGATGGTCCATATTGGTGTGAGGTAAGACTAGCAGGGCTTTAGACGAGATGCAACCTTCTGCGGTTACTTCGTGAGGTACTTAGCCAGCTTGCAGGCCTTGCGAATCTTGCGGCTGTTCCCAGCGCTCGTGAGGCTCTTCGGGGATGACATGCTCAGGTTGGTGGTCTTCAGGATTTCCTCACCCTTATGGAAGACGACGACTCCCCAGGAGCGGAGTCGTCCAGACTCATACTCGTGGGTTTCCGTGGTCACGGTGAGTTCGTCAGCGGCGGTGATTCCAGCTGCGTCACGGGCCGAGTTCATGAGGCTGATGACCTGCTCGTTGTTATGGAGAGCGGCAGCGTAAATGAAAGTCATGGTTTGTCCTTACGTTATGCGGAAGGTTGCTTACAGGTTGAGTCTAGCAGGCACAGGACGGCAGCGCAACACCGGAATAAGATTAGTTTTAGGCGGGGACGACGAATCCCCTAGCCCTGGTAGAGGGCTAGGGGATTCGTCACAGCGAGAGGGTGAATTACTGCCACAGCCTGCGGCGGCGAGGAGGCAGCGTGATGTTGTTGAGGACACACCAGGCGTCAGCGAGGTCCAAGAAAAGCTCGGACTCAGAGTTGTGGGTAAGGTCGGCCCACTCCTCCACGGTTGCCTGCATTACAGCGTCAGTGAGTTCATAGAGCGTGTTCTCTTTAAACATCTGGTAAAGCTGGGCGGGCAGGACCTTCTGAGCGTGGGTGAAAAGGAACTTGTGAGCATAGCCGTTGGGGTAGCTACTCTCCGAGAACTCAGACGAGTGAGTGGAAATCGTGTTGACCAGCAACTGAGCGTTTGCGGTGGTGTCCTGTTCCATCATGGTGTCCTCTTTCGTTCGGTGGTAGTTCGTATGAGTTGAGCCTATCACGACTGTCTGAAGAACGCAAAAGTTATTTTGCACAGGGGACAACGAATCCCCTAGCTCCGGTGGGTAGCTAGGGGATTCGGTGGGTGTTACAGGTGGGTTACCACTGACCCACGGCGGAAGTCTCGCGGCGGTCGTCGGGGAGGGTGATGTTGTTGAGGACGCAGTAGGCGTCAGCGAGGTCGCAAACAACATCCTGCTCGGTCTGCTCGGTGCGTGCGGCCCAGGTCTCCACGACGCTGGCGAGCACCTTGTCAGAGTACCCGTGTGCATCGTCGTAGTCGCCAGGCAGGAAGAGACGCTGCTCCATGGGGAGCGCGTAGCTGTAGCGGGTGATGTACGAGTAGGCGTAGTCATCCGGGTACGAGTGCGGGGCGAAAGAGTTGCTGACCCGCTGAGTGACGACTGCGGTGAGGCTGTGAGCGAAGGGGGTGAGATTGTCAGCCATGGTTGTCTTCTTTCGTTCGGTGGAAGTTCGTATGAGTTGAGTCTATCAGACGTATTCAGACCTCGCAACAGTTTTTCTGAAAGATTTTCAGGGAGGGACGACGATAGCCCCAGAGCTAATCTGGGGCTATCGTTCAGTGTTGCCGTTGTGCTGGGCTGGAAGACCTAGCGGCGGTCATCGGGGAGGGCGATGTTGTTGAGAACACACCAGGCGTCAGCGAGGTTGCACATGAGGTCACGCTCGCTCTGGTATGTCCCCTTAACCCAGGTTCGCACGATGGCCTCAAGCTCAATACCGCTGGTCTCATCGTGGCCCTCCTCTAGGATGTTCAGCTGCTCAGCAGGAAGGATGGTGTGGCGCTCCTGGACGACGAGCGCGAGCGCATACGTCTCCGGGTAGGAGGAGGGAGCGAACGAATTGGAGGCTGCTGCCTTGACAACAGAGACGATGGCGCGGGTGAAGTCGTTGACGTTGTTGACAGTCATGTTGTCCTCTTTCGTTTGGCGGAAGTCTATACTGGTGAGTATAGCAGGCCTATCTGAGCTATGCAACAGTCTTCTATGCTGTGGGGACGACGAAGCCCTGTCAGCCTAAACTTGGCTGACAGGGCTTCAATATTAGCTGTTGTCCCAGGCGATTGCAGCCGGTATCTTGTGGCGGTCCTCATAGAGGTCAATTCCCATGAGGATGCAGTGAACATCAGCGAGAGCACAGACAATCTCTCGTTCGCTGCGTCCCGTGTCCTCTGCCCATGTCTCAACAATCCGGCGCAGCATCCGCTGGCTTCCTGGACGACCGTTTCCGTCAAAAATGTCCAGCTGGTGGTCAGGGAGGATGCTGTCCCACGAGGTGACGAGAGTTTCCAGCGCGTACTTGTCTGGGTACAGAGCCGTTGCGAATCCGTAGGAGCGGGTGTCACGGATGTTGGTAACCATGTCCTGGATGAACTCTTCGGTGGTCAGCTGTGCCATGGTGTCCTCTTTCGTCCAGTGGAAGTTCGTATGAGTTGAGTCTAACAGACGTTTGGAGAAAGGCACAAGATGAACCTGATTTATTTTTTAGGGGGACGACGAATGCCCCAGCCTAGTTTCAGGCTGGGGCATTCGTCGTCTTTCAGATGGTTGTGAACTCCATACTCGGGAGGGACAGAATCCCGATGTTGTTGTCACAGTCATCCTTGTCCAGGCCGATGCTGTGCAGCGTGTACGTGTTACCAAAAACGTCTGAAAGCTCCGTGTGCAGGTCAAGGTAGTGGTGGTAGTGACCGTGGAAGTACAGGGACGGCTTCACACCGTCCACAGCCTGCCGCGTGGCAACACGGGAGTGCTGAGCGTAGTCCAGAGCCTCAGCACTCCACTTGCTGTCGTCAGTGCGGTGGCTTCCGAAGAGGGGGACACCGGCAGGGCAGTCGTGGGCGAGGAACACATCAGCGAAACCGCCGTCAATTGTACGGTAAATGTCACCGTAGCTAATCTGCTCACCAGCCCACCAGTTGACACCTTCAATGCGTCCATAACGGTCAATGCTGTTCGCACCTCCCATGGAGACAAAAGACGTGCCAGCCCACTCCCAGCGCTGACCACGCGTTGCGTAGAGGATGTTGGGGAACTGAGGGTTGTGCTCCCACCCAGCGTACTCACCGTCTACGATGCGGGTCATGGCGTCAGCCATAACGTAGTTGTCGTGGTTTCCGAGGGTCACCAGGATTTTCAGACCGAGACGGTTGGCGGCTTTGCTGAGGGTGTCCAGGTAGGTGATTCCGTCAGGGTCACCGAAAAGACCGAAATCACCCAGCTGAAGGACCTTGCTGATGCCCTCAGTGTGGAAGCGCTCTAGCATGGACAGCGCCCACGGGAGGTTACCGTGCCAGTCTCCGGCAACACCGATGCGGCTGTTGTCTGCGGTAATGTCCTGCGCCATGGTGGCCTCCTGTTTGCATGCTTACTATTCGTAGTCTCCAGTGTATCAATGATAGGTGAGACTTGTCAATAGTTGATGTGCTTAGGGGACGACGAAATGAACCTGCCCTGACGCTTCTGTGTAACGACAGACAGGTTCTAACTGGTCAGCTGTGCAAGTTTTACGGCCAACAACACTACACTGCCCCAGAATTGCCTCTCAGCAGCCGCCTGAGCCTTCTGGGCGGCTCAGTAGCCTCTATACGGGCAAGTAGGTGGGAGAAAGGCCTAAGCGCTTAGACAGCCTCTGAAGGCCGCTGCCTGGTAACTTAGTTGGAGACAGGGACGGACGTTACTCCGCTGGAACGGCATCATCTTGCTGGTCGGAGAGCTTTAGAGTGTAGACGAAAACACCACTGACAAACGTGATGACGCTAGCGACGATGAGGAAGACGCCTTCAGCACCTCCCTGCATGTAGCCGTATGAGGCAAGAGCCACAAGAATTGTGGTGAGAACAATCAAGCGAGTCAGCGTGGTGGGAAGCATGTATTTCTCCTAAAGACAGTTACGGGTGTATTAATGCTACACCATTTCTGTTCTAGTATCAAGCTAGGGGACGACGAAGCGCCCTGCACCTTTGTTACAGATGCAGGGCGCTTCCGATGGACTAGATGACAGGCGAGGTCTGAACCTCGTACTCGTCTGCGGAGTACGTGTACTCACCTTCATTGGAGAAGTGCGGGGGCACAGGCTCAGTCGGGTTAATCTCCTTCCACCACTCCTCAAGCTCTGCGAGGCGCTTAACTTCCAGCGCAGGGAAAAGGGACTCCGCGTACTCCACGGTGCCGCTGATGACCATGACGACCTCAGGGTGCATTTCGTATTCGTTCTTCAAGTCGCGCGTGATGATGATAACCTTCATAGTGTTCTCCTAAGTTAATGGGGACGACGAACAGCGATTATTGTTCGGTATTTCTTGGTTCTCAGTTGTTCTTCCAGGAGCGAGGGATTTCGTGCGTGCGGCCCAGCATGAAGAAGACTCGCTCAGCGAAATACATGGCAGCTGAACCAGAGGGGACGACGCCCCATGAGTAGCGGAAGAACAGGTCAGCGGACTTCTCAGCGTCACGCTGGGTGGCGTTGTGTTCCGTCAGGATGCCAATGAGCGTGGGCAGGTGGGGGAGGAGCATCCCTGCAATCACCGAACTCTCAGACAGAGCATCAGTGATTGCAGTGCGAGCATCCTCGCTGGTGGTCTCTGCCGCCTCATAGGCGGGCACAGGGGTAGGGGCGGGCGGGGTGCGGCGCTTGAAGAGAGGCATATGGCTCCTAGATTGTAGAAGGGAAGCGAGGTTTTCACCTGTAGCTGGTTCAAGTATGGCACAGGATAGACAAGAACGCAACACCTTTAGCATAACTATCCCGCTGGGGGACGACGAATACTACTCAGTAGGAGAATGAAGTTCATGTTCGTCCGCCCAGTAGGAATACTTCTGCTTCTGTATTACTTTGTACGGTACGCGGGTGTACTTGTCACTTGCTTTCCATACAGATTCAACTTCCGCACGGCGTTTCACTTCTAGTTCGCGGAACAGAGATTCTGCATATCGCACAGTACCGCTGGTAATCATAACAAGTTCTGGCTCTTCACCAGAATATGGGGAATCCAATACACGGTGTATGACAACAACCTTCATGCGTTTCTCCTAGCTAGTTAGTTTCACTATAACACATATTGGGCTGAAAATAATACAGCTGAAGGCGATTCTACTAGAGGGGACAACAAGGCGAAGCCACCCCGGCTGATGCTAGTTGGGGTGGCTTCGCCTTGTTTCTGTTCGGCTCAGGGGAGGTAGTTGACGTTGCGCTTGGCGTCATCCGACACGTAGGAGTCAGCATCCTCAGCGAGGACCAGGAGCAGGGCACGCTCGGTGCGGCGGTTACCGGCGACAGCGGCGCGGACGCCCGAGTTGGTGTCGGTGGCGAGGACCGCGAGAACGTCAGCAGAGGTGCGGCGGTTACCGGCGACGGCCATGCGGGTGATGGAGTCGTCGGACTTGGCGAGAGCGGAAAGCTCGGACGACTCGGCCTGGCGGGACTTGGCGGCAGCGCGCTGGTTGAGCGTGTTCTCGTCTGCGTAGAAGTTGTCCATGGTGGCCTCCGGTGTGTTGGGCTGGGACTGTTTCCCTGCCGTTGGTTCAAGTATGGCACTCCAGCTGCGGGAGCGCAACACTTTGAGTGAATCTTTTTTAGATTGGGGACGACGAACACCCCAGAGGTTTAGTCTGGGGTGTTCGGGCTAGGCTCTGCCGCTGTACTTAGCGGATGTTCTTCGCGGTGACGTGCGCGGTGCCGGACTTGATGGCGTCGTTCTCACGGGCAGCGGGCGAGGAGGTGTAGTCACCGTGCGAGCAGGAGACCGTGTAGAAGCCGTCCTTGCCACCGGGGTGGGAGATCTTGACGGCGGGGAGGAGAGCGTGGGTGTCAGTGGTGGGCATGATTACTCCTTCTGCTGAGGCCGGGACTGTTTCCCTGCCGTTGGTTCAAGTATGACACCTCCCAAGCAAAAGCGCAACACTGTCAGTGAACAATCTTCTGGAGGGGGACGACGAGAGAGGTTTAGCGGAACACCTCAGGGCGTGCGTGTGAAGCTCGTGATGCCTCGTAGTCGTGCATGGCTTCGTTCATGCTCTGGCGAAGAGACAGCGAGGCAGCGGGAGTGTCAGCGTCAGTCTTCCGCAGACGCTGGTGGCGGACGATGATTGTGACAGTCAGTGCAGCAGCGAGCAACAGCAGGCCGAAAAGGACGAAATCCATGATTCTCCATTCAGTTTGGTTTGTACTTCATTGCATCATTGAACCCGTGTGTTTTCAACGGGGGAAGACGAATGCCCCTAGATGTAGATTCTAGGGGCATTCAACTCAGTGAGAGGGGACGACGATTAGATGGTGTAAACCTTGACTGCTGCGTTCCAGCCAATCAGGGTGACTTCCTCCACTACAGGACTGTCATCCCCGTTGGCCTTCAGGAAAGCTGCTGTCTCAGTGATGAGCTTAGCCGGGAATCGGGTGGGTTCAGCGCCGAAAGCGGACTGCGCGGCGGACCAGCCTAGAGCGACCAGCTGCATGTAGGTGATGTTCACGGGCGTCTTGTGAGGCGACCAGTGGGCGGGGAAGATGTGGTACATGTCTGCTCCGTTGTCCCAAATGCTGAAAGCGTCAGCGCGGGTGTTGTCAGGCAGGGTGTTGAGTGTAGCGGTCATGGGGGTTGTCTTTCTGTTGGTTGTGAATGAAGGGTGGGGACGACGAACCTTTTCGGTTCATCGTCCCCGTAGTCTCGGTGCTGGTTGAAGCTCTAGCGGGTCACCGCGCAGATGACATCCTGAAGTTCCGCTTCCTTGGTGACGTGGTGCTTGGTGTACTCGCCGCAGTTGCAGGTCACGTCAACAGCGATGTACATGGCAGCACGCGAAAGGTCACTGTCAAAGGTGTCAAAGACGCTGACCTCCTCAGCTTCCGTGTTGGCGTTCGCGGCCTCTGCGATGCCGCAGGTGGCGAAGTGCTTGTTCAGCGGGGACGGCTCACGCTGGAACATGCTCGTGGCGACCATCTCAGTGCTCGTGATGTACTTAGCGACAGCCATGTTCAGGCCGGAGACCCAGGAAATGTCAGACATATGTTGCTCCTAAGATAAGAGGGAGGCTGGGGTGGTTGACCCCGCCATTGGTTCAAGTATGGCACACCGGAGAGCCAGATGCAACCTATTTCCTGTTTTGGGGACGACAAATGAGGGTTACAGCTAGGAATGCAGCTGTAACCCTCATTCGGGAGAGGTCAGAAAGCGACCCGCAGGGCTGCGACTTCGGTGTAGCCGCTGTAAACGTCACGCACTCGGGCGTTGGGGTAAACAGCGTCTACCACCAGGTCCGAATCCACGGGGTGGAAGTGCTCCACCCGGGCCATGCAAACGATGGTCTCCTGGCCGACCGCGCGGAAACGGAGGGTCATCCCCTCGCGCACGTCCTCCAGGTCAATCGTCTGCCAGAGGACAGCTGTGCTGGTCGGGGCTTCGGTGCCACGGAGGAAGTCCGCTTCCGGCTCGGCGTCGGGGAGGTTGTTGATGAAGGTGGGCATAGGGTGTCTCCTTACATTTGCATGTGTGCAGTTGTCTAATTGTCGCACAGAATTACAGCGAATACAACTCTTCTGTAAAAAAGCCAGCAGGGGACGACGAAAGAGGGTAGATAGCGTATCAAAGAGACACCCTATCTACCCTCAGGTCCTAGAACTGGTAGCTTCCACCAACCAACTTGAAGCCAGCCTCCAGGTCGTTAAGGCGAGCCTGCTGGTGCTCTCGCTCCCGGTCACTCAGATGGTATTCACGCACCAGGTCATCCAGAAGACACACGCGGTGTTCCAGCGGCAGGGCCGTGTACAGGCTTTCCAGCACATCCCGCTCGTCACGGCTGCCACCGGAAGCGAGAAGAGTGAGGACGTTGGCGCGGATAAGGCTCAGCAGTGCGTTTTCGGAGTCAGAACGGTTCGTGTCAGTCATGGTGTTCTCCTAGAGAAGGGAAAGGTGAAGGGTTTGATACTGGTACAGGTTAACGGGCTTGGAAAGCTCAGACAGCCGCGACCAGAGAGGGGACGACGACAGGAATGGTGAGGCGAGCGAAGAACTCGGAGATGACCTGCTCATCTGTGCTGCCTTCCACCACATCCATGAGCTTAGGGGCGATGGTGCCGTTGAGGCTGACACCAAAGTAGTCCATGCCCCACTGGGTGTGCGAGTAGTGGAGAGCGGTGGTGCTGTTCACGGTGATGACGGTGCTGTCCATGATGTTCTCCCTGTTGCGGTTGGTGTGTTCTGATTCTACCCACAGACGTAGATATAGCGCAACCCCTGACAAGTAATTTTCTGTCAGGGGTTGCGCTAGGGACAACGAAACAGTTACTCGCAGGTCGTTCCGTCCTTGTCGTTGTCGCGGTACCAGTCATACTCAGGGTTGGTGCCCTTCGTGTAGGGTCCGAAACCATTCGCCTTGACTTCCTTGCACGTACCAAACTGCGGGTCTGTGGCTGCACCAGCTGCGGGAGCAGGGGCCGGAGCGGGTGCAGCAGCCTCAGGGGCGGGGACAACGGGAGCAACGTCAGGAGCCGCTTCCGTGGCACCCTGAGCGATGGTGACAGGGGCAGCGTAGACAACCGTGGAGAGGTTAATGTCACAGAAAGACAAGATTTCGGTGAGCTTGTTCTTCTCAGCGGTGTTGACCGTCAGGTTCCACTCATACTTGACGCTGACCCACTTTGTAGCGTAAACGCATGTGTCAGTCGTGGGGAGCCACGTGGCGGGGTCCTGTGCACCCTTAGACCGGTTTGAGCTATTGGTGACAGCGACAAGAGCGTAGGGGTTGCTGAGGTCATTGGCGTATGCCTCTCGGGTGGCATCATCCCAGGCGTTTGCACCTGACTCCCAGGCTTCCTTAAGCGGCACCATGTGGTCAATGTCAAGGTCGCTAGGATTCTTGGTGGTCACATCATCGTACTCAGACCACCAGCTACCACCAGAGATTTCGCAGCTGGAGGACAGCTGAGCAGGGGACAACGATTCCTCTTTCAGAACTGCCTGCCGAGTGTCACAGCCGGTAGGGTTGTTGCTGACCCAGTGCTTGAAGTTCTTGCGGTCATAGCCAGCGATTGCTACGTCAGACACGGGGAGGTTGTTCAGGAGGGTGGAGACAAGCTCAGTTGAACCTGCCTCACCAGCGACGGGGACGACGTTCTCAGCAGGAGCGGTCTCGGCAGGAGTGGCAGTGGGTACGCTGGGGGCAGTCAGTTCAGGCGTGGGGGTTGACTCAGCTGATTCCGTGGAAGTTGTCGGGGTGGTGCTGACGCATCCTGCGAGCAGCAGAACGAGAGCCGGAACGGCGATGAGGGCTTTCAGCTGGTTGAACATGCATTAATCGTACCATGCTCAAGCTGATTCCGTCCAATACTTTCCAATGTTTTCCTCTAGACGAAAAAGATGAGGGGACGACGAATAAAAGTTTGGGGTTTCTGTCGTTCTGGCTTGCAGCATCTGTTTTGTAGTGCTAGGTTAGTTTTATGCCCAAGATAGGGCAGCCGAATTCACTCTCACCCCTAGGAGACACTATGCCTATTGCCCGCCGCATCCCGGAAATCACGAACGAAATCAGCACCCTGCGCCTCCCTGGCATGGAGATTAAGGACAAGGTTGAGCGCTCGGAGGCTCGTGTCGCTTTCTACACCAAGAAGGCTGACCTGTTCCACGAGTTCAAGACGGCGCTGGCTTCCGAGTACGCTGCTGACCTCAGCCCCGTGACGACCACTGCAATCTACGCGAAGGCGGTGGAGCAGGGCCACGCCAACGGGTTTGATGAGATTGAGTGGAAGTACGTGGAGATGGTGCAGCTGGTGAACCTCGCTCTGGAGAACCGCTAAGACCTCGTTTAAGGCCGGGTTACGCAACTGAAACAGCGCACCCCGGCCTTTCCTGTTTAATGGGTGAGATTGGTAGAGGGACGACGAAAAGAATCTTTTCTTTTTCTGGGTTGCGGACGCTGTTTGATGGTGGTACATTGGTGTCATGCCCAACAGGGGCACTCACAATCCACTCTCTATCCCTAGGAGAACATCATGGCCGACAAGAAGCTCACCACCGATGAAATCGTCGCTCAGATCAACGCCCTCCGTCTCCCCGGAATGGAGGTCACGGACAAGGACAAGCGGAACAAGGCTCGTGAGAAGTACCGTACCGACCGTGCCGACCTGGCTGCTCAGTACAAGGCGGCTCTCATCTCCGAGGAGGCCTCGCACCTGTCTGAGGCTGCGGCGGACGCCATCTACCAGAAGGCGTGGAACGACGGCCACAGCAGCGGCTACCGTGAAGTGTACGACAACTTCACGGAGCTGGTTGAGCTGGCGGACCTGATTCTCGCTGCCAAGTAACATTCCGTCTCTAAGGTGTAGCCTGCCACTAATTTAGTGGCAGGCTACACCTTTCTGTACAGTAGGGGACGACGAAGAAGGCAACACGAGAGACCAGTTGCATTCCTCATCTAAGACAGGTAGAATGTAACTTGCACACCATTTGACTATCCAACAGGAGCGCCCATGACGCAGATGCTGAACCGAGAAGACTTCATCCGTGAGAACAACCGCATCATCGCGGACACGCACGCACTGGCAGAGGGCCAGACTCCGGATGAGAAGCTGGAGACCTACCTCCGGCGTGATGCTGAACTTGCTGAGGTCAAAAACCAGCACAAGGTGTGGCTCGCCGCTACGTACCTCCCGGGCGTCCCGGTGGAGGGCACCGATGCTCTCTACAGTGTTGCTGAGTACATGGAGGACCTGAGCCAGGGTTCGCTGGATGCTTACTACCAGGATGTTGCTGATGCTTTCAAGACGGCACTTGCTAGCATCCAGAAGTAGCTGTTAGAAGTTGGTGCCCCACTTAGAGTTTTAGGTGGGGCACCAATCTTTTGCATATTGGGGACAACGAAACTGCACAAAGTTAATGTTCTGGCCGTACGTTAGACATATTCTCTCATGTGCGGTATCATGGAGTTGACTGAAAGGTGCCACTATGGCTAGAAAGACGTTGGACGCGTTGTATACACGTGTTGACAGATGCCTCCACGCGGGAAGCCCTGGAGATGGTAGTGAGCTTGACTTGATGAGAGAACTCGCTACGAAGCTGAAGACGAAAGACTACAGTGGCCTCAGCGACCTGAAGGCTAGGACTCTGGGGTTCACTTTTGGAGGCTCCCGTGGGGACGGCGAAGATATGGCAGTGCTCACCGAGCTTCTTGCTGCACTGGAGAAGAAAGCTGCTGCCTGGAAGGACCGCAGCTGAGACCACGGTGAATTACAAAAGGAGGAGGTGAGTACACTGTGTACTCACCTCCTCCTTTTGCTATGTAGAGGGGGACGACGAAGTTGGATGTGTTGCCTTCAGGCAAGACTACCGGAAGGACTCTCCGCCGCGCACGAACTCAGCGTGAAGGGCCTGACGGTGGCGCTTGTCTCGCTTGTAGATGACAGCGGCACCAGACACGCCGAGGACGGTAACCTCAGTGATGATGAAAGCTACAGCGACAGCTGGCAAGCCCAGAGGCCAGCTGAGGACAACCAGGAGGGCTGCGGAGAGGACAGCGACAGTCACCATTTTGGTGAGGTCACGACGGAAGCGAATCTGCTCCAACAGAAGCTTGTGGGAGTACGAACTTAGCTGCATGGTTTCTCCTAAGATGGTTAACTACTTGTCGTAAGTCCAAGTATACGAAGTTACTGGCTCTTTTGCAAGCTGATTCCAGAGAAACAGAGAATTAGTCTATAAAGGGGACAACGACACCGCCATCCTGCTGTGGCTTTGTTAGGCGGCAGCCAGCTGGTCCATCTCTCGCTTGTGCGAGCGGAAGTGGATGACGTGCACTGCGGCCCAGGAGGCGAGGATGAGGGACATGCCCGTGAGGAAGACCGGCAGAGAAAGGAAGCTGAGGACACCGGCCCCTACCACCACGAGGAGGACGATGAAGAAACCGAGGATGACCATCCCCTCCAGGAGGTAACGGTCACTAGCGGCGTTCAGCTGTTCCGTGGAGGTGCGAGTGTCCATGATGTTCTCCCTGGTTTAATCTTATGAGGGGTTGCTGGTAGTTCCAGTATAGCTGCGGGGAGGACAAGATGCAAGCCTGCGAGCTAAGTTCTTTACCAAGGGACGACGAAACTCCCCGCCCGTATTGGATAACCGTATTGGTTGGGGAGTTTCGCTGTTATGATGCCTGAGCGGGTCAGAGACTCTTCTCGGCCTCGTTCTTCTCGCGCAGAAGCTGGGCAATCTGCTCGTAGGCGTGCGTGGAGATGGTCACCGCGTCACGGTCAGTGCTCATCTCAAAGATGCCGTTGGAGGTGAAGACGTGCTGCTGGGCCTCAAAGCGCTTGCCGTCAGGGTCAGCGACCTTGTTGAGGTCGGGGGTGATGGCGGCTTCCAGCATGTCGGCAGCCTCCTCAAAGGCAATGTCACGGTGGGCGTCCGCAACAATGTCTCCGGTTGCGTGGAGGTCGCTGTTGCGAAGGTCCAGGATGAGCTTGACGAGGGTAACAATGTCGGACATGGTGTTCTCCTAAAGTTGTAGGCGAGTGCGCTTATAGGTTCAGTCTACACGACTTCCGCCTAATCCGCTACCTGCTCACTAGATCTTTTTCAGATGGGGACAACGAAAGAAGGCCACCTTTTACAGTGGCCTTCTTTCGGAGCTACTTGGGACTCTGTAGCTAGATGCTCATCCCGGGGACGAGGACGACGGGGTTGCTGGCTGCGATGATGGCCTGCGACACGCCGCCGCCGTAGCTGTTGGTCCAGGAGGTCTGGTCCAACTGGCCGTCCAGGTCCAGGATTCCGGGGGTGTACGTGGCGGTGAGGCGGATTCCCCAGTCACCGTCATCGTAGGTGACGACCTGGCCGGGGCGGGCGGACACAGCTGCCGTGGACAGGTCGCTACCAGCCGCAGGGGCCTCGTAGATGACCTCCGCGTTGCCCGCGAGGATGCGCTCGGCGGTGAAGTTCTCGCTACCGTCTTCGGTATAAACGTCGCCCCAAACGGCACCGTGCTGGCCCTGCTCATCCACGTGGCCGACGAGGAGGGTCGTGACGAAGGTGAAGGCCTCTCCGTCAGACAGGTTCTCCGTGAACTTGACGATGCTTCCGATGGTGGTGGGGAGGGTTGCAATGCTCATGGGGTTCTCCTTGGAGGACGGGGCTTGGGCTGTTCCCTTGCCGCTGGTTCAAGTATGGCACAGCTGACAAGCATTCGCAAGCGGATTTTGAAAGTCTGGGAGAAAAACTTGAGCTAGTTTTTCTCCCAGACTCCAGACACCTACTTGATAGCGGCGCGCTGCTTGCGGAACTTAGCCAGGGCGTCAGCGGCGTCTGCAATGGCGTGGTCCAGAAGGTCCGTGTTGCGAACGTCAGCGCGGGCCTGAGCCTCACTCTTGGTCGCGTAACGAATGGCGCATCCGGAGGGGTCCGTCTCGTACTTCTGGCGGTAGGTGGTCCCCTGGGCGGCGAAGATGAACCAGCCATCTGAGTCGCGTACGGGGGCGAAAAGGGGAAGGTCAGTGAGAGTCTTCATGGTGTCTCCTGGGTCTTAGGTTGCTACTTTGTTTGATATTGGTTTAAGTATAGGCGAAAATCCTGGTGTCCGCAAGCTAAAGAAAAAACAGCTGTGCCCTCACATGTTTTCTGTGAGGGCACAGCTGGGGACGACGGAGTATCGTCAGCGGACGCGGTGCTGCACGAGGGCTTCTCGGTTGCCGTTGATGATATCGTCAACGATGGTGTCAGCGACGGTCCCGCTGGACTGGAGGGTGGGGACACCGAACAACTCCACGAACTCGGGGTCGTTGCTGAGGCCGAAGTCGTAGTCGTAGGCGGGCGTAGCGGGGAACACGCCGACCTCGCCCTTGTTGCCGGACTTGTCGGTGACGACGAACGTGAAGTTCTCTCCGGGGACAGCCACGATGGACGCGACGACGGAGGTGATGATGGGGGAAACGGTGATGTTGGTCATGATGTTCTCCTAGGGGTTAACTTCCGGCGTATGGTTCAAGTGTAGCAGACACCTCCGACATTTGGAAGCTCTGAGGCGAATTGGGTTATCCGAGTGTGGCGCGAAGTTCAGTGAGTTCACGGATTGCTGTGTCCAGGGTGGTGCGGTTCCTGCGGTCAGCTGCTGCCTGAGCCTGCTCGTACGTGGCGTAGCGCTTAACGGCACCGCTGGGCGTGCACTCGTAGCGGTCGTCCATGGTAGGGCCTGTGTCAGCGTAGATGAACCAAATTCGCTTGCCAGTGCCGTTGTTGGCGGGGCGGAACAAGTTGACCTGGGGGACGACGATAGCCATGTGATGCTCCTATTTGTTGGGGTAGACGATTTGTTGCAGTCAGCTTAAGCATACAGTGAGCCTCTGACATTTGGCAATGAGGGGACAACGAATAAGGCTGGGTCATACTGTCCTAGTATGTCCCAGCCTTAAACCTTACTTGCTGTAGAGAGCGATAATGGCCTTCGTCTGGTCGCTGTCCGCACCGTAGGTGACCTTAGCGGCGCGGATGAACTCGGCGTTGCTGGGGTACTCTCCGACCTCCCAGGCGATGCCAGCGTTCGGGTCCACCTGAGCCAGCTTCTCCAGGTTGCTGCGAAGCTGGTTCAGAATCCAGCTGTTGGCAACCTGACGACCGTTGATGTAGCCTCCACCAACGACGCTGCGGGGCGTGATGACCTTACGTGCCAGTTCCAGACGCATCGTGCGGTAGCGGTTGACTTCCCGAATGATGCTGGTAGCGGTAGTGTCCATGGTGTCCTCCTGAGGTGGATGTTCCCTTGTTTGATAGCTCAAGTCTATCCCCTCCTGACAGAAACTGCAAGCGCCACAGCAATTATTTTTCGTCTTTCTAAAGACGTGTTGCCCCACCCTAGGCGCAGGATGGGGACAACGACTACTCACTCTTTTATTAGATGCCACCACTTGTGAGTTCAGATATGCGAGTGTCGTAGGCTTTAATATACGCACGGCGCTCCCATTTAGGCGTGTTCTTACCCGTGTAGCGCTCCACTCCGGTTAGCTGCTCTGCCTTAAGGTCAAGGCCAAGGTCAAGGACGAGGTCAAAGTGGTCTTCTGCGTTTTTCTTTGCCCACTGGGTTAAGCGATATTTTGCAACGTACCGGAACTCGCCAGTGACAAGCAAGTTATACAGTTCTCTCCATACGAGAACGCCTGTGGGAATGGCTACTAGGACCATGATGATACTGACGATGAGACCAATCCAGATTGCAACAGACATGGTGTTCTCCTAGGTGTAAGTAGCGTGGGTGGTTTCCCTAACGTTGGTTCAAGTATGGCACATTAGCTGAAACGTCGCAATCCCCTGCGCGAAGTTTTTCCACATAACTTTGCGCAGGGGACGACGAATTATTCTTCTGCTAGCTGCGAGTGCTCACGAGTTCAGCCATGCGAGCGTCGTAGGCGTCAGTGTACGCGCGCTGCTTCCACTTAGTCTCACTCCATGCCAGTGTGACGCCCACGTTTTTTGCTTCAATGTCAAAGTCATCGTCGGCATCGTCTTTACCCCACTGGGAGAGGCGGCGTTTTGCAGCGGAGCGGGTTTCACCGGTGAGGAGCCAGTTCTCAAGCTCCATCCACACGAGGACGCACAGGGGGACAGCAACCAGGACGATGATGATGCTGACGATGAGGCCAATCCAAAAAAACACATCCATGTTGTCCTCCTAAGTACGAGCGGTTTGGGCGGTTTCCCTGCCGTTGGTCTAAGTATGGCACACTAGCTGGCATGATGCAATCCCGTGCACAAATTTTCGTGTAGAAACTTTGTGCACGGGACGACGAAAGTGGCAGAGGAGGTTGTCTCTCAGTTGGCGTTGCCCTCCTGGTACTCACGGAGGGCCTTGTTGGTGGCCTTGATGAGAGCCTTCGTGCGGGGGTTCAGGTTCTCGCTGTAGCAATCCACGGCCCACTCTCCCGTGGAGCGGCGGCGGAACTTACCTCCGAAGCCGAGTCCGCCCATGAAGCGGTACTCGCTGATGAAACCGGTGGTCTGTGCGTAGACGAACTGCTCCCGGCTGTACTCGTCCTCGTTCTCGTCAGCGTGCTTCACGAGAATATCGTAGACAGCGTTGGCCTGGTCAGCGGTGAGGAAGTTGTTGTCGCTCATGGTGAACTTCTTTCTGTGGGTAACAGTTGAATAGTCATAACTCTACAGCTGCGTCTGACGAAATGCAACCCTGGTGAGCAGAAACTTGTGAAATTCTTTTTCTGGAGTTAGGTTGCTTTACCTGACCTAGTGGGATAAACTGAGAGCATCACTTAGACCACTTCAACTGAAGGACAGACTATGGCTCACTTTGGAAAGACCGCTGATGGTTTCACGCCCCTGTACGAAAAGTGGCGTCACGGTGGCTGGTATGTGTTGAACGTCCGCTACCCGTCTGGTGCGGTTGGCTGTGTCACGAACAACTTCGCGGACAAGAAGTGGCGTATCGCGTGTGACTCGCGCCCGTTCGCTAAGCAGCCGACGTTCAAGACCCGTGACGCTGCCGCCCGCGCTGAGAAGATTATCGCGGAGAAGGCTTCGTCGTAGACCACTAACCGTTTGAAAGACAAATTTCAGGAGAAGACATTATGGATGACCAGGATAAGGCTTGGCAGGAGTTCGTGGAGGAGTTCCCGGATGGGGACAACGAAGCAAACCGTACCGTGTTCAATGCAGAGTGGGGCGCAGGTCGGTACTCAGGCTGGGAGGACGGCGTACAGGCTGGCATGGCCGGGTACTGAGTAGCACCAATGAGTGTGGCCCCTAAACTAAGTTTCTAGTTTAGGGGCCACACTCATTTTTGTTTCTCAATGGGGACAACGAAAGAACCTCCCAGCTGTGTTGCTAGCTGGGAGGTTCTTTCGTTCGGAGGGGAGGGTCAGTTGCCGGTGAGGACGAGCGTGTTCTCCTGGACGAGGATGCCACCCACGGGGACGACGTTCACACGGATGACGCCGCGCTGGATGAGGGCTTCCACGGCCTCCTGGTTGACACGTCCGTTGTTGCGCTGCGTGTACCAGCCGTCCTGGCCGTAGGGGATGCCGTCAGCGAACTTGCCGTCAGCGGTGACGCTGGAGTGGTTGAAGCCGTTCCCGGTGAAGCGGATGGCGGTGCCCTCCTGAAGGGCGGTGACGATGCGGTTCTCTTCGGGGGTGAAAGTCGTGTCCTGAGCCATGGTTGGCCTCCTTGTAGAAATGGGAGTTTCGGGGTTGTTCTAATCTAAGCGTACACCCTCACTCTGCCTTCTGCAACCTTTTCCTGAACGAAGATAGAAGATTGGGGACAACGAAAAACAGGAAGGGGGTCAGACGCTCTTGCGAGTGCCTGACCCCCTTCAGAGGTGGAGCTTAGAACGAGGGGTCCAGGCTCAGACGCGCCTGGCCGAGCGTGATGCCGCCGAAGTTCTCGCCCTTCAGACGGTAGCGACCGTTCTGGCGCTTCGTGGCCTTCTCCTCCTTGGCTCCGGCCTTGGCGACCCAGGTGCCATCCTCGGCCTGCTCAGCGGAGACCATGGTGAACGTGGAGGGGGTGGTGCGCGTGATGACGTAGGGGTAGCGGTCAGCGCCGATGTTGTAGGTGGCGGGCATGCCCACAGCGGGGACGATGGCAGCGGCCTCACGAGCGGAGTTCTCAGCGGCGATGACGGCGGGGGCGGTGGCGAAGGTAAGGGTCATTGTGTTCTCCTTAGTTCTGTAGGGAGCCTGTTGCTCCCTCTCTATGGTTAGAGTGTATCAGGCCTACTCAGAGGCATGCAACCCCAAACGCAAACTTTTTTGAGAAAGTTTTCAGAGGGGGACGACGAAGCAGGTCAGAGCAGGTAGCCTATGTCGTCAACCTTCTTGTTGTTAATGGGGACAACCTTGCCGGTGTAGGTCTTCACTCCGTATCGGTTATCCTTGCGGACGCCGACACCTACGTGGACGGACCTGTTGCGCATCGTGACGACAACCTTCTTCCCTACGTGCTGCGCGGAGAGGACCTTACGCGGGTGGGTGTCTGAAATCATGTTCATGAGGGCGGTCTTGATGCTCATGGGGTTGCTCCTATAGTTGGACGATTAGTTTATCTTTCAACTATACACTATTCTCCACTCATTTGGGGGAGTTGGGGGACGACGAAATCAGACAAGCTACTTTGTCTGCTTCAGACTGCTTCGCTTGGGGCTGCGTGAGAAGCGGTAGGCAATGAGCAGGAGTGTTGTAAAGACAACAGTTAGGGTGAAGCAAAAAATGGCGGCAGCGAAAAGGCAGCAGAGCACTTGGCCTCCTGAGGACAGGGACAGCTGCGAGAGGTTGTGGAAGGCATTCACCGCCCATACAACGATGACACTGCTCACAAGAGTCATCACGTAGGATAGTGCAGTCAATAGCGCCCCGCGAAAACGGTAACTGGTTGAAGGGCTAACTTTGCTCATGATGGTTTCCTTAAGTTTATGGCATTCAGTCTAATCATATCATTTTAGAGCGATGAATACAAGCCAGAAAGACTAATCTAGTCGTCATTTTATCTAGGGATGACGAAAAAGTCGTGGGACCGGATGCCAACTAGTTTTTAGGCACCAGACCAATTTTAGCATTCCACCGAAAGGAGCACAAGTATCTGACAGAAGTATTTTGACCCAGCTGATATCTGGGGACGACGAAGGGGGCAGGCTGTTTCTGGTAGCCTGCCCCCTTCTGGTGTGAAACCTCTACGGCAGTAGAGCGAACTCCAGCTTGCACTCATCCATCCGCCACTCATTGCTCGTGAGGTCGTACATGGCGAGGGCAATCAGGTCAGGGTGCGTGTCGGTAACGAACGTGAACCCCTGAGTGTTGAGGGGATGCAAGCCAGTGATGATGTGGTGAAGTAGAGTGGCGTCATGGTCCACAGGACCGGTGACAGTGTGGATGCGCAGACGGAAACGCTCTCCGTTGGTGAAGGTCAGGCGGTCGGTGAATTCTGTCTTCATGTTGTTCTCCTCTATAGGGGCTTAGTCTTTGTCCAGCGCGGCAAAGTACGCGGGGATATCTCCTACCTTCCACACTGTGTCAAGGTCAGGCTTCATAGCGATGAGCACCCGCTCCGGGGCCTCATCAATGGCGAACGTAAAACCCTTCACATTGGAAGGCAGTCCACCATCAATGTGGTTGATGACTTTGGCAGCGTGAGTTACATCACCAAAGGGAGTCTCAATGAGAACCTGGAACTGGTCACCCTGCTTGAGGTTGTTAGCGAACATCAGAGAGTCAAGTTTGTTGTTGGACATGTGGTTCTCCTTCTGCGGTAGGTGATGAGGTGTAGCTTCAGCTTACACTCTGGAATCAAATAACGCAAGCTATTCTTAAAAGACTGCAATAGGGGACAACGAAGCACTCTGAAGCTTTACTCTTCAAACCAGCCGTTCAAGAGAGCAAACTTAGCTGTCTTCGCGTCAATTAGATGGCGCAGCGGCTCAGCATGACCAAACGCATGCACCGGGTGGTGACATGTGCGCTCGGCCCCCTTATCGTAGTCGCAGGGCTTGTCTTCCCTCCACCAGTCCGGGTCATCCGTAGGAGAGCAGGGCCTAATGGTCCAGGAGGGAGCGCCAGAACCCGTGCTCACTTCTTGCCGTACTTCTTGAGAGCAGCAAGGTGCTGCCTGGAGTTGGTGCCGAACATCTTCTCAGCGTTGATGATGATTTCCTGAGGGGTGGGTCCCATGGTGACCTCCTAGGTTGGTGGGTTACTAGCTGTCTTTAGACTACCATCCTGAAGCCTTCTTGTCCACCAGCAATCAGAAGGCTTCAGGGACAACGAAACAGCATGTCAGGCTAGCAATTGTGTTGAGCCTGTGATAGACTTAGGTGACTGATAATGCTGCCCTGGAAGAGGCGAACTCATGTTCTGGAAAAAGAAGAAGCCTGCTGTCAACCTCGTGGAGGTGTACCCGATTACTGGGTTCTCCGAGGAAGGCTGGGGCTACAACGCTGTCCACAACAGTAACATGAGTGTGGGAACATACCGCCCAGTTAAGACCATGTATGACGCTTTGCAGGCTGCTGTTGATACGGTCGCTACTTTCCCATCTGTTGACGGAGTAGACAGCCAACCTGAGGTTGTCATCTACAAAGACCAGAAAGATTATGACCGGGCTGTGCACGCACGTGATGAGAGAAGGCGTGTACAATACAGGAAGAGCCGTAGGAAGAACCGCAGCTGAAGACTAACCACTGGGGACAACGGAGTAGAGGATGCTCTTGCTGTTTGTCTCTATCCGTGATAATCTGGAGATGCATCCAACTATTTGAGGAGTGAGCTTATGTTCTGGAACAAGAAGGCTAGGGACAACGACGTTCCTCTATTGTCTTCAGAGCAGATGCCACTACCAGTCGCAGAGGAGAGCAACCTTGTCCAGGTGTACCCTAAGAGTGGCACCAACTTGTGGTCCTACGAGGCAACTGTCAACGGGTACCTGTGCATGGGGGACAACGGATACGCTACCAGCCATCATGCTCTTGCTGCTGCAATTCAGACTCTGAAGGAGTTCCAGCTACATTCTGAGACGGGCGAGGTAATTGTTCCCACGATTGTCTTCTACCAGAGTGAAGACGAATACTCTGCTTCCCCTGAGACCCCGCGCAACTAACGTTCCCTCTCAGGGGACAACGAAAACCCAACTACCATCTAGGAGCAGCTATGACTTTCTTCAGTCGGTCACGGGCGCGGGACGACGAAACAGTTCAAGCAAGCGCTGGTGCTGACCCGAAGCAGGGCAACCTGATTGAAGTTTACCCTGTCGCCTATGACAACGGTTGGAACTGGAATGCCATCATCAGGGACAACGTTCACATTAGTGGAGGCAGTCACACCGGAGCTACGCCCTACGATGCGGTGATTCAGGCAACGGAAGCCCTGGTACCTTACCAGCTGAAGGCTACGACGGGAGAAGCCATTGTGCCGCAGTTGGTCTTCCACGAGACTCACCGTGATTATGTGGTTGCCATGCTGAAGCGGACTGATAGAAGGAAAGCAGCACGGTTGGCAGAGGCTGCCAAGAGGGACAACGAAAGCTAAAGGCTTCAGTCTTCTTTCTGTGCTGAAGCTGTGTCGTCAGCAGATGTTTCTACAACACTCGCCTCAGAGTACTTCCGTACCTCTTCCAGGATATCTTCAGGTTCAGAAGATCTAGCAGCGAAGTGGGCAACGACAGTGGTGAGGACCACGAGTGACGACGAAGCTAGAGTACGTACAGCCTCTGGGTTGTTCTCGTCATTTAAGACAGCTTCTAAATCGCTGACTGTCTTGTTCAGTGCTCCTAGAGTGTACATTCGTTCTAGCACAACTCCCGTTAAGATGCCCTGCTGTGTTGGGTTGAGTTCGGTCATGGCTTGTTCATCCTTATAGTGCGTTTTGTTCCATCTACCCTATCACAGAAAACAGCTGAGCCGCTTCTCATGTGTAAGAAGCGGCTCAGCTGTTTCAGTGGGGAAGGTTAGTCGTCGCTACCGTACCGTGCGACGTACTCCTCGCGGGTGCGGGGTTCGTAGCGCCAGCCGGACCACTCAAGACCGTTGGCGTCTACGCCGTCCTCGTGGGCGTAGCGGGTGCGGTAGGGACGACCGTTCTCGTCGTCGCAGACCCAAGGCTCGGGGTCAGCCCAGTAGTCGTCGTCGGTGACGACCTCGTTGAACTCCGCGCGGGGGTCGTGCTCCCAACCGGCAGTCCACTCAACACCGTTCTCGTCAACACCGTCCTCGTGGGCGGTGTGGGCACGGAAGGGGCGACCGTTCTCGTCGGGGCGGACCCAAGGCTCAGGGTCGTGGTTCACAATGCGTGCAGTCATGGTTACTCCTTAGGGAAGGTGTTTAAGCTTACAGATTGAGTCTACCACCATCGCTCTTGGGAAGCAACCTTTTGGGGACAACGAAAGTAGAGCAGTTTACGCCTGTTTCTTGCCGAACTTCTTCTCATAGAAAGCCAACATGTCAGCAGCGTTCTCTCGTTCGCGCGGGCTAATGGGGTCAGCCTTACCTTCAAGGATACGCTGAGTTAGGACGCTCTTCTCATGACGTGGGACTGGCGTGCTGGCAGAGTCCGTTTCAGAAAGACGTTTTTTAGATTTAGACATAGATGCTCTTTCATAGTGAATATCAGCACAACTGTATCACACAAAGAGCTTCCGCCTCTGGGCAGGGGACAACGAAAAGGAGATTCAGTCCTGACGTTGGAGGCTGTTGGCCGTCGCTTGGTACTCGTCCACGTAGACACGCGCTACCTTGCCCTTAGAGACGATTGCGGTCACCTCGTCTGCGAACATGCTGTAAGTGAGTACGCGAGCATCCACGTAGGTGCCATCAGTGACACCAGTGGGGACAGCATCACCAACCTTACCTAGCTCCACGTCTGCACCGGAGTCAGAAGTGATGATGGCGACAGCTTCAGCGTCATCGTAGTCGTAGACAGGTCTGCTCATCGTTTCATCTCTTTCAGTCGTGGGTTGTGGTTCTAGTCTACCATGCAGCGGTAAGTATGTCTAGGCAGTGGGGACAACGACACCGCCCCAGCTGTAGATTACAGCTGGGGCGGTTTTCGTCTGACTCAGATGAGGCCCTTGATGATTTCCCGGACTCGGGCGGCGGTGACGATGCCGCTGAGGCTGTTAAGCTCTTCCAGGACACGTGCGACCTCAGCGGACTCGTTGATGACTTCAGCAATGTCCGTGGCGCTGATGACTGCTGCCTTACCATCACGGATGTTGGTGGCAACAACATCGTCACTGGCGGTGACCAACCAGGTGGTCGTTTCAGTTCCCGTGGACTCCTGGCGGGTCAGCAGGTTTCCGCGACGGGTGATGCTCTTGGCCTTCTCAGCGAATGTAGACATAAGATGCTCCAATGGTGTTGGTTACGATTAGTTGGAGCCTATCACACCAACAGTTGGATAGCTAGTGTGATGGATGTTTGGGGACACCGAAAGATCTTTACTGCTTTCGCGCTTTCCAAAGGTCACGTGCAGCTGTGACAATCATGAATCCTCCGATGACAGAGCAGCCGGAGGACACGGCTATGTCAGAGAAGTTCAGGCCATCTCGGGAGGTTAAGACCAAAATAGCTACGCCCATGAAGATGATAACGGCTCCCGCCAACACGACGACAATGTTGATGCCTTTGTCTTCATCCATCGCTGTTCCTTTCATGGTTGTGTTCTTCTGATGGTACCACACTTTTAGAAGCGAACGTCTGGCTGGGGACAACGAAAGGTCTTTAACCCAAACGAGTGTCGGCCACACCCAGATTACAGATGTGGCCGACACTCGTTTGAAGTCTAGACGCGATTACTCGCCGGTGCTGTACTCCTGGTGGTAGGAGTGGTCACCCCACGTCTGCGTGACCTCGTAGTGGTAGTTGAACGGGGCGTGACCGGTGAAGACCGCGATGGCGAAAGCGATGCCGAGGACGAAGACCAGGGCGATGAACGCGCCGGTGATGCGGAACATGATGTTGAAGGCCGAACGGTCGTCGTTCTGGTCGCTGATGGAGAAGTTGCTGTCCTGGTGGCGGCGGTTGAGCTTCATGTTGTCCTCCGAAAGTTTGGGGTGTCTTGCTTATTGAGGCCAGCTTACACACCCCTGGTAGGCAGCGCAACCTGAAAACCAAAACAATCTCTTTTGGGGGACAACGATAAACTGGATGTTGTACAACTGCCAAAAACAGGTTGTCCCTCCCGGCTTGACTCAGCTGGGAGGGACAACGACACTGCTGTTGGGTTCTAGCGGGACTGCACGAGGTCGCGGTAGTTGCTGATGTTCAGCTGGGCCTTGCTCTCCGAGGTGAGGGAGAGGCTGCTGAAGCGGTTGACCTTCTTGGGTAGGGTCACTCGGTCCACGGGGATGTACTCCCCGGGCTTGAACGGCTCAGCCTTGGTAGCGCGAAGGATGCCACCGAAGTAGACAGCCTCAACTCCGGTAGGCCCGGTGACGATGGTAGAAGTGATGTGGCTCATAATGGACTCCTGGAATAGACGGACGGTAGCGGATGTGTTCTAGTTAGAGCGCGCTGGGCTTCTGAGCGGCTTCACGACGAAGGCGGTAGCTGGCACCGTTCTCCTTGCTGATTGCCATCGCTTCCCGGAGTTCAGCGATGTGAGCTTCCAACTCCTCCTCGTCGTACGTGACGAAGGACACAACACTGTCCTCATCGTATTCGCTGCCGGAGTGGGAGTGCTTCACGGTGACCGAAGCGGAAAGCTCCGTCGTCGGGAACAGGTTGTACGAGACAATCACGTCGTTCGGAAGGCAGTACTTGTCGGGGTCAGGGGTGGAGAACTCATCAGCCATGGTGGTCTTCCTTTCAAGTGGGGAGGGTTGCAATACTTGAAGACTACCAGGGGCAAGCTCAGGTGTCAACAGTTGGGGACAACGATTACGGGGTGATGATTCCGAAGTAGCTCTTCAAGACAGCATCTTCGTACGCTCGGGAGTGAGCTTTACCGTCCACCTTGACAGCTGAGGTCCCTGCAATGAGGAAGAACTGCCCGTCCGGGGAGTGCGGGTTGCTGCGGATGCGAACTACGTTGTCCGCGTACTTCGTGACCTGCGCTGCGCCAGTGAACTCTTCAACCTCAGCGATGTTGGAACCCGTGAAACGGAGGATTTCAACGTGACCGGTGGGCTTGTTGATGAGCATGTGTTTCTCCTAAAGGTGTTGCGGCTTAATGTGTTTTCAGCATAGGGCATTCAAAGCTAGGAGTCAACTCGTAGGGGACAACGATGATTGCTCGTTATATGGTTGTGGCCTGCCACCGAAAGACGGGGCAGGCCACATGAAGCAGGACGACTTAGAACCAGCGCTGGTAGTCCTTGAACGCGAGGCTGTGGCCGAACGTCGCCATGAGCAGGCGGGCGAAGTGGATGTAGTCGCCCGTGGTGTACCAGCCGCGCCAGAGGATGAACTTGTCCGCGAGGGCGTTGAACTTCTCGGAGGACGTGAGCGAGTCGTCGGTGAGGATGTTCACGCTCGTGTCGGAGATGTAGTCGCTGGGCGCGCGGCCCTCGTTCATGAGCCACAGGTGGTTGAAGGTCTCCTGCGTCTGAGCGCGGGTGAGGGTGGACTTGGGGTTCGTGGTGAGAAGAAGCGTCATGATGTCTCCTAAGTGAGGGGGTGTCCTGCGGATAGTTTGAAGCTTACATCTGTCACCCACTGAATGCAACACCGAAAGACACCTTTTTGAGAAAACTTTTGAGAAAGAGCAGCTGTGCGGCTTGAATGCCTTAGAAATGCCCCTCAGCCCTGCTGTGCGCCTCATAGACGGGCTTGCAGCGTGTTCACGTCCGGTTGGACGGCAGAAACGCTAGTTGCCTTACAGAGGCGCACAGCAGCTTATGGCTTAGTGGTGCTTGTTCTTAGCGAAGATGCTTCCGTGGAGGTTCGCAGCGTCGGTGACCACGATGATGGCGTCAGGGTCAACGTCCTCAACAGCTTCCACAAGTAGAGCTTCCTCAGCGCGAGCGCAGAAGGTGGTGACAATTTTAAGGGTGTCGTTAATGTCATCCTTGTGTGCATCAGTGAAGATGACCTTTCGGTTGAGGACACGATGGACGACCTCAGCAATCTCCGTGTGGTTGGAAGACATAATCTGGATGGTCTTCATCTCGTTTCCACCTTCCATGAGCTTCTTAATCATGGGTGTGACAACCACGTAGAACAGCAGGAACGAGGACAAAGCCTGCTCGGGACTAAAGACGAATGCAGCTGTGAGGAAGATGAAGAAGTTGATTCCGAGGATAATCTGGTCCACACCAAACTTGGTCTTGTTGGCGAGGGTGACAGCAAGGATCTCTGTACCGTCCAGTGCGCCACCGTAGCGGAGAGCGAGTCCGACTCCCACACCGAGGAGGACTCCACCGTATCCGAGGGCGAGGACGTACTCACGGGTGATTGGTTCAAAGTGGTGGAGGAAGATGGTAGCGCCGGAGAGGGTAGCGATTCCCAGGGCACTTCGGATAGCCATGCGGAGGCCAGAGTGGCGGTATGCGATGACCAGGAAGGGGATGTTGAGGACCCCGATGAACACACCTAGGGGGACAGCGAAGTAATTGGTGAGGATGATGGACACTCCGACCACTCCACCGTCAAGGAATCCGTTGGGGACAAGGAATAGCTCAAGACCTGTTGCGACGAACAGAGCGCCGATGATAATCGCCCCTGTCTTGTACACTTCAGTGAGCAGAGGATGGCGGTTGCGGCTGGTCAAGCGGGCGGCGGCGGCTTTTAGCATAAAGTCGTCTCTTTCGTCAGTTTGTTGGTTTACTCTCAAGTGTATCATGTGTTCGCATGTTGTTGCAAGTCACATTATCTCTTGGGGGACAACGAAATTGGCCTGCCACCCCTGCATTTCAGGGCTTACATGAGGTTGTGTGGTAGAATAGTTGTGTATGAAAATTTCAGAAAGACCACAGTTCGGGGCTACTTCATGGGAACTCTTCGGTAAAATCACGAAGAAGCTTGCGGTGACACCCTCCAGGTACAAGAAGCCTATCCGCATCTACTGCGACATTGATGGTGTCGTCAAGCCCATCCGATGGGATGATAACCCTGGGGACAACGAAGACCTCAAGTACGTGCAGGTGCCTATGTTCCGTTCAGAGTTCTACACGAACAATCTGCACCATGAGCCTCACGATTTCGGCTATAACCCTGCGGTTGTCGCTAAGCTCAGCGAGTGGTCTAAGAGGGACGACGTTGACTTTGTTTGGCTTACCGCATGGCGTGAGAACGCTCCCTACGCTCTAGATGAGATACTAGACATTGACAGCATAGGCTTCCTCCGCTGGAACTACAGGGACAACGACACTACCCATTTTGAGAAGGGTGTGGCTCTCGCAGCTGACCAGAAGAAGAACCCGTCTAAGTTCCTGTGGTTTGATGACTTCGCCAACAAGCGAGACTATGAGGACGTGCCTTACTTCACTCGTGGTTTCCTGACCCAGCCAGATGGGGACAACGAAGCAGAGCCGGTGTTTGAGACCGAGGAAGTCATCATCGCTCCCGAAAGGTACATGGCAATCACTACCAGCCCTAAGGATGGCCTGAGCTTAGCGGAGACCCAACTGGTTGACGCTTGGTTGGATTTACAGCAGGGCTGAGCGTTAGGGCCTGAGTCCGGCCACACCACGGTGGGTGATATCGCAGGAAAGACACACCGTGTAGATTTCGTACTTGCGCTGTGTCAAAGCAAACGGCTGCCAGCGGGGACGAACGTGGTCTGTGCTCCCGCACGAGCAGGGAACAGGGTTAGCGGTGTACTCCTCCTGGGCTACCTCAAGCTTGCGCCGGAGAAGGTAGTCGGGGTCATGAGGGTGGCTGATGTTGTGGGCGGCATCAAACCTTTCCACGATGCTCTTCACGTCAGCGTAGGACACGTTGTAGCGCTTGACGACAGTTTCACGAGCGTACTGACGACGGCTAGCGGCACGGTGTGCGCCATAGGATGACTTGAGGGCAAGCTTGTATCCTTTGTAGATACGCTGCTCAAGAAGGAAGGTCATCTTCGTGTCAGTCATGGTTGTCCATTCGTTGAGGGGTAGCACTTTCTTCAGATTAACATGGTGCGATGGAGGTTGTCAACATCTGTTAAATGCCAAAAGGCTCCCAAAAGCTGGGAGCCTTTTGGCATTCGCTGAAGTCAGGACAGGAAAAGCTTGAAGCGAACCAGGCGTGGTGCGTTCATGTTCTTCTGGACAGCTGCTCGCACTGCGGCGGAATCGTCCTCAGCAAGCTCTGTGAGCGTATCTGGGGCAGTGTTAGGGTGTTTGGCGACAGCCACACGGGTTTCTGCCTCCAAGTCCTTAGAGAGGCGCTGAAGCACGCTTGCAGGAGTGTCAGGGTGACGGGCTAGGGCTAGGTCAATGTCAGGGTTGGTGACGGTCATGCAGTTTCCTTAGTTCTTTATCTGGTGGGCGAGGCGGGGACAACGATATTTCGGGCTAGTTGTTACTCTGTGTCAGCAGGCTTGTCCAGCTGTAGAAGATAGTCGCCAGTTTCAATGTCCATCAGTTGGACAGTCTCCCCTGGCTTTGCTACCTCTGCAAGGACACGGTAGAACTCTTCAGTGCTTTCCTCTGGCGAGAAATTGTCAGAGTCGTAAAGCATCTCATCTCCGTCAGCAGAGTAGACCTCAATTACAAGATTGTGCTCAGGCCCGGTATACAGTGGCATTTCTTCTCTTTCACTTATTTGGTGTGGTTAGGGGGACAACAACGATGCGTGTATGACTTACACGTTGTCGTAGTCGCGTGCGCGAATCTTGCGGCCCAGGTTGGTGCGCTCAGTGGCCTTCACGACTCGCCGGGTGCTCTTGACCTGGTGAGGGGCCAGCTTCGGGTCGCACTGCTTGTGGCACCCTGCGAAGAGTGCATTGCGGGCACGGTTACGGCTGCGCATGGTCATGGTTGCTCGCATAATCTTCCTCCGGTTCGTTGGTTTGTTCTCTTAGTCTACCATATCAGCTGTAATAAAGCAATGGTGGGCCGGTAGATAGTATCTGCTGTTCAGGCTTTTCTTTACTTGGTCAGGGACAACGAACAAGGTCTTAACCTTGCATTTAGGCCTTACGGATGGTAGAGTTGGACTGAATGGAGAATTAATGTCAAACGTGAACGGTGAAGTTAGACACAGCCTCGCTAAGTTCGTGCTGTCCCGCACTGAGGACCCGACTCTAGCTGAGGCACTAGACAATCCGTTCTCACTACTTCTCGTTGAAGACCTGTACTCTTCTGAGATGATCATAGAGACCATCCTGCTGCCGGACTTTAAAGCAGTGCTCAAAGGTGTGCGCTCTGACTTTCTTACTATAGAAAGGGACGACCGTAAACCTTTCCTTTTAGACTTGTTCGGTAAAGACAAGTCGGATTTGTCTTCACTTCCCTACTGTCAACTAACTTTGGACACAAAAGTTTTGTTCCATGAAACGAACAAGGTCATCCATAAAAGCCTCTTAGAACAGCTAAAAACAAACGGTAGCTACGTGCCTTACAAAGTAGAGTGGAACGAAGCTCTCAGTAATATGATAAGTGAACGTTTTACGCCTAACCTGTTCTTCAAGACTAAAGATAAGCGCACAGAAGACGGTGTACGCGTTTCCACAATTAAAGTTGAATTGTCCAGCCACTTAAGCCCTCTCTTGACTGTCTACAGTCGCATCATGCGTTCTTTTCATGATGCGTCCCAACTCACAGGGGACAACGGGGAGTGTCAGCAGCTAATTGGCCTCTACGACCAGTTCCATGCTGGGCTAAAGAAGGCACAAGGGACGGACAGTATGAAGTTTCCAGCCCCCGGCACAATATGATGATAAGTGATACACTTAAGACAGACAAAAACCGCCGACAAGAAAAGATGACTGATGTTCGCTGACAAAGCTGTGATGATGCGCCTCATGGAGGAGACGTATGCCCGCACGAAAGACGAAAACCTTTTGGAGGCGGGGACAGACGGAAGCCATCTGTTTCTACAGCTTGTCATGCCAAGCCTGTCGTTCACGGAAATGCTGAAAGTGCATCTCATCCCTGACATTGTAAACCTGCTGAAGGGGCTGGAGGAGGAGAAAGACCACCCTACGGTTCTTGCCAGTGCAGACTATTCTATTGTGTCATTTGCATGGCGTAAACCAGGTACCCTGGACCCAGATGATATTCGTGATATGAAAAGCCAGGGTATTCACTTCCACGCTGTTTTCCTGCAATTGATGCAGACAGTTGGCAAGCTGAACGCTTCTTTTAGGACCAACAAAGGACGTAAAGCTAACACTTTGGATGACAATTTTTATAGACGTGAATTGGACGCAGACACGAAAGTTCTCCTGCACACGATTAACAAATCATCTTCCATGTTTCAACCTTGGTCTAACACTGGCATTCGTATAGCAGAAGATTCATTCAGAGACGTTATGGAGTTAGTAGCTAAAGCGTTCCTTACAGCAGAGTTCGTAGAACCTAATCTGAAGGACAACTGGACAGCGGTAATGGATGCGTACTTCAGCTTCCAGAGGGAGCTTGATGCCGCAGTGGAGACAGCAGAGACCGGGGACAACGAAGGCTGGGGAATCAAATGGTTGACCTAGTTGAAGGTCTACGTCTCGTACAGCTTTACTGCGAGAATAAGGGAGACTCTTTCCATCCGATGGACCTTGAGCTTCTAACTGCTTTAAGGGACAACGAAACCAGCACTAAAGATAAGGTCACGAACGTGTATCTCCTCTGCCAGGTCTACTCTCAAGTGTTTCCATACCATGTGCAGCGTGTTTTGGACAAGGTAGCGTACGACAAAGCCAGACCCTGAGAATGGGAAGCCCCTCCGACTAGCAATTAGTCGGAGGGGCTTCCTGTGTAATGCACAAATGATTAAATGTGTACCGTGAGCTTATCGCTTCACGGGGACAACGATAGTTTCGGGGATTTCGCTGTACATGTCCATCTCGCGGGAGATGAGATTCAGCTTCCTGTTCAGCCAGGACAGGTGACGCTCCTTAGGCTGACCTGTAATGGTGAGGCCGCTGAGGCGGTAGAGACTGGAGTTAGGGCGGTTGACGATGCTCTCCCTGTCATTCAGGAACGTGAAGTTGACCGTGACACCGCTCTTCTTGGTCTTGCGTCCGAAGCGCTCCACGATGGACACCAGACGGTGAATGTCTCCCTTGCCGTCCACGGAAACGCCGGAGAAGGTGATGAGTGAGCGGTACGTCACGTCTTCCCCGACAGGCGACACGTCCACGTTGCTCTCAGGGGACGACGAAGATGAGTCTTTGTTGGAAGCTTCGCGCTTCTTGTCCGCCGCAGCCCTACGAGCAAAATCAGACTTTCTGGAAAGCTCAGCCGCAACCTCAGCAGCCTTGTTGCTACGGTTGACGTTTGCCTCATAAAGACGACGGCGAGCGGCGAGCTTTGCGTTCTCAGAGGCGATACGGCTGTGTCGTCGCGCACGAGTCTCAGCGCGGGAAGCATCAAGCTCTTTCTTCCACTCCACCTGGTTAGCCTCCGTGAGGAACAGGTTCACATCATCCTGTGAGAGGGTCTTGTTCGTGCGAGGGGACAGCTTGTACAGCTGAAACCAGAGCTTAGCGGCGTAGAACACATCTTTGGTGATGTGCTGACCACCGGTGTGGCAGGTGGCCTCGTCTTTGCAGTCAGTCCACTGGTTGGCTCTTGCGCCGGACTTTGAGATGTGCATCATGGTGTGCTCCTACGGATGACAGAAAGTAGTTGATACTCTAAGGCTACCACCGCAGTTCAGTATCCGCAAGTGAGAGATTCGTCTTTTTAAAGATATATCTTGACGCCATACTTTTGGGGACAACGAAGAAGGAACAGTTGCTCTACACTTGTATGGGAGATAGCTCCTCTGTGGTTAGCTCTCTGAGGGCGCGTTATGAGTACGAATCGGCTGCTCCTCCGGGGTGTTATATGCTCCAAAAGTTTCTGCCAGGTAGAGGGTGGTGTCTTCATCATCCCACTCATCCGGAATGTCAGCTTTCCACAGGGCGATGGTGTCTGTGGTGCCATATTCGTTGACGAATTCTGCGAAGGTCTCGTCAGCCTTGGCCTGTGTCTCATGCCAGTCAAGTGTTCCAGGGCCAGGGCTGCCCGGAAGCGGGGAAGCTGTTACTAGGTAGACTTCATGAGTCTCTTCTTCGGACATACTACACTCCTCATATTGTGTAGCTATAGTATATCACAATTTGGACATAAAAGCGAAGGGGATAACAGAGAAGGCCACCTTTTACAGTGGCCTTCTCTGTTGCAGCTTAGGCGAGCCTCCGAGCAGCCCATGCACGCGAGGTGTCCTGGAACTGGAGACCGGACTTGAACTCATCCACGTGGACAGCGTTGGCCCAGCCCTTACGCTTGTACATGCGACCGGGGATGTTGGGGGACTCCCACACGATGGTGGACGACGCGACGTAGCCAACCACGTTTCCGGTCTCATCCGAGACAACATACGCGGAGTCAAGCACATCAGGGGTGCTGACGATTGCAGCAGGGTCAAGGGGAGCAAAAGAGAAAGCCATGGTGAAGCCTTTCGTCGTGATGGAAGGGGTGTAGCTATCTTATAGGATGGCTAGGTAAATAGCAACTTAAGACACTGTGTTCACAGAGAAGACAACGACAGCGATGAAGAATGCCAGGTTCACAGCTGTGATGATAATGCCGCTGCGGATTCCAAACCTGTCCATCAGACGCTGAACCCACCTGTGTGGTGCAGGCGGGCGGAAAGGATTGACAAGGCCTGCGTGTGCGTTATGCCAGTCATGCCAGGCCCTAGCCGGAAAGACCGTCAGCAAGCACACAAGGCATACGGCGATGAAGCTGCCTGTGAGGAAGGTGGGGAGAAACAGAGCGCCCCAGTGCGTGACCTGGAGAGTGAACATAATCACGAACACGGGGACACCGATTGCGAGTGACAGAAAGAAGACTGACCAAACGACTGTGGTGAGGGTTACACAGACAGCGATGAAAGCCTTTAGAGTAGTGTCTAAGAGCTTATTCATTCGTTGTCCCCTCAATCAGCTTGACGATGGAAGCAGCGTAGGTGTCAGCGTCATCTGACTCAGAGAAGTTTGGGGAGAACCCTTCCATGTCAAGCTCATCCTGGAATTCACTCTCACCCCAGACTGCCATGCGAATGGTACCGTACAGGCTTGAAATGTAGGTGTCCCTGTCTGAGTCCGCCTGCCAGTGGTTCACCCAGGTGTCTGCGTTCCACACGCCGAACACATCCACGATGTTTCCATCTGGGAGCAGGTTAGCTGCATGAATCCACATTCCGCTGGTTCCGGTGGCTGTTACGATGGGGTACATTGCCTCTTCGTACATGGCTTGGGCGAGAACCCAGCAGTCACCATCGCTGAAGGCACGCCTAACGTTGTCAGGAAACGTGAACTCGGTGGTGGGCTTCATGGTTTTCTTTCTATCGGGGGTAAAAACAATTCGTTGTCCCTCTCACCTAATCAGATGAGAGGGACAACGAATCGGAGCCGGTGGGTTAGTAGCCGCGCTGGATGGTCTCGCGGTCCTGCTGGCCGCCAGCGTGCAGCTTCACCTGAGCGGCCTCCAGCTTGGCCTCAGCGACCGCAGCGGGCGTGGCGGTGAGTGCCCAGGTGTGCAGGTCCGTGAAGCGAACGTCCTGGCGCTCGTCCCAGAAGTTCGCCGTGTTCTCAGCGCGCTCCTGGTCGTTGGTCTCCAGGATGGTCGTCCAGGTCTCCGCGCCGATGGGGGAGGTCTCCACGAGGTAACGCTTGCCGGTGTCCTTGGGGTGCTTGTTGACGGTCATGGTGGCCTCCAGTGGTAGAAGATTTTAGGTGGTTGTTGCTTCTGGTTATAGCTTACATGCTCGGTTTCCTGTTGTCCAGTTCCGAAGCATATTTTTTTGAAAGATTTTGGGAGGGTCAAATTGTCCCCTCATTATGGGCAACGAGGGGACAACGAAATAGGCTAGACGCCGACCGCGCGGGCGTCGCTCTTCTCCGTGATGAACTGGATGAGGCTCTTCCGTCCGTAGAGGTAGTTGAACGAAATCATGCGGCTGTACTCGCTGTACTCCTCCGGGCGGTTCTCTCGCATGTCCTCCAGGAGGATGTGACGGTCACGTGCGCCGTCCTCGTTCAGCTGGCTGAGGAGGTCGTAGAAAGCGCGGTCAGCGAACTCCTGAGCGGTGCCGACCTTGAAGCGGTCGTACTTCCAGTCCACGAGCTTCACGATGGGCGTCTGGGGGAAGGCAGGGTCAGACGGGTCCTTGGTGGTGAAGTCCGATGCGGGACGGCCCACGTACTTGTCGTAGTAGCGCTGTGCAACTGCGCGGTCGTCGCTCTTGCTGCCGATGGGGATGCCCCACGTCTTCCCACCGGTGAGGGAAAGACGGACTTCGTAGCGGTGCTTGGGGAAGGGCTGCGCCTGAGGGAAGGTCATCGTAGGCTCCTAAAGTCTGGGAAGCTTAGCGGGTTGCTCAGCTGATAACTCCAGAGTACACCGCTTCCATAGTGTCCGCAACCCTAATTTTAGAAATCTTCTGGGGGGGGGGGGGGACAACGAAAGCAAGAGAAAGGTTGCTTTCTAGATAATGTTTTGATAGACTAACTGTAATAGACCTATTTCAGTTAATCATCCAGGAGCAGCCAATGTACAGAAGCGCTAAGCTTTTCAACGAAATG